>Ga0160457_1000001_pt1 | contig 1192173 bp, 1012 predicted proteins | sample HID1972M_E6MG_FD_108242 | JGI IMG/M metagenome (GOLD analysis project Ga0160457, IMG submission 108242) | Enriched pill bug-associated microbial communities from UW Madison campus, WI, USA - HID1972M_E6 MG | ecosystem: Host-associated > Arthropoda: Insects > Digestive system > Unclassified ...
CAACAACGGAAGCAAGGCAACGTTAGCAACAGTAACAATTACAGAAGTAAGCAATAACAGCAACGGAGCGGTAAAATTAAATGCTGATGGTTCTGTGGCTGTTTTGGCAGGAACGAAAGCTGGTGTTTACACAATCGAATACCAGATAGCTGATAAGCTTGATGCGGGAAAAATATCCACGGCAAAGGTTGAGGTGGTTGTAGCATCTGGAAATATTTTAGCAAACAACGATAACGGTACGGCAAACGCTATCACAGGTGGCATTGCGGTTGCTGATATTCTGGCAAACGATACTTTCAACAACGGAAGCCAGGCAACGTTAGCAACAGTAACAATTACAGAAGTAAGCAATAACAGCAACGGAGCGGTAAAATTAAACGCTGACGGTTCTGTGGCTGTTTTGGCAGGAACGAAAGCTGGCCTTTATACAATCGAATACCAGATAGCTGATAAACTTGATGCGGGCAAAATATCCACTGCAAAGGTTGAGGTGGTTGTAGCATCTGGAAATATTGTAGCAAAAAACGATAACGGTACGGCAAACGGTTTCGCGGGTGGAGTTACAGTAGAAAATATCCTTACTAACGATACTTATAACAATGGTGCAAAGGCTACATTATCAAACGTAGCGATAGTTCAAGTTTCTACAACAAATGGAAATATAAATATTGATCCACTTACTGGAAAAGTAAACGTGTTAGCTGGAACAATCTCTGGAACTTACACTATAGTATATCAAATTACCGACAAACAAGATGCATCAAAAACATCATCGGCAAGCGTTACGGTGGTAATTCCTAATTGGGTTACAGATTTAGCGGTCACAAAAACGGCAAATAAAACTGCTGTAGAGCCGAATGAAGCTATCAGTTATACCATTACCGTAATAAATAATGGTCCGGCTACTATTTTAGCAAACCAAGTTATCGGTTTAACAGAAAGCTTACCTCAAGGTTTAACTAACGTAACCTACCAAACTAATGGCGGCGTTTACAGCCCGTCAAATAACACGTTCACTCCATCTGCTGCGGTAAACGTTGGCGAAGCGGTAACACTTATTGTTAACGGAAAAGTAGAAGCAAATTACTCGCAAGCAAACCTAATTAATTCTGTAGTTGCAAATGCTTCAACTGAAAATACTGATCCAAACAACGCTAATAATAGCGCATCTGTTGCAACTGCCGTAGTTACCGGAAAAATGACTTTGGTTAAAACTGGAATTTTAAGCACAGATGGAAATAGCATCACTTACACCTTCGCGATTAATAATATTGGTTCGGTAGTGTTAAATAACATCAACCTTGTTGATACAAAACTCAATTTAAACAAAATAATTGCTGGTCCGATAGCTCCAGGTGCAACGCTTACTACAACAGAAGTTTATGTACTTACACAGAGCGATAAAGATGCTGGTACGGTAAGTAATACTGCTACAGCTACTGCAAAAACTCCAGCAGGAAATACAATAACTGCAAACTCGGGCAATGGTGTAAATAATACCGATCCAACCGTTACAGTTCTTCCTGGTAAACCTGGTTTAAGCTTTACTAAAATAGCTTCTGGAACAGTTCCATCAATAGTAGGCGCTATAATAAACTACAATTTGGTAGTAACCAATACCGGCAATGTTACTTTAAATAATATCGTGGTAACAGATAACAACGCAACCATCACTAATGGAATAATAGCAACATTAGCACCAAGTCAATCGGTTACGGTTTTGGCAAGCCATATTTTAACACAGAGTGATGTTAATGCTGGTAAAGTTATCAACCAGGCAAATGTTTCGGCAAAAGATAAAGACGGTAAGGCAATTACGAAAGTGTCTGATGATCCATCTACTACAGTTGCAGATGATGCAACAGTAACTGTGATAGCGCAGGTTGCAACGGTGAAATTTACTAAGACAGTTAATAATACAGGAGCTAAAAGAGGAGATGTATTAAATTATACTTTATTAGCTAAAAACACGGGTACAGTAACTTTGTACGATGTTTATATAGTTGACGAAACTGCAGATGCTGGAAGCGTAATGCCGGTTAAAGTTGATTTTATTTTACCAGGAGCTACAGCAGTTTTCATGGCAAAACGAACCATCACTCAGGCAGATATTAACTTAGGTTTCTTTAGTAATCAAGCTATCTTTTACGGTAAAGATCCGCAAGGCAGAATTGTTAGACAGGTTTCTGATGACCCTAGAACTCTACTAGCTGATGATCCAACAATAACTTTCTTTACACCAACTGCAGATTTAGTAACCGTTAAAAAATTAAAAAATTCGGCTCAAAAAACTTATACTCCAGGTGATGAGGTATTGTACCTAATTAACATCAAAAACAATGGTCCTAGTACTGCTAGAGATGTAAAAATTGTAGATCATGCGCCTGCGGGTACAACAATTACAAGATGGAAAGCTACTGCAAAAGGTCTTGTATTGCCTGCAACTAGCGGAACCGGTGATTTGGAACAACTTATCCCTATGTTCCCGGGAGAAGGCGAAGTTGAGTACGAAGTAACTGTAAAAACAGCCGACGGAAGAACTAACCCGGTAGCAGCGGGTAAGCCTTTATCAAATACGGTTGCGGTAACTTCTACAACTTTAGATTTAACCAATGAAGGAGATATTTTAACAACACCACCAATTAATGCAATAATAGCAAACGATTTAAGTATTGTTAAAACATCAGATCATTTAACACCAACTGGTATTGATATGCCGTTTGATTATACGATTACAGTTAAAAACACTGGCTCTTTCCCTGCAAAGGCAGTTGCGGTAAGCGATGTGCTTCCAACAAACCTAACTTATATATCGCATAATATTGTAAATGGTACTGGCAATTTCGATTTGGGTAAAAACACCTTTACATGGAATGTTGAAAGCATTCCGGCCGGAGGAACAGTTACCTTAAAATTAACGGTTAAAGCAAAAACTGCTGGTGTTGTAACCAATACAGCTACGGTTTCTGCTGCAGAAATAGATTCCGATTTGGCCAATAACTCTTCTACAGATACCAAACAGATTTTTGCACTAAATACCAAACCCAATGTAATTACACCAAATGGTGATGGTAAAAACGACGCTTTTGTAATAGATGGCCTAGAGCTTTATCCAGAAAATACCCTTAACATTTTTAACAGATGGGGTAACGAGGTTTACCGTAGTACAGGTAGTTATAAAAACAATTGGGACGGGCATAATTTGCAAGAAGGCACTTACTATTACATCCTTAAAATAAAAGACTCAAAAGGTGTTTGGTCTGCAACTAAAGGTTTTATCACATTATTAAGAAATAACTAAAATGATAAAGAAAATACTTTTCGTTTTCGCTATAACATTAAGTTCGCTACTTGCTGTAGCGCAACAAGATGCTCAGTATAGCCAGTATATGTTTAACGGTATTTATATTAATCCGGCTTATGCTGGTTATAAAGAACAGCTAAACGTACACAGTTTTTACCGCAACCAATGGACCGGCATTACCGGATCACCTAAAAGTATGTCGCTTGCTGTAGATGCAATTGCGAACAGTGGTAATGTAGGATTGGCATTTCAGGTAGCATCAGATAAATTGGGCGCACAAAACAGCGTGTCTGCTTACGCAAATTATGCGTATCGTTTAAGGGTTGGTAAATCAGAGAGCTCAAGATTAGCGTTAGGCGTGGGTGTAGGTGTTTTACAACAAGGTATTGATGGAAATAATCTAAATGCTAGAGATGAAGGAGATAATTTCATCCCAATAGGAAACCAAAACGAAATTGTGCCAGATGCTAGAGCTGGAGTTTTTTACTCAGACGATAGGTTTTACGCAGGCTTTTCGGCCGATAATTTAATAGCGCAGTACATTTTAAACCAACGTAACCTAAGTGTTTACTTTCAAACACCAAAAACACACTTCTATTTAACCGCAGGTATGTTATTGCCCATTAACGAAAGTGTACAAATAAAACCATCGTTTTTGTTAAAAGATGACAGAGGCGGACCTACAAGTTTAGATATAAACGCTTTTGTGTTGCTTGGTAACAAGATTTGGGTTGGTGGTAGCTACAGAACTGCTGTTAAACTTTACAATAAAAGCTATTTGCAAAGCAACTTGCAAAAAACTAACTCGGCAGTTGGTATGGTAGAATTTTTCGCTACAAATTTTTTAAGATTGGGCTACGCTTACGATCAAACTTTAAGCAGTTTAGCTGGCTACAGCGGTGGCTCTCACGAAATTTCTGTGGGTTTTACCATCAAACCTAAAAAAGGAATTAAAATGCTAACGCCTAGATATTTTTAATAATGAGACTACAAAAAACTACAATGCAATTTTTAAAAATATATGGTGCTTATTTTGCTTTTACTTTAACGGTAGTTTTAGCTTCTCAGACAGCAAAGGCGCAGTTTGTATTAGTTGAAGCAGATGAGCAGTTTAATCTGTTGAATTATAACAAAGCCATTACTTTATACACCGAAGCTTACCAAAAAAAACCTACACTTCATGCCATGCAAAGGTTGGCAACGGCCTATCGTTTAAATAATGATTACGTACAGGCAGAAAGTTGGTACGCTATGTTAACCAAAACAAATGGCGCAAAGGCCGAAGATTTTTTGTACTACGGAAATGCCTTACGCAATAATTCTAAATACAATGAAGCTAAAGTTCAATACCAAAAATACGTTTCGTTAAGCAGAGCTGATGTTGCAACGCAAAACCTGCTTATGCTTTCATGCGACTCGGCAATGAGCTGGATGAAAAAACCTGTAGCGGTTGTAATAAAAAATGAACTAGCACTTAACTCAGCTACTGCCGATTGGGGTGCAACATTGGGGCAAAGCAGTGTAGTTTTTACTTCCGATAGGACAAATGATTTGGTAAAAGACCAGCTTAGAAAAAACAAACCCTTTTTAAAGTTTGATGAATCTAACAAAGCTCCAGATAAAAATATTTATGGTTGGACAGGCAATGGTTATTTAAGATTATACACCAAGGACGCCAAAGATAATGTTGCGCTTTTTCCGTTCGATGCTGGTTCTGATTACCACGTTGGTGCAGCAACTTTTACTGCAAACGGAAACGAAATGTTTTTTACGCTAACCAAAATTCCTGCTCATGTTGAGCGAGAAAATGGTGTGCCTAAAACCGTAAAAGTTGAACTTTTCTCGGCTAAAAAAGAAGCTGACGGAAATTGGGGAAAACCAGTTTCATTCCGTTACAATAACGTAAACCAATATTCAGTCGGCGATCCGTTTATTACAAAAGACGGTAAAACCTTGTATTTCGTGTCTGATATGCCTGGCGGAAAAGGTAAGACGGATATTTATTATGTAACAAGATACGATGATGGTAGTTGGAGCAATGCTACTAATATGCAAGAGCTTAACACAGCAGGGGCAGAGCGTACGCCATTTTTAGACAATGAAGGTAATTTATACTTCTCAACCGATGGTAGGATTGGAATGGGAGGCTTAGATATTTTTAAGTTATCAAAAGGAAATTCGGTACCAGTAAATTTGCGTTACCCGATAAACTCTCCGCAAGACGACTTTTCTTTCATTACAAAAGACAGCAAAGAAGCGATGCTTGCTTCAGATAGGCTTGGTGGAAAGGGGAGCGACGATATTTATTCGCTCGCTTTTGAAGAAAACTTAAGTTTAAAGCTCGAAGGTTTTGCACTAGCTGCTAATACCAATAAACCATTAGCTGATGTTTTGGTAAGTATTACAAAAGCTGATGGCACAATTTTAAGTACGCAAACAGACAGTTTGGGAGCTTTCAGTTTTAACTTAAATCCTAATATCGATTATCTCATTAGCGGTAAAAAAACGGGTTTTAGAAATGCAGAAGCAGAAAATATTAATGGCTTAGGGGCCTCGTTGTTAAAGAAAAATATCTATTTAACGCCAATAACGCTTAACCAGGAAATTAGAATAGAAAACATCTATTACGATTTTGATAAAAGCAACATTAGAACAGACGCAGCCCTTGAGTTAGATAAGTTGGTTAAAATAATGAAAGAAAATCCAACTTTATGGATTGACTTAGGCTCACATACGGATAGTAGGGGCAATGATAAGTACAATCAGAAACTTTCTCAGGCTAGAGCAAACGAGGCGGTTAAATACATCATCGCCCGTGGCATAGAAGCCTATAGGGTTAAAGCAAAAGGTTACGGAGAAAGCAGATTGCTTAACGACTGCACAAACGACAAGCCTTGTAGCGAAGAAGCGCACCAGCGTAACAGACGAACAGAGTTTACGATAATTAAACAATAATTCCATCATTACACACGCACACAAATTGGAACATTTACAGGTAACAGAAAATACTCAAACTTTAAAACATAGACTTATGGAAGAGGGTAAAATTATAATGATAGTGGATGATAATCCAATAGATCAGATGATTACTAAACACGTTCTTAAGACAAATTACTTACAAGATAAATTTGTAATAATGGATAGCGCCATAAAGGCGTTAGATTACTTAGAAAAAAATCTTGAAAATGAAGATGCAATGCCGTCGTTAATTTTTTTGGATTTGGACATGCCAGGTGTAAATGGCTTTGGATTTTTAGAAAGATTTAACAATTATAGCCAGCATATAAAAGATGCTTGTAAAATAGTGGTACTAACAGGTACCGAAATTGTTGAAGATATTGCAATGATGCAAGCCGATCCAAATGTGCATCAGCTTGTGTTTAAACCATTGCACAAAGATTCTATATTGCCAGTAAATTAATTTTCTCAACAAATATCCGTATAGTTTTTTTTTAAATTAGAGCCTCATATTTTGAGGCTTTAGTTTTTTAAGGGTTTTTACATCGATAATTGTGGTATCATTTGTTTAATAGTTTTACCTTTAGTTTATTAATAATTTAATCCGATGAAAAAATACTTGTTCCTAATCTTTTTCCTTTCAGCTACAATTATGGTAAATGCACAAACTACCGATGAAACAAAAGTTGTACAAGCTGTAGAAAAATTACGGTTAGCGATGATTAGTGGCGACAGAACAGCCTTACAAAACATAGCTTCTGAAAAACTTGGCTACGGACATTCTAGCGGTAAGTTAGAAGATAGGGCAACCTTTGTAGAAACAATAGCAAGTGGGAGATCAGATTTTGTTACCATTGATCTAAAAAACCAAATTGTAAAAGTAAGTGGCAAAATAGCTATCGTACGCCATGAGTTGCAGGCAAAAACCAATGATAATGGAAAACCCGGAGAAGTACATATTGGCATTGTACAGGTTTGGCAAAAAGAGGGTAAAGATTGGAAACTTTTTGATAGACAAGCGTACAAATTGCCTCAATAGTCAGTCTTTGCCTTAATTTAAATAAATTGATTATAAGGTGTTTTTTTTTCATGCTGCCTGTCTTTTACAGAGCCGTCTTCGCTAGCACCATGTTTCCAGTAAGAATAGGCATATAACTCTTGTTGCTGCCAGTTTAAATCTTTTCTTAAATACTGGCGGATGTTTTTAACGCTAGAAAATTCTGCAGCTACGTAGGCAAAACGAGCCACGCTTTCATCTGGCAGGTTTATATTTTGTACTGCTTCAAAAAGTAAATTGTTTTCTCCAGGTTTTGGATGATATAACCACTCGACATGTACGGTTGCCTCACTTTGGAAAAATTGGAGATCTGATTTATCTTGTACTTCTATCAAAACCTGTGCTTTAGCAGTTTTAGGCAAATTTTCTAAAATAGAAGCAATTACCGGAATCCCTGTTGCATCTGCAACCAGTAGTAAATACCAATCAGCTTTTGGATACAACGCTGCTTTTGTGTCCTTCATTGCAACACCTAATTTGTCGCCAGGCTTTGCAGAAATTGCCCAAGCAGAAGCCGGACCTTCATCGCCATGCGCAACAAACTCTATATACATTTCTTTTTTAGCTAAATCTATACCTCTGTGGGTGTACGTTCTAACAATTGGTTTTAAGTGGTCATCAACTGCCACAATGTTGCCGGCATCATCAACTTTTGGAAAATGAATTTCGTTAATCCCTCTTGGGGCAATAAAAATTTTGTTGTTAATACCAATGGTTGTATTTGCGAATTTTAGTACCTCATCTCCGGTTAACGTAATTTTTATATAACGTGGTGTAAGGTATTCTTTATGTTTTACTGTTAAAACAGATCTTATAATTGCGGGTTGGCCAGTGGTAGTCATACCGGCAAATGTAACGATTGTTCTTATTTAGAATTGATATAGATAATGTAAAATTCCAGTCATAAGATCTTGAATGTAAATATTTTCAGGATTTCAGGATCGAAAACCCCATCTAATGTTAAATCAATGTTAACAAAAAATAACGTTCTGTTAATATTAACTTAATACAACTGCTCTACATTTAACCTATGAATTATCCGGTTTTTATTTTCCATGAACTAGTACTAAGATTTCAAGATGTTAATCGTGGCATCGGAAGATACATTTCTAGTACTATGGACGGTGGTGAGTGTTTAATTAACACAACTACAGGTCATATTAAAATTGCGTTAACTCTTTTAGAGAAGCAATACAGTAATCCGAAATTAATTTCAAACGAAGAAGTGCAGCACTTAGCTACAAACTTCCAAACAAATTAAAAAGATTGCGTTATACGTTAGTATTGGATGCGAGCTTGTTAGCTACTATCTGCTCATAAGCTCCATCCCAAAGTGCCACTCTTTGCTGTAGTGCCTTTACCGCTGTGTGCTGTGCTTCAAGCAAATATGTTTCTTTATTTTGGCAGAGTGTTGCTGTCATATCTAGCGCCAAATGGCTATGATGATCACCGTCGACCTCAATGTGCCTATCTAAATAGTATTTAAATAAAGAAACCTGCGATGGAAATTTCTGGTTAAAATCATTTACAATAGTGTTAAACATACTTGGTATTAAATCTTCCCTGCCAAAGGTAAAAGCACTTGCTTGTAGATGAGGTTTTTTACTATTGATAATTTCGAACGAATAATTTACGAAATTAATAGCAGCAATAGGAGTATTTGCTTTTTGATAAGCCAAGTCGAAATCTCCCGTCTCTTTTAATGTTGCAACAAATGTATTTATGCCTTTCACATCCGCTCCGCATTGCTCCATTGCATCTAAATACATTTCGAAGTGGCTTTTTTGTAAGCCATTAGCATCAACGTCAGATTCTTCTCCAGCTACAATCTCGTTTATTAGCGCTCTGGTTTTTCCATCACCTACCGGAAACCAAGGTATACTGGTACAAGTTAAATTTATTTGCAAAGCCTTTAAAAGCGACATGAAATCCCATACGGCATAGATATGATACTCCATAAATACGCGTAAATCGGCAATTTCTGTAATTACGTTATAAACCTTGTGATTAATTATATCTTCTTTTAACGGCAATATTGCTGCCTGAATTTTATCTAAACTTTGCATAACCTAAAATGTGCCGCAAAGATAAATTTTGGTATTTAACAAAGAATGTTCAAACAACTTTTGAGGATGAAAATGTAATTTTATTACGCTAACGTGATTTAATTTCTAATAAATAAATCAGTTTCTAAAATCTTTTTCTCAAACTCTACTACCGGATACTTTGCTTCTATAAGTTGTAAAAGCATTTGGGTTGCCAATTGTCCAATTTCAAAAGCTGGTTGCCTAATAGATGTTATAGATGGATTAAACAAATCCAGAACATCAGAATTACTGAATCCGGCTATAGCCATATCTTTCGGTACAGCTACGTTTAAATTTTTAAAAACACTCAAACAGCCTGTGCTTAAACGGTCGCCGGCAACAAAGATTGCATCAGGTTTTTCTGGTAAGGCTAAAAGTTCTTTAATTGCAGTCTCAGTTTCCTCATATAACATTCCGCCATGCGGACAAAACTTAACATAAGCAGGGTTTGGCTTAATATTATGGGCTTTTAGCGCAGCCTCGTAACCAGCTAATCGCTCAATACTAATTGATAAATGGCTAGAACTTGTTAAATGTGCAATGCGTTTGAAGCCAGATTTAATGAGGTGTTCGGTTGCATCAAAAGCGCCTTGCTGATTATTTGCAATCACTTTGTGCGTATCAATCTCGTCGGCAACCCTATCAAAAAATACAATTGGTAAACCACGGTCGTGTAAATGCGTTAGATGGGAAATATCTGTGGTTTGCGAAGATAGGGAAACAAGTAAACCATCTACAGAACGCGAGGCCAAATGTTGTACGTTGCTTACTTCACGCTCAAAAGATTCGTGCGTTTGAGAAATAATTACATGGTAGCCTCTATCGTAAGCAATAGATTCTATACCATTAATAGCTTGCGAGAAATAACTATTTGCAACTTCGCTAACTACCACACCTATAGATTTACTTCTGCGTTCTTTTAAGCTTAAAGCTATTGGATTTGGCTGATAACCTATTTCCTTTGCATATTCAAGAACTACTTTTTTTGTAGCAGCGCTAATTTCGTGTGTATCTCTAAGTGCTCTAGAAACGGTAGATGTAGAAAGTCCGAGGGCTTTTGCTATATCTTTAATGGTTACGGGCTCAAACATTATAACGCTTTAATTTAATAGGGTTTACAGCTAAAAAGGTAGGTTTTGCAATAATACTATTTCTTAGCAGACTTAAAGATAATTTTTTAATTGCATTTCGGCAACGTTGTCGGGAACGATTGCACAAATTAAAACCCGTTAAATGCCATATTTTATAAAAAAAACGATGTAGACTTGTTAATGGAAGACCTTAAAAGTTAACCACAACAAACCAAATTATAAGCTTAACGTATGAAAAAAATCTTACTGCTCCTTTGTGTGCTTGCTATGGGTATTACTATGGTATACGCACAACAAACAAAGCAAATCTCAGGAAAGGTAATTGATAAATCTGGCAAACAGCCAATTCCAGGGGTTTCTGTTGCTTTAAAAGGCACATCTACTGTGGCAAGTACAGACGAAAATGGACAATTTAAAATTACTGTGCCAGCTACCGGAACAGTTATTTTACAAGCCAAATATCTAGGATTTAAAACGCAGGAAATTACTGTTGGTGCCGATAATAAAGCTAACTTTTCTTTAGAAGAAGATGTTGCTAACCTAAACGAGGTTGTAATTAATATTGGTTATGGAACTGTTCGTAAAAAGGATTTAACGGGCGCTGTATCGTCTGTTAGTGCAGATGTAATCGCTGCCGCACCTGTATCATCTGCAATGCAGGCCATACAGGGTAGGGTTTCTGGTGTAAACATTTCCTCAACCGAAGGTTCTCCAGATGCAGAAATGACAATTCGAGTAAGGGGCGGTGGTTCGCTTACAGGCGATAACTCTCCATTATATATAGTTGATGGTTTTCCTGTGGCGTCTATTTCTGATATTGCTCCAGCTGATATCGAATCAATAGATATTTTAAAAGATGCTTCTTCTACAGCAATTTATGGCTCTAGAGGTGCTAACGGGGTAATTTTAATTACTACCAAAAACAGTAAAGACGGAAAAACCGCGGTGAGCTTTAGTGCATTTACAGGAATTAGAGAACTTGCCAACACTTTGGATGTATTAACTCCTTTAGATTACGCCACATTTCAGTATGAGAGAGCTTTGCTTGCAAATAAACCTGATGAATACACTAAATACTTTGGTAATTACCAAGATATTGATCTTTATGGAAATGTTGTGCCTAACGATTGGCAAAATATCATCTTTGGCCGTACCGGAACAACATACAACCAAAACTTAAATATTAGCGGTGGTGGCGAAAAAACTAAATTTAGCTTAAGCCATAGTTTTGTTAAAGACAAAGCAATTATGCTAAATTCTGGTTACGAAAGGCAAAATATCAACTTCAAGCTAAATCATAAACTATATGATAAATTGACATTGGATTTCGGCATTCGCTATGCGGATACTAAAACAAAAGGAGGGGGCGCTAACGAACAAAATGAGAAATCATCATCAGATTCGAGGCTGAAATATGCAATGATATATCCTACTTTCCCGGTGGGAGATTTAACTGATAATGACTTAACTGATCCGGCATTCAACTTATACAATCCTATTGATGCAATTAATGATAACGATCAATACATCCATAGAAAAACCTACAACTTTAACGGCGCTTTAAATTATGATATTATTAAAGGCTTAAGATTGCGTTCTGAAGTTGGTTACGATGGTTACAAAAATGATCAAGATCGCTTCTACGGTCGCACTACGTATTTCGTTATCAACAACGTTCCAAATTACCCTGGTTTGCCAGCAGTTGTTTATACCAACACTACCAGAAATGCAATTAGAAATACCAATACTTTAAGCTATGATTTTAAATCGCTTTTAAAGAACGATCATAACCTTAACTTATTGGTGGGCCAAGAGTATATTAAAACTGAACAAGAAATATATACCACGCAAATAAACGGTTTTCCGGCCGGCTTTAATTTTGATGATACGAGAAAACTATCTGGACAAGGTAAAGAAAGCAAATCTGCAAAAGTATTTAGTCCAGATGATGTATTGCTATCTGCTTTTACAAGGATAAATTATGATTACAAAGGTAAATATTTACTAAGCGCAACTTTTAGGGCCGATGGTTCATCTAAGTTTTTAGATGGCAATCGTTGGGGTTATTTCCCGTCAGTTTCTGGAGCATGGAGAGTTTCTGCAGAAGACTTTATGAAAACCACCTCAACATGGTTGGATGATTTGAAGTTAAGAGCAAGTTTTGGTACAGCTGGAAATAACAACATTCCTACGGGTCAAACCACACAATTATTTCAGCCTAACGATCCTACAACACCGGTTTATACCAATGGCTTTCCAAATTTCTTAGCGCCTTCTAAAATTATGGCAAATCCAGATTTGAAATGGGAAACTACAGTTACCAAAAATATAGGCTTAGACTTTTCATTATTTAAATCTAAAGTAACGGGTACGGTAGAGGCGTATTTAAATAAAACCAAAGATTTACTAATTCTATTTCCGGTTGCAGGAACAGGATATGATAATCAGTACCGTAATTTTGGAGAAACTCAAAATAAAGGTTTAGAGTTTTCGGTAAACTACAACGCAATAAGAAAACCCAACTTCGATTTAAGTTTTAATGCAAATATTAGTTTTAACAGAAATCAGGTTAACTCTTTAGGTGGCCTAGCGTACTATGCCGGAACTTCGGGATGGGCCTCTACCGAGATTGGAGAAGATTTTAGGGTATCTGAAGGCGCATCTGTTGGAAGAATATTCGGTTACAAAAGTGATGGTAGATATGAAGTTTCTGACTTTAAACCATATAATGGAGTAGCTTGGCAGTTAAAAGACGGCGTTGCTAATGCAACGGATATAATTGGTACTTTAAGACCAGGATCGATGAAACTTCAAGATATTAATGGCGATGGCGTTGTCAACTTATCTGACAGAACCATTATTGGTAATGCAAACCCGTTAAACACAGGCGGTTTTTCTGTAAATGCTAGAGTGTACAGTTTCGATATTGGTGCTTATTTTAACTGGAGTTATGGAAACGATATTTACAACGCTAACAAAATAGAGTACACTTCTACAAGTAAATACAGTTCAAGAAACATGATCTCTACCATGGAAACTGGTAACCGTTGGACAAATCTTCGTCCTAATGGAACAATAAGCAATGATGCAGCGGAGTTAGAGGCAATGAATGCAAATACAACCTTGTGGTCTCCTTACATGGCTAGATATGTTTTAAGCGATTGGGCAGTGGAGGATGGTTCTTTCTTAAGATTAGGAACTTTAACTTTAGGCTACACTTTACCAAAAGTAATTTCTCAAAAACTAAAAATGAAAAGCTTAAGGGTTTATGCATCTGGATATAATTTATGGATGTGGACTAACTATTCTGGATTTGATCCTGAGGTTTCTACCAGAAGAAGAGATCCGTTAACGCCAGGTGTAGATTATTCTGCCTATCCAAAAAGTAAAACTTATGTGGTGGGCTTAAACGTGAATTTTTAATTGCTTGTTAAATAGAAAAGAGATGAAAAAGATTATTTATACCCTATTAATGATTGCAACCATCAGCTTTACGCTGAGTTGTAAAAAGGTTTTTGATACCCCTAACGAGTCTGCATTAGATGCTTCGGTGGTTTTCTCTACACCATCTTTAGCAGAGTCTGCTGTAGTTGGAATTTTACAGTCATTTGGAGAAACCAACTCTTACCGTGGCAGATATTTAGTTAACTACGGGGTAAATACCGATGTTGAGGTTTACAACAGTTTAAAAAGTACAACTTCTGAACAAGCAAGATTAAGTAATTATAATACCAATGCAGACAATGGTCAAATGAACACTGACAATAACGCATGGGCAAAGTTTTACGAATCTATAGAAAGAGCTAATTTGGCAATTGTTGGATTGCGAAGATATGGTGATGTAGCTACAAGGCCAGAAATGGCTCAAATTTTAGGTGAGACATTAACTTTAAGAGCAGTTTTATATAATGATTTAATTAAAGGTTGGGGCAACGTACCTGCTAGATTTGAGCCAGTAAACCTAAATACCAGATATGTAGAAAGAAGTGACAAAGATGTTGTTTATAAGCAGTTGCTGAAAGATTTGGAAGAGGCTACAACACTGTTGCCATGGCCTAACAAATCTACCGTTACAAGCAAAGTAGAACGTGTTAACAAGGCTTTTGCTAAAGGCTTAAGAGCTAGGTTGGCATTGGCAGCCGGAGGATATTCGAAACGTTTGGATGGTACAACAAGGTTGAGTAACGATCCAGATTTAGCACGCGATAAAATGTACGCTATCGCAAAAAAAGAATGTTTAGAGATCATAAATAGCAATGAGTTAAGGTTGTTAGGTTTCGAAGAAATCTTCAAAAAATTTCACGAAGAATCTGCTACTGCTGGCTTAGAGTCTATGTGGGAAATTCCATTTAGCGAATCTAGAGGACGTGTTATTTTTGATTTGGGAGTTAATCATGCTAAAACAGATAAGTATACAGGGCAAAACAGAGGTGGTACCGATGGACCAAATCCAATTATGTTATACGAATATGACGTTGATGATGTTAGGAGAGATGTTTCGGTTGTTCCTTACGGTTGGGACAGAGCTTCAACAGATGCTGCTGATAAAGGCGGTTTCCAGGTTCCATCTACATTAAACAAGTTATATTTTGGCAAATACCGTTACGAGTGGCTTAAACGAAGAGTTACAAATGCTAACGACGATGGTTTAAACTGGATGTACATGCGTTACGCAGATGTTGTATTAATGGCTGCCGAAGCTGTTAATGAACTAGACGGACCAGCCGCTGCCGCACCTTATTTAAGAATGATTTTAACCAGAGCGTTTCCAACAAATCCTGCCAAAGTTAATACTTACCTAACGCAAGCTAGCGCAAGTTCAACTACGTTTTTTAACGCAATTGTAGATCAGCGAGCTTTAGAGTTTTGCGGAGAAATGCTACGAAAAGCAGATTTAATCCGTTGGAATTTATTGAGTGTTAAATTAAACGAAGCCAAAATTAAATTGCAACAGTTAGATGCTAGACAAGGAAAATATGCTAATCTTCCGTTGAGAATTTATTACAGAACTGCCACTGATGGCGAAAAGGTAGAAATTTACGGTTTAAATTTTGGCGACACAGATGCAATTGGAGCAGCAGGAAACTACACTGCAAATAAAGCATGGACATTGTCTGCTACTTCAGATGTGGTTACTTACTGGAATGCGCTTTTTTTAAGAGATCCAAATTCGCAACCAGTTTGGCCTATCTGGCAAACTTTCCTAGATTCTTCAAACGGAACTTTGACTAACAACAATTATTAATTCTAAAAAATAAATTATGAAGACTAAAAATATATTTATTGCTTTCGTTTTAATGATTAGCAGTTTAAGCTTTTCTTCTTGCAAAGATGGACTAGACGAAATTACTACGCTAGATGTAGATAGGGCATTTTCTCCAACAGATTTGGCTGTAAGCGTAGTAAATAAAATTGATTTGCGGTTAAACTGGAAAGCAGTTAAAAATGCTAAAACTTACACAATTGAGGTTTACACAACTGCAGATTTTTCTGGTGCTCCTGTAAAGTCAATAAAAGACATTACGTTTTTACAAGTGCCTTACTTGGTTACCGGTTTAAGTGGCGACACCCAGTATTCACTTAGGGTAAAAGCTGTTGGAGAGGGTGTTGAAGATTCTAAATGGATTAGTGCAACTGCTAAAACAGATGCAGAACAAATTTTTCAAACCGTAAATCAAGCAAAGTTAACCGCCACATCTGCTGTATTAAATTGGCCAGCGGGGCAAATGGCAACTGCTATTACCTTAGCACCGGGCAATATCACTCGTCCGGTTACGGCAGCAGAAGTTGCAGCCGGTGAGGCAACCATAACTGCCTTAACTGGCGAAACATTATATACTGCTAAGTTAATAAATGGCACAAGCGTACGTGGCACAACAACATTTACAACTTTGCTAGATTTGGGCGGGGCAATATCTGTAAAACCTACTGATGATTTGGCGGCAATAATAGCAACAGCTAATTCGGGCGATGTTTTTGCTTTGTTGCCGGGAACTTACAATGTAAATGCTGATTTGATTATCGCAAAATCCATTTCTTTAAAAGGTGCAAAACCTACAGATAAGCCAATTGTTAAAGGCGCCGTTTTTAAATTAAGAGCCAATGCAGGTTTATCTTTAAAAGATATAGAACTTGATGGCACAGGAGCAATAAATGGCAATCAAACATTTATTTACGATGAAATTTCCGATAACGCTTACGGAGCCTTATCTGTTGAAGCTTGCGTGATTAAAAACTACGTAAAAGGATTGGTTTATGTAAACTTAAAGGCGTTGATAGAGAACATGACTTTTAAAGGCAATTTAATTAGCAATATAGAATGCAACGGCGGAGATTTTATTGACTTTAGAGCTGGTTTAGCTAAAACCTTAAACTTTTCTAACAATACGGTTTACAACTCTGCAACTGCCAGAGATTTGTTCAGGATGGATCCTACCGGTTCAACTAATTTTCCGGCATTTACATCGGTAATAACAATTGCAAATAACACTTTAAACGGCATTACAAATGGAGCCAGCAACAGAATTTTATACGTTCGTTTAGCTAAGCACGAAATTTATTTTTCAAAAAATATCGTAGCAAATTCTGGTGGCATTTTAACCAATCAGGCCTCTACAAATATCGTGGCTGCTAACTTTACGGCTAACAACTATTTTAATGCGCCAACTTACATGTCTGGTAGTGCAACTGCAAATGCTAAATATGATACAGGAACATTTACCACCTTAAATCCTGGATTTACAAACGCAGCAACTGGCAATTTTACATTAGGCAACGCAGACTTAAAAACAAATGGCATAGGAGATGCCAGATGGAGATAGTTGTATTTTAGTTAAAATTATATTCAAAGCGATAGAGGGATTTTATATCTCTTTATCGCTTTTATAATAAACAGTAAAATTTAATTTAACGTTTATAGAATGATTAAAATTAATAAGTTTAAAATCGTAGTTTTAGTAGGAGTAATGCTGTTTATGTCATTTGTTAATCCTTCAGAAAAAAATATAAACGTTTATCTGATAGGCGATTCTACCATTTCGATAAAAGAAAAAAAGGCTTATCCAGAAACTGGATGGGGAATGCCTTTTGCCAATTTTTTTGATAGCACGGTTGTGGTGCACAATTTGGCTAAAAATGGTCGTAGCACCCGAACTTTTTTAAGCGAAAAACTTTGGGAGCCCGCTTTAAAAAATCTAAAAACGGGTGATTTTGTATTTATCCAATTTGGCCATAACGATGAGAGCAAAGAGAAGGTTGATAGATACACTACACCAGCGGAATACGAGACTAACTTAACAAAGTTTGTTAACGAAACTAAAAGCAAAAACGCTATACCTATTCTAGTTACTCCAGTTTCTAGAAGGAATTTTGACGCAGAAGGAAATATAAAAGAAACACACGCCATTTACGCAGAGATAGTAATCGCCTTGGCAAAAAAACTAGATGTTAAACTAATAGACCTTAATAAAACGAGTAAAGCTCTGTACCAACAAATGGGTGCCGAAAATTCAAAGTTATTATTTAACCAACTTTTGCCAAATGAGCATCCAAATTATCCAGATGGGAAAGTAGACAATACCCATTTTAACGAGCTGGGAGCTAGAAGAATTGCACAGTTGGTATTGGCAGATGTCAGAAATTTAAACATCGAGCTTGCCAATAGAGTAGTTAAATCAAACTTGCCTAAGAAATGATAAAAGTATGCGCTTTTTTTTTGGTATAATGGCTTGGCTAACTTGTTTTAATGCTAACGCGAAAAATAATTTGGCTTATGATTTTGTGGTAGCGCAAGATGGGAGTGGAAATTTTAAAACAGTGCAAGAGGCCATAAATGCCGTTCCAGATTTTAGAAAAGTTGTTACTACAATCTATATCAAAAGTGGTATCTACAAAGAAAAATTGAATTTGTCGGCTTCCAAACAAATGGTAAAAATTATTGGCGAAGATAACTTTAAAACCATTTTAACTTTTGATGATTGGGCACAGAAGAAGAATGTTTTTGGCGAAGAAAAAGGAACTTCTGGCTCGGCAAGTTTTTACATTTATGGCCCAAATTTTTCTGCAGAGAATATAACTTTTCAAAATACCGCAGGGCCGATTGGGCAAGCTGTAGCGCTTTTTGTAGCTGGCGATAAAGCTAAATTTACAAACTGCAGGATGCTTGGTTTTCAAGATACCTTATATACTTTCGGTTACGGAAGCAGGCAATATTATTATAAATGTTATATAGAAGGTACGGTTGACTTTATTTTCGGTTCTTCGACGGCAGTTTTTGACGACTGTGAAATTTTCTGCAAAAACGCTGGTTACATTGCCGCGTCTTCGTCGCCAGATTCTTCAAAATTTGGCTACGTTTTTATTAATAGCCGTATTATTGGAGATGCCCCGGAACACTCTTTCTTTTTAGGCAGGCCGTGGCGTCCGTATGCCAAAACGGTTTTTATTAATTGCCAAATGGGCAAAATGATTAAGCCTGAGGGATGGAATAACTGGCGCAAAGAAACTAATGAGAAAACTGCATTTTATGCAGAGTACAATAGTACAGGTGCAGGAGCAAACTCGAATTCGAGAGTTAAATGGTCGCACCAGTTAGAGGAGAAAATCGCAAAAACTTATACGCTACAAAATATACTAAACGGATGGAATCCTAAAGAATAAAGCTTATGAAATTAACGAACAACAGCCATCGAATAACGATTTTGTTTACTTTTTCGCTTTTCATAAACTTAATCGCGATAGCTCAATCTCAAACTTTTCCTAGCTCCATTACCGTAGCAAAAGATGGAAGTGGAAATTTTAAAACCATACAGGAAGCTGTAAACGCTGTTAGAGATTTATCAGAAGTTAAGGTAAGCATCTACATCAAAAGTGGATTTTATCGAGAGAAATTGGTTATTCCTGCACACAAATCAAATATTAGTTTAATAGGCGAAGATCAATTCAAAACCATTATTTCTTATGATGATTATTCTGGTAAGGGCGCAATAAATACCTATACCTCGCATTCTGTTTTGGTACAGGGAAATGATTTTAGCGCTACTAATTTAACCATCGAAAACACTGCAGGTGCAGTTGGCCAGGCAGTTGCGTTACATATAGAGGCAGATAGGGTAATAATTAAAAATTGCCGAATTTTAGGTAATCAGGACACCCTATTTCCCTCAGCAGCTAATAGCAGGCAATATTACGTTAACTGTTATATAGAAGGTACAACAGATTTTATTTTCGGCGCCGCTACGGTGGCTTTCGAGCATTGCCACATTCACAGTAAAAAGAATTCGTTCATTACAGCTGCATCAACAACAGAAAGTCAACCCTACGGTTTTGTATTTTTAAATTGTAAACTAACAGCAGATGCTGATATACAAAAAGTTTATCTGGGCAGGCCATGGCGTTCTCATGCTAAAACCGTTTTTGTAAATACAGAAATGGGCAACCATATTTTACCTGCCGGATGGAGCGTCTGGAACAAAAATGATAATCACAAAACTGCATTTTACGCAGAATACGGCTCAACAGGTCCGGGTTTTGTAAAGGATAGCCGTGTAGCCTGGTCTAAACAATTAACAAAAAAGGAAGCAAAAGCCTACACTTTCAAAAATATTTTCGCTGGCACAACATCTTGGCTGCCGAAGTAAATAAAAAAATATCGCACTCAGGATGACTAAAATTAAGATTTAATATGAAATTATCTATCCTAGCATTTTTAGCGCTAATTACAATATCCGCTTTTTCACAAAGTGAAGTTTCTAGAGTTTGGGTGCCGGATTTAGGTAATGGGAAATACAAGAATCCAGTAATCGATGCAGATTATTCAGATCCAGATGCAATTAGAGTTGGCAACGATTTTTACATGATTTCATCGAGTTTTGATGCAGTGCCCGGTTTACCGATTTTACATTCCAAAGATTTGGTAAACTGGACCATCATCGGCCATGCCTTAAAAAGACAAATACCTTTAGCGCATTTTTCTAAAACCCAACAAGGCAATGGTGTTTGGGCGCCGGCAATTCGCTATCATAACAACGAGTTTTACATCTATTACCCAGATCCAGATTTTGGCATTTACTTAACAAAAGCAAAAAATATAAATGGGCCGTGGACTGAACCGATTTTAGTAGAAGCGGGTAAAGGTTTGATAGATCCTTGCCCGCTTTGGGATGAAGACGGAAAGGCATACTTAATACACGCTTACGCAGGTAGCAGAGCCGGAATTAAAAGTATTTTAGTGGTTAAAAAAATGAATGTTCTCGGAACTAAAACCTTAGACGAAGGCAAAATAGTATTCGATGGACATGAAACCGATCCGACGTTAGAAGGCCCTAAGTTTTATAAACGAAACGGATTTTACTACATTTTTGCTCCCGCCGGTGGAGTTTCCACTGGTTGGCAATTGGTCTTAAGATCTAAAAATATCTATGGCCCTTACGAGCGCAAAGTGGTAATGGATCAAGGCAAAACTAAAATTAATGGTCCGCATCAAGGCGCTTGGGTAAATACGCCAACCGGCGAAGATTGGTTCTTGCATTTTCAGGATAAAGATGCGTATGGAAGGGTAGTGCATTTGCAACCAATGAAATGGCTAAACAATTGGCCTATTATTGGAGCAGATGCGGATGGCGACGGGATTGGAGAACCAGTTTTGACCTATAAAAAACCGCAAATTGCTAAGTTTTCTAAAATTGCTACTCCTGCAGAAAGTGATGAATTTGATGGAAGTAATCTTGGTTTGCAGTGGCAATGGCAAGCCAATCCTTTGGCAACGTGGTCTTTTTTAAATTCGGCTAAAGGTGCATTAAGATTGTACGCAGTTAAAATGCCAGATAGTGCTAAAAACTTGTGGGACGTGCCAAATTTGTTACTTCAAAAATTTCCGACAGAAAAATTTACTGTGGTAACTAAAATGAGTTTAACACCAAACATTAAATTGGAAAATGAAAAAGCAGGTTTAGTTATAGCAGGTTTAAGCTATGCCAACATTGCAGTTAAGCATAAAAAAGAAGGAATGTATATTGTTTATACTACTTGCATAGAAGCGGATAAAGGCAAAAGAGAGAAGGAGGAAATACTTTTAAAGCTAGAATCGCAAACGGTTTATTTAAGTGTAACAGTTAGCGATGGTGGCAAATGCCAATTCTATTATAGCTTAGATGGCGACAAGTTTACGAAAGTAAGCGACGTTTTTACGGCCCAACCAGGTAAGTGGATTGGGGCTAAAGTTGGTTTATTTGCCACTGGCGAACAGAAAACTAACGATGCGGGTTATGCAGATTTCGATTGGTTTAGAATTGAGTTGTAAGTTAAGGAAAAGTAAAAAAGCCCAAAACATAGCTTATGCGCATAAATTGGTAACGATTGCATAGTTATTTTCAGCCAATTAGTTTCATTCCTGTTTAAATCTGTGTAGACTTGTTAAAGTTAATATGGCTAATCTAATAAATACGTGTGCCAATTAATTAATAACAACCAAATTTATAAACCGTATCCCTGAACATGAAAAAAGTAGTTTCAACTATCTTTAGCATTGCACTTTCTGCGCTTACGCTTACCACACTTGCACAAAGTGGAAACAAAAAACCTTACTCTTTTAGTAACCTACCCGTTGTAGCGAAAACTTCTTTTAAAGCAGATACCATTAATATTTTAAAATATGGAGCTGTAAGCGATGGTATTACCCTTAATAGTAAAGCGATAAACGATGCAATTGTTGCGTGTAACAAAAAAGGCGGTGGCGTAGTTTTGGTGCCAAAAGGTTTATGGCTAACCGGGCCAATCGAGTTAAAAAGTAATGTAAATCTGCATTTGCAGAAGAATGCGATTTTGCAGTTTACCAAAGATTTTGATCAATACCCATTGGTAGCAAGTAATTGGGAAGGTTTATCGCAAATGCGCAACCAATCTCCCTTATGGGCAGTAAACCAAACTAACATTGCAATTACCGGTTTTGGTATTATTGACGGCGCCGGCGATGCCTGGCGGATGGTTAAAAAAGATAAGTTAACCGAAACACAGTGGAAGCGTTTAGTGGCTTCTGGTGGTGTAGTTGGTGAGGATAAAAAAATGTGGTTCCCTACGCAACAATCGGTTACTGCCGCTAAAATGAAAAACCCTGGCGAAATTACAGCAGATAAAACGCCTGAATTTTATCAATCAATTAAAGATTTTTTACGACCTAATTTGTTGGTTTTTACATCTTGCAAACGCATTCTGCTAGAGGGTGTAACCTTTCAAAATTCTCCGGCTTGGAACATCCATCCGTTAATGTGCGAAGATTTGATTGTTAGAAATGTGTATGCTAAAAACCCTTGGTATGCCCAAAATGGAGATGGAATTGATATTGAATCTTGTAAAAATGTATTAATTGAAGGTAGCACATTTGATGTTGGCGACGATGGCATTTGCATTAAATCTGGTAGAGATGCAGCAGGTAGAAAAAGAGGAATGCCTACGGAAAACGTAATTATTCGTAACAGTACCGTTTACCATGCACATGGTGGATTTGTAATCGGTAGTGAAATGTCTGGCGGTGCAAAAAATATTTTCGTTTACGATTGCTCGTTTATAGGAACCGACATTGGACTGCGTTTTAAAACCACACGTGGCAGAGGCGGTGTGGTAGAAAACATCTTTATAAAAAACATCAATATGAAAGATATTATCGGCGAAGCAATTTTGTTCGATATGTATTATGCAGCAGTAGATCCGGTTCCTCTAACCGGCGAAAAACGTGACGCACCTAAAATTCAATTATTGCCGGTTACAGAAGAGACGCCAATTTTTAGAGATTTTTACATCGACAATGTAGTTTGCGATGGAGCGTCGAAAGCTGTATTTGTTAGAGGTTTGCCAGAGCTCAGTATCAGCAACATTACACTAAATAACCTGCATATTAAGGCAAAAGAGGGAATCGATTTACAAGAGGCTAAAAACGTAAAGTTAAATAACGTAAATTTGACGGTTAATGATGCCAGTCCGCTAATTAATATTCAAAACGGAAAGGACATCAGTTTTACAAATGTAAAGTATAATACTGCAAACGTGTTATTTCGCATAAGTGGCGAAAATAACAGTGCAATCAAATCATCAGGTTTAGATGCCTCAAAGGCCAAGCAAAAAGCTGAGTTTGTTGCTGGTGCTGCAGAAAATTCTTTGCAGATAAACAAATAGTCGATGATCCAAAATCATCGTTAAAAACCAATTTTACGGATGAGAAAAATTTTTAAGTATTTAGCAGTAGCAACTTTTGCAAGCCTTACTTTCCAGTTAAGCGCTCAAGAAAAACCTTTATCGCAACAAATGGCGAATACGGTTATGGAGATTTGGAAAGACTCTTTAAACCTAGATCCGGCGAAGCCGAAAGCCGTAAAATGGGCTTACGATCAAGGCGTGATTTTAGAGGGAATTGAAGGCATTTGGAAACGTACAGCAGATGGCGAGTATTTTAAGTACATGCAAAAAAGCATGGATTTCTTCGTAACTAAAGATGGAGTAATTAATCGCTACAAACAGGCAGATTATAATATAGACAATGTTAAAAATGGCAGAACGTTACTTACTTTATATAACGTTACTGGTCAACAAAAATATTTCAAGGCTGCTACAACACTATGGGATCAGGTAAAAGGCCAGCCTCGTACTAATGAAGGCGGTTTTTGGCACAAGAAAATATATCCAAACCAAATGTGGCTAGATGGTTTATACATGGGGCAGCCATTTTACGCAGAATATGCTGCTTTGGTTAAAGACGATAAAGCTTTTGAAGATATTGCCAACCAATTTATTTGGATGGAAAAAAACGCCGTAGATGCCAAAACAGGTTTGATGTACCACGGTTGGGACGAATCGAAAACCGAGAAATGGGCAGATAAAACTACAGGTAAATCGCCTAATTTTTGGGCTAGGGCAATGGGTTGGTACGGAATGGCATTGGTTGATGTATTAGATAATTTTCCCGTTAATCATCCTAAACGAGCAGAACTATTGGCAATTTTAAATCGTTATGCTAAGGCGATACAAAAGGTGCAGGATAGCAAAACGGGCTTATGGTTTGATATTTTAGATAAGCCAAAAGAGAAAGGTAATTATGTAGAGGCATCTGCATCGAGCATGTTTGTTTACACACTTGCAAAAGCAGTTCGCCAAGGTTATTTGCCAAAATCTTTTTTCGCAGTAGCGGATAAAGGTTATAAAGGCATTAAAAAAGAGTTTGTTGAAAGTGCCGGCACTAACAAAGTTAATTTAAAAGGTACAGTGAGTGTTTCTGGATTGGGAGGAAAACCTTACCGCGATGGTAGTTTTGAATATTACATGAGCGAAAAGGTGATCACTAACGATCCGAAGGGAGTTGGAGCATTTTTATTGGCAGCCAACGAAATGGAAATTGCCGCAATGCCAAAACCAGGCATGGGTAAACTGGTAACGTTAGACTCTTACTTTAATCACGAAGTTAAAAAAGACCAAAGTGGAAACGATTTAGTTTGGCATTACAAGTGGGACGAAAGAGGTAATAACGGATTTACTTTTTTTGGTGATCTATTTATTAATAACGGTTTTAAAACCAATACTTTATATCAAGCGCCAACAGCCGAAAATTTAAAAAATACTGCTGTTTATATCATTGTTGATCCTGACAACGAAAAAGAAGCACCTAAACCTAATTTTATCAAAGAAGAAAATATAACCCAAATTACAGAATGGGTTAACAAAGGTGGTGTTTTGGTACTTTTTGGTAACGATGCTCCAAATGTTGAACTAGAGCATTTTAATAAACTAACGGCTAGGTTCGGTGTACATTTTAACGGCACTACAAAAGGGCGTGTGCCGGTAGCTACAAACTTCGAGACCGCAAAGGTCGACGTGCCAGCTGGAAATGAAGTTTTAAAAACAGCTAAAAACATCTTTATTAAAGAATACAGCAGTTTGAAGTTGAGTGGCAATGCTAAATCAATTTTAAAAGATAGCGATGGTGAAGATGTAATTTCTATAACAAAATATGGCAAGGGAACGGTTTTCGTAATCGGAGATCCTTGGTTATACAACGAATATGTTGACGGTAGAAAACTGCCAGCAAAATACGAAAACTTTAAAGCCGCATCAGACTTGGTAAACTGGTTAGCTAAAATAGCAAAATAGTTGAGCAAGGCTGATTAATTGATTTGATAATGAATGACTTAAAAATATTATTATTTGCACTAATCAGCCTTGTTTTTACTTCTTGCGCAACTGCACAGAAAGTACCACAAGTAAATGCGAAAATTGATTCCTTAGCAGAAAAAATGCTAGTTTATCAACTATCTAATGGTGCTTGGCCTAAGCAATTGGCAGATAAGAGTGTGGTTAAATACGAAAACAAGCTAACCGAACAATTGTTGGCTAAAATTAAAGCTACGCCAGTTAAACATGCCACTATCGATAACCATGCTACAACTAGAGAGATAAACAGCTTAGTTAAAGCGTACAACGAAACAGCCAATAAAAAATATCTCGAAGCAGCACAAAAGGGTATCGACTATTTACTTGAGGCACAGTATGCAAACGGGGGTTGGCCACAATATTATCCTGATAAGAGCATGTACCGGGCCGAAATTACTTATAATGATGATGCGATGATTAACGTGCTAGGCATTATGCTTAACATTACTACTAAAACTGAAGGCTTTGCTGCGATTGATGATAAGTATGTCGCCAAATCAAAAAATGCATTGGAAAAAGGCTTAAGCTGTATCTTAAAAACGCAAGTACTGCAAAATGGTATGCCAACAATTTGGGCAGCGCAGTACGATGAAAATACATTGCAACCAGCCAAAGCTAGAGCTTTTGAACCTGAAGCTTTAAGCGCATCAGAATCGGTAAATATTGTTAGGTTTTTAATGAAAATTCAGCAACCTTCTACAGAGGTAAAAAATGCAATCGAAAATGCCGTTAAATGGTTTGACGCAAACAAAATTGTAGGTTTTAAATTTGATCAGCTCCCTGATAAAAAGGACAAAGGTTTAGTAGCCGATGCAAATGCTACAATTTGGGCCAGGTTTTACGATCTAAAAACTAATAAGCCGATTTTCGGAGATAGAGACAATGTTATTTACACCGATATTAAGGATATCAGTTACGAGCGTAGAAATGGCTATGCTTGGTATGGTACTTGGGGTAATAACCTAGTTAGAGAGTATCCAAAATGGCTTAAAATGCTTGCTAAAAAATAACCCAAATTAAGTTAAGCGATGAATTGGTTTCGATTTTCTGACTTCAAATTATTCGTTGTTTTCTGCCTTTTTCAATTTTCGAGCTATCTGGCTTTTGCTCAAAAGCAGTTTAATGTATTAGATTGGAAAGCAGATGTAAGTGTAAATACTTATCTGTTGCAGCAAATGCAATCGCAGTATAATCAACGGGAGATTAAATTTGCAAGCGCATTAGCTTCAAAATCATCTACCGAAACCTACATCAAAAATATACGGACAAAGTTTAAGGATTTAGTCGGTAAATTACCACAAAGGGCTGATCTGGCTGCAGAAACAACCGGAACAATCAGAAAAGACAGTTATCGAATAGAAAAAATTGTTTATCAGAGTTTCGAAAATCATCACCTAACGGCAAATCTCTACATCCCGAATGGAAAAGGTAAATTTCCGGCCGTATTACTTTTTTGTGGTCACGAAGATTTAGCGAAAGCGACTGAATCATACCAAAAAACAGCTATTTTATTCGCTAAACATGGTTTTGTAGTGTTTGTAATCGATCCAATTTCTCAAAGCGAAAGAGTACAGCTAACAGATGATAGTGGGAAAGCATTAACGCGTGGCAGTACTACCGAACATACGTTGCTAAATCTTTCTTCAAATCTTTTAGGAACCTCCGCTGCTGCTTACGAATTGTTTGACAATACCCGGGGTTTGGATTATTTGCTTAGCAGACCCGAAGTAGATGCCACAAAAATTGGATGTACGGGAAATAGTGGTGGAGCAATGCAGGCCATCTATTTTGCTGCATTTGATGATAGGGTAAAAGTTGTTGCACCTTGCAGTTATTTAGCAAGTAGGGCCTATACATTTGCCACCACTGGCGCAGCCGATGGTTGTGCGCAAATCCCGGCAGAAGGTTTAGCGCAACTAGAAATGAGCGATTATCTAATTGCCACTGCACCAAAACCAATATTAGTTCTTGCAGGGCGATATGATTTTATAGCTTACAATGCCACATTAGATTCATATGCAGATCTGCAGAAAGTTTATAAAAGTCTTGGCGCCGAAGAAAAACTATCCATTTTTACGGTAGACGATGGACACGGAATTTCAAAACCTAAACGCGAAAGGGTTGTACAGTGGTTTAGGAAATGGTTTTATAACGATGAAAAGAAGATTGAAGAGCAAATTGGAGAAGTTGAAACTGATGCGGATTTGTTCGCTACCAAAACCGGAAACGTTAGCACCAGTTATAAAAATGAGATAAATATCGCCCAGCAAAATATTAAGCTATTCAATGATAAAAAATCAGATCGTTTATCTTTTGCCAAAAAGAGCAAAGCTGAAAAAGTAGAAACGATTAATCGATTATTAACCTTAAATCCAGATGTTAGAGATGTTGAGGCAGAAACAGTTGGCGAAGTTAGTGCAAAAAATACAAGCTTTAAAAAAATCGTGATCAGGAAAGTTGATGAAGTTCCAATGCCTATTCTAGTTTCCTATCCCGTACTAAAACCAACCAAAGTGCTTATTTGGCTAAGTGATAAAGGTAAAAACCATGTAGCCGATAGCGCAAGTTTAGTTAAAGCGTATTTACAACAAGGTTATGCATTAATAATTGCAGATTTGCCGGGAATGGGTGAAACTGCCGATAAGATTTCTGAGAATGACCCAAAATATTTTGACGTTTCCTATCGCAACGCAATTTTAGGTCTACATGTCGGAAAACCTTTAGTTGGTTTTCAAACCTCAGCAGTGCTTAATCTTATTAAATTTGTAAGGCAAGAAAAAACACTTACAAATCTGCCTATCGAAATTAACGCCGAAGGCAACGCCGGAATCTCCGCTCTACATGCTACTTTTTTAAAGGATAACATCGCTAAACTTAATTTATTCGGCGTATTAAAGTCTTACAAAGAAATGATTGATACGCCTTTAACCAAGAATAGGTATGTAACGGTAATTCCTAATGTACTGTCTTATTATGACTTGCCCGATATGATTAATTGGATAGGAGATAAAAGAGTTTCTATTCGATAATTTTTGCTTCACAATTTGGTAAATCAACTATCACTTTATCTTGATATTGAATTCTTGTTTTTTGGCAACGATTGCACAAATATTTGCACGGTAAAAGGGTTTTTAGTAGCATATATTAGGTATTATTGCTTTAACCAAATGCTAATGTAGTGCTGTTAAGGGCATCGCTTAGCGAATATAATTTTGAAAAGCAGTATACTAAAGCAATGATTTTATCTAAAGAAAATCTAGATTCTATACGTTCAGAAAATCTGATTAAACCATCAGCAGCTATTTTTGAACTTCCGATAAAAGTGCTCCAATTTGGAACGGGAGTTTTACTTAGAGGCTTGCCAGACTATTTTATAGATAAAGCCAATAGAGGAGGTGTTTTTAATGGTCGCGTTGCCGTTGTAAAATCTACAGGAAACAACACAGCAGAGTTTGATGAGCAAGATTCGCTATATACGCTTTGTATTCGTGGGTTAGAAAATGGCCAGCCTGTTTCAAAAAACATCATATCATCGGCCATAAGCCAAGTAATTGCAGCAAATAATAACTGGGAAAGTGTTTTAAAATTGGCACAAAGTGAAGATCTTAAAGTTATAGTTTCTAATACAACAGAAGTAGGAATACAGTTGCTAACCGAAAAAATAGATCAGAATCCACCAAGCTCTTTCCCTGCAAAAGTATTAGCTGTTTTATATCATCGCTACCAAAAGTTAGGCGCAAAAAATACAGGTTTAATAATTATTGCAACAGAGTTGATACCAGATAACGGTAAAAAACTAGCATCAATAGTTTTAGAATTAGCAAACTACAATAAGCTTGATCAGCAATTTATAGCATGGCTAACTAATCAAAACACCTTTTGCAACTCCTTAGTAGATAGGATTGTACCGGGTAAACCGGATGCCGATAGTTTGAAAAAATTAGAAGATGAATTGGGCTATAAAGACAATTTGCTTTCTATGGCTGAGCCGTATAGTTTGTGGGCAATTGAAGGAAATGATAAAGTGCGTGATGTATTATCGTTTGCTAAAGTAGATAAAGGTGTAATTATAGCCGACGACATAGAGGTTTATAGGGAACTAAAAGTTCGATTGTTGAATGGCACACATACTTTAAGCTCCGGAATTGCCTTTTTAGCCGGAATTGATACCGTAAAAAATGCAATGACAAATGAAACTATAAAAAGTTACATTGACGATTTGATGGCACAGGAAATTGGTCCGGCTATTCCTTATCAAGTTACCGAACGGCAGACTACTTCGTTTGCCAATACTGTAAAAGACAGATTTGCAAATCCCGCAATAGAGCATTTATGGCTTAACATTACGTTTCAATACAGTATGAAAATGAAGATTCGTATTTTGCCATTGTTATTAAACCATTACAAAAAATTTAATTCGGTTCCAGAAAATATTGCCTTCGGCTTTGCTGCTTATTTAAGATTTTTAAAAGTTGATAAGAAGGAGGGAAATAAATATTTTGGGAAATACAAAGACATTAATTATATAATAACAGATGATGAGGTCGACTATTTTCAGCAACAATCGCAAACAGCAGATTATGTAACTAGTGTGCTTGAAGATGTAGATTTTTGGAAGGCGGACTTAAACCTCTTACCTGGTTTTATAGACTCAGTTAAACACAATTTCGATGCAATAGAAAGCCAAGGTGTGTTAATCGCTTTAAAGCAAATTGCATCTACTAAAATAAATATAGCCTAATGAAACAGTTAGTTTTAAAAGTTCATCCTAAAGATAATGTGTTGGTTGCATTGAGCGATTTAAAAGCTGGCCAAACGGTGGTTTATCAAGGCATAAATTATACCTTGATAGATGATATTGATGCTAAGCATAAATTTTATATTGCCGATATGAATACCGGCGACGAAGTTTTTATGTACGGCACTTTGGTAGGCAAAATTCAGTTTCCAGTTAGGGCAGGCGTTCGCATGACGACTGATAATTTGAAACATGCTGCTGCTCCTTATGAATTCAGACCTTATCACTATACTTGGCAGGCACCAGATATTTCGAAGTTTGAAGGAAGAACATTTAACGGTTACCACCGTGCCGACGGCAAAGTTGGTACGGCGAATTACTGGCTATTTATTCCAACTGTTTTTTGCGAAAACCGGAACCTAGATGTAATTAGAGAAGCATTACACAATGAATTGGGTTACGCCGTAACCGATAAATACAAAAATTATACGCAAACTTTGGTTGAGGCATTTAAAAACGGTGTTGATATCAGTTCTTTAAATGCGCCTTTATCTTTTGAAGGAATAAAAGCCGATAGACCATTTAAAAACATAGATGGAATTAAATTCTTAAACCATCAAGGTGGATGTGGGGGAATTAGGCAAGATGCTTCGGTTTTGAGTAAGTTATTAGCCGCCTATGCCGATCATCCTAACGTTGCTGGTGTAACTGTTTTAAGTTTGGGTTGCCAAAATTTACAAGTGCAAGACTTTAAAACCGATTTATTAGAGAGAAATCCATCGTTTGATAAGCCACTTTATATTTTCGAACAACAGCAGTCGCAAAGCGAAGAAAACATGATCGCGTTAGCCATAAAAAAGACGTTCGAAGGTTTAGTGGAAGCTAATAAAATAGAACGCCAACCTGCACCGTTAAGTAAAATGAATGTAGGTGTAAAATGCGGTGGTAGCGATGGTTTTAGCGGTATTTCGGCAAATCCGGCAGTAGGGTATTGTTCTGATTTGCTGGTAGGTTTAGGTGCAACGGTTTTACTGGCCGAGTTCCCAGAACTTTGCGGAGCAGAGCAGGATATTATCGACAGGACTATAGAAGAAGCAGACGCAAGAAAATTTATGCAGTTAATGGGTGCATATAGTCAGGCGGCCGAAAATGCAGGTTCTGGTTTTCACATGAACCCTTCCCCGGGCAATATTAAAGATGGATTAATAACCGATGCGATAAAAAGCAACGGCGCAGCAAAAAAAGGAGGCTCTTCGCCAGTTGTTGCCGTTTTGGATTATACCGAACCATCGATAAAAAACGGTTTGAATTTAGTTTGTACACCAGGTAATGATGTAGAAGCTACAACTGGCAAAGCTGCCAGTGGCGCAACGTTAATTTTGTTTACAACGGGCTTGGGCACTCCAACTGGTAATCCGGTTTGCCCTGTAATTAAGGTTGCTACCAATAACGAGCTAGCAAACAGAATGAGCGATATTATAGACATAAATACAGGTGCCGTAATTGAGGGTGAAAAAACCATTGAAGAAATGGGAGAGGATATTTTAGAATATTGTATTAAAGCTGCCAGTGGCGAAGTTATTCCAAAATCAGTTTTGCTAAATCAAGATGATTTTATTCCTTGGAAAAGGGGCGTGTCTTTGTAAAAATATTAATTGTCAAAATGACGACAAAAAATAAATGATTATTATTGTGGTTAAACAATAGTAAAACAAATAAAATAGAATGAAAATTATTCAAGCAGTACATTCAGACGATTTTAAAACCTATCAAACTGATAAAATCAGAGAGCGATTTTTATTAGATGGTTTAAAAGAAGCTAATAAGGCAAATTTTGCTTATGCTCATTACGATAGAATGGTTACCGGTTTAATTACACCTACAACAGATGTGGTTACTTTAGGTACTTACGATATATTACGTGCCGAATTCTTTTTAGAAAGAAGAGAAATGGGTATTATAAACGTTGGTGGCACAGGTACAATTGAAGCAGACGGCACAAGTTACGAACTTGATAAAATGGATTGTTTGTATTTGGGTAAGGGTATTAAAAACGTAAATTTTAGCAGTGCTGATGCTAATAATCCTGCAATTTTTTACGCTTTATCTGCTCCGGCGCACACCACGCATCCTACAACATTTGTAAAACATGCTGATGTATTTTCTGCTCAACTAGGTAGCTTAGAAACTGCAAACGACAGAAAAATTGCTAGATATATACACAAAGATGGTATCCAAAGTTGCCAATTGGTAATGGGTTTAACCATTCTTTCTACTGGCTCTGTATGGAATACTATTCCACCACATACACACGATCGTAGAATGGAAGTTTATTTTTACTTTGACGTAGATGATGATCAAAGAGTTTTCCATTACATGGGCGAACCACAGGAAACTCGTCACCTTATTGTAGCTAACCACGAAGCTGTTCTATCTCCAACGTGGAGTATACATGCAGGTAGTGGAACTAAAAACTATAGTTTTATTTGGGGCATGGCAGGCGAAAACTTGGATTATGCAGATATGGATACAATAGCAGTAAAAGACATTAAATAAAAAACTTGATTAAGCGACTTGGTCTGTATTCCTCGTTTCTTAATCCTCAATCAAAAAAATGGAACAATCATTTTCTTTAGAAGGTAAAGTAATCGTAGTAACTGGTGGTACCGGAATTTTGGGTAACTCTTTTGTAAATGCTATTGTAGAAGCAGGTGGCGCAGTAGGTATTTTGGGTAGAAATGCCGAAATAGCTAACGAAAGAGCCGATGCTATAAACAAAAATGGAGGCAAAGCTATTGCTTTAATTGCCGATGCAATGGATGAAGCGCAACTTATTGCTGCAAGAGAAAAAATTATCGCCACTTTTGGCAAAATAGATGGTTTGGTAAACGCAGCTGGCGGTAATATGCCAGATGGTGTTTTGCAACCAGACGAGAGCATTTTCGAAATGAAAATGGACGGAATGAAAAAAGTTTTAGACCTTAATTTGTGGGGTACGTTAATACCTACGCAAGTATTTGGGCAGGCAATTGCCGAAACAGGTAAGGGTACTATCGTAAACATTTCATCAATGAACTCTAAAAAAGCAGTTACAAAAGTGTTGGGTTACAACATGGGTAAAGCTGCGGTAGATTGTTATACGCAATGGTTCGCTGTTGAGTTGGCAAACAGATACGGAGATAAAATTAGAATGAATGCCTTGGCACCCGGTTTTTTCTTAACAGAACAAAATCGCAACCTTTTAACTACACCAGATGGTGGCTTTACGCCTCGTGGCCAGTCGGTTATAAAACAAACTCCTTTTAAACGTTTCGGCGATCCAGACGAATTGAAAGGCGCTTTAGTTTGGTTGTTAAGCGATGCTTCGCAATTTGTAACAGGTGCTATGATTTGTGTTGATGGTGGCTTTTCTATTTTTAGTGGCGTGTAAAATCGGGCAAGAGCCAAAACATAAGCTAATTTAAGTATATACAAAGTGAAAGATTTTTTAGACGAGAACTTTTTATTGCAAACCAAAACAGCTCAGACGTTGTACCACGAGTTTGCCGAAGAAATGCCCATTATTGATTATCACAATCATTTAATGCCTGATCAAATTGCCGAAGACAAAAATTTCGAAAATATTACTCAGGTTTGGCTTTATGGCGATCACTACAAGTGGAGGGCAATGCGTGCCAATGGCATCGACGAACATTACATTACCGGCAAAGCTTCAGATTGGGAAAAGTTCGAAAAGTGGGCAGAAACTGTTCCATACACCCTAAGAAATCCTCTATATCACTGGACACACCTAGAACTTCAACGTTATTTCGACATTCACGAGGTATTATCTCCGGCAAATGCTAGAAAAATATACGATGAGTGTAATGCAAAACTGCAAACCAAAGAATATAGTGTGCAAGGTTTGCTACGCAAGATGAACGTTAAAACCTTGTGTACTACCGATGATCCATTGGACAGTTTAGAATACCATCAACAAATTAAAAACAACCACGTTGATATAAATGTGTTGCCAGCATTTAGACCCGATAAGGCGATGAATGCAGATGATGTTATGGGTTTAAACGCTTACATTGATAAATTAGCGGCTCTAACAAATCACACTATAGATACTTACAACGAGTATTTGGCAGCACTTAAAACCCGTCATGATTTTTTTGCGGAAAATGGTGCATCGGTTTCTGACCATGGATTAGAGCATATCTATGCAGAAGATTATACAGAAGAGGAAGTTAAAGCCATTTTCTTGAAAATTAGAGGAAAGGGAAAGCTTACGCTTCAAGAGAATTTAAAATTCAAATCGGCTATGCTTTTTACCTTTGCACTTTGGGATCATGAAAAAGGCTGGGTACAACAGTACCATCTAGGTGCTTTGCGTAATAACAACGATCGTTTATTAGCTTCGCTAGGCCCAGATACTGGCTTCGATTCGATTGGCGATTTTCCGCAAGGTAAAGCCTTAGCTAAATTCTTAAACAGATTGGATGCTGCCAACACGCTCGCCAAAACAATTATTTATAACCTAAATCCTGCAGATAACGAATTAATGGCCACGATGATTGGCAATTACCAAGATGGAACGGTTGCGGGAAAAGTGCAGTGGGGTTCTGGATGGTGGTTTTTAGATCAGAAACAAGGTATGATTAATCAGATTAATGCATTGTCTAACCTTGGTTTGTTAAGTCAGTTTGTGGGCATGTTAACTGATTCTAGAAGTTTTCTATCGTTTCCTCGCCACGAATATTTTAGAAGAATTTTGTGTGATTTGTTTGGTACAGACGTAGAAAATGGAGAATTGCCTAACGATAAAGCCTTGCTTGGAAAAGTAATCCAGAATATTTGCTACAACAATGCTAAAACCTATTTCAATTTTTAACTATGGCTAAGGTTTTAAGCTTCGGCGAATTATTGTTACGCATTTGTCCAGACATGGATGGAGAATGGTTAGCGGAAAATAAATTGCCCTTTTACGTCGGCGGTGCAGAATTAAATGTTGCCACCGCTTTAGCGCTATGGCAGGTTCCATCGGCATATTTTACGGCTTTGCCAGAAAATTTTATGGCCGAGCAGTTGGTTGGTTACATGAACAATTGCCAAATTGATACCAGTAAAATTTATCACGGAGGAGATAGGGTAGGTTTATATTATCTACCCAAAGGGAAAGATTTGAAAAATGCCGGCGTAATATACGATAGGGCAAATTCGGCTTTCGCGATGTTAAAAACGGGTCAGGTTAATTGGGAGCAGGTTTTTGAAGGTGTTTCCTGGTTTCACTTTAGCGCTATTTGTCCAGCTTTAAATCAGGCAGCTGCCGATGTATGCTTAGAAGCGGTTAAGTTTGCATCATCAAAAAATATTACCATTTCCATCGATCTGAATTATCGTGCTAAGCTTTGGCAGTATGGTAAACAACCTGTAGAAGTTATTCCTATGCTTGCAAAATATTGCGATTTAATAATGGGTAACATTTGGGCAGCAGAAAAAATGCTAGGTATAAGTGTAGCAGAAGTTATACAAACAACCGACGATAAAAATATTTATCTTGAACAAGCTAAAAACACATCACTAGCTATCGTAGAAAGTTTTCCAAAATGTAAGTCGGTAGCAAATACATTTCGTTTCGATTACCAAAAAGGTGTGAGGTATTACACAACCTTATTTACAGAAAACGATTTTTTTGTATCTAAAGAGTTTTTAGCAGAACAGATTTTAGATAAAGTTGGCAGTGGAGACTGCTTCATGGCGGGACTTATTTACGGTTTCGTCAATCAAAACAATCCACAACAAATAGTAAACTTCGCGGCAGCAGCAGCATTTAATAAGTTATTTATACCAAGCGATTGTACAACATCAACAGTTGCAGAAATAGAACAAACTCTAGCAGAAAATGATTAAAAACAAGCAAGCAACTATAAAAGCAATTCAAAATCAAGGGCTCTTGCCACTTTTTTATTATGAAGATGCGCAAGTTAGCCTGGAAATCTTAAGAACGCTGTACAATGGTGGCGTTCGTGTTTTCGAATACACTAATCGTGGTGATGCAGCTCTAGAGAATTTTAAGTTTTTGAAATCCGCTCTGCAAAACGAAATGCAGGATTTGTTTCTGGGCATCGGCACCATTAAAAACATACAGGAATGTGAAGCCTTTTTGGCCGCTGGCGCTGATTTTGTTGTTTGCCCTGTTGTTGACTTAGAAGTAGGAAAACTAACTCATGATAAAGGTTTACTCTGGATTCCGGGTTGTATGACGCCGACAGAAATTAACTTGGCGCATCAAAATAAAGCTGGCATTATAAAATTGTTCCCAGCAAATATTTTGGGTCCGAGTTATTTATCAGCCATTAAAGAATTATTTAAAGGTCAATTATTTGTGCCAACTGGTGGCGTAGAAATAGAAGAGCAAAACATTGATAGCTGGTTTAAAGCTGGCGTTTGTGCCGTTGGTATGGGGAGTAAATTAGTTAGCAATAAAATTTTAGCAGAAAAAGATTACCAAACTTTAGCAACTTTAACTGCTAAAACAATGGAAATAATAGGCAAGGTAAAGCCATAAATAAACCAACACAATAACCAAATATTAACTAGCAATAAATCCTAAACTTATTGCGGTAAACCTAAAATTATGAACCAAACTAAAATTGGCAACTACAGATGGACTATTTGTGCCTTACTGTTTTTTGCTACAACCGTAAATTACCTAGATAGGCAGGTACTCAGTTTGCTAAAACCAACACTCGAAGAACAGTTTGGCTGGTCTAATAGCGACTACGCAGACATTGCTGCGGTTTTTCAATTTACTTACGCTATCGCAATGTTGTTTGCCGGCAGGTTTGTAGATAAATTGGGTACTAAATGGGGTTATGGAATTGCTATTATTGTATGGTCAATAGGTGCCATTATACATGCTTATTCTATTACCATTGGTACGGGTATTGCATCTGTATTAACTGGCTTAGGTATTGCTGTTATTCCGGTTTCTATTTTGGGTTTCATGTTTTCGAGGGCGGTTTTGGCCATAGGCGAAGCAGGAAATTTTCCGGCTGCTATTAAAGCTACGGCCGAATACCATCCTAAAAAAGAGCGTTCTTTCGCAACAGGTATTTTTAATTCTGGTGCCAATGTTGGTGCAATTTTAGCACCGATAACCGTACCTTGGATTGCTGCTAACTGGGGCTGGGAAACTGCTTTTGAACTTGTAGGGGCAGTGGGTTTTCTTTGGTTAATATTTTGGTTGATATTTTATGAATCACCTGAAAAGCAAAAAAGACTTTCGGCCACAGAACTAGCCTATATTAATAGCGATGAAGATGAAGTTGCCGACAAAGCAAATATATCTAAAGTGTCGTGGTTTAAATTACTTGGTTACAAGCAAACTTGGGCATTTACCTTTGGTAAATTTATGACGGATGGCGTTTGGTGGTTCTTTTTATTCTGGTTACCGGGATATTTGAAAGATCAGTACGCAATGACCGGTTCTGACATTATGTTGCCATTAGCAGTGCTTTATAGCATGACAATGATTGGTAGTATTGGTGGCGGTTGGTTCCCCAAGTACTTTATTGATAAAGGTTATGCAGTTTACGATGGACGTATGAAAGCCATGTTTGCCATTGCATTATTTCCATTGGTAGTGCTGTTGGCGCAACCGTTAGGACATTATTCTTACTGGATTCCGGTGGTATTAATCGGTATAGGTGCTTCTGCTCACCAAGCTTGGTCTGCAAATATTTTTACAACAGTATCAGATATGTTTCCTAAAAGAGCAATTGGTTCTGTAGTTGGTATTGGTGGCATGGCAGGTGGCATGGGCGGTGTTTTAGTAACAAAAATTGGAGGTTGGATTTTTGATAGTTATGCACACAAAGGTATTTCAGAATCGTTCTCGAAATTTAATGAGCTCGGTAACCAAAACTTTATTAATCAAATTACTACTATGGATTTGGCTAGTAAGTACGGCGATAAAATAAATCTGAACGTAATGGCATTAAGTAAAGTTCCGGTAGAAGTTGCAGAGAAACTTAAAGCTTTGGATGCAAATCTTTTTAATCAGTTATTAGAAATTCAAAAACCATTGGTGCAGTCTAACATGACGGTTGCTTACACCATCATGTTCGCATTTTGCGCTGTAGCTTATTTAATTGCTTGGCTAATTATGAAATCTTTAGTGCCTAAGTATAAAAAAATAGATGATCTGTAACGATTGTGATAAATGAAACTGTCTGTGGGTTTGTTAGAACATTAATTGTGTAATAAATACACAAATAGAGAAAAAAAGAGTGTTTAAACTTTTGTTTTTTTATAAAATTGGTTACATTTGGGCTTACCCTTTCGGGGGTATGTTTTTCATAGGTAGATGTAGGGTCAGAAACATTGTTTCTGGCCCTTTTTTATTCCGCCTGTTTTGGGTTCACAATTGTATCTTTGCATTACATGATGGAGAAGAAAAAAATTATAGTTGCAATTACTGGCGCAAGCGGATCTGTGTATGCTAAATTGTTATTAGATAACTTGCTTAAGTTGCAAGATCAAATTGCTAAAGTTGGTGTGGTAATGTCTGATAATGCAAAAGAGGTTTGGCGTTTCGAGTTGGGTAATGAAGATTATGATAACTACAACTTCGATTTCTATAATAAAATGGATTTTAATGCACCTTTTGCTTCCGGCTCTGCCAAATTTGATACGATGATTATTGCACCTTGTTCTATGGGCACTTTAGGCAGAATTGCGCATGGTATTTCTAACGATTTGATTTCTAGAGCTGCAGACGTTGTTTTAAAAGAACGAAGAAAACTAATTGCGGTGGTTAGAGATACGCCATTTAGTTTAATCCACATAAATAACATGAAAACCGTTACCGAAGCGGGAGGAATTATTTGCCCAGCAAGTCCGTCATTTTATAGTTTGCCGAAAAGCATAGAAGATGTAGCCCAAACCGTGGTAAGCAGAGTTATAGATTTAGCTGGATTAAAGCAAGATAGTTACCGGTGGAATGAGGAATAGATTTTAGGTTTTTATTTTGTATGTTAAAATCTTACTTCAATCTTTCATTTGTCATTTAATTAATGTGCCTAAGGGCTAAACTTTAACTGATAACTTATTTTCCTATCTTTGCAAGCTCCATGAAAAAAGTTGCATTTTATACACTTGGTTGTAAGCTTAATTTCTCAGAAACATCAAGCATTGGTAGGTTGTTTACTGATGCTGGTTATGCGGTAGTAGAATTTACCGATGCTGCAGACGTATATGTTATTAATACTTGTTCTGTTACAGACCACGCTGATAAAAAGTGCAGAAAGGTTGTTAAGGAGGCGCTAAAATATTCTCCTAACGCGTACATTACCATTGTTGGGTGTTATGCGCAATTAAAACCTACAGAAATTGCAGAGATAGAAGGCGTAGATATGGTTTTAGGCGCTGCCGAAAAATTCCGTATCGTAGAGTTTATTTCTGATTTAACTAAAAATCCTAAAGCTGTTGTACATCAGCAGAATATAGAAAAGGTAAACCATAATTTTATAGCGGCCTATTCTATTGGCGATAGAACAAGAACTTTTTTAAAGGTACAAGATGGTTGCGATTACCCATGTACTTATTGTACCATTCCCTTAGCTCGTGGCGGTAGTAGAAGCGATACCATTGAAAATGTGGTAAATCGTGCTACGCAAATTGCAGCAAGTGGTGTAAAGGAGATCGTTTTAACTGGGGTAAACCTTGGCGACTTCGGTATTGTAAATGGTAAAAGAGAGACTAAATTTTTTGATTTGGTTAAAGCGCTCGATGAAGTGGAAGGTATAGAACGCATCCGTATTTCTTCTATCGAGCCTAATTTATTAAGCAACGAAATTATTGAGTTTGTTGCTCAGTCTAAGCGTTTTGTTCCCCACTTTCATATTCCTCTGCAATCGGGTTCTAATAAAATTTTAGGCTTGATGAAAAGACGTTACCAAAGGGAATTATATACCGAGCGTGTTGCAAAAATAAAAGCCGTAATGCCAAACTGTTGCATTGGGGTTGATGTTATTGTAGGTTTCCCTGGAGAAACTCACGATGATTTCTTAGATACTTACCAGTTTTTGAACGAGTTGGATATTTCTTATTTGCACGTATTTACTTATTCTGAGCGTGAGCAAACCGAAGCTGCAGAAATGAAAGGTAAAGTTGCTGGTAGCACTCGTTTTGATAGAAATAAAATGTTGCACATTCTTTCAGACAAGAAAAGGAGAGCATTTTATCAATCTCAAATAGGAACTTTAGCGCAAGTGCTTTTCGAAGACGATCAGAAAAACGGTTTTATGCATGGTTTCACTAAAAACTACGTTAAGGTAAAAGCTAAATACGATCCGGTTATGGTTAACGAGCTGAAAAATGTGAAGCTGATTGAGCTTTTAGCAGATGGAGAGGTTGAAGTTGCTGAAATTCAAGAGGTTTTAGTACACTAATTTACCCCCTAAAGTTTTCCTTTTAAGTTCGTAGTTGCGAATAACCCACAACTGAAAACTGTTTATTATCTTCGCCTAAACTTTTTACTATGTTTCCAACCGTTTCGCACTTTTTAAACTATCTTTTCGGTATCAATTTGCCACTTCCTTTTAACACCTTTGGTGTATTTGTTGCCTTAGCTTTTATAGCGGGTTATTGGGCATTTAGCAAAGAATTGCAACGTAAGGAAGCTTCGGGTTTATTACACCCAATTAAAAGAAAAATTACTTTAGGCGAGCCGGCAACCTTTTTAGAAATAGCATCTAATGCTTTTTTTGGTTTTATTATTGGCTACAAATTATTTTACGCATTATTAAACTATCGCTTATTTGTAGATGATGCGCAAACCGTATTGTTATCTACCAAGGGGAATTTACTGGGCGGTATAGCACTAGCCGTATTTTTCGCCTATTGGGATTATAAAGAGAAAGAAAAAAACAAATTACCTAAGCCAAAAACTGTAGAAGTAACTGTCCGCCCGCACGAAATAATGGGACAGCTAATCGTATGGGCTGCTATTTGGGGTTTTTTAGGCGCTAAAATTTTCGATAACCTAGAAAACTGGGATAGTTTTGTAAAAGATCCAATTGGTGGGCTATTATCTTTTAGCGGTCTTACTTTTTTTGGAGGTTTAATTTGCGGTGGCGCTGCTGTATTAATTATTGCTAAAAAGAACGGTATTAAACCGTTACACATGTTAGATGTCGGCGGGCCCGGCATGATGCTGGCTTATGCTGTCGGTCGTATTGGTTGTCATTTATCTGGCGATGGAGATTGGGGTATTCCGAATTTAAATCCTAAACCCTTTACTTGGTTGCCAGACTGGTTGTGGGCATATACTTATCCAAATAATGTAGCGCAAGTTGGTAATCCTATCGAAGGTTGCGTAGGTAAGTTTTGTAACGAGTTAGCACAGCCGGTTTATCCAACTCCTATCTACGAGGTTATTTTAGCTTTTATCATTTTCTTCATTTTATGGAGCATCAGAACTAAAATCAAATCTCCGGGCACAATGTTTGGCATTTATATGATGTTTGCTGGGGTAGAAAGGTTTTTTATCGAATTAATTCGCGTTAACTCTAAATATCACGTTGCTGGTATTCCATTTACCCAAGCAGAACTTATATCTGCATTGCTGTTTGTTGGTGGTATAGTTTTGGTAGGCTACTCACAAAAAAATAAAGAAAAATTAGCTTCCTACTAATATGGATTACGAATTACTCTGTACAAAGATTATTGCCATAACACGTTTAACCGGAAATTTTATTCGCAAGGAAGCAATGGCTTTTGATGCAAATAAAATTGAATACAAAGGATTAAACGATATGGTTTCTTATGTAGATAAAAATGCAGAGAAACAGTTGGTTAGGAACCTAAGTAAACTTTTACCGGAAGCGGGATTTATTACTGAGGAAGAAACGGTAAATGCCTATGGCAAAGATTTTACTTGGATCATAGATCCACTAGATGGAACAACAAATTTTATCCACGGAATCCCGACCTACTCTGTAAGTATTGCACTTTATGAAGGTAATTTGCCAGTTATTGGTGTAGTTTATGAAATAAATAGAGGCGAGATGTTTTATACCTACAAAGGCGGCCCCGCTTTTCTAAATAATAAAGAAATTCGCGTATCAAACAATTCAAATCTTTCTCAAAGTTTATTAGCTACTGGTTTTCCTTATTATCAGTTTGATAAACAACCACAATACATGCAATTGTTTACAGAAATGATGCAGAAATGCCACGGATTAAGACGCATAGGTTCTGCTGCAGTAGACTTGGCTTATGTTGCTTGTGGCAGATTTGATGCTTATTTCGAATATAACCTAAATAGTTACGATGTGGCAGCTGGAGCATACCTGGTTCAACAGGCTGGCGGTATTATTTCAAACTTTGCAGGTGGCGACGAATTTATAGAAACCAGAGAGCTTTTAGCCTCAAATGGAAAAGTAACCGACGAAATTTTACAAACCATTAAGAAGTATTTCTAAAATAACTATCTTACGCTAAATTCCTTTTGGTTTTACCTATTCCAAAGTTTATAAATAATGCGTACGTTAATAATTGAAGACGAGCCGGCTGTTCGTAAGGAGATAGAATGGCTTGTATCACAAGAGAAGGAGTTTAATTTACTAGGAACCGCAAGCAGCGTTCAAGATGCGCTGGTTTTAATTAAAGCCACAAATCCAGAGTTGGTTTTAATGGATATACAACTAACCGATGGCACTGCTTTTGACATCCTAAATAGTCTTCCAGAAATAAATTTTAATATCATTTTTATAACTGCCTATAACCATTTCGCAATAAAGGCGATAAAATATGGAGCTTTAGATTACCTGCTTAAGCCCCTTGATGAGAATGAGTTGAGAGATGCGCTGCATAGGATTTTTAAAGAGCAAAAATCTTCAACTCAACTAAACCAACAATTAGAAATTGTTAAAAGCGTTAACGAGAAAGATAGCGGTTTAGAAAGCCGGCTAATACTGCATACGCAAGAATTTTTGCAGGTTTTGCAATTAAAAGATATTATGTATTGCCAAAGCGATGGTGGTTATACCAATTTTTTCCTATCGGAAGGGCGTAAACTTATTATCTCGAAACCATTAAAATATTACGATGAACTCTTGCCAGAAAAATGGTTTTTAAGACCCCATCAATCTTATCTGGTAAATGTACTTTACGTAGATAAGTTTCTAAAAATTGGCACTATCGTGATGAAAGATAAAACTGAGATTCCGGTAGCAAGCAGACGAAAAGATTACATCGTACAACAAATAAACGAAATTGGCTAATGAGGAATTTTGTTTCGATTTTAATCCTTCTTGTAGTCTTTTGCCTTTGTTCCTGTAAAGAAAATTCAAAAACATTAACAGAAGATGCTCGCAAAACCAATCTTAAAATATTAAAAAAAATATCAGAAGAGCAACGTAAAAATGATGATCTGCAAGGGAAACTGAAATTCTGGTACAAGCAGTTAAAAGATCCTCGCTTTGCGAAAGATTCAGTATTGGAATCTAAAATCCACTATAATATTGCAGGCGTTTTTTACAATTTAAACGAGATAGATTCTATCAAAAGCCACATGCATATCGCTTGGGAATTGATGGAAAAGCAACCTGCCTTTGATGAAGAAAAAATCTTGCTGTATTCTGGTTTAGGCAACATTGCAAGCTTAGAGCAAAAAATACATCAAGAGAATTATTATTTTAATAGAGCAGCACAAATGCTCTTGGCAGATAGTTCTTTAGATATTCTTCCAAAATCTAAAACAACAATCTTTTTTGCTGCAGCACAATCTAGTGCAAAATTAAAGCAGTTTCAAGCGGCGTTTAAATACAATCGTAGCGCCATGGCGTTGTTTCCTCAATTAAAAGACGATATTGACGTAAAGTTTAGAGGCTACAGCCAAATGGCTGTTTGCTTTTTTAGCTCTAAAGGAAATTTAGACTCATTGAATAGTTACATCCAAAAGATGGAATCGATGAATAAACTTAGCCCTAGCCCATATAAAACTCGCTTTATAGCCGATAGAAAAGCGGTTTATTTTGATAGGAGAGAACAGTTAGATTCTACCCTGCACTACAATAAAATTAGGGTTGCAATGGATTTGGCAGATATTAAAGAAAATGGAGATTTTGCCAATAGCATTCATACCGGCAACATGTTTTTAAGTTTTAGCGATCTAGCGGCATTTTATATCAATACAAAAAAACTAGATAGCGGTTTGTATTATTTAAGTCAATGTGAAGAATTTGCAAAAAAATATCCTAATAAAATTGATGATGAAGCAGTGATGTTATACCGCCAGAACACGATAAATTATCTTTTTGCAACTAAACAATACCAAAGAGCAGAAAAACAACAAGAAATTTTGCTATCGGATTTTAGAAGATTTTATGAAACGGAAAACGCTCGTTCCATTGCCGAAATGAGCACGCTTATTAATCTCCAAGCCAAAGATAAATCCATAAATAATTTAAATGCAACGGTGGCTTTATCGCAAGAAATTTTGCAAAGTAACCGTTTGTGGTTATTGGTATCAGTATTGGGTACAATTTTGGCAATTGTATTAGCAATTCTGATTTATTACATTCAGAAACAGCGCAGGATACAGAATGAAAATGAAAAGAGCCAATTAGCCCAACGTCTGCTTAGAACGCAGATGGAGCCTCACTTTATCTTCAACACTTTATCTGCATTGCAAAGTTTTGTAAGATTTGATGAGAAGGAAAAAACGTTAAAATACCTTAATCAGTTTGGCCGATTATTACGTAGCAGTTTGGTTTTGTCTAGAGAGAGTTTAGTGCCATTAAATGAAGAAGTAGAAGCTTTAGAGAATTATTTAAGTTTACAGCAAATGCGTTTTGATAATGCTTTCGATTATGAAATTAACTTACACGATGAGCAAGACCTCGAAACAATTTATATTCCGCCAATGTTAATACAACCTTTTGTAGAAAACGCTTTATTGCACGGAATAAACCCAAATGGTAAAAATGGACACATCTATATAGATTTTAACTTTAACGATAAATTCCTTGTAGTTTCAGTTAATGATAACGGTAAAGGCATTAGTGTTCATCAAGATACAGCTAAGCATAAATCGCTTTCTACCACCATTAGTAAAGAGCGTTTAGCTATTATGGCAAAGGAAACTGGTCTTCCGGCAGGTATAAATATAAAAAGCCAACCTAACAAGGGTACGGAAGTTTTATTAACTATACCGATACAATATTGTGTAAACGTAGGTAAAAAGGCAAATGCTTAATTGCGAATAATAAATGTTTTAGGGCAAATATTTACTAAAGTACAGCGAATACAAAATGCTCAAATCTATTTTAATATAAGGTTGTAGTTTTAAACTGAGAATTAAAACTAAATCGCCTTAAATGAATTTTGTAAAAACTACTTCTTGTGTTTTAGCTTTAGCATTAGTTGGTTTGTTAGGCTGTAAAAATGCCAACAAAGTTGATAAAGATAAAAATATTAAAACCGTAGCAGGGTTAATATCTGCGAAGGAAAAAATAGTAGCGGCTTTTGGCGCTGATAAAATGGTTTACAGTGCAACCATTATGGCTAAAGATCATATCAATGACGAATTTATGTATGCCGATATCTCTTTCATTGAAAAAGGTGTGGATATGAGTCAGGATTTGATCATCTTGCCAGAAGAAAAAATAAATCCTGCCAAGTCTAAAACAATACAAAACCCACTAGTTTTAAAAAACAAACAGGGAGCAGTAGCGTTAAAGGATTTAAAATTCGAAGAAATAGAAGCTAAAGTTAAAGACGCAGAGGCGCTTATTCCGTCAGATTACGAAAATTTTCATTTGTACCGTTGGGTTTATAACGTAGATAACGAAAGAAATATAACGGCAAATTTTACTGTTGAAGCTGCCAAAAAGGGTGAGACGGTTGAAACGAAAGGGAAAATGGAATTGGCTAACTACTATGAAATGAACTTTACAATGGATGAATACGGGATTGTCCGCATAGCGGATTAAGAAACCACCTACCTATGAATTCGGTTTTAACTGCCTTTGCCAAGGCAACGTTTTTAGAACTACTAGTAGGATCAGATCCGCTAGTAGTTTTTTTACAACAATATTATTAAAAAGATAAGCACTTATAAATTAATAATGAAAAGAATATTTTTAATTATGGGCAGTTTGCTGGTACTCACAATGTCAGCTTGTAGCCAAGCAAATAAAGAAGATAAAAAAGAGGCTGAAATGATTAAACCTAAAATTACTTTGGATTTGCTTAACGGTGAAACACCTAAACATTTTACTGCAAAAACCACTGATGGGAGCACGTTTAATTCTGCAGAAAACAAAGGCAAATACTGGGCTGTTTTTGTTTACGATAAATCTTACTTGGTTAAAAGCGATAGTTATGATATGGTTGCGGAATTAAAAGAAACCATAAAGAATTTTGGCGATAAAATACCGATGCTGGTTATTGTAAATGGATTTTCTGATGATGAACCAGCATTGAAAAAGATGATTGCTGATGCCAAGATTAGCATTAAACAAATTGATAATACTGAAGGCCCAGCTAAAGAAAAGCCATTAGATGATAATGTTTTTTGCACGCCTGCTAAGATATTAATTGATCCGAGCGGAAAAGTAATTTACAACGGTTGTGGTGGCAAAACAAACACGTTTGATGTTAAATTAGATAGTTTGGTTAAGGCTAATAAACTTTAATTTCATCATTTTATGGAACCGAGCGAACTAGAAGCGCAAAAAGAGAAAAACAGTAATGTTAGCATAGCGCTAATTTTCGTGAATTTGATACTATTAGTAATATTTGCTTTTAGTGGTGGAGAAGATGAAAATGGGGTAGGCTTATGTGTTTTGGGTATCGGACTGATTTTTTTGTTAGGATGTTATGCTTTTAGCTACCACGGAAAAGGCTACCGGCTGGGTAAATGGCTATTTGGTATTGCGCTAGTTATCGGTATTATATTTTTTGGTTTTCTGTGGTATGTTTGGCAGTTAGGCAAAGGTTTTAATCATTAAAATCATGAAAATAAATAGCGTAAATAAACTATTAATCGGCTTTGGTATCCTAATAATCGCCGGTATAATTTATCGTGTGTTAACTTTTAAAGGTTGGGAAAGATATAATTATTCGGCCACTGTTACAGCTCCGGCTTCATTTCCAATTTCTATCTCTACATTGTATTTTACGCTAGAAAACGATGATTTTGAAAGTATAAATTCTGAAGATGTAAGTGGATTTTCGGCCAAGTGGCAAAGCTATTATACTTCTGTTAACCATGCAGAATCCCAAAAACTACCATCTGCGATTAAAATAAGCTATTTTTCGTATCGAGACCAAAAATTTTATAACGACAGTTTGCAGTTACCACGCGACAAGATTAAAGAGGTATTTGCTACAGCTAGTAAAAACAAGCAGTTTTTGGTTTTGTCTCAATATGCAGGCACCAAGAAAGGACTGGCTTTTATGGTCGGTATAGCAAATGATGGCAATGTTGTAATTTGGCTGAGGGGCGTTAATTTAGAGCAAGAAGTTTTTAGAGCAAAACTGAAACCTAAAAATCCGACACCTAACGATTATTTCATACATGGTAGATTAACTAAGGACGAATACTTTAAAGAAGCATTTAAAGATCTTTCCGATAGTGTAAAAACGCTCTTCAAAAATGGTTATGATGAAAAAGCAAACTATATCGATTCGCCTTCTCGCTACATAGAAAACAACAAAGAGCTTTGGGAGTACCAGAAGAAAAATGGTTTTATAGAGTAATATTAAATGAATAAAAAACTGTTCTTTTTACTTTCAACGTTGATAATTATTGGTTTGGTTTACAATAACTATCCAGAAAATGAACTTGCTACTGGTTCTAAAATAGACTCATTGGTAGTTTTAAAATCGAAAAAACAAATGCTCGTATATCAAGAAGGCAGGTTATTAAAAACATATAAAATTTCTTTGGGAGATAATCCGGTAGGGCATAAAGAATTTGAAGGAGATGAAAAAACACCAGAAGGTATTTACGCCATAAATGATAAAAACCCAAATAGTGGATATTACAAGAATTTAGGTGTTTCTTATCCTAATAAACTAGATTTACAGCACGCAAAAACAATTGGTAAACCCGCCGGAGGCGATATTAAAATACATGGATTAAAAAATGGAATTGGATTTATCGGCAAATTTCAACGATGGGTTAATTGGACAAATGGTTGCATAGCTTTAACAAATAAAGAGGTTGAAGAACTTTATACTGCCGTTAAAATCGGCGCAAAAATCAATATCAAACCTTAAAATATGAAGACAAAAATTATTACACTACTGGCATTTGCCGTATTACTTGTTAGTTGCGGACCAACAATTTCTGGTAAAGACGAAAATTCTTTCAAAACATCTAAAGCCAAGATGGAAGAGAAACTGGATGACGCTGACAAAAAGAAATTAGAAATAGCACTTCGCGTTATTTTAGTAAAAGCGATGAAAGAAAAGTTTAATCTGCCAGACGATCCGAAATACAAAGGAAAATCATTTGATGAAATCTCTTTAGCAATGATTGATGGAAAAACTTTTAACGGCATTGTGAGTTATGCAGAAGATTTTCTTCAGAAAGATAGGGATGATAATATTAAAAAGAACCAATTTGAAATTGATAGTTTGATAGCAAAAAAGGCAGAGATAGAAGTACAAAACAAAGAGATAGACAATTTTAAGCTCACTAAAATTAGCATAAGCGAAGATTCTTTCTTTGATGAAAAACAACCTTATTTAGATTTAGAGTTCGTTAACAAACTAAATGCTGAAGTTTTTAAATACATGATACAAATTGATATTCACTCTAAAAAAACAGGCGAACTGGTTGCCTCACAGCAACAAGGGAATGGATTTTCAGAGGATGATAGTTTTAAGGATGGTGAAGGAATTGCAGCTAATGAAACCTATAACTATCATCAGCCATTACTTAGCGAAGCCGTTAGCCATAGCAACTTATGGAAAACTGCAAAATATCCTATAACAGATTTTAGCGCACACGACTTGGTTATTACAGCTTTTCCGGTGTCTATTACTACAAAAACGAAGAAAATGGTAAGAGCCAAAAATTTGAAATCGATGGATAAGGAAATAGAAATGCTCAAAAAAGAGATAATCGGCTTAAAGCAAACTAGAGGCACCTTAGACGAACTTGAGCTAACCAAGTAATACACTAAATCAAAATTATGTTCAAATCGGCATTAATTATATCGATATGTTTTTTGTTTTTGCAAAGCGTAGCGCAAACGGTTCCTAATGCTTACAAAGGTAATGTCGCGAACAAAAGCAAACCTACTACGAGCGGAAAGATTTTTAATCAACCCAAGGCCGTTGGAGATTGGCAATATATCTATCCATTTGCAGACAAAAGCTATGTTTTAGCTTTGCAATACAATATTAATCAACCAGATAGTTCGCCAATTGCAAATAATACTTACATCTATTTTGGCAAAATAGACAAAAAGAGCGACCAGGTTTTTTGGAAGGAACATGTTTATATGCATGTGGTAAAAGAAAATGTTAAATACGAAGATTATAATAACGATGGGCTAAAAGACTTAATGCTTTTTCAGACAACTGGAAGTAGGGGCAGTAACGAATTATATAGCCTGTATTTACTAAATTCGAAGAACAAAACGCTTACTAAGGTTCAGGGCTTTGATGAAATCACCAATCCAAGTTATAATAAAAAACATAAAGTGATTGTTGGTTATGGGTATTCCGGTACCAACAATTATTCTATTTATCGCATAAAAAACAATAAGGTTTATCAAATAGGCGAATCTTTTGAAGACGATGAAAACCTTGACTTAGATTTGAAAATTTCTAAAATTTTACAAGCCAATCGAAAATAGCGTAATTCCGTTTTTCCTGCCTATCCTTATCAGATTAGCTGATTAATCTACACTTTGATGCTTTTAATTCCTCAATTTTAATTAAGGTAAAAACGAATAATAGTTTAAAATAGGCAGAATACTTGGTTTTTCGGACGAATAATAAGCTAGTCAAATTGGTATTGGTTTATTTTTTAGTTTAGATATATAAATCCAATCCTATGAAAACGAAAATTAAAAATGTTGGCTTGTTTTTGCTATTTGCAACATTTGCCACGAACTCATTTGCGCAGGACCAAGGCCAGCACAACCCAAGAGACGGTTTTAATTTAGGCGTTAGTGCCGGAACTTGGTTTCCAACGGGCAATAATAAAGTATTAGGTAATCCAATAATTGGCGGTTTAATATTAGATTTAAAAAGTAATAAAACCTCCGTTAGTTTGGTTTTTGATATGATTTTTAATGTTGCTAAAACAGATACTTTATTTATTAAACATAATGATGAAATCGTAAAACGCACTAATTATTTTGCCGGTCAGCTAGGTTTTGATGTAGATTATGAGCTTTACCAAAAAAACAATTTTGTATTACAAGCTGGTTCTGGTATTGGTTATGGAAATATTTCTTATTACAACCCGAATAAAGATATTAACGTAGACAAAGGCTCACTTTTTGTTAGTCCGGGCGTAAGCATGAAATACTATGTAGGGCAACGCTCTCATTTCAAATTTCGCTTGCAATACTATGTTGCCAACTATAAACTAAAAGACAATGTTAGCACAAACTTTAAAGGCAATTACATTACAACTAAACTGATATATGCTTGGTAAAAAGATTTTAAATTTAGCCTTGTTGGCTTATATTTCGGTTTTTGTTGCTTGTAACAATGAACCTAAACAAGAACAGCCTGTATTGGCCGATACAATTGCCCCGGCAGTAGCGGTAAAAGTTCCGCAGGTTGTAGCTAAAGATTCTATTACTAATGCAATAACAGTTGAAGAAGAAGAGGAAGAAGAATTGGTGTTGACAGATAGTATAAATTTCGCGAAATACGCAGTAGAAGAAGTTTCTAAAGTAAAAAAAGCACCTATAGATTTTTCGAGCTATCCAGAAGCCAGGAGTTTTAGAACAAGAATCACGGAAGGCTACAACGAGATGGAGGTCAACTTCGCCGGTCATTATGTGGCAACTTATTTTGGTTGCGGGGCTAGTTGTATTATGGGTTTTATGGTTGATGTAAACGACGGAAAAATTTATGATTTGCCATTAGGTGAAGGTAAAATGTGTTTTTGGGCTTTAGACAGAGCAGTGCATCTAGCATCAAGTAATTTGTTTATTTCTTCCATTTGTAAAGAGAACGAGAATGATAAAGAGGTGTTCTACATAGCTTCCTTATGGGACGATGAAGCAAAGGAGTTTAAGGATATTGATAAAAAAGAATTTCTAGTGAGCAAAAATTAAAATAGATGACACCAATACTGATCCTCATAATTCTAATTCCGATTTTAGGTTTTTTTGTGTTTAAAAATATACGAGCTAAGGTTAGCACCGAAACCAAAATTGCCGAGTATACGGTGTTGGTATTGTTTTTCTTTGCTATTGGTGTATTTTGTGTCGGCTGGACGTTTAGCAGTGCAGATTACTATACGGCAATTGATATTGTGGATGGTGGTTATACACCATTCGCATCTAAACATTTGCTTACGTTAATTGTGTTTTTTGCTTTTTCAATAACTTCAATATTACTGCTTTGGTTAAAAGGCAATCTGCTACCCCCAATAATTTTGGTGTTGGCAATGGTTTTCGCAATAATCGGCATTTTTATCAGCGTCGCTGTAATAGTTCAACTGGGGTCAAGTAAAGAATATGGCAATGTTAGCGGTTTTATGTTTCCGTTACCAGTAGTTTATATCTTTTTGGCTTTCTGTTTGCTTTTTAAAGTGTTACGCAACGAGAGTAAATTATCATCAACCAAAACCTACAAAAATAAAACGCTAAATAAACTGAATACGTTAATGGCAAATACGAACAAGCAACCTTTGTTTGTGGTGTTATTGCTCATTCCGGTTTTTGTTTGCATAATGGCAATTTTGGTTTTATTAGGGCAAGACTATAATTCGATTACGAAAGTTTTTACCGAAACTACAACATGGCATTTTTCGCAAAAAACACACCCTCCAATTTTAGATCATCGAGGACATTACTTGTGCACTGTAGCCGTTTGTGGCGACCCAGAAATTGTTAAACCTTTGCGACTAGGAATTAGACACGGAAACGAAATAGTGGTAAACAGACAGTTGTTAATCGCCAATGCTTTCGAAGAATTAGTGCAGGATATTTCTCCGCGTTTACACAAAATAATAAGGAACATTTACGATAAATATGGTTATCCACTTTCGCAAAAAATTACCACCACGCAAAACTCAAATCTTGTTTATCGACTGATGAAACCTTTGGAGTATTTGTTTTTAGCTGTTTTGTATTTGTGTTGTAGCAAGCCCGAAGAAAAAATTAACAAACAATATGCAATTTAGAATAACTGCATTTTTCTTGCTATTTACCTTTAACTGTTTTGGGCAAGATGTAAAACCTGGAAAAATGGAGATAAAAACATCTAACATAATTGCAGAATCTTTCGGTTTGATAAAACAACGTAAGCCAATTGGCGCTTTTATGCCAGAGTTTAACGTAGAATCAGATTTATTAATTGCCAAGATAGGCAATGAGCAATACACCATTAAACCCGCCGATTTAGCATTATTGATTAAGGATGTAAGTTGGATGAGCAGTATTCCACGTTGGAATGCCTATATCAGTTATTACAAAAATGGGAGAGCAGTGTTTACCAACGCTCAATATGTATTGGATATAGATATTAAAAACCTCGACCAGAAAATTTTTAGAAAGATTAAATATAATAAAGAGGTAATTGATGATGAAGCAAAATATTTAGCGAAACAAAAAGAACTCGAAAAATTTAGCGAGAAGCGATGGTCTGACCGGAGAGTTTATTTTATTGAACACAATACAAATAACTATTTCCTGTATTTTATAGCACATATACCTTTAAACCTCGCAGAGCTAACTGCCTTTCAATCGAAATTAAAAGGTTACGAGCCTGCTGATTATTACGGCGCTAACGGAAAAGAGAAATTCGAAAATGACATCAAAAGCAAAACCATAGAATATAATAGATGCGAATATTATTTTGCAAGTGCTGACGAAAATGAGCGGGTTTTTGGAGGTTACAATGCTCATAATGAGCGCCAGTTTTTGGCTCCGGTAAAAGTTTATTGTCGGTTAACCATAGATGATTGTCGAGCGAAATTTGATGCTAAGGCCATGCAGTTATTTCACGGCAAACCCATTGACGTTTACAAAGGAGCAGAGCAAAAAAATGAGGCCTATATTTTAGAATGGTTCGATTATTAAAAAAGCAAATAGAAGATTTACCTCGATATGAAAAATTTAAATAAACTACCCTTTACCGTGTTATTTATGTTGTGCTCATTATCAATCTACGCCCAATTACCTGAAGAAATTCAGTGGAAGCATTTGGCTAAAACCTATAATGCCGACAGTAGCGAACTTGTGCTGAGTTTAAACGGAAAAAACCTGCAGGGAAAATATAAAATCCCCTTGGATGAAAAGAGCTTTGCCCTTTACAACATAAAAAATGGTGTAATAACTGGCGAAGCTTTTTGGTACAGTAACGGCGGAACGTTGGAATGCAAGCTAAACTATAAAAACGGCGTTCGCAACGGGTTAAAAGAAAATTTTGATAATAGCGGAAAAGTCTGGTTAAGGCAAAACTATAAAGACGGCAAACAGAACGGCTTTAGCGAAATGTACAATAGCGACAAAATTGTGAGCAAAGCTGAGTATAAAGCTGGTAAGAAACATGGCTTATCCATTTCTTACAGTAATGGCAACGTTTTAACGGAAACGTACTATGAAAATGATTTAAGAAATGGTCCCTCTAGAAATTATGGACCAGATGGTAAACTCACAATCGAAATTAATTACAAAAATGATAAAAGAAATGGTATTTACCGTGTGTATAACAGTGGCGATTTAATTACTGAAACAAATTATACAGATGATTTGCAAAATGGATTATCTACAACTTATAGCAATGGTAAAAAAAATATGGATGCCAATTTTGAAAATGGGAAACGACATGGCGCATCTCACATGTACAAACCAGATGGCACTGTATTATTCGAAAGTTTTTATTGGCAAGGAGAAAAAGTAAGCAAAGCTGATTTTGAAAAGTACTGGCAGGAATCTACAAAAAAGAAAAAATAAAGATGAAAAAGACACTAGCGTTTTTAGTTATGGCGTTTTCTTTTTTTGAGTTAAAAGCTCAGGAAGCGAAAATTATTTCCATCATAAACTTTACCGGTACAATAGATAAGTATCCGATAGAGATGAAATTGGAAATAACACAGCAAAGTGATAGTGTTTCTGGCGAATACTATTACCCTAAAAATGGCAATTTAAATAAGATACAGCTTGAAGGAAAGCTAAAAGAAGGTGTTTTAAATTTGCAAGAACGTGCTTATAATACTACAAAACGTAAATATGAAACTACGGGTAGTTTTAAATTAAATTATGTGGATCAAACTTCATTAAATGGAAGCTGGCAAAAAGCGGGAAAAACAAATTCCTATTTAACCACTAAATTAATTGCTAAAGAAAATCTAAAAGCATTTAATCCTTCTAATTATGTTTTCCAGTACACCAGAAATAGGGTTAAATTAGATTACATTCCGTCAGATGCACAATACTATTTTGACTTAATTTCTCTTAAGGTTTTTGTTAATAAAAGCATGCGTTGGGCTTTTACGGAGTTTGAAGAGGTATTTACAAAAGAAACCGAGATTATACTCCAGGATTTGAATTTTGATGGTTACCTAGATTTTAAAGTGCCTATTTATTATCCCGGTTTGGCGAAAGGAGATTATTCTTATTTGTATTTTATTTATTATCCCGAAAAGCGGGGCTTTATTCGAAATAAGCAGTTGAACGAAATGGGAGTGGTGTTTTTCGATGCAGTAAAAAGGGAAGCTGAAACCGTAGATGCAGATGGAAGTGGCAATGAAGGAACAAAGACCTTTCGGTGGCAAGCTGGAAAATTATTCTTAGTGAAGGAAGAACGTATCTATGAAAATGATGCCTATACACATTTTACCTACTATAAGATTGAAAACGGGAAATCCATTTTGGTGAAAAAGGAGAAGAAAAAATAATCCAGCCAAACCGCATTATTAGCTTGGCAAAGTTTATGCTATGATAAAATCTAGTTCTTGGATTGTTGTTTAAAACTTAAATAAGTTAATTTGTTAATAATTTAATATACAATGCGCTCTATATTATTATTTTTAATTGTGCTCGTTGGCTGCAATTATGCTAATGAGAAAAAAACTGTCGAAACAGTTTCTGATACAACCGCTGCAAAAAATAGCTATAACATTGAGGCTGATCGTAGCGATTCGCTGAAGCTTGCCGTAAAGAAAAAAGCTAAACAAATAGAGCCTTTAAAAGAAGAGCCAATTAGCGAAGACTTTATACAAAAAGCTGTTATAAGCAGAAGCGATAGTGCTGTAAACGTTTATCAAAATATAAGAGCCGATTACAGAATTTTTGGCTACAAATCTCCTGATACAAATTCTAAAAAACTACTGCTTTTTTCAGTTTTTACTAATGATGTTCAAGGAAATCCGCATAATTGCGCTTATGGGTCTTACTATTACTCTGGAGCCATGGATGACATGCGCTTAAAGTTTGTTAAGAAAGTTGGTGATTTTGTAGAAGTAGCTTTGCTTAAAGACAATCAGCCAGTAACTCAAATGTTTTTACACCATAAATGGGTAGAGTTTGATGATTAATTATTATTCCGATGAAAACTAATATCCCACTATCGTTAATCCTATTAATTTTTTTTGGTTTGATATTACCTAAAAAATCAATAGCAAATTATGTAGCTGTTGCACCAGAAACAACGAATTATGTTGGTGATATCAATAAAAATCTTAAAGTAGTTTTTAGCCTAACTCGAAATGACAATAAAATTAAAGGTTACTACTTTTATGATAAAATTGGTGTAAACATTCCTTTAAACGGTGAGGTTGTTGATGGTAATATCATTTTACGAGAAATAAGCGAACAAAATAAAGTTGTAGCAAAGCTAATGCTTAAAGTTGCGGGCCATAAACTAATCGGCAGTTGGCAAAACTTGAGTAATAATAAGTTGCTGTCCGTTAATTTAGAACAAACTAACAAATCTATACCACAGTTACCAGCCACAGTTTTGGGTGATTATGTGGTTAAAGATGGCGAAGGATGTAAAATTACGTTAAGTATTACAAAAAGTAATTCGGGTTATCACTTTTACTACAATAGCGGCGAACGAAAAATAAAAGGTTCTGTTACTTTTGGACGTAGTTTAATAGATAATTTAGTTTACATTAACCTAAACGGGATAACTTGGGCAGAAGATAGTGGTGATGTTGCTCAGATGGATGACCAGAAACAAACTTCTAGTGAGGATAGTGAGTTGCCAACTGTTGTGCAAGGCTTGTTAACTGATAAAGAAATCGTAATACAGAATACTGGTAACGCGATGAATTATTATGTAAAGCTTGGCGACTGCGACCTAAAGTATATTCACCTTAAAAAGCGGAAATAAAAATTAAAATGAAATGCTTGGCCTTACTTTGTGCAACGCCAAGCATTACTATTAATTAAGTTTAGGGTTGGTGTCATTCGGAAAAATGGTTTTTTCCTTTTGATTTTTCCATGCATCAGACAGTTCATTGTTAGCATGAACCTCAGTTACCTTTTTCCGTTTTTTTTCCGGCCCTAAAAGACTGTCTGCATTTTTTTTAGCATGTGTTCTCACATCTTCAATCAAATCTCCAATTGGCAAATCATTTTCAAGTTTCTCAACTTTGTTGCCTAAGAAGTCTGTTATTTTTTTGCGATAGGATTTACCTTTTTTGGTTGCGAAGAGTGCGCCAAGAGCTAAGCCAACTGCAACTCCGCCAATAATGGCAACTGTTGCCATATTGTTTTTTCTCTGCAAATGCAAAGTGTTTTTTATTAAACGTTTGTAATTCATAAGTTAATGTATTGGTTCATAACTAACTTTATGTTGTTACAAATTGTTTTACTTTTCGTTAAACAGTAAGGCCATTAGCATTTCCTTTCTAGAGGATGAGACCTCTAATTCATCGCCTCCCAACATTTCGAGTGTACCTCCGTCTCCTTTGCGGTATTTAACCACATAGTTTAAGTTAACTATTACAGACCTGTTAATACGCAAAAAGTAGGCTTCATCCAATATGTTTTCATATTCTTTAAGTGTTTTAGAAACGATTATTTTCTTTTTGTCATTTAAATAAAACGTACTGTAATTACTCATTGCCTCAATTTTAACAATACTAGTCTTATCTACGAAATAAACACCTTCTGCGGTAGAAAGCGCCAAGCGATGTCTGTTCGGTTTTAATTCTGTTATGTTCTTTTTTCGCTCTGCAACTCTTTTCTGTAGCCTGTAAATAGCGGTATGTAACTCATCTTCGTCAATTGGTTTTACCAAATAATCTACAGCGCTTAACCTTAGTGCTTCTAGGGTATAAGTGTCGTATGCGGTAGTAAAAATAACTTCGAAGCTAAATGAGCCCAATTTTTCCAAAAATTGGAAGCCGTTTAACCCAGGCATTTCAACATCTAAAAACAGCACGTCAGGATTGATTTCTACAATCTTCGTCAGTGCCTTATATGGGTCGTTAAAAATTGCTTCTACTTGCAACTTATCATCAAACATTGCTAGTTTCCTATTTAGAAGGTTGCTTCCTCGAGCTTCGTCGTCTAATATGATTGCTTTAAGCATGTGTGCTCTTATTAGTATTAGGTTATAGTAAGTTAGCCATTTTATATACTAAAATGAGTAATAATTATTGATTTAAAAATTAGCTTGAGTGAAAGGCTGTATTTAATGAGTAAGGACCGAAATTGAATGAGTATGAATAATTTATTTCTCATTTATTTTTGGTTTTATTCTTTCGTTCGACACTAGTGCTAATATCGCCAAACAAAAAATGGTATAGTCTGTTCTATTTGTTATGCGCTTAACAGTCTATTATCAATTAATTAAATAAAAATTTATGGTAAATCAGAATGCTAAAGAAAATAACGAACATACGCTATTAGGGCAATCGCCAATGAATCAGTTAGAATGGGGCGAGCACAACAAAGAATTATCCGATTTAAACTTTATAGATAGAAAGCAACACGATAATGTTTCTGTCGATTTGAGTAAAGAAGAGCCTGGCAGAAATAGAAAAGGAGTAAAGGAAGGTGAAAATAGCTTAAGCAAATAGGTTCAACTGGACAAAAAAATCGAGGATTCTAGCAAAGATTCCTCGATTTTTTGTGTTTCATGAATAAACCAATTCTTATTGTTTATTCCTGTTGCTTATTTTAGCTTCATCGTGGCCTTGATTGGCCTTTGGAACTAATAACGCACTATCAATTTTCATCAACTGTTTTAAATGATCATTAAGTTTCGGCAAGGCAGATTTCGCATAGGCAGAGATATCTTCATCGGCAGTGCGACTTCCTTGAGCATAAAAGCCAATGGCTTTTTTTTGCTCGTCTAACATAAGTTTTACAAAATACTCGTTTCTTGCTTCTTCTTCCAACTCGTCCATTTTTTTAATCGATGCCATTTGGCTTTCTGGTAATAATTTGGGTAAAATATAACCTTTCTCGTTAGCTATTCTGGCTAACTGCTCCATAGTGGTCGGATAATCTTCGTTAACCAACTTTATATAGTTTTTAATAGCTTCTTCGGCTAAAGAAATATTTATCTTTTTACTACTTTCCGATTTTTTAATGGCGTCGTAAGTAGCGTCTTGTAAGAACATAATTTCAGTAGTATCTAATTTGGCAGCATTTTCATTCTTTTGTATAACAGTGTCTGCGGTTTTAAACGTTGTGTCGCTAACTGTTTCAGTTTTTTTATCTTTTTCGTTATTTCCGCAAGCAGAAAAAAGCAAAGTGGCAACGGCAATTAGTGGTAATGTTAAGTTTTTCATAAGCTAATGTGATGTTTTAATACCAACATATCTGAAAGTGTTATGTTTAATAATTTTTTCTTAAATTTATAGGAGGTCAGGAAACATTTAATGCAGTTGCGGGTTGTTATAGGTACAAATGGGCGTATTAAAAACAAGTAATATGGTTAAGATGGATTATTTATGCGATATTTTCGATAATCAGTTGCCTTTGCTATACACACTTATGCAAGGCGATGTCTCGGAGATGTTTTATGTTTGCGTAGGCGATAAATGGGTTGGTACCATAAATAAGGTTACTAACGGTTGGGAACAAATTAACGGAAGTAAAATGCCCGCCGAATTTGTTGACAGGATAGGTAATTTTATCGAATGCCAGTTTTCAAAAACAACTGGTTAGCCTTAAATTCCTTAATTAGAAAACAACAATTATCATTTAGGTGTTGCTTTAGTATAACATAAATAGAATGGAAGAACTAATTGCAACACTAAAAGAAAAATATGCTATGCAAGTTACAAGCATAGATCAGGTAAGTAAATCTGAAATCAATGTAACCGCTAAATCGGATACAAATCCAGAGGAATTAGCTCAAAATCTTAAAAATCACTTTGTGGAGTTAGCTGATGAGCTAACAATTGCAAAAATTAATGTTTTTGATGCTACCAACAATTTAATCGAATCTTTCGCAAGTAATCAATAACTATAATCCTAGAAGTTTAATTTCTGATTTTTTGAGGTCTTCTACAATCATTTCTTGTATAGCAAGTTTGGTATCTTGAAAACCATGCGCATTAACCCAAACGTTTACACCTAATTTGTAACCATCATTTTCTATTGATGCAACGCCAATTCGGCGTTCGGGACTGGATAGGATATTTGTACACTTATCAATAGCGGCATTAATTATTGCCCTTGCCGTGCCAATATCTACCGCATTTGTAAATTTTATTTCTATATCTAATCGTCTTGTTCCTTCTCTGCTAATGTTAATTATTACCTCGTTGCTTAGCTTGCTATTGGGAACGATAACAGATCTGTTATCGAAAGTGGTAACCAAGGTATGAAATATTCTGATTGAGGTTACCGTTCCTTCTAAGCCCTGGGTAATAATATTATCTCCCACAGAAAACGGTTTAACCAAAAGAATGATAATACCACTTGCGAAGTTTTGTAATGTGCCAGAAAGTGCCAAGCCTGCTGCCACGCCAAAGGCGCCTACTAGGGCAGTAAATAAGGTCATTTCCATTCCGAGTATTTGCATTACCGCCAGTATTAAAAGTATTCTTAATACCACACCAAGCAAGCTTATTAAAAATGGTTTCGCAGTTGCATCTACATTTCTCTTGTGCATGCGGCCGCTTATCCATTTTGTAATAACTTTAACAATCCACAAACCCAAAAAAAGTACTATTAATCCTAAAAGTAGTCGTGGCCCAAAAATTATTATCCAATCGAAAACACGAGTATAAAATTTTTCTAAATCCATTTTATACTAACAACAAACCAAAAGCTGAGTTTTATTGATATCGAATTTTATCGCATTATTTTCTTTAAATCGTTGCTTCATAAATATTTATAAAAAAGTAAAACCTTTTGTTCTAAAAAAACATTTAGTAAGTAATCCCTTTAAATAGCGGTAATTATTAATCAAAACAGAAACATATGAAATTTAAATTTTTTATTGCGCTTGTAGCTGTCGGTATGGCATTTACAGCATGTAGCTCAAGTAAGAGCGGTAGCGGAACAATGGATTCAACGGGCATGGATAGTCCAAGAGTAGATTCCCCAATGGTTGATACAACCAAGGTGCCTGATACAACCAAAATGCCAGATACCACTAGGCAGCAATAAATAAGCTGTTTCAACTTAAATGGGCTTAATGTTAGTTTAAACTAATGTTAGGCCCATTTTTTTTATCCAGAAAATAAGTTAAAAATTAACACTTAATTATTTGGAATGATTCTAAATAATTGGATATTTGTAATTATAACTGCTGGAGGTAATGTTCACTCAACGTTACCTAAATCTCAGCCTTAACCTCAATTAGTATTAGCTTATGTGTAAACCCGTAGTAATTGCCAGAAAAGAAAACATAGTTGTTACGCACTGTGTAAATTGCAAAATTGCAAATATTTGGAATAGAGGTATGCTCATAAGTTTTTCGTTTCAGCAATTTGATGCCTTTATAAAAGCTACGGAGAATTTGAAATTTGATGATTTTATAGAGCAATCGCCAGATGGAACTCCAATCGTTGTTCTTGCAACGCCTTATCCAGATATCAGTTTGGTTTTTAACAGAAAGGAGTGGAGCGATTTTTTTGATGCGTTGCACGAAGGCAAATACATGCAAGAAATTTACAACCTGGTGCACTTTTAATTATTTCCTAATCTCAATCTGCGTATCCTGAAATACAATTTTCTTAAATTCTGCCATATCCACATTGTTTAGCGCAATACAGCCATTTGTCCAATCTTTTCTCTTTTTAACACCTTTAGAAGTTCCATGTACCATAATATAGCTTCCTGCGGTTAGCTTTTTTGTTTTTGCTCTAGCTAAATCAATTTCGTTAGGATAAGAGATATGAAAGGAGTGGAAAGTAGAGCTGTTCCATTTTTGCCAATCTAAGGTGTAAATTCCTTCAGGCGTTTTGCCATCGCCCTCAAATTCTTTTTGCCCTACCGGATTTTTACCTAAAGCCACTGTAAATGTTTTTACAGTTTTACCATCTTTAAGCAGATACATCTTACGTTCGTGTTTTATTACGAGCACTTTATTAACTAAGTTCCTAAGTCGAAAATTTTCTTTGGCATCCATCAATGCCGTTTCGTAACTTACCACTTTATAAAGATTTCCGCCTAGTTCTGCTATAGCCATTCTGGTTTTCGCAGATTTAATAATTTTTATAAAATCATTTGTTTTTCCAATAGTGTCGCCGGTTATTTTTAATATAGACAGATATTCATTGATATCATCTTTAGTAATTGGTTTTTTAACTAAAGCCTGGAATTTTTCATTTCGTTCCGTGAGTAATAACACCGTCTCGAACTGAGCCTTAGGGTGCAGTACAGAAGTTTCTTTTGCAGTTTTAATAATACTAATGTAGGAAGATAATTTCCCTACTGTATCCGTAATTTCTCTGAGGGATATATAGTTATTTACATCTTGTTGAGTAACAAGAATCACAGTGTCTATTGTTGGCGTTTTAACCCTAGCGCTGTCTAAAATTTGAGCAGTAGAAATATTGCAGAAGAGTATGATCGATAATAGGGAGAGTAAATACCTAAGCATGCTTAATATGAAATAAATACAATAGCTAAAATAGTATATTAATTGAAATTAACTAACTAAATAGTTGATATTATTTCACTAGGTGTTTTTTTAAATCTCTTCGTTAAGTTTCAACAAAAAGTCTTTCAGTTTTTCTAACGAAGCAATTACCTTTTGATTTTCCTTTACTTCGCCAGAATTATTTTTTAAATGTTCTTTAGCGCCTTTTAAAGTAAATCCTTTATCATCCACAAGGTGAAAAATGATTTTTAGGTTTTCTATGTCTTCAGGGGTAAAAAGTCTATTTCCCTTTTTGTTTTTCTTGGGTTGCAGTACGTCGAATTCTTTTTCGTAAAACCTAATTTGCGAGGCATTTACGCCAAACATTTCCGTTACCTCACCCATGGTATAATACATTTTATTAATTTCTCTCTCTTTGTACGGCATCTTTTTAATTGATTATGAGTTGTTTGTAGGTTTTACTTAAAGTGTTCAAATGTAAGCGGTTTTTAGTAGAATACCGCAATAAAATTTTAATTTTGTTCATTGTAAATAATCAGAAAGACATAATAATGCAATGGTATTTTCATAGTAAGCTACACCGAGTTTTTTGTTAAAGCAATGAGCAACGTTCCAACTTTGAAACATTCCAGTATTGAACAATAATATAAAATGACAGCTAAAGAAATAAGACAGACCTATTTAGATTTTTTCAAAAGTAAACAGCATCAAATTGTGGCATCGGCGCCAATCGTAGTAAAAAATGATCCAACGCTAATGTTTACTAATGCCGGTATGAACCAATTTAAGGATTTGTTTTTAGGCGAAGCCACCGTTAAATACCCTCGCGTAGCCGATACGCAACGTTGTTTAAGGGTTTCTGGAAAACATAACGACTTAGAAGAAGTTGGTATTGATACTTATCACCATACTATGTTCGAAATGTTGGGCAATTGGAGCTTTGGCGACTATTTTAAAAAAGAAGCGATTGCTTGGAGTTGGGAATTGCTAACCGAAGTTTACAAAATACCTAAAGATCAGTTATACGTTTCTATTTTTGAGGGTGATGATAGTGAAGGCTTGCCAAGAGATACCGAAGCTTTTGAACTTTGGAAGCAATATGTGGATGAGGATAGAATCATTTTAGGAAATAAAAAAGACAATTTTTGGGAAATGGGTGATACCGGTCCATGCGGTCCGTGCTCTGAAATACATGTAGATTGTCGTCCGCTTTCAGAGAGAAATGAAGTAAGTGGTAAAAGCTTGGTCAATGCAGATCATCCTCAAGTTATTGAGATATGGAATAATGTATTTATGCAGTTTAACCGATTGAAAGACGGATCATTGCAAACTTTACCTGCACAACATGTTGATACTGGAATGGGCTTTGAACGTTTGGTTCGTGTATTGCAAGGTAAAACTTCTAATTACGATAGCGACGTCTTTCAGCCACTTATTCAATTCATTTCTGAGAAATCTGGTTTCGAATACGTAAGCAGTGCAGAACCTGGTGATAAAGGATGGAACGAAGCCGTTGCAATGCGTGTAATGGCTGATCATATAAGAGCAATTTCTTTTGTTATTGCTGATGGTCAATTACCTTCAAATAATAAAGCTGGATATGTAATACGTAGAATTTTGCGCAGAGCAGTACGTTATGCTTATACTTTTCTAAATTTAAAAGAGCCGTTTTTAAACCAGTTGGTTCCTGTTTTAGCCGAGCAATTTAAACGTGTTTTTGACGAATTGTATTTACAAAAGGATTTTGTACAGAAAGTGGTTTTAGAAGAGGAGGTTTCTTTCTTGAGAACTTTGGCAACAGGAATTCAACGTTTTGAGAAGTATGAAGCTAATGGCAAAATCGACGGGAATTTTGCTTTTGAACTTTACGATACTTTCGGTTTTCCAATAGATTTAACCGAGTTGATGGCTCGCGAAAAAGGTTGGTCTGTTGATATGGATGGCTTTAACTCAGCATTGGCTGAACAAAAAAATCGTTCTCGTGCTGCAACAGCTATAGATACTGGAGATTGGGTTATTGTTAATCAAGATAATGAGACTGAATTTGTAGGTTACGATTTAACAGAAATTGAAACAGAAATTTTAAAATACCGTAAAGTAAGTGCAAAAGGCAAAGAGCAATATCAAATTGTTTTGCGTCAAACGCCTTTTTATGCCGAAAGTGGTGGTCAGGTAGGAGATACCGGTCGTTTAGAAGATCATAGCCGTCAGTTTTGGGTAGAAATAACGGACACCAAAAAAGAAAACGGTGTAATCGTCCATTATACAGATACCTTGCCAACCGATGTCGATGGAAAATTTTGGGCAGTGATTGATGAACAAAAAAGAGAGCTTACTGCAGATAACCACTCTGCTACACACTTATTACACGCGGCCTTAAAGCAGGTTTTAGGTGCGCATGTTAACCAAAAAGGTAGTTTGGTAAACGCAGATAATCTAAGGTTTGATTTTTCTCACTTCGCTAAAATTACAGAAGAAGATTTAGCAGAAATCGAGAAAATTGTTAACCGTAAAATCAGAGAGAATATTAAACTCAACGAGCAAAGAAATGTACCTTACGATGAAGCAATAAACTCTGGCGTAACCGCATTGTTCGGCGAAAAGTACGGCGACTTTGTGCGTGTTATAACATTCGACGATCATTTCTCTAAAGAGCTATGTGGTGGTACACACGTAAATGCTACAGGTCAGATCGGCTATTTTAAAATTATTAGCGAAAGTGCAGTGGCAGCAGGCGTCCGTCGTATAGAGGCCATCACAGCAAGCAAAGCAGAAGAATATATTGTAAATCAGAGTAAAGAGTTAACTCAGTTAAAGTCTTTATTAAAAGGTAGTCAACAAATAACCGTAGCTGTACAAGCCTTACTAGATGAAAACGCAAAACTTAAAAAAGAAGTCGAAAAAAACATTTTGGCTAAAGCTGGCGATATGAAACAGGATATTGCTGCAAAAGCTGAGGAAATAAATGGCGTTAATTTCATCGCAACGCACGTAGACTTACCAAATGCAGATGCTGTTAAAAATTTAGCTTTTGAAGTAAAAGCATTGGTGCCAAACTTATACCTAGTGTTTACCACTTTGATTGATGATAAACCTGGTATTACTGTAATGATAACTGAAGATGTTGTAACTGATACTTTAAATGCCGCTAAAATTGTTAGAGAGTTAGGTAAAGAGATACAAGGAGGAGGTGGTGGCCAGCCATTTTATGCTACTGCCGGCGGTAAAAATTCAGCCGGGTTAGAGACTGTGTTAGAAAAGGCAAAAAATTTTATAGTTAAATAATCTTTTGCTGTAGCTTTTTAAGCCTCATGCTCGTTTGGGTTAATAAATTAAAATAAATAGAATGAAAAAAATAACACTCTCAATGCTGTTTGTAGCATTATGTGGTTTAGCATTTGCTCAAAAAACAGATAGCGTTAAGAATGGCGCTCTTGGAAATAATGAGCTAAAGCTTAATTTACCATTAGCAATTGCTGGCGTTCCTGAGATAAATTACGAACGCATTATAAAAGATGATATGAGTGTTGGGGTAGCCGTTTTATTCGGACTTGAAGAAGATAGCGACTATAAATTTGGAATTATCCCTAACTATAGGATTTATTTCGGTAACAAAAAAGCTAATGGTTTCTTTATTGAAGGAAACATGGCGGTAATCACCACAAAAGAAAGAATTGATTACGATTATTTAGCATATACGAGTTATGCGCCAGGTTACGAACCTGATATGAGTAAGCGTTTTAATACCGCAACGAGTTTTGGTTTGGGGGCAGCGGCAGGTGCTAAATTTTTAACTAAAAACGGTTTCGTTGGCGAGCTCTTTTTAGGCGTGGGCAGGTTGTTTGGCAATAGCTACGTAGAAGCCTATCCTAGAGCCGGTATTACCATTGGTAAAAGATTCTAAGATAATAGCGTATTCGAAAAAAAATCCGCGTCGATTAATTTCGACGCGGATTTTTTGTTTTGAATTTTAATGCTTCCCTTTCCCTTTGCCATTGTTTCCGTTGTTGCCTTTTATTTTAACGTCTTTATACTTGCCATTGTATATTTTTTTAGCTTGTCCAGGAGGCATTCCGTGTGGATGACCTTTGATAACATAATATCTTTTGTCGTTACTGTTTCTAATAATCGGTTGCTTACCGCCCCAGTTTTTATATTTTCCATATTTAACTCTGTCGTTATCAAAATTTAAATATGGCCTAACTCCATTAACCACAACCTTATATCCATTATATAAATTATAGTTGCTGTAACGTTCTGGTAAGGAGTTGTTAAATACCCAAGTTCCATTGTTCAAATAAACAAACTGTCTTTTCGGTACGGAGTAATAACTTTCCACATCTGGTAAATAATAATAGTCAACGTGGTCATATCCAGTTGGTCCCCATAACGGTTGTGAACCAATATTTACATTTAAACTTACTTGTGCATTAGCACTGTTGTAAAACGATGCCACCGCTAGCATGGTTACAAAAATTAATTTTTTCATAAGGTTAGATTTTAAATGATACAAAATTAACGTCTTCCGTTTCCACGGCCTTTGTTGTGTCCTTTGCCTTTATAGTATTTCGGTTTTAAATGATGATTGCTTTTTTTGTAATAATGTTTGCCTGGTGATTTATAATAACTGCTTCTATAAACTTTGGCGTTTCTTCTGTTCCAATCATTTCCTCTTATTAAAACGGTTCTGCTGGGCGCAGCATAGTAACGCTTTGCAACAACATGTCGTCTAGGAGGTGCGTAGTAAGCCCTATGTACAACTGGTTGGTAATAGGTTTCATACGTATATCCAACAGGAATGTAACGTGGTTGTGCGCCAATGTTAATGTTTAAACTCACTTGCGCTCTCGCGGTCGAAAAAATGGCGGTGGTACTTACCACTAATGCCAACAGGATGAACTTTTTCATACGTTTAAGATTTAATTATGTGTGTATAACCTCTAAAACCAATTCTGTGCCACAAGCATAATGTTACCGTTTACGCAATAGAATTGATACATAAATACCTATATTTGGCTAGTTGTAATTGACTATTATAAAAGATATTTGCCCAGTAATGACTACAAAAATTGCAGCTGAAACTGTACCTTACGAACTGGTTTCTGGTTTGGAAATACACGTTCAGTTAAACACTAAATCAAAAATATTCTCTTCAGATAGTGCAACATTTGGTGCGCAACCAAACGAAAACATCTCGGCAGTTTCGCTAGCCTTGCCGGGTGCTTTGCCGAAACTTAATAAAGAAGTTGTGGCCAAAGCTATAAGGATAGGCTTAGCGCTAAACTGCGAAATCAATCAGTACAATTTTTTCGATCGTAAAAACTATTTCTACGCAGATTTACCAAAGGGATATCAAATAACGCAAGACAATAGTCCGATATGCAAAAACGGTTATTTAACTGTAACCTTAGCCAACGGCGATGAAAAACGCATTGGAATTAACAGAATTCACCTAGAAGAGGATGCTGGCAAAAGTTTGCACGATCAAGATCCTAAGTATTCTTACGTAGATTTAAATAGAGCTGGCGTTCCATTAATTGAAATTGTAACAGAGCCTGATATTCGCACAGCGGAAGAAGCATCAGCTTTGCTTACCGAAATTAGGCAGTTAGTAAGGCATTTGAATGTTAGCGATGGTAACATGGAAGAAGGCTCTCTGCGTTGCGATGCTAATATTTCGATTAGAAAAATTGGAGAAACAGCATTTGGTACGCGTTGCGAAGTTAAAAACCTTAATTCTATTCGTAATGTTCGTAGAGCGATGGAATTTGAATTTGGTCGCCAGATTGAGGTTATAGAAAACGGCGGTTCGATTATCCAAAGTACTTTAAATTTCGATGCTGATAAAGGAACTACGTCGCCAATGCGAACTAAGGAGGAGGCAAATGATTACAGGTATTTTCCAGATCCTGATTTGCAACCGATAAGTATTAGTGATGAGTGGCTAGCAGAAATAAAATCGGCTATGCCGGCTTTGCCAAAAGAAATCGCAAAACAATTAATTGCCGAATTTGGTATAAATACCGGCGAGGCCAATATGCTGGCCGAGGATATTGATTTGTATCAATATTTCAATGAAGCAAAAACATCGGCTAACAATCAAAAAAGCTTAATTAATTGGTTGTTAGGTGCAATTAGGGCTTTATTAAATGAGCAGAACATTGGCATAAAAGAGTTCTCTGCTTCGCCAAAGCAGTTGGCTACGCTTATTAATCTGGTAGACGATAAGAAGATAAGTCAGCAAAACGCATTACAGCAACTTTTACCGGCAATTAGCGCTAATACCGATGTTCTAGCAAAGGCGAACGAATTAAATTTACTAATTGTAGAAAACGCTGACGAGATTTCATCGTATATAGAGGAAGTTTTTGCAAAATACGAATCTCAGGTTCAGGCATATAAAAATGGCAAAAAGGGCGTTTTAGGTTTGTTTGTTGGCGAAGTGATGAAATTGGCTAAAGGTAAAGCTGATGCTAAAAAAGTAAATGAGTTAATTATTGAGAGATTAAAATAGAAATAATGAGAAAGTTAAGTTTTATATTACTAATAGCTGTGGCATTTGTGTCTTGTAAAGACAAAACCAAATTTGTAATTGAGGGAGAGTTTAAAAATCAAGGTGCAGAGAAAAATGTTTACCTTTTTGGTATGGGTAGTGGCAAAATGACTGTTTTAGATTCTACAGTTCTGTCTGATAAGGGCGAATTTAAATTTACCAATACTTCGCCAGAGGCTGATTTTTATAGAGTGAATATTGGTGAGAACGAATACATGTTTATTGCCAAAAACGGCGATGTAGTTAAATTGGAAGCGGATTTAGCCAATGTTAACCGCGATTATAAAATTAGCGGTGCAGAAGATGCAGATAAACTTACAGAGTTTAACACATTAAAATACCAGTATAGTTCTAAGATTGATGCAATTAGAGCCGATTTTGAGAAAAGGGTAGAAGCACAGCCAGACAAACGTGCGGAAATTATTGAAGAGTTAAATCCGCAGATAATGAAACACATTACAGATTTAAATACTGCTGTTGTTAAATTTGCAAATGACAATACAAAATCATTAGTTAGTTTTTATGCCATTAGTCTGGTAAACCCAACAGGAAATGAAGACGCAATGATTGCGTACGCAGAAAAAGTTGGGGATGACTTGAAAAAGAACACAGCAGTAAAATCTTTTGTAGACAAAGTTTTAAAATTAAAAGCTGTTCAAGTTGGCCAGCCGGCGCCAGATTTTTCTTTGCCTGGTTTAGACGGCAAAGCCATTACCTTGGCAGATTATAAAGGTAAGTACGTTTTGCTTGATTTTTGGGCTTCGTGGTGTGGACCATGTCGCGTAGAAAATCCGAATGTAGTGAAAGCATACAATACTTACAAAAACAGAAACTTTACTATTTTAGGAATTTCATTAGATAAAGATAAAGTAGCTTGGCAACAAGCCATTAAACAAGACGGCCTAAGTTGGGCGCACGGTAGCGAGTTGGCAGATTTCCAAGGTCCGATTGTAATGCAGTATCAGGTTGAGGCTATTCCAGCATCATTTGTATTAGATCCTAGCGGAAAAATTATAGCAAAGAATTTAAGAGGCGAGGAATTGGATGCATTTTTAAATAAAACTTTACCTCAATTGTAATTCTATGTTAAAAAATTAATCATTTTAACAATTTGTTAACGTAGCTTTAACTCAATAATGCATTTGTATACCTACTTTCGTAATAAATAAAAAACACGATGAGTACAGCCAAGCAAAAAATATTAATTGTTGATGACGAGCCGGATATATTAGAGTTAATTGAGTATAACCTAAAGAAAGAAGGCTATCAAGTGTTTTTAGCAAGTAACGGGCAAGAGGGAATTAGTGTTGCTAAAAAAGTTCATCCAGATTTAATTATTTTAGACATTATGATGCCTAAAATGGATGGTATTGAAGCTTGTAGGCTAATGAGAGCCATTCCGGAATTTAAGAATACTTTTATGGTATTTTTAACAGCTAGAAGCGAAGAATACTCTGAAATTGCTGGTTTTAATGTTGGTGCCGACGATTATATAGCTAAACCAATTAAGCCGAGAGCACTTGTAAGTAGAATTAATGCTATTTTACGCAGAAATGCCAGTGGCGAAGAAGTATCAGATAATAAATTGGAAATTGGCAATTTGGTTATTGATAGAGAAGCTTATTTAGTTTTTCAGGATGGCGAAAAGGTAGTTTTGGCTAAAAAAGAATTTGAGTTATTGTATTTGTTGGCTTCTAAACCAGGTAAGGTTTACACTCGCGAATCGATCCTTAAAAATATATGGGAAGACTCTGTTGTAGTAACTAACCGTACAATAGACGTACATATCCGAAAATTAAGAGAAAAATTAGGCGAGACCTATGTAGCTACTGTAAAAGGTGTTGGCTATAAATTTGAGTTAAGTTAATTCAAAACCTAAAAAATATTAAAAAAGCGCTTAGCATATTGTTAAGCGTTTTTTTTGGTTGTTGTTCAACTCTAAAATAATCTGATTTACTACATGTTAATTTCATTTTACTTTAGACGCTATGCAAGTTCAGAATGACAAAAATTCGATGCTTTCCGTGCTTTTATTTGTACTTTTGTGCTTTACTAAAGATTTAGCGTGAAGTACCCAAATTTTAAAGACCTTATTTTATTCGAAAACGACGATTACATCGTTGTAAACAAACCACCATTTGTAGCATCGTTAGATGAACGCACCGCAAATGCAGAAGTTAATATTTTGCGTTTAGCAAAGCAATATTCATCAGATGCCCAAGTTTGCCATCGTTTAGATAAGGAAACATCGGGTGCAATTGTTATCGCTAAAAATCCAGAAGCTTACCGCGGTTTGTCTATGCAGTTTGAGCGTAGAAAGGTTAATAAAATATATCACGCCGTGGTAGACGGACAATACACATTCGATAATCTTTTTGTCGACTTGCCTATTTTAAACGATGGTAACAAGAATGTAAGTATTGATAGGATGGAAGGTAAGCGAGCGGAAACCTTTTTTAGTTCTATCAAAAACTACAAACATTACACCTTGGTAGAATGTAAACCAATTACTGGCCGCATGCACCAAATTCGTATTCACTTAGCTACCCAACGTGCAGCAATTTGTGGCGATCACATGTACAAAGGTAAACCAGTTTTCCTTTCTTCATTAAAAAAAGGCTATCGTTTATCAAAAGACGAGGAAGAGCAACCGATCATGAAAAGATTCGCCTTACATGCTAAAAAAATAGTTTTTAAAGGCATGGATGGAAACGACATTACCGTAGAGGCCCCATATCCGAAAGATTTTACAACACTATTAAAATTGCTAGATAAGTTTGATTCCTAAAGAAAACGCTTTCAACTTTTCTTTAATCAACTAAATAAAAAAAACATGTACGTTAAGTTTGTAAGTTATATAGACAAACTAAATAGATATAGACAAACAAAAATTTCTAACCGGAACTTTCTGGTCTTTGCCGCAATAATTGTAGGCATACTTGCCGGCTTAGCGGCTGCTTTACTAAAAACGATTACTCATCACATCGAAGAGTTTTTGCAAAGTGATTTCCAATGGCAGTACAAATACTACTTGTATCTGCTTTTTCCAACTATAGGTATTTTGCTCTCTGTAATTTATACCAGAAGATTTATTAGAAGGGGAAAATTTGAAACAGGGTTAACGCCTCTGCTTTATACCATCTCAAAAAAATCTAGCAAGGTAGAAACGCATAATATATATTCTCAAATTATAACAGCTGCGTTAACGGTTGGTTTCGGTGGTTCAACTGGATTAGAAGCGCCTATAGTAACGAGCGGTTCTTCCATTGGCTCTTCGGTAGGTAGGTTTTTAGGCTTGTCTTACAGAGAAGTTACCTTGTTATTGGCATGTGGTGCGGCTGCAGGTATTGCCGGAGCTTTTAACAGTCCAATTGCAGGTATCGTCTTCGCTATTGAAATACTATTGCCAGAATTTACCATTCCTGTTTTTATTCCGTTGTTATTGGCATCTGCAACAGCCGCGGTGGTTGCAAGGTTTTTTTATAACGAACAATTATTTTTTTTAGTTACCGAAGGCTGGCTTACATCTTCATTGTTCTACTATGTAATATTAGCGTGTTTAATTGGCTTGTTCTCTATCTATTTTACCAAAGCTAATTACGCTATCAAAGGTTTTTTTTATAAAATAAATCACCCCTACAAAAAGGTTGTTATAGGTGGTTTAATGCTAGGCGCATTAGTGTTCCTATTTCCTACCTTGTACGGCGAAGGTTTTATCACAATAAGAAACTTGCTAAAGGGCGATATGACTGCGGTAATTAGCAACAGCATATTTTCATCGTATCGAGAGTTTCCGACACTAATTATCCTTTTTACAGTTGTTACCATTTTTGCTAAATCTGTTGCTACACTAGTAACATTAGGTGCTGGAGGCAACGGTGGTATTTTTGCACCAAGTTTAATTGTTGGTGGTTTAATGGGCTTCATTGTTGCATTTACTATTAACACCTTAGGCATTGCAGAAGTAAATACAGCAAATTTTATTGTTGCCGGTATGGCAGCCTCGTTGGGGTCGATTATGCATGCACCGTTAACAGGTATTTTTCTAATTGCCGAAATTACCGGTGGCTATATCTTAATGGTTCCATTAATGATTACAACAGCAATTGCCTATTTAATTAACCGAAGCGTTAACAAATATTCCATTTACACAAAACCACTCGCAGAAAAAGGCGAGTTATCTCATCACGAGGATAAAGATACCACGGTGCTAAACATGATGAAGCTAAAATTTTTGGTGGAGAAAGATTATTTACTAATTGCTGAGGATGATTTTATTCAGGATAAAATGAGTGAAATACTTCATTCTAAACGTAATATATTTCCGGTAGTTGGATTGAACAATGAATTTAGAGGTATACTTTATGTTGAAGATATTTTAAGGCAAACTATAAGTAACGAAAATCATCGTTTGCAAAAAGTGGAAGACCTGATGCGTGAAGCACCTCAAATTATTAGGGAAGATGCCGACTTAAAAAAGGTTTTGCAATTAATGGAAACTGAAAATGTTTGGATACTACCAGTAGTTAAAAACGACGGTAGCTATTTGGGTTTTGTTTCTAAAACAGCGATTTTTAATAAGTATAGAGCTATGTTAAGCAGACAGGCTGATTATCTTGCTTAGAGGGTTTTAGGTTTTAAGTAGTACGTTCTAAGTGAAGAGTATCTAAACTTACTTAGTGAAAGTACAATGCATAAAAAAAGCTTGGTAAATATTACCAAGCTTTTTTTATTTAAGTTATTCAACGTATAACTTACAACGTAAAACTCAATACTTACTCAGCTCTTTTTAAGCCAAACTTTTCAATTTTGCTGTACAAGTGGCTTCGTTGAATTTCTATATCATCAGCAGTTTTAGATACATTCCAGTTATTCTTTTCGAGTTTAAATTTGATAAACTCCTTTTCTGCATGGTCTTTATAGTCCTGGAAGTTCGAGAATTTCTCATAATTTACCGCCGATCCTCCGTTACTAGCTACTGCACTATTGCCAGCACCAATATTGGTTCCGCCGGTAGGGTTAGCAAAGGCTATTACGTCATTCTCAGTAATTGTTTTATCACTTAAAATAATCAGGCGTTCAATCATGTTATGTAACTCACGCACATTACCCGTCCAAGGTAAAGCTTTAAGCGCATTCATTGCACCCTCGCTAATTTTTTTAACCGGCATACCGTAATCACCACAAATTTCATCTAAAAACTGTTGCGCAATAACCGGAATATCTTCTGTACGCTCGGTTAAATGCGGAACGTGAATGTTAATTACATTTAAGCGGTGGTAAAGATCCATTCTAAAATTCCCATCTTCAATCTCCTTCAGTAAATCTTTGTTAGTAGCTGCTAAAACCCTAACGTTAACATCCAATTCCTTTTCTCCTCCAACACGTGTAATTTTATGCTCTTGTAAAGCACGCAAAACTTTAGCCTGAGCAGATAAACTCATATCGCCAATCTCATCTAAAAATAAAGTTCCGCCGTTGGCCAACTCAAATTTACCAATACGCTGTTTAACTGCCGAAGTAAATGAACCTTTCTCATGTCCAAATAACTCACTTTCAATTAGTTCTGATGGAATTGCAGCGCAATTTACCTCAATTAAAGGGCTCTCAGAACGGTTGGATTTTTCGTGCAACCAACGTGCAACAAGTTCTTTACCGCTACCATTTGCACCGGTAATTAAAACCCTAGCTTCGGTGGGTGCTACTCTTTCAATGGTTTCCTTAATTCTACCAATACTGTCAGATTCTCCTAAAATATGGCGTGTTTTGCTAACCTTTCTTTTTAGAACCTTGGTTTCAGTTACAAGGTTACCACGATCTAACGCGTTTCTAACCGTAATTAGTAACCTATTTAAATCAGGCGGTTTTGACACAAAATCGAACGCCCCTTTTTTACTGGCTTCAATTGCGGTTTCTACGGTTCCATGGCCAGAAATCATGATAAAAGGAAGGTCTGGTTTTATGATTTGTGCGTTTTCGAGCACTTCCATACCATCCATTTTATTCATCTTAATATCGCATAGTACTAAATCGTAGTTTTGCTTTTTTATTAGCTCTAAGCCCTCAATTCCGTTATCGATATCGTCAACTTCGTAATTTTCGTATTCTAGAATTTCACGTAAAGTACTCCTTATTGCTCTTTCGTCATCAATTATCAGCAATTTTGCCATAGTAGAAATGTAGTTGTATTATATCGCTAAGATATTATTTTTTAGTTAATGTATAGTTTTTTATACAATTTATAACCGTTAAAAATGGTTAAAGTTTGCCCATGGGTAGAATTGAGTAGTCACAACAGTAACTACGCTTACATTTTAGCATTACCATGTTTTATTTCGAATAGAAAATCCTCGTTAGTGAACAATGGCTAGCGAAGTCCTGCTATTCACTACAATCTTTTTTGTGCCGTCGTTCCTTAGCTTTATTAAAAGATAATCGAGACAAAAAAGGATTTTCGTTGCTATCAGGTTTAGGAATTAAATGCTGTGCTGCAACAAACGTTATAGCATTAGCCCGTTTAAAATAGCCCTAATTGGAGCGGTATCCTTTTTGGCTAAAACTTTCTTAGCTATACTATCAAGGTTGCAGTGCAGGCTGTAAGTTTTAGCTGAACAAAAAGATATAGCGGAAAGTAGGAGTGGCTTAGATAGTTGCGATGTAATTGCGCTTCATCTCAAAAAAATCTTCTTCAGTTTTAAGCACAATCAAAAATTCTTCACGCTAGAAAACGGGAATAGTAAAACACAATAAATGCTGTTTTGATAAAAACTGCATAAGTATGCCTAATTAAGCTGAGCATGAAAATTGGAGATAGGTAATTTAGAAAGATTGATAAATGAGACAAAATAAAAAATACAAGCCGATAAGCCGGGTTCTGTTTTCGATTGCTCGAACTTCTATCATTAATCTAATCTAAATGTTGCCACTTAGTTTTAACGACCTACCCACTAACATCGGACGAGCAGCCCTACATGCGTTAGCCTATTTGGTCTTTCAACTCCCGGGGTTTACCAAAACGCTAATCACTTAGCGAGATCGTGAGCTCTTACCTCACGTTTTCACCCTTACCCAGATAAATCCGGGCGGTTTATTTTCTGTAACACTTTCCGTCATTCAGGTTTTCATTCCTAAATTCCTTCCCGTTAGGAAGCGAGATGCTCTATGTTGCCCGGACTTTCCTCCTTCCCGATAAATCGGGACGGCGATAGAATGGCTTGTATTTTTTGCAAAGGTAATAAAAGAAGTACGCTTATTTACATTCCTGCAAATCTTTGGCAACTTGCTCGTACTTGTACATGCCTTGTTTGTTGCCAAAAGCATTGGTAATGTAAACCGTAACTTGTGCAATATCTATGGTTTGTAGTTTCGGAAAAGCCGGCATTTTTCCTTGGTAGGTTTTTCCGTTTATAACCATTGGCTGGTCTGTTCCATTTTTAATGTAACAAGCTAATTTACTTTTGTTCTTCTCTAAAAATACAGAGTCCGTTAGTGGCGGAGCAAGCTCGCCCAAGCCTTCGCCATTTTCGCCGTGGCAATTTTGGCAATTAGCACGATAAATATCTTTGCCGTTGCTAATGTAAGTGCTTAATTCTATTTCGCTTGCATTTTGGCAAGCGTAAATTATGGCGCTAATTACCGTTAAAAAAATTGCTAGAATAATGTTTTTACGCATTGTTTATTTTTCTTCTGCAAGCAGAATTAAGATGTCTTTTTTTAATTGTTCTACTTGCTCGGCTTTAGTGCCGTCGTAGGCGCCACGCATTCTTTTTTGCTTGTCTATTAAAATTAGCCAACCTTGGTGCATGTAGCCATCGGGCGACTGATTGTCTTCGCCAACCGCAACCAGATAGCTTTTTTCTGCTAGCGGATAAACTTGGTCTTTGCTGCCATAAACAAATTGCCATTTTGCTACGTCGACGCCTAGTTTTTCGGCATACTTTTTCAATACCGATGGTTTATCGTATTTAAAATCTATGGTATGCGATAAAAACATCACATCTGGATTGGTTTTATAATCATCGTACACGGTTTTTAAATTTCTATGCATGGTAGGGCAAATGGTTGTGCACGAGGTAAAAAAGAAATCGGCTACGTAAATTTTGCCTTTAAAAGCATCTTGCGTTAGCACCGTGCTATCCTGATTTAGGAAAGAAAAATTAGGAATGGTTTGGTAAACCGTATCAATTCTGTCTATGCCATCTGCGCCTTTTATAATTTTTGCTTCACGCTCGCCAAAAATGGGTAATTTTTTGTCGTTACTGCAAGAAGCTAAGGTTGCAATAAATAAAACGAGAAGCGAGAAGTATGATTTTTTCATAAAATAATTTTAATGAATTGTTTAGAAACTGAGCCTATTTTTTCTTTCCAAAGATACGATAATATGAACTATTTGTTAGGTTTAAACTTTAGTTGCTTTTCTTTTTGATAACGTATTTACCTGGCGTTTTATTAAAGGTATTCTTGCAACTTTGCGAGCAGAAACCGTAAGTTATTTTTTCGAAAACAACCGTTTTAGTATTGCCAGCTTTTACTTTCATCTTGCAAACGGGATCTATGCCGTCTCTTTTTAACGTGTCGGTTAAAATTGTTGTTTTATTGCCAGAAGGGGCCAGTACGCAGGCCTTTGTCAGTTGAAAAACTGTAGTAAAAAGGGCAATGATGATTAATATCTTTTTCATGATGAGTTTAATTTATTTTTCTTTTAGAAGGATGTCCATGTCGGCCATTAATTTGTGTACGTCTTCGTCCACTGTTCCATCATAAGCTCCGCGAATGCGTTTATGTTTATCAACCAGAATCAGGTAGCCCTGATGTGCAAAACCTCCTGGAGCCTGCGCTTCTTCTTTGGTGTAAACCATGTAGTTTCGTTCTGCCAAAGCATAAATTTCATCCCTCGTGCCCCAAAGAAATTCCCAATTTTTGGTTCTAATACCTAGCTTTTTTGCATATGCTTTCATAACAGAAGGCTTATCATACTTTACATCGATGGTATGAGAAGCAAACTTTACCTGGTTATTATGCTCATATTTTTTATAAACCATTAACAAGTTTCTATGCATAACAGGACAAATAGTAGGGCAGGTAGTAAAAAAGAAATCGGCAACGTAAATTGCATTGTCGAAATCTTTAAGCGTAACAACTGTACTATCTTGATTGTATAATTTGAAATCTGGTATGGTTCTAAAAGTGGTGTCTTGAACAGTTTTTCCATCAACCACGTTTTCAACAACTTCCATTTGCATAAATGGTAGGCGCTCAGGTTCGGTATTACAACTACACAAAGTGAAGACTATAATTATCGCAAATAGGTTTCTCATGGTTTGCCGATTTTTTGGAGATAATCATCTGATTTTTTCAACTCGGCTTTGTACATTTTGTCGATGGCCGAAATTCTTGCCAATTCGTGTTTGTAATAGCTTAAAGCATCAATATGTTCGGTTGGTTTATAGTCTGCATCAAACTTGTGCATCCAATCGTTCATGCTATCTTCTGCTTTCACCAAATCTGCTATTATCAATTTGATGTTTGTTTTTTCGGCTAGTGTATCTATCTCGGGATTTTTAAGCTTTAGTGTTGGTAAATTATTTAGCAAAGTATCCAACTTCATTTGGTTGTTTACAATTTTATTATGGTCGGCCATTACTATATCGTGGATTTTCATTGTTTCTGCTTTGATGGTTTCTACATTTTCTTTGCTTTGGCAAGATGCTAATGCGATAGAAATAATGAATATGGCGATTGTTTTTCTGATTGACATTTTAATTAATTTAAGTGTTTTTAAAAAGGAACTGATAGGTGTACCATCACTCTGTTACCAGCAAATGCTCTACTGTTTGCTAAATTTTGAGCGCTTACATTTTGGTAGTTTGCACCAAAGGAGAATTTATCAAACGCTACTTCTGCACCCACGACTGCTGCCAAAGAACAACCGCCAGAAACATTCACTTCGTACTTGTTATTTTCAACATCTTTGGCTGATGTTTCGTACAATACGCCAGCATTTGGCGCAATAGTAAATGTTTTGGCTATTCTAAATTTATAATAAGCCAAAACATTGGTGGTTAACTTGTTGCCGTATCTGTATTCGTATTTGTTCTCTGTATTTACTTTGTAGTTTACATTAGCATTCAACCCTAAATCTTGCAGTCTGATATCGTAAGCTATATTGAAAGTAAAATCAGTACTTGCCGTACCCAACTGAAAGTTGTTTGGCGATTCCTGTACAGCTAATCGCTCTGATGGCTCGTACTTTCCGGTAGGCGTTTTTACTCCAGCACCCAACCACAGCGATTGAACAAGAAGGTTATTGCCAACAGAACCAGATTTGTTAAACAGGTTATAGTAGCCCATTACAGCAATATCGCCTAAGCCATTTTTATCGCCATTTAAAGATTGGCTAACCTTTTTATTGAAGTTATAAGGTACAAAAGCCAAAATTCTGAATTTCTTTCCAAGGTTCCATCCGCCCCAAACCTCTGCACTTTGGTAGGTTTCATCTGTGCTTAAAGGCGTTCGTTCGCCCAGCGGACCTAAATGGGTTTGTAAAGTTTTATGCTGGTAACGAATGCCAATAAATCTTTTGTTGTATTCTGGCAAAATGCCGATGTAATAACTTCCAACGCCACATCCACAGATGTCGCAGGCTTTAACGCCTAGCGTTGTAGCTACCAAAATAATTATGGTTATAAATTTTATTTTCATTGTATTTATTGTTCTGCTAAAAGCGGATTTTTAATAAATTCTTCATCATTTAGCGTGTTTAAAAACGCGGTTATTTTTACTTTCTCTGTCGCACTCAAGGCAATTCCCTTTCTGTTGCCATTTAATAAAGGATCAAGGTTTTGGGTAGTTATAACCTCGCTATTGTAATGCTCCAACACACCATTTAAACTTAAAAATCTACCGTCGTGCATATAAGGTGCAGTATATTTTAAGTTTCTAAGCGATGGAAGCTTGAATTTGTATTTGTCCGTTTCAATAAGTGTAGCATCGAATAAACCCTTATCGTTAAGTGTACTTATGCCTAATCCATTATTTCTAAAAGAACCGTCGGTAAAGAGTGGTTCGGTATGGCAAGTGCCACACTTATTTTTAAATACCGCATAACCCTCCATTTCATCAGTAGTAAACGAAGCGCCATTTTCTTTACGCATTACCTTATCGTATTTGCTATTACTGCTTACGCACATTAGCATAAACTGCGATAATGCTTTCATAAAACGTGCGGTAGTAATATCCGGCGAACCAAATGCTTTTTTAAATAGATCGGCATATTTGGGCGTTTGCCTTAGTTTTACCATTACGTTTTCTACACTTTCATCCATTTCTTCGTGTGCGGTAATAGGCGCAAAAGGTTGCAGGTCTAAATCGTAAATACCACCACCCCACATAAATGCTTTGTTCCAAGCTAAATTCATAATAGGAGGAGAGTTGCGAATACCTAACCTATCATCTATACCGTGACTCACATCGTGTCCGTGTTGCGTAAATGCAGAAGATTGGATATGGCAAGATCCGCAAGAGATTGTGTTGTCTCTAGATAACCTTCCGTCGTAAAACAAAGTTCTGCCTAAAACTACTCCATCCTTAGTGATCGGGTTATTGGCAAAATTGTACACTGGTTCTGGAAAATTTGCAGGCTTTTGAAAGCCTACAAATTTTTCTATTTCGTTAATAATTGGGCTTCCTTTTTTGCAAGCAATAACAAAAACTGCCATAAAAAATAGCACCGAAAGATGTTTCCTGTTCATAACAAAATTTAGTTTTCGGTATGATCGTGCCTAAACATTTCGGTTAGTTTTTGTGCCACATTGGTACTAAATTGGCTAAACATTACCGATGGATGTTCTGCAATGCTGAAGGCTTTCGAGCCGTTAAAAACCTTCATAATATCAACAAACAGATGTACATTACTTTGCCTGTCGCTTCTAACTTTGGCAACGCCTGCAGTAGTTAAATCAATAGTAACCGTTTTAACATTGTTTATGGTAGGAGAGCTGTATCCTCCGAATCCGCCAATGTGATACCTGAATTTTTTGTTTCCGGTTGGGTCACCATTCACATCGTCGCTAATTGACGGAGAGTTACCTTCGAGCTTAAAGAAAATATAGCCAGAATTCCATCCCCAGTACATTCCAGCATGGCCAGAAGCAGGGTCTAAAACACCTGTACGCTTAGAAATATCCATCGTACTGCGTAAACTATCTACACCTATGGTAAAGGTAAGTTTACTATAATCGCCTTCGGGCACACGCATTTTAGTAAAACGAGTACTTCTGTCTGCACCTTTAATCAAAAAATAACTACTGTCTTGGTTTACGGTATATGTTTCTCCAGTTGAGGTGCTTAACTTAACATTACTGATGAAATACTGCAATGTAGAAATGGAAAATTTCTCGCCTTTGGCGTTAGTGTAAAGGTTGTTTACGTTATCCAACACCAAAGTTCGCTCGCCTACAATATTATCAAACTCTATAGAAAAAGGTGCTAGTTTGCTTTCGTCAAAGCTTGGTGCCGGATCGGATTTTTTTGAACATGCGCTAATTGCTAAAGCTAAAATAATAGACGTTATGATGTGGATGAATTTTTTATATGTATTCATTTTAAAAGTTTAAGAATTTATATTCATATGCTTTGGATACAACGGTTTAAACCATTGTCCATAGCAATATTATTTCGCCGCTGAGCCGGCAAATTTGTATAAGGTAATTTTGAATGAACTGTTTTTAAAGGAAAACTGCCTCGTAGAGAGCATATCCTAGCTTAAATTAAGCTCGGATAAAAAAAACTAAAGCATGGCAAAGCCATTACCATATGGCATACGAAAAAACAGTAAATTTTGATTAGGCCAACTTGGGTGGTTGGAAGATTTTTACAGCTACACCGATTGGTTTTTGCTGTATGTAAGCAGGGGTTTCTAATTTAAAAGGAAGCTCGATTACCGGCGCTAACAAGTTAACGTGAGCCGGCGCTAAAGACTCGACCATTCTTTTTAAATTCTCTTGGTCTTGTTTGTTTTTTTGATCTAACTCTTTAAGTTTAATGTCCAAAAAGCATTTTCCTTCGCAATGCATTTCTGGTTTATCTGCATTGGTACAAAGTACCGAAGAGATGTAATTTTTGTTTAAAGAATAAGATGAAAATAACAGCCATTGATTGAAACAATTGGTTACAATTCCAAGTAATAAAAAAATCGCGATAATTTTTCTAAACGCTGTCATTGCTGCAAATGTAGGCAATGACAGCTTGGTATAAAAGGCGTTTTATAATTTAATTGACATTATTTCTCCATCGTACTCTTGCCAAACATCATCACTAAATTATCTTTCTGATAGAAATTTAACGTCTGGTCGGCAATATCAAATGTAAATGTGTTATCGCTCAGTAATTTAATAACCTCTTGCTCAAGTTTATTTTTATCCTCATTGCAAAACATTCGCGTTGCACCAACTTTGGTAAAGGAGATCGTATTTTCTGTTGCACTAAAACTGCCCATTAAATTGTTGCAACCAGAATTTCCGCTAAAGCGTTTTTCCTTAAAGTCGAATTTTAAAAATGCATTAGCGTTTTCTAGTGTTTTCCCGTTAAGCTGTATTAAATTCCATTTGTGTTTGGCTATAAAGTTTAAAGCCGTGTTTTCTACTTTAGCCATTCTTGTTTTTTTAACTACGTTAACCAATTTGTAAATATATGCACTAGCATCGGCGGGTACATTTTTTCTTTTTGTTCTGCTAACTTTTAAAATGTATTGGTTGCCTGGCTCGTATTTAAAGCCTATAATTTCGCTGTAGAAAAACTCCCAATTTTTACTATTACTATATTTAACCTGATAACATTTTCTTGGTCCAACGCCTGTGCAATCGGCTAAATCTTCTTTAACGGTAAGTGTAAAAACATTGCCCTTGGCGATAAAAGATGTGCTTATGCTTAATAAAAAAGCAAGCATCAATTTGTTTAAAATAGATTTCATTTCAATGTGTTTTTATAAGGATGATTTAAAATAGATTTTCCATAAGTTACTAAAATTGTATCTTAAATTTTTATTTCCATTTACCATGTTCAAAAAGTGTAATTTCTGGCTATTTGTTATTTTATTGTTGTCGAGTTTCTCTGTAAGTGCTCAAGTTATTTATGATAAGATAACGCAGAATTGGCAATTTAACAAGCAGAGCGATGATAAATGGTACCCAGCAAAGGTGCCGGGAGAAGTACATCTGGATTTGTTGCGCAACAAACTGATAGATGATCCATTTTATCGAGATAATGAGAAGAAGTTACAATGGATTGAAAAGGAAAACTGGAATTACAAAACAACTTTCGATGTGTCATCAGCTATGCACTCTAAAAAACACATTGATCTGGTATTTGATGGATTGGATACTTATGCGGAAGTTTATTTGAATGATAAGCCCGTTTTGACGGCCGATAATATGTTTAGGCAATGGAAGGCTAACGTAAAAGCTTTGCTGAAAACGAAAGGGAACAAATTATTGATAAAGTTTCAATCGGCACAGAACAAAGTTGATGCATTGGCAAAAGCTGATGCCCCTTTTATCATTCCGGATAATGCAAGAGCTTATGTGCGTAAAGCACAATTTCATTTCGGATGGGACTGGGGACCAAAACTTACGGGTGCAGGAATTTGGAAAGAAGTGAGGCTAGAAGCTTATCAGGCAAAGCCGAGAGAAAAACCGTTTCTAGCACCAGTTAAAACAGAATTGGTACAGGAAAAAGATGAACACGGTGCATCATTCTATTTTAAAATTAATGGAAAGCCGGTTTATATGAAAGGCGCAAACTATATTCCTGCTGACGTTTTTGTAACCAGAACTACTAAGGCCGACTACCGTAAATTGCTAATGATGGCAAAAGAGGCCAACATGAATATGTTGCGTGTTTGGGGCGGAGGAATTTATGAAAATGATGATTTTTATAATTTGTGCGATTCTTTGGGCATTTACGTTTGGCAGGATTTTATGTTCGCTGGACAAATGGTACCCGGAGATGATGCTTTTTTTGAGAATGTAAAACAGGAAGTTAAATATCAAGTAAAGCGTTTGCGCCACCATAAAAGCATAGTGCTTTGGTGTGGTAATAACGAGATTGACGAGGCTTGGAACAGGTGGGGATGGCAAAAGCAGTTTAATATTAATCAAAAAGATTCGGTAAAGCTTTGGACAGATTATAAACGATTGTTTAGAGACAGTATCCCGAAATGGGTAAAAGAAGTTGACCCCAGCAGACCATATATCAGTACGTCGCCTAAGTATGGCTGGGGCGTTAAAAATAGCTTTATAGAAGGCGATAGCCATTATTGGGGCGTTTGGTGGGGTAATGAAGATTTTGAAACCTTCGAAAATAAAACTGGTCGTTTTGTAAGCGAATACGGAATGCAGGCCATGCCTAATTATGAAAGTGTTCTTAAATATACAAATCAAGAGGATAGGTTTTTATATTCCGACATCTTAAAAAATCATCAAAAGGCAAATAATGGCTTCCAGAAGCTAGATGTTTATTTGAAAAGTTACCTGATTGACTCTGCAAGGTTAAGCAAACTATCTGTTGAAGATTATACTTACTTAACGCAATGTGTGCAGTATTATGGCTTTAAAAATATGATTTTGATACATCGAAGTAAATCGCCATACAATATGGGAACTTTGCTTTGGCAACTAAACGATTGCTGGCCAGTGGCGAGTTGGAGTATTACAGATTATTACGATAGGGCTCCCAAAGCTGCTTGGTATGCTGTTAAAAATGCTTATCAGGATGTGTTGACAATACAGAGAGATGCAATTAAGCCGAAAGATTTAAAATTGTCAGACCCTAAAATTAGCTATAAGGTAAGCGGGAATAAAATAACTTTAAAGGCATCAGCATTTGCTAAATATGTTTTTGTAGACTTAAAAGATTATACAGGTAAGCTAAGCGATAATTACTTCGATTTAGAACCAGGCATAGAGAAAACGATAACTTTTTCTAAAGACGATTTGAAGACTAAAGTTGTTGAAGTTAAAATTAAAACGCTTTGGGATGTGGTTCATTAGCGTTAATCGTCATACCCAATTCTTTGGGTATCTTAATGCGACAGAAATAATATCTACGTCAATTAGACGATCACTCAACATAACAAACAAAAAAACGGTTAGTGCTTAACACCAACCGTTTTCTCTAATAATGAAATCGCAACGAGTTATCCCTGCAAATCTTCCATTATGGTTTTAATCTTATTATTTAATTTCTCTTCTGTAGATTTAAATTCATCGGCCGATGCCAAAGGAATATTTACGCTACAATAGAACTTAATTTTGGGCTCAGTACCACTTGGTCTGGCAGAGATAATACTTCCGTCTTCGGTAATAAATTGCAATACATCAGATTTCGGGAAACCTAATTCTTTGCTGGTTCCAGCAGAAATGTCAGTTTCTTTATTTAACTCGTAATCTTTTAACGTAACTACAGGCGAGCCACCTAATTTAGCAGGTGGATTGTTTCTAAATTGTTCCATCATAGCCTTAATTTCTTCGGCTCCGGTTTTTCCTTTTTTGGTAATAGAAACTAAATCTTCTTTGTACATTCCATAATCAACGTACATTTCAATCATAGCTTGGTATAAACTACTGCCTTTATCTTTGTAAAAAGCAGTCATTTCGGCAATAAATGCACAAGAAATTACCGCATCCTTATCTCTTACTAAATCACCGATTAGGTAACCGTAACTTTCTTCGCCGCCGGCAATAAAAGTCTTTTTGCCTTGCAACTCGGTCATTACCTTGCCAATCCATTTAAAGCCGGTTAGTGTATTAAAATATTCTACCCCTTTAGCATCGCAAATTGCTTTAATCAAACTTGTGGTAACAATGGTAGATACTACATATTCGTTTCCTGTAAGTTTTCCTCTTTCTTCCCAAGCAGTTAAAAGATAGTTTATTAGTAAACTACCAGTTTGATTACCGTTTAGCAGTACAAATTCGCCATCGTTGTTTTTTACGGCTATACCAACTCTATCTGCATCAGGATCTGTAGCCAAAACTAAATCGGCATCGATTTCTGCAGCCTTTTTCAGTGCCAAAGTTAATGCTTCCTTTTCTTCAGGGTTTGGATAAACAACTGTTGGGAAATTTCCATCAGGTTTACTTTGCTCCTCAACAATAGTTACGTTGGTAAAACCGAATTGCTCCAGCGCTTTAGGAACAAGGGTAATTCCCGTTCCGTGAATAGGAGAGAAAACAATTTTTAGATTGTGCTCTCTTGCAATCGCCTCTGGCGAAACAGAAAGTGCGGTAATTTTAGTTAAGTAGCTATTGTCAATTTCTTCGCCAATTAATTCAACAAGATCGTCAACTCTGTTAAATTTAACCTCATCAATACTACTAATAGCGGCAACTTCATCCATCACCATTTTATCATCTGGCGATGTAAATTGGCCACCATCATTGCCATATGCTTTGTAACCATTGTACTCTTTAGGGTTGTGCGATGCAGTTAACATTACACCGCTTTTACATCCTAGCTCGCGTATAGCGAATGAAAGTTCTGGTGTTGGTCTAAGTGCCGAGAAAAAATATACTTTAATGCCATTTGCCGAGAAAACATCAGCAGTAACATTAGCAAAAACATCAGAATTGTTTCTGCTGTCGTGAGCAATTGCAACACTAATCTCTTCTCCAGGATATTTTTTATTTAGGTAGTTTGCTAAACCTTGGGTTGCAGTACCAATAGTGTACTTGTTTATACGATTAGAGCCAGCACCCATAATGCCTCTTAAACCGCCAGTACCAAATTCTAAACTTCTGTAAAAAGCATCGGTAAGCTCGGTGCTCGCTTGTTTATCAATTAATGATTGAATTTCGGCTTTCGTAGCTTGGTCGTAATTACCGTTAAGCCATTGGTCTACAGTTTTTTGGGTTGAGTCTTCTAATTGCATGATTTAATTTGATTCAAATATTATATAATACAAAGCAAAATTAAAATTGTTCCAAAGATTTTTTGTAAAGCAATTCAGAATTTTATTTTGTCATTTAGGCGGAAATTAGCCTGTTTTTAGTTATTTTCACGCCCCGTTACAATAATAAGAAAAATACCTATTCTATAATTAAAAATGAAAATATTAAAATTTGGTGGTACCTCTGTAGGTAGCCCAGAGCGCATGAAAAAATTGCTGGATATTATCAATCCGCAAGAAGAGCAAATCGTAGTATTATCGGCCGTGTCTGGTACTACAAACAGTTTAGTAGAAATTTCTGGTAAGTTACTTAAGGAAGAGAAACAGGAAGCTACAGCTCTTATAAAGGCGTTACACCAAAAATATAATGAGTTTGTTATAGAGCTTTTACCAGAAGGCGATTTTAGGGAGCAAGGACAGGAAGTGGTAGATTACCATTTTGGTTTTTTGGCGTCGTTAGCGAACGATTTATTTACCAATATTGAAGATAAAGTTGTTTTAGCGCAGGGCGAATTGTTATCAACTACGTTATATCATATCTACTTAAAGTCTATTGGAGTGCCTTCGGTGTTATTGCCAGCGCTAGATTTTATGAAGATAGATGAAGATAATGAGCCCGATATTCCGTTTACCAGTAAACATTTAACACCTTTATTGGAAGGTAATAAAGGAAACAATTTGTTTATTACGCAAGGTTTTATTTGCAGAAATAGTTTTGGCGAAGTAGATAATTTACGCAGAGGCGGAAGTGATTATACGGCTTCTTTGTTAGGTGCAGCAATTTTAGCAGAAGAAGTTCAAATTTGGACCGACATTGACGGAATGCACAATAACGACCCAAGAATTGTAAAAGGAACTAAACCAATTGCACACTTATCTTTCGATGAAGCTGCAGAGTTAGCTTATTTCGGTGCTAAAATTTTGCATCCTCAATCTGTTTTCCCTGCACAAAAATATAAAATACCGGTTCGTCTTTTAAATACGATGGAACCTAAGGCCCTAGGTACGGTTATTAGTACCGAAAGTGAGAAAGGTAAAATTAAGTCTATCGCCGCTAAAGATGGTATTACGGCCATTAAAATTCAATCTAGCCGAATGTTGTTGGCCTATGGTTTTTTAAGAAGGATCTTTGAGATTTTTGAGCGTTATAAAACGCCAATTGATATGATTACCACGTCGGAGGTTGCTGTTTCGCTAACTATTGATTTTACAGATAACTTAGATCAAATTTTAGAAGAGTTAAACTCATTTGGAAGTGTTGATATCGATAAGGATCAATCTATTATCTGCGTAGTAGGCGATTTTGGTGCCGAAAAACACGGTTATGCAGCTAAGGTTTTAGATTCTATCAAGCACATTCCGGTAAGGATGATTTCTTACGGTGGTAGTGCATATAATATCTCTTTACTTGTTGGAACCGAGAATAAAGTAGAAGTATTAAGAAGCTTACACGATCGTATATTCGAATAATTACCTAAAGTAGAAGTAGATAAAGATAAAAATGAGCAAAAGGATAAGCGTATATCTTATCCTACGTTCAAATTCAATTCTGCTGATGTTACCTTTGGCGTAGTCAATATAGTTAAGCAGATACATGCCTGCTAAAAAAATCAAAAAGATTATAAATAGAAATTTCAAAGATTATGTTTTCCGATAAAGATAGAGCACATTTTTCGAATTTAGAAACACCATTTTACTATTATGATTTAGCGTTATTGAAAAATACGTTAAATACCTGTAAAACTGCTGCAGATAGCCATAACTTTCACGTGCATTATGCCATGAAGGCAAACTTTAATCCAGTAGTATTACAACAAATACAAAAGGTTGGCTTCGGTGCAGATTGTGTAAGCGGTGGCGAAGTGGCAAAGGCTATTGAATTGGGTTTTGGAAAAGATAAAGTAGTTTTTGCTGGTGTAGGTAAATCTGATAAAGAAATTAATAATGCGTTGGATAACGATATTTTCTGTTTTAATGTAGAGTCGGTACAGGAACTTTCTATAATTAACGAACTCGCTGAAAAAAAACAGAAAGTGGCAAAAATTGCCATCAGAATTAATCCAAACGTTGATGCGCATACGCATGCCAATATTACTACTGGTTTAGACGAGAACAAGTTCGGCGTGAACTCTTGGGACATGCAGGCTTGTGCTGACGTTTTGAATATTTCGCCAAATCTGGAATTTATTGGTATTCACTTTCATATAGGCTCGCAGATTACCAATTTAGATGTTTACAAAAACCTTTGCATTCGTGTAAACGAATTTGCAAAATGGTTCGAAGATCATGGCTTTAAAGTGAAGGTTTTAAATGTAGGAGGAGGTTTAGGTATCGATTATCATAACCCAAATCAGCAAATTCCAAACTTCGACGCATATTTTAAAATCTTCGCCGATTTTCTGGAAATAAAGCCTTATCAAGATGTTCATTTCGAACTAGGAAGAGCTTTGGTAGGGCAAAGTGCATCGTTAATCAGTCGCGTGCTTTACGTTAAAAATGGCAAGAAAAAGAATTTTATAATTTTGGATGCAGGAATGACGGAGCTAATGCGCCCGGCTTTATACCAGGCATATCATAAAATTGAAAATATTAGTTTGCCAACTGGCGAAGGTATTGTTAAATACGATGTGGTGGGGCCAATTTGCGAAAGTACAGATTGTTTTGGTAAAGAAGTTGAACTACAGCAAACCTTCAGAAACGACTTAATTGCCATTAGAAGTACTGGCGCTTATGGGGAAGTGATGGCTTCTCATTACAACCTAAGAGAAACTATTGCAACAGTTTCAAGCGAGGATATCGTTTAATGAATTTGTCATTCAGAACGTAGAGAAGAATCTGTTAATTGAGTTTAATTTACAGATTCCTTTCTTGCTCAGAATGACAAATTTAAATCAATTCTTCTTCGACCCAACAAACACAATTACTCCAGCAATAAGAACTATTCCACCTGCATATGGTGGCCAATTAACTGATTTTTCTCTGTCTGCAGAAACTTGTATCGGACCGGCATCAACAATTTTCTCTTTTTTAGTATAGGTAAATCCAGTCCATATTAATAGTACAACACCGAGTACCATTAAAATAATTCCTATTGTTCTTCCCATGTTCTTATGTTTTGTTTTAGAACATTCGAACTCAACTTATAGTTTTCGAGCTAGAAAGAATAACCTAAACTCAATCGGCTAGTACCACCTTTAGCTGCGCTACTATCTATAATGCCATAAAGTTTATTTAACTTAATGAAAAAGCTGAAATTGAAAGTTCCACCCGATGTTCTATATCGTTCAAAACCTTCTCTAAAACTTTTGTTTAAGCCAGGTGTGCCACCATAAAAGAGCTTAAACGCGTAATGGTTGTTTAAATTTCTTCGGCCATGCCATATAATTTCTGAAGAAATTCCGGTGGTAAATAATGTCGTTTTTCCTGATGTTACAATTTCTGGATCTCCAATAGCTAATAATCTCTTTCTAAAATCAGCATAAGCACCATTTTCAAAAGCTATGGCACTTTCCCAGTTTATTATTCTAAACTCAGCATTTCCGGCATTGTCGTAATAGCCGATGGAAGTTCTTAAGCCACCGCCATAAACGCTTTTTCCAGAAAAATCAGGGCTTGGATTTTCGCGTTCGTAAAAATCGTCATCGTAGTTTGTTGCACCGGCAAATCCAAATGCACCATAGGCGATGTTTACGTTTTTAAACGTATGTCCTCTGCTAAAGTTAAGAAAGCCCATAGTTACATCTCCACTAGAATAAGGCAAGGTTAGGCCGGCAATACTGCCACTAATATAATTTTTTACAGTTACATAGTCAGACTCCATAGGTTTTGGTAAGTAGGCTATGTCGTTACCGCTCAAGGCTGGCGAATAATAAGAAGGCGTGCTACATGAGCTAAGGGAAATAACTAATACTGCTAAAGTTAGTAAAGGGCGAAAATTTAACATGGAGAGGGAGATTAATTTATTTATTGTAAAGATAAATAGATTGCGTTAAGATATTGTTAATTTTTTCTAACGGCAAATCTCGTTCTGTGTCGATTAGTAAAATTTTCATTCTAGCTCGTTTCTCTGTAAGTAAATCTTTGTCTTGTAGAAGGTTACCGAGCACAAAACCAATATAGGGCTTTTTATATTTTTTATGTATCCATAAATAACACAGCATCTTCTTCTTGTAATAAAAAAATGGAAGCTTATACTTCCATTCTGCTGTAATTTCCTTATCGTGTTTTAAAATAATATCACGCAAAGCGAGTAAACAAATCTGCAACGACGTTTCTTTTTCTAGATAAAATTTGTCTAACTCGCTAAGCATTGCAAATGGTTATTATTCTTCAAAAAAGTCTGCTAAACCACCTAAAAAGTATTCTTCAACACCAGCTTTAAAATCTTCAAAATCCTCTTCAGGGATATTGGTTTGGTGGAATTCTAAGGATGTTCCGCTTTTATCTTCATGGAGTTTTATCGTTACGATAGACGGCTCGCCCTCTTCTCCAAAATACCATTGTTGTACAATTTTTTTGTTAGGTATAAATTCTATGTTCTTGCCAACAATATCTCCATCCCAGTAAGAGAATTCGGTGCCGGCTTCCTCGGTAAATTCTACTTCGGCGCCAGTCCATAATTGTATGCTTAAAGGTTTGGTTAATGCTAAATACACTTCTTCAGGTGGGGCGGGTAGGGGTAGGTATTTTTTAAAAGATTTCATCGGGATTTTTAGGATTTAGGATCAATAAGATTGTATCTTAGTAAGAGCCTAAATTTATTTTTGGTATTTATTATTTGTGTTGTATATTTTTTAAACTCGTAGCTCCAAAATTAATTAATAATGCAATAGGAAATTGGTTGGCAACAACATAAATTTTGGCTTGTACTAAATATATACTCTCAAGATTAACAACGGCATTAGCTCAATTACTAACTGGTTTTCTATTATGAAATAACTAGCGAATCAACTAACTAGCTTAACAAGTTTAAGATGTGTTTCATCTAACCCTAATCTTGGTGATTATTAAATAATCCTAATTAAGCTCCTTACTTAAATGCGTTAATTCCTGTTACATCCATACCTGTAATTAATAAATGGATGTCATGTGTTCCTTCATAAGTTACTACCGACTCCAGATTTGCCATGTGGCGCATAATTGGATATTCTCCAGTTATTCCCATTCCGCCTAACATCTGACGGGCGTTTCTGGCTATATCTAAGGCAATTTCTACACTATTACGCTTTGCCATAGAAATTTGCTCTGCCGTTGCTCTGTTCTCACTTTTAAGTACACCTAAACGCCAAACCAATAGCTGGCCTTTTGTAATTTCAGTAATCATTTCGGCTAGTTTTTTCTGCTGTAATTGGAAGCCGCCAATAGGCTTGCCAAATTGTTCGCGTTCTTTGCTGTAGCGTAGTGCCGTATCGTAGCAATCCATTGCTGCGCCTAAAGCACCCCATGCGATCCCATATCTAGCTTGATTTAAACAGCCCAAAGGCCCTTTCAGTCCTCTGATATCTGGAAAAACGTTTTCCTTGGGAACTTTAACATTGTCGAAAACCAATTCGCCAGTAGCAGAAGCACGTAAACTCCATTTACCATGCGTTTCTGGTGTGCTAAAGCCTTCCATTCCACGTTCTACAACTAATCCTCTTATTTTTCCTTCTTCGTCCTTAGCCCAAACTACGGCTATATCGGCAAAAGGTGCATTAGAAATCCACATTTTTGCGCCATTTAACAAAAAATGATCGCCTTGATCTTTTATGTTGGTAACCATGCCACCAGGGTTAGAACCATGATCTGGTTCTGTTAACCCAAAGCAACCCATTAATTCGCCTGTGGCTAATTTTGGTAAATATTTTTTTCGTTGCTCTTCGGTTCCGTAAGCGTATATTGGGTACATTACCAAAGAACCTTGTACAGATGCCGTAGAACGAATGCCCGAATCGCCACGTTCAATTTCTTGCATAATGATACCGTATGCTGTATAATCCAAACCTGCACCGCCATATTCAACTGGTATAGTTGGGCCAAATGCACCAATCTCGCCTAAACCTTTAATTAAATGTTTTGGAAACTCAGCTCGCTGTGCAAAATCTTCAATAATCGGACTAACTTCTTTTTTTACCCAATCTCTTACTGTAGAACGAATTAGGCGATGTTCTTCTGATAAAAGTTCATCTAATTGATAATAATCTGGTGCTTCGTAAAGGTCTTTTTTAGCTGATTTGTTCATGGTTTACACTATATTTGGTTTAGCCGGGTGATTAATTCAAAGGTAATAATTTAGCGCAACCAGCAATAAAAACCGAACAAAAAATTAATTTTGTTGCAAATTGTGGCTTTAAATAATTTAAACCTAATGCTTGTACAAACAGTAGCACTAAAAGAAGTAAAATTTTACGCTTTTCATGGCTTTTATCCAGAAGAACAACTCACCGGAAACCATTTTTCTGTTGATGTAGAAGTTACTTTTGTGCCAAACATTGATACTGAAAATCTAGCGAAGACGGTTAATTATGAGGTTATCAATTCTATTGTTATAAAACAGATGAACCATACGCAAAAGCTATTAGAAACTGTAGTAAAGAATATTATAGACGATTTAACAAATACCTATGATTTTCTGCAAACGGCCATAGTAGGTATAAAAAAAATACATCCAGCAATGCCAGGCGATATTGGTTATTCATTCGTTCAATTAAGTTATACATCAACCAAGTAATGGAATACAATAAAATAAACCAAGCAATTTTAGCGGAAATTGAACTCGCTGTAGGTGCATCAAATGTTTTTATAGACGATGAATCTTTAGCTAATTATGCACATGATGAAACTGAAGATTTAAAGTTTTATCCAGAAGTTGTAGTTAAGCCTTTAGATACTGTTAGTGTATCAGCTTTGCTTAAAGTTTGTAACCAATACAAAGTTCCAGTTACGGCACGTGGTGGTGGTACTGGTTTAAGCGGTGCAGCTTTGCCGATTTTTGGAGGCGTACTTTTGTCGATGGAAAAATTTAAGGCAATAATAGATATTGATACGGAAAATTTGCAAGCAACAGTTGAGCCTGGAGTTATAACCGAAGAATTTATTAATGCCGTTGCCGAGCAAGGTTTGCTGTATCCGGTAGATCCGAGTAGTAAAGGTTCTTGTTTTATTGGTGGTAACGTTGCCCATGGTTCTGGCGGACCAAGAGTGGTTAAATACGGTACCATTAGGGAGTATATTTTAAATTTAGAAGTGGTTTTGGCCAATGGCGATGTTATATGGACAGGCGCAAACACCTTAAAATATGCATCTGGCTATAACTTAACACAGTTGATGATTGGCTCTGAAGGTACATTAGCAGTTATTACCAAAATTGTAACTAAGTTGATTCCTAAATCTAGTCAAAGTGTATTAATGTTAGGTTCTTTCGCTACAAATGAGCGTGCTTGTGCTGCGGTTTCTGCAATTTTTAGAGCTGGTATTACACCATCTGCCCTAGAATTTATGGAACGTAAAGGTGTAGAATGGGTAATTAAGTTTGATGATATCAAATTCAATTTAAAAGATGATGTGAATGCATTTTTAATGATTGAATTTGACGGTGATGACCTGGATGTAATTTTTAAGGACTGTGAAAAAGTTAATATGGTTCTGGAAGATTACGGTTGCACCGAGGTTTTGTTTGCCGACACTGCACAACAGAAGGAAGATTTATGGCGCATGCGTAGAACAATGGCTGAATCTGTAAAATCTAACTCTGTTTACAAAGAAGAAGATACAGTAGTACCACGAGCCGCATTGCCAAAGTTAGTAAACGGCATTAAAGAAATAGGGGCTAGATATGGTTTCGAGAGTGTTTGTTACGGCCACGCTGGTGATGGCAATCTACACATTAACATCATCAAGGCTGGAATGAGCGACGAAGATTGGAAATCAAAATTAAAAGACGGAATTGTAGAAATTTTCGAACTTACTACGGCTTTAGGCGGAACAATTTCTGGCGAACATGGTATCGGTTTGGTGCAAAAAGACTACATGCCAATTAAATATTCGGAGGTGCATTTAAATTTGATGAGAAGCATAAAAACTGTATTCGATCCGAATGGAATTTTGAATCCTGGAAAGATTATGCCAACGCCGAACCTCTAAAAGAGCTTTCTATATCAAAATAAGCCCCTTTTAGGGGCTTGGTGGTAATTGTTCAAAAGCTATCATTTTGGCTCTTTCTTTATCAGGTATGGTAATGGGTTTTTTAGTTTGATAGTCGAATGCTACGCAAACGGTTTTCCCCTTGCTGCAAATTACCTCTTTCCCATTATCATCTTTTACGATAAGATACTCTAGATCGAAACTTGTGCTACCTATTCTAGAAGTTCTAACATACATACCGACTTTATCTCCCAAAAATAACGGTACGAGATAATCTATAGAAGCACTGCCAATAACAACGCCGGTTTTTGTCCAATCCCAATTAATGGCATGTTTCCAGTATTTGGTTCTGCCCATTTCCATATAGGTAAAGTAAACGGCATTATTTACATGGCCCATCATATCAAGATCTGCAAAGCGCATTTCTATTGACGTCTTATATTTAAAACTGTCGGTATTGCCTACTTTTTCTGACTTTTTGTCTGTCGATTTTTTATTTTTATGCCAAAATGACTTAAATATCATAATTATTTCTCTTGGAATGGGGTTTGATTTGCATCGGTATAACATTAAAAAATAAAAAATCACGGAGGAACATAAAATGACTTTAGTAAAATTTAACAACAAAACCAGAAACACAGCACCTTACTTTAACAATGTTTTCGATTCTTTGTTTAGCGACGCTTTAAATAAAAATCAAGGCGTAAATAAAGTGCCTGGTGTAAACATTTTTGAAAATGAAACTGCGTATAAAATTGAATTAGCTGCTCCTGGCTTAAATAAAGAAGATTTCAAAATCGACCTTAAAAAAGATAATTTATCAATTTGGGCTGAGAAAAAAGCTGAAGTTAATGAAGTTGCAAAAGATTACAGTCGTAAAGAATTTGAGTATACTTCTTTTGCAAGATCTTTTGTGTTGCCAGAAGGAATTGACGCTGATAAAATTACTGCAGAATATACAAACGGTATTTTGCTTGTAACTATTGGTAAAAAGGAAGAAGCGAAATTAACGCATAAAGAAATTGTAGTTTCATAATACAATTGTTTGGTTGCCCAGAAATAATTTTGGGTTTAGTTTAAGGTTTGGCAAGGGCACCTCATTTGATGGTGCCTTTGTCTTTTTTAGACAGATTCTATAATATATTTCTAACCAAACTATACTTTCAAAATTCGTATTTTTGCCGTATGGAAAGAGAAATTCTTGATACGAAGCGCAAAGCCTTAAAGATAAACCTAAACGAAAAAATATACGGAACTTTTGCGGAAATTGGTGCGGGACAAGAAGTAGCCCGTAATTTTTTTACTGCTGGTGCTGCTTCTGGTACGGTTGCAAAAACCATGTCGGCTTATGATATGACTTTTAGTGATGCCATTTACGGTGCCGAAGCATCTGGCAGATACGTAAGCCAGAATAGGTTGTTGCGCATGTTGGATCATGAATTTGGTTTGCTTAACGAGCGATTATTGGGCGAAAAGTATGATAATCGTACATTTTTCGCTTTTGCGGATACAGTAACAACTCTAAACTACAAGCGTACAAACGAGCCACACGGTTGGGTTGGTATTCGTTTTCAGAGCGAAGCTGGTGGTTTGCCAAACGAGATATTTTTTCATATTAGGTTACTTGATACCGATGTAAACATGCAACAACGTGTGCTCGGAATTATTGGTGTAAACTTAGTGTATGCTGCATTTTATCATCATGACGAACCGCAAGTGATGATTGAATCCTTAGCTGATAATTTAACGGTAGGTTCGGTTGAAATAGATTTGATTTCGGTAAAAGGTCCAGCTTTTAAAGATGTAAACAATACGTTGCTAAATCTTTATCTGATAATGAAAGATTTCTCTACCGCTGCGATTTTTGATGAAGATGGCCATCCTCGCCAAGCGAAGGATCTGTTATATAAAAAGGATATTATGATTTTACGTACCAAATACGGACAGAAGTCAAATCCAAACTTTAACCTTTTTAACAAAGCGACAGAGCAATTTACGCGAACAAACAATGTAGAAGAAGGAAATTTGAGGGTGATGATTGAAGTTTTGCTAACTAATGTGTTAACAGACGATAATGAAACACCAGACGATATTGATTTAGAAGCTGTTGCTTTAAGAGCAGAAGAAATGTGCAAAACCGGCAACTTAGTAATTGTGTCGAACTTTACACGCCATAACCGCTTAGCGCAATATTTGGGCAGGTGCAAGCCTAAAAGCGTTGGTATTTCTACCAATATAAATAACCTAAAATTTGTGTTCAATTCTAAAAATTTTGGCGAAAACTACTCGAGTCAATTGCTTTCTTACGTAAGTGATACTTTTAGCCAGAATGTTAAAGTGTTTGCTTACCCTTTTTTGGATAAGAAAACCAACACTGTAATTACCACTGCAAATATGCCGGTTACACCAGATGCTAAACCATTATTCGATTTTCTTTTATTAAACGGATACGTTACCGATATTAAAGATTACAGTGAAGAAGATGTAAAAACAGCTTAATGGATAGGAAGCCAAATCCATCGGAAGAAAAAAATATCCTGCATGTTAGAAACAAGCATAGATATAGATATGATTTTCCGTCTTTAATAGCTTCGCATAAGCCATTGAGAGAATTTGTAGTTACAAATAAATATGGCAACGAAACAGTAGAATTCTCAAATCCAGATGCGGTAAAAGCTTTAAATCAAGCTCTGCTGAAACATTTCTATCAAATAGAAAATTGGGATATTCCTGAAGGTTATCTTTGTCCGCCGATTCCTGGTAGGGCAGATTACATACATTACGCCGCAGATTTGTTGGCTTCGGTTAACAACCAAAATATTCCGACCGGACGAAAAGTTAAAGTATTGGATATAGGTGTGGGTGCAAATTGTGTTTATCCGATAATTGGTGTAAATGAATATGGCTGGCAATTTGTAGGAAGCGATATCGACCCAACTGCGGTTAAAAACGCTAACAATATTGTTAATGCTAACGCTGTTTTAGTTAACAAAGTTGAGGCAAGATTGCAAAATAACAAGTCTTCAATTTTTAAGGAGATTATTCATAAACAGGAGCGTTTTGATTTAACCATCTGCAATCCGCCTTTCCATTCGTCGGCCGAAGAAGCTATGGCGGGCTCACAAAGAAAAAACAGAAATTTAGGTAACAAAAATTACGATAAACCTGTACTGAATTTTGGCGGTAAGCATAACGAGCTATGGACAAACGGTGGCGAAGTTGGCTTTATAACAAGAACAGTTGATGAGAGTAAATTGTACAAAAAGCAGTGTTTTTGGTTTAGTAGCTTGATTTCGAAAAGTGAAAACCTAAATGGGATTTACGCCATGTTAAAAAGGGCAGATGTTGCCGAAGTTAGAACTGCAGAAATGACTACGGGAAATAAAATTAGTCGCATTGTGGCGTGGACATTTTTAACCCCAGCCGAGCAAAGTGAATGGATAGGCAATTGGTAAAATCTTATCTCAAATTCTATTAAAACGTTTTAGTAGTTTTAACTAAATTTATTATCTTGCAATATCAAATTATTGAATTGTATGAAAATATTTCGTTTAGTTATTTTAGCTTGTCTGTTATCTCCGTTTTTGTCTCAGGCCCAAACTTCTGGAAATCCTATTTTTCCGGGTTGGTATGCTGATCCAGAAGCTATAGTTTTTGGTAAAACCTATTGGGTATATCCAACTTATTCTGCCAAATACAAAGAGCAGGTTTTTATGGATGCATTTTCGTCGAAAGATTTAATAACTTGGAAAAAGCATCCGAGAATTATAGACACCGCATCTATCAAATGGGCAAACAAAGCAATGTGGGCACCATCAATAACTGAGAAAGATGGTAAATACTATTTATTTTTTGGTGCAAATGATATTCAGAGCGATAAAGAGATAGGCGGTATTGGTGTTGCGGTTGCAGATAAACCAGAAGGCCCTTTTAAGGATTTGTTAGGAAAACCTTTAATCGACAAGTTTCATAATAAGGCACAGCCGATAGATCAGTTTGTTTTTAAAGATAAGGATGGTCAGTATTATTTAATTTATGGTGGCTGGTCTCATTGCAATATTGCCAAGTTAAACAAAGACTTTACTGGATTCGAAACTTTTTCTGATGGCTCTACTTTTAAAGAAATTACACCGGAAGGTTATACCGAAGGACCTTTTATGTTTATGAAAGACGGCAAATATTATTTTATGTGGTCTGAAGGGGGGTGGACCGGACCAGATTATTTTGTGGCCTACGCAGTTGCCGATTCTCCAATGGGGCCATTTAAAAGAGTAGGAAGAATATTAACCCAAGATCCTGAAATTGCGAAAGGTGCTGGTCATCATTCTGTTATACACAATGCCAAAAAAGACGAGTGGTATATTGTTTATCACCGTAGGCCAATTACAGAAAAAGATGGCAATCATCGCGTTACTTGTATAGATTTAATGACTTTCGATAAAAACGGATTGATTAATCCTGTTAAGATTACTAAAGAAGGGGTTAAGAAAAGCAAGCTTTAAAAACGAAAAGTTAGGTTGGAAAAAGGGAAAATGGTTTACATTTTCCCTTTTTCGTTTTTATAAATATCGTTCACTCGTATTTCCATCAGTTTCTCTGGAGCAGATACAGATTTGAAGCCAAATTGTGCATATAAGCTATGCGCATCTAAAGTGGCCAGAGAATAAGTTCTTAAACCTTGTAAATCGGGGTGAAATAACATTAACGACATTAGTTTCTTCGATAATCCTAATCCCCTGAAATGTTCTACTACATACACATCGCATAAATATGCAAATGTAGCTCTATCAGTTATCCAACGGGCAAATCCCACTTGGCTACCGTCTTTATAAATGCCAAAACACAAAGAATTTTCAATAGATTTTTTTACAGTTTCAATCGGGATGTTTTGTGCCCAATAAGATTGCGTACTTAAATAGTGATGTACGGCATTCACATCAACAAGGTTGCGATCGTCTGAGAAAATAAATCCATTGTCGTTAATTTCCATATTAGGTAATTGGTTCACTAATATCATTTGTTCATTTAGGTTTAGCAAACTAATGAACTTATTTTAGATGAACTATTTAGTTTCTCATATTAATAAATTGTAAGGGCTGGCCAAAATCTTCGCCTCTGCACAACGAAATCACCTTTTGTAAATCGTCTATGTTTTTGCTTTGAACACGAACTTGATCATCCATCATAGAAGCTTGAACTTTTAGTTTGCTATCCTTGATTTTCGCTACTATTTTTTTCGATGTTTCTTTGTCTATTCCTTCTTTAACGTTGATTTCTTTTCTGATCATATTGCCAGAAGCAGCATGTTCTTTACCGAAATCCAAACTTTTTGGGTCTAGATTTTGTTTCATCATACGAGAGATAATTGAATCTACAATAGCTTTCAAACGCATGTCGTCTTCGGTAACAATTGTAAGCGAATTAGTTTTTTTATCTAAATCAATTGTGCTTTTAGAGCCGTTAAAATCATAGCGATTTAAAATCTCTTTTTTGGCATTGTTAATGGCATTATCTAATGTTTGAGCATCTATTTTGCTTACAATATCGAAAGAAGGCATGGATTTGAGTTTAGTTGAAAAATTTGATAGATTTAATAAAATATTAACCTTACAAAAAACGCTAAAAAATATATGAAAACCAATAAAAGTAAGTCACAGAAAAAAAATACAAAAAAGGCAGTTAAAAAGCAGTTAGAGCAAAGTTTAACAGATAGGTTCTTAGAAACGGTTAAAGGCTTAGGGCACAATGCCGAGTTAATTGCTGGTGATATTGCTAAACTAAGTAAGGTTGCTGCTAAAAAGCTATCTAAGACTTTTAAGGAAGTAAAAGAAACCGTAGAAAATAAAATTGATGATGTTTTGACTACCAAAAAGCCGGTGAAAAAAGTTAAATTGGCTAAAAAGGACGCATCTAAACTTACCAAAAAAGTAGGGAAATCAGTTACTAAAGTTGTTAAAAAGGCTGTTAAATCTGCCAAGCCAGTTGCAACTAGTGTAAAAGTTGCTTCCGTTACTGCTGCAAAACCGGCTATTGCTGTGGCAGAAAAAACAACAAGTGCGGCAAAAAAGGCTGTGCCAGCAGTTAAAAGAGCGGTAACAAAAAAGGCGCCAGTGACCAAAGCAGTTGCTACAAAACCAGTCGTTGCTGCAAAACAGTCGGCCACTACAACTGTTAGAAAGACAGCAGTTAAGGCAACAGCAAGTAAGCCGGTAAAGAAAACTAGCGCTACCGCCACAAAGCCAGATACTACCACTAAAAAATAAATTGGTGTTATCAACTTAGTTATTAATTAACAATAACTTAACACTAAAATTAGCACATTTGAAAATCCTCTTATAGGGGATTTTTTTTATTTTTATACATGTCCAAGAAGAAAATTCCGTTTTTAAATAGAGAACTAAGCTGGCTATATTTTAATGAACGTGTACTGCAGGAGGCAGCCGATGAAACGGTGCCCCTGATAGAACGTATTAAGTTTCTGTCTATATTCTCTTCAAATTTGGAAGAATTTTATCGCGTTAGGGTAGCAACATTAAGCCGATTGGCAAACCTTAACGATAAGGCCAAGGCACTGTTGGGATTTAACCCTAAAAAGGTGCTAAATGAAATAAAGAACATTGTTGTTAAGCATGAGCGTAGATTCGAAACGCTTTTTCAGGATATCTTAATTAGTGAATTAGCGCAAAACAAAATATTTATTTTAAACGATACGCAACTTAACGTTGCTCGTGGAGAATTTGTACGTAACCATTTTAGAGACAAAATCCTTTCTAATTTGGTGCCGATAATGATAGATCCGGCAAAACCATTTCCCGAACTTAAGGACAGAAGACTTTACTTTTTTGTTCGTTTGATAAAAAAAGGATCGCGAAAGAACGAAAAATATGCGCTTGTAGAGCTTCCATATAGCTTACCACGATTTTTGGTTTTACCAGAAACTAACGGACTAAAGTTTATTATTTTGGCCGAAGACATTATAAAGTACTGTTTAGAAGATATTTTCTATGTTTTTAACTACGACAGTATCGAAGCCTTTTCTATTCAGGTTACTAGAGATGCAGAGCTTGATATTGATAAAAACGTTAGCGATAAATTTATCGAAGAGTTAAAAGCAAGTTTGGATAAACGCAAGAAAGGTAAGCCCATGCGTTTGCTTTATGATACGCAAATGCCTTTTGATATGCTAAGCGTATTGGTATCTAAATTAAAAATCGAAGCCGAAGGCCTGATTCCCGGAAATCGTTACCATCGTTTCGGAGATTTTATAGCTTTCCCTAACGTGGGTAGTAAGGAATTAGAGTATCCGCCGGCCGTGCCTATAAAAGTACAAGGTTTACATCGCCGAGAAAGTATTTTTAGTCGTGTTGCGGAAAAAGATTATTTGGTTAATCTTCCTTATCAATCTTACGATTATATTATCCTTTTTTTAAGGGAAGCAGCTATTGATCCAAAAGTTACTGAGATAAATATTACACTTTATCGCTTAGCCGAAAATTCGAAAGTTATAAACGCTTTGATTAATGCCGTTAAAAATGGTAAAAAAGTTAATTGCATAGTAGAGTTAAAGGCTAGGTTTGATGAAGAGGCCAATATCCATTGGACCAATAGGCTAATGGAAGAGGGTGTAAATGTTAATTATGGCCTAAATGGTTATAAAGTACACTCTAAAATTTGTTTAGTAAAGCGAATGGAAAGAGGTAGAGCTGTTTATTATGCTAACCTAGCAACCGGTAACTTTAACGAAAAAACTGCCCGTATTTATTGCGATCATAGTATTTTTACTGCTAAAAAAGAGATTACCAGAGATTTGGTGAAACTTTTTAAAGCGCTAAACAACAAAACCGTAGCTAAGGATTTTAAGCACCTTATTGTTTCTCCATTAGATTCTAGAAACAAAATTTACGATTTAATAAACCGAGAGATTAAACTGGCTAAAGCGGGCAAACCTGCCTATATGATCTTAAAGGTTAACAGCTTGGCCGATGAAGGTATTGTACAAAAGCTTTACGAGGCGAGCAATGCAGGTGTGAAAATTCGTTTAATAGTGCGTGGTATTTGCTGTCTAGTTCCAGGAGTAGCTGGCTTTAGCGAGAATATAACCGTAATTAGTATTGTAGATAAGTTTTTAGAGCACGCTAGGGTTTTCATTTTCGGCAATGCCGGAGGAGAGGAAATGTACCTTTCATCTGCAGATTTAATGAGCAGAAACTTTGAGCACAGGGTAGAAGTTGGTTTCCCGATTTTGGATGAAGAAGTTAAACAAGAGATTAGGGATATTATCGATTTCCAATTACAGGATAATGTAAAGGCCAGGGATATAAATAGATTAAATAATAACAAATACCATAAAAATAGGTTGAATAGAAAAGTTAGAGCCCAAGTGCAGACCTATAACTACCTAAAAAACAAACATCAATAACATGTTAAGATACGCTGCCATAGACATTGGCTCAAATGCTGTTAGATTACTTATTGCCGATATTACCCCTCACGACAAGGGAAATCCTTACAAGAAAACAACCTTGATTAGGGTGCCATTGCGCTTGGGCGACGATGCATTTTTGGAACAACAAATTTCGCCAAAAAAGATTGAGGATTTAGTAAAAACGATGGCGGCTTTTAAAAATTTGATGGATGTTTACAATGTAACGAAGTACTTGGCGTGTGCTACATCTGCCATGCGTGAAGCGAAAAACGGTAAGGAAATTATCAAAAAAATTAAAAAAGTAGCTGATATCGATTTAGAGATTATAGAAGGTCAGCGTGAAGCGAATATTATCTACTCCAACCACATTGAAGAAAATTTAGATGCTAAAAAGAGTTACTTGTATATAGACGTAGGCGGAGGTAGTACAGAACTTTCTGTATTTGTTAATAAGCAACCATTGGCCTCAAAATCGTTTAATATTGGCACGATTAGAATTTTGGATAACCAGGATAAAGATGAGACTTGGGATGAAATGCGTGATTGGGTAAAGGCGCACACAAAAGATTTAAAAAACTTAGCTGGAATTGGAACCGGTGGTAACATTAACAAACTGTTCCGCATGTCTGGCGAAAAGGATAATATGCCATTGAATTTTATGGCCTTAAAAACCTTATATAACGAGCTAAATTCTTATTCTTTAAAAGAAAGGATCACCTTGTTAAAATTAAATCAAGATAGGGCAGATGTGATTATTCCAGCTTGCGAGATTTACCTAACATTAATGAAGTGGACAGGAATTAAGCAAATTTACGTACCTAAAGTTGGCATGGTTGATGGAATTATCAATTTATTGATTGAAGAGAACACACCATAAATTTTTGTTTAAAATGTTTTACGTTGAGATTAGTTCATTATTCGATTACGTTCAGACTGACAAAATTATAGTGTGATGATTGTCATACCGACTTGGGAAGAATCTGCTTGAAGGGTTTTCAAAGTAGATTCTTCGCTTTCGCCACCGACATAAAATCGGTACAAGTTATTAATCACAAAATACGCTGTGAATGGCAATAGTTTGAAAACTAATATTTACTCTTTAGAAAGAATTCCTTTTTCTACACTTTCATTAATAAGCTTCTCGGCATAATTCCAAATAATTGCTGAACCTTCATTAATGGCTTTTTTCTTTACGTAAACTTTTTTATAAGGCACGTTAAACTCTTTCCAAGTACCTCCGTTGTTAGACGTGTTTTGCAAAAGTGGTTCTAAACGATCCATTGATTTTGCAAACTTAGCTTCGTTCGTTTCCCCTTGTTCAAACTCTTCCCAAATCGAAATAAATTCTTCTGCTTGTTTTTCTGGCAATAAGCCAAAAATTCTTTTAGCGGCAATCAGTTCTTCATCTGTGTTGCTATGATTTTTTACAGCGTCATAAATAAAAGTATCACCTGCATCAATCTCTACTATGTCGTGTATTAAAACCATTTTTAATACTTTAAGTACGTCTATTGGTTTGTTAGAATGATTAGACAGCACGATAGTCATCATGGCCAAATGCCAACTATGCTCGGCATCATTTTCATGTCTATCGCTGTTGAATAACTTCGTTTTACGTTGAATGTATTTTAGCTTATCAATTTCCTTTATAAAATCAATTTGTTTCTGTAAATCTTCATTCATCATGTTTTAACTCAGTTAATGAAACTTAATTTAGTTAATCTATTTACTTGGCTAATGAAAATATTGTATACCTATCTCATTTATCAGTAGGTTAATACCTTGTTTAATTGATAAAATAAGTAAAGAGAATAATAAAACCTTACGTATTAAAACTCCTTTCGAATATTCAAATGCAGAAAAGTATTGATAACAAAATATGGAGATATAAATGTAGGTGATGATCCCTAATGCAAGATTTATTAAATTAATCGCTTCAATATTGGAGGTAAGAGCGATAACAATATGTAAGGTTAATCGGAAAACTAACATGCCGACAAGCAAAAACATATTTATAACAATGTTTTCGGTATAATTTTGTTTAGTTTTTTTAAAAATTAAGTAGCTAAAAAGCGCATAAATTGGCACTGCAATCAGTGTAGTTAGTTTAACGTAATCTTTAACAACCCTTGAAAGGCCTACCGAACTTGTAAAAACTTCAGTTAGCTCTACCTTTGCCCATTTAGATACAAAATATGTAATGGTAAGTAGTAAAATTACCGCGGTGAAATAGTTGAAGTGTTTTGCTCGTTTACCTTGAATAAACTCCCTAACGCTATGTCCAGGTCTGGTAAATAACTCCTTTATGGTGTACAAGAAACCGCTATCGAAATGGAAAATGCCATGAACAAAATCGTGAGCGAAAAAGTGCTGTAGCGAATATCTGTGTGTTGAAGTTTTTTGTCCGCAATTGCTGCAATAGTTTCCGTTTGTTTCGTAACTACAATTAAGGCAGTGATGATTCATTATTTTTTTTCGCAAATATAGAATGTTTTCTATAATGATGTATTCGCTTAGATTAAGCTGGTTTATTTATTTTTGAACAAATAAATAGTGTAATCGAGCAGTTTTTTATCACCGTAATTTCCGTGGCCGGGAATAACGATTTTTACATTCGGGTAGGCATTTCTAACTTTCTCAACGGTGTTAGACCATGCTGTAACATTTGCATCGCCTAAATAACCTTTCGTGGCATCTAATTCTTTAATTAAACAACCGCCAAACATAATGTTGTCGCTAGCAAAATAACCAATCACATTATCTTTAGTATGCCCTTCGCCAAAAAAATTTACCGTAATTTTTTCATTGCCAACTTTTAATGATAAGGAATCTAAAAAACTATTTTGTGGAATAGCAAAGTTGTTTTCTTTAGCAAAGGCGATGGTTTTAAAATAGGCGTAAGAAGGTATATTGTTTTGATGGAAAGCCTTTAATCCACCTAAACAGTCATCGTGAAAATGCGTAGGGATAACTGCAATTATCTTGCAATGGAGCACATTTTTTACCCAATTTATTAGTGCCATTGCACTTGTGTCGTTTGTTGGCGTGTCGAAAATAGCGGTTTCTTTATTGTTTTTAACGATTAATCCATTACAAGGTACTTTTCCAAAATCATTGGTTTGTAGGTAAGAGGTATGTTGATAGGCGTTTTCACTGATTTGGGTTATCGTTAAATCTTCAGATTTATAAACTTCTTTTGGCTTAAAAGTATCTTTTTTTGGAATATTACAACCAATACTGCCCGCAACAATTAATAGAAGTAATAAGCTTTTCACAACAATTTTCATAGGGTAGTTTTAGTTGGCTTTGTTTTTACGTTCTTCAATTCTGTCTCTAAAAATAGGGTTGTTTTCAATCCCTTCGATAAATTTATCATCTACGCTTGATATGGTTAAAAATTCAAAATCACAAAAGTACGATTGCTTTAAACCATTTTGTTGCAGAATTTTTTTACGATTGTTTTCGGGTAGGTGTTCTAGAGAGAGCGTATGAGGGATAGGTTTATCAAACTGATAAATTCTTAATTGGTAAGTGTTTAACGTTAATATTTTTTGTAATCCAGCTAAATCCGTCGAAATGTCAAACTCCATATTTCTTACCGATAAATTTTCGAATGTTTCATTGTTTTTCATTTTCAGATTGGTAGACCACCACTCTATAGCTTTGTTGGGCATAAACTTATGGATGAAAATATGATTGAAATTTTTATCGATCAATTCCCAAATTTCTTCGTTTGAGTTTATTTCAAATACGAGTTCTTTCATTTTAAATTTCTTTCGCGCTTCTAACAACGTGGCTTTTATTTATGTTGAGCAAACAACCATTTTGGAATTTCGGCAGTTAGCAAAAATGGGATAGTGATATTATTATGATCTAAGTTTTTAAACGTAGTAAAAATCAATTTTTTATTTGATGTTAGCTTGTTGAACAAATTAACGCTCCCGATGTATGGATTTTCAATGTCTTTTTCGCCGTGGATTAGCCAGATGTTTTTAGCTGAAAGTTTTTTAAGATTCGAAAAATCGGGTACTGCCGCCATAGCAATTAGCGCTGCAAACTTTTGTGGTTTAATACTCATTAGGTTTTGTGCAGTTGAAGCACCCATAGAATAACCGACTAAATAAATTCTATCCTTATCGATGTTCGGGAACTCTTTCTGAATGGTTTCTATCAATTCTAGTATAGCAAAAACATCGTCCGATGGTTTTGCTATTTGTACGCCATCTGCGTTGTTCTCGTAATTTGATGATCGCTTATTAAACTGCGGTGCCAAAACATAACAGGGATAGTTAGCCGAAATGCTATCTCGCAACCAAATTCTAGCCAAAGGTTCTAATTGCTTTTCGTTATCGTTGCCAATTCTGGTGGAGTTGTGAAATGTAATTACCAAAGGGAATTTAACTTCTGGGAGATTGTTTTCGGGTTTTAATATACGGTAGGGGATTTGATGATGAGCTGTTTTGTACGTTATCTTCTCAAACCTGTCAGTAGCTAAATCGTTTAGTAACTTTCTGTTTGTGGTAAAATTAATGCTGTCAACTTTTGTATCACGGTATTCTTTTACTTGTGCGAAGATGGTAGAAACAGTAACAAAGTTCAGTAGTAAAGCTAGTAGTATTTTTGACGGATTTTTGCTTAACATGGTTTGTTTTATAGCTAGAAAAGTAATCGAAACCGAAGTTAGGAAAAGAAATTTTGTTTATGATGTTGGAACTGACATTTGTGCTGAAGCCACAGATTTAAGCAGATTTGGCCTGTCGTTAGTGTTATTACCGACAACCATTTTAATACTCACTGTATTGAGTTTAACTTTTCTGGTAGGTGATAACACCAGCCAGAGATTAAAATTACTAATAAAATTCAGGTTAATAATATTCTATTTTTCTAAATTCACTAATGTAATCGTTATCAGTCTTACAAAGACGATAATTCCAATTTTTTCCTACATACAAATACGTATAAACTGATTTTTCTACTGGCTTACCTACGTATTTACTTTTCTTAGTTAAGATGTTCCCATATCTATCATAGGTTTTTTTAGAATATACTTGATAGGTGTAATCTTCTTTTGAACTTACTTCGAAATTTATTTTGTGTTCAATTTCCTGTCCTTTTTTGTCTAAAAGAACAAAATGTCTCTCTGATAATATTCCTTCTTTATCAAATCTATCCTCAACATAACTGAAATCATTTTTCCATGTAAATAGTAATGTCTCTCTATCTGCATCATCGTTATATCCAATAAAATCAACTTTAATCTTCTGATTTTTGTTATTATAACTAAATGTTGTTTTTGCCCAAAAGCCGGAACTTTCGAACGTTCCGTAATATAATAACGTTTCAACTAACAAATTGCCTTTGTAAATATTTTTGGCTAATTGAGTTTTAGAAAGCCCTTTATTTGCAAATCTTTCATAATACAATACCTCAAGAAGGTTATTTTTTAGGTCATATTTATTTTCAATTATATTTTTTTCATTTCCAACAGTGTCGAATTCACTTTCCCTGATTAGATTGCCATTTAAATCGAAATTCTCCATTTTATAAAGTCCAACCTTTGTTTTAAAAATTTCTTTGGCCTTATTCGAACGCACTATGCCATCTACATTATAATATTGTATGCTCTTTATTTTTCTGTTATCTATTTTCGATGAGCAACTGGTTATTACTAATGAAAAAAATACTAATATAAATTGATACTTAAGTTTTAAAATATTCATCGATTATTTTTGGTTTCGCGTAAAGGCGTTTTTATACATATGTTTTTTTTGAATGTTAGATTGTCAGTTTAAACATGTAGTGGTGAAGAATTCACTGTTAGAGTGCATTAAGCAATATAAAAAATTTTTATGGTTTCTGATATCACCATCCGGTGGTTGAATTTTTTTGAAAGCACAAGCGGCACGCTTGCGCTAGCGAGGGGGTTATTTCAATAACTGTCTTTAAGCTTCTCATAAAACGTCTGCTAACGTTTCTGGGCTTTGCGTTCGGGCGGGAAATCGAAGTACAAAGTTCAATGTATTACTAAAGTTTAATTGAAGAACGAAGTTCCAACTTTGCACGTCACACCGCTTGATACAAAACATGTATTATGCGGTGTTGATTTTTTGTCCGACCAATGTCTTAAATTTTTCTTCGTCTAATTTGTTCTTGAAAACTCTTTTCGGTACAAGCATTGCGACATTTGTATCCATATATAGATAAAATGCTTTGGAACTTTCTTCTAATTTTTTAATCGTCGACCAATTATAACTTCCTTCAGAATTTGATGTTTTGTAAGCTATTTTGTCCTCAGCGAATTCTATTGTTTTCTGTCCCAGAATAGTTCCGTCATTTTCAGGAATACTTCTAGTTTTATTTAGACTTCTGTAAATTCCAAAAACGTAAAGAAGGACAAATGCAACCGAAGAAATGATTGTTGCTGTCAGTTCAAATTGCTCAAGATTTAGAAGTAGTTGCAAGAATATTACTGACAATATCCCCACAATTATTGTTTTTTTCAACTTTGTTCTAAAAAAATGAAATTTATTAAATTCGGCATAATCTTGTCGTGAAATGTCAATTGTTACTTTCATGAGTTTTGTCTTTTAAATACCGCCAACGTTTCGGGGCTTTGCGAATTTTTGATTTTACTTTCCGCAATTATCCCGAGAACTAACTTAATAAATAATTACTGAATTAGCCCAGCGCCTGTCGCCCAAAAATTAGCAAAACCACTGTTATGTGTAGCTAATTATTCATCCCTTAATAGTTCTTCTTGAATAAATAAAATACGTGATATAAGTAGGTCAGCGTTCTTTCTATTAGGTTCTGCTGGTATTGGGTAGCTTTCAGCTAGAGATTTTCCACTGTTCACATTGTCTACCCAATCTTGCATTAATTCACAGTATGTTTGTAAACATTCCCTGCCAGTCTTAACACTCTTGTCAAGATAAACAGATGGAAGGTCGCCAACAACAATCCAAACAAAATCGTCGACTTCAGAGTTAATTGGTTCAATTTCGAATAAGAAAACTCCAATATTATCATAAATGCAGTATTCCTTGTCGCACCAACTATTTTTTACTGATTTACACCATTTGAATCCCTCTAAATAATTTTGAGCTTTTGCTTCAAGTTTTAGAATGCATTTCAACTCTTCAATTTCCGTTAAGCTGTCAAGTATTATTTCGTCCATTTTGTTTTGTAAGGTCTGTCAGGAAGTTACACATAACGTTTCGGGTATTGCCGAAGGCGGGGATTTTTAGCACTAAAGTTCAATCGAAGAACGAATGTTGAACCTTGCACAAATGCCCAATCGAAGCCGTTCAGCCCCGCTTTTGGCAATACCTTGTTAGCGGTTCGCCCTTCTTGTTCGTATGTTTGTTTGCCCGTCCATTTTGCCCGTCCATTTGGTCTGTCGTGGTGCGTTGGCTCGGTGGCTCTTTTACAATTTTGTTTGGCTTTGTGTGTCGGCAAAATGCAAATGTGCCACCGAAAGCGTTGGCTATTTCATTACAAAGTTTAATACTATTCCGATTACTATTATTCCGATAGCTACAGATATTAATGTTTTCAAAGAAGTAATTTCTTTGTCTTGCTTGTCTAAACGCTCCTTGGTTTGGTTGATTTGTTTTATAACCAATGTATTCAAATTTTCAAAATCTACCTTTATTTGTTTCGATTGTTCTTCAAACTTGTTTGATATTGTTGTTTTTACGTTACTATTTGCTTCAACTATCTTTTCGGTAAGTGAGTTTATTTTATTGTCGCTATTCTGAATTATCTGTTCTTTGGCTGTATTGGTCTTGTCAATAATTGAATTTTGAGTTTCGTTCAATTTGATTTCCAAAGCTTGCTTTGCACTTGTTATAGACTCAATGATTAATTGAGATTTTGAAGAAAGTGCGTCAAGTTTTGTTGGGAAATCAATTGCTGTTAAAGTTTCAATTAAAGAGTTACTTGCTTCTACAACATTTTTATAATGTTCTAAAAGGCTATTTATGGCATCAATCTTTTCATTATTAGAAGATTCTACCTTTTGAGAAACAGTTTCAAAGTTTTCAATTCCTTTTCCAATAGTTTCTTCTGATTTGGTAACGACTTGTTGAATTGTCTTTATATTCTCATCTTCAGTTTTAGTAAGAAATGAAGTCAATTCATTTCTTAAGTCACGTACTCGACTTTCGTAGTCCGATTTTATACCTTGAAGATGTTCAGCATATTTCCTTTGGACTTCTGAAATGCCATCGGTAATTTCGAGAGATTTTCCTCTAAAAAAATCAACTTGTTCTTTTGCAGAAGACAAGTTTTCTAGATTTTTTTGAAGTTCAAAAAGAACGGAATGTGTATTGTTATCGCTCATATTCTAATAGATATTTTTGATTAAAGTTTTTTAGCCAATCATTGTGAAATTCCAAATATAATTCTTCGATGATTACATCAAGTATTTTAGCAACTTCATCGCTATCATTGGCATTTTTAATGATTTCTGTTTTATATCGTTCAATGTTTTGAGATAACTCTTCAAATGTAAGATTGGTGTATTTTTCTCTAAAAAGTTTAAAACCTAATGTCAAACTTTCTTTGGCTTCGTTTTCTATGTTTTTATTTGGACCTATACCTAAAACAAAGAGGGAATAGGCTTTTAACAGTAATAAAGCTCCATTTCTTGGTTCGGTTCTTAAAAGTCTTAGAGTAGCACCTCTCAGATGTTTTGTGTTATCTTTTTGCGCCCCACTTGGGTCAATTGTCGTAGCTTCTATGTATTTCCACAAAATTTCAAAAGAATATTCTTTTGCATTATCGGTATCTATTGTAAGTGAGTAATTTTTGCCGTCTATTTCGTGGTTTTCTTTAGCATATTTAGAATTGAAATACAAATGGATAAAGTCTTTTAATTCTTCATTTCCATTTTCTCCCATTCCAATTTCACAAGCCAAAATCATATCTTCGATAGAACGTAAGCGCTTTGCTTCAATTTCCTTATAAACAAAATCTGTAAGGAATGACAAACACTTTTGAAGTATTGTTTCGCCTTTTGCTTTGTGAACATTTTCGATTTCACTTTCAACACGATTTGCAGAATAGTACTTCCGCATAAATACTTTCAGATGTTCTATATATTCATCATCTGTCTTCTTTAGAATGTGTATTTTGTAACAATTTTTGTTATAATCTACTGTATAATCATCTATTATTCCAATTGATGAAAGACGAAAAATTGCTTTATCTGTATCTGGTTTGTTTCTCGGACTGTAATAAAGCTTTTTTAATGTTGCTAAATCATTTTCATCTGCTTCAATTTCAATATTGAGTTTTTCATTTACATTTTTTAGATAGTTTTCAAAAGTTCCCTCGATAGATTCGATAATTACTTCATCACTTACGTTATCTGTAATTGTTGTTTTAAAAAGTGTTTTTAGCTCTTCGTGAAAAATGTTTTTGTCAGCATATTTGTTGGCAAACGGAATAACGATTTCAGGATTTACCTCCTGATGAAAATCAACTTCATTTAATCGCTTTTCTATACCGCTTTCAGATGAACCTATTTCTTTAAGATTTAGCCACTTTTTTAGTTTATCTATATCATTGCAAAATGGGAATTTTGATTTAATTTCTGTTATTAGAAAGTCTAAAACTTGTTTTGAATAAAGTTTATCAAAGGTTGCAAAACTGGTATTGGGCGTTAAACCGATTAAGTTTATAAAACCAAACCCTTTTGGAAAAACTTCGTTAACGTAAATCCTATTATTTATTAAGTCAAGCTTTAGATATACTTCCTGATTATCAATTTCTTCTTTTAGGTTTTCAGTAAAAGAGTATAAATGGTTTTTGCTTGGTAAAAGGATTTCTTCTAAAAGTTCATTTATAACAACCAATTCTTTTTCTTGTCCTTTGAACGAGTTGTTGTGAAAGAACAGTAAGTTGTCTTTATCGGCAAAAATCTCTCCTAAATTATCAAGAATTTTTTTCTCGTTTTGAATCAATTCTTCGTTTCCGATAGCCTTTAAAATTTCGGGAACTTCCTCTTTATAGAATTTTTGGTTTTTAAATTTCTTTAATAGATTTAATGCTTCTTCGCTTATTTCGGATTCTAATTTTTCATAAAACTTTTGATTGAAAATAGCTATTTTCTGCTCATTGAAAATAATGGTAGAAAGTGCCATTTTTCTGTCTCGACCTGCTCTTCCTGCTTCCTGTACAAAACTTTCAATAGAAGCTGGAATATTTACGTGAACCGTAAAACGAACATTTGGTTTGTCAATCCCCATTCCAAATGCTTTGGTCGCAACCATTATGTTTTGCTCGTTCTCAATAAATTTTCTTTGATTGTCAAACGACTCTGTTTCTATTTCTTTTCCAACTTTTTCATCTTCATCGGAACTTCCCATAAAAACTCCTACCTCGTATTTTCCTGTTTTAGTTAAAGTGTCTGCTATTGCTTTACGTTTGGGAAGTGGTAGTTTTACTTTCTTTCCATTTTCATCTAATACGAAATCTCCCCAACGATGAATAATATTACCCTCTTCATCACGAATATCATCATCGAATTTGTCAAATTTGAATTTATCAGTTACGCCAAATAAGTGTGTTCTGTGTGGACAAAATACAATCCCTCCGTTTTTGTAAATCGAATTATTGTGATATTCGCTTAAACTATAAAAAGATGCTGTGTCAAAATTTTCAATTTTGATATTTGGTAAATTTCCATCAACCGAAAATTTTTCCTTTGTCCATTTTAAAATTGTATTCGTTTGCTCATTTAATGCTAAAAGCCTGTCAGGAACTAGTTCAACAACTGTTCTTAAAGCAGATTGTTTTTCAAGAGCCGTTTGTTGTTTTATATCTCCTTTAATAGGTTGAATTGGTAATAATAATTCTGTTTTATCAGGAAGTGTAAATTTGAATTTATCATCTCTTTGAAAATTTACAGTTGTATTGACAATCTGATATTGTAATTCTGTTCTGTTGGTGTTTTCAAATCTTACAATTGCATCTGTGTCAATATTAGTAAGTCCATTGCCCGATAATTCCCTTTCTACATCAGAAAGCACATCAAATGAAGCCGTTGCGGTAAGTCCGAAAATCGGAATGGTTTGCTTGTTTTTGGTTTTACAATGTTCAATAGTGTTCCTTCCTAAACTCAAATAAGAAGTTCTGAAATCGTGTCCCCATTCAGAAACACAATGTACTTCGTCAATAATACAATAACTGAAATATACTTTGTTCTTGTACATTTCCTGTAGGGAAAGTCTAAACTCTTCTATTTGTAAACGTTCGGGCGAAACGAAAGTGAATAAAACTTTACTTTCCGTAACTTGCTTAGTGGCAATTGTTTTTTCTTCACGTGTTAGTTTTGAATTGATGAAATTACAACTATCAATTCCGTTTTTTACAAGGTTGTCATACTGGTCTTGCATTAGTGATTTAATCGGGTCGATAACCATTGTAACTCCTGCTTGTAGCAAGGATGCTATTTGATAAGTTAGCGACTTTCCTCCACCTGTAGGTAATAGTCCAATTACGCTTTTTCCTTGTAATGCCCGATTTAAAATAGGCAATTGTCCTTCTCTGAAACTTTCTTTTCTGAAAATGTTTTGCAGAAAATACGTTAGACTTTCTTTGGCTTTGGGAATATCCTCATAAGTCTCATTTTCTAATTTTTTCGTGATTGGTTTGTAATCAATAAAATCAGAAGTATAGAGTTTTCTTTCAGAATTCACATAATGAGAAGAACGGATTATGGTTTTGTTTGTACTATTAAACGGAATATCGGTTTTTACAATTCCTCGTCTTTGTAGAACAGAAATGTCAATAATTAAATCAAATTCTTTTTCACTTTGAAATTTGCTTATGAGTTCAGGTTTTGTGTCGTGTAGTTTTGAGTTTGCAAATTCCTCTGTGCTTAAAACCTGTAAATTAATAGTTGGGAAATATTGTTCTTTTCCTGCAAGAGCAAAAAGATGTTGGAAATGTTGTTTTAAATCTTCTATTGCCAACGCTACACAAGGAACATCTCTTTCAATAGCTAAAATATTCCATTCTTTAGTTTCTAAATTAAGATTGCTTGAAAGAATAAGCTCAACAATTGTTTTCTGAACTCTTGCAATTGCAAAAGGTGATAAGGTTAATTGAAGAATATCGAGCCAATTATCATCAAATTCTTTCTTGTAGTTATTGTCAATTATTTTTAACGAATTTGAACGTTTTATCCAACTAACAAAATCAGTTGTATTAAAATCGCTAATTCTTTTGGTAATCCATTTTGTTTCTTTCGTTGTTTTATCTCGAAAATTGTCTAATTGTACTTGTGAAGGATTTGAATGGAATTTTGTTCCGTCAATTTCAATAATTAATCCTTGGTTGTATGTTTTTACTTTTTTCTCTCCAAATATTTCAATTTCATCTTCAAGTGCATAAGGAAATTCATAAGAAAAATCTACTCTTTGAGAGTGGAAATTATGCCCAATTTCTGGTGTTACAATTGTATTTAATTTTCTTTGCGATTCTAAGAGTTGCTGAACAAAAGCTAACTCACTTACGGGTAGATATTTAAATATAAAATCTCTTTCGAAATTACTTTCAAGTTCAAAGGCACAATTATTTTCGGTTAACTTTATTCTCGGGTCAATGATATGAAGAGCTGAAAAAATATTATTTATTTCTACATCGCTTAGGTTTGATTCATATTTGATGTTTCCTAACTGTTTAGTGAAATCACAATTGTCGATTTGATATTTTTGAAAAGTTTCTAAAAATTTGTTTTCAATAAAAATACTTGGTCGTGTAGGAATACCACGAACGATTAAATTGTGAATTATAGAAGTATAACTATCAGATGAATTTGAAGAAATATTACAGTCTGTTTCAAGGTCAAAGCAAGTCAAGTGCTTCAGAAGTCCTTTGACTTCTTTAGGTTTGCGAAAATTTTTCAGCATTTCGTTAATGCTGTCAAGTAAATATCCTGCTTGAAATTGAGTTTTGTTCATAGTTTATTCAGCGGTGCCAATGTGCGGTTGGTAAAAAACAAATGTGGTGCAATGCGTTGGCTTGGTGCTTTGGGTTGCACCTCTTTTGTTTTTTTGAGCGTTGGCTTGTCTGGTCATTTGTCTGTCTGTTGAATTGTAGTACGGTCGTTCAATAGGGTGACCGCTAACTAATATATAAGTCTAACTCAGTCAGACCTATACAGCGATTTTCCGCAGTATGGGTATACAAAATTTGACCTTATTCAAAAAAATATTACAGCCCGCCATAAAAGCGTTCAATCTCCAGAATGGAAAGAAAATTACAAAGATGAGGAGCGTGTAATTGTTAGCCTAATATAAGTTACTTATTTAAGAAAAACAACGGGAGTTATAACTTATACAGGTTAAACGCATTAAAATTATTTTGTCTTACCAGACAGGTTTTTCCACTTTTTCTTGATAAAAAGTGGAGCAAAAATCAAGGCTTGCATCTATTTTGGTAAAAATTTGTCAAACAAATACTGAAAATAATTTAAGGCCTTGTCTTCGCTTCTTGCTATCGCACGGCTGAAAATTATTTAATGCATTGCAATTTGAAGGCTAATACAGGTTGTTTCAACAATTTTTCCTCAAAATATCTGCTAGGCCAAGCCGTTCTTTGCAAAGTTTGTGCGCTTATTTGAACCGCCTCAATCTTAACTTCATCCTAAACTTGCGAGACCTATTACCTCACTATCGTCCTAAATGTCAAGTTAATTCTGGGTTTGTTAACTGTTTTGGTAGGAGGTAGGCGGTGCAACCAATGCTGTTGTGTTTCGTCTTTCATTACCAGCAGACTACCGTTTTCTAAGACAAGCGAAATAGTTTGTTTGGTTTCTTTATGCTTGAAGGCAAATTTTCGCTCTGCGCCAAAAGTTAAGGAAGCAATGGCACCGTTCTTTTTCAAGTCTTTTTCGCCATCGCTATGCCAAGCCATGCCTTCATCGCCATTATGGTAAAGATTAAGCAGGCAAGAATTATAAGTTTCGCCACTATACAACTCGCAACAGTCTTTTAAAGCCAATAATTGTGGCGTAAAAGAAAGGGCTAATTTGGTGGTATTAGAATAGGTGTACTCGAATGGCTCTGTGCCATACCAAGCCACCATTCTTTTAGTTAAAATGTGTTTGCCGAAAATAATGGCTTCATCATTTTTCCAAGCAATTTCGTTTAGTAAATAATTGTAATAAGCTAAAGAATCGCTTTGCGAGATAACCTTGCCGTAATAATTTACAGTACCGTTTTGTGGTAGTAAATTTTTGTTGTGTACGGGTTGGTTATCGAATAAATTCATGTAATTAATAGGAGTTCAGGATAAGAAATATTTTTAATTCATAACAAGTGGCCTCTACAAAAAAAAATACATCGTTTTGCATCCTTATTTTAGGGTCAGTCGCTTCGCGGACAAACTTTTTTCCAATAGCTGAAAAAAGTATGCAAAAAAAGCCACGACTGCGCCTGATGCTATTAAAGTTTCTACTTTGGCAAAATACTGCCATCCGCATCAGCCAAGGTCGATTTTGGCTGAACGTAGAATAGTGCCAGGGCTGGAGATAATCCAACAGCTAAGTAGCTTAAAACGAACTCACGTTAGTTAATTCAGTTTCGCGGTTGCTTCTTTGTCTACAAACCAATCCAGATTGCCACTTAAAGGTGTTATTAACTGCGAGGGATAAGTATTGTAATCTTTCTCGGTATCGCCAATTACATGTTTTAATGCTTCTGCCTTGTTTGCACCAAAGGTGATGAAAGCCACATTTTTAGCCTGGTTAATTAAAGGTGCGGTTAAGCTAACGCGATGGGTGTTTAGTTTTTCCACATAAACACTTTTTACGGTTTTTTCTTGGTTGGCTACCAAATCTGTAAACGGGAAAATAGAAGCAGTGTGCGCATCATCTCCCATGCCTAAAAGGATTAAATCGAAAACAATTTCTTGGCCTTCAAAATGTTCGTCTATAGCATTTTTGTAACCTTTGGCGGCGTCTTCTGGAGCAAGCGTTGTATCTACATAAAAAATATGATCCGCTGGTGTGTTTAGGTTGTTGAACAAATTTTCTTTTGCCATTAAACCATTGTAATCCTTATGGTTGGGTAATACGGTACGCTCATCGCCAAAAAAGAAGTAAACCTTGGTCCAATCTATTTTATTGGCATAGGTAGTTGACAAGGCTTTGTACAGTTCTTTCGGCGAGTTTCCACCGGTTAATACGAAATCAAATCTGCCTTTGCTAGCAATTGCTTCGTTGGCAATTTTTATAACATAGTGGATGAGTTTTTCGTTTAATTCGGTTTGGGTATCGAAAACATGTAAGTTCATACGTTTAGGGTATTTAATTAAAACGGAGCAAATTTAGCTTGCTCCGTTGGTGTAATAACTTTGTCAGTCCCGTGCAAATGGGAATTAAAGCGATATGTATATCTATTATTAACTTCCTGTCGCATTACGATTACCAGTAAAGCTGGCAATGACGCACATTTTGTTGGCCTTGTAATGACAACTTGGTATGTGTAATAATACTTATTCTTTGTCTTTTAATGGAAGCGTAAACCAATGGTAACCATCTTTAGCGATTAATGCTTCTGCATCTTCTGGTCCCCAGCTATCTGCATGGTAATTAGGGAAATTTAAAGATTTTTTACTCTCCCAAGTGTTTATAATTGGCATTACTAATTCCCATGCAGCTTCAACTTGATCGCCACGCATAAACAAGGTTTGGTCGCCGTTCATGGCATCCAAAAGTAGGGTTTCGTAAGCTTCCGGGGTATCTGTGTCGTAAGTTCCTTTGTAATCAAAAACCATATCAACCGGATTTAGCACCATTTTTAGTCCAGGTCTTTTAGCCTGTACTTGCAAACGAATACTCATTTCGGGCTGGATGCTGATAATTAACCTATTCTGTTGCCAAGTTTCTGTTGCACCAGCCGAAAAAATATGGTGTGGCACATCTTTAAACTGAATAGTAATGATAGACGAAGTTTGGTTCATTCGTTTTCCTGTTCTTAAGTAAAACGGAATACCTTGCCAACGCCAGTTATCTATAAAGAACTTAACGGCTGCAAAGGTTTCTGTGTTAGAATGTGGATCAACACCCTTTTCGTGCCTGTAACCTGGCACTTCTTTGCCTTCTACCCAACCTTTGCTGTACTGACCGCGAACAGCACTTGCGCTAATTTCTTCGGGCTTAAACGGACGCATGGCTCTTAAAACTTCTACTTTTCTGTCTCTAATCTCGTCGGCATCGTAGTTAATCGGAGCTTCCATACCAACTAGGCAAAGCAATTGCAACAAGTGGTTTTGAATCATATCTCTCAATGCTCCCGCACCTTCGTAATAGCCACCTCTATCGCCAACACCCAACTGCTCTGTTACAGATATTTGGATATGCTCGATGTGGTTTCTGTTCCAAAGTGGTTCAAATAAAGAATTTGCAAAGCGAAAAGCCATCATGTTTTGCACCGTTTCTTTACCCAAGTAATGATCTATGCGATAGATTTGTTTCTCGGTAAAAATGCCACTCAACAACTTATTCAGTTCTTTTGCGGTTTCTAAATCGTGGCCAAATGGTTTTTCTATAACTATTCGACTGTTATTTTCATCCTGTGTAAGCTTATACTTATGTAAACACTCGGCAATAAGCGGGAAATAGTTAGGGGCAACGGCTAAATAATAAATTACTTGGGTGTCTGGTCCAAACTCTTTTTGGTATTTTTCAATATCCTTTTTAAGGTTTTCGAAAGTTTCCTGCGAAGTGATATCTACCGAACAATATTGAATATTAGGTCCAAATTTATCCCATTCTTCTTTTTTAACCTTTCCGTTTCTAGAAAATTCATTTACACTGCTTAAAATCTCCTCTTGATATTTTTTATCAGTAAAAGATGTTCTGCCTGTGCCAATGATCGAAAATTTCTCTGGCATGTAACCTTCGGTATAAAGGTTATAAAGCGCAGGCGCCAATTTTCTTTTATTTAAGTCGCCAGTACCACCAAAAATTACAAATATGGTTGGGTGGAGATTACTTCTCTTTTTCATTTTTTTAGAGATTATAAATTTTTATCGTTCCAGTTGGCGTGGAAAACGCCTTCGCTATCAATTCTCTCGAATGTATGAGCACCAAAGAAATCTCTTTGAGCTTGTGTTAAGTTCGATGGCATTCTGCCTGTTTTTAAAGTATCGAAATAAGTTAATGCTGATGCAAGTGCAGGAATAGCAATGCCCGCATTAATTGATGAGCTTACTACGCTTCTAGTGCCTTTTATGCTTTGTTTAATCTTTGTTTGGATACCAGCATCGCCATATAGGTGTTGCAAATCTGGATTGGTAATGTAGGCTTGATAAATATCTTCTAAAAACGTAGCTCTGATAATACATCCACCTCGCCAAATTTTAGCAATTTCTGCTAAATTAAGTTCGTACTCAAACTGTTTTGAAGCTTGCCATAATAAATGCATGCCTTGCGCATAGGCGGTTGCCATTGCAAAGTAAAATGCTTCTTCTAAATCGTTTATAAAATCTTCGTTAGCTTCAATTTTGGTTGATGGACCATAAACTTCTTCCAATTCTACTCTTAAACTTTTTAGTTTTGATAAGTTTCTAGATGATACTGCTGCGTCGATAGTAGGGATTGGCGTTTCAACATCCATGGCAACTTGCGAAGTCCATTTACCAGTTCCTTTAGATTTTGCTTCGTCCTTAATTTCATCCACTAAAAGATTACCGGTTTTAACGTCTTTAAACAAGAAAACGTCTTTGGTAATTTCCATTAAGAAAGATTGTAAACGTCCGTTGTTCCAACTTTCAAAAACTTGCTGAATTTGCTGATTGTTGTAGTTTAAGCCATTTTTTAGGATTTCATAAGCTTCTGCTAACAACTGCATAATGGCATATTCTATTCCGTTGTGGGTCATTTTTACAAAGTGGCCAGAGGCACCAGGGCCAATGTAGGTAACGCATGGGTCGCCGTTAACTTTTGCCGAAACAGCTTCCAGCATATCCTTTACAACAGCATAAGCTTGTTTATCGCCACCTGGCATCATGCTAGGGCCAAATCTTGCGCCTTCTTCGCCACCAGAAATTCCCATTCCAAAGAAATGGATGCCTTTATCTTTCAGCTCTAAAGATCTTCTGCTGGTGTCTGTAAAATGCGAGTTTCCACTATCTATAATAATATCGCCCTCGTCTAACAAAGGTTGTAATTCTGTTATAACGCTATCAACAATAGCTCCGGCAGGTACCAAAAGAATAATGGTTCTTGGCGACTGTAAACTTTCTACAAACTGATTAATGTCTGCAAAACCCTTCAGGTTATATTCTTTTCCTTCTTCTTCGAAAAACTGAAGCATTTTTTCGCTCTTATCATATCCGGTTACGGCAAAACCGTTGTCGGCCATGTTTAGCAACAAGTTTCTGCCCATGGTTCCTAAACCAACCATGCCAAAGGCAAATTTTGCTTTATTATCGTTATTCATTTTATGCGGTTTTTAGTTGTTGTAAAATTTGTTTAGTCTGCTCAAAACTTTGGTGTACGTGTGCGTTAAGGCCCAATTGTTTTGCAATTGATACGTGTATTGCTCGGTCGTCAAAATAAAGGCAGTTTTGTGGTTCTATTTGTACAATGCCTAAGGCTAGCTTAAAGATTGATGGATCGGGTTTAGAGTAGCCAACTTCGCAAGATGAAATGAATGCATCGAAAACCTGGTGCAGGTTAAATTTACTAATGCGATAATCGTTAAACTCTTTCCCTTCGTTGTTTATAGAGAAAATTCTGATGTTGTTGTGCTTTTTCCATTCTACCAACCAAGGTAAAAAATCTGGCAGTTGCGTAGATTGACTGAACATGAATTCGGCAAATTCAGCTTTGGTAAAATCTCGTTCTACGTTAAAAACCACACATTCTAAATATTCATCTAAGGTTAGTTTACCATTTTCGAAAAGTGGGAATGCTACCGAATGATCTTTTTGAAATTGAACTTCTTCTAATCCAAATTTTGCGATGGCTTCTTTTCTTGCATGATGATTCCAGCCATCGCTTAACAAAACGCCTCCGATGTCTAAAAACAGAACTTTAATATTTTCCATTATTTCTTTTTTGGTAGGGTAGTGTGCACATGGTATTTTTCTTTTGCCAACCACAACTTAGCACCACCTTTTATACCGTCTTTATTAGATACCAGCTTTATGTTTTTATCTAAAGCAAAATTTATTTCGTTAGAATTTCCTCCGCCGATGTAAAGTTTATCGTAGTTGAAAACGGTTTTGTAAATTTCTATAATATACTGTAAACGTTTGTTCCAGTCTTTTTTTCCAACTTTATGAAAGCCTCTATCGCCAATAAAATCATCGTAATCTTCGGTTTTGTTTATTGGTAGATGCGCCAATTCAAGATGTGGCAATAACTCTCCGTCAAACAATAGGGCAGTGCCAAATCCTGTTCCAAGGGTAAAAACTATTTCTAAACCCTTACCAGCTACAATACCTAAACCTTGTTGATCGGCATCGTTTATTAGGCGAACGGGTTTTTTAAATAAATCTGCAATCTCTTGCGCCAAGTTTACATTTGCCCACTTATTTTCTGCAAGGTTAGGCGCTGTTTGTACTATGCCCATTTTTACATAGCCTGGGAAGCCGATAGATATTTTTTCGAAATCCTTTAACGGCGCTGTAAGTTTTTTAATCGCTTTTAGAACGGCGTCGGGAGTAGAGTTTTTAGGAGTTGGTGTTTTTGTAAACTCAGTAAGTAGTTTTCCTTTTTCGCTTAATATGCAAGCCTTAATATTGGTACCGCCAATGTCTATAGATAAAATGTTTCCTGCTGGAACTTTGAATTTTGCTGGCATAATGTTTTTTAGTGATTAAGTAGTTGTCAGACAAACAAAAATACAATCATAAAGTTAGTTTAAACTAATAATTCTGTAATATTTAGTAATTTTTATTCACATCTTTTAATGTAGAATTTGACTTACAAATACTTTAGCCACCATTGCTTATGAGTGCTTTTATACTCCTTAAACCAAATACAGGGCTTATAAAGTGTTGCAACAATTAATAACCAAATTACGTAAACCACAGGAAGCGAGTAGCCGAAAGTTGCCGGGCGAAATAAAAATGGACTTTGTGGGTCGGCAATATCTTTTGCGCCATAACCATGCAGGTAAAACAGAATTACCAGCACAATGTGGATGAGGTAAAAATGTAGCACATAATAAAAGAAGGGTACGTTTCCATAAACCATCATTACCCTAGCAAACCAATTTTTTGTTTTTTCTAGTATGGAAAGCAATATTAGCGCAGGACCAAGGGTCATGCCGTAATACTGTAACGATGGAGGATATTTACTTACGTTAAAAAAAGAGTAAATACTTTGTGTTAAAGATGCTAAATCTTGTCTAGGTGTTGGGTTGCCATACAGGTTAAAATAACGTAGAACGACAAAACCGATCGTAAGACTTAATCCGATAGTTAAAAGTAATGTTTGACGTCTGTTTGCTTCGAAACTACTTTCGTACCATTTTCCTATTGCAAAACCGAGAAACATGGCACCTGTCCAGGGTAAAACGGTATAGAGCACCAAGATAAAATGGTTATCTGCAATGGGTAAAAACGTTGCACTGCCAGTAATAAATGCTGAAATTAGCCCACCACTTAGTGTATTTGCTGGTGGTAAAGTAAAGTAGTTTAATATGTTGTGCCCAAAGAATAAAATTACACCAACAACGAATACGGCTTTATAAGAAATTCGGCTGATTATGCCGAGCAAAATCATACTGCAGCCAATAGCGCAAATTACTTGAAGGATAATAATATTGAAAAACGGGTTAAAGGTTAAACCAAATGTTACTAATATTATTTCTGCTAGGATAAGCCATAATCCTCGTTTTATAAGGAAATTACTGGCTTGCTTAGGTTCCTTGTTTTTTGAGGATAAGTAAGCGGAAATCCCCGATAGGAAAACAAATGTTGGCGCACAAAAATGGGTAATCCAACGTGTAAAATACAAAAAAGGGAAGGTGGTTTCTGGATTCATCGCATCATTCATTATGCTGCCGTTTCCATGAAAATAGTCTCTGCAATGGTCTAATGCCATAATTACCATTACGATTCCTCTTAAAATATCAATAGAGAGAATTCGTTTACTAGTTGATTGCATAAAGTTGGGAAGATTGATCTCCTAAAATTACGATAATCAATCAAAAATTAAAACTTTAGCTTTTTTGCCAACAGCACTACCGAGCAGTTCATCGGTTTCTATGTTTTTGAACAACAAAGTCTCTGTACTTTTGAATTGTTTTTTCATGCAGTAGTACTGATGTAAACAAACCATCCAGTTTAGCGCTGTAGGTTTGTCTTTCCAGATAGCAGGATAGAGCAGCACGGTATCTGTTTCTAATCTTATCACATTTTTTTCTTCGAGCGTTTTTACATTAGCAATTATTTTTGCCGTTTGTTGCGCAGTATTAGCTTTAGAAGATACTTTTTTGTTAGCGTAAAACATGATTGCAAATAGAAATGTTTACAAACAAAAAATGCTACTAACCTAAAAGATTAACAGCATTTATTTGTGCGGAGAGCGAGGGATTCGAACCCCCGGACCTATTACAGTCAACAGTTTTCAAGACTGCCGCATTCGACCACTCTGCCAGCTCTCCGCCGCAAAAGTACAAACTCTGTTCATATTTGCAAATTGTAAATTGCTTTTTTTATCAAAATGCTTGTTAAACCGACTACTATAGCCTTAATTTCAGTTAGATAAAATTCAAAATTTCGGGAATTTTGGTTATCACTTTAGTCTTTTAACGAGTTTCTCATTTTTATGCAACAGTATTTTTGCAATTTCCCCCTCTTTCCAGTAAGCTTTAATGTTCTTTTTTTGGTTGTCACTTAGTGGTTTCTTTCCGTCAATTAGTTGTATGCCAAAAGCGTTTGCTGCCAATATATCGTAATATTGTCCGTCGCTAAAACCTAATGCTGTTGCTAAATTTGTCTTCACTATCGCTAGCCAAGAAGGAATATCACGCTCAGCTATTTCGGGGATAGCTAATATTTTATTTTTAAGAACTTCTTTCTGGAAATCTATAAAGTTCGAGCAAACTAAATACTGAGAATTGTTGAGGTCCAAATCTTTCATGTAATTAAAGTAATTCCTATCTACTTTCTGAATTTTAGGTATTGTAACCGTATCCTTTGTATAATATATGAAGTTAGCTCTCATAGATCTTTCGTAGTTGAAAGCACGTATCCTGTAGTTCCATATTCTAAAATCCCTAGCTAAAATCTCCTTGCGTTCTTTTGATATTAAGGAATCCGTTTCGAGCGTTTTTAATTTATCTGCTACCGTAGTTTTAATAAAATTAAGGTGTGCGTCGGGACTTTTATCATATAGCTGAGTTTGAGGGTCGGGTACATTATTGTAAATACCAACCATTTGATAAACAATTGGTAAGCTTTCTTTTACATCATTAGTGTTCATTTCAGGATCCGTCTTAATTGCCTCAATTTCGGAGTTCGCATTGTAGGTGATGTCGATGTTTGTTACGTCATTACTTTTAACATTAATTAGTAAAGGTTTTTCGGGATTTAAGTTGGTTTTCAAAGCAATTAGTGAGAGGTCTGTCTCCAAATCAACATCGATAGAAAATTTACCCGCTTGGTCAACTTCCACTTTATGTGTAACCGTTTCGCCAGAAATTGGGTGTGTAACAAAAATCTCTAAAGAAATGTCATTAGCTTTCTGCTGCGTTGTTACCGAGCCAGTAATTTTCGCTGTTCCTAACTGTATTTTAGGCGTTCCGATTTCTTTGTCAACACTTGGCATGCAAGATAGTATAAACATGAACCCCAACAGGGATAAAAATTTGAAGAGTCGTCTCATATTAATTTGATTAAGTTAATTTATATTTCATTGTACTTTAGGTTGATACGGAATATACAAACAATAGGCGACATATAAAAATGAATGAAAAAATCCCAGCTTTTGTTTGGATGTTTCGAATGAAGATAACCTGAGGGAAAGAAGGAAATACGTATGCAGATCCCTCGAAACTTGAGAATATAAACTGTAAAAAAAAAGCCTTAAATTTCTCTAAGGCTTTATGTTTTTTGAGTGGCGGAGAGCGAGGGATTCGAACCCCCGGACCTATTACAGTCAACAGTTTTCAAGACTGCCGCATTCGACCACTCTGCCAGCTCTCCGCGACAAAAGTACGAACTCTGCTTAAATCTGCAAACTGCTAAATGCTTTTTTTTGATGTTTTTGGCTAATGCCTTAACACAGAGCAATAAAAAATTAATATTTGCTTAACTTATCCTCTGCGGCAGGCGTTTTTTTGAACATATTAAAGTTCGGTCGGATAATTTTTACGCTTCGTTTTGATAAATCTACACTAGCATTTAGTTCAAATCCTATTAAAAGGATTAGTGAATTTAGGTAAAGCCAAATCATTACTACAATTAAGGTCCCGATAGAGCCATAAATTTTATTGTACGCACCAAAGTTGTTTATGTAGTAAGAAAACCCCCAAATGGTTAAAAATGCCAGTACAGTTGCCAACCAAGAGCCAGCGCTAAAAAATCTCCATTTTTTTGTTTGTGCTGGCCCATAACGGTAAAGTATAGAAACCGTAATAAAGTAAAGCGTGCCCAAAAGTGCCCAACGTGTAAGTAAAATAATGTAGTAAATTAAATTTCCGTCGTATTCAATTTCTTGTTTTAAATAATTTAACAAAATTACGCTAATAGCCATTGCTGCAATACAAATGATTACCGATACGGCAATAATTACAGTTAAAATAATGGCCACTAAGCGTTGTTTTAGCCAAGTTCGGGTTTCTACAATTAATGATGACCTATTAAAAGCAACCATGAGATTGTGTACGCCATTGGTAGCAAAAAACAACGAAAGGAAAAAACCGAAGGATAGTAAACTTCCATTTTGGATGTTTACTATTTCATTTAAAGTGGTTTCGAAAGCTAAATAAGCATTGTTGGGTAATACCAGTGCTATTAAAGACATCAACGTTTCCTGAAAACCAATCCTTTTAGGGATATAAGGAATTAACGTAAATAAAAAGATGATGGCTGGAAAAATAGCCAACATGAAGTTGTACGCCAAAGAAGAAGCCTTGTTTACTAAAGTCGATTTTCCAATTTCCTTAAAAAAGAAAGTTGCAACCGTATAAATAGGCAAGGGACTAAAACCTGGCAGTACACAAACTTTCGTCCACTCGATAAACAACGAATAGATTTTTAGTTTTAAAAGCTGTTTATGTAGCCAGTTCATTTATTAGTCGAAATATTTACGCACATTCTCCATAAAATTTTTAGGAGGTTGGCAAGGTCTTCTGGTGTTTTTATCTACAAATACCAAAGTAGTTTGTCCGGTGTTAATTAACTGTTCCGCTTCGTTGTAGATTTCGTAATCTACTACCAACCTTACCGTTGGCAATTGTTTTACGATAGATTTTATGGTTAAAGTTTGATTGTAAAGTGCCGGTTTAATAAACTTACACTGCAAATCTAAAATAGGCAACATCACACCTTCTTTCTCCATCGTTTCGTAAGTCATGCCAGAGCAAGCTTCAAAACATTCAGTTCGTGCAACTTCGTAATATTGTGCGTAGTTACTATGGTGCACAACACCCATCTGATCAGTCTCTACGTATCTTACTTTAACTTTACTTTCGTATATAAACATTATCTAAATATATTGCGTTTGTTTAATGCTTCTCTATATTTTTTAGCATTAATATTATGCTCTTCAACCGTTTCCGCAAAATTGTGATAGCCAGAAAAATCTTCTTTGGCACACATATAAATGTAGTTGTTTTGCTGTCTGTTTAACACAGCGTCAATTGCATTAATGCTCGGCATCATAATAGGCCCGGGAGGCAAACCAGCGTATTTGTAAGTGTTGTATTTAGAACTTACATCTAACAAACTTTTGGTAACTCGTTTTACTGTAAAATCATCATTAGCAAAAATTACTGTCGGATCTGCCTGTAATAAAATCCCTCTGTTCAATCTATTTAAGTACAGACCAGCAATAGTTGGCATTTCTTTGTCGTAAAGTGCTTCTGCGTCTACAATAGAAGCTAGAATAGAAACTTGTACAGGCGTTAAGTTAAGTGCTTTTGCTTTTTGTTTTCGCTCATCTGTCCAGAATTTATTGTATTCTCCTAACATTTTCTCATAAAATGATGAAGGAGAGGTATTCCAATAAATCTGATAGGTGTTTGGAATAAACATGGTGTAAACCGTTTCTGGATTGAAGCCACTTTTTTCTAACAAAGCGGTCGAATCTAGCACACTGATGAAAGCTAAAGAATCGGCCTCCATGTTTTTAGCTAAGTAAGCTGCAAAATTCTGTTTCTTTCTAAAACCTTGAAACTTTAAATTTACTGCATCTTGATTGCCGGATTTAAGTTTGTTTATTAAAGTTCGGTTGTTTAATCCAGCAGATATCGCATATCTGCCAGGTTTTAAGCTATTAGCCAAATTCATTTGGCCGGCAGCAGCTTTAAATTTACCAATATTCTTTAAGGTATTTTTAGTATTAAGTTCGCTTAAAAACTCATCGTACGTCATACCTGTTCTTACGTAGATGTATTTTTCGTTACCACTAATGTTAGGCGCTAAAAATGTGCTGTACAGGTTAAAGCCAAAATATCCGCCCACGGCTAAAAGCACAATTGGGATAAGAATAAATGCTATTTTACGTGGTGTCATTGGTTTTTTATCTTCGTTGTTCATATAAGGGATATGCAGAAATTAATTAAGGTTTTTTAGTTAGTGTGATATTAATTGGCGTACCAATTTTTACTTTTACAACAGTATCTGCTGCTAATGGAAATTGATTTACAATAACCGCATCTGCCGTATCAATTATATCTCCTTCGTAGGTTATAGTTCCTAAAGTTAGCATCGCTCCGCGTAAAGAAAATTTAGCTTCATCAATTGTTAATCCTGTTAAATTTGGCAGTTCTACATCTTCGTTTCCTCTTCCGTCGCCCAAAGTAAGGTTAATAACCGATCCGGTAGGTAAAACCTCGCCAGCTTTAATCAGCTGTCCACCGAAAAACGCTTCCAAAACAACATCTTTGGCAACATCTGGCTTATAGGTTGTATCGCCAACCTTTAAACGGTAGCTTTCTAATAATGCTTTTGCTTCTCTTAACGATTTATTTTCTATATCCGGAAACTTAACATTTGGAGCCTGAGCGGTATTTATGGTTAAATAAATTGTTCTGTTTCCTTTTACAAACGTATTTGCATCTGGATCTTGATCGGTAACTATGCCGGGTGGCTTATCCATAATATAAACAGAATCTACCTCGTAACGCAAACCTAAATCTTCTAGTTTGGTAACCGCTTGTGCAATACTAAGTCCCTTAAGCTCCGGTACTTCCAAACCCTCACCGTGTTTGGTATAATAACGTAGGCTAAAAAATGCAATGAGCAAAATAGCGGCAAAGGTGCAAAAAGCGGCTATAAAGGTATTTCTAAAAGATTTCGTTTTTAAGTATGCAATAAATTTGCTCATTTATGTTTTTTATAGATGTATAATAGTTCAAATTTAGACTAAAAAAATATTTTATCTCAATTAAAATCAAATCTGCATCAACTAATTTATATTTTTGAAATCAAAATTTTCAATATCCATGAAGAAAACCATCGCATTGCTAACAGGCGGAACAACCGGAGAATGGGTTGTATCTGTAAAAAGCGCAGCAACCATCGCTCAAAATATAGATACCACAAAATTCGATGTTTATAAAATAATGCTTAACGAAAGCGGATGGTTTTATGAGCCAGCAGATTCTGTTAAAATAGAAGTAGACAAAAATGATTTTTCGCTAAACTTTAATGGTCGTAAAATAAAATTCGATGGTGTTTTTATTGCTATACACGGTTCTCCCGGCGAAGATGGAAAATTGCAAGGTTACTTTGATATGATTGGTATGCCATATACCACTTGTAATGCCTTAACTTCATCTATTACCATGAACAAAGGTTATACAAAAGCAATTGTTGATGGGATTAAAGATTTGAATGTTGCTAAATCGGTACAGATTTTTAAGCAAGGCGATTACAGCCTAGCTGAAATTAAGAATAACCTAAAGCTACCTTTTTTTGTTAAACCGAATAGTGGCGGAAGCAGTATAGGTATGAGCAAGGTTAAACATGCAGATGATTTGGAGTTGGCATTGGACAAGGCATTTAAAGAAGATGATCAGGTTTTAATAGAGGAGTTTGTAGAGGGTCGGGAATTTTCTATCGGTGTGTTTAAAACAAAAGGCAAAATTGTGGTTTTGCCGACTACAGAAGTAATTCCTAAAAACGAATTTTTTGATTTCGAAGCAAAATATACCCCGGGTGCTACTGAAGAAATTACGCCAGGTTTTATGACTGATGAGGAAAAACAAAGGGTAGAAGAAGTAGTTACACAAGTTTACCTGAAGTTAGATTGCAAAGGAATCGTTCGTATAGATTATTTCTTAGAGAAAAATACAGGTAAGTTTTACTTTATCGAGATTAACACAATTCCCGGTCAAACAGCCACAAGTTTTATACCGCAACAAGTTGCCGCAATGGGCATGGAGCTAAAAGAGTTTTATACGCAAGTAATCGAGGAGTCGATATAGATATTGACTCAAAATAAAGCCACAGATGAATAATCTGTGGCTTTACTATATAATCGTCATGCTGACTTTATTTCAACATCTTTTTTGCCGACGAGATTAGCTAGTTGATTTAACGAGTATTCTAATAGCTGCCATAAACTATTTGAAAAACAGTGTTAGGCTTTTAATAGCTTCTGCAGCCCCACTTTACGCTTTACTGCGTGTTCGCTTCAATTGGGTTTAGTTAATAACGTTAAGTGCTTCGTAGTTGCCGTTGCAAAATGCCGATCCTTAGTTTAGCCTGTTATACTTGCGCCAGTCTAAAGATCCATTGCAATAATCAGTCAAGCCATCAACCAATATGGCAATTCAATAATTTACTTTGTACAACCATCTAAACCACTTTTTTCTTCCATCCGCCACGCTTAAATAATATAAATGCTGCAATGGTAATCCCAACTTCCGCAACTGGTATGGCAATAAAAACGCCGGTAGGACCAAGGTTAAAGTATTTAGCCAAAAAGTAAGCGAAAGGAATTTGAAAAAGCCAGAAGGCTACTACGTTAATTTTTGTTGGTGTCCATGTATCGCCTGCGCCATTAAATGCACTTACCAAAACCATTCCTATCCCGTAGAGTATAAAACCGTAGCTTAAAATCCTCAAAGCTTCCACAGCCACTGCTTTAATTTGAGCATCGGTTGTAAAAAATGCTGCAAAATATGGTCCGCAGGTTAAAAATAGCACAGTAACAAATGCCATAAAAATTACCGAAAACTTCATCGTTACAAATACAGATTGCTCTGCTCTGTCCATATGTCCGGCACCCATATTTTGTCCAACTAAAGTTGCAGCAGCATTGCTCAAACCCCAAGCTGGTAACATAAAAAACATCATTAACCTAAGCGCTGTTTGGTAACCGGCAGAACCATGATCGCCACCCGTTGTAGCTACTAATTCTGCTAAAAATATCCAGCTACAAGAAGCAATTACAAATTGTAAAATAGCTGGTGCAGCTATTTTGATAATGGCCTTAATCTGTTCGAATTGTGGTTTAAAATAGCTTAGTTTTATTTTTAGCGCACTATTGCCTCTTGCTAAATGAAATATTTGATAACAAACGCCTAACCCACGACCAATGGTTGTTGCTAGTGCTGCACCGGTTAATCCGTATGCAGGTATTGGTCCGTAACCTCTAATTAATAACGGACATAATATGCAGTTGGCTAAGTTGGCAATAATTAAACTTTGCATGGCGATGGAAGCGTTACCTGCACCGCGAAAAATACCGTTAATTAAAAACAGCAACATAATAATTATGCTGCTCCCCATCATTATTCGAACGAAAGTTGTGCCTTCTGACGCTGTATTTTCTGTAGCGCCCATCAGCATTAAAATTTCCTTTGCAAAAACTACTCCTGCAATACTTATAACTATGTTTACCGCAACTGCAATAACAATTGCCTGCATACCAGCTCTTGCAGCGGCTTCTGGATTTTTCTCTCCAATTCTGCGAGCTACAACTGCTGTGGCGGCCATACTCATGCCAATAGCTAAAGAATAAATTATAGTTAAAACGGATTCTGTTAAGCCGACGGTTTGTATGGCTGCACTACTGTTTGGCAGGTGGCCAACAAAGTATAGGTCTACCAATGCAAAAACAGATTCCATCATCATTTCCAGCATCATTGGGATGGCTAGAAGGAATATCGCTTTGCGGATGCTGATGGAAGTATAATCGGTTTCCTTACCAATAATAGCTTGCCAAAGCAATGAAAAAAAGTTTGTGAGACTACTGTTAGTCTTTATAGATTGTGACATCTGGAGAAAATAAATGTTTACCATGGGATGCCTAGAGCAAGGCATCAGTTAATTAAAAAGAATGTGGATTTAGCTTTTAACAGCCAAATTGAGCCCTCAATACTATCATGGTTTTTTGCGATTTAGTAATTCAAATGTATTAAAAAATAGGAACTTACAAAAAATATGATCTAAAACAATTTCCAATACTGGATTTTTTAGATCAGATTTTATAGTATTTAAATACTGTAAGCTTTAATCATTTCCTCGTTCACCTTGCAAGAGCGTTGAGTTTTTAAATCAATCATTACATAATCAAAAATTCCATCAGAAGAGACTTTACCTGTAGTTTTATTGATGATTTCGAACTGTACGTTGCTACCTTTTTCGTTCATTTCTAAAATACCTGTTCGTACAATCATTCTATCGCCCATTTTTAGAGGGCGTTTAAAGTTGATGGTAACTTTTGCTACAACCCAGCCGAAACCCATTTTTTCAAATGTTTCCCAGCTCATGTTATAGTATTTTTCCATTTGCTCATAACGTGCAGCTAATACATAATCTAAGTATTTGCTATTATGTACATGGTTAAACATGTCTATATCGTCTGGGCGAACAGTAAGCTCTGTTTCGAAAATGCTGTATTCGTTAGTTATCATCTAGTGCAAAAGTAAACAAACCTTGCATTTTTAAAGCCATTTTTTAAAGCATCGCTTCCGATAAATCTTCTTTTTCAGGATTTTTGATGATAAAGTCCTCAGGTTTTCGTTTCCAACGGCGATGGCTCCACAGCCAATAAGCAGGCTCTTCTTTAATCATATCCTCTAAAAAACGGGTATGAAGTTCGGTAATTTCATATTCAACCGTATTTTTCGGGTCCAAGCAAATCGGCACACAATCTACTTCGTAAAAACCACGTTTTACATATCGCGTCTTTAAATAAAATACAGGTCTATCGGTTTTTTTAGCAATTTTTTCTACACCTAATTGTATAGACGTTTGCTGATTAAGTAAAGTTGTCCAGTATTTTGTGTCCTTTCTAGTCGGCGCTTGGTCGCTACCAAAAGTAAACATCGTTGCTTGGTTTTTAGTGGCCTGTATCATTCTTATGGTCTGTTTCATAGCCACCATTGTTGTGCCGTACTTACTTCTCATCTTTAAAAACCAATTATCAAAAGCTTTGCTACTCAAAGGCTTATAAATAGGGTAATGATTACCAGAGAAAGTTAATCCAATTGCCATGCAAACCCATTCGTAATTGCCATAGTGCGAAGAGCAGAAAATAACACTTTCGTTGTTCTGTAAATAGGCTTCAACTAAATCTACATTTTTAAACTTAACACGTCTTTTTAACTCCTCTTCAGAAATGTTATTCATCTTAATAACCTCAAAAATCAATGAGATTAGGTACTTAAAAAACTTCTGTTCTATTGCTTTAATTTCTTTTGCAGATTTTTCGGGGAAGGAATTAACAAGGTTTTCTCGGACAACATTTTTTCTATAACCAAATACGTGGTAAATGAGTAAATAAAATAACGCAGAGAAAAAGTGTAGGATGCGAAGAGGTAGTAGGGATAGTGCGTTTAAGAAAAATATTCCTAAATAAGAGATGCCTTTGGCTAACATTTGTATTGCTTTAAGGCAAAATTAACTAGATATTGTTAATTTGTTTCTTTAACGAAAGTAATTTAACCTTAGAGCTAAAGGTTGTGATACTTAAATGACAGATTCAATTTGATTTGACTAAAAATCTAACCTTAGTTGCACTTGTGTGCTATTTACAAAAGTGCTAGGTTTCGACTCTTTAATAACTTGAAATCTGCAAAGTGCTACTGTAGGGAAGTTCATGAACACCGTTTCTGTTAATCGGGCTTTAGCTTGATAGTTTTCAAATCCTTTTGCAAAAAGTTCCGTTAATTCAGGATTAGATTCATCTTTATTAAAACTTGCAATCAATTCTCTTTCGCTATCGTTTTCTGGAATAAGCTCTATTCGAGCAGCAGATTTTGAGGCAAACTGGTAATGGTATTTCATTGCGTGTTTAGGGTTTCCAAATATAGCTAAAAACGCCAAAAAATGTTGTTAAAATGTTTTGGAAATAGAAGAAAATTAAATCTAAATACGAAAAATAGATTACGAGCGAAGTATGTTGGTAACACGCTGGTCCATATCTTCGTCAACTTCAAACTGCCCAGTATAAAACTCTTCATAATAGGCCTTAATAATTGCTGCCAAGGGGGTTGCCAATAAAGCACCTGTTAAACCAAACGCAGCACCCATTGCAAGAAGCAAAAAGAGAAGTGATACTGGGTGGATATTCATGGTCTTTGAGCGAAGTTTGGGCATTAAAAAATCAGCCACCAGCTCATTTAACAAAAGAAAAAATACCAAGCACCAGAATGCTGTAATCGGGCTTACAGAAAGCCCCACAAGCGTAGGAGGGATGGCCATAATATAAAATCCAATTTTCGGTATAAGCTCTGAAAAGAAAGCCAATGCCGCCCAAACTAGAGCGCCTGGAACGTCCATTATGGTTAAAAATCCGTAAACTAATACCGCTTGTATTGCGCCACCTATCAGATTTGATTTCATCCAGCCGGTTAGCATAATTGAGGTATGACTTAACGCTAATTCTGCTTTCTCTCTCCTTCTGGGCGGAAAAATCGAAAGATAGAGTTCTATCATGGGGCGGGGATTGCCAACAAAGAAAACTACGATAGAGATAAAAACGATAAAAACAAAAATACCCCCTAAAACAGAAAAAGAAAACGTACCCAAACCCATTACGGTTTTACCTATTGATGGCATGGCCGACGTTAGTGAAGAACCACCTTTACTAAATTCTTGCTTCAACTCTGGAAAGTTTTTTAGTTGCGAATCTATATAGCCATCAACACTTTGGTAGTATTTTGGAATGTTGCCTACTAAAACATCTAACTGATTACTTATATGTGGTACAACCAACCAGCCTAATAAGCCCGTTATTCCGAAAATTATTACAAATACTATTAATGCAGCTACCCATCGTTTCATGCCTTTTGCTTCAAGCTTGCTAACTGGCGAATTGATAATTAAACCCAATATAAGTGCAAATAAACCCAATAGTAAAACGCTAATGATTTTTAATAAAAACCAAAGTAGTATTACCAGCCCTGCAGTGTAGAGAATAAGTGAGCTTGCTGTTCGGAAGAGATTGTCTTTTGTAAGGTTGTTCATTTAGCTGTTTAAGTTATTTTAACTTTTTTAAGCCAAAAATGTTTGCTGTAAGTAAGAAAAATCCGATAACTTAACATTAAGTTAATGGCAAATTTTCTTCGTCTGTAAAGTAATTGCTTCGTAAATTTCCCTAGCCAAATCAGATTCTTCTAGCTTGGTTACAATAGCGTAAACCGGGTTAGTGATAATTGAAACCAAATTATGGTTTTCTGATTCGATAAATATCGATTTATGGTCGGCGCTATGTGCTACGCTAACTGCAAATTCTTCTTTGGAGATTTTTTCGATTTCTGCTAAATAGTTCTCTTTAGCTTTGTTAAATGGGATGTAAATATACTCGCTGTTTGTCATACATCTTCTAACACTGTTTTTTTAAAAAGGTTTATCAGATATTAAAATATTTTGGTAAGCAATAAGATGGTGTAACATCTAAAACTTTCCTATGTCAAAATCAGAAAAAACTTTATATGCTAGTATTAAAATCAGACTATTTCATTTCTCACGAACGCTTAACTTGGTTTATTAACGAGAACCATATCCAAAAAGAAAACATTTTAAGCATCACGCAAAACGGAGGTATGTTTACCATCTTTTTTTATGGTTATGCCGAAACTAAAGAAGTTACTCAAGGCTTGTTTTCATAAAATGATGATATTAAAAAAAATGCTGTTAACGCTTGTAATTGCGTTTCCGATTAGTGGTTGGAGCCAGCAGGTAATTGTACCAAAAAAAAACGTAGTAGACCAAAAGTGGATACATAACCAGGACTATAAAATGCGTTGGCTAATGGTTAGAGACACTGTAAAAGTTGCCATTGGAGAAGTAGACTACAGGATTAAAATAGTTGAAGATAAAATTCAAGTAATCACCGATGTAAAAATGAAGGGAAGCCCAGCATCTTGGATTGATACCACAATTGTTAGCAAACAGAATTTATCTCCAATTTATCACTCTTCTTACAACGCACAACGTAACATGTCGTTAGCTTTTGGTAAGGATATAAAAGGATTTTATTTGGATAAAACAGTTGGAAAATCTACAAGCATAAATGAAAATGTACCTTCTGGCTATTTCGATAGTAATTTTTATCCGATACTAATTAGTTGGTTACCGCTCAATACAGGTTATAAGGCAACGCTATCTATTTTCGATTACAACCCGAAAGGTAAAATTGGAGTTTTAAAAGCTAATGTTTTAAATGTAAAAGAAGCAAGTTATATAAGCAGAAAACTAGGCGAGCGAAAAGTTTGGGAGGTAGAAGTGGCTGATGAGATTAGTAATGATTCAAAAAGTATTTATTATTTCGATAAACTAACCAGGCAACTTTACAAACAAAAAATAATTGTAGGTGCTAGAGTGATGGAAATGGTATTGGTTGAAGAATAATTTATTACTCAACTTCAATGTCAATCTAATCGTTTACCTTAAAATTTAAAAAATATGGTTTGGCGAGTGTTAGCCGAATGTGTATTTTGCGTGCTTAATAACAAATAGAAATGGCCTCAGGTATTTTCGCAATTTTAGATGATATAGCAGCATTAATGGATGATGTTGCAGTTGCTGCAAAAGTGGCAACTAAAAAGACAGCTGGTATTTTAGGAGACGATCTCGCAGTAAACGCCGAAAAGGCAACCGGCTTTCTTTCTTCAAGAGAAATTCCTGTATTATGGGCTATTACGAAAGGCTCTTTTGTAAATAAACTAATTATTGTTCCGGTAGCGTTGTTGTTAAATGCGTATTTACCTCTTGCCGTAACTATAATACTTGTTCTGGGCGGATTTTATCTAGCTTATGAAGGAGTGGAAAAAATTGTAGAATATTTATTTCACAGACCTAAGCATATAGACAAGCCCGCAGTGGAGGCCGTTGAAAATGATGAGGTTGCCGAAAAAGCAAAAATAAAATCAGCTATTACCACAGATTTTATTCTTTCTGTAGAAATTGTAATTATCGCTTTAGCAACAGCAGTTGATAAAAGTTTAACAATACAAATTCTTACCGTTTCTGTTGTGGCTATTTTGGCTACGGTTGGCGTTTACGGCATTGTTGCATTAATTGTAAGAATGGACGATGCAGGTTATCAATTAATAAAGCGCTCTAACGAAAAGGGTTTTCTAAATACGGTTGGTTTGGGTTTAGTTAAGGCTTTACCAATTATTATAAAAATGCTGAGCGTGGTTGGTACAGTCGCATTAGTTTTAGTTTCTGGCGGAATTTTCTCTCACAATATTCCGTTTTTACACGGATTGTTTCCTTCTATACCAACTATGGTTACCGATTTTGGATTAGGCTTAATTGCTGGATTACTAACCGTAGGTGTAGTCTTATTAATCAAAAAAGTTATTCCTAGCAAAAAGGCGAAATAAGATAATGATAAAATTTGCATACACCATACTTTACGTAAACGATGTTGAGAAAGCAATATCATTTTATGAAAAAGCTTTTGCATTTAACAGGAAGTTTGTAACGCCAGATAACGACTATGGAGAACTCCTTGTCGGTGAGACAACTTTGTCTTTCGCATCATTAAAATTAGCAAAAGAGAACTTAAAAGACGGTTTTGTAGAAAGTAATCTTAATAACAAACCGTTTGGTATTGAAATTGGATTTACGACGGAAAACGTAGACGAAACTTTAAAAAATGCGTTGGATGCTGGAGCAACAATCGTAGCAAATCCTAAAACTAAACCTTGGGGGCAAATTGTAGCTTATATTAGAGATCTAGATGGGTTTTTAATTGAGATTTGCACGCCAATGGTATAAAAACTACGGCGATTAATTTAGTTGCATTGCAGAATAAAATTATATTTACGGTTTAAAGAATAACCTTTTCTATAGGATATTAGCACAATTTTTAAAAATCTACCTTAAAATGGGCGATATACTACCTAGTTTATTTACAGCCGCTATCGTTAGTGCAGGCATTGGCCTTTTCTATTTCTTTTTACTAAATGCCCACGGTTTTACTAGGGTTAAATACAAATACGTTTTTCTGAGCATATTCGTATTATTAATTTGTTTAAGCTTTTTTGGTTTCCAGGCGGTAGGTTTTACAGCATTTACACTTGGTATCGGTGTATTTGTATTAGCAATTGCTTTATTTGCCAGAGGGATGGCAAATTCTTTAAAAGAATCATCCTCTAAACTTTTCGAAGAGAAAAATAAAAAAGTTGAAACCCAGAAAATTAACGATACCAATATTGCTAGTTATGTTGGTGTAGTATTTCATTTAGTGGTTATTATCCTAATTTCATTATCCATATTTACTTATAGCAATGATGTAATTTTAGATGAAAGTAGAATGGAAAGGTTAATTGGCGACGCCTTTTTTCAATTTTATAGTACAATTATGTTAATGCTGCTCGGCTTATTCAATCCTTTTGTAAGCCCTTCCGAACGATTAATGGGATTTGCAGAGCGTATTGACAGAGTTCAATATCCAAAATGGTATAAATTATTGAGTGACAAAAGAAACTGGGTAACGGCTAAAGCAATAATTTGCATTTTGATAATAGCCTATTTTGTAAATGATGGTTTATTTAATTTTCCAAGTTGGGACGGTGGTAACTTACTGATGAATGGCTATTTGATTTTAATTGGTTTTTATGTTTTTTTGAATTTGATGCAGTTGATAAAAACTCCGGATTTGTTCTTTAAAAGAAACTGGTTTCGTTTAACCTTGTTGTTTAAATCGGCATATTTAAGCATATTTCTAGGTGCAATACTTGTTTTTAGTACCTTGTTTTTTTCGTCTATTTTGGGTTTTAATCCAGATAACCTGAAAGTTAGCTCAGAAGCGATTTTGTTTTTAGGCTTTAACATTTTAATGTGTTACAACGAATATCGCCTTGCCAGAGCTTAAAAAATAAGTTACGCAGAGCGAGTAAAGTATCGCATGCAAACAAACAGCCTGTCGGGCTGTTGTTAAACTATCTTAAAGCTTTATAATTATGGAACAAGATAAAAAAAGCGAAGCGCAAGTTGTTATTCGCGACAGCCCGGAGGTAGGAGAAAAAATCATTTTTGATATCGTTATTAAAGAAAAATTGGTACATGTTATTGTACGCAGAGATACGCAAATCTATTACATAAACGTAGATGGCGAGGATTTGGGAAGTTTTACTAAAGACAACGATGGAACAATAGAACGCTATGGTCAGCCACGTGGCGCAGCTGATGATTTTGAAGATTATTTTAAGCCCATTGAAGCTAAACTTGAAGAAATGGGTAAGTAACCAAGAGTTAGGGCGTATAGGGCTTTACAATAACTAATCTGTCGCCTGTTGTATCTACTTCAAAAAACTTAGGGATGCGTACAAAACGACCGTTAACATTTTTGTGGCTGTGCAAAGACATTAAGTGTTTGCCATCAAAAGTTTTAAATAGCATGCCGTGACCGAAGTTAGGAGGTGTGATAGGCTCTTTTTCGTGTATCCAAGGCCCGTCTAAAGTTCCGCTTTGAGAGTAGGCAACGCCTTGTGTGTAAACATCGTAAATCCAACTTGTCCAAATCATACCAAGTTTGCCAGTTCCTGTGGTAAATAAATATGGTCCGTCTGTTACTTGATGCGGTTTAACCTCGCCATCCTTTCCTTTTTCTTTGCTCCAAGGAGAATCACTAGCTCTGAATAAAATTTTACTTTTTCCAAGGCTTCCGCTCAAATCCGGTTTAAGTTCTATTTTCTCCATAGTTCCATTACCGTTTTGCAACCATTCGTGGCAGAAAATCATATAGGGTTTGTTGTCTTTATCTATCCAGAATGTCCCATCAAGTGTTGGCATAGTTGCCGGTAAATAAACAGGGTCTTTCATTGGCAAATATGGTCCATCGGGTTTATCGCTTACCAATACATGAGAGGCTCTACGCTCAATTGGGATGTTGTTTACAGTATCTATTTTTACAGCTTCGTTAGTAAAAGTTGCGAAGTAATAATATTTGTTTTTGAATTGGTGGATTTCTGCAGCCCAAATCATTGGTTTTGGCCCCATCCAAGAATTTGGATCTGTTTTAGAGATATCAAAAGGTCCCTCCCAAAATTTCAGATCTTTACTTTTCCAGAGCTTGCCGCTGGTGCCGGTCATGTAATAGGTTTTACTTTTCTCATCAGCCAAAATAAATGGATCGCTGAGTCGTATAGAATCTAGCGGTATGTTCTTTTTAACAACGCTTGTAATTTTCTGTTGTGCTGAAGCCAGGTTTGGTATCATCAGCGTTAGCATAAAAACAAAAACTAAATTCTTCATATTATATGGTTAACATCTTTTGGCTAAAATGGTAATTTGTAATTTAAATAATGGGAGTAAACCATTTTAGGTTAAAATAATACTAGTTTCTGCTAATTTAATATCATCAGACTCTCGTAATTATCTAAAAATTGGCGTTACGAAAATTTGCTGAAAACTGTTAGATATGGAACGGAAACCCACAGATATTTAAACTTAGTTTTTTAGCTAACTACTTTTTATATTTTTGAATCATTATACATTCCGCTAAACATGCCCAGATTAATAAACTTTAATAACATTAAGCTGATATCATTTTTAATAGTTTTACTGCTTTTCTCCTGCAACAACAAGAAGCAAGCTGATAAAGAACAGTATGCGCCAAAAGCTGATGTTAAAAAAGATTATATCGCTTTTTTAAATTCTTTAGATACACTGCCAATATCCGAAGTAAAAAGAGCAATTATTAAGGAAGATAGTTTATTAAATTATAAGCAAAAACAGCAGGCTAATCCATTTTCTTTTTATTTTAAAGCTCGAAAATTCCTTATCGAAAAAAAAAGAGACAGTGCGCTGCAGATGTACGAAAAAATGGATGCCAAAAATAAGGGCGATGTTTTTTTACTAAAGGAATATAGCATTTTAGATCAGCGTATAAATAACGGAGTAGTAGTAGAGGCTGATTTGATGAACGAAATACAAGCGGGACTACAATTGGCCGAAAAATCGAACAGTAAATTAACGCATCGTTATTACGATTTATTGGCGAAGGCTTTTTATCAGAATCACAACGAAAAAGCTTCGTCAGCATACGTAGAAAAGTATTTTAAAGCGCATCCATATTTTTGGCATCCGGTAATAAAGCAACGTTACTATGATATCTCTTTTTTGCTAGCCTCAAGAGCAGATAACTATAAAAAAATGGCCGAGTACAATTTAAAGGCTCGAAATTTCGCGTTAGGCATAAAAGATAGTATGGCAATTGCGAGAACGTATGATAATGAAGCGCAGATTTATGCTAGGCAATTGGAATTTGGTAAAGCGGTAGAATCTAGCAGAAAGCACTTTAATTATCTAAGAAAGACAAATAGTCTAAATGATATCGCCTATAATAATATGGCCACTAGTTTTATACGGAATAAGCAACCCGATTCGGCTGTATTTTATTATAAACAAGCTATCGCGATAAATAAAAAGCAAGATCCAGATAAACCACAGTATATCTATCAAAAAGGGCTTATAGACGCCTACACTATGTTAGGTGATTATAAAAGTGCCCTAGACGCGTCTGATTTGGCATTTAAGAACGAAATTAAAAGCATTAAGCAAATTGAAGCAGTGAAGGTTGCCGAAATCCAGGAAAAGTATGAAGCCGAAAAAAAAGATCGTAGCATTTCAGAGCTTTTAAATAGAAACGAACTTAACGAAAAAGTTATAGCCCAACAGCGTTATACATTAGGTTTGGCAACGTTAGTGTTTTTAGCAACCCTTTTATTCTTTTACGTTTTTTACAGACAGCGGCAATTGAAACAAAAAAACAGTTTACTTCAGTCAGAAAATAAGCGGCTAAACATTGAACAAAAGTTGCTACAAGTACAGTTAAATCCACATTTTATATTTAATTCTATTGCAAACTTACAAAGCTTAGCGGCTACGGGTAATGCCAAGGAAACGGTAAAATATCTAACCGTTTTTTCTGGCTTGTTACGTAACGTGTTAGAGCAAAACAGAAAAGATTTTATTACGCTTGAGGAAGAAGTTGCGTCGCTAGATAATTACTTACAATTGCAACAGATGCGTTTTATGGGGCTTTTTGACTACGAGATAGTAGTAGCCGATGACATCTATCAATCTGGCATCATTATTCCGCCTATGCTTATACAGCCATTTGTTGAAAACGCGATAGAACATGGCTTTAGAAATATAGCCTATAAAGGCAAACTAACCATCTCTTTTAATGTTAAGGATGGGCAAATGGTTATTTTGGTAGACGACAATGGCATTGGTTTAAAGGAAAAGACCGGAAACGAAACGAAAAAACAATCGCTGGCTAGAATAATTTTGAAAGAACGATTAGACTTGCTTTTTAATGCAAACGGGCAAGAGGCAAAGTTTGATGTTATAGACAAAAAACAAAATAACGAACATGGCGTAACGGTTAATATTGTAATGCCAGAACTTAAGGATTAATAATAAAGCTAAAATAATATGAAACTTTATATTTTAGAAGACGAAACACTCATAATGCAACACCTATTGCAGGTAGTAAAAACTATTTCTTTTGTAGAAGTTGTAGGGACATCGGCAGAAGTTGCGCAAGCTTTAACTGAAATTCCAGCGTTGAAACCAGATTTGGTGTTGGCAGATATTAGGCTGAAAGACGGTGATAGCTTTCAGCTGTTTCATGAAATAGGAACTGAAGATTTTCAGGTTATATTTTTAACAGCTTACGATCAGTACGCTATACAAGCCCTAAATATGGGTGCTTTTGCTTATTTGCTTAAACCGATTGATGAAGTAGCATTGGTGTCGGCAATTCAAAAATGCTATCAGCATAAAGAAGAAGAATTGCTTAACAAGCAACAGCTTTCTATAGCTAGAGATCATTATTTAGATAAAGGTATAGCGCACAATAAACGCATTGCTTTAAAAAGTATGGAGTTTATAGAAATTGTACCCATTGAAGACATTGTTTATTGTAAAAGCGATAAAGGTTATACCACTTTTTACTTAAACAACAAAACCGAAATTGTGGTTTCTAAAGGCTTAAAAGATTATGAGTTATTACTTACACCATTTGGTTATTTAAGATGCCATCAATCTTTTTTGGTTAATTTTCAATATGTTAAAAAATACTTTAGAGAAGGTTTTTTACAGGTATTGGATAAAGAAATGATTCCGGTTTCTAGTAGGAGGAAGGAAGAAGTAATGCGTTATTTAGAAAATATTGCCTAAAACTGATTTCGAAAAATAGAAACTCACAGGCGAATAATCGTTTAACTAAAACGAATAAATGTTTATGCATGTACTTGCCAGCAAAATGCAGTAATATTAGAAAGTTTAATCAATCATCTACCCATGAAAAACGTGTTAATTATTGCATTAGCTTTAATTTCTGTTGCTTTAGGTTCTTGCAGTGCGAATAATCCGGGCACCATTAAAAATTACTATGCTGAAGCCGAAATTTTAACGCCTGAGTTTAAAAATAAAGAGTTAAATAAACACATTGAGTATTTTGAAAGTCTGTATAATGAACTAGGTATGGCAGTTAGCAGTACAGATAAAGCTTCTGTTCCAGATCTCAGCAAATCTTTCTCCAATTGGATTTTAAAAACCATCGATTTTAAGCAAAATTTATCAGCACAAGACCAGAAAAAATTAGAAAATTATTTGCAAAAAGCTAATGAAGCTTGGAATAAGCAAAAAAAACAATTGTAAAGATTAAACGCATGAAAAGGTTACAAGCTATTTGTTTAGTGCTTTTATTGGTAAAGTTTTGTGTTGCTCAAACTATGGATGACAAACTGAAATTTAAAGAAATAAGTGGTTGTTACGGTAGTGCAACAGAAGGGATTTGTTTGTTTGAAGATGGTAGATTTCTTTTGTATGGTTACGCAACTGCAGTTTTTGGTAAATATTCTTTTGAAAAAGATTACATGAAGTTTGTATCTGATGTACCTCCTTTTTTTGAAGTTTACGGCACTGCTAACAAAAATATTGGCGATAGCACAAGAACAAATTTTAAAGGCTTTGATCGCGGTGGCAATACTTTTATAAAATTTGGCGATAACGATATTACTCGGGTTTTTAATACTGATGCTAACTGTTTTGATTCGCCTTTTGTTTATCAAACAACAAAGTTGAAGGGGAAAACGATTCTGTCTAGTTATTTGGAAGGTAATTTTCCATCTCCAGGTAAAATAGGTTTTTCTTGGGAGTATGAACTGCCTAAAACTTTTAATGATTTTATCTTTATTTATAACGCTCCAAGCAGGTACGAAGAGGAGTTTGAAGCTATAATAGAACAAACTAAAGAAGGCGATATTTTACGCACATCTAACTATGCTAGAGAAAATGGTTTTGCTAAGAGAACTGTCGATCCAGAAGATAAAAGTTGGGCGGAAATTTTAAGCTTCAAAAAGCAATACGATAGTAATAAAGCTACCAAAGCGGATGTGATTTACGCAAACAAGCATTACAGTGCATTTCCATCGCCAAACGAAGATTACATTTTTGATGATAGGGCAAATCAATTTGTTAGTAAAATGGCTAATGAAAATGAAGCCTATTATCTTAATAATCAATATAACGATGGTCGTTACTTGCATAAATATGTTAAGATCGATCCAAAATTTAAAACCGCTTTTAATCCGAATTCGGTAAAAATATCTCCAACTACTATTTTTTATACTGTTTGCGGAGAAGGTTCTGAAAATTCTTACCACTACAATGGCTACACTAAAATAGAAAACGATAAAATATCTACTGTAGAGGTTGCTCCGATGCTACAAACCATTCCGAATGTTGTAGTTGACAAGCCCCTGAAAAATATGTTAAACGATGGTTTTTATCTAACAAAAGATGGTATAGTTTCATCGGTTCCTTTATTTAAGCAAAGCGATATTAAATCGATAACTGACACTAAAGTTAAAGGCGAATTGAGCATTATGTTAACAGATTCGGGGCTGGGCAAGTTAAAACAACGTGAGGCAACATCGGCTGATAAAATTCTTCTTATGCTTGATGGAAAAAGGATTGCAGAAGCAAATTTTAAAATCACAGACAAATCCATACAGTTCTCCGGCAATTTTACCGTTGAGGAAATACAGCTAATTATAAATCAACTTAAAAAATAATAGTAAAATCGATATAATTTTTGTAAGCTGTAAAAAAGATAAAATTGTAGTTACCTTCGTGCTCCAAAACCAGTGCACTTAACATATGCGAGTATTCGTAAAGTTGGTGTTGTTAAAAATGACCACTCATAAATAAAGCAAATGAAAGATCAAATTATACAGTTATTAGCAGACTTAAAATCAGATACAGTTAAATTTAGTGATGTTATTGCATTTATAGAACAACACTACGAACATACGCCAACAGCTTTTAAAAATGGCGAAGCATTTAATGAAAGTACCCAAAATCAAGGTAGTGCGAAAGTTTTTTCATTTGCCCAGATGAACGAGTTAGGTGAAGAAGATACATTATCATTGTTTGCCGAACATTATGCTGCGGTAAACGCATCTCCAGACGGCCTAGATCACCAAAATATCAGACAGTTTATGGTTAACGGATGGTCAGGAATAGCTTTTGAGGGGCAAGCGCTAAAGAAAAAGTAGCATTACTTATTTTCGCCGAACTTTTTCTTTAGGTCTCGCATTAGTTTTTTCACTACTGCGGTACCAGAATTAAACCCGTTGGTACCATTCGGACTAGACTTATAAGTATTCGATTCCCAGGTTGTGTTACCTTTTTTATCGATTATCTTAGCTATTAACTGATAGGACGTGCCACCCCATGAAGTTAACGTTATGCCTTTAGAGGTATTGGATGTTAAATTGATTTTAAAATCTGCTTGTGCTTCAGTATTTACAACACTCCAATAAGCCCATTCGCCAATTTTCGCTTTTAGCTCTTCAGTTATTTTTATAGCATTATCGTTTTTTGAAGGATTCTCGATGTAAATTTTTGAGCCTTTTTCTTGTGCACTAATATTTGAGAATAAAACAATCAGTAGTAGTAAAGAGAATAAATATTTCATAAAGCTTTTTTAATTAGTCGATCAAATTTTAGCGTTACTTATTAACCTTAACAATAACATGTACTAGTTTGTTCGATTTGATTTTTGTGAAACATTAACTGCATTTTTGATGTTTTTTTTAAAAAGAACGTATGAAAAAGGAAAAAATAACAATAAAAGGCATTTGGCAAGTATTAAAAAATTCATTTACCGGTTTTGGCGATCATAAAGTAACCAAACTTAGCGGTTCTCTGGCTTATTACACGGTTTTTTCAATGGCGCCTTTGCTTGTTGTTATTATTTCGCTTTGCGGATTGTTTTTTGAACAAGAAGCTATAAACGGAAAAATATACGGCGAACTTGCAGGTTTTATGGGAAGAGAAACAGCTTTGCAATTAGAAGATTTAGTTAAAAAAGCTGCCCTTGGCGATAAAAGCACAGTTGCGTTTATTATAGGTGTAGTAACCTTGTTAATAGGTTCTACAACCGTTTTTGCAGATATACAAGATTCTATAAATACGATTTGGGGATTAAAGCCGAAACCAAAAAGAGGCTGGCTGAAAATGTTGCAGAACAGGTTTTTATCATTTTCGGTAATTATCAGTTTGGCATTTTTGCTTTTAGTCTCGCTTAGCGTAACCGCAGTTTTAGACGGTTTCAGCGCCCGTTTGCAAGCACGTTTCTCTGAGGTTTCGGTAGTGGTAATTTACATCATTAATCAAGTCGTTACGCTAGCCGTTATCTCGCTAATTTTTGGCGTAATATTTAAAGTTTTACCAGATGCGATAATAAAATGGAGAGACGTTGTTTTAGGTGCAGTTGTAACAGCCTTACTATTTATGTTGGGTAAATTTGGTATTTCATTTTACATCGGTCAAAGTGATGTCGGAAGTACCTACGGCGCTGCAGGCTCTTTGATTATATTGCTTTTGTGGACTTATTATTCGTCTATAATATTATATTTTGGTGCCGAATTTACGAAGGCTTATGCAATTGCCTACGGTTCAGAAATTCATCCGGCACATTACGCTGTTACAACAAGAGAGGTAGAGGTAGAAACAGGTCAGCAATCTATTCAAACAAATGAGGCTGCTAAAAAAGACGGATAACCTTTTTTAGCAGCCTCAGGGTTGCAATTCTATTGACGATGTGTTTTGTATAAGTTATAGCAAGTTTAACTTGCCAAATGATGCTCAATTCTCACTATAAAATCATTCAAATCAAATGGTTTGTTAATATAATCTTCAGCATCGCAATCGTTCTTAACCTTACTTAACTGGTTTCCTGCAGACATCATCATTATCGGAATTTGGTAGGTTTTAACACTATGCTTAAGTTGATTGCAAATTTCTACGCCACTGCCATCTGGTAGCATAACATCTAAAATTACCATGTCTGGTTTTTGCATCGCCATTTGTTGCCAAAAACTATTTTTACTAGGACAACTTTTCACATCGTATTGTTCTTCGACCAATAAAAACTCAATCATGTCTCTAATGGCTGCATTGTCTTCTACTACATATATGCACTTTTTCATAGCTTTATGTATTGATGTATAACCATAACGCCGATAGTGCTTTAGCAGTTCAAAATAATTTTCAACTTTAGTAGAGTTATCAACTTTTTTAAAAGTAGTTAAATAAAAACGGCATGGAGATAAATAATCCATGCCATCTGTTTTACTTTAAAAGTATTTTATTTTTTTGTCGATTTTTTCGCCTTTGCTTGTTTTTCAGTTTCAATTGTTACCGGTTTAACTTCTACCGCTTCGCTATTTTCAGTCGTCGGTGCGGAAGTTTCTTTTATAGTAAATTTTGATATTTTTTGCGCTAATTTATCAGCTGTTTTTTTAACGTCTTTATTGATTTTTTTGGTATCGAAACCTAATTCTACCAACTGGCTGGTTATACTTGTAAATAGTGTGGCCGAAATAGCTTTTCGGTTTTCCTTTTTTAATGATTTATTCTTTTTGGATTTACTCATGATTTATTTTTTACAATGAAACGAAAAAATCAGTCGCAATTCAAATTATCATTTTGTTAATGATTAACGCTAACTTAACATAGAATTAGCTTTCAATTTTATCTTTTAAGTAGCGAATCCTGAAGCAACAATTAACTAAATGTTAAATTTTATTCTTTAACTGCAATTTCTTTTCAGACTCATTAAAAATTGGTACTTTTAAACCTCTAATCATTTTTTAGCTAATCAGTGTTTTTTAAGCAACGTATCTCCCTTGTAAAAAACAACAAATTTAAAGCTTATTTCAAGCTCATTTTGTTGGCTATCTGTCTGATTTCGTTTAACGCATCTGCAAGTTCACTACCGCCCATTACTAAATTCGACTACCTTAGTCTAGGTAAAAAAGTTACCTATTTAGAAGATAAAACTGCAAACCTTACGTTAGCCAACGTTATGCAGGCCGATAGTGCTGGCAAATTTATAATTGGAACGCAAGACATTCTTAATTTCGGAAATTCTAAATCTGCATTTTGGATAAAGATTAAATACATACCCTCTAAGTACGTACAGAACTATTTCACGGTTGATGTACCAAACATAGAAAACATAGATCTTTATTGGTTTAATAGCCTGGGTGATAAAAAGACATTTTATACAGGTTGCTTTTTAAAAGGAACCGACGGTGTTCAAATTACTAACAACTTTGTTTTTAACTTGCCTATACAAGATGTAAGTCAAGAAAATACAATTTATTTAAGAGTTAAAACCGCCAATATTTTAATGGTTCCCCTTAAGCTTTCTGCGGTAGATAAAACTATGCAGGGACGTATCTATAAAGATAGTATAGAGTTCATTTACATCGGTATACTTATAGCGCTATTACTGTTTAACCTGTTTTTGTTTTTTAGTGTAAGAGATATAACTTATTTGTACTACACACTTTATGTATTTACACTTTCTGCTTATATGCTCCTTTACATAAGGGGTTATTCTTATTTGTTTGGCGAAGACTTTAGGATTTTAGTAAACCATTATCCACACGTATTTTTAAGCTTGTCTGTATTTTCTTCTTTAGGTTTTTGTATGAAGTTTTTAACCTTAAGAAAACTGTTGCCCAGGTTTGTGACACTTTATTATATTGTAGGTTCTGCAGGTCTAATATTGTTAATAGTTAGCTTATCAGGATTTAAATCTACTGGTTCTCAAATAGCCCAGTATCTTACCATTACAGTTGCGCTATTAGTTTGGATTTCTGGAATTGTTGCTTATAAACGCGGACATAAACCTGCAAAATATTACATATTGGCTTGGTCGTTTATTTGGGTTACGGTTGCAATAGTAACTTTAACTTTAGCCAATGTATTAGATAGCACCGAGTTTACCATGCAATTGGTTCCAATCGGATCTACATTAGAATTGCTTTTGCTGTCTTTTGCACTGGGCGACCGTTATAAAACAATAATACAAAAAGAGCAAAGTGTTAGAGACGAGAATCTGATGTTGGTGCGTACTCAAAATCAACGTTTAGAAGAAAATGTTATGGTTAGAACCCTGCAGTTGAGTAAAACCATTAAGGAACTTGAATCCTCTAACTCAATAAAAAATAAGCTTTTTTCTATCATTGCCCACGATTTAAGGAGTCCTCTTAATAGCTTAATAAGCATTCTTTCTTTAAACGATATGGAAGCGCTTACTATAGACGAGCTACGGTTGATGTTAAAGGAAAACAAGCAAAACATCGAAACGATTTATAATACATTGAACAACCTGCTTTATTGGGCAAAAGACCAAATGACAGAGGTTAGAACAGAACCAAAAACTATCGACCTTAATAAGCTTTTAGCAGAGCTGATGTTAATTTATCAACCTTTGCTGGAGAAGAAAGAAATTGAATGTAAGGTTACACAAATAACAAATTGCTTTGCCTATGCAGATATAAACCAAATGAGGTTGGTGTTGCGAAATATGATTGACAATGCAATTAAATTTACCCCTAGAGGAAGTAAAATCACCATTAATCTACAATATTTGGCAGATAAGGCGCTATTAGAAATTGCCAATCCAGTGGCCGATGCCTCGAAAATAAACACAGCCGAACTATTGGGGCTCAATGTTACAGAAGGAACTTATGGCACCGAAAACGAGAAAGGCGTTGGCTTAGGCTTACAATTATGTAAAGAATACATCGAGACTAATAAAGGTACTTTCGAAATTAATCTGCAAAACGATCTTGTTATCGTATCTTTCAAAATTCCCAAAGGCTAATTAGTTTCCTTCATTTCTCAAAATCTTTAGCGGTGGCTGGTTTAAAATACTTCTGGTACTTAAAACGCCAGTAACTACAACCATTAAAATTACACCAAGAAGCAATATGAGCGTTGCGCCAAGTGGCGGAACAAAGTTAGCTTCGAAACTAAACCTTGCCAAAGCCCAACTTCCGCTAAGTGCCAAAATTAATCCGGCTGTTGCCGCAAGTGCACCTAAAAAGAAATATTCTATTGCGTTAATGCTCAAAATCTGCTTTCTGCTAGCGCCCATAGTTCTTAGTAAAATACTTTCTTTAATACGCTGATTTTTACTTGTTAGCACAGCTGATATTAACACTACCCAGCCTGTAACCATACTAAAACCAGCCATAAAGCGAATAACAAAACCAATTTTATCTAAAATTTCGTCTAATAGCTTCAAAACTAAATCTAAATCTATTACCGAAATATTTGGGAACGATTTTACAACAGCGCCTTGGTATTTTGCAGAAACTTCGCTCGATGGAACGCGAGTCATCAATACGTGGAATTGCGGCGCATCCTCTAAAACACCAGCAGGAAAAACAACGCGGAAATTGGTTTGCAATCTGCCCCAATTAACTTCCCTTAAACTCCCAACAACTGTAGGGATGAGCATTCCCTGTACGTTAAAAACAATTTTGTCGTTAACTTTTACATTAATTCTACGAGCATAGAGTTGATCTAATGAAATTCGTACCTCACCGTTTTCGCCAACTTTTCCAAGCCATTTTCCATCAACAATTTTTTCTGCCGCAGTTAAAGTGTCCTGGTATGTAGCTCTAATTTCTCCCCTAAAAGCGCCACGATCTGTACTATCTCCACTGGCTTTTTTGCCGTTTATCTCTTCAATCCTCATTGTAATAATAGGAACTTGGTTCATTAACGGTAATTTGTAATCTTTAGTTAATTTGGCTAAGGGTTCTTTTTGTGTATTCTGTATATCAAATAAAACCATGTTAGGCTGGTTGCTTCCGGCAGATAAGGTAACGCGATTGATCAAAATACCTTGCACAAAAAACAACGTAGCTATAAATGCAGTAGCTAAACCAATAGAAACCGTTAGCATTAAAGTTTGGTTATTTGGACGGTACAAATTTGCAAAACCTTGTCGCCACACATAGCTTAGGCTTTGCGGTAACAGTTTCCTAACTAAGAACATTAAAAGTTTGGAGAATGCAATTAATAACCCAAAGGCTATGGCTATGCCTACAGTAAATACTACGGTTTGTATCCAACCACGCATTTGTAAATAAGTAAAGCCTAGTATAAATAAAAACATTAAACCGTAAACTATACCTTGTAGCGGATCGAATTTTCGTTTACCGTGTTCTACAGATGCACGAATTGCATTTAATGGCGATATCTTTCTAACCGAAAGAAGCGAAGGCAAGGCAAATAATACGGAGATAACTAAGCCTAGTAAAATACCTTGTGCAACAGCGCTCCAAGAAACTTGCATGGTAATGGTTACTGGCAAGAAATCCTTCAATACAATTGGCAATAAAAACTGAATGAGCGTGCCTAAAACAGAACCAATAACGGCAGCAATTAATCCAATAAAAAAAATCTGGATTAAATAAATGAGAAATGCTTGCCAAGCTTTAAGCCCTAAACATCTTAATGTAGCAATGGCGCTTAATTTTTCCTGAATATAAACATGTATAGCGCTACCAACACCAACGCACCCTAAAAGCAAAGCTATAAATCCCGACAGGGCTAAAAACCTGCTTACGTCTTTGAATGATCTGCCAGTTTCTTCTTTTTTTGAAGCTACAGTGTCTGCACTTAATCCTTCAATTTCAAAAGCATTTTCGTTCTTTTTTACAAATTCATCAACAGTATTTGGATTTTTAAAACGGTAGAAGAATTTGTAATTAACTCTACTGCCAACTTTTAAAAGCGCTGTTTCGTCTAAATATTTAAGTGGAATGTAAACAATAGGAGCTACAGTTGTGCTAATTCCGGTTTGTCCGGGGGCTTTAATTAAACTACCTGCAATTTTAAAAGTTACTTCTCCAATTTTAACAGAATCGCCAACTTTAGCATCATATTGCAGAAGTAAAGTTTGGTCTACTAGAGCATCTTTTCCTTGCTGAAAACTTTTAGCTGCGCTTGCTGGTTGGGTTTCTATGTTGCCGTAATACGGATAATTACCTTCTAAAGCCTTAATTTGTATCAGTCTATTGCCACCGTTTTTAACAAAATAAACCATCGAAGCAAAAGACTTCTCCTTAGATCTTTCTTCGCCAAGCGAATCTAACATCAATTGTCTTTTGGGTGTAATTGCTTTTCGGCTTTCTATAATTAAATCTGCACCGGTTAATTCTTTAGCTTGATTATCGATATCGCGTTGCAGGTTATCCTTAAAAGAATAAACAGCTACTAATGCGGCTATACCTAAAACAATGGAAGAAATAAATAGCAACAATCTCGAACGGTTTTTTCTACTATCTCGCCACGCCATTTTAAAAAGCCAAGCAGTACTTAGTTTTGTGTTTTCGCTTTGCATATTAAATAACGTTGTTGCTTTGATCTGCTATAATTACACCGCCTTTAATTTTAATAGTTCGCGATGTTTTTGCTGCAAGCTCCAAATCGTGAGTTACGATAACCAAGGTTGTGGATGCATCTTTATTTAAGTCGAACAACAGTTTGGTTATTTTTTCGCTGGTTTCTGCGTCTAGGTTTCCGGTAGGTTCGTCGGCGAAAAGTATGGCCGGTTGATTGGAAAATGCTCTGGCTAATGAAACACGCTGTTGCTCTCCGCCAGAAAGCTGTATAGGATAATGATGCGATCGATCTGATAAACCAACTTTATCAAGCAATTCTAAAGCATGTTTTTTAATGTTTTTGGCACCTCTTAATTCCATTGGTACCATCACATTTTCTAATGCCGTTAAGGTGGGTAACAGCTGAAAATTTTGGAAAATGAAGCCGATATTTTGATTTCGAACATTGGCTCGCTGGTCTTCGTTTAGGTTTTCCAGTGCAATTCCGTTCAGTTCTACGGTACCATTTGTAGCACTGTCTAATCCAGCACACAAGCCTAATAAAGTTGTTTTTCCGCTACCAGATGGGCCGGTTATGGCAACTGTGGCGCCTTTTGTTATAGAAAAGTTAATTTGGTTGAGAACCGTTAATGCGCTACCGGCACTTTGGTAAATTTTACTTACATTTCGGATGTTTAATATATTTTCCAATTATGATGGGTTTTATATTTAAGGTTATTGCCTTTAGCAACAAACTAAAGCGCTTTTGGCCTGTTAAGTTAACAATTAATAATTAGAGCAACAGTTATCGATTATGTTACGAAAACGTTTAATAGGAATGTTTGTTTTTACTGCCTTTGTTTTAGGTTGCGGTAATGCAGAAAATGACAAAAATACGGCACAAAGTGATACTACAGCCACAACGCAAAAGAAAGAATTGAAAAATATATTGTTTTTTGGCACTAGTTTAACCGCTGGTTATGGCTTGGATCCGGCAGAGGCTTATCCTGCACTTATCCAAAATAAAATCGACTCTTTAAAGCTTCCATATAAAGTAATTAATGGTGGTTTAAGTGGCGAAACTTCTGCAGCGGGTAAAAGCAGAATAGACTGGTTGTTAAAACAGCCAATTGATGTTTTTGTACTGGAACTTGGCGCTAATGACGGTTTAAGAGGTTTGCCTGTTGATGAAACTACTAAAAATCTGCAGTTTATTATCGATGCCGTTAAAGCTAAACATCCAAATGCAAAAATGGTATTGGCAGGCATGCAGGTGCCACCAAATATGGGCGCAACTTATGCCAACAATTTCAAAGATATGTTTCCGGCGTTAGCCGAAAAAAATAAAATGGTTCTGATACCTTTTTTATTGGATGGAGTAGGAGGTGTGCCTAAGTTAAATCAACCTGACGGTATTCACCCAACAGCAGAGGGCGATAAGATTTTAGCAACTACAGTTTGGAAGTATTTAGCAGATTTATTGTAAATGAAAAAGTTAAACTGTCTTTTTTTATTAGTTGCAACTATTTTGGCAAGTAGTTGCGGTTACTTTAAAAAACAAGAAGAACCATTAGATGAAAGTAAATTAGTTTGCTTTATGGCTATAGATGAAAAAGATACAGCCTGGCTGAGTATAGATACCTCGCACAGGCTAATTAATGGCTATTTTAAAATGAGCTATGGTGGCGAAAAAGTTATGGATGGCCAAATAAAAGGAGAAATTAAAGGTGATACACTTAAAGCACACTACGATTTTAAAGTTAACAAAGTTGATAAATGGTACCGTAATCCTGTAGCCTTTTTGCAACAAGAGGGTAAATTGCTAATGGGCGTTGGCGAAATAAATATGATTTGGGGATCTCCATTTTTTAATGAAAAAGTTCCGATTGATTACGATAAAGGCCGTTTCATTTTTGATAGAATAACCTGCCCATAAATGGAAAAAACTTGTCCTTGCGGAAGCAATTTTAGTTACGTTGATTGTTGCCAGCCTTACCACCAAAATAAAATGCTTCCGCCTACACCAGAAGCTTTAATGCGCTCTCGTTATACGGCTTATGCTATGCATTTGGTAGATTATTTAATGGAAACTACACATCCCGCAAAGCGTATACTTTATAACAAAGTTGATATTGAAAATTGGGCGAAAAAAAATAAATGGTTGAGATTGGAAATCTGCCAAACAAATAATGATGTTGTAACGTTTAAAGCTTACTACGAGCATCAGTTGCAACTCGAAATCCATCACGAACGTTCTATACTTAAAAAAGACGGAAACAGGTGGTTTTATTTTTCGGGAAGCTACTTTAGCTAATGGTAACTGAAAGAATGTTTTAACATATATTTAATTTTTTTCTTTTGAAGAAATTATGAATGTAGCTAATCATGCTTTATATTTACGCTAATCATCAAACAAACTAAAGTGAAATTTACGTTCAAAAAGCCAGAGGAAGAAAGAAAGAGCATATTGATTGTGGAAGATGAACCAATGAGTGTTATGGTTCTGGAGAAAATATTAAAACCCTACGACTTTCAATTACATATAGCTGTTGATGGCTTAGATGCAGTAGAAAAATTCAGAAAACTAAAAACAGATTTAGTAATTATGGATCTTTACATGCCTAAAATGGATGGTTTCGAAGCTTCTAAAAAAATCAGAAAAATTTCTAGTACCACGCCAATAATCGTTATCTCTACAACAGATGTTACAGAAGAGCAACTTAAGGAAGAGATTGGTATAGATTATCTTTTAAAGAAACCGCTAAATATCAAAAAGTTTCAAGACTTTATACACATGCTTTTATTAGCTTAAAATACAAGCCCCGAGCATTAAGTTCGGGGTTTTTGTTTGTATAGCTATATTTCAATCGTTTTTTAACTTTGATGTATATCATTTAAATACACATGTTTTTTAAATCAATTAGATTGGTCAAAAAATCTGGCTATCCTGTACTAATTAAAATATGGGAAGAGTCGGTAAGAGCCACGCATCATTTTTTAACCGAAGATGATATTGTTCATTACAGACACAAAATTTTAACCGAATACTTTGACATGGTAAAGCTTTTTGGCTACTTTATAAACAACAAAATTGTTGGCTTTATTGGCATTCACGGCGATATGCTTCAAATGCTTTTTGTACATCCAGAAGCCATGGGAAAAGGAGTAGGTAAGTCATTGGTGAATTTCGCTATTAAGAAAAAAGGAATTAACAATGTTGATGTAAATGAGCAGAACGAACAAGCGGTGGGCTTTTATAAATATTTAGGTTTTGAGGTCGAAAATCGATTCGAGGTTGACGATGCAGGTAAGCCGTACCCAATTTTATCAATGCGCCTAAATAAAACATTAATTTGACTTTTTGTACTTGCAAGGCACAATTATTTGGTTACATTTGCTAAAAATAATAGTATTTTATATGATAGTTACCGTCCTTGCCATATTTGATGAGTTCGACAATAAAGCGCCATTAGCCAAAGTGTTAAGAGAGAGATTGTTGCGCATGGCTACCGAATTACAAGAAATACATCTTAAGCCTATTATGCAAATGCCACCTATGGATGGCGATGTGGTAATTTATATCAGCTATAATTTAAAATATGCCGTAAGGTGGAGTATTGTTAACGACGTGCCTGACTTTATTGAAAAGGAAATAGCACAAATCTGTGCGCTAAAAGGATACATTCCGTGGAAAAATGCCTCTTTAAATATTTTTAAGCAAATTAATAAGTAGACTTTGTCTAAGTATGCCTTATTGAAAAAATAGTTTAAAGAGCTTCCAAATATTAAAATTATACCTCTAGCACGCTAAAGTTAAATTTCAACTAGTTTTACGAATACAAAAAAGCCATTAGCTTTTAACATCCAATTAAAAACTAATGGCGTATAAGAAAAATCTACTAATAAGTAATTACCTGTTCTTCTAAATGTGCAGGCAATTCTCTATAGTTGTATTGCTGTCCGCGTAGTTGTGGTTCAAAACCAGCTTCTGCAATTGCCGTCTGAATTCCGTTTGCTGTAAAGCGGTGTGGTGCACCAGCAGCAGAAACCACGTTTTCTTCAATCATTATCGAGCCAAAATCGTTAGCGCCAGCATGTAGGCACATTTGTGCAACAGATTTACCTACAGTTAACCAGCTTGCTTGTATATTTTTAACGTTTGGCAACATAATTCTGCTCAAAGCAAGCATTCTTACATACTCATCGCCGCTTACGTTGTTACTAATGCCTCTTAAGCGTTTTAACAAAGTTCCATCATCCTGAAAAGGCCAAGGAATAAAGGCTAAAAATCCTTTTGCATGTTCAGGTTTTTCGCTTTGCACTTCTCTTATCCAAACCAAATGCTCAAAACGTTCTTCAATAGTTTCTACGTGTCCGAACATCATTGTGGCAGAAGTAGTAATATCAAGTTGATGTGCTGCTCTCATCACATCTAACCACTCTTTACCGCCACATTTTCCTTTAGAAATTAAACGCCTAACTCTGTCGTTTAAAATTTCTGCACCAGCACCAGGCAAAGAATCCATACCGTGGGCTTTAAGCTCTCTTAAAACTTCAGTATGGGAAATGCCTTCCAATTTAGCAACGTGAGCAATTTCTGGTGGACCTAACGCATGTAGCTTTAAATCTGGGAATAAATCTTTTAACTCCTTAAATAAATCAGCATAAAAACGCAAGCCTAAATCTGGATGGTGCCCACCTTGAAGTAAAAGTTGATCGCCACCTAAACGAAAAGTTTCTTCGATTTTTAGTTTGTAGGTTTCAATATCGGTAATATAGCTCTCGTCGTGCCCCGGTCTGCGGAAGAAATTACAGAATTTACAGTTGGCAATACAAACATTTGTAGTGTTTACATTTCTATCAATTTGCCAGGTAACCTTACCACTCGGAACTTGAATTTTTCGTAGTTCGTTAGCAACGTAAGCCAGCTCGGCAGTATCTGCATTATGATATAAAAAAACGCCTTCTTCTTGTGTTAAAAACTCAAAATTTAACGCTCTCTGTAGTAAATCTGCGGTATTCATTCACAAAGATAAATAAAAAAGGGATGAAGGTTGCGGGTTGATGGTTTAAGGTTTGTAAAAAAGTTCAGATTCTAAATAATCCTTTTAGTCTGTGTAATCATTTATCCTATATTTACGGCTCTAAAAAATACTATGGTAAATTTCAATCGTTTTACACTTGCTAATGGCTTAAAAGTTTTGGTTCATGAAGATCCGACAACGCCAATGGCTGTTTTAAATATATTATATGACGTGGGCGCAAGAGATGAAGAAGCTGGAAAAACTGGTTTTGCACATCTTTTTGAGCATTTAATGTTCGGCGGATCTGTAAATATTCCAAGTTACGATGAACCGTTGCAACGAGTGGGAGGAGAAAACAATGCTTTTACCAGCAACGACATTACTAATTATTATATTACTTTACCTGCAACCAATATAGAAACTGCTTTTTGGTTAGAAAGTGATAGAATGTTGAGCTTAGCTTTTTCTGAAAAAAGTTTAGACACCCAGCGTAATGTGGTAATGGAAGAATTTAAACAACGCTATCTGAATCAGCCTTATGGCGACGTTTGGTTAAAGTTGCGTCCGTTGGCTTATCAAACGCATCCCTATCAATGGGCAACAATAGGACAGGATTTAGCTCAAATAGAACATGCGAAAATGGAAGATGTAAAAGCATTTTTCAAAAAGCATTATAATCCTCAAAATGCGATTTTAGTAGTTGGAGGAAATGTAAATACAGAAGATGTTAAAGCGTTGGCCGAAAAATGGTTTGAACCTATTCCGGCCGGAGAAAAGTATGTGAGAAATTTACCAAAGGAATTGCCACAAACAGAAGCGAGAACTTTAACGGTAAATGCAAACGTACCCTTAAATGCAATATACATTGCTTTTAAAATGCCAGCAAGAAAAGACGCTAATTATCAAGTTTTTGATTTAATGTCTGATATACTTTCGCAAGGGCAGTCTTCTCGTTTGTACAATAGTTTACTTAAAGAACAACAGTTGTTTAGCGATATTAATGCTTACATAACCAGTAGTTTAGATGAAGGTTTGTTTATTGTTGAAGGTAAGTTGGTGGCGGGTGTTAGCACCGAAACTGCAGAGAAGGCAATTTGGTTGGAATTGCAAAAAATGGTAGATAACCAGGTTACTGAGGATGAATTAACCAAGGTTAAGAATAAATCAGAATCTATCATGCTTTTTGGCGAGATGAGTTTGCTAGACAAAGCTATGAATTTAGCATACTACGAACTTTTAGGCGATGCTGCAGATCTAAATATTGAAATTGATAAATATTTAGCTATTACTGCCGAGCAATTACAAACTGTGGCAAAAGACACTTTCAAAAAAGAAAAATCATCTACTTTATATTATTTAGCTAATGCTTAATAGAACTACAGCGCCTGATTTTAAACAGGTTAACGATATCAATTTTATTGAACCTACAAAACAAGAGCTAGATAATGGCATTAAGGTTTTTACGGTAAATGCCGGCGAGCAAGAGCTGGTACGAATTGAGTTTATTTTCGAAAACGTAAACTGGGATGAGAAAAAGCCCTTACAAGCTGTTAGTGTAAATAGCTTAATTAATAATGGTACAAAAACATTAACTGCTAAGGAAATTGCCGAAAAGGTAGATTACTATGGTGCATTTTTGCAAACGGAATATGGGGCAGACCATACAGTTATTACACTTTATAGCCTTAATAAACATCTTGAAGCCGTATTACCGATTATTTGGTCTATACTAAACGAAAGTGTTTTCCCGGCGCAGGAGTTAGCAATTTTTGTGCAAAATCAAAAGCAGAAGTTACAGGTAAACCTCAAAAAAAACGATTTCTTAGCACGAAAAGCATTTGCTAATGCGATTTTTGGGCAAACTCCATACGGTGTAGATATTAAGATAGAAGATTACGATGCTTTAATGCAAACCGATCTTTTAGCCTACTATAGCGCAGCGTTTAAACCGAGCAACTGTATAATTGTTGCAGCAGGTAAGTTTGAAAGACAAGAATTTGATTTGTTGAATAAATTCTTCGGAACAAACTGGGAGAATGATAAGCTATCTACTTCAAATCAGTTCGCTTTCTCGCCAATTGGCGGAAATGAAATCTATTTAGAGAAAGAAGATGCTGTTCAATCTGCCATTAGAATGGGTAATTTAAGCATTAACAGAACGCACAAAGATTTTCCTTCATTGCAAATACTTAATACGGTTTTAGGCGGCTATTTCGGTTCGCGTTTAATGACCAACATTCGTGAAGATAAAGGCTACACTTACGGCATTGGCTCTGGCATTGCATCCTTAAAAGATGCCGGCTATTTCTTTATCGCAACAGAAGTTGGCACAGATGTTTGTGCCAGTGCTTTGCAAGAAATTGAGAAAGAAATAGAATTGCTGAAGACGGATTTGGTAGCAGACGAAGAATTAAATTTAGTTAGAAACTTTATGCTAGGGTCGTTGTTAGGTAGTTTGGAAAATGCTTTTTCTCACGCAGATAAGTTTAAAAATATCTACTTCTCTGGTTTGGGTTACGATTATTACACCAATTACATTGCAACCGTTAAAAGCATTACCGCAACAGAAATTAAAAGTATTGCAAATACCTATTTAAATTGGGATGCAATGACAAAAGTTGTAGTCGGTAAAAAATAGTTGTAAAGTTTTATGAATAACATCCTAGCGGAAAAAGAGGCTTATCAGTACGTGCTAAATCCAGATTTATCAACTATTGATTGGGATAATGTACTGCATCTATTTCAAGAAGTTAATTGGAAACATCGCATTGCGGAAGAAATAGCTAAAGCATTTAAGCTTAGTACCACTACGCTTTTTATTTATCACGAAGAAAAGATAATTGCTTTCGGTAGGGTAATAGGAGATGGGAGATATTATGCCATGCTAGCCGATATAGTGGTAGATCCAGCTTATCAGGGTAAAGGCTTAGGAAAATATTTGGTAACCAGGTTGAATAATCAGCTTGAAAATTACCATTTCGTAAATTTAAGTGCGGCACCTGGAGCTGATGATTTTTATAAAAGCATGGGCTGGAAAAAACAAACCACAGCTTTTATTTGGCCACAGGGTCCAAAACAGTTACGGCAACATTGCGAGCCTGAGAAATAAAAATAAACGCCCCTGATTTGGGGCGTTTGTTTTTATTCTGCTTTTGTAAGTACTGCTTTTAACTTGTCGGCCGCAACAATTTTCTTGTTGAATTCTACATATTCATTATACTTTTCTGGCGGAAAGCTCTTAGCTGTCATGTTTTGCACACGTGTATAAACAATTTGGTTTTCTTTACTAGAAAATTTAGCGCTGTAAGATCCAAATTCAGACGCAATGTTTACGTCTTTTGGTAAGAATTCTATACTATAGCCTTTTGGTAGGGAATAAATGATTTCATCTTCATCTTCATAACTAAAAGACACTGCAAAATGTGTTTTTCTATTATCAATTTTAGCAGGTACGCTTTCTCTCCTGTTAGTTAAATTTACGGTTAAAAAAGCCTTGTCGCCTCCTTTGGTTAATAATTGGTTCGTCTTAAATTTCAATTCTTCATTCATTATTGGCAAAGCTTTGTCAGGTTGCTCAAACTTAAACGAGGTAAGCTCACTTGCCGGAATGTTATTCCCTTCATTAATTCGCTTCCTTTGTTCTGTAGGTTCAATTAATAGCATTTGCATGTTATCTTCAAATTGTGCATTTGCATAGATTGATTTTATAGCTATAGTAGCGTTTCCATCTTCGCTAAACAATACATTTGTTTTTCTACGCTGGTAATTGTCTTTTGCATTATAAATTGGAGTTCTCACAATCCTTCCACCATCTTCTGTAATCATTAAGACGTTTCTATCCGCATTATCATGCCCAATAAATCCCATCGGGTTATATTGACTTGTACATTCTAAAAATGTAGTATCATTTGCCAACGGCACTGCAAGTATCATATGGTTTGCCTGGCCCATACTGGCGTAGTTAGGATTTAAGCCGGGCATTCCATTTCCAATAACGATTAAATTCGATTTAATTCCAGCTTCATTTAATAAAGCTTTCATGTAATTTGATAAGGCTTTACAATCTCCGTAATTTACTTGTGCAACTTTCTCCGCTAATATTGGCTTAAAGCCTCCAATACCTAGTTGGACACTTACGTAACGTGTGTTTTGTTGCAAATAATTATAAAGTTTGCTAATTTTTTCTTTCGGATTTTTAGCGTCTTTAATCAGATGCTGAACTTGTAACTTTGTAGCTGGCGGAAGCGTATTTGAATTTTCGTTTAATTTGTGCATCCAAGCACCAAAGTTTTTCCAATTATCAAAGTTGCCCGTAGTATTATCGTACTCAAATTGATTTGGAGAAACCTTAACCCAATCGATAATATTTTCTATTCCTACACTTAAAGGTTCTTTTACAATTGCCGGCGCATTAGTGCTCGACCATTTATACAGTGTCTTATCGCCGACTTTTGCAGAATCTGTGACAAGACCTTTGCTCGTTAAAAATTTAATATTTATACAAGCATTTTTCGAAAGATTATAGGCAGATTTTTCTGTAGAAATACCGTAGCCTTTTACAGCTCTCCACGACGGTATAGAGAGTATGCCTCTAAAATCCTGAGTATAACTATACTCGATAGTGTAAGGATAGAATGTGCTGTAGAATTTTAAATGCTTTAACCTGTTGTCTTCAAAAATTGAGTAATCAGAAATTAAGCTCTGATCTCTGATATCCGCAGTTTTGTATTCTTTAACTTTTTTGCCAGAAGCATCATAAAGAGTTGCTTTAATATTGTAAATATTTGAGAATTTATCATAAACCTCAGCCATTTCCGCAAAGTCGTCGCCGGCTTTGTTTAGTATAGTTATCGCAATTTTATAATCAACTTTTCCTGCACCTATACTTTTAAGTTCGAAACTTTGTTCTTCATTTCTAACCACTGCAACCGCATCTTTTAATAAGCTCTCCGGAATTTTAGTTGCATCGTAATTGGATTGAGCTTTAACGCTTAAAAAAACTCCAGAAAATAATAATGCTATAAATAGTGTTCTCATTAGGCTTTCTTTTTAAATACAATTTGTTCTGCTTGTTTTTGTACAATTGCTTTAAACAATTCTTTTAAGTGAAAATATTCCTCCGGCGTATAAAATGATTTGTTTATTTCTATTACGCTTTTTACAAGAAGCGATTTTCCTTCAGAAACGTAACTTATAATAAAACTTCCTCTGTTATCCGGAATTTTAAAAGCTCCACCTTTTGGCAGTTTATCAATTTCATATTCTTCCGGAAAATTTACAGTAATTCGAAAACTTTCTTTTAAGGGGTAAGCAAAATCGACAGGAAACAAGCGCTCTTCATGCTTAAACATGTTCTCTTTGGTTCTTTCGAAAAGCAAAGGAGTAAAGTAAACTAGGTTACCGGCTTCCTCTACGTTATCTTCAATTGCAATATTAAAAGACTCTGTTAAAAGCGCATCTAGACTATCTAAATTAACAACTTTGTAGTTTTTTATTTCTAATCCAGTTTTATCCTTTTTATAATTTTTTAAAAATTCAGCCTCGTTGTTTGTTGTTCTGTACCTATTACGAAGATTAAGAGCAGAATATCCTTTTGAATATAAACTCAGATTACCGTTAAGCTTATTTTCTTTATCCAATGTTAAAAAATAATTATAAATTTTTTCAGTCGCCACGCTCGGCTCTGTGGTAATCCAGTTTCCGGTTTTTGTGGTTAAATTGGTAACAAAACCTTGGTGACTCAAATTATCATAATGTATCATGCCCATCGGAAGATCTTTATCAGTAGCATCTAGCAAAACTTGTTTGTTATTCATGTTTACCAGTGCAATCACATTGTTGAACTTTGATATAATTGGATTTCCTGGGTGTACTCCGTTTTCTCGAGTGCTTATTAAAACAGGATATGCCGTTACTTTGGCTTCTTTTAATAGATTTAACAAACATAAATTTATATCGCCAGAGCTACCGGATTTCTTTTCAAATATGGTTTTTGGATTTGGACTCGTAGCATAAAAGCTGTACTCATCGTTCCATTTTATGTTGTTTTTCACATAATCAAAAATCAGTTTTGTGACTATGGCAGTGTCTTTTTCGCCTTTTAAAATTGTAGGTAGAAGCGTTTTTGCAGTTGAATTTTTAGTGATGTACGCACCGAAATTTTCATCAGTAGATAGGCCGTCGATAAGTTTTGGCCAAGTTCCATTAAAGTCTTTAAATGCTTCGCCAGGAAAACGAGTGCCTTGCAGTTCGAAATCAATTGTTGGCCTATAATCGTCTAAAGTCGTAATGTAAGCTTCATCTTTAAGCGCCGGAACATTTTCTAGCACAAATTGATCAAGCGTAGCAGCAGACGTTAATCCGGCAAGGTAATGGGCATTAACTTGCTCGTGCTTAGTGCGCTTTACATCTAAGTATCCAGTGAAATTACTTTTGTAAACAAAATACTCTGGAATGCTTACGTTGTATTCGGTATATAATGTTGGTATATCACTTTGAAAACTAAAACCTCTTAGATTAAAAATGAAGTCGGACTTGATTTTATATTTATATTCTAGAATCGAACCTTCCTTAACGTTTGGCAGGGTAAATTTCTTAATGGTGAACTTTTTGTTAAACTCTTCAGAGAATTTAGCGTCCTTTCCAATTTTGCTGGTAATCATTTTGCCATCAACCATGTTATAGGTTGCAGCTTCCATATTGTTCAAGTCTTCTTTGGCACTATTGCTACTTCTGTATAAATTAATTTTATAGTTGGCTAAATCGTAGCCACTTTTATTTAATACTTTATAACGAATATGTCTTTCATAAACATAAACCCAGCCACTACCAATGGTATATTCGAAATAACAATTTCCGATGTCGAAAATTTTAAGAGCTGCAGCAGCAGAGTCTTGACCAGATGCTTTTAGTTCAAATTCTTCTGGTGAAATTTTACCGAATTTAAATTCTTTTTTTTGTGCATAGACAAAACAGTAGGACAGAGATATCCCTAGAATAATCAAGAGAGCTTTAATTTTCATAATTGCGTAATTTATTATTCTAATATGCTAAAGTTTTAATAATATTTAAAGAGCTTACAAGAATCTTTTTTCACAACGTGATGAGAATCCTATTTTGTAACATCCGTGCTATTGCTAATAAAAGTCACTTTGACGTTTAATTTATTGTTGTAAATTTGGTAGGCCGGTATAACCAAATTATGAACAAAATCTTTTCAATTATTTTATTGTCGCTTTGCGTTAAAATAGCTTTTGGACAAAAAGTAAAGCTTACTTCTGAAAAGGATATGAAAGGCTATTTGATGGTTTATTTTAAGGATGACACCCATGGCGTACATTTTGCGCTAAGTACTGATGGCTATACCTTTACAGCATTAAATGGTAACAAACCTGTTATCACCGGAGACAGTATTGCTACACAAAAAGGAATTAGAGATCCATATATTACCCGAGGCAAAGACGGCTATTTTTATATGGTAGCAACCGATTTGCATATTTTCGGTAAGGAAAACAAATTAAGAATCACGCAGTGGGAGCGACCTGAGAAAGATTTTGGCTGGGGGAACAATCAGAGCTTGGTTTTAATGCGTTCTAAAGACTTGATTAATTGGACACATCATTCTATAAGAATTGACAAAGCCTTTGCCGGGTTCGAAAACATTGGCTGTGCATGGGCTCCAGAATTAATTTATGATGATGCAGTTGGTAAAATGATGATTTATTTTACGCTTCGTTTTGGCAATGGAGCCAATCAACTTTATTACGCTTACGTAAACGATGATTTTAAAACGCTTTACTCGGCTCCACAGCCACTTTTCCAATATCCTAAAAAAGATAAAAGCGCCATTGATGCGGACATTATTAAGTTTAAGGATCATTATAAAATGTTCTACGTAGCACATGATGGTACGCCCGGGATAAAAATGGCTTCATCTAAAAATATTAACTCAAATTACGTTTACGACGATAAATGGTACGATCCAGAGCCTAAAGCATGCGAAGCGCCAACAGTTTGGAAACGTATTAATGAAGATAAATGGGTTTTGATGTATGATATCTACGGAATTAATCCGCATAATTTCGGCTTTAGCGAAACTAGAGATTTTGTAAACTTTACTGATTTAGGCCATTTTAACAAGGGAGTAATGAAAACGACAAATTTTACATCGCCAAAGCATGGCGCCGTTATACATCTAACCAAAAAAGAAATTAACAGCCTTCAAAAACATTGGAAGAAATAACACGATAATAAATATGAATAAAATAATCCCATTGGCGTTTCTGCTCCTATTATCATTTAATAGTTTTGCACAGCAACAGAATGATGAAAAAGCAATTTCTGGTTACTTATTTGCTTATTTTGAAGGTTCTGGCGATAATCAGCTACAAGAGCAACTTCGTTTTGCAACAAGTAGTAATGGTACAGAGTGGTTTGCGCTTAATGGCAATAAACCGGTTTTGAAAGCTACCGATATTAGTAAAACGGGAGGGATTAGAGATCCTCATTTATTACGTGCTAATGATGGAAAAAGCTTTTATCTCACCGCAACGGATATGTTTACCGTTAAAAATGGTTGGGAGCATAATTCGGGAATAGTTTTGCTTAAATCGAGTAATTTAACAGATTGGACATCTTCGAGAATAGATTTGGCAGAATTGTATCCAAAGAAATTTGGCAATGTGAAATGGGTTTGGGCTCCGCAAACAATTTACGATGCAAAGGCTGGAAAATACTTGGTATATTTTACTATTCGTTTTAAGGGCGATGAAAAATTGAATTTTTATTCGGCTTATGCCAACAAAGACTTTACCGGTTTTGAAAAAGAACCCAAACTAATGTTTGCGCCTAAAGATGGCGCAATTGACGGCGATATAGTTTATAAGGATGGTACTTATCACTTCTTTTTTAAAGGAAATACGAAAGAAGCTGGCAAAGAAGTAAAAAACGGCATCAAAAAAGCAACTGGTAAATCTTTGCAAGGCCCTTGGATAGAAGGTTTTGATTACTTGGATGTTTATGCAGGTACGCAAACTGCAGTTGAAGGCTCGAGTATTTTTAAGCTAAACAGTAGCGATGACTATATTTTGATGTATGATTTGTATAAAAACGGAAAATATGAGTTTCAGAGAAGTAAAGATTTAAATACGTTTACCAAAAAAACAGAAGGATTTGCGAAAGATTTTAATCCTAGACACGGGAGCGTAATTGGTATTAGTAGGGAAGAAGCAAGACGTTTAAATAATAAATGGGGTGGCGTTAGAGAATCGATGTTACAGCCTCTTATGTTTGGCGAACGCCATGAATTTAAGGCTACTGGAAATCCTATTATAAAACACTCTTATACAGCAGATCCTGCCGCTCTGGTAGAAGATGGCAAGGTTTGGCTTTTCGCAGGTCATGATTTTGCTGGCGGACAGAAAAACTACAAGATGAAAGATTGGTTGGTATATTCAACTACAGATTTAACTAATTGGACGGAATACCCTGTTCCAATGAAGATTACAGATTTTTCATGGGCTAAAAGTGGAGATGCTTTTGCCGGTCATGTTGCCAAAAAAGACGGTAAATACTATTGGTATATAAGTACCAATTGGTCGGGTATTGGCGTTGGAGTTTCTGATAAGCCGGAAGGTCCTTACAAAGATGCGCTGGGAAAACCGCTACTTACAAATAAAGATTGTTTTGCTTCAACGCATTCATGGGCCTGTATAGACCCAGCCATTTACACCGACGAAAAGGGTGATTCATGGATATTTTGGGGTAATAGGGAGTGTTACTACGCAAAGCTTAAACCAAATATGATTGAAATTGATGGCGAGGTTAAACAAGTGAAATTTGATGGTTTCGACTTTACTGAGGCACCATGGATACACAAACGTAACGATTGGTATTACCTGACATATGCTAGCGGTTTCCCAGAAAAATTAGCTTACGCGATGAGCAAAAGTATTACCGGTCCGTGGGAATACAAAGGGCTTTTGAATGAGATTGCTGGAAATAGTAATACTAATCATCAAGCAATTATAGACTTTAAAGGGAAGAGTTACTTTATATACCATAATGGTGCGTTACAAACCGACGGTAGCAGTTACAGTAGATCGATAGCTATAGAAGAATTATTTTATAATGCGGATGGTACGATTAAAAAAATTGTTATGACTACTGAAGGGGTAAACGGAAAATAAGTGTATTTGATAAAAGCGTGATGTTGAGCCAAACGATAAATTGGAAGCAAAATTAATTAGCTTGTTTTGGTAGATCTTCTAACGATGTGTTTAAAGCTCCATCATCTGATTTTTTGATAACGGTTAACTCACCATTTAGTTCCATAACAACGGCCCTAACGTCATCAACATTCTCGATTCGATACTGTCTTATTTCCGCATATACTTCTTCTTCGGTAATCAATTCTCGCTTCATCACCTCCTCTACAAACTTGCCGTTGTAAAAAAGGAGGGATGGAGTTGAGTTGATTGCCTTTTCTAACATGGTAGATTTTTTAGCGAGATAAGCCAATAGATACTGTAAAACAATAATAACAATTAATGCTATACAGCCCTCGGCTACAGTTGTTTTTAGCAACATCATCGATGAAAGTGTGGAACCCAAGGTAACCGATACTACAAAATCGAAAGCATTTAACTTAGCGAGCGTTCTTTTACCAGAAATTCTGATAAAGATGAAAAGGGCTAAAAATGAAATAGATGCACAGATGGCAATATGGTAAAGTGTTTCCCAATCTTTAAAAAGGTATTTTTCTATCATGCTTTATACATTAGCTGATAGTAGTACAAGCCCCGAATAGAAATGTTTTAGAATAGGTTAATTTGTTACCGCAATTAAGGGTATGGTGAACCAAAACTCGCTTCCTTGCCCAAGTGTACTTGATGCTCCAATTTCACCTTGATGATTCCTAATAATTTCAGCACAAATAAAAAGTCCTAAACCTAAACCAGAATAATCTCTGCTAGACCGATCTGCACGCCAATATCTGTCAAATAAATAGGGGAGCTGTTCGCTTGGCATTCCTGGTCCATTGTCTTTAACCGAAATTCGAACATCGTTTTCAAATCGTTGCACCTTAAGTACTATTTCTCTAGAGTTTGGTGCGTATTTTACCGCATTGTTCACAAAGTTTGTAATCACCTGATCTATTCTGTGCTCATCTGCAATAATTTCTACTTCTCTGTCGCCTTCTAACTTCAATTCGTAATAATTATCGGCACGTATATGCGTACAGCAGGTTTCTAAAAGTTCCCAAGGCTTAAACTTTGTTTTTTCTAACTGAAGTTTTCCTTCCGTATAACGACTAATGTTCAGCAAGTCATCAACCAACGTTGTAACTTTTTCAATTACTTTTTTTGATGATGTAATTAATCGTTCGGCATTGGGAGAGTTTAGTGTTTGCTTCAGTCTATCTAATAACTGAATATTGCCTTGTAATGCCGTGATGGGTGTTTTTAATTCGTGACTAGCGATGCTTAAAAAGTCGTCTCTTCGTTGTTCATGCACTTTCTTATCACTAATATCTTGCGTAACGCCGATTAAATTTGTTGCATTTCCATTATCATCATACTTAACTTTTCCATTTGCATGTATCCATCTCAAAGCGCCATTGGGCGAATTTATTTGGTATTCTGCTTCGTAAATGTCATTATTTGCAATAGCATCTTCGATTTTTTTTCTAACTGTTTCTCGCTGAGATGAAACTATTGAAGCGTAAAAATCTTCCAAGTCAAAATCCTGATTAATGTTTAGGCCGAAATTAGACCTGCTTTGTGCAGACGAAGTAATCTTTCCGGTTCGTAAATCCAGATCGTACGAACCTAATTTGCCAGCATTAAGCGCCATATTTAACCGTTCGTTTGTATCGGTTACAATATTTCGGGCAACTATCTGTTCAGTAACCTCATTGGCAACAATCATAATAGAAATTGTTTTCCCATTGTCGGCAGTTATTGGTTTGTAAATAAAATTGAAGTAACAATCTTCTAATTTTCCCTTACGCATCAAACTAACCTTCATTCCATTGCCTTCAAAGCTTAGCCCAGAGGTATAAACATCATCTAAAAGCTGTAAAAATTCTTGGCCACGTAATTCCGGTATAGCATCTGTTAAAGGCAAGCCAAGTACAGTTTCTGATTTACCCCACAAAAATAACAATTCCCTATTGGCAGAGCCGATGATCAAATCTCGACCAGAAAGAATCCCAATGGCTACAGGCGCATCAGAAAGTGTTGCAAGCGCTTGTTTCTCGCTTAGAGAAAGTGCAAGGTTATCTGCAATTAAAATAGAATTTGAGTGATGTAAAACTTGATTAGTTTTTTCTAAATCCTTATGAAAAACTTTTAACTGATTATTGGCGGCTTCCAGCAGCTCGTTGGTAGAGAGATACTCTTCATTAAGTGTGGCTAAATCTTCATTTATTGTCTGATATTCTTCATTTATAGCTTCGTACTCTAGATTTGCTTTTAATAGCTCGTTTTTTAACTTCTGTTCGGTAGCTTCGCGTTCGGCAACTGCCCTCCACGCATTTATTCTATCGCTAACTTCGGTTGCGGTATGCAAAATACAAAAAACATCGCCTTGCGCATTTTTTATCGGGCGATAAACGAAATCAAAAAAGAATGTTTCTAGTTTTCCATTAACCAATAATGTTGCAGGGGTATCCTTCGCCTCGTACAATTCTCCGGTTTTCCAAGTATTTTTTAACAACGTGGTAAAAGGCTGCCCTTTCATTTCTGGTAAAGCCTCTTCAAAACTTTTGCCTATAACATCTTCGCCCTTTCCCCATATCTGTAGCATGCCCTTATTTGCAAATCTAATGGTAAGGTCGCTATCGCTGTAAATCGCGGTAGCATCGTTTGATAATAAAAGAATTTTCAATAGCACATCATCAGCTAATGTGCCGGGGAAATTAACCATATTTATACAGATAGGGGCTTAACAAAAATAATTAAAATGCTTAACAAACTGAACCTAATAAAGTTGAAAATTACTCTTATTTAGAATATAAGAATACATTGCAATCTATTTCAATTGTATTAATTTTTGTAGATTTGGTAAATCCATAAATCAAACGCTTTTGCCTAAATTAATGCAGTTATTGAGAAACAATTATCGTACGGTTTTTGCCAGTACTTTTGTTGTTGTATCCCTTTACCTTGCTTCGTTGCATAGCTACATGCTTTTTCACTGCTTGGTTGAGCTGTTTTCTATCGTGGTTGCGTTTGCTGTATTTATTGTTACTTGGAATTCTAGAAGTATGCAAGACAATAAATACTTACACTTGTTAGGCATCTCGTATATCTTTATTGGTGGATTGGATTTGATGCACATGCTGGGCTTTAGGGATATGCAGGTGTTCAATGTAGACGGTTATCTTTCCAATCAATTTTGGATTGCAACTAGAATAATGGCCGCGTTAACCTTACTTGGTGGCTTTGCGTTGTTAAAAAGACAACAACGTATAAATTCTGATTTGATTTTTTTAGGTTATCTTATCACATCGATATTAATAATACTTTCGATTTTGGTATGGAAAAACTTTCCGGTTTGTTTTATAGAAGGCGTAGGACAAACGCCATTTAAAATTTATGCTGAATATGTTATAATTGGTTTATTAACAGTAGTTGCGGTACTATTATACCTGAAGAGAAATAACTTTAGCGAAACGGTTTACCAATTAATTCTGGTGTCGGTTATTATTACTGCACTTAGCGAAATCTGTTTTACGGTTTACACCGTTAATGATGGTTTGGCAAATGAACTAGGGCATTATGGAAAGCTTATTGCCTATTTTTTAATTTACAAAGCTATTGTAGAAACTGGATTTACAAACCCAACCCGTTTAATTTTTAGTAACTTAAAAGCTAGTGAAGAGGAGTATAAAACGTTAGCCAATAATTTGCCAGATGTGGTTATGCGTTTTAACGAAAATCTACAGAATATCTTCTCAAATTTTACCAATCGGGATGGTAGAGCTAGCGAAAATAATAAGTTAATTATGTTGCTTGAGCCTTTGCTATTGATAGCTAGACAAAATCAAGCAGAACATAAAGATCATTTACGCTTGGAATATGATGACCATATTGTTTTCTATAAAGTGCACATCGTACCAGAGTTTTCTGCAAATAAACAAGTAACTAGCTTTTTGGTAATTTGCCAAGACGTTACCGAACTTAAACAGGCAGAACAACAATTAAAAGCCTTAAACGAAACGAAAGATAAAATTTATTCTATTGTAGCGCACGATTTAAAGAACCCATTTACTTCGCTACTCAGCTACAGCCAAATTATACAGGTTAAAGCGCATACCTTAGGTACTGAAAAGGTTAGCCAAATTGCTAAAAGCATGAACCAAGCTGCCAAAGAAGCATATGCCTTGCTAGAAAATCTACTGAATTGGGCAAGTTTGCAATCTGGAATGTTGAAGGCCACCCCAGTTCCTATTTGTATTAAAACTCTTTTTATAGGCATAGAAAAACTCATGGGTCCGGCAGTTCAAGCTAAAGCTATTGCGCTTAAGTTTAGCGTTGCTGATGAGATTGGCGTATTGGCGGATCAGCAAATGCTTGAAACAATTTTAAGAAACTTGATTTCTAATGCCATTAAATTCAGTTATGAAGGTAGTTCGATAACTGTAAGCGCCATACAAGATGGTTCTAACTGTCTATTCACCGTAACCGATCAAGGTATTGGTATTGCTGAAACTGAAAGCAAACGGCTTTTTGAGGCCGGCCGAAAATATACTATAGTAGGTACGCACAAAGAATCTGGCACAGGCTTAGGTTTGATGTTGTGTAGAGAGTTTATTGAGGCTAATAATGGCCATATTTGGGTCGAAAGCGAGTTGGGTGAGGGAAGTAAGTTCTTTTTCACCTTGCCATCGTCATCGCGGTAGACTAATCTTTTCTGCCGAGTATTAAAAAACCTAAAGCCGCAACAGCTAATAGTCCGCCTGCAATATATTTTCTGTGGGCCTTTGGTTTACCTGGCAGACCCCAACCTCCGTGAACAGAATTACCGAAACCAACCGGGTTAAACAAATTTCCGGAGCTCGTTTCCATCGGTTTTGCATGCTTTAAATAATTGCTAATTACTGCATTTGCAATTTTTCTTGTTAGGGTTGGAAGCAAGGAATGAGACAATCGCAATAATACTGATGTACTTCCAATCATTAGTTCTGGCTTTGGCCTTTCGGCTAAGCTAACTATACTTTGCGCTATCCTAACAGGATCGTAAACTGGCGGAGCTGGTTTAATTTGTTTGCCGGTATAATTTGCCGCATGCTGAATACCTGGCGTATCTAAAAATGCAGGGTATGCATCGCAAATATGTATAGATGGGAAAGAGGATAGCTCTGTTTTTAGTGCTGCGCCAAAACCGCGTAAGCCGAATTTGCTTGCACTGTAGGCTGCGCCAAATGGTACTGGTAAAAATCCACCTATCGATATGTTATTTATAATTATTCCTTTTTTTTGCTTTTTGAAGTAGGGTAAAACCGCATGTGCGCCATGCATATATCCCAAAAGATTTGTATGGATTACTTGTGTGTTTATTTCCATTGGTGTGGATTCGAAATTTCCAACCGCCAGCACGCCGGCATTATTAATCCATACATCTATGCCTTGGCCAAATTCATCAGCCTCTGCTGCCAAGTTAATAACCGAGCGATAATTTGATACGTCTGTTTCTACAAATTTTACTTCTGCACCTAATCGCCAACACTCTGTAGCCAATTCTTCTAAGGCAACCACATTTCTAGAAGCTAGTATCAGTCGCTCTCCACGTTCTGCAAATGCCAATGCAATTGCACGTCCTACACCACTTGATGCTCCAGTTATCACAATCGTTTTAGTACCATCTTTCATACCCAGAATAACCCAAGTAAAATGAAATTGTTTAAGGTTAATTTTAATCTGTGTAAAATTCTTAGAACCAATACCAGTCTAGGATGTTGATCTTACAACGTTAAGTTTTGCGACGCATAACTTCAGTTTAACCTAAAATAAAATGAAAAATACACTAATACCGCAACAACAATCTGGAAGTGAGGTAAACATTCAATCTGAAAGTAAATTTAATAGCTTAGCTGATGCAAAGTCCTTTTACTCTTTAGCAAAATTACGTTTGCTAGACGTTAACAATTGGGAAAGAACCTGTGGCACAACCGCAACAACTTTTCAGTTAATGCTAGCCGATGGCTTACCATCTTTTAGGTTAGAGGTTGGAAATTTAATAAGAATAGACATTCCCGGGCCTGGAACGATAACCGGCGACGGCTATGATTGGGTACGTATAGAAGAGATTGCAGAAAGCGACAAAAATGACTTGGAAGAATGGATGGGGTTTAGGGTGCGACCTTGCGCAAGTCCGATCAATAGTGATGAAGCTACAGCGCACTTTTTCTCTGAATCAGCAACATCTACTTTTATTGTTAAAAGAATAGAAAATAAGGTTGTTGCAGAGATGCACGGACGTAATGAAACACCAAATGTTGATAACGATAAAATAGTAGACGGAATTAGAAATACAATTGTGGGCTGGTCGGCAAAAATGGGTTTGTCTTATCCACAGTGGAAATTTCTGGTAGACGGTTTGGTAAAAACGGATTCATGAGACGGTGCTATGGATAAGAAATTTTATGCAGGTACTAGCGGGCTTATTTTACCTGTACCTAACAAGCTGCATTATCCAGAAGCATTTAAAGAAAAAAGTAGGTTAAGCTATTATGCTTCTTTACAAAATAGCATAGAAATAAATAGTTCGTTTTACAAATTACCGCAAGCAAAAACAGTCTTGAAGTGGGCCAATGAGGTGCCTGATGATTTTAGGTTTACATTTAAAGTTTTTAAAGAGATTACACATCTTAAACAGTTGGCTTATAGTATCGATACAGTAAATAGATTTATGGATGTTGTAGCCAATGTAGGTGATAAAACTGGTAGTTTATTAATTCAATTTCCACCTAGCGTAACGGTAAAATACCTAGGTCAAATTGATAAATTACTAGCGCAGTTTAAACGTGCCGATCAGGAAAATTTATGGGATTTTGCGGTTGAGTTTAGACACAAATCTCTTTATATGACAGAAAGTTATGAAGTTTTAAAACAGCAAGGCATGGCAATGGTAATACATGATAAAGCAAAAGTTGCCAGCCCCATGATCACGCTAGGAGATGAGTTTGTGTACGTAAGACTTCACGGTCCGCAAGGCGATTATAAGGGCACATATACTTTTGATACGCTTTCAGAGTATGCAGTGCTAATTTCTGAATGGCTCCAGATGGAAAAAAGAGTTTATGTTTACTTCAACAATACAATGGGTAATGTTTATGAGAATTTACAATCTCTTAAAAAAATGGTGGGTTAAGTTTTAGGCGTTGTATCGAGGTTTGGTAATTTTCACTTAATTCTGCTTATTCTATTAAGCCGTTGCTTACAGCAAATTTTATTAAAGTGGCTGTATTTAGGGCATTGGTTTTTCTAAGTAGATTTTGTCTATGACCCTCTACCGTACGTCTGCTTAAAAACATTTTTTCTGCAATTTCTTGATTGGTTAAGCCATTTCCGACATGCTTTAACACCATAACTTCTCTATCGCTAAATACTGAGTGGTCTGTACTTGGTTCTCTAATTATTCCTTTTTGGCTAAATGCTTTAGAAGTAATGAGGCTACAGATATATTTCCTTCCCATTAATATCCTATCTATCGCAAAAGACATCTCGGCAATATCTGTTTTTTTCGAAAGAAAAGCATCTGCTCCGGCCTGCATGCAGTTAGCCACAATAGGAAGTTCATCATGCATTGTTAAAAACATTACTTTAACTGAAGGGTGACTGAGTTTGATCTGTTCTAAAACATCTAATCCAGTCATGTCTTTAAGTGACAAATCACTTATTAGCAGATCAACATTGGCTTGGTCTAAATAGTCTAGAGCTTCCTTGCCTTCGGCAAAAATATCTAAAACATGCATATCAGGTATCTGAGAAATAAGTTGTTTCAGCCCCGAGGCAACCAATAATTGGCTATCTAATAAAATAATATTCATTTGCTGTAAATTGCTAAAAAGGTACTATACTAAAACTGATTCGTTTTTCAACATATAAACCAAGCTTCCAACAAACTTAGGGTGCTTAATGTTTTAAAGTCACAATTATCTACTACAATAATTTGAACTATGTTACGGGTTAAACTTTTTTATGCTAAAGTTGTTCTTGAAGGTAATCGCTATTAATTAAAAATAATTTTTATGTCTAAAAAGAAAGAAATATCAAAAGATAATGTTGCGCCTAGAGATGGTTATGACAACACTGGAACACAAGGTAAAGATTCTCTCTCAGATGATGCGTTTACTGGAAGTTCTAAAAAGCCCGCCGAACAAAATGGAAACAGCGAGAGTGGGACCGGTAGTTCTTCCAAAAGTTTTCCAGATCTAAAAACAGAAGAATAAAGTTTTAATATTAAGCTCCGGTAAGCCGAATGTTTTTAGCTACAGAGTCAATCAGCTTCGTTATGTCGAAGGGTTTGGAAAGGAAATTGGCTCTCGGAAACTGCTTACGAACATAAATGGGGTCTTCATGTGCAGACATAATCAACACCGGAACATCTGCTGTAGCGGGGTTTTGTTGCAGTTCTCTATAAATATCTAAACCGTTACCATCTGGTAACATAACATCCAGAATATACATTTGCGGAATTTCGTTGCTATTTTCTTTAAAATCTTTAGCACAGGAAAAAGTGCTCATGTCATAATTTTCTTCTCCAAGTATGTAGGGGTAAAGATCACGAATGCTTTCGTCATCTTCTAATATAAATATTTTAGGTCTCATAGGTGCTGGGTTGATAGTGAACTAACGGAAACCAGTACTATGTTGTTTTTAATATTACGTACTATTTCGGTGAAATACGTAAAAACACGTATTTATCGCTTTCTTTTTACTGTAAAATTTACTAAATTATTTATTTAGAAGTATTTATCTAACGTAATTCCATAAGCGAGGTTTAAATTTTCCCTGTCGGTAATATTCATTTTGTTATAATTTAAAGTGGTATTTAAGCTAATCCATTTTCTAAGTTTTATACCTATGCTATTAGATAATCTTAGGATATGATCTCCTTCACGCTCAAAAGAACTTTGTAAGAAATTTCCCCCTTCAAACACAACTAATTCCTTAATGGTAAAGCGATATTGAATGCGAAAAGAATTTCTGTAAGTGTCGTAAATTTCGTTGCTTAAAAGATTACTTTTATCATAAAGTACACCATTGCTTACATTAAGGTAAGCATTTTCCCTATCAACTATGTTGTAAGCGATACCAAGACCTGCCAATACCTGATGGTTAATTTTAAGAGAGTAACTTGTATTGTAATTTAGCAATCCCCAATAATAGAAATGAGGAAATGTTTTGTAGAGGTTAAAATTTAAAGTAGAGGAGAAGTCGTTGTTACTTAATTTGCTATTCTGCTTACCATATAGCCAAGTATTGGTAGAATTAAACACGATGCTTTTTCGCTGTATTCCAAACGTTAGTGCGTTGTTAAGTAAATAAGCATTTTCTGTATTTGTTCTGTTTACCGAGCCAGCTGCAGAAAGTTTAAGGTGGTGCGCCGTAGTGTCAGAAAATTGCGCATTTGCCTCCAGTGATATTAACAGAAAACAGCCAAGTACATATTTCTTCATAGTCAAAAGAACAGCTAACTCAGAAATATGTTCGGCGTAATTAGTAGTATTAAAAAAACAGAAAGATGTTTTCTGTTAGCCAAAATGCTAAAGTAGTCCGTTTTTGCAGGCGTATCTTACTAACTGAGCTGAGTTTTTAACGCCTGCTCGCTCGATAAGCGTTTGTCTATGCCCCTCAATAGTTCTCCGGCTTGCGAATATTCTATCTGCTATTTGTTGGTTAGTATAACCTTCAGAAATGAGTGCCAAAATCTCTTGCTCTCTTTCGGTAAGTAAAATAGAGGGCTGGATCACTTTTGCAAAGTTAGAAGACAGATGAAGCAATTTTAAAGAGAGTTCGTTGCAAATAACTTTATGTCCGTTGTAAACTTGCCGTATTGAAAACAACAATTCATCTACGTTAGCACTCTTTAGTATATAACCTACAGCACCAATCTCAAAAGCATCGAAAAGGTATTTTTCATTGTCCATCATAGACAAGAACAAAACTTTCATTCCGGGGTAGTCTTTCGCTAATGTTTTTAATAAAGTCATGCCATCCATTTCTGGCATATTTATGTCGGTTAAAATCAGATCGGCCTGTACATTATTTTTCAATAATTGAATTACCTCTAATCCATTCTCCGCTTCTCCAACTACTTGTATATCTCCGCCTGCTTCAAGTATGCTTTTAATTCCATCTCTTACCACTGGGTGGTCTTCTGCAAGTATTATTCTGATCATCTACAATTTTGTGTAATACGTCAATTTATCGCTGAAACGCAGATTTTAAGTGCATTTCTAGATGTCAAAGATAAGAACGAGGGTTACAACAAGCGGTTGTATAAATACCTATTATTGATGAAATAATACGCAATATTTACCGCAAAAACAATAAATGCATTGAGTGTTAATTGATTGTAAAATAGTTTTACCTAGAGGATGTTAACGTCTAATACATTTAACATAAACTATCATTTTAAAAACAACACCTCTATTATAGTTAGAGGTGTTGTTGAAAGTTGAACTAAGGTTTTAAAATCACTTTAACGCAATCATCCTCCTTGTCATCGAATATTTTATAGCCATGTACAGCATCTTCTAACGGCATAGAGTGTGTAATAATATCATCTAAAACAACTTTTCCTTCTTCTACTAATCCAATCAGTTTATCAATATAGTTTAGTACCGGTGCTTGACCTTGTTTAATGGTAATTCCTTTATCAAACATTCTAAAGAACGGGAAATTGTCATAAGGTGAGCCATAAACACCAACGATAGAAACCGTACCCATTCTACGCACTGATTCGAAACACATTTCCAACACCTTCATTGAACCTTTTTCGAAATTAATAGTTGCTTTAACTTTATCCATAAAACTTCGTTCTGGCTCAAAACCTACCGCATCTACGCAAACGTCAGCACCACGTCCACCTGTCATTTCTCTAATTGCCTCCACAACATCAACCTTGTTAGGGTTAAGCGTTTCAACTTTATTAACCGCTCTCGCTTTATCTAAACGATAATCTAACGGATCTATGGCAATTACTCTTGAAGCTCCATTTATCCAAGCGGCCTTTTGCGCCATCAGCCCAACTGGTCCAGACCCAAAAATAGCTACGGTTTCGCCACCTTTTAATTGCGCCCAATCTATTGCCGACCATCCGGTAGGAAAAATATCAGTTAGAAATAGCGCTTGCTCATCGGTTAAATCGTCAGGTACAATTCTTGGAGAAACATCTGCATACGGAACCCTTACATACTGCGCCTGTCCGCCAGAGTATCCACCATAAAGATCAGTGTAACCGAAAAGTGCTGCACCCTTCTGATCCATTAAATTGCCCGCTGGCCCGTAATTTTTATAATTGGAGTTCTCGCAAGCTGGCGAGGCCTCATGTGTGCAAAAGAAACAACTCCCGCAAGAAATTGGAAACGGCACCACAACGCGATCTCCTTTTTTTAGGTTCGTAATAGCTGAGCCAACTTCTTCAACTATCCCCATAAATTCATGGCCCATAATCATTGGGTCTTTTTGCGGTACTGCACCACTTAAAATGTGCAGATCCGAACCACATATAGCGGTTGATGTAACTTTCAAAATTACGTCTCTAGGTTCTAAAATTACCGGATCCGGTACATTGTCAACTCTAATGTCTCCTGGTTTGTGAAATACTGCTGCTTTCATTTTTTTCTGTTTTAAATAGGGATGATAATTAAATGGAATTATTGCAGAGCGGATTAGATTCTGATTTTCGAACACTTACTAAATGCCTTTGTTTTCAAATAATTAATTAATCGACCAATGTTTTTAAAAACAAGCCGGCAATCAACTTGTTAAAAAATGCAGACAGTTCCCGATAATCGATGATAAAAAAAATAGATGTTCTTAATAGAGGTTTAGGCTTGAAATTTAGCGGTATTAATAACCGTATAGATATTTGGGCTCCAAAAGCTAAAAACGTCCAATTAAAAATTAATAACAATCAAACGGTTAAGTTAAAATCTGCAGAATATGGATTTTGGTCGGCTATAAACATTCCTATTAGCATAGTTGATAAATATATTTTGCAATTAGAAACTGAGCAAGGCATTATCGAAAGACCAGATCCCGTTTCTTTGCGTCAAGCAAAAGGAGTGCACCAAGAAAGCACCGCATTTGATGTTGATGCATTTAAATTTTCTGATGAGAGTTGGAAAGGTATCCCTCTGGCAGATTATATTATTTACGAGCTGCATATTGGAACTTTTTCTCCAGATGGTACATTTTTAGGTGCAATAGACAAACTAGATCATTTGTTGGAATTAGGGATTAACGCTGTAGAAGTTATGCCTTTATCATCTTTTCCTGGTGAGAGAAATTGGGGTTATGATGGTGTATTTCCTTTCGCTGTGCAAGAAAGCTATGGTGGACCAACAGAATTTCAGCATTTTGTAAACGAATGTCACAATAGGGGCATAGCTGTTATTCTTGATGTAGTTTATAATCACTTTGGCCCCGAGGGAAATTACTTGCCGGATTTTGGGAATTACTTTACAGCAAAATATAAAACACCTTGGGGTGAGGCTCTAAACTTTGACGACGCATATTGCGATGGCGTTAGAAATTATTTCATCGAAAATGTTTTAATGTGGCTGAGAGATTTCCATGTTGATGCGCTCCGATTGGATGCCGTACATGCAATTAATGATTTTAGCGCAACGCATATTTTAGCAGAAATAAAGGCTTATGTAGCTGAGCTAAGTTCTGTTATGCAACGCGAATATCATTTGATTGCCGAGTGCGATTTAAACGATGTAAAGTATCTTGAATCGCTAAGCGAAAACGGTTACGGTATGGATGCGCAATGGGCTGATGATTTTCATCATGCATTACGAGTAACAGCAGGCGAACCGAGATTAGGTTATTATAAAGATTTTAATGGCATAGCCGATTTAGCAAAATCTTATAAACAAGCATTTGTTTACGATGGAAATTATTCTGCAGTAAGGCGAAAATGCTACGGTTCCAAGTCAATTGATTTAGCTGGTAATAAGTTTATAGTTTGCTCGCAAAACCACGATCAAGTAGGTAACCGAATGTTAGGAGAGCGTTCTCTGCAACTCTATGGCTTTGAAATGAGTAAAGTTCTTGCAACGGCAGTTTTGTTTTCACCATTTGTACCCATGCTTTTTATGGGCGAGGAGTGGGGCGAAACAAATCCATTTCAATATTTCGTTAGTCACGGTAGTGAAGAATTGATCGAAGCAGTACGTAAAGGGCGTGCAAACGAATTCGAGTCGTTTAATTCAAATGGCGAAGCACCAGACCCACAAAGTGAAAAAACATTTCTGAATTCGAAATTACAATGGGAGTTATTAGCAGAAGATAGACATCAGAAAATGTTTAGTTTTTATAAGGATTTAATCGCATTAAGAAGACTTCATCCCGCTTTGCGAGCCTTGGATCTGGCAAATATAGATGTTAAAGTTTTCGAATTAGAAAATGTGCTTTTAATACGCAGATGGCAAGACGATGAACAACTGATTTGTTTAATTAATTTCTCGCCTAAATCGCAAAATATAGATTTAAACTTTTCTGGTAATTGGAATTGTTTAATTAATTCATCATCAGTAGCTTATTTTGGAAATGATAGGTCTGAACATCAAGAAATACCATTAAATAAAAACTTTAATATTCTACCACAATCGGCCCTAATTTTTGAGCATGCAAGTATTTAAACCTACCGCAACCTATCGCGTACAACTACATAAAGATTTTAATTTTAAAGCTTTAAAAAAAATCATCCCTTACTTAAATTCCCTAGGAATAGATACCATCTATGCATCACCAATTTTTAAGGCTATATCTGGCAGTCAACATGGATACGATGGCGTTTCTCCGCTAGAAATTAATCCTGAAATTGGTACCGAAGAAGAACTTGTCGAGCTTTCTGAAATATTAAAGCAGAACAATATGTTTTGGTTGCAAGATATTGTGCCTAACCACATGGCATTTAGTCCTGAAAATGAATGGTTAATGGATGTGCTGGAAAATGGTAAAAAATCTGAATTTTATCATTATTTTGATATCAATTTTCCAAACGATATAGAGGATAAACGATTGATGGTTCCTTTTTTAGGCGAATGTTTGGAAGAGGCGATTAATAAAAGGAAAATTTCGATCGTAGCTAAAGAAAAAAAACTTTTTTTAGCTTACGGCGATTCCAATTGGCCGATTAATGAAAAATCATATGATTTTATTTTTGGCCAAAAAAACGGCAAAAAATATTTCGTTGATAATTTTAATGGTACTAAGAAAGGCAATCCGGTAAGGAAGAAATTGGATTTGCTTAACCAAGACCTACAACTTTTAAATGAGCTTACAGGCTTGCAATTTTACCGCTTGTGCGATTGGCAAGAAACAACAAAAAAGCTAAATTACAGGCGCTTTTTTACGGTTAACGACTTGATTTGTTTAAATATAGAGCATGAAGACGTTTTTGATCATTACCACAAATATATTGTCGAGCTGGTAAAAAAAGACGTTTTTCAGGGATTAAGAATTGACCACATTGATGGATTAGCTCATCCGGAAATTTACTTGGAAAGGTTGAGGCAGGTAGTTGGAGAAGATACATACATTTCTGTAGAGAAAATTTTAGCTGTTGATGAGCAGTTGCCAAATAACTGGAGCACTCAAGGCGACACAGGTTATGATTTTTTGCAATTGGCAAATAACGTACTTACAAATACATCTGCCGAAAGCGAATTGACAAAATTTTACAAGCAATACATCAAAGAAGATATATCGCCCAGCGAACTTGTTCCTAAAAAGAAGAAAAATATTCTTAACGAACAAATGGGAGGTGAGCTCGCTAACCTGCATAAGCTTTTTGAGGATTTAGATTTCGGAAATCATAAGAAATTGTCGGCTTTGACGGCAAAAGATTTAGAAACAGCAATAGGCGAATTGCTTGTACATTGCCCTGTTTACAGATTTTATGACACCAAATTTCCTTTAAGTAAAAATGCAAAAACGGCTTTAGCACACACTTTTAAAAAAGCTAAAGAACATAGTTCCAATAAATCCGCTCTAAGCTTTTTAGAAACATCTTTGTTTAAGGAAACAACTGACAAAGCTATACTAAAAAATAGAAGTATTTTTTACAACAGATGTATGCAGTTTTCTGGGCCTTTAATGGCAAAAGGTGTAGAAGATACGCTAATGTACAACTACAATAGATTGTTAGCGCACAACGAAGTTGGAGATTCATTAAACCGATTTGGCATCAGCATAAAGCATTATCATAGAGAAATGCATAAGCGTTATGCTAATTTTCCCTATGCCATGAATGCTACGGCAACACATGATACAAAACGCGGAGAAGATACAAGGGCAAGGTTAATTGCTTTGGCACAGAATTCAGAAAGGTGGCAGCGTTTAGTTGCAGCATTGGATGAGTTAATCGACACGCCGACGATTCATCCAAACGATGCTTATTTTGTTTATCAAACGCTTATAGGTACACTTCCATTGGATGATAAAGATTTTAAGCAGTTTAAAATTAGGGTGCAAGAATACCTAGAAAAGGTGCTCAGAGAAGCTAAGAGGAGATCTGATTGGGCTAAGCCCGACAGTAATTATGAAGAACTTGTAAAGCGCTTTGCTACTAGTTTGATCGAACCTATTTCTAAATCAGATACATTACAGCAAGTATTAAGTGATATAGAAGATGAAGGATTGTTTAACGCTGTATTGCAAACTGTTTTGAAACTAACTTCACCCGGTATTCCAGATATTTATCAAGGAACCGAATTATGGGATTTTTCGCTAGTAGACCCAGATAACCGAAGACCGGTTGATTATAATTTAAGATCAAAACTACTTAAAAACTTTTCGAAAGCGCATAATCTTTCACACTTGTGGGAAAGCAGAACAACCGGAGAGATAAAACTTTGGTTAACCAAACAATTATTAACTATCAGAAAAACAAATAAGTCGCTTTTCGAAGATGGAAAATATATTCCTGTTAAGGTAAGAGGTAAATTTAAAAAACACGTGCTCTCTTTTTTAAGAGAATACGAAGGGGAAAAAATATTAGTTGTACTGCCGCTGGGTTTAGGTGCTGTTGAGGATTTACTAAAAACTGATTGGCGAAATACAGTTTTACAGCTTAATAGTACACATTTAGGCGAATGGAAAAATTTGCTAAGCCCTGCAGAAGATAACGTATTTGTACTTAATCAAAAACTTAAACTCAGCGATTTATTTGACGAGTTTCCGATAGCCATCTTGCAGTTGAAATCTCACAAAGGCAGTAGAGGTAGCGGCGTATTTTTACCGGTTACATCACTTTCTTCAGATCAGGAAGTAGGCAGTATGGGGCCAGAGGCTTATAAGTTTATTGACTTTCTTCATCAAACAAAACAAAGGTATTGGCAACTGTTGCCTCACAATCCGGTAGGGCGAGGTAATGCTTACTCTCCTTACAGCTCAAGCTCGTCGATGGCTGGAAACACTTTACTTATTAGCCCAAAGTTGTTATTTGAGAAAGGTTGGCTAGCCGAAAGAGACTTAGTGCATAATCCCAAAATTAATGCTGAAATAAACTACCAAGAAGCAGAGCGACTACAAAAGCAATATTTGGCGAAAGCTTATGAAAACTATAAGGAAGGTAGCAGTGCTTATTTTAATCTTTTTGAAGACTTTCGCGCTAAAGAGTTCTCATGGCTTGATGATTTTGCACTCTTTACATTGATTAGCCAACATCACCAAGAAAAACAATGGAGCGAATGGCCAGCGGAACTTAAGGTGAGGCAAGAAAAGGCGATAAAAAGATTCTCTAAAGAAAACGCCGAAAAATTGAATGAGATTAAATGGCAGCAATTTGTTTTCGACCTGCAGTGGAAAGAATTACAAGCTTATGCAAAAAAGTATGGCGTTAAGTTCATCGGCGATTTACCTATCTACATTTCATACCATTCTGCAGATGTTTGGGCAAACCCGAATCTGTTCAAATTGGACGATAAATTAACAGCAGAAGTTGTATCTGGAGTTCCGCCAGATGCTTTCTCAGACGATGGGCAGTTATGGGGAATGCCTATTTTTAATTGGGATGAAATGAAAAAAAACGGTTACCAATGGTGGATGCAAAGAATTGGTAAAAATTTAGCGCATTTCGATCTTATCCGTCTAGATCATTTTAGAGCGTTTCACACCTATTGGGAAATACCAGCTACCGAGAAAACTGCAAAAAATGGCGTTTGGAAAAAAGGACCCGGAAAGCAATTTTTTAATGCCGTGTATGAAACTTTCGGAAGTTTGCCTTTTATAGCCGAAGACTTGGGAGCAGAAATGGAGGAAGCCCTAGCGTTTAGGGAGGAGTTAGGTTTGCCGGGAATGAAAGTGTTGCAATTTGGTTTCGGAAAAAATCTAATTAACTCAGAACATACTTTGCATAACCATGAAAATGAAAATTATGCCGTTTATACCGGCACGCATGATAACGATACGATTATAGGTTGGTACAAAAGTCTAGAAAAAGAAGATAAGAAAAGATTGAAAGCCTATTTTGGACATAAGGTTACGAAACGAAATATCCACTTTGTGATGAATAGATTGGCACTTTCTAGCTATGCGAATATTGCGATTTTACAGGCGCAGGATTTGATAGGTTTAGATAGCGATGCAAGACTTAATACACCAGGAACTATAGAAGGAAACTGGGTTTGGCGTATAAAACCTGGTCAATTAAATGAGGATGTTAGGCAATGGCTGACCAGAAACACAGTAATTTTTAGAAGGTCTTAGTTTATTTAACAAAACCCAAATAATGTTTTCTAACTGTTTTTTTCATTTCTGTTAAAATCAAACTAAAAATAAATACGCTTGTTGCTTTATTAAATAACGTATATATGAAAAACTTGTTGAGCCTTTTTTGCATGCTGTTTTTTATGGCTTGCAATAACCCAAAGCAAAATTCAGATAGTAGAAATGCTAATTCAGTTGATACAACCGTTAAGGTAGATTCGATTGGGTTAACGCCGACTAACGCTATTGAAATACCTAAAAATGTAGACGAAATTAAGTCTGTTTATACGGCAACAAATAATCAGTTAGCCAAAGGCGAATTAGATTCTGTTTCTTACAAATACAATTGTTATAACGAGAAAAGTGGTACAATAACTTATTTTACAGCTAAAGGAAAGTTGCGGCTGATTAAGCATAGTTATGCAGAGTATGATCATCATAACGCTACAGATCAGTTTTTTGTAATTGACGAAGTACCGTATTTCGTTTTTTACAATCGCGTTAATTGGAGTTTTGAATCTGGCGCTGCGGCTGAGGGTGCAACTAAAGACGATTATACAGAACAGCGATTTTATCTAGTTGATAACAAACCTGTCCAATGTCTAGAGAAAAAATTCTCCGTTTCATCAAAAGATAAGAAACCTAATGTAAATAATGCAGAAAACAAAGTTGTAGAATGTAGCTCTTCCAAACCTTTAATTGATGCTCTCAAAAAACTTATAGCTTTTAAAAATCAGCCTAAAAAAGATTGTTTTGGCAGGTAACAACAATCCTTACATTTAAAAAACAAATCGCGGTTTTAATTATCAGTTTTTATATTGTATCTTTGCCCGGCAAATAAGAACTCCTAATTTATTTGCTATGCAACTCGATCCCCAAAAATTTATTGCCACTGGTTTAACGTACGACGATGTATTGTTAGTTCCTGCTTATTCGGCCATTTTACCTCGTGATGTAGATACTTCGACGTATTTAACTAAGAAGATCAAGCTAAACGTTCCTTTAATTTCTGCCGCAATGGACACAGTTACGGAAGCGGAATTAGCTATAGCTATAGCTCAAAACGGTGGTATTGGCATGTTGCACAAAAACATGACGATAGACCGTCAGGCAGAAGAAGTTCGTAAAGTAAAACGCTCTGAGAGCGGTATGATTCAAGATCCGGTTACGTTATTGGAAACGGCTGTAGTTGCAGATGCTTTTAAAATTATGAAAGAGCATAAAATTGGCGGTATTCCTGTGGTAACTGCCGATAACAAATTAGTAGGTATTATTACCAATCGCGATTTGCGTTTCCAGAAAAATATGGCTCGTCCTATCACAGAGGTAATGACAAAGGATAATTTGATTATTGCGCCAGAAGGAACAAATTTGGTTCAAGCAGAGGAAATTTTACAAAACCATAAAATCGAAAAACTTCCAGTAGTTGATGCTAATGGCTTTTTAAGCGGTCTAATCACCTTCAAAGATATTTCTAAAGTTAAAAATTATCCTGTAGCATGTAAAGACGAAAAAGGTCGTTTACGTGTTGGCGCTGCGGTTGGTGTTACAGCAGACACTTTACAAAGGGTAGATGCGTTGGTTAAAGCAGGCGTTGACGTTATTACGATTGATACTGCCCACGGACACTCAAAAGGTGTAGTAGATAAACTTAAGGAAGTAAAAGCAAAATACCCAGATTTACAGGTAATTGTTGGTAATATTGCAACTGGCGATGCAGCTAGATATTTAGCTGACGCAGGTGCTGATGCCGTAAAAGTGGGTATTGGTCCGGGTTCTATTTGTACTACCAGAATTATCGCTGGTGTAGGTGTACCTCAATTATATGCAGTTTTCGAGTGTGCAAAAGCTTTAAAAGGTACTGGCGTTCCTGTAATTGCTGATGGTGGAATTAAACATACTGGAGATATCGCAAAAGCAATTGCTTCTGGTGCAAGTACGGTAATGGCCGGTTCATTATTTGCCGGAGTCGAGGAGTCGCCAGGTGAAACCATTATTTACGAAGGACGTAAGTTTAAATCTTATCGTGGAATGGGTTCTATAGAAGCAATGGAGCAAGGTTCTAAAGACCGTTATTTCCAAGATGTAGAAGACGATATTAAAAAATTAGTGCCTGAAGGTATTGTAGGTCGTGTGCCGTTTAAAGGTACTTTGGCAGAAGTAATGTACCAATACATTGGTGGTTTACGTGCAAGTATGGGCTATTGTGGAGCGCCAACAATCGATAAATTGCAAGAAGCACAATTTGTACAAATCACCGCCGCGGGTATGAGAGAAAGTCATCCGCACGATATCACGATCACTAAAGAAGCACCAAATTATACAAGATAAAAAACTCCCTTTTCCCCCTGAAGGGGAATAATTGAAAGTCCCCTTTAGGAGATTTAGGGAAAAGCAAATACAGCGGGGCATCGGTTACGATAGCCCCGCTTTTTGTTACAATCTTTTTGTATGGCCACACTCAAGCGAGTCGAAGTGGCAGTACAACAAAAAGTATTTCCACTGCAATCGGGTTTAAAAAACCAAAGCTTTTGCAATTATTTAAGTTCTGAAATTTGCAACGTCAAATAGCATCACTTCAGAGAGGTAATAAACGGGATTGAAACGGAAATCCTTTTTACCAAGACCAGATTCAGCTGGTTTTAGTAGTAAAAAGATTGGAGTAAAAAGCCCGGCGAACGTTGGTAAAAGCTTCACTATTGCCTTTCCAAAAAAATATCATAAAATCCATCTATTTCCAATTCGTACTAAATTGACGAGTTGATATAAGCCACATCCCTCAATATTTAATTTGTTCAGCAAAATAAATTGCTTATTAATTCAAAATAAAATTTGGTAAATAAATTTTTTAAAATACATTTGTCTATATAATCTATAGAATTAGTAGATAATAAAGATAAAATCTAATATTAAATCAAAAGAATGAAACAACCTTACTTATTATTTTTAACGCTACTTTCTTTTTTGCTACTATCAAACATTGTGCTTGCACAGAATACGGTTACTGGTATTGTTAAAAGAAGCGATGGTACACCTGTACCACATGCAACCATTAAAATACGTGGCATAAACTTAAGCGTTGCTGCAGATGGAGAGGGTAAATTTAATATTAGCACAACGCAACAACCTCCATTTTATATTCAAATAAGTTCAGTTGGCTACAAGCCACAAGATTTTCAGATCCTAAAACTTCAAGATACGGCATTGGAGTTGGTATTAGTAGAAAACGCCTTACTGGATCAAATTGTAGTAACCTCTAGAAGGCGCTCTGAAGTTTTACAAGATGTGCCCATTGCAATTACGGTAATTGGCGGGCAGGCGGCTGAAAATGCTGGTGCTTTTAATGTAAACCGCTTAAAGGAGCTGGTGCCTTCTGTACAACTTTACGCATCTAACGCTCGTAACACTACTTTAAATATTCGAGGCCTAGGTTCAACATTTGGATTAACTAACGACGGTATTGATCCGGGAGTGGGCTTTTATGTAGACGGCGTTTACCATGCTCGTCCTGCCGCAACCTCAACTGATTTTTTGGACATCGAGCAGATTGAAGTAATACGCGGACCCCAAGGTACATTGTTCGGTAAAAATACAACTGCCGGTGCATTTAACATCACGACCACAAAACCTACGCAAACACCAACTGCAAAGGCTGAACTAAGTGTTGGAAATTATAATTTTATACAAGCTAAAGCATCGGTTTCTGGTGGTTTAGCTACAAATTTGGCTGCAAAGTTGTCGATCTCTGGCACGCAAAGAGACGGTACAATTTGGAATACAATAGAAGAAAGAAAATACAGCGGACAAAATAATCTTGGTTTTAAAGGACAACTCTACTACACGCCATCTGATAAACTACAGGTTTTATTAAGTGGTGATGTAAGCATACAGCATCCGGCTGGCTATCCTTTAGTTATCGCCGGAATAACTACAACAGAAAGAAGTGCCTACCGCCAATATGCCAAAATAATTTCAGATTTAGGTTATCAGCAACCGAAAGTAGATCCTTTTTCGCGTGAAATTGCCACCAATACACCTTGGAGACACAATCAATCTATCGGCGGAATCTCTTTAAACGTAGATTATAAAATTGGAAACGGTACGCTTACTTCAACAACAGCCTGGCGTTTTTGGAATTGGGATCCGACAAATGACAGGGATTTTTCGGAGTTTTCTGCACTTACAAAATCTCAAGGAAACACTCGCCACGATCAATATTCTCAAGAAGTTAGGTACGCGGGTAATATAGCCGAAAAATTGAGTGGTGTAGTTGGTGTGTTTGTGCTTGCTCAAAATTTGCAAGGCCTCGGCCAAACCGAGGAAGTTGGTAAAGATCAGTGGAGGTTTGTTCAAACTTCTAATACTGGAAGCCAAGCTTTGTACAGCACACCTGGGCTATTAGATGGATATGGAATTACAACAAATTCTACCATCAAATCCTTAAGTGCTGCGGTATTTGCACAAGCCGATTGGGAATTTATAGATCATCTGCATATTTTGCCGGGTTTAAGATATACCTACGATAAGAAAGAAGTGGATTACGACAGAAATACTTATGGCGGACTGCAGACTACCGATGCAGCGTTACTTGCATTAAAGGCGGCGGTTTACAGTAACCAGCAGTTTAACACCAATACAGATAATAACAATTTGTCGGGTAACATCACTTTATCTTATCGTCCTAATGGCAATTTAAATGCTTACGGAACTTTCTCTACGGCCTACAAACCTGTCGGCGTAAACGTTGGTGGTCTCCCAACTACATCAACCGGCGATGCAGACTTATCTCTAGCTGTTGTAAAGCCAGAGTACGTGCAACACTACGAACTAGGAGTAAAAACCAAACCAGCAAAAGGGTTATTGGTAAACGTAACCGCATTTAATACAGATATTAAAGATTATCAAACTAATGTGCAATCGCCACAGTTGGGTGTAAATAGAGGATATCTTTCTAATGCCGAGAAAGTTAATGTTAGGGGATTGGAAATTGATGGTAGTTTACAATTGGAAAGATTCCTAACGTTAAATGCTGCACTAGCTTATTTGGATGGCAAATATGTTAAGTTTACAAATGCACCATTACCTTTAGAAGAAACTGGGCATACAGAATTGATTAATGGAGTGGCTACGCAAGTTGCCTTTAAAGATGCTTCTGGAGGAAGATTACCTGGGATATCAAAATGGAATATTTCTGGTGGAACGGAATTAAGCACTGCCGGGTCTTTAGCAACAAAAAATGGAAGATATTTTGTTGCAGCTGATGCATCTTACCGTTCCGGCTATTCATCTAATCCAACACCATCACGTGTATTAAATATTGACGCCTATGCATTGCTGAATGCTAGAGCGGGTTTCAAATCAGAAAAGTTCTCGATTTTTGTTTGGAGCAGAAATATTGCCAACAAAAATTACTACGAGCAATTACAGGCTGCAGCGGGTAACGCAGGTTTGTATGCTGGTGTGTTGGGAGATCCAAGAACTTATGGAGCTACGTTGCGTTTTAGTTTCTAAGTACTTTTCATTAGTGTCATTTGTTCACATGTTGTGATGCAGTAAAAATTAGAGGATTACAGAATGATGGATTGAACCAATGACTATTGACTAATGACCAATGAACTATTGAACCAATGAACCAGGAATCTTTTTGCTATTTTTGAGCCAAATTTATAAAAGATGAAGTCACTTTGTGTTTATTGCGGGTCTAATTTTAATGGCGATCCGGCAGTGCTGCAAGCTGTTGAGAGCTTAGCCAAAACAATGGTAGAACGAGATATTACCCTGGTTTACGGTGGTGGAAGTGTTGGCGTAATGGGTTTAATTGCAAACGAAGTTTTGAAATTAAATGGTAAGGCAATAGGGGTTATTCCACAGTTTTTAATGGATAAGGAAGTTGGACATACAGGTTTAACCGAAATGATTGTAACCGAAAATATGCATCAACGCAAACAGAAAATGGCCGATTTATCTGACGGATTTTTAGTGTTGCCGGGCGGTTTTGGTACCTTGGAAGAGCTTTTTGAGGTGCTTACTTGGTTGCAGTTAGGTTTGCATGGGAAAGCAATTGGCGTGTTAAACGTAGGTGGTTTTTACGATTTTTTGTTTAAGCAAATGGATGTGATGGTAGAAAACCGTTTCTTAAAACAATCAAATAGAGATTTGATTTTTAACGAAACAGATGTGCAAACCTTAATAAACAAAATGGAGCATTTTGTGGCAAAGCCCGATGAAGTTTGGTTTAAGGATAGAAATCTAGTGTAAACTATTTGTCGAATTTGTTTTTAATGTAACTTACTATAGATGGGTCTTTTAGATCTTCCATGTCGCTAAGCTGAAATTCTAAAGCTTTTGTACTTAATTGAATTTCAATTAAAGAAGTAATTAACGATGCTAAAAAGGCAATGAGACTGATGGCAAATAGAATTTCGGCAATCATCTCGTTTTCTATATAGATGAAAAACATGCATACAATGCAGGCTAAAAAACTACAAACACCGTAGGCCTGCATATTTTTAATTAGCCTTAACCGGTAACGTAAATTTCTAATTTGGTGGTGCAGCAATGCATTTTCTTCTTCTGCTTTGTACTTAGCATGCAAGCTTCTTACTAAACTTGCCAAGGCTAAAAATCTATTGGTGTAGGCCAACATAATTAAACTAATTGCCGGAAACAACAAAGCGGGAACGTTAATGCTAAGACTCATGCGAGGAACAATTTATAGGTCAAACATATTAAATAATCGCTAATAAGCCTATAAAAAGTTGTCTTTAATAATTTCCCAAGTCCAAGGTTTTTTAAATGTCTGAAAAGTTCTAAGTGCTCCTGTATTTAACGGTTCTTCGTAAACTTGATTGGCAACGTTCCTAGCAAACATGTTCCCTGTAGTATGCTTCAATTTTTTTATGATGAAATCATATTTTACATCGCTAACCTCGCCAGAAGTTGGGTTGTAATAAGTATTGTTTGCAGCCACTAAATTCCAAGTTTTTTGCTGAAACTTAAATTGATAATCTAATTTCCAGCGCCAACCACCGCCACCTTCAAAGCCCAAATGCAAACTATTGCTTGCTATTTTAAGCGATTTTAAAGGTTCGCCCATTTCTCCTCCTTCGTTTTCGCGTAAAATAAAATTATTGTTCTGCAATGCTAGGGTATATTTCCCTTTAGCGTCTTTAAAATATACCGCTAACATTCTGGGTTTCTGAAATTCCTTTATAATTTCCGTGCTATTATCGCCATAAGCCCTATGTTCTGTAATGGCCAAATTGTGTTCCAGAATAATAGCCAGATCAGGCAGATCGTCGTGGTTTAGATCTCCGTAAGCGGTGTCAATCACGGTCCATTTATTAGGGGTTATTGAACCAATGTCTGTGCCTTGTTTACTTAAGTTTGGGTAATAAAAGTTTTGTTGCGCAAAGCTGATTTGTACACTGCAAAATAATAGGAGAAACAGGTATTTCATAATTATGCTAACGCAAAACGGTGCTGTTTGTTGTAGCAATGTGTTAGGTTAAATAAACCGGATAGAAATGGCAGCCCCGAGGAACGAGGGCTATAATGGATAGCCGGACTGATTTTGTGTAATGTACTGCATTTGATTTTCTACTAATTAACTGCAGACTGAAAACTTTAGACCGATATGGGTTTTAGTTTTCTAAAATTAACAAGTAACTTGCTTTCATGAACATAGAATTCAATAAAAACGAGGATGTTAATAAGCAACTTGTTTATGAACTTAAAACCAAATTAAAAAAAATATACGCCGGTGGAGGCGAAAAAAATGCCGCTAAACAAAAAGAGAAAGGTAAGTTGCTTGCTAGAGAGCGAATTGCATATTTAACAGATGAGGGACGCGAATTTTTAGAATTGGGTGCTTTTGCAGCGGACGGAATGTATGCTGAGCAAGGTGGTTGCCCTAGTGCTGGTGTGGTTTGTGGAATAGGTTATGTTAGCGGCAGGCAGTGTATGATTGTTGCGAATGATGCAACTGTTAAAGCTGGCGCATGGTTTCCGATGACGGCCAAGAAAAACCTTAGGGCGCAAGAAATTGCGATGGAAAATCGTTTGCCGGTAATTTATTTGGTGGATAGCGCCGGCGTTTATTTGCCCATGCAGGATGAAATTTTTCCGGATAAGGAACATTTTGGACGCATGTTTAGGAACAATGCTATTATGAGTTCTGAAGGAATTGTACAAATTTCTGCAATTATGGGCTCTTGTGTAGCTGGTGGTGCATATTTGCCAATTATGAGCGATGAAGCGATGATTGTAGAAGGCACAGGTTCGGTTTTTTTAGCTGGTTCTTATTTAGTCAAATCGGCCATAGGCGAAGATATAGATAACGAAACTTTGGGAGGAGCCACAACGCATTGCGAAATATCTGGCGTAACAGACTATAAACATCCGAACGATAAAGCTTGCCTAGATAGTATTAAGAAAATAATGAGCATGATTGGAGCACCCGAAAATGCTGGTTTTGACAGAATAAAACCTCTTGCTCCGAAATTGGACGAAAAGGAATTGTACGGGATTTTACCTGAAAATAGGGAAAAGCCTTACGAAGTTCGTGAAATTATTAAACGATTGGTAGATAACTCTGAATTTGAAGAATACAAGCAGTTGTTTGGACAGAGCATTGTTTGTGGTTTAGCCCGTATTGATGGTTGGGCAGTTGGTATAGTAGCCAATCAGCGTAACGTTGTAAAATCTAAAAAAGGCGAGATGCAGTTTGGCGGTGTAATTTATTCGGACAGTGCAGATAAAGCTACAAGGTTTATAATGAACTGCAACCAAAAGAAAATTCCGCTAGTGTTTTTACAGGATGTAACAGGTTTTATGGTGGGTAGCAGATCGGAGCATGGCGGTATTATTAAAGACGGTGCAAAAATGGTTAATGCTGTTTCAAATTCTGTAGTGCCAAAATTTACAATTGTTATGGGTAATTCTTATGGCGCAGGTAATTATGCAATGTGCGGAAAAGCTTACGATCCGAGATTAATTTACGCTTGGCCTACCGCCAAAATTGCCGTAATGGGTGGTGCGCAAGCTGCCAAGGTGATTTTGCAAATGGAACAAGCATCATTAAAAGCCAAAGGCGAAATTATTACGCCAGAAAATGAACAAGCATTGTTGAAAGAGATAACTGACCGTTACAACATTCAGACTACGCCATACTATGCAGCTTCAAGGCTTTGGGTTGATGGAGTAATCGATCCTTTAGAAACCAGAAAAGTTATTTCAATGGGAATTGAAGCAGCTAATCAATCCCCAATTAAAAAAGCTTTTAACGTAGGTGTTATTCAAACTTAACTAGCAGAATTTAGACTTTAATTCCTCCGTAATTTCTTCGGTAATTCTGATGATATCATCAGGCGTATCGTGATTGTTAACTACTATCTTATTGCATTCATCGCGATAAGGTAGTAGAAACTCTTTATAAGCCGGTACCACGTGATTGTGCCATTTGTACAACACATCATCTTCCGGATAGCCACGTTCCATTCCATCGCGTTTTATACGGCGTTGTAAAGCAACTTCTTCATCGGCCTCAATAAAAATACGAATGTCTAATAGGTCTGCAATTTCTTTAAAGTGCAAAATAAAAAGACCTTCAACAATTAAAATGGGAGCAGGCTTAATCTCCAGAATTTTAACAACAGCCAACGGGTTATTAAAATTGTACTCTTTCTTATAAACTACTTCTCCTTTTACAATTTTTTTAATGTCTATTAAAAATTGCTCATCATCAATTGTAGACGGAAGATCGAAATTATAAAGCTTGTTTTCTTCCTGCGTCATTTCTCCTGCCGGGATATAATAATCGTCTTGCGATAATAACGTTACCTCGTCATTTTTAAAATGATGTAAAAAGCTATTTAAAAAAAATGTTTTGCCGGAACCGCTACCTCCTGCAATTCCGATAATTAATGGTTTATTGTTGTTCATTCTCTTGAGCACCGTAATTTATATTGCAGAAAAAACGCTTATCTAAAGCACCAACAGCATCTGCTACCGCTTTTGTCATTACAATTATAACATCTTTTGTGGTTTCGTTCTCGGTAAATTTACCAACAACCTTAGCAAATGCCGAGCGATTGCTCATTGGATTGGTTACCTTTATTACGGTTCCAATTGGCGCAGTGCGATGTAAAACGTACATTTTCGCTGGGTCTAAATCTTGGTCTGCTATCCAAACAGCTGTTCCTTTTTCTTCAAACTGCGTAAGGCCGTATCTGCTAGCCGGTAATCTTAAAGATGGATCTTTGATGGTATTTGCATTTGTGCCAACCGAGTCGTCCTCATCTTCATCATTATTGATTCTTGCAACTGCAACAGATCTTGGTGCAGTAATTATTAACTTCTGACCAACTTTAACCTCGTTGCCTGGCAAGTTGTTAGCCGTTTTAATTTGATAAGTTGTAAGGTTATATTTTTTAGCTATCGAATAAATGGTTTCGCCAGTTAAAACTATGTGCTCAAAACCGTTTACAGTTTCTGGTTTGTTGTTGTTTGTAATAACTGGTTTGCTTACCGGCTGTGTTGCAACTTTTTCAACTACAGGCTTTGTAACAACAGGTTGTGTAACGGCAGGAACAGTTTCCGTAACTACAGTATTATAAGTGCCAATTTTTAAAACTTGTCCGATTCTTAAATTGCTTGAAGTTAACCCGTTTAATTTTTTGATTTCATCTATAGTTGTACCATACTTTTGCGCTAACAAATTTAAATTTTCTTTAGGCGCAACTGTATGTTCAATTGTGTTTAAAGTTGATGGAGTGTTTGTGGAAGCTGTAGTTTGGCTCTGTACAGGCGTTGGTGTGTAGGTAGCTGTTTTTACAGGTGCGCTTACAACTTCAGTAGGTGTGCCACTAGGTATCTTTAAAACCTGACCAACTTGTAAATTGATAGAGTTTAAATTATTAACCTTTTTAATTTCATTTACCGTTGTGCCAAAACGCTCGGCTAACATGTTTAAGTTATCTTTTGGCTTGATGGTATATTCTGTAAGACCTGTACTATTGCCAACTACCGGAGCACTAGAAATATTGCTAAACGGAAGCTCCGTAGGTATTTTTAACGTAATACCAATTTGTAATTGTTTTGCTTCGTTAAAAGACATAACATCCTTATAGTTAACGTTATATTTTCTTGCAATAGAATAGTAGGTATCTTTTGGATCAACCTTGTGGATGATTAATTTTTTTCCTTTGTTGTTCTCAACCCCAACAGAGTCTACAACAGTACTTGCTTTAGCTAGGGATGCCCCGGATAGAGAGGTAGCTAATAGAATTGTATATATTTTATGCATTAAAATTTTAATTCTCGGTTTGAAAAGACAATTATACGAAAAATTTGCTTGCACAATTGCGAATATAAAACGATGTGATGATACATCTATTGTGCTGATGGAGTATTTTTATGAAACCTTTTGTAGCACTGATTTGTTGTTAAGGAAGATTTAAAAATCATAAAAAAAACACCATTATGGACGCAAAAGAAATAAGCTTAAACGAAAAAGAAGTTAAACCAATTGTTGATATGTTAAACGATTATTTAGCTAATTATCATATCCATTACCAAAAATTGAGAGGTTGCCATTGGAATATTAAAGGGCAAAACTTTTTTACGTTGCATATTAAGTTCGAAGAATTATATACGAACGCTCAGTTAACCATAGATGAGATTGCAGAACGTGTGCTTACTTTAGGAAAACCGCCTCACAGCCGTTTTGCAGATTATATTAAAGAATCTGCTATAAAAGAAGTAGACACCATTGGAATGAAAGATATGGATATGGTTGATGCTGTTTTAGAAGATATGGCTAAATTAATTGAGCTAGAACGCGAATTGTTAGAAGCCACCGCAGATGCTAGTGACGATGGAAGTAACGATATGGTAAACAGATTTATGCAGTTTAAAGAAAAAACAACTTGGATGTTGCGTTCTTTCGCTGGAAAGAAATAAAACGATAGGATAGATTATCCTGAATCTTCGTGATTTCGATTTACAAAGAGTAATTAGGTTATGCTAATTGCTCTTTTTTTTGTTACCTAGTAGCAATTAATTTGAAAACTAAACTGGAATGAAACGGCATCCTTTTTATTTCTGCAAGGAATAAAAGATACAGTTTAATGCCAGACTGACGTAAAATAGTGCACAAAAATTCCTTTTCCTATAAAAATCAAATGCATTCGCAAAACTCAATTATATATATTTGTGGCAAATGGGATACAAGAATTTAGCAGAGTGCGTGGCCGATTTAGAAAAGCACGGACATTTAATTAGAATAAAGGAAGAAGTTGATCCTTATTTGGAAATGGCTGCCATACATTTACGTGTATATGAAAAGCAAGGTCCGGCGTTACTTTTTGAAAAAGTGAAGGGCAGCAAATTTCCCGCAGTATCTAATCTTTTCGGCACTTTAGAACGCTCTAAATTTATGTTTAGAGATAGTTTAGCAAAAGTTGAGGATCTAGTCTCATTGCGCAACGACCCTATGAAGGCGTTGAAAAATCCAGTTAAATATGCTGGAACCGCTTTAACAGCAGTAACTGCACTTCCGCTAAAACAATCGTTATTTAAAAGCACTTTTGAGAAAACAACCATAAGTAGTTTGCCTCAAATTGTAAATTGGCCCATGGATGGCGGTCCGTTTATTACGATGCCCCAAGTTTTTACGGAAGATATTGATAAACCAGGGGTGATGAACAGCAATTTGGGTATGTACAGAATCCAACTAGCTGGAAATGATTATATCGCTGATAAGGAAATTGGCTTACATTATCAAATTCATAGAGGAATAGGGGTACACCAAACTAAAGCAAATGCCAAAGGAGAGCCTTTAAAGGTGAGTATTTTTGTAGGTGGACCACCGTCACACCCATTAGCAGCCGTAATGCCTTTACCAGAAGGTTTGTCTGAATTAACCTTTGCGGGTGCATTAGGCGCAAGGCGATTTAGGTATTTTAGAGATGAGGAAGGGTTTTGCATCTCAGCAGATGCTGATTTTGTAATTACCGGAACGGTTTATCCACAAGAAAATAAACCAGAAGGTCCTTTTGGAGATCACTTAGGTTATTACAGCCTGACGCATCCTTTTCCATTGATGAAAGTGCATAATGTTTATCATAAAAAAGATGCTATCTGGTCGTTTACAGTTGTTGGCCGTCCACCGCAGGAAGATACCAGTTTCGGTGCGCTAATTCATGAAATAACCGGTTCTGCGATTCCAAAAGAAATACATGGTTTAAAAGAAGTTAACGCGGTAGATGCTGCCGGTGTGCATCCATTATTGTTTGCTATTGGTAGCGAGCGATATACTCCGTATTTAAAACACCGCAAACCGCAGGAAATTTTAACAATCGCCAATCATATTTTAGGTAAAAACCAATTAAGTTTAGCTAAATATCTTTTTATTGCTGCTAGGGAAGACGATGAAACCTTAAGTGCAAATAACATTGAAGGCTTTATAACCCATGTTTTAGAACGTATCGATTTAGAGAAAGATTTACACTTTTATACCAATACAACGATAGATACGCTTGATTATAGTGGCGAGGGATTGAACGCTGGATCGAAAGTTGTTTTTGCAGCAGCAGGGCAGAAGCGAAGAGAACTAATGCGTATTTTGCCAAAGGAGTTTTCTCTACCGAAGGGATTTGATTATAAAATAGCTATACCTGGAGTTTTGGCTGTAACGGCGCCCGGGTTTTTAAGCAAAGCTGATGCCTTGAAGGATATTGAAAATTTGAAAACTGTTTTAAAGGAATTTGATCTCTTTGATTTGCCTTTAATAGTAGTATGCGACGATGCGCAATTTACTACTGAAAATATAAATAATCTGGTTTGGGTAACCTTTACAAGAAGTAATCCGGCAAGTGATATTGATGGTGTTAATGCCTTTACCGAAAACAAGCATTGGGGTTGCAAAGGACCTGTTATTATTGACGCTCGGAAAAAGCCACATCATGCACCAGAGTTAATTAAAGATGAAGCGGTGGAGAAGCGCATAAATCGCCTTGCCGAAAAAGGTGGCTCCTTGTTTGGGATTATCTAAAACAAAAAAAGCGTCGCTAAATTATTTAGCGACGCTTTTTTTATGTAATTATAAATTTTAGAATCTTAATCCTAAGGTTAAAAACACATTGTTCATGCTATTTTTAATATTGGCAACAGGCTCAGTAAAATTATTTAAAGTATACGGGCTTGAAGTTAAGTCGCTGTTTATACGTTGGTAAGCTAAATCAATAGAATAGTTACTTACTCTATAACCTAAACCAGCGCTGATAATTTTTACATCAAATTTTCCATCATCGTCATTTTTGTAAGGGCTACCATTTACAGCGTAACCGGCTCTCAAACTCAAATTTTCAATTTTGTACTCGCCACCAACCCTGTAGTTTATCGCACCTTGATAGTTTTCTCTAATTTGAGCATTGTTTTCTCTGAACAAAGTACTATTTCCATTTCCATCGTTAGATGATAATTTAATACTAGCGTAGTCTACATAATCAATATCAGCAGAGATAATACCCTGTCCGCTTATAATATAACTAGCACCGAATGAACCTTTTAAGGGAGTTCTAAGATTGTAGCTGAAATCATATGTTTCACTCTGATTTGTTCCTCTAATTGTTCCTCTATTATCCAAACCTTCAGAGTAACGATCATCTATTGCGAACCAAGTAGGAGTTTGTAAGGTGGCACCTAATCTCAAATCGCCAACAGGTCTCACAATTATACCCAATCTACCGTTTACACCAGAACCTCTAGTTTCTTGGCTTTGGTTGAATAATAAATCATAATTGATATTATTACCTGTAAGTGCATCGTTATTATATTCTCTTGCAGTACCTGTTTCTCTAAATTGCGCATCAGAATTGTATCTTAAATCAATTAAACCAATGGTAGCACCAATGTAAACCTGATTAGAGATATTTAAAGCACCAGAAAAATTAAACTCAGAAACTGATCCAGAACGTATCTCGTTCTTCTGTTGGTTATTAAACTGATTTAATGTTCCATCAACAAATGTTTCAGAAAAATAGTTGTTTGCTACGTCGTCTCTCGTGATTAGGTAATTATCATACGCCATGCGTTCCAAACTTCCGGTTGCAAGATTATTTGGTGCGGTAGAGCCAGCTAATTCTGCAAAATAATCAGTTATAGAGTTGCTTCCATTTCTACCACCATAATTCGCTTCCATGGTGTAATCATTAGTTCTGTTATATCCAATACCAAAAACCGAACTTATTAAACCTTTTTTTGTGTCTTGACCAGTTTGTTTATAAACTGGAGCATAGAAAACAGCGCCAACTTGATTTAAATTTAATTTACTTTTGTCGGTATTGGTGTTCTCACCTAAATAAGAGGCTTTTACATTGTTAAGATTAAACTCTGGTGTTAAGCTAAATTCCGATTTAGTGAATAAACCAAGTCCTGCAGGGTTACCACCTAAAGAACTCATATCTCCACCAACACCAATTTGTGCGCCACCCATTGCTTTAAAACGGGCTGTACTTCCATAATTGGTTTGAGAGAATCTTAATGCGTCGTTCGCATATTGAGCGTAAGTATTACCGGCGGTAGCTACTGTAGCTACCGCAAGCATTAATATCATTTTTTTCATTTGTGTATGCGTTAATTAGATTATCTACCACCTCTAGTTGGTCTTCCGCCACCAGAGCTACCACCGCTACTGCCTCCAGAAGAACCACCTCTAGATCCACCGCTTGATGGTGGAGGAGAACTTTGTTGAGGAGTGTAAGTTGGTTGTGTTCTGGTTGGTGCCTCGCTTCTGGTAGGTGCAGATCTGTTAACTTCACCACCTCTAGTTGGTCTGGTGTTGCTAGAAGGATTTGGGCGAGATACTGCACCTCCATTATTTGAAGGATTGTATCTTTCAGATCTAGTACCACCGATGGCATTGTTATTACCAAGACCGCTATTTCCTCGAGCTGGAACGCCGTTAGCACCACCAAAATAACCATTAGCTCTTCCTGGTCTACTTACACCATTTTCAGAACCTCTGCTTGGTCTAGCGCCATAGTTAGGGTTGTAGGTATTTCTGCCGGCCCAATAGCCACCATTATTCCAACCGCCTCCCCAGCCGCCGCCGTAGAAACCGCCACCATAAAAGCCACCGCCCCAAGAGTATGGACCCCAGAAGTTGTTGTAAGGATTCCAACCGTAGTTGAAACCCCAACCGTTCCAGGGATTATTAAACCAGTTATTAAACTGAAATCCTAAGCCAAATCCACCACCAAAGTAGTAGTTGTTGTATGGGCTATAGAAAGAGTTATATCCGTAGTAATTATAAAATGGATCATAATAGTTTCTGTATGGAGATCCATAATAGAAACGGTCTATACGCGAAGAATAATCCATGTCATAATATGGATCACTTTTACCGTAGTACTCATCAACCTCATCGGTTGTTGCATACTGATCTGACATTTGATTTTGAACAGGCGGTGCCGGTTTATATTCCTTAGCCTGTGCCGTTGTATTGTAAACATCATCGTGACTAGCATTACTTGCCATCTTTGATGTAGAGCACGAAGCGACCAACAAGGCGGTTGCTGCGAGCAAACTGGTGAATAAATGGTTAGGTTTCATGTGTGTTTTGTTTATGTTATCAATTGCCACAAGAAATTAGCGAATGGCTTATTTCTTGATCTATGTGTTTTGTTTGTATGTTGAATCAAATTGTAGCTATAAATTTATAGCTTTGTAAACAACTTTACAAGAATTTTAACACAAAAAACGTTCCAAATAGTTATGAGCAAAGGTATTACAAGCAAAAATGATGATTATTCTCAGTGGTATAACGACATTGTTATAAAAGCCGACCTAGCAGAGCATTCTTCAGTTAAGGGTTGTATGGTTATTAAGCCGTACGGATACTCTATCTGGGAGAAGATGCAAGCGGTTTTAGATCAAAAGTTTAAAGACACTGGTCACAGTAACGCTTACTTCCCCTTGTTCATTCCAAAGTCATATTTTAGTAAAGAAGCAGCACACGTAGAAGGCTTTGCTACAGAGTGTGCCGTAGTGACACATTATCGTCTTAAAAATGACGGAAATGGCAACATTATAGTTGACGAAACCGCGAAATTAGAAGAAGAACTAATCGTTCGTCCAACATCTGAAACTATTATTTGGAACACTTATAGAGGCTGGATAGAATCTTACCGTGATTTGCCTTTATTAATTAACCAATGGGCAAATGTGGTACGTTGGGAAATGAGAACAAGATTGTTTTTGCGTACTACAGAATTTTTATGGCAAGAAGGACACACTGCACACGCTACCGCACAAGAAGCAATCGAGGAAACTGAAAGAATGTTAGATGTGTACGCCGATTTTGCAGAAAATTGGATGGCTGTGCCTGTTGTTAAAGGTAAAAAAACACCAACTGAACGTTTTGCTGGCGCATTAGATACATATTGTATTGAAGCTTTGATGCAAGATGGTAAAGCTTTACAAGCTGGAACATCGCACTTTTTAGGTCAGAACTTTGCTAAAGCATTTGACGTTAAATTTACCAGCAAAGAAGGTAAGCAAGAACACGTTTGGGCAACTTCTTGGGGTGTTTCAACGCGTTTAATGGGTGCGTTAATTATGTCACATAGTGATGATGCAGGTTTAGTTCTTCCACCAAAATTAGCTCCTATTCAGGTAGTTATCGTTCCGATTTATAAAGGAGAAGAAGATTTAGCCAAAATATCGGGATTTGTTGATGAATTGATTCCAAGGTTAAAAGGTTTAGGCGTTTCTGTAAAATACGATGATCGCGATAGCCAAAGACCAGGTTTTAAATTTGCAGAATACGAACTTAAAGGTGTGCCAGTACGTTTGGCAATTGGCGGAAGAGATATGGAGAATGGCACTGTAGAACTTGCTCGTAGAGACACTAGGGAGAAAATGACCGTTCCGCAAGAGGGTTTGGATATCTATATCGTGCAACTGCTACACCAGATACAAGAAAATATTTTTAATAAAGCGCACAAGTTTAGAGAAGAACACATTACCGAGGCTAATTCTTACGAAGAGTTTAAACAACTTTTAGATACAAAAACAGGATTTATTGCGGCACATTGGGATGGCACAGCCGAGACCGAAAAGTTAATTAAAGAGGAAACAAAAGCAACAATTAGATGTATCCCTCTAGATAATAAATTGGAAGATGGTGTTTGTATGGTTACAGGAAAACCATCTATTCAGAGAGTATTATTTGCTAGAGCTTACTAGATTGTAAGGCTCGAGATTAAGAATTGGAAATTTAATTTTTCTAATTCTTAATCTTTATTACTTCGTACCTAAAATATGAACGAAAATTACCAAGAGATACTTTCAAAGTTAGCGAGTAAGGCGTCTTTGAAACAATCAATATATCGTAGCACAGCTGAAGTTTTTGCTTTAACTAAAACGGTACTTTCAAAGTTAGGATCTAAACTTCATCATGATTATACAAGTAAAGATTCTTCTGTAGAGATAAATTATAAGGAAAACAACCAGTTTGAAGCGCAATTAAAATTCTCTGGAGATATGCTAATGCTTTCTATGCATAGTAATGTTTTTACTTTTGATGAGGCTCATTCTATTTTTCAAACCAGTTACGTTAAAGCAGATGAGAGCTTAAGCTTTTGCGGAGCAATTTACGTACACAACTTTTTGGCAGATTCTATAAAATATAATCGTCTAGCTGATGAGGGAAGTTTAATTGCTAGGATTTTAGTAAATAAAGACAAACATTTTGTGGTAGAAGGAGAAGGCGCTCTCGGTTTTTTATATGACGATCTGGCTACAAACATAATTACCGAAGAAAAAATAACCGACATTTTAGAACGTTCTATATTATTATGCCTTAATGCCGATTTGATTTTACCACCGTTTGCACAAATTAAAGATGTAACATTGCATCAAAAACAATCATTAATCGCTGCAAGCGGTTATCCAACGGGTAAACGTTTAGGCTATTTATTTAATTCAGAAATTCAGCAAAATAATACATTATAACATGAAATTTGCAACAAAAGCTATACACGCTGGTCAGGAACCAGACCCAACAACGGGCGCTGTAATGACCCCAATTTATCAAACTTCTACTTACTGGCAAAAATCGCCAGGCGAACATAAGGGCTACGAATATTCTAGAGGTACAAACCCAACTCGCAAGGCACTAGAAGATTGTTTAGCAGCGCTTGAAAATTGTAAGTATGGCTTAGCTTTTAGTAGCGGAATGGGAGCAACAGACACTGTTTTAAGACTATTGCAACCTGGTGATGAGGTAATTACAGGAGATGATTTGTACGGAGGTTCATATCGTATTTTCACTAAGGTATATGCTAAATATGGAATTAAATTCCACTTCATAGACTTATCTAAGCCAGAAAATATTCTTCCTTATGTGAATGAAAAAACAAAATTGGTTTGGATAGAAACACCAACCAACCCAACTATGCGTATTATAGACATAGAAGGTGTTGCGAAAATCACTAAAGAGAAAAACATTTTGTTAACGGTTGACAATACTTTTGCGTCACCATACTTGCAAAATCCAGCAGATCTGGGAGCTGATATCGTTATGCATTCGGTTACTAAATATATCGGTGGTCACTCTGATGTGGTAATGGGTGCATTGTTAACCAATAACGAACAACTTTACAAAGATTTGTTTTTCATTTATAACGCATGTGGCGCCACACCAGGTCCACAAGATTCTTTCTTGGTATTAAGAGGCATAAAAACTTTGCATTTGCGTATGAAAGCGCATTGCGAAAACGGAGAAAAAGTAGCGCATTATCTTAAAAAACATCCAAAAATTGATAAAATTTACTGGCCAGGTTTTGAAGATCATCCAAACCATGACATCGCTAAAAAACAAATGCGTGGTTTTGGAGGTATGGTTTCCATAACGTTAAAAGATGCGGATTTGCAGGAAACATTTAGAATTGCATCAAGATTCAAGGTATTCTCATTGGCAGAATCTTTAGGTGGTGTAGAGTCTCTAGTTAATCATCCAACCACAATGACGCATGGTTCTATTCCGAAAGAAGAACGTGAAAAGGTTGGCGTAACCGACAATCTTTTGCGTTTAAGCGTAGGAGTAGAGGATATAGACGATTTGTTGGCTGATTTGGAGCAAGCTCTAGCTTAATAAATGGCGGGCATTAAAGTACAAATCCCTTTATCGAAATTTAGGGGACAAGAATTGGCAACATTTTTAGATGCAAAGGTTGAGCAATACAACCAGCCTGATTTTATAGCCAATGATCCAATCTGTATTCCGCACCAGTACCAATTAAAGCAAGACATAGAAATTGCCGCATTTTTTGCGGCAATTTTAGCTTGGGGGCAACGCAAAACTATTATTAATAAGTGTAATGAGCTTTTTTTAAGGATGGATAATCAGCCTTATCAGTTTATGCTCAATCACAGCGATGCGGATTTAAAAGGATTGTTGGGTTTTAAGCATCGAACTTTTAACGATACCGATTTGCTTTATTTCGTTTCATTTTTTAAGCATCACTATACTAATTCAAGTTCATTAGAGACTGCATTTCTTCCAAGTGACCGCATTATTTCAGGCTATTTGCCAGATTTAGCATCTAACGAAATTGAGTTGGCTTCATCACCATGTGCAATAAGCAATTTTTCTAATACTGAAGTTTCGGCTGAGCAAGCACTTAATTATTTTAGAGCTTATTTTTTCAGCTTGCCAGATTTTCCGCGTAGAACGATGAAACACATTTCTTCGCCAATGCAAAAATCTACTTGCAAACGTTTAAATATGTTTTTAAGGTGGATGGTAAGAAAAGACAATGCAGGCGTAGATTTTGGCATATGGAATACGATTAATCCCTCAAGTTTGGTTTGTCCGTGCGATTTACATGTAGATCGTGTTGCGAGAAGATTAGAATTGATCAAAAGAAAACAGACAGATTGGTTAACTGCCGTTGAACTTACGGAAAACCTGAAAAAACTTGATCCAAACGATCCTGTTAAATATGATTTCGCACTTTTTGGTTTAGGGATAGAAGAGCGGTTTTAAGCGCTATAATTTTTTATTTTAATCATTGTTCTTTTATCTTTAATCATGATTACATTGAAATCGGAGATAGAAAAGTTTGATGCCAACGGCGAAAAAACCGGCTGGTCTTACGTTTTTATACCGGCAGAAATTGCCCAACAAATTAAACCTGATGATAAGCGTGGAATGCGGGTGCGTGGAACGATTGATAACATATCGATCGTTGGGAAAAGTTTGTTGCCCATAGGTGGTGGCGATTTTATTTTAACACTCGATGCAAAACTTCGTAAGCAACTTAATAAGGTTGCGGGTAATCCAGTTAGCGTTTCTTTGGAGCACGATATTGATTTTAAAATTGATATGCCAGAAGATTTAGAGGTTTGTTTAGCACAAGAAGAAGGCTTGCTCGAACATTTTTTATCCTACACAAAGTCTCATCAAAATTATTTTATTGTATGGTTAAATACAGCAAAAACTGAAGCTACCAGAACAAAACGTTTAATTATGATTGTTGATGCGATGGCAAAGAAACAAGATTTCGGTTTAATGCTTAGAAGTAATAAGAAAACAGCTATTTAATCAGCTCTAATAACTTTTAATATTCCTCTGGCCTTGCAAACATCCAAAGTCTTTACCCTCTCGTATTTGGTAAGGTAAAAGGATAAAAAAATCAAACCCAAAGAGAATCTTCCAAAATCTCTGTTCGGTTGAAACTATAAAAACTGTATTTTTGCAGAAAATAAATCTTTTGAAAGCCGACCTGTTTTTAATTACCCCGCCATTTACGCAACTGAATACACCGTATCCGGCCACTGCGTATATTAAAGGTTTTCTTAATACAAAAAATATTAGTTCTGTACAGGCAGATCTAGGTATTGAAGTAATCCTTGCGCTATTTTCTAAACAAGGTTTAACAGATTTATTTAGTCATGCCGAGGCTTATTCAAATAATGCTGCCCTTTCTTTTAACGCACAGCGAATCATTGCGTTAAAAGAAGAGTATCTTAAAACCATAGATCCGGTAATTCTATTTTTGCAGGGTAAAAATCCAACGCTAGCCTTACAAATTTGCCTTGAAGATTATTTGCCAGAAGCATCTCGATTTGCCCAATTAGAGGAATTAGACTGGGCTTTCGGAGCAATGGGCACACAAGACAAAGCAAAGCATTTATCAACCCTTTATTTAGAAGATTTATCAGATTTCATTGTAGAGTGTGTTGACCCTAATTTTGGTTTTAGTAGGTATGCAGAGCGATTAGGTAGAAGTGCCAACTCATTCGACGAGCTTTACGGTATTTTAAATCAGGAGCTAACCTATATTGATAAAATTTTGATGAGGATTCTGCATGAAAGATTGGAAGCTGTAGATCCTAAAATTTTTCTGATTTCGGTTCCATTTCCTGGAAATTTGTACGCTGCTTTCCGATGTGCGCAATACGTTAAAAAACACTTTCCGGGGGTTAAAATTTCTATGGGCGGCGGTTTTGCCAACACAGAATTACGCTCGCTTTCTGATACTAGGGTTTTCGAGTTTTTCGATTTCGTTACCTTAGATGATGGCGAACTTCCTATAGAGTTGTTATACGAAGCAGTCACTAAAAATCTTCCTTTTAATTTATACAAAAGAACATTTTTGTTAGAGGATGGAAAGGTTGTTTACAGAAATGATGCTTTAAGGAATGATTATAAGCAAGCCGATGTGGGTACACCAGATTATAGCGACTTAAAGTTGGATAATTACATTTCAGTAATTGAGATTGTAAACCCGATGCACAGAATGTGGAGCGATGGAAGATGGAATAAACTTACGATGGCACATGGCTGTTATTGGGGTAAATGTACTTTTTGCGATATTTCTTTAGATTATATAAAAGTTTACGAACCAGTTGCAGCAAAGCTGATTGTAGATAGGATAGAAGACCTTCTACTTAGTACGGGGCAAAATGGATTTCACTTTGTGGATGAAGCTGCACCACCCGCCTTAATGCGAGAAGTTGCACTAGAGATTTTACGCAGAAAGATTTCGGTTACTTGGTGGACGAACATTAGGTTCGAAAAAAGCTTTACAGCAGATTTGTGTCTGCTACTAAAGGCATCTGGATGCATTGCAGTTTCTGGTGGCCTAGAAGTTGCTTCTGATAGGTTGTTAAAGCTGATTGATAAGGGTGTAACGGTAGAACAAGTTGCAAAAGTTACTAGAAACTTTACCGAAGCGGGAATAATGGTCCATGCTTACTTAATGTACGGTTATCCCACTCAAACAATTCAAGAAACTGTTGATAGTTTAGAAATGGTACGCCAGTTATTTGAAGCTGGTGTCCTACAATCGGGTTTTTGGCACCAGTTTGCCATGACTGCACATAGCCCGGTGGGCATGTATCCAGAGAGGTTTGGTGTTGTTAAAGAAACCGAAAAGATAGGTACTTTTGCCAATAATGATATCAACTACACAGACAAAACGGGCATCGATCATAACAAGTTTAGTTTTGGCTTAAAGAAGTCGCTTTATAATTTTATGCACGGCATTTGTTTCGACTATAAATTGCAAGATTGGTTCGATTTCAAAATTCCTCGCACAACTGTCGCCTCAGATTTTATTGATCGTGCTTTAAAAGCGGATGATAGTTTTAATACTAAATCTACTGCTAAAGTTGTTTGGCTAGGTGGAAAACCATTTACTGAGGTTTTTACAAAATCTAAGAAAGGGAGTTCTTGGCAGATGATGACCTTAACTTTCCATCATAAGAAAGAAACTTTTTCTATTCAGCTGAACCAAAACGAAGGGGCGTGGTTAGTTTCTGTGCTCGAGAAAATTGCTGTATCAAACGAGAAGGTTTTTACATTTCAGGATTTGAAGGCAGATTTTGAAACTAATTTAGAACACTTCGAACTGTTTTGGTACGCAAAGCCGATTTATAAATTAAGAGAGTTTGGATTGTTAGTGCTTTGATAATCGCCGATTAAGGATTAAAATTGCTACAATAGGAAAATCGACATTACAGATATCGATTAGCATTTTTTTAAACAGCTCTATTTGTTCACGTTAACCTTATTTTACATTTATCCTAATGTCGTTATAGATTAAAAAAGAAATTCAGCGTGACGATTTTACAGGTTTTCCACTAAACAAAAAAATCTGCGAATTTTGTTTCGCAGATTTCATTTATCACAAATTGGTGTTTCTTAATCGCAATTAGGAATAGTATAGGTCCAAGTTTCAGACATTTTATAAGGAATAGAAAACGCAACGCCTCTATCTAATTCAAACCATAGTTTGCTACGTACTTTCTCTCTACTGCCCGTTTCGTTCATGGTTAAGCTGTCATATAATCTGCCGTTAACCATTACGTATTTTATCTTTTCAGAGTTTCTAATATCATCTAAAGGATTCGAATCCATAACAACCAAGTCTGCAAGTTTTCCAGTTTCTAACGATCCGATTTCTTTATCCATGCCTAAATAAGAAGCGCCATTTAAAGTTGCATACCTAATAGCCTGCAACGGCGTAGCACCGCCCTGTACAAACATCCAAAGTTCCCAATGTGCGCCTAAGCCTTGTATTTGTCCGTGTGCACCTAAGTTAATTTTGGTACCGCCGTCAGCAATTTGCTTAACCGCTTTTGCAACTTCAATATGGCCGTAATCACCGTATTCAGAAGTTGTTCGTCTTCTAGATCGAGAATCAATTATCGCCCTTGGCGTAAAACTTAACAACCTTTCGTTTTCCCAAACGTTAGTTCTATCGTACCAATAATTTTCTCCCCATTGGCCACCGTAGGCAACAATTAGTGTAGGAGTGTAGGCAACATTTGTTTTGTTCCAGAAACTAGTTACATCTTTATAAACTGGCGCTACCGGAATACTATGTTCAATACCTGTATGTCCATCTGCAACCATATTCATATTATGGAAGAAGGTTGAACCACCTTCTGGCACAACTTCCATTTTTAACTGGCGTGCAGCTTCTAAAATTTGCTGGCGCTGATCTCTACGAGGTTGGTTATAAGATTTTACCGAAAATGCACCAACGGCTTTCAGTCTTTTTAAGTGCGATAGTGCATCGTCTAAACTATTAATCGTTACCTTAAAATCGCCGTCGGCACCGTATAAAATAGAACCTGTAGAATATAAACGTGGTCCAATCATTCGGCCTGCTTTTAGCATTTCGCTTTGGCTAAAAACCATTTCGGTATTGCTACTTGGATCGTGGGATGTGGTAACGCCGAAAGAGAGATTTGCCAGATAAGACCAGTCTTGTTGCGGACTAATTCCATCTGGACTTGTACGTAAGTGTGCATGAACGTCAATCAATCCAGGCATAATTGTTTTGCCTGTTACATCGACAACTTTTGCATTTTCCGGAATGGAAATGTCTTTACCAACTGATGTAATTTTATTGTTTTCTATCAGGATTGTTCCTTCTTCAATTACTTCATCACCTTTCATAGTAATAATTCTAGCACCTTTAAGCGCTAAAAGTCCTGTCGGGATATCTGTTTTCAATTTTAAACCCAAAGCAATACCCGCAGTATCAAGTTCTGGCAATATTTGAGGTGCGCCTTCAACAAAAGTGAAAGAATTTTTAACCTCGCGATTGTAATATTGCTCACCCAGCGTCCAAAGTAGTTTTTTACTATCAGCACTCCAATGTAAGAATGTCCCAGCATCTTTAGTAACTCTGGCCAATGGAATAGCTTTGTTATTTGCCGATAAATCCATCGGTAAACCTGTGGTAACCATCGGTGTAATGTAAGCGTTAAATAATTCTGTAAAAGCCATCCACTTGCCGTCCGGACTTGGTACAAATTGATTTGCGTATTGCGAAGTATAATGCGTACGCTCGTTGTTTCCATTTAGGTCCATGCTTTTAAAAGCCTTTTTTCCAGCCTCGTATCCTTGATAAAAAATACGGGTATCGTCTTGGTTAAACGTTGGTTTAATGCCACTTTCGCTTACCAGGGTTTTAGCACCACCGTTTGCAGAAACAATAAACACACCTGTGTTTTTGCCATAGGTTAAGCCTAAAGTTTCGTTTCCGCTACCTTTTCTAAATACAATTCTATCTCCTTTGCTAGAAAAGGATGGAGAATAATAATAGCCTTTTTCATCTGTTATTAAAGTAGTTTTTCCACTCTTAATATCAGTTTTTTTAATTGAACCTTTAAATTCATCGCTCCAAGTAGTATAAACCACAAATTTGCCATCAGGGCTAAATTTAGGTTCAAATTCAAAATCAATACTGTTTGTTAAACGTTCTGGTGTGCCATTTGGAAGCTCTTTTTTGTAAAGGAAACCAGCCGCGTTAAACACTACCGTTTTGCCATCAGGCGAAGTAGTTAATTGTCTAATCATTTTAGCAGTAAACTCTGGCGTATAAACCGGATGTGTAAAATGAACTGCGTCTTGTACAGTTTGTTGGCTGTTAACTTCGAAAGGAATATCGGTAATATTCAAATTGCTTAAATCAATTTGCTTGATTTTTCCTTTCGCGTAAAAAACAATTTTTTTAGCATCTGGTGTCCAAGCGAAGTTTGGATAAACACCAAAAATTGCCCAGGTTTCTTGCTGATCGTGGGTTAAATCTTCTGTTAACGGCCACTGTTCTCCAGTTTTGATATTTTGCACATATAAAGCAGATTTTAAACGAACACGTTTTACGTAAGCCATTAACTTTCCATCTGGCGATATTTGTGGACGAGCCGAGCCACCTTGTTCGGCAATTAGATTGCTTAATTTTCCAGTCGTTAAATCCAATTGTTTAATCGCATAAATCAATCCGTTGGGATCTTTACTGTATTCGAAGTTCGGACCAGGAGAAACGTCTTCACTAAAATATAAGAATTTTCCATCGGGCGATACATTTGGTTCGCCAGAGTCTTGCTGATCATTTCTTCTTTTAGTTAATTGAACGCCATCACCACCATAAATACTGTACATCCACATTTCGCCAGCACCTAAAGATCTAGAACCCGTAAAATGCTTTCTGGCAATTATATATTCGCTATTTGGCATCCAAGTAGCATTGTTTAGCAAACGAAAGCTTTCTTTGGTAATCTGTTTTTTGTTACCCCCTTCTTTGTCCATTATCCAAATGTTGTCGCCACCGCTTCTGTCGCTAGTAAACGAGATGTATTTGCCATTTGGGCTAAATCGAGGTTGTACTTCCCATGCAATGCCACCACTAACAAGTTTAGCCGGACCTCCATTTATAGACATTTTGTAGATATCGCCTAATAGATCGAAAACAATTTCTTGTCCGTCTGGGCTCACATCTAAATTCATCCAAGTACCTTCATTTGTATTTATGGTAAATGTTTTTGTGGGGCCTTTGTACTTTTCAACATCCCACTTTGTGGCATCTTTTGTCGTTTGTGCGGTTAAACTAAGTGCAGAAAATAAGCAACTAACAAAAAGGAGATTTTTCTTCATTTTACGGAAAGGTTAGTAACAGAACATCATTATTAAACCCTGTTCTATTAAATTAGCTATATTAAGCTCGCAATTTAATAATATCAGACCATTTTTGTTAGTTTTGATGCTACCTTTTTTATGACGCAAGCTGAGATTTTAAAAAAATACTGGGGATTTGATAATTTTAGACCTTTGCAGGATGAAATTGTACAGTCTGTTTTAAATAATAACGATACGCTTGCATTACTGCCTACTGGTGGCGGAAAATCTATTTGCTTTCAGGTTCCGGCGATGGTAATGGAAGGTATTTGCATTGTTGTTTCTCCCTTAATTGCCTTGATGAAAGATCAGGTTGAAAATTTAAAGGCCAGAGGTATCGAAGCGATTGCGATTTATGCGGGTATGGGCAAAAGGGAAATAGATATCTTGCTTGATAATTGCATATACGGTAACATCAAATTTCTATATTTATCGCCAGAAAGACTACTTTCTGATATCGTTCGTAAGCGAATAGCTTACATGAATGTTAATTTGATAGCAATAGATGAGGCGCATTGTATTTCCCAGTGGGGATATGATTTTCGACCACCGTATCTTAAAATTAAGGAGCTAAGAGAAATTCATCCTGATAAGCCTGTTTTAGCATTAACGGCAACGGCAACGCCATTTGTTAGAGAAGATATTATAAAAAAACTCGAACTAAAAGACGCTAAAGTATTTGTAAAAAGCTTTGCCAGGAGAAATCTTAGCTACGTAGTTTATGATTTAGAAGACAAGCATAAAAAACTTGTTGAAATTATTAAAAATGTAAAGGGTTGTGGTTTAGTTTACGTTCGCAATAGACGTGAAACTGCCGAAATAGCACATTTTTTACAGCGAAATGGGATAGTTGCAGATTTCTATCATGCTGGAATAGAAAAGGATCTTCGTTTTAAAAAGCAAGAAGATTGGAAAAAAGATATTATTAGGGTAATGGTGGCAACCAACGCTTTTGGTATGGGGATAGATAAACCCGATGTTCGTTTTGTAATTCATATGGATTTGCCAGAGAGTTTGGAAGCTTATTACCAAGAAGCAGGCAGGGCAGGGAGAGATGAAAATAGGGCATTTGCAGTTTTGTTGGCCAACAAATCAGATCAACTTATTTTAAATGCAAAGTACGCAGATAGCTTCCCTACGGTTGATGAAATTAAAAAGGTTTACCATTATTTGGGCAGTTACTTTCAGTTGGGTTATGGTGCCGGAGAAGGTTTAAGCTTGGCATTTGATTTGGCCGATTTTTGTAAGCGTTTTAACATTGGCGTAATTAAAACCTTAGGTGCCTTAAAATTTCTGGAAAGAGATGGATACGTAGCTTTGTCTGAAAATATTTTTCTGCAGTCGAGGATAATGTTTACAGCAAGCCACGAAGATGTTTACCGTTTTCAAATTGAAAACTCTGGTTATGATGCCTTGATAAAAACAATCCAAAGATCTTATGGCGGCGCTTTTGATGCTTACGTTAAAATAAAAGAGTCCGATCTATCAAACCGTTTAAAAATTTCTTTTAACGATGTAGTTGCACTTTTGGAGCGTTTGCAACAGCTAGAAATAATTTCGTACTTGCCTCAAACAGATCAGCCTCAATTGCAATTTGTGGTGCCTAGAGTAGATCACTTGCATTTAGATATCGATGCGAAATACATCGCCTTAAGGCAAAAAATACAAAACGACCAACTTAAAGCCGTTTTAGCATATGCATCAACATCGCTCTGCAGGAGTAAACAATTACTTATATATTTTGGCGAGCTAAGTGCAGAGAAATGTGGCTTTTGCGACATTTGCTTAGCAGAAAGAAAAATTGAGGAACAAGCGCAGCTAAAAGATAAAATCGATTTTGAAATCGTAACCTTGCTTAAAATGCAACACTTCTTGTTAGATGATTTGGTTAGGGAAATATCAAGTGGAAATGAAAACGATAAAATTGAAAGAATTAGAGATTTGCTGGATGCCGGAAAAATTAAAACCGATGGGAAGAAATATTATTTGTAAAATTTGAAGGCTATTTAATTAGCTTTTATCTACTTTTAGTCTCGCTTTAATTTATGCTACAGAAAAACGATAAAAAAGTAATTAGATCTTGGGCTTTTTTCGATTGGGCCAATTCTGCTTATAATTTAGTAATTACCTCTACAATTTTTCCCGCTTACTATTCTGCAATAACATCAGATAAAAACAACGACACGATAGATTACGTAACGTTTTTTGGTAGAAAATTTGTTAATTCAGCTTTATACAGCTACGCTATGGCATTTGCTTTTTTGGTAATTGCTATACTTTCGCCAATCCTATCGTCTATAGCAGATACTAGGGGAAATAAGAAGATATTTATGCAGATGTTTACCTACTTGGGCTCGTTTGCTTGCTGTGGATTATTTTTCTTCGAATCAAAAACTTTAGAGATAGGCGTAATTTTATGTGTAGTTGCAGCCATTGGCTTTTGGGGTAGTTTGGTTTTTTACAATTCTTATTTACCCGAAATTGCTACTGTAGATCAGCAGGATAACGTAAGCGCAAAGGGATTTACCTACGGTTACATTGGAAGTATAATTTTGCAAATTATCTGTTTCGTTTTTGTATTTAAGCCAGATTGGTTTGGTATAACCGATGAGTCAATTCCTGCAAGGCTTTCGTTTGTTATGGTAGGTGTTTGGTGGATAGTTTTTGCGCAGATCCCATTTAAAAACCTGCCAAAGGGGAGCCCCAACTTTAAAGGTGAAACAAAAAACGTGGTAACCAGTGGCTTTGTAGAAATGAAAAAGGTATGGTCTCAAGTAAAAGAAATGAAATATTTGAAGAGATTCCTGTTTTCGTTTTTCTTCTATTCTATGGGCGTGCAAACAGTAATGTTAATTGCAACTATTTTCGGCGAAAAGGAATTGCATTTGCCGACGGAAAAACTTATTGCGACTATTTTAATATTGCAACTGGTAGCTATTCCTGGAGCTATGTTAATGTCTTACCTATCGTCAAAAAAATATGGTAACGTAAACGTGTTAATTGGCGTGGTTGTGATCTGGATAGGTGCTTGTCTGGCCGCTTATTTTATCAACACCGAAATGCAGTTTTATATTCTAGCTGCTGTTATTGGTTTAATTATGGGCGGAATTCAATCCTTATCTCGTTCAACTTATTCTAAATTTCTGCCACCAGATAGTCCAGATCATACTTCTTTCTTTAGTTTTTACGATGTTGCCGAGAAAGTTGCGCTTGTTTTTGGTTTATTTATCTTCGGTTTTATAGACGAACAATTAGGAATGCGAAATTCTGTTATCGCTTTAACGGTGTTTTTCGTTTTAGGTTTGCTATTTTTGCTGGCTTTGAAAAAGGTCGAGCCTAAATCCGTTAAAGTAGATTAAGCCCGATAGAACACATCCACCAATGAAGATAGAATTATTTGTACCTTGTTTCGTAGATCAATTATACCCAGAAACTGCTTTTAATACCATTAAAGTTTTAGAAAAGGCTGGATGTGAGGTTTTTTATAATTCCAAACAGACTTGTTGTGGCCAACCTGCTTACAATGCAGGTTATTGGGAACAGGCTAAGGAAATTGGCGGCAAGTTTTTAGACGATTTTTCAGAAACTGATTACATCGTTGCACCATCCGCATCTTGTGTTGGAATGGTAAAAAATGGATACAATGATTTGTTTACCAATACTATAGTTCATAATAAATGCCGTAATGTTCAAGCTAATATATTTGAACTTTCAGATTTCTTAGTCAATATTTTAAAAAAGGACTATTTTGGAGCTGAGCTAGATGGTAAAGCCGTTTATCATGATTCTTGCAGTGGATTAAGGGAGTGCAAAATTAAAGAGGAGCCACGCCAATTGCTTTCTAAGGTGCTTGGTTTAGAGATGGTAGAAATGAAAGATACCGATATGTGTTGTGGCTTTGGTGGTACTTTTGCCGTTAAGTTTGATGCAATTTCATCTGCCATGGCCGAACAAAAAATAAATAACGCATTAGAAATGGAGGCAGAGTACATTATCTCCACAGATTTATCTTGTCTATTGCATTTGGATGGTTACATTAAAAAAAATAACATCCCGATAAAAACCATGCACATTGCAGATGTATTGGCCAATGGCTGGTTGGACTATTAAAACCAATCTTTAGCAAAAATATTTCTTGGCTTTAAACTTTAACGTAGAAAATCCGTCTACTATTAACTAATTCTTACAGCAAATAATCCTTTGTAAAAAGATTAGTGATAATCAAACAAATTAACTTTTTTTAACATTTCTTGTCTAAAAACTACGATAAATTTGTAGCATCAAAACAAAAATACCCATGAAAAAAACTATGGTAGCCATTGTTGGCTTATTATCATTGGCTTTAACAACTCAAGCACAAAAAAAATCCGGAGCTATCCAGTTCGTTAGTTCTACAGATCCAGTTGCAGTTGCTGCTGCTAACGGCTTTCAAATGAATGACGAAATGAAAGCGAGAATGCCTAAATCGGTTAAAACAAATTTCGAATTATTATACAATGCCACTAACGCAAGTTACATGCCTGTAGAAGATACAGAAGATAGCAATGGTGGTGGCGGTGGCGGCATGGGACGCATGATGATGCGTTTTGGTGGCGCTGGTGGGGCTAGGGAATACTATTACACCTTTGCAGATCAGAAACTGGTAGAGGTTTTTGACGTTAGCGATACAACCTATGCAATGCCAAGCAAGTTAACCGTTGCAAACCCACCAAGTTTGGCAATGAATAGGCCACAAAACCAAAATGCACCACAAAACAATAGTGCAGTTCAGTTTTTACCAGGTCCACCAACTTTAGAAGTTGTAAAGACTGACGAAACTAAGAAGATCCTAGATTTCAACTGTAAAAAGGTGATTGTTAAATCTATCCGCAAAGCGAAAGTTTTAGGAGAAGATAAAGATGTTACCGATGAAACTGCTTTATGGTACACTACAGATTTAGGTTTTAATTTTTCTCCAGACCCAAATTTATGGACAGAAGGAGTGGTATTAGCAATTGAAAACAAGGGTAAAGCTACCACTGCTACCAGCATAGAGTACAGAAATGTAAGTGCAAAAGATGTAACGGCTCCTAAAAAAGCATTGCCTATAACTCAGGAAGAGTACAAAGCTAAAATGGATGCAATGATGAGAAGATTTTCAGGTGGCGGTCAACCAAGAAGTATCAGAATAAACTAATTTATTTAAATAATATCGAGCCTCAGATTTATCTGGGGCTTTTTTATTTTACACTATTATTTAATGTAGGTATATCTTATCTTTGCTTTCCAAAAATCACGTAGTAGGTGATTTTCTAATAATTTTTTTAAACTCTAAATCATAGTTGTAGATGATTAACATTACTTTACCTGACGGTTCTACTCGTCAGTATGAAAAGGGCACATCTGCCCATCAAATTGCCTTATCAATATCAGAAGGCTTAGCAAGAAACGTTTTAGCTGCAGAAGTAAACGGAGAGGTTTGGGATTCTTCACGCCCAATAGAAACCGATGCGAATGTAAAATTACTAACATGGAATGATACAGCCGGTAAAGCTACATTCTGGCACTCGTCTGCGCATATTATGGCCGAAGCTTTAGAAGCGCTATATCCTGGCACTAAATTCGGTATCGGGCCTGCTATAGAAACTGGTTTTTATTACGATGTTGACTTTGGCGATAGAGAATTTTCTTCAGACGATTTCAAAGCTATAGAGACTAAAATGCTTGAACTTGCTAAACAAAAGGAAACTTTTAAAAGAGAAAGTGTAAGCAAAGCTGATGCAATAAAATATTTTACTGAAAAAGGAGACGAGTACAAACTAGACCTTCTTGAAGGCTTAGATGATGGAAAAATCACTTTTTACACACAGGGTGAATTTACGGATTTATGTCGTGGACCACACATTCCGAACACTGGTTTTATTAAAGCCATTAAATTGATGAATGTTGCTGGAGCGTACTGGCGTGGAGATGAAACTAAAAAACAATTAACCCGTATTTATGGCGTAACTTTTCCTAAAGCAAGCGAATTAACAGAGTATTTGTTAATGATTGAAGAAGCTAAAAAGCGTGATCATCGTAAACTTGGTAAGGAATTGGAGTTGTTTATGTTTTCTGAGAAAGTAGGTGCCGGCTTACCAATGTGGTTGCCAAAAGGAACTGCTTTGCGTGAGCGTTTAGCCCAGTTTTTAACAAAAGCACAAATTAAATCTGGATACGAACAAGTAATTACCCCGCACATTGGTCATAAAAACCTTTATGTAACTTCCGGACATTACGATAAATATGGGAAAGACAGTTTTCAGCCAATAAAAACACCTCAAGAAGGAGAGGAGTTTTTCTTAAAACCGATGAACTGCCCGCACCATTGCGAAATGTATAAATTTAAACCTCGTTCTTATAAAGACTTGCCGGTTCGTTTTGCCGAATTTGGTACAGTTTACCGTTACGAACAAAGTGGAGAATTACATGGATTAACCCGAGTACGTGGATTTACTCAAGATGATGCGCATTTGTTCTGTCGTCCGGATCAAGTTAAAGAAGAGTTTAAAAAAGTAATAGATTTGGTATTGTACGTTTTCAAATCTTTAGGTTTTGATAATTACATTGCTCAAGTTTCGCTTCGCGATCCAGAAAATAAAGCAAAATATATTGGCACCGATGAAAATTGGGCACTTGCCGAAACTGCAATTATTGAAGCTGCCGAAGAAATGAGCTTGCCAACCGTAGTTGAACTTGGCGAAGCTGCTTTCTATGGTCCGAAACTAGATTTTATGGTTAAGGATGCGTTGGGTAGAAAATGGCAGTTGGGAACAATTCAGGTGGATTATAATTTGCCAGAACGTTTTGAACTAGAATATACTGGTAGTGATAACCTAAAACATCGTCCGGTAATGATTCACCGTGCTCCATTTGGTTCGTTAGAGCGTTTTGTTGCTGTTTTGATTGAGCATTGTGCAGGTAATTTCCCGTTATGGCTTTCTCCAGAACAATACATTATTCTTCCTATCTCTGAAAAATATGAAGAATATGCAAAAAAAGTTTCAGATGAACTAAATAATTCCGATATTCGCGGGCTGATAGACTTTCGAGATGAGAAGATTGGAAGAAAAATCAGAGATGCTGAAGTTAAAAAATTGCCTTATATGCTGATAATTGGCGAGAAGGAGATGGAAGAAGGGAAAGTATCAGTACGTAAACATGGCGAAGGGGACTTAGGTTCGATGACTTTGGCAGAATTTAGTGCATTAATTATTAAAGAAATAACAGTTTAACAGGATTTACATTTGGCATTAGGAAGACCAGGATTTAATAGGGGACCACGTCCTCCTTTTAAGAAAAAAGAAGCAGAACATAATATTAATCAGTACATCAGAGCTCAAGAGGTGAGGTTGGCTGGAGATAATGTTGAGCCAGGAATTTACCCTTTGGCAAAAGCTTTGGCACTTGCTGATGAGTTGGAATTGGACTTGGTTGAGATTTCTCCAAACGCGGTTCCACCTGTTTGCCGTATTATCGATTATAGCAAATTTGTTTACGAGCAAAAGAAAAAGCAAAAAGAGATTAAGGCAAATGCTAAACAAACTGTAATTAAGGAGATTCGTTTTGGTCCTAACACCAATGATCACGATTTCCAATTTAAGTTAAAGCATGCGGTTAGCTTTTTAGAAAACGGCGAAAAAGTGAGAGCTTACGTACACTTTAAAGGTAGAGCTATTGTTTACAAAGAACAAGGCGAAATCTTATTGTTGAAGTTTGCCCAAGCATTAGAAGAAATAGGGAAGGTAGAATTGTTGCCTAAATTAGAAGGTAAACGTATGTTCTTAACCTTAGCGCCTAAAGTAGCAAAGAAGTAATACATATATAAATTAAAACAAGGTTATGCCAAAAATGAAAACCAATTCCAGTGCTAAAAAGCGTTTTTCGCTTACTGGAACAGGTAAAATCAAAAGAAAGAACGCATACAAAAGTCACATTTTAACAAAAATGAGCACTAAACGTAAGCGTAACTTAGGCCAGACAAGTCTGGTAAGTGATGCTGATATGGGCAACGTTAAACGTATGCTTGCAATCGGTAAATAACAATTTTTTAACCAGGTACTCGGTTTCCAAGTTTGCTTAATGCAACACCGCTTATCAAAAACAACACACTATGCCACGTTCGGTAAACGCAGTAGCTGCTAGACGCAGAAGAAAAAAAGTCCTAAATATGGCCAAAGGCTATTGGGGATCAAGAAGCAAGGTATTTACCATTGCTAAAAACACGGTAGAAAAAGGTTTGCAATATGCTTACCGTGACCGTAAAGTTAAGAAAAGAGAATTCCGTAGCTTATGGATCCAACGTATTAACGCTGGTGCACGTGAGCATGGTGTATCTTACTCTCAATTAATTGGTAAATTAGCTACTAAAAACATCGGCTTAAACCGTAAAGTTTTAGCAGATTTAGCTATGAATCATAAAGATGCTTTTAAAGCAATCATTGATGCAGTAAAATAAGAAATTTAATTTCTACGAAAAAGGGGAGCAATTTGTTCCCCTTTTTTTATTTATAGCCAGCTCACACAAATTTGTTTATGAAAACTTTAAAACCTATCTGCGCCACAATCGATCCAATTGCCGTGGCCGAATTTCTAAATGAAAAATACGGTTTCAATTGTTATGTGAGGCTTTTGAAAGCGGGTGTTAACCACAGTTATCTGGTAAGTAATATAGATCAAAAATTTGTCTTTAGAATTTATAGTTTTAATTGGAGATCCTTAACTGAAATAAAAGCAGAGGTAGATTATCTGAATCTGTTAAAAGAAAATAGAATACCAATATCGTATCCGATATCAGATGGGGAAGGGAAATTTATTTGCAATATTAACGCTGTAGAAGGGTTGAGGTATGGAGTGTTGTTTTCTTACGCAAAAGGCGAAAAATTATTGACATATTCTGAAGATTTGCATTTTAAAACTGGTCAGATAATGGCGAAAATGCATAAAGTGGGTATGGATAAATATATTGATAGGATAAGTTATAATGCTGACAATCTATTAACGGATACCTTCAATTATCTTACTAACTTTTTACCGGAAGATACCGATCAGTATCAATTTTTATCAAAACTTAGCGTTTATTTAAAACAAGCAATTTCTTACGCTAAAGTGGAAGAGTTGAGAAAAGGCGTTGTTCATTTAGATGTTTGGTTTGATAACATGAATATTGATGGAAATGATATCACAATATTTGACTTCGATTTTTGCGGAAACGGTTGGCTGATTTACGATTTAGCCTACTATATTATGCAAATTCATAGCACGGAAGCTAGCACTGCAGACTATGAGTTGAAAGTGAGCAGTTTTTTAAATGGGTATGAAAGTATTACTAAAATTTCAACGGAAGAACGTAGGTTGTTGCCAATTTTAGGTCTAGCTATATACGTTTTTTATGTAGGTGTGCAGTGTAAGAGATTTGATGATTGGAGTAACGTTTTCCTTAATGAAATGCATTTAAAACGACTGATTGATTTAAGAATAAAACGTTGGTTTGATTTTAATAAATTGGCTTTTTGATAACCTAAAAATTTATTCTTCAGCACTGTAGGGAAATTCGAAATCATGTTTATTTGTAATTTTTGAAAATCAGCTCGTTGCTAAAAACTTAAATCAGCCCTGCTTTTCATTACAAGTCCTCGGTTCGTGAAGAACTCACCTGCGGGCTTTTCATTTCAATCAGGTTTAATTAATTTCTACTGTACAACTATTTACGTTTGCTTGGCAAAGCTCCATTATCAAATTTATCAGTCTGAGCGCAATTAAAGACCAATTTTGCTAATTTGTAGCTGGCAATTGAATCGGATGCGTAAATTAGATATTCCTTTCAAATAGTCAGAGGATATAAACATAAAAGCCCCGATAAATCGAGGCTCAAAAATTAAATTGAAAAATCTTACTTAAAGTTGATTGCTAAAAAGGCGAGTGCCGCTAAAGTTGAGCCTATAATTGGCCCTAAAATTGGGACCCATGCATAAGTCCAGTCACTTCCGCCTTTACCCTTCATCGGTATAAGCGCATGAACAATTCTAGGTCCTAAATCTCGAGCGGGGTTAATCGCATAACCTGTTGTGCCACCAAGAGATAGACCGATTACCCAAACTAAAAACGAAACTGGAATAGCACCTAATGAACCTAGTCCGATAGGAGTGGTTGCATCTTTGGTGCCCATGCTTGCTTCTGTAAAATAAAATATTACAAAGATTAGTACAAAAGTTCCAACAACTTCAGAAATTAAATTAGAACCGTAGTTTCTAATTGCAGGTGCCGTGGCGAAGGGTGCCGCTTTTAGGCCCACATCTTCAGTTGCATCGAAATAATCCTTGTACATCAACCAAACGATAAAGGATCCAGTCATTGCACCGGCAATTTGTGCTATAATGTATCCAGGCACTAAAGCAACATCAAATCCTTTTGCGATAGTAAGCCCGAGCGTAACCACTGGGTTTAAATGCGCACCACTATGTGGACCAGCAACAACTACGCCCACAAAAACTGCCAAGGCCCATGCTGTGGTAATCACAATCCATCCACTACTATTACCTTTGGTGCCTTTTAAAACAACATTTGCTACAACACCGTTGCCCAATAAAATCATTAACGCAGTACCAATAAATTCTGCAAGATAAACGTTCATATTTAGTATTATTTGGTTTAATTAGTCTTCTGCGTTAACTCTAGCTGCTTTTACAGCCCTATTCCAACCTTTAACTCTCTGGGTATTGTCTATTCCTTCTTCCGCGACAAATGTTTTATTTACTTTCCATTGCGCTCTAATTTGATCAATACTTTCCCAGAATCCGGTAGCCAGACCTGCTAAATAAGCAGCGCCAATAGCGGTAACCTCCGTTACTTCTGGTCTAATTACTTTACAATTTAATAAATCTGCCTGAAACTGCATCAACAGATTATTCGCAGTAGCGCCACCGTCAACCCTAAGTTCGGCTATGCCAACTCCAGCATCTGCCTCCATTGCTTTTAAAACGTCCATAGTTTGGTAGGCTATACTTTCTAAAGCTGCTCTAGCTATGTGCGATTTATTCGTTCCTCTAGTTAATCCGGTAATTGTTCCGCGAGCGTGTTGGTCCCAATGAGGTGCGCCCAATCCAGCAAAGGCAGGCACAATGTAAACACCTTGTGTATCCTTAACTTGCGATGCAAGTGTTTCTACATCGGCAGATCGAGAAATCATTCCTAACTCATCCCTAAGCCATTGCACAACAGCTCCGCCAATAAAAATACTGCCTTCAAGCGCATAAATAACTTTTCCGTTAATCTGCCAAGCAATTGTTGTTAAAAGATTGTTTGCTGATATCTTAGGTTCTTCACCAATGTTCATCAACATAAAACAACCTGTTCCGTAGGTATTTTTTACCATGCCAACTTCTGTACACATCTGGCCGAAAAGTGCAGATTGTTGATCGCCGGCAATACCTGCAATTGGAAGTTTAGCAGCAAGAATATTTCCTGCAGTTTCCCCGTAAACTTCGCTCGACGATTTTACTTCTGGCAACATAGATTTTGGAATACCGAAAAGCGTTAATAAATCTTCATCCCAGCTTAAGGATTTGATATTGTAGAGCATAGTTCTTGATGCATTGGTTACGTCGGTAACATGTGTTTTTCCGCCGGTTAAATTCCATATTAGCCAAGTGTCGATGGTACCGAAGGCCAATTTTCCTTCTTCAGCTTTGGTTTTTGCACCTTCAACATTTTCTAAAATCCATTTTGCTTTGGTTGCAGAAAAATAGGAGTCTATTATTAAGCCAGTTTTTTCCTGAATTTTTTCAGATAAACCTTGCTTTCTGATACTATCACAGTAATCTGATGTACGTCTATCTTGCCAAACAATAGCGTTGTAAATTGGCTTACCAGTTTCTTTATCCCAAACTACGGTAGTTTCTCTCTGATTGGTGATGCCTAGCGCCTGTATGTCGGTTGCAGATAAGCCCGCTTTTACGATTACCTCAGCTGCCACTGCTAATTGTGTGGACCATATTTCTAGTGGATCATGTTCTACCCAGCCAGCATTAGGGTAAATCTGGGTAAATTCTTTTTGGGCGATGGCCACAATCTCTCCATCGTGATTAAATACTATAGCTCTCGAACTCGTGGTTCCTTGATCGAGAGATAAAATATACTTGCTCATACGTTTAAATTTGGTTAGGTATTACATTGCTAATGCAGGAATGTCTTTAGCTTTAATATTATAAATATAGCCACAAGCTAATTTATTAAACAATTCTATTTGATTTTCTTCCCAAGCTTTATCTCTATTAAATTCTTTGGCTATTATGGATGCTATTGCCGGAGCCATTTCAATAGCGGCGTTTGCGTCAATAAAAAGAATCCTTAATCGCCTGCTTAACACATCTTCAACAGTTTCTACCATTTCGTTTTTAACAATCCACAAAACTTCCCCTTCAGTGTACGGAAAATTAGGATGTATTATTTTGCTTAATGAAGGATTCTCATCTATTAATTGTTGAATTTTACGTTGGTCTGAACCATAAATACTCAAGTAATTACCAATTTCCCTATCCTGGCAACCATGTATCTTAAGCTCTTTTGTAACACAAGCAGTATTTTTCAATTCGCCTTGCGAAATAGCAAGATCGATGGTTTCTTCTGCCATTCTTCTGTAAGTAGTCCATTTACCACCGGTGATTGTAACTAAACCTTTGGCAGACACAATTAGTTTATGGTCTCTACTAATCTCTTTTGTGCTGTTGCTGTTAGAATCGGTAGGGGCAGCCAAAGGCCTTAAACCTGAAAATACGCTCAATATATCAGCTTCTGTAGGTTTTGTATTAAAATAAGAAGTAGCGGTTGATAGAATAAAATCTGTCTCCTCTTTTAATGCCCTTGGTTCTAAACTATGTTCGTTTAGTGGTGTGTCTGTTGTGCCAACTAGTAAATGATTATGCCAAGGCACAGCAAAAAGTACACGACCATCGGCGGTTTTTGGAATCATTAACGCGGAATCGCTATCTAAAAAATGCTTGTTTAGCACAATGTGTACACCTTGACTAGGCCTAACCATTTTTTTAGCATTCGGATTGTTCATTTTCAGGATCTCATCTACAAAAATTCCTGTAGCATTTATTACCACTTTGGCATAAACCTTAAAAACTTCTTTAGTTATGCTATCTTCTGCCTCTACACCAACAACTTTCTCTCCGTTTTTTATTAAATTGACAACACGCATATAGTTTGCCAACACTGCACCTTGTTCTTTAGCTGTTTGGGCAATGTTTACCGCCAATCTAGCATCGTCAAATTTTCCATCGAAATAACTAATTGCACCTTTTAACCCTTTTTCTTTAATGCCCGGCATCAAAGCCAAGGTTTGTTTTTTCGATAGGAATTTAGATTTGCCGAAGCTGTATTTTCCGGCTAGCCAATCGTAAAGCGTTAAACCCGTTAAATATTTGGCAACAGAAAACCAATCGTAACATGGAATGATGAATTCTTCTTTTTGCACTAGATGCGAAGCATTTTTTTCTAACAAACCACGCTCGCGTAAAGCATGCTTAACAAGTCCAATATCACCCTGTGCTAAATAACGAACGCCACCATGCACTAATTTTGTACTTCTGCTAGAGGTACCTTTTGCAAAATCTGATTGTTCTAAAAGCAAAGTTCTCAAGCCTCTACTCGCTGCGTCTAATGCGCTTCCAAGCCCAGTTGCGCCACCACCGATTATAATGACGTCCCAATTGCCGTTGTTTTCTATGTTATGTTGATGTAAACGTTGCATTAAATTAAAAAGTAATAAAAAGAAACAATACGCAAGTATAAAAAATAGTAATCGAAATTATGTTATTTAATATTAAGTATTTATTAAATTATGTGTTTGGACTGACTTAAGTTTAATTTTTACTAATTTGCACAAAACGATTATCTCAAACCAATGATGAATTTAGCTGAAAGGCACCAGTTTATTTTAACTCGCATACAGCGAGATCAGTACATTAATGTTGTAGAGCTTTGTAAAGAACTTAAGGTTTCTTCGGTAACCCTTCGAAAAGATTTGAAGTTGCTGGAGGATAAAAAATTACTCTTTAGAACACATGGAGGCGCTACAGTAAATAATCCATATACGGTAGATAGGCCTGTAAATGAAAAGGAGAAACTTCAGTCGGCAGAAAAAAATAAAATAGGTTTAGCGGCTGCGAAATTGTTGGCCCCAAATGATTCAATCGTAATTGCCTCGGGCACAACGTTGCAGTATTTTGTGAAAAATATTCAGCCCGATCTAAATTTAACTGTGGTAACATCTGCGTTAAATATTGCGTTAGAGCTAGCGCAACAACCTGGTATTGAAGTAATTCAGTTAGGTGGAATGATGAGGAAAAGCTCTTCTTCTGTAATGGGGGCTTATGCGGAGCAGATTTTGGAGGATTTTTATTTCAATACCTTGTTTCTTGGGGTAGATGGTATCGATTTGGATTACGGCTTAACTACCACGAATGCTATGGAGGCTCATTTAAATAGAAAAATGATAGATGTATCGCAAAAAACAATTGTATTAGCGGATTCTACAAAATTTGGTAAACGAGGGTTTGGTAAAATTTGCGGTTTAGAGGATGTTGACCATATTATCACAGACAAAGGTATTTCGCAGCAGATTGTAAATCATTTAGAGGGCCTTGGTGTTACTGTTACGATAGTTTAAAATTCTGCGCCATTTTTTTTAAGCGTCGGCACTAAATTGCCGACGCTTTTATTTTGCCTTGAGGTTTCGTTATGTTTTTTTAAGTAAAATAAAAATTACTTGAAGTTTCAATTTGTTTTTATATTTTTATAACGAAATAGTTAATAAGTAGGTTTTTGTTAATTCGCAATGGATAGAAAGTTTTTATACTTATATATTGCTATTAACTTTAATTTAACATTGATGTAATAGTTTTGCATCATCTAGGTTTTGCCATACTTAAAGATTGTTTTAAGAAAATTCTAACCAGATACATAATTATGATTAAAACATTTACTCGACATTTTGCAACGTGGATGCAATGCTTACGCATCGAAAGCGAAAACAAAGAAAAGCCATTTAAACAGATTCGAAAATTATCTTTTGTTTCGGCATTGCTCATCAACTTTGTTTTACCTAGTACCTTAATTTGTATTTTGGTATCAACAGAAGCTACTGCTCAGCAGCCGGCTGCACAAAATATTACTATCAAGGGTACAGTAGTTGATGATGATGACAACACTACCATCCCTGGTATTAGCATTGTAGATAACAACAGGAAGGTTGTTGGCTTAACAAATGAAAAAGGAGAGTTTACCATCATTTTATCAAAGGGTGGTGCAGCTTCTTTCAGTATGATAGGTTATACTGCCGTTACCAGAAGTTTTAATGAGAATCAGAGCAACGTAGTAATACGATTAAAATCATCTACTAACACTTTAAATGCTGTTGTGGTAACGGCTTTGGGTATAAAAAGAGAGGAGAAAGCGCTAGGTTATGCTATTACTAAATTAGATAGTACTACCTTTACCGATGCGGTTTCTAGCAACTGGACCGATGCTTTATCAGGAAAAGTGGCTGGTTTAAATCTAGTTCGTAACGGTGGCCCTGCCGGATCAAATAAAATTATTTTACGTGGTGAAAATAACCTGACAGGTGATAACGAAGCGTTAATTGTTATTGACGGTGTTGTAGCCAGTAGTTCTTCGAGAAGAACAGCGGCAACAGGCGGTGGTGTTTATGGAACTTCTGGAGATATTATGCCAGCCGATTTTGGTAGTGCGTTAAACGATTTAAACCCTGATGACATCGAAAATGTGACCGTTCTTAAAGGTCCTGGTGCTTCTGCGCTATATGGTCAAAGAGGTGCAAATGGAGCAATCATTATTACAACAAAATCAGCTAACAAAAACAAAAAGCAACTTGGCATTACTTTTACATCAAATACAGCTTGGGAACAAGTAAACCGTAAGCCAGATATTCAGCAAGAATATGGGCAGGGCCAATTTGGTGTATCTTACTTTTCGTATGGAGCATCTGATGATGGAGCTAGTACAAATGCAACGAGTGCAAGTTGGGGCGCTCCATTTGCTGCTGGCGGAAATTTCTTTCAATATGATCCTTTGACGAAAACGAGGGGCTTAACCAGAACGCCATGGATAGCTTACGAAAATCCGATAGATGCGTTTTTTAAAACCGGTTTAGAAACCTCAAATTCGGTAAGTTTAGATGGAACTGTTAAAGGTGTTGCGCTTCGTTTTTCAGCAAGTCATGGTAATAACGAATGGATTGTACCTAATACTGGTTTAGAACGTACTTCAGCTACACTATCTGCAAATACAGATATCACTAAAAAATTAAATTTGGCGGTAAAAGTTGCTTACAACAACAGAAATAGCGATAATTTACCAGCTACAGGTTATGGAAATCAATCGTTAATGTATTGGTTCATGTTTGCGCAGCCAAACGTTAATACAGATTGGTATAGAGATTATTGGTCGCCAGGCTTGGTTAACCGCCAGTTTGTAAATATTACTACTACCAATCCTGAAAGTCCTTACGCTATTTCAGAGCAATACCTTAACGGACAACGCAGAAACGGTTGGTTGGGAAGTGTACAAGCAACTTATAAATTCACTAACGAATTAAGTTTATTAGTTCGTTCATCAATTGACTATAATAAAGAAGTTCGCGAAACAATTCGCCCATATGATGCTTCTGGAAACAAATTTGCACAAGGATCGTATCGTGTAACGGATGTAAATTCTTACGAAATAAACGGCGATTTTTTATTGAAATATGATAAGGGATTAACCAAAGATTTAAGGTTGACTGCAACTGCCGGTGGTAGTATGTTAAGAAATCAATATGGAAAAGGCGAGTTACGTGCTGATGGTTTGGTTGTACCAGGAGTGTTTAGGTTAGATAATAATGCAAATCCATTAATTTCGGTTCCTGATACTGCTAAATATCGTATTAACAGTTTTTACGGAGCCTTGTCGTTCTCATTTAAAAACTATTTGTATCTGGATATAACTGGTCGCCAAGATTGGAGCAGTACGTTGGCGACACCTACACGTACAGACAATGTAGGTTTCTTTTATCCATCAGCAAGTTTATCATTTGTTCCATCAGACTTATGGACTATGCCAAGCATGATCAGCTTTGCTAAAATTAGAGCATCGCTTTCGCAGGTTGGTAGCGGCGGAACAACGCCTTATCGTACTGCATATAACTACGTTTATGCCGGTAACGGAATTTATCCGGATAGTGCGATGAGCAATCCAAATATTATTCCTAACCCGAATTTGAAACCACTTAAAACTACAACTTTAGAGGTTGGTGCCGAACTAAAACTATTTAAAAACAGGTTGAATTTTGACTTTGCCGCCTACGCAGGATCAACAAAAAATCAAATCTTAAACAGATTGGTAGATCGTTCTACAGGCTATAACGTTGCAGTTTTCAACGTAGGACAAGTAAATAACAAAGGTATTGAAATAGCAGTAAACGCAACTGTTTTAAAAGCTAAAGATTTCTCATGGACGATAAATGGAACTTTTACCGCTAACCGCAATAAAATTATCGAGTTAGCAGATAGTTCTGTTGTTTTACGTACAGGAGCATTAGGTGGTGGCCAAATTGTAGCAAATGTTGGTGGCAGTATGGGCGATTTGTATGGTAGAGGTTTTCTTCGCTCTCCAGATGGACAGATCGTATTTGATGCCACAACGGGAAATGCAAAAAGCAATACTACCGACTTATTATACTTAGGCAATACATTGCCGAAATTCAGGTTCAGTTTCGGATCTGGAATCACTTACAAGCAATTTACAGCGTCAGCATTATTTGATGCGCAATTAGGTGCAGTTGGTCATTCATTAACGTTCTCTAGAATGGCAGCATTGGGTAAGTTAAAAATTACGTTGCCGGGCAGGTATAATGGTGTAATTGGCGACGGGGTAGTACAAAATGCAGATGGTTCTTATCGTACAAATGATATCATCGCTACCAACTTCGAAAATTATTACACTGCTCTATATGGCTCAGACCAAGCAGAGGGAAGCGTTTTCAGAACCGATTACTTAAAATTTAGAGAGGCAAATTTAACCTATGTATTTAACACAAGTTTTGTAAATAGCCTCGGACTTAAAAGGGTTACTTTAGGTGTTTATGGCCGTAACTTATTTATCTGGTCGCCATGGCCAGCATTCGATCCGGAGTTTGGAACGCTTGCAGGATCTGATATTGTTCAGGGATTTGAAACCGGACAATTACCGTCTACAAGAAATTACGGTGTTCGTTTAGTGGTAGGTTTATAATCAAAATAGAAATGAAAAATTTTAAAAATATAACGGCCTACGCATTGTTGCTAACAGTAGGCACTTCGCTTTTTTCTTGTAAAAAAGACTTTAACAAAGTGAATACAGATCCGATAGGTAAAAGTACAACAACAGCAAATCAACTATTAGCGCCAGCATTAGTAAACGTTTTGAGCGTAAACATGGCCAGAAATCGTAATTTCAATAATGAACTTATGCAAGTTACGGTTGATATTAACGACGGTGAAGGAAGAATATTTAGGTACGATATTAGGCGTAATGTTGCCGATCAAACTTGGAATGTTTGGTACCCTGAATTAACCAACCTCAGAAACATTGGTACGATTGCTAGTCAACCTGAATCGTTAAACAAATCTTATCAGGCAATTTCTAAAATAACTGAAGCTTGGGTATTTCAGTTGCTTACAGATGTGTACGGCGATGTGCCCTACACGCAGGCTAACCAAGGTAAGGATGGTTTAATTGAACCGGTTTTTGATAAGCAAAAAGATATCTATCTGGATTTATTTAAAAAACTTGAGGAGGCGAATACTTTATTAAAGGATGGTGTAGCAATTGTTCCAACCGGTGATCCAGTATTTCAAGGCGACGTTGCAAAGTGGCGAAGATTAGGAAATTCGCTCTATCTGCGTCTATTAATGCGTTTATCAGGCAAAGCCGAAGTTAGCGCACAAGTAATTGCAAAAATAAAGGAAATGGTGGATACCAAGCCAGCCGAATATCCGATAATGCAGAACAATACGCATACGGCTAAAATTCTTTGGAATGGCACCAATAGTAGTACGGCAGTTTACTCTTCACCATTTATGATTAACGTTCGCCCGGTAGATTTTAGAACGCCGGCAATTACAAAATTCTTCATGGAAAATTTGACAACTTGGGACGATCCTAGAATTAAACCACTATATGGAAGAAATAACATCGGAAGATGGGGTATAGCGCAGGGTCCTGGTGGCTACATCGGTGTACCGAGTGGTTATGCTGCTGGTAGTTCTGTAGTAAAACAAGCATATTTTTATTCTGATGCTCAGGTTACTAACGGTATTACTTTGCAAACCGATCCTTATACAGGTATAATAATGAATGTAGCCGAGGTTGATTTCATTTTGGCCGAGGCCGCTGCAAAAGGTTACATTAATACTACAGGAGAAGATTATTATTATAAAGGCATAGCCGATGCTGTTAATTATTGGATACCATCATTATATGCAAGCCCAACAGATCCGGCCGTAAAAGCTTATGCGGTTGCAGCTGATATAGATTGGGATAACAGTTTTCCGCTAAACAGCACCACTGCTGGTACTTCAAGCAAAATGGGTTTAATCCACTTGCAAAAATATTATGCATTGTTTTTGGTAGATTTTCAGCAATGGTTTGAATATAGAAGAACTGGGCATCCAATAATTCCAAAAGGAAATGGCCTGGAGAACGGCGGAAGAATGCCAGCCAGATTAAATTACCCATTAATAAGTCAGGCTACAAATCCTACAAATTATACAAATGCAGTTGCTGCGCAGGGAACTGATGATATTAATACATTAGTGTGGTGGCAAAAACCTTAATTAATTTAGATTATGAAAAAGACATTTAAATATATCCTTTTACTAACTGCCGTGTTTGCTATAGCTGTAGGATGTAAGCGTGATGACGATTATATTAAAAGTGAACCTAGTACCTTCATATCGAATTTCGATTTGAAGAAACTTTACAAAGGGGGCGAGTTACAACTTAACCCTTCGGCAATGAACGGTGCAACTTCTATTAAAGGAGTTGTAATATCTGATTTTAGAGCTGGAAACTCACCAGCTGGATTGTTGATTATGCAAAATAGCCGACTTGCGGGTAACGGAATTGACTCATTACGAGGTATGGCGTTTAACATTGGTGCTGAAGCTACAAAATATATCCCTGGTGATTCAATTCATGTGAATATTGAAGGTGCAACTTTAAAAAGAGTCGATGGAATTTTACAGATAACGGGAGTTCCTGCAACGTCGATTACAAAAATAGCTTCTGGAAAAACACCTAAGACATTGGTAGTAAATACGGCTAGAATGCTTGCTGCGCCAAGCACTTTCGAAAGTACATTAGTTACAATTGCAAACTCATTTTACGAACCCGAAATTGTAGCAGGAGCAACTTATAGTGGCGACAAAACCATTAATGATGGTTACGGTAAAGCAACTATACATACAGAAGCAGCGGCAACTTTTGCGGGCAGCGCATTGTCGCCAAGCGGTAACTTTACCGGCATACCGTTTATTACAGGTGCTGGTACAACAGCTGAAATTAAACTTTGGATGAGAATGGAAGATGATTTTGTTTTTGTGCCCCTGCCAAAACTTTCGCCGGTAGTTATTGCAGGTTTCTTAGTGGATCCAAATAGTACAGATGGAAATTACGAGTACATTCAGTTTTTAGCAACAAGAGATATCAACTTTGCAACTACGCCTTTCTCTGTATTTACAAATAACAATGCGGGTGCTACAACATTTCCAACACAAGGTTGGAACACAGGTGGCGTTAGAACCTACAAGTTTAATTTAACATCTGGTACAGTTGCTAAAGGAGAGTATTTTTATGTTGGAGGAGCAGGCAAAACAATTAATGGAGCTAATTCTACCAACATAGCATCTGCTAAATGGATTTCGAGTGTTAACTATACAAATACAGTTGGTGCTAACGGCATTGGCGCAGTAACTTCCAATTTGCTTGCAAATAGTGGTAACGTTGCAGGTATAGCGGTTTTCGAAGGAACAGCTGTTACGGTAACTTCAACTCCTTTAGATGTGCTGTTTTTTGGCGGTGCAAACGGTAACTTCTACTCTGCTGGTCCACCTGCGGTAGGTTATCGAATTACCATAAACGATTTCTATACCACTTTCAATCCATCAACACGTGGTTCTCAATTATTCTATGGTGCGGGTACAAACACCAATCGCCTTGCGTTTCCTGCAGCAATAAGTTTTGCAAAGTTAGGAGGTGTTTACGACGCTACTTCTGGACGATGGGTAAATGGTAGAGCATTAACCAATGTTGCTTTAACCGCAACATCCCCTATAACATCGATTGAGGGCGGTACTAGTTTAGTAAATTAAATAGCATAAGGGTCAGCTAGAAATAACTGACCCTTTTTATTTGAACATTAAAATAAAATGAATAGAAGATCCTTTATACAAAAATCGAGTTTATTAGCAACAACCTTATTTATAAGTTTAAAAGCGCATTCAGTATCATTATTCGATTTAGATTATAAAATTTCTGGAACCATTACGAGTTTAGGAAGAGGAGTTGCCAATGTTGTAGTGTCTGATGGTTTTAGTGTAGTACAAACAGATTCAAACGGACTTTACAATATCGAAGTAAATCCATTGGCAAAATTTATTTGGTTAAGCACACCGGCAGGTTACGAGTTTAAAACCGAAAGTCATCTTGCCAAACATTATGAGCAACTGGAATCGAAATCATCACTAAACTTCGATTTAAAACCATTAAAGAGAAACGACGATAAACATGCATTTATAATTTGGGCAGATCCGCAGGTAAAGAACAAAAAGGATGTAGAAAAAATGATGGCAACATCGGTTCCGGACACGAAAAAAATTATTAAATCTTTAGGTAAACAACCGGTGCATGGCATTTGTGTAGGAGATATCGTTTGGGACAATCATGCTTTGTTTGCTGATTATAACCAAGCTGTAGCACAAATGGGAATTCCATTTTTTCAGGCATTAGGAAACCACGATATGGATTACCGATTAGGTGGCGATGAAACTTCTGATAAAACCTTTCAAGAGCATTATGGGCCCACCTATTATTCCTTTAACCGAGGCAAGGCACATTATATAGTATTAGATGATGTGAGGTATTTGGGCACAGAGCGAAATTACGACGGTTTCATATCTCAAGCGCAATTAGACTGGATGGCAAAAGATTTAAAATATGTTGCTAAGGATGCATTAGTTATCATTAATCTGCATATCCCGGTTAATAGTGGTGTTAAAAATAAAACAGATTTTTATCAGGTATTGGATGGGTTTACGAATGTTCATATCATGTCTGGACATACGCATTATAACAGAAACATGATTACAAACAACGTTTTTGAACATAACCATGGTACAGTTTGCGGCGCATGGTGGACAGGCCCGATCTGCGAAGATGGTACGCCAAACGGTTACGGTGTTTATGAAGTAGATGGTACTAATTTAAGATGGTTTTACCAACCAACCGGCTTGAACAGGAAAGAGCAGGTTAGACTGTACGTTGATGAGTTAACAAACCAAAAGCGCCTAATTGCCAACGTTTGGAATTACGATCCATCTTGGAAAGTAGAATATTTTTTAGATGGCAAAGCGATGGGATTAATGGAGCAGCAAAAAGGCTTCGACCCACTTTCTGTAAAATTATTTAAAGGAGATAAACTACCAATGGGCAGAACATTTGCCGAACCACGAATGACTGAGCATCTTTTTATTGCGCATTTTGCGCCGAGTATAAGACGAGTAAAAGTAGTGGCCACAGATAGGTTTGGAGAAAAGTTCACTGCCGAAATATAATTACTAAGATCCTTTTAGAATGAAAAAACAAATTCTTTTTACAACATTCGTTGCTCTTTCCTTAGCAGGATGCAAAACAACAAGTCAGCAAAAAACAGTGCAAGAAATTAGTTTCCCTGCGTTTAGTGCCGAAGCACATCGAGGTGGTAGAGGGCTTATGCCCGAAAATACCATTATTGCTATGCAAGATGCGATGAATTATCCTGCAGTAACAACATTAGAAATGGACACACATATTACCAAAGACGGCAAAGTTGTGGTAACTCACGACGATTATTTAAGCCCAGGTTTTATGTTAACACCAGAAGGTGCTGAAATTCCAAAAGCCGACGCCAAAAAGTATGCAGTATTTCAGATGAATTATGAGGATTTGAAAAAGTTTGATATTGGAACAAAAGTAAACACTGGTTTTCCTGAGCAAAGAAAGATTAAAACCTTTATTCCTTTGCTGGCGGATTTAATTGATGTGGTGCAGAACGATATTAAACAAAAAAACAAAAAACAGCTGTTTTACAATATAGAAACTAAATGCGAACCTAAAGGCGATGGGATTGTAAATCCAACACCAGAGGTTTTTGTAAAATTGCTAATGGATGTGATAGAAGAGAAAAAAATTACACCTTTTGTAGTTATACAGTCTTTCGATAAACGAACCATTCAAATCATCAATAAAAAATACCCTAAAGTAAAAACGTCATTTTTGGTATCAAACAAAAAATCGTACCAAGAGAACATTGCTGATCTTGGCTATAAGCCTTTTATTTACAGTCCTATTTATACGATGGTTGATGAACAAATGGTAAGTAAAGCACATGCAGATGGAGTAAAGGTTATTCCTTGGACCATCAATACTAAAGCAGAAATAGAACGTGTTAAAGCTTTAAAAGTGGATGGTATAATTACCGATTATCCAAACTTATTCTAATTTTATAAATCAACGAAAGTATATACATGAGTTTTAGATTTTTTCCACCTCCAGCTGCGCATAAATCTTTGTTGCCAGCAGATAAAGTTAAATCAATTTACAGTAGAGAGCGTATAAAAGTATTTATAGGTATATTTCTTGGTTATGCTGCTTATTACTTTGTGCGTAAAAACTTTTCTTTTGCCATACCCGAATTGCAAAAAATAGGTTTTAGCAAAGGAGAATTGGGCTTAGCTGCATCGGCACTTTCTATTGCTTATGGTTTTAGCAAGTTTTTAATGGGCAATATTTCAGATCGTAGTAATGCCCGTTATTTTCTATCAATCGGCTTAGTGCTATCAGCGTTTACTATGATTTTTATGGGATTGGTCCCCTTCGCAACATCATCTATAGCGGTAATGTTCGTACTGCTATTTATCAATGGATGGTTTCAGGGTATGGGATGGCCGGCTTGTGGCAGGGTAGTGGCCCACTGGTATTCGGTTAGAGAAAGAGGTACTGCAATGTCGGTTTGGAATTTAGCGCATAATCTAGGCGGGTTTTTGGTTGGTCCCTTAACCGTTTTGGGTTTCGAACTTTTCGCAGATTGGCACGGCAAGTTGTACTTCCCAGGTTTAGTAGCTATTTTATTCGCTTTGGTAGCATTATTATTAATTAGAGATACGCCACAATCGGTTGGTTTGCCCCCAATTGAAGAATACAACAACGATTATCCTAAAAGTTATGATGCCAAAACGCAAGAGAAAGAGTTTTCTGCGAAGGAGATATTTTTAAAATACGTTTTAAATAACCGCTTGCTATGGTACATTGCGGTAGCCAATGCTTTTATTTATTTAGTTAGGAACGGTATTATAAATTGGGCACCTACTTTTTTACAAGAAGCAAAAAGTTATACGCAGTCTGAGGCAGCTTGGGCATCTGGCGGCTATGAATTGGCAGCAATTCCTGGAACTTTACTTTGCGGTTTGTTAAGCGATAAGGTTTTTAAAGGAAGAAGAGCTCCAGTAACAATTATTTACATGATGATGACATTGGTAGCAGTATTATGTTACTGGTTAACCCCGGCAAATAATCATTTGTTAATTAATGTTTCTTTATGGGGTATTGGTTTTTTTATCTATGGTCCGGTTATGTTAATTGGCGTACAAGCTATAGATTTAGTACCTAAAAAAGCTGCTGGTACGGCTGCAGGGTTAACCGGTTTATTCGGCTATTTTATAGGCGACCTATTGGCGAATGCAGCTTTGGGCAGATTGGTTGACAAGCAGGGTTGGGATGCTAGTTTTATCGTAATAGCTATTTCGTGCTTATTGGCTGTATTTTTCACATCGTTTACCTGGAATAGAGAAAAGGCCAATTTAGGCAACTTAACTCCTTTATCTCATTAAAAATTAATAGAATGAAGCTTTTTAAAAATTTATTTACCGTTGTTTTGCTATTTAGCATTTGTATTAACTATGCAACTGCACAAACCGCAAAATGGGATAGCACTTATCGCCCAGGTAAATACTTAGAACTTGTGCAGAAGTTTAAGGCAGAGCCTAAATCTAAAAAAGATGTTGTGTTTTTGGGAAACAGCATTACCGCTGGCACAGATTGGGCTAAACTTTTAAATTTGCCACAGGCGAAAAATAGAGGAATTTCAGGTGATATCACCTATGGTGTATTAGAGCGTTTGCAAGAAGTAATAGATGGCAAACCGAAAAAAGTATTTGTTTTGATAGGTATAAACGATATTTCTAGAAATATTCCAGACAGTTTAATCCTCAACAATTACAAAGCTATTATTAATCGTATTAGAAAAGGCTCTAAAAAAACGCAAATCTACTTCAATACACTTTTGCCGGTAAACAGTTCATTCCAAAAGTTTAAAAATCACTACGGCAAGGATGACCATATTCTTTATTTGAATTCGGAAATTAAAAAATTGGGTGCAAAAAACGTAACCATTATAGATTTATATCCAGTGTTTTTAGATAGTGAAAATCACTTACGTGCAGAGCTTACCAAAGATGGTTTACATCTCATACCAGAGGGATATAAAGTTTGGGCAGATTTCTTAAACCAAACGGGATATTTAAAATAATAGCTCCATAACACATGAAAGCCGAATACCTTAACTGGTATTCGGCTTTTTTTTGCCCCGAAAATACGGGGTTGTAACGCAAGTGAACAAACAGTTGCTTTTAGTTTAACCGTATGTTAAGTTTCTCGTTGATTTAATTGTTTTTAAAGTATCATGTAGGACATATTTGTTTTTGATTTTCTGTGGTAAGATGTTTAAAATCAGTGTTTTGTTTAATTGTGAATCGCTTTTTAAAAAAGGTTTAAAGAAGTTAGTTGATTTAATATCCGATTAACTTTCGCTTTAACTAAAAAGTAAACCTTTGCGCTCGTAAACAAGACAAATTTTTAAACGAAATCAAATGGAGAGAAATCTACTCGAGCATTTTAAAAAGTACAAGGTTGCAAAGTTAAGTTTTGTAGTCGCTTTGCTCTTACTTGCCCAACCAAATTTCATCTTGGCTGGCGAAACTTCAATACCTATTTTATGGCAATCCAAAAATGTCACTGTTAGAGGTAAAGTTGTTGATGATGCGGATGGTTTAGGGATACCAGGCGTAACTATTATGGATACTAGTAAAAAGGTATACGGCGTAACCAATAACGATGGTGAATTTAGCCTTATTCTGCCAGCGGGAACAGAATTGCAGTTTAGCATGCTTGGTTATGCAAGCGTAAAAAGAATAGTTCCTCAAAATGGCGGTACCTTGAATATTAGGTTAACAGTTGCTAATAACGACTTACAAGAAGTTGTAGTAACAGCTTTAGGTATTAAGAGAGAAGAACGTGCCTTGGGTTATGCAGTTACTAAATTAGACAGTAATGCTTTTACAGATGCCGTTGCAAGTAACTGGACCGATGCACTTTCTGGTAAAGTAGCCGGATTAAATTTAGTTAGATCAAATGGGGGACCTTCCGGTTCGAATAAGATTATTCTTCGGGGAGAGAATAATCTTACGGGAGACAACGAAGCACTGATAGTTTTGGACGGAGTTGTTATAAACAATAGTGGTGGTAGAAGAAGTGCTAATGCGTCTGATGGAGTTTACGGAACGGGTAGCGATAACATGCCTGCGGATTATGGAAGTACCATTAACGATATTAATCCAGAAGATATTGAAAGTGTAACGGTGTTGAAAGGCCCCGGTGCAGCAGCTTTGTATGGACAACGTGGTGCAAATGGTGCGGTTATCATTACAACTAAATCTGGAGCTCTGGCCAGAAAAAAGGGTGTGAACATTAAATTTACTTCAAATGGCTCAATAGAATCTATTAATCGTTGGCCAGATATGCAATATGAATACGGTCAAGGGTTAGATGGAGCCGCACATTATTCTTACGGTGCAAGTGCAGATGGGGCAAGTACAAGTGGTACAAGTTCTGCATACGGCCCGAGGTTTGATGGACAATCATTTTTTCAGTACGATCCGGTTAGACAGGCAGTCGGATTAACTAGAACGCCTTGGGTTCCTTACAAAAATCAAATTAGAGACTTTTTCGATTCTGGTTATAACCTAACCAACTCCTTGAGCATCGATGGAGCTTTAGGTAGTACCACTGCACGTGTATCTATAAACAATCAGAATAATACATGGATTGTTCCAAACACAGGTATGGAGCGTACAACGCTATCATTATCAACCTCTACAAAAGCTACAAAAAAACTTACACTAACTACAAAATTTACTTACAATAACAGATTTAGTGATAATTTGCCCGGAAATGGTTACGGTAACCAATCTTTAATGTATTGGTTTATATTCTGGCAACCAAATGCAGATTTAAATTGGATCAAAAATTATTGGGTGAATGGACAAGAGTTTAAACAAATCAAATATCCTTACAGTTCATTCCCAGAAAATCCTTACGCTATTGTTAATGAATTTATCAATAGAACGAATAGAAATAACTACACGGGTAATGCGCAGGTAAACTATGCTTTCAATAAGCAATTAAGTTTAACAGTTCGTGCATCAATGGACATGGTTGACGAATTTCGTGCCCAAGAAAGACCTTATGATGCCGGTAGTAGATTACCACAAGGCTCATATCGTCAACAGAATATCTATTCTCACGAAGTTAGTGGCGATTTCCTGTTAAGATATAACACGTCAATTAACAAAGATTTAAAATTGATGGCAACAGCAGGGGGAAGCATGTTGAAAAACAAATATCAAAGAAAAGATTTAAGAGCTGACGGACTATTAGTTCCAAATATTTATAGATTAGATAACAACCTTTATCCGTTAATATCTATTCCGGATACAAGCCGATATGAAATTAATAGCTTTTACGGCTTAGCATCTTTAGAGTTTAAAAACTATTTGTATCTAGATTTAACAGCACGCCAGGATTGGAGTAGCGTTTTGGCTACACCAACAAGAACAGATAATGTTGGCTTTTTCTATCCTTCAGCTAGTTTAAGTTTTATCATGTCTGATGCATTTAAATTCCCTAAAGTTTTTGATTTAGCTAAGTTAAGAATTTCGGCTTCGCAAGTAGGTAGTGGTGGTACAACACCTTACAGAACTGCTTACAATTATATGTTGGCGGCAAATGGAACCTACCCAGATAGTTCGTTAATTAACCCTGGTACCTTACCAAATGTAAACTTAAAGCCTTTAAAAACCAATACGTTAGAGTTTGGTGCAGAGTTTAAAATGCTTAAAAATAGATTAGGGTTAGACATAGCCTACTATTTAGGAAATACGAATAACCAAATTTTAACGAGAATCGTTGACAGGGCATCTGGATTTAACAATGCGATAATTAATGCTGGTCAGGTAAACAATACAGGTGTAGAGGTAACGCTAAACGGTACACCTATCCAAAACAAAAAAGGTGGATTTGTTTGGAATTCAAACATTGTATTCTCTCATAACAAAAACAAAATTGTAAGTCTGCCAGATAGCTCAATCATTATTGGTACTGGTCCAATTGCTGGTGGCCAAATTGTTGCCAGAGTAGGTGGTAGTATGGGCGATATTTACGGAAGAGGTTATGTGAGATCTCCACAGGGTGATATCGTTTACGACGAAAGAACAGGTTTTGCTAAAATTACTACAGATGTAGTACCGTTGGGCAATACTATTCCAAAATACAAATTCGGTTGGCAAAATACTTTCTCTTATGGTAATGTAAGTTTAGGAGTGCTTTTCGATGCGCAGGTTGGTGCTGTAGGCCATTCGTTACTTAACTATAAAATGGTTGAACAAGGTAAATTAACAAGTACTTTGCCAGGTAGGTACAATGGTATAATTGGCGATGGTGTATTGCAAAATGCAGATGGCACATTTAGACCAAATGATATTATTACTTACGATATTGATGAATACTATCGCTCGCATATGGGTGCTGATAACGCTGAAGGAAGTACGTTTAAAACTGACTTTATAAAGTTTAGAGAGGCTACCTTGAATTATCGCCTTAGCAAGAGATGGTTAAGAAACACTGGTCTTTCATCTGTAACTATAGGTGTTTATGGTCGTAATTTATTTATCTGGTCGCCTTGGCCAATGTTCGACCCAGAATTTGGAACATTATCAGGTTCAGATATTAATAGAGGATTTGAAGTTGGCCAATTCCCCTCAACCAGAACTTTCGGCTTTAACCTATCAGTTGGAATATAATTTTAAATAGAATGAAAAACAAGATATATAAAGCACTAGCAATAATTTTGGTAGGTGCTACTACGCTTACTTCATGTGATAAAGGATTTGAGGAAGTAAATACAGATCCTATAAATATTAAAGCTACTACACCGGATAAACTGTTGGCTCCTGCCTTGGTTTCATCGCTTACAGCTAGTATGCAACGTAACCGAAACTTTAATAACGAATTAATGCAAGTTACCGTTAGTATTAGCGATGGTGATGCAACAGTTTTTAGGTATGAATTTAGAAGGACATTTGCTGATTATCTTTGGAATTCTTGGTTTATCCAAATAAACAACTTTAAAGACATACACGCTTTGGCAAGTCAACCAGAAATGCTCAACGAGTCTTACCAAGCTATATCCTTAATTTGCCAATCTTGGTTGTTTTCTAACTTAACGGATACTTACGGCGATATACCTTACAGTCAAGCTGCGCAAGGAAAAAACCAGAATGTAGAACCGGTTTTCGATAAACAACAAGACATTTATCAAGATATTTACAAAAAACTAGAGGACGCAAATACCTTGCTGGCAAAGGGTGTAGCCATTGTTCCTTCCAGCGACCCCATGTTTAACGGAGACGTTTCGAAATGGAGGAAGTTTAGCAATTCTTTGTATTTAAGGTTGTTATTAAGAGCTTCGCGTAAAGCAGAAGTAGCTAATACAAACATTGCAAAAATTAAGCAAATTGTTGAGGGCAATGCTACTAATTACCCTATCATGCAAAACAACAGCGAGAGTGCAACCGTTAGATGGACTGGTGAAATGGGTACTGGACCTTTTGTTTCGCCATACGTAAACGGAGTGAGGGTGCAGGATTTTAGAGCCGCAAGTTTAGGTTCGTTCTTTATTGACCACCTTAGAGATTGGGACGATCCTAGATTGAAAACCACGGCGCCTTACGGCACCGGAGGTACAGGCGCAACGAATAGATGGGCGATAAACCAAGCGCCTACCGGAGGGTATAAAGGTACGCCGAGTGGTTACGCTATCGGCACAGGTCAGGATAGACAATCTTATTTCTATTCTTCCGATCAACTAATTTCTAATGTGGCTTTAGGTGCAAAATCTTTACAACAGTCTCCTCTAACTGGAATTTTGATGAACTATGCAGAATTACAATTCATTTTAGCAGAAGCAGCAACTAAAGGCTGGATTAATGGATCGGCTGAAGATTTTTATAATAGAGGTATTGCAAGTTCTATCAATTATTGGGTTCCGCCGTTTCCAGCCGATGGAAATCATCCTGATGTTCAAGGATATATAACCGGAGCTGATATTGAATGGGATAATGCCCTTAATCTTGAGGGAAGAATGGAGTTGATTCATTTGCAAAAATATTATGCCTTATTCATGGTAGATATGCAACAATGGTTTGAATATCGTAGAACTGGACATCCGATTTTGCCTAAAGGACCTGGTTTAAGAAACGGTGGCGTGATGCCAGCGAGAATGACTTACCCAGTTTATGTGCAATCGGCAAATCCAACTAATTATAAAGTTGCTGTAACAAATCAAGGTGTAGATGAAATTTTTACCAACGTATGGTGGCAAAAACCATAAACTAATTTAATTATTTGATTATTAACATTTTTAAAATGAAAAAATATATAATTTATACTTTCCTATTGTTTGCCGTTTTTAGCATTGCCGCTTGTGAAAAAGATATAGTTGGTAAAGGGAAAATAAGTCCGTACATACCAATTTACGATTTGAAAAACCTGCATAAAGGGGAAGATGTAACCTTGGATATGGACAACATGTTTGGTTCTGATCATATTAGCGGAATTGTTGTTTCTGACCACAGCGGAGGGAACCTTCCAGAAGGTTTACTAATGATCCAAGATAAAAAACGTCTAAGTCAACTAAGAGGGATAGCTATTCCAATTGGAGCTGATGCAACAAAATATGTTAGAGGAGATTCTGTTAAGATTGCAATAGTTGGAGGCGTTCTAAAAAGGGTAGATGGTATGTTGCAAATTACAAATGTTCCTGCTTCTGCAATTACTAAACTTGGATCAAATATGCCTATTGAACCGAACCGTGTGCCAAGCAGCAATATTTTGGCAGATCCTTTTAAATATGAAAGTACAGAAGTGGTTATTGTAAAAGGTGGATTTGATCCTTTGCCTCAACCATCAGATGTTTTGAATGGAGATAAGATTTTAAGTGATGGTTTTGCTAATCTAACATTACACACGGCTCCAACTTCTAAGTTGGCTGGAAAGAATAATCTTCCAGTATTGGGTAATTTTTATGGTGTGGTTGTGCTAAGAAATAATGCGGATGGGAAAATCGCTGTGCAACATAGAGTTCGTAAAGATGATGATATTGTTTACCTGAGTTCTGTTATCGAAATTTCGCCAATTATTATTACCGGCTTTATTAATGATCCACAAGGTACAGATAACAACAATGAGTATATGCAGTTTATGGCGACACGTGATATTAACTTCTCTGAAACGCCCTTTGCAGTGGTAACAAATAACAATGCTGGCGCAACGGTTCCTCAGGGTAATCCCGCAAATGGTTGGGCAACGGGTGGAGGTAAAACTTACAAGTTTAACTTAACAACTGGTACAGCTAAAAAAGGAACATTTTTTTATGTGGGTGGTACAAATAGAAGAATTAATAGTAGTAATTCTACTTTAATTACTGAAGCAAACTGGATTAAAACACGTAATTATGGTACAACTGCTGGTGAGGGTTTTGGAACTGCAACTACTAATTTATTGGCGAATAGTGGTAACGCGTTTGGTATAGCTGTTTTTGCAGGAACAACCGTTACCAAAGAGTCTAAACCAATTGATGTGGTGTTCGTATCTGCGGGAGGTAGTTTGTTTGATGCAGCAACTAATGTAGGCTACAGGATAGCAAATAATGATTTTTATGATGTTGTTAATCCAATTACAATAGAATCGCAACCATTTTACAGACAGGGTTCTAACACGCTTAATTTTATTTATACTACTCCAGCAGATCAAGGGTTTTTCTATAAATTGGGTGGTGAGTATAACACCTCGCTCGGTCGTTGGGCTAAAGTTAGAACACAGACTAATCTTAAATTAGAAAAAAACTCAACATTAGATGCGATTGAAGGAATATCTATTAGAGTAGGTTACGATGGTACCGGAAAGGAAATTAGTCGTGATACTATTCCGCCTACAATTCTAAGATAGATAAACATTAGAACAAAAAATGGCTGGTAATTTTACCAGCCATTTTTTTATCTGTAATCGCAACTTGCAAAAGTTAGTGTTGCAGGGGAATATTTAGTTCATTTACAGGTTATATTCTATTTCTTTTTGCCAAAATATTTTTGCTTTTCGCTTTTGCTGGGCATTAATGGTTTTAAAGCTTCATAAGTTGCAATGGGCAAATCAGTTTCTATAACGTTAACGCCTAGTTTAATTAGATTTTGGTAAGCGTTTTTTCTTTCTTCAACTGTTTTAAGTTTATCGTAACTAGGTGCAGCGCCGATCATATACATCATTTTATTGGCATTAATTTTCTGGTAAACATTTTTGCTTTCAGTTTTGTATTCTGCGCCAACATAAGCCATTACCTGTTTGAGCGGAATACCAGCATCTTTCAGTTCATCTATGGTTTTGTTTTCTAGTATTTTCTTAACAAAGAAAAAGTTACTATCTCTAGCCAAATAGATTTTTGCCTGCTCCGTGGTGTGCAAGCCGACAATCACATAATGTGTAGCTTTAAGTTTTTTTACTAAATCCGCAGTCATTTCAAAAGGAACGCCCTTCCAATCTAAACTTAAAATAGTTTTTCCTCTAGCCCAAATAATAGCTTCTTCTAAAGTTGGAATTTGTGCGTTGGTTAAATTCCCGTTCACATCCTTTAACCGCAACTTTTTCAGCTCCGCTAATGTATAGTCACTAACTTTTCCTTTGCCATTGGTGGTTCTATTAAGCGTAGCGTCATGCATTAAAACAATAACGCTGTCTTTGCTTAATCGAGGGTCTACCTCAAAAAATGACGGTAAATATTTCAATGTATTTTCAAAGGTTTCAATAGAATTTTCGGGAAAACCCATTTCCATTCCACCTCGGTGCCCGCTTACAATTGGTATATCTTTTCCGGTATATGCAAAAAAATCATGTAGCTGTTTAGCATTTTTCACAACTATAGTATGGATGATTTTTTTCTGTGCTATTGCGTTTGTATTATAATTCAGCCCTGCAATTAGCAGTGCCAAATAGCTCGCTTTTTTAAAATTCAATTTCATTATTAAAGTACTAAAATGTTATGTTTCCGCTAAGTTAAATTTACAATGTTAGTGTAATATTAAATGTAGTTTTAAGCTGAGCTTGGCTAGAAAATACAAGAATTTATTAAGCTTTAATTAACATTTACCTTATATACGGTTGATAGCTTCGCGATAAATAATAAATAATTATGAGAAAGATATTTTTATTAGGAGCGGGCTTACTATTATCGCTTGGCGTAAGTGCACAAAGTGTGGTAAAAGGTTATGTTTATAATGATGTAAATGCAAATGGAAAGGCCGATAAATCTGAGAAAGGTTTGCCAAATGTTGCAGTTACTAATGGTAGTGCGGTTGTACTTACCGATGCAAAAGGTTATTACGAATTGCCAATAGGCGACGATCAAATTATATCGGTTATAAAACCTACGGGTTATAAAGTTCCTTTAAACGAAGATAACCTTCCTCAGTTTTTTTACAACCACAAGCCAAACGGCTCGCCAGCGTTAAAATACAAAGGTGTTAGTCCAACCGGTGCATTGCCTAAAGCAGTAAATTTCTTTTTAACCGAAGCTAAGGAAAACAGCGATTTTACAGCGTTGATTTTCGGAGATCCACAGGCTTATAATTTAGATGAAATGGAATATTACGCTAAAGGTGTTGTTGCTGAAGTTGAAGGAATTAAAAATGTTGCCTTTGGTTTAAGCATGGGCGATTTGGTGGGCAACGATCCAACTTTGTTTGCACCTTACACCAAAGCAACTAAAAAGGCGGGTATTCCGTGGTATAATTTAATGGGTAACCATGATATTAATTTTGATGTTAAGGATGATAAATATTCTGACGAGTCTTACGAAGCTCATTTTGGTCCAACAGATTATGCTTTCAATTATGGTAATGTACACTTTATAGTATTGGACGACATCATTTATCCAGATCCTAGAGGAGGTAAATCTTATTGGGGTGGGTTAAGATCTGAGCAATTAGAATTTGTAAAAAACGATTTGAAATTCGTTCCGAAGGATAAATTGATAGTTATAGCTTTTCACATTCCAATCGGCTTTGCCGGAGAAAATGATGCTTTTAGAGAGGCAGATAGAAATCAGCTTTTTGAATTGTTGGCAGAATATCCGAATACTTTGTCATTATCAGCCCATACGCACAATCAAAAGCAAATGTTTTTTACGAAAAAGGATGGCTGGAAACAGACAAAGCCACATCATCACTACAACGTTGGTACAACTTCTGGTAATTGGTATTCGGGAGAATTGAACGAAATTGGTGTTCCGGTTTCTACCATGAGCGATGGTACGCCAAAAGGTTACGCTTTTATTAACTTTAAAGGAAATCAATATACAGTAGACTATAAAGTAGCCGGAAAAGCTAAAGATTTTCAGATTGAAATATATGCACCTAAAGTTTTAGAAAAAGATAAAAAGACATCAGCAGGAATTTATGCAAACTTTTTTATGGGTAGCGAGAAAGATGAGGTTTTGTACAGGCTTGATGGTGGGGCTTGGAAAAAAATGAAATATGTTTTAGAAAGCGATCCTGGATTCTTATCTACTTTGCATAAATGGGACAATACGGAAACTTTATTATCCGGTCGTAGGCCAAGTGCACCAGCAGAATGTAAACATTTATGGAGAGTAGCGGTACCGGCAAATTTAAATGCGGGAGAACATACAATTGAAGTTAAAGCTACGGATATGTTTGGTAAAACTTATATGGCTAGCAAGAAGTACAATATTCTGGCTAAATAACATTTGTTTTTCACTTAGTGAAATAAAAAAAAGAGGTCCTTGAGACCTCTTTTTTTATTATAGAATAATTTTAATTCTGTTTTTCAACTTTAGGGTCTATTTTATCGCCTTTGCGGATTCTATTACCTTTTTTGCCTTTTGCTCTAGTTTTCATCTCATCTCTAGAAGCGTTAAGCTTTGTTCTCTGTTCTGGCGTCAAAATGGCATCTAGTTTTTCCCTGTTAGCTTTCATGTAGTTTTTACGTTCATCGACTTGGCCTTTTAAAGCATCAGCGTCGTGTTTGCGCCACTCAGCCATTTTAACAGCACGTTCAATTTCTAACTGCTTAACCTTTTGTTTCTGATCGTTAGTTAAATCCAGCCTCTGTTGCAAGTTGTTAGCATATTTTTCTGCTCTCTGCTCAGGGTTTAAAACTTCTCTTTTTTGTTTTTGAGCGTAGCTTGCAGTAATTCCCATTACTACTAAAGCTACAGTGTAAATTAATTTTTTCATCGGTTTTAAATTTGTGTTATTTAATGGGATAGATGAAAAAATGCTACTAAAGATTAATTTATAACCTGTTAAAAATTGTTAATTTTTATTTAACTGAGAAATTGATTTTTGCATTTGAGCCATCATGCTTGATAAAGTTTCTATTGTTGGCTCTGGCGTTGGTTCTGGCAATGCTGTAGATATATAAGCCTTTGCTTTCCATATTTCTAAAATATCATCCGCGTCAACTGCATAAGTATCATACATTTTATTATCAGATACAAGTTTAAGCTCTTTATGTTCTTTAAATCGATTACCTGCACGTTTATAAACTACACCTTCATTTTTGCTAATGATAACATAAGTATCACCTGTTTTTACATCATTCCAATTATCCAAATACTCACCAATAATTATACTGCCCGGTTGTATAGGCAACATCGAATCACCCATAATTTCAAATGCACGGTAAGTCCCTTGTCTTAATGTAGGTAGGGGGAGTTGAAATTTGGGTAGGTTTTGTATGTACTGAGGGTCTGAAAAACCATTTAAATAACCTGCACTTGCCTTTACCGGAACAAGTTCTATGTTTTCGTTATCGTTCTGATCAACCGAGATGCTAAGTACGCGTAGATTGGAACCCTGGCTTTTAGGTTTAGGTTTCCAATTATCATTTATCGTATCGTTTATAAATTCGTCGATTGTTAAATCAAAGTATTCTGCTATTTTTTTTAGTAAATCGTATTTCGGTTCTGCTCTATCTTCCTCGTAAGCGCCTATTAAAGATCGCTTAATTTCCATTGCATCAGCGAATTGTTGCTGTGTGTGACCTTTTTTCTTCCTAAGGTATTTAAGGTTTGATGAGATGTTTGACATAAAAATATTTTAAAATAAATTTGTTTTTACTAAAATTGTTAGTATTATTGTGCCAATAAAGTTAGTAATATTTATTTGAAGTGCAAGAATTAATCTAATTAATTTAGTTTTTACCCCTTAAGCCAAGAGCCATGAAAAAATTTGTTTACATCGTAACCGACAGAAACCGTACTAGTTTACATGTAGGAATGAGTGCCGATCTAATTAAAACATTGGATTTTTATAAGCAGATGCCTAACTTATTTTTTGATAGTGGACAACAGCTTACACGTTTAGTTTATTTTGAAGAATTTAAAACAGAAGCGCAAGCTTTAAATCGTTTTAAGGTGGTAAGCAGATTTACACGTTTGCAGAAGGAAAGGGTAGTTCGTTCTTGCAATCCAGATTGGATTGATTTAACTATTGGTTTGGACTTCGAAAATATTATTATGCATCAAAAGTTAAACACTCAGGTGGCGTTGCCATTAAGCATTTTATCTTAAGATTATATTCTACATAAAAAAAGCGCTAATCAAATTAGCGCTTTTTTTATAGTCATTATTTGTTTACCAGCCGGGTGCAAAGTTTAAGCCAAATACACCTTTGCCTCCCAAGTCTTTACGTTGAAAAGGTATGGCGTAATACGGTTCTAAAATAAGTGCTCCAAAAAGATTTACCCTTAATGAAATACCTAAACTCACTGCCGGAACTCGTTCGTTTGTAGTTGCGGTAGTAACAGGAGCGCCCTGATCATCTAAAATTGGGTTGCCTTGATTGTCCAACACATTTACAATTTGATAAGTTGGTTGCCCGCTAAATTTAACTTTAGAGTTTTCATTCCAAGCTAAACCTGCATCAACAAATAAATTCAAATCTGATATTAAGAATCTCGAAGGAATTTGAGCTAATTTTTTAGGTCCAGTAAACGGCAATCTCACTTCGAAATTAAAAACAGCAATTTTACTTCCTGATAACTGGTTAATATCAAATCCGCCTTGGTTTTGGCTTCTGTACAAAGAATTTGCTTCGTATCCTCTAATAAAATAAGGATAACCTACAAATAGTGGATAAAGGTTTTCGCCTTCTTTGCCTAACCTTAAATAATTATAACTTCTAACAGCAAGGGTAATAGGTTTAAGTCTCCAGTATTTTCTTAAATCTACATTTACTCCAGTAAAACTGAAATCTCCAAAATACTGTTCGGCGCCAACTCTATATCTAAAGCCATCTAAAGGACCTGTTAAACCATTAATACTGTTATCGCCAACAAAAGAGGCGCTGGTTTGCATTAACGTAAATGAATTTAAAGGCACACCAAACTCATTCGATGCCTGGCTCAACGGAATTTTTGATCTATCAGAACCAACATAGAACCCATCGTAGGTGTAATAATTACTCATCCTGTCAATTCTGTAGCTATATCTAGATAAAGCACCACCAGCTTCGAAACGATGAACTTTGCTAAACGGTAGCGATCCGAAAACTTGAACCTGATCTTCAAATGTTCTAATTAGATTGGTACGGTCGTTAATTACTTCAACAGGTGTACCGTTGTTATCAATCTGATCTTGAACAATTTCTCTAAAACCGGTTACATAAGGGATATGGGAGATTCCTGCTCCCCAGCTGATTCTGTTTTTCTGGTTAACGTAGCCAACCATTCCACCAAAATCATAAATTTCTCCATTTACAGCTAAGTTTGCAACTATCTGGTTTCTACCTAAAATATCGCTAAAAATACCCATTATACCACCTTGCATGCCGGTACCAAATCTGCTTGTAGAAACGCCAACACCACTATTAGCAAGGTAATCTAGTTTGAATTGTGCTCTGTAAGCAACTGTTTTCATCGAGTCAACAGATGTTTTTTCGAAGCGATTAAAATTACCTAAGTTAGAATTTACAATGTTTACGCCAACGTTTTCAACTGGAGGCAAAATTGCCGCGTCGAAGTTTACATCTGTTGCGCTAACTGTTTTAGATTTGAAGTTGCTTAGTGATGAGTTGTATAAAGTATAGCGTTGGTAACGATAATAACTATAAATAATATCATCGTTCCTAGAAACGGTAATTGCTGGCGAATATTCGGTTATACCGCTAATGCCAGTAAAATAATCCGTTAATTGTTTAACGCTATTATTGGTTAAGTTATACTCATATAAATTCCTAAATCCATCTCTGTTTGATAAGAAAAAGATTCGTTTACTATCGCCAGAAAATTGTGCATTTAAGTTGTTTGCTCCAACAAATACTGGAATATCACTTAACGTTTTGGTTTGTCTATCATACAGCGTTAAGTTTATAGGGTTTACTGCAGTTAAGTTACCGCTTACATCCGCAACTCTCTCAGAAGAGAAAACTATTTTTTTCCCATCAGGCGAAAAATTTGGAGCATAGTCAGAGTATTCATCATTGGTAATTTGCGTAATTGCCTTGGTATCCAAATTATAAGAAAAGATGTCACTTTGCCCTTCTACCATACCACTAAATGCAATTTCTTTTCCATCTGGCGACCATGTTAGATTGCTAAACTGCTCAACTTTATCCATCCCGGTTCTTAAAACCGTACTTCCATTATCTACATTTATAATAAGTAGTTGATTTCGGCCCTTACTAAAAATACTAAATGCAAATTGTTTACTATCTGGCGACCAGGTTCCTGCGGATTCTAAAAAGTTGAAGTCATCTATATGAGAATTGGATACCTGACTTGAAAGTTTACGGATAATCTTTCCGGTCTTTGCGTCGGCTAAAAATAAATCTATCCCGAAAAGATCTTTCTCTGATAAAAAGGCAAGGTATTTTCCATCAGGACTAACTGCTGGCGCCACATTCATATTGCCCGCATTTTTATTATCAATGATTTTAGTTCCTGAAATTTTAATCTGAGAACTATCTGCCTTTAAAAGTGGGCGATAGTGTTGTTCAATGGAATTTTTCCATAAACCAGATAACGTCTTATCATCATAACCAAAAGTGTATTTTATGCCATTTTCATAACCAAACCTAGCGGTAGCCTTAAATAGTGGAACTATAGTCGTATCGCCATATAAAGAACCTACAAAGGTCCAAAAAGCCTGTCCGTATCTGTAAGGGAAATATTTATTTGAATTAGTCAAATCTTTTAAAGAAGGAATATCGCGATTAAGCAAAGCATCACGCATCCACATGGAAGTAAATGCATCTTTTTTGCCGACAGAAAGGTACTCGGCCATACCTTCAACCATCCATAATGGTGTATTACCAACGTTCTCCAACGGAATTGAATCCTTCTCTAATAACATGTGATACTGGAAAGCGTGCACCAGCTCATGTCCTAACACATGTCTTGTTTGGCTATTTAAATCCAACACCGGCATAATTACCCTGTTCTTAAAAGCTTCAGTTACACCGCCCGTACCAACACTTGGGTTTGTACCCATCAATGCTGTTGTCTGTTGAAAATCTGGATGATTGTTATACAGAATGATTGGATTTTTCCTTAAGAAAGTATCACGAAAAACTTCTTGGTGCATTTTGTACCAAGTTTCTGCATCCTGTGCAAACTTTTTAAGTAATTTTTCGTTTTTTATATAATAGTAAATTTCAAAATGAGGCGTTTGCATCACCTTAAAATCTGCTTTTTTATACCTTACTACATTTTGCCCGAAAAATTGTGCTTTCGTGTTAAAAGCAAATGCAAAAAGTAAAAATAAAATAAGTAGGGATTTTCTGTAAAGGGTAAATTTTATATTCATGTTACGAATGATAAGAATTTATATGTTGATCTACGGAATTGTTTAATGTTTAGTTTTTAGCGTTTAGTTACCGCCATTTTTCTTTTTCTCTTTTTCTTCCTGGCGTTCTTTTCTGCGTTGCTCACGCTCTTCCTTTTTAGTTAGCGGAACTATAGGTGGCGTAGTTTGTTTTGCGGGAGTTTCTGCAGCTTTTTTCTCTTCAGCCTTTTGTATTTCGCCTTCGGTTTTAACAGGTGCTTGTACGTCAATAATTGGCTCGTCGATACCTGCAGAATCCAAATCCAAGCTGTCTACAACAGTTGTGTCTATTCTCGGTCGAGGAGTAGGGCAGTTGTAGGTTCGCGTAATTTCTACTTTAGCTTTAGGGAAGGCTCCGTAAGTATAGCCACTGTTTGGATCTTTGTAAACCTTCTCCATAAATTTAGCAAAAATAGGAAGCGCCGTTCTAGAACCTTCACCTGTTTCGCCATTTCTAAAGTGAGCTGTTCTTTCATCGCAGCCAACCCAAACACCGGTTACCAAATCTTTTGTAATGCCCATGTACCAGGCATCAACGTAATCAGAAGAAGTGCCTGTTTTTCCACCAATCTGGTTTCCTTTTTTAAACAAATCCCATTCCCATAATGCTTGAGATGTTCCTCCAGGTTCTTCCATGCCCCCTCTAAACATATATAGCATTAACCAAGCAATTTCTTCACTTAGTGCACGTTTTGTTTTTGCGGTAAATTCTTCAATAATGTTATTATTGTTGTCGGTAATTTTTTCTACTAAAATAGGATCAGTTCTCATACCTTCATTCAAAAAGGTGCTATAAGCCTTTACCATTTCAAAAACGGTAACATCATTTGAGCCCAAACTAACAGATGGTACAGATTCTAGATGGCTATCAATACCGCATTCGTGCGCCCATTTAACCACATTGTCCCATCCAACTTTTTCTGTAACCTGTGCCGTAACGGTATTAACCGATTTTCCCATTGCCCAACGCAAAGACATTTCTTGGTAACTGTAACTCCAGTCGGCATTTTTAGGCTCCCAATATTCTGTTTTACCTTTATTTTGATACGCAATTTTTACAGGTTTGTCTGTAAATTTATCGCAGGGGCTCATTCCGCTTTCCAAAGCCGCTAAATAGGCAAATGGTTTAAAAGTTGAGCCGGCTTGTCTTTTAGCCTGATTTACGTGATCGTATTTAAAAAATTTATGGTCTATACCGCCAACCCAAACTTTAATTTTGCCTGTTTTAGGCTCCATCGTCATCATGCCGGTATTCATAATTTTTCCGTAATAACGGATAGAATCCATCGTGCTAAATAATGTATCCGTATCACCTTTGTAAGTGAAAATGGTCATCTTCTTTTTCTTATTGAAATAAGCATCAATAGAATCTACATTGTTGTTGTATTTTTTTGCCAATAATTTATAAATCGGTAAACCTTTTTTGGCACGTTCCGGATAATCAACTTTTTTTCGTTCTGAATCTTCCCAAGGATCTTCATTGCCCCAAACGCTGTAGAACCTGCGCTGTATAACTTTCATTTGATCTTTAACCGCTTCTTCGGCATAACCTTGCAGTTTAGAATCAATTGTGGTGTAGATTTTTAAACCATCTTCGTAAAGATCGTAGTTGTTGTCTTCGCACCATTTTTCTAAATACTTATCAACCGCCGCACGTAGATAAGAGTCGCCACTTGTAGCATCAACCATTTTACCTTCCTTAAGTTGTATCGGTTGTTTTGTTAGTAGCGCCAAACTATCCTTACTTAGGTAATCGTATTTGTTCATTTGGCTCAAAACTGTATTTCTACGTTGTAAAGCGCCGTCAGGATTTTTAGTAGGGTTATAAAGATTGGTTCCTTTTAACATTCCTACTAGAAGTGCTGCTTCGGTAATACTCAAATCTTTAGATTCTTTATCAAAATAAACTCTTGCAGCGGTTTTTATACCATAAGCATTATTACCAAACGATACTGTATTTAGGTACATAGTAATAATGTCGTTTTTTTCGTAATTGCTCTCAAGTTTTAAGGCGGTCATCCATTCTTTCAGTTTCGAAACTAATGTTCTAACCAAAGGGATATGTTTTACTAAACCAGAAGATTTGCTGTATCTGGTACGATAAAGATTTTTTGCCAATTGTTGCGTAATTGTACTTGCACCCCCTTCTTTACCCAAGCCAACAACGGCTCTGCCTACTGCTAAAGCATCTATTCCCGAGTGCTTATAAAAGCGAACATCTTCGGTTGCTACTAAAGCGTAAATAACGTTTGGAGAAATTTCTGCGTAAACAGCTGGCGTTCTATTTTCTTTAAAATACCTGCCGATTAATTTGCCGTCGGCAGTATAAAGTTCTGAGCCAACTTGTTGAGCAGGTTTTTTTATGTCGGCATAACTTGGCGAATAACCAAACAGCCATAAAAAGTTAAGTTGTAAAGCGCAAAAGAATACTATAACAAAAAATAGAAAGATTGAAATATATCGGATGAACTTATTCTTTATTTCTTTGAACATGCTATAAAGATGGAAAAAAACGTGAAATATTACCTGTTAAAATGTGTTAAAATCGGACCTAAAAAAGCAATTGCATACTTTAAAACACAATAAAATTAATAATCCGAATACAAATTAACGTAATTAATTCGCGTAAATTTCAGCTAATTATAAAATATTAACCAGTTCATATTTTTATCAACTATTGCAAGGTGTAAAACAGCCTTTAAATAATATTGTTTAGACTATGGCTGTTAGAAAAGCTATTTAATTTTCAATTATATTTAGGGAAATTTAGACTATGAAAACCAATACAAAAAAATATCAGGTTACTGCCGGAAAAAAGTTTAAACTTAAAAATTTCGACACCTCTTACAATGGCCATTTAGATAAAGAGAGTGGTAAGCTCGAGCTTGAAAAAGTTAAAGAAGAACTATCTGCACATCAAGAATCGCTTTACGCATCAAATACCTATTCGCTTTTAGTAATTTTTCAGGCTATGGATGCTGCCGGTAAGGATAGCGCAATTGCTCATGTTATGTCTGGCTTAAACCCGCAGGGTTGCCAAGTTTACAGTTTTAAAACTCCAAATAGCGAGGAATATGAACATGATTTTTTATGGAGGCACTATAAAGCTCTACCAGAACGAGGTAGGATAGGAATACATAATCGATCGCATTACGAAAATGTATTGGTTTGTAAGGTGCATCCAGAATATGTATTAAGTGAAAATATTCCGGGGTATAGTGATGTAAAGAAAATTGACAAAAAGTTTTGGGACACACGTTATGAAAGTATTCGAAATTTCGAAAAACATCTTATAGCCAATGGAACCAAAATTGTTAAAATATTTCTTCACGTTGGTAAGGATGAACAAAAGCAAAGATTTTTAGATAGGATAGAAGAGCCAAGTAAAAATTGGAAGTTCTCTGCCGGCGATTTAAAAGAAAGAGCACTTTGGGATAAGTATATGAAAGCCTACGAAGAGACCATACAGGAAACAGCAACAGAAGATGCGCCTTGGTATGTAATTCCGGCAGATAAAAAATGGTATGCCAGATTAGCAATTAGTCAGATTGTAGACGATGCTTTAGCGGATATGAAATTGAAATTTCCGGTGTTGCCAGATGAAGAATTAAAACAGTTGGAAAGTTTGAAGCAACAATTGTTGAACGAGAAATAGAAAATTAGGATTATGGAGGCTGTTATTTGTTTCCATAATCCATTTTCATTTTGCTTAAATCTGCTGGATTAACCTTTTTTCGACTTAGCTCGTATTCGTAAATTTCTTTACCAATGTTTTTCATAAAGGGATAGCAAACGGTTTCATATTCATATTTGCCATCGTTGTAAATACCGTCTTCATTACTTTGCACAACAGCCGTTAAAAAAAACTCAACCTTATTTTTAAAATCTACGAAATAGGCATTGTCTATTATAAAACCGTAGCTATCTCCATACTTATTAAATATTCTAATTTCTTTATCCAATATCGTATTCTTTTCTCTACCATAGAAAATCATTTTAGCATAAGTAGGCCAAAACTCCTTTCCATCATATTTTGGGTAATCGCTTTCGGTAGGTAACTTGCTCATACAAGTATAAATGAGTCTGTAATCTTCGGCTGTTAAGTTAAAACGATCATTTTTATTATAAGCTTCCGGACTAATAAGTCGCTTCATCATCGAATGCTGATCGGTAATGCTGAATACATTTTTGTTTTCGAAGCTATAAGGTTTGTTTACCAATTCGTCTTTACTATCCATATAACCTTTGCCAACAAATAGGTTGGTTAAATCGAGTGGATATTCTTTGTCATCGTATTGCGCTGCTTGGCTATAAATTAATTTATCGCCATCGTAAAACGATATTGGGTTGGTATGTTTAGAAGCTTCGCCACCATCGCCTATGGCTAAACGATTTAAAATTCTGCTTTCGTTCATTCCATATTTTTTAAGCTTCGCATTAATTTCTGCTCTGCCAATAAATTCAAATAACCTATTAAAAGCGTCATTATCACTGGTTAGCAAAATCTTTTTTACATAATGAGCAATAGAGGGCTTTCCATTTTCCGAAGTTGCGTCCTTAAAAACCTTAGTTTGTCCCTTAAAATTGCTGTCGGTTACCATTGTAAGATTAACGTTAAGTCCTTTTTGGCTAAGCTCATTTACTTTTTCTAATGCAAAAATAACTCCAGCTAATTTTACCGTACTTGCAGGGTAAAAATATCGCTTTGCGTTAAGGTTGTAGGTAAATGTTTTAAAAGAAGGTTTGTTGTTTTTATCTCTGTTAACCTGCGTGTAAATTAACTGGATCTCGTTTTTTGTAGGGTGGTTTAAGACTTTTCCAAAAAGATCAGGTTTAGCTTCCATTAGTTTTTGTAAAAAAGTAGTATCGGTTTTTTGGGCCATAACAGAACAGTTGCCAAATAATAAAAATAATAAAATATAACGCATAGCGATGAATTTATACGCTAATATAAAGGATTATTGAGCTAGCTGAAACAAAGTTGATGACGATTTGATTTTAGCGCTAATTTGCATACATTTGCGACGCTTTTGGTTCTCGATGAAAGTTGAGATTAAAAGGGAATACAGTGAGAATCTGTAACTGTCCCGCAGCTGTAAGCTCTGTAATTGGTTTTCTATTCACCGCCACTGTTTAAGTTTAAAACGGGAAGGCCTGAAAACTTGGAGCAAGTCAGAAGACCTGCCTTTAGCATTATAATTTCATAGCTTTCGGGGATTGAAGCTAGGAGTGTAAGCTTGTTTGTAATTACATGCTCCTTAATTTCTGTTTGCTGTGGGTTTTAACTCACAACAAAAATGTATAAAAACAAAAATGCTTATTTGGGCTTTTTTTGTTCGTTTATGGCATGCTTATGCCCGTTGGTTTTATCTGCACAAACAGATACCATCAAAATCGAACAATTAAAAGAGGTTCAAATAAAGGCTAATAGGTTATTACAATTGCAGTCGTCGGCCACGCCCGTACAGCTGTTGTTTGGCAGTGAACTAAAGCGTATGAACAGTCTTTCTGTTGCCGATGCCATACGCTATTTTTCTGGCGTACAAATTAAAGATTACGGTGGTATAGGCGGGCTGAAAACTATTAATGTGCGCAGTATGGGCAGTAACCATACCGCTGTGTTTTATGATGGCGTTCAGTTAGGCAATGCACAAAATGGACAAATAGATCTAGGAAGATATTCTTTAGATAATATTGAAGAAATTTCACTTTACAGCGGGCAAAAGAACGATTTGCTGATGCCTGCCAGGGGATTTGCTTCTGCCAGTTCGTTATATTTAAAAACACCTTTTCCAAAGTTCGAAGTCGGAAAATCGCGTAATGTTCGCGTAAGTTTAAAAGCAGGTTCGTTCGGTTTGTTGAATCCGGCTTTTAATTTCGATCAGAAAATCGGAAAACTTGCCCTAAATATAAATGCCGAGTTGACAAATGCTAATGGTAAATATAAATATCGTTATACAAACAGCGTTTACGATACGACTGTTGTTAGGCATAATGCTGATATTTTTTCTAAAAGGGTAGAAGGTGCTTTGTACGGAGTTACCGCGGACAGTAGCAAATGGCATGTTAAAATTTACAATTACAATAGCGAGCGTGGTATTCCGGGAGCAGTTGTTGCCAATAGGTACGATTTTACGCAACGCCAATGGGATGATAATTTTTTCTTGCAATCATCTTTTCAAAGCAGAACCGATAAAAAATATCAAATATTAGCAAATATTAAATATGCTTACGATTTTACCAGATACCTAGATCCGGACCGCGTTTCGTTAGCTGGGCCGCTGAATAATAAATACACACAACAAGAATGGTATTTTTCATTAGCACAAGAGTACAGTTTAACTAATTTCTGGAATGTCTCTTTTTCCACCGATTATATAAGACAAGGTTTAGACGCCAACTTGTACGATTTTGCCTATCCTACTAGGCAAACTGGCTTAGTTGCAATGGCTTCTAAATTGCACTGGCCAAAATTTAATGTACAAGCTAACGTACTGGCAACATTTGTAAACGATGAGGTAGAAAGCAATATCCCGGCAGGAAACAAAGCCGAATATACCCCTACCGTTATGGCTTCTTGGAAACCATTTAGCGAAGCTGATTTTAGGGTTAGAGCGTTTTACAAATCTATTTTTAGGATGCCGACATTTAACGACTTGTATTACACGTTTATTGGTAACAGTAATCTCGATCCTGAATATACTAATCAATACAACCTTGGCTTAACGTATTCTAAAACCATTCAAAATAAAAATTTAGTCAGTTTTTCTGTCCAAGCAGATGGATATTTTAATAAGGTTAGAAACAAAATTGTGGCGGTGCCAACGCTAACGCTTTTTAGATGGACGATGCTGAATTTGGACAAAGTTGAAATAAAAGGCTTCGAGACCAATATCCAAACAGTTTGGCGTTTTGGTGAGGTTAATGCCCAAGCAAAATTGAATTACACTTATGAGCAAGCCTTGGATAAAACGCCAACCGGTTTTTCTTACAATATGCAAATACCGTACATTCCATTGCACAGCGGTTCATTAACCTTGGCGGGAGATTACAAGAGTTTTGGCTTAAATTATAGCTATATCTACACTGGCGAACGCTATAGTCAAAAAGCCAATATTCCTGTAAATTATGTAAAACCTTGGTACACGCACGACCTCTCTTTACAGTATGCTTTTAAGCAGGCAAAGGTTAATTATCGCCTTGCGACAGAGATAAACAATCTTTTTAACCAATACTATGATGTAGTGCTAAACTACCCAATGCCAGGAAGAAATTTTAGAATAACATTGATTGCAAACTTTAACTAATATAAAATGAACAAATTAAAAAAATCTGCAAAACTATTGCTGTTAGTAGGCCTAACTAGCATTTTGTGGTCATGCCGTAAAGACGATGGAATTGTACCGGAAGAGCAAGAACAATTGCCTGGGCAAACAATAACGGCTGTAAACGGACTTTACGTCTTAAATGAAGGGAACTGGGGTGCTGGTAGGGCCTCTTTAGACTATTACGATTACGCTTCTGGCATCTATAGAAGAAATATCCACGGTCAAATAAACCCGGATGCAACTTTAGGTTTAGGTGATGTTGGAAACGATATCAAAATTTACGGTTCTAAAATGTACATTGTAGTTAACGGATCTAACAAAGTTGAAATATTAAATGTTAAAACCGCCCAAAAAATAGGCGAAGTTGACCTAACAAATTGTCGTTATGTAACTTTCCATAAAAACAAAGCGTATGTAACTGCTTACGAGGGTGTTGTTGCGGTTATTGATACTGCAAGTTTAAAATTAGACACTAAAATTAATGTGGGTCAGCAACCCGAAGAGATGGCGGTAATAGGCGAGAAGCTTTACGTTGCTAACTCTGGCGGTTACAATGCACCAAATTACGAGCGTACTATTTCTGTTATTGATTTAGTTACAAACAGAGAAATCAAAAAGATAGATGTAGGTATAAATTTACATCGATTAAGGGTTGATCAATATGGAGATATTTATGTAACCTCTAGAGGAGATTACGGCGCTGTTAAATCTGCAATTTATGTTGTTGATTCGAAAACGGAAACAGTTAAGAAAAAGCTGGATATAGAAGTTAGCAACTTTGTTATAGACAAGGATTTTGCATACGTAATTAGCACGGCGTGGAGTAATGCTACGCAATCTGAAACAATTTCTTACGGGAAGATAAACGTTAAAGATGAAACTATTTTATCTGGCGGGTTTATTACAGACGGTACACAGACCGATATTACGAAACCTTATGGGATAGCAGTAGATCCATTATCATCAGATATTTATGTAACCGATGCTAGAGACTACGTTACACCTGGCACGCTTAATTGTTACGACAAAACTGGCAAGCGAAAATTTTCTGTAACTACCGGTGATATACCTGCTCACCTTGTTTTTTATACCAAATAATAATTACACAAATAACAAATATAAAATGAAGATCAAAAATTACCTTTTAATTGCGTTGCTTTCTACAACAGTATTAATTTCTTGTGAAAAAGAAAAAGCTGAACAACCTCCAGTTCCAATTCTATCTAGAACCTTTGTAGATATTACGGCCAAGTTAAATGAGAAAGAAGTCTTTTCTGTAAGCAAACTAGATGACAAAACTTTTCAAAGCGAATGGAAATTGGATGGTAAAGTTGTAAGTACAGCAGACAGCTATGAATTTACAGGCGTAACAGCTGGAACTTATACTTTAGTTTACACTGCAACAAACGGTGCAGGAAGTTTTAGTTATACTTATAAAATTAATATTCCGGTTCCTGTAGTAGGTACTACGCCAACAAGTAGCAAATATATCAGCAAAGTTTTCGAATATGCTCCAGCTCCAGGTCAGCACATTAACATGGCCAATTTAGGTTCTCCTGAGCAGGCACAGAAGTTAGTTGGTAGCATTTCTAATATGGTTTCTTTAGGCGGTTTTGGTGGTTACATCATTTTTGGTTTCGACCATTCTGTTGTTAATCAAACCGGTGCCGATTTAGCAATTTATGGTAATCCGCTTGCGCCGCCAAGTGCGTTTGCAGAACCGGGGATTGTAATGGTTAGTCAAGATAAAAACGGAAATGGTTTGCCAGATGATGAGTGGTTTGAATTGGCTGGAAGCGAATATTCAAAACCAACAACTATCAAAAATTACGAGATTACCTATACAAATCCTAAAGCGGCTGCCAATGTAGCATGGACAGATAACCAAGGTAACAGTGGATTTGTAAACAATAGCGGAAAGCGAGTTAATTTTTATCCACTGTTTGCGGCCAATCAGGATAAAATTACTTTTAAAGGTACCTTGCTTCCATCTACTTTAAGCACTACTGGTTTAGTTACAAATGCAGCATTTGATTGGGGCTATGCAGACAGTTATTCGGCCGGTGATGATTATAAAACCAAACAATACAATAGCTTCGATATTTCTTGGGCTGTAGATGCAACAGGAAAAAAAGTTACGCTTAATACAGTAGACTTTATTAAAGTTTACACTGCGCAAAACGTAAACGCTAGTTTCTTAGGAGAGATTTCTACAGATGTAAAAGGTGCAGCTGACTTAAATATTAAGTAGAATTTTTTAAAAACTTAATGCTGGATATAGTTTTTCCAAAGTATTAGTTTTTTTATAACTTTGTCAACACTATCTCTTAAAAAGATTGATAATCAAATAAAATGGAAAATAAATCGAATAACAGAACTTTAGTACTATTACTTTTTATGGTGTTAATCATTGGCTTAAGGGTAGTAGCTCCATTATCTCCAGACTTTAAGTTAATTGCTAACTTTTCTGGCATAGGTGCTGTAGCTTTATTCGGCGGTGCTTACTTTAAAGACCGTTTCAGTGCATTTTTATTTCCGGTTTTAGTTCTTTTTTTAAGCGATTTAGGCCTTGTTTTAACTATGGGTAAAGATTATGGTTTTTACCAAGGATGGTATTATACCTACATCGCATTTGTATTAATGGTAGTTGTAGGCAAATTAATGCTTGCAAAGGTTAACGTACAAAACGTAATCGGTGCCGGTATTGCTGCAGTTTTTATACACTGGATAGTTTCTGATTTTGGCGTGTGGTTCGGCTCTACTTTTTACCCTCAAACCTTTGCTGGTTTTTGGGCTTGTTTGGTAGCGGCAATTCCGTTTGAACTTAAGTTTTTATACGGCACATTAGGTTATTCTGCTTTAATGTTTGGCGTATTCGAAGCATTAAAAGTTAAATACCCAACTTTAAATTATCAAAAAGCTATTCATTCTTAAATTAAAGAAACGAATATAATCAAACCCTTCTGTTTAGTTACAGAAGGGTTTTTTGTTTATTTTAGCTCTATGAAAAAGCGATTGGTAGTTTTAACAGGTGCTGGCATTAGCGCAGAGAGTGGCCTAAAAACCTTTAGAGGAGCCGACGGTTTGTGGGAAGGATACAATATTATGGACGTTGCTACGCCAGAGGCTTGGTCAAAAGATCCTGTTCTGGTGCAACAGTTTTATAACGAACGACGTGCTCAGGTTTTAAAAGCTGAACCGAACGACGCTCATCGTCAACTGGTTGCTTTAGAGGAATATTTTGATGTACATATAATAACGCAAAATATAGATGACCTTCATGAAAGGGCCGGTTCTACAAAAATTACTCATTTGCATGGTGTTATCACTTATGGGCAATCTTCAAAAGATTCGAACCTCATATACAAACTAGAAACCAACGAGATAAAAATGGGGCAGTTATGTGAGCTAGGTTCGCAACTGCGTCCGCACGTTGTTTGGTTTGGTGAGCCTGTACCTATGATTGAAAACGCGGCAACCATTTGCGAGCAGGCAGATGTTTTTATGGTTGTCGGCACTTCGCTTGCGGTTTATCCGGCAGCAGGACTTATAGATTTTGTTCCTTCAGAAGTTAGCAAATATATCATTGATCCAATAATTCCTCCTGTAAGAAATTACAAAAACCTAATAAAGGTAGAAGCATCAGCTACAGATGGAATTGAAAAAGTTTTTAAAGAATTAATAGCTGATGCATAGTTTAATTCCCGTGGTTGTCAGCTGGAGTGGTGGCAAAGATAGTATGTTGGCACTCCATCGCATATTGCAAGAGAATAAATACGATGTGCGGTACTTGCTAACCACTGTAAACAAGAAATTTGGTAGGGTTTCAATGCATGGTGTTAGGACTAGTTTGCTATCAGAACAAGCCGATTCTCTAGATATTCCATTAAAAACACTTGAAATGCCGGAATTGCCTACAATTGGAGCTTATGAAGCAACGCTAAACAATGCTTTAATGCAATTTAAATTAGAAGGTATAAGTCACATTGTTTTTGGAGATATTTTTTTAGAGGATTTAAAGCGATATCGGGAAAATCAGGTTGCCCAGCTGGGTATGTCTGCTGTATTTCCACTTTGGGGTTCGCAGAGCGAAGCTTTGATAGCTGAATTTATAGATTTAGGGTATGAAACTATCGTTGTGTGTTCGCAAGATGGTTTGCAAGAATTTTGCGGTCGAGTGATAGATCGGTCTTTTGTATCGTCATTGCCTGACAGAATTGATCCTTGTGGAGAGAACGGAGAATTTCACACGTATGTGTTCAATGGCCCGATGTTCAAAAGTAAAATCAATTTTGAAATTGGCGAAAGCGTTTTTAAAACTTTTCCTAATCCAAATCAATCTAAAAAAGACATAGGTTACTGGTACATAGATTTAATATGATTGCTAAAAAAAAATATTTGGATTTTTTTTCAATAAGAAAAAAGTCGTATATTGGTATGACAAATTGTTTGAATCATGAAAACAATAAATTATCAATATCCCGAACGCAATTCTATGCAAATTGCTTCAGAGCCAGAAGTGTTATATTTAACCGGCAAAAAACTAAATGAATTTTCAATGGCTAGTTTCGAAGAACTTAGCAGAAAACTTTCTTTTAGTCAAGCAGAATGGGCTGACATTTTGCATATCAGTGATAGAACCTTACAGCGCTACATTAAAGATGGCAAACCTTTCGAAGGGTTATATGCTGAGCATCTTTATCAATTAGAGAATTTAGCTGTTATGGCTTCGGAGGTTTTTTCATCCCCAGAAACCCTTAAAAATTGGTTGATATCTTCTAAAAATGTTTTGGGTGCTAATCTTGATTTTAATACTTTGAAATCTTTTTGGGGTGTAAAACTTATTGCTACTGAGCTTGGTCGTATTGCTCATGGAGTTTATATATGATACTCTATCGTTTATGCGACAAAAAGTACGTTGATGATTTGACCGGTATAGGTGCTAAATTATTTGGAGGTAGGTGGAATGAAGTGGATACGCCTTGTATTTATACTAGTCAGCATTTGTCTTTGGCGTTTTTAGAAAAGTTTGTGCATGCCAATGCTAAAGAGAATATGTTAAATGTAGCTGTGCTAGAGATAGAAATTCCTGATGATGAAGAAGTTGTTATAAAAGTTGATGCTGGAAAACTTGACTCTCGATGGAAAAACGATATTTCTTACACGCAGTGGCTTGGAACACAAATTTTAAATGACTCTTCAGTTTTGGCTTTTTCAGTTCCATCTGTTCTTATTCCTCAAGAGCGAAATTTTATTATCAATCCGAATTCAATTCAAATGGACAGGCTTAAAATTAAAAGCGCCGTAGATTTTAAAACTGATTACAGGTATCTACAGCGCTTAATGTAATTTTTATTTCTTGTAGAACAATTTACTTAAGTTTGGTTTAATTCCAACCGAAATTGGAACGGTAGCGAAACTGCGGTTTTGGATCTTGGTAAACCCATGCATATATCCAGCTTCTATAAAAAGGTTTGCACCGCCTATATTGTATTCTGTTCCTGCTCCGGCTTCAATCATTCCCATACCGATACTTTTATTGTCGAGCTCTGCAATCTGAGTTCCATTGTTTACAGTTATTCTTGGTGTAAGTACCATCCCTCCACCACCACCGGCAAATCCGTAAAAAGCAAATTTTCCAGAAATTTTTCGGTAGCCGAGCGCAACGTTTAACAAATAAGTGGTTGCTCTAGATTTTTGCAAGGCGTAATTATAGCCATTATCTGGAGCAAGTTCATTCATCGAAAATGCGTGTAAACTAACTTTAGGATATAAGAATAATCCACTATTTCCTAAACCTAAATTTAAACCTAATGAAGTAGAGAATTTGGGTTTCAAATAGTCTGCGGTTTCGCCTACCGGGAAAGCAAAACCAATTCCACTCATGGTGTAAAGTTTGTCGGGGCGTTGTGTGTTTTGTGCGAAATTTTTCTGAGTGCTAGCAATCATAATTGCGACAAAGAATAGGGGGGCTAAATACTTTTTCATATATAGTTGTTGATCGATTTTTAGCAACAACATACGGAGAGAAGTTTTTGTTTTCGCTAGCGCCTGAATGCAATTTTTTTAGCTAATATTGAAGTGTTTAATAAAGTTGTTGTTTTTTCACGAAAATAAAATAAAATAACCAAACTTCTCATAAATTTGGCTATTTAAGTAAACAAAATATTATTCTTTATCAATATTTAGTCGGCTGTATTTCAATACTTTGTTTTTATTATCATTAAGTTTTAGTTTTTTTAGATTGTATTTTTAAGATGTTATTGATCGTGAAATACAGAATTAAATTTTGTTTACTTATTTAAGTTATTTATTTACAGTTTTTTATGTTTGTTATATGCAGTTTTACTGATGTCTTTTATAAGTAGACGAGAAATCCGTTCTCATCGTTTTAAATCTTTCAATTACACTGGCAACAAACTCTTCGTCTAATAGTTCAAATACTTCATTAGCTCCACCTCCTGTTAAGTCTAATTCTGATAGTTTGTAGCTTTGCTCGAACTGACCTTGCTCAAACTTGATAATGTATTTTTGGTTCATGCTAAACAAGGTAACCTTGCATTCTGGTAATGGTAATTCTGCTATAATTCTCATATTATTTAAATGAAAATCGCCATTGAAAATTAACTTAACAATGGCGATTAGGTTCGAAATATTTTAAAGTTTAACGCCCATTTCTTTGAGTAGAAAATCGGCCTTGTCAATTTTTGAAGCTACCCATAAAACGTAACGAATATCTACCCCGATAGATCGGCTGTAGCTTTCATTCCAGGCATAGTCGTTTATGGTGGCTCCATAAGCACGATCAAAGTTAACGCCGATAAGTTCTCCGTTTGCGTTCATAATTGGCGAACCTGAGTTTCCTCCGGTTGTGTCCATATTGTATAAGAATGATACAGGAACATCATTTAAGTCCTTCTTTGCAAAAGGACCAAAATCCTTCGCTTCCCAAAGTGTTTTAATTTCGTTTGGATAAGCAAATTCAGGTTTTCCAGATGCGCCTTTTTCTAAAATCCCTTTAATGCTGGTGTATGGAGCCATGTATGTTGCATCTGCAGGCGAGTAACCTCTAACATGGCCGTAAGTTAATCGAAGTGTGCTATTGGCATCAGGAATAAAGCCTTTCTTTAAAAACTTTTCTTTAACATTTACGTAATCACCCATCAGTTTGTTTAACACGCCATCACGTCTATCTTTCTCAGGCTTTAAATCTGCAATTTGTTTCGCGATGCCTTTCTCGAATTCTAAAATCGCGTCGTTATAATCATTAATAGATTTGCTTGATTTTAATAATGTGCTGAATACGTAGTTTTGGTCTTTAAGTTTACTCAGTCCAAAAGAATCGTTAATAAAGTCATTAATCATGGTTTCGTTGTTCGAACCCTTGCTGGTAATTTTGTCAACGGCACTAACACGTTGTATGGTGTTAAACGCAGAGGCATCACTTAGCATTTTCTTTAAAATTTTTCTATCTACATCAATATCGTACGATTCGTATATGCCATTTAAAGACTGTTTTAGTCTCGAAACATTCTCGTTAAAAAATGCCTCCTTTTGAGCATTTGGCTGGCTAGAAAGCGCAGTTTTGAACGCGTTTATCTGTTTAGAAACGTTTAATAAACTAGTTGAGGTATATATCTGGGTTAACCATAAATCGCGGTTTGCGTCCCCGTTTATTTGCTTATAAAGTTGATCTATGTTGCTCATCAAACTTCCGTATTGAGCTTTTACTTCCGTGTTGCCGTTAATAAACTCGGCTAATGCAGCGTCTTCTTGTTTTTTCTGCGCAACAAGGTCTATCGCTTTTAAGCCTTGTAATTTGCCTCTGTAGTTTTTCATTACATTGGCATTTCTCTTAATTCGGGTTGCAAGCTTAAGTTCGGTGGTTTTATCTTTTTTACCAGCGTTTTCCATCGTTGCGTTCTGGAAGTCGTACAAGTCTGAGGTGTAAGGAAGTACGAATTCTTGCTGGTAGGCTATAAATTGCGCAGGACGATGACGGAACGTTCTTCCAGGATAACCTAAAATGAATACAAAATCTTCTTCATTTGTTCCAGCGGGATTTACTTTCAAGAATTTTTTAGGCGTGTAAGGGATGTTGTCCTTTGAGTATTTTGCAGGTTTACCATCCTTCCCAACGTAAGCTCTCATAAACGAGTAATCTCCCGTGTGGCGAGGCCAAACCCAGTTATCGGTTTCGCCACCATATTCTCCAACCTTACGATTTGGGATATATACTAACCTAACGTCTTGTATGGTTTTGTATTTAAATAAAACGTAGCTCTTTCCGATAAACATTTCAGATACTTCGGCTTTAATGCTTGGATCGTTTTTTTCAGCCTCCAATGCGATGTTTTTCATGGCATTGTTTATCAATTGAAGTCTTGTTGCGGGATCATCAATTTGCGCAACTGCACCTAATACCTTATCCGAAACATCTTCATAACTATCAGTAATTCGACAGGTTAAGCCTTTGGCTTCAATTTCTTCTTCATTTGATTTTGCTACAAATCCATTATTTAGATAATCTTTTTCTGGCGTACTAGCTAATTGTACGGCGCTAAACGCACAGTGGTGGTTGGTAATGATTAAACCTTCGTTAGATACAAACGATCCTGTACATCCGCCAACATTTACCAAAGCATCAACTAAACTAATTCCATTTGGGTTATAAACTTCGTTTTGATCAATTTTAAGCCCTGCTTTTTTTAAATCCACTTTGTGTATTTCGCTCAGTGGAAACATTCCTTCCTCAGGTGTTTTATAGGCATACTGCGCTAATCCACCGCAAAGCAGTAAAGTGATTAATAAAGTTTTCTTGTTCATATTGTTGTGTATTATACTCGTAAAATTCAAATCTAGTCATTTTGTTCAAAGCAAGTACAGTATGTTGAATAGTCTTCTAAATGTTAATATGTCTTGCAGTAATTTAAAATATCGTTCCATTGCTTAGATTTGTATAAATTCATTTTTATTTATTATGGCTGAAGATTTAAGTATTTCTAGGATAGGTACAAAAGAGGAGCAATACGAATCGCTGATTCCTCAGATAGAGGCGTTGCTTTATGGTGAGACAGATTTAATAGCAAATTTAGCTAACATTTGTGCGGCCCTGAAGGAACAATTTGGTTGGTTTTGGGTTGGTTTCTACTTGGTTAAAAATGATGAGTTGGTATTAGGGCCCTTTCAAGGCCCGGTTGCCTGTACGCGTATTAAAAAAGGTAAAGGGGTTTGTGGTGCATCGTGGCAACAGGAACAGACCTTAATCGTTCCGAATGTCGATGAATTTCCTGGTCATATTGCTTGCGCATCAGCTTCAAAATCTGAAATTGTATTACCAATTTACCAGGCAAATGAAATTATTGGAGTCTTAGATGTAGATAGTGAATATCTTTCTCATTTTGATGAAGTTGATGAACTTTATTTAAAGAAAATTATTAGCTTTTTAAATGCCTAAATTAAGCCAATCTTTTTATCAGCAAAGCGATGTCTTGAATTTGGCAAAACAATTATTGGGTAAGCAGTTATTTACTTTGATTGATGGTGTTTTGACAGGCGGCGTTATAGTAGAAACAGAGGCATATAATGGAATAATTGATAAAGCGTCTCACGCTTACAATGGCAGATATACGCCGAGAACAGCTACAATGTATCAATCTGGGGGCGTTTCTTATGTTTACCTGTGCTACGGAATTCATTATTTGTTTAATGTGGTTACTGGCGGTGAGGGAATACCACAGGCTGTTTTAATTCGGGGGATTGAGCCTGTTGTAGGTATAGAAGAAATGATGCTAAGAAGAGGGATGGATAGGTTCGCAAATAGAATAACTGCTGGGCCAGGAGCGCTCTCAAAGGCATTAGGTATAACTAAAGAACTGAATGCAAAAGATTTAATAGGTGATGAAATTTGGATTGAGGATAGTGCAATTTCTTTTAAGGAAGGTGAAATTATAGCTTCTCCGAGGGTTGGTGTAGGTTATGCTGGGGATCACGCTCTTTTACCTTGGCGATTTTATGTTAAAGGGAATAAATTTGTTAGCAAGCCAAATTCTTAATTCTATGCTTTCTGGATTTACTGGCAAACCTTTCATTACATCAGGTGTTTTATAACAAAATCATCTGATATGAAAAATGAAAAAAACATAGCCATACTAAAGGAAATGGCTGAGAAGGTTAGAATTTGTATGTTGAATACAATTGATAGCAAAGGGAGTTTTAGTAGCAGACCCATGGGGACTGCAAAAATAGAGGAGGATGGGAGTATTTGGTTTTTTACTAATGAGTATTCGTTAAAATCGAAAGAAATATCAAAAGATAATGACGTTAATTTGGGATATAGCGATCCTTCTAGTAATACATATTTATATGTTAATGGGAAAGCGGAATTAGTTGATGACCAAGCTCGTAAGGAAGCATATTTTTCGCCTTTTGTAAAAGCATGGTTTCCCGATGGTGCTAGCGATCCGAATTTGATTTTAATAAAAGTTACACCAGACGTTGCCGAGTATTGGGACGCTAGTTCTAGCAAAATGGTGGTTGTTTTTAATATGCTAAAAGCAATTGTTACTGGAAGTACACCGGATTTGGGAGAACATGAAAAGTTGAAATTTTAAATAGGATAAATGTTTTAAAAATAAAGTCTAGCCAAATGGTTAGGCTTTTTTTTGTTATAATTGGTGTATGAATTTTGAGAATAATTTAGCCTATGCGCAGGCTTTAGATTCAAACGATCCGCTTCGGGAATTGCGTGAAGAATATTTATTTCCTAAGCAAAATGGGAAACCATTTATCTACCTATGTGGTAATTCTTTAGGATTGCAACCTAAAGTTGCAAAAGAGGTTCTGAACAATCAGTTATCTAATTGGGAAAACCTGGCGGTTGAAGGTTGGTTTGAAGGAGAATCTCCATGGATGTTTTACCACAAAGAACTTAAAAAACTAATGGCGCCAATTGTTGGAGCTAGTCCCGAAGAGGTTTGCCCAATGAATACGCTCACGGTTAACCTGCATTTATTGATGGTTAGCTTCTATAAGCCAACTGCCAAAAAGTTTAAAATCATAATGGAAAGTGGAGCATTTCCATCAGACCAATATGCTATCGAAAGTCAGGTTCGTTTTCATGGTTTTAATCCTGCTGATGCAATTATCGAAGTAAAGCCACGTGAAGGTGAATACACATTACGGACAGAGGATATCATAAACAGTATAGCGGAAAACGGCGATGAAATTGCTTTAGTGCTTTTTGGAGGGATAAATTATTTTACCGGTCAATGGTTTGATATGCCTGCAATTACTAAAGCTGGCCACAGTATTGGAGCGGTAGTAGGATTTGATTTGGCACACGCTGCGGGTAATGTTCCCGTTCAGTTGCACGATTGGGATATAGATTTTGCATGCTGGTGCTCTTATAAATACCAAAACGCTGGCCCAGGTGGTATAGGTGGAATTTTTGTGCACCAAAAGCATTTCTCGGATAGCTCTTTAAACCGCTTTGCGGGATGGTGGGGTTACAAAGAAAAGGAGAGATTTAAAATGGAAAAGGGTTTTATTCCTGAGCTCGGTGCAGATGGTTGGCAAGTGAGTTGTACGCAAGTAATGCCAATGGCGCTTTATCATGCCTCGTTGAAATTATTTAAAAAAGCAGGTTTCATGACGGCATTAAGAAATAAAAGTATTACGTTAACTGAATACCTTTTTTATGTTATAGATCAAGTTAATATAAAATTAGATAAAGAACAATACAAGATTATCACACCTAGAAATGAAAACGATCGAGGCGCTCAAGTTTCTATTGTCGCCAAAGAAAATGGAAAACTGATATTTGATGCACTAGTGGCTGAAAACATATTAGGAGATTGGCGAGAACCTAACGTTATTCGTTTAAGTCCGGTACCTATGTACAACAGTTTTGAAGATGTTTTCAGAACCGGCAAATTATTGTTAAATCTTAGCAAAGCTGAAAAATGATAAATTATAACCCTAAAGAATGGGTACACTTTATATTTCATATTCATAAGGCAGATACGTTTAGAAAGTTGTGGCCGTTGATGATAAGCGTTGCCGTGTTTTCCGCAGGAGTTGCTTATCTGGAGCTAAATTACCTTAAATTGGCCGAAACAACCTATATCAAAAATGTGGGCATGATGCACAACTTATTAGGTTTTGTAATTTCTATGCTATTGGTCTTTAGAACTAATACATCTTACGATAGATGGTGGGAAGGAAGACGTTTTTTAGGCGGATTAGTGAATGTAAGTCGCAATTTTGCCATAAAATTAAAGGCTTCTAATCTTAGTCAAGATGATATTGAATTTTTCAAATACGGAATTCCAAAATATGCTTTTGCCTTAAAAGAGCATTTGCGAGAAAAGCAGTATTTCGGTAAAGACAGCTTTTTAATTGAAGTTGATGGCGGTAAACATATCCCAAACCAGATTGCTGGTAGTCTTTTCAGCAGGCTTTATACTTTGCAGGCAGAAGGTAAAATAACGCAGGAACAGCTTATCACGTTAAGTAATGATGCTAATCAATTTACTGATATATGTGGAGGTTGTGAGCGAATAAAAAATACTCCCATTCCATATTCTTATAGTGCTTTCATAAAGAAGTTTATCTTCATTTATGTTCTTACGTTGCCAATAGGATGGGTTTTTAGTTTAGGCTATTTTGTGGTGCCAATTGTTCCTTTTATCTTATACGTACTAGCCAGTTTAGAATTGATTGCAGAAGAGATTGAGAATCCCTTTGGAGAAGACGCCAATGATTTGCCAGTAGATCAGATTTGCAATAACATAGAGAAGCACGTGAGAGAAATTTTGGGCTAATTAATGATTAAGATAGCCTACCATAAATTATACGCACATCCTTTACCAGAGGGACATAGGTTTCCGATGTTGAAGTATGAGTTGATACCAGAGCAACTTTTACACGAAGGGACGATAACACAAGAAAATCTGTTTGAACCAGAAGTTTTGCCCGAAAAGTACATTGTAAATACCCATGATTACGACTATTGGGAGCAATTAAAAAACCTAACGCTTTCGGCAAAAGATCAGCGTAGAATTGGTTTCCCGTTAAACGAGCAGTTAGTAGAGCGAGAAATTAGAATAGCGCAGGGAACAATAGACGGAGCTATATTTGCCCAGCAAAATGGTGTGGCCTTTAATGTTGCTGGTGGAACGCACCATGCAGGGAGCGATTGGGGAGAAGGATTTTGTTTGTTAAACGATCAAGCTATAGCTTCTAATTATTTACTAGAAAATAAGTTAGCTAGTCGTATCTTAATAATAGATTTAGATGTGCATCAAGGAAATGGCACCGCAGAAATATTCGAAAGAGAGAAGCGTGTATTTACTTTTTCTATGCATGGCGATAAAAATTTTCCTTTTAGAAAGGAGCAATCCAATTTAGATATTGCATTGACAGATGATACAGATGACGAGGGATTTTTGAATAAACTGTATGAAGCTTTGCCAAAATTATTCAAACAACACCAGCCCGATTTTGTATTTTATCTATCTGGGGTAGATGTTTTAGCGAGTGATAAATTGGGCAAAATCTCGCTAACTAAAGCAGGTTGTAAACAACGTGACCAATTTGTATTTGAAACTTGCTTAAAACACAATATTCCTGTTCAGGTGAGTATGGGGGGTGGATATTCGGAAGATATCAAGGTTATTGTTGATGCCCATTGTAACACCTTTAGGACAGCTTTTGATTTATACAGTTGATCGTTTATGAGATATTCAATAACAATATTGGTGCTAATTGTTTTTGCATCCTGTAATGGGGAAAGTAAAAAGACTGAGAAAACGGATACTTCTAAGCTTGTAGTGGCGCAAAATACTGCACAGTTTGACGCCAAGTTGGATTCAATAAGGAAACACATTAATAGCATGGACAAAAGTGGCGGAAAAAGTGTAACCTATATATTTTCATTAGAAGAATTACCGAGTTTGGAAGGTAATGAAGTAAAGGCCTTTTACGTAAACGGTAAATTATATAAAATTGAAATGGAGGTTTTTGGCGAAACCGGTAAAGCTAGCTTCAATTATTTGTTTAAAGATGATATTATAAATGTAATGGAACTAAGGTATAGCTATAACGGAATGCTTACCGACGTAAAGAGCGATGCCGATATCAAGTTAAGCGAAAAAAACAATTATAAGATCTATTTTAACGGTAAACGCATGGAAAATTCTAATACAACGGATTCAATGTATTTAGCCATTATGAAGAACGTTCCTACTAAGCTTTGATGTTCTTTTTAGAATCGGCTTTTTTTCTTTATGCTAGCGTGAGGGATAGACGCGAAAATCCTTTTATTTTTGATCAGTAGTAGCGTTAAATTTGGCTAGCACAAAAAATAAAAGATTGTAGCAAATAGCCCGACCCTTTAGGGGCACGCCCAAAAAGACAATTTGGTTAGTCTACATTTAAAATAACTATATTATAAGTAATTTGTACTTTTACATCAATGATTAAACTGCTAAAAAAGCTCCATTTCTTTTATTTTACTTTTTGGATTGTAAGCTTTTTCTTTCTTTTTTGGCCTCTGTATTATTGGGGAACGCGTAAGCCTAGCAGATATTTAACGCTAAATAAATTACGTGCAATACATGCATTTGTAGCTTGTGCGCTTTCGGGCGTATTTTTTAGATTTAAATTTGAAACTCCATTAGATCCAAAACAAACTTATATCTATTGTGCTAACCACACCTCTAATTTGGATATTGTTCTGTTTTGTCTTTTGGCCAAAGGCCGATTTCATTTTATGGGCAAAGAGGAATTAATGAAAAACCCTGTTTTAGGTATATTTTTTAGAACTATAGATGTGGCGGTTTCTAGAGCAAGTAAGATTTCGGCATTTAGAGCTTTTAAAAAAGCTGGTGAAAATTTAGATAAGGGGATGAGTTTAATTATTTTCCCGGAAGGAAAGATAGATGACTTATATCCACCAATTTTGCATGAGTTTAAAAATGGACCTTTTAGGTTAGCTATTGAGCATAATGTGCCAATTGTGCCAGTTAGTATTACAAACGTTTGGGAAATAATGTGGGACAGTGGATTTAAATATGGTACGAAGCCTGGATTAGGGATTATTTATGTACATGAACCTATTTCTACCGCGGTTTTGGCAGTAGAAAGTGATGATGCTTTAAAACAGGAGATTTTTAATAAAATTAATAGTAAGTTGCGAAAATGATAATTGATAGCAAGACAGTTTATAAAGTTGCTGATTTAGCAAGAATTGCCATAAAAGATAACGAGGTTGATACATTGACGGGTGAGATGAACAAGATTCTTACTTTTATGGAAAAGTTAAATGAATTGGACACAACAGGTGTAAAGCCTTTGGTTTACATGAACGAGGAATTTAATGTTTGGCGTGAAGATGTTGCAAAACAAGAAATAACGGTTGCTGATGGACTTAAAAATGCAGCTAAACATAATGAGCGTTTTTTCTTTGTGCCAAAGATTATAGAAAAATAAGCACGTGCTTGTAACATTTACCTGCTACGGTTGGTCTAAAAAAACAAAAACAAATAATGGAGAAAGCACTGATTAACATTAAAGAAATTGGCCGTAAATATGTAATCGGGACCGAAGTTATACATGCCTTAAAATCAGTTAGTTTAGATATAAACAAAGGCGAGTTTGTTGCTTTAATGGGCCCATCTGGATCGGGGAAATCGACTTTAATGAATATTTTGGGATGCTTAGATACACCAAGCAAAGGCGACTATGTTCTTAATGGAACTAATGTTAGCCAGATGAGTGACAATGAATTAGCAGAAGTTAGAAACAAAGAAATTGGTTTCGTTTTCCAAACTTTTAATTTGTTGCCTCGTTCTACATCCTTAGATAATGTTGCTTTGCCATTAATTTATGCTGGTGCTAGTAAAAAAGAACGTGATGCCAGAGCGCAAAAAGCTTTGGAGAATGTAGGTTTAGGAAATCGTGTTACGCACAAACCCAACGAACTTTCTGGTGGTCAGCGCCAACGTGTTGCAGTTGCAAGGGCGTTAATTAACAATCCATCTATTATTTTGGCCGATGAACCAACGGGTAACCTCGATACAAAAACATCTATAGAGATTATGGGTTTGTTGGAAGAAATACACAGCAAAGGGAATACAATTATTTTGGTAACCCACGAGGAGGATATTGCCCAACATGCACACAGAATTGTTAGAATGCGTGATGGATTGATTGAAAAGGATTATATTAACGAAGATATTAAAACAGTATCGCCACGATTGTCTCACCTTAAAGAAAAGGGCGACGATTTTGAAAGTATTATATAAGTTTTAAGTAATAGGTTTTACGTAGTAAGTTTGTGGTGTTGCGTTTTAACTTTTATTTTGCAGCTACATATGTATAACTTATAACGTAATACTTAAAACCTTCTTGATATGAAGATTTACACCAAAACAGGAGATAAAGGGCAAACATCGTTAATTGGTGGCACGCGTGTGCCAAAATATCATGTTCGCATAGATAGTTATGGTACTGTTGATGAATTGAACTCTTATATAGGTTTAATCATGTGTCAGGAGATTGAAGCGCATCATCAAACCATTCTTAAAGAAATTCAAGATAGGTTATTCACAATCGGATCTTCATTGGCTTCTGATCCTGACAGATCTAAAATGAAAATTCCTGACTTGTTGGAGAGCGACATTACACTTTTAGAGATTGAAATGGACGCTATGAATGACGTTCTACCAGCGTTAAAACATTTCGTTTTACCAGGCGGTAATACAGTGGTATCTTACTGTCATTTAGCTCGTTGCGTATGCAGAAGAGCAGAGCGGTTAACGGTGCAGTTAGCAGAAGAAAGTTTTGTTGACAGCAATATTACAATTTATTTGAACAGATTAAGTGATTATTTGTTTGTTTTGGCACGAAAACTGAATGCAGATGCTAAAACAGCTGAAAACATTTGGATACCACGTTTATAAAAGTGGTGGAAAAAAATATTTGTTTTGCTTGTTTTTTTTAACATACTTTTGCGAAAACAGTAAAACAAGATAATTTATAATAAACTAAGAATATGTATTGGACATTAGAACTAGCATCGCACTTGGAAGACGCTCCATGGCCTGCAACAAAAGACGAATTAATTGATTACGGTATTCGTTCTGGTGCACCTGTAGAGGTGATTGAAAATTTACAAGCGCTGGAAGATGACGGTGAGCCTTACGAAACAATTGAAGAAATTTGGCCAGACTATCCTACTAAAGATGATTTCTTCTTTAATGAGGATGAATATTAATAGCTAGAATTAAAGCCTTCGAAAAAAAATCGGAGGCTTTTTTATTTCCCTATAGAACAATTTGAAAACTGCTTTGTTAATGATGGAGAAAAACGATTAACGAATCGAATTATCATTTAAAAATTAACAATTCTACTTAAAACTTAAACTTATGGGAAATCTACTTTATGTTATCGCAGTTATTTTAGTAATCATTTGGGCTATTAGCTTCTTCGGTGGTTTTTATACAGGTGGTATTATCCACGCATTATTGGTAATAGCTATTGTAGCTATTTTATTAAGAGTAATTAGAGGCGCAGCCTAATAAAAAAGGAATTACTAAAAAGCTCCAGCAAAATATTTGCTGGAGCTTTTCTATTTTATAAGTAAACTAGCTAATTCTAAATCTTCGGGATAGGTGATCTTGAAATTGTTTCTCTCACCTTCGATTAAGTTTATTCTAAATCCAGCTTTTTCTACTACAGAAGCGTCATCAGTAAAACTAGCCTGATAATGTTGCTGGTAAGCAACGGTCAATTGTTCTAACTGAAATGTTTGTGGCGTTTGTATCAAAACTAGCTCATCACGATTAACCACTTCACTATTTGTCTCTGAAATAACTCTGCGAACTGAATCGCTTGGTTTAATGCTTGTGATAGCGTTACCATTTTCTTCAGCAGAACTGTAAGATTTAACAATTAGTTTTGCACTTGTAAGCGGTCTTACTGCATCATGTATAGCAACAAATCCATCCTCTTTTATCGCCATTAAACCATTCCTCACAGAGTGAAATCTTTGTTCTCCACCGTTTACTAATAAATGCGGAATATCAAAGTTAAACTGAGAACATAACTCATTCCAATAGGCATGCGCATCTGGATTTAATACTAAAATTATTTCTGGTTTTACTGGCGTGTTGTAAAAGGCAGAAATCGTATGCATTAGCACAGGTTTATCTTTAAGTAATAAAAACTGCTTTGCTACATTCGTTTGCATTCTCTTTCCAGAACCAGCGCCAACAATTATTGCGTAATACTTCATAGCTGTAAAGCTAAAAAAGAGAAATAAAAAAAGGGTGAGAATTAAAGAATTTCTTTAAAACCTCACCCTTAAAAAATTAATTAAGATTTTATATGATCAACATCGCGTCGCCGTAGCTATAGAAGCGATATTTTTCTTTAACTGCAACCTCGTAAGCATTCATTACGTTTTCGTAACCACCAAACGCACTAACCATCATTAACAAAGTAGATTCAGATGTATGGAAATTGGTGATCATGCTGTTCGCAATGCTAAAATCGTAAGGAGGGAAGATAAATTTGCTTGTCCAATCGTTAGCGGCTTTTAACGTTCTGTTAGAAGAAACTGCAGATTCGATAGCACGCATTGACGTAGTACCAACCGCACAAATTCTTCTTTTTTCTTCCAAAGCTTTGTTAACCGTATCTGCAGCCTTTTGCTCGATGATAAATTGCTCAGAATCCATCTTGTGCTTAGTCAAATCTTCCACTTCAACAGTTCTAAATGTGCCTAAGCCAACGTGTAATGTAACTTCAGCAAAGTCTATACCTTTTAGTTCAAGGCGTTTCATTAACTCTCTACTGAAATGTAAACCGGCAGTGGGTGCCGCAACTGCACCCTCGTGCTTAGCAAAAATAGTTTGGTAACGTTCTTTGTCTAAATCAGTTGCTTTACGCTTAATGTATTTAGGAAGTGGTGTCTCTCCTAAAATCTCCACGTTTCTTCTAAACTCTTCGTCTGTACCGTCAAACAAGAAACGAATTGTACGACCACGAGAGGTAGTATTATCCACAACTTCAGCAACTAACAAATCATCGTCACCGAAATATAATTTGTTGCCGACACGGATTTTACGAGCTGGATCTACTAAAACATCCCATAAACGTAATTCTTTGTTCAACTCGCGAAGTAAGAAAACTTCGATTGTAGCACCAGTTTTTTCTTTATTGCCATATAAACGAGCAGGAAAAACCTTAGTGTTGTTAAGAATCATTACATCCTTATCGTCAAAATATCCTAAAACGTCTTTAAAAATCTTATGTTCAATCTTACCACTATCCTTGTGTAAAACCATTAAACGAGCCTCGTCTCTATGTTCTGCTGGATTATTTGCTAAAAGCGATTCGGGTAAATTAAACTTAAATTGAGATAACTTCATGTTTTATTGATGTAGTAAATTAGGGCGCAAATTTACATATTTAATTCTCTTTTTTATAATTTATATTACGTACTATATCCGCCAGCAAAAATTAAATTGTATTTTTTATATTATACTTACAAAGCTGTAACCTTTTTAAGTATTTTTGGTCTAAACCAACATGATGATATTTAGAATTATTGGCGAGAGCTTTCGTTTCGCATGGGACGCCATCAGCCAGAATAAACTCCGCACCGCATTATCCCTTTTAGGTATTACCATAGGTATCTTTATAATTATCGCGGTTTACTCTGGTGTAGATAGCCTACGAGACAAAATCCAAAGCAGTGTAGATAAGCTGGGTTCTAGTACATTGTTTGTTCAAAAATGGCCATGGATTTTTGAAGATAATTCTCCATGGTGGAAATATATGAACCGTCCGGAACCATCTTTGCGTGATTACGCAGGGTTGAAAGACCGCATGGATATGGCTGTTGGTGTTTGTTATGAGGTGAATGCCAGCAACAGGACAGTTAAGTATAATAGTAGTTCGGTAGAAGGGGCAAACGTTGCAGCGGCTTCTCATGAATATGATAAAACTTGGGATTTGGAATTTCAGGAGGGTAGATACTTCACCGCCAACGAGAGCCAATACGGATCGCCAGTTTGTATTTTAGGCGCCGAAATTGCCGAAGGTTTATTTGATACAGATAGCCCGATTGGTAAACAGATTAACGTTATGGGGCGAAGAGTTACCGTGATTGGCGTTTATAAAAAAGAAGGCGAAGACATGATGGGAATGTCTCAAGATAAGAACGTTCTTATTCCATTAAATTTAGCCAAAGGGATTTTTGATGTTAATAACGAAAGGTATAATCCGCAGGTAACGGTTAGAGGCAGAGAAGATATTTCCTTAGAAGAAGTAGAAAATGAGCTAAGAGGTTTAATGCGTTCTATACATAGGTTAAAACCTGGTGAAGAGGACGATTTTGCTTTGAATAAAACTACGATGCTATCTAATCAGTTAGATATTATGTTTGGTGTAATTAATATTGCAGGCACCATAATCGGTGGCTTTTCGGTATTAGTAGGAGGCTTTGGTATCGCAAACATTATGTTTGTTTCTGTTAAAGAGCGTACCAATATTATTGGTATTCAGAAATCATTAGGTGCTAAAAACTATTTCATTTTGATGCAGTTTGTTTTCGAATCCGTTGCATTATGTATTATGGGTGGTTTGCTTGGGCTGTTGCTAGTGTACATATTATCTGTAGTTATTACCAGTACATCAGATTTTAAGGTAACGCTCTACCTTAAAAATATTATAACGGGTTTATCTTGGTCTGTAGCTATCGGACTTATAGCCGGATTTTGGCCAGCATACTCCGCTTCAAGGTTAGATCCGGTAGAAGCAATCAGGTCTTAAGCGCTTAGATTACTAAAGGGCAATTCGTTAGTTGCTTAAAATATTTTATAAAAAAAGAGCGCTGAATTATTCAGCGCTCTTTTTTTATAGGAATTCCACTTTATGGAATTTAGGAATTAAACTAATTTACTCAATGCTTCTTTTATTCTTCTCAAAGCTTCTGTTAAAGCCTCATCAGATGCCGCATAAGATAAACGGATGTAATTATTGTTACCGAAAGAATCTCCACCAACGGTTGCTACATGTCCTTCATTTAAAAGGTATAATGCTAAATCAGCTGAATCTTTAATTTCAGTTCCATTGGCGTCTTTTTTGCCAAAAAAAGAACTAATTTCTGGGAAGAAATAGAAAGCACCATCTGGAAGATTGGTTTTTACACCTGGTATATCATTAAGCAAATCGTAAACTAATTGTCTTCTTCTAGCAAATGCTTTTTTCATTTCTAAAACAGTCTCAAGTCCTTGGTCATACGCAGCAATGCCAGCACGTTGCGCAATAGAACATGTACCCGATGTAGTTTGGCCTTGCATTTTATCGTTAGCTGCTGCAATTTCTTTACTAGCTGCAATATAACCTAATCTCCATCCCGTCATTGCAAAGGCCTTAGAAAAGCCATTTACAACAATTACTCTTTCTTTAATGCTGTTAAACTGCGCTATCGATTCGTGTTTATCAACAAAGTTGATATGCTCGTAAATTTCATCAGATAGAATAAAAATGTTCGGATATCTTTCAAAAACCTCAACCAATGCCGCTAGTTCATCTTTGCTGTACACTGAACCTGTAGGGTTACAAGGCGAAGAAAACATGAAAAGTTTTGTTTTAGGTGTAATTGCTGCCTCTAATTGCGCTGGGGTAATTTTAAAATTGCTTTCAATATCTGTATCTATAAAAACAGATTTACCTTCTGCCAAAACAACCATTTCCGAGTAAGAAACCCAATACGGAGTAGGAATAATTACCTCATCTCCAGGATTAATTAAAGTTAAAATAACATTTGACAATGACTGTTTTGCTCCTGTAGAAACAACAATTTGAGAAATATCGTAATCTAGGTTGTTCTCTCTCTTTAACTTATTAACAATAGCTTGGCGCAATTCTGGGTAGCCAGGAACAGGAGAGTAACGAGTATAGTTTTCGTCTAAAGCTTTTTTCGCGGCTTCTTTTACATGTTCTGGCGTATTAAAATCTGGCTCGCCAATGCTTAGGCTAATAACGTTGATTCCTTTTGCTGCTAACTCACGACCTAATTTGGTCATTTTTAGGGTGGCAGACTCAGATAAACTGTTGATTCTTTGGGATAAAAATGTCATAATGAAATTGTGAGGTAGCAAATATAAAAACATTTGCTATTAGGCTCTAAAAAAAGATAATTTTCGTAAAATATCGGTTTAAAACGTATTTTTGAATTTTTAAAAATAACTCCATTGCAACCAAAAAAGAAGGCTATTCTCGTATCACTCTGTGTTAGTATTCTTTTAATGCTGGCAAAGTTTGTTGCGTATTTTTTAACCAACTCAAATGCCATTTTAACCGATGCTGCCGAAAGTGTAGTTAATGTACTTGCCAGTGCCTTCGCGTTCTATAGTATTTATTTAGCCACTATCCCAAAAGATCAAAATCATCCTTATGGGCATGGAAAAGTTGAATTTTTTTCAGCTTTTGTTGAAGGTGTGTTAATTGGCGTTGCAGGTATAATTATTATACTAAAATCTAGCTACGATTTAATCTATCCGAAGGAAATTAGTCAACTTTTTGATGGAGCGATTATAATTGGAGCAACAGGGCTAATTAATCTTTGGGTTGGCTTTTATCTCATTAATATCGGTAAAAAACAACGTTCTATTACGCTAGAAGCAGATGGGAAACATTTGTTAACTGACGCTATTACAAGTGGCGGCCTAGTGGTAGGTATTATTTTAATTCAGTTAACCGAACTTTTCTGGCTCGACAGTGCAATTTCTATCGTACTAGGTGTTTACATTATTTACAATGGCTATAAGTTGACCAGAAGATCGGTTGGCGGACTAATGGACGAGAGTAACATAGAATTGGTTAAAGAAATAGTGGGCATTTTGCAAGCTAATAGAGCAGACAGTTGGATTGATGTACACAATTTAAGGGCACAACAATACGGAGCGGATTTGCATGTGGATTGCCACGTTACTTTACCTTATTATTTTGATTTGGTTGCTGTACATCAAGAAATTTCCAATATAGATCAGCTTATAAATGTATCTGGAAACCACAAAACAGAACTTTTTATACATGCTGATCCATGTTTGCCGGCGTGTTGCAATTACTGCAAAATGCCAAATTGCCCAGTAAGAGCAGAAGAATTTAAAGGAGAAATAGCTTGGAACATGGATAACGCCACAAAAAACCAAAAACACTTTAGCCAATGAGTTATTTTAACATAAGAGTTTACGGTTTGCTAATTAATAGCCAAAATGAAGTTTTGCTAAGCGATGAACGCGAATACGGAATGAAGTTCACAAAATTTCCTGGAGGAGGAGTTGAGCTTGGTGAAGGATTAATTGAAGCATTAAAACGTGAGTTTATGGAAGAATGTTATGCTGAAATAGAAGTGCTCTCGCATTTTTACACTACAGATTTCTACGAAAAATCGTCATTTAATGATAGCCAGGTCTTAAGCGTTTATTATTTGGTAAAAGAAGTTTTTCCTTTACAATTAGGCTTTAAAACTGCTGTTTTTGATTTCGATGAGGATCAAAACCAATCTTTTAGATGGAGAAAAATTACCGATATAACGGAAGATGATGTAACTTTTAAAACTGATAAAGCCGTAGTTTCCTTGCTTAAAAATCTAAATACTTAATATGGGCGAAAGAATTTTGTATAAGCTCCTGCCAATTTTAAAAGTTATATTATTTCTGTTCTTTGTAATAATTTGCCTTATTCCATTTGGAATTATAGCCCAATTAAACTTTATACCTTTTCAGCAAGATTCTATAATAACTGATTTGGTTATTGAAAGCTCTTTAACATTGGCCATTTTTGGTGCTTTGTTAATGATGTTTAAAATACTGCCTTCAGTTTATTTTAATGATGTTTTCATTGTAAGGGAAGGAATTTTAACAGGTTTTGCCAAAGGTACTACAATTGGTGTTGTACTCTTATTATTTTGCGTAGCTATACTTTACGCGTCGGGATTTGTACAATTGAATGCTAATCAAATAAGCGTAACTATGTTTTTTGGTTATTTACTATTTTTTATAGTAGTAGCTATGTTCGAGGAATTAATGTTTAGAACATTTCCTCTATTTGTTTTTGCAGAGCGATATCCGATTGTGATAACTATTTTAATTAACGGTTTGTTGTTTGCGTTTGTACATGCCGGTAATCCTGGCTTTACTTGGTTGGCTATGTTAAATATTACCTTGGCTGGAGCGTTATTTTCTCTATTTACCTTATTAAAAAAAAATATAAGTTGGGCAATTGGTATTCACTTTGGATGGAATTTTGCGCAAGGTATTTTAATGGGCTACAAAGTTAGCGGTACGAATACGCCAGCAGTGTTATCTGCAAAACCAATAGGGCAAGCTTTTATCTCTGGTGGTAGTTTTGGAGTTGAGGGATCCATTATTTTTACGGCAGTATTTTTAGCTATGATTATTTTTATACTAAAAAACTATAGGATAGAACCGATTGTTACAAAAGAACTAATCGAAGAATAATATTAATAGCTAAGCGATGTCGAAGTTTAATGAAATGATAAATGGCGAAAAGCCGGTTTTGGTTGATTTTTTTGCTGAATGGTGTGGGCCATGTAAAATGATGGCACCTATTTTAGACCAATTAAAAAGCGAAGTAGGTGATAAAGCGTCTATTATTAAGGTTGATGTTGACAAAAACCAAAATGCGGCCGCTGCTTATAATGTGCAAGGTGTACCAACATTAATTTTGTTTAAACAGGGAAAACAAGTTTGGCGACAAAGTGGTGTTGTACCAGCGAGTACTTTAAAACAGCTTATAGAAAGCAATAGTTAACTATTTAAACCTTTACAACCTTATTTGGTGTTATTGCAAAGACCTGTTCCTGGGGTTTAGGTTTAATTAAATACAGACCTGTAAATGCACTAAATGCAGGCATTACGGCATGTTCATTACCGAAATAAAAACATGGAAATTTTAGGCGCTGTTTTGCTTTGCCAATAATGCTTATTCCTGGATGTACGTGGCCACTAATAGGATAAAGGTCTTTTTCGTTACACTTTATTGCATTATGTATAAAGCAAAAGTTTCGAGCACAAAAGCTAGGTTCATGTACTTCTATACCTAAATCTTTGTATTGGTTATTATGTAAATGATCATGGTTGCCCTTTACCAGCAGAAAATTTACATTTTTATAGTCGGCCTTCCATTTTTCAAATACATCAATGTCGCTGTTAATTTCATGGTGAAACATATCGCCATTTATAAGCAAAGTAGAAGGTTGGTAGTGATTAAATAAGGTTGTTAGGCGTTGCAAATCGCTCTGAGCCAAGGTAGATGGAACTTGAACACCAGCTTTGCGAAAGTGTGCCGCCTTTCCTAAGTGTAAATCGCTTATAGCTAATATCTTTTGTGCAGGGAAATAAATTGCTCGTTCTTTATCTAAAATCAGTTCTTCTGCTCTAATCGTTATCGTCATTTAGTAGTATTACTTAAAAACTTCAGCTTTCATCCGCTCAATTCTGTGTTCTAACTCTTCTGAGCTCATATTAGCTCGTAAACTATCAACCTTAATTGGAAAAGAAAGCGGTGTAAACCTTTTCGGGTTGGTAATAACTATGGTGCTATTCTGAATTCTCTGTAATGCTTCTAACAGCCTCGCTTCTTCCAGTTGTAAATAGAACACTTCATCGTAAGCTTGGCGCAAAAGTAAATTATGTTTGTCGTAATCGCTAAAAACATTAAAAAACAAACCTGCCGATGACTGGAGATGTTTGTTTGCAACGTATTTGCCCGGATAGCCTTGAAACACCAAGCCAGCAATACAAGCTATATCGCGGAATTTTCTGCGTGCCATTTCTGTAGAGTTGATGCTCAGTGTAATATCTTCAGTTAAATTATCGGGAGAAAATACTTCGTATGCAATTGCGTCGTCCATAGGTATTTCGGTATCACTCAATAATTCAAACCCATAATCGTTCATCGCGATAGAAAATGTGATAGGAACTAATCTGCTTAACCTATAAGCAACCAAAGCAGCTAAAATTTCGTGTACTAATCTTCCTTCAAACGGATAGGCAAAGAGGTGAAATCCCTCTCTGTTGTTAATCATTTCAATTAATAATTCATCATTTCTGGGCACATGAGATCTTTCTTGCTGCACCAAGAATAGGGGATAAACTACATCTAGTTCTTCTTCTTGATGTGTTTTATTTAGTACCTCGTTATATTTTTTACGTAGCACCTGCCCGAGATTTGAAGATAAGGGTAAGCGACCGCCCAGCCAACTTGGCGACATTGCCCGTTTCTTTTTACTCCTGCGAACAATAACCGTCATATCTTTTATCTGCACAAAATCTAATATTCTGCCCGCAAGCGTAAAACTGTCATCAGGTTTTAATTTCGAAACGAAATATTCTTCAACCATACCGATATAGCCACCAGAGAGAAATTTTACTTTTAGCATAGCGTCGCTAACAATCGTTCCGATATGCAATCGGTGGCGCATTGCAATTTGTCTGCTTTTCACCTTCCAAAGTCCATCTTCGTCTTTTATTACCTTTTTAAACTCTTGGTAAGCAGTTAAACTGTCTCCACCAGAGGTGATAAATTGCATTAACCAATTCCATTCTTCTGGTAAAAGCATGTTAAAAGCATGGGTACTTTTAACTTCGTTGAAAATTAATTCATCATCGAAACCATCGCCCACGGCCAACGTAACAAGGTATTGAATTAACGTGTCAAAAACCATTATAACCGGTTCTCTGCTTTCTATATTATTATCTTTTGCTGCCTCTTTAATTGCCGCAGCCTCTACAAGCTCTAACGCGTGTGTGGGCAGGAAATAAATTTTGGAAGTTTCTCCAGGCGAGTGCCCAGATCTGCCAGCACGTTGTAAAAACCTGGCTACGCCTTTAGGTGATCCTACTTGCACGACCGTATCAACCGGTTTAAAATCTACTCCTAAATCTAAAGACGAGGTTGCAATCACCGCTTTAAGCAAACCGGTATGTAGCGAGTCTTCTATCCAATTTCTCAGTTCAAAATCTATAGAACCATGATGTATGGCAATTCGCCCAGCAAGTTCTGGATCTAAATTTAGCAGATGCTGATACCACATTTCAGACTGACCGCGAGTATTGATGAAAATAAGTGTGGTTTTGCTTTTTTCTATAATTGGCAGAAGCTTGTAAGCCAATTTTAACCCCAAATGCCCAGCCCAAGGTAAAGTCTCTATGTCATCTGGTAATATCGATTTTATCTCTATTTTTTTGTGCAGTTTGGCTTTAACAATTATCCGCTTTGCGTTAATATCTGGTTCAATTACCTCTAAAGCTTGCTCTATGTTGCCAATGGTAGCCGAGATGGCCCAAACGCGTAAATAGTATTCTTTAGCAGCTTTTTGCAAACCTTTAATTCTAGATATGGCTAGCTCTACCATTACGCCACGCTTACTGCCCAAAAGTTCATGCCACTCATCGGCAACAATACATTTTAGGTTTTTAAACAAAGTTGATGAGCCTTTTTGTGCTAACAATAAGTGTAAGCTTTCTGGTGTTATAAGCAAAATCTCGGGCATGGATTTTTTTTGTTGCAGTTTTTCTGCCTGAGAAGTGTCACCATTTCTAACGCCAACATACCAGTCCAAATCTAGTTCTGTTAATACCTCTCGCATTGCTCTTGCAATGTCCTTTGCTAACGATCTTAGTGGCGTAATCCATATCAATTGTAATCGATCTTTTGAAGTTGTTTTTGTAACACCTTTTTGATTAAGGGCCTCAATTACAACCGCCAAAAACACCGAGAAAGTTTTACCAAAACCAGTAGGGGCGTTTACCAACCCACTATAACCATCGGCATAGTAGCTCCACGTTTCTTTCTGAAAATCAAAAGGCTTTTTACCATCAGCTTTTAGCCAATTAGCTACTTTTTTATAGCCTGGTGTTTTTGTTAAACTCATAACGTTGATGCCAATAGTTGCCTTAAATCGTCTAAAGTATTTATTTCATCAGCTTTTTTATCTTTTCGCCAACGGGCGATACGAGGAAATCTTAATGCTAAACCCGCCTTATGACGTTTGCTTTCTGCAATACCTTCAAATGCAATTTCAAATACCAACTCTGGTTTAACTGTTCTAACCGGACCAAATTTTTCGATAGCGTTTTTGTTTACGAATGAATTTACCTCTTTTATTTCTTTGTCTGTTAAGCCCGAATAAGCTTTGGCAATAGTGATCAGTTTATCCCCATCACGCACTGCAAAAGTATAATCTGTAAAAAAGTTAGCCCGCCGTCCGCTACCTTTTTGGGCATAAATCATAACTGTATCAACCGTAAACGGATTTATTTTCCATTTCCACCAATCGCCACGTTTACGCCCAGTATGAAATGTAGAGCTTAGCTTTTTAAGCATTATGCCTTCGCTATTTATTTCTCTAGCGGTTTCTCTAATTGTAGCCAATTGCTCCCAACTTTTAAAATTTATTACAGGCGATAGCAACGCAATATTTTTAGTAACTAGACCACTAATTACATTTTCTAGAATTGATCGTCTTTTTTCTAACGGTTCCTGTCTAATGTCTTCGCCATTATATTCTAAAATATCATAGGTGAAAAAACCAATCGGTGCATCGTTTAATTGAGATTTATTAATTGTCTTTCTATTTAATCTTTGCTGTAAAGTGCTAAATGATTGTACTTTGCCATCTTTTATTGAAAGAATTTCTCCATCTAACACTACACCATTCGGTAACTCATCTTTTAAAAAATGTAACTCTGGAAATTGATCTGTAACCAATTCTTCGCCTCGCGACCAAATGAAAAGTTCGTCGTTTCGTTTTACGATTTGTCCGCGTATGCCATCCCATTTCCATTCTGCTTGCCACTCGGTTGTATCGCCTAAATTTTCTGGTTCTGTTTCTAAAGCATAGGCTAAGCAAAATGGGTATGGCCAAGAGTTATCGGTGTTTACGTGGGCACCCTCAATCAAACCCAAATACGTTATTTCATCAGGTTGCCATTTACCCATAATGCTGTGCATTATTTTGCTGCTATCTTCATCACTTTGTTTGGCAATAGCATTAACCAGCATTTTATTGGAAACACCAATTCTAAAATTACCCGAAATTAGCTTGTTAAAGATGAAACGTTCTTGTGTATTAAGGCTGTTCCAAGTTTCTAAGATGTAGTCTTTTTTAGACTCGTCGTCTTTTCCGTTTAATTGAGCAAGCTCATTTATCCATTGGTGCAAAGGTTTGTCGACATTTCTTTCGGCTGGCGGAAGTACTAAAGCGATGGTTTCACTTAAATCGCCAACACTACTATAGCTCTCTGCAAATAGCCATTCGGGTATACTGCTTAGTTCTATTGCCCATTGTTTTATTAAGGATGTGTTTACTGGTCTTTTAGGTTTTTTGCCAGTAAACATTGCAATTACGTAAGGCTTATCTCTGTCATCCGCCTCGTTAAAATAACTTACCAGCGCCGCAATTTTATCGTTGGTTTTATTACTAAGCTCTAACTCCTGAATTAGTTGCGAAAATCGTTTCATTGGATTTCTTCTTTTACAGGATTTTCAGTTGATTCTCCAATTATGTCATCATCTTCAGCACCATATTTTGTAGTAACTTCTTCGGCGCTAATGCCAATTTCATTCAGGTATTTTGCAAAAACAGCTGTCGAACCATGTGTTACGAAAACTTTCTCAGCTTCTGTAGCTTTTATAGCCTCAAGTAAACCTGGCCAATCGGCGTGGTCGCTTAGCGCAAATCCGGCATCGGCGCTACGCCATCTTCGGCCTGCTCTAACTGCCATCCAGCCTGAGCAAACGCCTATTGCAGGCTGTTGAAGATTTTTTACCCACCTTCCGTCTGCTAAAGCTGGGGGTATAATTACAATACCTTTTTGTAATTCGTCTTTTTTAATTTCGGGTGTAATTCTAATCGTTTCTGGAAGTTGTACACCAGCGCCTGCAAAACCTTCGTTTAAATTTGCTATAGAATTATGTACATAGATAGGATAGTGGCCAGCAAGATTTTTAATTAATCGTTGTGCTTTGCCTAAACTATACGCAACTAAAATGCTGGTTTTTCCTTTTAAATTGTTGTCTGTAATCCAACTTATTATTTGGTCGAAAATAAGTTGTTGAGCTTGCCAGGTATAAATTGGCAGGCCGAAAGTGCTTTCGGAAACAAATGTATGGCATTTTACAGGCTCAAACGCCGTGCTAATGCCATCGTATTCAACTTTGTAATCGCCAGAAACAACGCAAATTTCTCCTTTATATTCCAATCTAATTTGTGATGATCCAATAACGTGTCCTGCCGGAAAAAGACTCAGTTTAACGCCATTAATATCTATTTCTTTATTATATGGTAAAGTTTCGACATTATCTTCCAAGGCATAACGTTGTTTTAAAATAGGTTTTGTTAGCTCATGGCATAAATAGTTTTTATTGCCCCATTTCACATGATCTGCATGCCCATGTGTGGTTACAGCATAATCTACAGGATGCCAGGGGTCTATGTGAAAATTGCCTTGTTTGCAGTAAATACCTCGGTTTGTAAATTCAATTAATGCCATATCGATATAAACAACCAAGCTAGAATTAAGTTTTTTAAGTAATTATCGGGTAAAAAGCCGATAAAGTAAATTATCGGGTAATTAGCCGATATTTTGAATTATCGGGTAAATACCCGATATTAGTTTTATGAAAGCAGTTATAACAGGAGATATTATTAACTCAAGAGCATTGCCTCCAGATTGGATAAATACGCTTAAGAGTTCATTAGGCAATCTTTTCGGTAAACAAATAAAATGGGAAATTTTTAGGGGAGATAGTTTTCAGGTAGAGCTGAGCGCACAAGATGCTCTTATTAACGCCATTTATATAAAGGCTTGCATTAAAACTTTAAAAAAAGCAGATGTGCGTATTGGCATTGGCATTGGAAAAAAAAGTGTAAATGCTGCTAAGGTTACAGAAGCAAATGGCGAGGCTTATATAAACTCTGGAAACGCTTTTGATACATTAAAAACAAATAAGGTAAATATGGCTATTACAACACCTTGGCCAACAGTAAATGAAGAGCTGAATTTATTTATTAAATTAGCTTTAATTAGCATGGATAGTTGGGGGCAGATTAGTGCTGAGATGGTTAAATATGCTATAGAAAATCAAAATACCAAACAAGATAAAATTGCAAAACTTGCCGGCAGAAGCCAATCTTCAGTTAGCGAAGCTTTGAAAAGGGCACATTTTACAGAAATAATGGAACTAGAACATAGGTACAGAACCCAAATGAATCAACTAATTAAAAACTAATGGAAATTGCCTTAATCAAGCTCTTGCTTGCACACATACTGGGCGATTTCTTTTTGCAACCAAATAGTTGGGTTACAGAAAAAGAGCAGCTAAAACTAAAATCGGCCAAGCTGTATTGCCATGTAGCTATACATGTTGCCCTTATATTTTTGGTTTTTATGTCGTTTAACGTATGGAAGATTGCTTTAGTAATAGGTGCTACTCATCTAGTTATAGATGCTATGAAACTTAGTTTCCAAAAAATAAAAACGCAAAGGCTTTGGTTTTTTATAGATCAGCTTTTGCATATTACGGCAATAGTTATATGCTGGAGTTATTATTTCGGCAATAATATTGATTTTAGTTTTTTAAATAACGACCGTTTTCTGCTCTTTGCTTTCGGTGCGCTACTGCTTACATCGCCAGCAGCAGTTTTTATAAGAGTAGTTATTGCCAGATGGATGCCCAATGCAACTAACACAACAGGATTATCTACAACATCATTACAAGATGCTGGTAAATATATAGGCATTATGGAGCGTTTACTCATCTATCTTTTTGTTTGCACCCATCACTTTGAGGCAGTAGGTTTTCTATTAGCGGCAAAGTCTATTTTTAGGTTTGGAGATTTAAAAGATGCCCACGATATAAAACTAACCGAATATGTGCTAATTGGTACCTTGCTAAGTTTTGGTATTGCGCTGGTTGTGGCGCTAGCCGTTTTGGGAATTAGTTTGTAAGATTAAATTTCTGCTATTTCTTAATTTTTGTTTAGGCAATGCCAATAGTAGAAAAAGCCTGCGTAAAATAAACCCGACCGTATTGGAAATACTTTTTGTTTTATTGGCTTTAGGCACCGAACTGGATAATGCGTAATATGCGGAAATATCTTTCTGCCAGAGATTATGACGAAAACAAAAAGATTGTAAAGTAGGGCGGGACTGAGTGTAACTAGATGACACTACAGCATGTTTTCTAATAAAAAAGCCACAGCTATAAGTAACTGTGGCTCTGCGTATGTTTTTAAAAGAATTATCTTGCTCCTGGAGGGCAGTTTTCTTTTAAGAATTTTGTAAAGGTTAATGCCAGGTGCTGTCTAGTCCCTTCGCCTTCGCTAATACTGTGCGAACGGTTTGGATAGCTCATTAATTGAAACACTTTTTTGTTTTTTACCAATTCGTTAATCAACATGTCTGCATTTTGGTAATGTACGTTATCATCACCGGTACCGTGTATGTACAATAAGTTACCAACCAAATTTTTAGCATGTGTAATTGGCGATCCTTTTACGTAAGCTTCGGTACTTGGAAAAGGCGTGCCCATGTAGCGCTCTTGATAAATATTATCGTAGGTTAATTGGTTGGCAACCGCAGCAACTGCGATACCTGTTTTGTAAATTTCTGGGTATTGAAACAATAAGTTTAATGTAGATGAACCACCGCCACTCCAACCGTGAACCGCAACGCGATCTTTATCTAAGAACGAGTAGGTTGCCAATAATTTTTTGGTTGCCATTGCCTGATCGCGAATATTAAGGATACCTATATTTTTGTAAATAGATTTTCTCCAGGTAGTGCCTTTTGGAACAGGTGCACCACGGTTATCCATAGAAATATAGATATAACCATCTTTTGCCATATCGCCCGCGTACAAGTTATTGTTTCCAGCACCCCAAACATCGGCCGCTGTCTGCGACGCTGGTTCGCCGTAAACGTAAAATAAAACAGGGTATTTTTTGTTAGGATTGAAGTCATCAGGTTTTTTCATCCAGCCATCTAGTTCAACACCGTCTTCTGTGGTTACTTTAAAAAACTCAACTTTGTTTTTTGGCGGAGATTGTTTAGATAACTGTGTAGTAATGCTGCCGTCCATGGTTAAAGGCTGACCTGCGGCAAAATTCATCCACTCGGTAACCGGTTGTACGGTAGAGCTGTTGTAGCTGTGGCGAGCAAATAATCCGTTAGGAGAAATTGAATAGCTGTGCGTACCCGGTAAAACAGAAGGCGTAACCATTTCTAGCTTGCCTTTACCATCTAACTTTGTTTTGTAAAGATATTTTTGGGTAGCATTGGTAGGCGAAGCCATGAAATAGATGGTATTGTTTTTCTCGTCAACCAAGCTTAAATCAATAATATCGTAGTTGCCTTTGGTGATTAAGGTTTCTTTTTTACCGTCTTTGCTAACGCGATAAAAGTGGTTGTAGCCATCTTTTTCGGTTTGATAAATGAATTCCTTGTTGCCGTTTAACCAAATAAATTGATCCTGAGCATCTATCCACGAATTGTTTTTTTCTTTGTAAACTTCGGTAATTGTATTTGCCGTAACGTTAGCTACAAATAATTTGCTCTCGTTTTGTTGGCGATTTAGTTGTTGCAAAATGATCTCATTGGTGTTAGGGATCCACTGCATACGAGGAATGTAGTTTTGTACATTATCTCCAGGAACTGCTAACCAATTGGTTTTTGCAGTAGCAATATCAACCACACCAATTTTGCAAGCCGAAGGATCTTGGCCAACTTTTGGATATTCTACCGGTACATTAAATGCGTAGATAGAATCTGTATTATTAATCATTAAAAAGTTTTTGATCTTGGTAGCATCAATTTGCCAGTAGGCAATAGATTTTCCGTCTGGCGACCATCTGAAACCATCTAGGCAACCAAATTCTTCTTCGTAAACCCAGTCGAAAGTTCCGTTAATCATTCTGTCGGTTCCATTAGTAGTAAGAGCTTTTGCAATTCCAGTAGCTAAATCTTCTACATAAACATTGTGGCCACTTACATACGCTACTTTGCTACCATCTGGAGAAAATTTGGCAAACATTAAAGATGACGCCGGCTTATCTTTACCTATTTGGGTTAATTTATTATTGGTGATATCGGCAACCCAATAATCTCCACGGCTATCTTGTCGCCAAACTCTTTTTGTGTTTGTGTAAATTAACGCTTTAGTACCATCATCTGTAAGCTGAAAACTTCTAACAGGTATTGGATTTTGCGTGTTAGGTGCGGTTAACAAGCTTCTGCTGATAACAGTTTTACGCTCGTTTTTTGGTAAAGTGATACTAACAATCTCTCCGCCAGCATTGGTGTAATAACCATTGCCATCCTTTGTCCAGTTAATACCACCACGTTGCGCTTTAGCAACATTAGCGCCTGTAAGGGCTAATACAGCTACAGCAATTAGAAGTTTGGTAATTTTCATGTTATAGTTTTATAAATTGTTGATATGATTCTTGATATCTGCTAGTAATTCGCTTTGCGTTAAAAAAAACAAACTGAAAAAAAGCGCAAAAAAAATCAGGCTTTTAGCATTGGCGGCTAATTTAATAAAAACCAATGATAAAAGCCTGATGCAGTAATTAGGTTAGCTATTATTGGCCACCGCCTTGCATAGCTTGTAATTCCTCGTAAGTAATTTCGTCGTAACCTTTCGGGATTTCAGTAACAGATAGTGCATCAACTTTACCCTCTGTTGCAGATTTTAAGGTTACAGTACCGCCTTTTCCAGTAAATTTAACTACCGTACCTTTAACATCTTTAAATTCTCCTGTAAACATATTTAAAGGAATTTCAGCATCTTTTGTAATCCAAACCTCATAACTTTCGCCAGCAGCATTCTTATAGCTATATTTTTCTGCGTTATAGGTTGCAATAACTTGTTTTTCGCCAGTAGCTTTAAAATCAGATAATTTCCCGCCACCTAATGCCTCAGTTTGCTTGTCTACATCAGCTTTAGACATTTTTGCCGCTTTTTGCATTTGAGCAACTGGTACATCAACCAAAACCAATCCTGTTCCGTTTTTGCTATCGTTAAAAATACCAATAGTGGCCGGTCCAGCAGCAATTTCTAATTTAGAAATGTCGCCGTTGAATTTAATTGTTTGCTCTGAATCTCCTTCAGCATTTTTCATGGTGTATACCAAAGTGCCGGCAGAAATTTTCTTTTGTGCTTGTGCGAAAGCAGCACTACTAATTAAGATTACGGCAATTACGCCAGTTTTAAAAGATTTAAACATTGTATTAGTTTTAATTTTAGTTTACCATTTAATTTCTTCTCTCTTTAAAAAAGCGCCAATTCCATTCTTAAAATCGTTGCTTTCTCTTACCCTTGCATTAATCTGAACCGCCATATCTAAACTTTTTTCTAAAAATGGATTGGTGGTTTCGTTTATTAATTGCTTAGTTACCATTAACGAGTTTGCCGATGCGTTATTACAAAGGTTAATCGCAAAATCATTTACAGTTTGATTGATAACCTCTTTTTTTGTTACATAAGTAATCAGGTTATATTCTAAAGCCTTTTCTGCGCTAAATAAATCTCCTGTTAAAAGTATTCGTTTGGCAATCGTTTCACTCGTTTTACGCATTAAAAAACAGGACACTATTGCCGGCACAAAACCTAGCTTAACTTCGGTATATCCGAAATTTGCTTCTGGAACTGCAAAAATAATATCGCAAACTGTTGCTAAACCGCAACCACCCGCTATCGCATGGCCCTCAACTTGCGCAATTACAACTTTCGGAAGATAGTAAATTGCGGTATATAATTTTCTTAAATTGTTAGAGTCAGTTAAATTTTCTTCGTGCGAATTGCCTTGTATTTTCTGTAAATAGGCTAAATCTGCACCCGCACTAAATGAGGGGCCATTGCCCTTCAGTATCACTACTTTAACTTCATCATCTTCGCCGGCCTTTAAAAAAGTTTCGGTTAATAAATTTATTAAATCTGGATTTAACGCATTACGTTTATCAACTCTGTTTAAAGTTATGGTTGCAATTCTGTTACTTACTTCATACAGTACCAAATCTTCTGCCATACAACTGGTTTATTTTAGGTTTACCAAATATGCTTTATTTTTCTTTAACACAAAGTGATTTAATCGTTTTTTGTTTGCATCATTTACAAATTCTTCAATTCGATAATCTTTATTGCTTGCATCAATTAGTAAATTTTTAAAATCGATTTCTGTTGCTAACTGCTCAATTTTTAGCTTAGGATTTTTATGCAACCATACGCTTTCGAAGCTAGGTTTGTTTTTGATGTTCTTGTAATTCAACGAGCTATCGATTACTAGAATTCTATAATTATTAAACACGATTTGATTTTGCTTTTTGACGAAACTTTCCGTAACCGTATCACTGCTCATGGCTAAGAAATCTACTTTTGAAACCTGAAGCTGATCTAGCGCAGGCTTTACAAAAAACTCGAAATTTTTGTCGCTTTTTGTTAAATCTGTAAGCAATGTTGCACCATTACCGTTAATAAAGGCAGCGGCATAGTTTTTTCTGAGGGTAAAGTGTATAATTTTTTGCTGACTCGAAAAGTTTTCTTTCTGAACCAAAACAACGGATTGATAGACAATAAATAATATTATTGAAGTAAAAAACAGCTTTTTGTTTGGACGTTTACTAAGCGAATAAATTAGCGTGGACAAAATGATGGAAAGTGCAAGCAATTGCCATTTTGTTATCCAAATAGAATTTATTCCAGAAAAAGGCAATTCGGCAATCCACTTTAATCCGTTATTGGTAAAAGTTATAATCCACTCAAATAGTGGAGCTAGAAAATATACCCGTAACATTAAAATTCCTATCCCTAAATACATCATCAGCGTTAGCGGAATTAAAATAAATAGGTTTGCTACAATAAAATATACTGGAAATTGATGAAAGTAGTAAATGCTTAGAGGGTAGGTTGCCAATTGCGCAGCCAAACTCATAGCTACGGTAGCCCATAATTTATCCAGCCATTTATTTTTTATATACATCCAACTGTATATTTTTGGCTGGAGGTATATCAATCCAAAAACAGCTAAAAACGATAGCTGAAAACCAACATCCCAAACCAAAAATGGATTGTAAATTAACAGGCATATGGCGGTAAATGCCAAAATGTTGTATCTATTGCTATTTCTATTAAATGATTTTGCAATAATAAAAACACTAAGCATTACGGCAGATCTTAACACAGAAGGCGAAAAACCTGTTAAAAGCGAATAATACCAGATAAGGAAGCAGATTAAGACAAGTTTTACTATTCGCCCGATTAATTTTTTATCGAGAAAGAAAAGTGCCCAATTAAGAAAAAGGTAAATAATGCCAACATGCATTCCCGAAACCGAAAGTGCATGTATGGTACCGGTTTTAGAGTAGGCATTAAGTGTTTCTTTACTTAAATCGCTTCTGTAGCCCAATACCAAAGTTGATGCAACTGCGAAGGCTTCATCATTTTTTATCAGTTTTCTGTAAATAGCAACTTGCCTTTGCCTAACTTCTAAGGCATAATTTATTAATGAGTTTCCTTTATTCTTGCCAATTTTTATTAAATGATCTTGGTTTACGAAACTTTGATGATAAACATTCTTACTTGCAAGCCAAGCTTTAAAATCAAATTCGGCAGGATTGTAGGGTGGTTCAACTGCTAAATATTGGGCAGAAACTAAAAGTTCATCCCCATATTTAAGTTTTATTGGCTTAGTTTCATTTAGCTTTAAAGCAAGTAACAATTTGCCAGACTTTTCTATAGCTTCACCATGTACATAAGCTTGGGTAACGTTAGTTTCAAATCTCAATATGTCGTTTGTTTGCTCCGGTTCATTAGCAATCCAAACTTTTAAGTATTCGTAATCTTTATTGGCATAATAGTCTGTTTTAAAAGATTGGTTATGCAAAATGCATATTAATCCGCCGAAGGCAAAAAAGAATAAATGAAACAAAACACCAATAATTCCTTTAAACTGATAAGCCTTAAACTTTTTATAAAATGCATTAATTATCAGTAAAACGAAAAATAGAATAACATTTACACTTGCTATAAGCAATAAACTTTCTTTAGTTGCCGAAATATATGCGCAAATAATTCCCAGTATAAATGGAACCAAAATCCTAACAAATATTATTTCTGCTTTAAATGTCAATGCTATTAAAATTGGTAACGAACTTGTAATTTAACTTCAGTTTTTTTGTTGCCTTTTATCTCGTCCAAACCAGAGCCAACGGTTTCTACACCTTGATAAATGAACATAGCGTATCTTGCCCAAACATCTAAACGTTTTGCTAATTTGTATTTTAGGTTTAAGTAGTTTCTAAATCCCCTTCCGCTGTACATGCCAAAAGAAAAATTATAAAGTACGTCATCCTCGTAAGCGTATATTCTGCTGTTGTAAGAGGCTGTATTAAAATATGCAACCCTTAAGTTTCCGGTAAATTTTGATAGGTTAGGGGTATAGGAGATATCCTGGTAGATCATATATCCAAACTCTGCTGTAGGTTGGCCTTTTTTAAATTGTGATACTTCAACTCGGTTTTGAAAACCTAAAGACTTAGATAACTTCCAACTTACATCTGCTCTATAAGATTCTTTTTTAACATGATCCAAGTAATTTATTGCCACATCTAAATCTGTGTTTTGTTGTTTAAGTTCACTTTTATATCTTAAAAATGCCTTAAAAGTTTTATTTGGGGTGTAGGTTAATTGGGCTAAATATTCATATCCATCGGAAGGTGCATCAATTCTAAATTTAAGCCAAGGAAATTTGAAATAATCTGCATAAATAGAAAAATTCCAAGCTTTTACCGGCGTGATGTTCAACCCAGCATAAAATCCATTTTCGTTAAACGCTTCACTGGCTTCTGCTGTAGCCTGATTAAAAAAGTTGTGGTAATTTTTTTGGTAATTGCGATGTAATACAACTGCGGAAACTTTTGAAGATAAACTAATCAATGCGCCGTTTAAAAATCCATAACCACTGTTGAGGCTTTTAGCGGCTTCTCCAAATAGATAGATGTTTTTATAACTGTAGTTATAATTTACGCCAACGTTTGTTAACGATAGACCCGTAAAATTATATTTTCTGTAAAGTTGAGTTCCTGTTATAAAAGCCTTATCGAATTTTGTATGATAGCCTATAGCTCCAATGCTTAAATTTTTATGTTGATATTGAACTACACCACCAAAAATTTGTTGGCTGACGCTATTTCTATTCTTAATTTCTGTTGCAGTTCTATGGTAGCCTGTTTCATTTAAGTTTGCTAACACCGATTCTCCGTTTTCATTCAAATCCAAACTAGCATCTAAGTTTCTAAATGATACGAAAGGAGTAAAGTCTATACGTTTTGTAAGCGAAACTGTTGTAGCTAAACCTCTTAAAAAAGAATATTCATTAGCAGAGGTGTAAGCTCTCAAGCCGATATCTTTCTTTGCAACCGATGCAACATCTGGCGCTTTGCCAAAAGAAAATCCAGTCCAAAGTGTTAAACCTTGTCCAAATTGTAGGGAATAGTCGCCGACAACAATTTTCTTAAATCGCCCGGTATTGTAGACTGCAACGTGTGCGGTTTGAAAATCGAAAAGAAATTGTTTGTCACCTTTAAAAAAATATTCGCCGGCGTCTTTCTCGAATATTAACGAAGCAGAAACGCGATTACTGTAGTTGTACTTATAACGAAATAGAAAACGTTCTTGAGATCCTAAATATCTGCTTCCGGGTAACTCTGTAAAGCCTTTCGGCTTTTCTAATAACCTGGCCATACGTATAACTAAATCATTGTCTGCCAGTACGCGTAAATTTCTCAAGGTAATTTTATCAACCAAGTCAGTTTGGTTAAGCGTTACAAACGGCAACAGTCGCTGTACCGTTTCAAGATCAAAATTTGGGATGCTTTGCAATTCTAAAACATCTATCAACTTTCCATTTTTTTCTAAATGCGTAAAAAGGTTGCTAATTTGCAATGGCGAAAGAAAAATTAGACTATTTAATTCTTCTGTAGTCGTCTTATTTAGGTTTATCGGTCGCTTCTTGTAGAATAATAATCTGTCTTGTAGCTCAGATAAATCGAAATCTTCGGGCAGGTTTTCAGCCAAGCTTTCAATTAAGTCTTGCACAAATTTGTCATCTTGTGTTTGCGCCTTTGTAGCAAAGCTGATAAATAGAAGCAATATGGTTATTAATTTAAAACGCATAGGCCAGCGCAATTTGAGGTGAATAGCCTAAATTCGGATCACTTTCTACGGCGCCGTCAAAAGTTAAATGCTTGTATCTTATGCCGAAACCAGCATATTGCTTAAAGGATTTTGCTGTTAAGCCACCCCGTAAACTTAAAACCTCTAATATATTATAATCGATACCCAGGCCAACATCAAAAGCTTTATCAAGTTCTTTTTTAATATAGCTTGCAACTAAAATTTTGTTTGATGCGTTATAGCTTGCACCCAACGAAAAGGTAGTTGGTATCTGTGCGGAAAGGTTTTGTGTTTTATATTTCTGCAGAGTTGGATTGGATACGGAAGCGCCGAAAGTTAAGTTGCCGTTATACTTGTACATTAAACCTACATCCGCAGAAAAACCATTTGTAGAACCGTAATTAGTAATTTTGATCTGATGGTAATTGAGTTTTATTCCGATAGCAAAGTTTTCACTAAAAGCTTTTGTTAACGCAATCCCTGCATTTATTTCGTTATACTCCGTTATACCGTACCGTTGGATACTTAGTCCGGCAAAATTTCTGTTGAAGGGTATTACAAAAGCTAAACCTTGATTGCTTATTTCTGTGCTGGTAATTGATTTTCCATAACTGAGCGCTAGGGTAGGTTTATTTAAACCTGTAATGCCGGCAGGATTTCCGTTAATACTCCAAATATCTTTAACTGCTATTGTGTTATTGCCCATGCCAAGCAAACGGCCACCAGTATTGTTTTGAGCAAAACAACACAAACTAATTATAAACATGGAGATTGTTAAAATAAATACTTTGTTCATAGGCTAGATAAAACCAATTTAACAAAATATAATCTTATTTATAGATAAAATTATAAAATATAATTTTATTTAAACTAATAATTTAAAATTTAATTTTATAATTTACTTAATTAACTAATCGATAAAAAATTAACTTGTATCTAATTGTAAATAAAATGTTTGTTGTCAAAAAATCAATTTTTCCGTAATATAAATGGCGTAATTTTTGATAAAAATGTTGCAGTTAAACACATTCATTATGAAAATTAATAGTAGACTATTCGCAACACCTATTTTAAGCCTCTTAACAATTTTAACGTTAACCTTTACATCCTGTAAAAAAGACAATTCTGTAAATGAACCTGTTGTTTACGGAGATGCATCTTTGAAAGTTGTAAATACAGTTCAGGGGTCGTTAGCTCAGGATTTTTTTCAGAATGATACCAAAATATCTACAACTCCTGTCGCCTATGGCGAAGCAACTGGATATTTAACCATAAAAGCAGGTAATAGTACCATAAGTTACAAAAACACAGGTAGCACAACGGTAAACGCAACAGCCGGGTTAGGGCTTAACACCAATGATAGTTTTACCGTTTTTTACGTTAGCAATGCTAATGGTTCTGGCGGAATTATAGGTTTTCTAGATGATACTGTTGCTCCGGTTACAGGCAAAGCTAAAGTTAGATTTGTAAATATTGGTGCTGCATTAACAAATACAATTAATGTTAATATTACCGGAGGTGCTGCTTTAGCTACAGGTTTACAATACACCCGTAGCAGTGTTTATAGTACAATAGATGTAAATACTGGCTTAACTGCTACGGTTTTAGGTTCTACCACGCCGATATCAATTCCTGGTGTTACATTTCAAACTGGTAAAATATATACTGTTTGGTTTGATGCGGCAAGTTCAACATCTTTAAATTATCACGTAATACAGCAGAACTAAACTTTTGTTAGTTATTTAAAGAAAAGCATCTCCGAATAAGAGATGCTTTTTTTATGGGATAAAGTATCGTAAAATTTCTACTTTTGATTGATAACAGATGGAAAAAACAAAAGAAATTAAGCTAACCTACAGAACCGTAAATGTAACGAGGTACATTACCCCATTGAGAGAAGGTGGTTCTATGCCCGCAATTGCAGAAGCTGATGATGAGTTTTTGTACGTGCTAAAATTTAAAGGTGCTGGACAAGGGCACAAGGCTTTAATAGCTGAAATTATTGGGGGCGAAATAGCTAGAGCGTTAGGCTTACGCGTCCCTGAATTGGTATTTGCTAAATTAGATGAGGCTTTTGGCCGTACAGAACCCGATGAGGAAATTCAAGATTTGCTGAAAGCTAGTGTTGGTTTAAATTTGGCTTTGCACTATCTCTCTGGCGCTATCACTTTTGATCCTACCGTAAATAAAATCGATTCGTTATTAGCATCTAAAATTGTTTGGTTAGATTGTTTGTTAACGAATATGGATCGAACTGCGAGAAATACAAACATGCTTTTTTGGCATAAAGAGTTATGGCTGATTGATCACGGCGCATCGTTATACTTTCACCATTCTTGGCAAAATTGGGAAGAGCAAGCCAAAAAGCCATTTACATTGGTTAAAGACCATGTGCTATTAGCGCAAGCAGCAGATTTATTAGAGGTAGATAAATCACTTAAAGCTGTATTAACTCCAAATTTAATAGGCCAAATTTTAGATTTAATACCAGATGAGTGGCTGGATGAAACGATATTTGCTACGAGCGGAGCACAAAGAGAAGCTTATGCGCAATTTTTAAATACTAGAATTGCCAATTCTGAAGTTTTTGTAAATGAAGCACAAAATGCAAGAGAGAAGCTTATTTGAGTATGCGGTAATTCGAGTTGTGCCAAGGGTAGAACGAGAAGAGTTTATTAATGTTGGGGTTATTCTATACTGTGCAAAACAAAAATTTTTAAAATGTTTGTTTGAAATTGATGAGCAAAAATTTAGCTGTTTTAAATGTGGACTTGACCAGGAAACTGTTTTGGAGAATTTAAAAGCTATACAGCATATTTGTATTGGTATAAATGCCGGGCCGATAGGAGAGTTGGATCTTGCATCGAGATTTAGATGGCTAACAGCGACTAGAAGTACGGTAGTACAAAGTTCTAAAGTTCATCCTGGCTTTTGTATAGATGCAGACGAAACTTTAAACAAGTTGTTTGAACAACTAGTGCGGTAATTTTAGAGGTAAAAATATTTGAAGGCGAAAAACATATTTTGTTAATCCAAAATATGTTTTTCGCCTTTTTTTGGAATGCTAACGCTATAACCCTCTACACTCAGTGAAGTAGCTAAAGCATTCATGCTTTTATCTTCTCCATGCACTAAAAATACTTTTTTAATTTTAGCAGGATCTTGACTTTTCACATTAGCTACCAAATCATTATGATCGCCGTGACCACTGAGCAAATCTGTTTTTTTAATAGATGCATAAACCATTAAATCTCTATTGCGCAATCTTACGATAGGATCACCACGCAATAATCTGTCTCCCAAAGTGCCTTTTGCGCAAAATCCTATAAATAGTATAGTGCAATAGTAGTTTTGAATATTGTAATATAGATGATCTTGAATCCTGCCACCTTCCAACATCCCTGCAGATGAAATAACGATGCAGGGTTCCAGATAATTCATAACAGATTGGCTTTCTTTTCTATCTTGAACATAAGCTAGATTATCAAACTCAAATTCATCACCTTTGGTTTGATAGAAATCTTTTGCTTCTTCACTTACCAAATTATGATGCCTACGATAAACTTCAGTTGCACGATTAGCCAAGGGGCTATCTACAAAAATTTGTACAGGAGGTAGCAAACCTTTGCTAAATATTTGATTTAAAGTGAAAACCAACGATTGCGTCCGGCCAATACTAAAGGCGGGGATAATCAGTCTACCAGGGCTTTTAACACAAGTTTCATTTATTGCATCTACTAATGTTTCTTCAAGTGTTTTATCATGCGTATGATTTCTGCCACCGTAAGTAGATTCAGATACCAGATAATCTAATTGAGGTAAAGTTTCTGGATCTTTTAAAACCGGATAATTTTTTCTGCCAATATCTCCCGTAAAACCTATTTTTTTAGAAATCCCGTTTTCTGTAATTTCTAAAACTACCACAGCTGCTCCTAATAAATGGCCAGCTGGAACGAAAGTTAAAGAAATACTACCATTAATTTTGAACGGTTTGTTGAATGCTATGGTTACAAAACGATCAACAGTTTCCATTACATGCTTTTGTAAATATAATGGAGCCGGGCCCGAACGTCCTTTGCCACGTTTAGGCTTTCGGCTTTGCTTTCCTAAAAATATATTTACAGAGTCTAGTAAAAGTAATTCGCTTAAATCTGCAGTAGGGGCAGTACAAAGAATTTGCCCCTCAAAACCCATTCTAACTAAAGTTGGTAAATTGCCAGAATGATCTATATGCGCATGTGTTAAAATTACAACGTCAATATCAGACGGATCGAATGGGAAATATTGATTTTCTTCCTGATAAGTTCCCTTTTCGTAGTCAAGTCCGCAATCTATTAACATATTATAGTTACTGGTTTGCAATAAATGCATACTCCCAGTAACTTGTTGCGCTGCGCCCCAAACGGTTAGTTCCATCAAATTCTATTATCTTATTAGCGCAAGATATAATTTTAAATTATTTGTTTTCCGGCTTAGTGTCTACTATTTCACCAAACTCATTTACGTAGGCCATCATGTTTTCCAAATCGCCACCTGTAGAGTTTTCCCTACGCTCTTGCTTACGTTCTTGTTTTTCTTGTTTTTTCTTTTGTTTATTTTTTTCAAGTTGCTTTTTCATAAAAGTTGCCTGAGACTTTGCCATAATATTATAGTTATAATTAAAAAATACTATTCTCCAACTTACCGTATTTTGGAAGCCGAACTGACTAATTAAAAGACTAAAATTCATTCTATGTAGGCAACGGACACCTTTTTTGAATTAGAATGCGATAATTTCAAATTATCCTTGAAGTGGTAATTAGGAGAAAAGTTTACTGATTTTCCGTTTAATGCAAATTTAATAAAAATTACCCGAAAAACTAAATGTTGATTCTGTTTGTTGTGTAATAAAGTCGATTTTGGTAAACGAAATTGGCAATTAAAAATAATGGTAAATTAATTTTTGGCATTATTTTTTCAAGGATGTTAATTATTAGTTATTAAAAATCTAACCCAAATGAAAAAGATATTCGCAATAGTTACATTGGCTACAGTATTAGCTTCATGTGGCAACAGAGAAAAAGAAGATGCATTAGCAAAGCAACAAGCTATTGTAGCTGTTAAAGATAGTTTGAAACTTGATAGCTTTAGAAGAGCAGAAGTAGAAAACGAAAAACGTAAAGTTGAAGAAAGACACCAAGCAGAACTTGCTGCAGCCAGAAGAAGTGCAAATGCTAGTTATTCTGGTGGCGGTACAAGAACAACTTCATCTGCAGGTACAACTACTACAACCACAACAACCAAGAAAAAAGGTTGGAGTGATGCCGCAAAAGGTACCGCAATTGGTGCTGGTGTTGGTGCCTTAGGTGGCGTATTAATTGATAAAAAAGATGGTAGAGGTGCTATCATTGGCGGTTTAGCTGGTGCTGGTGCAGGTTATGCTATTGGTAGAGCAGAAGATAGAAAAAGCGGTAGAGTACAGAAGAAAAATTAATCTAATACCAATTATATTAAAAGCGTCCAAGTTTAATTACTTGGGCGCTTTTTTATTTCTGTCTTTTCAAAATCATTTATCTTAATTAATTGTAACAAAATTTAATTGTTTTTATCATTGTATGAAAAACAGAAACCTTGAAACTTTATATTACATTAGCCGTAGTTGTTGTGTTTGTTATAGCAACTATCTGGATTTTAAATCTGCCAGTATTTGGAAAACATCCCTGTGGAAAACGATTAGAACGCCTTAAAAAATTACCAAACTATAAAAATGGACAAATAGAAAATTTATCGCCTACACCCAATTTGCCACATAATGTAACGTATTTAGACATTATTGGTAAAATGATAAAGGGCAATGATAAAGCATCTCCTACAAAACCAATTCCTCACGGGATGCCAGATTTTACTAAAAGCGAGGAATTGAAAATCACTTGGTTTGGCCATTCTTCGTATTTATTACAAGTGGATGGGGTAAACATTTTGGTTGATCCAGTATTCAGTGAGAGAACATCGCCTTTTCAGTGGTTAGGTTCTAAGCAATTTTTAGGAACCAATTTTATTAAAGCAGAAGAATTGCCAGATTTGGATGTAGTAATTATAACTCATGATCATTACGATCACTTAGATTACAATACGATTCTCAAATTGAAAAACAAAACCAAAGAATTTGTAACCTCTTTGGGCGTGGGCGAACATTTGGAAACTTGGGGAATAGAAGCCAACAAGATTACTGAGCTAATTTGGGATCAAAATATGACAACAAAAAATGGTACAGGCATAACTGCCACCCCGGCAAGGCATTTTTCTGGTCGTGGTTTTACCAGAAACAAATCTTTGTGGTCGTCTTTTGTACTTAAGACTAAAAACAACAGTATTTATGTTGGTGGAGATTCTGGTTATGACACGCATTTCAAAAAAATAGGCGAAGCTTACGGACCTTTTGATGTTGCAATTTTGGAGTGCGGACAGTACAATTTGATGTGGCCACTAATACACATGATGCCAGAACAAGTTGCACAAGCTAGTATAGATTTAAAAGCTAAAAAATTGCTTCCGGTACATTGGGCAAAATTTAAATTAGCATTACACGATTGGGACGAGCCAATTAAGAGGCTGGTAGAAAGTACAGAAAAACAAAATATAAACATATTGACCCCAATCCCTGGTCAAACGTTTAAATTGGATGATGGAACAACTGCAAAAAAATGGTGGTTAGAAATAGCAGATTAAAAGAACAAACGTTTATATAATGTTGTTATTAGCATAAATACCAAACTTATGAAAACAGATTTTGTAGAAATTTTTCAAACTATTAGAGCAGAAATACAACCTTACGCCGTACAAGGATTAAATGCTACTGTAAATTCAGAAACTTCTTATCAACTATTTACCGCAAAGGCCATAGCAACAGAAGGTGATGTTAAAAATGAGATTTTTTTTGCGGGAGTAGAAATTAAAAAAGATCACGTTAGTTTGAAATTTATGGAAACTAAAAATGGTGATCAAACTTCAGTATTTCATCCAGAATTGTTAAAATTGTTGAACGATAAATCATCCATTAAAATTACAGAGTTAGATGATTTGTTGTTAGAGAAGATTTCAGTGGCTCTGGCTACAACATTTACACATTTTAAGCATAACGAGTGGGTATAAATCCTTCTTGGCAAGAAGACGTATTTTTAACATTACAAGCTATTTGCCATGAAGCCGATATTGTAGAAGAAACGAAATTCAATATCATTGAAACAGAAAATTTAGCGATAAATCTTATTTCAATACACCAAAATCTTTTGCCTAACGATTATATCGTTCTGCAAGAGCGTTATCAGCAAATCAATAAACAACTGGTGCATTTGTGGGAAGATGTTTGGCTTAATAGAAGAAATCAGGTTTTAAGTAGATTCCGTTCTTTTTCGGAAATAAACGATAGATTCCACGGTCGTAAAGCTAAAATTAAATCAGTTAGCATTTCGGAAGCGAAAGATTTTTTAGACGAGAATCACTTACAAGGATATATTAATGCCAAGCTTCATTATGGTCTATTTAACGGAGATGATATAATTGCTGTTGCTAGTTTTAGTATGGCAAGGCCGATGAAAAGCAAAGGCGAAAATTACAAATCTGCAGAGCTTGTTCGTTTTGCGACAAAAGCTGGCATTACAGTGGTAGGAGGGTTAAGCAAACTAATAAAACACTATTTAAAGTTAAATCCAGTTAACGATCTAATGACTTACGCAGATAGAGATTGGTCTATTGGAAAGGGGTATGAGAAAATGGGTTTTGAGCTTACCGAAACTGTAAAACCAATATTTTTCTTTTTAAATATGGAGAGTGGTATCCGTTACCTGGCAAATAAAGTTCCTCAAGAAACACTCGACGAATTTGAGCAACAAAAAACCTTAACTTTACAAAAATTTTTAACAGAAAACGGTTATCAGCAAGTATTTAATACAGGGAACCTGAAATATCTTTATTACACGTAATGTCATCTTCATTAGTTATAATTTTAGGTCCAACAGCATCCGGAAAAACTAATCTGGCCACCAAAATTGCCTATCATTTAGAGGGAGAAATTATCAGCGCAGATAGTCGCCAAATTTTTAAGGGGATGGATATTGGCACTGGTAAGGATTTAGGCGAGTACGTTGTCGGCGGCAATGATATACCTTATCACTTAATTGATATTAAAGATGCAGGAGAATTTTATAACGTAAATAACTTTAAACAAGATTTTTATAGTGCTTTAAAATCTGTTAGAGAGAAGAAAAAATTGCCAATTTTATGCGGTGGTACAGGAATGTATATTCATAGTATTCTCCAGAATCAACCATTTACTGCTGTTCCTAAAAATGAAAAACTACGCTCGGAATTAGTAGGCTTAGAAAAAAATAAATTACAGCAAAAGCTGAATACATATCCCGAGAAACTTACTTTACATGCCGATTTAAATTCTGCTAAGCGATTAATTAGGGCAATAGAAATTGCAGAATTTTTATCCTATAATGACTTGCCCTTAACCGAGTATCCTCCAATTTCTCCAATTGTAATCGGGTTACAAAGTGACATAACATATCGTAGGCAACGAATTTTGAATAGGCTGAATTTTAGATTGGAAAACGGTTTGATAGCAGAAGTGGAAAATCTTTTGGCAATTGGCGTACCAGCAGAAACACTAATCTTTTATGGTTTAGAGTATAAGTTTGTGGTTGCATATTTGAAAAACGAGATAAGCTATAGCGAATTGAAAGATAAACTAGGTACAGCAATTTGCCAGTATGCAAAGAGACAGATGACTTTTTTTAGAAAGATGGAGAAAGATGGGATTGATATAAATTGGTTGTCTACCGAAGAAGGCGAATCAGCCTTGCTAAAAAAAACAATTGAAATTATACAGCAAAAAAAGCCTAACTACAATTAGCTAGGCTTTTTATTTTTTAACCTTCAACAGGTTCTAGGTATTGAGCGTAGCAATAGCCCTCTTCATTATCGTTGGTTCTCACTAACCACCATTGTTCATTACTTCTATTTACTAAGGTAATTATTTCGTAGTGCGCAGCTTTTCCAACAATAGGCTGGTCTGTACCTGGGCCTTTACGAATATTTAGGTTGCTGCTTTGTGTAATCACTTTAACTTTGGTTACAGCTGCATCTATAGCCACATTAACATTTAAAATTAAATCACCAGATGTGAAATTTGGGTCTATCGAGTTATAAACATCCCAAAGCTGATCTTTAATTGCCCCGCTAGCTGCCGTTCCGTCAATGTAAAGCACGCCATCTTGCTCTCTTACCTGTAAATCGGCAACGCCATTTGCTGTTGCTGTATCAATTAATTGTTTGTATTTATCTTGTAAAGCCATTTTGTAATTACTTAACGGTTAATTTATTGTCTATTTTTTTTGGTTTTAGAGAACTTAAAGCCATCATTAGTTTTTGCAAACCATCTTTTGTAATACTACCAGTTAAATTTATAACTCCAGCATTAACAGTTGCAACAACAGTTGGGTAGTCTTTAACCGCATCTTTTACAGATTGCGTTAAAACATCGTCTGTTGCAATAACAATTGGAGCAACAACTGTAATGTTATTAACTACAGATTTTACACCTTTAACTTCTTTAGCGCTTGACTCAGCTAAAGTTTTAGCTGCATCATCTTTTGCTTGTCCACCTACTGTTACAACGCCGTCTTTAACGTCAACAGTTGTAGCAGTCATTTCAACTGTTGCAATTTTCTTTTCTACTTCTGTTTTAATGTCATTGTCTTTTGGTTTGCAGCTGTACAACATAACTGTTGCTAATAGCAGCATCATAACCGATTTAAAAAAATTCATGTTTTTATAGATTTATGTTTTAAATAATGGATGAAATTATCAAATTATTATACAGGTTGAGCTAAAAAACGCTCAATAAGTTTTCAACACAAATATCTATTAATCAATAGTTTATGTTGTTGTTTTTGCAGTTAATTTGTTTAACTAATAGTATTTTTAGGATTTTGATTTAAAATGTTGAATGACCAATAATTTACCTCACTATCAATCGGTTATTTGTTGTAATGCATTTTGGCACGTCTTATGGCATACAATTTGTTTAATATGCATCAAGAGCGATTGCTCTAACAAAAAATTAACCTTAAATATTTAATAATGAAAAAAATTACAAAAATTATAGCTTCTACAGTAGCTGTAGCTGCTTTATTTATCTCAGTTAATGCAAATGCACAGTCTGCTCCTAAGTTTGGTATTGGATTAAATGTTGGTGCTGGAACTAGTGCAGGTACTAATTTGGCTATTGGTGGTGATATTCGTTATCAATTTGATCTTGATAAACAATTATCTGTTCCTGTAACAGCTGGATATACTAATATTGGTATCAAAAATTCTGATTTGAATATTGGTTTTATTCCAGTTAAAGCTGGTCTAAAGTACTTTTTTAACGATAGCGGAGCAGGTGCATATGGTTTAGCTGAAGCTGGTGCAGGTTTTGCTGTTGGAGATAACACGGGTACAAGCTTCGTATATTCTCCAGCGATTGGTTACTCTTGGAGTAACGGTTTAGATCTTGCAGCTAAATACGAAGGTTACTCAAATAACGGAAACGTAGGTTATGCAGGTATTCGTTTAGCATACGGTTTTAAACTTTAATTAAAATAATTTAATCAATTGAGCCTCAGATGATAATCTGGGGCTTTTTTATGTGAAATAATTTTTAAAATATTTTCATTTTCGCGAAACCGATTTACTAAGCTACTCGTAAATAGCGTAACAATTAATCACCTTAAAATTACAACTATGAAAATTACTACTAAATTTTTCGCAATTGCGCTACTTGCCTTTGCCACATCTACTTCTTTAAAATCACAAGCGCAAGAAATGACAACGATGGCCACGACAAATAGTGGTATGGCTTTCAAAATTGGTGCTGGCGTTGGTGCCGGTATTACAACAGAAAAGTCGCCATTCAGTTACGCATTAAACGCAGATTTACGTTTGCAGTGGGATTTGTCTCCATATGTGGCATTAACCGCTTCTGGTGGCTATACTAGATTAATGGCAAAAGAAAACAGTATCATAGCAGATTATGATTTTATCCCGGCCATTGGCGGCGTTAAAGTATTTGCAATTGAAAGAATGTACTTAAGTGCAAATGTTGGTGCAGGTTTTGGCATTAAAGATGGATCTAAAACTTCGTTTATTTTTGGTGGTGGAACAGGTTACGAATGGAAAAGTGGATTAGATTTAGGCGTTCGTTACGAAGGTTATCAGCAAGACGGTACTTCGTCTACTTACCAGCCGGTTAATGGCCAGTTTGCACTTAGGATTGGTTATAATTTTTAATAATACCTTAAAAATTTAGAGAGATTAAATCTCCAGCTTTAAATAGTTGGAGATTTTTTTTTGACCAAGATTTGCTAAAATGATTCATTTGAGCCCGTTTTGGTTTTATAATATAAATCTAATAATTAGATAAAACATCCAAATTTAGAAGGCTTTTTTTGTGGTTTAAAATTTTAAATGCTATTTTGAGCAAGAAACAAAATATAAACCTACCACTATTTGATTTTTCATATTATTAGTGGTTGAACGACAAAAAAATATGCAAATAAAAAGTTATTTCGGCATAGTGTCCATTGCATTGTTAATGGCTTGCAATAGTGCTGAAAACAAATCTACCGAGCTCAAAGATTCGGCTACCGGAGACACAAGCCAGAATTTACCGACCACTGCAGTTAAATTTAAAGACACGAAATTGCAAAATATTTACGGCGGTTACATTGGTCTTAAAAATGCACTAGTGGCTTCAAATGCTAAAGATGCTAAAACTGCAGCAGCTAAGCTAGCAACAGAGTTGAAAACCTATTCAGGTTGTGAAAATACTGCGCTAACAGCGCAAAATATCGAAAAGTCGGATGATATAGCCATGCAACGTAAAGAATTTACTGCGCTTAGCACAGATGTTATAAGTCTTTTCAAACATGCAGAACTAACCGAAGGAACTATTTACGTTCAACATTGCCCTATGGCTAACAAAGGAGATGGTGGTGATTGGCTAGCTTCGGAGAAAAAAATCCAAAACCCTTACTACGGTTCGGAGATGATGGAGTGTGGCGCAGTTTTAGAAGAGATTAAAACCAAATAAGAGCCACAAATAAATTACACGTTTTTGCCAAATTTAACAGCAACTTAACAGCATAGTTTGCGCAAAAAACCTATTTTTAAAACAGATTAACTATTTTTGTTATTTATATAAAACTATAATATATGTCAGCTATTGCAGAGATTAAGATAGACGGTAAAACTTATGAGTTTCCGGTGATTACGGGAACTGAAGGTGAGAAGGCCATCGATATTTCAAAATTGAGAGATTTAACAGGTCACGTAACTTTAGATTTTGGTTATAAAAATACAGGCGCTACAAAAAGTGCCATTACGTTTTTAGATGGAGAAGAAGGAATATTAAAATATCGTGGCTATCCAATTGAAGAATTAGCTGAAAAAGCATCTTTCCTAGAAGTTGCGTACTTGTTAATCTATGGTGCATTGCCTACAAAAGAACAGGCAGATAAATTCCAAAGTGATATTAGCATGCACACTTTGATTCATGAGGATATGAAGAAATTTTTTGATGGTTATCCTTCAAAATCTCATCCAATGGCTCAATTATCTTCGTTAGTTTGTTCACTTTCTACTTTTTATCCAGAAAGTTTAGAGGCAAATCAATCTGAAGAGCAAAAAAACGAAACCATTATTAAAATGTTAGCCAAAATGACAACCATTGTCGCTTTCATCTACAAAAAATCTTTAGGACATCCACTTATTTATCCTAAAAACAAATACGATTACATTACCAACTATTTATGGATGACTTTCGGTCAGCGTACGGAAGATTTTGAACCGAATCCAAAAATCGTTAGTGCCATGAATAAATTACTAATCCTTCATGCAGACCACGAGCAAAATTGTTCAACTTCTACGGTTAGAATTGTAGGTTCGTCAGACTGTAATCTTTACGCTTCTATTTCGGCAGGTATTTCTGCACTTTGGGGACCACTACACGGTGGGGCAAACCAGGCGGTGATCGAAATGCTAGAGAAAATTAAAGAAGATGGTGGCGACACTGACAAATGGATTGCAAAGGCTAAAGACAAAAACGATCCTTTCCGTATGATGGGCTTTGGACACCGTGTGTACAAAAACTTTGATCCGAGAGCTAAAATTATTAAAAAAGCTTGCGATGATATTTTAGAAAGTTTAGGTATCAACGATCCAGTATTAGAAATTGCTAAAAAATTAGAACAAGCAGCTTTAACAGATCAATATTTTATCGATCGTAAATTATATCCAAACGTAGATTTTTATTCAGGTATTATTTACAGAGCTTTAGGTTTCCCATCAGAGATGTTTACTGTACTTTTCGCCTTAGGTCGCTTACCAGGATGGATTGCACAATGGAAAGAAATGAGAGAGAACAAAGAACCTATCGGTAGACCACGTCAAATATACGTTGGCGATGTAGATAAGCATATGTAATACATACCAATAAAATAGTTAAAGCCATTGCAATTTTGCATTGGCTTTTTTGTTTGCCGTCGTTTTTTGAAAAGATCGGTTTTGTAGCTCTTGGCGAAATTTGTCCCGCTGTACATTATACTCCCAATGAAAAATTGGGAGCTGTCATTTCCATCGGGTTTATCTTTAAAAGGTAACTGTGCTTGGCTACCAACAACCTCTCGTAGCAGTAGTAAAGCCACAACAATAAACGGGATTGAAGCGACATCCTTTTTTAATATGAGCCTGGGTCAAGGGGCAAAGGAAGTTAAAAAAGATATAGCAAAAAGCCCGATTAACGCTGATAGTAGCATTAACCGGGCTTTTCTAAAATTAAATATTCTGCTAAGTCATGGCAAAACTAACTAACATAATAACCAATAAACAAATAGTGAAAACGGTTATGTAACAAAAGTTTAGAAAAAATATTTTTAATATAGTTACCCAGCGTGAGCTACCATAAAAAGTACGCAATGAACGATAAATATACCAAACCACGTAAAAAAAGCATGCGGTAGCCAAAATTCCGTTTATAGGGAAGAATAACTTAAATACCCACTGTAATGCCATAGTAAACAGCACAGCCAAGAATAATGCGGAGTGTACGTGGAAAGAGTAGATTAAGTGCTCGTAGTAATATTTGTCTTTGTTGATGTAAACTAGCTTTAAAATTAATGCAAATAATGGCAGTAACAAAAACATCATTTTGGGCACATTATGTAATAAGCCCTCTACAAATTTCTGTTGCGGATTTTCGTATTGGTTTATTTCTATAAATCTTTTAACCACGTAATGCTTTACAAAGCCATCTCTGTCTTTTTTGGGAAGAGCCGCTTGTTTGTTTTCGTAGGCTAGAACAGTACTGTCTAAACTAGACCAAGACTCTCTGCCAAATTTAAGTTTGCTTACTCCTTTATTCTTCTTAGTGTTTTCAACAGTGTCTTTTGCAATTTCTTCTCTAGCCTCGTTAAGAATACTATCTCTAAGTTTGTTGCCACCAGGAATATACTTCAGGTTTTCTTCTACAGTAGCTAGCGCTATACTGTCTTGCTGTTTTTTAGAAAGCTGGGTAGTTTCTACAACTTTTTCTTTTTTACCTTCTTTTATTTTACCACCTAAAGTAAATAGAAAGAAAACAATACTTACAAAAATATATAAGCGAATAGGGTGGATGAAAGATACCCTTTTACCTGCTACATACTGTTTTGTAAGTTCACCAGGTTTTAGCAAAAGCGGTTTTAAAGTGCCAAAGAACTTATTCTCGAAATGGAAATAATCTGCAATGGCGTGTGCTACCATGTGCATAGCATCTTCTTTAACTACGATGTTTTCCTGTCCGCAATGCGGGCAAAAATGTTCTTCGACAATGTGGCCGCAATTAAGGCAATCTTTTTCTTTTCTAAGTTTACTAGATGACATTGTAGGTACCGGCTAAAATTAATGGGTGATTGCTTCTATTGCCTTTTCTTGGGCTTTAGTATGTTTATGCTTAAAAAATATCATGAAAAGAACAGTAATTATCAAAGCATAAATAGTAAATGCTAACCAGATGTTATGCCAATCTTTTACGTCTAATGCTCTACTTAAATTGCCGTTTTCTAAAACTGAAATTCCTTTTTCACTTAAAAAGTTTAATAAGTGTTTATCGGTAGAAGTTGCATTAACGTGTGCTGCTAAAGCTTGTATATTGGTATACGATTCTGTAAAATATTTTTGGATCATCCAGCCAGAAATAACACTACCCAATACAGCTCCAAAGCCGTTGGTCATCATCATAAATAAACCTTGTGCAGACGAACGTGTTTTTGGGGTAGTTGAGGTTTCTACGAATAAAGAGCCAGAAATGTTAAAGAAATCAAAAGCCATTCCGTAAACTACGCATGAAAGTATGATCATCCATAAGTTGCCAGAAGGATCGCCGTAGGCAAATAAACCGAAGCGGAAAACCCAAGCCAACATGGCAATTACCATTACCTTTTTAATACCAAAACGTTTTAAGAAAAATGGGATTGCTAAAATAAATAACGTCTCGGAAACCTGAGAAATAGACATTATTATGGTAGAATATTTAATTACAAATGATTCTGCGTAAACTGGAAGTAATTTAAACTCATCCAAAAAAACATCGCCATAAGCATTGGTTAATTGTAAAGCTCCGCCCAAAAACATAGAGAATACAAAAAACAAAGCCATTTTATAGTTGGCAAATAATTTGAAAGCATCTAAACCAAATTTCTGCATTAATGTAGACTTCTCTTCTAATGAATTAGAAGGTGGGCACTTTGGTAAGCTAAAAGCGTAAATGCCTAATGCTAAGGCACCAATACCAGCTATATAAAACTGGTTTGCACTTGCTTTGCTTTCGGTTAAATTGGTCATCCACATGGCAGCAATAAAACCAATTGTACCCCAAACCCTTATTGGTGGAAAGTCTTTTACTAAATCTAAATTGTTAGATTTTAAGGTAGAGTAGGAGATTGAATTACTTAATGAGATAGTTGGCATGTAAAAACACATGGCTAAGAATATAGTCCAGAAGAAAGCATTTGGTGTTTCTACTTGCGGTATGTAAATTAGCGTACAAGCGTAAAGTATGTGAAGTATTGCATAAAGTTTCTCTGCATTTATCCATTTATCGGCAATAATACCGGTAATAGTTGGCATAAATAAAGACGCAAAACCCATTGTGGCAAAAATTAGCCCAAATTGTGCACCGTCCCATTGTTTAGTTCCAAACCAATAATTTGCAATGGTGATAAGCCAAGCTCCCCACACAAAAAATTGCATAAAACTCATCAGAGTTAAGCGAAACTTAATATTCATAAAAATGTTTTTGTTGTTTAGTTTTGTAGCCGTAAGTTATCATTAATTTGAAATAATAACGATAACGATGTCAAATAAATGAAGGAGCAAATTTGCTCATAATTTAAGGCCATATGGTTTTAGGCATTTCTCCTAGCAATTTCGTCTCTAATTCTTGCGGCTTTTTCGTAAGCTTCTTCTGCTAAAGCTTCTTCAAGTTTTTGCTGAAGTTCTTCTGTAGATAAAGATTGATAACCAGACACAGGAATGGAAGTTTGCATATCTTCAGAGCTATGCTCTTTTGTAATTGCATCCATATTTTCCAAAAACAGAAAATCATTTCCTTCAATTACAATTCCTGCAGATGATAAAATAAATTCGTAGGTATAAATAGTAGCATTGAACCTAACTGCTAATGCAATTGCATCTGATGTACGTGCATCAATTTCTTGGGTATTTTGACCATCAGTGCAAATTAATTTAGCGAAAAATACACCATCAACTAAGTTGTATATAATTATTTCAGAAATTTCAATGTTATATATGTTAGCGAAACTTTTAAAAAGATCATGCGTTAATGGACGCGTAGGGGTCATCTTTTCTATTTCTATTGCAATTGCTTGAGCTTCAAATGCACCAATAATTATGGGTAAACGTCGTCTACCGTTCACTTCGCCTAAAACTAAGGCATAAGCACCAGATTGTGTTTGGCTATAGGATAAACCTACTATATCAAGTTTTACTTTTTTCATATTTATAAATAAAAACCTCGTAGGTTTTAAAACCCACGAGGTTTCTTGTAAAACTATCCTTTGTGTGCTTTTAAAGCAGCGATAATTTTTGGAACAACTTCAAAGGCATCACCAACAATTCCGTAATCTGCAACTTTAAAGAAAGGTGCTTCTGGATCTTTGTTAATTACAACAATAACTTTTGATGAACTTACACCAGCCAAATGCTGTATAGCGCCAGAAATACCAATAGCGATGTATAAATTTGGACTAATTGCAATACCGGTTTGGCCAACGTGTTCTGAGTGTGGTCTCCAATCTGCATCAGAAACTGGTTTAGAACATGCCGTAGCAGCGCCTAATAAATCTGCTAATTCTTCAATCATTCCCCAGTTTTCCGGTCCTTTTAAACCTCTACCTGCCGAAACAACTAATTCTGCATCTGGCAATGAGACCTTATCAGTGGCTCTAACAATTTCTTTTACAATTGCTGTTAAATCTGTAGACTTCACTTCTGGAGAGAAGCTTTCTATACTCGCATCAACAGCGTTTTCTTTTACGCCAAAAGCATTAGGATTTAAAGCGATAACCTTATTTGCAGATGTTAGTGTTGTAACTGCAAATGCTTTTCCAGAAAATGCTGTTTTTTTAACAGAAAAATCACCCTCTGTAGTTGGTATTTCGACAGCGCCATCTACTAAACCAGCTTTAAGTTTTACTGCAATACGAGGTGCTAAACCTTTTCCAGAAAAAGAGTTAGATAGTACAACTAAATCAGCATTCTCTTTTTTGGCAGCCTCAGCAATAACTGAAGCGTAAGCTTGGTTAACAAAGTTTTTAAGTTGATCGTTTGCTACGTTTAAAACTTTTGAAGCACCATATTTACCTAACTCTTTTAAATCTCCTTCAGCAACATTGCCTATTGAAATAGCGGTTAAGTTTGTGCTCTGACTGTCTGCGATTGCTTTTGCATACGAAACGGCTTCAAAAACTGATTTCTTGAACTTTCCGTCAACTTGTTCTACATATACTAATACTGACATATATAATTTATTTCCTTAACAGGATTTTAGTAAAATTTATTCTTTGATTGTTAAATTTCCCCTTAGGGATTTACGGGCTTATATAACCTTTGCTTCGCTATGCAATAAGCCAATTAATTCTTCGGCGGTATCTGCGTTTATTAACTTTACCGTACCACGGGGAGCAGGCGTTTCGAACTTGGTTACTTTAGCCAATTCGTCAACAGCTACAGCTTCTACTACAGTTAAAGGTTTTGTACGAGCAGACATAATTCCTCTCATATTTGGTATTTTAGGCTCAGCAGTACCTTCTGCGCAACTTGCAACAAATTTTCCTGTAACAGTAACCACTTCTTTACCACCTTCAATTTCTCTCTCTATAGTGGCAGTTGTTCCATCGTAATCTAATTTTTTGATAATGGAAATAGATGGAATATCTAAAAATTCGCCAATCATTGCAGCAACTTGAGATCCGTTGTAATCAATAGATTCTCTGCCACATAAAATGATGTCGAACTCATTTGCTTTAGCATACTCTGCAATTTGAAAAGCTGTAAAATAAGCATCTCTTGGAGTTCCGTTTACACGAACAGCATCATCTGCGCCAATAGCAAGTGCTTTTCTAATGGTAGGTTCTGTAGCGCTTTCGCCAACATTTATAACCGTAACCGTTCCTTTCCCACCTTCACAAAGTTCAATTGCTCTAGATAAAGCAATCTCATCATAAGGGTTTACAATAAATTGCACTCCTGCAGTATTGAATTGTGTATTATCGTTGGTAAAAGTTATTTTTGTCGTCGTGTCTGGCACGTTACTAATACAAACTAATATTTTCATATGTATATATTTGATTAAAGGTAATTGGAATCAAAATTATCAACACAACTATGGTTCCATTAAATTGTCTTTGTGCAAATCTAATTAAAAAAGCAGGGAATTAAAATGCAAAACACTCGATTAGCTAAGTTATTGGAATTTTTAAAGAGCGAACCTAACGATAGCTTTATTTTATACGCATTAGCTACAGAATACAACTCATTAAATGACAAAGAAAATGCATTTACTTACTATTTAAAATTGGTAAACGAGCATCCTAACTACGTTGGTACGTACTATCATTTGGGTAAGTTATACGAAAAAGAAGGCAATACAGACGAGGCAATTTTAATCTATAAAAAAGGGATGGAGATTGCTCGCGGAAAAAGAGATATGCATGCTTTTTCTGAGCTACAAGGCGCCTATAATTCTGCTGCTGGCTTAGATTATGAAGACGACTAGAAACAATATCTAAACCACCGCCAAAATGACTAACAGGCAACTCTTGTTTATTAGAAATGTATTCTTTTTTACGTTTACTGCTTTTGGTGGTGCGCAAGCGCACATATCTTTATTGCTTCGCTATTTCGTAAAGTCTACACGTTTTGTGTCTGAAGAAGATTTGTTGGAATTGAACGCCTTAGCTCAAGTTTTACCTGGCCCGGCTTCCACGCAAACATTAGTGGGCATTGGTTATAAAGTTGGGGGTTTAAAGCTTGCAATTGTTACGTTTTTAATTTGGATAATTCCATCAGCAGCCATAATGACCTTGGCGGCGATTAGCTATGCGCTACTAGATCAAAAGCAGCGTTTTACCGATGTATTAGAATTTATTCACCCAATTGCTTTAGGTATTGTAGCTTATGGCGCTTATAATTTGGGGCAAAAGGTTTTAAAAAACGAGATTTCCATTCTACTGGCTATTGGTGCTGTAGTAGCCACATTGGTGTTAAAAAATGCTTACGTATTTCCTTTATCTATTTTAATAGGAGGAATCGTTTCTTCGGCGATTGGTACGCCTAAGGAAGAAACGGATATTAGAGTTCGTTTATTTTCTAATATTAATCCAAGGAAGTTAAGTTATTTCATTGGCGTTCTTTTACTTATGGGTGCTTTAGGGGCGCTCATTAACCGTACATCGCCATTTAGTTTACCGATTAGACTTTTTGAGAATTTTTACCGAAACGGAATGTTTGTTTTTGGAGGCGGACAAGTTTTGGTTCCTTTAATGTTTACCGAATTTGTACAAATGAAACAATATTTGTTGCAATCAGATTTTATATCTGGCTTTGCTTTGCAACAAGTTTTACCTGGCCCAACTTTCTCCTTTACGAGTTATTTAGGTGCCTTAAGTATGAAACAGGGTGGTTATGGGATTTTGGGTCAGTCTTTTGGTGGTTTGTTAGCTGTACTTGGCATTAACTTACCCGGCCTAATTCTTGTGCTTTTTATTGTTCCTTTTTGGGATGATCTAAAAAAGATAACCAGAATAAAAAAATCGTTATCTGGAATTAATGCGGTAAGTGTAGGTTTTATAATCGCAGCGTTTATATTGCTGGCAAAGCCGATAGGGTTTCAACCGTTACCAATATTTTTAATAATAGGTACGTTTTGTATATTGAATTTTACAAAAATAAGCCCGCCATTTATTATTTTGGCAGGCATACTTTTAGGCTATTTTATTTAATATTGGCTAATTAAAACGGTGGTTCATCATCCGTAAAATCATCCATTTTAGATGGTCTGATGATAACATTTCCGTCTGGCTTATCGAAACTCGCCGAAGGTGCCATCGAACTCTCTGCAGAGAAACTGTTTTGACCCATAAAATCGCTTTCTAAATCAGCAAACTTAACGTATTTACCAATAAAGCGTAAAGGAACAATTCCTGTTTCACCATGACGGTTTTTTCCTATGATTACCTCACCAACACCAGCGTTCGAACGTCCGTTCTCATCTTCTGTAATACCATAATATTCTGGTCGGTATAAGAAAAGCACCATATCCGCATCCTGCTCAATAGATCCAGATTCACGTAAATCTGATAGCATTGGCCTTTTACCATTCTGACCAGGTCTGCTTTCCACCGCTCTACTTAATTGAGACAGTGCCAATACAGGAACTTCCAATTCTTTAGCCACAGATTTTAGCGCTCTGGAGATACTACCAATTTCCTGCTCACGGTTACCGCCACCTTCACCTTTACCATGCATTAACTGCAAGTAATCGATAATAATCATCTGTATATCGTACTGCGATTTTAAACGACGGCATTTAGCTCGAAACTCAAAAATGTTCAAAGCAGGTGTATCATCAATTAGAAGAGGAGCTTCCGTTAAAGTGCCAATTTTGCTATGCAATTGTTGCCATTCCCATTCTGCCAGGTTTCCTTTTCTAATTTTCTCCTGCTCAATTTCCGTTTCACCAGAAATTAAACGATTAACCAATTGTACCGACGACATCTCTAGCGAGAAAACAACTACGGGTTTTTTAAAGTCAACCGCTGCGTTTCTTGCACAAGTTAGTACAAAGGCGGTTTTACCCATTGCAGGGCGGGCTGCAATAATAACCAAATCAGATTTTTGCCACCCACCGGTAATTCTATCTAAATCTGTAAAGCCAGACGGAACACCAGTTAAGCCGTCAGTTTTTGTTCTCAACTCTTCTAAGGTTGCTAAAGATTGTTTAACAATCTCATCCATTTTCTGCGTATCTCTACGTAAGTTGTTTTGTGCAATATCAAACAGGTTTTTCTCTGCATGATCGAGCAAATCGAAAATGTCTGTAGTATCTTCGTAGGCGTTAGTTATAATTTCTGTAGAAATTCTGATTAGTTCTCGCTGTATATATTTTTGAGAAATAATACGAGCATGATACTCGATATTGGCTGCAGAAACAACACGGTTAGTTAAATTTGTAATATAATAAGCACCACCAATAATTTCTAAAGTGCCATTGGTACGCATTTCAGAAGTTACGGTTAAAATATCAACTGGCTTAGATTTTTGAAATAACTGTTGTATAGCTTCAAAAATTTTCTTGTGCGCCTCGTTGTAAAAAACTTCTGGTTTTAAAATATCAATAACGGTAGACAAAGCATCTTTCTCCAACATTAATGCACCTAAAACCGCTTCCTCTAAATCTGTTGCCTGAGGTGGAATTTTGCCCATCGAGTTAAAAGAACTTGATAATCTGCTCTTTCTTGCCGAGGTAGTAAATTTTCCCTGTCCCTGTTGTTCGTTATCGTTATTCATAACCCCAAAATTATGCAAAAGAAAGGGTCTATTTTCATTTTCTTTTAAACAAGCTGTTAATATAATAAGTTGCATTTTTGCTGTTGTTTTAACAACTTATAGTCTTTTGTAAACATTAAAATGTTAATAAGCTTTTGTGCAATTACAATAAAAATATTTAGTTTACTTTTGTGCCACAATAAAAAGTATGGATAATTTTAGGAGACCGCAACGCGTAAAAGAAAACAATGAGTTTGTTTTTGGTATTAGAGCCGTAATTGAAGCTATTAAAGCTGGAAGAGATATTGAAACTATTTATCTGCAACGCGGACTTTCGGGGGATTTGTTTACCGAGCTTAAGTCGCTTTTGCACGGCACATTAATTCCCTTAAGTGTAGTGCCGGTTGAGAAACTTAACCGCATGTCTCAAAAAAATCATCAGGGCGTTATAGCAGTTATATCTCCAATTACTTATCAGAATATAGAAGACATAATACCTGCAGTTTTCGAAAGTGGCGAAACACCCTTTATTTTAGTTTTAGATAGCGTTACCGACGTTAGAAACATGGGGGCTATTGCTCGTACTGCCGCTTGTGCTGGCGTTCATGCCATAGTTGTACCATTAAAAAATGCAGCCCAAATTAATGCCGATGCTATTAAAACTTCGGCAGGGGCCTTGTTTAATATTCCAATTTGCCGACATAATAATTTACATAAAACTTGTTTGTTTCTACAAGAAAGCGGATTGCAGATTGTAGCATGCACAGAAAAAACAAACGATTTAATTTATACTCCAGATTACACGTTGCCAACCGCAATTGTAATGGGCTCTGAAGATGAAGGCATTTCTAACGAATTATTACGAGTAGCAAACCATTTGGCTAAAATACCAATGGCCGGAAAAATCGAGTCGTTAAATGTTTCTGTTGCTGCAGGTGTAATTTTATACGAGGCTATTAGACAAAGACAATAGCACTTTTACTTGAAGCGCAGTTTTAGTTCAATTATTAAAGTGTCCTCCGGCTTTACACTATATGCCCGATGAAAAATCGGGCTATGCCGTTTCAATCCGGGCTAATGATGATAGGCGGTGCATATAATCCGGGTTTTATTTACTGAGCGTTAAAAATTAAACCCGACATACGCGTAAATACCCGATTTAAGCATGGACTATAGTTTTATAGGTTTGCTTACTTTTTTTACGGGTTTTTTCGGGGATTGAAGTATTGGCGGGACTCGTTTTGCCAAGCGCCACCAATACTGTTTTTCTGAAAATATTAAATAAATTTTCCGCCGAATTTCGATTTTACATCAGCAACTATGTTTTTAACGTTTTGTTCTTCGGAACGTGGGCAAATTAATAGCGTGTTATTTGATTCTACTACGATATAATTGTGTAGACTCTGCAAAATTACCAGTTTGTTGCTCGGTACATTTACCATGCAATTAGAAGAATCGAACATCATTACCTGATCTGATGGAATAACAGCGTTACCAACGTAGTCCTTTTCGGCCATTTCATATATAGATGCCCAAGTACCTAAATCAGACCACCCGAAATCTGCTGGCAAGACATAAACGTTCGTAGCTTTTTCCATGATAGCAAAATCGATGGAGATATTGGTGCATTGCAAGTATGCGTTGGCTATAAACTTAACTTCATTTTCTGTATTGTAAAAAGCATTTCCTTGCACAAAAATCTCATGCATATCTGGCAAATGTTTCTCAAAGGCTTGGTTTATCGCTTTTGCCGACCAAATGAAAATGCCTGCATTCCAAAGAAAATCGCCGCTTTTAACAAACGTTTGCGCCAATTCTAAGTTTGGTTTTTCGGTAAATGTTTTAACCTTGTGAATTAATTCGTCTGATGGTAACACCTCGTCTACATATTGGATGTAGCCGTAGCCGGTATCTGGTCTGTTTGGTTTAATGCCAAGTGTTATAAGTACATTATTATGTGCAGCAGCCTGGATAGAATGATTTAACGCATCTATAAAACCTTGCTGGTTTGCTATGGTATGATCTGATGGAGCTACAATAATTACGGCATCTGGATTTAGCTCGGCAATTTTCATAGATCCGTATGCGATACAAGGTGCAGTATTACGCATAATTGGTTCAGCTAAAATCTGGTTTGCACCAATGCTTGGAATTTGTTCCTTAACCAAATCAACATAAATATCGTTTGTTACAATAAAAATATTTTCTGGCGGACAAATTTGAAGGAATCTATCGTATGTACTTTGAATAAGTGTTTTTCCGACACCAAAAAAATCTATAAATTGTTTAGGAAACTCTGTTCTACTTACTGGCCAGAAGCGGCTTCCGACACCACCGGCCATTATTAAAGCGTAATTATTCTTATTCATGTAAACAAATATAGTTTTATTTCAATTATCATCTTAAACAAATGGTCATTCAAATGTATCATTCTTATTAGTTGTAATGCCAATAAGATTTTATTGTTGCTACCAAGTTGATAATGCAATTAGCTTAACAATTTTAACGATAAACAGTTTTTTGTTTCTTTAGCCTACGATACTAATTTTTTAATTTTATAATAAAATAGTAGATTGTTAAGTTACTTTATAAGTGCAACAAGAAGTTTAAACATGTTTTTCGTTGAATACAATTCGTGCAGGTAAATTTTAGCGATTATAGTGGATGATGCTACTTGGTAGCACAATATTGTCTATTTAAAATAAACTGGGTAGATGTATCGGATTTTTACTTTTTAAACAGAATTTTTTAGTATATTAATACTTTAATTAACTCAAAATTATGTTATTTTGAACAATAATAACACACAATATCTGAGACAAAAAATGGACGTTAAAAAGTCGTTGTTTGACAACCTACAAACTTTTTTCGGTTTTGATAATTTTAAGGGAGACCAAGAGCCCATCATTACCAATATTTTAGAGGGAAAAAACACGTTTGTAATTATGCCAACCGGTGGTGGCAAATCTATTTGTTATCAATTGCCGGCCTTAATGAGCGAAGGAACAGCGATTGTAATATCGCCTTTAATTGCGCTAATGAAAAACCAAGTAGACCAACTTAGGGCTTTTGGTGGAAGCGACAGTATAGCACACTTTCTAAATTCGTCTTTAAACAAAACCGAAATTACACAGGTAAAAACGGATTTGTTAAATGGTAGTACCAAGCTTTTATATGTTGCACCAGAGTCTTTAGCCAAACAAGAAAATGTAGATTTTTTGCGTCTGTTAAAAATATCATTTGTTGCTGTTGATGAGGCCCATTGTATTTCGGAATGGGGGCATGATTTTAGACCAGAATACCGTAAAATCAGACAAGTGATTGCCGGTTTGGGAGATAATATTCCTGTTATTGCATTAACCGCTACAGCAACGCCCAAGGTACAACAAGACATTATAAAAAACCTGCAAATGACAGATGCGACATTGTTCAAATCGTCATTTAACAGACCAAATCTATTTTATGAAATACGCCCAAAAAAGGATGTAATAAAAGAGATTATCAGGTACATTAAATATAATACCGGTAAATCTGGAATTATATACTGCTTAAGTCGCAAAAAGGTAGAAGAGGTTGCCGAGAGCTTAAATTTAAACGGCATCAAGGCATTACCATATCATGCTGGTTTAGAACCAAAAGTTAGGGCCGAAACGCAAGATAAGTTTCTGATGGAGGATGCAGAAGTAATTGTAGCAACGATTGCTTTTGGAATGGGGATAGACAAACCAGACGTGAGGTTTGTAATACACCACGATATACCGAAAAGCATGGAGGGCTACTACCAGGAAACGGGCAGGGCAGGAAGAGATGGTGGAGAAGGCGTTTGCGTAGCTTTTTATGCGCAAAAAGATGTAGACAAGCTGGCTAAGTTTATGAAAGACAAGCCTGTTTCTGAACGAGAAATAGGAACTCAGATTTTAAAGGAAGTAATAGATTACGCCGAATCTGGTGTTTGCCGAAGAAAGCAGATTTTACATTACTTCGGCGAGAATTTTAATGAGACCGGCTGTAACGGCATGTGCGATAATTGTAAAAAAGCGAAGCAACAATTTGAAGCCGAAGAGCATTTGCTAACTTTTTTAAAATTTGTTCAATCTACCGGAGAGCGTTTTGACGACAGCCATTTATTAAATGTATTTATGGGCAGCGAAACTGCTCAAACCATTGCCTATGAGCAAAATAAACTTCCAGAATTTGGTTTCGGCAAGGCTGACGGCGAAATATTGTGGAAATCGTTAATTCGACAAGCTGTTTTAAATAATTTTGTGGCTAAAGATGTAGATAGCTATGGGATTTTAAAACTTACCAAAGGTGGAAGAGATTTTATTGAAAATCCATATAGCTTGAAATTTATTCTAAATGAGCTAATTGAAAATACTGCTGAGGATGACGACGAAGACGTAAAACAAGGTACTGGTGCTTTAGATACCCAATTGTTGGGTTTGCTTAAAGACTTACGTAAGAAAATAGCTAAGCAAAAAAATGTACCTCCGTTTGTCGTTTTTCAAGATCCATCTTTAGAAGAAATGTGTACGCATTATCCGATTGCTATAGATGAATTAAAACAGATATCTGGAGTTGGACATGGGAAGGCAATTAAATTTGGTAATCCCTTTATCGAATTAATCAAAAAATATGTGGAGGATAATGATATTGAGCGTCCGATTGATTTGGTGATAAAAACCCAAGCAAATAAATCGGCTCTAAAAGTTTCGATTATCCAGAATATTGATAGACAAATAGGTTTGGAAGACATTGCCCGTTCTAAAGGAATAACGTATTTTGATATTCTAAAGGAGGTTGAAGCCATCGTAAACTCTGGTACGAAGTTAAACTTATCTTATTTTGTTGATGAAGTAATTGATGAGGATAGGCAAGATGAGGTTTTCGATTATTTTAGGGCAGCAGATAATGATTCTATTGATGTGGCATTGAAAGATTTGGGCGAAACCGATTACACTAGGGAAGAAATCCAATTAATGAGGATTAAATTCATGTCTGAGCTTGGAAATTAAAGGTTGGACAAATGATAGGCAATAATATCTTTTTATCAGCCGAATGGCGAAAGCTTGCGTTAGCAAATTACGAAGTTGATAAGGAGGTGTTGGTTAAGTATTTGCCACCTTTCACAGAGCTAGACGATTGGCAAGGAAAATATTACGTTAGCTTGGTAGGCTTTATGTTTATAAATACCAAGTTGCGTGGTTTTGGAATTCCATTTCATGGAAACTTTGAAGAAGTTAACCTAAGATTTTATGTAAAATATAATGAATCTGGCGAATGGAAGCGAGGGGTTGTTTTTGTTAAGGAAATTGTACCAAAACCTGCAATAACATTTGTGGCCAACACTATTTACAAAGAAAATTATCAGACCTTAAAAATGAGTCATAAATGGGAGCAGAGCGATGATACACTTTCTGTTGAATATAGTTGGAAAAGCAAAAAATGGAATAGATTCAAAGTAATGGTTCAACCAAATGCAGAATCTATTGCAATTGATAGCGAAGCAGAATTTATTACTGAGCATTATTGGGGTTATACAAAAGTTGAGGCAAATGTAACTTCAGAATATGGGGTAGAGCATCCTAGGTGGGAAGTTTATCCAATTAACGATTACCTGATAGAAGTAGATTTTGCTGAAAACTATGGTAATGATTTTGGATTCCTAAACCAAAGAAAACCAAATTCTGTTATGCTTGCCGAAGGATCGGAAATTAGAGTTTTGAAGGGGAAAAAGATTAGGAACTAAATCCTGTGGTAATCGCCACGCCATTTTTTACCGCTAACTTTATATCTTTTGGAGAAAGATTTTCCTTCAAGGCTCTATCAACTAGTAGCACAAACTCATCATCTCCTGCAAAACGTAACGCTAAAATTTGTCCCATACTAAGATTACTTGGCAGCATTTTTCCAGCTAGTATGTAGTAACGTAATCTTTCATCGGCTCTTGCTGCTCGGTCTTGCGCCTTAATGGCATTCATCCTTGCAAATATTAATGCTGATGTAATAAGTATAAAGGCAAGAACTAACAAAAAATTAATTAGGCCGAAATTACCCTTGAATAAACAATAAACCGATAAACCAATGCCAATTACAGCTAACGGTATTGCAACAAAGTGAAATAACGGATTAAACCTTACATGGTTATTATAATTTTGAGCCATATTATGTTTTTGTAATTTTAAATTCAGTTCGTCTATTTTCTTTTCTGCCTTGCTCGGTAGAATTATCTGATTTAGGATTTGACTCTCCGTAACCTTTAAAAGTCAATCGGCGTTTATCAATGCCGTTTTTAACCAAAAAATCTAACACAGCCTTTGCTCTATTTTCTGATAATTTTTGATTTAACTTTTCATCGCCTACATTATCTGTATGCCCTTCAATTTCTATTTCTACACCAGTATTTGTGTTTAATAAATCAATTAAAAAATTCAGCTCTATAACCGATGGGGGCAATAAATCGAATTTATTGGTGTCGAAGAAAATATTTTGCATCGTAACTTTATTCCCCGTTTTTATCTTCTCTAAAAGTATTTCTACCTCATAAGGCTCAGATGCGCTGGCTTCTTTTAATTCAAAACGTTGCGAGTTAAACAAATATCCCTCAGCATCTACATTAAAAGAATAGTCTGAGCCGAGAGGCATTACCGCTAAAAAATCTCCAGTTTTGGCAGATGTGTAGTCGTTAAAAACAGCATGGTTATTTTTTAAATCGATGATTAGAACAGTTGCTTCCAGCAAATCTTTACTTTCTTTATCCCTAACAAAGCCTTTAACATAAGTTATAGCTTTTGGTTTAGCTACATCAGGCATTTTAAAACGATAAATGTCCAAATCGCCAAACCCACCACCTAAATTAGAAGAAAATAATCCTTCGGTTCCATCTGCAGTTACTATTAAGCCGATTTCTTCATTAAACGTATTTATGGGATAACCCATATTAACAGGAGTTGAAAAAGTACCATCATCTTTTAATCGGCTGTAGAAAATATCTTTGTCGCCAAAACCTGGCCATCCGTTAGAAGAAAAATATAAAGTTTTACCATCAGCATGCATAAAAGGTGTGTTCTCATCAAATGGCGTATTTATCTGCGGACCTAAATTTACTGGATCTGTCCACATTCCATCTTCAGTAAGCATGCTTTTCCAAATGTCATAACCACCAATACCGCCTGGTCGGTTGCTAACGAAATATAGGGTTCCCCCGTCTGGACTAATAGAAGGTTGAGATTCCCAATGTTCGGAGTTGATAATGTTGCCTAAATTTTTCGGTTTTCCCCAATCATTTCCGTCTTTATGACTTACGTAAATATCACATCTGCCTAGGCCATCAGGTCGGTTACAGCCTGTAAAAAAAAGGTATTTACCATCAGGAGATATAGACTGCGCACCTTCGTTATAGTTAACAGTATTAATTACCTTGCTCAATGATGTCGCTTTTTGCCACTCGTTGTTTTGTTTGCTAGAAATAAAAAAGTCTTCATTACCATCAACAACCCTAGTGAAAATTATGGTTTGCCCATCTGCCGTTAGTGCGGGAAAATAATCTCTGTTTTCGCTGTTTACATAAAATCCCATATTTATGGGTTCAAATTTGGTTGGCTTTCTTATAGCGTCTACCGCAAAGTCGCAATCAAGAATATATTTTTTTGTTTTCGAAATAAGATCGGTATCAGATCCAGCATAATTTTTTTGAAAGTTAATAAAGTTAACTTTTGCTTCCGCATAGTCGCCAGTAAGTAATTCGCTTTCGCCTAACACATAATAAATCCTTGCATCTATGTTAGCAGCACTGCTAACAGCCTTACGGTAATTTTCTTTTGCTTTAGGATGCGACTTCATCCTTCGATAAATATCGCCAAGCTGAATGTATGCAAACTGGAATTTTGGATCTGCTTTTACCGCCGCATCTAGATATTTAATAGCTTCGTCGTAAATGTTTTGCCTTAGGTATTGTTGGGCATCTTCGAAATTATCTTGTGCTTTTTTAACCGTCGAAACTTGCGCTTCTGAGTTTAATGCCACAAAGATTAATAAAAACGAAACAATAAACTTATTCATCAATCCATTATTTAGGTTGATGGCTAATTTAACTAAAAAATAGATTATTTACGGGATGTTAAGGAATTTGTGCGTTTGCAATGAAATTTCCCATTTAGGATTTGCCATTACATATTCTACAATTAATGGCGTCATTGTGCTGGCTTTAGACCACTCTGGTTGTAGGTACAATTTACAGTTTGGCGAAACTGTTTCTGCGTATTTCTCTGCCCACTCAAAATCGCTTTTATTAAAAACTATCACTTTTAACTCGTTCGCAAAGGCGGTAATATCTGGCCTAGGTGCTTTAAATTTTTTAGGAGATAAACAAATCCAATCCCAAGAGCCAGAAAGGGGGTAAGCGCCAGAAGTTTCTATAAAGGTTAAAATATTTTTTTCTTGAAGCTTTTTAGTAAGATAATCAAGATTGTAAATAAGTGGCTCTCCACCGGTAACAACCACAGCTTTTCCCGGAAAGGTGGCTGCTTTAGCAACGATATCATCTGTATTTGTAAGTGGATGTAATTCTGCATCCCAACTTTCTTTAACATCACACCAATGACAACCAACGTCACAACCACCTAAGCGAATAAAATAAGCCGCTTTCCCGGTATTAAATCCTTCGCCTTGTATGGTGTAAAATTCTTCCATTAATGGAAGTAGTGTGCCGTCTTCTGGTATATTGTGTGCCATTTTGTAAATTAGAGCGCAAATATACACATTCAACACAGCACAAAAGATGATTTGGGTAAAGGTTTTGTCAAAACAAGAATTGGAACGGGCAGATTTTATAGAGACTTTGAAAGTTGACGGTAAGAAAATATGTTTAGTTAAAAACGATGGAAACTATTACGCAACCCAATATAGTTGTCCGCATGCCGGAGGAGTCTTGAGTGGTGGTTGGTGCAAAAATGGAAATATTGTTTGCCCTATACACCGGTATGAATACAGCCTAAGTACAGGCCGGGGCGCAAAAGGACAGGGCGATTATATCGATATCTATCCAACGGAAATAAAGGAAGACGGACTTTATGTAGGGCTAAAGCAAAGCTGGATAAGAAAATTGTTTTCTTAACTAGAAGGGGCAATCATCGAAACGGATAATAGCCCCAGTTAAATAGTTGTCTATCGGTATTCGGCCTTAAGAATATATTTCGCCTTTGGCAGATGCTAGCGTATTTTTTAGCAGACCCACAATTGTCATTAAACCTACACCGCCCGGCACGGGGGTAATCCAAGATGATTTTGGAGCAACATTTTCAAAATCTACATCACCGTAAAGTTTAAAACCAGATTTAGTTTCTGTTGATGTTTCTCTATTTATACCCACATCTATAATAATTGCACCTGGCTTAACCATATCAGCGGTAACAAAGTTTTTTCTGCCAATTGCGGCTACAACTATATCGCCTTGCAAAACCATTTCTTTTAAGTTTTTAGTTTTACTATGCGTAAGCGAAACCGTACAATTACCCGGATTAGCATTGCGAGCCATTAAAATACTCATTGGGCTGCCTACTATATTACTTCTGCCTACAACTACACAGTGTTTTCCGGTTGTATCAATATTATAAGCTTGTAGCATCAACAAAATACCATAAGGCGTTGCTGGAATGAAACAAGGTAAATTGCGCATCATTCTACCTAAATTCACAGGGTGAAAACCATCAACATCTTTACGATAATCGATTTTCTCTGTTACTTTCTCGGGGTCGATATGCTTTGGTAAAGGCAACTGAACGATCAATCCATCAACATCAGCATCTGCATTAATTTCTTCGATCTTGGCTAAAAGCTCTGCTTCAGTAACTGTATTATCATATCTAAACAACGACGATTTAAATCCAACTTTTTCGCAGTTTTTCATCTTACTGGCTACGTAAGTTTCGCTACCACCATCATTACCAACCAAAATAGCTACTAAATGAGGCTTACGTCCACTTTGTGCTAAAAAAGACGCTGCTTCTGTAGCTATTTCATTTTTTATTTTTTCTGATGCGAATTTGCCGTCGAGTAGTTGCATTATAAGTATCTAGTAGTTAGTAATCAGTATTTAGATAGGTGAGTGGTGTTGTAAATACCACCTACTATATTCTAATAATTGTTTTAATCTAATTTTAAAACCGCCATAAATGCCGTTTGCGGAATCTCTACGTTTCCAACCTGGCGCATACGTTTTTTACCTTTTTTCTGTTTTTCAAGTAATTTACGTTTACGAGAAATATCTCCACCGTAACATTTAGCAGTAACATCTTTACGTAAGGCACTCAATGTTTCGCGGGCTATAACCTTAGCCCCGATAGAAGCTTGTATTTTAATCTCAAATTGCTGACGAGGAATTAATTCTCTCAACTTTTCGCAGATTTTTTTACCAAAATCATAAGCATTACTACGGTGAATTAATGAAGACAAGGCATCTACTGGTTCATCGTTTATCAACATGTCTAAACGTACCAAATCAGATTTTCGGTAACCGACTTGATGATAATCGAACGAAGCATAGCCCTTTGAAATTGTTTTCAATTTATCGTAGAAATCGAATACAATTTCACCCATTGGCATTTCGAAAACTAACTCAACTCTATCAGACGTTAGGTAGGATTGGTTTACAATTGTTCCTCTTTTTTGGATACAAAGTGACATTACTGGTCCAACAAAATCTGCCTTGGTAATAATATTTGCTTTGATAAACGGTTCTTCAACAGAATCTAATTTACTTGGATCAGGCAAATCAGACGGATTATTTACAAAGATTTCTTCGCCTTTGGTGGTGTGGGCAATATAGGATACGTTAGGAACCGTGGTAATTACCGTCATATCAAATTCACGCTCCAAACGCTCTTGAATGATCTCCATGTGCAACATTCCTAAGAATCCGCAACGGAAACCAAAACCTAAGGCAGCAGAACTTTCTGGTTCGAAAACGATCGAAGCATCATTCAATTGCAACTTGTGCATGGCTTCTCTAAGTTCTTCAAACTCATCAGTATCAACAGGATATATACCTGCAAATACCATTGGTTTTACTTCTTCAAATCCTTGAATTGCATCTAATGATGGTCTTGCGGTAGTGGTAATCGTATCACCAACTTTTACTTCACGAGCTTCTTTAATTCCAGAAATGATATAACCTACATCTCCCGTTTTAACAGAACTTCGTGGCGACATATCCAATTTCAAAATACCAACCTCATCTGCTAAGTATTCCTTGCCAGTATTGATGAATTTTACCTTGTCGCCTTTTTTAATTTCGCCATTAACTACTTTATAATAAGCAATAATTCCTCTGAACGAGTTAAAAACACTATCGAAAATTAAGGCTTGCAAAGGTGCTTCGGGGTCGCCAACCGGTGCAGGAACCCTATCTACAATAGCTTGTAGGATTTCTGGAATGCCCATGCCTGTCTTGCCGGAAGCGGGAATAATTTCATCGCGTTTACACCCAATTAAATCAATAATTTGGTCTTTAACTTCCTCTGGCATTGCGCCAGGCAAATCCATTTTATTTAAAATAGGTATAATTTCTAAATCATGCTCTAGAGCCAAGTATAAGTTAGAAATTGTTTGGGCTTGTATACCCTGCGAAGCATCTACAATTAGCAATGCGCCTTCACACGCAGCAATAGAACGAGAAACTTCGTAAGAAAAATCTACGTGACCCGGAGTGTCAATTAAGTTAAAAACATACTCTACATCTTCAACTTTAAAGTTCATCTGTATAGCATGACTTTTAATCGTTATTCCACGCTCACGTTCCAAATCCATATTATCAAGCAATTGTGCTTGTGCCTCACGCTGAGAAATTGTGGCTGTATATTCTAATAACCTATCGGCTAAAGTACTTTTACCGTGGTCGATATGTGCAATTATGCAGAAATTACGTATGTTCTTCATCTTTGTGCAAAGATATGCTTTTAAAGGTAAAATGGAAAAGGTAAAATATAAGGTCAGCACACGCACAATTCCATTCAAAATATTTTAAAAAGCTACATGCTGCAAGCGTATAGCATAGTTTGGTTTTATGCTATGCTTTTTTGGATGTATTTATTAAATTAACCAGTTATACAACCAAGTAAATTCAATTAACTTTAATTTCACAGAAATTCCCAAAAATATAGCGTCTCAATCGGATTAAGAATGCAAAAGACTTGCAATTCTTTACGTTGTTTAAACGAAAAAGCCTCAGAGAAATCTGAGGCTTTATGTGATCCCGCTGGGATTCGAACCCAGGACCACTACATTAAAAGTGTAATGCTCTACCAGCTGAGCTACGGAATCATTTAAAGTTTTTCGCTGTGCGTTTCCCTTTAAAGTGATGCAAATATAGGGTTAACATCAACTTAATGCAAAGTTTTTTTTGTTTACGAACGTAGTTTATTGATTTATAAGGGAATTAATTATTTTGAGCTTTCAAAATAAACTTAAAAACACCGAAAAATTGTGGTTGTGTGCTGTCTTTAGCCTTATTTTTTGTAAAATTGGATACTGCAAAAAAGCTAAAATAATCGCAAAAGATAAAATTTATGAAACTAATTAGATACGGCGAGCCGGGAAAAGAAAAACCCGGGGTAATTATCAACGACGATTATTTTGATGTTTCTGAATTTGTACAAGATTATAATGAAGATTTTTTTGATAACGATGGTCTGTCGAAACTCGAATCGGTATTAGAAAATAATCAACTTAAGCAAGTTGCTATTAATGTACGTTTGGGTTGCCCAATTGCCAGACCTTCTAAAATAGTATGCGTGGGTTTAAATTATGTAGATCATGCGCAAGAAACTAATTCGCCTATACCAAAAGAGCCAATCTTATTTTTTAAATCTACAACGGCAATTGTAGGGCCAAATGATAACTTGATTATCCCGAAAGGAAGCGAAAAAACAGATTGGGAGGTAGAACTTGCTATCGTTATTTCGAAAAAGGCAAGTTACATTTCATTAGAGGAAGCTGAAGATTATATTGCCGGGTATTGTTTGGCAAATGATTATAGCGAACGTGCTTTCCAAATGGAAAGAAACGGACAGTGGACAAAGGGCAAGGGTTGCGATAGTTTTGCTCCGATAGGCCCGTATCTAGCAACTAAAGACGAAATTGCTGAAATTGGTAATCTTCGCCTTTGGCTAAAAGTTAACGGCAAGCTAGTGCAAGATGGTAATACCGCTAACCTTATCTTTAATGTGCCAACTATTGTAGCCTACATCAGCCAGTTTATGACGTTATTGCCTGGTGATATCATTTTTACAGGAACGCCTGCAGGGGTAGGTATAGGTCAGAAACCGCATCCGTGGTATTTGAAACCTGGCGATGAAATTGAGTTAGGAATTGATGGTTTAGGATCTAGTAAGCAAATCGCGGTAGCGTATAAATAAATGAAAGTAGGCCTAAAATTTTTAATCATACCTTTTTTTCTTGTGGTTAGTTTCTGCAGTGCACAAGAATTTCGTTACCTAAATAATAAATTGCCATTAGAGACAAGGGTTGAGGATTTGTTAAAACGAATGACGTTGGAGGAAAAAGCGATGCAAATGCATAACGCTACGCCGGCGGTAGAAAGGTTGAAGATACCCGCTTACGATTGGTGGAACGAAGCTTTACATGGTGTGGCAAGAGCGGGCCTAGCTACTTCGTTTCCGCAACCAATAGGCTTGGCGGCCACTTTTAACGAAAAAGGCATATTTGAAATGGGTACGGCGGTAAGCGACGAAGCGAGGGCCAAGCACCATCAATTTGCTCGAGAAGGAAAACGAGAGATTTATATGGGACTTAATTTTTACTCGCCTAACGTAAACATTTTTAGAGACCCAAGATGGGGCAGAGGACACGAAACTTTTGGCGAAGATCCATATTTAACAGGAAAACTGGGTGTAGCCTTTGTAAAAAGTATGCAAGGCGATAATCCGAATTATTTTAAAACAATAACTACAGCCAAACATTTTGCTGTACATAGCGGGCCAGAGCCACAAAGACATGAGTTTGATGCAAAACCGAACGAACGCGATTTATGGGAAACTTATCTTCCTGCCTTTAAAATGTTGGCTCAAGATGGTCATGTTTATTCATTTATGTGTGCATACAATCGGCTTTACGGCAAACCTTGCTGTAGCGATTCATTTTTGCTGAATGACATCCTTCGAAAAAAATGGAATTTTAAAGGTTTTGTAGCAACAGATTGTGGCGCCTTGTACGATTTCTACATGTTTCATAAAACTGCAACAGATAGTATAGAAGCCGTTGCACAAGCCATTAAAGCTGGTGCCGATAACCAATGCTGGGGTTATGCAAAGGCGGTTATACCTGCAATAAAACGCGGTTTGCTCAAAGAGAGCGAATTAGACACCGCAGTAGCCAGATTGCTAAGAGCTAAATTCAAACTTGGAGTGTTCGATGCCGAGAGCGATAATCCTTATTCTAAAATTCCTTATAGCGTTGTAAACAATAAAGCACATCAGCAACAAGCGTTGCAAATGGCTAGAGAAAGTATCGTTTTGCTTAAAAATGCAAAACAAACGTTACCGTTAAAGCGCAATTTAAAGAATATTGCTGTAATTGGACCTAATGCAAATGATGCCGAAATTTTACTTGGAAACTATAATGGTGAACCGGCACATGTTATATCTCCGCTCGAAGGAATAAAGAATAAATTTTCAACCAGCAACATCTTATACGCCAAAGGTTGCAACGTGATAGATACGCCAGGTTACGATAAAAAATCAGACTATGACGAAGCGATTAAAACTGCAAAACAAGCTGAGCTAATTGTATTCATAGGGGGAATTTCGCCTAGGCTAGAAGGCGAAGATTTGAAAGTAAAAGTACCAGGTTTTTTAGGAGGCGATAAAACCAATCTTGATTTGCCAATTGTACAAACCGAACTGCTTAAAGAGCTTAAAAAACTCGGCAAGCCCATTGTTTTCGTATTGCTAAACGGTAGCGCATTAAGTATTAATTGGGAAGAAAAAGAGCTAGATGCCATTGTAGAAACTTGGTACGGTGGAGAAAAGGGAGGCGAGGCTTTGGCAGATGTGCTGGCAGGAGATTATAACCCAGCAGGAAGATTGCCTATAACGTTCTACAAATCCGTTAATGATATTCCTAAGTTTGATGATTACGGTATGCAGGGAAGAACTTACCGTTATATTACAAAACCCGTTTTATACCCTTTCGGTTATGGGTTGAGTTTTACAAAGTTCGCTTACAGTAATTTAAAGTTGTCTGCCACTGAACTAAATAGCAGTAAGCCCTTAAAGGTTAGCCTTAATGTCCATAATATTGGTAATTTTGATGGCGATGAAGTTGTACAATTGTACATAAAGCAATTTGGAAGCACGATGCCGATTAAAGAGCTAAAAGGCTTTAAGCGTATTAATCTAAAGAAAGGCGAACGGAAAATGGTAACTTTTGAGCTTAATGCTAAAGATATTATGCATTACAACGAAGCCACCGAAGAGATGGAAATTATCCCTGGCAAGCTTCAATTATTGGTTGGCAAATCTTCTGGCAAAGCAGAATTAACGGCAGATATTACACTTAAATAGTTTTGTTATTTGAAAATGAATGTCAGCATTTCATTGCAACTTTAGCCCTGCTTTCGCTTATAGTCCTCATTTCGCTTCGCTAATTCCGGGCTATTCCACTCAATCAGGTTTATCGCACCAAATCAGTAGCACTTGGTTTAATGCAGTTGATCCTGTTTACTAAATCCGAAGGAAATGGCACCCCCCATTCCGTGCCAATGGGCGTGAGCATTACCAAAAGCGGGATATAATTTACAGCAGGGCAGAACCAAAATAATTGTACTTCAACTGCTTTTCAAACTCTAATAACGCAACCTTAATCGATTTTATCCTGTTTCTTTGTGCTTATATTGTAAAGTACAAAGCCCATCAGTAGAAAAAACAAAACGCCTAAAATTTGGTAGCCACCCTCTCCAAACCAGCTTGCAAATAGAGGTTCTACGTTTACCTTGCCTAAATTATCTCTAACTGCAGGAATAACCATTAAAATAGCCACGATAACGCCTGCAATTGCACCGCCGGCAACTAAACCCGTTGCAAATAAATTTCCGGGAGCAATTTCTTCTTCTTCGGCAGTTTTCTTTTTGTTTTTCTCTCTCCAATTTACCAAACCTTTTATAGCGCCACCGGCAAAAATTGGCAATGTAGTAGATAAAGGCAAGTAGGCACCAACTGCAAAAGAAAGCGCATTTATACCGCAAAGCTCAATAGTTATCGCAATAAAAACACCAACCAGAACATATTGCCAATCTAGATTAAAAGATAACATTCCTTTAATAAGTGTTGCCATTAAAGTTGCTTGCGGTGCAGCGTAAGTTTCGGTCCCGATAGCATGTTGGATACCTTGGTTTAGCATTTCTTGTGTGGGCGTATCTAAAATTTTAACAGTTAAACCAATAACAATAGACGATACGATTGCGCCAATAAATAGTGCAATTTGTTGGTATTTTGGCGTGGCTCCAATTAAATATCCAGTTTTTAAATCTTGTGATGTTGCGCCTGCATTCGCTGCTGCAATGCAAATCATTCCACCTACAACCAAAGCCATGGGTTCGTATATTTTTCCTGTCCAACCAACAGCTATAAAAACCAAACAGGTGCCCATAATTGTTGCTATGGTCATACCCGAAATTGGGTTGTTACTAGAACCAATTAAGCCCACAATTCTACTAGAAACGGTAACAAAAAAGGCACCAAAAACGATTACCAGCACACCAATAATTAACTTACTTACAATACTATCGCCCGGGATTTGTGGTAAAATGGCCATCAAAAGAATTAAAACCAAACTGCCAATTCCAACTAATTTAATAGATAAATCCCTATCGGTGCGTTTAACAGTTCCACCTGCCTTGTTTTCTTTAATCGAACCTAAACTTTCTTTAAACGACGATATGATTGTCGGAATGGTTTTTAGTAAAGTTATAAAACCGCCTGCCGCTACAGCGCCTGCTCCAATCTGTTTAACAAATGCTTGGTAAATTGCCCTAGGGTAATCGGCAAAAGTTTGCGTTATCGGATCCCAGTTTCCGGAGCCACCAGGTTTTGTAATATCTGCCAGCAAACCTAGCTTAACCAATTGTTTGGCTGCAATTAACGGATCAATTAACGTAGATAGTAATGGGATTAGGGCCAACCAAGCCAAAACACCACCGGCAACTAAAACACCAGCTATTTTCGGACCGATAATATAGCCAACGCCTAAATACTCTGGTGTAATTTCTCCACTAACTTGTGCTGATGGTAAAAACTTGTTTGCTTGTTTGGTTGCCCATGTTGGCGCCTCGGCAATTACATGAAATACCTTTTGCAACATAGCGTAAACTAGCGAAAAACCCAAACCCCAAAATGCGGTACGGGCAAAATCTCCGCCTTTTTCGCCGGCCTGAAGAACCGATGCGCAAGCAGTTCCTTCTGGGTAAGGTAGGTTGGCATGTTCTTTTACAATTAGCGACCTTCTTAAAGGAATCATCATCAACGTTCCTAAAATCCCGCCTAAAATGGCAAGAATTAAAATAGTCATGTAATTAAAGAATGCTTCTCCTGAGCTTTGCCCACCAATGCCGGTACTTAGAAACAAAAATCCCGGTAGGGTAAATACAACACCTGCTGCTATCGATTCACCTGCAGAGCCAGTAGTTTGGATAATGTTATTCTCTAAAATAGTTGTCTTGAAAAATTTCTTCCCTAAAGTAATCGCAAGAACTGCAATTGGGATAGATGCGGAAACAGTTAAACCAGCTTTTAACGCTAAATATACCGTAGCAGCGCCAAAAATGATCCCCGCAATACAACCTAGTAATATAGATTTTATAGTAAACTCTGCAACGTTTTTATCTGCCGACACAAATGGCTTAAATTCTTCTTTATTCATTTTATGATTTAAAAAAATAAAGGTAATTTATTTTAAGCATTCTTTGAACTCAAAGCTAAGCACAAAAAAAGCCTATCAACAATTGTCGATAGGCTCACATTTCATAGGTATTTGAAGTTATTTTTTTAAGAACGCTATTAAATGCTCATTCAGTTCGTCTTTATGCGTTATAAATAAACCATGTGGCGCATTTTCAAAAATAACGTATTCCGCATTTGGAATTCCTTTCGCAGATAAATCACTGGTTGCCTCAATTGGCACCGTCTGATCCGCATCGCCATGGATAATCAACGTTGGAACATTAACCTTTGCCAACTCTGCTCTAAAATCTGTTTCAGAAAAAGATCTAACACAATCTCTTGTTGCTTTTGGACTGCTAATCATTGCCATATGGTGCATCCAGTCCTGTATTTCGCTACTTACAGGTTTGTTTAGCAAGCCCTCATTAAAAAATTGCTTCCCAAAAGTAGTTAAAAACGCAGGGCGATCTTTAAATATGTTGGCGATAATATCGTCGAACATTTCTTTTGGCACGCCTTCCTCGTGGTCGCTGGTTTTTAGCACCAATGGAATAATTGAACTTATTAAAACTGCCTTTGCAATTTTAGCTGTTCCGTAAGTGCTAATGTATCTAATTACTTCTCCACCGCCCATAGAAAAACCTACCAGCGTTACCTCGTTCAAATCTAATTCATTTATTAATGCATTTAAATCGCTTGCCAAATGGTCGTAATCGTAACCGCTCCAAGGTCTGTCAGACTGACCAAAGCCACGTCTATCATAAGCGATGCATCTAAAACCGTTATTTACAATTTCGGCAACCTGATATTCCCACATTTCGTGAGATACTGGCCAACCATGGATTAAAACTACTGGTTTGCCGGTACCAAAGTCTTCATAATGAATTTTTACGCTATTGCTATCTGTTGTTGTATTTTCAATAAAAGGCATATGTTTTCTTTTTAATTGAATACTTAACAGCAAACTTTTATTTTAAGTTTTATAAATCTTACAACTTTTAAGATGTTAAACTATATTTGTTACAATGGATAATTTAAAGAATAAAGCTATCTTCTTAGATCGAGATGGCGTTTTAAATCACGAGATATATGATTATATCTGTAAGGTAGAAGATTTTGAAGTTTTAACCTATCAAATCGCCCCCCTAAAAAAGTTTTACGATGAAGATTATTTGCTAATCGTTATCACAAACCAAGGTGGAATTGCACTAAAAAGGTATACCGAAGAAACATTAGCAGAAATGCATCAAATCTTATTTGAAGCATATAAAAAAGAAGGCGCAGTCTTTACAGACGCTTATCATTGCCCGCACCACCCAACAGTTAACGATCCGTGCCTTTGCAGAAAACCGGGTTCGGGAATGTTGATAGATGCCATTGCGAAATATAACATCGATCCAGCTTTATCAGTAATGATTGGTGATAAGCCTAGAGATGTGGAAGCCGCTAATGGGGCAGGAGTAAAGGGGATTTTGATTGAACCCGATGAACAAATTGATTACGATGCCGTTAAAGCTGTTTTAGCGAGTTAGCTGTTTTTTTAATACGAAAGCTAACTGCACCGAATGTAAATCAGACTGTAAACTAAGCCTACGCTATAAAAAAAAGCTTAACAAAAAAATAGCCTCACAAATTTGTGAGGCTATTTACATTTATATTAATATTGCAAAAAGGCTTATTTTCCGCTAGCCTTAGCATGGTCTGCCAAGAAGGTAGCTAAACCGCTATCGGTTAGTGGGTGTTTCAATAATGCAGTAATCGCTGACAATGGAGCCGTAATCACATCAGCACCTAATTTAGCACAAGCAACAATATGCAAAGGGCCACGGATAGAAGCTGCCAAAATCTGAGTAGGATAGCCGTAGTTGTCAAAAATCAGACGGATATCTTCAATTAATGCTAAACCATCTGTAGAAATATCATCTAAACGACCTAAAAATGGCGAAACATAAGTAGCACCAGCTTTAGCCGCAAGTAATGCTTGTCCGGCAGAGAAAATTAAAGTACAGTTAGTTTTAATTCCGTTGTCTGTAAAATATTTAATTGCTTTAATACCATCTTTAATCATTGGCACTTTAACCACAATTTTAGGGTTTAAAGTGGCTAAAGCTTTACCTTCAGCAATAATCTCATCGTAAGTGGTAGCAATAACTTCTGCGCTTACATTGTCGTCAACAATATCGCATATAGCTTTATAATGAGCGGTAACATTGGCTTCGCCAGTAATACCTTCTTTAGCCATTAGACTAGGGTTGGTGGTAACACCATCTAAAATTCCTAAATCTTGTGCTTCTTTAATCTGGTCAAGATTAGCAGTATCAATAAAAAATTTCATGTTTATTTAATTCTTAGTGTAAAAGGTTCGAGTTAAAACCCTGAAGAATTTAAATTCCCCCTTCAGGGGGTAGGGAATAAAAAAATGGGCAAGCAACTTTTATCGCACCGCTACAACCTTCTACCCTTGCTTTGTTCCCAACCTGGGGGAGTTCAAAGGGAGCTGATCGTAAAAGACTTGCCCGGCACAAAGGTAGAAAAAGGAAGCGTTTTACAAAACTAAATTTTGCTAATTATAATAAATAAATATATACTATTGATAGTTAGTTGATTAGAATTTCAATTGTTGTGAAAACATTCCAGAATGGCGATAAAATAAGCTAACAACTATCTTTTTCGAAAAACAATGCTGGCGTGTATCGGCAATTTCGGTCCTTCTTTTCATTACAAGTCCTCGGTTCGTACCTCACCTGCGGGCTTTCCATTGTAATAAGGTTTATAATTTCTACGGCAGTAGTTCTCTCGCAAAATGCAACCACTCATAGTTGTACAGCTTTTGCTTTATAAACTGGATTGAAATGGCATCCTTTTGCCTCACTTTGTGAGCAAAAGATATAATGTAAAGCCAGACTGACGTGATTATTGTAGCTGTGTTTGGCTTTTCTAACAAAAATGAAAACGCTTATACTATGCGTGAATAGTATTTTTTAGTATTGCCAATTTAGCAATTGACAACGTTAACAATTATTAAAATTGTAATTATAGATTGCTTATGCGATAAATAAATTAACGTATCCTAAAAATTTTACTGATAATGTAATTTGTAATTCCTTTTAACTATCTTAGTGTTCTCTATACACTAACTAACCTACATAAATGAACCACTTGAATGAACACCAAGGACTTTACAGAAAAAGTTTCGAACACGACGCATGCGGCATCGGGTTCGTTGCGCACGTAAAAGGGAGGAAATCCCATCAGATTATTTCTGATGCTGTAACCATTTTAGAAAACCTAGATCACCGTGGCGCTTGTGGCGCAGAACCAAACACTGGTGATGGAGCTGGGATTATGATTCAAGTTCCGCATGAGTTTTTATTTGATGAATGCTTAAGGGCGGGCTTTAGTTTGCCAGCTTATGGCGATTATGGCGTTGGACAGCTTTTTTTACCTAAAGAAATACGCGAAAGAGAAGAATGCCGAGAGATTATTTATCGCACTGCAGAAAAACTCGGACTAGAAGTTTTAGGCTTTAGAAAAGTGCAGGTTGATACTACCGACATTGGTAATATGGCACTTTCTGTTGAACCAGAAATTGAGCAAGTATTTGTAGCCAGACCTTATCATATTGCCGAAGGTGCAGATTTTGAACGTAAACTTTTCGTTTTAAAAACCTATCTAACCAAAACTATTTACAGCACCGTTGCCGGAAGTAAGGATCACTTTTATATTGTATCTTTTTCTTCTCGCACCATTATATATAAAGGTCAGCTTACTTCTTTACAAGTTAGAAGCTATTTTACAGAACTTAGCGATAAACGCATGGTTTCTGCATTTGGCTTAGTGCACTCGCGTTTTGCAACTAACACTTTCCCTTCTTGGCGCTTAGCGCAACCATTTAGGTTTATAGCCCACAACGGCGAAATAAATACCTTGCAAGGAAATTTAAACTGGTTTAGAAGTAGCGTGAAATCATTTGCGTCGCCATACTTTACCCCAGAAGAACTAAATATGATTCTTCCGGTAATTGACGAAACGCAATCTGATTCGGGGTGTTTAGATAACGTAGTAGAATTGCTATTGCATGCGGGTCGTTCATTGCCACATGTTTTAATGATGTTAATTCCAGAAGCTTGGGACGGAAACGAAGACATGGATCCGATTAAAAAGGCATTCTATCAATTTCATGCTTCGTTAATGGAGCCTTGGGACGGGCCGGCGGCTATTGCGTTTACAGATGGTAGATTAATTGGTGCAACTTTAGACCGTAACGGTTTACGTCCGTCTCGTTATGCCTTAACAAGCGATGATAGAGTAATTATGGCTTCTGAATCTGGTGCCCTAGCAATTGACCAAAGTACGGTAATTAAAAAAGGTCGCTTAACACCGGGCAAAATGTTTGTGGTTGATATGGAGCAGGGCAGGATTATAAGCGATGATGAAATAAAGCAACAAGTTTGTAGCCGCAGACCTTATGCCGATTGGATTAACCAATATCAAATTAAATTAGAAGAATTGCCAGAACCACGTGTAATGTTCACCAACTTGGCCGATGATTCTATCTTTAAATATCAACAGGTTTTTGGTTACACCAGAGAGGATATAGACTTGCTATTAAAGCCGATGGCGATTGAAGGCAAGGAAGCCATTGGTTCAATGGGAACAGATACGCCTCTAGCTATTTTATCAAAGCAACCTCAACATCTATCATCTTACTTTAAGCAATTGTTTGCCCAGGTAACTAATCCACCAATTGATCCAATCCGCGAGAAAGTGGTAATGAGCCTGGCTGGTTTTATGGGTAATAACGGTAACTTATTGGAAGAGAATCAGATGCAATGTCATTGTGTAGGTATTAAACATCCAATATTAACCAATTTAGAATTAGAGAAATTACGAAGTATAGATACAGGTTTGTTCCAATCTAAAACGCTACAAATGTATTTTAGAGCAGATGGCAAACCAGGTGCAATGCAGAAAGCGCTAGATCGTCTTTGTCGTTACGCCGTAGATGCAGTTGAAGACGGTTTTCAGGTTATCGTATTGTCGGATAGAGCAATAGACTCTGAACACGCTGCAATTCCTTCGCTTTTAGCGGTTTCTTCGGTACACCATCACTTAATTAGAAAAGGTTACCGTGGTGCAGTTGGTATTGTGGTTGAGGCTGGCGACGTGTGGGAAGTACATCACTTTGCAACCTTGATCGGTTTTGGCGCAACAGCCGTTAATCCTTATTTAGCATTAGAAACTATTAGAGGTTTTGACGAAGAAAGCGGTCTAAAACCAGAGAAATTAATCTCAAACTATATCTATGCAGTAAATAACGGCTTGTTAAAGATTTTCTCTAAAATGGGAATCTCAACTTTACAGTCTTACCATGGTGCGCAAATCTTTGAGATTTTAGGAATTAACCAACAAGTTGTAAATACACATTTTACAGGTGCAGTCTCTAGAATTGGTGGATTAGGTTTAGATGAAATTGCGCAAGAAACCTTAATTAAACACCGCCGTAGTTTTGGTCCTAAAACACAAGCAGAACCAATTTTATCTGCAGGTGGAACTTACAAATGGAGACGTAGGGGAGAAAAACATTTGTTCAATCCTGAAACAATCCACTTGCTACAAAACGCAACTAGAACAAATAATTACAATACTTTTAAGCGTTACTCTAAATTAATAGACGAGCAAACGCAACAGGCATATACCATTCGTGGTTTGCTGACTTTTAATTATTCGAGGCCAGCAATTGGACTGGATGAAGTTGAGTCAACTGAATCTATCTTAAAACGTTTTGCTACGGGAGCGATGTCATTTGGTTCAATTTCTCACGAGGCACATTCTACTTTAGCTATCGCGATGAATAGGATTGGCGGAAAGAGTAATACCGGAGAAGGTGGAGAAGATGATATCCGTTACCAAAAAATGGAAAACGGCGATTCGATGCGTTCTTCAATTAAACAAATAGCCTCTGCTCGTTTTGGGGTAACCAGTAATTATTTAACGAATGCTGATGAGTTGCAGATTAAAATGGCACAAGGTGCGAAACCTGGAGAGGGCGGACAGTTGCCTGGTGACAAAGTAGATGATTGGATTGCAAAAGTTCGTCATGCTACGCCGGGAGTGGGATTAATTTCGCCGCCTCCACACCACGATATTTATTCTATCGAAGATTTAGCCCAACTAATCTTCGACCTTAAAAACGCAAATAGAGCAGCCAGAATTAACGTTAAATTGGTTTCTAAAGCAGGTGTAGGTACCATTGCGGCAGGTGTTGCAAAGGCCCACGCAGATGTAATTTTAGTTTCTGGATATGATGGTGGAACTGGTGCGTCTCCTCTAACTTCTATTCAGCACACTGGCTTACCTTGGGAATTAGGTTTGGCAGAAGCACATCAAACCTTGGTTAAAAACAGGTTAAGAAGCAGGGTAGTTTTGCAAACAGATGGACAGTTAAAAACAGGTAGAGACATTGCGATTGCGGCCTTGTTAGGTGCAGAAGAATGGGGTGTTGCAACTGCAGCTCTAGTTACAACAGGTTGTATTATGATGCGTAAATGCCACTTAAATACTTGTCCGGTTGGTGTTGCTACGCAAGATCCAAACTTAAGAAAGTTATTTACTGGTGATCCAGCACACGTTGTTAATCTTTTCCATTTCCTAGCCGAAGAACTTCGTGAAATTATGGCTGAACTCGGTTTTAGGACTATTAACGAGATGATTGGTCAATCGCAATATTTGCAAACTAGAGAAATTGTAGATGCCGATTGGAAATTGAAGTACGTTAACCTTGCTCCAATTCTTTACAAAGAACCAGATAATGGATTGCCTTTATATCAAACCGAATTCCAAGATCATGGACTAGATACCGTCTTAGATCATCAACTGATTGAAAAAGCACAGCCGGCAATTGTAAACAACGAACCTGTTTTTGCTAGTTTCGATGTAAAAAACACCGATAGAGCTATAGGTACAATGTTGTCCAACGAAATCTCTAAAGTGCATAAAAGTGCTGGTTTAGCCCCAGATACTATCAACTTTAAGTGCATGGGTTCTGCCGGACAAAGTTTTGGTGCCTTTGCAACTAAAGGCTTAACCCTTACACTTGAAGGCGAGGGAAATGATTACGTAGGAAAAGGTTTGTCTGGAGCGAAACTAATTGTTTATCCATTTAGCAATATCAACTATGTACCAGAGCAAAATATAATTATTGGCAACGTTGCGCTTTATGGAGCTACATCTGGCGAATTATATATTAGGGGAAAAGCGGGTGAGCGTTTTGCAGTACGTAATTCTGGTGCTACTTCTGTTGTTGAAGGTGTTGGAGATCATGGTTGCGAGTACATGACCGGAGGAGAGGTTTTGGTTCTAGGTGATACTGGAAGCAATTTTGCCGCGGGAATGAGTGGCGGTATAGCATGGATATATGACGTAAGCAAAACATTTGCTAAAAAATGTAACAAGGAAATGGTTGATCTGGATCCTTTGCAGGAAGAAGACGAATCGAGAATTATTACCTTACTAAAAAACCATATTAGGCTAACAAACAGTAGAGTTGCAGAATTTATATTAAGCGACTGGGAAAATCAGTCTTCGCACTTTGTAAAGGTTTTCCCTAAAGAATATAAAGCAGTTTTATTAAAACGTAAACAAGTTAAAATTAATTAAGATGGGAAAAGTTACAGGATTTTTAGAGTACGAAAGAGTTTCGACATCTAAACAACAACCTAACGAACGCCTAGAGCATTATAACGAGTTTGTAAACCCACTTGCAGACGACCAATTAAATAAACAAGCTGGCCGTTGCATGGATTGCGGTGTTCCGTTTTGCCAATCTGGTTGCCCGCTGGGCAATGTAATTCCAGAGTTCAACGATGCAGTTTACAAAGGCGATTGGTTAAACGCCGCAGAAATATTGTTAAGCACCAATAATTTCCCAGAGTTTACCGGCAGAATTTGTCCTGCACCTTGCGAAAGCGCTTGTGTATTAGGTATTAACAAATCACCGGTTTCTATTGAGGAAATTGAAAAACATATTATTGAAATTGCATTTAACAAAGGCTATATTAAAGCAAATGCACCCTTAATTAGAACAGGGAAAAAAGTCGCCATAATAGGTTCTGGGCCTGCAGGCTTGGCTGCAGCGGCGCAATTAAACAAAGCGGGGCACGAAGTAGTAGTTTTCGAACGTGATGACGTTCCTGGAGGATTATTGCGTTACGGTATTCCTGATTTTAAGTTGCAAAAAGATGTTGTAGCTCGTCGTATAAAGCTGATGGAAGAAGAGGGGGTTGTCTTTAAATGTAATGCAAATGTTGGCGAAAACGTTGAGTTAAGTACGCTTTTGCGTGATTATCAAGCCATCGTTTTGGCTGGCGGGTCAACAATTCCTCGAGATCTAAACTTACCGGGTAGAGAATTAGAAGGTATTCATTTTGCAATGGACTTTTTAAAGCAACAAAACAAACGTGTAAGCAATAGTTACTTTTTAGGTAAACAGATTTTGGCTACAGGTAAAGATGTTATTGTAATAGGTGGTGGTGATACCGGTTCTGATTGTATCGGTACCTCAAATCGTCAGGGTGCTAAATCGGTTACACAGTTTGAGATTATGCCTATGCCACCAGAATACCGTACAGCAAATATGCCTTGGCCTCAATATCCGATGTTGTTAAAGGTAACTTCATCACACGAGGAAGGCGCAAGTAGAAACTGGGCGGTTAATACTAAAAAGTTTAATGCTGATGAAAATGGTAATTTAAAATCGCTAAGTGTTATTGAAGTACAATGGGAAATTGATGCTAATGGAAGAGCTTTAGGTTTTAAAGAAATTCCCGGAACGGAAAAAGATTATCCATGTGATTTAGTTTTATTAGCGATGGGTTTTTTGCATCCTCAAAAACAAGGTTTGTTAGACAAACTAGGAGTAGAGCTTGATGAAAGGGGAAATGTTAAAGCGATTGAAGGCAATTTCCAAACTAATATACCTAAGGTTTTTGCCGCAGGCGATATGCGCAGGGGGCAGTCATTAGTGGTTTGGGCAATTTCTGAAGGAAGGGAAACTGCTAGAAAGGTTGACGAATATTTGATGGGTTACAGCAAATTGCCATCTAAGGATGCGATTGCTTACGCTTAGTTTTTTTAAAAAATATATAGACGACATAGGCTTTTAACATGGTTGTCGTCCTAACCGTAGTCGAAGGGTTTATTAATAAATCACTTATAAATTCCTCGCAAGCTCGGAATGACAAAAATAATTAGCCACAGATGCGCAGATTTGAAGTCTGAGTTTTCTGTGGCTTTTTGCGTTGATTTCATTTAGACAGAGCATAGCGATGAAAAATCTATTTGTTAACGCGTTAATTTTAACAGATATAATTATGGAAAATTAATTCCAAAAGAACCTCTACCTCAATTAAATAAACCTTATTGAAACGACATCCTTTTTGGCTGTCATCCTAACTTGTTCCGATCCGAAATCGGTTATCGTAGTCGACGGACAGCCAAAAAGATAAAGTGGAAAAAAGGACTGTATTAGCCAAAAGCTACTGACATTGTTTTTCTAGAAAATGAAATAAAAGGTCTTCAGCATAAAGTCTTCGACTACGCTCAGAATGACATCTTCAAGATATTGCCACGTAGTTATGCTCCTCGCAAAGACGATTAGGTTGGTTACAAATAGAATCCTTCTAAATAGCTAATAGCGTATAAAATACGGATGTTAAATGACGATATTAGACAAAGTCTTTTGTTATTTAAACCCACTATGGCCGAACTTGACAATAACCAATCTGGTGATACACGTCGTGATTTCTTGAAGAAAAGCTCGCTTTTTACAGCGCTATCCTTAACACCGCTAACCGTTCTGAAGGCGGCAGAAGGAAAAGTTGATGAGCGTTTTGCAGAACTTTTTGAGAAAATACCACTTAATTTAAAAGTAAACAACAAGCCTTATGTGCTAAAAGTTGAACCAAGAGTTACACTTTTGGATTTACTGCGTGAGCAGCTGCATTTAACTGGTACAAAAAAAGGTTGCGACCATGGTCAGTGCGGCGCTTGTACAGTACACGTTGATGGCAAACGAGTGAACTCTTGCCTTAGTTTGGCAGTTATGAACGAGGGCAAAAGCATAACCACCATTGAAGGTTTAGCTAAAGGCGATGAACTTCACCCAATGCAAGCAGCTTTTATCAAACATGATGGTTTCCAATGTGGCTATTGCACACCCGGACAAATTATGAGCGCTGTTGCTTGTGTTCGAGAAGGACATGCAAATTCTAAGGAAGAAATTAGAGAATATATGAGCGGAAATATTTGTAGGTGTGGGGCTTACCCTAACATAGTTGATGCCATACAAGAAGTTAAGGAGAAGGGAACCGCGATATGATCAACTTCCAATATTTGAGGGCAAGTGTGGTAAAAATTGCATTGAGCTTAGTTTCTAAAGATCCGAAAGCAACTTTTATAGCTGGTGGAACCAACTTAATTGATTTGATGAAACGTGGTGTTACTGCACCAGAGAAACTAATTGACATAAATAAGCTGCCACTTGCTCAAATTGAACTTAAAAACAATGTTTTGCATATTGGTGCCATGGTTTCTAACTCGGCATTAGCAGAAAATAGTATAGTTAAAGAACAATTTCCGCTGTTGGCTTTGGCGTTGCAATCTGGCGCATCTGCACAGTTGAGAAATGTGGCTACTGTTGGCGGAAATATGATGCAACGAACTCGTTGCGGATATTTTTATGACACCACTATGCCATGCAATAAGCGCCAACCTGGTACTGGTTGTGGAGCTATTGGAGGTTATAATAGAATGCACGCTATTTTTGGAACTTCAGAAAGTTGCATTGCTGTGCATCCGAGCGATATGTGCGTAGGTTTGGTAGCCTTAGATGCGCAAGTGGTAATTGCCAATGCCAAAGGCGAAAGAAAAATTAGTTTTGCGGATTTTCATCGTTTACCAGAAAGTACGCCTGAAAAAGATAATAATTTGCAAAAAGGCGAATTAATTGTGAGGCTTGAAATTCCAACTAATAACTTATATAAGAATTTTCATTATTTGAAAGTAAGAGATCGCTCATCTTACGCTTTTGCATTAGTTTCAGTAGCTGCTGCGTTAGAGATAAGTCAAGGTATTATTAAAAATGCTCGCTTAGCTATGGGCGGTGTTGCACACAAACCCTGGCGTTTGGTTGAAGCAGAGAATTTTTTGAAAGACAAAACCGCAAATGCAAGTAATTTTGAAGACGCTGCAAGAATTGCCATGTACGGAGCAAAAGGATTTGGAGAAAATGATTTTAAGCTAAAATTAGCGCCTAATTCAATTATTGAAGCATTAACTGTTGCAAAAGCTAAAGCCTAATGAACTTTTTTGTAGATGAAAACGACCGCGTAGACGGTATAGATAAAGTAACCGGAAAAGCAAAGTACTTCGCTGAGTATCAGTTACCCGGATTAACTTATGGTGTTTTGGTTACAAGTAGTATAACCAAAGGGAAAATAACAGGAATTGATACAAAAGCTGCTAAAAATGCGCCCGGTGTATTAGATGTTTTATCGCATTTAAATAAACCAGTTGCGCCCGGATATGAGCAAGCTGGTGGTTCGCCAATGAAAATATTTTATACTGATGAAATATTTTTTAACGGTCAGCCCATTGCTTTAGTCGTTGCTGATACTTTTGAGCGTGCAACTTATGCCGCTTCACTAGTTAAAGTTAGTTATGAAAAAAGCGCATTTAACACAGACTTTGTAAAAAGTATTAACAACCCAAGCGCAAAAAAACTTCAAGGTCAGCCACCTTATGTTAGGGGCACAGCCGATGCTTATAAAACTGCCGAAGTTAAAATTGAGCAGATTTACACAATGCCAATTGAAACCCATAACCCTATGGAACTACACGGGATTATTGCAGATTGGCGCACGAATGATCAAGTAACTGTTTACGCAAAAACACAAGGCGTAAAAGCTGCACAGGCAACCATTGCTAACGTTTTTAAAATTCCACAAGAAAATATTCAGGTTAAGTCTGAATTTGTAGGTGGTGGATTCGGAATGGCATTAAAAACCTGGCCTGTCGAAATCGCCACGGTTATGGCTTCCAAACATTTAAAAAGGCCGGTAAAGTTGGTTATTACCAGAGATCAGATGTTTACGATGGTAGGTAATCGTCCTTCTGCTTACCAAAAAGTTGGCTTAGGCGCAACAAAGGATGGGAAAATTATAGGAATTACGCATACTGCTTTCGGGCAAACTTCCGTTTACGAAAACTTTACAGAAGGTGTAGTAAACATGACAAAGTTTATGTACGATTCTGAGAATGTTAATACCAATTATTATGTTGTTCCATTGGATTTAAGCGTGCCAATTTGGATGCGTGGACCAGGAGAAGCAACCGGTGCATTTGCATTGGAAAGTGCTATTGATGAAATGGCGCATGCTTTGGATATGGATCCGCTTGAGTTTAGAATGAAAAATGACCCGGAACAAGATCCTCAGAAAAAACTTCCCTTTTCAAGTAAAAATATTAAAGAGGCCTATAAACTTGGTTCGGCTAAGGTAGGATGGAGTAATAGGAAAAATAAACCTGGCAGTATTACAGAAGGCGCTTGGCAAATTGGATACGGCGTTAGTATTGGGGTATTTAACGCAAGTAGAGGAAGGGCGACTGTAAAAGGTATTTTAAAAGCTGATGGAACATTGGTTTTGCAAAGTGCTACGAGCGATATCGGTCCAGGTACAGGAACGGGAATGGTTTTAATAGCAAGTAAGCTGATGAATATTCCAGTAGAAAAAATCAGTTTTGAACTGGGAGACTCGTCACTACCTCCGGCACCAAGCCAAGGAGGATCTACAACTTTGTCTACCGTGGGTACTGCTGTTAATGATGTATGCGTTTCGTTAAAATCTACTATCGCAGAATTAGCCGCAAATGCTAACATGAGCACAACCGCAAACTTTGTTGAGGTATTGAAGAAAAACAATCTGCCAATGATTGAGGTTACAAAACAATCGCAGGCAAATCAACAAGGCAAAGAATATTCTATGTACTCTTTTTCCATCCACTTTGTGCAAGTAAAGGTTCACAAACTTACAGGCGTGGTCAAAGTAAGTAAAATTGTATCTGTCGGTGATTCTGGTAAGATTATCAGTCCGAAAACAGCACGAAGCCAAATGGTTGGTGGAGCAGTAGGAGGTATTGGTATGGCTTTAACAGAGGAGGCTTTGTTGGATAATCGCTATGGAAAATATGTAAATAACAATTTTGCAGACTACCATGTGCCGGTTCACGCAGATGTGCCTGAAATTGATGTAATTTTTATAGATAAACCAGACTATATCGTTAATCCGATGGGTGCAAAAGGTATGGGAGAAATAGCGTTAATCGGCTTTGCCGGAGCTGTAGCTAACGCCGTATTTAACGCTACCGGCAAAAGGGTTAGAAGTTTGCCAATTACGCCAGATAAAGTACTGGAAGCTTAAGTCATTTCATTACGAGCCTGTATAATATTTTCTCGGCAGGCTCGTATTGAAATTATGTTTTATTTTTCACTTGGATTTTTCTTGCCTAAAGCTAACTTCTCTAAAGCTTTTTTAATCCGCTCATTTCTAGTTTTTTCCTGTTTCGCAGAAATTACCCATAGAACATATTCTTTACGATTTGAGTAAGAAAGTTTGTGGTAGAAATTTAAAGCATCTACGTTCTTTTCTAATTCAGCTAATAAATCAAAAGGTAATGTAATTATTTTATTTGTAACATCGATGTATTTACCCAAATCGCTATTGGCAATTTCGTTGTTCCCTAATCCCGATTTTTTCATTTCGGTTTCTGGTTTAATCCTCAAACCCGTCCAAATTTCATCTATGGCCGCAGAACCGCAAGGAGTAAGGCTGTATTTTTTTAAATCATGCCAATTTTGCATAAGATTCAAATCGCTAGCCAACGCAGATTTTGCTTTCGGATAAAAAATCCAACAAATGGTTTTTGATTTTATTTCTTTCGCATACACACCTAATAGTTGATTAAAATCAGCTTTATTTCTGGCAAAAATTAAAATTGCGTCTGGTTCATCGACAACAGTTATTACATCAACTTGATCGGTAGATCCAATTATCTCCTCACTATTTTGCGGTGCATTAACGAGCAGAACTTTGAAACCTTCTTTAATTTGTAGCTTCTTCAACAAAAGATTATTCATAACAGGTAAATATATGTCAAATGTATAAAACTGGTCAAGTTATAAAAAAAGAAAAAGCCTCCAATTTCTTGAAGGCCTTTTCTTTTATCTTGTTATATTTTATTAGAATAAACTGAATTCTACACGACGGTTTTGTTGACGACCATCTGCAGTTTTATTACTAGCAATTGGTTGATCTGGACCGTAACCTGTAGCCTCAATACGAGATGCGTTAGCACCTTGAGATACTAAATAAGCTTTTACAGATTCTGCTCTATCTTTAGATAAACGTAAGTTTAATTCTCTAGAGCCAGTAATGTCTGTGTGACCAGCTAATTTTAGGCTGAAGTTTTTCTCTACTAATAAAGCAGCAACTCTGTTTAAAGTAGTATAAGATTTAGCTCTAATTGTAGATTTGCCTAAATCGAATTCTAAGTTTTTAATAGCTTCATCAACAACTTTACGATCTGCTTCTGTTACTACTACTTTAGTTTCTTTAACAACTTCTCTCTGTACTTTAATCGGACAACCTGAACCGTCTACAACAGTATTTGCTGCAGTACCTGGGCATTTGTCAAATTTGTTTGCTACACCATCATTATCGTCATCACCCATATCTTTCGCATACTGATCTCTGTCTCTCTGTGCATTTTGTTCTGCTGTAGATAAAGCTCTTCTTAACGCTTCGCTTTCTTCTTTAGATTGCATACGTAAAGCAGCTAATGAACTGTAGTTTTGCAATTGAGGTTTTTCTTTGCTTCCTAACGCAAACTCTAAACCAGCGTGAGCGTAGGTAAACTTGTCGTTAGTAGCTCTATTAACTCCATCAAACGTAGATGATTTAACAAAGTTGATATCGTAACCTAAATCTAAGTTGATACCTTTAGCAATACCTAATTTAAAACCAATACCTGTTGGTATGTACCATCTTTCATCATAACCTTGATATGTGCTTGTTGCAGTATTATAGGTTGAAGCATTAGATGACATGTAACCAGCACCGGCTTTAACGTAAGGAATTAACATTGCATTCTCTTGGTTAATACTGATGTTTGCGATATTGTAAACCGCAGTTACAGCACCAGCCCATTCCATTCTGCTAGCAAAGCCAGAACCAGCTAAATACGTAGGGTTGCCTGAAGCATCTACGCCAGTTTGTGCTCTTAAGCCTTCTACTTTACCTGCTAAAAATTCAGCCTGGATACCTAAAGAAGGTAAAATTTGTTTTTTAACATAACCTCCGTAACCTAAATTTTCTTTAGCGGTTTGGAAGTCTCTAAATTTTCCATCAAACAAAGTTCGAGGAGTGGTTACGCCAGCGTGAACACCTACTGACCATGTACGGAACTGTTGAGTAGAAAAACGAGAGCCATCAGTTGATGCAGTCTCTTGTGCCAGAACTGAACCTGAAATGCCTACTAAGGCCACTAAAAGTGCAGATTTTGTAATTTTAAAGTTCATATTTTTTGTGTTTTAATAGGTGAGATTTTTTAGTCTCTATATCGGCGTACCTAGAAAAACAATGCCAGAAAATAATAATTCTGTTACAAAGCGCAAGCTATCAGCGCATTATATAGGAATTTTAATCTGGTTATAATGTTAACGAAATGTTAAAAAACTGTACAGAATAATATACAGTTGTATGAAAATAGGTGAGTTAAAGCTTCATTTTTGCAAAGAAATCCCATAAAACTATACCGGCAGAAATTACAATATTAAAAGAATGTTTAGTACCAAATTGCGGTATTTCTATGCAACTATCTACGTTTTTCATTACCTCATCGCTAACCCCGTTAACTTCATTTCCAAAAATCAAAGCGTATTTCTTGTCTGTTGTAGGCGTAAAGGTATTTAACATTGTACTGTTTGCAGCTTGTTCAATAGCTATAATTTCGTATCCCAGATTTCTTAAAGAGCTAATCGCCATGTTAGTATCCTCAAAATGCACCCAATCTACAGATTGCGTAGCGCCCAACGCGGTTTTTTCGATTTCTCTGTGTGGTGGGCGAGCGGTAATACCACATAAAATAACCTTTTCAATAGAAAATCCATCGCCAGTTCTAAATATAGAGCCTACGTTATGCATACTTCTTACATTATCCAACACTACTACTACAGGCAATTTCTCTTGCGCCTTAAATTCTGCTACGCTTACACGGTTTAATTCGTCTAATTTTAGTTTTTGCATTTAGCAAACTTAAAAAAAATGATTAACATGCATAAAAATGCTACTATTTTAATAAGACAAATAAGGCATTTAATTGTATTTTAGACCCCAATATTAGAACGATACATGAAGGTTAATAAGATTACAACAGGACATAAAATTGGCGATAAAGAAGTATTTGCAGTAGAGTTAGTTAACGATAAGGGTACGTTAGTTAGCATATTTAACTACGGCACCATAATTAATAAATTTGTAGTTACCAATAAAGCTGGCGTACAGCAAGACATAGTTTTAGGGTTCGATAATTTTTCCAGTTATGTAGATAAGGAATATTTAAAAAACTACCCGTATTTAGGTGCTGTTATTGGCAGGTACGCGAATAGAATAAAAAAGGGGGAGTTTGTTGTTGATGGCGAGGACTATCAGCTAGCAAAAAATAACGGTGAAGACTGCTTGCATGGTGGATTAGAAGGATTTGATAAGAAAGTTTGGGATATAACATCAACCAGCGAAGCACCTCACGCTAGTGTAACATTTCAGCATTTTAGTTTGGATGGCGAAGAAAATTTCCCCGGAGATTTAGCTGTGCAACTTAAGTTCGAGTTAACCAATAATGATGAGCTTATTTTATCCTACCAAGCTGACACAGATGAAGCAACGCCAATAAATCTAACGCATCACAGTTATTTCAATTTATCGGAAACGGGCGACAAAATCGGCAAACACATACACCAAATGAATGCAAGTAATTATTTGGAACAAGATGAAAATTTCGTAGTAACAGGAAATTTATTGCCGGTAAAAGATTCTATACACGATTTTACGGTTGCGAGAACCATAGAAGAGAATTGGGATAAGGTTGACGGATATGATCAATCGTATGTTTTAGATAAAACTTATGGAGAGTTAACACTTGCAAGTAAAACAACTGAAACAAACAGTGGTTTGTCTTTGTTGGTGTATAGCACCGAACCTGTAGCCCATTTTTATACAGCAAAACACCTAGCGGTAAAAAATGGTAAAAATGGAAAAGAGTATGGCGAGTTTGATGCTTTTTGTGTGGAAACCCAACACCACCCAAATGCTGTAAACATTCCTCATTTTCCGAATACAGTTTTAGAACCCGAAGAAGTATATACCCAAACAACCATTTATAAAGTAATCGCAAACTAAATTATGTTTACCATAGAGCAAATACAAAGCGCTGAGCAGAAAGTAGAAACGGGAGCGGACTTTCCGCAGTTGGCCAAGGATTTAAAGGATTTAGGTGTACAACGATTTGACGTATTTGTAATGAACGGCATGACTGTTTATTACGGTGCCAACGATAATACGGCCGAAGGAGAAGCTGTGTACGAAACACTAATGATCGATGAACAATCATCTGTCGATGATTTGAAAGAAGCACTAAAAGTTCATCAACAGGGTGCAAGCGACTATCAGACTTTTTGCAAGCAAGCAGCAATGGCAGGAGTAGAGAAGTGGATTGTTGACCTTCAAAAAATGACTGTTACTTATTTAGATACTGCTGGTGCCGAGATGGTGGTGGAAGATATTCCAGCTCGCTAGCTTAAAGTCTTTCTAGAACCACTTTTATAGCTTTTTCTACAATTTTGTTTGGCTCGGTGCTAAATTCAAAATTAACTCTGCTCGCTAAAATTGCATTTATCGAAAGCGCTTTATGTCCAAGTGCTTTCGCTAATGCGTATATCCCAGCAGTTTCCATTTCTAAGTTTGTTATCCGGTTATTTCCTTCATTAAAAGAATTTAATAGTTCAATAAAATTCGGAACTGCATTTTTAGCCCGTACTTGTCGCCCCTGTGGAGCGTAAAAACCTGGTGCAGTTATCGTAATTCCTGTTTCCATTCCCTTAGCAATACTATTTAACAAAGATTGGTCGGCAGCGGTAATGTAAGGATGTATATTTTTAATATGTGAGAAATGGCTCTTAACACTATCTAGCAACGTATGTTCGTCACCACTTACTTGGTGTATATAGTAATGCATTAATGCATCAAAACCCAAACCAAAACTAGATGCCAAAATGGTTCCCATAGGAATGTCTTTTTGAACTGCCCCAGAAGTACCAATTCTGATAATATCTAATGATTTGAGCTCTTTTTTAACAGTTCTAGATTCGAAATCAATATTTACAAGCGCATCAAGTTCATTAAAAACAATATCTATATTATCAGTTCCAATACCAGTTGATAGGACTGTAATTCTTTTTTTGCCAATGTAACCAGTGTGTGTAATGAACTCGCGTTTGCCTTTTTTTACTTCAATGCTATCAAAATGTTTACTCACTTCCGCAACGCGATCTAAATCGCCAACAGTAATAACTGTGTCGGCAATATCTTCCGGCAAGAGATTTAAATGGTAAATACTCCCGTCTGGGTTGATGATTAAATCAGCTTCTGATAATTTTTGCATAACTTACTACAAATGGTTAAAGCAAACTTAGCTAAATATCCTAAAAACAAGTGCTAAACTGTTGCCAAATAATTCAATTTAATGGCAGATACTTTTTCAAATTTTCCTAAAACTGTGTTTAATTGAGCTTTTCTAACTTCAAATTTCAATAAACAATTTGTATCAAACTGTTGCGACAATACGGTTAGTTGTTCATCTTTTACTACTCGCATCACATCATTCATCACCAAATAATCAAACTCAATTTGGTAAACTTCGTTAACTGTTTTAGTTATAATCTTATTTGCGTTAACTGCTTCAACAGTAGCGCTTTTATAAGCATTAATTAATCCTGGCACTCCTAACAACGTACCGCCAAAATAGCGAACAACCACTACGAGGATATTTGTTAAGTCTACTGAGAGGAGTGTGTTTAAAATCGGTCTACCTGCTGTTCCGGATGGTTCTCCGTCATCATTTAGTTTAAAGATGTTTCTGTCTGGAGTTAATCTAATTGCCCAGCAAAAATGTCTTGCTTTGGCATGTTCGGTTCGTAAAGAAGTAATAATATTTTTTACTTCAGCTTCGCTGGATATTGGAAACGCGTAACCTATAAACTTACTGCTTTTGTCTCTAAAAATACCCTCTGATGGCTTTTCTATCGTTTTATAAGTATCGTCAAATAGCATGTAATTTAGATAAAGTTATTAAAATGATAGCTACCAACGCTAAAATCAAACCGGCATAATTTAGTTTACTCAACTTCTCTTTGAAGACAATAATGCCTATTAAACTGCCAAAAATAATTACACCCATATTCATTGCGGCAAATACTGTCGACGGATTATCGGCCATTGATCTGTGCGCTTTTAGATAAAATAAAATGTTGCCAAAGTTGAAAAAACCTAACACACAACCACACAAAAAGTTTACAAGTTGAAGTTTGGTTTTCTTAGTTACAGCTAAATAAATAATATAAACTATAGCTAAAACAAATGACATACAAAATATTAAAAATAAGGAAGTTGTATAAGGTACAGCATCAATTTTACTAACTAACTTAAACAGCACGTCAATAACGCCAAACCCTAAAAAAACAATTAATAAATATAGCCAACCGTATTGCGATTTTATGCCTGTAGATTTCTTATACATGGTTAGTATTATGGCAGCAAAGCCGAAGAAAATCCCAGCATATTTCAACCTATCAAAATTTTCATCAAATAAGAAATAAGCGGCGCAAAGCGATATAAATAACGATAGACGTTGCGCTATATCTGTTCTTGCTAAACCAGCTTGTTTAACTGCCAGCCCTTGAAAAATAAATATTATTGGCAATAACACTCCCAAAACTAAATAAATTGTTAGGTTGGTTTTTAAATTTATAGCGCCAAAATCTGGTTTGAAAAAGAACAGGCTTAATGCTATAGCAAAAAGATAATTCCAAGTAATGGCTTGTAGAATGTTTATTTGGTATCGCTTTGCGAATTTGAAAAGCACACCTACCGTAACACTACAGGCAATACTTAGCGCTAAAAATATCATATTTGGTTGTTCGGTTTATAAATAGTTAGCGTATCTGGACCCAGTTTGTACTCTTCTGTAATATTACCTATTATTTTCGGGGCTTGCATACCATTTTCCCATTCTACACCACCAGTAAAAATCCTGGCCTCATCCCATAAATTAGAAGTAATGAACTGGTTTAATATCACAGCTCCACCTTCTATGATAACAGATTGTATATCCATTAGATATAGCTGAAAAGCAATTTTTTGAGCTAAATAAAAATGCATATCTTCCATTTGCACAAAATGCATATTTCCAATTACATCTGTTTTAACTTCATTAAAAATGATGGTCTTCGCTTCGTTATTGTAAAGGTTATAGTTAGTAGGTATGCTCAGATTTTTATCTATTAAAATTCTGATAGGATTTTTTCCCGTTCCTGTTCTATTTGTAAGACGCGGATTATCTACCAAAGCGGTTTGTTTACCAACTAAAATAGCATCTTCTTCGCTACGCCATTTGTGCGCTAAATCTTTGGCAATTTTTCCGGTAATCCATTTTTGGCTTTTATCTACAGGTGCGAAAAATCCATTAGATGTTTGCGCCCATTTTAAAATTAAATATGGTCGCTGTTTAGAAATTCGGGTAAAAAATCTTTTGTTAAGTAATAAACCTTTTTCCGCCAGTAAACCTGTTTCAACGATAATTCCAGCTCTTTCTAACTTTTCAATACCTTTTCCGTTTACGCTAGCAAATGGATCTGTATTGCAAATTATTACTTTTTTAACTTCGTGTTTAACTAATAAGTCTGCACAGGGCGGAGTTTTGCCAAAATGCGCACAAGGTTCTAAACTTACATATACGGTAGCTTCTTTTAATAATTCTTCTGCAGTACCGTTATAATTGTCAAATACGTTTTTTATTGCATTAACCTCCGCATGTGCTTCCCCAAACTTTTGATGATAACCTTCGCCAACAATCTTATTATTGCTAACTATTACGCAACCAACCATTGGGTTCGGACTAACGTTACCCTCACCTAAAGTTGCTAAATCCAGGCATCGTTGCATATAAATTTGATCGCTCATTGTTGCAAAAGTAGCTATTTAAGTGCTCAATTTTAGGTTGGCAACAATAATTTAAACCAAAATTATTTGGTTAATTTTACCAGCCATGAAACTATTAGAACTATCTGATTATTTTAAACAAAGTTTAATTGATTTGTATGATGAAGATGAAGCACAATCAATATTTTTTATAACAATAGATTCGCTATTAAACTACAATAGATCTGCGTTTCTGGTTAATAAACAACGCTTGATAACCGATGCCGAATTTGCAGCCTTCGAGAATGTAATATCGTCATTAAAAAGTGGGAAACCGATTCAGTATATTTTAGGAGAAGCCTATTTTTATGGTTTAAAATTTAAGGTTAATCAAGCTGTGTTAATTCCTAGGCCCGAAACAGAAGAGTTGGTTGAGTGGATTTTAGATGAAATAGATAATTCATTAGAAATAAATATTTTAGATATCGGTACTGGAAGTGGATGTATAGCCATAGCATTAAAAAGAAATCAGCCTCTGGCAAATGTTTATGCCTTAGATATTGCTATAGATACTATTGCCACAGCTAAAGAGAACGCTTTGTTAAACAACGCCGAAATTTCTTTTATTACTGATGATATACTAAATCTAAAAACATCATTCGACAAGAAAATCGATATCATAGTTAGTAACCCGCCTTACATAAAAGAAGATGAAAAACAAGCAATGCACCAAAATGTGTTAGCTAATGAGCCGCATAGGGCACTTTTTGTCACTAATGAAAATCCATTGATTTTTTATAATGCAATTGCCGAGTTCGCGATTGAAAATTTAGCTGATCACGGTTTACTATTCTTCGAAATAAACGAGTATTTAGGTAAAGAGACAGTTTCTTTATTAGAGCATAAGGGTTTTAATAACATAGAGTTAAGGAAAGATATGCAAGGTAAGGATAGAATGGTTAAAGCTTCTTTATAGGATTAAGAGCGGGGATGAAATTGGGTAATTACGCTTTTTAGGTAATCTCTATCTAAATGCGTATAAATTTCTGTTGTAGTAATACTTGCATGGCCAAGCATTTCTTGCACAGCCCTTAAATCGGCGCCACCTTCTATTAAGTGTGTAGCAAAGGAGTGCCTTAAAGTATGCGGACTTACATTTTTGTTCAATCCAATTTTTTCGGCTAAGGTTTTAATCAAATTAAATACAGAAATACGAGACAATCTGCTCCCAAATCTATTTAAGAACACGAAATCTTCTTGCCCTTTTTTTATAGGCAGATGAACTCTAATTTGTTCGATATAAATCTGTAATAACTTTAACGCAGTGCCTCCAATGGGTACTAGACGTTCTTTTGTACCTTTTCCAACAACTTTAATAAATTCTGTATCGGGATAAATATTTGATCGTTTTAAATCTGATAACTCACTGACACGCAAACCACAACTATACAACAACTCAATTATAGCTTTATTTCTCATCCCATCAGCAGTAGATACATCTATTGCGTCAATAAGCTTATTTATTTCTATAATATTTAAAGTGTCTGGTAATTTTCTGGTGGTTTTTGGAGTTGCCAATAAAGCGGTTGGGTTATCGCTAACTATTTCTTCTTGCATTAAGTAAGAGAAAAATGCTTTTAATCCAGAAATTACACGAGCCTGCGTATTGGCTTGCATACCCAAATCATTTAACCAGCTTACAAAATCTTTTAAATCTTTAAGTTTTACGTTCTTAAGCACAAGTGGTTTATCTACCGCTAAATAATATTGGTTTAATTTTTCTACATCATTTAAGTAAGCTTGAACAGAGTTTCCCGCAAGCGACCGCTCTAGTTTGAGGTAAGCAGAAAATCCTTTTAAATGGGCAGACGCAATCATTATTTTGTTAAGTTTTTTTTATAACATTGCAACGTTACAATATTTCAAGCTAAAAAATGAAAATACAGATTATTAATGGGCCTAATTTAAATCTTTTGGGTTTAAGAGAGCCAAGTATTTACGGTTCTGAGGGTTTTGACAGTTATATAGAAAAGCTACGTGAACTCTATGCTATTATTGAAATTGATTATTTTCAAAGCAATGTAGAAGGAGAATTAATTAATAAACTGCATGAAGTTGGCTTTTCTTACGACGGAATTATCATTAACGCAGGTGGATATACGCATACCTCAGTCGCACTTGCAGATGCTATCGCTGCTATTAAAACTCCGGTAGTTGAAGTTCACGTTTCAAATATTTACGCTAGAGAAGAGTATAGGCACGTATCTTTAACAGGTAAAAATTGTAAAGGCGTTTTAACCGGATTTGGTTTGGATGGATACAGATTGGCATTGGAAAGTTTCTTAAAATCAAAATAAAATGAAAAAGTTAATTGCTCTTATTTTAGTTCTTTTCGCTTTAAACAGCTATGCACAAGTTACAAGAACTGTTACAAAGTTAGATGAAAATACCGTTGTAAAAGATGGTGAAGGTACTGTATTGCCATACGCTATTTGGCAAAAGTTAATGCAAACCGGCGATTTCCAGCTAAAAAGAAGCGCTGGCTCAACCGAATTTGTAGTTTATAAAATGACTGAGCAGGAAAAGTCCGTTGTAGAAGAACGAAGAAAATCAATGAACGCCACCTTGCCAAAACCAAGGCCAACCACTTCTTTTAAAGATGGAGAAAAATTTTCTGGTTATAAGCTAACTGATATTAACGGTAATAAGTACGATATTAAAGATACAAAGGGTAAAATCGTTGTACTTAACTTTTGGTTTATCAATTGTCCGCCGTGTAAACAAGAAATTCCCGAATTGAACAAACTACAAGCGAAATTTAAAGATAGTACGAATGTTCTGTTTTTAGGTATTGCCTTGGATGATAGATATGATTTAAAAGAGTTTCTAAAAACAACTCCTTTCTCTTACAATATTGTAGATAATGGAAGGTTTTATGCAGAGAGGCACAAAATTACAGCTTATCCAACCCATGTTGTAATTGGTAAAGATGGATTAGTAAAATTCCATACTTTAGGTTTCGCCCAAAATACCATATACTGGTTAGAAAAAACCGTTAAGGAAGAACTTTCAGCGCCGTAAAACCATTAAAATTTCAAATTGCTAAATTTTTTAATGCGCTTAGCGAAATAACTATATACAATACTACTTTTATAAACTCCACTATGTTTTAATAGGGGAGTTTGCTTTGTAGCACGTTTATTTGCCGTGTTATTAAGCTCTTTTAAGAAATGGAAATGGGCCTTACTGATAGCGAGCGTAAATTTTGGTTTTCCTTTAAGCAAAAACTGAAACCAAGCTGCTAAATCAATCCACATTCTAATAAATATCCTAAAATATGCATCTTTTTTAGGAAGATTTTTTTGCATAATAATTAAATTATTCCTAAAATTTAAATAGGTTTTGTACGGATTATTAGCATTTAAAGTTCCTCCGCCCAAATGGTATACTTCAGCATCAGTGCAACAAACAATTTTATAACCTAAATTTTTTAATCGCCAACACAAATCTATTTCTTCCATGTGTGCAAACAAATCTGCATCCAATCCTTTCACTTCGAACCAAGTCTTGCTTTTAATAAAAAACGCTGCGCCACTTGCCCAAAAAATCTCGTTACTACCATTATATTGGTTCAAATCGGTTTCAACAGTATCAAAAATTCTTCCTCTGCAAAAAGGAAATGCATACATATCTAAATAACCACCTGCTGCGCCAGCATATTCAAACTGTTGTTTTTGTTGTTGCCATTTAATTTTGGGCTGTGCAACCGCAATCTTTTCATCGCTTTGCATTAAATTAATTACCGGAGATATCCAATTTTCCGGCACTTCAACGTCAGAATTCAATAAAACGAAATAATCAGCCTTAACCTTTTCTAAAATGTGATTATACCCGCCAGCGAAACCATAGTTTTTATCGTTTTCTATGATTGTAACTGTTGGAAAATTATTTCTTACGTAGTCAACAGAATTATCAGTAGAGGCATTGTCGCCCAATACGATTTCTAAATTCGGATAGGCTGTTTGTATAACACTGGGTAAAAAGCGTTCCAAAAGTGCTTTTCCATTCCAATTTAGTATTACTACAGCTACGCGAGGTTCCATGTTTTATAGAGTATTTAAACCTTAAAAAGTTTGAGCTTGCTAAATTATATAAAAAGAACAAGTCGATTGTTAAAAAGCCTATATTAATGGTTAATTTCGTCGGTTAAATATAAATTCTAAGTAAACAATGCCAAACCTTGCGCTATTTCCCCTTTTCTATCTGCCTCCGGTAGCTTATTTCTCTAAATTAAAAGAACACAACTTCAACATCACAATCGAGAAGCACGAGCATTTTATAAAGCAAACCTATAGAAACAGAGTTAAAATAGCTTCTCCAGATGGTATTTTAGATTTAACAATTCCAGTTGTAAAAGGCTCAAAAGTGCATACTCCCGTTAAAGACGTTAAAATAAGTTACGACTTTAAATGGCAACGCCTGCATTGGCTAAGTATGCAAACTTGTTACCGTAGTTCTGCATATTTTGAGTATTACGAAGATGGCTTGGCCTATTTTTACGAAAAGAAATTCGACTTTTTATTCGACTACAATTTAGAGTTGCTTCATTGGCTTTTTAAACAACTTAAAATTAATGCGCAAATAAATTTTAGCGATGAATATTTTAAAGAATTAACTGAAGGAGTAGACCTTCGGAATAGCTTTGCTAAAAATGAAAATAATTTGGTAGAAACGAAAAACTACTTTCAAGTGTTTAGCGATAGAAACGAATTTATCCCTAACCTAAGTATTGTAGATTTACTTTTTAACCAAGGTCCGCAATCAAAAATTTATTTTTAGAAAATGGCCAAACCGCGTAAACATAAACACAAAAAACATAACTACACTATTCCTTTACCGGGTAGTAGCCCTGGTTTAGTTTACATAGATGAGCATTCGCTTAAGCCAATAATAAAGCTGCATGCTTATAATCCTGATGTTTACGAAGTAACAGAGCTTTCGGACATAAACAAACTGAAACAACTTATTACTGACGATGCCAAAACCTATTGGGTAGAAATTAAAGGCTTCGACTCTTTAAAGATGTTCGAAATTTTAAATGAAGAATTCGGCGTTAATAAATTGGTTTTAGAAGATATTACCAGAACCTATCAGCGACCGAAATATGAAGAGTATGGAAGTTATGATTTCGCCGTTAGCCGGATGTTATATCTCGATGAGGAAAATTCATTAGAAAATGAGCAACTTTCTTTTGTGCTTACTAAAAACGCACTTTTTACCTTTCAGGATAAATACGAAGATTGTTTAGATGCGGTAAGAAAAAGGCTAGAAATAGGTAAGGGAACGATAAGAACCGGAGGAAGCAGCTATTTAATGTATGCCTTAATGGATATGATTGTAGATGAGTATTTCTCGGTTTTAGGCTTTTGGAGTGGCGAATTAGATGATATTGAAGATAGACTTTTGGATAAGCCAGAACGCTCTATTATGTTTGACACACAATCCATTAAGCGCCAGTTAATTACAGTTAGGCGTATTGCTTGGCCAGAAAGAGACAAAATGAATGACATGTTGCGTTCTGATAGTCCGTTAATTACTGATCAGACCAAGATGTTTTTAAGAGATGCCTACGATCATTGCATACAGATAATTGATATGGTAGAGTCGCTTAAAGAGATTTCTGCAAGTAACATCGATATGTATCTATCAATCATCAGTAACAGAATGAACGAAATTATGAAGGTTTTAACCATCATTTCGTCAATATTTATTCCATTAACTTTTATTGCAGGTATTTATGGGATGAATTTTAGTAGGGAAGATCCAGTTACTGGCAAAGTATTAGCGCAAAATATGCCAGAACTATATCAGGAACATGGTTATCTGTATACTATGATTGTTATGGGTATAATTGCTGTGGTTCAAGTAGTTTATTTTTGGCGTAAAGGATGGTTTAAATAACTTTTTTGAAAAGCACTAGTTGTGCTACTATAAAAAGTCCCGTCCCGCTATTGTTGCTGCCATAAAAAATGGCATTCACGCTATCGGGTTTAGTTCACTCAAGTTTATCGTCAAAAACCGGCATCAAGCCTTGCTACAAAATAAATCAAAGCCTAAAACACATTTTAGCGTCCCAACATCAAATTATTTTTAACTTAGCGCAATGCAATCTTTTGACTTTGATAAAACTGATATTTCAAAAATAAAGCAGGCTATAAGTGGCAATGATGAGCTACTTAAAGCTACGCTTGCAGAATATCATGCTTCAGAAATTGCGATACTTTTTGAAAGTATAAGTAGCGATGATAGGGAAAGAATCATCAATTTGCTCGACGTTGAAACTGCATCGGAAGTAATTTCTGAAATGCATGAAGAAACTCACCCAGAAGAGTTACTGTTTCAATTGCATCCAGATAAACGTACCGAAATTGTTGAAGAACTTGATTATGATGATGCGACCGACATTATCTCTCAGCTAGACGAGCACGAACAGAAAGAAATTTTAGAAGAATTAAGTGACGATGATGCTTCGAGCATTAGAAACTTAATGAGCTATGAAGAGGATTCTGCCGGTGGTTTGATGAATACGCAATTTATTAGCATCAACCTAAATCTCACCAAAAAAGATGCTATTGATGAAATTATTAGACAAAGCGAAGAAATTGAAGAGTTTTATACGGTAAACGTTGTTGATGATTTTAACGTTTTTAAAGGTATTGTTTCTTTAAAGGATATTATAAAGGCTAAAGGTAATGCCAAAATTACCGAAATGGTTAATCCAGATGCGGTATTTGTTAAAGCGGATACCGATCAGGAAGAGGTAGCAAAACTAATTTCCCAATATAATCTAACCAGTATACCTGTAGTAGATAACGAAATGCGGCTATTGGGTCGCGTTACGTTTGATGATGTTATAGACGTTTTAGAAGAGGAGAATACAGAAGATATATTAAAAATTTCTGGTGTATCTGAAGATGAGGAACTAAGCGGTAACTGGGTAGAAGCTGTAAAATCTCGTTTGCCTTGGCTAATAATAAATCTTGCAACAGCATTTCTAGCTTCTGCGGTAATTAGGCATTATGAATCAACTTTAGATTCTTTAGCCGTACTGTCTGCTTACATGGTAATTATTGCTGGTATGGGTGGTAATGCAGCAACGCAGGCATTGGCAGTTACGGTAAGGCGTATTTCTTTATACGATTTAACGGATAACCAAGCTTACCGAACTGTATTAAAAGAATTTACTGTAGGTTTAATCAACGGGGCAGTTACGGGATTAATTGTATTAGTTTTTGCTTACTTTTTTGATTCTAACTTAATGTTAGGCTTAGTTATATTTTTAGCTATGACGGGAAATTTGGTTATCGCCGGCATTACAGGATCGAGTATTCCGCTAATATTAAAAAGGGTAGGCATCGATCCCGCAATTGCATCATCTATCATTATAACAACATTTACAGATGTTTTCGGCTTTTTACTTTTGTTAGGCTTGGCGAGCAAGTTATTGCTTTAAAACTTAAACTGCAGAAACTCTAACTTCAATATTCCCTTTTACTGCTTTAGAATACGGACAGGTTTTATGAGCCATTTCGGCAATACGTTGTGTTTCGTCGTGCCCCAATCCTGGAATATGAATATCTAATTCTGCAGATAAAGCAAACGCTTTACCATCTTCATTAAATGATACTTGTACATTCACTGTAGCCTCACTGGCGTCAATCCCTTCGTGATCTGCAACACTTCCCAACGCTCCCAAATAACAAGCTCCCCAAGCTGCTGCAAATAATTGTTCAGGATTTGAAGCGCCCCCTTGGCCGCCCATTTCTTTAGGTCGTCTTAATTCAATATCTAAAATACCGTCGCTTGATTTTACATGACCATCTCGTCCGCCAGTGGCAATTACACTAGCTGTATATAATTTTTCCATTTTCTATTCCTATTAGTTTTACCATTTAACAAACCAATAGTTAAAATGTTTAATTGAGACATTATATCGAATGTTTTATTCTGAAATAATTTTGATAATTAAGAAAATTATTTTTAGAATTACCTATTCAATCTCCCAATTGAAATGCCTAAATTGTTTTGTTTGTTCCTTATTCCAATATTTATTGGAGTAGGTTTCTCGGTAGCCCAAACTTGCCCGGATAATATCGGGTTTGAGAAAGGTGATTTTAGTAAATGGCAGTCATTTGCTGGCTCCGTATCTTTAGATGCGGCTGGAGCTAATCTTGTAACTGTTGGCAAAATAACTCCTATTAATGGCCGACATACAATTATTAGCAAGAAAACAGAAAAGGATTATTACGGCGGTTTTTCGACAATTTCTCCCAATGGAAGTAATTATGCGGTTAAGTTAGGTGATGACGGAACGGGTAAGCAGGCAGAACGACTGACGTATACCATCGAAGTTCCGGCAAATGCCGAAAATTTTGGAATAACTTACCAGTATGCGGTTGTATTCGAAAATCCGCCAGGACATAGCCATAGCCAACAAGCCAGGTTTACTGCAAACGTTTTAGACCTATCCACCAATAATTATATAAAATGTGCTTCGTTCGAGTATGTTGCTACATCTAATCTCCCTGGCTTTAAGCAATCTCCTGTAAAAGAAGGAGTATTGTATAAAGATTGGACTTCTGTTTTTATTAATTTAAGCGACTACAAGGGGAAAACGCTTGTACTCGAATTTACAACCGCAGATTGTGCACTAAGTGGCCATTTTGGTTATGCTTATGTAGATGTAATTGAAAATTGTCATGACATTATTCAGGGAAATTCGTACTGCGATTCATCCAATGAAATTAATTTAACCGGTCCTGCAGGTTACGAAAAGTACCTTTGGTATAACGAAGATAGATCTGTTAAATACGGAGAAGGGGAGAAACTGGTTGTTAAACCAGCCTTGCAACCAGGCAAAAAGGTTTTGTTAGACCTAATTCCGTACGAAGGTTTTGGTTGTAAAAACACTGTTTTTACTGTCATAAAGAACGAAAATTTCGATTTCCAGTTGCTAGCTAAAACAACTATTTGCGAAGGTTCATCGATTGATTTAACTACAGATAAAATTCTACTAAATAAATCTATCTCAACTACATATCAATTCTACGCAAACGAACTTTTAACTACGCTTGTTCCCGAACCAAATAAAATCGACAAGCCAGGTAGGTACTTTATAAAAGCAATTGGAGCTAACGGCTGTAGCCAAGTAAAATTTATAGATATAATTTTAAATGAAAGTTTAAAAGCTGAGGTGCTTGCAAATATTAATAGTTGCGATAATAGCCCTATAGATTTAACATCGCACCTTGTGCAAAAAAATGTGCCTAGTGGAGTGAAGGTTAGGTATTTTGAAAACATAGAACTAACGAAAGCAGTTACAGATCCAAAATCAATTAATAAAAATGGAACTTATTATTTACAATTTGAAAATGAAACCTGTACGCTCATTAAAACAGTAATGGTACAAATTTTTGATAAACCGGTTCTGAAAATAACTAATCCTGATTTAGCCTGCAATACACAAACTATAGACATTACCGATAAAAAATACAAGGTTGGTAGCGATGAAGATTTAACCTTTTCTTATTTCAAGGACGATAGTTTTAAGATAACATTAGATAACCCGAGCTCGGTAGACCAGACTGGATACTATTACATCATTGCGAAGAATAAAAATGGTTGTACTGTTTCTAATAAAATCTATGTCGAATTTGTTTCGTTTCCTGTTTTAGTTGTCAAAAATCCTGTGGCAGTTTGCGCACCAAATAAAGTTGATCTAACCAATAAAGGGTTGTACGAAGGCTCAACCGAAGCATTAAATTTCTCATTTGTTGATAAATTAACGGGTCTAAAAGTTCAAAATCCCAACGCAATAGCCAGTAGCGGAACTTTCATTATAACCGCCACAAACATCGCTGGCTGTAGCGTATCAAAAGAGATTACTACAACCGTAAATCAGAAACCAAGCATTGTTATAAACCAGCCAAGTAAGGCATTTATTGGTCAAACTATTGATTTAACCTCGCCTTTGGTAACAAAAGGAAGCACTCACTTTACTAAAGTTGGTTATTGGTTTGATGATAAAATGCGAAACAAACTTGATAATCCTGATAAGATTACAAAGTCTGGTAAATATTATATTTCATTAAGTAACCTTAGCGGTTGCGATGTAGTGGGAGAGGTTGAGGTAGAATTAGTTTCTGAACCGAAAATTATAGTTCCTACAGCGTTTACACCATTAAAATCAACGAATAATAAACTTTTCCCTTTTATAGATGGCTTTCAAAAACTAGTTAGTTTCAGAGTTTACAATAAATGGGGAAATTTGGTTTACGAAACAAGTAGTGCCAAAGACAGTGACGGGTGGGATGGAACCTTTAAAAATAATTTGCAGCCTTTTGAAACCTACAGTTGGTTTGCCGAAGGTATTAGCAGAATTGGTAAGACCTTTACGAATAAAGGCAAAACAGTTTTGATTCCTTAAAATGTGCGCCAATAAAACCTGCTAACGTGAAAAGACTATTAATTTTTGTTTGTTTGCTCATTTGTAAAAATTCTTTTGGGCAAGATCCAAAGTTCTCTCAATATTTTGCTTCGCCGTTAACGCTCAATCCAGCCTTAACAGGATATTTTGAAGGCAAATATCGTGCAGCCGTTAATGTTAGGCAACAATGGGCAAATGTGGGTGATTCTTATAATACCTATAGTGCTTCCGCCGAAATCAAACTACAAGATGAATACTATTACGATGATATTTTTAGTATCGGCCTAAGCGGACTTTTCGACGAATCTTTTAATAAAGTTTTAAAGTCTAATCATTTTGGGATTAGTATGTCGTACTATAAATATCTCGATCCAGATCATACATTTAAAATAGGTCTAGCACCTCAAGTATCTTACGTTACAAAAGCTTTAGATTATGATGCCTTAACAGTTGCATCTCAGTTTGAAAATGGTTCGTTTAATATGGCTTTACCTAATTATTTAGATTTAAGGAGTGATAGATTATCATATCTAGATTTTAATGTTGGTGCAAATTTGGCATTATCTACCGATAAAGTTTCGGCCTCTGCAGGCTACGCTGCGTTCCATTTAACTAGGCCAGAACAATCTGTTTTAGGAGATGTAAGAGTAAAACAACCACTACGTCACACTATTAATCTGAGTTTCAGGTATCTTTCTAACGACTTGATAGAGGTTAATTTTGGTGCCCATTACATGAAACAGGGAAAAAGTACAGATAATATTTTTGGTAGCGTTATAGGTTTCAAACCGTCTTATGATAGCGGCGTAAAATTAAATGCAGGTCTATGGTATAAATCTAACGAGAAAATGTTCTTTCCATACGTGGGCTTCGACATAGCAAATATTTCAATGGGACTTAATTATTCTGTAATAGCAAATAAAATAGCGCATTACCAACCCAGAACTTTCGAACTTTCGTTAATACTTAGAGATAAAGACTTTATCAAATTTAAAAACACCTGTAAATTTTAATATGAAAAAATATATACCTTATCTATTGTTTTGCCTTTGTGTATTTTCTATAGCATTTATTAAAAATGAACGCATAAATATAGATTATCAATATCAACGAAATGGCGGATCCTATAATGCATACACGGTTTTTTTAGTTAATGATGGCAAAAAATCATCTTATGAATTTGAACTTGTTAGCAATACAGCATTGGAGAAGATCAGTTCGATAATGATAAGACAACAAGAAAAAGCCTATAAAATTAATTACGAACTAGTTAACAGACCTTTTTTAAGTGATGATAAAAATCTAAAAAGTATTACTGTGAAACTTAACTTAGATAAAGTTTTAGCCAATGAAACAAAATGCGATGGCTTTATTGTTTTCAACTTAAACAATGGAGATAAAATTGAATTGCCAATTTTGCCTTGTAAAATAAAAGAGGCGAGTAAAAGTTAGATTTTAAGTTTTTCAGCTAATTTGAAAATATCATAAGCTACTTTCTGTATCGAAGTAAACTGCTCAGAGATGATAGCACTCGGACTATCTTCTTTAACATCTGGTTGGGCTTTTCTTCTTATTAACGGAACATTTCTAATTTCTTCTTTATGTAAGGTTATATTTTCTGCAGCCTCATTAAGTAGATAAATGGTGTTTTCTGAAACAGGTTTTAACTCTTCAAAATTTTCAAATAGAAAATCATGTTCCTTATTGTATAACGATAAGGTTGCAATATAAGATGAAAGTAAATGATTTAGTACAGTGAATTGATGCAACTCCTTTATGTACAACTGTTTGCTTTTCGGCTCAGAGAACATTCTTTGAAATAACGATGCCAGGTTAGATGTACTTACATAAACTTCTTTTCTGGCTACTTTGTAGTTTGTGGAATTATGATCGTTTTTATTAAAATAAAGTAAAGTTACCTGATTGAAGTAGTTGCGATTTGCGTTGATAATATCAGTCATTGCCTGCTTTAATTTTTCATGTTCCCAGTTAGGAAACAACGAATAGCTTGCAAGCAGAGCGATGCCAGAGCCAATCAGCGTGTCATAAATCCGCTCTCTGGCAATAGATAAACTTCCCATCCCTAAAAAGTCGAACAAAACAAGGATGTAAGGCGTCATAAAAAGTACACTTACCACGTAATTTTTCCGCTGAAAGCTATAGCTGCCGATCATACATACGAGCAAAATAACAAAGAGCGTATTTTTATCATGGATGTAAACCAAAATACCCATTCCTATAAATGCACCAACCACGGTACCAATTATACGCTCAAAATTACGCTGTTTCGTTAAGCTAAATCCAGGTTTAGAGATTACCAAAATCGTTAACAAAATCCAGTAACTGTGGTCAAAATCTAATATTTTAGCTACGGCAAAGCCGATTAACATGACAATAGCCACACGTAAAGAATGCCTAAATGTAGAGGAACTGAAGGTTAAATTTTCAAAAAATAGTTTAAAATCAAAATTTTGCTTAGTTACAAACCTATCTACATCAATTTCTCTATTCTTAAGATTCTTCTTTTCGCTTTTATTAAAATAACCCGTAATAGTTTTAACACGCCCTAAAATATTCTCAATGTTAACCTCTATATTTTTGAGTGCTATTAAACCTAGCGTGTTATACTGCTGGTTTTTATTTTTCTCGAGTACAGAAATTCTATGTTTTAGTTTCTCTACACCACGCAATAAATCCTTCTCAATATGCGGTGTGCCACCACTTTTTAAAGCAAAAGCAACATTTTCCAATGAGCTAGCAATCTGATTGATCAATCTTTCGTACCTTCTCAAAATACCGCTTGAATCAAACTGCAAATGCAATTCTTTGTAATTGTAGTAGGTAGACATTACTTGCTCAAACAAATCAACCGTATCTACAAAAACTAATAATAGAAACCTACTTTCTGGCGTACCATCTCTAATTATCTCTCGTGTTTTAAATAACAGTTCCCTAACCTCATCTTGCTTTTCGTGCACATGTACCTGCAGTTGCAACAGTTCAGCATAGTTTTTTTCATAGTCTGTATTTTCCTTATAAAAATTAGCCTTAGCTCTTAAAAATTCGCTAATCTGTTGTATAGATTCACTTAAGGTTTGTTGCAAAAGTCTATAAGGGCGCAAACGATAAACCAAGTAGCTGAGTAGGGTGTACCAAATACTACCAAGAAAAATTAGTAAGGTATAAAATAATACTTCTTTCCAGGGTCTAATATCATCAATACTTAGAACCATAATTAACAAAACTGCCGTACCTATCGATGCAGCTCTAACACCATACACAAAGAACATGGAGAAAAAGAAACTGCAAAAAACCAATAGCACACCGCTTACAAGTATACTCTGATTGGTTAAACCAACTAAAATAGAAACGATCGCCAACAATGCCGTAGTAATTAACATCGCGTTTCTTCGGTGCGTAATTGGTCCGGGAGAATCTACAACACTAATACATAAAGCGCCTAAAGATAAGGTCATGCCGTATTGAAGCATGCCAAATTGCGCCATTATTAGAGAAGGGCAAAGAACACCAATTGTGATACGAATACCATCGGCAAAATAGGTGCTGAGCAAAAAATCTTGTATGTTTCTAATTGGCCGATGGAGCATATACAAAACTACAATTTTACCGAAAGAACGTTTGCCAAAAGACGATTTTAATTTAGCTTTTTAATTATAAATAAGAATTTAAGCAGAAATAACTGACAGATTATTTGATTTCTAAATACAAATTGTTGATAAGCAATTTAATATGACTTTGTTAGCAAACTTAGCAAATCGTCAAAATTTTAATTTTTACCGCATAAAATGATGTTAAAAACTTGTTAATAACCGGTTGCTTTTGGTTTAAAACTTGTTTATAAAATAAAATGATTTTTCTTGCAGGATGTTGATTATAGCGCTAAATTAGATAATATCAATAACGAAGTACTTTGACAGTCAGATAGATAATCTAAAACAAAAAACGAGATGGAAACATTAAAGTTTTTGAGATTGTAGCGATAAAATTAATTTTATTGAAAAATGAAATTGATGAAATGTTAATATCGAAAGATAAGAACATGGTAATTTAGAAGCTCATAAAATTAAGACGTTCGAAAGGATAACGAAATTTGAAGCAACGGTTTTAAAACCAACTAAATTTTATCAACTATCAGACATTATAACAATTATGGAAATCTACGGAATTATATAATAGTTATAATTTAAATGAGTTTAGCCTTTGAAAAAATAGCTGAGCTAGAATATTGGAAAAGTAAAATTCAATTGATGCTTTATTTTTAGCTATGGCTAATGTAAGGTTAAAACGGAGAACCAAATCGAAAGAAGAGGCGCTCCGTTTTTTTTTAGCCCATTTTTATAAATAACTATAAAATTTTGGCTGCTAAAAGGTATTTTTAAATTATGGTGGCAAAGCGAAAATCAGCTGATAAATTGTTAAGAAAAATATTTGTACTCGATACTTCTGTTATCTTGTACGACCATAATGCTGTAAATAGCTTTCAAGAACATGATGTTGCCGTACCAGTTTTAGTATTGGAAGAATTGGACAATTTTAAAAGTGGCAATGATACTAGAAATTTCGAGGCTAGAAACTTCATCAGAATTATAGATCAGGCATCAAAAAATAATACTATAAACAAATGGTTTAAACTTAAAAAAAGCAACTTAGGCAAATTTAAAATCGCATTAAATGAGTATCCTAAAAAACAAGATGCCGAAAAAATATTTGGCGAAGGAAAATTTGATAACAGAATTTTAAATACCGCATTGGTGCTAAAGGAGGAAAATAGCGATTGTAAGGTTACCTTAGTTTCTAAAGACATATGCCTACGGTTAAAGGCAAAATCACTTAATTTAAATGCTGAAGATTATGAAACTGGCAAAATAAAAAACGCCGACGAACTGTATACAGGTAAAAGCGGGATTAATAATTTACCTGAGTCAAAGATAGAAAGCCTAATCGCAGATGGAATATTAAGTACTAAGGATATCGATTTGCCCTACACGTTGTCAAACCATTTTTATTCGATAAAGAATAAAAAGAAATTACTAAACGCTTTTTACAGTAAGATAGATCAAACATTGAGGTTAATTAAGCACTCATATATTTTCAATATTGAACCTAGAAATGCAGAACAGTCGTTCGCTATAGATGCATTGTTAAACCCCGATATTAAGTTAGTTAGCATACAAGGAAATGCCGGAACCGGTAAAACATTATTATCACTGGCCAGCGCTCTTGCCCAACGTAAAGACTACCGCCAAATTTATATTACAAGACCCATTGTGCCACTTAGCAACAAAGATATAGGCTTTTTGCCTGGTGATGTTAAGGCCAAAGTAGATCCGTATATGGCGCCTATTTGGGATAACTTGAAGTTTATAAAAGAGCAGTTTGCTGACGACGAGAAAATGCAGTTAAAAATAGACGAACTTGTTAGAACTGAAAAAATTCAAATTGCGCCTCTAGCTTTTATTAGGGGAAGAACAATTACAAAGATATTTTTCATTATTGACGAAGCTCAAAACCTTACTCCGCACGAAGTTAAAACCATTATATCAAGAGCGGGAGAACATACAAAAATTGTGTTTACGGGCGACATCTACCAAATAGATACTCCTTACTTGGATTCAGAAAGCAATGGTCTTTCTTATTTGATCGAAAATGCTAAAAAACATCCACTGTACGCCCACATAACATTACAAAAAGGGGAGAGGAGTGAGCTAGCAAATTTGGCTACCGAATTACTTTAATGATGTTTTCTGAGGGTGAAAATTGTAATTATTAATGCTCCCAAAGTTAAAATTACACTAAAAATAAACGGTGCGCCCGGAAAATAGATCGCATTGTTTGATTTATCTATAAAATGAGCGAAAATGAAAGCCATAGAAATTGGGCCGAATATAGCCCCGGCACTTTGCATGGCCGTTACAATGCCTTGAATTTCGCCTTGCGCATTATCTGGTACTTGATTTGAAATTATAGTTTGCATAGCTGGATTTCCTATTCCCGCTAGGCAGTATGGTAAAATAAAAACCATCATCATTAATCCGTTTGGCGCAAAAGCAAAACAAGCAAAGCCAACAATATACAAACTCAAACCTAATATAATTGCCTTTTTACTGCCAATTTTCGGGATTACAATTCTAATTAATCCACCTTGAACAATTGCCACTGCAACACCAACAATCGCAAGTGAATAACCAATCATCGATGAATTCCAATTGAATTTTTCCATTACATAGTAACCCCAATTTGATTGTACAGAATGACTAGCTGTGTAAAGCAGAAATAACGCAAAAACCAACCCAATTATGGCTGGGTATTTTGAGGCACTAACAATCGAACCGATTGGGTTAGCTCGTTTCCAAGAAAAATCTCTACGTTTATTTTCGGCAAGGGATTCTGGAAGTATAAAATATCCATACAAGAAATTTAATAGCGATAAACCTGCAGCTAGCATAAATGGAACTCTTAACCCCATATTACTAAATAATCCGCCTAGCAACGGGCCAACAACAAATCCAATTCCAAATGCAACGCCAATCATTCCAAAATTCTGTGCCTTTTTTTCTGGTGTGCTAATATCTGCTATATATGCCATCGCCGTAGTAAAGCTTGCGCCAGTAATACCAGCAATTACACGACCGATGAACAACCAAGCTAATGTTGGAGCAAACGAAAGAAATATGTAGTCAATTCCTAAACCTAGTAACGAAATCAGTAAAATTGGCCTACGACCAAATTTATCACTCAAACCACCAACAATTGGCGAAAATAAATATTGAGCTATAGAATAAGCAACTAAGAGTAAACTTCCATATTCAGAAGCTTCACCAACTGATTTGCCGGAGATTTCTTTAATTAAATCTGGTAAAACCGGAATCACAATTCCAAATCCTATACAATCTATTAGAATTGTGATAAAAATAAAACCTAAGGTTGATTTTTTAGCTTCCAGATTTTTCATACCATCAAAAGTAGCAGTAAATCTTATATAATTACTAGAATCTGTACGATATTGTTTTTGGCCAAAAAAGACTTAGAATTGAACTTATTTATTGTCTTATAATTAACATTATGTTAAGTTGATGTAATAGAAGCATAATCTTTCCTATGGCTGTGGTACAGTTAAAACTCGTTAAGCTTACGTTTTAGATCTTGAACTTTCTCCAACTGATTTTTACGAGTGTAAATTTCAGTTAATAATTGGATAGTATTTCTATCGTTAATATTTATCTCATGCGCTCTAAGCAAAGTAAACTCCGCACGATTGGTAAAGGAATTAAATTTCTGAATTTCTTTTTTCTTTAAAGCGTCGTTAGCATTATCGATATAAACTAAGCCTAATTGGTATAAAGCATCAAAATAATTCTGATCAATATTTAATGCCTTATTGTAGGCTAATTCTGCAGTAGTATTATTTTTCTGTTGCGATTGTTTTAAATATCCTGATAAAAAATAAAGTAATTTACTGCGTTTATCAACTGCTATAGAACTTTCAATCGCAGTTAAGGCCAGATCATATTTTTCGCTATCCAGCAATAAATTTATATAATCATTTGTCAAAAACGGATGGTATGGATTGATTTGTAGACCATCTTGCAAAGTTTTAATCGCTAGCTCACTTTCGAATTTTGATGCGTATATATTTGCAATGTTTTGGAAAACCAAAGGGTTTCTGATTCCGTTTTCCTTTGCACGTTTAAAATATTCTAGCGCTTCATCGTACGCTTTAATGTTTTGTGCGCAAATTCCAACGTTTACAGCTAATGTTGTATCAATTGGAAAGTAATCGCTCACTTGTTTTAGCAGCTCAAACGCAGTCGAAAAATCATTATTGTTATAAGCTAAATTACCCTCTGTTTGCTTTTTGATATTGATGTTATAGGTTGAAGCTTTGATAAGCTCAGCATTTGCCTGGTATTTGTCGAGCTTAATTGCTTTATCTAACGCAGTTTTTGCCAAGTCAAAATATTTGTCGGCATTACTCTGATTATCGTCGATAACAGCTATGTAAGAACTCAGATAAGATTTTACCGCCCAAGTTTCCGGCCAATTTGTAGTTTTTTTATCCTTCTCTGCTAATTCAACCGCTTTTATCCCCTCTCCTATAATAGCTAACTGTTTTTTTGAATCTTCTTTGTTAGTAATGCTTGCCTGCAATTTACCTACGCTATTTTGAGCAGCAACAACTTGCGTTTTTTGTGCAAATGAATTGATACTTACTAGAAATACAAAACAGTATAATAAACTAAATTTCATTTTTAATGGGATATTTATTGACAAAATAACAAAAAAAAGAGGGATAAATTAAATTCATCCCTCTTAAAATATTTAGTAATTTAAATTAGTTAGCTGCTGGAAGTGCATCCAATTGGTTTTTTATAGCTTCGTAGTTAGCTGTGTCGTTCTTAAATGCATAAATTTGTTTCAATGTTTCTAAGCCTGAAACTAATTTTGGATCAAGCTCAACCGACTTTTTGTAGTGTGGTAACGATTGATCTATGAAAGCTAACATTTTAGCCGAAATTGCATCAAACTCTTTTGTTTGTTTAGCACTTAGCTTACTTCTTTCTGTTTGCAAGGCCAAAGCTTGTTTATAATAAGTGTCACCCATTAAATAATGATAAATTGCTTTTTTATCATCTTTAGCAATAAGCTTTTTCAATGCTTCTTGAGATTTTGCAATGTCACCTCTATTAATATAAATATCAGTTTCATAACCAACAAAATCAGGATCGTCTGGATATTTTGCTAGTGCATTTTTAACAGCTTCTAAAGCTGCCGTAGTGTCTTTTAAGTTAGTTAACGAAATATTAACAAGTTCGATGTGGTAGTTTTTAGCATCTGGACCGTTAAACTCTGTCATTTTCTTAAAATGTTTAATTGCTTCTGGATAATTTCCATCCATCTTAGCAACTACACCAGCGTTCATGTACATTGCAGTATCCTGCGGATTTAAAGCAATAAGCTGGTTAAATGATGTTAATGCTGTTTTGTAATCTTTTGCATTATAGGCCTTAACACCTCTATTACTTATCGCATTGCGGATATTTACCTTAGCAAGCTCTATGTTTTCCTTTTGAGAACCTTTCGCATCTAAAGTTTTCAGTTTTTCGATTGATTCTTCAGCAATTTTTTCTTTAGCTGACGCATTTGCCGCATCTACAGAATCTGTATAGGCAATTGCAGAAGCAAATAATGCTCTGTAGCCCCAAGCTTCTGGCATAACAGCAGATTTCTCATTGGCAATGGCATTATCTGTATGCTTTAAACCGGCATTTAACGCAGCCATTGATTTGTCGAATGTTTGCTTTCCAGCTGTCAAACCGTAAATATCCCAAGCTTTTTTAGCTTCCGTTACTTCACTTTTTTGAGCATTGGCAAGTGTAGCACTAGTACCTACAATTAATATACTTAAAAGTAATTTTTTCATTTTGTCTTTTATTTTATTCGAAATTATATTAATTCTCTTCTGTTTCAGCTTCCGTATCAGGATTGTTATTTTCGGTAGTATCATCGCCTTCAACTGTTTCCTCTCCTTCTACTAGAGTTGCTTCTTCAATCTCTTCTTCTTCATCCTCGTGTTCTATTTTAGCTACAGAAGCAATTTCATCATTACCTTTTAAAGTAATTAATCTAACGCCTTGTGTTGCTCTTCCCATAACACGTAACTCGCTCACTACAATCCTAATAACTATACCAGACCTATTGATAATCATCAAGTCATCAGCATCTGTTACATTTTTTATAGCAACTAATGCGCCAGTTTTTTCGGTAATATTAATAGTTTTAACACCTTTACCACCTCTATTTGTAACGCGATAATCTTCGATATCAGTACGTTTTCCGTAACCTTTTTCAGAAACTACTAATACTGTTGCTTCCGGATCATCAATTGCAATCATACCTACAACTTCATCTTTGTCGTGTGCCAACGTAACACCACGTACACCAGTTGCAGTTCTACCCATTGGTCTAACGGTTTTTTCGTTAAAACGAATTGCCCTTCCAGAGCGTAGTGCCATTACAATTTCGCTACTTCCTGTAGTTAAACTTGCCTCTAGTAATTGATCTCCTTCATTAATGTTAATTGCATTAATACCGTTAACACGTGGACGAGAATAAGCCTCTAAAGAAGTTTTCTTGATGGTACCCTTTTTAGTACACATTATAATAAAGTTGTTCTCTAAATACTCCTGGTCTTTTAGATTTTTAACCTTAATATAAGCCTTTACTTTTTCTTCCTTAGGGATATTTATGATGTTTTGTAATGCTCTTCCTTTACTTGTTCTGCTTCCCTCAGGTATTTCGTAAACTCTTAACCAGAAACAACGACCTGCTTCTGTAAAGAACAACATATAATTATGGTTAGTAGCAATTAGTAAATGCTCAATAAAATCTTCATTTCTGGATACACTACCTTTTGCGCCTTTTCCGCCTCTACCTTGTGTGCGATATTCTGACGCTGGAGTACGTTTAATATAACCTTCATGAGAAATCGTGATTACAACTTCTTCGTCAACGATGAAATCTTCCATGCTCATATCTTCGGCAGAATGAACAATTTCCGTTCTTCTTTCATCGCCATATTTTTCAAGCATTTCAGTCAGTTCTTCTTTGATAATCTTCATTCTTAGCCCTTCATCAGCTAAAATAGATTTCAAATACTCGATAGTTTTCATCAGCTCGGCATATTCCTCTTTTATTTTATCACGCTCTAGACCTGTTAATCTACGAAGCGTCATATCTAAGATTGCTCTCGCTTGAATATCTGTTAGTCCAAACTTCTCCATTAAACCAGTTCTGGCTTCTTCTGGAGTGCTAGATGCACGAATTAACTTAATTACTTCCTCAATATGATCAAGGGCAATTAACAAACCTTCTAAAATATGCGCACGTTTTTCAGCCTCTGCTAATTCAAATTTCGTTCTACGTGTTATAACCTCATGTCTGTGATCAACAAAGTGGCGTATTAGATCCTTCAGGTTTAACATTTGCGGGCGTCCGTGCACCAACGCAATATTATTAACGCTAAACGAAGTTTGTAAAGCAGTTTGTTTATAAAGGTTATTTAGTACGATGCTCGCATTTGCATCGCGTTTAATTTCATAAACTATACGAATACCGTCTTTGTTCGATTCATCTTTTATGTTAGAAATACCTTCAATTTTCTTCTCTCCTATCAATTCTGCTGTACGCTCAATCATTTGAGCTTTGTTTACTTGATAAGGTATTTCAGTAACAATAATTGTCTCGCGATCTTTAGTGCTCTCTATTTCTGCTTTGGCACGCATTACAATTCGGCCTCTGCCGGTTTCAAAAGCTTCTTGAACACCGTTATATCCGTAAATGATACCTCCTGTCGGGAAATCTGGTCCCTTGATGTGTTTCATCAACTCAGGAATGGTAATTTCATTATTTTCTATATAAGCAACCGTGGCATTGATAGCTTCCGTTAAGTTGTGAGGAGCCATATTTGTTGCCATACCTACGGCAATACCCGAAGAACCGTTAATTAGAAGATTTGGTACTTTAGATGGAAGAACGGTTGGTTCCTGTAGCGAATCATCAAAGTTCAACTGGAAATCTACAGTGTCCTTATTGATATCGGCCAACATTTCCTCAGCAATTTTCTGAAAGCGTGCCTCCGTATAACGCATTGCCGCAGGTGAATCTCCATCCACTGATCCGTAGTTTCCCTGTCCGTCGACCATTAAATAACGTAAGCTCCACTCTTGAGCCATACGTACCATCGTCATATAAACAGATGAATCACCATGTGGGTGATACTTACCTAAAACCTCACCCACAATACGGGCAGATTTTTTATAAGGTTTTCCGGCACCTAAACCTAAATCCAACATACCGTATAAAACACGTCTGTGCACTGGTTTTAGGCCATCTCGCACATCAGGCAAAGCCCTACTTACGATAACCGACATCGAATAATCGATGTAAGCAGATTTCATCTGCTCGTCTATATTTATTGAAATTATTTTATCGTTCTCTTGATTTTCTAAATCTTCTGCCATAAATCTTTTTTGTTTTGCGTTAAACGTATCGTGTTAAGCGTTTAAAATGCCAACCGACATGCGCTAATCGCAAATTTTAAATTAGGTTTTTCTATAACCTTGCGAATTTAGCAAAATAACCCTCAATATGCATCTTTATGTTGAAAAGTTTTAACGGCTAAGAACTTCATAAAAAACGCATTGAAAATGTTTATTTGATATGAAAGCTTATGTGTTATATTTATAAAAAAAACCTTTGATTTAAATATTTGAAAATGGAAAAAAGAGAATATACTTTAACAGAATTCATTAACGAATCTGCCGAAAACCCAAGTGAGAATGATTTTTTTGAGCTTGAAAAACCGGCGATGCTAGAAATAAATATGCGAAACCAAAAAATTCTGGCAAAAGCAGGCTCCATGGTTGCATACGTTGGCAATATAGATTTTAAAAGAGAAGGAATGCTTAGCAAAGGTTTAGGTGGCCTGCTAAAAAAGGCAATCTCTGGAGAAGGTACTTCGCTTATGTTTGCTTCTGGAAGTGGGAAACTTTACCTCGCCGATGAAGGCAAAAAAGTGAAAATAATAAAATTGCAAAACGAAGCCATTTTTGTAAACGGAAATGATGTTTTGGCCTTGGAAGACGGAATTAGCAACGATATTAAGATGCTTAAAAGTGTTGCCGGGATGATGTCTGGTGGATTATTTCAGGTTAGATTATCTGGTTCTGGTTACATTGCAATAACTACACACGGCGAGCCAATATTACTAAAGGTTACTCCGAACCAGCCGGTTTTCACTGATCCAAATGCAACTGTAGCTTGGTCTGAGCATTTATCGCCTAAAATAAAAACCAATATCACTTTCGGTTCTTTTATCGGCAGAGGAAGTGGCGAATCATTTCAGCTCGAATTTGCTGGCGAAGGATGGGTTTTGGTTCAGCCTTATGAAGAAGTAAAGTACGTACAAAAATCATAGATAATTAAAGAGCCCTTCCAAATTTCGGAAGGCTCTTTTTTATGCTAACTACGGAGTTACTGTCTCTATCTGATCCGAAACTGGGTCGGTAGAGCTTCCCTCTTGTTTTTTGTCTTTGCCAGCCTCGTCGTTTTCTGCATCAGCTTCTTTTTCAGCAGATTCCTTATTGTCGCTTTTATTTTCTGTAGGCAACTGTTCTTCACTACTTCCGTCCTCCTGATCTTCTTCATTGTCGTTAACTACCTGATCATTATCAGTTCCAATATTTGCGTCTGCCTGATTGGAATTAGCTACATGATCTTGAGATTTATTATTATTTTCAGTTTTTTCTGACTGCTGTGTAGGAACCACATCTTTTTCGGTTTCGGGCGTTACGGTTTCAATTTCTAATTGAACCTGATCGTTTGGCTGAGGGTTTTTACCTGCTTTATTCTCTTTACTTAAATTTTCCATAGCATAAAATTTATATACTATTGAAATACAAAAAACATCAAAATTGTTTGCGTTTTTGTAAATGCAATGCTACAAAAGCTTATATTGAGCTTATAATTCCTATATTATCCAAACATCGTGATAACTAATTTATTTATACACTAAATTCTATTTGAATGAGACGAATTTCAAAACTTTACTTGGCCATTGTCCTATTACCATTTCTAGCCAGTTGTGGTAATGGTGGACAAAAAACTAACGCTAGTTTAGTTGATAGCGCAGCAACAAAAGAATGTTATATTGCCATTGACGGAAAAGATACGGCGCACCTAGACTTAAGAATTTCAGACAATGGAAATATTAACGGTGATTTAGTAATTAATTATGCAGAAAAAGCTTCGAATACAGGTACAGTAGCAGGTAAGTTTAATAATGACACACTCTTCGTAGATTATACGTTTCACCAATCCACTTCAAAAGAACAGACTTATAAAAATCCATTAGCTTTTCTAAAGAAGGATAACAAACTGGCTTTAGGGGTTGGTGTAATTGAGACTTCAATGGGTAGATCTTATTTTGCGAAGGATAAGCCTATTAATTTTGAACAAATCAAATTTATTTTTGAAACTACGCCTTGTAAAAATTAATTGATTATCAATTAATTATCTTAAAACGTGGATGTTTTTTTCGATAAAGCTTAATATAGGCTGAATATTTTTTTAATAAAAAATTGGGCTAATTAATTATAATTTCTATATTTGCACCTCCTTAAACAATAGGAATGATTCCGTAGCTCAGCTGGTAGAGCATTACACTTTTAATGTAGTGGTCCTGGGTTCGAATCCCAGCGGGATCACGAAAGGCGCAAGAAATTGCGCCTTTTCTGTTTAGAAGATATTTTAAACCGCAATTCCGAAAAAATAATAAGTCATTTCAAACCATAATAAACCATACAAACTGGTGCCCTAACTGGTGCCCAATTGTAATCGGTAAATTTGGGCACCAGTCATACCAGATCAAATTGATTTAAAGTACTGAAGAACAATCTGAAAACAAACAAAATGTTTTACCAAAAGATTGAGAAATGAAAAGTAACCAAACCTTAAAAATCCTATTCTGGCACCGTAAATCTAAGGCAGATTCTAAGGGCTTTGCCCCTATTATCTGCAGAATTTCTATAGACGGAGATGATGAAGAGTTCTCTACGGCTCAAAAAGTTCATATTGATAGTTGGGACGTTGAAACGAAAAAGGTAATAAAGTCAAGCAACTCCAAAAAAATCAACTCAACAATTACCAATATTGAGAATACATTGGAAGTCAATTTTACTGTGCTGAAAACCCAATATGGTTGCGTGAGTCCATTAATGCTTAAAAATGCATTTCAGAATCGACCAGTTGATAACAAAAAAGGTGAAAGCCAAAAAAAAGAACAAAAAACACCCTCATTATTAGAGTTAATTGAAATCCATATCAAGGATTTCAGTGAATTGGTAGAAAAGAAATTACGTTCAAAGGAGACATTAAGACAGTGGAAAGCTACTCAAAAGAAGATAGTTGAATTTTTGAAATTTGAATTTAAGGTTTTTGATCTTGAACTATCTGATATTGAATACTCTTTTGCACAAAAATTCTATAAATATCTTGTTGTAAAAAGAAATCCTACATTGAAAGATGCCGCTACAATGAAACAGATTAAAAATCTGAAGCAGATTTTGAACATAGCGGAAGCAAACCTATGGATTCCAAAGAATCCAATCGGAAAATTCAAATGTGGAGCGGAAGATCCAGAGATAACACCACTTGAAATTTTTGAAGTAGAAAAATTATGGAGAAAAAAGATTGGTATTGAACGCCTGGCTAAAGTTAGAGATGCATTCATATTCCAATGCTTCACAGGATTTGCCTATCAGGATATTTATAATCTAAGTTATGAGCACATCAAATATGTTGGATCGGAAAATGAACCTTGGTTGGTAAAAGAACGCGGAAAAACTAAGGTTACAGAGATGGTTCCTGTACTTCCAATTATTGCTGAACTAATAGAAAAGTATAAAAAACATCCTTATTGTAGAGTACATAATCGCTTAATTCCAGTAAATAGCAACTTTAGGTATAACTCCTATTTGAAAGAACTATCTGATATATGTAACATAGGAAGATCTTTAAATAGTCATTTAGCGAGGCACACATTTGCCGATATGATGCTAAATGTGCTAAACTTTTCATTAGAGGATGTAAGTAAAATGTTGGGGCACAAGAACATTCGCACTACTCAGAGATATGCCAGAGTAAAGAAAAGCAGGATTGGTAAAAAGATGAATGAATCAAAAAGTATATTATTTGATAAAAAAGGAGAACTGAGAAACACTTTTCAATAGACCAATTAGCTACCGATCAGGGAGATTATTTTTGACATCTAAAGCATTTTTTAATGCTTACAGAGGAGATTACTGAAGATTTAATTTGCACCTAGCAACTTCAATGCTATCTGCTTTCACGGCGTAAACCTGTGATTTTGCTATGTTTGTACCTCCAATAACGAATACTCTGAGCAGTAACGCCTTAAAATTAATTCCCATTCCTTTTCCGTGATCTATATAACTGACACGAAAAATAGAATGGAAATCCATAGTAATCCTGTGGCTTAAACGCTTAAAACTTATAGCTATACCCTAGCCTAAAAACCTGTGTTTCCAAGTAATCTGTACTGTTGTAGGTGAAACCATTTCCAATAATGCTCCTCTTTGTTTTAAGTGTACCCAAAATATCTGTTCCATTTAGGAAGAGTTCGCCTTTTCCTTTTTGGATCTGTTTTTTAATGCCCATATCCACAAAAAACCTCGAACCTATTGTTCCCTGTGGGATGATATCCTTGGCTAAATAGACACCCGAAAACTGTATCTGCGCTTGCCCTTTCAGTTTGAACATGTTATTGAGCTTAAAATTTCCAGAAGTGATGCTTTCTTCTGCCATGTTATAAACAGTTGGTACCGGATATCTATTTGTTATTGTAAAAGCATTGATCTTGTTTTTATAAATGGCTGCACTTGTATTAAATGAATACCAAGGAGCCAATTCTTGTTGTAATACAACCTCTCCACCTGTTTGGTAGCTTCTTCCAGCATTCTGGAAAATATTATAAAGGATGGTGTTGCCTGGAACCTGTGTTGCAATCCTTGTAATTGTTGCATTGATCATTTTGTGGTAGAGAGATGAATAGATATTTCCCTTTTTCCAGTTTAAACGGTAGCCTAATTCAACGGTATTTGTAAACTGCGGTCGCAATGTCGGATTACCAACCTTTAACAGTTCTGGCTCATCATACTTTGGAAAAATACGGATATCAACCTCATTTGGTCTGTCTACCCTTCTATTATAAAATATCGATAGTTTGTTGTTATCATCAATTTTATAGGCCAATCTTAAATTTGGAAACGGACGGGCATAGTCATAGCCATCGCTCTGATAGGTATTGTGGTTGGGATTAACATCATATTGTACTTTCACATATTCAAATCTCAAGCCCGCTTCCATTTCAAAATGGTTGGTTTCTAGCACATAATTAGCATAAGCGGCAGGAATGGTTTCCTTATAATCTGCCCAACCACCTGCGTTTACATCGATTGGTGAATTAAGCCCTGGGAAAAACTGCATATCGGTAGGAATGGTTCTTCTCCTAAACTTCAATCCCATTTCTATTCGTCCCTGTTTTAGAGGCCTAATGTAATCTAGGTTGAAATCTGCCACATGTTCATCAGAAAGCAATGCAAAAGAGTCCTCACCAGTAAAAGTGGGCATAATGTTGGTAAAGAAATATTTTTCGTCTTCCCTATGCCATGTATAGTTAAATCCTATGTTAAGCAAATGCCCAGGCTGAGAAAACTTATGCTGATAGCTTGCCGAACCCGTAGCGGTATATTTTACTTCATCCTCTAAAAACTGCCACAATCTTAACCGTTGCATCTCACCATTGAAATACGGTATATCTCCCCTATCAATAATCTTTTCCCTGTTAAAATAACCAGAGATAGTTAAGGAATTCTGCTCATTGGGATTCCAATCAATTCCTGTTTTTACGGTCGTGTAATCAGTTGTCCTGTTCCTTTTCACCTGTTGGTTGATGATTGTTCCATCGCTATAGGTTCTTGTTGCAAATTCGTTTCTATTTAAAGTTTGCGTGTACAGGTAATCGCCCTGCAAAAAGGTGTTCAGCTTGTTTTTCATATAATTTAGAGAGAGCGAAGGATTGATTTTTGGAGTTGCCTGAAATTGAGGACGGATGGTAGGCAGATTTTCTCTTCTTTCCCAAAGTGAGCCAAGTCCTGTCGTCAATCCGATCTTTCCATTAAAGCCTTCCTGTTTGTTCTTTTTATAGATGATATTGATAATCCCTGCATTTCCGTTCGCATCATATTTAGAAGAAGGATTATTGATGATCTCTATTTTTTCAATTGCAGAGGCTGGAATATTGTCCAAGCCTGTTTGGGTTCCGAAACCTGTCATTGCATTCTGTTTTCCATCTACCAGAACCGCAACCTTGTCATTTCCACGAAGCTGGATCTTGCCATCCTGCAGGGTTACCCCTGGCAGATTTTGCATAGCCTGTAAAATCGATCCTCCAGATTGCGCCACATTATTGCCAAGTGTAAAGGTCTTTTTATCCATTTTATCCGATAGTCCATCTGCATTGCTTTGTCCGACAACATTAACCGTATTCAGGGTCTGTGCATCTTCTGTTAAGATGATTTCGCCCAGATCTAAAAAAGCATTTAGTGAGCCAACTGTGATATCTTGGCTTTTCTTCTGATGCCCAACAATGGTAAATTCAAGCGAATAGTTTCCAGCAGAAAGATCAGCCAGTTTGAAACGACCTAGCGAGTCGGTAATCGTACCTGTAACAAATTTCTGATCAGTTTTCTGTTTAACTACAACATTGGCATATTCAATCGGTGCCCTGTTCTTTGCATCCTTAACAATTCCAGATACGGTTACTTTTATACTTTGTGCTTTTGAAAAGTATGCTGTAAAAATCAATAACAGGAGCAGCAAAAATTTCTTCTTAAAAATCATAACTTAAATTTATGGGGTATTAATAGATTCCGTAATTTCAGTACATAGTTAATAGGCAAATCTGTTGGAATTTAGAAGTTGAAAACACCATGTGGAAATTTTAAGCAATACTTTCGGCTTTTTTTGCGGCTGCAACTGCAATCTTGGCCAAAATCGGTATCAAAGGGGTTAGCGGAAATCTTGCAACCGCAGTAAGAACAATCATTATCCTTTTTATTGCCTGGGGAATAATCTTGGTTACAGGAGAAGTCCGCGAATTAAAGACACTTACAAGGAACAACCTCCTATTCCTTGGGCTATCTGGGATAGCAACTGGTCTTTCATGGATCTTCTATTTCAAGGCACTGGAAACCGGAGAGGTTTCAAAGGTTGCCCCGATAGATAAACTGAGCGTAGCAATTGCACTGGGTTTGGCATATTTGATCTTAAAAGAACCTATCGAAATCAAGACCCTGATTGGGGCTACACTTATTATAGCTGGAACAATTGTTATAATTTTATAGGAATACTGATTTGCTACAGAATTTAAACGTTAATTTACTTAATGAACCATAATTGACATACCTCTTAAAAATATTGGCACATGCCAATTATAGCTCACCTACCATTAAAAGCAGTAAACGCTAATGAAAATATTGGTCATAGAAGATGAAGAATCGCTTAGGGAAAGTATTGTTGCCTATCTAAAGGGTGAAGGCAACATTTGTGAAGTGGCAGGCACTTATTGGAATGCCATGGAGAAGATCAACCTTTATAGTTATGACTGCATTCTGCTCGACCTTACCCTTCCCGGGGGCGATGGGCTTAAGATCCTGAGCGAAATCAAAAACCTGAACAAAACCGAAGGTGTGCTGATCATTTCCGCCAGGCATTCCCTGGATGATAAACTAAGTGGGCTGGAAATGGGTGCAGATGATTATCTGGTCAAGCCTTTCCATCTTTCAGAACTGAAGGCTAGGATCATGGCCATAGTAAGGAGAAAGAATTTTAGCGGAAGCAATTTAATGTCCTTCAACGAAATAAACTTAGACCTTTTGGCCATGGAAGTAAGGATAAAAGAGAAGCTGGTTACCTTCACTAAAAAGGAATACGATCTGCTCATCTATTTTATTTCCAACCAGGGCAAGGTCATCACCAAAAATGCCATTGCCGAACATCTTTGGGGCGATGAGATCGATATGTCCGATGATTTTGATTTTATCTATACCCACATCAAAAACCTCCGAAAAAAATTGGTAGAAGCTGGGGCTAAAGATTATATTAGATCGATGTACGGCGTTGGTTACAAATTGGAGAATGTATGAACCCGACATGGTCAAAATAATCATTTCTTTCCTGACAATTATTATTTTGATTATCAAAGGCTCCATCTGACAATAAAAACAATAAATAGACACAGATGAAATTAGCACAGCGATATAACAGGGCAAACCTAATTACCTCGTTCATTATTTTGACGATTACCGGGGTCATCTATTATATAGCCATCCACTTTATCCTTACTGGGAAACTGGATAAAGATCTGGTAATCGAGGAGAAGGAAATTGAAGCGTATGCAAGGAATTATGGTAAGCTCCTTTCTCCGGGAGATTTCCTGCACCAAAAAGTTACTTATCAAAAGCTAACTACTGGACAAACCATCGAACGTAATTTCCATTATGCAGAATTCTATAATGAAGATGAGAAGGAAATTGAGCCTGGAAGAAGCCTGATTACAAGCGTGAATCTAAATGGGCAGAACTATCAGGTAACCATCAGCAAATCCAGAGCAGAATCAGAAGACTTGATCCAATTGATCTTTATGATCACTTTGGCCGTTACCATCCTATTATTGGTTTCATTGCTGCTCATCAACAGGTTCGTGCTTCAGCGTATCTGGAGCCCGTTCTATTCAACACTGGGTATGATGAAAGCTTTTAATATCGCCCAAAAAGAGGAAATCAGACCTCAACTGACCAAGATCGATGAATTTAATGAACTGAACGAATCGGCAAATGCGATGGCTGCCAGGGTGAGGAAAGATTATCGGGAACTTAAAAATTTCACGGATAATGCCTCACATGAAATGATGACACCTTTGGCCATCATCAATTCAAAACTCGACAGCCTACTTCAGACAGGCACTTTTTCATCGGAACAGGGAGCGCTAATAGAAAACATTTATACTGCCATCGGAAGATTGATCAAACTGAACCAATCATTGTTGCTATTGGCCAAGATTGAAAACAAGCTGATTTCCGATGTCCAGGATATTGATATGCAGCAGTTGGTCCGAGATAAGGCGCTGCAGTTTCAGGAACTTTTCGAAAAAGATCGGCTGACATTGGAACAAGAAATGCAACCCTGTAATATAAGGATGAGCAAATATCTTGCAGACATCCTATTGAACAATCTTTTCTCAAATGCCATTCGGCACAACCATTCTGGGGGAAGCATTGAAGTTGTTTTACGGGCAGGTCTGCTTACTATCTCAAATACCGGAAAAAGCGAAGGACTGGATAACCAGCTTTTCGAACGGTTCTCAAAATCGGCTTCTTCTGAAGGAACGGGCCTTGGCCTGGCCATAAGCAAGCAGATCTGTACGCTTTATGGATTTACCCTAACCTACCAACATCTTGAAAACAGGCACCAATTCCTGGTTATATTCTAGATAGATCTAAGCTGGTACACAGCTACAGAATTGCTACATAATCTACACCTAGTTTTATATCAAAATTATAAAGCCATGAAGAAAATAGTTTATGTTATCGCATTGCTGATGTTTGTTGTGACAACCAGCCATGCCCAAAAATCAAATGCTGCTAAAGTGCCGGTAGCCGTTAAAACCGCTTTTTCAAAAACACACGCCAAAGTATCTAAAGTAAGTTGGAGCAAAGAGGATGCAAATTTCGAAGCTGAATTTACCTTGAATGGTAAAGAGACAAGTGAGGTTTACTCAGCAACGGGAGTTTTTGTAGAATCAGAAGTAGAGATGAAAGCCTCTGAACTGCCTGCCGCAGTTAAGATGAAACTGAAAGACCAAAAAATTACCGAAGCAGCAAAAATTACCAGAGCTAATGGTTCGGTTGTCTATGAAGCAGAGATTAAAGGAAAAGATCTTTTGTTTGATGCCAACGGAAATCCTGTTAAGTTGTAACAATGGGCATTTGGAAAGGTAAAATAACAATCAGTTTGCTGTTGGCAACAATGGCAACTGATTGTTTAGCACAACAACAGGATACCACCTCAAATGTTCGGCTAAACCCAATAGCGGTTACAAACATTACCGAAGAAATCAAACCAGAAAAATTTAAGATTACCCATTTTATTGCTCCAGTGGTGCTTATGGGCTATGGATTTGCAACAGTTTACGATCATGGCGCCTTAAAAGAACTTGACCTTAGCACAAAGGCCGAACTACAGGAGGACCATCCCAGATTTGCCTACCATGTTGATGACTATGCCCAATTTGCTCCCGCACTTGCTGTTTATGGGCTAAACCTAGCAGGTATAAAAGGCAGACACAATCTTTTTGACGCATCCATGTTGTATGTAACCTCTGCAGCCATTATGGGTCTATCTACCCATTTTGTAAAACGAGGTGTGCATCGTTTAAGACCGGACGATTCGGGATATAATTCCTTCCCATCTGGGCATACAGCTTCAGCTTTTGCCGCGGCAGAGTTTTTATACCAGGAGTTTAAATATAAATCGCCATGGATTGGCTATGCAGGTTATTTTGTTGCAACTGCAACAGGTACATTGAGATTGTACAACAACAAACATTGGTTCAGTGATGTAGTGGCAGGAGCAGGTTTTGGTATTGCTTCCACCAAACTGGGCTACCTAGTCTATCCCCACATCAAAAGATGGATTGGTGGGCATGGACAGAAACAGAACCTGAGTTTTACGCCAGCATACGAACACCACCAGTTGGGCTATAGGCTTACCTATAAGCTATGATTTAAAGTATTCTTAAGGTTGTCGATATTCTTCTGTTTTCTGGCCTGTAAAACTGTTTTACCATAAACAGTAAAGTATTCATGGTTTGTTAGCATCGCCAAATTGAGCGCATTCCACTGCTCAGTTGTGTAATGTATATTCAGGCAGGTTTCCCATTCCCTGCGGAGTGAAGCTTCAAATGTTGGATAGTTGGCCCTGGAAAAATGGTAGAAATCTGCATCGCACAGTACCATCTCCAAAATGTTTTTTGGGCTTTGTGGATACGTGGTTGCCAGTATGCAAGAAGTTACCTGCTCAATATACAGGGCATCAAGTCCGTTATCAGCTAAAAAATCCCTTGCGATGTTTACGCTCAATTGTTCATGGCCTGCATATCCTTTGGTATAACCAGTATCATGGAACCAGGCCGCAATGGTCACAAGGTCAAGTTCTTCAGGAGACAATCCAACTTTAACCCCGATTTCTTGTGCGGCTATCACCACATTCCCCGTATGATGGGCGCTATGAAAACTAAGCTGTAAGCTTAGTTCATCAGCAAAAAGTGTAGTTACAAACTTGCTTGAAAGTTCAACAAGGAATTTCAGCTCCATAGGATAAAAGATGTACACAAGGGTACGGTTAGAATCTGTAGCAATGTTGGAGCAGGCAAGTTCAGATTCTCTCCAGAATTCAAAGTTAGCTTTAGCCGTCGGCCAATATATATCAATACCAATGAACACCTTTAAAAAACTGAATACTTTATTCCAGTACAGGTTTGGACCTGTACTTCTAGCGGTAATATTGTTATGCACCGCTTCCCTGCTTACCAGGATTACGCTATTGATCTATTCTTCTGCATCTTTTGAGTGGAGTTTTATCAATCTCTTAAAGGTATTTGTGATTGGATTATTATATGATCTGGCAGCTGCATCCTATGCAATTATTCCCTTAGTTCTTTACCTGTGGATATTTCCATCCAGATGGTACGGTAAAAAACTGAACAGGATTTTGCTGATTTCCTATTTTTTTGTTGTAATCATCACGCTCCTATTCAATGCGGTTTCAGAATGTATTTTCTGGGAAGAATTTTCGGTACGCTATAACTTCATTGCGGTTGATTATCTGGTCTACACCACTGAAGTAATTGGAAACATTAGGCAGTCATATCCTGTCAACACGCTATTAACAATACTTGTTATTGTATCGACATTGATAACATACTTATTGAGGGAAAAAGTATGGCAATCCACTACCATACCAATGCGTTTTACCAAACGTTCAAAGTTTCTGTTACTTTTTTTGATTGCTCCCATTGCCACCTATTTTTTGGTCAGCCATAACTGGAAAAATCACAGCCGCAACCAATATGTAAACGAGCTTTCGGGCAATGGCATGTTCGATTTTGGCTTTGCATTCTGGCACAACCAATTGGATTATGACACCTTCTATAAGACTGTACCAATAAAAAAGGCATTGTCAATCATCAGAAAGAACCTTGAGTTTGTACCTGGTGATCAAAGAGACCGTAACACGATTAGAAATATCACATCAGATTCGGTAGAAAAAAGAATGAACGTGGTCATGATCAGTGTAGAAAGCCTGAGCGCAGAATTCTTGGGCAGTTATGGCAATATGCAGGGCATTACACCAAACCTGGATTCCCTTGCGAAAGAAGGACTTCTGTTTACCAATCTATATGCATCGGGAACAAGAACCGTTCGAGGCCTGGAAGCATTATCACTCTGTATTCCACCAACACCAGGGCAGTCTATCCTTAAGCGGCAGGATAATAAAAATCTGTTTACATTGGGAAGTGTATTTAGATCGAAAGGCTATAACAGTAGATTTATTTATGGGGGTTACGGCTACTTTGATAACATGAATGAGTTTTTCTCACAGAATGGTTATGAAGTGACAGATAGAAATGCATTGAGTGAGAAGGAAATCCATTATGAAAATACCTGGGGCGTAGCAGATGAAGATCTTTTTACGCTGTCGCTCAGGGAATTGGATAAAGATTATAAAAATGGAAAGCCTTTCTTTGCGCAGATCATGACAGTTTCCAACCATCGCCCCTACACCTATCCAGAGGGACGGATTGACATCCCATCCCATACCGGGCGGGAAGGTGCGGTAAAATATACCGATTATGCAATTGGCAGATTTATCAGGGAAGCAAAACTTAAGCCTTGGTTTAAGAACACATTATTTGTAATCGTCGCAGATCACTGTGCATCAAGTGCGGGAAAGGTCGAACTGCCTGTGGACAAATATCATATCCCAATGATTATGTATGCTCCAAAACATATCAAACCGGGCAAATTTGAAAAACTTGTGGCGCAGATTGATATCGGCCCCTCAATACTCGGTTTGCTCAACTTCAGTTATCTAAGTAAATTCTTTGGGCAGGATGTTTTTAAGATGAAAGATGAGCAGCAACGGGCATTTATCAGCACCTATCAAAGCTTGGGTTACATCAAGAATAATAAACTTCTAATCTTAGATCCAAACAAGAAATTAAGCACATTTATCCCGAATTTTAAAACTGGAGCTTCGAAATCGATCCCTCCTGAACGTTGGCTAACGGATGAGGCAATTGCCAATTACCAATTGGCTTCTTATTTGTATTCGAATGGAGGATATCAGATGATTTCTAATTCAACCAAATAAATTTCGTAAATCAAGTAAATCAGTATAATAAAAAAACTTAAAATGTTAGTTACGTTGTTCTTGGAGCATATATTATAATACATACACCAATCAATGCTATGGCTGCTCCAATAATATCGTAGTTGTCAGGCTTAAAACCATCGACTTTCCAAGCCCATAATAGTGCCATAACAATGAATACTCCTCCATAGGCAGCATAAACCCTACCGAAATTTGCTGATTGCCATGTTGCTACAACTCCGTAAGCAATTAGTATAATTGCACCAATTAAACCAAACCACATTGGTTTATCTTCTTTTAACCAAAGCCAAATAAGATAACCACCACCTATTTCGCACAGTCCAGCCAGAACAAATATTAATAAAGACTTTATAATTTCCATATTTCAAATTTACTGATTTCGATTATTAAAGTTTGTTCAACATTTTATTAAAAAAATCACCTTTAAAAACATTCAAAGCACTTAAGGCGCCGGCATAAAAATGCCCTCTCCATTAAATTAATGAAGTGGGCATTTATTTACTATTTCAGCTTAATTTAAAGCATCTACGCCATTTTTAGCAAAGCTACTACATAAATCAAATGCGGTTTGACTTCTTTGCAAACCAGTTCCGTACATGATGGATTTGAATTTACTTTCATCGTCTTTATAATTTCTTACATTTTGAAAATAACCTGTCACCGCATTGTAAGCACCAAACACAGTTCCTTTTGTACTCACTTCCTGCTGGGTCGGACTGTTAATGCATATTCCAAAACATTATTTACTATATTGGTATATGCACTTGAAAAATCATCTTGTTTATTGGTTTTAAGGTTGTTTAACATTTCTCTATTTGGAGCCATTGCCAACTGAACCAATCTTTTAACCTGCCTATCCGTAATCCTAACTTTTGACCAATGGTTAAAAACCTGTTCTAATTCGTTAGCCAATTGGTTAGTAATTCCTAAAAGTTGGTGCGCCTGTTTTAGCCTTTCCTGTGCGCTTGCGGTGTGACGTATCTTAATCGAATTAGTATGGTTCCTTAGCGCAGCATTTAAAGTATTTTGGCAACAAATTCTAACAGGGGTAAAAGATGCGGTAATACTACCAAAACCATCATGAGAGGAGGTAAGGAACAAATATTTTTCAATACAGTCCACCCTACCTACACGGATATATTCTGGTAGTTTTGCAGTAATAAAAATGCGCTCTCCTTTACCCAAAGCCCCTGCAGTTTCATATAAAGTCCCATCCTTTCCGCCAACGATACTATCAAAAAAGGCAAATGCATCTACATTTTGTACAATATTGTAATCCTTACCGACAATGCCTAAAACTTCGTTAGTATCGTTTCTTACATTTGCATAAAAATTATCTACTTCGATATCAGGAATACTATTTGGTAATCCCTGTTGGTCGATGTATTCAGAAAAAGTAATCAAGCTTCTTTTTGCTACTAGATAATCTAGTCCTGCATGTTTTATCGCCTCTGCACTTGTTGGGTAATCGGTAATGATTTGTCCCAATCCATGCCAGGCTTTTTCTTTGACCGAAAAAAAACTATGTTTTTCAGTCTTGCTATTATAATTTAGGTTGTGTGCCATGGTTGATATTTTTAATGTTCCGTACTCGTGATACCAAAATTTCGGTTTCTAGAATGTTAATATTTGCGGTATCGCTTAATGTTAACTTTGATTGGGTCTCTATCTCATGTACAATCTCACCCAAATTTGTATGGTCGGCATGAACTGCCACCCGAACCATAATAAATATAGTTTCGTATCTCATTTTTTTAAAATTTGATAAATGAATAAACGCCCCCTGCAAAATGCAAAGGGCGTAGTTGGGATTAGGCAGGAATGAAAATCTCTCCCTCGATTTCAGCCAATTTGGCAACGCATAAAGCATTTACCCTGCTTGCTACTTCACGAATGATAAATGGGTTTTTGGTGGTAAACTCCCTACCCTTACCATCTTCAAGGGTAAGGGTACAGCCTTGAAAAAAGTTGGTATCTGTTTCGTCTGCATCATCTTTTTGCGCTACCTCAAAGGCTTCCAAGGTGTTTATTGTTTCCAATAATTTACCTCTCTGATTGATACGGCGGTTTAAGTCCAATGCCAATTTGATGGTTTTTTCTAAATTAAGGGCAGGTTTTTCATCTTTCAACTGTTCCTTGATTTCTATTTTGGTAGGTTCAACTTTTGGTGCTTCTGCTTCGGGTTTTACCTGTTCCACATTTTTTAAATCGATTGATTGTGCAATGTCATTAACCTCTTCGGCTTTTGTCTCTACCTTATTTGCTGTACCATTGTTTACAGGTTGAGTAGTTTTAATTTCTGATTTTCCATTTACGCCTGAACCGTTTAATTGTGCAGTTTTCATAACTTTTGATTTTAAATTTTTATTGATAATGATTTGAATAATTTCCCCTATTGGGGCAGTCCTGTTTAGGCGGTCGCTATTTGCTGTACCGCTTTGGGTGGGTGGGCTTCTGTCCTTTGTTGCTATCATGTGGCTATCTTTTTTATAAATCCAGTCGGCAGGGCCTCCTGTCTTTTTGTTAAACCACCGCTCCTGACACAAGCCCTTTGTAAGGCAAGGCTTTGCGAAAAAAAATACGCTCCGAGCGCAGCGAGAGAGGAAGATTTTTTTTCAGCAAACCCGTAGGGCCTGGCCTTGACGTCAAAGGGCTTGTTCAGAAATTTTGCAACAAAAAGCCTAGGTGGAATTTTTACCCTGATCTTTTTAAAAGTTTATGGAAGATGAATGCTGATATGAGGTATCAGAAAGCGCAACGGTGGCGAGGCACGAAGCCATTGTTGCATAAATGCGGAAAATCGGCTGAAGCGAGGTACGAGCAAAGCGGTTTTACCGCTGAGTTGTCATTTAATAAGAGATTTAAGAGCATAAAACCTGAAAAAAAATACAAAAAAAATGCCTGACCGTTTCCAGTCAGGCATTTACCAAAACAGCATTACTGTTTATTTTTCGTTCTTTTTGGCGGTAACTTCGTTACGGATATCCTGTGCCAAAGCTTTTGTCTGCTGTAGCGCATTTCTTAACCTTGTTCCAGCTGCTTTATTATTCTTTTCAAAAAATGCAGTGGCATCTGCTTCTGCCGATGCAATCAGCGCCTTTAACTCTGTGAATTTTTCCATGCTATTTTAAATTAAGTTTTTATGGTTTTGAATTGCCTTTCAACAATTCCTTTATTTAAATCTATTAAATCTACAAGTACAAAAAACTAGGATATTAAATTATCTCCTCACGCCTTGGCTCTCGCTCATTTCTTTTTCTTGACCTTTAGTGTTTTCCTGCTTACTTGAAGGTGCAGTCTCTTTCAAAAACTGTTCCCTTTTTTCTGGTTTACCGTTCTCTGCGTACATGTTCAACTGGCTGTAACGCGGTACGGCTTCCAAAAACACCTTCACCTCCTGCCCTTCTTTTTCAACTGTTACAAGTGGTCTGTTGCCATTACGCAATGATGCTTCAAGCAGCACTCTTTTAGCAGGATCTTCCAACTCTTTGATATTGAACTTATCTAATACTTTATTTATATCGAAACCATAGGATGGATCATGGTATTGGTTGATACTATAATTCTGAAAACGGTCTTTACCCTTATCAAAATCCAATTTAATCCATGCTTTATAAGTCTCCCCACCCATATTCATCATGTCATCACGATAAACCGAACGACCTTGTATCAAATTGGCCGCTTGTTCAGCTGTAAAGCCTTTACCACGCTCCAGCCAAATGGTCTGGGTTGCAGGGCTTGCATAATAGGTACGGTTGAACTCCTTTGCTACATAATTTACCTTACCATTTTCCATGCTGGCTACCATTACTTTATTGGCCGCATCTTTCCCTACCGCAAGTTCACTGTTACCTTTCTGCTCCTTAAAGAAAGCAAGTGCATCGCTCACATTTTCATGTTTCTTAACGATATTTTTTCCTTCTTCATTTTTGGTAATGACCATATACTGCTGGCCTTCTTCCAATGGTTTGCCTTGGTTATGGCTAACGGTAAACTTATTGAAGTAATAAAAATCGGATTGTCCAGATTGCTTAAAATGAAGTGCAAGATCAACCTGCCCTTTAGTTGCGGCAACGCTATCATTAAGCGTAAATTCGGGAACATCTTTTCTCATGTTCTCTTCCATTTTCTCAATGAGCTTATCCTTGAAGCCCAGATTTTTCATCTCTTCTTTGAGATTTTCCAAATTGTTCAAATTCATAATAAATTGATTTTTTGGGTTGTTCTGAAAAGCCATTTGACTAAGTTTTTCAAGTTCTTCCCTGTTATTAATCCTGTTTCCTGGCAGATTGATATGAATATGGATTGGAAAAAGAACCGAACGCTCATACCGTTCGTTCCAATTCAACCACTTGGGGCCCATGCTGCCTTCCATTGGTGTCCCTGTAAAATATTTTAACATCAGCGAGGTGCTTGTATTCTGCATCTCCGATCCCTTTGAATAATCTTTATCCATCAGTTTTTCGCCCATACGATAAAGCTCCTCCAATTGGAAAATTACTTTGTCCTGCTGATCATTATACATCATCCTATTGTCCAAAATGCTCTTTGTGTAGCCTGATTGCAGTCGTTTTAGCTCCTGTTCAATTATTACCGTATTTATCCCATCATGTTCCAAATGATGGTAAGCCTTATAATTATCGGGCAACCAAATAGCGTAACTTGAGAGTGTTGGATGACCATAGGAGAAATTTAGATATGGTTCTATTGTTACCTCTTTTCCTTCAAATACCCTGGTTACTTCAATTGGCTCGCCTGTCCTGAAGGTTATTGTGTCCAAAATCTTTTGTTCCACACCTTGGTCATATAATCCACTTGCCTTTAGTAAATCTACAATCGGCGCTATGCTATTTTCGTCCCGACGCATGGTCTTATTTTCTATTGATGCGGATGAGTATCGGATAATCAGCTTTGAGCTTGACCCTTATTTTCTTTAATTTTTTGCTGAAGAGGGATTTTGCGGCATCAATCCCAGCTCCAGCGGCTTGAATACCTAGGGACTGATCCATGGAAAGAAACTGCATACTTCGCACTGCATCATCTGCACCACCATTGACTGCTCCAGTCAATTCAGCTTCCGGTGCAGGAATACCAGGCATTCCATCCAGACTATACACTGTCAGATCAACAGGGACAATAGAAGTTCCGAGTCTGATATTTTTGATTTGAAGCAACAAGCGTTGATTGGTAATGTTGCAGGTTCCAAACAAAAAATGTCCTTTTGGAATTAACTGACCATTCAGCCGAACGCTGTCACTCAATCGTAACTTAACCGTTGCTCCTTGTACCACCTTTTGATTTTCTACAATTGTTGCTGGTACAGCCCTAAACTGACTGTCCCTAGTCAAAGTTTGCTGTTCTTTTGAACGAGCGATTTCAGGGTTCTGAATAGCAATAATCTTATCCATCATTCCGCTCAATTGTGCCATTTCGGGGTCTTCTTCTTTTCCAGACTGCATGGTTTTCATCAAAGCTTCCAACCTGTCCACATCATTTTTAATGGATATTTCCTGTCTTCCCTTTGGCTGAGTATTAGGATTTGAAAGTTGCTCTTCTGGCCGGTTAAGCTCTTTGTTCAAATCTTGCAACTTTTGATTAATGGCATCAGTTCTTATATCATGCTCGTCCCCATTTCTTGATAAACGGGCATTAATACTATTTAGGCTACTATCTCTTCCACTTTCATTAGTGTAAGAGCTGCCCATATCGGATTGCTTATAAAAGCCCATTTTATCGGTGGGTTCTTCTTTTTTGAAAGTTGCATCTGGCAGGTCAGTGTTGATTTCCTGATGACCTGTTAGAAGATTTGCTCCGCTACCTTTGCCCCCGCCCATGGCATAAAAGGCCAGTGCCAAAAATGGGATGATAAGTAACGGAATGATGAGTAGCTGTTTCCGTTTGTCCTTTTTGTTGATTGTTTCCATAATCTTATTTTTAAATGATTTTTCTGAATTTGATTAAATCAGCCTAGCGCCCTAATGAGCAGGAATATGCAATAGCTCCCAAAAGCTGTACAAAAACCTATCAGTATGGCCATCCATAACTTGCCAGAAATGTTCTTGGTTTTTCTGTTCAGATAAATGGCTAATATCCTTTGCCTATCGATAATCTTTTGGGCAATTTTCTCGGCGATCGCATCGCCACCAATTGATGTACTGTTTTTCCTAAAGAGTTTCATACGTTTAGGGCTTTAAGGGTAAGTCGCTATTCTCCAGAGTTTCCCAGCGTTGTATCAAAAAACCATGAGGATTATTATCACTGCGTCCAACATTTCTCAAATACCCTTGTGTAACCAGTTTTCTATTTACCGTGGCACTTGAACGGATGAGCTGTTGGGTGGCATAGCATCGGAAATAATAGGGGTATTGCTCAATATCAAGTTGAACACTATCAATCGTTATTTCCTGTGAGATATTGGCAGAGATCAGGTTGCTGTAAAAACCCTGTTCCTTCAGATTATCGTAACTTTTCTTTGCGCTCTGGTCTGATAGTTCCAGAGCTTTGCTGATGTTGCGCTGGATGACCTTTTCATCAGGATCAAGGGTAAAAAAGTAGTGATGGAACATCTTTACGTGATCCCTGATCTCTACAGGCAGGTTGCTTTTTCGTTCGGTACTAAAAGCTTCTATGGCTTTTCCGTTAGCAAGAATGTAAACCTTTGCCTGTGCATTACCAACCATTTCATAGCTTTTGTAAATGGCAAATCCGGATATGAATATGCAGGCAATGATTAGAAAGAGACTGAACCTTTTAATGTGCCTAAATGCGGTATCTATATTTCTTAGTTGACTGAACATGGGTAAATAGATTAGGTGTTATTATTGATAATTATGATTTTTCATCCTTGCCGCTTAGCTTATCGTGCTGATGTTGTCCCGGAGTTTGATCTGGCAGATAATCGCCATTACTGGAAGCGGCAAAACCTTGCTGCATATTGCGGTAAGCATTGCCCATCATATCAGCAGCCATTCCAGCTCCAGATGATGCGGTTTTCATTCCCGTACTGTTGGTACTACTAATGATGGCATTTACCTTTTGGAGGATAGCATTTCCACCACCCGCATGAACGACATAGTTTGCCACATTCGGCACAGAAAAATAGCCTATGATGCCAATCAGCAAAAATATGAGGTAAGCCGTATCTGTTCCGCTGAAAAAGGTATCGCCCTGCTGTTCGATTTGCGAAAGATCGAGTTTTAACATATTCTCCTGTATCTTTCCCAAGATGCTTCCGAAGATATTAGCTATGGGAAGCCACAAGAATATGTTCACATATCTTGCCAGCCAAACCGTTAAGGTATTCTGAAAACCATCGAATACCGCAAAACCAAATACCAGAGGTCCCAAAATGGCCAGAACGATCAGAAAAAACGTTCTTACGGTATTGATGCACAGTGAAGCGGCCGCATAAAGCACCTCAAAAACTTCTTTCATCCATTGCTTGATGGAATTGCGGAAGTTATAGGACTGCTTCTCCATAAAAAACTGGATATCATGCCCTAAACCATCTAATATACCTTCACTACCTTGTTCCGGAAAAGTATACTTCAACCATTTTTCACGGTCTCCACTCCCATTTTCTCCAACGTACATTTGCCAATGCTTGCTTTTTTTAATGGCCGCTTCCTTGGCTTTAAGCAAGCGTTCTATTGTTTTGTTGCTATCACTTACCATTTTTCCCGTTGCCGAAACCGTTGGTTGTAACACTCCGTTCATCATTGAAATAACCAGCGGAAATATCATGATAGCCATTCCCAATGCAAAAGGTCTGAGCAATGGGTAAAAATCTATGGGTTCGGCACTGGCAATCTGGCGCCATACGCGACTGGCAATATACCATAGCGCACCAAATCCAGCTATCCCCCTGCCCACATCGATAAGCCGACTGCATAATGGCAACATCTCGCTGTACACCCTGTCAAGAACGGGTTGCATTCCACCCAGTGTTTCCGATATGCCCTGTGCATATGAGCCCAATGGCGAGAGCAAGGCAAATATCCCGATGCATAACATAATTATTTTTTTCATCACAGCTCAATTTTGGTTATAATATCTTCTGGTGGCATTGATATCCAATTTTTCTTTTTGCCTTTGTAGGTTCAGTATGCTCACCTCTTTGTTGAAACTTCTTAAAAAGATGAGCTTATCCTGCATATCCAGAAAAATTCGGTCAATTGCCCGCAAGCGTTCATCATCGCTCATTCGTAATTTCGATGAGGTAATCACCGTTAAAAGTTCATCCAGGTTATCAATGCTCTGATCGAAAAGCCGCCCATAAATACCGGATAGGTAACTTAGTTCTTCAGGACTAAAAGTGTCGTCATTTCTGAAACGGTTGTAGGCAGATTTGTATTCTGAAATCAAATGCTGCTGATAGGTGATGATGTCCGCAACCCTTTCATATTTCCTGATTTCGGGATTGACCAGCATCAGACCGTCAAGGAATATCTCATGTATGGAGAAATTGCCCTGTGAAATATTTTTCACCGCATTATATCCATTGGCGACAATGGTATATCCACGCTTCATATCTGAAAGGATATTTTTTAATTGGCTGAGCTTCTCTACATTTAGCAGGAGCTGCTGCACTTCTGTAGACTGTGCCTTTAGCTTAAAAAACGTAGATGAAAGGCAAATGACAAATAAAGTCAGCATTAAATAAAGAGTGCTTTTTACACTCTTTACTCTAATTATTCTAATTGTTTCCATAAATTTCTCTTAAATGGTTAATGGATTTTTGTTCGTTCTTTCTTTGATGGATGAGCAGGTTTACCTCGCCTGTAAAACTTTGTACAAATACAGCTTTATCCCGCATCCTTTCATAAATACTATCCAATCTTTCTATCCGTTCATCGTCACTCATTTCCAGCCTTCCAGAAGTAATAACCAGCAGTAGTTCCTCCATGTCACCAAGGCATTCATCGGTTACCCTATCCTTTACATCTAATATGTACTGGTTGTCAGAAAGTTTCAGTCCATCATTATCGCCAATACTTTTAAAAGCCTTTACGATGGATATTTGCAGAGAAATAATACTGGAAACTTTTGCATTTTTTCTGATGGCAGGGTTAACGCTTTTGAGCGAGGAAAAAAAGGTGCTGTGCAAACTGAACTCGCCATTCTTTATATCCCTAACAGTACCTATTCCACTGCCGACAATATCATAGCCTTTCTTGAGGTAGCTTGCATACATCTTCAAAGCAACAAGTTGTTCGAGCAGGTATTTTTTCTGCGTTTTTTTTTGGCTAAAGAATTCGCCCCAGGTTTGACCAAAAGCGTTTGTACCTACAAAAAGTAATAGAAATACAAGCCCTAAAAGGCTGATTGGTTTCGATACAGACATACCTTTATGGCTATAACTACTTTGTTGTTGTCTATTGAATTCCATACAATTCTTTTAAAATGGTTACCTCATCCAACGATTTTGCCCTTTGGATACTCAACAGGCTATTTTGGGTATTGAAAGATTTTAGGTCGCTAAAGTTGGTATTCATCTGAGCGGCGGCAGCACTGATGATTTCCAGTCTTTTGGCATCGCTCATCTGCGTTTTAAATGAATTAACCACGAGCAGGATCTGGTCTAAATTTTTGATACTTTCATCCAGTATGCCCGAATAGACTTTCTGCATGTGTTCCAGCTCATCAGCGGTGAAATGTTTATCTTTCTGGAACAAGCCCCAAGCCCATTTGTACTCATCTACAATGGCAATCTGTTTTTCGGTCAGGTCTTTAATTCGCTTGTAATAGGCAATGGCCGATTTAACTTTCCATAGCTCTTCGTAATAATTTTTGTAGAGTTCTTTCTGCTTTTCCGTCCAATCGGCTATTTCAGTCAGCTTTAATTTTGAAAGCTGGTTTTCCAATACTTTTTGCGCATTTTGTAGCCAGATGGTTTCGTTCTGTAGGCGCTGAACCTTAAGGTCTACAGCTTTGATTACTTTTTTTACTCCTGCCTTGATGACTTCCAAAACGGCTATCTGTGCATTTGCCCCAGTGGGTATCGATACAAATAGCGTCATGGCACTCACCGGAAGGATGACCATGTATTTTTTCATAACTTTTTTGATTGCACTGATGCAGGCAAACGCACCAGTTTTGTGAATGGTTATCATAACTGATTATTGTTTATTTTTTAATTCATTTGCTAGTACCGCTATACCCTTTTGGATGCTTCCATATTGCTGCGCATACTTTTGAACCTGTAGCTTTTCGCTTTCCTCAGTGGTGTAGGCGAGATACTCGCTTGTTGATACTTCTGTTCGGTAAACCTTGCTGTACTGGCCACCGAGAGAAATAAAGACTTCCTTGTATTTAAGCTTGGGATCATTGGCTTTGTTCATCGAAAGTATCTGTGACTTTTCCTTTTCTGTAAGCCCCAAAAGTTCCTGTATGGCGTCAAACTTGTTCTGGTATTTGGATTGGTCTAATAAAATCTTACAGTCCGAATTATTGATGATGGCCTGTTTTACAATTGGTGAACTAATGATATCTTCTACCTCTTGAGTTACCACGATGGCTTCTCCAAAATACTTCCTTACCGTTTTGAAGAGATATTTGATGTATTCTGCCATGCCTTCCTTAGCAATGGCTTTCCAGCATTCCTCAATTAGCAAAACCTTACGTATGCCCTTGAGCTTACGCATTTTTGAAATGAACATCTCCATTAAGATCAGTGTAACCACAGGAAATAATATCGGATGGTCTTTGATATTATCCAACTCTATTACAATGAAGGGCTGGTGCAAAAGTTCCAGATTTTCAGATGCGTTCAACAGGTAATCAAACTCGCCGCCACGGTAGTAAGGATTGAGAACATATAGAAAATTATCGATATCAAAATCCCTATCCTTTACCTTGCTGGTTTCCAATACCTGTACGTATTCATTTGTCAGAAACTCATAAAAGGTATTGAAACAAGGGAAAATATCAGGTCTGTTTGCAAGCTGGCCAAAGTAAAGCGTCAATGCATTTGATAAGGCTACATATTCCGAACGCCTGAAATTTTCATCATCTTTCTTCCATAAAGCTAATAGCAACGTTTTAATACTTTCCTTTTTTTCGGTGTCCAGTACATCATCTTCAGAAAGGTAAAATGGATTAAATTTGATAGGATCACTCTCGGTGTAGGTAAAATAATAGCCACCTACCAGATCACATAAACCTTTGTAGCTATGTCCCACATCCACCAATACCACGTGAGCCCCTTGCTCATAGTAGGAACGGATCATGTGGTTGGTAAAAAATGATTTACCGCTACCACTTGGACCTAAAATAAATTTGTTCCTGTTGGTGGTAAAACCCATCCTCATGGGTTCATCGGAAATATCCACATGTACGGGCCTGCCGTAAAGCCGATCTCCCAAACGCAGTCCGAATGGGCTCAGCGAGGAACGGTAATTTGTTTCCAGATTGAAAAAACAGGTCGCCTGTTCGATAAAAGTGTCAAAGGTATCGTTCATAGGAAAATCGGCAGCATTTCCGGGAAGTCCAGCCCACCAGATTTGAGCTTGACCATCGGTTTCCTGTTTGGCAACCGCATCCAGCTGTGCCATTGCCGACGATACCAGATTTTTAAGGTCTCTGCTTTTTTCTTGGTCTTCCGACCATACCAATACATTGAAATGTGCCTTGATAGGTAAACGTTGCAACCCTATCGCCTCGTTCAAAAAATCATTGGTTGCATCCCTTGAAATTGAGTTTTCTCTTGAATACGCAGATAAGGATTGCAGGCGGAGCTTTTTGGCTTCTAATCTTTTAATAGTTTTCTGCACATCTGACACGAAAATATATTGGCTTAAAATGTGGTTGCAGTTTAAAAGTGTACCCAATGGACTTGCAAAGCCAATGGAAAACTTGCTTCTATCGGTACTGTACTTATCATAGTTGATACGGCTACCACAAAGTGCAGCCATATTGTCCGTATCACACAGCGTGTAGAACTCAACATGTTTATCGCCAACTACAATCTCATCTTTCACATGGATATCACGGATCATCGGCTGATTATCCTTGTTCAGCAAAAAGCAATATCTTTCTATGATACCCGCTTTATTGGCCGTTCCCGCCAGCTCATCATCGTTCAACTTTTTCAGCCCAACAAAACCACTATCGGTCAGTATTCGTTCGAATTGCCCGGCACTATCCAAAAAATCCTTGAAAAGTGTTGGTGAAATGGTTTGACTTGGCACAATGGATTTGCGCAAGATATTACTGTATACTGAACTAGAGAGCTTCCGCTCTTTTGGTTTCTGGGTCAGGAAAATGTAGCATTCATGATCCAGAAACGGTCTTTCGTTAAAGAAAACCTCGCTACTATGGGAAAGGAAACTGCGGTCGCTGGTATAATCGGGTTTGTATTTGGCTTCGGTGAACCAATCCTGTTTTAAAAAAATGCTGTGCTGCGGTAACAGTTTGATTGCCTTTACCCAAGTTTGGTGATAGGCTTCGTAATCCCTTTCTGATAAAGTAAAGATTTCTGGCAATTCCACTCTGTATCCGATGGTTACGTCGCCATGCATCGAAAGAATAGCGCCGTTCTCTACCTTGTAAATGGGCAATATGTCCTTTGCTTCTACCATTGGATTAGTTTTTAAATGATTGTGTTGAAATAGTGGATTTATTTTTCAGCGAGGTAAATAGCCGTCTGGAACGGAATTTTAAATGATGTGGCAGGCTACGTTTTGCCCAAAACTTCATCAATCCATGCTCCCCAAAACGGTGGCTTAAGCGGAACACACTGAAAAATAATGCTGTTCCGAGGGTGATAATTAATGGCATCACCACCATAAGGCTCAGACCAGAAATGTAAAGGATGGCAAAACTGATGAGAAGTGAAACCAGCCCTACGGCTAGATAGGCAATGTATTGTGCCTTTAAGCCCTTGAATTCGATTGGCCGGGTTACACCTTTGTTGATTTTATATACGCTGGCCATGGCTATATCCCGAAGAATGATTTAAGAACGGTTGCCACTACCACCAAAAAGATACAGCTACCAAACCATGCGGCTGCTACCTTATTGGTATCTGGTTCCCCAGCATTCCACTTATTGAAGACTTTAATTGCACCGATTATACCCACAACCGCACCAATGGCATACATCAGATCGGTACCCGTGTCGAAATAGCCTTTTACCTTGTTAGTTGCTTCCTGTATCCCAGCGTTGCCATCCTGGGCGAAAAGAGATAGACTGGTCAATAAATTGTAGATGCAAAGGGCAAATAGTAGCAATAGGCACTTGCCAAAACCTTGTTTATCGTTGTTATTGAATGGAGATTTCATATTTTTTGATTTTACAGCGTAAGAATAAATTTTGATGAAGATGATCGGATGATGCTAATCCCAGAGGTTTTCCAGTTCTCCTTTCGATAGGTGGAATGGGGCGTGTTCAGCAATAAACTGGTTGATCTGAACTATACGAGGGTTGGAACCTATTTGCCCATACTTTGCCCTGACCATTTCCATCATATTAAAAAAGTCCTGCTTGTTACCATCCTCTTTTTCCAGAACGGAAAAAATCTCTTTCAGCTCCTGAAGTACATCGGGTATAAGTCCAAGCTGTTCAGATTTAGCGTTTTCATTATGTCCAAAAGTGACTTGCCCGATACTGACAGTACTCGTTCCTTCAGATGGTTTGGAAACGCCCAACAACCCCTCATTTTCTTCAGGTTTCTGATGAGGTTCTTCAACCTGATCTGCCCAGCGGTGTGGAAGCGGTTCTTTTGAATTTGAACCCTTGCTAAAAAACAGATTAAATTCTTTGCGGTAGTACATCAGGACGATGCCTGAATACCAAATCAGACTGAGCAGGAGCATTGCAAGCCAAAACTCCTGCCATGTAAATTGTGCCAACATAAATTCTTTGCTTTTCTCCCAAGCACCATTGCTTTGGGATTTGATGAAGCAAAGTTTCTAAGCTTTCCATTTTTTGTCTGACAACCAGCTGGGTAGTACCCAAAAATAAAATCACAACAGACTAATAAACAATAGATTACAACTTACCTAAAATTAGGTTTGGGTAAAAATTCATCGTCCTCATCTATTCTTTTATCTATAGCGGTCTTCATCTGATCGAGATATTTGGTCTTGCTCAGCCGTTTACGTTGCTTGATTTCCGTAAATCTGCGTGAGGGTTTGCCGATGGCAATATTGAATATTTTTTCAAACAGCCTTACAATCTCAGCTATACCTGCATTACCATTATTGATTTCTCCAGTGTAGTAAAGACCATAGGCAAGTTCAACCAGATTGATCGTCTCCCCTGTCCATTTATATTCTTTAGTATTTTCTAATTTAGGTGTGCTATTCCCAAAACTGGCACCTCCCAGTTTCACGATTTCTTCGGCCAGATAAGCTTGAATTTTATCCATTGACATAATTTTTGCCACCAAATGGTCTGCAGGAGTAGAAAAACGCTCATCACGGTCAAGCTTAAGTTTGAGCAACCAGTACGGATGCTCATCAACTTTTCTTAAGAATAGTAGGGCATCCATATCATTTGAGCCAGAATAGTAATAATTCAGCATTTGCTGATTATAGCATCTGAAAGCACAAATTTTGTGCATTTCATCAGCATAGAATTTCTTTAATATTTTCTTGCCATCTTTTGGCCTTTTGAAATTGATTTCCTGTAGGGCCAGATAATAAAGTTGGAGACACCTAAATTTAGGCTTTACTGTTTTAAAAAACCTGATTTCCTTCTGCTGGTCATCAAAACTGCCTGCAAGAACCAATGATTGGAGGCTGTGCATAAATTGGTTAGCTATCTTTAAATAAGGGAATGGTTCATTTACGGCTGAAATGTTGTCCTGTTCCAACTGCGCTATCGTTTCCAAAAGCTCATCAAAAAGTGTTGTTGCTGCTGTTAAAATCATAGTCAAAAAATTATGCAGGTGTTAGCTGCTGATTTAAGATCAAACCCTGAGCGTCTAATTTGATACGGTTTGGCAAGGTGTTTTTCGAAACATCTATACCAACATTGTATGCAAAAGTTTGAAAATGACTATTACAATTTGAGTGGAAAAGGCATAGTAATTCTTCCACCCAAAAGGCATTAAATGTGTTTACGGCATGATATCAATAGATTACGGATGGATCAGAATGTCCAATAGTTAATGTTACTAATAAGAAATTTGATAATATTAATGGAAATCGTTTGTCTGTGATCTAGCCATTTCCAATAATTGGCGACAAAGTTCTGAGTGAACAGATATCCATTCCGTAAAAGATTTATGTTGGGTAGGTAATTCCTTAATAACATTTTGAGAAATTTCAACATTACATTGATCAGTAGCTTTCCCAAATTTAATTGAAGAAAAATTGTTCTCATAAGTAAGATTAAGCATCTTTAAAATCTCTTTTTGGTTTTCTCCAAGTATAATGCTATCTATAAATTTGGTCAATAAAGAATTTCGATTGTCATTTAGGTAATCTATGACACGACTTGTATCAACGGTGTTACCATTCCAAACAATTCCACCATGGAAAACATTTAGGTTATTTTCTTCTATAAAATCAGCAAAGATGATGTAATGAGGCAAATATTCGTACTGTTGCCTGTTAAAAATTCTGATAACGGAATCAAGCAAGGATAAGGGAGAAAAAACATTCACGAACAAACGATATGTTTTTCCCATTGAATTCAAATATGTATAAATATTTAGAATGTGTTCTTTCCATAAGTGATTATCAACTATTGGCAACAATGATTGATGCATAATTTCCTGCAAACGCTCCTTGTGTGTGGACTCACAAAAATTAAAGAACCTTGTTTCATTATTTCCATTGAGTCCTCGAAGTTCCCTTAATAATGAATCATCATCATTTCTAGGATCTTTTTCATAAAAACCATATTTTTTTATTGCTTCCACTCTCCAGTTTTCAACTTGAAGTATTACTTCAAGTCTTTCTGGAGAACCAGATTCTCCATCATCGTTATGTTCATATGATTTAAGTTCTGCAATTATAATTTCGTTCAAATAGCTTTTAAAATCCTCTGGTGTATCAAAATCTTCAACCATCATATCCATTTCGTCCGAATCTTTTAGCATTTCAAGTTGAACTTGCAGCGGGAGTTCTTGATAGGCAAACATTGCAGCATATGGAAAGATTACGTTTGGATTTCTTGCTCTAGTCCCATCCAATAAGACAAATAAATAATCCTTGACCCCAAGGAGACTACACTTTTGTTCTAACAAACCGATAGCCAAACTTCTTTTTTCTTCTGTTTTGAATAAGTCGAATTTATAAACAGAAACTATGTTCCGATTTATAAATTTTGGTGGCAATGGCTGGATAATTTCAGCTCTATTAGGGAAATGTAAAGCATCAGTATGTAACTGTATACCCTTAATAGTCAATGAAGTCTGCTCGATCAGCTCAGAAAAAGGAACTAACAACTCTTCCCAATGTGTGGATACGATAATCGCCCTGATTTCACTGTCCTTTGCATTAAAATTCTGCTTGATTAGCGAAATATACTTTAATACTTCTTGAATAGTCTGTCTGGAAGATTCTCTGCTCCGTTTGATTTCTATGATGACAAAGTTATTATACAGGTCTTTTGCAAGAATATCAACAAATCCTTTTGAGCCAACTGCATTCTTTAAATGGAACTCCTTTTTTATCAACACGAGGCTTGGCTCCAGAATATCAAGTTTCTGGGCTAAATTGTCGCGAATTAAATCTTCAATCATATTGGTGAATTAAGTTATATTTAGAAGAAGTTATCTGGCGGGCCCGATAGTTTCTCATCCGTTTCCAGCAGTAGCTTTCGGAGTTCATATTTCTCATATCGACCATCGCTCCAAGGGTAAGAAATTAGTGTTTCGTTCATTAGGTCTACAATCTCTGCTATCCTTTTAATAGCCGGCAAAAGATCATACCTTACTGCAAAATCATTGTCTTGGCTACCAACACTAAGGTGGGCCAATTCAGTGTGTCTTCTTCCTTCCCTTATGTCTTTTATAAAAATACTAAAGTCTGCAACTTTAGCTAAGATTTCCTTATAATGCTGATGGTTTTTAGGTAACTCCAAGATAGCTTTTTTGAAAGAATGCACCCCCTTTGAAGTGTCATCAAATTTGCAAATTCTCACGACAAGATCGTTTTCTATTGCCTTACATGCAATTAGAAGATCAACATATTCAGTCCTACTTATTTTATTAAAATTTTCAAACTGTAATATCCTCTTGCTAGAGATATAAAATCGTAGGAGTAAGATAATTTCCTTCCTGAATGCCACAATGTGCATATTAAAGGAGGCTTTTTTCGCCATAAATAGGTCTAATTAGTTAAATAGGTATTCTTAAAAATAAAGATATATTTTTAGATGCGATACCATAATGTACCTACGAAAAAGTTACTGTTTTAAAGATTTCTTATATGAAACTTAAGTTCAAAAAACGAATGGAATCCAGAATACCGAAAGATACTTCTCGTCAATTAATTTAATCAAAGATTGCAGTAGTACTTTGACTTTTATGGCTGTAATCCTGTTATTTTCGGCATAAGTGTTCTGCATGTTACCAATGGAAAGATTATCCTTTTTAGCAGTGCCTACATGGGTATGGATGAATTCGTAAAGATCGGCCTTGCGTTTTACCAATACAATGCCCTTATCAATCAATAGCCTAAAAATAAACAGAAACTGCTCCATGGAAATGGATATTTTAAAGTAGAATTGTTGCAGGAAGAACTTTGTCCCACTCCCTTCAAAAATCTTCTTGTTCATATTTATCAATTTCTTGATACATAGCAATTCGTTTTCCAGTACATTACACAAAGCTTCTTTCAAGCTCACTGCGTTTGCATCATAGCTGGAATCATTTCTTACGATTAATTGTCTCAACGTTCTGATATCTATCGTTATTCTGATGTATTCTTCTCTATAATTCTCAACTGTATCATAATTCCTTTGCATGCGTGAAATTGAATAGTGTATAAGTGGTGAATAGTTAAAATTATGATAACAGAGTACCTTGCATAAATCAAGTTCAATTTCATCTACATTCTCTAGGTTGATTTTTCCAAGGTCGTTTGCAAGTGTTTGCCAGAAATACAGCAAATGGAAACTTGTTTTTTTATTCGATTTCATCTCCTGGCAATACGTGGCGAATACTTTAATGAGTTTGTCATCTAGTCCAACATCCTTTAAAGATTGCAAGAGCTTATCCCATATTTTGGCTAAACTCAAATCTACTTTCTGCTTGTAACTTACAGGCACAACCATTTTAAAGTTAAAACAGTAACTATAATGTTCTTTGAAATGATCTAAAAGATTATTGATTGCATCCAGCAAAATAATTAGATATGCTTTTATCTCTGTTGCTAACGTTACTTTTTTATCCAAATGCAGAGAAGCGTTACAATCCTCCGAAAGCTGTACCAATTCAGATTGCAGATGATCCATAAACACAATTGCCTCATCATCCAAATGCAACTGCTTAAATTGGATAACCCTTTGAATCAGATGGACCAAATCATCTAACTGATTGGTAAATATTTCTTTGGTTTCAGTTACAGACTCGCTCTCAGGATATATCAATCCATTGGCTAGACTTCTTAATCCATTAAGTTCCTCCACATAAAAATTAGAATTTTCCATCTCCATAGCCCACCACGTTTTTTATTAATCACATATCAAATGTCCAGTCTATTATCTGGTCAATGGTTTTCATAATCTCCTTTTGCCCTTCAATAGAATTTACATCTATGCCACAAATGGTTGACTCATTATTTTTGGAATGCAAAACCAAATAATAGATAGCACTTACCAAAAGTGCTGTTACGCCTTTAAGACTTTTATTTGAGTTTTCAAAAATTGGTGTTGCTTTATCAATTAACAATTTGCCAAGGTTTTCCCTTAGATGACTAATGCTATTCAACAGGTTTGTACGTTCAGTAATTTCCCACAAAATGATCGCACGCATTTCCTCATGGCTATTGAAGTAGTCGAAATGACCTTTCAAGAGTCCTGAGACCATCGTCTTTAGGGTCTCTTTACTGGTATCGGATTGGGTGTTTTCAGCAACTTCTCCGCTTTTTGCAATCCAATAATCGTTCTGAAGGACATAACTTTCGACCAATCTGTCAACACTTCCGAAATACCTATGTATTAATATCTTGCTTACTCCAGCTTCCTTGGCAATAGCATTTAAACCAAGTCCTTTGTAACCTTTATTCTTTATAATGGAACCAACTGCATCTATCAGCAGTTGCATGGTCTGATTTTTATCTTTCAGATGACCTGGAATATTCTTTTTTCGTAGCGGCATCTCATGGTATTTTATATTTAGAAATAGACAATTTGCGGTCAACATCAATAAAACCATTCAGCACCTGATCCAAGTGAGCTTTGGTATGTGTTGCCATAATATTCAGTCTGACCCTCGCATTCTTTTTGGAAACAGCTGGGTACATAATTGGATTTGCATAAATACCTGCTTCTAGTAGCAACTTTCCTGCTTCCAAAGTCTTTCCGATATCTCCAATCTTTACGGGGATAATTGCTGATGCGGTATTACCAATATCAAATCCGAGGCCTAACAATCCATTTTTTAGGTAATTTATATTTTCCCAGAGTTTTTCTTTCCAGACGGGTTCTTCATCCAACAGGTCCATTGCTTTGATTATCCCTATGGTGTTTGGTGTAGAAGTGGTGGAAAATAGGTGCTGCTTAGATTGATATTTTAAAAAATTGATCAATTCTGTATCTGCGACCACGTAACCACCGATATGACCGAATGCTTTACTAAAGGTTCCTGAAATGACATCTACCTTATCAAATAGATTATATTCTTCGATGGCTCCCCTTCCAGTTTTACCCACAACTCCCGTTCCATGCGCATCATCTACCATCAGGTATGCACCATATTGATGTGTCAACTCTGCAATCTTATCCAAATAGGCTATGTCTCCATCCTGAGAATAAACTCCATCTACAATGACCATTTTGGTTCTAAAAGTATGTTGAGCATGCTTGAGAATCTGCTCTAACGCCTCCAAGTTATTGTGCAAAAATGTCTTAACATTGGTCAATTGACAACCTTCATAAACGCTGGCATGTACGGCCATATCCACAATGGCAATATCCTCCATCTTAAGCAAACATTGGAGAGAAGCGCTATTTGCCGTATAACCAGTGGTATATAATATGGCGCTTTCTCGCTTAAAGAATTTGGCTAATTTATCTTCGAGATCCTGATGGTAACTAAAATGACCACCAATTGCGGGTGATGCTCCCGCCCCACTACCATATTGTTCTATGGCTTGTTGTAGTGCCAGTTTAATGGCTGGATGTTGTGTAAAACCGAGATAATCGTTTGATACAAAACAGGTACATCGTTGTGAGGTACTTTTTCCCGGCAGCATTAAATCCATTTCTGGCGCACAACCAGATAGTGATTGTATTCTATAATTTAAGTGTCCCTTATCTTTTAAATAATCTAAAAAGAGCTGGAATTCTTTAGCTCTAGCTACCGCATCAAGCCCGGGAATGTTCTCAAAATCCCTGAAACTGGCTTTGTCAAAATTGATTTCCATAAAAAAACGTTAGGTGATTATTTTAAATCTAAACGCATTTTTTCTCAAAAGTGGTAACATGATACATATTTGTAACTTTCTCAATATTATTTGATGCTTTTTAGCAAAAATTAATGAGAATCGATGATTTAAATAATAAATCCACCCTAAAAACGCCATATCCATTGAATTGTTGAAAAAAATCGAGATAGGTGGAAAGAATAACACCAGTTCTTACACTTGATGAATTGGTTAAATCCCTCTTGTTTTGCGATTAAAAAACATGAAAAGCCAACATCTTATTGATAAACTTCATGAAATGCCCCATTGCAAAAAGGAGCTAAAAGTTCTTTTCTCAGAACAGTTTTTTCCAATTGAATTTTTGAAGGGGCAAACTATTATTAGTCCCAACCTAGTTAACAATTCATTCTACTTTGTAAACAGTGGCTTGCTTAGAAGATACCCTTATAAAATGGGATTTGAGGGAACAAGTCAATTGTTTATCAAGGGCGATTTTCTTTCACAAAATGGAATGTATCTTAATAAACCTAGCCTTGAATATATTGAATGTTTGACCCCAGTTGAACTACTCTCTATTAACTACAAACAGCTCGAACGCTTTTTTCGGCAACAGCCAGAAGCTGTAAAACTATTGCTCTGTATTTTGGAAGAACAGAAACTAAAGGAAATCCTAAATTCCGAAATGATACATATTGACCCTGCCATTGATCGGTATCGATTTGCATCTGCTATACTTGGGAAGTTTATCCATAATCTTCCGAAACGAATTCTTTCCTCCTATTTACGCATCAGTGAAAAACAACTCAGTCGCATACTTAATGAGCTGGCACATGATAAATAAGTGGCTTAATTAAATGGACATGTGTCCAGTTATTTTCTGACATTTTGCCCAACATTATGCGTCACCTGTCTGGCGCAAAAGCTTTAAAGCTAGCTAGATTTGATATGAGGTAATGAACGGAAATTAAAAATCTAACCATGAAAAAAGAAACCATCTTAAAGATCATAAGCGGATTAATCGCTTCGTTGTTTTTCTATGCTTCTTTCAGCAAGTTGATGGATTATGAAAAATCGCAATGGGAAATGAAAAATCAGATTTTTCCTCCAGAAATTGCCTGGCTTCTAACTTGGCTCATCCCGACGGTTGAAATTTTCTTGATGATCGTTTTACTTTTTCCAAATACTAGAAAGAAAGCCTTATTAGGCTCTTCAATCCTATTAACAATTTTCACCCTGTATATTGGAATTGTGATGACTGGCGTATTCGGCAGGATACCCTGCAGTTGTGGAGGCATTCTAAAAAATATGAGCTATGGAACACACCTGACATTTAATATCTTCTTTATTACCATTTCTTTAATTGGCCTTATTATAGAAAATAATTGGAATATAAGTAAAAATTGGTTTCACGTTAAAAAAAGAAAGGAGCTTGCCTGACAACTGAAAGAAATAAACAAGCAGGATTCGAGTCAAGCCTGCACAAAAAGATCAATATATTTTAGTGAAGGTTTTTGGCTTTGTGAACCGACACGTAACCTATCATGACACAAACGACTGTTATGATATAAATAATTAAACCGTGAATAGAATAACAACAGCATTTAAAAGCGTTAACAAACTAGGTTTGGGCGCAATGGTGATTATCGCAATCGCAATGATGAGCTTTAAAGCCTCAGAAAGTAATCGATTGGCAACTAACTATGGTAAAGTTGCTGTATCACCTTCAAATCCCAGTGGATGGATGGACCTTTCAGGACTGACCAGACAAGACGAAGGCCCATTTGATGAAAATACTTATAGATGTGAACAAGTTGAAGAAACCTGTACAGCAGAATTTTCAACTCCACCTGTAAATCATTCAAGTACACCTTTGGCTGGTAGTGCAATTCAAGGAGAGTTTATCATCAACGATTAGTTTAGGCTTACGAATTAATTAAATGAAAGGCATCGAAAGATTTTTTTCGATGCCTTTCTAATTTTTAAAACTAATTTTGTTCTATTCCACCGTTAATGATTTCATTATCTGGAATTGGTAAAACATACCTATCACTATTCGGTAAGAGTTCATACTCTACCCCACTAACTTTTCTTTTTAGAATGACCGAGTAATTAGATGTTTGATTGAGCCTTCTTAAATCAGACCAGCGTACGCCTTTGTAAACTAGTTCTTTTCTTCTTTCTTTTAAGATGATGTCTATAGCCTGATCTTGATTGGTTGCTACAAAAGCTTTATATATAGATGATTTCAACCATCTATTCTTGATTAACTTATTGAGATCAGCCATTGCCAGTTCAATTTCCGAACGTCTGGCTAGGCATTCGGCTCTTATCAGATACATTTCCGGAGTAGCCAATCCAAATCCATACCCTTTAAAAGTCATTATACCATTGCCCCTATCCCTAAGAAATATAAGTTTTCGTAAATCTCCTGCTGCGTATGAAGATACGATTGAGGGTTCTATGCTTGTCAATGAAGAGTTAACGAAAGAATAGGCTATTGGATAGTTATAGAATATAATTTCGTCATTACCATTTGGTAATGTTCTGGGGAACGGGGCAGTGGATGTTTGTGAAAGTAAATTAAAATCTATTAGTATATCGTAGTGCCTCAGAGCCTCATCCGCATAATATTCAGCAAGCTTATAGTCACCCATTGAGAGGTAGATTCTTGAAAACAATGCTCTTACGGCATTTTTATTAGGACGGCTTTTAAAACTGGTCTGCTCGGGCAATAGGCTAACTGCATCCGATAAATCCTGAATAATGTGATTGTATGTAGCTTCAAGATTTCCTCTTTCGGGCTTAATATTGATATCAGAACTAGTGCGAATTGGCAAACCCAAGGTTGAATTTGCTGTATTTTTATGATACGGCTTTGCAAATATTTGTGAAAGATTATAAAGTGCAAACGCCCTGAAAAACAATGCGCTACCTTTTATACCATTGTAATTGTTTTGCCCAGCTTCATTTGTAGCATATTTATCTAAGCCATCTAGAACTACATTCGCGTAAAATATTTGTGTGTAGGCTGTATTCCAGTCTGCCACACTATTACCTTCATAAGGATTTTCTTTCCATAAATAGGTATTTCGCTCTATTGGTGTACGGTAGCCAGTCCAACCTGCATCAGTTGTCAAGATATCGTCTGCTAAAATAAGATTAAGCGATGGACTGGTATTCATTATGCCCGTATTATCAAGTAAAGCCTGAAAATCAGCGAGTGTGGTGGGAATAAGTAATGCCTGATTTGGCTTTTTATCTAAAAAATCCTTTTTGCAAGATATTAATAAGATGGCCAATACTAAAGCTAAAAGTTTATAATATTTTGTCATATTGCTTTCTTTATAAATCAATCTTGAAGCCAAATGCGACAGTCCTGATAGGTAAAAAATATGGATTGTCGGGGTCAACCTTCCATCTGTTTGCTTTCCATATTAATCCAATGTTATTTACATACGAATAAAAATTAATGGATTTAAATGGCAGTTTTCTAAAATTGGTATTATCTAATCGGTAGGAAAGTGCAATATCCTGGATGCGGATATGATCTCCTTTATCTACTAACGCTTCTGCATTAAGGTAAAATTCATCTCTTAAAGCGTTTGCAATTACTGGTATAGATGGAACATTGGTTATATTTTCATCGCCCCGCTTTTGCCATCTATTGTAATAATCTCCATGGCCACCCATACCGTATACTGATCCGTATGTAATAGATGTTTTTCTAAAATAATATCCAAACCTATACGACAAATTCATAGATAAAGAAATAGATTTCCACGAAACAGTATTTCTAATGCTCCCGAAGATTGTAGGCCTCGCAGAACCGTTATAAACCACATTTTCAAATGATGATGGTGTTGTCATCTGTTGATAGTCCTTACTGATCTCGCTGTTCAAATATCCTTGTGGATCGCCAGTCAGAGGATCCAGTCCTGCCCACTTATAACTGTAAATGGAATACAATGGATATCCTTCACGTGGTGTGGTAATGGATTGGATATATCTTGCTGTGGCCCTTTCCACCTTAAAGGACGTTACTCTATCCTTAATGTGACTAAACAAAAAATTTGTAGTCCATTTTAAAGTCTTGTCAATGTTTTTTGTATTTAGGGTAATATCCCACCCATTTCCTTGCGTGTCTGCACTGTTCCCCGTAAACTGGATCACGCCAGATGAGGGAGCCATTGGCGAGGTTCCAATTAAATCAATCCCTTTTTTAAGATAATACTCGATACTTCCGTTAATGATGTTATCCTTCAATCCAAAATCTAAACCTAAGTTTAATATCTTAACCCTCTCCCATCTTAATTCAGGGTTTGGTGGATTCTGTATGGTTGCGTAGGGCAACCTAGTTTGTGTGCTTATTCCATTATTATAGATAGCTGTTGTATAGGCAGACAGGGATTTATCTACATTCCCGTTATATCCAAAAGATGCCCTCAACTTTAAATTCTGAAGCAATTTGGAGTTATAGAAATTTTCCCTATCTATAACCCATGCAATCCCAGTTGACCATAATGGCACTCCTTTCTGGTTGGTATTTACGCCAAATAAATTACTCTGGTCAATCCTCCCACTTGCTGAAAACACGTATTTTTCTTGTAAAGTGTAAACAGCATTGCTGTAATAAGATCTATACCTGTCTGTTAGCCCCAATTGAGCATCGATATTGGGAATTAAGTTATTTACTGATGCTGAATTGATGTACGAAGTGTATTGGTTAATATAATCAACAGCTTTACTGATAGCATGTTCTTCATCATAACCATACCATCTGTAAGTTTCCCCAACCGTATTTGTCTCACGAATTTCAAATCCAGCAATCACATATAGATCATGTTTTTTGCTCCAATTGTGATTAAAGTTTAATTGCCCTCTAAAGTTATTTGTTATTGAGTACAACTTATTCCAATCTAAAATACTGCCCAATGGTATTGGTCTGCTTAGTGTAGCATCTGCATTCAAGATGGTAAATCTGTTAATCAGATCACGTGTAAAAAAGCTTTCTTGACTATGTTTATTGCGATTGACCGTTGAAGACCTTCCATACTGATATAAAATGTCAGCACTAAAAGAATTACTGAATTTATATCGAAGATTAGAATTAAATCGATAATCAATAACTTTGGTACTGTTATCTGAGTTGTTGATGTCATCTAAAACATTATAATTCCAGTCAAGTAACCCCGCTTCCCGAGCAGACGTTATAAATGATGATCGAAGATTTTTTGGAGTAACCAGACTGTTTCCCTCATCATCAGCAAGACGGGCATAAGGATAAAGTACACCGCCTGAAATACCGAGGTAGGTTGTTCCCGTGTTATTTTGAACACTATTGCTTTCAATATAGTTGAAATTATTTCTGAGCTCAAGCTTTCCATCAAACATTGTGTAATTATGGCTTGCGTTTAAAGTTGTTCTCTTATAACTGTTGCCTGTTAAGCCCATATTATTTCTGTCATGCCCGCCAGAGATCAAATAACTCTCATTACTTGTGCCGCCTTTTATACTCACTGAATACTGCTGGTTAAATCCATTTTTGTACAGATAATCCTTGAAGTCATTTCTTACATCATATTGCTTAAGTAATTCAATCTGACTATCTGCGTCTTGTACACTAATTGTTTTGTCCCTTTGCGCAATTAATAACTCAACCACTGGCGTAAGTGCGGTCCTGTTATTGGATTGCTCCATTGTTTGATAATACCCCTCTTTAAATAATCTTCTTTCGATATCGATATAATCCGATACAGACATTTGGGGAACATAAAATAAATCAGGCTTTTCAGATATGGTGAAATTTGAATTTATTGAAATTTGCTGGCGTTGATTGTATTTACCTTTCTTCGTTGTGAGTACAATAACACCATTCCCAGCTTTCGCTCCCCAGATGGAAGCGGCAGCAGCATCTTTCAAAACTGATATGCTTTCTATATCATTTGGATTAATATTTCCCAAATCCCCTTCATAAGGAAAATTATCTAACACCACCAAAGGCTGTGCGTTAGCATTAATTGTACTTCTTCCTCTAATGGCGATATCAATTTGTCCCTCTGCAACCGTTGCATCTTTATTAAATACTAATCCAGAAGTTACATCCTCCAAACGGCTTATGATATTAGTTGAAACCCTCCTATTCAATAATGAGCTGTCTATTAACACAAATGAACCTGTAGTTCTCTCCTTAGAAATACGCTGATATCCAGTAGATACAACTACTTCTTGAAGTGTATTCTGATCCTCATCCAGCATAATGCTTCTCGTTTTTATGATGTCAGAGAGATTAACCGTAACAGCAACATAACCTAAATAAGATATTTTGAGCTGTTCATTACTATCGCTTAACGCCTCTAAAGTGAAGAACCCATTCTTATCAGTTAATGATTTGTATTGTGTAGTCGTGTTTATTATGGTTGCACCAGCAAGCGCATTTCCGGATGCTCTGGAAACGACTTTTACGGATATCTTTGTTTGAGCAAAAAGGTTGCTAATTGATGTTATGCAAAGCAATAACATAAACATTACTATTTTCCACGGATGATGGAATACAGCATTCGAGCAAATGTTATGTTTATTAATCATTGTCTGCTATAACTAATACTTTAACATCCTTTTTTCTCTCAATGAATTGAAGACCATAACTTCTAAGCCCATCATTTATGGAATTGATGTCTGTTAGGTTAGCAGTAATTTTTATATCTACATTTTCAATTATCCCAGTATCATCAACCAGTGGATATTTTGCCTTCTGTTGATAGGACGAATTTAGCTTTGCTATAAACAAAGAGATAGTGGTATTCTGGAGTGCCATGTTGGTTTGACTGAATTCTGTTAAACTTGAGCCGCCTTTACTCAAAAAACTGCTTTCTTGATCTGTTCTCTCAAGCGCATAGCATGGTCTTTTCTGGATTTCTTCTTTTACAGAAAACTTATTAAATAGTCTTTTCAGATCGTCCTGCATATTTATAAATGCTTCTTCTCCGCTAGTTGTTGGAGGCACCACTAATTCGTAACTGTAAGCATGGTTTTTTTTCCAATCTAAATACTCATCCCCTCGTAGGGACGATGTGATATCGTTTGGTTGACGTAGATTGTTAACAATTGTACTATTATTTAAATGGTTACGGTTCATACCGTAAGCCAACTTAAATAGTTGCAGAAGCGATAAATCAAAAGCCGTAATCTTCCATCCTGTCCCTTTATCATATTGCACATTATATCCGGATTTTAATTTCCCTGAATATTTTGCAATTATTGAATGGTATATTAAATCGTTGTGATTACCACCATTTCCGTCGATTAGAAACGGAATCCTCTTATCATACTTTACTGGAACCTGATCTTTCTTTTCAGCAAGTGTTATTGAATTTTGCGTTAACAGATGAGAAATATTAATATAAGTCAATTCATCCATTCGTGTTATCGCGCTAACGTTCCCATTACCATCTATCCATACGTAATGCGGTAAAGTTGTATGCGGGAATAATTGGTGTAGTTGTTTTGAACTGGTAATCACTGGCAAATCATAATGCTTCCCTTGCTGTTTCTCAAATTTCTCCAAGAAAGGCAAAACCTCTTTTTCTGTTTGGTAGGTAACTGAAAGGAACTGTATTTTATCACCAAAAGCCTTTTGCAAGCTATCCATCTTTGGTATCATGGCTACACAAGGCGAACACCAAGTAGCCCAAAAATCTAGTATAAGCAGTTTGCCCTTAAAATCAGAAAGCTTTGCTGTTGTGGCTGGTTTGCCATTAGCATCCTTGTAATTGTGTAAGTTGGTAACAGTAACATCTGGCACCTTCTGCCCTATCTGTATACCTTTTAAGGTTACATCTACTGCTTTGTTTTCTTGTGCCTGCAACCTAAAATTTAAGCATAGCAAAGCCATTACGATATATATCGTTATTTTTTTCATATATAAGTTAGTTGTTGATTAAAAAATGTTGCCCAAATGGTTATGGTTAAAAACCAAGGCAAGAAGAAAAAACCCTGCTCCTTTAGATTGCTTATTAACTATTTTCACCTAAAATTATATTAGTAAAGAAAGCAGGGTCTAATAGCTCAAACAGGACTTTTTATAATTAGCTGGAACAGCTGTTTAGAAGATTTAACAGGTTTTGGCAACCCGAAAACGACATAACCCTCCCCTGCCTCTTTAGTGAAAGCTAGGGTGATTGTGATTAATGTTTTGGGTTGTTTTTTCATTGCTCGTAGATATACGAGTCTTATTTAAGATGTCACTAAAAAGGGAGCGACATTACCTCAAACCTGTCCCCGGGGTCTAACTCCCATAAACGGATCTTCAACGATAATGCCCACTCCCTTATCGTGCAAATATAGCACAATATGGTATGTGGGCATAATATATCGCTCTCTCGTTTATTGAAAATTGTTAGACTTGAGGACAAGAGACTCTTTATTATGCCTTTAAAATTTAACTTGTTATTACTATTTATATCATAATCAAATATAAACAGAACTTTTAATATATGCAAATCGTTCTTATATATGGTGTATTTTGCATTTACAAAATTATTCTTTTTGATTAATGGCAAAAAGAACAAAAATATATCAGGCAGACGATGTTAAGCAAAATATAGGCATGAAGCTGAAAGAACAAAGACTTTTGGTTGGTTATTCAATTGGTGATATTGCTGATATGACTGATTTTTCAAAGTCTACCGTAATTAATTTAGAAAAAGGTATTGCTACTAACATTGACTATTATATCGGCTATGCTAAAGCAATAAATTTGAAACTACAGAAGCTATTTGATATTCCTATTGAATACAAACCTAAATTTGAATTATCAGAAGATAAAAAAAACAGAATTTTTCTTTCAAAAAGGATTAAGAAATTGATTATCGAACATAACTTATTTCAAAATAAGATCGGTGTTGATGATGTGATTACTATATTAATTGAAAATGATCTAACTAGAAGTAAGAAGCTGAGCACATACGTTTCAAGAATTCTTTTAAATTGGGTAGAAGATGGGACCTTAGTTGTAGTTGAAAAAAAAGGACGAAAAAACGTTTACATGAAAAGTTAATTGAACAAGCAAACTGGGTAGTAAAATATTCACATCCATGGTTATACTATCTTAAAAAATGCCCCAAATTCGGGGCATTTTTTGTAAATAATAGAGAAAATTAATGTAGTGTATATTTGAAATTCAATGGTGAGATTACACACACACAACTCAAGAGTTAAATGATAAAAAATCTAAAAATTATACAGACAACCGAATTAAACGAAAAGGCAAAAAAGCAAGTGCTTTACCTATGGAATAACGAATACCCTGAGAAACTTTCATACAATGACTTGAATGAATTTGACAATTACCTACAGAACTTAGCCAACTTAACACATTTTTTGTTAACAGACGAGGTAGACATTACTCTAGGTTGGGCTTTAACATTCGATAGAAATAATGAGAAATGGTTTGCTATCATATTATCAGAAAAAATAAAAGGAAAAGGATTTGGACGAAAAATGCTAAACGAAATTAAGAGTAATGAAAAAATCTTAAATGGCTGGGTAATTGACCACGATAATGACAGAAAAAAGAACGGACAACAATATACTTCACCATTAAAGTTTTACGAAAAATGTGATTTTGAAATTCTAAACGACGTAAGACTTGAACTTGATAAAATTTCAGCAGTGAAAATTAGATGGGTAAATGAAAAATAATGGCACTAAAAGAAGTTTTTTCTAAGTCACCAAAATTTAAAATTTAACCTTTTTTCAATTGAAATTAAGTAAAACATTATGATTTTAGTTTAATTTACAGCTCAAACGTAAATTTTCAAAACTATAAACAACTTTAAAATACCCAAATATAAATAATGAAATTACTACTCTTAGGAAACGGATTTGACATTAGTCACAATATACTCTGTAAATATTCTAATTTTTACAATTATCTCAATGAGAACAGACCTGATATTTTAGAGATCATGGAAACTTTTTATTACGTGGAAGGTGATTCTGATTTATGGTCTGATTTTGAAACAAGTTTAGAAAAAGATATAAATTATGACTTATTAACAGAAATAATAGGTGAAAATGCTCCAAATTTTGGTTCGGATGATTTTAGTGATGGCGATTGGATCACTGCTCAAGTTTACATAGAGCAAGAATGTGATGATTTGTTAAAAAATATTCGGACAGGATTTAAAGAATGGATTAGTTCTTTAGAAATTTCACAAGTAAAGAAAACTTATAAATTAGATAAATCCGACTATTTCATTACGTTCAATTATACAGAAGTTCTAGAGAAAATTTACAGAATTCCAATGGCGAATATCTTGCACATTCATAATAAAGTTGGTGAAGAATTAATTATTGGACATGGAAAAAATTTAGAAGATTTTAATGTTAAAAAAGTTTTATATGGTGATGAAAAAGCCTTTTTAACAGAAGATGAACACGGAAATATTGATTCAAGTGAAATTGGACACGAAAGGTTTGCCGAAGACGCTGTTTGTAAATTTTATGGTATGATGCGAAAACCCACAGAACTTATCATAAAAAACCATAACGATTTTTTTATTAATTTATCTAATGTTGATGAAATTATTGTTTTGGGCCACTCGTATAATCAAGTAGATTTTCCCTATTTTAAAAAACTAGTGCAGACTGTGAAGGATACAACTAAATGGGTATTATGCTATTATTCCGATGATGATAAACAATCAGCTGAAAGAATTATGAAACAACTAGACGTAAAAACTAGCTTGCAGGAATTTAAACATTGTAGTCAGCTGGAAATTGAAGAAAATCAACTGAAGCTATTTTAAATAAAAAGAATACCTCATTAAATTGTTTGTAAGTGGGTGTAAAATATTACTTGAATAATAGATATTAAGGGTAATTTAGACATTAGTTTTACATTAATTAAATAATCAGCTATATCTATTACTTAAAACTGTTTCAAATTTGAGGTTTGGAAATTAAATGAAAACCACCGCAAACTTCACATTGGTATGAGCGGATAGGGATTTTATGGTCATTTTTCATTTCGCTAATCCTCTTTAGTTCAGCTTTGGCAACTTTTTCAGAAGAATATATTATTTTATTGCATACAATATGCAATTCGGGTATTTCTAATGCTCCAATCTGTCTCGCTTTTATTAGTGATAGGTTCTTCTCAACGTACTCATAGAGTTCTAGATTAGATTTGTTCTTTTTCAGATATAAGTTGAGAAAGTACTCTGGCGGAACCCTGCAAAGAGCTGTAAATTTATATTTACCCTTGGTTAATATGGTATCATCTTCATACATAATTATTTTAATATCGATGATGGGATATATTAAAGTTAGTAAAAATCAAAGGGTTTGATACTCAAATCAGAAAAATTTAGCTATAATCATATTCTTATAAACATACACTTGCTTTTGTTTTATTCAAAGTTAAGATATATCTTTATTACGAGAGCGTTAATTAGATTGCAGGGATGTTCGAAAGAGTATCTCTGCTTTTCTTTTAGTAGCAAACATATTCAGAGCATCTACGAATAAGCCGTATTTTCTTAAATTGAGTTTAGTTTTCCTTAGAGTAAAAGTTTTAAAATTAACAGTGTTACTTCTTCAAATATTTTATAGCACTTTATAGATATTTGAGAATGAATAACACTAGCTCAATTCTCCAAACATGTTCCAAAGACCTGCCAAAGGACTTACAAAAATTCCAAAATGATACTTTCGAAAAAGTCCTATTTTTTATGTTGACTGTGAAACACTACTCAAAAAGTTCCCAATATTGATCATCAATAAAGCGTACAAAATCCTCACTGGTGAAGGTTTCTCTGTAGTGTCCGTCTTCGTCTAGGAGATAAAAACTTCCTTCCTTTTTCATTACAGCAGTATAGCTCATACTTGCTTGAAAAGGAGTCTCAAAATGATAAAGTTTAGCTTCGTCTTCACAAACTTTATTTAATACAGAGTAAATAAATAATAGACGTGTTTGACGAAGTATTTCAGCAATTTCACTAATTACCTCCAAATAGTTTTGTGGCGAGTTTATTTTATTGATATCAAAATCGTCTTTTAGTAATTTTATATTTTCTGTCCAGGGTTTTAGTTCAAAATTATTTGAAATGTCTCCAATTTCGTGAAACAGCTTGCTTAGCTTTTCATTTGTCATTATAGTTGATTTTTTTAATTTGATTTCTAAAGTTTTAACTTACGATTGATGTGCCGGTTTGAATTAACATGAATCCTAGAGAATTCTTCGATGCAGGGCTATTTTCTTAGTAGTAGTTTAATTTCCGAATTACCGTATGCTCGATTAATGGCTGACGCTTATTATATTAATTTTCATTTTGAACCTCTAACAATTTATCTTTTGCATGACTATCATATTGTAATTCTGTTAATTGAGAAAATAAGTAATCATCATTTAATAATTTTAAAAATAATTTTTTAGACACACCGGTCTTTAAATTAATTTTACTTCCATCAGCGCTGAAACCTATTTTTCCGGTTAATTCAGGATGGTTTCTGATGAAATTTATAACATTGATTACTGGCACATTCAGAACTGGTGAATTTCGAATTTTCATTAATTTTCTTGCATTTGGCATACTTTGAGCAATTTCAGTCAATTGTTCAATATCCTCTAATAATTCATTTGCCTCAACTAAACCAATTGTATTTGACGCTTGATTTCGGATAACGTCTTCAAAGCCAAAATATCTTTCAAGAATATTTAGTTTTAAAACTATTAAATTTTCATCAACCATCATAAAATCGAAACTCTTATCTAATGCTATTACATCGCTTTGTACTTCTACAAGTCTTTCGTTTCTTGGTACTAATAAAAATCTATCTCTTCTCAAAATATTCATTGAGTGATGCTTTTTATATAAAGCAATTTTGTTTCCATCATTGCCAATTGTAATCAAATAGCCTTGAATATTTTCAAGTTGGTCTTGGTTAAAGTTGAAGTGAGTTTGTTCCTCATTGGCAAGAATTTCGTTAAGAATATTTAAGCTTTCAGGGCGTTCTTCTATATCATATTTATAAACAACATTTTTTCTGTCGTCAGCTTCGCTAATATTTTGGTAATGCAATTCTTCGTTGTTTATAAATTTTTCGTGTATGTATTCTAGGAACCGGTCTTTTAGTTCAATTTTCGCTCCATTTTCAATATCCGCAAAACGTATTACAGTTTCTCCATCTTGCTCTAAAACAAAGTACAAGACTGCACCGATATTGTTGTTTGGGTTTAAAAAATAATTTAGCCTAGTAATTAGTTCTGCTTGTGTCATAATTTTACAAAATATACGTTATCACTTAATGGAATGTGGTGAACTACGTCACCTAGTTTTAAATTCTGTTTTGAAATAAAGATTAGACCTGTATTTTTTTCAGTATCTACTTTGAAGAGTTTGTATCCTAATAAGGCTAAAGTTGGGTTTTTATAGAATAAGTTTGTTTTAATAAAAATAGCTCCGATTATAATTAATAGAAAAATAGTAACTACTAAATCTTTGCCTTCTAACTTTACTCTCAAAAAAGGAATTATATATGTTGTCAGGAAAGTTAAATGCTCATAACTTTGGTCTTCAATTTTCACTATCTTTTTTGGTAATCTAGTTGAACCTTTCAAGAAATATGTAAATTTTGCATAGTAAAACAACCCTAAAAGAGAAAGACAAAACGAGACTAACGAAACTGCATTAATACTTAAAAAGTTCGTTATATTCTCATAAGTAAATGAAAAGATCCAAGAAATAAAAACAAATTCCTTGACGGCAACCAAAAAAAACAAAAGCCACAGTGAAATAATATATAGTTGTATTTTTTTCATTATTTAATTTTTATGGATAGTTTGTATACTTACTATTAGCATTTTGCTAAATCCGTCAGGCGTTAGATATTTTTATTCCATCAAAGAAATAATTCAAGATATATTTATCAAATTCGTCTAAATTATTTGTTCTTTTAATGGTTGATTCTTTTCCTATTTCGTTGAACTTTTCAACTACTTTATGTATAGTCAATTCACTATCATAGAAATCAATGATTTCGGATACGTGGATTTTTTTTGAGATCATTCTTGGCAATCCATATTCTTCAAGTTGGAACACAACTTTGGGAAGAAATGCGTTTGAACACCACTTTATAAATTTAGAGATGTCATATTGCTTATTTACCAAAATTCGTTTTTGCAAGGTATTTAAGTCGTTTAAAAGTGCTGAGAATTTATATGTTACATTTCTTTCCAATAGGAAAAATGTGTCAATTCCAACGTCATAATCTTCAAGCTCCTTTAACAATTCAGGAATTGATTTTGTCCAATTATGTGCCATTATTTTTATAAATTCTACAAAGGTTTTATAACTACAATCCCAGTTTCCTGGTTGTAACTTTATGACTTTATAAAGAAGTCTATCCCAATTTTCGGGTTTAAATTCATTCAAATAATATAAACCATTCCATTCATCAGGATTTTTATTCAAATCAATTGCAATAGTTTTTATCAAGTCAGAGTTACTTGATTGGAAAACCGATTCTGATTTGAGTTCTTCATAAACTCTTATTCCAACAAGCTCATTCATCTCATCATTATAGACCTTTAATTTTGCGATTTGCTCTTTAGTTAATAATCCTTCATATTTTGGCTCATCCAAATCTCCTAATATTTCATCTGGAAACGGAATATTTAGTTGAGTTTGACCTTCTTCCGGTGGTTGTTCCAAAATATAAATCTTGCCAATAAAGTGCTTAAACATTCTGCCACCCCTTCCAATAATATTCTTATATGTGAAATCATCCAATTTCGCACTTCCCTTTCTGTTTCTCCAAATTATGACGTTTTCAGCAGATGTATTAACACCTTCTATAATAGAAGATGTTGAGATTAAATTTCGAATTCCAGCTCCTTCTTCGAATAATTTCACTTGAATTTGACTTAAGGAACGGTGTAATCGACCATTGTGAACGCCGATTTCTCGGCTAACTAATTTTGTTAAACTCCAATTAAAATCATAATTCTTAGAAAGCCAATCTGCAAACATTTCAAGAAGTTCATTTTTAACAGGTTCATATGTTGCTAGAAATAGAATGGTTAAGCTATCTATATTAGAATATGTGCCAGCGTAAATTAAAGACTTCCCCTTGTTTTTAGACAAGATATCTAAAAGTACTTCGCTTTTCTCATCATTGTTCTTGATTTGATTATATAGTTCATGTTTTTCTAAGAAAACAGTATTAAAATCAAGCCTTATAAACTCCATGTCGTCTGTAAATGGATTATTCTCTAAAGACGTGATATTGGGAGCTAAATAATATTTCTGATTTGATTTAGCCCCAAGCTTGATCATTGCTCTTATTAGACTTGGAGACCTTTCTTTATCAAACTTACTACTGGCTTTATAGAATTCATCAACTATCATGATGTCGAACGACTCCACAATATTGATATAATTCATTGCTCTTTCTTGAGGAAATATGAAAATGTTTTTGCCTGACAATTCAACATCAGAGGTTGTAATAATTTTATATTCGTGAGCGAATTTTTTATATAGTCGCCTCCTAGTTTCGTCTGTTAAGGCTAATGTTGGTACTATTATTAAAACATTGTTCGGTCTCTTAATTTTAATATATGCATCAATTACGAAGCTTTTACCAAAACTTGTCGGTGCACTCACAGCAATATTTTTCCCTTCCAAAAGTTTTTTAAGTAAAAAAGATTGTTCTCTGTGTAGAGTTAAGGGATTGTCTTCTCCAACATCCACTTTAAAAGCATTATAAACAAATCTTTCTTCCCAATTAGAAGTTTCTAACTCCAAGTATGGAAAAAGACCTGTTTCTCTTATTAGATGATTAACTAATGGATTGTAAGATAATTGATTAGTATTGTGATAATCTAACAATTTAATTAGCTCTTGTCTTGCTTCATTTTCTTTGTTATCGATTAAAAGTCCATTAATTATATGGCATCTGTCAAAAACTTGTTCTTGCATAACTAATCTCTATAAGCTTTTGCTATTTGAATAAATTTATCAACTATTTTTTCCTTGTCAGCAATTGGAAATAAAATTATATGGAAATTGATTTTTTCATACAAATGTATATCAGCACACTTCTGAATTTGTTTCTTAAAATATTGAGTTGCTCTGTCTTTATGATGATTAATAATACCTTGTTTATATTCTGCGGTCAAACTTGTTCCAAGTTTAGTTTGTTCACATTCATATAATAGTAATATTGGTATATTTAATATTGGCTTTATGTTGTCAATTGATTCGTCTTGCGAAAGGCTTGCTTTTATTCTAATTCTTAAATCATCAGAAATTTCTTCAAAATCGTTGATATCGCTTAAATTGGTAATTATACTATTCTCTTTTTTAATTTTCTCTAAACTTATAGAGTCTTTCACGGAGGCAACAATTGTATCTAATCTTGTATTTTCTATATTGTTATAAAATTTTGATTCCCCGAACCAAAGTGAAAATGAATCTTCTGATTCCACAACGATATGGACGCTATCAGAACCTTTAGCTTCATCTTTTAGATTTTGTTTATAGAAAATTTTAGGTACAATCGGCAATGCTGAGTAATGATTTTTCATTATTCCATAAAGTACGATTTCTGCAATTTCACTTCCTCGTCCAATTGCGTCAACGGATTCAATTAAACGCAATTTTTTTGCTGACTCTGTTAGAATTGAGCCTTCTCCATCATTCAAAAGTGCTTTTCTTTCACTATGACTTAATGCGGTTTCCTTAATGTTGTTCCAGATGAATTTTTGAAATTTATCATATCTCCATTCTCCGTTTTCAAAATCGTTAATTATTCCAAGAACTGATTTGTTGTTGGTCGGTTTTAAAGCATCGTCTAATTTGACGTCATCAAAAATATCATTTATTAGAATTTCAAATTTCATTCACTGTCTTTTTATAATGGTCCTTAATTTAACATAATCAACAATATGTTGAGGTAAAAAACATGTTAAACATTTTACATTATGCTTAGTGAATTTTGCAAATACAGTTATCAAATGAATATAAATATTCGTATTAGTCTGTCATTTAGAAAAATTATTGAGAATAAGAGCATAATAAAATGATTTGACTAATATAGTAAATTAGTTTTCTTATCAAATACGGGAAACCGTATTACTATTTTATAATTTAATCTGATTAATATGATACCCTCTTTATTTATAATAACTTAACTTTGATAGCCAACTGTATGAAGGTTATTAAGAATTACTAAGCGTGGAATTTATGAGAAATAATCAGGTCCTTCCAGCTGTAGACTTTTGCCATTGTTGTATTCAATAATCTCAAAATCATCGTCAAAATCTTCAGCATCTATGATGTTAAAAGACAATAGCACGGGAATTTCAACAGTCTGTTCTACCGCAACATCCGTTTGCTCACGAAATAGCATAACCTTGTCCTCACTATCAAAAATACCAGTATCTTCGTCATCAACCTGAACGGAAACATCAATTGTAATTTCTAAAATGGCCTCTACTTTAAAGGTTTCTTTATCACCCCCCACAGTATTAAACTTTCGATCGATTATCTCGGTAGAATTGATGGTGATGTCATATATCTCCATATAGTTGACAATATCAGTATAGATACTTTCATCATTCAACTCATCCTCCAGCCATGCAGTAACGTATTTATCCAAATCCATTCCCTTTTTCTCAATAATCTCTTCAAGTTTTGTAAGCCTGCTAAAGCCCAGTAATTCCTCTATAAAAGCTTTGTAATCCTTTACGATGGTTACTGATTCGCTGAGGCGTGAATGGAAATCCTTATCATCTGAAAAAATCAAAATACTCTTTCCGGTATCTTTTCCATATTGCTCGATTTGAGAGATGGCAAATGCATCTGGGAATTCACTTTTCTTATCAGCTGTTCCAAATGGAGGTCTGGCATTGAAATAGTCATCAAAAATATTGGAAGTATCAATTGTCGGGTAATCCAAGATAGTAACATTGGCATTAGCCAACGTCTTGTCCAGATTCTCAGAAAACTCCTCGACTAATACTGCAAGTTTTGGCATTCGTTTTATCAAATCTCGAGCCACTTCACTGTTTTTTAAAACATCGATATTTATTTTTTTTCCATGTTCATCAAGAGATTTGTTATTAATCAATTGCCCATGTTTTTCTATAGCCCGTTCAGCTCTTCTTTTAAAATTTGCCTTAATCTCGTTTACAGTAAGTTTTGGCAATACAATATCAAAATAACCCTTATAGTCAGGATTTAAAAATGTTTTTATAACTGTGCCATTGAGAAAATTCTGACTAATGAAAACTGAAGAATCAATAAAAACTGTTTTTCCTTTTAATTCCAAGATAATATTCTCCTTTTTGTAATTGATAAAATTAAATATCGGAATAAATTTTCACAACCTTGTTTGCAGATACGATCATCCAAACCCAATTAATAACACATTTACAAAGTAGCGTTTACAATTTTTAAGTTTGAGATTTTATCCTTCATGTAGAACACTCACTATCTTGTTGTTTTCCAGCCTAAACTTAATTTGTTCATACTTTTGCGTGAGTTTTATTTTAGGGTCATCAGATGTAGGAAAATATTTTATACCAATTGTTACTGATGGCAGATTAAAGTCCCAAGATGATCGTATCTTGAAATTTTTACCATACAATTGTTGATCTGAAGATTTTAAAAAGGTTTTGAGATCATCGATCCCTTCAGTTTTCGAGATGTCTTGCCAATTTTTTCTTCGCTCAAATATGATATTATCTGCAAGATTTTTTAAAACATCAATTTCGTTACTACAATTGCAGGCGTTAACAAAGTCCCTAATAATTTTACGTGGTATCTTTTGCACCTCCCTAATTGCCTTCTTCTTTTCCTCCAAATAAGATCCGAAATCTGAGTTCACAAATTCTGGCAATTTGCCAAATCCAGAATGAAAAGCATCTATGGTCGATTTATAGAGTTTGTCTTTTAAAATCTGACCACTCTTATCATCATTATTATTCTTGAAATTATCCAATAACAAGAAGCCTTTCTCATTGTTCGCCTTATTTATGCCATCAACTATATTGATATGGTAATATTGCTCATTGTCTTCAAATAAGACTTTTATTTTAGGACTGAACTTCTCAGCCTTCTTGTTTGATTTTCTGACTAAATATTTGGTTTCATTTAGCGGATTTTCAATGGGCCTACCCCATCCATCAGTAGAATATTCATCCTGGTATCTAAATACCTGAATTCTGATTTCTTTGCGTCCTTTTTCCAGATCCTTCGTATATTCATATTCGGGAAAACAATCAAGTATCGCACTGTCTAATTCCCATTCTTCATAATCGCTTGTTAAATTTATTTGATAGGAAAACTCATATTCACGGATGTAGACAGGGAAGCGCATTTTTTTCTCGATAATTATTTTCTCTACTAATTCAATATCTGATTTCCGATTTACTGTAATTGCGATTTCTGTTTCTACCATAGAATAATTTATAATTTAGACACGTGCCTAAGATTGTAATTGGTTTAGCTTTTGAAATTATGAATTTTATATTTATTATTGCATAAGCTTTTTGGCAAGCTTGCCCGTTCGTGCAAAGATTTCATCAGCCATGGTTTAATAATGCAAACTTTGCCAAGCTTATTATCCTAAACAAGATTACGAACGCATTTTTTAAAGGGTAGTAAGATTGGTCATAAAAAGTTATGTGTTATGACACCTATCAACTATTTCAAGCTTCAAGCAAAAAACCTTTACAGAGATTTCAAGACTCAACAATTGGCATTCGATTCGGAATTACAAATTAATTTTTACGAATATGAGCCTCATTACTTCGATATCATCGGAATTTTATTGCAACACGATTTTAACGAGGACTCATTCAAACTAATGAATGCGCAACACCTCATTGCCAGATTTGCAGGTTTCGACAAGTGGACGACCTTACAAAAGGCAAAACCTTTGGAACTAAAACTGGCGAAACTTCTGTTTGATAGTATGCATAAAATACACGCAGAAGAGTGGAATTGGTATCTTTCTACCCAAGAACGTGAAAACAATATAATCTTCGACGACGAGACAAGATTGGAAATTTTTACAGAAGTTTTTTACGAAGTGGAGGGCCACGAGAGCGACTTTCCAGATTTCAGATTAATCCGGTTGGATTTACCCGATACTCCCCAAGAGAAAACAATTCATAAGCCCAAAAAGAAAATTATTAGGAGCAACAGGAAAATCGAAAAGATTCCGTTAAATAATCGTGACCGAAAGAAAATTATTGATACAGCGAATAAGGCTTTTGAACGGGTGCTTAAACGCATCGAACCAGAAAACCTTAAGCTAACCATAGAACTTTGGGACGCAGAACGGTTTGTTGACAATGAAGTATTGAAAAAGGAAATGTTACCTATAGATTGGGATTATGCACTTTCGCTTGCTGATGCATTCATGGTTGGCCATGCCATTCAGCTGGCTGTACAGGCTGATCAGCTGGCAAGTAAAAAATAATAGATCGTTAATGGAACGGAGATAGCCAACAGTGCTACTCCGTTTATTATAAAAGTTATTAAATTATGATCAATTTAATCTCCATGGAGAAAAGTCGATTTCTAAATTTTATACCGTTTCTCAGCTAGGAATCTATTATTTTTTATACTTTAACCTTTTTACAGGTTGGGCTTCGAAAAATAGAAACTACAAATATTCCTTCATCCAGCTGATTTGGTATCTTTAGCAATGACAAAAAAATCTATCTCAAATAGTTCTGCATTCCCAAATTCGCTCATCAAACATTGGGAAAAATCAGATGGAATAAATTTTGCGATTGCGCTTTCGCGTATAACTGGTTGGATATTACAGATTGACCTTTTAACACCACATGAAAATGCTCCATTAGATGAACTTATCCCATTAAGGGCATACGTAGAAACCAATGAGGATATTATATACGATTTTACGGGAAAAAGAGGAATCATTGCATTTAATAGATATGTAGTTATGCCTATTGCCGTTCAAAGGGCAACAAATGGTAAAGAACATATTTGCACAAGATGTTATGAAGAGATTGGATTAACTGAGGTTAAGCTAAGAGAACGTCCGAGCGAAATCGAGATTGAGCGAGCGACAAAAGCTATTATTGCAAACTCAGCATTTTTAGAAATGATCCCAAAACGGCTTAATCCTGAAATTCCAGCATATCATGCAGTAAAATTTTCACAAGGAAATTGCATTCCGTTTGCAGAAGCATTGTCATCCATTACCGGACTTTCAGCTTTTGGACTTTCAGTTACCAAATATCGACCAGAATGCGGTAACCCACTTGGTTTCTGTCACGTAGTATTGATGCACGCAGATGGCACTGTTGAAGATTCTTGGGGAAGACAAGATCTTGAACAGGTCTTGAAAAGATTCTACATACTTGAATTTGAGCTGGAGAAAGAAATTTACAGTTATCACAGGGAACGTCAACTACGTGAATATCCAGATAGATATCAACAAGCTTACGACCTAGCGATTAAATTACTTAAGGATAGTGTAGCTATTAGCTAATTAATATACTTATTCTAATGGCGAAGTTTTATAATAAACCGGAAGTCAATTGGATATTTTCAGACCAGATACCGCTGAAGGTTTCTTAAAGGTTAGGTTAGCTTTAATAGCAAACACGTCCATAGCGTTCACGAATAAACAGTTTTTTCGTAAACCAACTTAAGTTCCCCCTAAATCTCAATTTCTAAAATAGACCAGGTTACCATTTTTTACATTTTAAGGTCGTATTTTTAAATGAGGCAATCAAATGAAGATGCTATGAATACACCTCTTGTAATTGGGATTTTAATCACACTCTCTGGAATTTATTTGCGCTATTGGATCAATCGAAGAAGATTTAATAGAAGAAGTCCGAGTGGACTGGAGCGTTTTTCTAGTTATGAAAAATCAATAGCTATCCGATCAGCTGAAGGGGTTTGTAAACTACTGGCTTATATTTTTATTTTAGTTGGCCTGTTTTTAGTCATCAATAATTGGTAAACAATATTTTTTAAGATAAATGATATTAACAATACATGAAAAGAATAGAAGGATACGTTACTGCTTTTTTTCAGGAGATTTATGGAGTATGATTTCCTTGGTTAGATATTGCTATACTAACCTTGATTTATCTATTTTCTATGGGGAGAACATATTAACCACTACCGCGAATACCAACTAATAAAGTACGGAAACGTGGCGGTTGGTAAAGTTTCTGGTGAAGGTGGATTTTACCAATATTCGGATAGTCCGAGAATGCGTGATTTTGAATACACATTTACCCTGCCAAATGGCAAAACAATTAAATCGAGTGCCCATACTTTTACACTCAACAAGAAAAATTGGAAGAGACCAAGTTATCCTTTAACTACTGAAATATTATACTTCCCTAATAATTCTGAGATCAACTGGATAAAATCAGACCTGTCACCTACGCTTGGAGATTTCTTTTACAGGAATTTAGTATTTTGAACCTCATTTATAATAATGCTATATATGATTGCAACGATTGTAATTAGACGAAGTATTATTCAGGAATGGGAACAAAAGCGGGCTAGAAAGTTTGCAAGGGAAGGGAGAATTTTAATTAAATTATCAATACAACAGTTGAATTAGAAAAATTAGAACTACCTACTAATGCACCAATTAGTAAAACAGTAAATGGCATTAACTAGCGTTTTTTTCGCTAAATTTAGTGATGTTATCTCTAATCACTTTTAATCGGATAAACGGGTGTCGGCAAATAGCCTAAAAAATTTTCACTATTTAGTATTCAATTGAAAGAAGATTGGCCTCTGGATCAAAATGACGATAAAAAACAGGAATATTGAAACGCTCACGCAAGTAAATAAGATACGCCATAAGTTTTTCGTCTGGTACTTCATCCCCAACCACATAAAGCTTCTTGGCCATCTCCGAATTTGGATAATAAGCATATTCCATAACTTGGCCAAGTGCCTCTCTAACATTTTGCTTCGCTCCAGCAGTCTTAATCTCAAAATAATGACACTCTCCTTCTGGAGTAAAAGCCTTCACGTCGACTCTGCTTTTTTCAATATCGACCTTAGAATAACCATAGCCTTTATCTTCTCTTAAAAGCACAGTCAAAGCGTTTTGCAGATAATTGTGATAAGGATCAAACTCCTGCTCCGGTTTGAAAGTACGTTTTATGCGATCCGTATTTTTCAAGTTCCCTTCATGGTCTTTCCCCTCTTCCAAAAACACATTTTCCACTGCTTCTAAATTCCCTACAAAACCTAGTAGCTTAAAGCGATCTGTAGTGATAACATCGTCCACATTTGCAATCTCAATCAATTCGGATAAAAGATGAACATCGCTAGATTTGAAACGGACATTGAAAAACATCTCGGGCGTTACAGCAGTAAAACCCTCCTTTTTGGCATTTACCGTCTTTACCGCAGAAAACATATCATTCAACCATCCTTTTTTTTCATACTGTTTATAAACCTCAACAGATTTTGAATGACCAATTCCTTCTATTCTTTTGATAAATCCAACATGATAATAATTACGGAAGCTATTCTGAGTGTATAGTTGCAGCTCATAAATTTTGCTAGCGTGAATTTCTTTTTTCGATTCAAATCCTCTGATAAAGCCATATTTATAACCATCAATCATTTTCGAATAATCAAACAACCATTCTTCGAACCCAAAACCATATTTACCCTCATGAGTCCCTAGATCTTTGCTTTTCCCTTCCCATCCCGAAGGATAACGCCAGTTATTATCATTCCAAGACAATCTGGTAATCTTATGGGTTTTAGTATATGACTTTCTCTTATTATATAATAAAATTACCTTATTTCCATATTTATCAAATTCGTCAAATGTCAGTTTCGCAATATGTGGCGGGTGCTCTGTATCGATCAGCTTGTCCACTTTCGGTTTAAAGAAGCTGATAAAGTATTTGAAATGATCTAGATATTCATTACCATTAAAATACTTATACCACTTATTTTTATTTTCAGCCTTTGTGAAACCCGTTTCTTCTTTAATCAATTTTTCAAAAAATGGAATTACCTCAGGACAACCCTGTGCTGACAGTTCAATCCAACATCTTCCATCATTCAGCACAACAAAACCGATACATCCTGTTCTTTCTTTCCAGTCCATTCCCTCCCAGAGTCTAAGAAAAACATAACTATCATTTCCTAAAAACCAATAGCCCCTACTTAGTCTATTGGAATTATTATTTTTTCGAGGAACGAAGAAAAGCTTTGAATCGGTTTCGCGTCCTATTATAAGCCGCTTAAGTAGCTGCTGGTGGATTTTATAAATTGATGCCATTGAGTGTTAATTTGGATAAATATAAATAAATCATCCAATTTTAAATAAATGAATATCTCTTGTATTTCTCTGAAAAGAATTAATTACTGTAGAACCAATATTTAAAAAGACCAATTGGGGATAGTTGATCTAATAATATAAATAACCGAACATGTGTGGAAATACTTATTCCAACTGGTTTAAAAATTGATATTCGCAAAAATCAGCTAAATCAACAAAAGTGCCGAAAAGTCACTTTCCCTATAATAGAAAACTTACGCTGCCGTCGGTTTACTCCATATGTATGGAACTAAAGCCACAGACAATCCAATTTAAAATGTCCTAGCTAAGGCTTGCCCATACTCTCTCATTAAAAAATAGCTCACCATCTCCCTTGCCATACCTGAATAGGGCATTTTCGGATCACAGTATTTTTTCAACTCTCGCATCTCCCGTAACGCACTTGCCTCAAATTCTGCAGCTAGTTCAGGATTACTATCAATAAATCGAAGAAAATTCTTCGTATTGTCTAAGACACGTTCTTGTTGCATTTCGATAGACAACCTTAACTTTTTACGTTCATCAACCAAATCCATGCGTTGCAATGCATAAACCCTGATAGACTTATCAACCTTAAGCCGAAGAAAGCCAGTTAAACTTCTTTTAGGAAGTATATTGCCATCGCTACCGTAGGAAATCAGTATCTCAGGATCTTCCTTACATGGATTGATGAGTAACCGATGAGGCTCTTCTGATGCAATACCAAATGTATGATCCCGAATGTGGTTAAAATTATACAATGGAAACTGATCCATTTTACCGAGCGCTTCGACGACGGTCGAACCATATATTTTAAGAATTTTCGCAGAATTACAAAGTTTACACGCAAACAGAAGGTTGTCCCAGTCTGACCCAAGCCAATAATATCCAGGAGCAATCGGAGGAATAGCCTCTGCAATTTGTGACTTTGGACGAAAATGCTCTACATCCCCATAATAGACAGTTGTGACGATGGTTTCACAGTAGGCACATTTTTTATTAAAAAGCTTGATCAATGCCTCCTTGACTGTATCATCTGAGTATACGGAGTAAGTAAATTTTGCGCATGGGCCACCGGTTCTGAAATTTGCGATTGCCCTGGCAGATTCTCTTAAACCCGCTAATCCAGGCTGAGTCAAAATCACGGGAGCTATAACTTGTGTTCTGTCAACAAAAATCATAATATCCTAATTTACGTCCCAGATTTTCTGTAAACGCAGAAAAGCTTCTTGCGTGATGGAATCCGCACTTTCCAATGATTTTTTTGCCTTTTTATCTGCAAGCAACCTGTCAACTACTTCATAAATAATGCTTTCTCGCAGATTATCTCCTAAATACCTAATTTTTGGAAGATTGCTTTTGAGAATTGCTATCCGTTTTAAATCGTCAGGAAGAAGTGAATCATGTTCTTTACCCAATAAATCGTAATATTCTTTAAAACGGTGTTCAGTTTCTACGTCCATCGTACTATTTAAGCCAAAAAAATCTGAGGTCAAAATCTGATCGACGCGAAGATCAGCTGGGTCTGGAAGATCTGTAACCACCTGAATATTTGCATCCTCATCTTTTCTTAAAACAACTGTTTCACCTTTCCTTATACCTCTGAGGCACAACGGCTCATGAGTACTTACCACGAATCGCATTCTAGGGAAAGCACGCCTAAGTTTCTCAACAACCTGCATCCTCCATCTTGGATGTAGGTGTGCCCCAATCTCATCGATGATGATCATCCCTTCAGCAAGATAAAATGGCAGATCTTTCTTTTGTATAGTAGCCATGATATCAATGGCCATGTGAAATATAGCTTGATAACCATCGCTCAATTCATCAATGTATAGGTGACGATCAACTCTTCTCATTCCCGCCCTTCCATCGATAAGTACGATATGCTCCTCTTTATCCAATGACATTAAATCCTTTAGTGTCAAAGCAATTAAATCAAAACTTTCCTTACTCTGTATCCCTAACCATTCATCGCTATCGAGAAGGGAGCTGGTGAAATCAAACAAATTTTTGGCTTTCGCACCATCATACTGAACAACTTCAGGAACGATGGCTGGGGGAGTATGCTTTAACCTAATGGCATTATAAGCTACAAAATCAATAATAGGTAATTCTATATTAGAAGTGATTTCTGTTCTTGTGAATATAACCATCGCAGGCGCGATTCCACCGACCATATGAACTTTGATGAATCCAATATCGGTGCCGCTCTTTAGCAGATCAATTCCTTCAATATTAAGTGTCTTTATATATTCCCTACCTGAAAGACCAATTGCAAATGCCTTGAGGATTGAACTTTTTCCAACGCCATTCTCTCCCAGAAAAAGTATCCAGGGTTCAGACAACTGCTTATCATCCTCAGCTTCATTCGAAGTTATCTCATTGTTAAATTTTACAGTAAGATCCGAAAAGCATTTGAAGTTTTTGAGTTCGATCCTATCAATAAAAATATGCTTTTCACGTTTGACCTTCTTTTGCATTTCCAGAACAGCTTCAGAAATTAGTTCACTATTTTGATGTTCGAAATGAATAGGTTCTTTTGGAGCCCTATTTCTCATTTCTTCCAACTGCTCATCGCTTGTCATAACCCAGTCTCTGTTAATCAGATATTGGGAAAGTCCATCTTCATATTCATCAAGGAACTGGCGTATAAAATAGCGCTGAATTCCCAGATACGGTTTAGTGCAACTATCTGAAAAAATTTCCCTCCAATCTTTTAAAAAGTCATTCAACCTTGGGATATCAAATGGAATTATATCTATTAACGATTTAAAAACTTTAAAACTTTCCTCTATCGTAAATATCGCTATTAGTCTCTCTGCCACTAAATCCTCTCGATTGAGCTTAATAATATCAATACTTGCTACCCCATTTGGTGTAGTACCTACTAACTTAGCTTCCTGATCATATTTAAAATGTTCATCTGGCTCATCCCAGCAGGGATCTACCAAAAGATTTTTTTCAAATCGAAGCAGGTCCTGCCTTCTAGTATTTAATCCTGCTCTTTCACCTTCCACAGGAAACCATGTTGATTTATACATATTGCACTTGGTGCAGGAATAATAGATATTATTCCAATCGTATACCAGCCACCAGTAGTGTGCCTCGGATGCCTCACCATCGAAACCGCGAGCTGACTGTTTAGGTCGGAAGTGATCATATTCCGAATGTGATGAAGCAAGGTTGATGAGTGACTCACAATAGGCGCATTTGCCATTAAATTCATCCCTTAAAACCGGAAGAAATTCCTGCCTGAAATTATTATCCTGTGAGTTTGAATATTTCTGCTGTCTCCTTATAGAAGGATCTTGCATGTAAAAGTCTTCGATTTTCCGCTTTGCATCCTCCATTTTCGGAGATAGAAAGATTGGTGGCGCTAACGCAGATTCCCGGTTAATGTAGATCATTATTTTAGTTTTAGAGCGCTAGCAAATTAAGCTTTTCAATTTGTATAAAACAAATTAATTTAATTAACTAGAAATTCGTAGTTCGACTATTTGTCTAGGAGAGAATATCGAGAAATATTTTTGGTGATCTAGGAAAAAATTTAGTCAAATGGTTCTTAGAATAGTGCAATTAAAAAATATAGCAACATATCCAATCAACGAACGAAACTAAGGTGCAGCCAGCTACTTCAAACTTCCACTCTAACAGTGAAAGTATCAAAGACGTTCTGGCTCAATACAAATAAACCCGTAAGCGTCAAGTGGGCTAATTAATCCAAAGCAGCTAAAATCTATTAATTTTCAAATAAACCACTTTTTATCATCGTATCCTGCTCCTTGATAAATGCTAATAAACTTTCCAATTCACTATCGGCAGAATCCCACCACTTAGTTGACCAGATACGATGAAATATAAAACCAAATTTCTCCAGCTGCTCCTGCCTAAAAACATCCCATGCATACGCCTCAGGGCTTGAATGATATTTAGCACCATCGCATTCGATTGCTATTTTCCTTCCAGCGGCTGTTTTTGGATGCACAACAATATCAACCCTAAATCCTCCAACTTCATATTGCTGTTCGAGCCTTGCTGAATCAATATATTGAGAAAGGCGAGCAAACACTTCTTCCTCAAAAGGAGACTCCGAACCTAAAACGTTATCGTTAGCACTGTATAATTTATCCGTACAGTGCTGGCTCAGAAGGTTAAGAATACCTTTACGCTGTTCTTCTTTTCCTTCGCTCACTGCACGGGCATAATTTAAGTAGGCATATAGAATGGCTCTTCCTCGATTGCCTTTTTCCGTAATTAATTGGGCGTACTGTCCTATAAATTCTTCTGGAAAAGAGTTACAAACAAATACCTTCTGTTTGGCCCTTGTGATGATAACATTGAGCATACGATGCCCTTTTCCCTGTATAATCGGGCCAAACTGCTGGGAAAAACTTCCATCTACCTTTCGCCCAAATGTATTGGAGAGTATAATAATATCCCTTTCGTCACCTTGAATATTTTCGAGGTTTTTCACAAAAAAGCTATCTCCTAGTGCGCTCATTAATGAATCGAATGCAACTGATTCTCTTCTTGCCGATCCAATTTCTTCTAGGATTAAGTTACGTTGATAAAGATTAAACGTTGCTACTCCTACACTTGGGTAATCACCCTTTTCGTCAGCACTGATACGCTCCCTTAAAATGGCAACTACCCGTAATGCTTCTGCCCTATTGGTCTGGTTTTCATATATTCCATTCACCTGAATGAATTCAATAGGCACGTAATCTTTTTGTGCAGGAACAGGGATTAACCGCTTCCCATAGAAAGCATGATTACTAAAATCGATTAAATGGGGATGTTGGGAACGGTAATGTACCGTAAGATAAGATTCCCTAAAGTTCTTATCCACTGCGAAAGCAAGTAATGATTCGCTCTCTGCCAGAGACTGATCTGATTTTTTGGCAGCAAGGCTCTCATCAACTTCATCGTCTCCGTCATCCTCTCCATCTAAAGGATCTAAAAGCGCTCCGCTCCCTTCAAAATAAGAAGATGGAGCCATCTGATGCTTATCCCCTGAAACTATCTTGGCCTTACCCCTGATCAATGACGCATAAGTATCCTCCAATCTCAACTGACTGGCCTCATCAAAAATGACAATATCAAAGATGCCTTCTTCCAAGGGAATGATCGAGCTGCATACCGATGGATTAAGAAGGATGACTGGAAAAAAATCAGTAAAAAGAGGAAACTGATTTTTGATGATATATCTGAGCGAGTTCCTTCTCATTCCTTTTGCACCCTTTTTATTGAAAAGACTATTGATAGAAATATTAGATGATCGTAATGTCCTCACACTGGCAGCCTGTTTTTCCCTCCAGCGACTTATCAAACTATTGAGCTGCGCTTGGTCAAACTCTCCCTTTAGTTTTCTGTAAAGCTGGATATCGTAGTCGCCTTTGGGAAGTTGCTGTGGCTCGTTTAAAGAAAGCAGCCAGAAAAGGTACCAGCATTCAAATGCATTTTCCCAAGAACCTTCTGAATTCTCCCAGGATAATCTAATTAGCCGTTGAATTAGTGGACTGCACGCTAAAAAATAGCTTCTCCATTCATGATAGGCACGAAAGGCATTCATTTGGGAACTCATCATTTCTATCGTTCCATCAATCGAGGTAACCTGAGCTACTGCTTCTTTCAGATCACCGTAATTTTGGTATAAACCAGTACACACATTTGTACCATTAGGTGCTTCGATTGCCTTAAAACTTTCTTGAATATGGTGATACAGCTTAGTTCTATCTGCATGGAACTGGTTAAAGGTTTTGAAGGATTGCAAATGAGTTGCCAGCTTTTCTATAACCAGAGGCAAATAGGTAATCAATTGGTTAATATCTACCAGATCATCTTTATCTAGCAGTTCATATTTTGATTTTAAATCCGAGGTCGTATTCCAGTACTTTATCAGCATATCCGTGGCCTGTTTTTTAACTTCCTGGAATTCTGGATGGAAATTTTCGACAGAAATCTTATTCGTATAATCTAAAATACGCACTTCAGTACCCTTGCCCCAATCTTCAAGCTTACTTGCTAAACTTTTGATATTATCAACATAGATAGAAAGATCTATAGTCTGTAAATGGTCATTGTATTCATGGGCGATGTACTCTTTTTTCTGGTGAAAAGTCTTTACATCAACAATTTTTTCCTTTAGCTGTATGCGGGCCTTTTTGAGTTCGCGATATCTCTGGGAAAATAATCCCATTACATTTGTTTTAACTTTCGCACCAGTGCTATTGGATAGAAAAAATGCGCCATGGGCAGTTAGGTTTTCTTTGATAAATTGTTCATAAGAGGAGAGCACCAAGTTTAGCTCCTGCTGATAGAATGCATAATGTTCCCCAAGGTTCTGCTGATAGCTTGCTTTAAGTTCCATAGCAGTTTCCTTAAGCTGTTCTAGTTTAGCCATTGCCTCCGCTAGCTCTGCTTCTAATGCAAATTTATTTGGTAATTCTCTTGATTGAACAGCTTCTCCCATTAAAAATGGCAAATAGTCTCTAACTTCATTTTTAATTGCCCTTGGAATATCTTCGTAGACCGAGGTAGACCAGGTTTTCGAATCGGCTAATCCATTTTCCAAAATCTCATTGAGTTTCGGAATAACTTCCCTTCCATGCGCTATAAAATCCTCAACAATCATACGCGAATCACCCAAAGTCTTTTCCACAAAAACACTGTCATCAATCTTAGCCATAGTATCATGAATCTGCCTTGAAGCCACAAAGAGATGGTTGGCCTTTGCTAGCGAGGCTAGAATTGGATTGAGTTCTGCCTGCTGTTGAACCAACAGAAAATCTTCTTTCCTCAATTCATTCCTTAATGGGATTGAACTAAATTTCTTTTTTAATGATAAAAAACGACCAACTAATCGGCCCCAGGTTTCCCCATCGTAAATTGGTGCTGCCAAAGATAGGTGCTGCTGGTTAATAGAATTGGTTACTTCACTGACTTTTTCGATTACATTGTGGTATTGTGAGGATGCCTGCAAAAGTTGGAGCTGATCTAGAGCTATAGTCTGCCTATCCCTTACCGAGTCTACTATCGCTTCCCTATCCTCATTTACATCATCAATAACGGCTACTAAATGCGCCATATGTGGATGCGCACGTTCTATATTACTTTTAATGACATCAAGCGCCGTTTTTTTTTCACAAACCACTAGACACTTTAATCCATTAGCAAGTGCATTGGTCACTAGAGCAGTTAAAGACTGGCTTTTACCAGTACCTGGAGGGCCTTGGATAATCTGGTTACTGTGTAACCCAAGGGTGCTAATAATTGCCTGTTGGGTGGGGTCCGTACTTACTGCACTAAAGGGGGTATCCGAAACATTTTCAACCTTAAGGTTGTCGAACTCAAACTCATTGAAACGATCCAATAATTTTGTGATATCATTAATAATACTTTCCTTTTGCGCACGAAAAAGCCCAAACACCCCTCCGAAGTGGATGTAAGCCTTATTATTGGCAATGGCATCAATTTCTGCTGCATCTGGTAGGGGAACAATTGGTTGTTCAAATTTATGTTTAAGAATATCTAGGTTTTCCTGTAAAGTCCCCGAATTCAAGGCACTGAGTACATTCGCACAAGATATGAGAAGTTCATCTTTATCAATTAGCATATCATCAAGCACATCACCATCAAAACCAGGCAGGGTAATATTATCTTCTCCTTTTATAAAGGAAAGCAGCACTTCGTTGATCTCTACACTGTGAATATCAGAATCTACTAGTCCCTTACTACTGTGTACCACCTTATTTCTCAAAAAAGACCATTCGTTAACCTTTACCTTAGACTTGAGTGCATCTAGGGGCCAAATAAAAAGTGGCGCCTTGATAATCTTTGAGGGATCTTTTGAAGAACGTCTTACTAATATGGGATAACCAAAACCCAACGTTTTCACGCCATGCTCCTTATAATAATCCTCGTTCTCAATAATAATCGAATTTAAGCGCTTAGCGATCACGCCTAACCTCTTCTGCTCCTCAATTGTAAATTTATTCAAGTCTACATTGTCAAATGTAACCGTAAATTCAACGTTAGGTTTGCTCAATAGGATATCCAAAAACCGACCAGAAAGGCCTGCTTCTATTAAATCCAGTTGCTTGACATCAATTCTTGTAGCAAGGCGACCAGGCAATGCATTCAAATGTATTGACCTAGCGTTTCCACCTTTCAGCTTATCTTGTAGTTTTTGAAGAAAAAATTTAGAGGACATCAGCGAGCATTATTAAATATCTACTAATTTACATTTAATGTTCGCAAATAAAAATCGACGGTAATTCATAAACCATATTTTGAAGTAAATGACTTAATGCACTGCGGATATGATTATTATTTTCACAATCAAATTCAAGTATTACCTTTGCGGAGATGAGTCTACCATTGCGAATTACATTTGAAGGCGAAGATTACACCTATACCATACTAACCAAGAAAATTGATAGGGAAACCTCCGAAATCAAGATCAGTCTAAATGGCGAAGAATTGACTATCTTCCGCAATGGATCAGGCGAATGGGATGCTTTGGAACGCACCATAACCGATCCACATGGCCTATTGAAGGCCATAGCGAGGAATGTAGCACTGCGGTATCGACTTAAATAGTGTAAAATTGTAGTAATCTTAAAAATATGCATACACTATAGTTAAAACTGTACGAGAGCTAATTAAATGAGTTTTGATTATAATTATTTTCTAAAGACTTTCAATTTATTTTACCAATTGTATTAAAAGAGATAAATATAATTGTCCAGACAAAACGTAAACAAAAATTATGGTAGACAATATAAAAAATAGCTGTTTTCTAATCAAAGTGCAGGATCAAAATGAAGTAATAATTGATCGCGGTACAGGATTTTTCATTAATGAGAATGGTTTTTTTATATCTGCGGGACACGTATTTAAGAATCCTAACTATTCTTACGCAGCAGAAATTGAAGAAAAGTCACATAAGATTACTGAGATTTATAGTGAGTACACGCCAGAGGACGAGTATCACAGTAATTTATTTACTGACCTTTTTATCGGCAAAATAAATATCATCCCTGTTGCATCAGTAATTTTTTCAGAAGAAAAGCCTAAGATAGATGAGATAGTGACCATCTCTGGTTACAATAGACTTCTATCATCAGTGGAAACTTCAACTTTTACACAGCTCAACACATCGGTAGAACCCGGAGCATGCGTTAAAGTCAACAAAAAAACTGATAATTTCTACATACTCATTAATGCCTTTAGAATATCTCCGATACCTCCGGCATCAGCCGGACTTAGTGGGGGACCTGTTACTTTAAATGAGACTTGCGTAGGGATTTTAAATACTACAGGAGAATGTCTATTATCTAATTACATATTACAGAAACTAAAAGAGTTAAAAATATCTTTTAACAGAATTTAATGAGACTATAATTTCAAATATAATTAATAATTACTACAGAGAAACAGATCTTCCATTTTCTAAAAATCCTTTTGCCTCACTATCATCACTTTTTTGTTCTTGCTCGTTCTCAACCTTTGGCTTTCTATCATCAATTTTTTTGAGCTCATTTTCAAATATCAATTCAATATCAGCCTTAATTTTTAGGTAATTCTCTTGAATATCCATTTCGCTTACTGTCTTAATTATAGGGACAGATTGGTAACCTTCCTCTTCCCTAGCAATGGCCTCATGGTCATTCTGTATCTCACTATGGAAAATCTTCAGTTTTATTTTCTGGTCTGGATTATCTGCAACAATGCCCACAAACTCGCCCGAAGATAAGGATGAGATCTTCGAAGCTGGTATCGCATAATCCAGTTGCGTAGATTTGGAAATGGAAGTGTCAGAACTATTGATGCTTAGACTTGTTCTATCCTGCATAATTTTCCCGAAAGTTTCCGATAGCTTTTTGGCCGTACTTCCTGTTACCTGGCCGCTGATTATATTGCCAACAATGCCGCTGATCACATCTGCCTGCTCTGCACCATAGTCCTTTTTAAGCTGGCTAAAATCCTGTACAGCAAGCGTAGTCGAAACCTTATTACTTCGGGCAGTAGCAATAAGACTGTCCATATTATTGAAGTAAATCGTTGGAAACTCATCAAATACCAGACTGCTCTTAAGTTGTCCCTTTCGATTAACGAGTTTGATCATCCTTGAAATATAAAGCGACAGCACCGCCCCGTAAGTTTGTATTTTTTGTGGATTATTACCTACACAGATCACTTTAGGTTCTAGTGGATTATTTACATCAAGTGTAAAATCGTTACCGCTGAGCACATAATACAATTGCGGCGATGATAATCTTGCCAAACCAATCTTGGCACTTGCAATTTGTCCTTCTAATTGCTCCCTTGCTTTATTCTGGAATGCAGAAACGAATGGATTAATCAATACCTTAATCTCCTCTTCTTCGTTCAAAATAGCAAACAATGGATCATAATCTGCCTGCATCAGCTCGATTACATGTGGCAAAGTACAGTACTTTCCATTTTCATATTTACGCAGGTACCAAATAATACCTGTTAAAAAGTTGATCGGACTTTCTACGAAGAAATCTCCCTGTTTCTTAATCCAATCCCGATTAAGCCCTAACATGATAGTTCGACTTGCCTCGGTCGCATCAGTTATATCCTCCATTCCATCAGGATCAAGCGGATTACATCGATGTGTTCGGTTTAGATCATCAAAATTGATAATGTAGAATACAGGCTGTACTTTAAAGTTATTACGGTATTTTAATAATTTGTTGTAGGCTATCTTGGTCAAATCATCGTACTTGAAATCGTAAATAAACATCGAAAATCCCTTCCTAAGATGCTGATCTATGATGTGCCTGATTACAAAATATGATTTTCCGGCACCAGGCGTTCCTGCAACCAACACTCCACGAAATGGATTGATAAAATTAATCCAGCTATCCCTTGTCTTGTTCCTCAATCTGTATTTAGATGGAAGGTTAATGGAATACTCGTTCTCTAGCAATCTTTCTTCTTGCGGAAAGGTTTCATTTTCATCGTTAAAAATATCCTTACTCAGGTTTTCCTGTATCAACCTAGAAAGCATAGCCCCGCCAGATAAAATAAGTAGGTAGCCAATTACGGTTATGGTTATATACACTATAGAAACGATATTTTGGGCTAGAGGTAAATAGTTGAAAAGACCGCTAGCAAAATATAAAACTAATCCCGAAAACAAGTATTTACTGATCGACTTAAGCTGTATGTTTTCATCCTTCTTGCCCTTTAAACCAATTAATGATATTCCTAAAAAAAGCAATGAAGCCAATTTTGCATTCATCATGTGATTAAAGACTGCCGTATTTGATATATTAAAAATGATCCGATCAGTAATCTCCGCTGTCAAGCCCCATGAATTAAAAACCTCATAACAATAGCTGTAAAAATGAATGCCTAAAATTACACCGCTGATAAAGCGGGTAAAATCAACAATCTTTCTGAGTCCTTGTGCATCTTCTCCTGTGTTCATGGTCGCTCACTTTAAATTAACTAAAATCAGTATTTTCCTTAACGCGAAAAACCTCTGTACTTTTTCCTTTTCTTTTTTCTTTGTCCAACAGTTGGCACCGGATCAGTATTACTGATTTCCATCAATTGTTTCAGATAATTGGTTGAGTTAATGGGCTTGAGATAAGATTTTGTTTGCTCACTAGTTTTAAGGTACGTTTTCGGCCTATCCATATTACCACAACGATCTAGAAAAGCTTTGGCACCATATTCCCTGCCCAAGTCACTGCCTTTAAAAACTGATTTGCTTTTGTGATCAATAAATGTTGCACCATAAACTAGGCCCTGATCGTTCTGTCTTAGTATTAAAGCAATTCCCTGATTCTTAAGCTCTGTAGCCAAGGTTGATTTTGTTATGGTCTCGTATCTTGAAAACACATGTTCAATGCGTTTTATAAGCTCTTCTTTGTAAGGCTTTCGCTTTTCAGCATTCCGATCAAACTTTTTTTCTACGCTATCCAACGTTGGTCTGGTTGCCAAATCACTCGCCTTAAAAGGAATACCAACCCTATTGCCTTTTTTATCAGTGATGGAATAAACAAGCCCACGTTTTTCGAACATCAACGTATCTTCCTTTCCACGGTCTGCAATAATATTAAACTGTTTCAAAACAGCATTGTATTCCGCAAAGGAAGTAAATTTGTAACTTCGCATTACTTCAGCTACAACACTGTAGATTGCTTTTTTCGTTGGCACCTTTCCGTAGTTTGCGGTTTCTATCGAAACCAGTGTGATAGATATTGCCTCACTCCTATTCCTACCTTCTGCTTTGATAAGACCATACTCAATCTCCAAGTCCTTTCTTGCCGTTTCAGACAACGTCCGTCCAAGTCCATGAATGTCAATCCGTTTGCCATCACTTTGTATGTTGGTCGTCACGATGTGAATATGAGGATGACTGACATCCTTGTGCTGATAAACCAAAAACGGTTGTTCACCCAGGCCGATACGATCCATATAGGAAGACGCAATCTGCTGAAACAATGCAGTATTAACCTTGTCGCTTCTATCAAAATTGAGCATAATGTGTAAGGCGTTGGTTTTAACTTTAATATTTCGTTTGATTAGGTGCTCAAAACGGTTAAGTTTACTATTGAAGTCTAGCCTCTCAATATCAGTTCCGAAACGGCTTGCCAGAATCAAAGTTGCTTCACCGTTATTGACCTTTCCCTCATTGTAATTGAGCAGCCCCCTTATGCTTTTACCACTGATTATCCTTGCAACCATTTTTCGGTAAGTTTCGTAATGAGCACCAATAGCCTATCTACCTTGTCATCGACCTTTTTATATAGGTCTGCCACTTTCATTACATAATAAGCCCTGTTGTTTTCGGATGTCTTTTCCTGATTGAATGTTTTGGTAATCTGGTTAATATTAATGCCAATGGCCTTCAATTCCTTTCTGATACTCACCAATTCTTCCATGGGCGCATTCATACTTACATCTGTGTAGAAACAGTTGATTTTCTTGCCAGAAAGTATCCTACGTACAATTTCAGCGACCGTTTGGCAATTGCTTTCTACGCGAAGTTTTTCAATCTTATTAAACTGTGCAGCATCCACCCTAACAATCAAGTTATGACTGAGAATGTCTTCCTCATTTTTAAGTTTTTTCCTTGGCATACCTATCACTTTAAGAAAGTTCCAAGATTTGCGAGTTCCGAGCAAATCCCCGACCTCAAGGGCGGCAAGATTTTTTCGCGCATGCGAAAATACATCTTGCCAAACACTAGGGTGTTTACACGTAGCCCATAGAACATTGGTTTGGAACTTAAGATTATGAAATTTAATGGTTCGTTTATTTGTTAATTCCCGTGGAATAAGGTTCTTAGTTTTTGGAAATTAACTGGTCCTAGATTTAGGGTTTTGAAATTATTTTCTTACCCTCCACAAGGGCAATCACATCGTCGTACTTATAGAACATCAACCCACCAACTTTGTTAAATTTGAGTTTGCCAGTATCTCGAAGCCCTTGTAAAGTGCCAGGTGATATGCTTAATAACTTTCGAACTTCATAGCTTTTCAGCCATTCTTTTTGTTCGCTGATTTTATGCAGCCTTTGCCCAGGTCGCCTTAATTCGGAAAAAAGTTCTTGCTTGAACTGATCAAGATCCTCTTTTGTTATAAATTCAATAGTTGCCATAATTTGCATATTAAAATACTATAGCAAAATTGAGAAGGATATATTAGTGTAATTGGGTATTGGATGGGTAGTACCTACAAATAGTGCTTTTTTCATTCGTCACCAAAATAGCAAAGCTTTTTTCAAGATGCCTAGCATGAAAGCCCATTTTTGACTTATAAAATTTAACAGGGCTGCTAATACTGATGACCGGAAGTACAGGGAATACTCTTCTTGAAGTTGGCCATTTGTTGTGTTTAAGAATTATTATTTTGTACATTAACCAGATAAAGCTGAGGAAAATACCTAGAACTTTTTCCTGAACCAAAAGGCAATTGTAGTTCGAAATTTCAAAACAAAAACGGATTGATAAGCACGATCTATTTAGCTACTCTTAGCGCTTGGGCAAATTCATCAGGTAGCTGACTGTCTTCAATCGATTTTGCAGATGCTTCTACATCATATTCAACTCTTCTGAATTCTACCTTTATGCAATCAATGGTAAATACTGAAGCGTCGTTATTCAAGGTAACCAACACATAGCATCCCCTGGTGTCACCATCTTTTGGTTTTCCAACAGAGCCAAGATTGATAACGTGTTTGAACCTGCCATCAGTTTGTATAACGCGATGGTATGGTTTATGTGAATGCCCCACAAAAAGTAGATCAGCATCTGCTTCTTCCATCATCTGTAATACATAATTTTCATCCGTGTCAAAAAGCACATATTCGTCGATAGTTCGAGTACTTCCATGTGCAAATACAAGGTTGAACTTTTCGTTATTCATTTTAAAGTCAAGTCTGATATGGGCTGGAAGTGTCCTTAAATATTCTTTGTTATCTTCACGGATCAAATGATATGCGTATTTCTTGCCTGGTTCATTAAGGCTTTCCGCATTAGTGATGATGTTTTCAACCTTTTCATCATGATTGCCTTTAAGAGTTGGTATACCCCGTCTCCTTATTTCATCAATAACTTCATTGGGGTAGATGTGGTAGCCAACCAAATCTCCGAGGCAATAAACAGCATCAGGTCTTAGACTGTCCATATCTTTTAGCATAGCTTGGAAAGCTAGAAGATTGGCGTGTATATCTGAAAATAGTGCTATCCTCATGATCTATCCGTTGCGTAGCATATCAGCGTATTCATTTGGTAGCGGACTATCCTCTACTGCCTTTGCTGCTTTTTCAACATCATATTCAAAGCGGATAAACTCTACTTTTATACTATCCTTGTCCGTTACAGTACTGTCAGGGTTTATGGTCAGGATCACATAACCACCTCTTGGGTCTTTATCCTTTGGTTTTCCTACAGATCCGATGTTTATCGCATGCCTGAAATGATTACTACCATCCGTTCCAGAATTTAAAATGCGGTGATAAGGTTGGTGGGTATGACCAAAACACATAATATCAGCTTCTGCCTGCTCCAGGATCCTTAACATGCTTTTCTCATCACGATCTTCAAATAGGTATTCATTTACCTTTCTTGGACTTCCGTGTACAAAAAGGATATTGCGTCTGTCATGGTTCAGCTGGTACTCCAGCCTAATGTGGGCAGGTAGCGTTCTGAGGTAGGCTCGCTGTTCGTCTTTTACCACTTCATTAGTATAGGAAATGGAAACTTTTCCCATTGCTTTTTCTTCATCGGTCTTATAGGCACAACCGCAATCGTCACTTGAACGGCCAATGCCCCAATCATAATTCCCTGCTATGGTGGGAATGCCTCGTCTTCGGATTTCATCAATCACCTCATTCGACCAGATGTTATAGCCGACAAGGTCGCCCAAACAATAGATGGCATCGGTATTTCTGGTTTCAACGTCTTTAAGGAATGCTTCCAGTGCCGGAAGATTGGCATGGATGTCAGAGAATAAAGCAATTTTCATAATATAATTGTTGGTTTTCTTAATTGTTGATTTTTGGTGTGCGATAGTATTTTTTCCTGAACCAGAAAGCCAGGTTTACCAAGGCGATCAGTGCAGGAACTTCAACCAAAGGGCCGATTACACCAGCAAAAGCTTGCCCTGAATTGATCCCAAATACACCAATTGCAACTGCAATGGCGAGTTCAAAATTGTTTCCCGTAGCGGTAAAGGCAATGGAAGTGCTTCTTGAATAATCTGCACCAAAGTACTTGCCCGCAAAAAAACTTACTACGAACATAATAGAGAAATAGATCACCAGAGGTATGGCGATACGGACTACATCCATTGGTATCTGCACGATAAGGTTACCCTTTAGGCTGAACATAATTACAATGGTAAATAGCAAAGCGATCAAGGTGATTGGCGATATAAACGGAACGAACTTGTTCTGGAACCAGTCTTCACCTTTAAGTCTGATCAGGGCATACCTACTGATAATGCCCATTGCAAAAGGCAGTCCCAAATAGATGCCCACACTTTTGGCAATCTCTCCAATAGTTATATCTACTTCTAGGCTTTTAAGTCCAAAATATGGCGGCAGTACGGTGATGAAAACATAAGCGAAAACGCTGTAGAGCAAAACCTGAAAGATGCTGTTCAGCGCAATAAGTCCAGCGGCATATTCCCTGTTGCCCTCTGCAAGCTCGTTCCATACCACAACCATAGCGATGCATCTTGCAAGACCGATCAGTATAAGGCCGACCATATATTCGGGATAATCCCTTAAAAATGTAATGGCCAAAAAGAACATTAAAAGTGGGCCAATTACCCAGTTAAGCACCAATGAAACGCTCAATACCTTGGTATCCTTGAATACTTCGCCCATTTTTTCGTACTTCACTTTTGCAAGTGGTGGATACATCATAAGTATGAGGCCGATAGCCAAAGGTATATTGGTGGTTCCCGAAGAAAAGGAATTGATAAGGCCTGAAGAGGACGGGATAAAGTATCCTGTCCCTACACCGATTGCCATAGCTATAAAGATCCATAGGGTCAGGTAACGATCTAAAAACCCCAGTTTTTTTCGTTCGGCCACAGGGGCACAATTGTTAGCACTCATGATTTATTCATTTATATATTGATTTACAAAATCTGCTGAAAAAGCTTTGATCAGGTCACGCACCCTTCTGAACTCGTCCATGATTTCTTCTGGTGTTCCAGTAGCCTTTGCAGGATCGGGAAAATTCTGGTGAAGACGTTCCACTTTTCCGGGAAAGAATGGACACGCTTCATTGGCATTATCGCAAACTGTTATTACCATATCGAAGTCGATTTTAGAATATTCATCTACATGGTTAGAGGTATTACCTGAAATGTCAATATGATCTTCTGCCATCACCTGTACCGCTTTGGGATTTACACCATGTGTTTCTATTCCTGCACTATAGATTTCTGCCCGATCTCCTGCATAAAACCTCAGATACCCTTCTGCAATTTGGCTTCTGCAACTATTTCCGGTGCACAGCACTAATATTTTTTTCATATATATTTAGGTGATAATTTTACTTCTTCTCTCCAACAGTACCGTATCCCGCCAAGCTCCATTCTGCTTGCCGATCCTTTCCCTTGTTCCAAGTATCCTAAATCCAGCTTTCTCATGGATACGAAGACTGGCCATGTTTTCGGGAAAAATTCCTGCCTGTAATGTCCAGATTCCTTCGGCTTCGCTCAAGGCAATAAGACGATCTAACAGTGAAAGACCGATGCCCATTCCGGAAAATGTAGGGTCGATATACACGCTAACTTCCGCAACTCCTGCATACACGCAACGTGAAGATACTGGCGTTAGCGCCGCCCAACCAGCAACATTTCCGCTTTCTTCAGCCACAATTCTGCACGAAGAAAGATGCGAACTATCCCACTCCTCCCATGATGGCGCCGAGGTCTGAAAGGTAGCATTACCTGTAGCAATGCCCTTTTCGTAGATCAACCTTACTGCCTCCCAATCGGAAGCCACTAAACTTCGTATTTCCATAATTGAGAATTAGCAGCAACCACCGCCAGGAGTACAACTGCTTGCTGCACCCGCAAGATTGACCATTCCTTTTTTGGGAGCATCTTCCACACCACATGCTTCTTTTGCAAGGCAGGCAGTCTGTTTTGCAAGAAGCAGAAAGTTTGTACCATCAAAGCCAAGGTCATACTTTCCGATAGTGTTCGACTGGTATTCAACTTCAATTTCCAAGTCCTCCATGCCCAATACCTTTTCCGAAAGGGAAATGATCCCTAAAAGTTTCCCAGCTTTCAAACGGTGCTCATAATCATCGGCATCCCACAACTGAAAGTTCGCCACTTTCTCATGGCGCACCTTGCCGCCACAGTCAATAAAATCCTTTGTAACGATCCCCACTTCGGTAACATGGAAATGTTCAGGTACGGCACTGCCATCTTCCAACTGGAAATTCACACTTTCCGCGCTTGCTAAAATTTCTTTTATTTCTGATAATTTCATAGTTTATATATTTAAAGTATTATTGCAATTTAACGATTGATACGAGCAAAAAAAGTTTAACAGCAGGTTGTCTCACCTTTGTAAGAACCTAGAAAAGCTCCAAGCTGGTCTTCCAGAAGCTTCCACGTTTTAGGGTTGATACAGTAGCAGACACTGACACCCTCTATAGTGCCCTGTATGATCCCGACATTTTTCAGTTCCTTCAGGTGCTGCGAAATGGTCGCCTGAGCCAGTCCAAGTTCACCTACCAGATCACCACAGATACAGGTGTTAGAAATGATAATTCTTTGGAGGATTGCGATACGTGCTGGATGCGCAATGGCTTTCAACAATGTTGAAAGTCGGTTCTGTTCATCTGTGAATATTTCACTTTTTGTAAGTCCCATAATTTTATATTGCAATATTACGATATATAAGTAACATACACAAATTATTTGCAAAAATCAACCACTAACATACCCATGTCACTGACTGTCAATTGGATAATTTCAACCTTAAAAATAATTATCTTTATTCTAAAAATAGAACAGACTACCATATCCCATGCGACATCATATGGAACATTTTTCCCATAATTATATAAATCTTCGTGGAAATTGTGTAAATTTAATCAAACATAGTAAAGCTATCTTTGTGTTAGACATAAAGGACATCAGCCATAATCTTAAAAAAATGAAGATCCGCCCATCCGTTAGAGCAAAAGCCATATTTCTCACATTCGTTTTTCTTTTGAATACGATGGTGGGCTTTGCCTGTTCGCTCGGGATAGGCATGGGTTTCAATAAGGGACATCATGACCTGGGACATTCCACTGTCCAAATAGCTGAACATTCCCATCCGCCAGGTACAAAAAAGCACGGCCATTCACATGCTAAAGCTGAACAGCACGACCATCCGGCAAAAGAGAAAACTGCAACCAAAGACAACTGCTGCAAGGACGAAGTTGCGAAATTTGTCGATGCAGATAAACAGCTCAATAAAGCTATCGACATAAAACTTCCCTTGCTTTTCCCAGTTGCCATTGTTCCTGCTTTTTTACAGTTCGTCAGCATTGCAACTGGCATACATTCACCGAATAACAGCTATTTTGTAAGGCACCACCATCCACCCATCTCCGATATCCGTATTGCGGTACAAAGCTTTCAGATCTGATTTTTTAACCATTTTTTATTTTGATGCAGCTTCGCTGATATCAACATGATAATCTATGTACATTAAAAATCAAGGAAATGAAAAAAATACTAATATTGGTTGTCGCAATGGCTTCAACCCTAGTGCAAACAGGTTTTGCACAGAACGATCATAATACCCACCATCAAGCACCAACTGTCATTGCTTCCTACTACGGATTAAAGGATGCCCTAGTCAGCGGCGATGCATCAACTGCTTCGGCAAAATCGGCTGAACTTACAAAGGCTATCGAAAGTTCGAATAGCAAGACAATCGGCGATAAGGACAAATCCGACCTTCTAAAACACGTTGCTATGATTTCTGGCGATAAGGACATCAATTCCCAAAGAGCGCATTTTGCTCCACTTTCAAGCAGTATCATTACGCTGGCCAAATCTGCCAAGCTTTCGGACGCACCAATCTATGTCCAGTACTGTCCGATGAAAAAGAGCAGCTGGATCAGCAGTGAAAAGGCCATAAAAAATCCCTACTATGGGTCCTCGATGCTGACCTGCGGAAAAGTAACAGAGACCATAAACTAACTTAAAGGCTGCACCCTTGGCAAAACATCCCAAGGGTGGTTGCCCACATCCACAAAAAAATCAACAATGAAAAATATCATATTTGGTATGGCCATGGCCAGCCTTTTGTTTGCTGCATGCAATACTACTACAAAAACGACCGACAAAAAAGTATCTGATACCACTAAAAGTACGCTCGCGTCTAGTCCGGCAAAGAAAGATGCAACTGCAAACCTCATCAGCGATTACCTAAAGCTGAAGAATGCCCTTGTACAAGATAACGATGGGCAGGCAGCCCTAGCAGGCAGGAGCCTTGTCGTTTCCATTGGTAAGATCGACACCTTATCCCTTGCTGCGGCACAGGCAAAGGTATTTGCAGATATCAGTGCGGATGCCAGGGAACATGCCGAGCATATCGGAGCCAATGCAGGGAACATCAGCCACCAGAGAGAACATTTTGAAACCCTCAGTGGAGAAATATATGACCTGTTGAAAACTGGAAACTCTACTGGAAAAAAACTCTATTATGCCAATTGCCCTATGTACAACAAGGGTAAAGGAGGTAATTGGATCAGTGAGACCAAGGAAATTCACAATCCCTATTATGGGAAGGCCATGCAGGACTGCGGCAGCCTAAAGGAAGAGCTCAACTAAAATGAAAAACAGCAGTAAGGTGTTCATCGGGATTGCAGCATTAATTATCGGGTTGCAGTTTATCCAACCGTCCCGCAATGACCAGGGCGATCCTTTGCATGGGGATTTTCAAAGGGAGTTCAACGTCCCACAACAAACTGGACAGATCCTTAGTAGATCCTGCTTTGACTGCCACAGCAATAGGACCAGCTACCCATGGTATACCATGCTGCAACCGATAGGTTGGTGGATGGGATCGCATGTCAATAAAGGGAAGGTGGAACTTAATTTTGATGAATTTAGCACCTACAGCCTGCGAAGAAAACAGAGTAAGCTAAAGTCCATTGCAAACCGTATCGGGGATCAGAGCATGCCACTTCCTTCCTACACCCTGGTCCATCGCAGTGCAAAGCTTTCGGACAGGGAACAAAAAATACTGACGGACTGGGTCGATGGCACATTGGACAGTCTCAATCAAAACAAAAGATAATGAAAAAATTAATCCTATTTATAATGGCAATCTGTACCTTTCAGGTTGCCCTTGCCCAGCACTCGGGACATAAAACTGTAAGTGCCAGTCCAAAAGCTGAGATCTACACCTGCCCAATGCATCCTGAAATTAGTAAGGCCGGACCGGGCAAATGTCCCAAATGCGGTATGGCCCTGGTCAAAAAGAAACCTGTAGCAGTTAAAAATATAGCTCTGGCAAAAAAGCCTAGCACTCCCCAAAAGATGCAAATAATGGCTATGCCAAATGCAGACCAGAACAATAATCAGGCTACAAAAACAGAATCTTATACCTGTCCCATGCACCCTGAAGTCCATCAGACTGGACCTGGAAACTGTCCTAAATGTGGCATGAAACTGGTGAAGGAGAAACCAAAGGCAGATGCAATGGTTAATGTCGGAATGCAAATGCCCCAGAAAACCAAAGATGAGAAAATGGCTGGAATGGGCGGCATGGACATGGGAGGTGGTGATATGGTCATGGCAAACATCAAAAAGGCAAAGGCGAACCTTGGCCCAATTAAAACAATTGCCGACGGTTCAAAGCCCAGAACAGTTCGCTATGATCTTTACATTGCCGATACAACCGTAACATTCGGGAAGAAAACAAAACGGGCAATTGCAGTAAACGGACAGATACCAATGCCAACCTTAACCTTTACCGAAGGTGATACGGCATTGATCTACGTACACAATAACCTGGATGAGGAGACAGCTTTGCACTGGCATGGCCTGTTTTTGCCGAACCAAATGGATGGAGTTCCTTTCCTTACACAAATGCCTATTAAGCCCCATTCAACCTATATCTACAAATTTCCCATCGTTCAGAATGGAACACACTGGTATCACAGCCATAGCGGATTGCAGGAGCAGATTGGTATGTATGGCGCATTCATTATGAACAAAAGGAAAGAATGGGATATTCCAACCCTTCCGGTAGTATTGAGTGAATGGACGGATATGAAACCAGAAGAGGTACAGAGAAGCTTAAAGAATGCCAATGATTGGTTTGCCATTAAAAAAGGAACGACCCAAAGTTATGCCGAGGCAATCAGGACAGGACACTTCAAAACCAAAATCAATAACGAGTGGAAGCGCATGAATGCTATGGATGTTAGTGATGTCTATTATGATGCCTTTCTAATCAACGGCAAGAACCAAAATGTTCAGCCCCAGTTTAAAGCAGGCGACAAAGTAAGGCTTCGTATAGCCAATGGTGGCGCATCCGATTATTTCTGGCTAACCTATGCCGGTGGTAAGATCACCGTAGTGGCTACAGATGGAAATGATGTAGAGCCCGTAGAGGTAGACAGGTTGATCATTGCCGTATCCGAAACGTATGATGTGGTAGTAACTATTCCAGAAAATAAGAGCTACGAATTTTTGGTAACGCCCGAAGACCGCACCAAATCGGCATCATTGTGGCTGGGCGAGGGAGAAAAAGTTCCGGCCCAGAAGCTACCTAAGTTGAAGTACTTTGCCGGAATGAAAATGATGAATGATATGATGGACATGAGTGGCAACATGATCGAAATGGAAGGTATGAAAATGCAAAACCAGGTCATGGATATGAATACCGTCATGTACCCAGAGGTGACGGGAGAAGAGAAGCCAAAAAAAGAGAATAAAAAAGCAGCCATGGCAGGTATGCAAATGCCGAACGATAAAAGTATGGCAGGGATGAATATGGCCGCTGATAACCCGGATATCGTTACTTTAAACTATGGAATGCTCCGTGATCCGAAGAAAACAACTTTACCTAAAGGACCGTGGAAAGAGCTGAAGTTTGACCTTACCGGGAATATGAACCGTTATGTATGGTCTTTGGATAACAAAACGGTTTCTGAAAGCGATAAAATCCTCATTAAAAAAGGTGAAAATGTAAGGATTATCCTATTTAACAATAGTATGATGCGCCATCCAATGCACCTTCACGGTCATGATTTTAGGGTAGTTAACGAACAGGGTGAAAATGCACCTATGAAAAACGTTATCGACATTATGCCGATGGAAAGGGACACCATTGAATTTGCTGCTACGGAACCCGGAGGTGATTGGTTTTTCCATTGCCATATTCTTTACCACATGATGAGCGGTATGGGCAGGGTATTCAGCTATGAAAATTCGCCACCTAACCCCGAAATCCCAAATCCTAAATTAGCACAGCGCAAATTGTTCAGTGATGACCGGGAATTTCATCCCATGGCAAGGGTTGGAATAGAAACCAATGGTAGTGACGGTGAAATTATGCTGGCCAATACCCGCTATCGTTTCACAACTGAGTGGAGAATTGGCTTTGATAAAGAAATGGGCTATGAAAGTGAAAGCCACTTTGGAAGGTATATCGGGCGAAATCAATGGCTATTACCTTACGTGGGTTGGGACTTTAGAAAAAGGACTATTGATCCATTGGATAAAAATATTTTTGGACAATCCCTATCACCAGGCAACAACCTTTTCGGACAGAGCAATTCTAAAAACTTTAGGCAGGTATTTCATTTAGGGGTACAATATACTTTGCCAATGTTAATTATCGCAGATGCTTCTGTGGATCACAAAGGGAACGTCAGATTTCAGTTGATGCGGGAAGATGTACCAATCTCCAAAAGATTACGCTTTCAGTTTATGGTCAATACAGATAAGGAGTATATGGCCGGATTTAGATATATCGTTACCAAATATTTTGGCCTATCTACCCACTATGATAGTGACATGGGCTATGGTGCCGGACTAACCTTAAACTATTAACTTATTAAAATCATCACGTTATGAAGCATATTTATAAAATAACCGGAATGACCTGTCAGGGTTGTAGAACAAAGGTTGAAAACGCATTGAACGGGATTGGTGGTGTTTCTGCAAAGGTTACCTTGGAAACTGCGGAAGCAACAATCACAATGGATAAGCACATTCCAATCGAAAAATTGCAAGAAACTCTTTCCGCTGCTGGAAATTACACGATCCAAATGTCAGGATCGCATAAGATTACCGAGGATAAACAAATGCATAATCACGGGCATCAGGAGTATTCTAATTCTGTCCATCATCGCCATGATAATGCTCCATTAAAGGCTCATGAAAATGAAACTAGCGGAGTATACTATTGCCCCATGCATTGTGAAGGGGATAAAACCTATGATAAACCAGGTCATTGCCCAGTTTGCGGGATGGATCTACTAAAGCAACCTGAATTAAAACAAAGAACACAATTTACCTGTCCTATGCATCCCGAGATCATTAGAGATCAGTCTGGTGCATGCCCTATATGTGGAATGGATTTGGTGCCGCTGGGTGTTAATTTGGAAGAGGAAGATAAAACCTACGTGACCTTGTTACGTAAATTTAGGATTGCCACCATTTTTACCGTTCCCATTTTTTTAATCGCAATGTCAGAAATGATACCCGGTAATCCGATCTTTAAGTTAATGAAACTGAAATATTGGAACTGGGTTCAATTCGTCTTTTCTATGCCGGTGGTTTTTTATGCAACATGGGTGTTCTTTGAGCGTGCATGGCAATCGATGGTCACCTGGAAGTTAAATATGTTTACATTAATTGGAATTGGTGCGGGGGTCGCTTGGCTATTTAGCCTTGTGGCCCTGCTTTTTCCCGATATTTTTCCAGACCAGTTCAAGACCCATGATGGTACCGTCTATGTTTATTTTGAAGCGGCAACCGTGATCTTGACTTTGGTCTTGCTCGGCCAGCTTTTAGAAGCTCGTGCGCATGGCAAGACCAATAGCGCCATTAAAGAATTATTGAAATTGGCACCAAATACAGCCACAAGGATTGTAGGGGACAAAGAGACAATTGTTTCCATAGATGACATCCAAAAGGGAGACCTGCTCAGGGTAAAGCCCGGTGAAAAAATACCTGTCGATGGCAGTATCAAAACAGGAGAAGCCGTCATAGACGAATCCATGATCTCTGGAGAACCTATTCCGGTCGAGAAAAAGGTTGGGGACAAAATCAGTTCAGGAACCATCAATGGCAACAAGACCTTTGTCATGCTTGCCGAAAAGGTAGGCTCGGAAACCCTGCTTTCCCAGATCATTGAAATGGTTAATTCCGCTAGTCGTTCAAAAGCACCTATCCAAAAAATGGCCGATAGGATTTCGGGATATTTTGTGCCTGTGGTGGTATTGATTGCCATAGTAACGTTCATCGTATGGGCAATCTATGGGCCTGAACCTTCTTATGTATACGCCTTTGTAAATGCCATTGCCGTATTGATCATTGCCTGTCCATGCGCACTGGGTCTCGCTACGCCAATGTCTATAATGGTTGGTGTTGGTAAAGGCGCCCAGTCTGGCATATTGATCAAGAATGCGGAATCCCTTGAAAAAATGAACGCCATTGATGTAGTGATCATTGACAAAACAGGGACGGTTACCGAAGGAAAACCTTCAGTTGAAAGCGTTGTTAGTGTAAATCCGGATTTTGATGAAAAGGAAGTCCTTGAAAGAATAGTGTCGCTAAATAGTAGCAGTGAACATCCTTTAGCGCAGGCAACATTACGTTACGGAGAAGAAAATAAAGTAAAGGCTCAACCAATTTCAAATTTTGAAGCGGTAACCGGCAAAGGTGTAACTGGCACATTGAAGGAGGAAAAACTTGCTTTGGGTAATCAGAAATTAATGGAACACGTTAAGGCCAAAATTGATCCCGAATTGCAAGAGCAGGTCAAAGCTGCCCAAAAACAAGGCAAGACGGTCTCTTATTTAGCCGTTGGAAATAAAGCTGTTGGTTTTGTGGTAATCTCTGATAAAATCAAAGCATCCAGTGCAACCGCTATCAAAAAACTTCAGGATGAAGGCTTGGAGGTAATTATGTTTACTGGCGACAATGAGGATACTGCAAGGGCAGTTAGCGGAACCTTGAATTTAGATGGCTTCAAAGCTGGGATGCTGCCAGAGGATAAATTGAACGAAATCAAAAAACTACAGGCCCAAGGAAAAAAGGTAGCTATGGCTGGCGATGGCATTAATGATGCCCCAGCATTGTCGCAGGCAGATATTGGTATCGCTATGGGGACAGGAACCGATGTTGCTATTGAAAGTGCTGCAATTACCCTTGTAAAGGGAGATTTGAATGGGATTGCAAAAGCACGATTGTTAAGCCACAAAGTAATGGGTAATATTAAGGGAAATCTCTATTTCGCCCTTGGATATAATGTATTGGGGATACCTGTGGCCGCTGGACTTCTATATCCATTTTTTGGAATTTTACTATCACCAATGATAGCTGCAATTGCCATGAGTCTTAGTTCTGTTTCTGTCATTCTGAATTCCCTACGCCTGAGAACTGCAAAGCTGGATCAATAAGCCATGACATCACTTTTAAGCACATGCTTTTGTTTTGGATCCAGTTCACCTGCTTTTGTCATAATTACAATGAGCCATCAATAATTTGATAGAAATGGAAACTTATCAATCTGAAATTACGTTATTTGTATTATGAAGCCGATCGCTTATTTTCTGGCAGCTTGTCTATTGTTCCTTTCTTCCCTTCAGGGAAATGGAAGCGTTACGCAATCGACTTCGATTGCAGCTTGCTGTAAGGGAGTTTCCTGTAATCATGGGAAACACACACAGCAGGATAAGGGTTGCGATAGCAAGGCTTGCAATAGAATGGCTTCCTGTGGCCGTTGCGGTTTCGTCGTTACAGAACAATTGTTATTACTGGATCAGATTGACTTAGCTACGGACAAACCTATTCTATTCTCGACTATCGGTATCGTCACAGGCTATCCGCAGATTGGCTGGCATCCTCCAAAAGTTTAATAATAACTTCAGTACATCTACCTGTAGGTAAATATTATTAATCATTTAAAATCAAGATCATGAAAAAATTTCTTTTCATCACCATGGTGATGCTATCGTCTATATCCTCTATTTCTTATGCCAACACCCCTTGCTGTAACAGCAAGATGAACAGTTGTACAAAATGTTCAAAGACCTGTGGCAAGCCAAATTGCCTGGATACCTGTAGCAAGGCCTGTAAGGCATCAGGAGAATGCAAAAAGACCTGTAAATAGGAACAGGAAGCCGGGATTTAAAATTCCCGGCTTCTTTTATTTTGTCTATTATTCCATCATCATAAAAAACAAGCTTCCAAGGATACGCTGTTAATTAAAAACATGCATATTAAACACATGCAAAAGTTTCATAACGGCCGCAGCACCAAGTACAATCCACATGATCCAAAAGAATACCTTTTTTATCATATAGGCTGTTGAACGCTTTCTTTTGGCTTTCTGCTTCAATGATCTGATAGTTTTTTTATGCACAGCTTCGCGTGATCAGATCTTTTTCTTTTGAATCCTTATTGCATTCAGTATCGCAAGGAATGCAACCCCCACATCGGCAATAACTGCTTCCCATAAATTGGCAACGCCAAAAGCTCCCAATGATAGCACTGCCACTTTCACCGCCATGGCTAGGATAATATTTTGCCAAACAATATTGCGTGTTAATTTTCCAATTTTCAATGCAGATACAATCTTTAAAATCTGGTCGTTCTGGATCACAATATCAGCGGTTTCGATTGCCGCATCACTGCCCAGCCCGCCCATTGCAATACCTGCATCAGCAAGGGCAATAACTGGAGCATCATTGACCCCATCCCCAACAAATGCAATATGTCTTCCTTCCTTAATTAGTGCCTCTACTTTTTCAACTTTACCTTCTGGTAATAAATCTCCAAATGCTTTATCGATACCCAGTTTTTTCGCTACGTAATCAACCACTGCCTGTTTGTCTCCAGAAAGCATAACTGTTCTTATATTTAATGAATGCATCTGTTTAATTGCTTCGGCAGCATCTTCCTTAATTTCATCAGCAATGGTGATATAACCAGCGTATTTTTTGTCTACAGCAACGACAACAATCGTTTCTACAATCTCTTCTGTTTCCTTTGGGTAATCGATCTTGTATTTCTTTAAAAGCTTCAGGTTTCCGGCCAATACATCCTTGCCATCTACTTTGCCCTTTAACCCATGCCCTGATATCTCTTCCACACCCGTAGCCTTTTCACCATCTGCTGCTTTTCCTGCATATTCAATAATTGCCTGCCCTACCGGGTGGGTGGAATTCTTTTCCAGTACCGCCACCAATTTCACTAATTGTTTTTCTGTAAACCCAACTGGGACTACCTTTTGCACCTTGAATACACCTTTGGTCAATGTTCCTGTCTTATCCATCACGATGGTATTGATCTTTGTCATTACATCTAGAAAGTTTCCTCCTTTGAACAGGATTCCATTTTTAGAGGCCAGTCCAATCCCACCAAAATATCCAAGCGGAATAGAGACCACCAGCGCACACGGGCAACTGATCACCAAGAAAACCAAAGCGCGGTACAGCCAGTCATTGAATACATAGTTCTCTACCACAAAATAGGGAACAAGTGCCAGCGCCAATGCCAAAAAGAATACAATAGGCGTGTAGATCTTCGCAAATTTTGAAATAAAAAGCTGGGTCTGGGATTTACGGGAAGAAGCATCCTGTACCAGCTCCAGTATTTTGCTGAGTTTACTGTCCTTGAATAATGCCGTTACCTTAACTTCTGAAACGGTGTTCAGATTGATCATTCCTGCAAGAACAGCTTCACCCTTGTATTTGCTATCGGGCCGACTTTCACCCGTTAGTGCCGCAGTATTGAAAGAACCCTTATCCGATAAAAGTTCACCATCAAGCGCCACCTTTTCCCCAGCCTTGACCTGTATCGTTTCTTCAAGTTCAACCTCAGCAGAGGGGATAACCTGTGCTTTTCCATCCCTGATTACCGTTACCTCGTCTGGCCTAATATCCAAAAGCGCTTTGATACTTGCCGTTGCCCTGTCCACCGCAGAATCCTGGAACCATTCTCCAATGGAATAAAATACCATAACCGCTACGCCCTCCGAATATTCGCCGATATAGAAAGCTCCCAAAGTGGCAACGCTCATCAGCACGAACTCATTAAAGAAATCGCCCCTGATTGCTTTTCTGAATGCAAGCTTGAGCACGCCCCAACCAGCTAATATGAATGCCGCACTATTTACGCCAAGGGAAACCCATTTGGAAAGCTTGATACCAAAACCGTAATCTGCAACCAGCACACAGACCAATATAAAAAGCCCTATCAACAACCCCAGATGCTGTTTCCATTGCGGCTGGCTGGGGTCTGCATGCCCGTGGTCATGCCCCTCCTCTTCCTCTTCATTAGAATGTTCGGCTTTCGCTTTTTTTGGCGAAGCTTTTGAATCCCTTACTGGATGTACTGTTTTTGGCTTTTTTTTATCGTCGTTATCGCAACAATCTTTCATAATAATATTTTTAATGTTTACCCTTCAGAATCCATGAACCAATTTTCTGCCTGCTCGATCGCTTTTTTTATTGCCGATTTCTGATCTGACTTGGTTTCAGCTGGCATCGCATTTAAAATTTCCAATGCCTTTTCCCTAACGGCAGGCCTAAGATCTTTCAATTGTAGTTCGATATTTTCAAATTGACTATTCATATTTTTTATTTATAACAAATCTAGGCCCAGTTCGATTGCAATCGTATTGCAAACTTCAAATTCCACAGTCTCTGCAGATTCCCCTGACCATCAATTGGGTTTCCAAAGATTGATATCCTTCGGGCAAGCTGATTTCTGGAATAATAGTTTTTGGCAAACAATGGGTCTGCTTACATACCGTACAATAAAAATGTAAATGAAGATCGTGATGTCCCTCTACGTCGCATCCAGCTGCACAAAGTGCAAATTTTGTTATTCCACTTCCATCTTCAATACGATGAACTATTCCGTTTTCTTCAAAAGTCCTAATCGTTCGATAAAGTGTTACCCTATCGGTACGAACCATTTTCAGTTCCATATCGGTCAGGCTCTGGGCTGAAGATTGGCCAAGCAAAAAATCCAGGACTACCAAGCGCATAGCGGTTGGATTGATTTGTTTATCAATAAGTCGTTGCTCAAGCTCTTTCATTTTACTCTTCCTCCGCTCCACCAGCACCTTTAGATTCCAGATAAAATGCACCCTTAGTTACCACTTTTGTATTTTTCGGCAATTCTTCCAAAGGCGTAACCTGAATATAGCCAAGTTCTGAAACGCCGGCTTTCACTTCAGCTTTCATAAAACGGAATGTACCCGTCTTTGAATCCTTATTATCGTCGGAAACAATGAAAATATACTGTTTGCCTCCCGAGCGGACAATGGCCTCAACGGGTAACGATGGCGTCATCTGGCTGCCCGTACTGATCAATGCCGTTACGTACATCCCTGGTATAAGGTTCTTTTTGGTCGCATTATCGATTACCGCATGAACGATTACACCTTTGGTCTCGTTCTGGAAAGATTTGTTGATCCCGTTGATCTTTCCCGTTATTACCTGATTGCCCTGGTTGGTCAATTGGAAGCTTACTTTTTGTCCAATTTTTACCGCCATCAAATCTTTTTCGAAAACAGTAAGGTCGCAGTGTATCTTTGAATTATCGACCACTTCCATAATCGAGGTTCCAGGTTGAACGAATGCACCTGTATTTGCTGTAATCTGTCCAACCGTACCATTGATTGGTGAAATCACAGGAAACTGTGAAATGATCTTTCCCTTTGCAATACTGGATGGAGAAACGCCAAGTTGGCTGAGCTGGCTTTCATAGGCCATGAGCTTAGATTTTTCTGCATTATAGGTAGCCTCTGCTGACTGAAAAGACTTTCCTGTTCCTGCACCAGCATCCTTTAACTGTTTTTGGCGCTCATATTCTGCCTGCACATAGGTAAAACTATTTTTGCTAGATAGATAATCTTGTTGGATCTTGATCAAATCCTGATTGTTTATTGTTGCCAAAACCTGCCCCTTTCTTACCTGTTGTCCTTCCAGCACGTTTATACGTGTAATGATGCCTCCAGAAAGGATACTAACGTCAGCCTTGTTCTGCGGCGGTACCTCTAACTGGCCATTGGCCTTTACAACGGCATCCAAGTTCCGGTCTTCGATGCTGCCAATTTCTATTCCCACGGTTTTCATCTGGGCGGTAGTGAGTTCAAGCCCTCCTTCGGCTGGATTTGCTTCTTCTGTAGGGGATTCAGTTTTTGTTTCGCTTGACTTGTCGCCAGAACAGCCCAGCATCAGGCCTAAGCTTAACAGGGTAGATAGTGCTATATATTTAAATTTGAACGTATGCATGATTAATTTCCTTTTAGATATTGTAATTGGATTGCAGATTGATTGAGCTGGCTTAACGCTTCGAGATAGGCCAGTTTGGTTTGGACAGAACCAGAGATGTGCTGTATGTATTCCACATAACCGATCTCTCCAAGATTGAACGATACTTGTGCGATCCTAGACTGTTCATCCGCAAGCTTGATCCCAGAATTAGTATAATAATCGACAAGCTTTTTAAATGTCAGATAATGTTGCTGTTCCTGCTCATAGGCGAGTTCAACTTGAGATTTTTGGCTCTCATAATTTGATCTGGCCACCTCTATGGCTATCTTTTCTGCCCTTACCCTAGAGCGGCCAGCACCATTGAAGATTGGAACTGCAACACCGATCTGAAAACCTGCTATGCGAGTTCCTGGGGAATAGGTTCTGGAAATGCCTGCGGGATTGAAACCAGAAATAATGAGCTGTTGGCTGTAGCCGAGTGAAAAGTCGGGGAGCGATTTGGATTTTTCTACTGCTAACCTCGCATCCGCAACTTCTATGTTCTGCAGCTCGACCAGGGCCTGCGCATTTGACGAAAGGTCGGTATTTTCTTTTTCATTAATTGGTTGCATGGTAAGACCGCTTTCGGCTATCTTCAAAGGTTCAGAAATATTCAACAACTGTTTTAGGACTGCTTCGCTATTGCTGAGTTCTGCTTCCGCATTTGCTTTCAATGCCTGCACTTCCTGAAACTTGGTCGTGGCACTGATCAGCTCAAGTTTAGAAGTTTCGCCCGTTTTCCACCTTATCTCGGCCTTTTTAACGAAACTGCTATAGACGCTATCCTGGTAATTTAGCACACGAAGGGTTTCTCTGTTCAACAGATAGCTATACCAGGCAATGCGAACATTACGGATAATCTCGGTCTGAACGGATCCGCTGTTTCTTTCCGCTAATATCGTTTGCTGGTTCAGCAGCTTTTTATTGTTTTTATATAGACCGGGCCAGGCAATATTCTGGGTAATCCCAAAGGAATTATCCATGTTACCTCCACTTGTTGGATCTTGGGTCAAAAGCAGTTCGGTTTTGGGAATATCGACACCAGATTTCTGAAGCGCCTTGGCCTGTTCTATCGAGAGTCTTGAAGTGCGGATTTGTAGGTTATTTTTCAAAGCCTTTGCAATGGCACTGTCCAGTGTAAGCTTAGTTTGTTGTGCATTTGCATTAGCTGACTGGGCAAAAATCAAAGCACCAATCAATAAAATAACTGCAATCGGTTTTGGAACTTTCACTTTGATCGTTTCCTTTCTGTTAAATAAAAGATATAGACATGGCAGTACAAAAAGTGTGAGCAGGGTTGCGGTTATCAGTCCACCGATCACAACCGTGGCCAGTGGTTTTTGCACTTCTGCACCAGCACTGGATGACAATGCCATGGGCAAAAACCCTAATGATGCCACACAGGCTGTCATCAGTACAGGCCGTAGCCTTGTTTTTGTTCCTTCCATTACCCTTTGGTAAATGTCGCTCATCCCCTCGTCCCTTAGCTGGTTAAAGTAACCGATCAGTACAATCCCATTCAGTACCGCAACTCCAAAAAGTGCAATGAAACCAACACCGGCAGAAATACTAAAAGGCATTCCCCTAAGAAGCAGTGCAGCAATGCCACCCATTGAAGCAAGTGGAACAGCAGTGAATATCAAAAGGCTATCCTTTACCGATCTAAAGGTTACATAAAGTAGTAATAGGATTAAAATTAGGGCAGCTGGTACGGCTATGGATAATCTTTCTTTGGCCGCTTGCAGGTTTTGAAATTGCCCACCGTAAGTGGTATAGTAACCACTGGGCAGCTTAAGCTCTTTATCCAATTTTGCCTGTATTTCTTTTACCGTAGTTTCGATATCACGACCTTTTACATTAAAGCCAACGTATATTCTCCTATTACCGCCTTCACGGGAAACCTGTGCTGGTGCATCCTTAAATTCAACAGTAGCCACTTGGTTTAAAGGTACTTTGTTTCCAGATGGCAACGGAATCAACAGGTTTTCTACGCCCGATATATTTTCCCTCAGATCACGATTTAATCTTACCACCATATCGAAACGCTTTTCGCCTTCAAAAACCACCCCTGCCACATTGCCGGCGAAGGCTGTTTTTAGAATGATGTTCACATCTTGGATATTTAGTCCATATTGAGCCATTGCATCCCTGTTATAGGTAACCTGGATTTGTGGCAATCCATTTACCTTTTCAATATAGGGCTCGTTTACCCCTGCAACTGGAGCGATCAGTTTTGCAATTTTGTTAGCTTGCAAGGCAAGAATATCAAGGTCGCTGCCATAGATTTTAATGGCCACATCTTGTCTGATTCCTGTCATTAGCTCATTAAAACGCATTTGCATGGGCTGTGATATTTCTACACTTATTCCTGGAATAATAGCAAGTTCTTCTTCCATTTGTTCCATCAGTTCTTCTCTTGTTTTGGCTGAAGTCCACTCATCTTTTGGCTTCATTGAGAGCATCATATCACCTTTCTCCATTGGCATTGGATCGGTTGGGATTTCAGAACTTCCGATACGGGTTACGGCCTGCTTGATTTCCGGGAATTTATCTTTAAGCAATTTTTCTGCCTTTCCAAAGATCTTTACCACTTCGGAAAGTGAGGTTCCCTGCATCATCGAGATTTCTACGGTAAGGTCACCTTCTTCCAACGTTGGGATAAACTCTCCACCCATATTGGAAAATGCCCATATCGCGAGGGCGAAAACTGCAATTACAATGGCAACCGTTATCTTTTTTATTTTCAGAATTCTAATGAGTGCGCTCTGATAAATTCGTTGCAGGGACTCGATCAGCCTATCGGAAATATTTCTTTTGGGCGCAGTGTTCTTGCTCAAAAAGAGCGCACTCGCCATTGGCACATAGGTTAGAGAAAGGATAAATGCCCCGAGTATGGCAAACGCGACGGTCTGTGCCATTGGCTTGAACATCTTGCCTTCTATGCCTATCAATGATAACAAAGGAAGATACACGATCAAGATAATGATCTGTCCGAATGCGGCAGATTTCATCAGTTTGCTTGCGCTATCCCTAACTTCAACATCCATCTGTGCAGAAGTAAGTTTCAATATGCCTTCCTTTCGGTATCGTCCTGTGGTAATGTGATGCACCACGCTTTCCACAATGATTACCGCACCATCAACGATCAGCCCAAAGTCGATTGCTCCCAGACTCATCAGGTTTCCAGATACTCCGAACAGCTGCATCATGGAAAATGCGAAAAGCATCGCTAATGGAATAACAGAAGCTACCACAAGTCCCGCTCGCCAGTTTCCAAGTAACAGCACCAGCACGAAAACTACGATTAGCGCACCTTCGAGCAAATTCTGTTTAACCGTTCCAATAGCCCTGCCCACCAGTTCTGTTCTGTCGATGAAGGGTTCGATTACCACACCCTCGGGCAATGATTTTTGCACTTGTGCCATTCTTTCCTTTACGTTCTGGATTACCTCGCTAAAATTCTCTCCTTTTAACATAAGGGTCACACCAGCTACAACTTCCCCTTCACCGTTCCGTGTTACAGCACCATACCTTGTGGCACTTCCAAATTGTACGATGGCAACATCGCGAACTAATATGGGAGAACCACTACGGTTTTTGACCACTATTTTTCTGATGTCATCCAAATTCTGAACTTGTCCAAGGCCCCGAATAAAATAGGCGTTCTGTTGCTGTTCGATATAAGAGCCACCAGTATTTTCGTTGTTTTTTTCAAGGGCTTCATAAACCTCTGGGATAGTAAGACCTAACGAGTTAAGCTTATCGTTATCCAAAGCAATTTCATATTGCTTAACATAGCCGCCCCATCCGCTTACCTCGGCAACTCCAACGGTTCCGGCAAGCTGTGTCCGCACCAACCAATCCTGTAGAGTACGCAGGTCGGTTGCTGTATATTTTTCTTCATAGCCTTTTTTGGCGTGTATAACATATTGGTAGATTTCGCCCAGTCCAGTTGTTATCGGTGCAAGCATGGGTTCGCCCAATCCTTTTGGGATGGAATTTTCTGCTTCCTTTAACTGTGCATTTACCTGTGATCTTGCCCAATAAATATCGACGTTGTCATGGAAGACAATCGTGATCACAGATATCCCAGACCGAGAGATGGAACGTTTTTCTACGATCCCTGAGATATTGGCCATGGCCAATTCTATCGGTGCAGTAATGAACTGTTCGATTTCCTGCGCCCCTAAGCTAGGAGCTTGTGTAATGATCTGGACCTGGTTATTGGTAATGTCGGGCTGGGCATCAATTGGCAGATGATAGGCAGAATATATACCTACAAGGATAAGCGCTAAGGTAGCCAGCCCAATCGTTATTTTGTTCTTTATAGAGAACGATATGATTTTATCAAACATGAATATAGATTTAATACGTACGTGGTTACCATCCAAGCTATTGGAGGTAAAATTTAAAAATGTAAACGTATTAAGCTATCTGTGGGGGCTGGTAGATTTCTAAAAACTGCTCTGCAATTGCTGGCATCTGATACTCGCCGTAGGGAATTTCAATATTGTAAACAATAATCTTTTCAGTTTTGGACTGGATGAAATCCCGTGAAACCGAACAGCAGGAACAAGTGCAGAAAGGCGGGCATGTTTCCTGTCCGTTATGTTCGACACCTTTTGGTGTTTTCTGAATGGATGAAGCACTTAGTTTGCCATCTGAAAAATCCTCCCTATCCTGACAAGGCAGTAGAGTTAACATGGTCATATAAAGACAGAATATGATGGCTAGGTATTTCATCCGTTACAAATGTAGAAAATAATTTAACAAGCAGAAATTTAAACAGTTGACCAAGTCTCATCTTTTGACAAAGATGTCTGACTTTTGGTTGAGTAACTGACCGGCGATTTGCCAATTAATTAAATATCAAATATTTATAAGTGTTTTGATCAAATGCAATATTCTCTACTAAGATGAAATAGAAAATAAATTATACCCATAACCGTTCCTCCTAAATGTTAATTGTTTAATGAACACCAGAATAAGAGAACTAGATTACAACCGAAATGAGGAAATTTTAAAGCAAATCCTCAAAACAAATGTGGAACTAATTGAAAAGATAAATGTAATGAGCAGAGAACTTGTGCAATTCAAAGAAATTTCCAGACTTATAACCGAAATTCACAAACTTCATTTTCAAAAGATGAACTAGAAAGAAATAATAATTTGAGAGATAAATTCCTTACGGAAATCATACTAGGTATCCCAAGAAGGAAGAAAAAAATCTGTGATTAAAAAAAACATTACCTTATACTTATTGATTTTATTTTTAAAAATATTTTAACATTAAAATAATCACTATATTGTATTAAAAAAAATGTTCTTTCAACCTAGTCATATCATATCAAAATAACTGGTGCCCAATTTGGTGCCCACATTGAAATAATGATTATATAATTTTCACAACTTGCTCATTTTGTACCAATTGGATTAATAAGTCATTATCCCAGCGGGATCACAAAGATCACTATCAAAACGTATAAAACCCTGCAATCGCACGATTTGCAGGGTTTTTGCTTTTATGGAATTGCCAAAAATTCGCACGGATTCAAAAAACTTTGGTGGGCAACGCAAAACGTTTATGATTTCCTCACTGAACGATTGTATTAAATGACTAAATTACGGGTAAAGAGAAGTGAAACGTGGAGCCCTCTCCAAGCCTACTCTCTACCCATATTTTTCCTTGATGTCTGGTAATCACTTCCTTGCTAAGGTAAAGTCCAATCCCGAAACCAGAGACCTGGCCCGACGAATTTACCCTATAAAAACGATCAAATAAATTATCAATGTGTTCTGGAGCAATACCAATTCCGCTATCGCTAACAGAAAAATGAATTTGATCTCCGATTTTATCACAACTAATCGTTACTAAGTCTGATCCCGGAGAATATTTCGCTGCGTTGCTAAGTAAGTTTGATATTACACTTGCAATCTTCAACCTGTCTCCGGTTATATGTACGGAATCACAATTTAGCAACTCAAATCGGTGAGAAGAATCTACTAGTTCGGCCTCCGCAATCATTTCATTAACCAGTTTTTCAAAATCAAATGTTACCATTTCTAGTATCAGTTTTCCAGCTTCAAGCCTCGAAAGATCCAAAAATCCGTTAACCATCTCGTTCATACGTTTTAGTTGTCGAACAGCGGAATCTGCAATCCGGCCAGTTTGCAAATCTTCTGATTTTTTCGACATCCGTTGCAACAATTGAAGATATCCATTTAACGAGGTAAGTGGAGTTTTAAGTTCGTGGCTTACGATGCTTATAAAATCATGTTTGCGTTGCTCGTCTTTTTTTGCTTCAGTAACATCCATTACAAAACCTGTGAAAACAGGTTGCCCGTTTTCATGTAGATTTACTTTTCCAAAAGATTTTAGCCAAATTATTTCATCACTATCAAAACGGCGCTGTTCAAAAGTAACATCGTATAATCCACCCATATCTAACGCCTTATCAATTTCTAACAATAATCTGGTCTTATGCTCTTCAGTAACCTGAGAAATAGCCTGGTCGAATGTCATGGGGGTATCTCCACTGTATCCATACATCCTTGCAAGCGCATCGTTATACTCCAAATTTTTCGTTTCAGGATCGATTCTCCAAGAACCGAGGTTTGCAGCATCAATTGCCATGTCCATCATCTCCTTCGTACGCTGTACTTCAAGCCTTGCAACAACCTGAGCGGTAACATCGGTTACCATTTGCAGTACACTACTAATCGTACCATCAGGATTTTTAAGAGGCTGGCAAATAAAGTTATAATAACCCTCGGTTAACACTCCTCTATGCATTACAAAAGCTTTGCTTTCTTTACCAAAATAAGGCTTGCCAGAAACAATTACATTTTTTAGTATGCTAATAAAAGGTTGTCCGTCTAGCTCCGGCATTGCTTTATAAAGTGGCAAACCAATAGCAGATGAATCTTTGCCCCATATTTTCAATATAGATTCATTCGCAATATCTACAAAAAGCTCCTCGGTACGAAACACTGCAATGGCTACCGGTGCCTGCTCTACAAGTCGTTTAAATTGCTGTGCATTTTCTACAGCTTCTCTTGCACGTAGCAAAACCTGAGACTCAAGTTCCAATTTGTCTGCTACAAGTTGTTCATTTATTGCTTGCTCTTTCTCCAAAACAAGCGCATCAAGTTTTGCTTTATCTAATGTTTGCCTATGCTTCACCCTTTCCGTTACGTCAATTGCAGAGTTCATCACCGCTATAATTTCACCGTTTGAATTTCGTACCGGCTGGTAGCTAAAATCGAAATAATAGGTGTCAAGTTTTCCCTGTAGCTCAAGATCTGCTGGTGTTTCTGTTCCAGTGTAAGTTTTACCTTCTCTAAACGATGTAGCAAACATCTCTCTAAAAGGCTGTCCTTTCATTTCTGGCAAACCCACTTCTAATGGCTTGCCAATAATCGAGCTGTCTTTACCCCAAACCGCTAGCATATAATCGTTGGCATATAGCACCGTAGCATCGTCTCCTGCATGCACCGAAATGGGATTTTTTATCAACTTCATCATTCCGAGCAATTGCTCAGTGTCGAGGAGCATTGGCATATTATTCATGTAAAATAAATTGTTCAAAAAACAACAATAAATTAATGTGTTTGTTTGCTTGTTAAATAGGTATACTTAAGTTGATCAATTTATTATTGTTTATACATAAGTGACCAAACTTAACGCTGTAAAAATTAAATACATTATACGTTTTTTCTAATATCAAAAAGAAAAAAAATTAAACATAATTTTTTTTAAAACCGACAGGAATTTCAAAAAACTAATTTGTTATACTGTTGTTAAAACATATACTTACCAGTTTTGATGTGTTTATTTACCTATTTTTTACGAATATGAAACACGTCATTCTATTACCTTTTATAGATTTGTAATAAATAAAAATAACGATGAGCAATACAACAAATGTTAAGGCATTTGCAGCAGCGGCTGTAGATGCAGACTTAAAATTAATACAAATAGATAGAAGAGCAGTTACACCAAACGATGTAGAAATCGAAATTTTATACTGTGGTGTTTGTCACTCCGATTTACACACGGCCAGAAACGATTGGGGCGGAACGATTTATCCAGCTGTGCCAGGTCATGAAATTGTAGGTAGAATTACAAATGTAGGTTCTGCAGTTAGCAAGTTTAAAGTAGGCGATTTAGCTGGTGTTGGATGTATTGTAGATTCTTGCAGAACTTGTAGCAGTTGCCAACAAGATTTAGAGCAATATTGCTTAAACGGTTTTGTGGGCACTTACAATGGAAAAGACAAACACCTGAACCAACAGACCTTTGGTGGCTATTCTGAAAAAGTTGTTGTGGATGAAAATTACGTTTTAGCGGTACCAGAAAATTTAGATTTGGCTGCAGTTGCCCCTCTTCTATGTGCGGGAATTACTACTTGGTCGCCATTAAGACATTGGAATGTAACCAAAGGCTCTAAAGTTGCGGTTGTAGGTTTGGGCGGATTAGGACACATGGCTATTAAACTTGCTAAAGGTTTAGGTGCGGAAGTGACTTTGTTTTCTAGAACTCCTGGCAAAACTGACGATGCTAAAGCATTAGGTGTAGATCAAGTAATCATTTCTACTAATAAAGATGAAATGAAATCAGTACGTGGCAAATTTGACCTAATTATTGACACCGTACCTTATGTGCATGATGTAAACCCTTATGTTGAAACACTAAACATTAACGGTACACATGTATTGGTTGGCTATTTGGGTGCGTTGGAGCCTGTTTTACAGACTGTGCCAATGATAATGGGCAGAAAATCTGTTGCTGGTTCTGTAATTGGCGGCATAGCCGAAACACAAGAAATGTTAGATTTCTGTGGTGCTAACAATATCGTTTCTGATATTGAGTTGATAAATATGCAAGATATTAATGAAGCTTACGAGCGAATGCTTAAAAGCGATGTGAAATATCGCTTCGTAATAGATATGGCATCACTAAAAAAATAAAATTTAAAAAGCAGTCTTTTAATCGAGACTGCTTTTTTTCTATTTTATATTTTTTAGCTCTTTTTTTGTAAACTCCTTTTGCACAATATCTTTGCTTTGCGCAACCGTGTAAAAAGCATCAGCTTCTAAAACCACATTCGGTTTTTCTGATGTAAAAAACTGTGGTGTGATAAAACCATAATAGCTTTTTGAAGTTTTATTGTTTTGACTGCTATTTGCTTCTAAATCTTTAGATTTAAGGTAAGAAACCATAAAGGAAATATTATACCTATCGTTTGATCCATATTTGCTATTTTTTGCTAAAACAGTTCCAGGAAATACTGTTTGCCCTAACTTAACTACAAAGCTGCCTTTTTTTAGTCCTCTGTAAGTAGCTAGCGTTCCATCGCTATGCTCAATTATTAAATGATTGGTTTTACTCGTATAAGCAACACCGGCATTATCGCTTTCAAAAGTATCTACAATTTCTACAACTACACCTTTTCTTGCAGCCGTAACATTTTCTTCATCCTTTGTGTAAAACCTATAAACTTTCCAATCTTCTGGTGTGGTACTACCAAAATAAGTTGCGCCTAAAAAGCTCGATTCGCTAACTTTTACCTGTACATCATTTTCATACGGCAACAAATAAACAAATGCATTATCATATTTCGGATTAAATTTACCTCTAATGTAACGGTACGAATAGGAAAGACCAATACCTTGATTTTTATTTGTTGGATTTAAGGTTAAAAAACTTCCGCTGTAACCACTTACCGTAAAATTTTGGGTTAAGCTACCGCTGGAGTTATTTATCTCTCTAAAGTTTAATACTAAAGTTTGCGTGCCTGGATCCGTTTTTTCGAAATTAAGGCGAACGCTTTTATCAGAATTGGTTGTTTGACTGACTTTAAGCTTGCTTTCTTGTGCCTGCACGCTTAATGCTAATAGCGAAAATATTGAGAGATTGATTATAGATTTTTTTATCATTTTATGTTAATTATAATGCAAGCTACAAATAAGCTATTAAATAAATGTTAAATATTTATTTCACAAAAAAAGGTGCTTATAGCTTAACTATAAACACCTTTTTTTAATAATTAATAAACTTATTGTTTGCTGGTTTCTGGAGCTTTTCCAATTAACTCCATAAACTGATCTAGTTTAGGGGTTATAATAATTTGAGTTCTCCTATTTCTAGCTTTGCCTTCTGGCGTGTCATTACTTGCAACCGGATTGTACTCTCCTCGCCCACCTGCTGTTAATCTTTTCGGATCAATACCGTAATTATTTTGCAAAGATAATACCACAGACGATGCTCTTAAAGCACTTAAATCCCAATTGTTTCTAATATTGGTTTGCGTAATTGGTACGTTATCGGTGTTACCTTCAATCAGTACATCGTATCCGTTATAGTCTTTTATAATTTTAGCTATTTTACCTAAAGTTGCACCCGCTTTATCTGCAATTTCATAACTTCCAGATTTATAAAGCATATTATCCGCTAACGAAACGTAAACTACTCCTTTAAGAACTTTTACATCTACATCGGTCATCTCTTCCCTACTTAATGATCGGGTTAAATTATTCGTCAATACCATGTTAAGCGAGTCGCTTTTGTTTTTGGCATTCACCAGTTGCTGAATGTATTTGTTCGAAGAATTTATTTCGTCAACTAGTTTGGATATGTTAACGTTTCCCTGCGTACTAGAATTTAAGCACTTCTCTAGCGCAGCTTGTAGGGAGGCAACATTTGCCTTTTCTGAAGCAATTTGTTCTTCTAAACTTTTAACCCTTACCCTGCTTCCGCTCAAATCTTGTTCGCTTCCTTGCAAGCGTTTATTGAGTTCTTCGTTACTTTGTTGCAACTTGGTGTTGTTACTTTGCAGTTCTTGATATTTCTTATTACTTACACAACCTTGCATAAAAAATATAGCTACGAAAGCTATTGGTGCTAATATTGAATATTTCATAATATTTAATTTTTTAACTATTACAACAAACAATATACCACAAAGTTAAATTATGCTTTTACACAGCGCTTTAGGTTTTCTTTAAACGAGCTTCTTCCAAGTCTAAACTATTTTCCATTTCTTTAATCACTTCATCGTCATAACGCTTCTCTTTACTAAATTTGTAAAGGCCTTGTCGTCTTAGCTGTAAAAGTTCAAGCATTACTTCAACGTATAGCTTTCTTACTGCTCCCAAAGAATCTTTTGTATTGTTTTGTGCGGCATTTTCTGTAGCGCCAATACTTCGTAAAAGTTGTTCCTTAACTCTTTTAATGGTTTCATACTGCTCCATTTCGCTTGCGTAGTTTGCATCCAAATGTGCTACTGAATCTTTTGCTAAGGATAATCTAATTTCTTCTATCTGTTCATGAGTTGGCCTAAATTCATCAACTTCTTCTACATTAAGTACTTTTAAGAAAATTGGTAAAGTTAAACCCTGAAAAACCAACGTAACTAAAATTACCACGAAGGTGATAAAGAGAATTAAATTGCGATGTGGAAAAGCTTGACCGTTATCTAATGCTAATGGAATGGATAATGCAGATGCTAAAGAAACTACGCCACGCATGCCTGCCCATCCAATAATAAACGGCAGTTTATAACCCGGACTCTTTTCTCTTTCTCTTATTTTTTTAGATAAAATTCGTGGTAAAAATGCGGCAACATAAACTAAAATTATGCGTAAAACGATAATTATTAGGCTAATTAGCAAGGCATAAACAATAGCCTCTTTCATAGAATAACCTTCTAAGCCATTTACAATTAACGGAAGCTCTAATCCTATTAAGATAAAAACAAATCCATTCAGTAGAAAGCCAAGCGTTTCCCATACTTCTTTGCTCTGTATTCTGGTATGATAGTTAAAAAAGTCCTTCGATCTGAAAGATAGAAATAACCCCCCGCTTACAACTGCCAACACACCCGACCAGTGAAATTGTTCTGCAGTAATATACATTAAATAAGGTGCTATTAAAGTAATTGGCGTTGTAATGCTAGATGATTTTGCCCAATAGCGTAAAACGAAATAAAGGATGTGAGCTATAGCCAAACCAACCACAGCACCCATTATAGATAATACTATAAAATCGGTAACAGCTTTTTGCATTACAAACTCGCCAGTTAACACCGCTACCAATGCAAATTTAAAAACGGTTAAAGATGCTGCATCATTAACTAAACTCTCTCCTTCTAAAATAGTTGTTCCTCTTTTCGGTACGCTCATACCTTTAAGTACTGAGGATGCTGCAACTGCGTCGGGCGGAGAAATAATTCCACCTAAAAGAAAACCTAGCGCTAAAGTAAAACCAGGAATAATGCTAACAGAAAAATACGCGATAGCTATTGACGTGAAAAATACCAAACCAAAACCCATTACCATTATAGACCTTCTCCATTTCCAAAAGCTGTTCCACGAGGTATACCAAGCTGCTTCCATAAGTAAAGGAGGCAAGAAAATTAAAAAAACCAAATCCGGATCTATATTAATTACTGGAACGCCCGGAATGAAAGAAATACCCAAACCGCCGATTACCAATAAAATTGGATAGGATATTTTTAATTTTTGGCTTAATAGATAGAGTAAGGTCATGGCGAAAAACAATGCCATGATCAAGAGTAAATTTTCGTGAATCATAGATGGAGGTAATAGAGGGTAGCGTTATTGAATTAAGCTTAAAGAAGAGCCTAGTAGTTGAAGTTTCTCTAATTGATGAGAATTATTTAAACCACTTTGGTCTCTATCTGATTGAAATTTTAAAAAGGAAGGTGTGTTTAATACTGTATTTTGAACTGTCTCATCTTCGTACATAGAAACATGTAAAAAAGTTAAATTATCTTCTTGCAAATATACATTGTACAAAAAGTTGGCATCTTTAATTTTTTTGAAATCATCTAAAAACGCACTGATGTTTTTTTTATTTTGTTCTACGAACGCTGGTTTTACAGTGTAACTAACTTTTACAGAAATCATGTCAAAATGTATTTAACTAAATATAATAAAAATTGCAGAGAACGTTAAATACTGGCAACAAAAAAAGACCTAGCAATTGCGAGGTCTTTTCTTCGTAATGATTGAGCTCAAAAATTATTTTGCGCTGTTTTTCTTTTCAGTAACTTCAGTACGAATATCTTGAGCTAAACCTTTAAGATCTTGCATTGCTTTACGTACTCTAGTACCAGCAGCAGAGTTGCCACCGTTATAAAATTTTTCAACATCAGCTTCAATTGAAGCAATTACTTCTTTAACTTTTGAGAATTTTTCCATTTTTATTAGTTTTAATTTGATTCAAATATATCATTTAAACCTAATAAACAAGTAAGTTTCAAAGTTTTTTATGGCTCTGATTATATCGCTAAGCCACTTTTTACACAAAAGCCCCTAAATTTCAAGTTGTTAGGCAAAACAACCAATTTGAAAAAAAAATAAAAAAATGTTAAAAAACCTATCTCACAACCGTTAGAAGGCATATTGTGTCTGTTTTAGCAGTTGCGTTAAACGATAATTGTTGATGAATAGTTAACAATTCTTTCTCTCCTATTTGTAGTTCGGTATCACCGCTAGAAAACGATATTTGTCCCGCTAATATTTGTAAAGTTATAATATCGCAGTTTTCTGCTTTGCCAGGATGGATAACTTCATTAGCCTTTAGTGCAACAATTGTAATGGTTATGTTTTCACTTTTAAAAACTGTGATCGCGTTCTTTCCATTTTTATCATACGCTTCCTCGTTTTTAATTTGCGCAACAAATTTTTCAATGTTGATAGGTATCAAATTTGCATCCAAAGGCCTAGCTCCTTCTGGTCGCTGTGGCGTAGCATTATTGTGTTTCTCTTCCATCGTTTTACATTTGTTTAAAAACACCTTAATTAGAAACTTGTTTAAGCAAAAATGTGAATAAATATCACCCAGAAAAACTGCTATTTGATTTACCTTTGTACCATGTCGCTATCTATTTGTTCGTTAAACACCGGCAGCAATGGCAATTGCTTTTATATTGGCAATACCGATGAAGCTATTTTGGTTGATGCAGGCCTATCTTGCAAGGAAACCGAAATTAGGATGAATAGACTAGGCTTAGATATGCAAAAGGTAAAAGCGATTTTTATTACCCACGAGCACAGCGACCATATTAAAGGTTTACCTGTTATTGCAAAAAAGTATCAGCTTCCGGTTTACATAACGGAGCCAACGCTATTACGCGGTAAGCAAAATCTCCAAGTTAATCTAATTAACGCATTTTACGCTTATCAGCCAATTTTTATAGGCAATCTGGAAGTTAATGCATTTCCAAAATTACATGATGCAGCAGAACCACATAGTTTTACAATTACTTGCAATGGGATAACTGTTGGTGTATTTACTGATATTGGCGGACATTGCGCAAATCTTATCGACAACTTTAGAAAATGTAATGCAGTTTTTTTAGAGGCCAATTACGATGAGGAGATGTTGGAAAACGGACGATATCCATATTTCCTAAAACACAGGATTCGTGGTGGGAACGGCCATCTTTCTAATAAACAAGCGCTAGAATTATTTATAAATCATAGGCCCAGCTTTTTGAGCCATCTATTTTTATCGCATTTAAGTAAGGATAACAATTGCCCAGATTTGGTAAAGGAATTATTCGGCGCCCACGCCAACGGCACCGAAATTATTGTTGCTTCTAGATTACAGGAAACAGCGGTTTATCATATATCGGCCTAAAAAGTTTACCACATAGAAGCAAAGGAAACATAGTTTTTCTCTCCATAAGATTTTTAATTTATTACAGCTATATTTAGTTAATCATTTCTATTATTTAATCTAATTTGAATAATAAAGCAATGACTAAACAGAATTTAGATAATCTAACTTATAGAATTGTAGGAGCTGCAATTTAGGTTCATAAAAGTTTAGGCCCAGGTCTATTAGAAATTGCGTATCAAGTATGTTTTGAACATGAACTTTTCCTGCAAAAAATAAATTTTATTTCTCAACCGCTAGTTCCAATACGTTGTAAAAATATTGAATTGGAATCGACGCTTAGATGTGATTTGTTAATAGGAAATAGATATTTAGATGTAATACTAGGCTTCCTCTAATTTTGTACCGCTCTCCCAAACTTCTAAATGATGCTGAACGCCACACTTTAAAGCGAAATTTGCTTTCTGGTGTCCAACCGCAAAATCAAAACAAACAGGGAAATCAAAACCGGCAACTTTATCCAGTACAATTTCTGCAAGATTTTTACCGAACTTATCTCCTTCCGTATCTTCTTTTATTTTGAAACCGCCAATAATTAAACCGGCCAGTTTATTTAATTTTCCGCTTCGCTTCAAATTATAAAACATCCTATCAATACTGTACAAATACTCTCCGGTATCTTCAACAAATAATATTTTGCCGGCAGTGTCAATTTCCGAATTGCTACCTGCCAAGTTTTCAATGCAACGTAAGTTTCCACCAATTAACTCCCCTGTTACCTTTCCCATACGGTTATTTACATTGTAGGGTGCGCTGTATTTCATTTTTTCGCCTTTGAGCGCTTGTTGTATAGAATTTATAGTGTCTATCTGTATCGGCTCTGCTAAAGACCAATTGCTAGGAAAACTATTGCACATTTTAGAATGGATACTTGCTACACGCCAATTGGTATTAATATGCGTATGCAGGATTGTAATATCGCTAAAACCTATTAGCCATTTAGGCGAAGCACGAAAGCCTTCGAAATCTAATTTGTCAATTATTCTGATTGCACCATAACCGCCTCTGGCACACATTATGGCCTTTATGCTTCTATCATTAAGCATTTGTTGCAAATCCTCCAACCGCTCCTGGTCAGTACCGCCAAAAGTAAAATCTCTTTTATCAACCGTGTTGCCAATTACAATATTAAAACCCCAGCTTTTCATCTGCGCAATAGCCGGTTCTATTTCTTTTAGCGTAATATAACCCGCCGGACAAGTTATACCGATCGTGTCGCCACTTTTTAAATACGGAGGAATTTTTACGCTCTTATATGGTAATTCATCTAACTGATTTGCAGTAGATTTTAAAGGATTTAACAGAAGCGATGCCGGAATTAACGACAAGAAATACTTACGATTCATAAACAGTTTAAAGATAACTAAATATCCAATAAAGGCGTACTAATGTCAATAAATCAAAACCCAATAGCCTTTATAGTGTTAGAAATATATAAAATAAACTATTTCGCCTATGAAAAGATGTCAAACTTTTACAAACCATCAAGCTTTATTAGAAGAGATTAAAGTAATTAAAAAAGAACTAAAACAACGAGAGAGCGGTCTGAAAAAAGATTCTGGCGTTGTAGTTAAAAATTTGCCTGCTAAAATATTTCAGCGAAAATCATCGAACCAGAAAATTTTAGAAAATAGGCCATTTGTTTATAATCCTACCGGAAAGTTTTTAGCAAGAACAATTAATAATACCTTATTGAAAAAAGAAGGATTTATTACCAAATTAATTGCAGGTTTTTTTGTAAAACGATTTGGAAAGCAACTAGAATCTAAACTTTTAAGCGCTAAAAAAAGCTAGGCAGTAAGCTCGTTTATCTGGGCAGAAATACTTATTCCGGCTAGGAGCAATTCTTCGGTAATTGTTTTCGTGTAATCAGTAATTTCTGCCTGAAAATCTGCTACAGATGCGCCTGAACGAATTTCCTCTAATCGTTTCTCCCATTGTCCGGTTAATTCTGCCTGGGCAATTTTTTTATCCTTAACCACTTCATAAACAGCCAAACCTTTAGTTGTAGGTACTAAATTCCGTTTTTCGCGTTTAATGTATTCTCGGGTTAGCAAGGTTTCTATTATGGCTGCCCTAGTTGCAGGTGTACCTAAACCACTGTCTTTCATTGCATAGCGAAGCTCTTCATCCTCAATTTCTTTACCAGAAGTTTCCAAAGCTTTAAGCAAAGAAGCTTCATTATATAGAGGTTTCGGCTTGGTTTGTTTTTCTAGCAAGGCTTTATTTACAATTGGTAATAATTCGCCTACTTTTACTTTTGGCAAAGCCGGATTTTCTTCATCCTTTTTTTCGTCTTCCACTTCGTTAAATACAGATCTCCATCCCGCAGAGCGGATAACCGTACCGTTTGCTACAAAAATAGTTCCCGATTCGATAGTGATTTTAGTAATCTCCTTTACGCATTCCTGATGGAATGCTTCGAGCATTCTACCAGCAACCATATCATATACTGCTTGATGGTCTTTGCTTAGGTTATAAGGCTTAACACCAGTTGGCAAAACCGCATGGTGATCTGTAACCTTTTTAGCATTTACACTGCGTTTGTTTAAAGTAGCTGTTTGCAAAAACGTTGCCTGATTGGCAAATATTGGATGCTCTAAAAGAGATGTAATTAATTGAGGTACAGTTGCAAATATATCATCACCTATATATCTACTTCCAGTACGTGGATACGAAACTAATTTGCTTTCGTACAAATTCTGAAGCAAATTTAGGGTTTGATCTGCTGTAAAACCATTTTTCTTGTTTGCCTCTTGCTGCAATGAACTTAGATCGTGCAAAAGTGGTGGCGGTTCTTTTCGTGGTTTCGCCTCAACAGCCGTAATATTACCTCCGGTAGCATTTCCAGAAGTTACATCTTCAACTTTATCAAATACCTCTTGTGCTTCTGTTTGCGTTTTGTAGTTGGCTACAGATATAGCTTTAAATAACTGTCCGTCTTTGTCAAGCTGAATGGCAATTTGATAATATATCTGCGGTACGAAATTTTTGTTTTCCAAGAATCTAGCACAAATCATAGCCAATGTTGGCGTTTGCACCCTGCCTAAAGATAATACGGTTTTATTGCCAGCCGAGAGACTTAAAGCCTGCGTAGCATTCATACCAACGAGCCAATCGCTTTGCGAACGGGCATGTGCCGAGTTAAATAAAGTATCATAATCAGTTCCAGGCTTTAAATTCCTAAAACCGTCTTTTATAGCCTCGTCAGTTTGGGATGAAATCCACAGACGTTTAAAAGGTTTTTTGCATTTAAGAAAATAATAGATGTACCTAAAAATTAACTCACCTTCTCGCCCAGCATCCGTTGCTACGATAATTTCTGTAGCTTCATCAAAAAGCTTTTTAATTATATCTAACTGCTTTCTAACTCCGGGATCTTCTACAAAACCATCTTTGGTTTTAATTTTACGAATTGATAATTTAAATTTTGCAGGTAACATAGGTAAGTGTTGCCTACGCCAGCCAATAAAGCCATACTCTTGTGGCGGTGCCAATTGCAATAAATGACCGAAAGCCCAGGTAAAAGAATAGCCAGTTCCTTCAATGTAACCATCTTTTCTAGTGGTTGCACCAAATACTTTTGCAAGTTCTCTACCCACAGAAGGTTTTTCAGCAATAATTACTTTCATCCTTATATTTTCAAATCTTTAGCGGGTTAAATATCTCAAAAATATCCTTAGCTACCTTCATTTAAATATCCACAATTTAGAAGGTGTTTGAATTTGAGCAACATAAAAAAAGCCATTGGTATTATACCAACGGCTCGTAATAAGTACTTTACTATAACTAAACTTTTTTAGGTTTGGCACCCATATAGAAAGTCAGTTTGCCACCTCCGGTAATATCACCATGTGTAATAAATAGTTTGTTTAAAGGCTTACCGTTTAAAAGCACCTTTTGTACATAAACATTTTTATCGCTTTGGTTAATCGCTTCTATTGTGAATTTTTTACCGTTTTCTAGCGTTAAACTCGCATTTTTTACCGCAGGAGAGCCTAAGGCGTATTCATCTCCACCTGGCGAAACAGGATAAAATCCTAAAGACGAAAACATATACCACGCACTCATCTGTCCGCAATCGTCATTTCCACCTAAACCATCTGGAGTTGATTTGTATTGCATTTTAAGGATTTTACGAATTTGTGCTTGTCCTTTGTAGGGCTGGTCTGTCCAATTATAGAAATAAGCCACGTGGTGTGCAGGCTCGTTTCCGTGTACATAACCGCCTATAATACCTTCACGAGTAATATCTTCTGTATCCTTAAAAAATTCATCAGGCAAATGCATGGTAAACAAGGTGTCTAAGCGAGCGGTGAATTTTTTTTTACCACCCATTGCATTCATCAACGCTGTTGGATCATGAGGAACGAAGAAACTATAGTTCCAGCTGTTTCCTTCTATAAAACCTTGTCCGTGTGTATTTAAAACATCAAAATCTCTCTTAAAGCTTCCATCGGCCATTTTGGGTCTCATAAAACCAATTGATGGATCGAAGTTGTTCTTCCAATTTCCAGAACGTTTTATAAACTCTTGGTAAACGTCTTCCCTATTTAGCTTTTTGGCCAATTGAGCAATACACCAATCGTCATAAGCATACTCTAACGTATTTGAAACCGACACACCGCTTTTTTCTGCAGGAATGTAACCCATATCCATGTAATAGCCAATTCCTTCGTAATTACGCTTTTTGGCCGTCGCTATACAGGCATCTAAAGCAGCGTTTGCATTACCCAAGTAAACCCCTTTTATAACCGCATCAGCAATTACTGATACACTGTGATAACCACTCATGCACCAATTATCGTTGGCATAATGCGACCAAATAGGCAACATTTTTAACGAATTCTGTTCGTAATGCGCCATCATAGATTTAACCATATCACTACTGCGGCTAGGTTGCATTATATTAAAAAATGGATGTAAAGCCCGGTAAGTATCCCACAGCGAAAATGTGGTATAGTTTGTAAAACCGTTTGCAGTATGTATGCCTTGATCTAATCCTTTATACTGCCCATTAATATCCATATAAGTAGTTGGATTGATAAAAGCATGGTACATTGCCGTATAGAAATTGGTCTTATCGTCTTCAGAAGCATCGATGTTAATTTTATTCAATTCCTTATTCCATGATGCTTTAGCCTGAGCTTTAACCTTGTCAAAATCCCAACCGGTAATTTCAGAGCGCATATTTTGCAATGCATTTTCTTGACTTACTGGAGATATAGCAAATTTAATTTTTACTTTTTCGCCCTCATTTGTGTCAAAGTCGAAGTACATTCTTACTTTTCTGCCTGCAATTTCTGGGTGGTTTTTCGTTTGATCAAATTTACCCCAAAAACCTCTGTAAGCTTGCTTAGCATCGTAATTTTTCTGTCCATAACCTTTAAACGGTTTAGAAAAACTCATAGAGAAATACACTGTACGTGTTCTTGCCCATCCATAAGTTTGGCGATATCCCGTAACCAAAGTATCATTAACCACGCGTACATAAGTCCAAACCGTTTTATCATCGTAGTTGTAAATACCCGACATTAAATCTAATATAATATGGCTCTGATCAGATTTTGGGAATGTGTACTGATGTAAACCAACACGATTGGTGGCTGTTAGTTCAGCAGTAATGTTATCGTCATCTAACTTTACTTTATAGTAGCCAGCTTCTGCTGTTTCGTTTGCATGAGAGAACGCAGATCGATAACCAGATTTGGTATCTTTTGCCGTTCCGGGATTCATCTGCAATTTGCCTTGTGTAGGCATAATTAAAAAATCGCCTAAATCTGAGTGCCCAGTTCCGCTAAAATGCGTATGGCTAAAGCCCACTATTGTTTTGTCCTCATATCTATAACCCGCACAGTACTTGTAAACATCGCCGTTATATTTTCCATTCATTTCGTACGGAATAGTGTCTGTTTCGGGGCTTAACTGTACCGCACCAAATGGCACCGTTGGACCAGGATAAGTGTGTCCCATTTTTTCGGTACCAATTATTGGTTTAACATATTTGGCCAAATTTTGTTGCGCATTAACAGTAATTGCACTTAACAAAATCGACGAATAGATTAAGATTTTCTTCATGTTTTATCTTTATACTATAGAAATAAAAACCTAAGTTATAAAATTAACATCTAGTGCGAAAACTTATTTATGAATAAACTAAAAGGATTTAGTAAATCACTATCAGAGGCCTTTCTGTTAACCTTATTAATTAATTTGTTACATTTTAAATTTAATTTATCCTAGTTAGAACTACTATTGAACACTAAACATTGTTAGGCTTTTTTACATTATGCAGACTGCGTAAATAATTGAATTGGCGTAAAATCTGTACTTTTGCATCAGTTTAATAAAAAGATGAGCAAACACGGTAGAATTTTGGTGGCCATGAGTGGCGGGGTTGATAGTTCGGTAGCGGCAGTAATGTTGCATGAGCAAGGTTATGAAGTAATTGGCCTAACCATGAAGACCTGGGACTATGCTACATCTGGTGGAAGTAGCAAAGAAACTGGCTGTTGCAGTTTAGATAGTATAAACGACGCACGTACGCTTGCCGTAAACTATGGTTTTCCTCATTATATTTTAGACATTAGAGATGAATTTGGCGATTTTGTAATTGATAATTTTGTAGACGAATATTTGGCTGGTCGTACGCCAAACCCTTGTGTTTTGTGTAATACACACATTAAATGGGAAGCTTTGCTAAAACGTGCCAACAAACTGGATTGCGAATTTATTGCAACAGGTCATTATGCTAACATTCGCCAACAAGACTCTGGCAGATATGTCATTTCTAAAGGATTAGACGAGAATAAAGATCAATCTTATGTGCTTTGGGGTGTATCTCAAGAGAATTTAGCCCGTACAAAATTCCCTTTGGGCAGTTTTGCTAAATCAGATATTCGCCAAATGGCAATGGATATGGGGCAAGAGGAACTTGCTAAAAAAAGCGAGAGTTACGAGATTTGTTTCGTTCCGGATAATGATTACAGAGCCTTCTTAAAACACAAAGTTGAAGATTTGGAAGACCGAGTTGCCGGTGGAAATTTCATCAATAGCCAAGGTATGATTATCGGGCAACATAAAGGCTACCCTTTTTACACCATTGGTCAGCGTAAAGGTTTGGGCGTTGCTTTTGGCGAACCTATGTTTGTTACGCAAATTTTGCCAGAAAGTAATACGGTAGTTTTAGGCAGAGCCGATGAATTGGAGCGTAAAGAGGCAATGGTAAGAAATATAAATCTTATTAAGTATGAGAACATTAACGAGCCTTTAGACAACGTAATAACTAAAATACGTTACAAAGATGCTGGCATGTTAAGTACTATTGTGCAAGAGAAAGATAGAATGCGTGTGGTTTTTGATCATAACGTTTCTGCAATTGCACCAGGTCAATCTGCTGTATTTTACGAAGGAAAAGATTTGTTGGGCGGTGGTTTTTTAGTTTAAACTAAAATTTGCAATTCCGATTTTGGGTGAATCTGATAACCGGGATTCTTTACAATAGATTCTTCGCTTTGCGGTGAATGACAAAATACTGAACACCCATTTCCTCTTTTTACGATTCACTTATTTGATGCGTCATTGCCAGCTCGACTGGCAATCGTAATGCGAAAGTTGGCAAATGCTATTGCTTACTTTAAGATTCCCGTTTTCACGGGAATGACGAACACATTAAGAATCTAGCTTATTATTGATCAAATAAGGTGTGCCGAACTTCATTTTTTTATCCTTGTAAGCCTCAAAATAATAATCGATTCTTCCTAGATTAATTCCCGCAAATCCTACCTGATTAATGGTAGTTATTTTATTATCTAAGTTTTTTACATCTTCAGGAACATCCATAAACGAGTGCGTATGTCCACCAATAATCAAATCAATGTTTCTTGTGTTTTTAGCCAAAACTTGGTCAGAAACAGCGTTGTCTCGATATCGATAACCTAAATGAGATAAGCAGATTACAAGATCACACTTATAATCATTCTTTAATATAGAGGCGGTTTCATTCGCTTTTACAATTGGATCTAAATACTGCGTTTCTCCATAGTTTTTAGGATCTACCAAGCCCTTTAGTTCTATACCTAAACCAAATACCCCAATTTTTAGTCCGGCTTTTTTAAAGATTTTAAATGGCTGTGTAGATTTTGATAACTGTGTGTTTGAAAGATCGTAATTTGCAATTAGAACAGGAAAATTAGCATGAGGTAATTGTTTATAAAAACCTTCTACACCATTATCAAAATCATGGTTGCCCAGCGTAGTTGCATCGTAACCCATCTGGCTCATCAATTTAATCTCTAGCTCGCCACCAAATTTATTAAAGTAGGGCGTTCCTTGAAAAATATCTCCAGCATCAAGTAACAGCACATTATCCTGCTCAGCTCTAATTTTTTTGATCAATGCGGCTCTTCTTGCGCTCCCACCTAAACCCTGATTCCGAGATCCGTCCATCGGAAAAGGTTCTATCCTACTGTGAACATCATTAGTGTGCAAAATGGTTAATTTTTGCAAACGGCCGTTAGCAAATGCGTCTAAAGAATTTATGCTCAACGCAACTGCAGCACTAGCTATTCCACCGGTTCTAATAAAATTACGGCGATTAATTTTTAGCAATTCTTCCATCTAATGTTGTATTAACTCTCTTTCCATTTGCATTTAGCTGTTTAATCTCTTGCAATAATGCGTCTCTTACTTTTAAACCCAAAACTTTTTTAGCAATTGGTTTGGAAAACCCCGTCGTTCCATCGCCTCCACTTGCAATATAATCAGATGTAAGCACCACATAATTTTTATTTACATCAAATGCTTTATCACCTATAAAAATGTCTTTAGGAAGCTTATTATCTATTTTCATTTTAACACCAGCAACCGGCTGTCCGCCAGAAGATGCAATAAATTTTAGTACATCTAATACATCACTACCTTTTAGGGTAAAAATTACTGTCTCGTTTTCAAACGGCATTAATTCAAAAACTTTTGAAACTGTAATTTCGCCTTTGGCAATATCATTTCTTAATCCGCCATTGGTGGTAGGAATCGCAAAATCTATATTCGGCTCTATCCTTTTTGCTTGATTTAAAACTGCATCTGCAAAGAAATTACCTAAAACAGACTCCGGAAGATTTGAACTTTTGGTTAATGTAACGTCAGTGTAACCAATTACTTGGTTCATTTCCTTATCAAGTTCCGCTTTGTAAGGCAAATAGGTTTTAATAATTGTACTATCAACCGCCAGACTATTATTAATGTTATACTCTTCCCTATTTGATTTTACCAAAGCATATTTTGTGCTGCAAGCACTAAGCAAGGCGATGGAAATTGTATAAAGTAGAAGTCGTTTAGTATGCTGCATTACATTTATTATTTAATGCGAAGATAAATGCAATTAAAACAGATACAAAGCCTGAACATTAAATGTATGTAATATTATTGCGCCAAATCTTGACCGAAAATTTTACTTAACTTATTATATATGGCTGGATGTTTCTCCTTAAGCAGTTCTGGTTTTTCAAAAAAATATTCTGCTGTTACTGCAAAAAAATCTGCCTGGTTGGTTGTAGCATATGGATTGATATCTGATTTGTTTTCATCTATCCGTTCCATTTCTTCATGCATCATCTTTATCCATGGCTCGGCATACTCATGTTTTAAAAAATTCTCTGGCACACCGTCTGTTGCACCGTCAGATTTATCCAAAAGATGAACAAATTCGTGTATGCCTGTATTTCCTTTTCCTGCGCTTGATGAAAAACCATGGTGCAAAGCAGATTGAGACAAGACCATTTGACCATTCAGATATCCTGTGCCAACCATTCCCATTATGTTTCGGTCACCACCTTCATATTCAAAATCGCTGTTAAAAGTATCAGGATATAAAAGTACATTTTGCAGATTTTTGTATTGCCAATCATCAAATCCGAAAATCGGAATAACCGCACTAGTAGCTACTAAAAGTTTATCTAGGGCAGTAACCTCAAATCCTACACCTTTTATTATTATAACAGCCAAAAAATTGGCCACTTTTTGCTCAAATCTCTTTTTGTTCTCCGCATTCAAATTGCTGTAAAACTCAACGTTTGTTTCTAGTAATTTAATATCAGCTTTGCTTAATACAACAGGCATAACTTTTTTCTTGCGAAAGATAAAATATAACGCAACTAATAAAAAAAGCGCTAAAATAAAAAATGGCGTATAGTTCATGTCAAAGTTTATGGTTAAAAAAAATCCCAGAGCTGATTAAGCTTTGGGATAAAGATTGTTTAAAATAGAGATTAGAAATTTTTAACCACAGTTTCATCTAAGGGTTTAACCGCAGAGCGATAACGATGAACCAACTGTCCTTTTTCGTTAATTAGAAATTTTTCGAAATTCCATTTAATATCTCCTGTAAAATCCGGATTTGCGGTTTTGGTCAAATAACTAAACAAAGGAGTCATATCATCGCCCTTAACGCTTACTTTTTCACTTAATAAAAACGTAACTCCAAAATTCTTTTTACAAAAATCCTGTATTTCTGTATTTGTTGCTAGTTCTTGTCCGCCAAAATTACCTGCCGGAAAACCAATTAAGACAACATTTTTTCCATATTGTTTGTGCAATTTTTCTAAATCCTCATATTGTTTTGTATAACCGCATTTAGATGCAGTGTTTACAATTAACACTTTCTTGCCTTTAAATTTGGAAAGTTTTACAGTTTTACCATCAATGGTTTTAATGCTGTAATCGTAAATGGTTTTTTCTGGCGCAACCGTAGTTAACAAGCCGAATAAAATTAATAAGGTATTGATCATGATATTGTTTTTGATTTTAGAAACGAAGATAGCACGTAATTGGTTTGATAAAATAATTCAAGCGTAAATAAAATTATTTTATTTTTTTTTAAAATATGCTGATTAGATACGGTAAGGTATGTAAAAGAGTTAGTTAGCTTGATTTTTTATATAGTATTTTTAAATTAAATACCAGCTCGATTTTGATTTTACTCTAATTTATAGTTTTATTTGCAGAAAAACGTTCTGAATGGCAAAAAATTTACTGATCGTCGAGTCACCTGCAAAAGCTAAAACCATAGAGGGGTATTTAGGAAAAGATTTTCTGGTTAAGTCTAGTTATGGTCACATCCGTGATTTGGTAAAAGGAGACATGGGAATTGATATTGATAACAATTTCGCCCAAACTTATGAAGTGCCTGCTGACAAAAAACAGCTTGTTGCCGAACTTAAGAAATTAGCAAAAGGTGCCGAAATGGTATGGCTAGCATCCGATGAGGACCGCGAGGGAGAAGCTATATCTTGGCACTTGTACGAGACCTTAGGTTTAAAAGAAAGCAATACCAAACGCATCGTTTTTCATGAAATTACAAAACCAGCTATATTAAAAGCGATAGAAACACCAAGAACAATAGATTATAACTTGGTAAATGCTCAACAAGCTCGACGTGTTTTAGATCGTTTGGTGGGTTTTGAGCTCTCTCCAGTATTATGGAAAAAAGTAAAACCATCTTTATCTGCCGGCCGGGTTCAGTCTGTAGCCGTACGTTTAATTGTTGATAGAGAAAGGGAAGTAAATAAATTTAATGCCACGGCAGCATTTAAAATTACCGCACAATTTACAACCGGTAAGGGAAAAGAGCTCGTAAAAGCAGAACTGCCACAGCGTTTTGAAAAAGAAGCAGAAGCTGAAAAATTTTTGCAAGACTGTATTAACGCAAATTTTGCGGTGAGCAGTTTAGAAGTTAAACCAGCTAAAAGAAATCCGGCAGCGCCGTTTACCACTTCTACCTTACAGCAAGAAGCTTCTAGAAAGTTAGGTTATTCTGTTGGTAGAACAATGCAAATCGCTCAGAAGCTATATGAAAGTGGTAAGATTACTTACATGAGAACGGATTCTGTAAATCTTTCTGAAACTGCAATCGCAGCTGCTGCAGATGAAATCAAATCTGCATGGGGAGATAAATACCACCAGCCAAGGGTTTACAAAACCAAATCTGCTGGTGCGCAAGAAGCCCACGAAGCAATTCGCCCTACCTATTTTAACAGACATAGTGTAGATGGCGACAATGCCGAAAAACGTTTATATGATTTAATCTGGAAACGTGCCATTGCATCTCAAATGAGCGAAGCTGTTTTTGAAAAAACAACAGCCGACATAAGTATCAGCACTAGGAAAGAAGCGCTTTTAGCAGAAGGCGAAGTGCTAAAGTTTGATGGGTTTTTAAAAGTTTATTTAGAATCTACAGACGACGAAGACGAAGATAGCGAAAACAGCAATTTGCTACCTCCGTTAGCCAAAGGGCAAGTGTTAACTTTGAAAGAATTAGCTGCTACCGAACGTTTCTCTCGTCCGCCCGCTAGATATACTGAAGCGAGCTTGGTGAAAAAACTAGAAGAATTAGGTATTGGTAGACCATCTACTTATGCGCCGACAATTTCTACAGTTCAAAATAGAGGTTATGTGGTAAAAGAAGAACGTGATGGAAGGAAGCGGGAGTTTACAAGCATGGTTTTGGCCGGTGGTAAAATTAGTAAACAAATAAAATCTGAAATTACAGGTGCCGAAAAAGGAAAACTTTTCCCAACTGATATTGGTGAAGTCGTAAACGACTTTTTGGTAGAGCATTTTAAAGGCATTGTAGATTTTAACTTTACTGCAAAAGTTGAAAAACAGTTTGATGAAATTGCTCAAGGTTTGCAGGAATGGACAAAAATGCTCCACTCCTTCTATAAACCTTTCCACACTGAGGTTGAAGATACTTTGGAAAATGCAGAGCGTGCAAACGGCGAACGTTTATTAGGTGTAGACCCCGTAAGTGGAAAAAATGTTTATGCAAAAGTGGGCAGATACGGCCCATTGGTTCAGATTGGCGAAATTAGTGACGATGAAGAAGATAAGCCACGTTATGCTAGCTTAAATAAAAATCAATCTGTTGGCACTGTATCTTTAGAAGAAGCTTTAGATCAATTCAAATTACCGTTTCAGTTAGAAGATTATGAGGGTAAAGAAGTTTCTGTAGGCGTTGGTAGATTTGGCCCTTATGTAAAATGGGGCGATGCTTTCATTTCTATTCCTAAAAATGAAGATCCGTTAACTGTTGACCAAGCCAGAGCAATTGAAATTATTGGCGAGAAAATTACTGCTGATGCACCAGTTGCAGAATACGAAGGTTTGCCGGTTACAAAAGGTACAGGTAGATTTGGTCCTTTTATAAAATGGAATAGCTTATTTATTAACGTTCCTAAAGCTTACAATTTTGATAACCTTTCAAAAAATGATATCAAAGAATTAATTGATAAGAAAATAGAAAAGGAAAATAATCGTTTCATACAACAGTGGAATGATGAAAAAATTGCCATTGAAAACGGCCGTTGGGGACCATTTATCCGTTTCGGAAAAGATATGCTAAAATTGGGTAACAACCCTGCAACCAAACAAAAATATACTGCCGAAGAATTGGCAGCGGTTTCTTTAGAGGATGTTAAAAAGTTAATTGTTGCGCAAGTACCAGACGCTTTTGAACCTAAAAAGAAAAAAGCACCTGCTAAGAAAAAAGCGGTAGCAAAGAAAAAATAACGAAAGTATAAAGAACAAGGAACCAAGATCAAAGACATGAGTTCCTTGTTCTTTGCTCATTTATCCTTGTTCTAAATGAAGTCAGATTTACCAGAAAATATTGTAGAAGATATTGCCATTGCTGTAGCCTTAGTTGGCGAAACACCAGAAGTTGGCAGTTGGACGGTTTATTTAGTCAATTTAAAAAACGAGCCTCTAACCAATGTCTTTGTTACGTCGAAAGGTTATGGAGAAAAAGATGGCAAACAAGTGAAAACATCTCTGCTAAGGCATTTTATTGGCGATGTTCCGGCTCAGTCTGTAGCTGGAATAGAAGCAATTGATCCGGCAGTTTTTGGCTTAACGAATGAGTATTGGTTAAGCTACTATATTGGTAAGGACATATTCGATAAAAAGTTTATTTTCCTGCCAGAAAGCATTATTGATAGTAATCTCATCCGCATTCCCCTACTCAACAAGCCGGGTGTAATGATTAAGTAGGTATCCTAACCTCTCACTTAATTTCTGTAATCTTTACAAGTTTTGCCACCTAAACCGTATTGTAGCGATATCCTTTTTACCAATTCCCCTTTAGGGGATTTAGAGGTAAAAAGATTTAGCGGAAAGACGGGCTTTCGGAACCGATTACGTACGCAATTGCTTTTCTAAAACTCATTTGTCGAATAGCTGGAACTCTTTGCTACGAAAACCTTCGGAACAAGTAAAAACGATTAATTATTTTTTTCTAACGAATAATGTGCTATTTACTACAAATAATAAACGGTGCAAAAATGTTATTTCGTTTTATATAAATTAGATTACAAAGTTTTATTCAAACTAAACCAAATATTTTGGTTGTGAACAATTTTAATTATTAGTTGAAAACTAATAAAGTTGTTTTAATAATTCTTTTGCTAGTTTTAGTAACATTTTTACCGGTGCAAATTACATGGAAAACTCAGTAAAATCTTTCGCTCAACAAAATAGGCGCTATATCATTTTTGGCATTTTAGCAGTTATTTTATTAGGAACAGCAACCTACTTTTTTACTAGGAAGAGGAAACAGCAAGACAAGCAGGCTTATGCTAAATATGTAGAGTCTTATACCTCGGGAACTATTTCTAAAAAGAGTTTCATTAAAATTCATTTGGCAAGCGCCGTAACAAGTGTAAGCGATATGGGCAAGGCCGATGAAAGAGATTTGTTGGATTTCTCGCCCAATATAAAAGGTAAAACATTTTGGGTTGATGCACAAACAATTGAGTTTAGACCAGACGAGCCTTTAAAACCTGATCAGAAATACGAGGCGACGTTAAATTTAGGTTTAATTACAACTACCGAAAAAGGTTTGGATGAGTTTGAATTTGATTTTAAGGTAATAAAACCGGGACTAAGTTTAACGCAAAATGGATTAGTTTCTCAAAACAATACTTCGCAAACTTACATGAAATTAAGTGGCGAGATTAATACTGCCGATAATGAAGAGCAGAAGGAAATTGAGAAAGCGCTAGAGGTGGATTTCGGAAACAAACTACGTGTAAAATGGTCGCACCAGCCAGAAAAAAACAAATCTACTTTTGTAATTGATAGCATTAAGAAACAAAATAAAGAGCAACCCTTAGTTTTAAGATGGGACGGAGATGTAATTGATGCTGATGATAATAAGGGTGAGAAAACCGTTACCGTACCTGCTTTGAACGTTTTCAAAGTTCTTGATATTAAAGCAGTTCAGGGTCAGGAAGATTATGCATTGGTACAAACTTCAATGCCTGTAAATGTGGCGCAAGATTTAAACGGTTTAATCTCTCTAGGCGATTTGCAAGACCTACGTTTTACCATAGATGCCAGCCAAATTAAAGTTTATTCGCCTAACGAACTTAAAGGCAATTACAACGTAGGTGTAAACGCCTCGATAATTGATATAGATAATAGAACGCTACAAAGCGCAAAAGCTGCAAACATTGTTTTTGAAGATAAATTGCCGTCTGTTACCATTGCCGGAACGGGTACTATTTTGCCGAATTCTGGGAAGTTGGTTTTGCCATTTGAGTCGGTAAATTTAAAAGCTGTAGATGTTACCATCATCAAAATTTACGAAAATAATATTCCGCAGTTTTTCCAAGTAAATAATTACAAAGAAGGAAATGAGTTAAGGCGTGTTGCCAAACCTGTAGTGCAAAAAACCATTCGCTTAGACGAAGATAAAGCTGTTAACCTGCATAAAAAAACTCGCTTTACGTTAGATTTGGATAAGCTGATTAAAACCGAGCCCGGTGCAATGTATCGTGTAACTATTGGTTTTAGAAAGGAATATAACGTTTATGAGTGTACTACATCAGGTGCAGAAAATGGCGAGGAATCTGATAGTGAAGAGGGCGATTACTACGGTGGCGGTTATGGCCAGAAGATAGATGAAGACGATGATTTTTGGGAACGTTACGATAGCTATTACCCAAGAAACTATAGGTGGGATGATAGAGAAAATCCGTGTACAGATTCTTACTACACTAACGAACGTTGGGCAAGCAGAAATTTATTAGCTTCAAACATTGGTTTGGTTGCAAAACGAGGTAACGACAACAGTATGTTAGTTGTAGCTACAGATTTGATTAGCGCAAAACCCCTAAGCGGTGTCTCTATTGAGCTTTTAGATTACCAACGTCAACTACTTACAACTGTTAAAACCGACGGAGACGGATTAGCAAGTTTTGATTTAAAACGTAAGCCCTTTTTACTAATTGCTAAAAATGGTACGGAACGCGGTTACCTAAAACTGGATGATGGAAATTCGCTTCCACTAAGTCGTTTTGATGTAAGTGGCGATATGGTTCAAGAAGGAATTAAAGGATTTATTTATGGTGAAAGAGGTGTTTGGCGTCCTGGCGATAGCGTATATCTTTCTTTTGTTTTGGAAGATAAACTAAAGAAATTACCGGCAAATTACCCAGCTACTTTTGAGTTTTACAACCCGAAAGGTCAGTTAGCTAAAAGGATGATTAATGCAAACGCTTTAAATGGGGTTTATACTTTTAAGACTACTACCGATAACACTGCCCCTACCGGCAATTGGTTAGCAAAGGTTAAAGTTGGTGGCGCATCGTTTTCAAAAACCATCAAGGTTGAAACCATTATGCCAAATAGATTGAAAATAAACTTCGATTTAGGTGGGAAAACATATTTAGGTAATGGTGCTTCATCTGCTACAACCTTGTCTGCAAAATGGTTATTTGGTACACCAGCACAAAATCTTAAAGCAAAGGTAGATGTTAACCTAAATACTACCCAAACCAAATTTAAAGGCTTTGACGAGTATACATTCGACAATCCGACGGTAATTTTCGAATCTCAAATTAAAACCATATTTGAGGGAACTCTAAATGGCGAAGGGAATGCTGTAGTAAATACAAACTTAAGTGAGAACAATACTGCTCCGGGCGTATTGCGTGCCAACTTTAGCACAAAGGTTTTTGAACCAGGTGGGAATTTTAGTATAGATAACTTCAGTATTCCATACCATGTTTATAGTAATTATTTAGGTATAAAAACACCGCAAGGCGATAAATTAAGTGGTATGCTGTTAACTGGCAAAAACCATAAAATTGATATTGTAAATGTTAACAGAGATGGAAAATTATTGGCATCGAGCAAATCGGTACAAGTAGAATTGTATAAAGTGCAGTGGCGTTGGTGGTGGGAACAAGATGACCAAAATAGCTATGCTAACTTTACCCAAAACCAGTACAACAAATTGGTGCAAAAAGACAATATTTCGTTAAGTAACGGTAAAGGTAGTTGGAGCTTTAGAATAGACGAACCAGAATGGGGACGATATTTAATTTTAGTTCGCGATGAAAATGGCGGTCATACTACCGGTAAATCCGTTTACATAGATTGGCCAGGATGGGCACAACGTGAGCAAAGCAACAACCCAACGGAAGCTTCGATGTTATCTTTTACAGCTAACAAAGAGAAATATAATGTAGGCGAAGATATTACCCTGACCATCCCAACAGGAGAAAATGGCAGAGCTTTAGTATCAATAGAAAATGGTAGTCGCGTTTTAAAAACTTATTGGATTAACACCGATAAAGGTCAAACACAGTTCAAGTTTAAGGCGGAGAAAAATATGGCTCCGAATGTATTTGCAAACATCACTTTGTTGCAACCACATGCTCAAACCGTAAACGATTTACCGATAAGAATGTATGGCGCTATTCCGTTGAAAATTGAAGACCCAGAAACGATTTTAAAGCCCATTATAAAAATGCCAAATACCTTAAAACCGGAGGTTGAAAGCACAATAAATGTTAGCGAAGCAAAAGGAAAGGCTATGACCTATACCATTGCTTTGGTTGACGAGGGCTTATTGGATTTAACTAGATTTAAAACTCCAGATCCTCACAGCGTATTTTATGCTAGAGAAGGTTTAGGTGTAAAAACCTGGGATTTATTTGATCAGGTTTTAGGCGCTTGGGGTGGAAATTTGGAACGAATTTTAAGTATTGGTGGAGACGGTTCGGTTAACAAAAACTTAAATCCTGCTAAGGCAAATAGGTTTAAGCCAGTTGTTAAATTCTTGGGGCCATTTTACTTAGCCAAAGGCGAAAACAAAACACATAAGTTTACCTTACCACAATACATTGGCTCTGTTAGAGCAATGGTTGTAGCAGCACAAGATGGCGCTTATGGTTTTGGCGAAAAAGCGGTTGAGGTTAAAAAGCCGCTCATGGTTCTAGCAACCTTGCCTAGGGTAATTGGTCCGGGTGAAAGTTTTACTTTACCAGTTAACATCTTTGCCACCAACAATAATTTACGCAATGTTTCGGTACAGTTGCAAAGTAGTAATTTAATGGTCGCGGGCACTAAAGTTCAGCAGTTACAATTTGCAAAAGCTGGCGAGCAAATGACTTACTTCCAAGTTGTAGCGCCAAATACCGTTGGCGTAGCAAAAGTTAAAATTATTGCGCAAAGCGGAAATGAAAAAACCGTTTATGATGTAGAGATGGATGTTAGAAATCCAAATCCGTACATAACAAATGTGGTTGCTGCTACCGTACAGCCAAAACAAACTTGGCGTGCTAACTACAGTGCAATTGGTATGGCTGGAACGAATAAAGGTACTTTAGAGGTATCTTCTATCCCATCGTTAAATTTAGATAAACGATTAAGCTACTTGATCCAATATCCGCATGGTTGTGTAGAACAAACTACCTCTGGCATTTTCCCGCAACTGATGCTGGATAGGTTAACGCAAGTTAGTGCACAAAAGAAAACCGAAATTGAGCGAAATATAAAAGCTGGAATTAACCGTTTGAAAGGTTTCCAAACAACTGAAGGCGGTTTAAGTTACTGGCCAGGTGAAGGCTCATCTGATGAGTGGGGAACCAACTACGCCGGACATTTCATAATCGAAGCCCAAAACCAAGGTTACACTATTCCGGTTGGTATGGTTGATGAATTGATTCGTTACCAAAAAACTAAAGCTAATAATTGGGTTCCAAATAGCAATAATTTTTATGGTGGCGATTTAAGCCAAGCTTATAGACTATATGTATTAGCATTGGCTAAAAAACCAGAAATGGCTGCAATGAATAGATTACGAGCATTTGAATATTTGTCTGTGGCAGCAAAATGGAGATTAGCGGCCGCTTATCAACTTGCAGGTCAATCTGCTGCAGCAAGTGGTTTAATTGCTAGTTTAGCGCAAAACGTAGATCCATACACTCAACTAGGCGGAACTTACGGATCTGATTTAAGAGACGAAGCAATGATTATGGAAACCTTAACCCTGATGGGACAAAAGGCGAAGGCAGCGCAATTGCTGTTAAAAGTTGCATCGAGATTGGGTCAGGATACATGGTATAGTACACAAACCACCGCATACAGTTTATTGGCTATAGCTAAATTCTGCGGACAAAACAGCAGTAGCAATAAGTTGCAATACAGTTATATTTTAGATGGTGCAAAAGGCAATGTTAGTAGCGAGCAATATTTAAATCAAACCGCTGTTAATTTTAAAGGTAATGCTGTAAGTGTTACCAACGCAGGAGCTAACGTGTTATTTGTTCGCTTAGTTTTGCAAGGTCAACCTTTGCCTGGTCAAAATAATTATCTGCCTAATAATCCAGATGCTTTAGAAATGAATGTGAGTTACAAAACTTTAAACGGACGGGTTTTAGATCCTACTACATTAAAACAAGGCACTGATTTTTACGCAGAAGTGGTAGTTAAAAATCCTGGTAAGCAAGGATATTACGAGCAAATGGCTTTAACTCAAATCTTTCCTTCGGGATGGGAAATCATAAACACGCGATTGAACGACAACGAAAGTGTGTTAGCATCATCGCCTTACACCTATCGGGATGTTAGGGATGATCGTGTATTTACTTATTTTAACTTACGTGAAAACGAAACCGTTACTTACAAAGTGCTGTTAAATGCATCGTACCTAGGGAAATATTATCTGGCGCCAGTACAATGCGAAGCGATGTACAACAATAATATCAGCGCAACTTTAGCAGGCAAATGGGTTCAGGTAACTAAATAATTTTTTGTTGCTAAAAAGAAATCTCTGTTAGGTCTCTGACAGAGATTTCTTTTTAACTGTAATTTTTAATTGTCATTCTGAATTTATCCAGAATCTGCAATGCAAAAAGAATAAATAAAGAAATACATAACGATTTAATCCTAGTCAAAAACGTAAATAATAGATGAGTAGCAAAGTAAAAACATTAATTTCTTTAGATATCATATGCCTAGCGTTTTTCTTGTTTTTCATATTTTGTTTGCCCAATCAACTTTTTAAGTCCCCCACTTCCTTTGTGGTTGAAGCCAGCGACGGTCGCTTGTTAAGTGCAGCAATTGCAAAAGATGGTCAGTGGCGTTTTCCAGTGGCCGATACCATTCCAGATAAATTTATAAAATGTATTACGGCTTTTGAAGATCAGCGTTTCTTTCTTCACTTTGGCGTAGATCCTGTTGCAATGGCCAGAGCTACGAGGCAAAACATCAAATCTAAAAGTGTAGTTAGTGGCGGAAGTACTTTAACGATGCAAGTAATTCGTTTATCGCGTAAGCAAGACAGAAATATTTGGCAAAAGTTAACCGAAATGTGGTTGGCAACGAGATTAGAATTCACACATTCAAAAAACGAAATCATCAGCTTGTACGCATCTAACGCTCCTTTCGGTAGTAATGTAGTTGGTTTAGAAGCTGCCAGTTGGCGGTATTTTGGTCGCAGGCCAGAAAATTTATCATGGGGAGAAATGGCAACTTTAGCAGTCCTGCCAAATAGTCCTTCTCTAGTGCATCCTGGTAAAAATTCGGCAAAGCTGATAAAAAAGCGAAATGACTTATTGGATAAATTGGTCGTTTTACGAATTATAGATAAAAGCACAGCTAACTTATCCAAACAAGAACCAATTCCGGGTAAACCGCTTCCGCTACCTCAAAATGCACCACATTTGCTTAATCGTTTTAAGGAAGAGTTTTCACAGTTAAAAGTCCCTACAACTGAGCTTAAATCTACCTTAGACTATGATTTACAGCTAAAGCTAAACGAATTGCTTAAGCGATACAATAATCGCTACAAAGCCAACGACATTAACAACATTGCTGCTTTGGTACTAGACGTTAAAACAGGCAATGTAATCAGTTACATAGGTAATTGCTACCAACCAGATTTACCCGCCTTAGAAACCCACGTGGATATGGTTAAAGCGCCACGTAGTCCGGGTAGTACGTTAAAGCCTTTACTTTACGCAAGTATGCTTACCGATGGGATGCTTTTGCCACACACATTATTAGCCGATGTGCCAACCCAAATAAGCGGATACTCTCCACAGAACTATGATTTAGGTTATGATGGCGCAATTAAGGCGGATAAGGCCTTAAGCAGATCGTTAAACATACCGGCAGTTAAAATGTTGCAACAATATAAGTACGAGCGTTTTTACGACAAGTTAAAGAAACTGAATTTTACTACGCTTAATCAACCGGCAGACCATTATGGTTTATCTTTAGTTTTAGGCGGTAGCGAAGTTACCATGTGGGATTTGGCCAGAGCTTACTTAGGAATGAGCCGTACACTAAATCATTTTAACGATTTTAAGGGAGCGTATAACCCTTTGGACTATGACCCACCTAAATACATCAAGGACTTAAATCAGGATAAAAAGAAAATAGATTCAGAACCTAATTCGTATTTAGATCATGGTGCACTATGGGCCACATTTAATGCAATGGAAGAAGTGATGCGTCCGGGAGAAGAAGGATTATGGGAGCAATTTTCTTCATCACAGCGTGTTGCTTGGAAAACCGGAACAAGTTTTGGTTTTAGAGATGCTTGGTCGGTTGGTGTTACGCCGAATTATGTTGTTTGTGTTTGGGTAGGCAATGCCGATGGAGAAGGTAGACCAGGCTTAGTCGGTATAGAAACAGCCGCTCCTGTTATGTTCGATATTTTTAAGCAACTTCCTGCAGGAAAATGGTTTCAAACTCCTAAAACCAAGTTAAAAACAATTGCGGTTTGTAGAGAAAGTGGCTATAAAGCCGGCGAATTCTGTTCTACAAAAGTTAACGAGTTAGTACCCTTTGCCGGCGAAAAAACCGCTACCTGCCCCTATCATAAATTAGTCCACTTAGATCAGACTGGTCGTTACAGGGTAACGGATAATTGCGTAAACCCATCTCAGATGCGACATGAGAAATGGTATATATTACCCCCGTCAATGGAATATTATTACAAAATTAAAAATAGCGATTATAGAACACTCCCTGCTTTTATGCCTGGTTGTAATGAAAGCGGAACGACTGCTGTTATGGACTTAATTTACCCAAAAAACAATGCGGTGGTTTACATACCAATCGAGCTAGATGGTACACGAGGAAAAGTTGTTTTTAATGCGGCTCATCGAAATCAAGAAAGTAAGATTTATTGGCACATTGATAAGGAATACATAGGGAGCACAAAGTCTTTTCATCAAATGGCTATTGATGCTTTGCCGGGCAAACATTCACTTACTTTAGTTGATGAAAACGGCGAGCGTTTGGTACAAATATTTACCGTTTTAGATAGAGATAATAAGAAGAATTAGCTTTTATCCTTGTTTAAATTTATAACACATACTTATATTTATGCGCCTTTTTTCTTACTAACCGACTTTTTCAATTTCCTTTCGATAGCCCCAACGGTAATTAGGTATTGCGCCAGCATATAGGTAGCCATAATTGCAACACCAGCGAACCTAAAACCTTCTACAAATTTGTTATAAGCTAAAATGCCATCAGAACAGATAAATAATATGGCACCAGTTAAAATTAATTTATAGCTCACAGTACCTACCCTGCCTTTCCTATTTACGGCCATTATCCCCATCAATGAAATTACAAATGCATAAACCATTACAGGAATTTTCATATTGCCTAGATAAGGCCTCAATAACATATAAAAGCCCAAACAAAAAACACCAAAAATTAACAATGCCCATCTGGTTGCTTTTTTTTCTATCGAAGGATTATATTTATAATCGAGATAAAATGCGGTGATATAAAGTAAATGGCCAATAAGAAAGGCTACCAATCCGTAAATGAAAAAAGAAGGATTAATATGATTAAACATCAACAAAACATCGCCCACCAAGCCGAAAAATAATCCAAAAAATATGCGTTTGGCAAATCTACCTTTAAGTTTGGTTTGGTAAAAATAGAAAACCATTAAAGAGATTACGATTAATGGCTTAAAAACAAACTCGAAATTACCCAATAGCACATTACTTGTTACTGGTGCAATTTGCATCAGTATTTGAACAATAAAAATAAATGCAAATGCAATGCTAAACTCTAGGTATCTCCTTAACATGTAGGGCTTTTTTATCGATGTAGTAAAACCAAAAAAACGAAATAATTTGGGTAATTGCTAACGAAATTGCGAGCGTTTTAAAAATAGCTAAATCTCTGAATAAATACAGCCCAAATAAGGTTAATATTAACCTGGCATATTCAAAATATTTTAACCAATTTTTATGATCTAGTAAGGCACCACAGCTTAACAGAGTGGATATGGTGAAAATAGCAATAACTATATTTTGGCTAAGGGGCATTTTTGCGTATAAAAATAGCAAAGCTGAACCAGCTGTTAAAGCAATAGTAAATTGAATCATCACATAACTAATTAGTTGGCGATTGTAAGATGAATCATACTTTTTGTAGTTATGTTCATCAATCTCAGGCGCTGATTTAAATCCGCCCAGCGATGTTGGAAACCAGCCTGGAGGCTTGATAAAGACATTAATTTTATCGCTTAAGGTATCGCTTCGACTTGCAGTTTCCAATAGTTCTTTCCAATAGTGCACATTTGCCCAAACCGGATTCCAACTTGCCAAAGGAGTTGTAATTCCATAGTAAACCTGCTCTTCTTCTTTTTGAAAGGTGCCAAACATCTTATCCCAAATAATTAAAGAGCCAGCATGGTTTTTATCAATATACTTTGGATTTGAACCGTGATGTACACGATGATGCGATGGCGTATTGATTATATGTTCTAGAATTCCCATGCTTTTAACCGCCTGTGTATGTATCCAGAATTGGTATAAGGTATTAAAGGCACTTAAGGTTAAAAACATAACCGGATCAAAACCGAACCAAGCTAAAGGAAGGTAGAAGACCCACGAAAACCAACCTTGAAACCAGGATTGACGAAGCGCTACCGTTAAATTATAATCTTCTGATTGATGATGTACGATGTGTGCTGCCCAAAGTGCATTTACTTGATGGCTCATCCTATGAAACCAATAATAAAAGAAATCTACGGCTATAAACAAGGCTATCCAAACCCAAACGTTTTTAGGCATGGTTACTAATCTCCAATTTTCGAAAATATAAGTATAGCCGAAGAATAAAGCCGTCTTCATAAAAAGTCCGGTAACTTGTTGTCCTATGCCTTGGCTAAGGTTTGAGATAGAATCATTTAATCGATAGTATCCTAGTTTTTTATAAAAACTATAAGCAAGTTCAATTCCTATTAAAATAAAGAAAACAGGAACCGATAAGGCTATATAATCAACTTTCATCGGCTAAATATTTGGTTAACTAAGATAATAATATCCACCGAAAAATTGGGCAAAAAAAATGCGGACGTATGCCCGCAATAATATAAATTTGAAATACAGCAAGCTAAAGCTCACTGAACTTGCACGTTTTAATTAAAACAAAGATTAGTTACTAGTAACTGCGTTCTCTGTTATTGTTACGTTTAAAGCCACCACCATTGTTAGACTGGCCACCTTCTCCTTTTGGTTTGTCTTGAGCTTCAACAACTTTAATTCTATTTCCGTTGTAGTCACCACCATTCATGCGTTTAATTGCTTCTTTCGCTTCTTCTTCTACTGGCATTTCTACAAAACCGAAACCACGGCTCTCGCCTGTTTCGCGGTCAAAAATAATTTTTAGTGACTTCACTTGACCGAAATCTCCAAAAACAGCTGTTAATTCTTCTTCTCCAACATTAGTTGGCAAACCTGTGATAAATATCTTCATTAATGTTTTAAAATTTGCACAAAGGTAACAAAAAATAACCATTTTTCAATACCTATGTACAGGTTAAAGTAATCTGTAAGTAATTGTTTTCAAATATATTATGCTATCCGTTTTTCATCAATAGCTTTAATCCATTCATCTTTTTCGCAAACTTTGCAAAAACTCGTCCCGACATTCAATTTTTCCGTTTGGCCACAGAAGCTACAGGCATATATTCCCGTATCTAAAATAAGCTTTGTTTTTTCGCAAAATAACGATGGTAAGATAGGCAAACCCATTTTAACGTCTTCATCTTTATAATAGAACACACTTATACTACCAGATGTTTCAATAATTGCTAATTTTACCTGCCCTAAATGCGAAACGCTTTTTAAGCGTAACTCGGAGAAAAACTCATCCTGTGCAAGCGTCTCTTTTTTAAAGTTTTCGATAGAAAAGACACCATCCTCAATCAAATAAGTGCAACTGCCTTCTAAAAGTTTTTCTACCTTTTTGCTTTTTCCTACAAAATAAGAAGTGGTTTTATAGGCAAGTACTACGACCATAAAAACTGCTAAGGCAGAAAGTATTCCCACCTCTTCATAAAACATCGGATCACCGGCGGCCGAACCCAAACTGATAATTACAACCAATTCAAATACCGAGAGCTGTTTTACCCCCCGTTTACCTAAAATGCGCAAACTAAATAGCACGATAAGGTACATTACTAACGTACGAAACATAATTTCCGGAATAAAATTCCAGTCCTTATCTCCCAATAATATAGTCTCGAAATCTTTTAAAAAATGCTGTAAAATGATCGCCATAGCTTGATATCTGCTATGCAATAACATTGAGAATGCCTATTTGTGTTTTAAATTCTGCAAAATAAAGAATATTAACCCCTGCCAGCCATTTTTATCATTCTTTGCGCCAAATCTTTTCCCAAATATCTGTCTATAATACCGTGTACTACGTATAAAATTGGCGTCATAGCTAACGCGATTGTGAACTTGTAAGTATAACCTACCAAACCAATTGCCGCCACCATTTGCCAACTGTAGTTAAACGCCGGGTTTAAATAAAATGCGATATAAATTACTACAAAACTATCTATCAATTGAGAAAAAACCGTAGAACCAGTTGCTCTTAACCAAAGCGCTTTTTCTCCAGTAAACTTTTTTATACGATGGAAAATCAAAACATCAGCCATTTGCCCTACTAAAAATGCAATTATAGAACCAACAATAATCCACATCCCCTGACCAAAAATGGCATCGAACGCTAAAACCATATTAACTTCTTGGCCATTTTGTTTTTGCACTAACCAAAAATCAGCTGGTTGTAATTTCATTGCCAACCAAACAACTAAAAATGCAAAACCTATTAAAACCGATGTTAGAATTGATAAAAACCGAACTTGCTTTACACCAAAATATTCGTTTATGATATCTGTCATTATAAAAATGATTGGCCAAGTAAGTACCCCTGCCGACATGTTAAATGAAAGATTAGGAACGCCAAAAAGATTAATATCAAACTTTTTAAAACCCAAGGTTTGCTCAACGGAAAAAATTTTAACCCCAATAAATTCTGATAGTATGGCATTGGCCACAAAAAAAGCTCCCAGAACTAGAAGCAATCGGCTTTCTTTTGTTTTAAAAGTCATGATAGCTAAAATACAACTATTTTAATAGAATAGAAATTAATGTTTTATTGCTATTTTCGTAATACATGATATTAAATTCTAAACTACCTACTATCGGCACTACCATTTTTTCGGTGATGTCTAATTTAGCCCAAACGCATAACGCTATAAACCTTTCGCAGGGTTTCCCAGATTATGCAACCAACCCCAAATTAATACAATTTGTTACCGACGCGTTAAAGGATGGCCATAATCAATATGCGCCTATGGCGGGTTTGCCTGCACTTAGAGCATTAATAGCTGATAAAACCGACAGGATCTACGGTGCAAGTTACGATCCAGATACAGAAGTTACTATCACGGCAGGTGGTACGCAAGCAATTTTTACTGTATTGGCCGCCATTATAAATCCTGGTGATGAAGTAATTATTTTTGAACCCGCCTACGACTGTTATTCACCTACGGTAAAACTTTTAGGTGGTTTGGTTAAACCATTTGAACTGCACGCACCAGAATATAAAATTGATTGGGAAATGGTAAAAAAAATGTTTTCTGCCAACACCAAGCTAATTATTTTAAATAGCCCACATAATCCAACTGGGAGTATTTTAAGCAAAGCTGACATGGATGCCTTGGTTAAACTTACTAAAGATACCGATGTGTTAATTTTAAGCGATGAGGTTTACGAGCACATTATTTTTGATGGTGAAGAACACCATAGTGTAGCTAAATATCCAGAATTGCGAGAGCGTAGCTTTATTGTCGCTTCTTTCGGTAAATTACTTCATACAACCGGTTGGAAAATAGGGTATTGCCTAGCGCCAGCTAAGATGTCGACTGAATTTAGGAAAATACACCAGTTTAACGTTTTTAGCGTTAATACACCAATGCAGGTTGGTATATATAACTATTTATCGCAAAGCGATATATATAATGAACTGCCAACTTTTTTTCAGGAGAAAAGAGATTATTTTCAGCAACTGCTAAAACAAACAAAATTTGATCTCTTACCATGTAAAGGATCTTACTTTCAATGTGTAAGCTACGAAAAAATTAGCGAAGAGAACGATTTAGAATTTGCTAAAAGACTAGTAACCGAATATGGGGTAGCGAGTATTCCTGTTTCGGCATTTTATACCAGAAGTAACAACGAGAAAATTCTACGATTTTGCTTTGCAAAGGAAAATTCGACCTTAGAGCAAGCTGTACAACGATTGATAAAACTATAATTTTTCATCCCTTATAAAATTATAAAAAATGGAAAGTCCACAATATCTCAATATTCAAAACCTAAAGGTTACTGTTTTTCAGGCCTATTTGTTTTGGGAGAATATAGACAAAAACCTACAAAACATTTCGCTTCGTTTATCTGGTGGCGTACGCGAAAAAACGGATCTAATTGTGTTACCAGAAATGTTTAATACCGGTTTTACAATGAAAGCCGAGGAACTTGCTGAAGAAATGGACGGCAAAACGATGCAGTGGTTGGCAAATACTGCCAAAACCTACGATTGTGTAGTTACCGGAAGTTTGATCATTAAAGAAAATGACAAATATTATAACAGAATGGTTTGGATGCTTCCAAACGGAGAATATCAGCATTACGATAAGCATCATTTATTTGGTTTGGGCGACGAAGACGAAACCTTTGACGCCGGAAATGAACAGCTTATAGTTGAGCTTAAAGGTTGGAAAATAAGATTAGCGATTTGCTATGATTTACGTTTTCCGGTTTGGTTGCGTAATAAAAATGCTGAATACGATATTTTGCTATTAGTTGCGAGTTGGCCAGATAAACGTTCTGCACATTGGCGTACCCTTATTCATGCTCGTGCCGTAGAAAACCAATGTTATGTAATAGGTGTAAATAGAGTTGGTCATGACGGAAATCAAATCTATCACAGCGGACACTCAATGTGCATAGATCCTTATGGCAATACGGTTTATTACAAACCAGAAGATGAGGATTTGTATACTTTTAGTATTAATTACCCAGATCTTGAGAAAGTAAGAAGACAATTCCCGTTTCTAAAAGACGCTGATGATTTTACTTTATCCTAAACTATAATCGCCAACTAATAAAACATGTTTAACAGAAGAAAATTTATTAAAGCATCGGCAGTTTCTACGGCCATGTTAGCGGTAACTAAAACATCATTTGCAAATAATATCTCAAACGTTTCTAGCGATGCTATAAATAAACCCATTGTAATTTCTACTTGGGATTTTGGCGTAGCGGCAAATGCAGATGCTTGGAAAGTTCTTAAAAATAATGGGCGGGCTTTAGATGCGGTTGAAAAAGGAGTTTGGGTGCCAGAAGCGGATGAAAGTAATCAGTCTGTTGGTTATGGAGGTTTACCCGACAGAGATGGCAAGGTAACTTTAGATGCCTGCATAATGGATGAAAACGGCAATATTGGCGCTGTATTAGCACTAGAACATATTAAACATCCAATTTCTGTTGCTAGAAAAGTAATGGAAAAAACCCCACATGTTATGCTTGCTGGAGATGGTGCATTACAATTTGCTCTGGAACAAGGATTTAAAAAAGAGAACTTGTTAACACCATCTAGCGAAAAAGCGTGGAAGGAATGGCTTAAAGAAGCAAAATATCAGCCTGTAATGAATATCGAAAATAAACTTTACGATAAGGTTGCGCCACAAAAACTTCCTGGAAACCAATATAATCATGATACTATTGGTATGATTGCTATGGATGTAAAAGGTAATTTATCTGGAGCGTGTACCACCAGTGGCATGGCTTATAAATTACATGGTCGAATTGGCGACAGCCCAATTATTGGCGCAGGCTTGTTTATAGATAATGAAGTTGGCGGCGCCACCTCTACCGGCGTTGGCGAGGAAGTGGTTAGAAACGTAGGGTCTTTTTTGGTGGTAGAGCTTATGCGCCAAGGATACTCGCCTGAAGAAGCCTGTAAGGAAGCTGTAATGAGAATTATAAAAAAGAAACCTGAAACAGCTAAAAATATTCAGGTAGGTTTTTTGGCAATGAATAAAAAAGGTGAATACGGCGCATATGCCATTCAGCAAGGCTTTACGTTTGCAGTTTGCGATACTAAAAAACAAGACCTTGTAATAAAAGGAAAAAGTTACTATTAAATCATTAAAAACAATCTCCCCATTAAATTGCATTTACCTAAAACAAATAACTATGGGATTACTATCTAAAATTTTCGGCAAGAAAAACGTGGCCGAACGCAAAGGCGAACCAGATATGGTTTATGTGCCTAATGAAGACGAAAGGATGAATTGGGCTATTGAAAAAGCCCGATTAACTTTGTGGCATTTCGAAGAAAGTCTAAAAAGCCCGCAAGAGCACCAATCCTATTTCTCTGTTAAAGTAAGAATTATGGATGGCGAAATCGGCGAACATATTTGGTTAACAGAACCCCACTTTGATGAAGAAGGAAATCTATTTGGAACGGTGGGTAATGATCCAGTAGACGTAAAAACGGTTAAACTTGATCAGAAAATTGGTATAGATAGAGATTTTATATCTGATTGGATGATTATTGAAGGTGGAAGATTAGTTGGCGGATACACCTTGAGAGCAATTAGAGATGGTATTCCTGATAAGGACAAGGCCGATTTTGATCAAAGTATAGGAATGTACATTGATGAAGGAATAGATTATTTCAAAATGGACAATACCACACCTGAAGGTGCAATTCTTTGTTTAGAAAATGCCTATGATGAACGTGACATAGACAAGGCTGTTAGTTGTAAGGATTTTTACACTGAAGCAAAGCTGATGTTGCAAAAGATGCCGAATTTAGATGGAGATGACGATATGATTAAGCAAACCGCTGAAGTTTTAGAACTGAGTTTTGTTAAATATACTACAGAAGCCGAATGGCCTAACTTTTCAACCTTAAAAAGGGCATTTCCTTTAAGAGAACAAATAACAGATGATTATTGGGTTATTACCGAAATTTGCTGGTATCCGGACGGTGGAAAATCTGTGCAAAAATTGGGTACTTCTAAAACTGCAACTGGCTGGAAAGTAGTAGGTTTGGTAGATTAATATTAAATTTAACAAAAGAATATGCAAGGAGAACATTCTCCATTAAATAATATTGGAGCTGGCATTGAAATATGTGCCAACTCCTATGCTTCTGCAAAGGAAGCGCAAAAAGGTGGCGCCATACGTGTAGAGCTTTGCGAAAATATGGCCGAAGGTGGTACAACACCTAGCTACGCACAAATTTTATTTTGCAAGAAGAATCTGAATTTGCAGGTTTGGCCAATTATTCGTCCACGGGGCGGAGATTTTTTATACAGCGATGATGAATTTGAAATCATGAAACAAGACATCATTTTATGCAAGGAACTTAATTGTGAAGGCGCAGTAACAGGTTTGCTTTTGGCAAATGGAAAAATTGATAAAGAACGTTGTGCCATACTGTTAGATTTAGCTAAACCAATGCCCTTAGCCTTTCATAGAGCTTTTGATATGAGCGATAATTTACAGGAAGCTTTAGAAGACTTAATTCAGCTAGGCTTTCTACGCGTGCTCACTTCTGGCGGGGCAGAAAATGCTTTAAGTGGCGCTCAGGTTATTAACACACTGGTAAAACAAGCAAAAAACAGAATTCAGATTATGCCAGGAGCTGGTATTAATCCGCAAAATATTGTTGCCATTAAACGCCAAACTAATGCAAGTGTTTTTCATTCATCGGCTAGAAAAAAAGTTGCCAGCAAAATGGAATATCGAAATGCGACAAGTAAAATGGGTAAGGTTGAGGATGAGTACCAATACGAACAAACTTCCGCAGAATTGGTTGAACAAATGGTACTGAACCTAGCATCAAGCTAATGAAAACCGCAAACTATTCGAATGTTATTGCAGTTGGTTTATTAATTGCATCTTACATTTTTAATCCTACAATTTCTTTCGAATTGTTTGACACATTCTATATGGTAGCAGTTTCATCTGTCTTTAAACTGCTTGCTACATGCTTTTTCATCATTTCTTTAACCTTATTCATTCGCTTAAAACAAAAAACACAAAAATGAAACCAATACTGACCTTAATTTTCTCCTTTTTTCTTGTTTCAAGCTTTGCACAAACAACGAAAAATAAGGCGCCAGAATTTGCTATGGGCAACTTTACCGACGACTATAAAATTACCTATACCGTAAATGACACGCTTTGGATTCAGCATCCAAATACTAAATATCATATCATAAAATGGAATCCAGAATTACAGTATTTGATTGCAAAAAACGACTCGAATAATAAAGCTGATGCAAATAAATATACCCGAATTGACTATATGACCTTTACTGGAATGGAACCATTTAAATGGGGCTTTTGCTTGACAGTTTATGATGCGGAAAGCGATAAAGTTGCTGAGGAAACCGCTTACGTAGATCGTAAAAATCCGAAAAAAGGTTGTAACGGTTACCCATTTTCTAGGATGAAAATTACTGAATTAAAAAGTACCAACTGATGAAGTTTCTAAAAATCTCCCTACTATTTCTTTTAATTGTTGCTAAAGCTCATACACAGGCACTTAAGAACTACACTAAATTTGTAAATCCATTTATTGGAACCGGTGGACATGGACATACCTACCCCGGTCCGGCTTTACCTTTTGGTATGATACAACCCGGACCAGATACGAGGTTAGACGGTTGGGACGGTTGCTCAGGTTATCATTACTCAGACAATACCGTTTACGGATTTTCACAAACACATTTAAGTGGTACAGGAATAGAAGATTACTGCGATTTTCTATTTATGCCAACTATTGGGAAGCCACAATTCGCTAATAAAGACTATGCATCTCCGTTTCAGAAAAAAAACGAAAAAGCCAGTCCGGGATACTACACTACTTTTTTAGATAAATATCAAATTAAAGCAGAAATTACTACAAGCAAACGTGCTGGACTATATAAGTTTACGTATCCAAAATCAGATGAAGCAAATATCATCGTCGACCTAAAACACAGAGATAAAGTATTGGATAGTTGGATTGAAGTAGTTAATGATAGGGAAATTAAAGGCTATAGAAAATCGAGTGCATGGGCAAAAGGACAAGAACTTTATTTCCATGTTAAATACAATAAGCCATTTAAGAGTTATGGAATTGTAATTGATGATAAATTACAAATTGGCCTTAAGAAAGCAAGCGGTAAAAACATCAAAATGTACGTCAGGTTTGCAACTACCGAACAAGAGCAAATTTTGGCGCAAGTAGCTATTTCTGCTGTAGACGATGAAGGTGCATTAAAAAACCTGGAAAGTGAGAAAGTTGGTTTCGATTTTGGTTTAACATTAAGCAAAGCGGAGGCTGAATGGAATAAAATGCTGTCGAAAATTGATGTGAAAGACGGAAAGAAAGGTCAGTTAACTACATTTTATACTGCACTTTACCACAGCTTTCTAAATCCAAATCTTTACATGGATGTAGATGGCAGGTATAGAGGATTGGATAATAAAATTCACTTTGCTAAAGACTTTGAATACTACAGCGTTTTTTCGCTTTGGGATACTTACAGAACAGAGCATCCGCTGTTAACTTTATTGGATAGAAAGAAAACGCTAGACTTTGTAAAAACTTTTTTGGCCATGTACGAGCAAGCCGGGCAACTTCCAGTTTGGCCATTAGGAAATGAAGAGACTTTTTGCATGATTGGTAATCATGCTATTCCAGTAATAACTGACGCTTATGCTAAAGGAATTAGAAATTTCGATACAAAACAAGCTTTAAAAGCGATGGTGCAGTCTGTTAACCGCAAACAGTTTGGTTTAGATACTTACGCAAAATTTGGTGCGGTAATGGCCGATATTGAACATGAAAGTGCTTCGAAAACGGTAGAATACGCCTACGATGATTGGAGTATTGCACAGTTTGCGAAAATGATTGGTGCTAATGAGGAGTATAAAACTTATATAACTAAAGCACAATATTGGAAAAACGTTTACGATCCTGTTAGCGGGCATATTAGAGCTAGGAACAATGGTGGGTGGTGGAAGCCATTTAACCCAACAGAAGTAAACAACAATTATACTGAAGGTAACTCTTGGCACTATAGTTTTAGTACCCAGCAAGATATTAATGGCCATATGCAATTAATGGGTGGAGAAAAAAAATATTTAGCAAAGCTGAATGAATTATTTACCACAGATAAGGGATTAACAGGCAGAGACCAAAGCGATATTACAGGTTTAATCGGGCAATATGCGCATGGAAATGAGCCGAGCCACCATATGGCTTATCTGTTTAATTTCACCTCTCGGCCAGACAAAACTCAATATTACATTAATAAAATAATGAACGAACAATATCACGATCAGCCTGACGGTTTATCTGGCAATGAAGATTGTGGACAGATGAGCGCTTGGTTAGTGATGAGTGCAATGGGGATATATCCAGTTTCGCCGGGTAATAACGTATATAATATAGGTACTCCTTGGTTTACAAAAATTACCGTTAGCCTAGAGAATGGGAAGAAAATTGAAATAAACGCTCCGAATAAAAATGTTCCAAACTATTACCTAAAAGGAATTGCCTTGAATGGAAAGAAGCATAAAAAACTGTTTTTTGATTTTGAAGATTTGCAAAACGGCGCTCAAATAGATTTTACTTTGTCGGCTACGCCAGATTTAAAATTCCTTAATACTTTGCAAAAGCCTACCATGCAGATCACCGAAAATCTTATTGTGCCAAATCCTATTATCGAAGGTCCGCAGGAAACTTTTAAAGACAAGGCAATTATAAATATTTCTTCGGCTTTGCCAAATACAGAGATTTTTTACACTTTGGATGGTAAAGAAACCAATAAAAACGCGATAAAGTACACAAAGGAATTTACGATAAATGATGGAACGACCGTAAAAGCAGTTGCTTATAAAAATGGTTTTAAAACTAGCTTTATAAGTTCTGCAACTTATAAGAAAATAAATAATAACTATACTATAAAAATTAACAGCGAAATTAATAAGAGTTTTACTGGCGGGGGAAATGACGCGTTAATTGATGGTGTTAGAGGAAGTTTAAATTGGCGTGTTGGTAACCGTTGGCAGGGTTTCTGGGGCAGAGATTTCGAAGCTATTTTAGATTTAGGTAAAACCCAGTTTGTAAAATCGGTAAGTATTGGCGCCTTGCAGGATACGCAAGCTTGGATCGTTTTTGCGCCACAAACATCGTTTTATATAGCCGGAGCTGATATGAACTTTAAATTAATTGGAACGGTGAACGCACCAACAGATGCTAAAGATTATACCATCCAAATTAAAGAATTGGCTACAAAAATTGGCGTTGATTGCAGATACATCAAAATTGTAGCTAAAAACTACGGCGAACTACCAAGTTGGCATGAAGGTGCTGGTGGAAAGGCTCATACATTTTTTGATGAAATTACAATCGAGTACTAAACGAAAAAGCCTCGCCATTACATCGGCGAGGCTTTTTGATTATATTTACAGGATTACCAATCTTCCCGATCCTTAAAAAAATAGTAATCATTAACTGGATTAAACCCAATTAATTCCCTTTTTTAGTAAGCTTAACGTCTTTTCTTCTTCGCTTTCTGGCAAAACCTGCGGATTATAGTTCCATTTCGCAGTTGGTGGCAAACTCATCAAAATACTTTCTATCCTACCGTTAGTTTCCAAGCCAAATTTTGTGCCCGCATCATAAACTAAATTAAACTCGGCATAACGGCTACGGCGTAAATATTGCCATTCTTTGTGTTCTTCGGTAAATTCAGCATCGCGATTTCTGTCTATTAGTTCAGTATAAACCGGTAAAAATGTATTGCCTATGGCTAACGAGAAATCCAAAATCTGATCAAATTCTAAACTTGTATTTTCGGGTTTTAGCCGATCATAAAAAATTCCACCAACTCCCCTAGTCTCTTCACGATGTTTGATGAAGAAATAATCATCGGCAATTGCCTTAAATTTTGGATAAAATGAGGCATCAAAAGTATCGCAACTTTGTTTTAACCTATGATGAAAAAAACGTGCATCTGTTGGGATAACGTAATGTGGCGTTAAATCTATTCCACCACCAAACCAACGGGTTTGTTCATCCATTTCGAAATAACGAATATTCATATGTATAATTGGCACGAAAGGATTTTCAGGGTGCATTACGATAGAGACACCTGTAGCAAAAAACTCATCACTTTCTACCTTAAAAGCTTTTTTTACGGCCTCTGGCAATGTACCATGAACTGCCGAAAAATTTACGCCACCTTTTTCGATAACGTTACCTGCTTGCATAACTCTAGTTCTTCCGCCACCTCCACCATCTCGTTCCCAAATTTCTTCTTCAAACTTTGCTTTTCCATCGGCTAAAACCAAACCTTCGCAAATACTATCTTGAATTTGCTTGTACGCCTCTGCTACTTTTTCCCTAAACATTATGCTTCTGATTAAATACGGTTCCCGAAAAATCGGGAGCTAAAAACTCAAATTCTGATTGCGAGCATCAACCTAACAAGTACGGCTCGAAATATCAACGTAAAGGTATGGCTTAACAAATGTTTGTAAATGTCATATCGTTATAAAGTACATTTTTTTGACAATGCTAATAACATCCTATCTACAACAAACAACGATTACCAATAAACTTAAAATTACTATTCCTCAACATAATCTAAATCCTTGTTAAAGGTTTCTTTAAGTTGGCTCAACGCGATTAAGGAAATTACCAAACAAATTGCGCCTACCAACATCGCACTCTGTAAGATTCCAATTTCATCCTTAAAAAACTGAAAAGAAAATGTGATGAGTATTAAAGAACCACGCACAAAATTTGGAACAGTAGTGGTTACAGTTGCACGCAAATTAGTACCGAACTGCTCTGAGGCGATGGTTACAAAAGTTGCCCAATACCCAGAAGCAAATCCAAGCATTAAGCTTAACCAAATAAATCTTTCGGGCGTAAGGCCAAAAGAATACAAATAGATTAAAACAGCTACTGCTGTTAACATCAAGAAAATCAGCATCACTTTCTTTCTCGATTTAAGTATCTGGCAAAGAAATCCGGCAACTACATCTCCAACGGCAATACCAATGTAACAGTACATTATACCTTGACCGGCATTTAACACTCCGTTAGCATTTAGTGCTTTCCCGAACTCTGGCGAAAAGGTGATAAGTACGCCAACTACAAACCATAAGGGCAAACCAATTAAAATGCAACAAAGGTATTTCTTAAATCGCCCTGCGTTATTAAACAGCATTAAGATATTGCCTTTTTTTATATTGGAGTTTTTAACCTCGGTAAACATACCCGATTCTGCCAAGCCAACCCTAAGTAACAAAAGTAGTAAGCCCATTCCCCCTCCAATAAAATAACTAGTGCGCCAGCTAAAGTAATCGCCACCGCCGATTAAAGCAGCTGCAACTGCACCAAATAAACCAACACCTGCTACAATCATGGTACCATATCCCCTATTTTCTTTGCTCATACTTTCGGTTACCAGCGTAATTCCGGCACCTAATTCGCCTGCTAAACCTACACCCGCAATAAAACGGATTATAGTATAGGCGGTTACCGAGGTTACAAAACCATTTGCAATATTGGCTATTGAATATAAAATGATGGAACCAAATAAAACGCTTAACCGTCCCTTCTTATCGCCTAAAACACCCCAAAGAATACCACCCACTAACATCCCGAACATCTGGCTACTTATAATTGTAGATCCAATACTTAGCATATCATCATCGGCTACGCCGAGGTCTTTAAGACTTTTAATACGGACAACAGAAAATAAAATCAGATCGTAGATATCTACAAAGTAGCCTAATGCGGCTACAAGAATAATAAGCGCAACGTTTCGCTTGTTAGAGGCATTCATAAGTTTATAATGGTTTTAAAAAGTTTAAACTACGAAAAATCTACAAATGAAAAAAGCCTTTTCCACAATGTGAAAAAGGCTTAAAAAATTAAATAACTATTAACTAAAAATCTTATTTAGGCATTAAAACACCGTCGATAACGTGTGTAATACCGTTGCTAGAAACTACATCGGCTATGGTAACATTTGCACCATTAATTTTAACCTGACCATTAGCGATAGAAACTTTAAGTTTCTGACCCTGAACAGTAGTTAATTCTTGACCATCTTTTAAATCAGCGCCTTTAAAAGATCCAGGTACTACATGGTAAGTAAGCACTTTGGTTAAGTCAGCTTTCATTTCTGGTTTCATTAAATTATCAAGCGTAGCTTTAGGAACCGCTGCAAAAGCCTCATTTGTTGGCGCAAATACGGTGAATGGACCAGCGCCACTTAAGGTTTCTACTAACCCAGCAGCTTTAACCGCTGAAACTAAAGTTGTATGATCGCTAGATCCCATTGCATTTTCTACAATGTTTTTAGAAGGTACCATCATAGCACCACCAACCATAACGCCAGCTGTAGTATCCGAAGACATATCGTCAGCAACTACATTTGTATCCATTGCGGTTGTATCGCCGCTTGCATCGTCTGTTTTAGATGAACCACCACATGCAGATACCATAGCTACTAGGGCAACTGCGCATGCTAAGTTTAAAAATTTTGTTTTCATTTCGTTTTTTGTTTTGTAAGTTTTTATCAATTACGAGGCGTAACCTGAAATGGTTTTCTATACAACAAAATTTTTAGATAAATGGTTGAAGTTAAAATTATTCAAATTTCATTTCGAACAATAAATAATGTTTAACACCAAATTTTTTGCCCCAGTTTTCTATGTCTTTTCCATTACTGCCAACTTCGCACCAAGATTTAGAACCATCTGCACGCTCATAGGGAAGTATGCTAGCCATAAAATAGAATTTCTCTCCATATCCTATCGGAAGTTTACTTTCATCGGCTAAATTTCTTAAACTATAATCATTTGTTTTTAGCGCTTTATATTCTTTGGTGTTTGAAAATCTGTCGAATATAAAAGAAACTTTAACTTTATTGTTAGGTGTAACTTTCGACATTACTTTCATCTGCAAGGTAGTATCGGCTATTTTATCTAATCCAGCATCTGCCAACTCTTTAGTATCAATTACTGTCTTTTCCGATTTCACTTTTCCGCCCCAAATTTCTTTAACGGTAATTTTATAAGTCTTTCCTTTTAGTTCATCTCCAGAAAACTTTATCCGGTAAAAATCTATTCCTTCAAAACGTTGCAATTCTAAAAGTTCTTTGTTATCGACTCCATAGGTCGATGTCATTTTTAAACCTTGATTTGTTTTCTGGGCAAAAGAAGTGTTCGAAGTTAGCTTAAGCAATAAAATGCTTAGAAAGATATATTTTTTCATGATTTATATTTTTAACAAAACTGAAAAAATAGATGATGTAAATTAGTTAAGCGTAGTTAACGCTGAGTTAATTAGTGTTAACGGAGTTCTAATTTCGACTTTTGAGACTTATGTTTGTACATGCAAAAAAAGATGGTTTTAGTTCTCGTTCTAATGAGTTTTTGTGTGCTTGGTATTACTGGGCTACAACTCTACTGGAATTATCAAAACTATAAATCTGTTGTAGCTAATTTTAAAAAAGATGCTAATAATGCTTTAGATGTTGCTGTAGAAAGAGAAATGAGTCTAAGGCATGAAAAAATAGCATTAATTGCTAAAAAATGGATGCTGGATACGTCTTTCATCACAATTACTTGCAATATAAATAATAGGGATAGTAATACTGTTTTCACTATGCAAGATGCCCACCCCTATTATAATAGCAAGCCGGTAAGCATCGGAATTTCAACTTTCAAACAGAAGGTAAAAAAAATAACCCCTGAAGTAAAAAAACTATTTGTTAATCACTTTATTAATAATATCCTTAAAGGAGATTTGAAAAAAGGAGTTATCTATTTCTATACCCCACGTTTGGGTGATAGTTTGTCAAAAATACATGAGCAAAGTAAGGCGGATGTAAAAAAATTAGCCGTTATTTTAAAAAAGGAATTGGCTACTAGAGATATTTACTCAGCATTTACATTAAGCTCAATAAATAAAATCTCGAATAGTCAATTTAAAACTAATACTGTAAATACTGCATTAAGAAGACCTTATGAGAAGGAATATATTACTGCAAGTTTAGAAAATCCCAGTCAGTATTATTTAAGAGAGATGAAATGGCTAATTATTGGTTCGGTTTTATTGATTGGCATTACCGTTTTCTGTTTTTATTACACTATAAAAACCTTACTTAACCAGCATAAATTGGTGGATATCAAAAACCAGTTTATCAGCAACATGACGCATGAAATAAACACGCCACTTGCTTCTATACAAGTTACTGCCGAAGCATTGCAAAAGTTTAAGCCTGATGAGGAAACCGCTACAAAATACTTAGATATCATCCTGTATCAAACGCGAAAACTAAACGAGTTATCTAACGAGATTCTGGAAAATGCAAAATTGGAAACCTTAAATTTAAAAACGGATGAACAAGTTGACTTGAAACAAGTTATCAATGATGTTTTGGCCGATTTTACTACTGAATTTAGGATAAGCACTAATTTTGATGAAGGAGAATTTAAAATATTAGGAAACAAATCCCATCTCTATCGATCAATTACCAACCTTATCGAAAATGCTGTAAAGTATAATACTAGCGCTAACCCCGCAATTAATATTAGTTTATTTAACGCTGGGGGAAACATTTGTCTCAGCATAAAAGATAACGGACCTGGCATAGCCGATGAATTCAAATCAAAAATATTTGATCAATTTTATCGCATCCCGACTGGAAATATGCACGATGTTAAAGGTTATGGTTTAGGCTTGAGTTACGTTAAAAAAGTGATTTCGCAACACAATGGTTCAATTTCGGTGGTCGATAACCAACCTTCGGGAACAATATTCTCTCTAACCTTACCTGCATAAAATGGATAAATATAAAATTTTGTTGGTTGAGGATGAGCCATTTTTGGCTAAAGTAATTGAAGATAGCTTGGTTCAAAAAAACTATCAGGTTGTATATGCAAACGATGGTAAAAAAGGTTACAATTTGTTTTTAAATGGCAACATAGATTTATTGATTTTAGATGTGATGTTACCTGCCACAGATGGCTTTACGTTAGCTAAACAAATTAGAAAGGTTGATGAACATACACCGATTTTATTTTTAACAGCTAAAACCAACACCAAAGATTTAATAGAGGGTTACGAAAGTGGCGGAAACGATTATTTGAAAAAACCTTTTAGTTTAGATGAGCTATTTCTTCGTGTTGATGAACTTTTAAAACGTAGCGGAAAACTCAAAGACGTGCAGTCTTCCCAAATAGCAATAGGGAAATATCAGTTCTATCCTCAAAAACAAGAGTTAATTTACGCTAACGAGATTGTGAAGCTCTCGAGTCGTGAGGCAGAGCTATTGTTGTTGCTGCATAAAAACAAAAATAAACTTACCGATAGAAAACTAACACTTTTGTCTCTTTGGGGAGACGACAGCTTCTTTAACACCAGAACAATGGATGTTTTTATTACAAAACTGCGTAAACACTTAAAAAAGGATCCAGCCGTTGAGATAATTAATGTTAGAGGTTTAGGATATAAGTTGCTTTGTTAGGTTTAGCATAATTGTCATTCCGACTTTGGAGCAATCTGTTGAGTATACAGTCCTATCGAGCAGATTCTTCGCTTTGCGCTGAATGACAAAAAAACTGAAGCACTTTGTCATTCCGACTTTGGAGGAATCTGCACGCCCTGCAAACTTTTAGATAGACGCTTTGCTTTGCGCTGAATAAGAACAAATTTAAAGTTGCTAATAATCCCGGTCTAAACTAAAACCTTTACTTAATCACCAAAGAATCGACCGAAAAAGATGATGCGCTGAAAAAACCTAAAGCACCATTGTTGAAGTTAGATTCTGGATTTGCTGGTGTGGTTGGCGGACCACCACTGCCTGAAATTTGATTGATGGAAAATAAGTATTTATAAACGTTCGCATCAATTGTAAGCAATTGAACTTTAACCTTATCGCCAGCAACCAATTCTGGATCATCTAAAAACATATTGTTTTTTACTTCCCTTCCATCATTAAACCTATCCGATTCTAAATAAAATCTATCGCGTTTTAGGTTATTTACAAAAACTCGGTTGTAGTAGTAATTTGTAATGCCAGCCGGGTCGTTATAATTTACCTGAACTATTTTATTCAACTCGCCGAAAAAATCTAAATCTAACTGGTTAAGCGATTTAATACGAACTGGCATTGGCATTACAGAGGTGGCAGAATAAGTTACGCCTTTAACTACAACAGTTATTTCGTATTTTTTACCGGGAACACCTTTGTATCTAGTTGATAGATAGTTACCTGGCGTTTGTTCCGTGTAATTTATAGTAGGCCCGTTTTCTTCCTTAATTGACACGGAAGCTCCTGAAACCGGCACTTTCGTGTTGTCCTCATCAAAATTTTTAGTGTTTGATAAAGAAACAATATGCCTAACATCTAAATCTGTTAATATGGCTTCTATCACTAATTTAGGTTCTGTTTGATCTAAATTTAAGTCTACAACTTTTTCGCACGATGAGAATAAAAATCCAAAAACTGCAATAATTGTTAAGCTATATTTTATTGATAATTTGTTCATTTTTAAAATTTAAAGTTCCAAGTAACTGATGGAATAATGCCAAAAAGTGAGTTCTGTATTGCCTGGGTTTGAGAAGGATTATCGGGGTTATCCTTAAATTCTAGCGAGAACGGATTTTTTCTATTATATAGGTTGTAAATACCAAAGTTCCAGCTCGATTTAAATTTCCTGTTTGGCTTGCCCTCTAAAGTAGCCGAAACATCTAAACGATGCGAAGCTGGTGTTCTATTACCATTTCTTTCGCCGTAATAGAAAATTGTTTTTCCATCCAGGTTATATTTTCCGATAGGGAACGTAACTGCATTACCACTACTGTAAACAAAAGTTGAGGAGAAAATCCATCTTTTACCCGGCTTGTAAATACCCACCAGCGATAAATCATGCGGACGATCCTGTCTGGCATTAAACCAATTGCCATTTTCTATTTGGTCGAATTGTCTCTCGGTTTTAGAAATAGTGTAACCTACCCAACCGTTAAATTTTCCGAACTTCTTTTTAAAGAATAACTCCAAGCCATAAGCCCTGCCTTTACCATACACCAAATCGGCCTCAACATTTTGGTTTCCCCTTAAATCCGTTCCGTTTCTATATTCTATTTGGTTTTGCATTGGCTTGTAATACACCTCGGCAGAAAACTCGTAATTGTTATCTTTAAAATTGTTAAAGTAACCAAACGAAAACTGATCAGCTAATTCTGGTTTGGTATTTAAACTATTCATAATGTACAAATCTGTTGGCGTTGTTGCAGTAGAGTTAGACATTAAGTGCAGATTTTGTACGTTTCGAGTGTAAGATGCCTTAATAGATTTGTCTTCATCCAACTGGTAACTTGCCGAAATACGAGGTTCTAGATTGAAATAAGTTTTTACAAATTCGCCATTGCCGTAAAAAGCTGAGCTGGTTTCAAAACCATCGTTATCAAATGTTTTATAAGTGCTGCCACCCAATACAGAAAAAGCCGAAAGCCTTAAACCATATACCATTTTTATTCGGTCACTTACATCAAACTCATCAGAAAAATAGGTAGCCATTTCTAAGCCTTTTCTATTTTCAATCTTAATTTCGTTTACGCTCGAAGTGCTAGGCGAAGAAATCTCTCCAGGTGCAATAGTATGATGAATAGCTTCAAAACCAAACTTTAACTCGTGTTTGTTATTCAAGGCATACAAGAAATCTTGTTTGAAATTAAAATCTTTAATGCTTGAACTTACCTTAAATTCACTTCCGTTAAGCAAATTTTCTATCTCGTAATCGTACTTGCTCATAATTAACGAGGTATTGGAGAATAATTTATCACTAAATAAATGGTTCCATCTTAAGGTTCCAGTAGCATTACCCCAATTAAAGCCAAAAGTGTTGTTTAGCCCAAGTTTATCTCTGCCAAAATATCCCGATAGGTAAATGGTATTTTTCTCATCTAACTGATAATTTGCCTTGGCATTTAAATCGTAAAAAAAGAGCGTATTACCTCTTAAAGATGTATCTGGCGCAAATGCTAAAAACGCATCGGCATAAGTTCTTCTGCCACTTACCATAAAAGAGCTTTTATCTTTTACAAATGGTCCTTCAACCTTTAACCGAGACGAAATCAGCCCTATACCACCTTCAAAGGTCGTCTCTTTTTTGTTTCCATCATTCATCCGCACATCTAAAACAGAAGATAATCTTCCGCCGTATTGTGCCGGCATGCCGCCTTTATAAACAGTTACATCCTTAATAGCATCAGAATTAAAAGTAGAGAAGAATCCTAACAAATGGGAAGCATTATAAACAGGCGCTTCATCCAATAAGATCAAATTTTGGTCGGTTGCTCCGCCCCTTACGTAAAAGCCACTATTACCTTCGCCGGCAGATTTAATTCCCGGCAAAAGTTGCAAGGTTTTTAAAATATCTTTCTCGCCAAAAAGAACCGGAATGTTTTGAATATCTTTAACATTAAGCTTCTCAACGCCCATTTGTGCTTTAATTACGTTTTCGTTTCTTCTAACGTTTGTAATTACAACTTCGTTCAGATTGTTCGATTCTTCTAGAGAAAAATCCTGTTTTGCGTTAGCTTTTATCGCCAAATCTTTTGCAAGAGTAGTATAGCCAACGTAAGAAACCTCTACTTTGTAATTTCCTTCTGGCAGATTTAACGAGTAAAAACCATAAGAATTTGTTGATGCCCCTATTTGTGCCAGCCCTACAATTTTAACACTTGCGCCAATTAGGGTTTCGCCAGTGGCACTACTTTTAACCACACCACTTAAGGTATAGTTCTTTTGTGCAAATGCGAAGGATAGACTTATAAAATAGAAAAAAATGAGCGCAAATAGACTTCTAACGGAAAAAGCTTTAATCAAAACGGTTTATTTTAAATATGATTTTCACCAAAAATAACAATTGAGATTACAACCACCTAAATGTTGGATAAATAATAAGCGTTAAAGCAGAAATTTAACATTTAATATATTTTAAGTGTAAAGTTGAAAACAAGTTTTTAAAGACGATTAACCATTTATTAACCTGCAAAGATTTTTAAAGCTCAATAGTATTTCAGATATTTAACGGTAATGATAGTTTCAGAACGAACCCTTAAATGGGCCATGTGTTTATACCCACCCTTACTTTTTCAGCGTATTTGGGTTAAGAAATTTTATCCCGGTTTTAGAGGTGTCGATGTGAAAATTAGCAATAGCTTTTTAAATAGAAACTATAATGGATCTATTTTTGGCGGTACAATTTATGCTGCCACCGATCCATTTTATGCTATTTTGTTCGATCAGTTGATGCAACGCAGAGGTTTTAAAGTTAGAGTCTGGCTAAAAAGTGCATCTATACAATATCTAAAACCTGGCTTAACAAGTTTATATTTTACTTTACGCATAACGGATGAGATGATTGAGGAGGCGGAGCATGCTTTAAACGAGACTGGAAAATTTGTGAAATCTTTTCCGATGGAGCTTTTTAACAAAAATGGAGATTTATGTGCTACTGTAATGAACGAGGTTTATTTGCGTACTAAATATCCTGGCGAAAAACAACGTGTAGCTATTTAATTGCCTTTGTAAATGAATATTAAGAGATTAATTTTAGAAGGCGAAAACGTATGCCTAGATTTTAAGAAAACCATTAGCAATGCAGAAAAAATTGCCAAAACATTGGTTGCATTTGCTAACAATAAGGGTGGTAAACTTTTAATTGGCGTAGCCGATGATGGAACCATAAAAGGGGTGAAATCTGAAGATGAAGAAAGATATATGATTACTAAAGCGGCGCATACCTGTTGCAAACCAGCTATAGAACCTAAATTCGAAGAAATTTATGTAGATGATAAACTTGTGTTGGTTGTAGATATACCACAAAGTGAAATAAAACCACACTACGCTTTGGATGAACAAAAAAAATGGTGGGTTTACTTTAGAGTTAACGATAAAAGTATTCTTGCCAGCAAAATTATTGTAGACGTTTTAAAAGAGCACAATAACGAATCTGGTCAACTTATTTCGTATTCTGATCAAGAGAAAAAATTACTATCTTATTTGGCAGAACATGGCAGAATTACCCTGAAAGACTTTAGCAAACTAACGCGGAGTTCTTATAAAAAGGCGCAAAAAATAATTGTCAGCTTTATTTTAGCCGGCATTTTAACGCCTAACACTTCAGAAAAGGAAGAGTATTTTACAGCAAATCAGTTAAAATAATAAAGTCTGTTGGCTGTATCGTAACGGGATAAATACTCTTATTTTATCCGCTGGTCTACATCTACCTAAATATTTGTTGCTCTTCGACAAATTGATGATAATAAATTAGAAATAAAAACATCACTTTTGTAGCCTTATGTTACAAAGCTTATACACCAAATACAAACCGTACTACAAAGAAAACTTAACCTTAGCCCTACCCATTGTGGTTTCGCAATTAGGCCATACACTAGTGCACTTGGCAGATGGAATTATAGTTGGGCACTTTGCTGGTACAGTACAGCTTGCGGCAGTTTCTTTAGTAAACAGTTTGTTTATGCTAATATTGGTATTAGGCTTAGGTATTTCTTATGGTTTAACACCATTAATTGCACAAGCTAACGGAAGTAAGAATTACCAAGAATGTGGCAAACTGCTAGCCAATAGCTTGGTTATTAACTTTGGTTTTAGCATCATACTATATGCGTTGGTTTACGGCGTTTCAATTAGCGTTATAGACCATCTAGGTCAATCTCCAGATGTAGTTGCTTATGCAAAACCTTACTTAAATTTTCTTGGTTTCTCAATAATACCTTTAATGATTTTCCAAGCCTTTAAGCAATTTACCGAAGGTTTAGGTTTTACTAAACAAGCGATGATGATTTCTATTTGGGGTAACGTTATCAACGTTATTTTTGGGATTATTTTTGTAAAAGGAATGTTTGGTATAGCACCGATGGGTGTTAAAGGTGTTGGCTTAAGCACGCTTATTGATAGGGTTTTAATGGCGTTAGTTATGGGCATATATGTTTTTAGATCAAAGAATTTTAAAATTTACCTTACCGAATTCAAGTTTGCTTTTATAGAGAAATTCCGAATCAATAAAATTATAAAATTAGGTACGCCAGTTGCAATGCAATACTCTTTTGAGATTAGCGCATTTAGTGGAGCAGGAATCATAATTGGTACTATAGGAAAAATTGAGCAGGCGGCCCATTTTACAGCGTTGTCTTTAGCAGCATTTACTTATATGTTAGCCAGTGGAATAGCCTCGGCTGCAACGATAAAAACTGGTAATAATCTGGGCAAAAAATCTTTTACAGATTTACGCAGATCGGCCATTGCGAGTTACCATGTAGTGCTGGTCTTTATGTCGGCAACTGCGATTTTGTTTATACTGGCCAATAATTTATTGCCTTATATTTTTACTAATGATGTTGTAGTGATTAATATAGCAGCCCAACTTTTAATCATTGCAGGCTTTTTTCAACTTTTTGACGGAACACAAGTAGTAGGTTTAGGCGTTTTACGTGGTGTTGGCGATGTTAACATTCCAACATTTATCACCTTTATTTCCTATTGGATTATTGGTATCCCGCTAGGATATTTCTTAGGCATATATTTGGGTATAGGCGTTAAAGGTATCTGGTACGGATTAACTTTTGGTTTGCTTACGGCTTCTATCCTACTTTTCTATAGATTTCAGCAAAAAACCAAAATGCTCATCGAGGAAAATGCGATAAGTTCCAATTAGAGATTTATTTAAACTATTAAGAAAAATAAATTAACTAAAAAGAGATTTAATAAGACAAAGATTAAATCTTTATTAAGAAATCTGATTGAACAAAATTTTATGACTACCTTAATTTTCAACATTATTATTTATAAACTTAGCTAGGTAGAATTTCTGCAGAATAATTGATAATTAAATGAGTTTTTTTAGGGCATTGTGAGGGGCTTGCTAGGGTCTTTATTAGGTCAAATACCCTACTGAGGACCTACAAATAATGTGTCAATAATTCGAAAATTACTTTATCTATTCAATTAAATTTAATAAAATGGGAAAGTTATCAAATGGAATCCTTGGTGGCGTGTCAGGAAAAATTGCGAAAATTGTAGGGTATGAGCTTAACGGTCAGAATGTAATACGCACAATTGGCGTTAACAACAAGCCACCAAGTAAAAAGCAACTAAACAACAGACAGCAAATGAAAGTTATTATGGAGTTTCTAAGTCCTATGCAAACCTTACTAAAAACAGGTTTTTCTCCAAAGGCTAAAAACTCTGTAAAGAATTTTCACAATTTGGCCATTTTTTACAACAAACCCCACGCATTAAAAGGCTACTACCCAGATGTAGAGATTGATTACTCGAAATTTATTTTTAGTGTTGGCAGTTTAAGTCCAGTTATTAATCCTAGGTTTTTTATTTCTGAAAAATATGTAGAATTTATTTGGGATATGGCCCCAAGTAATGATCAGGTTATGCTTTTAGCCTATGCACCGGGTACAAAAATCATGACTTTTAAAAATAGTGGTGCAAGAAGATCGGAAGGTAGTGACAAGCTAATGCTTAAGCCAAAAATGCAAGGCGTACATTTAGAACTTTATATCTCATTTGTTAGTGATGATAGAGAGAATGTAACTGACAGTTTGTATTTGGGAAGTTTTGTACGATAGTGATCTAATAAATATCAATGAAAATTACTCCAGAAAAGCGCTATCATTTTTACGGATTTACTTGTACTAAACACATCAATGCTTCTTTTCTTTCGGTTTCAGCAAAAACTAAATTGCAGATTGAAGAAAACAGTATAAGTGCTAAAGAAGAAACTCTTTAAAGCTAAATATGTCAGTCTGAGCGTAGTCGATGACCATTCCTTACAATTTTTTCCGCAAAGGTTTTCAGGAAAACCTTGCTGTTTGAACGACCCATTTTAGTTATATAATGCTTATACTGAGAAATTGCATCGTTCAAGATTTAAAAAATAAATTCAAAATTCACGTTGAATTAACTATGTTAGTATCAACCCAAAAATCGCTACCAAAGTGAATTAGACAGTTTAGCTTCCTATCACAATTATAAGTTAGAACACCTAATATCTCCCCAAGTCAGACGGCAACGAGTCTTATAACATGTTTAGTTCTAATATATATACATCAACTATGCCTTTGGTTCGCATTTGGTTTGTAATTTTGTCGGATAAAATTGTCACAAGTCCGAGCCAACCCCGAACTAAATGCGACTTAAGTCCGAGTTAACGAGTAACAGTAGGATTAAACCTATTAAAATGGTGAAGATTCTAGACATGACAAAGCATGATCAAACTGTACGCTAAAACATTTATTTTGAATTGGATTAAAACTTTGGCTAGAGGGGCGTTATATTTAGTACGTATGAACGTTTTATTTTCTCAAGGCTTCTTTTCTGATTTTAAGGTTTTTAACAACGAATAGATTTAATGATTAAGAAAATAGATATTGAATTAGATGTATACGTAATTTAAATTAGCGTCAATTTAGATGCTAAATGCTATTACTCTATTTAGCTTTCTAATTATACTTTTAAGACTATTCGTAATAAACAAAAATTAACTTAACTATTAAAGCAGATTTTAACGTAACGAAATTATTTTACTCAAATTCAGTTGGTTATCAATATTCAATCTAAATAGCGTCATTCTTTTAGCAAAATTGATTAAACTTGCAACTAGATTCAAATTATAAAAAAATGAAAAAATTAACGTCATCAAAAAAAAATTTAATAATTCTTATTCTGTTAACCGTGTGTTGCTTATATAGCTGTAAAAAGGATAAATTTAATGAAAAGCCGAGTGCGGAAGAGATTGCCAAAGCACCAGAAAAATTTGGATATGAAATATTGAATGACAATACAACAGGTGGTTTTACTAAGTTAGAAAAGCAGAAATTGAGTAAGCTAAATATTACGTTATATTACAATTCCATGGATAACTCAACACTTTTGATTAACAATGGTGTAATAGGAAACCCTAATTCTGGTATGGGTCCAACTTTTGAGTTTAATTCTTCTGAGTCTATTTTGAGTGGGGAAATGGCGAATGAAGCACCAGGCCTTGTTGACGACACAGGCGAGCTATTGCTGCAGGGATTAATCAATATTGAAGAATGTCAATGGGTATTATATTATGGCAGTATAACAGTAGCGCCTCCAGGTGGCGGTTGGTGGATAGCTTCTGATTATGGTTCTTTTAAATTAAAAAGCAATGATGGCAATTATCATATAAGAAAAATGAGAATGGATAGTGCAATTGGTGTTGATCCAATGGGTTGGATAGTCGAAACAGACCGATACTAACATTATATAAATATTTCTGGGTAATATTTGCATTCAGAAATATTACCTGAATTAAGTGTTTCAAAATAATTAATTAGAATTATTCTAAATAACTTGCGTAGTTGGTGTAAAATTTACATCTTTGCGCCAAATTAGAATCAGTCTAAATTGAAACAGTTATACATCACCATATTTTTAATACTTGTCGGTAGTCATTCTTATTCGCAAAATGCGATTGTTGTGAGTGGCAAGATTGTAGATGCTAATGGCAGGCCTATTGCCGGTGCAAACATCAAAACTTTAGAAACCAATCAGTACACCAGCACCGGAGAAGGCGGAGATTTTAAATTAACAATCTCTAGAAATACACAAGTAAATCTAGATTTTTCCTTTTTAGGCTATCAAAAATTTCGCAAGGAACTTAAAGCAAGCTTAACAAATCAAAACTTAGGAAACATTGTATTAAAAGAGCTAAATCTGAGTTTAGAAGGTATAGAAATCAATGCACAACGAAATTACGAAGGCAGTTCCAACTCATCATTAATTATTGGTAGAGATATTATCGAACAAATTCCAGCACTGAGTTTAAGCGACCTATTGAATCAAATCCCTAATAAAAAAGTTGTCCCACCAAGTCTTCAAAATGTTCAAAATCTAACACTACGTTCCGCATTTTCTTCAGTTAGTTCCGGCAGAAACATTTATGAAATGAATAATGCATTCGGTGTTGCAATTATATTAGACGGGAATGTAATTTCTAACAATCTAAATATGCAATCCTACAATCCCGGGATTGCAGGTTCATCAGCTTCAAGCACAAATATTAGAGGCAATAGTTCAAGTATTAGTGGTACCTCAGGATCAACGTACTCTGGGGATTTTGCTTTTGGCGGACTAGATTTGAGGCAAATTCCAGCAGATAATATAGAAAGTATAGAGGTTATTGCAGGCGTTCCATCTGCCAAATATGGCGATTTAACTGAAGGTGCAGTGGTAGTTGAAAGGCAAGCTGGAAAATCTCCTGCTTATGTAAGAATGCAATTAAGAGACAATGCAACCTCCTACGGATTAACAAAGGGCTTTGGCTTGGGAGAAAAACTTGGTAATTTAAACCTCGGCATAAACTATGTAAACTCGTTCGCCGATAATCGGGATAAGGTTAAAGCTTACAAAAGGCTTAATCTAAATACTATGTACACCAATTACTTTGGTGATAACAAACGATTGAAAAATACGTTCAGTTTCGATTACGGAAGAAACTTAGATGGTATTAGAAGCGACAAGGATGATATTACAAATAAGATTGTAAGATTTGACAGTTGGAGTTTAAGCTTGGCGAATAGGATCTCTTACAGGGTGGACAATAGTTTTTTGAAAAACATTGGTTTAAATGTAAGATACTCAACCGGACATCAGGTTAGTTACACCGAAGCGTACATCAACCAACCTTATGTTTTAATCTCCGACGCCACAACCTCAGGTATACACGAAGGCTCTTATGAAAAAGGTATTTACACTGCTCAATCGTTGATAGACGGTCGTCCTGTTAATTTCTCAGTTAGATTGGATTTAAACTCAGAGTTTAAAACCGGCGAAATTAACCATTTTTTGAGTTATGGAGCGAGTTACAACTACGGTTCGAATGAAGGTCTTGGACAAGTTTTAGATCCTAACAGGCCGAGAGTACTTACCACAGCATCAAACAATTCCTTAAGTTCTAACCGCTCTGAAAGGTATTATGATTTTTCTTTAGCCGTACCGCAACAAGATGTTGGTTTCTATTTAGAAGATATGTTTACTGCCAAAATATTTGATAGAAATCTAAATTTTCGTACCGGATTACGATATGATATCCAAAACAATTTACCTTCATTTTCTCCTCGAGCAAATGTTAATTATGAGTTGAGCAAAAGCGTTAGATTAGGTTTAGCCTATGGTATCTCTTATAAATCTCCTGCACTAGGTCAGCGCTATCCTGGACCAACATATTTTGAGATTCCAGTGGTAAATGCGTTTAATGGAAATGCTGCCGAAAGCATTTATCTCGTATATGTAAATAAATACGAAAATAGCGCTGTAGGGTTAAAATCTTCGAGTAGCCAAACTTTCGAATTTTCTACACAAATCAAGCTAAAAAAATATAATTTATCTTTTAATGCGTTTGCTAAAAACGGAAAAAATGGCATTGGTAACACCAGAATATTCCAGAGTGTTACATTACCAACCTACACTCCTACTTTTCAAACAGGAACCGGGCAACAACCAATTTTAACAGAAACTGGACAACGAACAGTAAGAACACAGATATATAAATTTGATAATAATTTGAAATCTCAAAATCAAGGATTTGATTTAATTTTTAGCACACCCGAATACAAATCTATAGCTACTTCATTTAACATTAGTGGTGGATTGTTTAGAAGTCTAAGTCAATCAGAAAACTTGACTGTTAGAAATTTTGACGCTACGATTACCAGACCAGATTATGCTTTTACCGGACTTTACCCAGCTAATAAAAGTATAAATTATAGTAGTAATGGCAGAATTACCTCTACAACACATATTCCAAAAATTAGTTTGTTTGTTCAAGCAGTAGCCGAATTTACTATCCTTCAGAAAACTGTTTATAAAGATAGTCCAGGTACACCTGTAGCCTACTACACACAAGATGGTCGATATTTCGAAGTCAATAACTTTGACAAAAATGATCCGAACACAGGTCATCTTTTTGTATCTGACGAAGAGTTGAATCAAGACAACGTATCTAAAATCATTCCCAACTTCCATCTCAGTATCGGCAAGGAAATTAAAAAGCGTTTTAAATTCTCATTTAATGTCTACAACGTTTTTAACTATCAGCCTTATTACCTTAATTCCTCTCAAAAGTACATCTACCCAAATCAGTCGCCAACTTTCGGTGCAGAAATTTCTTTGAAACTTTAAATATCATTATATGAAACAGTCAATTTACATATTACTAATAGGCGTCCTCTTTACTGCCTGTAAAAAAGAAAAGAGTTCTGACATCCACCCCGTTGATCTAAATATAAAAGTAGCTTATAATATTTCTACCAGTAGCTATACTTTACCATTAAATGGAGTGAATGTAAAAATCAAAAATGTTAACACTGGTACTACACAAACATTAAAAACTGACGACAATGGTGCAATTGTTTTTGGTTCGGTTTCTCCAGGTTTATATGATATTGATGCAACAATTGAAATCCCGGCCGCCACATATACGCAAATTACAGGCATACAAACCGAATCTAACATTACATTTAATGCATCTGCAAAAAACACCCAAATTGCTATCGGTCTTACAGATGCCATTGAACTAAAGTTAGTTTCAGGCTTAATTGGCGATTGGGTAATTAAACAAGTTTATTATTCTGGTTCGCACAGAACAAACGGAGCATTATACAGAGATCAATTTATTGAATTTTATAACAATAGTGATAAAACTTTATATGCAGATAGTTTATATTTTGCTGAAATTACGGGCGTAATTACTTCTGGAGCATCTTACAATTTGTTAAAATCATTGCAGATGGATTGGAGTACAGCACAGGGAATGCCTACAGGTATTGACGCGAATAAGGATTATGTATATGCAAGAGCTTTTTTAATGATACCCGGCAACGGAAAACAACATCCTGTTTTACCAGGAAAGAGTATAGTTGTAGCACAAACTGCCATAAATCATAAACAACCATTTACCGGAACGGATGGTAAATCTATCAGTGTTGTTGATCCATCATTAACAATAGATTTAAGCGGAGCCGACTTTGAAGCTTATTATGCCCCTCTTTTAACAAAAGCCTTGGCATCAGATGTTGATACACCAGCGCCTAATCTAGAGGTACTTTCTTATTTTGGTACAGACATGATTTTTGATAACGGAGGCAGGTATTCTTACGTTTTAGTGAAGGGTGACGGAAAGACAATTATGAAAGATTTGCCAGCTTACCCTTATCCTACTAAAACCACACCAAGTTCAACAGCAACTAAGTATTATCAAATACCAACTCGCCTTATAATTGATGCAGTTGAAGTTCAAGCCACTCTACCTGAAGACAGAAACCCTAAAAAATTAGGACCTGCGCTTGATGCGGGCTTCGCTTTTGTCCCTGCAGGTTCTTACACTTCTCAGTCGATTATAAGAAAAACTGAAAAAACTGTTAATGGTCGTATCGTTTTAAAAGATACCAACAACAGTACTGAAGACTTTGATTTCTTTACAATTGCAACCCCACGAGGTTTCAAATAAATTATATTGCGGTAGCCGATGATTGTTTCGGTTACCGCCTTTTTTCATTATGAAAATAACACATTTAATTTTTGCCTTTTTTTTAATATTTACAATTAGTGTATCTGCTCAAGAAGAGAAAAAGTCAAAATCTGAGTTGCAACAGAGGCAATTGTTCTTTTCAGATTCAACTAATCTTGTAAACTTTGATTATGCTAAACTAAGCCCTCTTTTTGTTAAGGATTTGATGCCAAAACAAATTAGCAGGATAGCGATTGCGTACCAACGCGATCAGGGTAAATTTATTGAGGCACAAGGAAGTACCAAAACGAATACTGCGCATCTATATTCTGATGGAGTTACAGAATTAAAAGGAGTTAAATTATATGGCTCGTTTGACTATAAAAAGGTTTTTGAAGATAGTACTAGATTCGCTCACCAGACTAGAAATAATATTACAACACCATACTATTACGGCTCTCCAACAAATAACCATTACGAAAGGGCTATTTATAATTTCAAGGCTTTAGGAGCTAAAAGTATATTTGCAGATAAGCTTACCTTCGGCCTAGGCTTAGATTATACCGTTGCCGATCATTTTGCAAATAACGATCCTCGGGGCTCCATAAACGAGTATCAGCTTAATGCAAAAGCATCTTTAGCTTACAACTTATCGGATAAAATAAGTTTGGGGGCAGGCTATATTTTTGGCTACGGACAGGAAAAAGTTACGGTAGGTTATAAAAATCCGATTTATTATGAAAGCCTTAGTTCGCCCAGACACGTTAATTTTTTAATTAATGGTTATGGAGAACCTATACCAAAGCCCAGCTACAGAAATTACAACGATTTCCAAGATAGATCTGGATTTGAAGGAGTTTTTTCTGCTAAAAATACAAAATTTGGCTCCTTTTATATACATGGATCCCTAGTTGAAGAGAAACAGCGCTACGACTACAGAACTTCTGATGAAATTACAGATATGGCTTCTTATGATTTGATTAAAACGACAATTAATCTATTATGGGATAAAACACTTTTAAAAGGACGTATTGCTACAAACATAAGCTATAAAAATCTCGCCGGAGAAGATTACAACGTAGTATATTTTGCCAAAAACTATGTTTACTCTGCCAATGAGCTTGAAGCAAATATTAACTACAGTACAACTAGAAATAAAAATATTTACAATTATCTAGTTGGTTTAAGAAATTTTAACGAAGAAAGGATTGACGGAATTACCGGTAACAAGGTTTATTCTAACAATTTAATATTAAATGGAGGATTCGGCCTACAACATCAAATTAACAACAATCAATCTATTGGCGCTAGTTTAGGAGCTGGTTATACTTTACCATTAGATGATAGTTTCTTTGTTAGTCCTGCTAATGAGAGCTATTTTACCAGAGATGTTATTTTCCATAATTATTTGTACAATACCGCTAGTAGCTATTCAGGTTCTTTTAGTGCAAACTATAGCTTTCCGTTTTACAATACAATGCAAGCTGCAGTAAAAATCAACTTAGTTTATGCTACTAAAGCAGAATTGCAAGATTTACAACGCACATTAACAACAACCCCAGGAAAAGATAGGTTTTTTAATAATATCAGCTTAAATCTGTATTTTTAGCCCATGAAGAAAGTATTGTTTGCGCTGGCGGTAACGTTCGCATTTTTATTGTCGCTCTCTTTTAGAACTACCGATTTTTTGGTGGGCGATGATATTCCGGTAGATTCGCTACGCAAACTATATTCTAAACCAACTTCTCAATGGCCAAAACCAACCATTGATGCTGGCGTTAAGTTTGAAGAATTGGGACAATTACTACCGTCTCCATTAAACTTAAAAAACGATTCTGTTAAAAAGCTAGTAGAACTTGGCAAGGTTTTGTTCTTCGACCCTCGCCTATCTGGCTCTAACCAAATATCATGTTCTAGTTGTCATGTTCCGGATTTAAACTGGGCCGATGGTCGCCAGGTTTCTGTTGGTCATGATCATCAAAATAACATCCGCAATGCGCCTTCTCTAGAAAATGTTTGGTTCTTTAAAAAGCTATTTTGGGATGGCCGGGCAAACAGCTTAGAAGAGCAGGCTTCTATGCCGGTTGAGGCACATAACGAGATGCATCAAGACGTTAAATCGTTACCAAAAAAACTGAGAAAAATTAAAGGATATGCACCTTTTTTTAAAGCAGCATTTGGCACAACAGACATTACCAACGAAAGAATTGCTTCCAGTTTAGCTACTTTTCAGCGTAGTTTAAGTAGCCGACGCACAGATTTCGATAGATTTTTAGCAAACAACAAGCAAGCACTAACAGATCAGCAAGTTTTAGGCTTACATTTGTTTAGAACCAAAGCCCGTTGTATGAATTGCCATAATGGGCCATTCTTTACCGATAACGATTTTCATAATGATGGTTTAACTTATTATGGTCGTAAGTACGAAGATTTAGGCTTATATAATGTTACCAAAAAACCTGAAGATGTAGGTAAATTTAAAACACCAGGTTTACGAAACGTAATGCGTACAGCACCTTGGTTCCATAACGGCTTATTTGCCGATATAGATGGGGTAATGAACATGTACAACATGGGTATGCCAGATCAGCGAGTTAAACCAGAGCAAATGAATGATCCGTTATTGCCAAAAAACGATAAGCTTTTGAGAGGTATTAGGTTAAGTAATGCCGAGAAAGATGCCGTAATTGCATTTTTACATTCATTATCCTCTGCTCCTGTTCTTATCCGTGTAGAGGAATTGCCAAAATAATTTTCACAACCTGTGTTGTAAATGCAGTCGTTTTGTTACATTTAAGCTTTGGTTTGATAACCTCTTAAATAAACCATCCTAATAACTCTAATCAAGTGATGAAGAAACGAATTTTAGTTGTAGAAAATAACAAAGATATTCTTGACTTAATTTCTATCGTGCTAGAAGATGCAGGTTACGAGTATGAACTTTTTACCAATGAAAAGAACATATTCGAACACATTATACAGTTTGAACCAGACGCAATATTATTAGATATTGTACAACCAACTTTAGAAGGTACTGAGCTTTGTAGACAAATTAAAGCTGCTGAAGGCACAACGCATATCCCAGTTATCGTGTTATCTACACACCCAAAAATAGAAAAAGTAAAAGAAGTTTGCGCCGACGAGGTTATAGCAAAGCCATTCGATATTGATTTTTTATTGGAAACCTTGGATGATCAAATCGCCTAAATTTTCCAAGTATACTAACTGTTTTTTTAAAATCGCATAGCTTATAAGAATACCGCGAACAATACATCGATTTGTATGTTAGAACATTTAACATAATAAAAATGTAATGATTGCATACGTGCTGCCCTTTCTTATAAACAAAAAAAGAACTGAAAATCCTACTTTAGTTTATCAGCCAGAAAACTTTTTAGTAGATGGATTAAAAAGAGGTGACAAAGCCGCAATTGATAAACTTTATAAAATGTACGCAGGTTCTTTAATGGGCATAATTAGCAGAATTGTAAAGTTTGATGAGGTTGCTGAAGACGTTTTACAAGATACATTTGTTAAAATATGGAAGTCGATTGCTCAATACGACAGCAGTAAAGGCAGATTATTTACTTGGATGGCAAATTTGGCGAAAAATGCAGCAATAGATCAAGTTAGAAGCAAAAATTACGTTAACTCTGGGAAAACTGATGACTTGGGAGATACAAAAGTTGATTTAATAGATCGCAGAAACAATGTTTCATTTAATGCAGAAACTATTGGAGTTAGACAATTGATGCAACACCTTAAACCTGATCAGAAGAACATCTTGGATTTGGTTTATTTTGAAGGTTATACGCAGATGGAAGTTGCCGAATATCTTAACATCCCGTTAGGAACCGTTAAAACGAAAATTAGGCTTTCCATACTTACGCTCAGAAAATATTTTAACGAAACAAACAATTTTGGCAGCACATTTATTAGTTAAATTTTTGGGCCGTCGTTTTTATTAATACTAGTTTCTTTTTCATTTAACTCTTGCTCCAAATCTTTCTGATCTTTTTTATTCCTCTTTATCACAAAATAAACAAAGGCTAAAATGGCTACAATTAATATTGCTATTACAACTATATTCACTTTCATTCTTTACAGGTTTAATTAATACTATCTATTAAATAAAAATAAAAGTTTATTGTTTGTATAATGTTAACAATAGATTAATTGTTATCAAACTGCGGAAACAAAGAATGCTGGTAGCCTTCAAATTTATCTCGCATTCTGTTCTCTCCGAAATTGGAGAATCCTACGCCAAGTAAACGTATTTTTTTACCACCTAAATCTGCATTTGCTAAAAGCGATTTGCTTACCGACAGCGTTTGTTCTATATCCATTATCGGCGTAGCAAAAGATATGCTTCTGGTAATCTGTTTAAAGTCTTCGAACTTAATTTTTAAAGTCAATGTGCGACCAAAAACCTTATAATTTTGCAATCGTCTAAAGGCAGTTTTAGAAATTTGCTCCAGCCAGTCGTCAAGTTCTTCGCCCCTTTCTAAATCGTAAGAAAAAGTATCTTCTGCACTAATCGATTTTATTTCATGATGCGGCTGTACAGGTCTGTTGTCAATTCCACGAACAATATTGTAAAAGAATTTACCGCTTTTTCCAAAAAGTTGCATCAGCCTCTGTTCGCTAAGCTGTTTCAAATCCTTGCCTGTATGCAAGCCTTGCCGTTTCATTTTTTCGGCCGTTACCTTCCCCACGCCAAAGAATTTTTCAACGGCAAGCTTCTCCATAAATCTTTCAAGTTTAGATGGACCAATGAAAGTCAATCCATCAGGTTTGTTCATGTCTGATGCTATTTTAGCGGTAAATTTATTAATAGAAACCCCCGCCGATGCGCTTAGATTAAGCTCATCTTTAATTGCTTGTTTAATTTGCTCGGCAATGGTTATGGCAGAGCCGATGCCCAATTTGTCATCGCTCACATCTAAAAAAGCTTCGTCTAAAGAAAGTGGTTCAATCAAATCGGTGTAACGACTAAAAATTTCTCTAATCTTTCTAGAAACGTCTTTATATGCATCAAATCTGGGTCTTACAAAAATTACATACGGACAAAGTTGTTGCGCTTTTTTACTGGGCATTGCAGATTTTATCCCGAATTTTCTAGCTTCGTAACTGGCTGTTGCTACTACGCCTCCACGGCCTTCGGGCGAACCGCCAACTACAATCGGCTTACCTCTATATTCAGGAAAATCTCTTTGCTCTACCGACGCATAAAATGCATCCATATCAATATGGATAATTTTACGATGCTGAATTTTGTCGATACTCATTAAAAATGTGCTTGCGTAAAGCTACAAATTTTAGCATTATTTTTTAGGAGCTCTACCTAAATTTACAACGGCACCAACACTAAAAACAGAATTTCCTGCGTTTAAAAACTTTCTGCTTTTTAATCCAATGTTACTGCCACTGGTATATTGCAACTGAACTTGTTCGCTTAAAATCATTCGGGTAAAAAATACAGGTTCAAGAAAAATATTGTCTTCGTTGGGTTGTAAAATATTGTTTTTATAAAAGTCGTTTGTTTTAACAAAGCTCATTCTCAAGGCTGTACCATAGTTTAAGCCAAAATTTACACCAAACAGTCTTAAATTGTTTTTCTTTTTGGAGCTATAATTAACTTGAATAAACTTTTTACTGTAGTTAGCTTCCTGAAAATCAGTACTAACCAGCACATCATTATCAAAATCTCTAAATACACGTTCGCTTTTACCACTACCCAAACCTGCATAAACCTCCAAGATCCTGTTGTTGTCTGGCCCAAAGGTGTTAAAGTAGCCACCGCCAAATTCAATCATTTTATGTTTAATGTCTTTTTTATCGCGTTCGTTATTCATAAACGCTCCATTAGCTAAAACAGCAACGTGATTAGTTACCGCATACGCAGAATTGAAATTGAAATTTCCTTTTAAAGATATGTGTGCACCTGCAGCAACCTCGCCCTGCGTAGTTAACATTGGTGTATTTGGTACGCTTGGCATGTAAATAGAAGAACAACTTGCTAAGAAAACAGAGAGCATCAAAAGCGCAGACAGATTTTTTTTCATATTTATTTTTAAACTCAATATTTACGCCAATTATTGTGTTCTGGTTCAAAAACTAACAAACCAAAAAATAAAACAATTAACTGAACTTTAAAAGTTCCAATGCATGCTTAAACTCAGGTTGCACACTTGCCTCAAAAACAATCCTTTCGCCAGTTACTGGATGGCTAAATGCTAGCTCAGAAGCGTGTAAAAGCATCGTTGTCATTTCAAATTCTTCTTTAAAAAACCTGTTTTGCTTATTGCAACCGTGCTTTCTATCGCCAATAATTGGGTAGAAAATGTGTGCGAAATGCCTGCGTAACTGATGCATACGGCCAGTTGTAGGCGTTGCTTCTACCAACGAATATCTCGATGTTTCATGTTTACCAAAGGCAACATCAATTTCACTACGTTGCAGGGTTTTAAAAGCTGTAAAAGCATCTTGCATATTGCCATTTTCTTTTGCTAAGGGATAATCAATTTCCCCCTCATCTGGCGCATAACCTCGCAAAACAGCCAGATATTTCTTATCAACTAAACCTTCCTGAAATTGTTTGTGCATAGCAACCTCTATCTCTTTCTCAAATGCAAAAAGCAATAATCCGCCGGTTTTACGGTCTAGTCTATGCACGGGACTAACATGTCGCTCAATCTGATCTCGTAGCATCTGAAGCGCAAATTCTTTCGCATCATTTGCAATTTTAGATCTATGAACCAACAAACCATGTGGTTTATTAATCGCAATCAAATGTTCGTCCTGGTAAACAATTTCTAACATTTGGCGAAGATAAGGATTTTCGGGTTTGAAAAATCTCACATTAAATGCTAACTAATTTGGGCGTGTATATTGTGATTAGATTAATCGTTGGCGAGGACGCCAACGCCGGAGTGATGCTGGAACGTTCATTCGTAGGCGTCCCCGCCAACGTTCTAAATAATTCTTAATTAACGAAGGAGTATTGACGAGGACGCCAACGCTGGAAGGCTCATTCGTTGGCGTCCCCGCCAACGTTCTAAATAATTCTCAAATAATCAAAATTTGGGCGTGCCCCAAGGGTCGGGCTATTTGCTACAATCTTTTATTTTCGGGTTAGCGAAAAATTCAAGCAACAGTAGAAAGAAAATAAAAGGATTTTCGCGTCTATCCCTCACGCTCGCATAATTCAAAGTCGCTACAAAATTTAACCTGAACAAAAAGACAAAAAATTGAATTCCATTTGTAGGTTTTTTGCTAATTTCGACCCATGAATAAAGAAACAGTTGTTAGTGGTATCCGTTCTACTGGCAGATTACATATAGGAAATTATTATGGTGCAGTAAAAAACTTCGTGCAAATGCAACACGATTATAATTGCTATTTTTTTATTGCCGATTTACACTCGTTAACTACTCATCCAACACCGGCAGATTTACATGGCAATGTAAAACATGTTTTGGTCGAATATCTTGCTTGTGGTATCGATCCAGAAGAATCTACCATTTATATACAGTCTGATGTTCCGGAAATTGCGGAGTTATATTTGTACTTAAACATGAACGCCTACATGGGCGAGTTAGAACGTAGCGCATCGTTTAAAGATAAAGTTAGAGGTAATCCTGATAATGTAAATGCTGGTTTACTAACATATCCTGTTTTAATGGCTGCTGATATTTTAATCCATAAGGCAACGAAAGTTCCAGTTGGTAAAGATCAAGAGCAACATTTAGAAATGGCTCGTACGTTTGGTAATCGCTTCAATCGTTTGTACAACAACGAATATTTCCCTGAGCCTTACGCATTTAGTTATGGTAAAAACTTGGTTAAAGTGCCAGGTTTAGACGGGAAAGGCAAAATGGGTAAATCAGAAGGCGAAGGCAATGCGGTTTATTTATCAGATACACCAGAAATTATCCGTAAAAAAGTAAGCAGAGCAGTTACAGATAGCGGTCCTACAGCAGAATTTCAAGAAAAACCAGAAGCAATTCAAAATTTGTTCGATTTAATGAAAATTGTTTCTTCTGAAGATACATTGACACATTTCGACGAGCAATACAATAAAATGGCTATTCGTTACGGAGATTTCAAAAAACAATTAGCGGAAGATATGATTCTAACTACTGCTCCTGTTCGCGAACGTATCAACGAAATTGCTGCAGATACTTCTTATCTACGTCAGGTTGCAAAACATGGTGCTTTAAAAGCAAGAGAAAGTGCGCAAAAAACAATTAGAGAAGTAAGGGAATTAATAGGTTTTAAAAGTTTTTAATTTATATTGCGTTAACGGTTAGCAACTGTAGTTATAATACAGCTTAACCCTTTGCCCAAACGCAAAACTCATAAAATATGCACATAGCAATTGTTGGAAATATAGGCGCTGGTAAAACTACTCTAACCAGTTTATTAGCAAAAAATTACGGTTGGGAAGCTTTATATGAGGCTGTAGATAATAACCCATATTTAGAAGATTTTTATAGCGATATGAAACGCTGGAGCTTTAATCTTCAAATTTACTTTTTAAATAGTCGTTTTCAGCAGTTAACAGAAATTGAAAATAACGCTCGTAACGTAATTCAGGATAGAACCATTTATGAAGATGCCTACATTTTTGCTGAAAATCTTCACGACATGGGCTTAATGACCACTAGAGACCATGATAATTATAGAGCTATTTTTGGAAACATTACTTCCTTTATAAAACCACCAGATTTATTGGTCTATTTACGTGCATCTGTACCTACATTGGTTAATAATATACAGCGTAGAGGTCGCGAGTACGAAGCAAGCATAAGAATAGATTATCTATCTAAGTTAAACGAAAAATACGAAGCTTGGATTAAAGGTTACGATTTAGGAAAGTTATTAATTTTAGATAAGGACAAGTTGGATTTTACTAATAATCCGGAAGATTTAGGAGCCGTAATTCAATCTATTGAAGCGGAAATAAACGGTTTGTTCTAGCTAGCAACTTGTTTGTTCTTCGCTTTGCGATAAGAATACAAGCAATTTTATATAAGAATAATATCTCGTTTTTATGAAGTATATCCTACCCCTATTTTTATTGGTAAGTATAATATTTACAGCATGTAACAGCGAAAAAATTCCAAAAGACAAATTGGAGAAAACCAAATTATTTGCTTTTTCTGATTCGGTTGCATTAGATACCTTTAAAGTTGCTTTATTAGGAGAAAATAGCGATGATATGAAATTCGTATTTACCATTAAAAGCCATAACGGTAAAGAAATTTATAAGGAAGAAATAAATACCCAAGTTCTTTTAAAAAGCTACCTAGCTAGCGAAGATTTGAAGAAGGAAAGCGAGAAAATGAAATTTCTTACCAATGAAGTTTCGTATTTTTTAGACGATGAACAATTCTTAGAACCTGCAGTTACAGAAACCGAGGAGCCCAGTAAGAACAATCCTGATTTAGCATTCTATAACGAATTAAAAGAAAGTCAGTTAAATGGTTTTGGATATAGGCTTGGTAAAAATACAAAGATGTATATCGCCTATTCTATAACCGAGCAAAAAGTTAAGGTTTACTATAAGTGCTGTTAACTTTTAGTAGCACCATTTAATAAAAAATCAAAAAGATTTACCTCAGATTTTAGGTTCAGTTTTTTCCTTAAACGATATCTACTCACTTCAACCGCCCTAGGTGTAATGTTTAACAATTGCGCCATTTCTTTCGAAGATAAATTCAATTTTAGATAAGCACATAATTTTAAATCGCTCGGGCTAAGATTTGGAAATTTATCTTTTAAATTTTTGAGAAAGTTAGCGTGTACATGATCAAAATGTATCGCAAACTGATTCCAATCATTATCCAATTTCTTCGCATCGTTTAAAAGCCTAATTACTTTCTTTAAATCATTTGCAGTATCTACACTAGTAGTTTGTTGTACTAATGGCAAGAGCTCGTCTCCTATTTTAGAAAGTAACTTACCTCTTTGTACCAGGTGCATAGTTGCAGTTGCAAGCTCTTTATTTTTAAACTCAACATCAGCCTCCAACTGCTTTTTTTGAAGTTTAGTAATTTGCTGTTCGTTTCTTTCTATTTCATCCTGATGTTTTTGCCTTAGCTTTTCTTGCTGCTTTTTATGCGCTCTTTCCTGAAATTTAATGAGTTGATAAAAAGCTACTCCAAATAGCATAAAATAAATAACGTAAGCTAAGGTACTCCTATACCACGCCGGCAAAATTTTAAATTCATACTTTACCGGAGCAGATTCATTTCCTAAATTATTACGCGTTTTAACCAAAAAAGTGTAATCGCCATGTGGCAAATTGGTATAGTCTTTTTCACTTTTATTGCTCCATGCCGACCAGTGCTGATCAAATCCCTTTAGCTGGTAGCTGTACTCTATATTCTCTTTCTGTTCAAACAAAGTTGATGCATACTCAAAATGCAAAGAGTTGTAGCGAAAATCTAATTTCTGTTTGATATTGTTCGTCTTCGAAAAATATCCACCGAATATAATACTATCGGTATTATCGCCCACTCTAATTTCGCCAAGCAAAGCATTAGGTTTATAAAGGTTAGCAGCATATTTTTTATAATCTATGTGAATTAATCCTTTGTTGGCAGCAATAAATATATTGCGTTCGTTGTACGGATATATATTTTCAAACCCTGCTACAATTTTTGTAGTTAGTTCTGGCATTTCTACGATCGTAAAATTTTTGCCTCCACTTTTTTTTCTAAAATCTACAACACCTACCCGCTTTTGGTTTACAAACCAAATATTTCCATCGTTATCTTCTTTTAGTAATTGTATAGAGAGCTTTTTAAAAATCGGACTAAAAAACAAGCTAGGAAAAAATTTCTTCTTTTTATCGTCGTACTCATAAATTCCGTGGAAAGTTGCCACAACCACCTTGTTTTTAACTTTAAAAACATAATTGTACAAAGTCAGTGGCAAACCGTCGTCTTTAGTTAAAAGTGTCGTTTTTATAATTCGTTGTTTTGATTGATCTAAGTCTAACTTGTAAATACCACGATAAGGATGCGATGCCCAAACACAGTTGCGTGTTGGATCTACTACTACAAACCTTAACGGTTCGTTTAGAGCAGATAAAGTACCCATTACCTTAAACTGGTTGGTATTATTTTCGATAAGTTGTAAACCGGTATATGTGCCTGCGACTATGCTTTTATGTGATAGAGGTTGGTAAAGCCATGTGCCTAAGCCATCGTAAAGTTGTGTCGCGTTGTAACTCTTTACCAGCGAACCTCCGTCCTCAGTAGCTAAAAGTAGTTGTTTGTTTATTTCTGCCAATCCCCAGGTTTGCCCTTTCGTATTCGAAACCTCTTTGAATATCGCTTGCGAGTTGCTGATATCTGCCTGATTAACATTTATATCGGCGGCCAAAAGTCCATTAGAAGTTCCGATATAAAGTTTATCGTCAAATATTCTGCTGGCATAACTGGAAACTTGCTTGTTCTTATCCGGATAGATATGTTTTATTGCACTGTTAAAAGCAATAAATGCAATTCCATCATCCAACGCTACCCATAAGTTCTGATGTTGATCTACCAAAACACTTCTAATATTTGCATTATTTAATCCCTCCGTATATGAAAATTGTCTTTTTATATTTCCCTTTTTATCTATAATTAAAAGCGCAGCGGATGTTGTACCAATTGCATAAAGGTCTTTGTTTATTTGAATTGCCCCATTAATCCTGTCGTTTATAAAAATTTTATCGTTAACGGTTTTTTTATCGATTAGCTTTTCTCCAGCTAAAAGAAATACTCCGCTTTTTAATGTTGTAATTAATAATGTGTCTTGGCTGTATGGTAAAACCGATGTAATGGTAGCATTTTGTATTCTTTTATCATTGCAGATGGAAATCCACTGATTGTCTTTAAATATTTTCAGCCCAACTTTATTTTCGTGGGCCAGTATTTGATTATTAACCAAACCGAGAAAAACCCAAGCATCCCTTGTTACAAAAACATCAATTTTATTGTTTTTAAGTCTGAAAATCTTATTTACGGTTCTAAAGAACACTTCATCTTTATTAATCTTTATATCCCAAATATCAGCAAATTGCCTTTCCCCTTCGGGAACGAGATGTTTAAGAGAATGGTAGACTAAAACACCATTTTTATTGGGTGCAAAAAAACCAATCTCATCTTGTCCTCCGATATATATTTTGCCCGATTTTTCGATATTAACAGACCTAACATTGGTTTTATTTGGTGTTACATGTAATTTCCAGTAAGCACCATTAAAGGTTAGCATACCTTCATTATTGGCGAAATATAGAACGCCGTTCGCATCTTGTGCAATGCCCCAGTTTTGTGTACCTGCTTTGTAATCGATACTCGTGTAGCTACTCACTTGTGGCAAACCAATCGGGTCTTGCGCAAAAAGAAATAAAGGAAATATCACCCATAAAAAAAGCGTATTTGTAGCTTTCATATCGTTCAGTATAGCTCAGTAAATATTTGGTTTTTCGATTACAAGAATAATCTATTATGAAGATAATAAAATTATGCATGTTGTATGCAAACATTGCGTAAACAAGTTAATTATAAAGAAAAAAGGGTGCTTTGTATGGGTATTGTAGTAGGTTGTTTTTAGGTAAAGGTTAAATAGCTAATTATATTTGTTTTAACATGTTCGCCGAAATTACGGCTGTTTATCAGCTCTACTTCTGCTTACATAACTAACCAATATATAAACTTAAAACAATTGTTATGAAAGGAAGATTTACGTTCATTCTTTTGCTGTTTTCCGTTATTTTTTCTTTGCGTGTGAGCGCCCAGGAAATTGAGGCGACAGGAAAAGTAACTTCTAACGACGGCTTGCCAATTCCTGGTGTATCCGTATTAATTAAAGACACCAAACAAGGCACGGCCACAGACCAAAACGGGAACTTCCGGATTAAAATCCCAAAACCCGGAACGCAATTGGTTTTCACCTTAATTGGTATGTCTTCTCAAACTATTACCGTTAACAACGGGCAAGCAATTACTGTGGTACTATTAGACTCGCAAAACGATTTGGATCAAGTTGTTGTTGTGGGCTACGGTACGCAAAAGAAAAGCGTTGTTACCGGTGCAATTTCTCAGGTTAAGGCTTCTGATTTAGAAAATATGCCTGTTACACGTATTGAGCAATCGTTACAAGGTAGAACATCTGGTTTAACCATTACTACAAGTTCTGGCCAGCCAGGAGATGGCGCTACCTTGCGTATTCGCGGTACAACTTCAATTAACAACAGCGAAGCCTTATATATTGTAGATGGTGTTCAAGTTGGCGGCGGTATAGATTACCTAAACCAAGCAGACATCGAATCTATTGAGGTTTTAAAGGATGCGGCTTCTGCAGCAATCTATGGTGCAAGAGCAGCAAATGGTGTTATCATTGTAACTACTAAAAAAGGTACTAGAACTGGTAAAATGAGTGTAAACTACAACACTTATTTAGGTACGCAAGAACCTGCAAGAAAGCTAGATTTATTGAATGCAACGCAATTTGCCACTATTTATAACGAGGCTGAATATGCGAAAACACCTACCTTAACTACGCCACGCTTTCCAAACCCTTCTCAATACGGCGAAGGTACAGATTGGCAAGCAACTGTTTTTAATAACAGCGCTAAAATTCAAAATCATGAGCTGAGCATTGCTGGTGGCAACGAAGTTTCTACTTACTATAGTTCTTTCGGCTATTTCGATCAAGATGGTATCGTGGCAACAAGCAACTCTAAATACAAAAGGTTTACTGCTCGTTTTAACTCCGAACACAAAATTACAAAAGCTATTAAATTCGGTCAAACCATCGGTTATACCAGAACAAATTCTGTAGGTGTTGGTACCAATACAGAATATGGCTCGCCTCTTGGTAGAGCAATTAATATGGATCCGATTACACCGCTTATTGAGACCGATCCAGCTAAGTTTAATTTGCCACCTTACAGTAATCAGCCAGTGGTAAGAAATGCACAAGGTTTACCTTACGGTATTTCTACAATCGCTCAATCAGAAATATTAAATCCTGTTGCAGCTTTAGCCGTTGCGCAAGGCAAAAGTTGGTCTGATAAAATTGTCGGAAACGTTTATGTTGAAGCAGAAATACTTAAAGGTTTAAAATTCAGATCGCAAGGCGGTGTAGATTTAGCTTTTTGGGGTGGAGAAAGCTTTACGCCGGTACATTATTTAAGCTCAACATTTAATGCGCTGGTAAACTCTTATAACAGAAATGCAAATAGAGGTTTATTTTGGTCGTTAGAAAATACGGTTAGCTATAACAAATCAATATCGAACCATAATTTTACCGCTTTATTAGGATACTCTGCACAAAAAAACAAAGGAGAATCTCAGAACGGCCAGTTGCAGGGCATACCTGTAGAAAATCTAAGAGATGCTTCTTTAAGGTTTTCAGTGCCTAAAGAAAATCGTGATTTTGGCGGAGGCGAATATCTAAATACATTAAATTCATCGTTTGCAAGATTAACGTATGATTACGACGAGAAATATCTATTTACTGGTATTATTCGTAGAGATGGTTCTTCTCGTTTCGGTTCAAACAATAAATTTGGTTACTTCCCATCTGCCTCTGCTGGTTGGGTTGTTACTAAAGAAGATTTCTTTCCACAAAACAAATACTTAACCTTCTTAAAAATTAGGGGTTCTTACGGTGTTACGGGTAACGATAATATTGGCGATTTTAGATATATCTCTACTGTAAGTGGCGGCCGTAATTATACCTTAGGAACTGCTGCCGGTTTAAATATTGGTGTAAGTCCAGACGCCTTATCTAATCCAGATTTAAGATGGGAAGAAACATCTTCAACAGATATTGGTTTAGATGCAACTTTGTTCGGAAATTTAAGTTTAACTGCTAACTGGTACAAGAAAAAAACTAGCGGTATGTTATTGCAAATTGCTGTACCAGGCTACGTAGGTAATAATGGTCCTATCGGGAACATTGCAGATTTAGAAAACTCTGGTTTCGAATTAGAACTTGGTTACGGAAAAACAATTGGCGAGTTTTCTTTTAAAGTTGCTGCTAACGGTTCGTTCGTTAAGAACAAAATTGTTTATTTAGGTGATGACAAAGAATTTCTTGACGGACAGCGAGTTGGTCCTCCGGGATTAGAAGTAACCCGTACCAAAGTTGGTTATGCCATTGGCTCTTTTTATGGCTACAGAAGTGATGGTTTATTCCAAAATCAATCAGAAATAAATGGCTATGTTAACGAAGCTGGTACTCCAATTCAGCCAAATGCTAAACCAGGTGATATTAGATTTAGAGATTTAAATGGCAATGGTTTAATCGATCCTAACGATAGAGAAATTATAGGCGATCCAACTCCTGACTTCACCTATGGTTTAACTTTTAATGCCGCTTATAAAGGTTTTGATATGGTAGTTTTAGGACAAGGTGTTACCGGAAACCAGATTTTTAATGCCACCAGAAGATTTGATTTGAGCACTGCAAATTACCAAACTTCAATTTTAGGTAGGTGGACTGGCGAAGGAACGAGTAACAGAATTCCGAGATTAACTTTAGAAGATACGAACGAAAATTATAACAGGGTTTCGAGTTTGTTTATCGAAGATGGGTCTTATTTCAGAATTAAGACTTTGCAAGTTGGCTACACCCTACCAAACAGGCTAACCCAAAAAGCTGGAATTAGCAAAATTAGGTTCTATTTAATGGCTAACAACTTATTAACGCTAACAAAATACACAGGTTTCGATCCAGAAATTGGAGGTGGAAGCATTGGTATAGATCGTGGGTTTTATCCTCAAGCAAGAACATATTTTGCTGGTATAAATGTTGGTTTCTAATTACATATAATGATGAAAATGAAATATATAAAAAGCACTGTCGCAATAGTTGTGATAATGCAGATTTTTGTATCGTGTAAAAAAGATTTTCTAGAGTTGCAGCCTAGAGGCACAACTTTAGAAGACAATTTCTATAAAAACGAAAAGGAATTTATGCAGGGCGTAATTGCTGTGTATGATGTTATGCAATGGGGCAATACTGGTGGATACACCATGAAACAACCTTTGCTTAGCGCAGCTTCCGATGATTGTTGGGCAGGGGGAAGTAATGCATCAGATCAGCCAAGTTGGGTTGCATATGATAATTTTAATATGAATTCGTTTGTTGGTCCACAAGGTGGATTATGGAGCAAAAATTACAGTGGAATCAATCGTGCTAACTTAATTTTAAGCAAAATCGATCAATCAACCGTATTAACTCCGGCTTTTAAAACCAGAATTGTGGCAGAAGTAAAGTTTCTAAGAGCTTACTTTTATTTTGATTTAGTTAGATGGTTTGGAAACGTGCCTCTAATTGTAGATGTATTGCCTACAGATCAATTATATAAGCAAACGCAATCTACTCCGGCATTGGTTTATGCGCAAATAGAGAAAGATCTTCGTGAAGCGGTTGCTGGTTTGCCCGCAACAATTTCGTCTGCAGAAAAAGGTAGAATATCTGCAGGTGCAGCAAAAGCGCAATTGGGTAAAGTGCTTTTATATCAAAACGACAATGCAAAACTTGCAGAAGCTGCAACTTTATTCGAAGACATTAACAAAGACGGCAACATTTATGGCTATAAATTAATGCCAGTTTATGCTGATATTTTTAACCCAGCTAATAAGTTTAATACAGAATCGATATTAGAAATTCCCCACTCTAACAACGCTGCATGGGGAGATTGGGGATGGATCAACGGTGGTGAAGGTAATGTTGCACCGCAATTTATTGGTATGGACAGTTATGTTGGCGATACCTATTCTAGTGGCTGGGGATTTTGTCCGGTAACCTTAGATTTGGTAAATGCGTTAAAAACAGATCCTCGTTTTAGCGCAACAATTATTGACGGCGCTGCGCTTAAAACAGCAGGCGCAACTTACAACCAACGTTATCAAAACACCGATTATTTTATTAAAAAATATGCGCCTTTAAAGGCTTATCGTTCTACAGTAGGAACGGCAGAGCTTAACTGGCAAATAAATGAGATAGAAATAAGATTAGCAGATACTTACCTAATGCAGGCAGAAGCTTTAGTTAAATCGGGTTCAAATCCTACAAGAGCGCAAGCACTGTTAGATGCCGTTAGAGGAAGAGTTGGTTTAACAGCAGTCCCTGCTACTTTAGACAACATCTATAACGAACGTAGATTGGAACTTGCTACCGAAGGCCATAGATTTTTCGATTTAGTGCGTACAGGTAGAGCAGTTACAGTTTTGGGTCCGTTGGGCTATAAGGCTGGAAAAAGCGAATACCTTCCTATTCCGCAAGCAGAAATAGACGTTACCAAAGGAATTATTAAACAAAACCCTGGTTATAACTAATTTTTAAAGCAATGAAAATTTTAAATAAAAACATTAGCGTATCAATCGGTATTTTGCTGGTATTGGTAACATCAATATTTTCTTCTTGTAAAAAAGACGAAACAACTGGAGAACTGGGAGTTATGCCGAATGCTGCAGACGTACAGTTTAGCGCCACACCTACAAGCGCAAATCCAAATATACTAGATTTTAAGTCTCAATATAAAGGTATAACCGCACATTGGGATTTCGGAAATGGCGCAACAGCAACAGGCTTAGAAGCTAAAGGCTCCTATCCTTTTGCCGGAACTTATACGGTTACATTAACCTTAATCGCCGCCGGAAGCGATCCAGTTAAAACTACAAAGACGGTAACCATCGCTACAACAAATGCTTCTATGCTAAGCGATGAGGCATACACCTTGCTTTCGGGCGGACTAAGCAATCCTGCAGGGAAAACTTGGGTTATCGATAAAACACAGCCGGGTCATTTGGGTGTCGGACCAATTACCGGAACAACGCCAGAATGGTACCAAGCTGGACCGAACGAAAAAGCTACAAATGGTTTCTACGACGATGAAATGACCTTCACCATGACGGCAGCTGCACTAAATTACAAGTACGTAAACAACGGAACTACCTTTGCAAACGCGTCAAACGCTCCTGGAATCGGTGGACCAGCCGGTTCAAGCGATCCGACAGTTAATTATACACCACCAGCAACCATGAGCTGGAACATAATAGTAGACGGAAGTAAAAAGACTATCGCAATTGGCGGAAACGGATTTATTGCTTATTACCTTGGCGTATCTCAATATCAAATTCTTTCAATTACTGCTGATGAAATGTGGTTAAGATGTTTAGATAAAGCAAATTCTGGAAATGCTTGGTATTTAAAGCTAATTAGAAAAGGATTTGAAAGGCCAATAGTTCCTCCTGTATTAAAACCTATCCAAGCTGCTAACTTAACAGATGATTTTCAAAACGCATCATCATTTACTTGGACTAGCGAAAACGTAACACACGTTAGGTCTTACGATAATCCTTCAAAATTCCCTATTAACACCTCAGCTAAAGTGGGTTATTACGAAAAATTATCTGGCGAAGTTGGTCAGTATGGAAACCTGAACGTTACCATGCCTTACCGTTTTGATTTATCAACAAAAAACAAAATCAAATTGAAAGTTTATTTTCCAGGAGAAAATGATTTTACAAAAGTAAAACCGACTGTAGCAGTAAAACTGCAAAACTCATTACTTGGCGGTAATGCTTGGCAAACACAATTAGAAGTTGTGAAAACGCTAACCTCAGCACAATACAACAAATGGATTGAGCTAGAATTCGATTTCAGTCCAAATGCTTCACAAGTACTTTATGATAAAATTGTAGTTCAGTTGGGTGGCGAAGGCCATCAGAATCCAGGAATCTTCTATTTAGATGATTTCGAATTTAAATAGCAATTAATTAACCGCCCAGTTGTAATTGGGCGGTTTTTAAAATCCTTAATTATGTTTTTAAAGAAAGTAAAAAAACGATATTTCTTAATTGCGCTCTCTACTGCTTCTATCCTATCATGCCAATCTTGTTCTTCTGGTAAGGATGTTGAAGAAGCCTTTATTATTCCGCCTGCACCTGTTGTAATTGTAGACAAACAATGGGCTTTTGATGCAAATCCGACATGGGCTGATGAATTTGACTACACAGGTTTGCCTTCTTCCACAAAGTGGGATTACGATTTAGGTGGATCTGGATGGGGGAACAACGAAAAGCAACTTTACACCAATGCGCTTTCTAATGTAAGCGTAGATAACGGCATGTTGTCAATCACTGCTAAGAAGGAAAACATGAACGGAATGAGTTATACAAGTACTCGTTTGGTAACTAGAAATAAGTTGGACGTAACCTACGGCAGAATCGAAGTAAAGGCTAAACTGCCCACTGGAAAAGGCACTTGGCCAGCCATTTGGATGTTACCGACGGATCGTTCGTATGGTGATTGGCCAAAGTCTGGCGAAATTGATATCATGGAACATGTTGGCTACGATCAGAACAGAGTTCATTTTAGTACGCATACCGAAGCTTATTATTTTAAAATAAACACAGCAAAAACCAGTAGTAAAATAATTGCCGATGCAAGCACATCATTTCATACTTACCGTGTAGATTGGACCCCGTATGCAATTCGTGGTTATTTTGATAATATCCAGGTTTTCGAGTTTGTTAATGAAGGTACAGGTTACAAAGTATGGCCATTCGATAAAAGGTTTCATATTTTATTAAACGTTGCGGTTGGTGGCGATTGGGGTGGTGCTCAAGGAATAGACGATAGCATTTTTCCTCAAAAAATGGAAATTGATTACGTAAGGTACTTCAAAATGATAGACAAATAGAATACGCTCATCTCTAGTAAATGCCCAGCGAAAGTTGGGCATTTTTTTTTACATTTTAAGCCCATCTAAATCAAGCGTATAATACCTTTGGATAAAATTATCAAAACTATAAATTAAAAACCCAGATATTTTCCTACCTTTGTATCCCGTACAAAAACAATTAAAAAGGCGTTAAAACCTGTTTAATTTCATAAACTCACAACATGACTAAGTATATTTTTGTTACGGGCGGTGTTACTTCCTCTTTAGGTAAGGGCATCATCTCCGCTTCATTGGCCAAACTTTTACAAGCTAGAGGTTACCGTGTAACCATCCAAAAATTCGACCCGTATATCAACATCGATCCGGGAACATTGAACCCTTACGAACATGGCGAATGCTTTGTTACAGAAGATGGTGCAGAAACAGATTTAGATTTAGGTCACTACGAACGTTTCCTAAACACTCCTACTTCTCAGGCTAATAATATTACAACTGGTCGCATTTACCAGAACGTAATTAACAAAGAAAGACAAGGCGATTACTTAGGTAAAACAGTACAAGTTGTTCCGCACATTACCGACGAAATTAAACGCAACATGCGTATTTTGGGCGAAAGTGGCAATTTTGATATCGTAATTACAGAAATTGGTGGTACAGTTGGCGATATCGAATCTCTACCATTTGTAGAAGCAGTTCGTCAGTTTAAATGGGAAGAAGGCGCAAACAACGCTATCGTTATCCACTTAACGCTAGTACCTTATTTGGCAGCCGCAGGCGAGTTAAAAACAAAACCTACACAACACTCAGTAAAAGCCTTATTAGAGTACGGCATCCAGCCGGATATTTTGGTTTGTCGTACAGAACACCACATTAGTCCAGAAATCAGAAAAAAAATCGCGTTGTTTTGTAACGTTAACATCAATGCAGTTGTCGAATCGATAGATGCATCGTCTATTTATAGCGTGCCTCTGCTAATGATGAAAGAGCAGTTAGACAAAACCGTTTTAAGCAAATTAAAACTACCTAGTAAAAACGAACCAGACATGGAAAGCTGGAAAGATTTCTTGGGACGTTTAAAAAACCCAACTGCTGATATTAAAATTGGCTTAGTTGGTAAATATGTAGAACTGCCAGACGCTTACAAATCAATCACCGAGTCTTTTATACATGCTGGTGCTAAAAACGAATGTAAAGTTCGTGTAGAGTATATCCCTTCCGAAAGCATTTACGCCGATAACGTAAAAGAGAAATTAGGTCATTTACATGGGGTTTTAGTTGCACCGGGTTTTGGCAGCAGAGGTATTGAAGGTAAAATCGAAGCAATTAAATTTGTTAGAGAAAACCAAATTCCATTCTTCGGTATCTGTTTAGGTATGCAGTGCGCTGTTATTGAATACGGAAGAAACGTTTTAGGATTGAAAAACGCTAATACAACCGAAATCGACGAAAATGCATCGCATCCGGTAATTAACATGATGGAAGAACAGAAAAACGTAACTGCAAAAGGCGGTACCATGCGTTTAGGAGCTTATCCTTGCGATATTAAAAAAGGTACAAAAGCTTTTAGCGCTTACGGCAAGCAACATATTACCGAAAGGCACAGACACCGTTACGAGTTTAACAATAAATATTTACAACAATATGAAGAAGCTGGAATGATCGCTTCTGGAATTAACCCTGAGAGCAATTTGGTTGAAATTGTGGAATTAAAAAACCATCCATTTTTCGTCGGTGGACAATTTCACCCAGAATTAAAATCAACAGTTGCTAATCCTCACCCACTTTTTGTTAAATTTGTCGCCGCTGCAATGGAGCATGCGAAAAAGAAAACAAACTAATACGCGTTTAATACTTTATAATGGATAGAAATACATTCACAGGTCTGTTCCTGATCATGGTTATTTTAGGAGGAGCTGTTTTTTTCATGAAGCCTAGCGAGGCAGATATGAAAAAAGAAAGAGAAAGAATAACAGCTGACTCTCTTAAAAAAATTGGAGCAAAACCTGCAACTCAAAACCCCGTTGCTCCCGCAACACCTACTAAACCAGATTCGGCAGTTTTAGCTGGTCCATTTGGTGCAAACTTAGCAGGTACTGCACAAACTTCGGTTTTAGAAAACGATAAATTAAAACTAACCCTAACAAATGTTGGCGGTAAAATTAAAAGTGTAGAAGTAAAAGGCTTAAAAACCTATTACGATAAACCAGTTGTGTTGTTTAACGGTAGCGATGATAAGTTCGGTTTAAACTTAAACATTAACGGTAAAATTGTAAATACTAACGATTTATACTTTACAGCAACACAAACTGCTACCAACATTACTATGCGTGCCAATTACAGCGCAGATAAATATGTTGATTTTATTTACGATTTGAAACCGAATAGTAATAATGTAGGATTTAACATTAGCTTAAACGGTTTAAACCAAGTTGTACAAGGAGATAGCGTTAACTTAAACTGGCAAACAACTTTGCTAGCGCAAGAAAAAGATGCAAAAAAAGAGCAAGAGCATTCATCGCCATACTATAAATATGTAGATGAAAACCCAGATCATTTAGGTATGGGTGCCGAAGAAAAGAAAGAGCTTAATGATGGCAAAATCGAATGGTTTGCTTTTAAACAACACTTTTTCTCGGCGGTACTACTTCCTCAAACTCCTTTTAACAAAGGTAACTTAGAAGTTAAAATTTCTACAGAACCCGGTAAAATAAAATGGTATAATGCTAACATGAAGTTGTCGTTTAACCAATTGGCTAATCAAAGTTATCCAATGACTTTTTATTTTGGCGACAATAAATTCTCTCACCTAAAAGATCAAGGTCACGAGATCGAGAAATTGGTTGATATGGGTTATTGGCCTTTAAAATACATCAACAGATGGATCGTATTACCCGTATTTAACTTCTTAGAAAGTTTCGGTTGGGGTTATGGCTTAATCATTTTGGTATTAACCATTTTGCTTAAGTTAGCAATGTCGCCTTTAACTTACAAATCGTACATTTCAATGGCTAAAATGAGAATTTTAAAGCCAGAGATGGATGAAATTAAAGCTAAAGTTGGCGAAGACAATGCAACATTATTACAGCAAGAATATTTAAAGCTTTATAAAAAAGTGGGTGTAAATCCGTTGGGAGGTTGTTTGCCAATGTTGCTACAGCTACCATTTGTAATGGCGTTCTTCTTCTTCTTCCCTAACCTTTTCGAGTTAAGGGGCGAGAGTTTTCTGTGGATGAACGACCTTTCTACTTATGATGATTTTATCAAATTTGGTTTCACCATTCCGTTTATCGGCGACCACTTGAGTTTAATGTGTATTTTAATGACAATATCTACGTTAATTTACACTTACTTTAACAACCAAATTTCTGGCGCAACCGGCCAAATGAAATATATCGGTTACATTATGCCAATCATTTTCTTAGGTGTGTTAAACAGTTATCCATCAGGCTTAAACTATTACTATTTCTTAGCTAACATGCTAACTTTCTTGCAACAGTACTTAATCAGAACAATGGTTAACGACGATAAAATACACGCTATTTTACAGGAAAACAAAGCAAAACCAGAGGGCGAAAAGAAAAAATCAAAGTTTCAAGCTCGTTTAGATGATTACATGAGAGCACAAGCGCAAGCTAAAAACCAAGAGAAAAAAGGAAAATAATTTAGCAGTTTTCAATTTTCGGTTTACTGTTATAGAAGCAGAATTGCAAATTGTCAACTGAAAAAAAAATAACCGCAGATGCGCAGATTTACGCTGAACGTCTGCGGTTTTTTTTGTATTATTTTTTTGCTTAAGATGTTTGAAAATGCAAGGAAGCATTGCTTGGCAATAGTAGCCCTGCCCTCGCTTCAATCTTTTACTCCACTCGCACGAAATCCTCATCGTAAAAGGATTTTCGCTAAGTCAGGTTTAGATTACAATGCAAAGCAATTCTTTGGTTGGTTTTTCTGCACCGGCTACCCATTAACTTGCTTCTTCTTAAATTAATTTGTCATTCCGGGCAACGAGGAATCTATCTAAAATCTACGAAACCAGATTCTTCGCTTCGTACTGAATGACAGAAAAAACTGAACGACAAATCAAAAAGCACTTTGTCATTCCCACACTGGAGGAATCTGCAAGTTCTATTGTAAAACCTACACACAGGCTCTTCGCTACATTGTGAATCAGAAAAAACCGATTAATAAAGAAGCTTCAACTCATTTAGGCGTATTGCAACTTTCAAAATCAGCAAATACATTGCATCATAAACGGGATTGAAACGGCAGCTTAAGGCGTAGCCTTAACTATAGTGTAAAGCCCGAATAACTTAAACAGTATTGCTGACACTGCTTTTCAAAATCATTAGAAAACAAGCTTTATAATTCTTGGAAAGGTGCAGTGCGATTACGGCAATCTTTTTTTGTGTAAAATTTGATATACATTTTCTGCATATTGGCAGAATTTTACAATTTTTAACGTTAATTTAATACCGAATTCCGAAAAACCACTAAAACTATTATGTATAAAAAACTAACCGTTGCGCTTTTGGTGCTTGCAAGTTCTGCATACGCACAAAAAAAGCCATTAGATCATTCTGTTTACGACGCTTGGGAAGCCATTGGCTCAAAACAGCTCAGCAACAACGGAGCATGGGCAAGTTACAGCGTAGTACCGCAAGAAGGTGACGCTAATTTGTTCTTTCAACAAACCTTGGGTACACAAAAACTTAAGGTTCCGAGAGCAAACTTTACTCAGTTTAGTCCTGACGCAAAATTTGCGGTGTTTGCGATAAAACCATTCTTTAAAGATACAAGACAGGCTAAAATCAAAAAGAAAAAAGCCGATGAAATGACAAAGGATACTTTAGGAATTGCTAACTTAACTACTTTGGCTGTAACCAAAATTCCTAGAGTTAAATCGTTTAAATTTCCGGAAAATGGTGCGTCAATTTTAGCTTATAACTTAGAAAAACCGCTAGATACTAGCAAAAAGGCTAAACCTACCACTCCTGCTACAGAGCAAAAAAACGATGGCGATTATTTCTTTGCAGATGATGAGCCAGCGGGAGGTGCAGCTAAAGAAGGGACCGATTTGGTTGTTAAAAATTTAACAGCAGGCACAGATCGCATCTTTAAATATGTAACCGACTATAGTTTTAGCAAAAACGGTAAACTATTGGTTTTTGCAAGTTCTGGCAGTAAAAAAGATAAAGATGCACAGCAAGGTGTTTTCTTGTACAACACAGAAAAGGGAACTTTAAAAACCTTGGTTAAAGGAAAAGGAAACTTTAAGAGTTTTACATTTGACGATGACAGCGAACACTTAGCGTTTTTGGGCGAAACCAGTCCTGAAAAACAAGAGGTTAAGGATTACAGCGTTTACTACAACTCGTTAACCTTAGATACCGCACAAGTGTTAGTTGACGGTGATATGCCTGGAATGCCTGAACGTTTTAGTGTAAGTGGCGACGGCAGAATTACTTTTAGTAAAGATGGAAACCGTTTATTTTTTGGTATAGCACCTGTTAAAAAAGCTAAGGATACAACGCTGGTAGATTTTGAAAATGCCAAATTGGATATTTGGGGTTATAAAGATGATTATCTGCAACCAATGCAGTTGAAAAATGCCGACAGAGAATCGAAAAGAAGTTATTTATCTGCAATTGACATTTACAGTGCAGATCCAAAAATTGTACCCTTAACCGATGCAAAACTTCCAGATGCAACTATGGTAAACGAAGGTAATGCTTCGTTTGTATTAGCCTCTACAGATTATGGTAATCGCATACCATCACAATGGACCGGCGGTAGCATAAGAGATTACTATTTGGTTGATGTTAAAACTGGTACGCGTAAAAAGATTATAGAAAGTTTAGATGGCAATGCTTCTGTTTCACCTAACGGCAATTTCGTTATTTATTACAACGACAAAACCATGTTATGGAGCACCTATGAAGTTGCCACTGGCAAAACTACCGTGCTTAACAACGGTATGTCTGTAAAATTCTATAACGAAGAAAATGATGTTCCTGCGTTGCCTAACAGTTACGGTATTGCCGGTTGGTTAGAGGATGATAAAGGTGTTTTATTATACGATCGTTACGACATTTGGCAGTTTTCTCCAGACGGAAAAACAGCGCCTAAAAACTTAACAAATGGTGTGGGCAGAACAAGTAACATTACTTTTAGAGTAGAAAGGTATAATCCTGACTTTAGATTTTTTGGTAAAAAAGAAGTGTTATTGTTGGATGCTTTTGATAACGCTACTAAACAAAATGGATTTTATAAAAAAGCAATTAACGATAATAAAGCTCCCGAGTTGGTGGTTATGGCGCCAACAAAATATAGCAATGTAGTTAAAGCTAAAGATTCCGAACAGTATATGTTTGATAAAGGCGATTATGTAAATTCTCCTGATGTTTACATTTCAAAAGATTTAAAAACTAATACGAAATTGAGTAATACAAATCCTCAGCAGTCAAACTACAATTGGGGAACTGCCGAATTGGTAAAATGGACTACGCCAAAAGGTTATAAATCTGAAGGTATTTTATACAAACCAGAAAATTTCGATCCAACTAAGAAATATCCAATGATTGTTTATTTCTACGAAAAACTTTCTGATGGTTTATATAGCTATCAAGCTCCAGCTCCTACCCCTTCTCGTTTAAACATTCCGTTTTTTGTAAGTAATGGCTATTTGGTATTTGCACCAGATATTAGCTACGAAACTGGTTATCCAGGTAAATCTGCCGAAGAATTTATTAATTCTGGTGTAGAGAGCTTAAAGAAAAATGCTTGGGTTGATGGTACTAAAATTGGTATCCAAGGACAAAGCTGGGGCGGTTATCAAGTGGCTCACCTAATTACCAGAACAGATATGTATGCGGCGGCTTGGGCTGGTGCTCCGGTTGTAAACATGACTTCGGCTTATGGCGGTATCCGTTGGGAAAGTGGTATGAACAGACAATTCCAATACGAAAAAACTCAAAGTAGAATTGGTGCAACTTTATGGGAAAAACCTGAATTGTATATAGAAAACTCTCCATTATTTAGTTTTCCTAAAGTAAATACACCAGTTGTGGTTATGGCAAACGATGCGGATGGAGCGGTGCCTTGGTATCAAGGTATTGAGATGTTTACTGGTTTAAAACGTTTAGGAAAACCAGTTTGGTTGTTAAACTATAATAACGAAGCACACAATTTAGTGCAACGCCAAAACAGAAAAGATATACAAATTAGAGAACAACAGTTTTTCGACTACTATTTAAAAGGTGCAAAAGCTCCAGTTTGGATGGTTAGTGGTGTACCAGCTACTGAAAAAGGAAAAACTTGGGGTTTTGAATTAACCGACGAAAAACCTTAAAATTTTTCAACTAAAATAATCAGATCGTCATTGCGAGGAGTTTATTACGAGGCCAATCTACCTAACAGAAAAGATTGCTTCGCATTACTTGCAATGACGATTTTTATTTAAGAAACATGGATATCAACTCAATTCTTTCTAATCATGACACTTTCAAAGCACATCAATTAAAAGATCGCTTTTTTAAGCATAGCGATGTGATGGATTTGCTTAGTAAACTTTCAGCAAATTTTCAGATTAGCAAACTCGGAGATTCCTACAATGGGAAAAGCATAAATCTTGTTAAATGGGGAAATGGCAAGATAAAGGTAATGTTGTGGAGCCAGATGCACGGCGATGAAGCAACGGGAACGATGGCCTTATTTGACTTGTTTAATTTTTTGCGAAGTGATAACGAGTTAGTGAAGGAATTAAATACAAACTGCCAGCTTTTCATCATTCCGATGGTAAACCCTGACGGCGCAGAGATTTTTACAAGAAGAAATGCACAGCAGATAGATATAAACAGAGATTACCTAAAACAAGCCAGCAAGGAAGCTCAAATTTTAAAAAATACTAGAGATGAAATTAACCCTCAATTTGGTTTCAACTTGCACGATCAGACTACGTTATGGAGTGTGTCAAAATCTATAAAGCCCGCTACCCTGTCTTTTCTAGCTCCTGCTTACGATGAGGAGCTAAATGTGAATGAAACAAGAGAAAGTGCGATGTTGGTTATAGCTAAGATTTTTGATGAGATTAATGCGTTTTTGCCAGGGCAAATTGGATTGTTTGACGACGAATTTGAACCAAGAGCTTTTGGCGATAATTTCCAGAAAGCCAGAACCTCTACCATACTAATTGAAGCTGGGGGTTTTAAAGATGATTTGGAAAAACAGCAGATAAGAAAGTATTATTTCGGTTCTATATTAAGCGGTTTAAATGCTATAAGTTCTAAATCCTATCAACAAAAAAAATTAGCAAACTACTTTACTATCCCTAAAAATAACAAACAAATTTTTCATGTTTTAATACACAATGTGATGTTAAATGACATTGAAGTTAGCATTGGGATAAATTATGAAGAGTGCCCAACGAAATGTGGTTTAACAACAGAAAGAATTTATAGTATAGAGGACATCGGCGATTTGAGTTTCTGCGATGCTTATAAAGTTTTTTCGATAGCCCACTTAAAAATTAAGGGCGACATTGAAATTTTTAAACGTGCACATTTTAGCCTTTTGCAAGGCGGTAGTACAATTTTATCCTTCCAAAACGGAATATTGTTGTAAAAATTATTACTTTCAATCTTCTAATCTTTATAAACTAAATGGCATTAAGTAGAATTTGGTCTGGTTTTATAATTGTGGCAATTGTTGTTGCTACAATAAAATGTTTTTTCTTCGGACAATCAGAAATTTTTAGCTGGATGGTAGTTGGCAAAGCCGATGACCCAACCAACTTAACTAAAGTAAATGGTATTATAGAAACTTGCTGGACATCAGTTGAACTTTGCTTAAAATTGATTGGCATACTGGCACTTTTTATGGGATTTATGAGCATTGCCGAACGTGCTGGCGGAATTCGTTTATTATCTAGAATCGTTGGCCCGTTTTTTTCCAAACTTTTTCCTGAAATTCCGAAGGGACACCCTTCTATGGGACATATGATTATGAACTTTTCGGCTAACCTTTTAGGTTTAGACAATGCGGCCACTCCTTTTGGCTTAAAAGCGATGGAAAGTTTGCAGGAGTTAAACCCGAATAAAGAAACTGCAAGTAACTCTCAATTAATGTTTCTTTGTTTGCATGCTGCAGGTTTGAGTTTAATTCCGGTGAGCGTGATAGCTATTCGTGCGTCTCAAAATGCCTCAGATCCTACCGATATTTTTATTCCCTGCCTAATTGTAACCTTTGTAGGCACAATGGCAGCAATGACAATTGTATCTATCAAACAAAAAATAAATTTATTTCAGCCAGTTATTGTAGGCTGGATTTTAAGTATATCGGCAATAATTGCAATGTTGGTTTGGTATGTAACTTCTCTTGATGCAAGTGGCATAAAGTCGTTTTCTGGCATGCTAAGCAACGGCCTTATCTTATTTGTATTTTTTGCTATTGTTTTAGGGGGGATTTATAAAAAGATTGATGTATTTGATGCTTTTATTGATGGTGCAAAAAATGGATTCGAAACTGCGGTAAAAATTATTCCGTATTTAGTGGGTATGTTGGTGGCCATTAGTATGCTAAGAACAAGTGGAACTTTTGATGTGGTAATTTTGGGCATTAAGAATGTGTTTGCATTTTTAGGTGCCGATACACGTTTTGTAGAAGCCCTGCCAACCGCGTTAATTAGACCTTTAAGCGGTGGTGCTGCCAGAGGGATGATGGTTGATACCATGACGGCCTACGGTGCAGATTCTTTCGCAAGTAAACTGTCTGGTATTTTCCAAGGTGCTTCTGATACTACCTTTTATGTAATTGCCGTTTACTTTGGCTCGGTTAGCATTAAAAATACTCGTTACGCAGTTGGTGCTATGCTTTTAGCCGATTTGGTTGGAGTTTGTACTGCTATCGGGTTAGCTTACTTATTTTTCGGAAGTAGTTTATAGGTTTTTTAGCAGAACGTCTATAAACTCTTGTAGCTCAGAAAGTGGACACTCGTTTTTTAGTAGGTGCTTTATTTGATAAACCTGAACGAAGTGAAAAACCCGCAGTTGAGGTACGAAACGAGGATTTGTAACAAAGTGCAGGGCAACCGTTGATAGTAGCAATTGAGTATCTTTTCTAAATAAAAAAGTCCCGCTGTTATCAATAGCGGGACTTTTTTATTATGTTGGTTATTTAGTAACCAGGGTTTTGTTGCGCTCCTATTCCAGGATTTGCATTTATTTCTGTTTGGGAAATTGGCAAGCGAGTTCTAAAGAAAGTTCTGTCGATAGTTTTAGTTCTAAAACTTGCAGGAATTGCGCCAAGTTCATCGTTAAATGTAATTGATTTATTTAAACGGATCATATCAAAGAAACGTTGTCCCTCCCCTATAAATTCTTTGCTTCTTTCGTCTAAAATCATATCTACAGAAACTGTGGCGGCAGTTGCAGGTGCCAAATTTGGTGATCTCTTACGGATATTATTCAAGTATGTTGCAGCTTGCCCAGGATTTGTAGGTAAGATTGCTTCGGCAGCAATTAAGTACATTTCCGAAAGTCTAATAAGTTTAAGATTTACAGCAGTTGGCGTCGCTTTTCCATCGCCAGCTAAGGTAGTGCTACCGCTGTATTTATATATAGCTCCAAGTCTTGCGTTACCGGCAGTCTCGTCGTAAGCCATAATACCCCATCGCACATCGTTTGCATCTTGCCCAAGTCTAGTTAAAAAATAACTACTAGCTGTAAACCAACCTAGCGCCGTTGTTGCGCCATGAGATCTACGTCTGTGGTAGAAACCAAGCGAACCAGTTGTAAGATCATTTTCCAAAGGAACTACACCAATTTCGAAAATAGATTCTGATCCGAATTGAGTTGTCCAAGATGTTACCCAGTTTGCATTAGTATATAAGGTATATAAACTTGTTGCCCCTATAACTTCTTGTGCTGCCGACAAAGCATTTACATTGTCTTTCATGGTTAAATAAACTCTTGCTTGGGTTGCTAAATTACCGTAATAGTTTATGTAACCGTTGGTTTTAGTTTTAGGAAGAAGTGGCGCTGCATCTTTTAAATCTTTTAAAATTTGCGTGTAAGTTTGTTCTACAGTACTTCTTAATGGTTGTGCATCTGAGGTTAGTTTATTTAACACAATGGGAACGCCAAAAGATGTTTTATCATCATCGTACGATTTACCGTATAAACGCACTAAATCGAAATACATGATTGCACGTGCCGTTAAAGCTTGTCCTTTTGCACTACCAAAGCCGGTTGCACCATTTGCCTCGAGTTTAGCAATGTTCTCTAGCAAATTGTTAGCCTGCAAAATACCGTAATAAATTTGCGACCAAAAGCCCACGTTAGAACCACTTGTTACTTGATGATTGAAAGTATATAAACCATCTTGTCCACGTCCTTGAGAAAAGATGGTAAAATCGCCACCTTTTGCATCTCCATAAAGCATAAAGTTACGGCCATAATAATCAGCACTACTCATAGTTCTCATTATGCCATTAATCATTACTTGTGCATCTGCCGGAGTTTGTATTGCTAAGTCTGAATCGCCAGAATTGCTTGGCTTTACATCCAGAAACTTTTTACATGAGGAAAGCCCAATGATAAGCAACCCTAATAAAAATATGTTAATCTTTTTCATTTTTAAATTCTTTAAATATTAGAAACCGAACTCTAAACCAAACGTGTAGGTTTTTCCAAATGGAGTTTCCCATCCTCTCGTACCGTAAGAGTTAACCTCAGGATCAGCATTTTTAAACTTAGAAAACGTTAATAAGTTTGAACCATTAAAATAAACTCTTGCATTTGAAGCACCGATTTTGCTAATGATATTTGTTGGCAAACGATAAGCTACCGTTACATTTTTTAAACGCATAAAACTAGCATCATACAAATTCCTGCTACTGTACTGTATAGCGTCGGTTAAATCTAAACCACTAAGTTTTGGTAATGTACCGTTTGGATTTCCTGGAGTCCACATATTATCGTAGTATTCTTGAGAACGAATTCTTTCCCAGTAATAACCATCGTCTGCAACGTCTTTAGAGGCACCATCGTAAATTTTACCACCAATTTTATAGATGAAATTTAACGCCAATGAAATTCCTCTATATTCAACATCGGTATTAAAACCACCATAAACTTTAGGAGAAGCATCTCCCAAAATAATTTGTGCGGCGTTTCCAAATGTACTGGTAGCTGGTCTGCCGTTGTAAACAAAATCTGTAGTTGTTGCTGTTGCTCCATTTTTATACCATACATTTTTACCATCTGCCGGATTAGTTCCTGCCCACTCAAATCCATAAAAGCTATATGTTGGTTGTCCTTCTTTAAAAATATATTGCGCTCTTGCATCGCCACCAGTTGGGTCGGTCCAAATAATATCCTTACCACCATTAAGCTTCGCTACTTTTGATTTAATGAAAGTTGCGTTAACATTTGCACTCCATCTCCAACCATTTTTGCTAATGATATCTCCTCCTAAATCAACTTCAATGCCTCGGTTATTCATTTCGCCAACATTTCTTAAAGTTGAGCTGAAACCAGTAATCATTGACGTTGGTACATCTTGTAATAAATCTCTAGAATCTTTATTAAAATACTCAACTGAACCTGTAATTCTGTTGTTAAATAATCCAAATTCTAATGCAAAGTTTGTAGAATAGCTGGTTTCCCAAGTTAAATTCGGATCAGCAATTTGAGTTAAGGTACCGCCGGGTTGAGATAGGTATTTAGAGCCGTAACCGGTTAATGATCTCCAACCAAAGTTTGCAGTAGGCGTTGTACCGTTTGTACCATAAGAAGCCCTTAAACGTAGGTTGCTTATGTAGGTAAGGTCTTTCATAAACTCTTCGCTGTTTATTTTCCAAGCACCAGCTATAGACCAGAAATTACCCCAACGCACACGTGGGTCTAATCTTGATGAGCCATCTCTACGGAAAGATCCCGAAAGGAAATACTGTTGGTTGTAATCATACTCCGCACGAGATAAAAATGAAACAATTGAATTACCCCAATCGTAAGCAGATGCATTTGTTACACCAGCAGTAGCAACTGTATGTAGGGCACTTGATGGTAAATCTGTTCCTGTAGAACGTTGAAATTCTGTTTTATTTTTTTCAGCCTCAAAACCTGCTAATAAACTTAAGTTATGTTTCTCAAAACTTTTGTTAAAATTTAAAGTAGTTGATGAAACCAGTTTGTTAACATTTGTTGTAAAAGCATTTACACTTCCTTTTGTGGCTACGCCGTTAAAATGCAGTGCACTGTAATATAAATCGTCGGTAATTTGAGAATTATCGTAAGAGAATATCGATTTTAAATTAAGCTCTGGCAAAATTTTAACCGTTACCGTTTCGTTTGCGGTTATCCTTTTGGTAACTGATGAGTTTTCCCATTCATTATCATAATAAATAGCATTTTGCGCTAAACTATTGTAACGAGCGGTAAAAGGCAAACCTGTTTTATAATCTGTTGGCCAATAGAACCCCCACAAAAGATTCCTAGTTTGTAAAAAGTAATTAGAACCTGTGTTCCTAGTATCGTTATATCCAGATTGACTAGTTCTTGCTAGGTTGATATTTGTGGCTAATTCTACATATTTACCTATATTCTGCGAGAGATTTAGCCTGCCTGAAAACCTGTCAAAATCGTTAACTCTAACCCTACTTTGGTCTTTTGTATAAGCAAACGAAGTATAATATTTCGTATTTTCATCGCCTCCACTTACTGCTACGTCATTTGTTTGATAAATTGCAGTTCTAAACAGTGCATTTTCCCAATCGTAAAATTTTCCATCACGATTTTCGACACCGTCTGTCTTGCCTTTTATGGTTACATTTTCATACATACTAGTTCCCTGAGTCGAAAATTCGTAACCATGTATTCCAAAACCATAGCCGGTTGTTGGCGTGCCATAAGTTGTGCCAGGAGCCCAGTTTCTAGAGTTCAATCGCATCAAGGTTTGTTCGTTAGCTTGTTGTGGAGTTCTACCCGCTGCAATACGAGAATCGTAAAGTATGCTATATAACATATTTATCTGTTCTTGCGGTCCAGCGGTTTCGTAATTATCGGTAGCCCAAGTTGGTGTAAAACCAACAGAAGAACGAACGGTAATTGATGGCTTGCCACTTTTTCCTTTTTTTGTGGTGATGATAACTACACCATTGGCAGCTCTAGAACCGTAAAGTGAAGACGCCGCTGCATCCTTTAATATTGTTACGGTTTCAATATCGGCCGGATTTAGCGAACTCATGATATTATTGGTAGCCATCGTATAATCGCTCATTTGCCCAGCGTTACCAGAAACAACTGGCACACCATCAATAACATACAAAGGTTCGTTTGAAGCACTCATAGAGCCAATACCTCTAATTCTAATACTTGCAGTTGCGCCAGCCTGTCCAGAAGACTGTGTCACTTGTACACCTGGAGTTCTTCCAGCTAAGGCATTTTCAAATGATGTAAGTGGTAAATCTTTGTTTGGCTTGATAGAAGCGGCCGATCCTGTATAGGTGCTTTTTTTAGTTGTTCCGTAAGCTACTACTAACACTTCATCTAAGTTTTGCTGCGAGGAACTTAGCGATACGTTAACATCGCCCGCTCCGACTACAGCTTCTTTGGTTTCATAACCTAGATATTTAAAAACCAACGTGGTACTTCCGGTCGGAACATTAAGCGTGTATGTACCATCTGGTTGTGTAGTGGTGCCAACAGCTGTACCTTTAACAAGTACGCTTACACCGGGGATTCCAACACCGTCTGCAACATCTGTTACTTTTCCTCTAATTGTTTTTTGAGCATAGGTAGCTGTTGCAAACAGTAAAAATCCTAATAAGATTAAGATAGATTTTCTGTTCATATTCTGTTAATTAAGTTTAAGTTGTTTGAAATTTAGCAAAAAACATCAACTAAAACTTATAACAGCTCGTTATTTTGAACAAAAATTAATCTAAATAAGCAAATGAAGATTAGACAGCGTAGTTTGGAGGGGTTTCGCTGTCAATTCTACCGATGATTTGATCTAAAACGCTTTGGTCTAAATTGGTAAATTTAGACGAATACCATTTGGAAGATTTCTCATCAAGCCAAATGCAAAACGAGTGGCAATCTTCTAAAATTACAGCATAAGTTAGATGAAAATCATCTTGAATCCTCATGCAAAATCCTTTAAAGGTTTTTCCTTTTACGTCAAACTGGAGGTTTAAATAATTGCTCAACATGGTAATTTGGTTTTAGGGTGATGTAATAACAAATCTGTAAATCAAATGTTTAACCAATGTTAAAATAAAATTATTTTATTTCCTTAACCCACATTAAGCATGTTAGAATATCCCTTGGCTATTAATCTGTTTTTTGCAGGTAGGTAGACTTCGCATTGCAAATTTATAATTGTTCTACCTTGTTTAACAATAGTAGTTTTTGCCGTAATAACATCTCCTTCTACAGCAGGCGCAAAATAATCTATGTTGTTATTTACCGTTGTATATTTTGCAGAAAGACCCAAAGTAAAAACTGTAGCACCAATTAAATCGTCTATTATACCAGCAGTAATACCACCGTGCAAAATTTTATGCGGATTAGTCATCTCTTTTCTAACTACGTAACTACAATGTAAACTGCCTTTTTCAGCATGAATTAATGTAGGTTTTAACCAATTCATAAAAGGCGATGGAGACTGTGTAATTTCTTTGCCAGTAAATAATTTGAAGTTTTCTAATACACTTTGTGGTTTATTTTGTTCTTCCATTTTATGTAATGTTTACACTAAATTAGCTATTAAAACTAAAAGATATGAGTAAAGAGATAATTACTGCAATAACTGAATTAGACAAATCCAACTACAAAACCAAAGTTTACGCCGGCGGACATTTTATTTATGCGGATGAGCCCGAAGCTCTAGGCGGTACGGATGAAGGAATGAACCCAGGTGCTTTATTATTAGCAAGTTTGGGAAGCTGTACTGCAATAACAGTAAGAATGTATGCTGATAGAAAAGAAATTCCTTTGGATGAAATTAAAATTAGTTTAGCAATTTGTCCGGAGGACGAAATGGACAAAAGCACAACCATTACTAGAAAAATTGAATTGATTGGAGCGATTAGCGATGACGATAGAAAGCGTTTATTGATTATAGCGGATAAATGTCCTATCCATAAATTATTAACAAATCCCATTAAAATAGAAACAGCATAATAAAACATTTTGCATTCTGAACTGTAATTTAACAAGTTTTAACCTAATAATTTTAAGATGGAAGATGTAAGTGAAACAACTTCGCAAGATGCGTTAAACAACGCTAACGAAGATAAAAAACCAGTTGGCTATGGCAGTTCTATACAAAATAGTGGTAACGGAAATAAAACCAGACCTACCGATTTGGATAAGCTAAAGGCTGAAGAGACAGTTAAGAATGAAGAACAAACAGATGAAGATGCCGAAAAAGGCCATGCTTAAGGTAAATCGAATAAACTTCAGATTTAAGGCTTACGAAGCTTAGACAAATAAAAAAAGCTTCGTGAGTCTCTTTAATTAATTTTTAAAATCGCCTTCTTTGTTTAATAATTTAAAGTAATCATCAAGATTTACACCAAGCGATTTCTCAAAACTCGCCTTCAAATCATTAGGACTAGGATGTTTGTTTTTCCAATCGTTGAAATAGGTTTTAAATGCCTGATCCATTTTCTCTCTTCCGACGTTAGATTCTAAAATGTAAAGCCAAAGTGCGGTTTTCACGTACGATGTCATCGAATAATCCTGTGCAGATGCAAATTTATCAGCTGGCGTATCTATAGCTGGCTTAATTGGCACATTAATCATTGCGTTATAAACGGACGCCAAAAATTGATCGGCTGGTAAAGCTTTAATATTCTCCGGAATTGCATTACCAAAAACAGCGTTTGTTTTATATTTTTCGGCTTCATACCTAAACTGAAAATAAGTGTTTAAACCCTCATCTTGCCAAGTATGCATACGCTCATTACTACCTAAAATACTCATAAACCAATTATGACCAACCTCGTGTGTAATAACTGCATCTAAAGATGCTGGTTTTGCATCAGGGCTTGTAATTAATGTAATTGTCGGATACTCCATACCGCCACTCGAGTTGTTTTTAGGACCTTCTACTACTTGTACAACTGGATACTCGTACTCTCCTATCCAATTACTATATTTCTTCAAAGCGTCTTTTGTATAATCTACGCTAGCTGTCCAAATTGTTTTTTTCTTGTTATGAAAATAAGTAAAAACATCTACCACTTTACCCGACGCCAATTTTGCGGTATCGTACTGTATCACAAAGTTCTTATCAGCAAACCAAGCAAAATCTGGTACATTTTCCATCTCGTAGCTTAGTGTTTTAGTTGCATTACTTTTTGCCATGTAAAGTGTCGGCTTATCATTTCGCTCTGCGTTATTTTTTGCACCTATAGTTTTGTATTGCGATAATTCGTCTTCTGTTTTTAAAACACCTGTTGCGCCAACTACGTAAGCCGATGGCAATGTGATATTAACTTTATAGTTTCCATAGTCATTGTAAAATTCTCCCATGTCTAAGTATGGGAACTCATGCCACCCATTAACATCAAAAACTGCAGGTTTTGGATACCATTGCGTTACCATAAATTCGCCATCCGCAAAGCCAGACCTAGAAAAATAACTTGGCAATTTTACGCTAAAATCGGTTGTAATATTTGCAGTTTCTCCGGGCTTTAAAGGATTTGGCAAGAGCACTTTAACTACGTCTATATATTGCGGATTGTTATGTGGTTCTACAGTAGCAACTTTGCCATCTTGCTTAAAACTTAATCCATCTATACTGCCGTACGTATAGTTTGCCATTTTCTTTTTTCTGGAAGGATCACTCTTAATTTGTTGAAACATTGCGGTTGTTTCTTGCTTGTAGGCATTTGGATAAATATGAAACCAAATAAAATCTAAGGTTGTAGGCGAGTTATTTTTATATGTGATTTTTGCATTTCCATTTAATGTTTTTTCTATATCATTCAAAGCAACATCAATCTGAAAATCTACCTGTTGTTGCCAATATGAATTTTGGGCAAAAGCATTTAAGTTTATCAGCAGTAAAAGAAATACGATTAGTTTTTTCATGGTAGCTATTTTTGTGGAAGATAATAATTTTGAACATAAAAAATGGCACCCGATGTAATCAAGTGCCATTTTTTATATTATTTCAAGTTATTTGGAGAGCATTTCCGCAAATAATTGATAGGAATAAAGTCTCGCGGTATGATCGTAAATGTGCGAAGTTACCATTACTTCATTAACCCCTGTTTGATTTAAAAACGATTGCATTTGCGCTTTAATTTTTGCAGACCCACCTATAAATGAAACCGCTAACATTTGGTTTACAGCTTCTTCCTGCATTACGTCCCAAACATCATCCATATTATCAACTGGTGGTTGCAATAGTTGTCGTTTTCCTGTTACAATGCCCATAAACAGTTGTTTTAAAGAAGTCGATAATTTCTCTGCTTCTGTATCAGTATCGGCCATTACGGCATTTACGCAAGCCATTACATACGGTTCTTTAAGCATAGCTGATGGTCGGAAGTTTTGCCTGTAAATCTGTATAGCTTCCATAAAATAGGTAGGTGCAAAGTGTGTGGCAAATGCATAAGGTAATCCATAAGATGCTGCCAAATGAGCACTTTCTGTACTCGAACCTAAAATCCATAAAGGTACATCTGTACCTTCGCCCGGGATTGCCCTTACGCTAGCCCCGCTATTACTAGCCGATAGATACTTTTGAAGTTTCAAAACATCCTGCGGAAAACTGTGAGGCATATTAACTCTTCCACCTCTAATTTCCATAGCAGTTAATTGGTCCGTTCCAGGTGCTCTTCCTAAACCCAAGTCTATCCTATCGGGATACAAAGTTGCCAAAGTACCAAATTGCTCTGCAATAATTAGCGGCGAGTGGTTTGGCAACATGATACCGCCAGAACCAACTCTAATTTTTTCGGTTTTACCCGCAATGTGACCGATAAGTACCGACGTTGCAGAACTTGCTACACTAATCATATTGTGGTGTTCTGCAAACCAATATCTGGTGTAACCCAAGTTCTCTACGTGTTGCGCTAGTATAACGCTATTGTTAAATGTATCAGCAATAGTTTTTCCTTCTACTACAGATGCCAGATCTAGCACAGAGTAAGTTAAATCTGTCAATTTTTTATTATCCATAAATATAAATGCTATAAATCTGAAGCTATAAGGTTGCTTAAAAGCGCAAACGTTTCTTCGTTACGCTTGTAGTAAGTCCACTGTCCAGATCTGGTTGCGGTTACTAAACCTGCCCTTTGCAAAATTGCCAAGTATTCTGAAACCGTAGATTGCGTTAATCCGGCCTTCTGCTGAATATGACCAACACAAACGCCTAAACACTCCGGTTCATTTGCAAACTTGTAATCTGGAAAAAACTTTTCCGGTTCTTTAAGCCAAGCTAATATCTGCAAGCGAGTCTTATTACTTAGCGCTTTAAACACTTCAATCTGCTCCATAGCACAAATATATATCGACTTTTTCCGATATTCCTATTTATTTTAATTACGTGACACAATTTGAACAAATTAATCTTCTATCCCCTCAAAATTTTCATCACTGCTTTTCTTAGTATTGTTTTCATCCTGTTTGCCCCCGATAAAAAGATTTCCATTTTCATCGGTTTCAATCTCCTCATTTGTTTTTCGTTCAACAGGGTTGATTTTTGGCTTTTGCGTTTTCTTAGTTGATTTATTTTCCATTTTAATTTTGCTATTTAATAACAAAGGATTGAGAACGTAAATGGTTTTATAAAAACGCTAATCTGAAAACCAAATGCTTTTAATGTGGTTGTGTCTTTATGCAAACATTATTCATTTTAGCAATACCAGTTGCATGCTTGGCATGGACAGTTACCAAAGAAGAAGTATTTAGAGAGGCAAGAGAATTTTGCGTAGACAGATCGCAAAATTGCGATAAGCTTTATAAGCGAAAGTTTTTTTACTTATTTACCTGCGAATACTGTTTTAGCCATTACGTAACTATCTTAATGCTCGTAATGACTAATTATAAATTGCTATACAGCGATTGGAGAGGCTATGTAATTGCCGGTTTCTCTATAGTTTGGATCGCTAATGTATATATGAGTCTTTATAACCTAATAAGGATAGATTTAAAGAAACAAAAGATTATAGCAAAAAAGGAAGAGCAGAACTTAGAAGAACAGCAGTCTTAGTTTACAATATCAAATAATGGCGCCCACTGACTTTTACCAGACGGTCTTTGCATTGTTTTAGTGATACATGGATCAGAAGTTATAAAATCCATATCCTCGGTATTGTTAGCTTCTGTTAAAACAACGATTTTACAGGCGTTCTTGAATTTATCGTTGTAGTGAGAGAACCTTTCTAGAAAACCGATTCCATTTACTGCTGGCATATCTAAGTCTAAAATAATTAGCGATGGAAGTTCTTCGATCTTGTCCTGTTTAGCATCTAGGTAATTGAGCGCTTTAAGAGCACTGCCCATAACCATAACCTCCCAGTTCGGATTTTGATTTCCCACCATTTGATTTGCTGAACCTTTAGTTTTCGGTTTATCGTCAACAATCATTATTCTATTTTCTCTTATCATGGCTTAGTTTGTTTATCGATTAATTATTAACCTTTAGGCAAATTTATAGCCAAAAGAAATCTTCAGGTAAGTTATCTTAAGTCTATTTAACTAAATTAGTATAAGAAACAAATGTTAACGTAGACCAAAGTATATAAGCTGTAGAGAAAAAAATTCCTCAAATCTTAATTCCGTTGCTTACAAGAATATCCCATTTTTATAAATCGAGCAATAAATTACCCATCAAAGAGATATTATTCCCCAATACGGGGAATTTATTTCCGATTTTGCAATTTTAGATTTAAAAATTCACTAAGCATTCCCTTTATAGTTGTGGAATAAATTCAACGAAAAAATTAAGTTGGAAATTACACACTCAAAAAATAAAAATAATTATCTAAGTAATCAATTAGTTGCAGAAAAGTAGTTTTTGGGCTAGTATTTCGGAAAATACTTGATTAAAGCAATTTTATATCAAAAATATTAACTGAAAATAACATCTTAAAACTTTGGGTTGTTCATTTTGTTCATTGTTCATTCAGTTAAAACAATTAACCTATGATTAAATGTATATATATCGTAGATAATCAACTGTATACCTGAAGATTATTACAAAAAGTTGTATATTACATAAAACCTACGTCGAAATGACGTTTATAAAATTCTCATTTAATGGCCTATATTTAGAAAATAGTTAAATTAAAACGCAGCTCATCCACACATGCCCTACACGTTAATCCTTCAAGATTTAAAACGGTTAATTTTAGCTAAAGCTGGAATAAAAATAATCAGCCCATCAGATTGTAGGGTCATTTCTATATCTATACAACAAGAGTTAAGAAAGAACATCAGCGAAACAACTATCAAACGTCTTTTCGGATTTGCTGAAATAAAACATGACTTTTCTAAATTTACCATTAATACACTTAAAGAATATGTTGGTGTGCTAGAAGAACAAGTAGAGGATTCTACCGTATCTACTATCATAACAAATGAGGATCTTAGCCAAATCAGAGCAAAAGCGCTAAGAATATCCCAATACACTTTGCAAAATTTAAAAAACAGGTGTACCGTACCTTACGAGATGACTGTTCCGCGTAAATTTGCCCGACATGATTTCGATTTCTTCTACAACAGCAATTTCAATTTTACAGCTTTTGTTTCACAACCTGGCTACGGAAAAAGTATATTAATTAGCCATTTGGTGCAAGAAATGTTTTTTGAAAAAAATGCACCACATCAAAAAGACATTGTTCTTTTGATAAATGCCGATCACATATTTAATAGTGAGCTTTTTGAACTTAGTTTAGAAGATAGAATAAAACAAAAACTTGGCTTAAATCCAGAGACAGATTTAATAAGATACTTTGATGAACATTGGAAAACTTCATACACAAAATTTGTAGTTATAATAGATGGTTTTTCTGAATTAATTATCAAGAAAATATATAAACCTCAAATATTCGACAGGCTTTTAGGTTTTATCGGTGCAATTGACGGGAGCGATAATATAAAGCTAATATTTACCATGCGCTCCACAACGTGGAACAGATTCTATGAACGCATGCGATACTCGCACTTTTTAAAAAAGAAATGGTTTACCGGCAGTTATTTTAATTTAAGAGATAGCTCGAATGTTCCGCCATTAAATGAAGTTGAAGTAAAACAAATATTTGAGCAACTAAGTGATGTTCCCTTCGATTCTATTAGCGAAAAACTTAAATCCCAACTAAAATTCCCTTTTCATATTCAATGGTATTACCTTCTTAAAGAAGAATATGCAAATTTCGAATCTTACACCAATATTGTCTTTTTCGAAATAATTGCAAGGTTTATCCAAGAAAAGGTTTACAATTCAACCTATGCCACCGAGAAGGTTTCATTTTGCAAAAAACTTATCCATCTTACTAATTACGGGCGAAAGGAAAATGTTGTTTTAAAAGCCGATTTAATAAAGGAATTTCCGGTTTTTAAAAATGCCTATATGGAATTGTTGGCAGATGGAATCCTTGTTGAGGAGAAACGATTGGTGAATGGATTTATCGAAGAGCATGTTCGTTTTGTACAGTCTCACGTTTTCGAGTATTTTCTATTCATAGAGCTGTACGACCTTTTCGAGAAAAATCCGGATGCGAAATTCTTTGGGGCAATAGATAGCGAGTATACCGGAAACCAGGTTCGTTTTCAGCTATTGCAATGGGCAATCAGGTTAATGATAAATTTGGGACAACTGAGAGAACTCTCTGCAGTTTTATATTTAAAGCTGAATAATTACGAAAAAAACTATTTGGTTTACTTTATTGCCGAAAATTTAAACTTCAGAAATAAATTCCATCCCGAAATTAAAAAAGCGATAAATCAGCAAAATTTACACAACCTATTAATTAAACACCTCATTCATTTCGATTTTGTAGATTCTAGTTATAAAGACGCAGTCACATCCTTAATAAATGTTGCAGACGATGGGGAAATTAAGTTGTTTTACGAGTCGATACTTGCAATTTTTGATTGCATGAGCTTAGATCAGGACAAAATTCTTTACAGATTAAACCAACTTAAAAGTTTAAAAAGCCACAGTTCTGCTTGGGAAGTTAACCCTTACAAAGTTGCAAAACTAATTTATTTGCGGTTAAAGGGAATTACACTAAGTGAAGATGAACAAATTTTAACTATTGAGCGGTTTAAAAACGACAGTAACTTCGAACTAAAGGAAGCAACCGATTTGCCCAACAGCAGACAGGTATTAAGTTATCTTATGATGTTTGTTTTAAATCTGTTTTATGGAAATCAGTTTGAAACGAAGAAGATTATTAACACCATAACCAGACTTCATCCAAAGCTTTTAAAATCCAGAAAAACGTTTTCTCTTTATCTGTTAAATTTATTGGCGCAGGCAAGCGCCAGAGTGCAACCAGATGAAACAACTGACAAGATGGAAAATCTGCTGGCTAAGCTATACGCTGTGGACAATAAGGTGAGTCCAACTTTATATACCCAATCGGTTTTTTTATCACTTAGAGCAGAACAAAGCAGAAATAGAAAAGATTTTGATTCGGCATTAAAATATGCGAAAGAATGCTTAGATATTTACGAAAGGAATGACATTACCGTAAATCAGATTTTTATGTACAATCTAATTATCAATATTTATAAAGAATTGGGAGAGCAAGATAAGGTTGAAGAGTATAGTTACAGGAAAATAAGTTTGTTGGATAGCAAAAATGTAGACCTGGGTTTATTCAGATCTACATCGTACATATAGACAAAATTAAAACTATTTTTTGGTTACTTTAAATTCCGTTCTTCTGTTCAAGGCCCTCCCTTCAGGGTTATCAACACCATTTTTTAATTGGTTTGCTGCAATTGGCATGGTTAAACCATAACCTTTACTTGCTAAACGCCCGGGGTTTATTCCTTTATTTATCAAATAATCTACACATGATTTTGCTCTACGATGAGACAAATCCATATTGTAATCTGCTTTGCCAATATTATCTGTATGTGCGCCAAGTTCTATCTCAATATTTTTGTTATCTACCATCAAATTATACAAATAATCAAGGGTAGCTTGTGATGATGGCGTAAGTTCGGCACTGTTAAACTCGTACAAAATATTTTCCAGCACAATAGGCTTATCAACTATAAAAGGCGCTAAACAAAGCTCATCACTTTTTAATGTATCAACGCTTGCAAGTTTCTCATAGCTGTAAGTTAAATTTTTAGCAAAATATAAATCCTTAACTGCGTTTAGTTTAAAACCTCTATTAGAATTTATGCCAAAATTATATAATCCATCGGCATTCGTTTGCGTAGTTTGTGTTCGCATGTCATTGCCAGTTAGGGTAACCGTTGCGCCTTCCAACGGTTTTTGTGTTTTGCAATCTATAAGTTTCCCATTAATAAAAAGTGTTTCTCTTTTAACCTTAAAAATTTCTAAACAACAAAGCGATTCTCGATCTGAACTGATGTAACCCTCTGTATCTAAATCATCTAATGAAGTAAAATACATATCATCTTTGGCAGAGTTAAACGGATAGCCTAAATTTATTGGTACCTGCCAATCAGCAAAGTCGCCAGTAGTTTCAAAAAAATCATACCCTCCCATACCAACTCTCCCATTGCTACTAAACAAGAGTCTTTGAGTTTTCGGGTTATAATATGCAGCCTGTTCATCGCCTTTGGTGTTAATCTTCTCTCCCATGTTAACAGCATTCCCTGTAGTTCCGTCGGCTCTAATAATGGCATACCATAAATCGTATTTACCAGAACCGCCAGGTCTATCAGACGAAAAAATGAGGTATTTTCCATCTTTAGTAACGGAGGGTTGAATTGAGTTAAATCCGTTTACATTTATCTCACCTCCTAAAACTACTGGGTCTGTCCATTTATTTTCACCTATTTTTTTAGACAGATAAATACTTTTGGTTCGCTCATCCTTATTAATCCATGCGGTAAAATACATTGTATTTCCGTTGGGATGAAAAGTTGTTGCCGCCAATTCCATTTGTTTAAGATTAACATTTACTTTACTTACAGATGTGGCGTTTTCTGCATTATCGGCAACGTAAATGGCATTAATATATGGCGTTTCTTTTTTAACAACTTTATTATTTGAAGCTGTGCTAGTTAAAATTTCGCTTTTCCCACTGCCGCCAGTTGGTCTTGATGATGTGAAATAAAAATCATCGTCAATTAGAATTGGAGCATAATTTGAACCTTTTTCATTAATATTTGTACTTAATCGATCTAACTTAAACAATCTAGGATACTTGATTTCGGCCAGCGCAAATTTGCAAGATTCAATTTCAAACTTTGCCAATTCCTTGTAGCCATCATTCAGTGTGTACCTCTTGGCAAAGTTGCTGAATGCTAATATGGCCTCATCAAACCTAAAATTAGCACGCAGACAGGTTGCATACCAAAATTCGCTCTGTGCATACTTTGCATTAGTAAAACTCGTGGCTATCGCATACCACTTCTCTGCATCCTGAAAGTTTCTGTACAGGCGTAATGATGTAGCGAGTTGATAAACCGCATATTCGTAATCATTCTTTTTTGGGCTTTCTTCTTGTATTTTCTTTTCGAAGCCATGAGGAACCACGAAACCTGTACTATCTGCAGAAATTTGCAACGCTTTTTTGTAATACTCTGCTGCTGCGTAATATTCTTTATTTAAAAAGTATACGTCGGCAACGCGTTTAGAATCTGCTGTCATCTGTGCATTAACCACAGATAGGTTTATTAAACTGATAAATATAATGATGATAGTGCGCATAGATTTGATATTAAAGACGTGGACAGAAAAAATTTGGACCTACGATGCCTTTTCTACTGGTAAACGATATGGAAACTTCTAAACCACCCCGACTGCCAGTAGCTCTATTTAGGTTAGAAGTATTAAAATCATAACTAAGACCAACAACCATACTTTTCAAATGAAGGCCTAAAAAAGCGATAGCGGCATCATCAACTCTGTAATTTGAACCGAACAACAAATCTGATTCGGTACCGAGCATTAGTTGTGCATATGCGCCGCCAGCTATTTCTTGGGCATTACCTTGTTTTAAATAAATAAAATTTGGTGTAATACTCAGCATCGGATTCATCACTATTCTTGCTCCACCGTGCCCCGTAAATCGCATAGGATATCTTTCTTCGCCACCTATAAATTTATCTTTAGGACGAGTTAGATGCGAAACGCTTGCGCCACCAAAAACATTAACAGTTTTATATCCGCTCCCATCGAAATACATGATGCCTGCATTTACATCTGGAGCAAGAAAGTTGTTGGCATTAATATTTTCATTAAATCCCATTCCCGGATCGTAACCTGTAACGGGGTTATATTGGCTACCTAACGTGATTTTTGATTGATCAATACTTTTATTTATTACACCCACCTGCATTCCGAAATTAACAATCTGATCTCCTTCCCTACCAAATCTGATTCGGTATGCGGCAGAAGCGACAGCATTTAATTGATTAAAACCAATATCGCCTGCCCGCTGATTGATAACCATGCCGCCTAAAGCGAGATTTTTGGCTGGTGCCATATCAAAAGATGCACCAGCAGTTAAATAACCATTATTTAAGTTACTCCACTGTTGCTTAGCATTTACGTTAACCCTGTAATCGCCATCTGTTACGCCAGTTAAAGCAGGGTTTAACCATAACGGATTTGCATAATATTGCGAAAAATGCGGATCGATTTGAGCCTTTGCCAAATTTGTACTTAAGCTTAATCCTAGTATTGCGATAATTATAAGTCTGTGTTTCATCTGATTCGTTTTAGGTATTTCGTTGCAATTTTTGGTATTATTTAAGTAAGGTTATGGTGCCCTTGTAAAGCTTAGTCGCCCCACTATTAAAGGTTACATCGATGTAATAAACATATACACCGTTAGGTTGCAAATTGCCTCTATATCTTCCATCCCATCCATTATCTAGCGAGGTAGATTCGAAATAATACTCTCCCCATTGGTTATAGATTCTCATTCTGAATTTGGCAACAGAATTACCGTAGGCTAAGAAAATATCGTTTTTACCATCGCCGTTTGGCGTAAAAGTATTTGGTATGTAAAGTTCATCGGCAAAAGGATTACCAGACTTACCTTCTACAGGACCAGCATTTGCACTTGTTTGGCAATCTATTTGTCCTTTTGCCCTAACGGTGATACTTACCGATTGATCTGGCTTAAGGCCAGCTATGGTAATTGTTGTTGAAGTTTGCGTTGTCCAAGTTGCGCCTCCATCTCTAGAAACTTCATAAGCTGTTGCGCCGTCTACTGCGTTCCATTCAAACGTTACGCTTGCTGCATCAGCAGATTGTACGCGTACTACAGGAGTTGCAAGTACAGGTAGAACCGTTACTGTTACGGCAGTTCTTGTAGAGCTTGAACATCCGCCAGTAACTGCGACGCTTTCAACGTAAAAAGTCGTTGTAGCCGTTAAAGCTGTTGGCGTATAACTTATGCCTTCTGCTAACATTGTTCCGCCAGAGCTATTTGCATACCATCTGTAGGTTAAGTTTGCATCAGGATTTACAATGTTTAATGCTGTAGTAGATCCACTACAAATTGTTGCACTAGTTGCAGCAACATTTGTAGGCGCCAAAGGCAATGCTTGGCTAGTAATATTTACAGCTGTTCTAGCACTAGCGAAACAACTACCGTTTGATGCTTCTACGTAATAAACAATATTGGCAGTTATAGCAGGTGTAGTGAAGTTAATACCCGAACCTACTGCAGTTCCACCAGTTGCAGAAGTAAACCAGTTATAGGTTGCTCCCGTTGCTGGATTAGTTACCATAAGTACTACGGTGTTACCCGAACATACAGTTACATTATTTGAATTTAGCGTTGGGTTTGCTGGGCGTGGGGTTACTGTTACATTTACTGTAACTCTACCACTCGTGTTTACGCAATTTCCACCATTTGTTGCTTGCACATAATAGGTTGATGAAGTATTTAAAATTGGTGTGGTAAAAGAAGCACCAGTAAAAACAGGCGCACCGCCAGTTGCTAAATCGTACCATTCGTAATTTACACCAGTTTCTGGGTTAGTAACCGAAAGTGTTGTTGTAGCACCGCTACAAATATCACGACCGGCCATGCCAACGATCGGGTTAATTGGCCTTGATGTAACAGATACCGTTACAATTTTTGCAGTAGCTGAGTTATTTTCGCATCTGTTGCTACCTTTAACAGTTACATAAAATGTTGCGGGAGCGAACAATGGCTGACTTACGAAAGTAGATCCTACAAAAACTAAATTTGTTAATGCTGCATCAGCATACCAAGTAAAAATTGGATTGCTAACCGAAGGACTACTTGCTTCTAAAGTTATGCTTCCACCTGCGCAAATTGTTGTAGGGCCATTAACTATCAAATCTGTACTAGTAGACAAACTGTTAACTGTAACAGTAACAACTTTTGCGTCTATAGCGCGGTTACCGCATTTATTATCTCCGCTAACAGAAACATAATATGTTGTATTTGCAGAAAGTGGACCAGTTAAATATGTTGGTCCGGTAAATATCGGATTGGTTAAAGACGCATCACTATACCAAGTAAATACAGGATTCGTCACTGTAAAACTAGATGCTGCCAAAGTAGCGCCACTTCCTGCACAAACATCTGCATTATTTAAGTTTATATCTGCCGCTGTTGCATATTGTTTTACTACAACAATAACAGCTTTCGCATTTGTTGCACCATTTTCACATCTGTTGTCGCCTCTAACAGTTACAAAATACGTTGTAGTAACATTTACAGGGCCTGGATTAAATACTGGTCCGGTAAATAATGGCGTTGCTAATGTTGCATCGGCATACCAGGTAAATACAGGGTTGGTAATTGTTGCAGAACTTGCGGTTAAAGTAACCGTTGATCCAAAACAAAGTTCTAAGTTTCCACTAACTACAATATCGCTTGCAGTTGCTGCGGGATTAACTGTGATGGTAACAGATCTTGCATTTGCCGGAGAATTTTCGCATTTGTTAGAACCTTTTACTGTAACGTAGTAAGTTGTTGTCGCGGTTAATTCTGGTGTTGTAAAAATTGCCCCTTCGAAAACCTTGTTGGTTAAGTTAGTATCGCTATACCAACTGAATATTGCATTATCTACGGTTAAGCTACTTGCTGTTATTGTTGTAGCAGAACCCGCACAAATTGAACCATTTCCTGCTAAAGTAATATCAGAAGCGGATGAAGTTGGATTAACGGATACGGTTACGCGTTTAGCATCCGCAGGCAAATTATCGCATTTTTCTGCTCCGCTAACTGTTACGTAATAAGTTGTGGTAGCAGTTAATCCGGTAGGTGAAAAATTAGCGCCGGTAAATACAAGATTTGCTAATGCAACATCGGTGTACCATTTAAATATTGGTGAAACGATGGTACTACTGCTAGCGCTTAATGAAGTTGTAGTAACTCCACAAAGATTAGTAATGCCGGCTATTGTAATATCAGCTTCAGTTGCTGTCGGATTTACAATCAACGTTACCGTAGTTCTTGCAGCACTAGCACAACTATTGCTATTTACAGCTTCAACAAAAAACTGATAAGTTCCCGGACCCAAATTTGCTGGAGTTGTGTAACTTCTGTTGTTAACAACTAAAATATTTCCGTTAACATCATACCAGTTAAAGCTGACGTTGGTAGCCGGCTCAACAGAAAGCGTTACTGGGGCATTTCCGCATGCCGTAGGCGGATTTGTTGAAATAACTGGCGCAGCTGGTGGAGCTAAAATGGTAACGGTAACCTTGGTGCCTGCGCTCTCACATCCGTTGTAAAAAGCTCTTACAAAATAGTTGTAAGTACCGGCACTTAGCGTTGTAGGTGTAGAAAAAGATATTCCATCTTTTCCAGTTTGATAATCGTTTTCTAAATACCACTTGTAAATTACTCCAGTGATTGGGTTACTTACGCTTAAAATAGCAGGTGTACCTACACAAGCATTTGCAGTTGTAGCTACTACTTGAGGCGAAAGATTTTTTCTAAGCGCATAATTAAAATCTATAGAAGTTAAGGCTCCAATTAAACCTGATGAAAGTCTGACTTCAACTCCATCAAACCTTGAGGTTGGCACATAGGTTAGTATAATTGCGCTATTATCACTTAACAACTCAAGGTTAATTAGCGGGTTTGTAACTATTAATGGATCGTTATTACTATTGGGGCCTTGATAAGTTGTTAATGTTAGGGAGTGTAAAACCGCTAATGAAAGTAGTTTTCCAGGTGAGGATAATTTAACGATTAAGGTGTCTCCGATATTAGATAACCCACTATCAAACCCAACTCTTTGGAATACCGACGAATTTAAAATTCCAAGTGATATCGCTAAAGACGAAGCGGTTTCACCTAAATTATCTGTTGCTAAAGTAGGATTTGAAACACCACCTAAAGCTCCACCAACTATTCCGTCGGCTAAATTAGTATTTGCAAAACCACAAGGCAGTACATCGGTTCCGCCATTCGGAACAACCGTAACATCAACTTTAACCCTACTAGATGGTGGACAAGGGCCTGGAACTATAGTTTCTACGTAAAAACTTGTAGATGCTGTTATAGGATCAGTTACGTAAGTTGCGCCATTAAATACAGAAACGCCACCACTAGGTACTGTGTACCAATTGAAAACTGCCCCATCTATACTCGAACTAGCAACTAAAACTGCTCTAGCTCCCGAACTAACGCTTACATTTGTTTGAGGAACTATTGGCGGATCAACTGTCCCGACTGAAATCGTTGCTATTGCTTTCTGCGTTGATGGAACACCGCAAGAGTTAACAGCTTCTACTGAAAAACTTGTATTTGCAGTAACGGCAGCTACAGTTAAACTAACCCCGTCCCTGCCAGCTAAGTAGGTATTGCTCGCATCGTACCATTTATATGTTATTCCGCTTTGCGGATTATTTACTTGTAAAACTACATTATTACCACTACAAGTATTTACTGCATTTGTTACTAAAGCTGGAGTTGGTGGAATTGGATTAGCAATTACGTTTATTTCTGTTCTGGCACTCAAACAGCCAGTAGCAGAACTTGCAGCAACAAAATATTTTGTGTTTCCTGTCACGTTAGCAATTGTAAAGGTTGGGCCATCCGCACCTGTTTGGTATGTGCCAGCTTCATCGTACCACTTGTAGATTAAACTAGGACTAGCATTTGTAACCGCTAAAGTTAATGGTTGAGAAACACAAGCTGCAACGTTAGCAGATGCCACAGTTGGTGCAGCTATTACTCGTTGTCCGTAATTAACGTTTAGCGAAGTTAAGGCACCAGCCAAACCTGAATTTAGTCTTATTTCTACTTCATCAAATTGAGCTCCGGGAACAAAACTTATTAGTGCTTGACTAGTTCCACTAAGTAATTCTAAACGCACCAAAGGGTTATTTAAGCTTAAAATACCAGGATTGCTTGTTCCAGCGTTTCTTGTTGATATTTGAACGCCGCCCAAAATAGATAAGCCTAATAATCTTCCCGGCGAACTTATTAACACTTTTACTGTATCACCTAAGTTAGAAGGTGTACCGAAATTCAATCGTTGATATACGTAACCTGCTACACCTACTGGCATTAACAAAGTTGATCCCGTTTGCGTATTGTCATCTACGGCTAGTTCGGGATTTGAAACGCCTGCTAGAACAGTTAGCAAACCTGAAACACCGTTATTTTGTGATACTGCGGCTTCGCACGGAACTAAATTTGGATTATTATTATTGTTAACAGTAACCGTAACTTGAACTCTGTTTACAGATGTACATCCGGTTGCAACAATAACCGATTCTACATAATAATTAGTTGTAGACGTTAACGGTGGAGTTACGAATGTTTCACCAGTAAAAATTGGCGTTGTTGCTGTTAAACTTGTATACCAATTAAAATTAACCCCTACTGTTGCCGAACTTGCAGTTAATACGGCCGTTTGACCAGTATTTACAGCTGTCGCCGAAGCTGTTACTGTTGCAGCAAGCGGACGAGGGTTTACGTTTAAGTTTACAGTTGCTCTAGTTGAACTTGTACATAAGCCAGAAACGGCCTCTACGTAATAAGTTCTGTTGGCGGTGAGTGCAGGTGTGGTAAAAGTTATCCCCGTAAATATTGGTGTTCCGCCAGTTGCTACGTCAAACCAGTTATAGGTTAAAGAAGGATCTGGATTGCTCACCGAAACCGTTGCAACAGCGCCATCACATACATTTCCCGGATTTGTAATAATTGGTACTGCTAAAGCTGGTGTAACGTTAACTAAAACGGGAAGCCTTTCTAAATTTGAGCAGTTGTTTCTGCTGGTTTCAATATAATAAGTTGTTGTTGTATTTAATATTGGGGTTGTAAAGGTATTGCCACTAGCTAACGCTACTCCGCCTGTTGACGCAGCAAACCATGTAATTGATGTTCCGCCGTTTGGCGTTGCGCTCAAATTGGCAACTGACCCAGCGCAAACATTTGTTCCTGTTGATGAAACAGTAGGTCTCGGAAAAATAATTTCGGCACCGTAAATATCTAGACTAGTTAATACAGAGGCAGTTCCACCAAACCTAACCTCAACCCTATCAAATGCTTGATCTGCAGGTATGGTTACCTGAAACCTGTTTCCGCCTAATAGCCTCAAATTAAGTAATGAGCTATTTAATGGGGATATTTTAACAACATTGTTTCCATTTAATATATTAACGGTAATTCCATTCAACAAACCTAAATCAAGTAATCCGGTAGGCAATGCTAAATCTAGCCTTACGCTGTCTGTAGCTATACCAGCCTGCGGAAAAGTTAGGCGCTGAAATCCAGTTGCCCCCACGCCAACACCTAAAGTAATTCTGGTGTAGTTATTTAGATCAGCATCGGTAGAATTTCCGGCACCGTCAATTCCGCACAAAATACAAAGACCATTAACACCTGTATTTTGGACATTAGCTGCGCTACAATTCGGGCTTGTTGTATTGTTTGTAACGGTTACTGTTACCGCGGTACGGTTAGCGCTTGCGCAACTTTCTGAGCTAACTGCAGCTGCGTAAAAAGTAGTGTTGGTAGTAATTGGTGGCGTTATATAGCTTGCTCCAGAGAAAAGAAGGTTTCCGCCAGAAGCTGCATCATACCATTGTATTGTATTTGTACCATTTGTTGTTGCTTGTAAAACCGTGCTTTCACCAGTACTAATTACTGGGTTTGGCGTAATTACTGTTGGCGGATTTGGTAATGGATTAGCATTTACCGATACCGCGACTCTTTCGCTGGTTGCTGTGCCAGAAACTGCAACCACATAAAACGTTGTTGACGAAGTTACTATTGGCGTAGTAAAGCTTCCATTATTATTAGTTGCTAACGGCGCATTACCAGTAGAACCATACCAGTTATAAGTTATATTTGGTTGTAAATTAGTAACATTTAATGTTGCAGCTGCTCCGCTACAAATACTTGTATTTGCTACAATCGGCAACGGAACATTTATCATGATAACATAATCCGTTCTAACAATATTTCCGACTGCGTCTGTTGCAACTACAGAAATTGTGTATGATCCGCCTTGCGTTGGCGTGCCTGTTACCTCCCTTGTGTTTACGTTAAAGTTTAATCCGGGTGGCAAATTTGAGGCAACATAAGTGTAAGGTCCAGTTCCGCCAGTTACAGCTGGCAAAGTTTGGGTTGGATAAGTAGTGTTAACAGTACCATCTGGAAGTAATGCTGTAGGCAAGGTTAAAGTTCCATTAACCGCTAAAGTATATATTCTACTAACCGTTCTGTTGTTGGCATCTGTTGCGGTTAAAGTGATATTGTAATTTCCTGCTTGAGTTGGGGTTCCTCCTATCGCTCTGGTGTTGGCGTCGAAGGTTAGTCCGGGTGGAAGTGTTGATGTATTGTACGTATACGGACCTACACCACCTGTAGCTTCTGGTAAAAAATCTGTAGGATAAACAACTGAAACTGTTCCATTGGCTAAAGTTTTTGCAGGAAGTGCTAAAGGACTCAAAACATTTATGCTGTAGTTTGCGGTTGCGTTTCTGCCTGCCGCGTCTGTTACAGTTACAATTATTGGATAATTACCTATTGTTGTAGGAGTTCCGCTTATTTCTCTGGTAGCTTCATTAAAGTTTAAACCCGGAGGTAAGCCAGAAACTGCATAAGTATAGGGTGTTGTGCCGCCACTCGCAGCCAAAATAGTTTGTGTTTGATACGGAGTTCCAACGATACCATCAACAAGTGGCGACGAGGCAATTACTAATGCAGGATCTACCACTATAGTATAATTCGTAGTAACTGCATTTCCGTCTGTATCAGTTACAGTGATGGGAAATGTGTATGTTCCCGCTACAGTTGGTGTTCCAGTTATTTCTCTGGTTGTCTCATTAAAAAGCAATCCTGGTGGCAGAGAACCGGCAGTGTAAGTGTATGATAAACTTCCTCCTGTAGCCACCGGAATCTGCTGAATGGTGTAAGCAGTGCCAACAGTTCCATTTGCAAGCGTGGTGCTTGCCAAAGCTAGTCTGGCTGTGACTTTTATATTATAGATAGAGGTTGCAGTACAGTTTTTAGCATCTGTTACGGTAATGCTAAATGGGAAATCTCCTGTTATTGTGGGCGTTCCGGTTATTTGTCCGCTAGCAGATAGCGTTAAGCCAGCTGGTAAAGCATTTGTACCAGATACAGCGTAAGTGTAAGGTGCAGTACCACCAGTGGCAACTGCAATTTGCCTGGCGTATGCATTACCCTCGTTTGCATTTGGTAAAGCAGTTGTATTAAAAACTATAGCTGGATTTACGGTTACAACAATTGGAACTCTAATAGATTCGCTTGTGCAATTAATTCGCCTAGCTGCTACGTAAAAAGTTTTGTTTGCAGTGAGTGATCCAGTTGGATATCCAACATTAAATGCTGTAGTTGTCAACGCTGTTCCTCCTGTGGCAACGTCATACCATACAAGTTCGTTGTCTGCCGTAGTGTTTGCAGAAAGCGTTGCACCTGTGTTATAACAAATATTTACGCTATTGGTGTTTGGAGCCGTAAACGTCGGTCGAGGTGCAGAGCTCACAATTCCATCTAAACTAATGGTTTGCGTTAGTCCAACATTTAATAAAGATCTTAATGTAATACTAACTCTATTAAAAGATTGTGTAGGTGTAAAAGGAATACTAGCTGTTTGGCCGTTATTTAGCAAACCAAGCAAATCCAAATTAATTAAGCTATTTAAACTACGTTGAAAAACTGGCGTATTACCATCGTAAGCAATTACATCAATATTATTTAAAACGTTAGCGCTAAGTAAAGCCTGATTTATGCGCATACGCAGGCTAAATTCATCGCCTACTTTAGAGTTTGAGTTAAAAAACACATTTTGAGTTATAGAACCGCCAACGCCAAGCGCACCCAAACTAATTTCTGAAAATGTTCCATCTACACCATCTATCGCATTTTGCGGATTTGTAACACCTGCCTTACCCAAACCTAAAACATCAACCGTTAATCCAGTTCCTTCAAAAGAAGTTGCAAACGCATCTGCGCAGTTGGCCTGCCCAGTAATGTAAAAAGCATTGAATACTTGCATTTGATTTGTAGCGCCAATTAACAATGCATTAGTTACGTCCTTTATAAAAACCCGATCATAACTTTCCGTAGGTGTTATTGCTACATAAAAAAGACCATCTTTATCTCTAATTATACGGATACTTTGATCTGTGAAACCGACGCTACTTCTTCCAAATGCCTTTAAATCACCGTTACTATTTCTGGCGCCAACTTCAAAATAATGGTCGCCTAAAACCACATTACCTAACAAATTTGCTAATGCGCTTCCTAAACTTCCGCCTAAAAGATTGTTTAAAATAGCTTGATCGAAATCTATCCTAACGAATGTGGTGGTGTTAGCTGGCAATGTTGTTGGAAATTTCAATTCCAATTCGCCACTATATCTGCCAACGTTTAGCAACACACCACCGTACGAGTGGATAACGGCAGCAGTATTAGACGCATTAGTTGCGTTAGAAGGCTGATCCACTCTAAAAGATTTAACAAATGCTTCGGTTGCATAGTTTCTAACCTGCGCATACGAATTGGATAAAACCAACGTTATTAAAAGGAACTGAAAAATAAATGCGTGCAGAATGGCTGGACGTACTTTCTGAGTAGAAATTAGCTTCATACAATAGGGATTTAATTGCGTTACTTCTACAAGTGTAGTAAGCAATTACCTCTTTTTCATTGTTCCTTTCATTCATTATAAATTGCTGTGTGATAGCTATTTATTCATTTTATTCATTATTTAATTTCGTTATAGTTAATAAAACTGCTTAATAATTAATTTCGTATCTAACGGCCAATTTGATATTCTACAAATGCCAAAAGTGCCATTACTTTACGCAATGGCACTTTTCGAAAAAATTTTTAGACGCTATATTTTAAATTCCCTAATTCGAAATAAAATGTTTGTATAATATATTTATAGTCTTACTTGTTAGGCTATTCATTCCGTCTACGTAAATTGGGTTGCATCCGTTTGTAATTACTACAAATCCAAACTTCTCTTTTGGGTCAAAAAACATAGAACTATATAAACCGTATGCAGAGCCAGTATGACCTTTCAAAGTCTTGCCCTCGATTAATTTTTTGACCGTTGTAATAGCCAATCCATATCCTTCTTCATCAGATAATTTCGTTTGCATTATCTTCGCACTTTTTCTAGAGATGATCCGCGTACCATTTGCCGATCCATAATTCATGTGCATTATCATATACTTAGCTAAGTCTGTTGCTGAGATTTTCATTCCGCCAGTTGGCGAGAAAATAGGCGTTGTGTAACCCAAAGTATAGTTTTTAAGCTCTTCTCTTCTTGGATTATAAGCACCAACTGCCGGTGTAAAACTTTTAGTGTTGGCATCATATTCATACAAAGTGGCAAATCGAGCAGCATCCAAAGAATCAACACAATAACCCCCATATAATTTTAAGGGAGATAAAATATTTGACTTAATGTAATTATCAAACCTTTTACCTGAGAATTTTTCGATTACAGCACCAACCATGTTAAAATTTAAGTTACAATATTGGTAACCCTTTCCAGGTTCGTAATCATTATAACAATTTGTCCAATTTTTATTCTTATCAGGATTTATTGCGTCTAAATTAAAATAGCCTTCTTTGTCATTAATGCTCGATCGGTGCGACAAGACCATTTTTAAAGTGATTTTAGTATTCGGAAATTTCGGGTTTCTAACCTTGAAACCTACCAAATCGCTAAAGTCGTCTTCTAGAGAAAATTTCTTATCTTCTACTAATTGCATTATTGCTGTTGCAGAGAAAGATTTCGATATTGATGCAATTCGAAAAATGGCATCGGTCTGAAGCGCTTTCTTGCTTTCTCTATCCTGCAGACCGAATGACTTTGTGTAAGTTAATTTTCCGTCTTTTACAACAGCAACGGCCAGTCCAACTGCATCTAAATCTTTCATCAGGTTCTTTATTTCATTTTCGGCTTTATCTTGTTGCGCTAGAACAGTCCCTAATAAACTAAAAAATAGTATTGTTAATAATTTCTTTTTAAACATGGCATAAATTATTTAGCCTAAGTTAAGCAACTAAAATATTTATAGCTAAACATTATTGCATATTGCCAGAAAAAATAAAGCCCCGAAACTAGGAGTTTCAGGGCTGTTTTAAGAATAAATTAGTTTAGTGCATCTTTGTCTCTACCGCTGTCATCTAATTGGTCCTGCTCATTGTCTTGCCGGCTTTCTATATCCACATTTTCCGGTTCAGTGGCATCGGCGATATCTTCCGATCCATTGTCTGCAGTAGGTTTGTGGCTTTCCTTACTTTGTTTTTTATGATTGCCTTTACTTTCTTCAGGTACGCCACCAGAACTCGCAGATCTATCTGTACTTCTTTGCCTTTCACCTGGATTATCAGTTGATTCAGGTTCAATCGGATCTTTATTTTCGTTGCTCATAACCTTATTGTTTTGAAGTTGTGTCTGTTGAATCAGTACTCATTCCAGTTGTATCGCCCATTGCGCCGTCGTTCATATTAGCATTGCTGGATGCTGCATTTCTATTCGTATCAATTCTATTAGAGTCTGCCGTACTTGCGTCCTTTCTATCGGTACTATTACAACTTGCTAATGCAAAACCTGCAAGCATAACTAGGGTCATTAATTTAATTTTCATCGTTTTTGTTTTTTAGGTTGATTATTAATTTAATAAATAAGACTTTTTACGAAAAGGTTTTAATTAATATAAAAACGCACTATTAACCTGTTATAAAACAGTTATTTAATTCACTTAACATGTCCAAACCAAGCAAATAAACTCATATTATAATAAATCAATTATTAGCCTTTACACAATCTAAAACGGTTAAAATTTTGTTATTTTGCATAGAATGATCTTAATAAACTAACTATAAACCATGAGAATTATTTACGCACTGCTATTCTTTTTCGTCTTCATTTTACAATCCTGTGGCGTTGGCGAACGAGAGAAAAATCTTCGAGAACGCGAGCTTACTAACACCAAAAAAGAACAAGAGTTACTGCTTTGGGAACAACGTTTAAAAATTGAGCAACAAGAATTTGATAAGAAAAAACAGGTGGATACCACAGACCTTACCGATTCTGCTTCTATTTACATTGATGAGGTTGTTGGTAGCTGGACCGTTAAAATGAACTGCGTTGAAACCAGTTGCGAAGGTTCGGCAATTGGCGATTCGAAAACCGAAAGGTGGGAGATCTCAAACGATCAGCAGAACATAAATGTTAAAGCCTACGTTGGCAAAACTTTAATTAGAACTTATTTGGGTATAATAGAGGGCAATACGATTAAAATTGCCGATGAAAATCCGAACACCACCACAACTATAAATGCAGTACTTAAACTAACAAAAAACAATGCAATGGATGGATCTAGAGACGTTATTCAAAAAGACTGTAAGATAGTTTATTCGCTCTCAGCAACTCGTGCTAAATAAAATGACTATGATTTTATTATCTACCTTAGATTTTTCATTACCTCTACGAAATCCTGTGATCATTTTTTCGTTGGTATTGTTTATTATCCTCTTCGCTCCTATCCTTTTTAATAAAATTAAAGTTCCGCATATTATTGGTTTAATTATAGCCGGTGTTATAGTTGGTCCTTACGGATTAAATTTATTAAAAAGGGACGCAAGTATTGTGCTATTTGGTACAGTAGGATTACTTTACATTATGTTTTTGGCCGGTTTGGAAATAGACTTGGCCGAATTTAAAAAAAACAGAAAACAGATTGCCGTATTCGGACTACTTACTTTTTTGCTACCGTTAATTATCGGTTGCTTGGCGAGTTATTACTTGCTCGGTTACAGTTTTTTATCTTCGCTATTACTAGCAAGTATGTTTTCTACACACACCTTGGTTTCTTATCCAATAGCAAGTAAATATGGTGTGATTAGAAATAAAGCCGTTAGCATGACGGTTGGCGGTACCATGATTACCGATATTCTTGCACTATTAATTCTTGCTGGTATTGCAGGTATGACCAAGGAAAATGTATCGGCATCTTTTTGGTTTCAATTAGGTGCATCTACAATGATATTTGTTGGGATTGTGTTTGCTGTTTTTCCGTTTATAATCAGATGGTTTTTTAAACATTTCGAAGACAGTATTTCGCAATATATTTTTGTTTTGGCAATGGTTTTTCTGGCTTCTTTTCTGGCCGAAGTTGCAGGCGTAGAAGCTATAATCGGTGCATTTTTCTCGGGTTTGGTGCTAAACAAATTTGTACCGCACAGTTCGGCATTAATGAACCGTATAGACTTTGTAGGCAATGCGCTGTTTATACCGTTCTTTCTAATAAGCGTAGGTATGTTGGTAGACGTTACTGTTCTTGTAAACGGTTGGGGTGCACTAAAAGTTGCCGGTGTAATTATTACTGCCGCCCTAATCACTAAATATTTCGCCGCCTTTTTAACCCAGAAAATATTTAAGCTATCAGCCACTGAGGGTAAAATGATTTTTGGTTTAAGTACCTCCCACGCAGCCGCTACCTTAGCTATCATTTTAGTTGGTTACAACATCATTACTGGCGAAACAGCCAGTGGTGAACCCATTAGATTATTAAACGAAGATGTACTTAACGGTACTATCTTATTAATTTTAGTGAGTTGTGGGGTTGGTTCTTTCGTAACCGAAAGTGCATCTAAAAAATTAGCTTTAGAAAGCGATCAACAAGAGCAACCAAGCCAAGAAAACAACGAAAAGATTTTGGTTTCTTTAGCACATCCAGATATGGTAGAGGAATTAGTAGACTTCGGTGTGATGTTGCAATCGCACAGAAGTGTAAATTCTATTTACGGGCTAAATGTAATTGACGATGAGCAAAACGGAACCAATAAAGCTTCAGTTTCTAAAAAAATAATGGAAAAAGCTGTTTCTAGAGCAAATGCATCTGAAAATAGCCTTGTCCCTATAGTGCGTTACGATTCTAGCATCAGCAACGGTATTGTCTACACCATAAAAGAACATGAAGTATCTGACGTAGTTATCGGTTTGCATAAACGAGCAGACCAACATACATTTTTAGGTCCGAAGGCCGAAAATATCATTAGACGAATTCACGAGACTATTTATATTTATAAACCAACGCAACCCATTAATACCTTTAAACGGATATTGGTTGTTACTCCGGCAGACGCCGAAAGTGATCCTGGTTTTACGCATTGGTTAAGAAAGCTGATGGACATGGCAAAGCAAGCCGGTATACCGATGATGTTTTACGGTGCCAACCGAACTAATTTAGAGGTTAAAAAATTAGCGGAAAGAACCACCGATGTACCAACCATAGATTACAAAACTTTTGAAAACTGGGACGACTTTTTAATTTTTAGCAGTGAACTGAAAAAGAATGATCTATTTGTTATCGTTTCTTCACGTAAGGGAAACAACTCTTATTTACCACAAATGGCAAAATTACCATATTATCTTGCCAATTATTTTGCTTCGCAAAGTTTAATCATGCTATACCCTAAACAATTAGAATCTGGCATTAACATGGGTAACATAGAACAAGCAGATAGTAACTTAATTGAAACCATTAGCGAGCAAATTGGTAACATCGGTAACGCCGGCAAATACCTAAAAGGATTATTCAAAAACCGTTAAGCTCAATTTTGCTTAACTTCTAAAGCATCAATTTCTTTCATATACAAGATATAAGCTTGTTTATAAGTTAGTTTTTGATGCTTTTCTTCTGCTATAAAGTTTCTAAAATCTTCTAAATCCGCTTCGGTAAAACCTAATCTTACAAACAAGGTTTTATCAGTTTCCCAAGTTTTGGTGTTTACGGTTTTGCTTTCTAAATTTCTGTAAAGCGTTACCCCGTCTAAAAATTCTTTATAAGTATTGGTTTGCTTAAACTGGTTTATGGCTTTTACCACCTTTGCGTAAGTAATATTGCTTGTGTCTTCTAGTTGTTTATCAATAATGGCTAAAAAAATAGAGCCTTTAAACAATAAACTGTCCGAATCGGCAAATCCGCCACAACGTTTTAAAATTGATAAATCCTTTAAGTACAAACTATCTTTTTGGCTTACCTCATTTTTTACAAAATACGGCTCAGTAGTTAAAACCTTCTCGCAGTCAAATACCTGTTGGGCGAAACAAAATGTTACGTTTAAACAAAAAACAGCTCCTAAAAATATCTTCGTCCTCAACATAAATTATCAATCTCAATATTTGCAAAGCTATTAAAATGCTTTACTTTTCTAAGATTTTTTTCAATAGCAATGCTACACCAACGCAAACAAGGAGGGTTAATACCGGCCAAACAATAAGTCCCAAAGCGGGATGAATTAGATGCCCGCTCAAAAGAAGAAACATCAATTTACTTAATTTTAATACTTACTCCTTTTATCGTTTGCCAGCCTTCTTTATCTGTTAACCTAATTAAAAAATGATAATCACCGGCATCTACATCGCTTGGAATATCTATTTCTGCAGTAGCAACATATTCTTTTGAATCTGTCGGGATACTAAAGTCCTTTATGTATAAAAATGGTTTAACCGCAGTTTTTTTTGCATCCTGGGCACATGCGTTTACTTCTGTAGTGTGATTATGCTGATCAAAGTTATGGTGCACGTCTAAACTGTAAGATCCAAGCGCAACATTGTCTGTAAACTTGGCTCTAAACGTAAACTTCTCACCTCTAACCAACGTTGCGCATTGTACTGGAGAAGCGTTGGCAATAGTTAAATCAATTTCGGGATAAGTGGTATCTATTGCATCCTCGTCTTTTTTACAGGCAGAAAACGCGATTACAACCAAAGCAACGAAACCTATGTTTTTAAAATAATTTTTCATGATTATAATTTTTATGAAGCCTGGCAACGCTGTGTTACCAGGCTAAAACTAAACTAATTAACTTTTCCTATCTGGGCTTATGCCCAAAAAGCTCTTTATTTCTTATCGAAATGTTCTTCGACTTCTATTTCCTTTCCTGCTTGATCAACCACTTTTAAATGCACATGGTAATGGCCTTTTGGCGCTTCGGTAATGTTTACATGTTTGTGGAAATTGTAGGTGGTTTGTCCAACCATTGCTGCGTCGGTGTAAACGAATTCTTTTTTCCAAGATGTTCCTTCAACTTCTGCCACAATTCTTGCAATTTTGTTTACCGCTGTAACGTTTGCTTCCATATGTAAATCTGTACCAGTTGCGTTTGCACCAACTTCAAAACCTGTAACAACTGGTAAGCTTGCGTCTTTTTTAAGTTCCAATTCGCTTTCTACTTCCGTTACTTGGCCAGCTTGGTCGGTTATTTTAATATGGATGTGATATAAACCTAAAACCGCATTCGCTGGAATGTCGATATGCTTATGGAATTCGGCATTTTTTAGCCCAACAAAACCTTCTGTGTATACCTGTTCAAATTTCCAACCTGTACCAGTTTTTGGGTGAATTTCCAATGCAACGCTTGCCAAATTTGCAGGCGCAAAAATTTCTCCTTCAATATGGATATCGTTACCTGGGTAACCTATTTTGCTGTTATTAGATCCAATTTCCAAGCCTGTAATTGTTGGCGCTGGAGAAAATTCGTCTTTATCTTTTTTACAAGATGCAAGAATGATAACTGTAAATAGAATAGCAAAAAATGGTTTTATGTTTAATTTTTTCATGTTTTTAAATGAGGGATAATGTTTAATAATATGTTTTCGAGACATTAATTTTTATGCGAAACCTTACACACTAGGTGGCCCTCTTTTAAACTGTTGGTTAATTATTTTACTAACGCGATTAACAATCACATAACGCTTAATTTTACTAATTGGAGTATAAAAAAGGGATATTGACCAATGCTGTTTTGGCAACTCACTTGCGCCAAAAGTAAAGTCGCAAATCAAACAATGATCTGCATTTTGCACATGGGGTTTATTTGTCGCAATACTACCGCTGTGTGCAATAACCAAATAATGGAGGCTATTAACCAGCATAGTTCCCAAGAACAAAATCGAGATTGTCCAAACGCTAAAAAAACGATATTTTGGATGCTGTTTAATCATTTTTTACAAACGAGAATGGAATTTTAAGTGACAAAATCAAATTTCTACCAACTTCGGGCAATTCGATTAATCTGTAAAAACTGGTATGATTTAAATACTTGGTATTAAACAAATTTTGCGCTTGCAAGCTAATGTCAAATTGTTGTTTTCCGGTTTTAAGTTTTGTGCCAATGGCTAAGTTAAAAATGCTGTAGCCAGCTGTTTTTTTCTCAGGCGGCACAATGTTGTCTTGTCTACCTGTAATTCGATAATCTACAGCAAAGTAGGTTCCCGTTAGCTTATTGTTAAACTTAGGCTCGTAAGTTAAATTTAGCAAAGCTGATGGCGGAGGCGAGAAAGGTAAAGTGTACCCTTTTTTATCGCCAGAAAGTTGTTCTGCATAGAGATACTCAGCTAAAACTTCCGAACTTAGGTTATCTGTAAAACGATACTTAAACTGCAATTCGGCACCATATCTCATTACCTCGCTTTGCGCATATTGGAAAACCTGATTGCCTGCACCGTAGAAATAATCAAGCTGAGCTGTTGGATTAAGGTAAATGTAGTTTGGAAAATAGTTGAAAAACGGACTGAGTTGAACTGACCATTTTTCTTCGTTGTAGCCTAAACTTACATCAAGTTGATAAGATTTTTCTGGTGATAAATTCGGATCGCCTTTTTCATAACTAAAGTAATGATAGTTTACCCCGTTGGCTGCAAGCTCCTTTGCAATTGGCATCCTAAAACTTTTCCCTAGGTTGCCTTTAAACACGAATTTGTTAAGATTATAGTTAACACCGGCCGACCAAATGAAACTGTTAAAATTTCTGGTTAAAGCATTAGCTCTGATTAAATTTTGAGAAACCGTGCCGTTGGGAGTATTCATATCAGATGCAAACCAATCGGTATATTGACTGATGTTGATTTGGCCATAGTCGTATCGTAATGCACCATGAACAATTAAATTTTCGTTAACTTCCAGCTTATCATACAAAAATGCGCCGCTTGTAAACTGTTTGAAAGCAGGAACTAAAAAGCTCCATCCGCTAATTCCATTCTGTTGATTTTCTATATTTAGCCCAAAACTCAATTGATGTTTGCCAAAGGCGACACGATCTTTTACATTTGCCGACACAACCTTTTTATCAAATTCTCTTTCTAAATTTTGAGGAATTGACATGCTACTTGGATAAATAGCCGGCATAAAACCATGGTTTACATACATGCTGTATTCTTCCCTAAAATTATGCTGATAGCCTAATTCAATGTCTACCTGATGATTGTCTAACGTTATGCCCGTTTTATTAATTAATTTAAGGTGATTAACCTGCTGATAGGGCATCAAGATGTCTCTGTTGGAGGCGTCATGCAATGATAAATCTACTTGTCGGGGTTCGAGACCATGCGCATTTGCAAAAAAACCGCTTTTACTATTTGTATTGCTTACATAAAAAATAGATTTAATTTTTTCTGTTACATAACCTGCATTAAAATGAAGGTTGTTTTCTCGCCCTGCACTGTTTCTTACGTAATTATCTTTTAATGCAACCGGATAATTGTAAACTTGTACCAAGTCCGTTGGCACACGATAATCACTATAGTTCATCAATGTTGCTCTGCCATCAAAAAACCATTTATCGGCTCTGCCAAACAAATTAACTGATGTACCGTAGAGGTTATTGTTGCTTTTGCCAACTAGATCTACCGAACCGCCTAAACTATTATTTTCTGGCTGAGCTTTAGGTTTGATATCTATGGCGCCGGCAATCGCGTCAGATCCGTATACAAATGAAGCAGCGCCCTTTATTAACTCTATCCTATCTGTAGCAAACTGATCAATTTCTAAGCCGTGATCTGCGCCCCATTGTTGACCTTCGTGTTTTACACCATTTTCTACCACTACAACGCGATTAAAACCCAAACCCCTGATTAATGGTTTCGACTGCCCAGAGCCAATACCTATCGTTTTAATTCCAGGCATTCGCTCTAATGATTTCATTAAGCTACCACCCAAATTACGCTTTATAAAATCGGCATTAACGGTTTCAACATTTAAAGATTCCTGCTTCTTTCTGCTTTCCCCCAACTTTTCGCTTATGGTTACCTGTTGCAATGAATTGGCCGATTGCACCAATTTAATTGTTCCTAAATTAGTATCCTGTTTAAGTTCCAGTTCTATATTTTTGGTTTTAAAGCCCACTGATGAAATAGAGATTTTATATTTACCAGAAGCTAAATTTTGGAACGAAAATAATCCGCTTTCATCAGATTGAACTACGCGGTTAAGACTTTTAATCTGGACATTAACATTGTTTTTTGGAACGTCAAATTCATCAGTTATTAAACCAGAGATGTTGAAGTTCTGGGCTTTAACCTGCAACACAAAACACGAGAATACAAATAGTAAAAGATATCTTAACATAGCTGAAGCCGTCATTCTACTAAAAAATGACAAATAAAATATTGCTGTTTTTTTGTTTCGAGGCATAATCTCGAAGCGCAAAAATCTAAATAGACTAAAATATACCTGCGTCGGATAACAATAGTCCGATAGGTTTATTTTCTAGAAATTGTGGAAGCTATTTACAGCAGGCGGACCTCTGTCTGAGCTCTGGCGGATGAGTGTTTCAACTAACTCAAAAGCAAAATAAGTGCGCACACAACTATTCAACTCATTTACAAAAACCAGATTTGGAGGCGAATTTAAAAAAAACTCTTTTTGTTGATGATGTTGAAAATCGCATAAGAAACATTTTTCTACATCGAGAGCGTAATGCGTTTTGGCGCTATTATCTTTCTCAGCAATTTGATGATGCGAATGAAAACCTTGAACAACGATAGTTACAAAGAGAATAAGCGCCAAAAACGACGCCAATATTCTTTTACTTGCTCTTAATATGTTCAAATCGATTCTCACAGATGCAACAAAGTTACATCTTTTTACTTAACAGGCAACTTAAATGTTGCTACGCATAAAAATCAGGTTTAATTTTTAGCAGATTATTGACTAATACCCCACTGATTTTCAGGTATGTGAATAGCATCAATTTACAGTATCTGACCAATTGTAAAATAAATGTAACCAAATAAAATTATCAAAAAAATAAAGACTACTAAATTAGTATACAAAATAAAATTTTGTTATTATTGCATCGTCAACCCTTTCAGGTTGCGTGTTCATACACATTTATATTTGGTTTGAAAGAGATAGTTTCTGGATAGAGCTATCTCTTAATTGGTTGGTTGGCCGAGTGGCGAGGCAGAGTTTCATAAACTTTTTAGAATGGTTCGAATCCATTACCAAACCACAATTGACTCGTCAATTATTTTTATAACCAAGAGGTTAATCAGTTTTTGTTTTGTAAGAAAGGCTATCTGGATGGATAGCCTTTTCAATTTCGTTAAGCTATTTTTAAAGTTAATGCATAAGAAAGTTTTGGCTTATTTTGAGGCAAGGTTACTCTTAAATCTGTATCTGTTTGTGTGAAGGCTAAATTATCTCCCAGACCTAAAACGGAAATACTATTAATCGTTCTGCTGAAATTCGGATTTCCTTTTCTTAGGTTTATAATACTGATCACTCCATCTTCGGGCCAGCCTAAAACAAATGCGTAAAGTATATTTTCTTTTGTAGTAAATCTAATGTCGTTTGCGGTAAACGGTTTACCTTTGCCCTCGTTAAAACCTTGTGCAGATAAAGCTGCGGCCGAAGCAATCGCCGGCCCTTCTCCAAAGACGTTCCAAGGTCTAGTATCATAAATACCTTCGCTGTTAACCTTCATCCACTCGCCAATTTCTTCCACTATTGCTACTTCCAACTCATCAATAGTTCCGTTACCGCGAACCGGTACACTCAATAATAAATTTCCGTTTTTACTTACCACATCTATTAAAGTGTGCACTACAGTTTTTGCAGATTTATATCGCTTGTTGTTGTAGACACCTCTTTCGTAGTGCCAGCTTCCTATGCAAGTACACGTTTGCCAAGGTAGTGGCTCAATTTCATTGCTTTGTCCGCGTTCAATATCCCAAACCATGCATTTACGTTGCATTTGATCTAGGATCTTACCAAAAATAACGGTTTCTACCTTTCCATGTTTTTTAACGCTTTTGTTATAATAATGAGCAGCTATTCTAAGTCCGGCATCATCTATTGGCCATAACGGTAACGCTGTATCATCAAAATAAATTAAATCTGGGTTATAACTGTTGATCAAATCCATAGTTCGGTTATAGAATTTCTCTATGTACTTTTTACTTGGTACAGAAACTCCATTTCCCCAGTTCCATTGACTATGAATTTTACCGTTATCTAAGCTACCTTCACTTAAAGCATGGTTTTGCTCATATAATTCCTGCGGATCTAATCCTTCCCACCATTTTCCCTTTCCGTCTGCTTTGGTTAATTTACCATCGTAAGGAACGCCAGCTAAAGGTCCGCTTTTATCAGAACGTTGTGCGGTTTCCATCCAATTCCAAGCATGTGCAGCATGTACACTAACACCAAAGTGTAATCCATTTTTTTCAGCTTCTTTTTTCCATCCGGCAATCAGATCTTTCTTCGGCCCAACTTTCGTTGAATTCCAGTTTGGCTGGTATTTGCTTTTATAGAGATCTAAATTATCATGATGGTTTGCTAAGGCCATAAAATACTTAGCTCCAGCATTCTTGTACATTGAAACCAACATAGCAGGATCCCATTGGTCGGCCTTCCATTCGTTAATTACATCTTTAAATCCAAATTTTGATGGATGCCCGTATTTTTGTGTATGATATTTGTACTGGCGGCTTCCCTCCATATACATTTCTCTTGCATACCAATCTCCAAATTCAGGTTCGCATTGCGGTCCCCAATGTGCCCAAATGCCAAACTTTGCATTACGAAACCATTCTGGTGTTTGGTAACTACTAAGCGAATTCCAATTTGGAGAGAAAGGCCCTGCCGTTATTGGCTCTTTGCCTTGCTCTACCAATAAAGAAGTTGCACTTACCTTACTTGCTATTGCCAATGCCGGAACGGCTGTAGCCAAACTTTTTATTAATTCTCTTCTCTTCATTTAGATCATTTATATACTTATCCGTAAAATTGGTTATTACAAAATTCAGATAAGTTGGTTTATTTATGCGTTCAATCTATTTCAACAGCTACAAATATAATTTCTGCTTATTTTTTTTAATTGTATGAATAAGACTTTATATTATACAAATCAGACTTATTTAACTATTTTAGAAAAATGGACCGGCGATTATTTAAATACAACTTTTCCCTATTACATATCGACTATGTTAAATTAGATCAAAAATGGGACTACCGTAATATCGTAAGTCCGTATTACAGGATTTACTTTATAGATGAAGGCGAAGGATGGCTTTCTAACGCGAAGACTAAACTCAAATTAGAACCTGGTTTTATTTATATTATACCTAGCTATACACTTTGCAGCTTAAAATGCGATGAATATTTGAGTCAGTATTTTATACATTTTTTAGAAGAATCTGCCGACGGAAAATCGCTTTTTGCAAATAATAGAGAACTGGTAAAAGTTAAAGCAGAGCCAGTAGACCTGACAAATTTTAAGCGGATGATGGAGATTAATCCGGGGCGAGGTATCAATCGCTCAGATAATCCGAAAGTTTATGAAAAGGACGAGTATTATAAAAGTTATTTGGAATTAAACAGTTTTCAGACTTTGGCCAAAAACATGGAAACCAATGGTATTCTTTTTCAGTTGCTGTCTAGATTTTTAAGTATGCCAAATTTTAAGGAAAACACATCTAATGTTATTCCATCTAAAATATTAGAGGCAATGAGTTTCATCCAAATTAACTTAAAAGACGATTTAACAGTAAAACAATTGGCAGAGCGTGCAAACTTGCATATCGATTATTTTTCGAGATTGTTTCTGCAGTATGTAGGTTTACGCCCAATAAGTTATATTAACGAAAAACGAATTGAAAGAGCGCAGTATTTGATGATTACCGGAAATGCAACGTTCGAAGAAATTGCCTACGCAACTGGTTTTGAAACCGTAAATTATTTTTTCAGAATCTTTAAAAAGGTTACAGGATCGTCTCCGGGCAAGTACAGAAATCAAAACCAAATTGCCTTAGTTTAACATAAACTGATTGTGTTTTGGATCAAAATATAGCCTATTAAATTGAATAATTGATACAGTTAACTACTTTTGCTGATATGCTAAAGATTGGTATCGCAGAAGACGATTTTAAAATTGCATCGCTTTTAAGCGAAGCTTTAACCGAAAATGGTTACAGTGCAGTTACCGTTAACGATGGTTTAGATGCGCTAGGTGTATTCAGAGAATCGGCCTTTAACTTATTGATTATTGATATTATGCTACCCGGCATAAATGGTTTACAGTTGTGTAAGGAGATTAGAAAAAAAGACAGCTCCACTCCCATTTTAATGCTAACAGCAATGGGCACCGTAGACGATAAAGTTACCGGACTTGAAGCTGGTGCAGATGATTATTTGGTAAAACCATTTCATTTGAAAGAGTTGCTGGCAAGGGTTAGCGCATTGCTTAGGCGACAAAATATTGAGGAAAAACAGCAATCTTACGAATTAGTTTACGAAGACTTGGTTCTAAACACTTACAGCAAGGAAGTTTGGCGAAGCGGAAAGCTCATCAATTTAAGCGCTAAAGAATTCGTTTTGCTAGAGCTCTTTATGAGAAATCCAAACAGACTTTTATCACGACAGTTTATTGCAGAGCAAGCTTGGGAAATCAACTTTGAAACTGGCACCAATGTTATTGATGTCTACATCAATTTTTTACGAAAGAAAATCGATAAGGATTTCGACAGAAAATTAATCCATACCAAAATTAATATGGGCTATATTTTTAAATAATGAAGATAAAAAATAGAATTGCACTATACTTTACACTAATAAGTACAACCATGTTGTTTGGTGTTTTGTGTATGATCTATTTTGCTTTTATGAAATTTTTGGAAGCGGATTTTTTTGAGCGATTAACTGACAGAACGATGGTTACTGCGAAACTTTACCTCGAAGCCGATGAAATTAGCAGAGATGCTTTAAATACTGTTCGCCAGCAATATTTGCAAAAATTAAATGGAGAGGTTATACGAATCTATGATGAAAAAGATAAAGCCACGTTTATAGGAGATTCGACACAGTTTTGGACCAAAAATGTTATTGAAAAAGTACGGAAAACTGGCAAAATAAAGTTCCTCGACGGTGAAAATCAAGTAGTAGGTATTTTTTATAAAGACAACCAAGGCGATTTTGTGATTTTAGCTTCTGCAACAGACCAAGGTTCACATAATCGCTTAGCCAAACTGCTAAAAATAATGGTTGGAACATTTTTGGCAATTGTTATCGTTCTACTAATTTCTGCACGATGGATTGCCAATAAAATGCTAAAGCCCTTGCAATTGTTTACGGCAGATGTTGAACAATTAAATGCGAAAAATTTAGCATTCAGATTTAAACAACCTAAAAACAAAGATGAGATAAATTTACTTGCCAATAGTTTTAACAATCTTATTGCAGAACTAGAGCAGGCGTTTATTCTTCAAAAAACTTTTATTAACAATGCTTCGCATGAGTTGCGCACGCCAGTTACGCGATTAATGATGACTACTGAACTGGCACTTTCTAAAGATCGAGATACAGATCATTATCAGCAAAAGCTACAGGAAATTTTAGGAGAGACAGAAAAAATAGATCATATTATTACAGCGCTTTTGGCGCTGGCAAAAATGGATTTAGAAATTACCAGCTCGCAACTTTCAACAGTAAACTTAAGTGGTTTGCTAGACAAAATTACGGAGGATTGGAGACACAAACATGATCTGGAATTAATTCTGAACCTGCAAATCAACGAAGGTAGTTCAGTAAATGTACTTGCAAATGCAACCCTTTTACAAATTGCGTTAGATAACATTATTGGAAATGCTTTTAAATTCTCAAACAATCAATCGGTTACTTGCACACTGAAGCAAAGCGATGAATTTTTTATTTTATCAATTGCAGACAATGGAACTGGAATAAGCGATAATATTAAATACGAAATCTTTAAACCTTTTTATTCGCGTTCTAAAGAAAAAGGATTAGAAGGCGAAGGAATGGGCTTGTATCTCACAGCAAAAATAATCGATTTATTTAAGGGTGATATAAAAATAAATAGCAATCAGCCCAACGGTACCATCTTCAGCATCTCCCTTCCAAAACTTTAATCCGCTTTTAATTTCGATTTAATTAGCCTTTAATTCGGCGAGGATAGCTTTGTCGCATGAAGAAAATTTACAGCTTAATTTTCATTTTTTCTATTTTTTACACGTTTGAAAGTTCAGCACAAACAGACAGTTTACACCTAAACATTAATCAAGCTACACAGCTATTAATTGCAAACAATTACGATTTACTGGTAGGCAACCAACAAGTAAATATTGCCGAAGCAGATGTAATAACCGCAAGACTTTTCGAAAACCCGGAATTGAGTTACGAGAACTTACTGTACAACCACGAAACAAAGAAGTTTTTACAAACCTCCTATGCTTATGGGCAGTACGCAGGCTCAATTTCTCAGTTATTTAAGCTTGCAGGTAAAAGAAATAAAAACATCGCGTTAGCAAAAACAGGCGTACAATTAGCGCAATTTCAATATTTTGATTTAATGAGATCACTTCGCTTTGAGCTTAGAGATACCTTTTATAAAATTTATTTTGCACAAAACTCTGTATCGGTTATCGAACAGCAAATTGCATCAAGCGAAGCTTTACAAAAGGTTTACGAAGCACAATTAAGTAAAGGAAACATCGCTCTAAAAGATTTAATGCGAATAAAATCCCTAGTAATTGGCTTAAAAAGTGAGTTAACATCAGCCTTAAATAATTTGGAAGATGACTACCGAGATATAAAATTGCTGATGGGCATTTCGGCTAATACGCCGATAAAATTAACGGTGGATAAAAGCGATTTAGATAACAAAGCGCTTCAAAATCTTAGTTATGCTAAACTTTTAGATTCAGCAATTCAAAACAGAGCAGATTTAAAATTGGCGCAAAGCAACGTTCGTTACAACGAGCATAATCTGCAGTTGCAAAAAGCAATGGCCATACCAGATATACAGCTTAATTTAAGTTACGATTTAAAGGGAAACTATCCAGAAAAGTACCTAGGCATTGGCATTAGCGTTCCAATTCCGCTTTTCAATCGCAATCAGGGCGAAATTAAAAAAGCAAAATTTAGTATAGATGAAGCTAACTCCTTGCTAAAAAAACAAAGTTTACAATTAGAATTAGAGGTTTCAAACAGTTTAAAAACTGCAGTTAGAAATGAGAATATGGCGAAAGAAATTGATGAAACCTTTAGTGAAAATTTCAATCGGCTTATAAATGGTTTAATTAAAAATTTTAGAGAACGGAATATCAGTTTAATAGAGTTTTTAGATCTGTACGAATCTTACAAGGAAACCACTTTACAAATTAACCAACTTCAATATCAGCGATTAAGCGCTAGAGAGGAAATCAACTTTGTTACCGGATCAAACATTTTTAAATAATATGCTTACTAGATATAAAAATACATTTTTTACAACTGCTATCTTCTTAATTGGATTAACAACCGCATGTAGCGATAAAAAACCCGGTATTGAGCCAGAGAAATTTGCCATTACAGACTCATTAATTAATCGCTTATTAAAAGATACCGTACAACAAGCAAACAGAAAAACAGATCTAATTTTCTCGGCAAAGATTACGGCAAATGAAGAACGAAAAGCAGAGCTTTTTCCGATGGTTAGCGGTACAGTAAATAGCGTAGCAGTAAGACTTGGCGATAAAGTTAGTAGCGGACAAACCTTAGCCACGGTTATAAGTACAGAAATGGCTGGTTTTGATAAAGAGGTTGTAACCGCAGACGCAGAACTTAAAAATGCCAAAAGAGCTTTACAGCAAGCTGAACAACTCTATGAAAGTGGTTTGTCTTCTGCCAGAGAGTTTGAGGAAGCTAAAAATGAATTTAACATAAAAAGTGCAGAGCTAAAAAGAGCATCCGCTGTGCTAAAATTAAACGGAGGCAGCAAAACAGGTTTGTATACTATAAAATCGCCGATAAGTGGTTTCGTAATTGATAAAAATGTAACCAATAATATGCAGTTGCGTAGCGATTACAGCACTGGGCTTTTTACCATTGCAGATTTATCAAACGTTTGGGCTATGATAAATATTTACGAATCTGATATTTCTAAAATTAAAGCAGGCGATGAAGTTAGTCTTTCGGCCCTGTCCTATCCAGATCGAACATTTACTGGTAAAATTGATAAAATCTACAATCTTATAGATCCAGAAAGTAAAGTTATGAATGCCAGGGTAACCATACAAAATCCTTCATTTTTACTAAAACCAGGCATGCTCGGAACGGTAAAAGTTAGTGGTTCAGCTAATACAGATTTGCCATTGGTAAGTGCTAGGGCAATTATTTTTGATGATAATAAAAACTACGTTTTGGTGCTAGATGCCAATAAAAAAGTACGTGTTCAGAAAGTTGAATTGGGTAGTAAAACTGCCGACAAAGTTTTTATAAAAAATGGACTTGAAGCTGGCGATATAGTGATTTCGTCTAAACAGGTTTTTCTCTTCGAAAGTCTCAAAAACCAATAAGCCAAATCGCTTTTTCTCTTTTCAAATTATTAATCAGCACACATGAATAAGCTAATTAAAAGCATTATCAACTTCTCTTTAAAGAATAAGTACTTTATATTTTTCTCCACTTTTGTTCTAATTCTTGCAGGGTATTTAAGTTTCAAAAGCACAACTATTGATGCGTTTCCGGATGTTACAAATACCAACATTACCATAATTACCCAATGGCCTGGTAGAAGTGCGGAGGAAGTAGAAAAATTTGTAAGCCGACCGCTAGAAATAGCGATGAACCCAACAGAGAAGCGAACCAGTATTCGCTCTTCTTCCCTATTTGGGCTTTCTATTGTAAAAGTTAGTTTCGAAGACGATGTGGATTATGCAGAAGCTAGGGTTCAGGTTAATAACCATTTAGAAGATGCCGATTTGCCCGAGGGCTTACAGCCAGAAGTGCAACCGCCGTACGGACCGACTGGCGAAATTTTTCGTTATACGCTTTCAAGCGATCAGAAAACGGTTAGAGAGTTGAAAACCCTACAAGATTGGGTTATACAAAGAGAACTTTTATCTGTTGCCGGCATAGCCGATGTTGTTAGTTTTGGTGGCGAGGTTAAATCCTATCAAATTACCGTTGATCCGCAAAAAGCGATACAATATGGTGTCAGTGCTACAGAACTTTTTGAGGCAGTTTCTAAAAGCAACATTAACGTAGGTGGCGATGTGATAGTACAAAGCGGGCAAGCGTATGTGGTTAGAGGTATTGGGGTTTTAAACAACATCGATGAAATTAGAAACGTGGTGGTCGACAACGTAAACGGAACACCTGTTTATGTAAAAACCATTGCTGATGTTGCTGAATCGGCTTTGCCTAGATTGGGGCAAGTTGGTAGAGATTTAGATCCAGATGTGGTTGAAGGTATTGTTGTAATGCGAAAAGGTAACAACCCAAGCGAAGTAATTGAAAGGCTTAAAGAAAAAATCGAAGATATTAATAACAATATTTTGCCAGATGATGTAAAAATCAATCCGTTTTACGATAGAGAAGATTTAGTTAACTACTCTATTAGCACGGTGATGACGAATATGTTCGAAGGAATTTTGTTCGTTACATTAATCGTGTTTCTATTTATGGCCGACTGGCGCACAACGTTAATCGTTTCCATAATTATTCCACTGGCACTCTTGTTTGCATTTATATGTCTTAAACTAAAAGGAATGCCCGCCAACTTGCTATCTATGGGTGCTATAGATTTCGGTATTATTATAGATGGTGCGGTTGTAATGGTAGAGGGAATTTTCGTTACCCTAGATTATCGGGCAAAAAAACTTGGTATGGAACGCTTTAACAAAGTGAGTAAATTGGGTTTTATTAAAGAAGCTTGTTTAGAAAACGGAAAAGGGATTTTATTTGCCAAACTAATTATCATCACTGGATTACTACCAATTTTCACATTCGAAAAAGTAGAAGGAAAAATGTTTTCGCCTTTGGCCTGGACCTTAAGTTTTGCACTTTTAGGCGCTTTAATTTTAACCTTTACTTTAGTGCCGGCAATGGCGAGTTTGCTGCTTAAAAAGAATGTTAAAGAAAAACACAACGTATTTTTAGAATGGATTACTAAGGCTACATTAAGTTTCTACGACCGTTGTTTTAAGCGAAAAAAATTAGTTTTTTCAGTTTCTATCATCATTCTTGTTGTCGGGGCTTTTTGCTTTAAGTTTTTAGGCACAGAGTTCTTACCAAATTTAGATGAAGGTTCCATCTACGTTCGTGCTACTGGTCCGTTAAGTATTTCGCTCGATGAAACCAAAAAACTATCGAACGATATGCGTAAAATATTTTTGAGTTTTGATGAGGTAAAACAAGTGATGTCTCAAACCGGAAGGCCTAACGACGGAACAGATGCGACTGGTTTTTACAATATGGAATTTCACGTAGATATTTTTCCTAAAAAAGAATGGAAACGTAAGCAAAGCAAAGAACAGTTAATTGAGCGTATGCAAGAGAAACTAAAGGGCTTTCCGGGCATTAGTTTAAATTTCTCTCAGCCTATTTCTGATAATGTCGAAGAAGCAGTATCTGGTGTAAAAGGCTCTATTGTTGTTAAAATGTTTGGCGAAAATTTTGAATTTATAGAACAGCAAGAGGAAAAAATAGAAGCCATTTTAAAAACTGTAGATGGTATTGAAGATTTGGGTATTTTGAGAAACCTTGGTCAGCCAGAACTGCAAATAAACCTCGACCAAAAGAAAATGGCACTTTATGGCGTAAGCACAGCTGATGCAAATGCGGTTATAGAAATGGCAATTGGCGGCAAGGCAGCAACAGAAATTTATGAAGGTGAGCGTAAATTTGATTTGATTATTCGCTATCCAGAGAACTTTAGGAACGATGAAAATTCAATAAGCCAACTACGCGTGCCAACAATTGGAGGTAGTAATGTACAGCTTGGAGAAATATCAAGCATTAAAAAAATTACTGGCCCAAGTATGATTTACCGCGATAAGCACAAACGTTACGGAGCGATAAAATTCTCTATCCGTGGCCGAGATATGGGAAGTGTAATTGAAGAAGCACAGCAAAAAGTTAATGCAGAAATCAAATTACCAAAGGATTACAAGCTAGAATGGGCAGGCGATTTCGAAAACCAGCAAAGAGCTACAGCAAGGTTAAGCCAAGCTGTGCCTGTAAGTTTGTTGCTAATTTTCTTCATTCTGTTTATCCTATTTGGTAATTTTAAAGATGCGCTTTTAGTATTAAATAATGTGCCTTTTGCAATGATTGGAGGAATTTTAGCTCTGCTAATTGTTGGCATAAACTTCAATATTTCTGCAGGCATTGGCTTTATAGCGTTATTTGGTATTTGCGTACAAAACGGTGTAATACTTCTTACCAAATTTAAATCTAACATAGCTACATTAAAGCATAAAGCAGAGTGGACTTTTACCGATGCAATGAGAGACGGAGTTGCAACTAGGTTTAGACCTGTGTTAATGACAGCTTTAATGGCAGCAATAGGATTAATGCCTGCTGCTCTAAGTACCGGAATAGGTTCTGAAGCATCGAAACCATTAGCGGTAGTAGTTATTGGCGGGTTAATAACAAATACCATTTTTAACCTTTTCGTATACCCTATTGTATTTTATTGGAGCTATAACAAAAAAGTTAAACAAATGAGTAATGCAGTTTTGCCAGCATAGTTGGTTTTTATAAAAATTTTTAAACAATTAATATTTTATTCAGTTATGCTTTAACAACTTATGGGGTTTTAGCAGATGAGAAAGAACATTTTTGTACTAGATGACAATGATGACATTAGAGCTATCATTGAAGAAATTTTAAAAGAAGAACAGCACGAAGTTAGTGGATTTGATACCGTAGAGAGTTTTAGAAAGGGTATTCAATTTGCACAGCCAGATTTAATCATACTTGACGTGATGTTAACGGATGGCAACGGTTTAGATATATGCGACGAATTAAAGGAAAACCGAAGAACCCAACACATTCCAATTATTATGATGTCGGCAAACACAATATACAGCGACGCAAAGAAAAAATGCGAAACAGAGGACTTTATTAATAAGCCCTTCGATATTGATGACTTTGTTAACCGAGTTAATGAACAGCTTTATTAAAACAAGCTGTTCATTATTCTCTGCGAAGCTTCTTCAGAGAAATCTATACCAGAATAATCTGGGTTAAAACCACCTATATACGGCACAGCCATTATAAAAAAGTTTTTGCTCTCTTTACCGTTGGCATCAATAACCTGAAAGTCATCGTTTATTGCAATTCCGGGTACATCCAGGTAGTAGCTTCCATTTATTTGTTTAACCTTTTTATTCCCGCTATCAAGCACTTCTTTGGCTTTATCTTGGTGCTTAAATTTTAGTAAGGCAGGGCTGATATTTCCGTTATTACGCAAACTTGCAAAAGGAAAATCTTCAAATTCTAAATGCGGTTGCCCAACAGCATCAACAAACGTATTATATTTCTTTGCTACTGTCTCGCCATCATCATTTTTGTAATGATAAATCACACCGCCTTCAACTAAGGTTTCAATTTCACTATCTGCACCAACACTAATTAAATCTAAGATACCTGCATTGTGTAAAGCCAATAATTCCTCACAAGAACTTTGCGGAACAAATGCGATAACCAACGATACTAGAGGCATCAGCTTCTTTTTAAGGCGCAACATGTCTTCTGCACTAAAATATTTTGCCGGGTAGTTCATAGAAAAACTTAATATCGCCAGCATTTCTTTCCAGTAGATTGATTCATGTTTTCTTATCGATCGCTCTGCTTCATCATATTCTACGCCTAACAATAAAAATGGTTCAATTTTTTCACGCATATTCATCATTGCGTCTACAAAATCCTCCAATTGCATATCTTTTATCCAGTCATAAAATGATGGATTTTTTTCCTGAAATGGTTCTTTAAAGTCTTTCTCAAAAATAAAATCCAAAGAAACGTAACCACCATTTTCTGCTTTGTGTGCTTTAATGTCGTCGATACTTAAAAGTGAATCGTTCTTTAATCGCGAATCTTCCAAATGAAATCTTACCGCAGGCAATAAACCACTTATAGAATGGAGCACAATTCTAAAATCTTCACTTCCATCATCTAAGGTGTAATACAGCTTTCCATTTTCGTAAAAGTACTTTCCATTTGCTCTAGACAAAGTTCTAACAGCATCAATTGCGGTTAGCGATGCGCCCTTTATAGCAACTTCGTGGTTTAATTTAAGTTTTAGTTTCGCTGGTGGATATGGAGAATCAAAATAATTTGGAATTTCGGACTCGAACTTTCTCGGCCACGAATGGCCTGTGGCCATTATTACCTTATTAAATAAATAGCTGGTGCCATCTTCATCAATAACTTTAACAATGTCATCATCTAAAAAAACAACATCAGCAATGCTACAATTATATTTAACGTGGGTTACAATATCCTTATCACTTGCCAAAGCAAGTAATAGATCAAATTGGGCCGCTAAATACTCGCCAAAAAATAATCTTGGTAATACCTTGTACTCATTAAAGTTGTCTGGATCTATTTTAAATTCGGCTAACATCTGTTCTGGGGCCATTTTCGACCATTCTTCTATTGAAGATACAAAATTAGGAACCTCATTATCAGACACATTTGTGATGTGTTCTCTATTAGCGCCCCCTGTTCCGTAGGGCATACCAACACCTAATCGGTTCTTCTTTTCGAAAATAGTAACCTCTAAATTTGGATGATTGGATTCAACTAATCTTTTAAACATAAACAAGGCGCTTGGTCCACCGCCTAAAATTGCAATTCGAGTAACCTCTACTTTTTCGTTCATTTGGCGTTAATCTTCTTTTTGTGGTTCTGCAAAATCGCCAGTAAAAGCATCGTTTTGCTCATCGGTTGCAGATTCATCTTCAGCATCTTCTTGCTCCTCTTCCGGAACATTTGCATTTGCATTTCCGGCAATATCGTTCTGCGATTCGTCTATCTCTTTTTTGCCTGTTTTTTCTTCGCTGTTTAATTCAATATCATTTCTTTTTTCATTTTCGGCTTTGCCGTTCGGTTCTTGGTTTTGTGGTTGCATGCTAACGTTTATAGGTTTTAAATATTTAGCTAAACAAAATCGCTTGTACTTAGTTTAAAAATTATGGAACCATTTAATATTACAATTAATCATTTGGGAAGCGATTTAACTCTAACCGTTATCCCCACCGAAAACTATTATCGTCTTGCATATTTTGGCGGTATAATAGGCGCTGTAAAAAAGGAAGAATTGGGTTGGGCTTGGGTACCCGAGCACGAAATTGAAATTAGCGAATTGCCACTTTACGAGTACAAAATGGGTGTTAACGACCCAGAAAAACCTGAACTACACCAAATTAGTATTTTTGAGGTTGGGCTTGCAATAGAAACAGAACTAAAAGAAAAAAAATAAACTTTTAATTAAAGCTCTTGTTCTTTCTATCTAAACAAAAGCAATATAACTATGAAAAAATTAGGAATAATCTCGATGATTGCTGTAGCAGCTTTTACATTTCAAAGCTGCAGCAACGAAACTAAAGACTCGAAAGAAGTAGCCGATAGTTTAAATGAAGCTAAAGACACTACCTCTAATAGTACAACAACAGGCGGCATTGCCGTTAACGAAGATGATGCATCTTTTGCAACTAAGGCTGCAATGGGTGGCATGGCAGAAGTTGAATTTAATAAAGTTGCTGTACAAAAAGCAACCAATGTAGAACTTAAGTCATTTGCAGATATGATGGTTAGCGACCATGGAAAGGTAAATGAAGATCTGAAAACCCTGGCGGGTGTAAAAAACATTACCCTTCCCGGAATGCTAGATGACGAGCATCAGAAAATGTTGACGGATTTAAGTGCTAAAAGTGGAAGTGATTTTGACAAAAAATATGCTAGTATGATGGTTGATGATCATCAAAAAACCTACGATTTGTTAGATAAGCAAGCCAAAGATGGTACAGATTCAGATCTAAAAGCTTTTGCTGCAAAAACAGCTCCTATTGTTAAAGGACACTTAGATAAGATTAAGTCCATTAAAGATAAATTAAAATAATTGCTAAAACAATCTCGCCCATTTACAGCGCTTTAAGGTTAAAACCGCAATTAAATTAAAATAAAATTGTGGGTTACGATAAAGCTTTCTATATTTGTCGTGAGAGCGTTAATTTAAACGGGGATGCGACTACGGTTGTATCTCCGTTTTCTTTTTAATAACATTTCTATTCTTCGCTCAATCCATTCTTTTTTCCTAATACTTTAAGAATTCGTTTGTTAGTAATTAACACAATGTTTAAAAATATTGCGTTGATTAAAACCAAGCATTTACTAAATTGTTATCAATTAAAGCAGACAAAAAAGTCCTGTGAACGGGTGATCCGTGGAGGGCAGGCACACCATAAAAAAACCCGCATATTTTGCGGGTTTTTATTTTATTTATCCTTGCAACAATCAATTAATCTTCTTCTTGAGAATTATCTTCTTCTTCTTTTTTAATAATTAACGAATCGCCGTTAAAAACGGGTCTATTTCCTCCTGTTCCGGTAGTTTCTGGTAAAGACTCGGTTGCTTCTTCATCACTAACATTTAGTAATTTTTCTAATTCTTCCGATGGTTTAACATCTTTATTGTTCTGTGGCTGATTTTGTGGTTCCATAATATGCATCTTTTTATAATTAACAGTTCGCTTATAATAAGGTTTACATAAATTTTCTTTAAACTTCCATCATAGGAAACTGTTTTTTCCACATGCCAGCATACGCATTTTTATTTTTTATTAATTTTTTATGTGTCCCCTCTTCTACAAGTTTTCCATCTTTTAACACAACAATTTTATCAGCATTTACCACCGTGCTTAACCGATGAGCAATTAATATAATGGTTTTGCCCTTCATTCGTAACATCTCTATTGCCTTATGGATATGTTCTTCAGATGTAGAATCTAAAGATGAAGTAGCTTCGTCTAAAATTAAAATTTCGGGGTCTCGATAAATCGCTCTAGCAATCGCTAATCGCTGTCTTTGTCCGCCAGAAAGGCTGGTAGCGTTCTCGCCTAAGTAAGTTTGGAAGCCATTTGGCAATCGCTCGATAAAATCTATTATATTTAGCTGCGTACAGATGCTAATTATTTTTTTGAAGTCTGGCTCCATATCACCTACAGCAATATTATCGATAACATTTCCGGCAAAAAGATGTACGTCTTGGGGTACTACCGAAACAACCTTACGTAAACTTTCATTATTAATATAGTTGATATCAAATTCCCCAATCATGATATGCCCAGACTTCAGTGGATATATATTTTGCATCAAAGAAAGAAGTGTAGTTTTACCAGATCCGCTCTCTCCTACTATCGCCGTAATTTTGCCTTTTTGTATCGATAGATTAAATTGCTCAAAAACCGTTACTCTCGTTCCATACCTAAAATCTACATTTTTGAAATTGATATCCCCAACCATATCAGGTGTTATATCGGTTTTATTGTCGCTCTCTTCACGCTCTAAATCTATTATCTCAAAAAGTCTATCAGCTGCAATTCTAGCGTCTTGAAAAACCTTGTTCATACCGATTAAACTAATTACAGGCCCGGTAAAATATCCAATAATAGCATAAAATGATAACAGTTCTCCAGGTGTGATTAGATTTTTTAGTACAAAGCTTGCGCCTACCCATAGTAATATAACAGAAAATAAACTGGAGATAAAACCACTTGCATTTCCAATCCATAAGGAGTTGGTACCAGATTTATAAACAGTTTTTAAGAGGTTAATAAATCTAATTTCTGTTTTAAGGTTAGCAAAATGTTCCAGGCCGAATCTCTTTATTGTGCTCACCGCGTTTACGGATTCAACAAGCTGATTTTCTAATTCAGCACTTTTTTCCATCAGCTTACGCTGCGTTTCTTTATTAATTTTATTTGAGATGTAATAGATAAGTGCGTATAATGGCACAACCGTTAGCATAATTAGCGCTAGCTTCCAATAGTAGGTAAACATTAATGCAAACGAAAAAATAAGGACAAAGATATTTACAGCAAAGCCCACCAAAACATCGTTAATAAATGCTCTAATCTTCACGGCGTCGTTCATTCTTGAGATAATTTCGCCAACACGCATATTATCAAAAAACTGTTGAGGTAATTTTAAAAGATGTTTGTAATAGCCTAAAATTAGGCGTGCATCTATCTGCTGTCCTGTCTTTATAGTTAATAATATTTTTGCATGATTAATGAATACTTGCAGCAAAATGATGATAATCATTACAGTGCCCATTAAATTGAGCAAATTCGTGTTCGCCTCCGGCAACACATTATCGATGATTTTCTGAAGGAATATGGATGTTGATAAACCTAAAATGGTATAAAAAATCGCTCCAACTAAAACCTGAAGCAATACCGATTTGTGGGGCATCAATAGGTAAATAAACCGACGTTCTAAAGAGATTTTCTCAGTTCCTGCTGTAAAATCGTCGCCTGGTAGAAGTAGCACCAAAACTCCAGTCCATTTCTGCCTAAACTCATCTGGAGTTAAGCGCTGCAGTTCGCCGTAAGCTGGATCCATAACCTCAACGTATGATTCGTTAGCCACATACAAGACAACATAATGATCTAAATTTTGATGTTTAACGTGTGCAATAACAGGCAAAGGAATTTCAAAGAGGTTTTCAAAACTTCCCCTCACCCCTTTGGCAGTAAATCCAAGGCGATTGGCAGCTTCCATTAAACCTAAAACATTTGTTCCTTTCTTATCTGTAGAAGCATACTGCCGAATGCGGGCGATTGGCAAATCTAAACCATAATGCATTGCTATAGACGCTAAACAAGCTGCGCCACAATCGGTAACATCGTGCTGTTTAACAATTTTTCTATCAGCCTTTTTATTAAAGCCAATCCGCTTAAACAAATTATTAAAAGTGCTTCTTAAACTCATAACCCAGCTTGCATATTTTTAGAATCGGGAATAACATTTGGATTTAACCAATCATCGGCTTTATCGTATAGCAATTGAAATAGCGTACGTCTGGTTACAAAAAATCGAGCCTGCAGTGTCATCCCTTTTTTTATTTTGCCTATATAACCGTTTTTTAGCTTTAGGGCATTTTTATCCAACAAACACCTAACTTTAAAGAATGGCTGGGCACCTTTATCCATAAAAATATCGTTAGAAACTGAAATAACTTTTCCGGTTACCATGCCCCATTCGTTATAATTGTAAGCATCAATTTGAAACCTTGCTTTTGTACCAACTTTTAATAAACCAATATCTTTTGGCAATACATAGGTTTCAGCAATTAATCCCGAATCGGGAGAAATTTCTCCTAAAACTTCATTAGCGGTAATTGAGCTTCCAGCTTGGATACCTTTTAATTGTTGTACCGTACCAGATAATGGTGCTTTTATGGTGTAAAATTCTTCTTCTTCCTGAAACTGTTTACTTTGTGTTCCTAGTTGCTGGTTTTGAATAATCAGTTGATTTAGCTCGGTCTGCCACTTACTCCCCTGCTCCTCGCCAATTAAAGATAACTCATTAAAAACGTTATCCTTACGAAGCTTAACTTCATCGTATTCTATTGCAGAAACGGCTTGATTTCTGTAAAGTGTTAAATAACGTTGATAATTTTTGTAAGCCATTTGATAACGTGTTTTTGCTTCGGCTACCCTTTGCATAAACAAGCTGTATTGTTGACCGTATACACCAGATACCAAAATCAGTTTTTTAGACCAATCATTTTTTTTATAGGCAGTAATCAGTTTTTCTAAATCCTGCAATTGCGCATCTATATCGCTCTGTCTAAACTTATTAAGCTCATTCTGTCCTTCAATAGTCTCTTTTTTAATCGTTAGCAAAACTTGGCCAGCTTTTACATACATGTTCTCTTTCACAAAAAGCGAATCTATACGACCTGTAACCAAGGGTTTAATTTCATTACGTTCGGCAATGGGTCTAAAAATCCCTGTACTGCGAACATTTACATCAACCTTAACAAAAAATAAAGCAAACAGCGCTAAAACTAATGCTACCAATAAAAGCTGATAAACCACTTTGGTAATAGAGTGATGAGATTGAAAATGATATTCTGCAGTATTCTCAATTATCTCTTGCGGAAAAATAAATTTATTACTGTCCATACTTTTATATACGATTTGAATGAAATTTAGATTTTAAAGGACAAAAAAAAAGACCAAAAATTGGCCTTTTCTATTATTATTTAAATTTAGTTTATGAGATGTTGCCAGTTGTCAAACCGAAATCTATGTTTTCACCAACTGTCAGTTTATGCTCGCTCTGTTTACTTCCGAAAGTGGTATTAACCGTAATAGATAATAGACTATTTACTGAACTTGTAATGGATAGTTTAATTCCCAAGGGTCCTAAAACTGATGCGCTACCACCATTAATTCGTACTAGTTCATCCTCAGATAAATTTTCCATGGCAAAAAGTTTAAATTTTAAAATAGAAAAGGAGAGTTTATAAGCTCTCCCTTTCCTTGAAAATTAATTTTCATTTAAGATTAGCTTCTAAGACTGTCAAATATACCAGCTAAACTTCCGCCGATGTTGTTACCTAAAGAGAAACTGGTACTACTAGATTCGTCGCCGTCTGTAGTTGTGTTAGAAAAAGATAACAAGTTACCAATGTTTAATGCACCGCCTAAACCACCTGAACTTGATGAATCACTGTTTCCAAACAAACCACCACCATTAATCTCTTTTAATTCTGTTAAATTCAATTCTTGCATTTTCATAATCTTACAATTTACTCATGCCTACTCTATTCTAGGTTTTCAGCTTCCCCTCAATAACCAATTAAAAGGTCATTTGCTATCATTAACGCCATTGTTGCGCTAATGGATTTATTTAAGGCCATTTTTAAAACAACAGAAAAGAATATAATAAAGCATACAGTTGTGTGAAAATAAAAACACGGGCCGTACTAACCTTACAACTTAGATTTTCATCGAAATAAAACAACTGAAAAATAAGCCCGTTTTAAGGATAAAAAACTAAATCTACTTTTCGACCGTAATTAAATGGTGTAAAAAACCTTATTATTATGGAAGATCAATTAGCATTAAAGGCTAAGAATGTAGCCGGTAATATTAGAAAACTAAGAGAATTTAGAGATTATACACAAGATTACTTGGCCTCGCAACTGAAAATTTCTCAGAATGCTTATAGTAAATTGGAATTGGGATATTGTAAAATTTCCCTCGAACGTTTGTATGCCATTGCCAACGTGTTAAATGTAGAACCGGTATATATACTTACGATGGAACACACGGAATTAATAAAAATAGATTTACCAAACCAAAGTTAAAATAGTGTGTTTTAAAGCTAAATTTTGTAGTTTTCATTGATAATTTTCACATAATTATTTAGTTTTACTTGATGGATTATTTCAACGCACCGTTATTTCAAGCCCTATTTAATACGGAAGTTCCTCGTATAATTCTTAAAGCTGATACACCTACATATACTATATTAGAATATAACCAAGCTTTTGTAGCAACCACCTATGCCGAACAAAAAGATATAAAAGGTAAAAGCATTTGGGATGTGTATCACACTAATCTCGATAGCCAAGATGGCGTAAACACCTTAGCTCAGTCGCTTGAAGAAGCATCGACTACCAAAAGTACTGTTCTTACACCAGTTTTCAGGTATGATTTACCATCTGCTACCGATGATATGATCGTAAGCTGGTGGCAATTAGAAATTATTCCGGTTAAAGCTGTGCATACCGATGATTTTTTTCTCCTAATTACAACAAAAAATGTAACCGATAATGTTTTGGCAAAACAAAAATTTGCTGATGCAATTGCCAAGGAGGATTATCTTAATTTGCAATTATCGGCTGGGAAAGAAGAAGTGGCTTCTATGAACGAAGAACTTGTTGCAAGTAACGAACAGCTACTAAATACTATAGAGAAGCTAGGCGAAACCCAGCGGGAATTAAAAACGCTAAACCATAGCTTAGAGGCAAAAGTTAATGATCGTACTAGAGTTTTAACTGAAACGGTAGCTAGTTTAAAAGGTTTGGTTATGAATGCCCATTATCCTTTAATGATACTACGTGGACGCGATTGGATTATCGAAATCGCAAACCAACCTCTAGTAGATTTATGGGATAAAACCATAGAGATGGTTACTGGTAATAAATTAATGGATATTTTGCCGGAGATTGAAGACCAACCCTTCCCTGCTTTTTTACGTCAGGTTTACGATACCGGCATTGGTTACGGACAGAAAGAGCAGATTTTCCATTACAACTCCCCAAGTGGCCCAGCTACCAAATACGTAAGTTTCTATTACGACCCTTTGCTTAATAATAACAAGGAGGTTGTTGGGCTTATTGTTTCTGCCGAAGATATTACGGATAACGTAGTTGCAAGGCACAATCTAGAGCGTAGCTACAAAAACGAGCAGGAACTTAACGAAGAAATTAAAATCATTAACGAAGAACTAGCGGCAACTAATGAGGAGCTTACAGCCAGTAACGAGGAGTTAATTGAATATCAGCACAACCTAGAAATCATTAATGCAGATTTAACGGAAAGCGAATGGCGGTTTAAAAACCTAATTAAACAAGCACCCGTTGGAATTTGTGTTATAAACGCGTCTAATTTAATTGTTCAAGACGTTAATGATAATTATTTATCACTAGTTGGTAGACAAAGGGAAGATTTACAAGATAGGCCAATATGGAACTCGGTTCCAGAGGCAGCCGAAGTATACAAGCCCATAATGGATACGGTTATCAATACCGGGAAACCTTTTTTTGCAAAGGAGCACGAGCTTCACTTATTAAGAAATGGAAAAACCGAGTCGGTTGTTGTAGACTTTGTATATGACCCAATTTTTGATAGCAAAGGCCTCGTTACCATGATTATGGTTTTAGGTATGGACGTTACAGACAAAGTTACCGCCAGAAAAAATATTGAAGATGTTGAAGAGCGTATTAGGTTAGCAGTTGAAGCTGCAGAGATAGGTACTTATGACCATAACATGATTACTAACGAAGTAGTATCATCTGAGCGTTTCGATGCAATTTTTGACGTTAAAAAACCTTATACACGTGAGCAATTATTAGATGCCATACACCCAGATGATAAGCATATTGGCTATGAAGCAAGAAAATTAGCCCGTAAAACGGGTAAACTATTTTATGAGGCAAGAGTTATCCATAACGATAAAAGTATACGCTGGATAAGGGTTCAAGGAAACGTGTATTATAGAGATGATGTTCCCGTACGTTTATTAGGTACAGTTTTAGATATTACAGAATTTAAAAAACTTCAACAGCAGAAAGATGATTTCATATCCATTGCAAGTCATGAGTTAAAAACACCAATCACAAGTTTAAAAGCTTCCTTACAATTGTTAGAGCGGATAAAAAACAGCCCATCTCCAACTATGTTCCCTAGGTTAATAGATCAGTCATTACGCAGTATGGATAGAATAACCGAACTAATTGATGATTTATTAAATGTCAGTCAGATGGGCCAAGGAAACATTAATCTCAGAAAAACGGATTTTAACGTAGGCCAAATGATTTTAGAAAGCATCGAGCATATAAAAATTGCCGCTGAATATAAACTTGTTGTAGAGGGCGACCATAGTTTAATCCTAACTGCCGATGAGCATAGAATTAGTCAGGTGGTAAGCAATTTTGTAAACAATGCGGTAAAATACGCTCCAGATTCTAAAGAGATAAACATTAGTTTTAACAAAGTTGATGACGATATACGCATTGCTGTTAAGGATAGCGGAAACGGTATCTTACCCGAGAAAATACCGCACCTGTTTGAACGTTATTACAGAGCAGACGAAAGCAATTTCCAAGTGTCTGGATTGGGATTGGGGCTATACATTTCAGCAGATATTGTTAAAAGGCACAATGGCAACATTGGTGTAATAAGTGAAGTAGGAAAAGGGAGCGAATTTTGGTTTACTTTACCAATTAATTAATATGAAAACTATTGCTGTTTTAGACGATGACTTGGTGGTTTTAGATATTTTGGAAGTAGCACTATCCAATATTTACGATGTAAAATTATTTGATCATCCTAAAAAATTGTCGGCATATCTAGCCCAAGAATTACCAGATCTAATTGTAATGGATTATCTATTGCACGAAACAAATGGCGATTTGATGTGTAAGCTAATTAAGGAAAATCCAGTTACCCAGCATATCCCTGTTATCATGTTTTCGGCAAGTATCTTAAAGCCTCAAGTTATTACAGATGCAAAATGTGATGTCTACATAGAAAAGCCTTTTGATCTGGAGGATTTGGAAAATCAAATTGCTCGCCACATTAATTAGTCTTCCACCTCACCTATTTTTTCTTCTTGTTTCAAATAAATCATGTTGTACTTAAAATATCATTAATAAAGAAATTTGTCTATTAAAATAGAATCCAGCTTTATAAAACAGCAAACACCACCAATTCATATAAATTAAAGCACGTGGCAAATACCAAATTTAACGGTTATAAATACGTGATTTATTCTTATCTTTTAAAGCACTTGCTAAACATTGTTACTTTATTATTAATTAAAGGCACTTCTTAAATTTTATAAGTAAAACCACTAAAATTAATCCTACTTACATGGTATAGTGTTTGAGTTCGTTTAGGAAATCATCCTTAAACCTAAACAATTGAAAGACATGGCTACAGAATCGTTAAACTTCGACACAATGATCAGTCCATACCACGCTAAGTTAAAAGCTTACGCAATGGGATTTACCAATGATGAAGAGAATGCAGCTGATTTAATGCAGGACACACTCTTAAAAGCCTTTACTTATTTTAGCAAATTTAAGCCCGAGACTAATTTCAGAGCTTGGTTGTTTACTATAATGAAAAACACTTTTATAAATAATTACCGCAGAAATGCAAGGGTGCAACGCGTGGTTTCTACGGAGGAAGAAATATCATCGGCACAATTGATGCTAAGTTGCACAAGAAATGAAGGTGAGCTAAAGTTTATTAACGGCGATATTAGCAAAGCATTAAAAACATTACCAGATAATTTGTACGAACCGTTTATGCGTTATTTCGAAGGTTACAAATACCATGAAATTGCCGAAGAATTTGATATGCCTATCGGTACTGTAAAAACCCGTATTCATTATGCAAGAATGCATTTGAAAAAATTCTTGAAGGTTTACGAAGAACTGAAGTGCAAAATTGCATAACATAAATTAACTTTTAATTACTATAAAAAGCCTCTTAGCTAAAAACTTTGGGGCTTTTTAATTTGTTTTAGTACTTTAGGTTGTAACGCTCCTTATAGATTTTATTTAAAATCTTTTTTTATTTAACTATTATTGTACCGAAACATTTATTTCGAATATCCGAATGGCGGAAACCAATCTTACCAACTGTGATGTAGAGCCAATCCATATCCCAGGAAAAATACAGGCACACGGCTTTTTAGTTGCAGTTAACTCAAATAACTTCGCTATAAAATACGTTAGCGATAACATAGAAGAACATTTAGGCGTAGAACCAAAAGAAATTTTAGGAAAGAACATTTCCTTTTTTAACAAGGTATTGCAGGATAAAGCAGAAGTTGTAGATCTCGAAAACTTACTTACGCTTGGTGCCAGACAGGCTGGTTTTGATGTTATCAATCCTTATAAAATTAAAATAAATGAACAACCGTTTTATTTAATTATACATAAATCCAACGGAAGTTTTGTATTAGAATTCGAGCCAGCAACTTTGGAGTACGATATCCAGAACGTGATTGGAAAAGCTGTTTCAGAAATTTTAATTAACAAATCTTTAGATAAATTATTAACGAAGACCGCTCAGGAAGTTAAAAACATGATCGAGTACGATCGTATCATGATTTATAAATTCCATGAGGATGGGCACGGAGAAGTTGTAAGTGAAGTTAAGAATGATGAATTAGAACCATTTTTCGGTTTACACTACCCTGCTTCAGATATACCAAAACAAGCAAGAGAATTATATAAACTTAATTTAACTCGCATTATTGCAGATGTTAATGTAGAAAGTGTTGCAATAAGTGCAGATTCGACCGTTGATCATTTAGATTTAACGCAATCCACGTTACGTGCAGTTTCTCAGATACATATACAATACTTAAAAAACATGGGGGTTGCAAGTAGTTTTAGCATCTCCTTAATATCGCAAGGCGAACTATGGGGCTTAATTGCTTGCCACAATTACTCACCTAAATTTATTGATTTTAAAGCTAGAGAAGGATGTAAATTAATTGGAAATATACTTTCATCTGCTTTAGAATATAGGCAGGTTGAAGAAGACACAGATTTACAAAATCATTACACGGCAAGGTTAAACGAGCTCAGTGAAAATCTGGAACGCGATAAAGTTATCGTTAACGCTTTAACCGCATATCCTACCACCCTATTAGACATTGTAAATGCGAAAGGAGTTGCGCTTGTTTTCGAAGATAAAATCTATACAAAAGGCGAAACACCTAATAACGAAGAATTAAAAGAGCTTTTTGATTGGTTAAAATTAACCATGACGGAAACTATTTACCATACCAAGCAATTATCAACGCTGTACAAACCAGGCATTGCATTTAAAAATATCGGAAGTGGCATTTTAGCATGCATGTTATCTAAAGATATGGGTGAATTAATTGTATGGTTTAAACCTGAACAGTTGCAAACAGTCAATTGGGCTGGTAATCCAGATAAGCAGATAGAAATGCTACCGAACGGAGAAGCTAAAATTTCTCCTAGAAACTCTTTCGCCACCTGGGCCCAAATTGTTGCAAATACCTCTTTAAGTTGGAGCAATACAGAAATTAGTGGGGTACTTAAAATAAGAGAGAAAATCAACAATGCAATAAACAAAACCGCTAACGAAATAAGACTGCTAAATGAGCGTTTAAAACTTGCTTACGAAGAATTAGATACATTTAGCTATACTATTTCTCACGACTTGAGAACACCATTAACATCTATTAAAAGTTATACAGAATTGTTTCTTCTTAAAAACAACACAGTAGATGAGCAAGGCAAGAACCTGTTAAGCAGAGTGTTGAGTGGAGCAGATAAAATGCAGTTTTTAATAGACGAAATTCTGAAACTAGCTCGCGTTGGCAGGGCTGAGTTCGAACTTTCTAAAATTAATATGCAAGAGTTAATTGACGAAGCTGTAAATACTTCTGTAGCAGCATATAAAGCGTTCGATACAGAAATTATAGTCTCAGAATGCCCCCAAGTAAGCGGAGATCAAACTTTGATAGGTCAGGTTTTTTCAAACATTATTGGTAACGCGGTAAAATATTCTTCAAAAGCCGAAAAGCCAACGGTTAAAATCAACGCAGTGTTGAGAGGTGAAGAAGTAATTTATTCTATTAGGGATAATGGCATTGGTATTGATGTAAACCACCATGATAAGGTTTTTGAACTTTTCAAAAGAATGGAAAATGTTAAAGACTTTGAAGGTACAGGTGTAGGACTAGCGATAGTAAAGAGAATTATTGAAAGACACAATGGTAGGATCTGGTTTGAAAGTGAATTAGAAAAAGGAACTACTTTTTATATAGCATTAAAAAAATAATTATATGATTACCCCGGATATTTTTTGTGTGGAAGATGATCCAGATTATGCGTTTATACTGGAGCATGCGGTAAAGGAAGTAAAAAACGAGCTAACCCTTGGCGTTGTAGTAGATGGCATGAGCGCAATTGAACAGCTTAACAATTTTGTTGTTACCAAACAGCGCCCAAAACTTATTTTATTAGATTTAAACCTGCCAGGTTTGTCTGGGTTGGATGTTTTAAAAAAGATAAAGGAAACTCCATTTTTAAAATACGTTCCTGTAATTCTATTTTCTACTTCAGATAACCCAAAAGATGTTAAAGCGTCTTATGAGTTTGGCGCAAACGCCTTTGTAACCAAACCTTCAGGCTACACAAATTTAGTTGATTGCGTAAAATCCTTACACGATTTTTGGTTCAATCAGAATAAGAATATTAATTAAAGAATGTTACAGCAGAAACTTAAAGAAGCAACTAGCACACAGCATGATCAGTTAGAAGAATTAATGTTTGTAAAAAACATTATGGACAAAACGCTAAATCAAGATCAGTACAAGCAAATACTTACCACCAACTACATTACTCACCTGCTTTACGAAGACGCTATACACAAGGCAATTAACGCGGAAAATGCAAAAGCATTAGATATTGATAAACGTTACAAGTTAAACGCACTCGAACTTGATTTGCAAGATGCAAATATTAGTGCTTCTAGCATTTCAGAGAAATTTCATTCGCTTAGTAACATTATCGAATTTGATGAAGCAACAGCTTTAGGAGCGATGTATGTTTTAGAAGGTGCAACTATGGGGGGTGCAGTAATTATAAAACAGCTCAACTTAAATCCAAATTTCTCTACAGGCTATAAGTTTAACTACTACGGTATTTATAAAGATAACCTAATGCCCAACTGGAAGAATTTTGTAGCTGTGCTAAACGAACTTCCAGAAGATCAGCACCCGAAAGCTATCAATGGAGCGCTTTATATGTTCGAAGCGATTGCTAAAATTGCAGAAAAGGTTAAAAATATTTAACAAAAAAGCCCGTTATCATATGAAACGGGCTTTTTTTTTACCTCAGTAAATTTACAAAAATATTGGTCTATCTAGTTTAATCGCAATACGATAAGCTGCATTCATTAATCCAACATGGCTATAAGCCTGTGGAAAATTACCCCATTGGCTACCAGATTTAGCATCCACATCTTCGCTAAATAACATTAGGTGGTTACAATATTTAATGATGTTCTCAAACTCTTTTATAGCCTCATCAGTTCTGCCAACGCAGGCCAATGCTTCAACATACCAAAATGCACAGATGAGAAACGTCGTTTTAGGCTTTCCAAAATCATCTGCATGCAAATACCTGTAAAATAATCCATCTTCAGTTTTGAGCTCTTTCTCTAAGGCTATTAAATGATCTTTAGCTTTCTGCGACGCAGGATCTAAGTAATTCATTACGATAAGCTGTAATGTACTTGCATCTAAATGAGGACTACCGACACCGTTGGCATAAACTTTTCTAACGGGATCATAGCAAGCCTCAATATGAGCTGATGATTTTTCAATGAGCACATTCGCCCTATCTTCAAAATCTTTATTTCCTATAGTCTTGGCCATTTTTAGTGCGGCATGTGCTCCTGCCCACTGAAACAAATTGCTATAACAATGCATATTTGCAATATTTCTAAACTCCCAAATACCAGCATCTTTTTCATCGATGGTACTCTCAATTTTAGAAAGAACATGATCTATCCATTTCAGCGAATCACTTCGCTCTGAGAAAACAAAACGATGATCTGTATAGAGTGGCAACATAGATATTAGCACCTGACCATAAATGTCATTTTGTATGTGTTCTGAAGCCTGATTACCTACCCTAACTGGTTGTTCACCTTGATACCCACTTAAATGATCGAGCGTATATTCGGTTATATCTCTTTCACCAGCTATGCCATACAAAGGTTGGTAACGTTTATCGTTAGCGAAAGAAATATCAGAGAGGTAATTGAAGTATTTTTCCATCTCCTCAAAATGCCCAATGTGGTTTAGCGATGTTAGCACGTAAAATGAATCTCTAAGCCAACAATACCTATAATCCCAATTTCTGGTACTACCCGGATGCTCTGGCAAACTTGTAGTACTAGCGGCAATAATAGCTCCTGTATCTTCGTACTGATGAATTTTTAGAACCAACGCAGAGCGAATTACAATGGGTTGATAAAATGATGCAATTGAAGAGTGTTTTATCCATAAACGCCAGTAAGCAATGGTATCCTTTAAAAAGCGTTCAGCTGTACTGTTAATCGGTTTATTTAGCTCATAACCATAAATTAAAATCAGATATTTCGCTTCATTTAGTACAAAATATTTCTCGTCCAGTATATAATTAAGCGAAATATTGGTGCTAAGTTGCATATTTTCAGTGTCGCCCGTAAAGCTTATATGGTTACTGCCCATAGTGGCTTTCATCTTACGCTTTCCATAATCATAAACAGGCTTGCATTTTACTTTTATACGCGGATTTCCAACAATAGGCTCCACCTTACGAATTAACATAAGTGGCTTAAAATACCTGTCGTTTTCTTTAAACCTAGGCGCAAAATCAGTTACCCTATAAGTGCCATCTTCAGCAGTTATTTCGGTTCTAAGTACATTGGTATTCTCTATATAATACTGTTTTGTTGTAAAATCACCTTGTGGTAATATAGAAAACTCTCCGGTTTTTTCTTTATCGGTATCCAATAAACTACCAAAAACAAAAGAACTATCAAAACGTGGCCAGCATAACCAAGATATATCCGTATTTAAATTTACGTGTGCTATAAAAGCGCAATTTCCAACTATTCCTGTACCGTATAAATGCTTTTCTGTCATATTTAAATTTTTGTTCCACTGGCTAAAACCGCCCCTTTTTTAACTACCACAATTCCGTCTTTAACAGCGTAAAGTGGATAATCGCCATCTTCTAAATGTGTGCCACCGTTTATTTCTACACCATCCCCAATACGACAGTTTTTATCAACTATTGCATTGTTGATAATGCAATTATCTCCCACACCAATCAATGGTCTGCCTGCATTGGTTTCGTTCTGTATTTCTTCAAGGTTTTGATACCTGTCACTACCCATTATATAAGCATTGGTTATAACGGTGCCTACGCCAATTCTAGACCTAATGCCCAAAACTGCGTGTTCAATTTTTTCGGCATTGATGATACAGCCCTCTGCAATTACCGTTTTTGCTAATAGTGTATTTGTAATTTTAGACGGTGGCAACATACGAGGGCGAGTAAATATAGTGTGTGTATGATCGAAGGTATTAAACTTCGGCAAGTCGTCGGTTAAACCTAAATTTGCTTCAAAAAATGAACTTATGTTACCGATATCTGTCCAGTAACCCTCATACTGATAGCTGAGAACTTTAGTAGAACCGATGGCTCTAGGCAAAATTTCCTTACCGAAGTCTTTCTCTTCCGGGTTGTTATCTAAGATTGAAATCAAATATTCGCGGTTAAAAACATAAATACCCATCGACGCTAGATAATTTCTTCCTTCCGCCTGCATCTCAGCGCCGGTATCAGAAACCCAATCTTCCAAACCAGTTTTCGGCTTTTCGATAAACGAAGTTATCATATTATCATCATCTGCCTTTAGAATGCCAAAATCTGGAGCATCCTTTGCGTTTACAGGTATGGTAGCAATTGAAACAGCAGCTTGCTTTTCAATGTGTTCCGCTATCATTTTCTGAAAATCCATTTGATATAACTGGTCTCCAGAAAGAATTAAAATATAATCAAATTCATGGCTAACAATGTGGTGCATACATTGCCTAACGGCATCTGCTGTACCTTGAAACCATCCGGCATTGTTAACCGTTTGCTCTGCAGCCAAAATATCGACAAAGGCTGCGCTAAAATGGCTGAAGTTGTAGGTGTTTTTTATATGCCTATTTAAGGATGCAGAGTTAAATTGCGTTAATACGAACATTCTGTGGATGCCCGAGTTTAAACAGTTAGAAATAGGAATATCAACTAAACGATATTTACCTGCAATTGGCACTGCCGGCTTAGATCTTGTATGCGTTAATGGCGCCAATCTGGAACCCTGGCCCCCGCCAAGTATAACTCCTAAAACTTTTTCTGTCATAATATTTGATTTTTTGATTGAATTCGATTGAAAACAACGATTTCTCATTTAAAAACCAAGGCTAAGCGCTTTTGTTTGTAGAAATTGATGATATTTTATTTTTTTATTAGCTATTTGAAAACCAAACCAATTCTACTTTGTTACAAGTATATTCAAATCACAAGCTAATGGTAAATCAGTCGTATATCTTCGAAAATAATCAGGCTATAATTGAAATAGCCGATGAACAAGATTTAACTTATTGGACTAACAGACTAAATGTGAGTGCAGAGAAATTAAAATCGGCGATTCGAGCAACAAGAAGCATGGATTGCGAAATGATAATATCCTATTTAAAACAATTGAAACAAAATAATTGCTAATTCTAATACCATCTACCTATGTTAAACACTACTATTTCTACCGATTTGCAAAAAGCCGTTACTTCAAGTTCTAACCAACTAGTTGATTTGCCAGTTAAGGAGAATACTTTCAACGAAAACAAAGTTATCAAAGCACAACCGGAGCAAGTCGGTATTCAACAAATGAAAATAAGTTATCCTAAAAATGGATTATACGGGCTGTTGTAAAACAGCTTTTTTTTTACACTAAAATTTTCTTAGAAGTTTTTTGTAAATTAACATATTCATCAGCACCATTGCCATGCCGTAGAAAACATCTTCAAAAGGAATGGTTAATATTCTAAATCCTATTATTTCTGCCTCATTATACCAAACTACGGGTTCGTCTATACCCGTACCGGTAAGCACGCCGTTAACTATCAGAAATGGGAATAATAGCACGCCGTAAATAATATAAAATTTAGTTAACCATTTTACTTTTAACACATATTTAGCTAAAATTAAAAGCAAAGCTGATGTTAAAAAAGCGAATAAGGTGTAAGTTTGATGATATAGCAATATGCACACCGCAAGAAAAACTACAATAAATACATTGGTTATAGCTTTTTCTACAAACATCGAAAATTCTCTTTTGATGAATAAATCCAAACAGTGGTAGGTGTAAACGCAAGCATAAGGAATACAAAAGAAAAATAACAGTTCTTCTAGAGGCAAATGGCCGAAATAAATTCCTATTACGTACCTATCGTTAAATCCCCAAACGCCTAACCTGGTAAAATACTGGTCCCATACTAGGAAAAAAACTGCGGTAATTATAACTGCGGGAAAAAAAGCTCTCCAAGTTTTATAGAATTTTAATTTAGGATGGAATGAAAAGATAAAGGGAACAATGATGGTAAAAAAATTTACCAGCAAGTAGGTGTATTTCGTCATGATGTTTTGGTCGCTTTGTTTTCTCTGTAGTATTTAAAAGGCACCCACAACATACCGAAACATTCTCCGTATTCTTTGTTAACATGTTTATGATGCATTTTATGTGCTCTTCTAATCGCCTTAAAATACCAATGATTTGTATTTCTTAGCACCTTAAATCTTTGATGTATAAAAATATCATGGACAAAGAAATACGCCGCTCCGTAAATTGTTATACCAATACCTATAGCAAGCGCAATATTATTTCCGTAAAATGAACCTAAGGCCAAACAAATAATACCAGGAATAGCAAATATTAAAAAGAAAAAGTCATTTCTCTCAAAAAAACTGGGATGATCTTTTTGATGATGATCTTTATGTAAAAACCAAAATATACCATGCATAATATATTTATGGGTTAACCAAGCAACTGCCTCCATTGTAATAAATGTGGCGACAACTATCAAAACATATATTATCCAATTAAACATAAACCGTATTTTTAAATTCTAAAACTTTATCAAAACATATATTTAACCAAGCTGTATAATTCGATGGGTTAACCATCAAATCATCGCCAAGTAAACTCATGTCCATATACTTATAGGCCATAACCTCAGTTTTATTAATAATCGGCAACCTATCGCTAATGCCAAAAAAAACATGATCAAACTCGTGCTCAATCAAATTATTATCGAACGAAGCTTTGTACAAAAAGTTAAATCCATAGTTTAACTGACAATCCAGTCCCATTTCTTCTCTTAAACGTCTTTTCGCGGCAGCAATTGTAACCTCTCCTTGTCTGGGATGGCTACAACAGGTATTTGTCCACTGTCCGGGAGAATGATACTTATCTGAAGCCCGCTGTTGCAGTAGCAATTCTCCTTTAGAATTAAAAATAAATACCGAAAATGCTCTATGTAACGCTCCTTTATAATGCGCTTCCATTTTGCCCATAATACCGATTTCTACATCGTTCCTATCTACCAAAATTACTTGTTCTTCCATAAACTCACTTTTTTAAGCTCATCGTTAGTGCAAATAGAAGATTTTAGTAGATAATCGACTATTCTATTTTTTAAATCCTTATCAGATAACTGTTCTAAACCATTAATTAGTATTGTCTTATCTGTATTAATTTCTTTACTATACCCTAAAAACTTAGGTACGTTGGTTTGTATGGTTAATCTCAAATAGCGTAACTCTAAATTAGTTGGATCTTGTTTAACCGCTTGTTCGAGCAACTTTTTGCCTCTGTTAAATTTGTTTAACTTGCTTATTGGGCTAAAAACATGGTTTGCTAAAATCATGGTACCTGCACCTTTATAGCCAATTATTGTTGCACTATTGTTGTCGCTATGGATGAGGTTAGCTAACCTTAAATTAGCTTTCTCATTGTTTATTGCTTGCTCATATAAATTTCTAAGCTCTATCAGTTTTATCTCATCAACTGCAGATAACAAACTAAAGGTTAGCATAAAAATAAAGCAAACATTCATCATAGCACGTTAATCTTATATCTAATCATAGAATCTAGCATTAAGCCTAATTTGTGGCCATTTGAAATTCTTATTCTTTTGCTCATGATTTCATCTGCCTTGACCCTTTTTATTTTGGCGAAAAGAGATTTGTAATAAATGTACGCTAAATATACGCCCTGTCTGCTAGATAAAGGCAATTGTTTAATACCAATCAAAGACTGTTTAAACTCCTCTTCGATTTCTTTCTCAATGGCTTCTTTTTGATAGTCTGAAAATTCGGCCAAGCTTACATTAGGAAAGTAGTTACGATTTAGTTGTTGGTAATCGGCCTTTACATCTCGTAAGAAATTCACTTTTTGAAAGGTCGACCCAAGTTTCATTGCATATGGCTTTAGCTTTTCATACTGCTCTTTATCGCCATTTACAAAAACATATAAACACATTAAGCCGACTACTTCCGCTGAGCCTAAAATGTACTTTTCATATTTATCGTTACTATAAATTCCAGGTTCTAAATCCATCTCCATACTATCTAGAAACAAATTTATCAGCTCGTGATCTATTTTATATTCGTTAATAACCTTTTGAAAAGAATTTAAAACCGGATTTAAACTGATACCGAATTCTATAGCTTCAAAACAATCTTTTTTAAATTTATCTAGCAAATACTTTTTATCGTAATCGTGAAAAGTATCTACAATTTCATCAGCAAACCTTACAAAACCGTATATGGCGTAAATGGGCGCACGCAAAGGCTTTCGAAGCAAATAAATACCCCAAGAGAAGCTGGTGCTGTAGCGTTGAGTAGTAATTCTACTACATTCAGCCGAGATTTTATCAAATATTTCTTTCATGAACTAGGGATGTTAAGTATTTATGAACTTGATTTGCAGAAACATTGCCCGAAATTATTGAAGGAGGAACTCCCGGGCCTGGAACGGTTAACTGACCTGCGTAAAAAAGGTTGTTTAGTTTTTTGTTTTTAATTGATGGTTTTAGATTTGCCGTTTGCATTAAAGTGTTAGCCAAACCATAAGCATTACCCTTATAAGAATTGTAATCGCTTATAAAATCTTTAACACAATAACTCTTTTTATAATCTATTGCACTAATTATATCTTGCTGGCAGTAAACCTCTAACCTATCCATAATTAAATTAAAGTATTGCTCTCTCAAAGCTTCTGTATCTTGCAAGTTTGGAGCAATCGGCATCAAGATAAATAAATTTTCATGACCTTCTGGTGCAACGGTAGAATCTGTTTTAGAAGGACAACAAACGTAAAACAAAGGTTTACTTGGCCATTGTGGGTTTGAATATATTTCATCTGCATGAACTTTCAAATCCTCATCAAAAAACAAAGTATGATGTTTAAGCTTGTCAATTCGTTTGGTTACACCTAAATAGAAAATTAAACTAGAAGGTGCTAAAACTCTCTTGTCCCAATATTTAGCATCATAATTTCTAAATTCCTCTGGCAACAATTTAGATTCTACATGTTGGTAGTCCGCAGCGGCAATTACTGCATCAAATTGATGAAATCCGTTTGCAGTTTTAAGTTGTTGTACATCTTTACCAACCACGCTCAAACTCTCAACAGCTTCGTTTAAGTGAAAATTAACACCCAAACTAACACAAACCGTTTTCATAGCTTGTATTACTGAGCCAAAACCACCTTCTGGATACCATGTACCAAGTTTTAAGCCAGCATAATTCATTAACGAGTAAAGTGCAGGTGTATTCTCTGGTGTTGCGCCTAAAAAAAGCACCGGAAATTCCATCAATGCAATTAATTTAGGATTACTAAAATACTTTTTAACATGGGTACTAAACGAGGTAAAAACCTGTAGTTTAAAAACGCCCTTTAAAAAATCAGAATCTGCAAACTCCATTAGCGACAAGCCAGGTTTATAAACCAAATTCTCCATTCCTACCTTGTACTTAAACTCGGCCTCTTGCATAAATGCATCTAACTTTTTACCACTATTAGGTTCAATAGATTCAAATAAATCTTTCAACTCTTGGTAATTTGCTGGAATATCCAGCACCTCACCCTCGAAAACAACAGAAAATGAAGGATTTAATAATGTAAGCTTGTAAAAATCGGTGGCTGTATAACCAAAATCGTTAAAAAATTTCTCAAAAACATCAGGCATCCAATACCAACTTGGGCCCATATCAAATTTATAACCTTCAACAACGTCCATTTGTCTTGCCCTACCGCCAATAGTTTCGTTTTTTTCAAAAACGTCTACTGCGTAGCCTTGCTTTGCCAAATAAGCGGCCGCACTCAAACCTGCAAAACCAGCACCTATAACAGCTATATTTTCTTTATCACTAGTGAACATTGGTACGCGGATTTATCATAGATTCTAGTTGATTGATGGTAGCGATATGAATTATGTTTTTGGGCAACTCTACACCTTTAAAAAGTGCTGAACTGCCGGCTATATAAATTGTTAAATGAGTAAACTGATTGCTAATTTGCATTAAATAAGTCTGGAGGTGTTCATCAAGTTTTGTTTGCACCATAAACAAAAGTAAGCAGTTTATCTTGGTGCTTTTTACCACATCATTAACTGCAGAAGAAGGTACATTAGCACCCAAGTAAATTACTCTTTTTCCAGCTTTGCGTAATAAATAATTGGCAAATAAAATACCTATTTCATGGGTTTCATTTTCTGGTAAAAATAGCAACCATTTTTCGGTAGACTGATCGGTAAATTCTACTTCACCAATTGCTAGGAAAATTTTTTGGCGAATAATATGGGTTAAAAAATGTTCCTGAGCAGTACATATGCTATCCTTCTGCCACATTAAACCCAAACGAACTAATAATGGGTAAATGATTTCGACATAGGTTTTGCTCAAACCGTGTAAACTTATACATTCATCCAACAACAAGCTAAATTCTTTCTCGTCGTAATTTAAGCCCGCATTAATTAATTGAGAAATGTAAAATTCTAAGCCTTGTTCTGAATTTTTTGTGCTTAAGATTTGTTCGTCTATCAAATCTTTGATTTCTTGATTTGAAAGCGCACATATCTTAGAGATTTTTAGTCCTTTTTTATTGATGCTAACGATATTTAGTAAGCGTTTAAGGTGTTCATCATCGTAAAAACGCGTATTACCAGCAGAGCGATGAGGATCTAGCGCATTATACCGCTGTTCCCACATACGAATGGTATGGGCATGTACGCCAGAAAGTTGCTCTAAATCTGAAATGGAATAACGCAATGTTTAACTTTTTTGAATAATATTTAAACAAAACAATTATAGCTAAAGTTTTAACAAATTCAAAAATGATTGATCATGTCCTTGAAAAATCACATAGTGAAAGTTAAGACATAAAAAAGGTTGCCCTTGTGCAACCTTCTCAACAATTAAATTATAAAAATTATATTCTATTAAAATGCATTTTAAGCGACCTACTTACATTCAACTACATTTTGATGCTGATGGTTATGTGTTTTAGTATCGGGCGATAAAAATGCGACGCCCAAATCTGCAGAACGTAAAATAAATAACGCTCCCATAAACAACATAAACCAAGGCACTAGTTTTTGAGTATTAAAACGAATGTATTTCTTTAGATAGATACCGCCAAAGGAAATTAAAAGCATTAATGGTATTGTACCTAGACCAAACAAAAACATAAAGCTTGCCCCCTCTCTAACACTTGCACTATTTAAAGCAGTAGCAAGCGCCAAGTACACCATTCCGCAGGGGATTAAGCCGTTTAAAAAACCGGCAAAAAACCCCCACAATGGCATACCAAATATTTTGCCCATTAATTTACTTACGGGTATTAGCATTATAGATTGAAGATAGCTGAGTGATTTACTGTACCTACCACTTAATTGTAAACCAACAAAAACAACCAATACAATCCCAATGGTAAAACTTAAGGTTTTCTGATTTGCGAAAACGCTAAAGCTATTTCCAATAAAACCTACCAATATACCTAAAAGCGTGTAGGTTAAAATGCGTCCTAATTGATAGGATATAACCTGAAAAGCAGATTTTAAGAAGCTAGCTTTTTGCAAGGGTAAACTTAGCATCAACGGGCCGCACATAACAGCGCAATGCAAACTCCCCAACAAACCCATTAAAAAAGCTAAATGTAAACTGCTCACAAGGTGATGTTTTTGTTGTACTGATAATTTTTGCCCTTGCTGGTCCATTTCAAATCCAGGGTCCAAAGGCCTTTATTAAATATTTGGCTATCTACAATAATTAAATTGGCTTCGCCTATGGTCTCCCCTTTTGATGACCTATCTTCTTTAGCTTTAGAAGCATTATTTATCTTTAAATGGTAAGTGGCGCTGTCTTTAAGCTGAATTATAATTTTACTGGCCTCAATCTTAATAACTGGCTCTGCTTTGTCTAAAAGTGTGTTTCGTTTAGCATCATATTCTTTATTGTAATCGAGTCCTTTTTCATAATAATCTTCGTCAACCAAAGAATCGTTTCCATTTACGCTGAACATATAAACCACCATACCAATTACAAACAACATAAAAGTTGCCATCCCTAAAACTAATTTTGTGCCCCAATTCATAAGCTTTATTTTTATTGTGGTTGCGAAAAAAACGTGGTCTCTGCCGAGCTAACTATTTTATTATTTGAGTTTACTTTGAACTTAACATCTGTCTTGTAACTCTTTAAATCCTTCGGATTTTTTATCAAGAAAAAAGTGATGCTAACTGTCCCTTCCTTAGGCAACATGCCGGTTTTTTGTATAAACTCTATTTTATCATCCGGATTATCAGATCTAAAAACAAAGTTGATGTCTTTATTGGTTTTGTTAATCAATTCTGCATTGTATAGATTGCTAATGGTTCCGTCTGGCCTAGCCTGATAAGTTGTTCCACTTGCACGTAAAACTGTTGTTTGTACATCGGTTCGTTTATAAACTAGAGATGAGAATATCAGAATCACCACAAATAAAACGGCCGTATAACCGTATGCTTTAATACCTAACTTAAATGGTTTCCTCTCGGCAATAAAATCCTGACTGTAAAAACCAATTAAATTTTCGGGTTTATGTATTTTAAGCATTACCTCGTTACAGCTATCGATACAAGCCGTGCAATTAACACACTCCAACTGTGTACCTTTTCTAATATCTATACCAGTTGGGCAAACTTGAACGCATAATCCGCAGTCTACGCAATCGCCTTTGCTTGAGCCTATTACTGCCTTTTGTAATTTGCCCCTAGGTTCACCTCGGTTTTCATCGTACGCTACAATTAAGCTTTGGTTATCCAATAAAACGCCTTGTAATCTTCCGTAAGGACAAATTACCGTACAAACAACTTCCCTAACGTAGGCAAAAACGAAATAGAAAATAGCAGTAAATAACCAGATTGAAAGAAACCCTGAAACGTGTTGGCTAATTGGTTCGGTAATAATTTTGTAGAGTTGTTGCGAGCCAATTAGGTAAGCTAAAAAAGTATTAGCTATTAAGAATGATATAAAAACGAAAATGCTGTGCTTAATACCTCTTTTTAAAACCTTTTCACGTGTCCAAGGTTGGGCATCTAACTTTTTCTGTTGATTTGCATCACCTTCAATCCAATATTCGATTCTTCTAAAAACCATTTCCATGAAAATGGTTTGCGGACAAACCCATCCACACCATAATCTGCCTAGCACTACCGTAAAGCCAACTATAAAAATTAGCATTACCAACATTGCCAATGCAAACAGATAAAAATCTTGCGGTGTAAATATCAATCCAAAGAATACAAATTTGCGTTCAATAAAATTAATTAACACCATTTGCTCGCCACCCACTTTTAAATGCGGTGCTGCAAATAAAAATAGCAAAAGAACATAACTTACCCATTTACGATAGTTGTATAACTTACCAGCTGGTTTTTTCGGATAAAGGAAGTTACGTCCTTTTTTCTCTTTGCTATTTTTTTGCGGTTGTATCATTTGCTACTGTTCCTTCTGCACTGTTCGCTACATATTTTTCTCCTTGTGCACTTTTTGCACCTGCCGGATTTGAACCCTGCAAAGACAAAATGTAATTGGTAACCTCACTTATTTTTTGTGAGGTTAAATTTTTCTCCCAGCTTACCATTCCTTTTGCCGGCACACCATATTTAACTACCTTAAAAACATCACTTACGCTTCCGCCGTGCAACCAAAACTCATCTGTTAGGTTCGGCCCCACCAATCCTTGGCCCTTATCGCCATGACAAGCAATGCAGTTAGCATCGAAAACCATTTTACCATTGGCAACCTGAGTGGCGTCAATCTTTACAGTATTTTCATCGAAATTGGTGGTAGATTTTGCTAAAAAAGCACGTTTTGCAACATCAGCTTTAGCGATCTCAGTAGCATACTCATCGTCTTGCCTTTCTCCATATTCGCCAACATGGTAATAATACAGGTAGCCTGCTGCGAAAATCAAGGTTCCATAAAAAAGCACATTAAACCAAGCTGGTATCGGATTATTCAACTCCTTAATTCCATCATAGGCATGTGGAATCTCTAAACCTTTCTCCTCCTCAATCGGTCTTAAACTAAGTAGCTTTGTCCAAATATTTGGCTTTGTTTTATTCTGCACAAGCCATTCATCATAATCTAGTAAAGGATCTGCTTTAAATTTAACATAAGGTTGCGGATTAGTTTTTTCCTTCAACATTATTTTAAATGCGTTAAACAACGTAACCGAAACCAGCAATAAAACTATGGCAAATAAAAGCAGAGCGATGATTAATATTTCAGTTGTACTTAAACCTAAGCTAGGCGCTTGAATAGTCGGCGCAACAACTTCTTCGGTTTGGGCAGAAGCGCCAAAGCCAAGAAACATAAATGAAAGCAATAATTTAGTCCTCTTCATCGGTATTATTTTGTTGGTTTTCGAAAGGTAGATTACTCATAATTTGGATATGGCCTTTGCTCATTTTGTACAGATAAACCGCCACAATAAGGAAGAAAACCATAAAGATGATAAGCGAAGTAATTAAGTAAAATTCGCCTCCTGCTAAGTCTTTTAATTGTTTGAACATAACTATTGATTTGATGGAATAGTTGATTTGTTAGCTTTGATATCTGCACCTAAACGCTGTAAGTAGGCAATTAAAGCAATAATTTCTTTGTCGCTTTTAACATTGATGTTGTTTTGTTTCAGGTCTGCCGAAATTTCTTCTGCCTGTTGTTTCAACTTGTCGTTGGCTTCTAGTTCAAAGCCTTTACGATACGGAACACCTAAAGTTTGCATCGCTTTAATTTTGGCTTCTGTTGTAGAAATATCCAAGGTTTGTGTAATTAGCCAAGGATACGGAGGCATAATACTTCCAGGCGACATTGAATTGGGATCTAACATGTGGTTAAAATGCCAAGCATTAGAATATTTCCCTCCTAACCTGTGCAAATCTGGGCCGGTTCTTTTACTTCCCCATAAAAATGGGTGATCGTAAACATATTCTCCAGCTTTACTGTACTCGCCATATCTTTCAGTTTCTGAACGGAATGGCCGAACGGTTTGGGTATGGCAGTTTACGCATCCTTCTTTAATGTATAAATCTCTACCCTGTAACTCTAAAGGTGTGTAAGGTTTAACAGATGCAATGGTTGGTATATTAGATTCGATGGTAAACGTTGGCATCATCTCTATCATACCTCCAATTAAGATTACAATTAAAGAGAACACCATAAACTTCATCGGCTTTCGCTCCAAAACGCGGTGCCATTTTTTATCTGCAGGATCAGTTTCTTCAATGTCCGGAGCTAGAGGCATTGCTTCGGCAGTTTCGTCGGCTACCAAACTACCCTTTAACATAGTTTTTCCTAAGTTGTAAGCCATAACAACTACACCAGATAAGTATAGCGCACCACCAATTCCACGCAAAACATGCATCGGGATTATTTGCAATGTTGTAGTTAAAAAGTTAGGATATTTTAACAAGCCTTCTTGGGTAAACTCTTTCCACATTAAACCTTGTGTAAAACCTGCCCAATACATTGGCACTGCATAAAACAAAATACCTAATGTGCCCACCCAAAAATGGAACGATGCCATTTTTTTAGAGTAAAGCTCTGTTTTGTAGATTCTTGGCACCAACCAATACATAATACCAAAGGTTAAAAAACCATTCCAACCAAGTGCACCAACATGTACATGAGCTACAATCCAATCCGTAAAGTGAGCAACAGCATTTATTTGTTTCAACGAAAGCATTGGACCTTCAAATGTTGCCATACCATAAGCGGTAAGCGCAACCACCATAAACTTTAAGGTTACATCTTCTCTAACTTTGTCCCAAGCTCCACGTAAGGTTAGCAAGCCGTTAATCATACCTCCCCAACTTGGTGCAATAAGCATTATTGAAAAAGCTACGCCTAAAGATTGGGCCCAACCTGGCAAAGAGGTATATAGCAAGTGGTGGGGACCAGCCCATATGTAGATAAATATTAACGACCAAAAGTGAAGAATACTTAATTTATAAGAATACACCGGACGATTTGCCATTTTAGGCAAAAAGTAATACATCATACCTAAATATGGCGTAGTTAAGAAAAACGCTACAGCATTATGCCCGTACCACCATTGCACCAATGCATCTTGAACGCCAGCAAAAACATAATAACTTTTTAAGAACGATATTGGCAGCTGAAACGAATTAACAATATGCAAAACAGCAATGGTTACAAAAGTTGCGATGTAAAACCAAATGGCTACATATAAATGACGTTCTCTACGTTTAAAAATAGTACCGAACATATTGATACCAAAAACTACCCAAATAACGGTAATGGCAATATCGATTGGCCACTCTAATTCTGCATATTCATGAGATGATGTAAAACCTAAAGGGAGTGTGATTACCGCCGAAACGATAATTAATTGCCAGCCCCAAAAATGGATTTTACTTAAGGCCGTGCTAAACATACGTGCTTTGAGCAAACGTTGTAACGAGTAGTAAACACCCATAAAAATAGCGTTCCCCACAAAGGCAAAAATTACCGCATTTGTGTGTAATGGTCTAATTCTACCAAAAGTGGTGTATTGGTTGCCCATATTCATTTCGGGCTTAAACAATTGCATGGCTACAAGCAAACCTACGGTCATGCCTATAATGCCCCAAACAATTGTTGCGATACCAAAGTCGCGGACGATTTTGTTGTCGTAAGAGAATTTTTCTAGCTGCATCATAAATAGAAAATATTGTGTTTTGTTATTAAGCAAAGGTATTTAGCAGGGCAAGCATAGCTGATGACAGCTATTACCCTTAATTGTGATTATCGTCACTTTTCGGACTTGGATCTGCTTTTCGGGTATCTACAGTATCAACTACCTCGTCGTCAAATAGAATTCTTACGCCAGGAGTGTAAACGTCATCATGTTGCCCAGATTTAAGTGACCAGATAAATGCACCTAAGAAAATGAGTGCCATAGCCACACTGCAACCCACTAAAAAATATAAAATGTTCATAAAAGTTTATTTTTACGTGCGTATAATCTGGTGGCTATACTGGTAAAACTAATAATGGTGATGGTGCTTAGGGGCATTAAAACCGCTGCAACAAGTGGATACAAAGTTCCTTGTACGGCATAATATAAGCCAACGCAGTTATAGGCAGTTGCAATAGTAAAGCTTATTTTTATAATGGTCAGCCCATCTCTGCTAAGCTTCACGAAATTGGGCAGATATTTCAACGAGCTTCCTTTTAAAATTGCATCGCAACCTGGCGTAAAATTGTTAATGTTATCTGTTAGGGCAATACCGAAATTACTTTGTTTTAGTGCACCGGCATCGTTTAGACCATCTCCAAGCATCATTACCTTTTTACCTTCTTCTTGTTTAGCTAAAATGGCATTTAGCTTCTGTACTGGGCTTTGCTCAAAATGGATTTTGGTCTGGGCTGGGAAAAATCGTTGCAATTGTAGTCTGTCCTTTTCTGTATCGCCCGAAAGAATATTTAGATCAAAATCGTTTTTTAAATCGGCAATTAAAGGCTGTAAACCATCTCTCCACTCTTGCTGAATTTTAAAACAACCTTTATAAATATTTGCAATTACAATATGTACTCCGTTGCTATCATCAGGCTCTATGCCCAAGGGCAAAAGTTTTTTGCTACCAGCATAAACCATTACTTGATTAACCAAGCCTTTTACACCTTTACCCGGCGTTTCTACATAATCAACCACTTGATAAGACTTATTGGCGCCAAGATTTTTTAAAATATGCCGACTTAATGGGTGCGACGAATTCCTGAGCAACGATGCTACTAATAATTGCTCTTCGTGATTTAAGAAGCCTGAGAAATGCAAGGTTGCAGTTTCTGTAGTAGTTAATGTTCCAGTTTTATCAAAAATAATGGTATCACAATCTGCCAGTTGCTCTACTGCATCAGTGTTTTTTACATAAAATCCTCTTTTGTCAAATACAGATAGAATTGCAGATAATGTAAAAGGCGTACTTAATGCCAAAACACAAGGGCAAGCAACAATAATTACTGCGGTAAATGCCGACCAAGCTTTTGTACTATCTCCCTGATAAAACCAATATGCTATGGCACTAAATGCAATTACAAAAACACCGATACTAAAGTATTTCGCAATATCGTCGTTAAAGTTTTTGCGTTTGAAATTAGTTTTGTAATGATCCTTATTCCATAATCCCGTTAAGTAACTCTGCGAAGCCAGCTTAACAATTTCCACTTCAATGGCCTCTCCCATTTGTCGGCCACCGGCGTAAACCATCTCGCCTAAAACTTTTTGTTGAGGCTCTGCTTCGCCGGTTACGAAGCTCATATCCAGCCATGCATCGCCTTTCATTAAAATGGCGTCTGCCGGAATCAATTCTCCGTTTCTAATCCATAACCTATCACCTATAGCCAATTCGTTAATAGCAACAGGTTTTTCTTTCCCATCTTGAAGCGTAGTAATGGCAATAGGAAAATACGAACGGTAATCTCTATCAAAAGAAATATGATGGTAGGTACGCTGTTTTACCCATTTGCCCATCAACAATAAAAATATCAGTGCTGTTAGCGTATCTGCAAAACCCGGACCTTGATCAAAAACTATAGTATAAGCAGTGCGGATAAACAAAACCGCGATAATTAATGCCAAAGGCGTATCAAGATTAATTTGTTTATGTTTTAAGCTAGTTATTGCCGAGGTAAAATATTCTTTACCGCAGTAAAATGTAGACGGAATGCAAAAAGCAAGATTTATCCAACCAAATAGATATTGGAAGTTTTTTTCCAATCCTGATAAGCCAAAATATTCAGGAAAACTGAATAGCATTACATTACTCATGCAAAAACCAGCAACTGCAATTTTTAAAATCAACTCTTTGTTAACTGATTTACTTTTCTCCTTAACTACGTCTTGCAAACTGATTAAGGGTTCGTAACCAATCTGGCTCAAACATTCTACAACCTCACGTAAAGAAATATCGCTATGCTTAAAACTTAAAGTAGCCTGTTTTTTAAGAAAATCTATTCTAGAATTATAGATAGCAGGATTAATTTTATATAAATGCTCTAACAACCAAATACATGAACTACAGTGTATAGCGGGCATATAAAATGTAATGATTGTATTTTCATTATCCTTATAATCAATTAATTGAGCAACTATTGATGCTTCATCTAGATATTCGAGATGTGCATTGCTTTGTTGTTTTTGTCCAGGTGTTTGATTGTAAGCGTAATAATTGCACATGTTGTTTTCAGATAAAATCTGGTAAACACTTTTACATCCAACACAACAGAATTTCCTATCGTCGTAATCGATTTTATAATTGGTCAGCGTTTCTCCGCAGTGGTAACAAACCGTATCTGTGATGGTATCCTGAACTTTCATAGCTGTTAAGGGTTGATGTTTTAAATGGCTGTACTAAAAACCGTTGTGGCTGGTTGTTTTTGCCATAACCGCTCGTCGAAAGCCATACATATATTTCTTAAAAACGATTTTCCGATCTCAGAGACTGTAACGCTGTAATCGTCCAGTTTCACAATTTTATCAGCAACCATTGGTGCTAATCGCTCGCTTATAATTAAAGGAATTTGATTGATAAATTTCGTCTCGTTTTGGCACATCAAATTAAGTATGTGTTTACGGATATAGAGGTCTAAATCAGTAAGTAAATGACCTTTTTCCAAAGCGAAATCTCCTTTATTTATAGTTTTAAGGTATGCTTCAACGGTTTTTAAGTTTTGTGCAAAAGCATTGCCGCTATCGCTTATCGAAGATACGCCCAAACCCAAAAGCATGCTGGTATACTGATGCGTATAGCCCATAAAATTTCGATGTAATTTTCTGTTTTCACTTGCTTTGAAAAGCGCATCGCTAGCTAGGGCAAAATGATCCATACCAATCTCCTTGTACCCGGCATCCAACAACATTTGCCTTCCTAATTGGTACAGCGCAAACTTTTCGTTCTCTTTGGGAATATCTCTTTCGGTATAGCGTCGCTGGCCAGGCTTTAACCAAGGCACATGGGCATAGCTATAAAATGCAATCCTATCTGGCTTTAGGTTGATAACCTCTTTAATTGTATTAGCTAAACCATTTAAATCTTGAAAAGGTAGGCCATAGATCAAATCAAAATTAACCGAATCATAACCTATTTCTCTGGCCTTATTAGTTATGGTGGCAACTTGTTCAACTGTTTGAAAACGATTAATCATCAGCTGTACATGTGGATCAAAATCTTGAATGCCTAAGCTTACACGTTTAAAACCGAATTGGTAAAGTGTTTGAAGGTGGTCAACAGTTGTATTGTCTGGATGCCCTTCGAAAGAACATTCTATTTGATCGATGGTATGTTGCTTACCTAAAATGGCATCCAACAAAGTATTCAGATTTTTGGCGCTAAAAAAAGTTGGTGTTCCACCGCCCAAATGCAATTCTCTAATTTTAGGTGTTTCGCCCAAAACTTCACAGTACATCTCCCACTCCTTAATAACCGCTTCAATGTAAGGAACTTCTACACCATGATTTTTAGTTATGCGTGTATTGCAACCACAATAAGTACATAAACTCTCGCAAAAAGGCAAGTGAATGTAAACACTTATGCCTTCAGAGCTATTATTGGCATAATTTGTTTTTAAGGCATTTAGCCATTTTTCTGTTGTAAACTGCGCTATATCCCAATACGGAACAGTTGGGTAACTTGTGTAGCGAGGCGCCGCCACGTTATATTTTTTTAAAAGACTTAATGTTTCCATTTTTAGCCCTCCTTTTTATGTGCACGACAGTTTAATGCACAAGCACATGCACTACCCACGCAAATACCTGCCGCCCATTGATCAAGGTTTTTTATAACCTGCTGCATACCTTCAAAACTGGTGTTTGCACCATCTTCAAACGGAACATTTGCAATTTTTACCCCAGCGAGTGCTGCCGCATTTAAGTCGATATGGTCTGTAGTAAAAGAGGTAGTTGCAATGTATTTAATGCCGTTAGCCCTTAAACCTGCAATTAAGTCTGCATCCACTTTGTCTTGGTTAAAAACCAATAGTGCTTCCTTTCCATTAACAAAAGCCAAAGTTTCTTTGCTTAAGCTATTAGCAATAATGGTAATATCATGCTTTTTGTAATTGGCCAAAACCAACCATTCTTTTTCATTAGGTTTAATATTATAAGCAATAGCTTTCATACGACGAATAATTGTGTATGCAAAACTACCAATGCCATTCGCTAACGTAGATGAGGTTGGTTAGACAAAAAAGTGATCTTCATCACGGTAGGTCAAAAGTGGAAAGTTAAAGGTAAAAAGTTCAGGTAGAAAGTCTGCCACAGAAACTTTAAAATAAAAAGTCCTAAGCCCTGAATACCGAAATTGCGTTTAAAAAGTTTAAATTGGAAAAACCCCAGCTTTACAAGCTAAAGATCTTGGGTGCGTTTAAGATTTAGGTGGTTCGACATGGTAGACAGTTAAAACTAAGTGAGTACGAACTGCAAACCAACAACGAACGACGAATAACGATCAACGCCAAACGCAAGCAACCTACTGTTTTATCTCTTTCAAACGCTTAATTGATTTGATATTAATAGCATTACCTGTTTTTTCTATCAAGTTTTCTTCTTTAAAATCGGCTAGCATTCTACTTACCGTTTCGCTAGCTGTGCCCACAAGTGCAGCTAAATCGTCTCTCGAAATTTTTAATGTGCAAGTATCAGATTCTTTGTCGCCGAATTTATGGGCTACTTGAATCAAGGCTTCAGCAACACGTTTACGCACCGAGAAGTAAGCCAGCTGTAGCATTTGTTCCTCTTTAGCCCTAACGCTGGTTGATAATAGATTTATAAATGCAGATGAAATCTCTTGATGATTAAGTAAATAATCGATAAAATCAGTCTTGGAGATCAAGAGGATTTCGCAGTTCGAAAGCGTTGCCGCATTATCTGCGTAAGAAGAGCCACTACATAAACTTTCATAACCGAAAAAGTCGCCATCGTTATACAAGGTAGATGACAATTCTCTTCCATCCTTGAAGCGTTTATAGGTTTTAACCTGACCACTTTTTAAATAATAAAGGTAGTTTGGCTCATCGCCCTCAACAAAAATAATTTGTTTGTTAGCGAAAGAACGAGATTTACCTTTACCTTTCAATTCAAAAAATAAAGCCTCTTTATCACCCGATGTAGATTGAAATCCTTCTGGTTTAACTCTACGTTTTAACCTACTCTCTATAGCGTTATACAGCTCAACGTCATCAAATGGCTTTGTTAAATAATCGTCCGCTCCCATTTCCATGCCTTTACGCATATCGGCGCGCTCCGCTTTGGCCGTCATGAAAATAAAAGGTATGGAAGCTGTTTTTGGATTTTTATGCAATAGGTAAAGTACACCATAGCCATCAAGCTCGGGCATCATAATATCGCATAAAATGATATCAGGAAGATTTTTTACCGCTAGCTCCACACCAATCTTTCCATTATTAGCGGTAATGGTTTCGTAACCGGCCAAATCAAGCATCTCTGCAGTACCCTCTCTAATATCGTCGTTATCTTCTATTATTAAAACTTTCTTTGCCATTACAAGTGTAAATTAAAATTTAAAAGTCAATGTAAACGTAGTACCTACATTCTGTGAACTTTTGCAAGAAACCGTGCCATTCATTAACCCAACATATCGTTTTACGATGTTTAAGCCCAAACCTGTACCTGGAATATCGCCAGTATTATGTGCCCTAAAAAACGGCTCAAACAAATTATTTTGATCAACATCCGGAATACCGATTCCATTATCAATTACTTCAATAATCAACTCATTATCGCTAACCGTACTGTTAAACTGTATCATGGTATTTTCGCCAGAATATTTAATAGCGTTAGAAATGAGGTTGATTATGCAGTTTTTAAGGAGATTTTGGTCAATAAAAACATCGGCCTTAGTACCATTATGTTCGTATACAATCAGCTGGTTTTGTTTACTAATCAACTGCATTTCCTCGGTAATCTCTTCTGCAAAAGCTATGATATTAAATGAGGTAGGATTAGCTTCTACCCTACCAGCTTCCAACTTTTCTAGCGACAAAAAATCATTTAATATGGTGGTTAAATTATTAATTGAATTTTTGATTTTAGCAGTGTGTTTCTCTACACTAGCAACGTCGTTCTTAACTGTATATTTATCTATCAATGAAGCAGATAACTGTATTGAGCTCAACGGCGTTCTAAACTCGTGAGATGCCATGGAAACAAATCTAGTTTTAAGCTGATTCAATTCTCGCTCCTTTTCGAACAATGCGCTAACATGCTCCTTAGCACTCTCCAATTCGTTAATTAGTTTTACTAAATCCTGCGTACGTTCTTTAATTTTTAACTCTAGCTCTTCAGTATAACTTTTGATTCTTATTTCATCATCCTTTTGACGAGATAAATCATGAATGAAACCAGTAAAAATCTTTCTATCGCTAAACTTTACTTCACTTACACCTAGCCTAAACGGAAAAGTACTGCCATCCTTTCGCTGGCCGTATACTTCCCTGCCAATGCCTATAATGTGTTTTTTGCCAGTTTGGTTATAGTTCCCAATATATCCATCGTGCTTTTCTTTATCTGGTTGGGGCATTAACGTGGATACATTTTTGCCAACTAACTCTTCCTTTTCGTATCCAAAAAGCGTTAACGCAGCTGAGTTGATATGCTCTATCGTTCCTTTATCGTCAATGGTAATAATTCCATCAATAGCATTTTCGATAATTGCATTTAGTAGTCTAGCTCTTTCCATTTAAGCCAAATATATTGTTTTTGCTATTTTTAGCGATTAAAATAATCACTAAATTAAATAAGTGTGTTATGGAGTTTACTTTCTGATGCGAGCAAATCATTGTAGTTAAGTTCTTGAATAAGTAACGCCTTGCCAGATGTTTCGCTATACATTTTTTTATAGTAATTAACTCCTTCTTGCAATTGGTTTTTAAAATTAGTTAAATATTTCTTTTTCTTACCGTTAAGATCTTCGATATGATTTTTTAGTTCAGTTTGAAGATAATCGATATACAGGTTTAGTTCTTTTATAAAAAAGTGCGGTCGCTTAACTGAAACCAACAGGTTTAACTTGCCATAAATATGTTTTGCCATTTCCTCTAGCGAGTAAACATTAGAGAAATAGGCTAAATTCGGCCCCGGACAAATTGCTACAGCATTATTCTCTTTGAGCTTTAACATATCGTTTTTTAAATAAGCAGATGCGCACAAACCCTCGCACAAACAAGTTTTCTCGGTTATCAAATCAAACCTATGCTTAAATTCTTCTTCAGAAAGATGGGCAGTTTCCAATTGTTTTATCTTAAGGTTTTGATATTCTCTAGATGCCGTACAGATAGGTTGATCTGTAAACTCTGTATTGCTACACAGATATTTCTTTGTACATGCGCTTCCTGGTCTGCCCTTAGCAATACGCTCCAATCGTTTTTTGTCTATACTGTTATGCTTAAAATTATTGAACAAGATGCCCAGTGGAGATGCATTGCTTAGGTAGTAATCGTCTTCTGTTGCATTCTTTAAATTTTCTACCGTCTCAACATCTACGTTGGTTACTTCTGGCACTAATAAAAATGGACTTCCCCAGCCAGTTCCATCCACTTTATAATAGTCTAACAAAAATCTATTTTCTTCTGCTGTACCAATACCGCCTTGCACACTAATTTTCTGCTGTGGCACCTTAGTTAAACTCGCTCGCCCGCCCAAACTAGTTACGTAAAGCTGAGACAATTCTGCAAGCATCTCATTTCTTCGCGTTTTAAATTCTTCTAAAATGGGTCCGAGCAGAAAGCCATCGGTAGCAAAGGCATGTCCGCCACAATTTAAACCAGATTCAATTCTAAATTCAGAAACCCAAATTCCTTTTTTCGCTAAAAACTTCGCCTGTATAAACGCAGAGCGAAAATCGCTCACTTTTAATATTACTTTTTTGCGCAACTCACCCTGTTCATTTGGAAAAAAATCTTCAAAACTAGCTAAATAACTATACAAATGAGGATTCATTCCTGCAGATAAAACTAACGAAGAGGTTAATTTACTTTTTGCGAATCCCCTTAATGCTGCCATTGCATCAGTATTTTCATCGCCTGTAAATTCGTCGTTAACATAGTTCATCTTATCAACCTTGGCCATAATGTTTACGTCTATGTTGCCACGATTCATTTTCGCACGTAAAATGTTCTCAAAAATTGTTCGCCTTTCTCCGGGTTCAAACTCCATCATTAAATCATAACCTTGTTTAAGTTGCGAGTCCTCCGGCATCAATTCAAAATACTTGCACAGGTCATTTCCTTTCTCAAAAGGTAATTTTTTGATCACTTCGAATTGCTTTGCAACCAAATCATCCAACAAATTTAAATAAGCCGTTAACCTTAAGGCCCTATAATCCTTTTCTGTTTTTTTAATTGGCTGGTAGGCTACATTATTTTTTTCAGAATGAAATTGCCTCATTCTCTCCGTTAATTCATCATCAACAATGGAAACAACAGATGATATGCCGTAACGAGCCACTTTAAGCGGTGTATCTATAGAAAAACCTAAACCTAGTACCGGGATGTGAAAATTATGTGCCATTGATTTTTATATAATTTTAAATCTCAAAACTATCTATATCCCAATGATGATGCTGTCGTATCTATCACGCTAAAAAATGATTTCTATCACTTTTGCTCTGCACTAAACTAGCAAACGTCGCTAGCAGTCCATTTAAACCAAAAAATACCGATGTTTATTATCATCACATAATATGATGATTATCAGTTTTATAGCAAGCATAAGAAACTAACTTTGGGTAAAACAAAAAGAGATGAAAAAAGGAAATATTGCAGAAAAGGTAGCTGAAGAAAGTAGCAGGAAATATGTGATTATAGGAATCGCCATATTGCTGATGCAAACCGCATTTCACTTATTAGTAAGATTTTAAAAATCCACAACTAGTTCAAGAAAAATAAAGCCATGAAAAAGATTTTAGTACCTATAGATTTTTCTGACTATGCAAGCAACGCCAGCAAATACGCAATTGCGCTAGCAAAAATATTGCCTGCTAGTTTACATTTTTTCCATGCCATAAAAGTTCCAGCTAATAACCCTATGTCTGGATTAATTGTATGGCCTTTAGAAGAATATGCCGACATTAAAAATGAAGCAGACCGAAACTTAGCTTTGTTTTTAGAACGATTTTTAACAGAAAACAGCAACGTGCCAATAACCTATAGTGTTGAGATTGGTGCTGTAAAAGAGGTTGTAGACAAGCTGTGCGAAGCGCAAAATATAGATTTAATTGTAATGGGATTAGCCGGGGCGGGAAAATTGACGCAATTTATTATTGGTAGCAACAGCAAAATGCTAATTGAGAAAGCTAAAACTCCAATATTGCTAATACCAAAAGAAAGTAGTTTTGATCATTTGAAAAAGATTGCATTTGCGACAGATTTACGTGAAAGCGATGTAAACGCAGTGCATAAATTAATTTCTTTATTTTGCCCGTTTAATAGCGATATACTATTGGCGCACGTTGCAAAACCAGAAAAAGAAGACAGCAATAAGGCTAAGCACTTTTTAAACTGCATAACCAATAAAATTAACTATGATCGTATTTACTATAAGAAGTTGAACAATAGTAATATCTACAATGATTTACAATGGATTACTGAAAACACACAGATTTCTATTATTGCCATGATCCATAGAAACCACACATTGCTAGCCGAAATTTTTGAAATTAGCCACACCAAAAAACTAGCCCGATTTACAAAATTGCCTTTACTGGTGTTGCCAGACCAAGATGAAATAAGTTAATTCAATTCTGTTAAGAACTATTTTCCAGTCGCTTTTTAATTTGGTTATTTTTGTAAGATGATGAGTGATGCCACGCCAAATACCTTAGCCGATAAAGTTTTTGAATTTATAGAATACACTAATCAGTCTGTATTTTTAACTGGAAAGGCCGGTACTGGTAAAACAACACTGCTAAAAAAAATAAAAGCCAATACCGCTAAAAAAATGGTGGTAATTGCACCTACAGGTGTGGCAGCAATAAATGCAAAAGGAACTACAATAAATTCATTTTTTCAACTTCCTCCGGGTTCATTTTTTCCTGGCGATATCAGTTTCCAGCATTTACAATCTGGCATAACATCTATAAAATCGACCGTATCAGACTTAAGCTATAATAGAGATAAGCTTAAACTTTTTAACGAGCTTGAGCTGTTGGTTATAGACGAAGTTTCTATGGTTCGTTGTGATGTGTTGGATGTAATTGATGCCATACTTCGCTCGGTTCGGAAAAACAACCTACCTTTCGGAGGCGTACAATTGCTCCTAATCGGTGATTTGTACCAACTTCCGCCAGTAACTAAAAGAGAAGATTGGGCTTTTTTAAGCAGAGCCTATCCCTCTCCTTATTTTTTTGATTCTTTGGTTATCAGAAATTACCCGGTTTTGCAAATAGAGCTTACTACTGTTTACCGACAAACCGAAGAAACTTTTATAAAAATACTAAACGACATAAGAAACAACCAAATTGACGAGGAAGATTTGAAACTTTTAAACGAACGTTACGAGCCGGAACATGCAAGTAGCGATGGTTTAAACCCTATCATCATCACCTCTCATAATGCAGAAGCAACTGCCATAAACAACAAAAAGTTAGACGAAATTGATGCGGAAGAATTTGTTGTGGATGCAGAAATAGACGGCGATTTTAAAGAACTAGGCTTACAGGCCGAACAACAACTTAGGCTAAAAGTTGGCGCACAGGTAATGTTTATTAAGAACGATACCGGCGAGGAAAGAAAGTTTTACAACGGAAAAATTGGCAAAATAGAAGCCATTACAAACGGAGAAATCTTTGTTGCGTTCCCGAATGAAGATTCTCTATTGTTGCAGAAAAGTTCATGGCAATCTTTTGAGTACAAAATAAACGAAGACGATGTAGTTTCACAGCAGCAAGTGGGTGAATTTTCTCAATACCCTATTAAATTGGCTTGGGCTGTTACCATCCATAAAAGCCAGGGTTTAACTTTTGATCACGCAATTATCGACGCCGGAAAATCTTTCATTGCCGGTCAAGTTTACGTGGCTTTAAGTCGGGTTAAAACATTAAACGGACTGATTTTAAAATCGAAAATAAATAAAGATAGCTTACGCTCTAACAGAGAAGTTCTTGCTTATTTAAAACCATTGAGTTTAGCAGATTTGGATGAGCTGTTGATTAAATCGCAGGAAGAATTCATCCTTAAAATCGTATTAGACCATTTCTCTTTTGCTAGCATCAGCAACGAACTCGAGTCAATTAGCAACGATAATGATGTGATGAAGGCGCATCCCGAATTAAAAGCCCAGTTTAAGGCACTTGAAGAAAGTATTATAATGTTGACAGCTGTTTTAGAAAAATTTCAAACCCAAATTAAACAATTGCACCATCAAGGTGGGTTTGCAGAACAAGCGAGTTTACACGAGCGCATTATGGCTGCGAAGGAATATTTTGTAAAAGAGCTTAATTTAAAAACCATCAACCCCATATTAAAACTAATTAGAATTAAGCCAAAGAATAAAATCCAACAGCAGTTACAGCATCAATTGCAAAAATTAAGACAACACATAGAACATAAAATTAACGTAATGCAAATTGGCGCAAATCTGCTAGCAACGCCAATAGATACCAGAAATTACGTTACTTGGATTGAAAAACATAGAAAACAGGCTCTCGTAGCCCAAGATCGTACGGCAACTAGTAATTCGTCCGTTAATTTACAGTTGTTTTAGTTTCTTATTATTCGTATCCTAATCGCGATAATACTATCTTAGCGCAGCTTTTAAAAGCGCTATAAAACCTATCTGCCGAACATGATACGCGACATATTATTATATACAAGTATTTTCACCATTCTATCTACATTAATCCCCTTCATTCGTCATGATTTTTGGATTTTTAGGGTTTTCGAATATCCGCGTTTGCAGAAATTGGTATTAAACGTTGGTTTGGTGTTAGCGATTTGTTTATTTGCTTTCCCCGTTACAATAACAGACAAAATTTTTTCAGCTCTCCTATTAGTAAATCTTGTCTATTTAATTTTCTTAATCTTCCCGTTTACAATTTTCGGCAAAAAGCAAATAATTAGCACAAGCGACACCAATAGCAAAAACAATTTAAAGTTATTTATTGCAAATGTTTACCAAGAAAACAGAAAAGCAACGGAATACTTGAAACTGATTGACACTTATAACCCTGATGTAGTTTTGATGGTAGAAACGGACGATTGGTGGGAAAGTAAAATGGATGCGCTAATACCAAAATATCCGTACCAAATTAAGGCACCTTTGCCCAACACCTACGGAATGATTTTTTACTCGAAGTTTGAGCTGTTAGATGGTAATGTTAAATATTTGGTTAAAAACGATATTCCTTCCATAGAAACTTTAATAAACCTTCCGTCTGGGCAATTGGTTAAACTTTACTGCTTACATCCAGAACCGCCAGTACCGCAAGAAAATCCTCGTTCTACAGAACGCGACAAAGAAATTCTTTTAATAGCCGAAAAGGCAAAGGAAAGCAAGTACCCTGTAATTGTTATGGGCGATTTGAACGATGTTGCCTGGAGTTATACTACAGAACTTTTTGGTAAAATTAGCGGTTTGCTAGATCCACGCCGTGGCAGAGGATTTTTCAACTCGTTTAATGCAAAATATTTCTTTCTACGTTTCCCTTTAGACCATATTTTTTGTTCCGCAGATTTTGCGCTGAGTTCTATAAAAAGATTGCCTAACTGTGGATCAGACCATTTTTCTATGTGTGTTGATTTATGCTATAACCCGAAAGCAGAAAAACACAACAATGTGCCGGTAGCAACGCAAGAAGATAAAGAATTAGCAGACGAAAAGATAAATGAGCGTACAAGCGAAAAATAGTAAGGACCCAAATATCTATCCTTTTTTGCAATTACGAAAAGCTTGAGTTCAAAATAGAGCTTGCCTAACTTATATTTTTTGTTAAGGCTAGTCGCGTAGCACACGGTAATGTCTATAGCTAAAGCAAAATGTAAATTCAGCAAAGTTAATTTATGAAAATCTTTAGTTTATATAAAATTCCTTAAATATTTGTATCATAAATATTTAAACCGAATAAGAAGCGATGAATATTTAAAGCCCATAATATTTTGATGCTTCAGCTCAAAAAACTAAGACCATCAACCCTAGGCAGTTAGAATTCCCAAATTATTGACTATAAAAATCGAAACAAAACGAAACCTAATAAATTTTATAACATTAATTTTCAAATATTTACAAAAACCATTTTAACTAAAACTATATATAATTTGTTTCATCGCAAAATAGCAAGCTATCACGTATACCGATTCGTTCAACTCTTAACTAGCGCCATCCCAGCCCAGGAGCAACATGTGCTAAAATTGAAGAAAGAACGTGAACGTTGTAGTCTACACCTAAAGTATTTGGTACCGTCAAAAGCAAGGTGTCGGCTTCCGCTATTGCCTCATCTTGCGCAAGCTCCTTTATCAGCTGATCGGGTTCCGCTGCATATCCCCTTCCAAATACAGCCCGTTGAGTTGGCTCTATGTAACCGAAACTATCGGCACCTTTGCCTTGCTGACCAAAATAATACCTATCCTGGTCGTTCATTAATGCAAAAATAGAACGACTTACCGATACTCTAGGTTCATGTTGGTGGCCTGCTCCTTTCCAAGCTTCTTTATACAATCTTATTTGTTCTGCCTGCTGAATATGAAAAGGCTTACCGCTTTCGTCAAACTTAAGGGTAGAACTTTGTAAGTGCATCCCGTTTTCAGCTGCCCAAACAGCGGTGGCATTAGAGGCTGCACCCCACCAGATTCTTTCTCTCAAACCGTTCGAATACGGTTCCAGACGAAGCAATCCAGGAGGGTTGGGAAACATTGGGTTAGGATTGGGTTCTGCAAAACCTTTTCCATCTAAATGCTTCAAAAACTCTAAAGCTTTTTTACGGCCCATATCGGCATCCGTTTCGCCATCGTTGGGTGCGTAACCAAATTTTCGCCAGCCATCAACCACCTGCTCTGGCGACCCTCTGCTAATGCCCAATTGCAGTCGTCCTCCAGAAATCAAATCTGCAGCACCAGCGTCCTCTACCATGTACAATGGGTTTTCATAACGCATATCGATTACACCAGTGCCAATTTCAATGGTGTTTGTTTTGGCCCCAATTGCCGACAGTAAGGGAAAGGGCGAGGCAAGTTGCCTTGCAAAGTGATGAACCCGGAAATATGCGCCGTCCAAACCAATCTCCTCGGCAGCAACGGCTAGGTCGATAGATTGAAGCAAAGTATCGCCAGCAGTACGGGCTTGGTATGATGGATGATCGGACCAATGGCCGAAAGATAGAAATCCTATTTTTTTCATTTCTTTATTATTTAATACGAAGTTAATCATCCTTAGTTAGCTGGCTGGTCACCTATGAGTCATAACAAAAGTTGATTTGCATCTATTAAAGTGATAAAATTACTCGTCTCGAAGTACAATCCACACCGGACAATGATCGCTGGATTTCTTCCAGCCCCTTACATGCTTATCAACGCCTCCGGCGGATAACCGTCGTAAAACTGTTTCGTTAAGTAATAAATGATCTAAACGTAGGCCGGCGTCGCGATCAAAAGCATTTCTCAAATAATCGTAGAACGTGTAAATGCGCTCATCAGGATAAAGCTTTCTGATGGAGTCTGTAAAACCTTGTTTCAATAGTTTCTCATAAGCTTTCCTTATCTCTGGAAAAAAGAGCGCATTAGCTAAATATTTTTCCGGTTTGTACGTATCAAGTTCGGTAGGGATTACGTTAAAGTCGCCAACAAGGAGTACGGGCAAATCAAATGCAAGTAATTTTTTTGCATGGGAAGAGAATCTTTTAAACCAACTGAGTTTATAATCAAACTTTGGTCCCGGTGCCGGATTTCCATTTGGCATATAAATACAACCGATTACCATGCCAAATACAAATCCTTCAATGTAGCGGGATTGCTCATCTGCTGGGTCGCCATTCAATCCTCGTTTAGTTTCCTTTATTTCTTGTTTAGCCAAAATGGCAACTCCGTTCCAGCTTTTTTGACCTTGAAAAATAGAGTGATAGCCGGCCTTTAGAAGCGCAGATTGAGGAAAGTCTTTGTCTTGACACTTAAGTTCCTGCAAACAAACTATATCAGGATTTGATTCCTTAAGCCAACGCAATAGCAGCGCAAGCCTACCATTAATTCCGTTGATATTATAGCTGGCAATCTTCACTGAATGTTAACCCCTAGGATAAAGTTTTGTTTACTAAAAAGTATATCAGCAGATTTAAAAAATTAAAAATATCCCGATTAATATCAGGACATTTCAAGCATTACTCAAAATCATTAGATATGTTAGCAATTTCTGCATGGTCATTTTATACCTACTTCATAACATGGTTAACCTAATCGTTTCGCTAAACTCAAACAATAAGTAAATAAGGCTTAAGGCAGGTTTAATGATGAACTAGGTATGATTATCCCGGTGTTTCAGCCGATGAAGCGATAAGGTTTTCCCTTTTAAGTTCATCCCAAAATTGCTTTGGAATAGAAGCTTCGAAAGAATTTGCATTAGCTTTTGATTGCACAGCATTCCAAGCACCTGGAATAACGCCAGAAACTATTTTTGGAGCGGCTGCAAATTGTAATGCCGCAGTACGAAGGTCTACATTATGCCTAGAAGCAATGTTCTTTAACTTTTCAAGTTTTTCTCTGGAACCAGCCGGGAAGTCGCCACTGTAGTCGTAACGGTTTACTCCAGCTAAAAAACCGGCGTTAAGCGGTGCACCTACCACTACAGAGATTCCTCGTGCATCACATAACGGAAACAATTTTTCAAGTGCATCTTCATGTTTGATTAAAGAATACTGCGTAGCAGAGAGAAAGATATCTGGATCTGCTTTTTCGATTGTTTTAATTGCTGGTTCCAGCGTATTAACACCCAACCCCCAGCCTTTAATAAGCCCCTCCTCACGCATTTTAGTAAGTTCTGGCATTGCTCCCTTAAGGGCCACATCGAAATATTCCACCCATTTCTCTTTCATATCGCCGTTGTCTGGTGATAAGTCATGGATGAATACGATATCAAGGTACGGTAGCCCTAAACGCTGCAAACTATCTTCTACGCTTCTACGAACGCCAGCCGCAGTATAATCATATTTATAGTTGAAATTGAGCTTACCTTTCCATATCCCTTGCTTCAGTACAAAATCCTTATCAGCAGTAAGCATTCTACCTACTTTTGTAGAGAGCGTATAATCTTCGCGTTTCTGATTACGCAAGAAATGTCCAAAACGGCGCTCGCTTAAGCCGAGGCCATACCATGGAGAGGTATCGTAGAACCTCACTCCAGCTTGCCATGCGGCCTCAAGTGCCTCATAAACGTCCTTATCCGGATTTTCATGAAATCCATTCCCAGCCGCCACCCCGCCAAAGCCTGAAAGTGTAAGTGGACGATAGCGCTGTTCTTTATTTGTTTTTTCTGCCATAATTAATTGATTAAACGTACTACCGATTGCCGGCATGGCGACCGAGGCCAATATTCCTGCCGATGCAATGGTTGATTGTGATAAAAATTTTCTCCTGTCCATATCGGCCGTTTTCAATGGATTTGTTTTGTTATATCATTCTTTAAGCAACTTTAATTTATCATTAATTGTCACAAACAAGACCTTAAAGTAATTTTCGGCATACGCATCGCTTTTGCGTACGATTAAGGTATGTTCTTTAAGGTTCCTAAGCAACCTAGATAATGGTTATTAATAAAGTATATTGAAGCTGATTTTGTTTCGATTACGGCCATTGATTTTTTAAACTGAAATGGCGAGTGTCGTCAAATGGAAATATGCTATCATCAATTTGCGCAAGATAAAGCCAGTTTGCAATACATTTAGCTGAGCTTAAAGCTTGCTGATTTTTATTCTGATTGGACCTTCTATAAAGTCTGTTGATACCGGAATGTCATTTTGGGTAATAATTACTTTCCCGAGCTTTTCGAGAGCTATTGCTACCTTACGTATTTGTTCCATATGCGAACGCCAATCATTTTGAAAAAGCATTCTGGCAATTTCAGATGGGCATACGCTTTTAAGCAATCCACGTTCTCGAGCAATCGCTAAGAGCTTGTTAGATATGATTGTATTTGTAAACATACCCACTGAACAAACTAAAAACGTAATTGATTTTAAATAGCTATTTCTAGCTAATCCTCGTATGCGTTCTCAAATTTGTATTGGGAAAGTTTCAACTTACTTTTGTAAATTTCAGCAAATCAAAAGCAGTCTGTATTCACCGTGGTTTTCTATAGGTGCTCTGTGGATACATGGTAAAACAACTTGCCCCGGATGGTCGACTGCTAATTTCCACAGACTACCTAATCCTAAATTATATGGATTTGCCCCGGGTTTTTGGAGATAGTGCAGATCAAAAAAGTTTTCGCTAAGAAAGTTTTCAAACCCAATTTCCGCACCATCAAAGAGTTGTTTTAGCTTAAGGCGAATTTCAGGATTTAGAATTTTCTGTTCGGCCTGATCATTTGGCAAAATATCACTTGTGGCACCATAATAAGTGCATAAAAAAGTAGCTGTTTCTACAGGCGAACGATCTACGTGATAAGAATACACATCGGTTGAAATGAAATCCAAACCTGTATCACGTTCATAATTTTTAATTAAATTAAGTGATGGTGATGCACCTGCATCCGACAATAACCTTAAATCTTCTAGAATAATATTCCTTGCCAATTCACCATTATCAGTAAGGGACAAGTTTAGCAACTCATCAACCGAAACATTGGTAAGATCATCTCTTAGCTCAAGTTTCGAAACAATTTCTCTGAAATCCCCTACCAGATTTCTTTGCCAACAAATCGCATTTATTGGTTGCAGAAATGGTGTATTTATTAGTTCATGAAAGGTTGGAACCATACTCACCTGCGGGTTTTCACTAACTTGATTGTTCATTTTTTAATCAGCAATTTATTATATAATCTGCAATAGCTAACGCTTATTTGAATGTTGAATTGGAAAATATTAATCCTTTGCAAAACTAAGACATAAACTGTACGATTCTCAAATAATGCAGTCAGAAACAACTTAAATTAACTTTTAGGCAACCTGAATCCAAAAGTGCTTCCTTCGCCAACCGAACTTTCTACCCAAATTTCACCTCCCTCTGCCTCTATAAAATCTTTTGAAATGGCCAGACCTAAACCAGAACCAGATTTATTTTGTCCATCGGTAGGTACTTGAAAATAGCGATCAAAAAGACGCTTACAATACTTCTCCTCAATTCCCTTTCCAAAATCCTTAACCGAAAATTCGATTGAATTATCCTTAGAAAAAACGTTTATAAGCACTTTAGATTGTTCTGAACTGTAACGTAGCGCATTTGAGAGAAAATTAACCAATACCCAAACCGTTTTCTGAACATCTACATTTATCTCAGGGAGGTTACCTTCAGATTTAAGTTCCAATTGGATCAATTTCTGCTCAGCTTGAAAATTTACCGCATCAATTGCAAACTTTGCAATATGTTCCGGTTTAGCCATCGCAAAATTGAGTTTTAGATTACCACTTTCTACCTGAGAAAGATCTAACAGCTCGCTAGTTATTTTTAGCAACCTATCGCTATCTTCTTGTATATGCGTTAGCAGTTCCATTTGCTCATTGTTTACCGCCCCAATTCTATTGTCGGTTAACAACTTCAAACTCATCTTAATAGAAGACAATGGCGTTTTTAGCTCGTGAGACACCGTGGCTATAAAATTGGTCTTTGCCTCGTCAAGCTCTTTAAAATGCGTAATATTCTTAAGCACATATACTTTACCCGCCGACTTACTCGAGGTGGAGATGGGCTCAGCCTCATCGCTTTGGATATTCGGAATTACTATTTCTCTTGATTCCAACTCAAAATAAGATTCCCGCTCATCTGCAAATATTTTCAAGAGCTTGTTATCCTGATTAAGTTGAGTGACGCGTCTTAGCAAATCGTTCTTTTTTGCTAGTTCTTCTACATTCCGACCAATGGTTTCTTTCTCGTTAACTTCCAAAAGTTGAGCTGCCAATTTGTTAAGAAATAACACCTCTCCATTTTCATTAATACCGATAATTGCATCCTGCATTTGAGCGATAATAGCTTCAATCCTTGATTTTTCGGACTTTAGTTTAGAAATATTACTATTTTCCCAATCGTGCAACTTTTTTGCCATGCTGTTGAAAGATACAGCCAGTTCAGAAAACTCATCGTTATTATTAAAATGAAGTTTGTGCAAATAGTTTCCGTTGCCTACCTGTTTTATTGCGCTACTGAATTCAGCCAAAGGGTTGGCGACAAAGCCAGGAAAGTTAAAGATAAACGTAAGCAGCACTACAAAACAGCAAGAGGCTGAAAGGGCAATAAAAGTCTCGGCACGAGAATATTCTTTATTAGCAGATTCATTTTTATTACTAATAGCTTTCATGTTCAGCTCTTCGATATCCCTAAGCGCATACCTTATTTCCCTTTCTAACTCTTTAGCAGTTGTGGACATTGCATTGTTAGTGAATTTACTGTAAGCAACTCCCAATCGTTCTACCGCCACTTTCTCTCCCGGTTCTGTAATATTTCGCTTTTCCAGATTAAGATTTTTTTCGAAAAGTTCTGCATTTTGCTTAGACAATGGTCGTTCTCCCTTATCGAGCGCCTCTCTCATTTGAGACACGAAACCTATAGATTCATAATTGTCTTTTAAAATAAACTTGGCCTTTGAGGATATAGAGTTGAGAAAAAAAAGTGCAATAAGTCCGAATGCAAGTATAATAATAAATAAAAAGCCGAATCCTGCACGCAGTTTGGTTTTGATTTTCATGTCTTATATTTTAATTTCTAAAATTACCATTAATTTTATGCTAGGATAAAACTACTATATCAACATCCCTAGTTGCCATACTACGGAGCAATTGGTTGAAGATAGCCGTTCGAAGAATAATCTGAAAAATATTGAGATGTGGTTTTCCGATACAGATCGTAGTAATATCTCGCTGGGCTACCATAGCTATAATTGCCTGCGGAATATGGTTATTGGTAACCTTTACCACTTCTGCTCCCAGCTCTGTTGCCAACTTAAAGTGATTGATCAAATGGCGCTGCTTATCAAGCCGAATTTTATCCAAACGCTCTCTATCGCTCTGCACATAGAGAACAATCCACGGAGAGTGATAGTAAGAAGCCAACCTTGCCGTTTTTCTTATAACGATGCCTGCTGTTTGGGCATTTGATGAAATGCAGGCCAAGAACTTCTCGGAACGGAGTTTGATCGATCTGGGAATTTCAACGTGGATTTTACGCTCTATTTGATGTACTGCCTCTTTCAATGCCAATTCTCTTAGCTGAAGAATCTTATCGGGCTGGAAAAAATTTCCCAATGCTTGTGCTATCTTGCTTTTATCGTAGATCTTACCTTCCTTAAGTCTTGTGATTAGCTCGTCGGCGGTGAGGTCAATGTTTACAATCTCATCGGCTATTTCCAATATCTTATCTGGAATTCGCTCGGTTATGGCGACGCCGGTTATCTGTTCTACTTCCTCGTTTATACTTTCTAAGTGTTGAATATTTACTGCTGATACTACACTGATACCTGCCTCGAGAATATCAAACACATCCTGCCAGCGTTTCGAATTCTTACTTCCTTCTGCATTTGTATGCGCAAGCTCATCAACAATAACAATCTCTGGGCGTCTATTTATAATGGCTTGCACATCCATCTCCTCTAAAAATTTACCACGATAGAAAATATTTTTCCTGGAAATAATCGGAATCCCATCTACAAGCATCTCGGTTTCAACTCGTTTATGTGTTTCCACATACCCAATACATATATCTAAACCACTGTTAAAAAGTGCATGCGCTTCCTGGAGCATACGGTAAGTTTTGCCAACGCCTGGGCTCATGCCTAGGTATATCTTTAGCTTTCCTCGTCTTGATTTTTTTACAAGGTCTAGAAACCTACCGACCGATTCTTCTCTATTCTCTTCCATGAGTTTACATTAATTATTGCATAAAAATCGTTCTATTTTATAATACTAAGCCCAAGGATCAATAAAACTACAAGAACAAACAAAATGAGCTTCAATATTTTTTACGGCTTTTCGAGATCGGTATCACCTTATAAATTTGAAACGTTTTTTTACAAAAACAACGAGCCAGATGCAATCGTTAAAGGCACTAAGCTAATCACAATTACACGATTAATTTAAGTTTAGTAAAGACACTATTTATTTTATTAGCAACCACAAATCTAGAAGGATACCGCAATGCTCGCAGTAATTGATGCATTATGGTTAACCAATCCCAAATCTCTTGTAAAAATCCTGTCTTTGCTGTCGTAAACCTTACCCTCTAACCTAACTACTGCATTACTAATGGGCGCATAGTCTATGTTTAGCGAGTAACCCGTTGTACGGAAACCTTTGTCGGTTCCGGTGTTGATAAGCACACCGTCGGTGTCCTTATAATATTCAGCTCTTGCTGCAACGGCAAATTTTGGGTCTAACTTATACTGTGCAATAAGCACTGGAGATATGATCTCGCTTTTTTCGGACTGTCCTTTCACCTTTTGTTGCGTGGCGTAATCAAATCCAGCCGTAAGCCCAAACTGATCTGTTAACTGTGCAATTGCATAAAAATTATGATAAAATCTGGTTACTGCTACTGCATTTTCACCTTCTTTACCTAAATAATTACTATAGTTTAACGTCAGTTTTCCAGTAGGTTTATAACTCAGTTGCATCCCTCCAGCAGGTTTGCTGTTGCCATTAGTTCTATTAATCTTTTGCCAACCGTTTAGGTAAAGTAAGGTTGCTGTAAATTCTCCGTCTGCAGACGCATAGCTAATTTTGGCACCAGATTCATAGTAGGGCGTGTTTTCAGAAGATATATTTCTTGTAAGCACCCAGCAATCTTTTGAGATTGCACTCTCGAAACCGATGTGAGACGAAAAGATCCCTGCATCAACCCATATGTTTTGTGTTTCACTTAGTCTTAGCCCAGCATTTGCCTCAAAAATATTTTTCAAAACACCAGGTTCGACAGCCAAGTTTGCATTAGTATAGGTGCCTGCCATAAGTGCCACATTTGCCCGTACCCCGCCACTATCGTAGGCAGCTTTGATAAATCCAAGGTTCAAGTTAACCTCGTTATGTCTGTTGTGCGAATAGACAAAGCTTGGGCGATTGTTATCCAAGGGCTTGTTAAAATCATATCCGTAGTAAGTTTCCAGGTACCCGCTAACTTTAATTTTTGCGGTTTCCTGTGCATAAGTAAATATCGAAACGGCAATAGCTATCGCCGTAAATATTATTTTTTTCATAATGTTAATCTTCTTGTTATTAAATATGGGATGTTTTAAAAATAGTTGTGGTGTGGCGTTTTTATCGCTTGATTATGGCAGGCATCTGCTTAGCAGCCAAGCTTGACACGTAAGATTAATGTTAGTTAAGCTCGTCGAGGGCCAGGTTTAGTTTAAGTACATTTACAGAACTTGGTCCAAACAGTCCCAAAATCGGTTTATTAGTATTTTTAACAACCAACTCGGCAACTTTGCGAACGTCAATTTTTCTTATGGTGGCTATTCTTTTAATTTGGATGATTGCACCCTGTTCCGAAATATTTGGATCAAGCCCACTGCCAGATGCCGTTACCATATCAGCCGGAATATCTAACTTTTTAATGCCAGGATTATACTTTAATAAGGTGTCTATTCTTTCAGAAACCAATTTCAGGTAATCCTCGTTAGAAGGGCCTTTGTTTGAGCCTGCTGATCCTGCAGCGTTGTAATCAACTGAAGAAGGTCGCCCCCAAAAATATTCAGGTTTTGTGAAGGACTGTCCGAGCAGTGCATAGCCAATTACTTTTCCATTTCTTGTAATTTTTTCGCCACCTCCATTTCCACTGCTCATCTTTCCTGCCAAGGCAATACTCAATGGATATAATATGCATAAAAGCACCATTAGAACTAATGTTAGACGTATTGATTGCTTGATATATTTTTTCATTTTTTTTAAATTTTACAGCCTAAACAAAAAGGCCAATAAACAAATCAATTAATTTGATGCCGATAAACGGAGCTACCACACCACCTATACCATAGATAAAAAGATTTCTTCTTAATAGTGCTGTTGCACCAATGGGTTTGTAGGCAACACCTCTTAACGCCAACGGGATAAGTATGGGGATGATAATAGCATTAAAAATTACAGCAGACATGATTGCACTTTCTGGGCTGTTTAATCCCATGATGTTTAAGGTTTGCAAAGCAGGGATCGAGGCAATGAAAAGTGCAGGAACTATGGCGAAATATTTTGCAACATCATTGGCAATAGAAAAAGTAGTTAAGGTACCTCTTGTAATTAGAAGTTGCTTTCCAATTTCTACAATCTCAATCAATTTGGTAGGATCATTATCTAGATCTACCATGTTACCAGCCTCTTTTGCAGCTTGCGTACCACTGTTCATTGCAACACCTACATCTGCCTGCGCAAGTGCCGGCGCATCGTTGGTTCCATCTCCCATCATGGCAACTAGTTTCCCAAGAGCTTGTTCCTCCTTAATGTAGTTCATTTTGTCCTCGGGCTTTGCTTCCGCGATAAAATCATCTACACCAGCTTTTTGGGCAATATATTTTGCCGTCAGTGGATTATCACCAGTAACCATTACCGTTTTTACGCCCATTTTGCGCAAACGCTCAAAACGCTCACTGATACCAGGTTTAATGATGTCCTGCAATTCGATTACGCCTAACGCTTTTTCATTCTCGCAAACTACCAAAGGTGTTCCGCCATTGGTAGAAATCGCTTTTACCTGATCTTCTATATCCATAGGAAAATCGTTTCCTGCTTCCAATACAATATTTCTTATCGAATCGTACGCTCCCTTGCGAATTCTTCTACCGTCCGTCGTATTTATTCCACTCGAACGAGTTTCGGCTGTAAATTTGATGAACTCAGCTGTATTGGGCGCAGTTTCCAGAACGATGTGTCCTTCGCCTTTGGCCAACTCAATTATCGACTTGCCTTCTGGCGTCTCGTCGGCTAGTGAACTCAGTACACAAGCATCTGCAAATCTTCCGATAGTTACGCCGTTAGTGGGATAAAAACTAGTTGCTTTTCGGTTTCCGATAGTTATTGTCCCTGTTTTGTCTAATAATAGCACATCAATGTCGCCAGCAGTTTCAACAGCTTTACCAGATTTGGTAATAACATTGGCTCTCAGCGCCCTATCCATTCCGGCAATACCGATGGCCGAAAGCAATCCGCCAATAGTTGTTGGAATAAGACATACGAAGAGAGATATTAATGCTGCGATGGTGATAGGCGTATTGGCATAATCGGCAAAGGGTTTCAGTGTTACGCAAACAATAATGAACACTAAGGTGAAGCTGGCCAAAAGTATTGTCAATGCAATCTCGTTTGGTGTTTTTTGTCGGGATGCACCTTCAACCAAGGCAATCATTTTGTCTAAGAAGCTTTCGCCAGGTTCGGTAGTTACCCTTACCTTTATCTGATCGGACAGTACTTTTGTTCCCCCCGTTACTGATGATTTATCACCCCCCGATTCTCTGATAACTGGAGCAGATTCGCCAGTAATTGCAGATTCGTCAATTGTTGCTATTCCTGCTATAATCTCTCCATCTGTTGGGATAGTATCACCAGCTTCGCAAATATAAACATCACCTTTTTTAAGCAGGTTAGAAGAACGAATCGCTGTCTCTCCGTTTTCCAAAACCAACTTCGCTGGCGTTTCCTCACGGGTTCTGCGTAAACTATTTGCCTGTGCCTTTCCCCTCGCCTCTGCAATGGCCTCGGCAAAGTTTGCAAACAAGACAGTTAGCAACAGTATTAAAAAGATAAAAAAGTTGTATAAAAATGAGCCTTGCCCTTCGTTGCTGATGGAATAAATAGTTACATAAGCCATTATCAGGGTACCAATCTCAACGGTAAACATTACCGGTTTTTTGATCATTATACGTGGGTCGAGCTTAACCAACGATTGTTTAAGTGCAGTTTGCACCAAAGCGGGTTCAAATAATTTATTGATAGTTTTCATTTCTAAGTTACTTTATCATGGTAAAATATTCTGCAAGAGGGCCAAGTGTTAAGGCAGGAAAATAGGAAAGAGCATTTAACACCAGGATTACCGCAAAAGTCATCAGGGCAAAGGTTTTTGTATCCGTTTTTAGCGTACCCGCAGATTCTGGAATGAACTTTTTGGAAGCAAGCAGACCTGCAATAGCAACGGGTCCGATGATTGGTAAAAATCTACCGAGAAAGATAATCACACCTGTAAGCACGTTCCAAAAAACGTTATTATCACCAAGTCCTTCAAAACCAGAACCATTATTAGCGTTAGCAGAAGTTACCTCATACAGCATTTCAGAAAATCCGTGAAAGCCAGGATTATTGAGCCAGGATTTGGGCTGTACCGCCCAATCTGCACCGGCATCATTCGTAAAAACGTAGCTGGATATTGCCGTTCCAGTTAATATTAAAAATGGACTGAGCAAGGTTATAATTGCTGCAATTTTGATTTCTCTTGCTTCCACCTTGTGCCCTAAAAATTCGGGCGTTCTACCAACCATCAGACCCGATATAAATACTGCAATAATCAAATAGATAAAAAAGTTAAGCAAACCTACCCCGCAACCACCGTAGAATGAATTTATCATCATTGCAAGTAGTTGCCACATGCCGGTAAGCGGCATAGTACTGTCATGCATCCCATTTACCGAACCGGTTGAAATTACAGTTGTTATAATGCTCCAATAAGCGGTTGCCGTAGGCCCAATCCTAACCTCCTTACCTTCCATTGCTCCTGTAGATTGGGATATGCCCATTTTGGCGATTGCAGGATTTCCGCCGATTTCAGAAGTGATGGCGGGTATAAGCAATAGTAAAGTACCAATGGTCATCACTCCAAAAATCATCCACGAAAATTTTCTCCTTCTTATAAAAAAGCCAAAAGCTATAACCATTGCTAAGGGAATGAGCATTTGTGCAACTATCTCAACTGTGTTGGTTAAATAGTTTGGATTTTCAAATGGGTGCGCAGAATTTGCACCGAAATATCCACCACCATTAGTGCCTAGATGTTTTATCGCTATCATTTGCGCAGCTGGACCACGTGATACATTAACCGTATCTCCCTGCATGGAGATAAACTGATCCTTACCATCGTAGCTTGCTGGTGTGCCATTAAATGTTAACAGTAACGCAACAATTATTGCAACTGGTAATAAAAGACGAGTGATGGATCGCACAAAGAACTCCCAGAAATTACCCAGTTCAACGGTAGTTTTATCCCTAAATGCCTTAAACAGTACCACTGCCGCGGAAATTCCGGTTGCTGCACTAACAAACTGAAGAAACATTAGTACAAATTGCTGCGTTAAATAGCTCACTCCACTTTCTCCTGAGTAATGCTGAAGATTGGTATTTGCTACGAAACTGATGATGGTATTGAAAGCTAGGTCTGGAGCCATACTGGGATTTCCATCCGGATTTAAAGGTAATTTACCTTGCAGTATAAGTACAAAAAAGCCGTAAACCAGCCATAAGATATTAATGGTAAGCAGTGCCTTTAGGTGCTGTTTCCAATTCATCTGTTCTTTAATATTGATGCCGGATAGTTTATAAATTCCGTTTTCAAGCGGTTTAAGGAAATCCGTCCACACCTTTTCTCCCGCAAAGACTTTGGCAAGATACTTTCCCATAGGGATTGCAATTACCATTGTAAGCAGGAACGTGGCAACGATGCCGAGTAGTTCTGTGTCCATTTTTTTAAATTTTTAATGCTCGAAAAGAGCGTCTGTTAAAATTTTTCGGGTTTGATTAGTACGTAAACCATATACAGGAATACAAGTACAGAGATGATGAATAATGTGGTCATGTGCTGTTAGATTTTCTCGAACCAGTCGACTGATTTGTACATTGCCCAACTGAGCAATAGGATTACGAGAGTTAGAATAGTGGTCATAATTTTAAATGTTTAAACCCATTTACCAACCGACGTACCAGAAAACATGAAGCCTCTATAAAAATCTATGAAACAGCTAGATATAAAATCTAAACGCGGATTTAAAAAATAGAACATAAAAAAACCCTTCCATTTTGGAAGGGTTTTTTTCATATTGGAGCTGAGCTCTTAAAATGTAGATATCTGATATTCTTCAATCTTTCTGTAAAGCGTTGTCAATCCGATTCCGAGTAGCCTTGCCGTTTCAGTCTTGTTTCCACGTGTATAAGAAAGTACCTTTGTAATATGCTTGCGTTCAATTGTTGCCATTTCCATAGAATTTTGAGGTATCGGTTGATTGTGAAACTCGTAAGGTAGCAGTTCTGGACCAAGCGTATTGCCAGTCGCTAGGATCACTGCCCGCTCGATTATATTTTTTAATTCTCTGATATTCCCTTTCCATTGATGGCCGTTAAGAAAATCAAGGAATGCACTATCCATGGTAACCTCCGATCGGTTTACCTTTGCAGTAAACTCCTTAAGATAATATTTGGCGATAGTTGCAATATCTCCTTTACGCTGTGACAAATTAGGCAGATTAATTGAAAATACAGAAAGCCTGTAGAAAAGGTCTGAACGAAACGTTCCCCTTGCAGAATCTGCTCCCAGATCTCGATTGGTGGCCGCAATAATCCTAACATTAACGTTGCTGGTTTGCGTATCTCCAACTTTAATAAAAGTTTGGCTTTCCAATACTCGCAAAAGTTTCGCTTGCAGATCGATATTCATTTCACCAATCTCATCAAGAAATAGCGTGCCTTCGTTAGCCTCTTCCAGTAAGCCTTTTTTATCTTTATTTGCACCTGTAAAAGCACCTTGTTTATAGCCAAACAGCTCACTTTCTAATAGTTCGGGATTAAAACCACTACAATTAAGGGCAACAAAAGGTTTTAGCCTTCTTGATCCGGCGTGATGGATAGCCTGCGCAAATACTTCTTTACCGGTGCCCGTCTCCCCTAATAGTAAAACGGTAGTATCAGTTGCAGACACACGTTGAGCCAGCGCAATAGCCTCTTTTATTGCTGGTGAATTTCCAAGAATACTATCAAAACTGTATTTGCGAGCTACCTTTTTCTCTAAATCGAAAACTCTAATCTGAAGCTTAGCTTTTTCAGTTGCCTTATATACCAAGGGGATAATTTTATCATTATCATCGCCTTTGGTAATATAATCAAAGGCACCGTTCCGCATGGCGTTTACTCCATCCGCTATTGTGCCAAATGCTGTTAGATTGATTATTTCGATGTAGGGACGAATTTTCTTTAGTTCACTAACCAATTCAACACCATTAGCGTCGGGCAGTTTCACATCACTAATTACCACCATCACCTCATTTTCCTTCAAAAGCTTTAAACCTTCTTTGGCAGTTGCCGCTTGGAGCACTTTGTAACCTTCTAATTCGATTATCCTTGCCAAAAGGCTTCTAATCTTAATTTCATCGTCGATAATGAGTACGACATTTTCCATGATAATTATAAACAGTTTTGGACAAATATAGCTTAAGTTCTATTATCCTTTTTAAAAATTAGATTGGCAATAAGCATCAAATTTCGGCATTCAGTATCAGCGTGAACTTTTAAAAAACCTTAAAACTCCCTCTATATTAACGATAAAATAGAAAATTGTACAGTTAGATGATGTGATGTAGCAACTTATGGATTCAGAGTTCCAGTAATAAATGAGAATACAAATTAAAGGCGAATACTATTGCTTATTGATTTTAGCGAGAAATTAGAAATAACAGAAATTTAATCGTCTCTCCTTCTCCGTAAAAAAATTCCAGCTTATAGAAATTTCATGGGTAGAATTAGCATAACCAGATAAGTTGCTCATGCTATGATCGTAAGAATAGCCCAGTCGCAAATTCTGACTAACAAATATTTCGGTCATTCCAATTAGCGCATTGCTACTACCAATATTACCAATTAGAGCAGGTTTCTCATACAATTTAATGCCGGTTCTGTATCCCATTCCCAACCAAATGGTTTGCTTAAATAGAAAAAAAGCATTTACATCAAGCAACGTCGGCCCCTTTATATCGTCTTTAATTAAGAAGAGAGGTTTAAAATCCACAACGTAATCTACAACAGGAATAAGCATGCCTCCTGTTAAATAAAAATGTGGTCTTGGTGTCGGAAAGTTGTAATCTAAAGATTTTTTATCCAGCACATATTTACCAATCAAATTATTAACTGATGCACCAACATACATGTTTCGAGTAGAGAAAAACACACCAGCATTAATATCTGGAAGAACTTGCTTAACTGCACCATTAGGTACATAGTTGTCTCCCTGGTCGCGTGGATTTAACATATTTCCATCTAAGGTAGATTGCACAATGCCCAAGCCTAGACCAAAAGCTAGCCTCGAAGTGCCATCTTCGTTAACCGGTAAACGGTACGCATAATTGGCAAAAGCCGATATACTTTTCTGCGCACCTAGTTGTTCTGCATTTACAATCATCGATAAGCCCACCCTTTCATTAGGCATAAGTGCATCTGCAGCTAAAGAAAAACTTCTTGGCGCTCCTTCAACGCCAGCCCACTGGTTTCTGTAGGTTGCATTTATATTTACACGCTCTCGGTATCCGGCATATGCAGGATTGATATAGATGCCGTTGAAAATATATTGGCTATACTGCGCATCCTGCTGAGCTGAACATGGGCCCGCAATGAACAGTAAAAAAATAAACTTGATTAATTTACACATATCAATCTTTTATCAATGTAATCCAACTTATTGTGCTTCTTTCTTTACCATCTTTTTCTTTAACCTTTAATAAATAGTAGTAAGTGCCCTCGTTAAGTCCGTTTCCATTCCAATCGTTTTTATAAGGGCCTTTGCTCCTGTACACTTCACTTCCCCATCGGTTAAAAATAGACAAGCTATGTTCTGGATAAATTTCTAATCCATCTATGTACAACACATCATTTTTACCATCGCCATTAGGTGTTATTACATTAGGTACCGCCACTTTTCCGATAATCTCCTTTACATCTGCTGATGAGTTGTTTGCCAAATTAGGGTCAGGCTCAACGGCTGTTACGTTAGCTGTGTTAGTTACCCTTCCAGCTTTAATGGCTGTAGTTTTTATAGACAATACCATTTTCTCGTTATTAGCCAAGGCCGGAATCTTCCAGGAAATATCCTGACCGACTACATTCAATGTTCCGGCCGGTTCTCCGGTAACTCCCAAATATTTAAGGTTACCCGGCAACCTATCTATCACCTCAATTCCTGTTGCATTGCTATTGCCATTATTATGTATCGAAATTTGATATTCGAAAGTTTCTCCAGGCCCAACATACCGGGCTTCTGATACTTTGCGAACTTCAAGGTCCGCATATTCAATTATTAATAAAAAACCATCCGAAAGATCTGATTTGCATCCCGATTCGTTTATAGAAACCACCTGGTATAAGCCTGCCACGCTTGCAACATATACTGCTTCGGTACCATTAGGCATAGGCTTTCCATCTCGATACCATTGGAACGAGTAAGATCCAGCCTGATCTCCTACTGCAAATTTTACTGAAGAACCCAAAGGGATTCTAACAACATTAGGCTTTGTTTGTGCAAAGACTAAATTAACATGCAGTACGAAAAATGCCAGTAATATATACCGGTTAAGTTTCAAACTTTAGTTTGCAAAAATTAAAATTATTGTATAACGATGGTAGGTTTAACAGGCTTTGGCGTTACCGTTACGGTTTGCGTAGCAGTTGCAGTAACTTCACAACCTTTATTATCTCCTGATTTTAGCACGCCTGTATTAGCAGTAGTTTTTACATACTTTACCGTAGCATTAAATACGTAGGTACCTGCGCCAGTAGTTGTAAGCGTAAAATTATTTACATCTGTTTTTGAGGCATTATCAGAGCCGATACTTGAAAGCGGAGTAACATTTGCTCCATTTTTGGTGGCCGACCAAACATATTCATACTCAATGCCGGCTGGTAGAGGATGAAGTGGTGTAGTGGTTGCCGTAATTATAGAACTTAAAGTAGCATCTTCTCCGCAATAAGTTGCCTTATTTGTAGTTAAGGCAAGTGTTTTGCTAGGTAGTTTATATACTTGAAATGCATCCGACATATCGCCCAAACAGCCCGCCACAGATTCTATTCTACTAGTATAGTTATTAACACCATGATTAAGAGAAGTAGAGGTAATAATATCTGTTGAATTAGGCGTACCATTGTAGACTTTAACAATAACCTCGGTTCCCTCCAAATACCAGTGTACTTTATCGCCATTTACGAGCGTAGTTTCTTCAGGGGTATGCAATGTAGCTGTTCCACCATCACATAAATAAACTGGGTAATAGGTTGTTTGCGCCTTGGTTGTTGCATTTAAACCAAAGATAATGCTAAATGCTACTAGGATTGATTTGATAATGATCTTCATTGTTGTTTTTATTAATTGTTTAATTGAATATGTGCTTTAGTTGGTTTTGGCTGTACACCGACAGCAATTGATAGACTTTTTGCTTGGCTACAGCCCGTGGTTAAATCTTTAACCGATAGCAATTTATATGTGAATACACCCACGCTGGTTAATGGTACCGTAACTGTTGCAGTATCAGAACCAATAGCTGTTGAGACCGTAAGCGGTGCTCCATCGTTAATACTGTAGCTAAATTCGAAGGCATTTAGTGCGCTAGAACCCTTAAATGTAATTACAGGGTTATCAGTAGCGTCTACACAAACATTTAGCGGACCAGTCGCGGTAGCATCTGGTAATGTGTTGGATCTTACGATTACATTGGTTTGCGTTCTTTTGGTATTTAAAGTTTTAATATAGAAGTTGTAAATACCGGTACTAGATAGGGTTCCGCTTACTGTTCGAATTCCAGAAGCATCTTGCAAACTTAATAGCGGAGGCAACGCAGAGTTTTCAAATTGTGCTCCATCCGCAGATAACGGGTAAAAAACCGGATTGATGGCACTTCCTTGGCATAAATCCTGGCCATTAACCGTATTATATTTAATGTTGTTGCATAAGCCCGTGCCCGAGGAGGATCCATTTAAACATTCTTCATCCGCATCTATCGATCCTGCCGGATTATTGCCTGTTGCATCTGGATCGCTTAAATCTGCCGGCCTTAAGATGCTCGCTTTAACATCTGCGAATATTTGATTATAATTACCTGCAAAATTGGCGACAACTAATACATCAATTGTTCCCTGGTTCGGAATGTTGAGCAAAGCAGTGTATTTTTGCGCAAAAGTAGTTGCATTATTTACTACCACTCCTGTACTTTGATTATTCGTTGAAACCGAATTAATGGTTAACCCAGCTGGCAAAGCAATGGCTAATTGCGCTCCATCAACAGCCGAAGGACCGTCATTCTGAACCCGAACGGTGTAAGTAATCGTTCGATCTGAAAAATATTTTGATAAATCTGGATTAATTGATTCTATTTTTAAATCTGCATGCCGAATTTCAATGTTGACCATTTTTGTGGTTTTACCACTCTCGATATAGGTCCAAGTGTCCATGGAACGTTCGTCGCCAAATTGATTGTTTTCGCTATAAGCACCAAACTTATGCCCATTAACCTTACTGCTTTGTCCTGTTAAATTAGTTACCGGATTAGAACTATTACGCCCCGGCACACCCGCATTAGTAATGTTCACATCATCCCAGTAAACAATATCGCTATACTCTGATAGGACGGTATTTGATGGATTTACTTCATACGCGGTGGTGTTGTCTGTTAGTTCAATAATAATTCCCTGAGGATTGATTTCCATATCAATGTATGGAAAATGCACTTCTGCCGACCTTAAGAAAGTTTCTACCAACGGCGTAATGGGGCCAGGTGGCAACAAATTTCCATTGCCATCTTTTACGTCCCAAAATACTTCATTATATCCTTGCACTGCTGCGCCGTTGATAATACGATTGGCGCCGTTTACTACTGGAATAGTTATTTGATAACTACCAGGTGAAGAAGCAGTAAAAGTAATTTTCGCTCCTTTATAACCAATCTTCCCTTCTGTACCTTCTACACCAGCAAATTTCAAATCGGTAATAATGGGCAGTACGGCATTTCTTTTTAGCCAAGTAGATTGATTCGCCGCCGTTACATAAGCGGCTCCACTTTCGGGTAAATCTGCATTAGGCTTGTTATAAAAAATCTTATGGGTTTTGTTTAAGGTGTTATCGAGTGTTCTTGGATCATGAAGACCAGAAAGCGCAATCTTGGTAGAGGCATTTAAACTTTTGTAAGTAGCTACCCCATTTACAGCAAAACCATTATTGTTAGAAAAAAAAGTGAAAGCATAGCCATTATTGCCATTGGTTTGTACACGGTAAGCTCTTCCATCTTCGGTAAGAACATAATTAGTTACATAAAAACCTTTTGAGCTATTGGTAAAATTGTTTCTAATCCCCAGATTCAAAACATTGGTATATACACGCCCATTTAACCAAGCCGATCCTGCAACATTTCTTACAGAAACATCCCAAGCTGCTATGTAATTTGAATTTGTGTTGGTCTGTTGATTCCAATTCCCATTTGCCAATACATCCGGTGGAGTAATATCGCTACTGGTTCCATTTCCAACAGGCGCTAAAAATTCTACGCTCCAAACCCCTTCTCTTGCCGCTGTGACAGAAATACTGATTGGTGTGTAGCCCAGCCCCGGTCCTTGTAACTCGGCAAATCTGTTTGGAATAAGACCTACATTATTATTTACATTGTAAGTGGTGCTGATTCCATCGGGTGATGTTACAATTATCCTTCCATTGTTTACACCAATAGCACTTGATGCAACCGCAATTGTTTCGCCTGCTTTTGCATAAACAAAATGAGCACCTCGGGTTTTGAATGGAAAACGATCTGTATAATTAGTTGGGTCGACGTTTGCGTACAAAAAAGCCCTATTACCCTTTGCGTCAGCAGGGTAAAAATCTTTACTACCCTCTGCATAACTAGGGGCAGCAAATAAAGAAAGTAAAACAAAGGCTAAACAACACAGCGGTAGCTGTGAAGCCGACAATGATAGCCTCAATAAACTTAGTAACCTCATGCAATACATATCTCAAAATGAGCATGCACCGCAAAAGCGTGACTGCGCTAAACAAAACATAATAGGTAATAATCTGCAACTAAAATAGGAACAATATTTGATTAAGGTAATTATTTCTACAAATTGTAGAAATAATTACTCTGCAAATTTCAATTAATGTAGAAAATATTACCCGAAAATTAATAATACTGTAATAAATACAACAAAATCTTAATCTTAGCTAAATCTATTGCAATCGTTTGTACTCAGCGCCGGAGTCGAACTTTTTAAACGAAAAAAGCCTTAGATTTCTCTAAGGCTTTTGTACCCCCAACAGGATTCGAACCTGTGACCTACGGTTTAGAAAACCGGTGCTCTATCCAGCTGAGCTATGGAGGCATCCCTAAACAAACAAATGAATTATCGGTTTAGTGGTGCAAAGATATAATTTCAATTGCATTTTTTATAAAATTTTAAAAAAATATATAGCAAATACAAAACCTAAATCATTTATCAATTGATTAACAAATGGTTAAAAAACAAATTTAACCCGTTTTAAAGTTGCTTATACCATTAAATGCACTTAGTTTCAATTCTCATTATCTTTTACTTCGCAATAGCGCTTCTATATAATAATAGTCGGCATAATTAATTGGCACATCTACCTCAGAATTTGCCGTGCGGTGACCTGTACTATGCGCTAAAATAAAACCATAATTCTCACCAATGGCATTGGTGTAACTTTTAGTACTTAATGATGAGAGTATTTTATCTGCGGCCATTTTATAGCGCTTTTTATCCTTACTATAATCCATTAACTCGTAAAGTGCTGATGCTGTAATTGCGGCGGCCGAAGCATCTCTCGGTGCATCCGGGATTGCCGGATCATTATAATCCCAATATGGAATGCCGTCTGCTGGTGTAATTTTACTATTCAAAATGTAGTTCGCGATAGCGTCTGCTTGTTCTAAATAAACAGGATTTTTTGTGTAGCGATAACATAGCGTATAACCATACAAGCCCCAAGCTTGGCCACGAGACCATGCAGACTCTTTAGCGTAACCTTGTGCTGTTACTTTATTACGTACATTTCCAGAAACTGTATCATAATCCACTACGTGATAGGAACTAAAATCCGGTCGGAAATGATTTTTAATTGTGTTGTTTGCATGGGTTACGGCAATTTTATAAAATGATGAGTCTCTTGTAAATTTAGTAGCCTCGAAAAGCAACTCTAAATTCATCATATTATCAATTATTACGGCATACTTCCACTTATCACCATTATGATCCCAGGATTTTATTACTCCAGCCTTTGCATTAAATCTTGATGAGAGCGACTTGGCAGCCTGCACGACAACCGATTTATAAACTGTGTCCTGCGTTAATTTAAAACCATTCCCAAACGGACAATAAATCATAAATCCCAAATCGTGTGTAGTTTTATTAAATTGTTCTTTTTTAATATCCTCAGTATACTTCTTTGCTAACCACAACCATTTCTCATCTTTAGTAAATTGATAGTAAAACCAAAGTTGTGCCGGAAAAAAGCCACTTGTCCAATCTCGAGATGATACCATTTTAAACTTACCATTCTCTACAGTACGTGGTGATACTTGATCGGGTTTAATTTTTCTGGCCGAATCGACTTTGCTGATTAAAACATCGCTTTGTGCCATAGCACTTTGCATTGCCTTTTTAACATTTACTTTTTGCGCATAGCCCAGGCTTGCAATCGTAAATAAAACCGCAACCATTGTAATTTTCAATTTCATAATTATTGTTTTAATGCCACATTACTAGTTAAGACCAATTTACTCCAACCGTTTTTATCCAACCATTTTAACTCCTTTTTACGTTCTTCCATTATTTTTTTAATTTTCGAAGCATAAGTCCAACAAGTGCTTTGCCTAATACCAAGTTTTTCTGAAAGTTGATGAGAGGAAATATTCCCTTTATAGCAATAAATTAAGTACAATAAATAAAATGCTTTTTGAATAGGGATTCTGTTATTCTCGAATATCGTTTGGCACAATACAGATTCTTCGTAAGTGCATTTTGTGCAACGTCTATTAAACGGGTTTTTACCATTACAGTAATTGGTATTATTACATTTTTTACAGTGATATCCTGCCTGCCACTTAACGTCTGCTAAAAATTTATAACAGCTTTCTTTTTCTGCAAACTGTTTCGCAAAATGTTCTAAATCATCGTCTATTAGTTTTACTGGATATTTAAACGCGGTTACAATCGTGGGAAAGTGGTCTATTTCTAGCAAAACGTTTAATCGTAAAATTTGCTCTTCTTGCTGTTGTAGAACAGTGTTTTTATGCAACAATTCTAAAGTTTGTTTTTCTAAAAGGATGGTTTTTTGAAGAAGTTCTTTGGATTTTTGTCGAAGCTCTTTGTTTCGCTCGGTCAATTTATTTCCCAAATCGGTTGCAACTTGATTTTTGACGCAAAGCTCGGCTTTTGTTTTGGTCAAGATTTTATTATCGGCTTTACTTTTCCGTTCCGCTTTAAGGCAAAAACGAATAGTCAACACAGCGCTAATGATAATAAGCAACAATAATACGATACTTAAACCATCAACAGAAGCAAATGGCAACACTAGTAACCGAGCGTATGGCAAATGTAGTAGCCAATTAAACATAGGTATAAAGCGTTATAAAAGCGATGAAATTATTTGGTTAGTTTCAATGCTTAAATATATTAACAAATACCCAAATTATATAGCAAAAAGAAAAGGTCTTGCTTACTAAGCAAGACCTTTAAACTATAAAGAAACTTGTTACGCTGTTATAAAGTGATAAAGAAACATCACATCGCCAACATAAGCAGGTTTTGCCTGATCTTTAATTACTAACGTTGCTTCGATATTTACTTTGGTAACGCCTCTTAAATTTACAATATTCTTTAATTTTGCTTTTAATTGAACTTGATCGTTTACCAAAACCGCCTGCCCAAATTTGAAGCTTTCTATACCATAGTTTATCTCCATTTTTATGTTACGGATATCAGCAATTTGTTTCCATAAATATGGGATAAGCGATAAAGTTAAGTAACCATGAGCTATTGTAGTTTTGAAAGGACTGTCTGTTTTTGCTTTCTCTGCATCAATATGTATCCATTGATGATCTAACGTTGCATCTGCAAATTTGGTAATTTGCTCTTGATCAATTGTATGCCATTGAGACACCCCTATTTCTTTACCTAAGTAAGCTTCAAACTCCTGATAACTTTCTACTACTACCATACTATTTTTTTAAATTTTGTTAATTATAGTAATATTTATTTTAATAATCCAGATAAGTTTGCAGGAGAATAATTAATAGATTTTAATGTTTTATGATCTCCATCTCTGTAAACCAAAAACAATCCGTCTATTTCTTTGTGGTAAGCGTTTACATTTCCGTTAGCTTTATAATGTGCAATAGTTGCATCTGCCTCGGCTAAAGTTTTACATGCTTTACTCATGTTAGAGCGATGAACCTCGTCAAATAACACTTTAAACTTATCTGCCAAGCCAAACTCTAATACTGCTCCTGCTAAAACATATTGCAAATCGCAAAGAGCGTCAGCAATTTCTACCATATTAGCATCGTTAACTGCCTCCTGTAACTCTTTAAGTTCTTCGGCAATTAAATCTATCCTTAATTGGCTTCTTTCTTTAGAAGGAATTGTAGCTTGTTCTAAAATTGGGTGCTTAAATGTTTTATGAAACTCTGCAACCTGGCTTAATGCGTTTAAATCTTCCATTTTTACTTTTTTGTGAAGCACGAAGTTTAGACAATTTACAAGAGGAGGCAAATTTTCTTATCAACAATAAAATATTATTAACAAATATCAATTAGCCTTTGGCAGACATCAACGAAAAAAAGCTTTCAGGTAGAATACGTCATTCATGCTAAATGCGCCTTTTCAAAATTCTTAAATTAACGACTTTTTGCGAAAGAAAATGCTTTTAAAACTTGTCTCCGAAATTAAGGTAGCTAGAAAAATTAATCCACCTCCTACAATCAGTTTCCAAGACAAATGCTCACTTAAAATATAAAATGCTGCTAATGCGCCAAACACAGGTTCAAAAAGATAGATAACCGAAACTCTTTCGGCGCTAATATAACGTTGTGCAATATTAGATACAGTGTACATAAATGCCGTAGAAAAGAGTGAACAAAAAATAACACCTTGCCAAAATGTATTTTGCGCTGGTAGCCAAACTGCATCACCGTCTGTTAAAGCTAGCCCAAAAGTTAGCAAAGCGCAGGTTGCAAACATGGGCACAATGGTAGGAACAAGACTTTTTAAACTTGCTTTTTTTTCTACCACAATTAAGTATACGGCAAAAGCTACGGCACCCAAAAGTGTGTACAAGTCTCCAGTATTTATTACAAAATGTTGTTTTATTGAAATAATAGATAAACCCGCCAATGCAATTAATGCAGCAAACCAAGTTTTAGAAGGCGCCGCAATGCGATAAAAAAACAATTTAAGCAATGGTACAATTACTACGCTAGTTCCGGCAATAAAAGCAGTTTGCGATGCAGTACTGAGTTTTATACCGAGTGTTTGTAAATGTATACCCAAAAATAAGGGTATGGCCAAAGTTGCTCCTATTCTCATATCTGACCAACTCATCCGTTTTACATCTTTCAAGAAAACCAACGAAAGCACAAGAGTGGCTACCAAAAACCTATAAAATAAAAATGTACCTGCAGATTCCTGCCCTATTGCCAATTTGGTAACAGAAAATGAAATTCCCCAAAAAGCTGTTCCCAGAATTAATAACAACAGTAATAATTTCTTTTTTTCCATTTGGCTAATGGTTAACTTGCGCTACAAATAAAATTTTCTTCATCAAGATATCAGTCTGTTCTTCATTTCCTAGTCTGAAAATATGTTTATCAAATGGCCTAAAGCCGTTTTTTTCGTAAAAACCAATCGCTTTCAAATTATTTTCCCAAACGCCCAACCACACATAATCTACCTGCAAACTTTCAGCAATTTCAATAGCTTTAGCGTAAAGCATTTGCCCGATTTTTTTACCTTGAAAAGCATTTAAAATGTAAATCCTTTCTATTTCCAAAGCATTTTCGTCAGGAAATTCCTTTTGGGCATTGCCAATATTAAGCTTCAGATAACCGATAACTTGAGCATTTAGATAAGCCAAATAAAACTGCGAACAAGTGTTTTCAAGTTCTACAATTAGTTTATCTGTTGAGAAATTTTCTTCAAGATATTTACTCATATTCTGCTCGTCGTTTGTTGCCGAGAAAGTTTCAAGAAAAGTTTGTTTACTTATTCCTTGTAGCGCTTCTATATCATCAATCGTAATCCGTTTTATTTCAATATTCTCCATAGGCCAAATCTACGCCAACAATAAATGTTATAAAATGCTATTTTTTCATTTATTAATGATTATTTTGCATTAATGGATTTACGATCGATAAAATATTTTATAGCTCTAGCAAACGAACTACACTATTGGAACACGGCTGCTAAAATGAATATAACACAATCTGCACTTAGCAGGCAAATACAATCGTTAGAGAGCGAGTTAAATGTTGTTTTATTTGACCGAAACAAAAGGAATGTAAAGCTAACTCCGGCAGGAAGTTTTTTGAAACAGAAATGGGAAGTAGAATTAAATGAACTTGATTTTATACACAACTTTGCTAGGCAGATTCATTTAGGTGAACGTGGCACCATTAAAATTGCCCATCCAGATTCAATTTCGGCTTCGATAATGCCAGATCTTTTAGCTACAATTTCAAGCGAGTTTCCGAAACTACAAATTGAGTTGGTACAGGTACTTTATGAAAATCAGCAAGCGTTTCTTAGCAATTATAAAATTGATTTAGCTATTACTAGAGATACCAATAATACTTCAGGAATAAAATCGACCAAAATTTACACAGATAATTTAGCGTTGGTAGTGCCAGAAGACCATCCTTACAAAACTATTAAAGATGTATCGACATTGTCTTTGGCTGAACAACGTTTTATCCTACCAACTATTGACGAAGGAAGTAGTTACGGTTTAATTATTCAAAACTTTTTTAAATCATTCGATGTAGTTCCCGAGGTTTATTTACAATCAGAATTTGGCTCTACTATTATTGCATTAGTAAAAAAACATTTGGGTATTGCAATATTACCAGATTCTTATTTGCACCATGAAAGTACAGGTCTAAGATTTATAAAACTCCCTTTCGAAACAGATTTATATATCAATTGGAGAGCAGATGACCACAATCCCGTACTTAGCAATGTATTAAATTTGATTCTGAAAAAATTATAAGAAAACAATAAAGCCTCTTCTACAAATGTAAAAGAGGCTTTATACTAGTCGGGATGGCAGGATTCGAACCTACGACCTCCACATCCCAAATGTGGCGCGATACCGGGCTACGCTACATCCCGAACTTTGGTATCACCTTTTTTTTGACCCTAATTTAAAAGTGGAATCTTACTTTTTGTCGGGATGGCAGGATTCGAACCTACGACCTCCACATCCCAAATGTGGCGCGATACCGGGCTACGCTACATCCCGAACTTTGGTATCACCTTTACCCCTTTAACAGGGAGTGCAAATTTAATGTTTTTCTATCAAAAACCTAAATTAATTGCAAAATATTTCAATTTAAGCTAGAAAAGAATTAACACCAATCTTATCTAATTAAATACTAAGTGCTTAGCTAAAAAATAATTTCAAATTTTATTCTGATTTATTTCTAACAACTGCTTTTCAGTGGCGCAAAGATAAAAAAAATATCATTTAAACAATTCTAAGTCGGCAATTTGATTTTATTTTTAACATATTATTAGTTAGCTAGCTGTTTATCAAATTATTAATTTTTATAGAAACTTAAGCATGATGCCATACTCGATAATACACCGCCTAAAACTGCTTAGGTTTTTGCCTTTTGGACGCTAATTCTACTATTTCTTCAATTCTTTTCTCTCTCGTTTCGGGACGCTTGGCCAGGGCTATCCATTGCAACATTGCTTTTCTTGTAGATTTGCTTAAAGCGTTAAAGAAAAATTCGGCTTCAGAATTTCTTTGTAGCACATTGAACAAATCGTCTGGAACTTTTAATTCTTCAACTTCGTTAAGGCTATCCCACGAGCCGTTTTCCTTTGACCTTTTTATTACGGCTAGACCAGCGTCTGCCATAAGGTTTTCGTTAATTAAGCGTTCTATTTTTTCTTTATTGATTTTTGACCACGTTCCTTTTGGCTTACGCTTAGTAAATAATTGCTGAAAACGTTCGTCATCCAACGACTTTCTTACACTATCTATCCAACCGAAGCATAGCGCTTCATCTACTGCATCACTCCAAGATATGGAATAATAAACACTCTTCTTTTTATAATATATTAACCATACAGATTCTTGTAAACTATGGTTTTCTTTAAGCCATGTCCGCCATTCTCCCCTATTATTTGGACAAATTTCATCTATGCTATTTTTAGATTGACTCATTTTAGTTTCTAATTTGATTCGGTATTGGCTAAGGTAGGAATTTGATGTATTTTAACTTAGGATGTATAAGTATATGATTGCAATTTATAGCTGTACTGAATTTGTATATTAAACCCGATTGCAGTGAAAATACTTTTTGTTAATGTTATCTTTAGCTTGGCGAAAGATTTTTGTAGACATGTAGATACTTTGACCAAGCTTAGCATGAAAAGAGTGGTGGTAACATTAACAAAAAGATTGTAACGGAAAGCGGGACTGGCCTTATTTATTGACCCGGAAGTGCTTTTCAAAAATTTACAGATTACGTACGTTGCAATATTTCTCTTAATACGCTGTCCAAACTATCTGCCGATGCCTTTAAACGAATGGCAATTTCGCGAACTTCGTCGTTGGCCTTTCCTTCAATTTCTATTAAAGCGGTAAGACCAATAATGCTAGATAAAGGACCTCTAACGGCATGTGCCTGAAACCAAGATATTTCTTTAAGTTTTTCGTTCTGCGCTTCAATTGCTTTAAGTTGATTTACTCTCTCGGAAATATCTTGTATAGAGCCAATTACCCTTTTGGGTTCACCATCTTCATTAAATAAAACAAAAGACCGATCTAAAACACACCGGTACGTCCCATCTGCATGTAAAAATCGATATTCGAGGCTAACTCTTTCCTCATGTTGCCTTGCTAGCCTATCAAACTTATCCGAAAGCTCATCAAGATCATCGGGATGCACTTTTCCACGCCACCAATCATAATCATAATTGGTTTTACGGTATCCAAAAATTTTCTCTATCCCTTGGTTCCATATCATCTCTCCGGTTTTAACATCCAAATCCCATACAGCATCGCTGGTAGCTTTAGACACAATGTTAAATCTTGCTATGCTCTCTTCCATCGTTTTTCTAGATTGAACCTCGATGGTACGATCGATTGCCATAACTAGTCTGGCTTTTTTTTCATCGAATGTTACGCTATTGCCTTCTACAAAAACATCTATAATTTCTCCATTTTTCTTTTGATGTTTTACATTGCTTCTGCCAGAAGATTCTTCAGAAAAATTCGATGCCAACAATTTCCTCAGTGTTGGAATCTCGCTCAAAGGTCGAATTTGTACAATAGTCATTGCCATAAATTCCTGCCTAGTATAACCGTAATGTTTAATGGCGGCTTCGTTAACATCGAGAAATTTCAGGCTTTCCAAATCATAAACCCACTGTGGCAAGGGGCTAAAATTAAAAAGGCTACTGTACTTTTCCTTTTCCAGCTCCAAGAGCCTGGTAGATCGCTTACGCTCGGTAATATCTTTAAAATAAACGGATAACCCTTCTCCAGATGGAAAGCAGGCTACTTCGAACCACAATTTCTTTGACGGGTAGTATTCTTCAAATCTTACTGATACATTTTCCTTTACTGCTCGATGATACTCTTTATAGAATTTCAAAGAAATTGCATCCTGATATATATCCCAAAGGTTTTTACCAAGAATCATTTCTCTGGGCATTTCTAGCAATACTTCGGCTTGCTTATTCCAATACGTTACTGTCCAATCGTTCGTAACCTCAAAAAAAGCATCAGTAAAACTCTCTAAAATGTTCGAAATTCTTTGCTGGTACAGATAAAGTTGTTGCTGATAGTCCACATTGCTATCTCGACCTCCATCATTTCTTTTTCGGGACTCGTTCATAACATTAATACAATAGGTGGCTCAAGTTATAAAAAGATTACGTTCTTTTAACTGTAGGTAAAAATCATTTTGTTCATTTCTTGAAATTAGTGGATTTGATGAACGTGATACAAGTTCATTTTCAAAAAATGCCAAAAGCAAAAAGCCCGAAATCAATTTGATTTCGGGCTTTTTGCTTTGCGGAGAGGGCGGGATTCGAACCCGCGGTACCGTTACCAGTACGACAGTTTAGCAAACTGTTCCTTTCGGCCACTCAGGCACCTCTCCTATTCTCGAAATCTCCGTTTCGAGGTTGCAAATATAGTAATTCAATCATGTTTACAAAAAAAAATTACACACTTTGTAAATAATCTATTCGCACATGATAGATGCTCATTAACATCGTCTTGAAAATCAGCTTTATAGTCTCCAAATCTTTTAATGTCAAATCACAGTCATCTAACTGGTTTTGCTCCAATTTGTAATCAATTATCCTTTCTACCAGGTCACTTATGCTTTGTGCATCTGGATTTTTAAGGCTTCTCGATGCTGCTTCTACTGAATCTGCCAACATTAAAACGCCCGTTTCCTTAGAAAAAGGAATTGGCCCGGGATAGCGGAAAATGTTTTCGTCGACGAATTTTTCTGGTGAGTTTTTAAGAAAAGATTGGTAAAAATAATCAACTCGGGTATTACCATGGTGCGTCCGGATAAAATCAATTACACTTTCTGGCAACTTATGCTTTCTGGTAATTTCAATACCTTTGTGTACATGCTTAATAATAATTTGCGCACTTTGCTCGTAAGGCAATTTATCATGCGGACTTAGCGCCGTATTTTGGTTCTCGATAAAATATTGGGGATTTTCCATTTTCCCTACATCGTGATATAAAGCACCTGCCCTAACCAGTAAAGCATTACCGCCAATTTTAAAGATGGCTGCTTCGGCAAGGTTGGCTACCTGCAACGAATGTTGAAATGTACCAGGAGCTTTAAAAGCTAGTTCTCTAAGCAACTTATTATTAGTGTTTGTAAGCTCAATTAATGCCACATCAGACGTTATACCGAAAACGCGTTCGAAAGCATATATTAACGGGTAAGCTAGTAAAGAAAGTAAAACACTAAATACAAAAGGTAAAAATTTTGTCCATTCTATTTGAGAGAAATCTCCTTCTCTAAGCAAAGCGATGCCAACAAACGAAACAAAGTATGCCCCTAAAATAAAAGATGCCGAAATTAATAACTGTTCTCGTTTAACCAGATTTTTAATGCTGTAAATTGCTACCATACCTGCAGTTGTTTGATAGAAAACAAACTCGAAGCTGTTGGGCACAAAAAATCCTGCAATTAAAATTACGAGCAAATGCAAGTTCAGCGCTAAACGCGTATCAAACAAAATTCTAATAATGATAGGTACAATACAGAATGGAATAAGATAGAGACTATCGAGTTGTAATTTTATAGCCCAAGTTAGCGCCAACAACATCGAGGTTACAACCAACAAAATCAATAAAAGCTGTCGATTGTCTGCAAAAATATCTTTTCTAAAAAGATATAAGAAAACCATTAATAGACTAATAACAAACCCAACCAAAAATACCTGACCTAAAAAAACCAGTTTATTATCGCCCACACTTTTGGTTTGCGCTTCGTACGTTTCTCTAAAAGACAATAGCTTCTGATAAACCTCATCGTCAACGTACATGCCTTTCGAAACGATAATTTCGCCTTTTTGCACCATTCCCTTTGTAGTGGAAAGACTGTTAACAGTGCTATTTTCTACAACTTTTGTTAATTCTTCATCAAAAATTAAATTAGGTTTTAAATGACTTTCAATCAAGTCTAAAATGGTTTCTTTTACTTTTAAATCTATGGCTTTGTAATTATTCTTGAAAAAATCTAATGCGCTTTCTGCCGTAAATACATCTTGAGAATTACTCTTTTCTGAAACGTTATTGCGTAAAAGAGAAAATTCGTAGTGCTTTGCATTTTTCTGATGTTTAGCTGTTAGCCCTATAATTCCACGTTTGTAAACAGTCTCCAGCATTTTTAACGCCTGATCTTTGTACTGTTGCTTCTCCCCCTCAGCTAAATCATTCGATTTCCATTTAACATCAAACTCGTTGTTAAATCCTTCGGTTTGTGCGGTTAAAACATCATCTTCAAACTTATAAATTGGCAATACATTATTTAAGGCATCTTTTTTATCAGTTGCCAGTTGCGGATTAGTTTTTAAAATTGCGTAACTAAAGGGCGACACCAGATCTTTGTTTAGCCAAGTTTTTCCTTTTTCAAATTCGTATCTAAATCGAGGTTGCTTAGGCAGGTAAAGTGTAATCACGAGAACGCAAAGCACCATCATTACATATTTAATGTTAGATGAGTATTTGCGGTAGAGAACTTTATGGGAATTCTTATTGATTTTAGCCAAAACTTAAAAAGTTGATATATTCAAAATTACTATTATTTTATCAATAGCCTATTAAACAGCAAAAATTTGCGACAATAATAGATATGCGTTTAACGGTGATTAAACATTTAAAAACCTCTCACTACAGAAAGCATCAACTTTCGAAATACTTTTTATCGCAAAAACATTTGCTTTTCTAAAAATTATTTCGTCTTTTTATGATATCAAATTAATATCATTATGTATACAGAAAAAATTATCAAACCACCTTCAGGTTATTTAACCTTATTTTTATTCTTACTGCTTTTAGTTGGCGGTATTTGCGCATTAGTTGCCGAGTATTTTTTACTGGGAGCCATAACTCTTTTGCTAAACTTTGTTTTGGTTTTACCAGGATTAATCATCGTTAACCCTAACGAATCCAAGGTCTTAACACTGTTTGGAAAATATGTTGGCACCGTAAAAGCCGATGGTTTTTTCTGGGTTAATCCTTTAACTGTAAAAAGAAAACTCTCATTAAGAGCACGTAATTTAAACGGCCAACAGCTTAAGGTTAACGATAAAATGGGTAACCCAATAGAAATTGCAGCCGTAATTGTTTGGCAGGTAAACGAAACCGCTAAAGCAACGTTTGCAGTTGAAAACTATTTGCAATATGTAAACATACAAAGCGAAGCAGCAGTTAGGCATTTGGCAAACACATTCGCTTATGACCATATGGACGATGAAAGTACCGAAATTACTTTAAAAGATGGTGCAGACAAAGTTAGCGTCCTTTTAGAGCAAGAACTAAATGAGCGTTTATCTAGAGCGGGTATTGAAGTTTCAGAGGCTAGAATTTCCCACCTAGCTTATGCGCAAGAAATTGCAAGTGCAATGCTACAACGTCAGCAAGCTACAGCTGTTATAGCAGCTCGTAAACTTATTGTAGAAGGCGCTGTTGGCATGGTAGAAATGGCTTTAGAAAGGCTATCTGAAAAAAACATTGTTGAGCTTGACGAAGAAAGAAAAGCTGCCATGGTTAGTAATTTATTAGTGGTTTTATGTGGCGACAGAAACGTACAACCAGTTGTTAATACAGGCACCTTGTATAATTAATGATATTTAAAGAAGAACAGAAACTAAATCTTTGGTGGCTCTATATCCTTTTTGGTATAGAAGCCATCATTATTTTAAGTATAACTTTTCTTGCAGAGGGCGGTATGTCATGGCAACAACTAAAGGAAATTTATTTCGTTCCTATATTGGGCGTATTACTCCCCTTCATCATTATATATATTGTTCAGCAAAACCGATTCTGCCTAGAAATTAGCAAAGAAGGTGTAAGTTATAGATTTTGGCCATTTGCCAGAAAGACAAAGCATATTCCATTTACAAGTATTGATGCCATGTATATTAGAAAATACGATGCGCTTGGCGAATATGGAGGTTGGGGAACTAGACATCGCCTTTGGTTTAAACTAAAGGATAAAGCTTTTATTTTTAACGACAAAAACAAAGGATTGCAATTAGAATTAAAAGGTGGAAAAAAATTACTTTTCAGCATAGCAGACATAGATTCGCTCAACCTATTTCTTATTAATTTAAAAACAACACAACACATAGGAGCCATAGAAACAGATGTCAGATAAAGATAAAAAAGCTTTCGTGTTAAGAATTAACCAAGATCTATTGAAAGAGATAGAACATTGGGCAAGTGCCGAATTTAGAAGCACTAACGGGCAAATTGAGTATTTGCTAAACGAGGCCATAAAAGCCAAAAGCAGAAGTAAAGCCAGAAAAAAAACTGAGGAATAACTTACTCCGTCCCAAATCTTATTTTTTCTTTTCGAAAAACAATGTCAGCAACCATTTGGCAAATGCTGCCCCGCCCTTTGCTAATCCCGAAGAAAACGGGAACGCTGTCGGTCGGGTTTAGGTTACAAAGCCACAGCTACAAGTCATAAATCAACTTTTGTGCTTTAAATAAGCTTCAATTTTATAACTTGCGGCAACCAAATATCAAAAATAATATATCATGAAAGAAGTAGTAATTGTTGCCGCAGTAAGAACCCCCATCGGAAGTTTCGGTGGATCATTAGCCTCATTTTCGGCTACTCAATTGGGTGGTTTTGCCATTAAAGCTGCAGTACAAAAAGCTGGTTTAAAGCCAGAACATATCCAGGAAGTTTACATGGGCAACGTGCTTTCGGCCAACTTAGGCCAAGCACCAGCTACGCAAGCTGCAAAATTTGCAGGGTTGCCAGACTTGCCATCTACCACCATCAATAAAGTTTGTGCCTCTGGCACAAAAGCAATTATGCTAGCAGCACAAAGTATCGCCCTTGGCCAAAACGAAATTGTAGTTGCCGGTGGCATGGAAAGCATGAGCAATGTTCCCTATTATTTAGATAAAGCTCGTAACGGCTACCGTTTGGGCCACGGCCAAATTACCGATGGTTTAGTAAAAGATGGTTTATGGGATGTCTACAACGATTACCACATGGGCTCTGCAGCCGAATTGTGCGCAAGCGAATGTAACATTAGCAGAGAAGAACAAGATAATTTTGCAATAAGCTCGTATAAAAGAGCGCAATCGGCGCAAGTAGATGGCAAGTTCAATGATGAAATAATTGCGGTTGAAATTAAGGACAGAAAAGGCGAAATCACACTCTTTGAAAAGGATGAAGAACCAAACGCTGTGAAATTTGATAAAATACCTGGATTAAAACCAGTATTTAAAAAAGACGGAACAGTAACCGCGGCAAATGCATCAACCTTAAATGATGGCGCAGCAGCTTTGGTATTAATGAGTGCAGAAAAAGCTGCAGAGTTAGGTTTAAAACCATTGGCTAAAATTCTGGCTTACGCTGATGCACAACAAGCGCCAGAATGGTTTACCACTGCTCCTTCAAAAGCAATTCCCTTAGCCTTAAGTAGAGCTGGTTTAACAACAGCAGACGTAGATTACTTCGAAATCAACGAAGCTTTTTCGGTAGTTTCTTTAGCCAATAACAAAGAATTAGGCTTACAAGAAGATAAGGTTAATGTTAACGGTGGTGCTGTTGCGATTGGTCACCCACTTGGCGCTTCTGGCGCTCGTATAGTGGTTACCTTACTTTCTGTTTTAGCACAAAACAACGGCAAAATTGGTGTAGCAGGAATTTGCAACGGTGGTGGAGGTGCCAGTGCAATAGTTATAGAAAACCTACGTTAATTAAGAAAAATCAAAATAAATAAATGCTAAAAGCGATTAAAAGCTCAATCATTATATTTTTAATCGTATGCTGTGCAAATACAAAATTAAATGCACAGCATACTTTTACGGTAGATAATAAACCTCAGCTTAATCTTTATCAAGATACCTTAAAAGCTTTGAGTAACGAAGTGGCAAATGCAACCGACGATTTGGATCGTTTTGAAAAAAATGCGCTTTTCATCAAAAAACTTACAGTTGCTTTAAAAATCAATAATTCTTTCAATTTTGATTTCGATTCGTTGCAAAGTATTTCCATTTTAAAATCGCCCGATAACTCTTTTCGTATTATTACCTGGTTTGTACCTACAAACGAAGGAACTTATAAATATTACGGTGCCATACAAATGGGCACTGCTAACGGAACACTTAAATTATTTCCATTAACCGACGGCAGCTCTAGCTTGCCAGATACTGATATGATTACTACCAATAAAAATTGGTTTGGCGCACGTTATTACGAAATGATTCCCGTTTTAGTAAATGGGAAATCGCCTTATTTTATTTTTTTAGGTTGGAAAGGAAATAATACTAAAACCACTAAAAAAGTAATAGATGTACTATCTTTTGAAAAAGGCGAACCAGTATTTGGCAAAAACATTTTCCAAACCGTAAAAAATGGCCCACTAAAAAACAGAGTGATTTTCGAATACAACAAACAAAATACAATGACATTAACGGTCGACAGAAATGTTAACATGATTGTATTTGACCACTTGGCTCCTTACGATCCTAAAATGGTTGGCAATTTCGAGTATTACGCTGCAGATTTGAGTTTTGACGGCTATAAACTTAACTGGGGAAAGCTGACTTTAGTTGAAGATGTAGAACTTAAAAACGAACCTTCTGCTAACGATGATTTCTATGGAAAACCCGTAAAAGCATCAACAGTTATCCTTAAGAGAAATTAATTTTGATACTTGCCGTGGTTTTAACACTTGCGAGAACAAGTTGATGTGCCTATATTGCGCCTTGCAAATTTTTAATCTATGCCAACAGCAACTTCTACCAAACATCCTAAAGGTTTAAAGTTTCTTTTCCTCTCAGAAATGTGGGAACGTTTCGGATACTACCTGATGATTGGAATTTTTACCCTTTACCTTAAAGATGTAAAAGCTGGCTTCGCAATGACTGAAGCAGAATCTGCAGACCTTTATGGAACTTTCATTGCCCTAGTATTTTTAACACCGTTTCTAGGTGGTTTAATTGCCGATAGATATTTAGGCTACGCTAAATCCATCATCATTGGCGGTGTTATGATGGGGGTTGGTTACTGTCTAATGGGTGTACACAGCTTGCCAATGCTATATTTAGCAATGACGCTGGTAATTTTTGGTAATGGATTTTTTAAACCTAACATCTCTACCCTACTCGGTAATATTTATTCTACACCAGAATACCAAGATAAAAAAGACGACGGATACAACATTTTTTACATGGGTATTAATGTTGGTGCTTTTATTTGCAACTTTTTTGGCGCAGCGCTTTACATTATGCTGGGTTGGGAATATGCATTTTTAGCAGCAGGCGTTGGTATGTTCATAGGTGTAATTGTTTTTATATCAGGCTTAAAACACTACAGAGCTTTCGACGTAAAAAAAGGAGTCGCCGAAGGCGATATGTCGTTCTTGAAAATTACGTTGCTAATCTTACTCCCATCTGTTATTGCTGGCGTTATAGGTTGGATTTTACCAAGCAAAATTTTAGGTCATCCATTAGTTGGTTCTACTTCTACTGACGCATTTATATTTGCTTGTTTACCCGTAATTTATTTCTATAGCACGCTATTTTTCAAAGCCAAAAAGGAAGAAAAAAGACCAATTGCAGCTCTGCTAACAATTTTCGCAGTAGTAATTCTCTTCTGGGCAGTTTTTAAACAAAACGGAACTGCCTTAACCACTTGGGCTGATAGATATACCGATAGAGAAGTTAGCAACCCAACTGCTAAAGCAACATTTTCAACTTTAAGCTTATCTCAAACTTTAACTTATAAAAAAGATAGTATTCCTTTGTACGACGAAGCTTTTAGATTACAAAAACAAGATGGCGTAGTGCAAAAAGAGTTTAACTATCCTACTTATTTTAAAAACATACCACAAGAAAAACTACCTCAAGAAAATAGCACAGTTGATTTGTGGGCTACTAACCTAACGCAATCTATTAATCCGGCTTGGGTAATTTTGTTAACACCATTAGTTGTTGCATTTTTTACTTGGCTACGTAGACGAAATAGCGAACCAAGTACAGCAACCAAAATCATCTTTGGCGTATTTATATCGGCAATTTCTGTATTGGTTATGGTTAGCGCAGTTTACGTAGGCAATAACGGAGCAGAAAAAGTTTCTGTACTTTGGCTTATGGGAACCTATGGAATTATTACCATCGGTGAATTATTTTTAAGTCCGATGGGATTGTCGTTAGTATCAAAACTTAGTCCGGTTAGAATTACCTCTTTAATGATGGGCGGTTGGTTTTTAGCAACTTCAATTGGCAATAAGCTCTCTGGCGTTTTATCCACTTTGTGGGATACCTATGATGACAAAGCGAACTTCTTTTGGGTAAACTTCTCTTTATTGATGGGTTCGGCAATTATAGGATTTGTTTTGTTGAAATGGCTTAACGGAATAATGAAAGAATACGGAATTAAATAATTTTTTATAAACTGCTTTTGCAGCTAAATAATAACACACAAACCCTAAACTAAAAAAATGGCAGTAGAAAACTCTTCCAGCCTGAGCCAAGATCAGGTATTAGATTTACACCTAGAAAATAATGGTGTAGCAACCGACAAGCTGATCAATCACCCGGTTGGTTTATTTGTACTTTTCTTTACAGAAATGTGGGAAAGGTTTAGTTATTACGGAATGAGAGCTTTATTAGTACTCTTCTTAGTAAGCGAAGCCAGTAAAGGCGGTTGGAATTGGACCAGACCAGAAGCATTAAGTTTATATGCTTGGTATACAGGATTGGTTTATTTAACTCCGATTCTGGGCGGTTTGATTGCTGATAAATTGACCGGTTACCGCAAAGCAGTAATTTTAGGCGCTTTAATTATGACATTGGGGCATGCTGCAATGGCAATGGAGGGTATTAATATGAACTTCTTTTACCTGGGACTTGTGTTGATGATGGCTGGAAATGGTTTATTTAAACCAAATATTTCCTCGATGGTAGGTCAATTGTACCCAGCTATTAGCGATAAAAAAGACGCAGCCTATACCATTTTTTACATGGGTATTAATTCGGGCGCATTTTTAGGTATTTTAATGTGCGGTTATGTTGGTGAAAAAATAGGCTGGCACTGGGGCTTCGGTTTAGCCGGCATTTTTATGTTCTTTGGAATGTTGCAGTTCTATTTCGGTCAAAAAATATTTGGCGTGATAGGTTCGGCATTAAATACGGTTACTAAAAAAGTAGAATCTAAAGTAGAAGAATTACCAGCAAAAGTTGTTAGCGAAAGGCTATTAGTAATTTTCGTATTGTCGATATTTACGATTTTCTTTTGGATGGTTTTCGAACAAGCTGGTGGCTCTATGACCATCTTTGCAAAGGATTATACTTTGAGAACATTAGATGGTAGCGCAGGCACTATTTTTAAATGGGCAGACGCAGCATTAACCATTTTCCCTCTTCTTGCAGTATCGGTAGTTTTATTTGGTCTAGCTAAACAAATTTTTGCCAAGTATCCGGCTACGATTATTTTTACAGCACTAAGTTTTGTAATTATCTGGGGTCTTGCCATTTGGAAAGTGCAAAAAGAATTTACAGCAGTCGGAACCGAAGTACCTGCATCTTGGTTTGGTATCCTTAACTCTTTCTTCATTGTCTCTTTAGCACCATTCTTCTCTAAATTATGGGAAACTAAATTCAATCCATCAGGACCAGTTAAATTTGGATTAGGGTTGGTATTTGTAGGTTTAGGGTTTGCAGGTTTAGCATACGGCGGAAAAGATATCGCAGCCGGAGCATCAGTTGCTCAGGTTAGCATGTTTTGGTTAATCTTCGCGTATTTCTTCCATACAGTTGGTGAGCTTTGCGTTTCTCCTGTTGGGCTATCGTACGTTAGTAAACTTGCACCAGCTAAATTAGTTGGTTTAATGTTTGGTGTTTGGTTTACCTGTACAGCTATAGGTAATTGGTTAGCTGGTAAAACTGGTGGCTTAATTGATAAAATTAGCACAGAATATTCTATATCAACATTCTTCTTAATATTCACCATTATTCCAATTGTTGCAGGTTTATTATTATTCGCTTTAAACCCACTACTAAAAAAATGGATGAACGGTGTTCATTAAAATATTTTAACATCATTTAACCAAAAGCCCGCAAAGAAATTTCGGGCTTTTGGTTTTTAATAGCTATTTTCGCCATCCAAACCGAAATCGTAAAATCAACAACCAAATCTAAAGTGTCAGATAGCTTAGTTATTATCCCTACTTATAACGAAAAAGAAAATATCGAAAAGATTATTCGCAAGGTATTTTCTTTAAACTTTCCTTTTGAATTGTTGATTATAGATGATGGTTCTCCCGATGGTACGGCAGGTATTGTAAAGCGATTGCAGGAGGAATTCCCAACCCAATTACATTTAGAGGAAAGAAGTGGCAAATTGGGATTAGGTACAGCTTACATTCACGGATTTAAGTGGGCTTTAACAAAAGGCTACGAGTACATTTTTGAAATGGATGCCGATTTTTCGCACAACCCAGAAGATTTAGTAAGGTTGCGTGGTGCTTGTTTACCAACTAGCGAATTTGTAAACGGCGGTGCAGATGTTGCAATAGGTTCTAGATATGTTAAAGGGGTAAATGTTGTAAATTGGCCGATGGGACGAGTTCTGATGTCTTATTTCGCATCAATGTACGTTAGGTTAATAACAAGAATTAACATTCAAGATGCTACCGCCGGCTTTAAGTGTTACCGTAGAATCGTTTTAGAAACTATCCCGATGGATAGAATTAGATTTGTGGGTTACGCTTTTCAGATAGAAATGAAATTTACTGCCATTAAATTTGGTTTTAACGTTGTTGAAGTACCGATTATTTTTACCGACAGAACCGAAGGAACTTCTAAAATGAGTACAAGAATATTTAGAGAAGCCTTTTTAGGCGTAATTCAAATGAAGATTACCAGTTGGTTTAGAAACTACAAGCGTTAGTTGGCTGTTAGCTTTTTATAAACTACAGATTTTGAGCAATTACAAATCCGCTTGCCCAGGCCCACTGAAAATTGTAACCACCAAGCCAACCCGTAACGTCCATACACTCGCCACCAAAGTACAAACCTGGTATTTTTTTACATTCTAAGCTTTTAGAAGACACTTCATTGGTGTCAATTCCACCACGCATAACCTCTGCCTTATCGTAACCTTTATCTCCGGCTGGCTTAACTTTAAAAAAATGTATGGTTTGATTAACCAATTCTATTTCTAATTTGCTCAAATCTGCAACAGTTTTGTTTAAAGGTAAAAACTTGCCTAGCGCTTCTGTAAATTTCTTTGCATAAAAACGGTTTAACAAGGTTGATATAAGTGTTTTACCATTGTGTGCTCTTTCTGTATCAATAATTTCAACTATGTTTTGATTGGGCAATAAATTGATGTTAAAAGCCTCGCCCCTACGCCAGTAAGAAGAAATCTGTAAAATAGCCGGTCCACTTAAGCCCCAGTGTGTAAATAAAATATTTTCCTCGAAAGAAATTTCGTCGTTGCTTACCTCGCAAAAAACCGAGTTGCCAGACAGTTGAGCATACCATTCTTCGTCTTTTCCAGTAATGGTTAAGGGAACTAAGGCAGGCGCCGTATCTACAATATTTAAATCGTTATTTCTTGCAAAACGCAAAGCGAAATCAGTAGCGCCCATTTTAGGTATCGGTAAGCCACCACTCGCAATTACAACTTTAGGTGCTTCAATCGTTTTGGTTTTATCACCAATTAAATAAGAAACTTTAAAACCATTAGCAGTTTTTTCAATTGTTTTAACATCGGCGTTGCACAATATTTTTTGTTCCATTTCCTCGCAAAGCGAAGCAAAAACTTCTACAACGTCTTTTGCATTTTTATCATCCGGAAATAGCTGCCCTAAAGTTTTCTCCTTTCCAATAATACCGTAGGTTTCAAAAAAACCGATGGTATCTTCAACCGTCCACTGTTTAAAAGCAGATTTTAGAAAATGTGGGTTAGCCGAAATAAACTGGTCGGCACTAGCCCATTGGTTAGTATAATTGCATCTTCCACCGCCAGAAATTAGGATTTTTGCACCAGGCTTGCTGTTTTTTTCTAACAAAACAACCTTCTTTCCCAAATAGCCTGCTTGCACAGCACACATTAATCCGCAGGCACCCGCCCCTATTATAATTGCATCCATTTTTATTGAAGCTTATGGCTAAAACGCAAAAGCTTTAGAGCGCCAAAGTTAGCAAGTTTAGTCGGTAATAGTTGTAGAATTAATTGCTAATAGCCTCCGACAGTAGCGGTATACTTTTGGCAACAAAAACTTTTTAAGTTTTGCCAAAAGATAAAGCGAATGGCGGGAACAAATATAGATAGTTGCACCTTACTTGCGCTTCTATAAAAAACACCAATAAAAACCCATTCGGCTCTTATTTTTTGCTATTTTTGCGACATAACAATCTTTTTTAAGCAATGGCAAAACAGATAAGCGAATTAAAACTGGGTATATTAGGTGGCGGACAACTGGGCAGAATGCTGATTCAGGAAGCAATTAACTATAACTTAACTACGCTGGTTTTAGATCCAGATGCTGATGCACCTTGCAAGCACATTGCCAATAAATTTGAATGTGGTTCGATAACTGATTTTGATACGGTTTACAACTTTGGCAAAAAGGCAGACATTATTACCATTGAAATTGAAAAAGTAAATATCGAGGCTTTAGAACAACTTGAAAAAGAAGGAAAACAGGTTTTTCCGCAAGCTCGGGTAATTCGGTTAATTCAGGATAAAGGTATACAAAAGCAGTTTTTTAAGGAAAACGATATCCCAACTGCGCCATTTCAATTGGTAAACTCCAAAGAAGAAATGTTAAATTCGGCATTCTCTTATCCTTACATTTTAAAGCAACGTAGAGATGGTTACGATGGCAAAGGTGTAATGAAAATTAATACTGCTGCTGATGTTGAAAATGCTTTTGATGCTCCGTCGCTAATTGAAGAATTGGTAGATTTTGACAAGGAAATTGCTGTAATTGTTGCTAGAAACGCAAAAGGTGATATGAAAACCTTTCCGATGGTTGAAATGGAATTTAATGCCGAGGCGAATTTGGTAGAATTTTTGATTTCGCCTTCTACTTACCCAGAATCGATACAAGAAAGAGCAGAAAAAATTGCTGTGGACATTGCAACAGCTTTAAACATAACTGGCATTTTAGCAGTAGAAATGTTTGTGACTAAAAACGGAGAAATTTTGGTTAACGAATTGGCTCCACGTCCACATAACAGTGGTCACCAAACAATTGAAGGCAATTATGTTTCGCAGTTTGAGCAACATTTGCGTGCTATTTTTAATTTACCTTTAGGCGATACTCGTTCAATTAGCAATGCTGTAATGATTAACCTACTAGGTGAAAAAGGACACGATGGTGTTGCCAAATATGATGGGTTAGAAAAAATAATGGCCATTGATGGTGTTTATGTTCACTTATATGGTAAAAAATATACTAAGCCGTTTCGTAAAATGGGGCACGTTAGCGTTGTAGATCAAAACAGAGACCATGCTATTGAAAAAGCCCGATTTGTGCAACAAACTTTGAAAGTTATATCTTAAGGGTAAAGCGATCAAAGAATAAAGAGCAAAGAATAAAGAGCAAAGACTAAAGATAAGGAACCAAAAATAAATACGAAACGTTGGTTAATTATCAAAACCAACAAAAAACTAATAGAATGAAAATAGGCATAATAATGGGTAGCAAATCTGATTTAAACATCATGAACGATGCTGCTGAGGTTTGTAAAGAGTTTGGTGTAGAATTTGAAATGACGGTTGTTTCTGCCCACCGAACGCCAGACCGCATGTTTAATTATGCTAAAGAAGCGGCACAGAGAGGAATCAAAGTTATTATTGCTGGTGCTGGCGGCGCAGCGCATTTGCCAGGCATGGTTGCTTCAATTACTACTGTTCCAGTAATTGGAGTCCCAGTAAAGTCTTCAAATTCTATTGATGGTTGGGATTCTATCTTATCGATTCTACAGATGCCAAATGGTATTCCGGTAGCTACTGTTGCTTTAAACGCAGCTAAAAATGCTGGCTTACTAGCCGTTCAAATTTTATCAACCGCTGATGAGCGTTTGGTGGCTAAAATGCAAGCGTACAAAGACGAGCTTAGAAAAAAAGTTGAAGAGAGCGCCGCGTCTATGGCTGGTTAAATTTTATTTACCTATTTTTAATTATGGAGAAATTGATTACCAAAACCGAAATCTTAAAACAACTTAAATCTAATGAAAAGCAACTATTAGATTATGGTGTAAAAGAAATAGGACTTTTTGGTTCTTTTTTAACCAACGACGTTAATTCGAACAGTGATATCGATTTGTTAGTAGACATAAAAAAGGAAAGTAAAACGTTCAAAAATTTTATGTCTTTAAATTATTTTCTCGAAAAACTATTTGGTCGAAAGGTAGATTTGGTAACAAAACAATCGCTTAGTCCATATATTGGCCCCCATATTTTAAATTCAGTTGAATATGTTGCACTCTCAAATTGAGTTTTTAAAGCATATCCTAAAAGAATGCGATTACCTCTGGAGTGAAAGTGAGGAGAACGATTACGAAGATTTTATCAATGATGAACGTTTATCTAAAGCAATTTGTAGAAGCTTGGAAATTATTGGTGAAGCCAGTTCTAAGATAAATCCAGATTTAAAAATAAAATATCCTTTAGTTGCATGGAGAGAAATGTCTGATTTAAGAAACAAGATTATACACAACTATTTTGGGATTGATTATGACATCGTATGGGATGTAGTTATAACGGATATTCCGGAGCTTAAGAGCCAAATTTTGTCAATTGTAAAAGATTTAACTAATCAGCCTACCTAATTTTTATATCCGTTCAATCCGCATCAAAATTGAAAATCTCAAATTAATTCAGACTTGGATCCGATGGAAAATTGCTGATATGTGCATAACGAGGTCCTAAATTGATAATTACCTCACGCCAAAGTTCTTCTTCGTTGCGCTGAAAAATAATATCGGGGTGATAAACATTTGCCACGATCCAAGTATTTTCTTGAATTTCGTCTTTTAATTGCGGAGCCGACCAACCAGAATAACCTAGAAAAAACTTGATTTCGCTTTCATCAATTGCATTGTTATTCAATAAAATTTTTAAGGTTTCAAAATTACCTCCCCAATAAATCCCATCGCCGATAATTTCGCCGCTATTCAACTTATCGTAACACCTATGCACAAAATGTACGGTATCAACCTCAACCGGCCCGCCTATAAAAACACGAAAATCTGCTTGCCATAAATCAGGTATCAAATCTTTAAGCAACATATTACTAGGCTGATTTAATATAAAACCTACCGTTCCTTCTTGTTCATGTTCCGTCATTAAAACTACAGACCGTTTAAAATTCGGATCATTTAAAAAGGGTTCGGAAATTAATAATTTTCCAGATGATGGTTGTACTTCACTTAACATTTACGAAATTTAACAAAAAATTTAAAACTAGACTATTTTCATAATATGGAGTTAACAAAAGAACTGTTGCAAAGTTTAAGACAAGACTATAAGTCGGCAGAATTAACAGAGAATGATGCGAATAAAAACCCTATCATTCAGTTTGAAAAATGGTTTAAAGAAGCTTTAGATGCGCAAATATTTGAGCCCAATGCAATGACATTAGCAACAGCCGATAAAAGTGGCAAACCTAATGCTCGTATCGTACTTTTAAAAGGCGCTGATGAAAATGGATTTATCTTTTATACAAACTACCTAAGTACAAAAGGAAAAGAACTTAAAAGAAATCCGTATGCTTGCCTGGTATTTTTTTGGGGCGAGTTAGAAAGACAAGTTAGAATTGAAGGAAAAGTAGAGAAATTAGACAAAGAAACTTCAGAAGCCTATTTTCATTCTCGTCCGCAAGGAAGTCAAATTGGTGCCATAGTTTCTCCGCAAAGCCAAGTAATTAGCAACAGAGCTGTTTTAGAGCAAAAGGTCCAGGAACTAACTTCCCAATTTCAAGGTAAAACTATTCCGAAGCCGGCACATTGGGGTGGTTACATTGTTATACCAACTTCCATTGAGTTTTGGCAAGGCCGGTCTAGTCGCTTGCACGACAGATTAAAATACGATTTAATTAACGGAAAATGGCAAGTGAATAGGTTAGCACCATAAAACAAAAAATCCCGCTGTATAGCGGGATTTTTTGTTTTGCCAATCTAGTAAATAGATTATGGATTTTGACCACTTGGACCAATTGCTGGATTTGAATTTATCTCATCTTGCGGAATAGCCCATTGCCATTCTGGTCCTCCGGCAGCTACCGATAACACACCTGATAAAGCAGTTGTATGATTACTTCCAGTTCTATTAAGAGGTAAATCTTGACGTTTTAAATCGAAAAATCTAAAACCTTCGCCCCATAAATCGATTCTGCGTTGTATCAAGATCTCGTTCAATAATGCTGTTCCAGTATTTGTAGTTAATACATAACTTGGATTACGGTTTTTAGCGAATGTAAATAAAACATTTTGAGCCAATGAGGTTTCTGCTGCCGCTCCTGCTATTCCTAATCTAGCTCTTGCTTCCGCTTCTATTAAAAACATCTCACCAACACGCATATTTACAACATCGCCAACACTAGTTGCTCCAGCATTTCTAAATTTACCTTGCTTAAAACTTGCCGCAGAACTTGAAACTACGCCAACAGGTTGATTATAAGCAATAAATGAAGTTGAGGTACCGGTTGGATCCCATAGTTGCTTACGAACATCTGTTGCAGGAATTTGAGCATATAACAAACTGTTCATTCTTTTTGGCACAGTTCTATTTGCAGATGAGTTAAAGGTTCCCAAATAGGCGAAGAAAGAGTAGAAGTATGTGGTTTGATCTTCTACTTGTTTACTTCCCCACATCCACTCTTGATTTTCGTAACTGTTAAAACCTGCAAGATATTCTGCATTAGTCATTAAATTCAAACCTGTTCTAGCTTCATTAGCAAATTGCGCAGCGATTGCCCATTTCCCTTGTGTAAGCGCAATACGTGCTTTTAAGCCTTTTGCAACTGCCAAATTAAAATGCGATTTATTTAGCCTAGGAGTTGCTCCTGCAAATGAAGCTATAGATGCATCAATGTCTAGATTTATTTGTTTATAAACATCTTCTACAGAAGATCTAGGTTTTCCACCAATTTCGCTAGTAATCATTATCGGAATACCTGCTTGGGTGTTATTTCCGGCAGCATCATAACGCTTACCAAAAACTTGAACTAATACAAAATGCGCCCAGGCTCTATAAGCTAATGCTTCACCTTTAATCGCTTTTTTATCAGCTTCAGGTCCTGTTGCATTATCTATATTCTCAATTATGATATTCGCGTTAGCAATAATTTTGTAATAGAAAGTGTAGATAAACGCGTTGTTTAAGGTCGAAGCACTTCTATGTGTTTGCCATTTATGTACGCCATACGCAGTTGTACTAACTGTATTAACAATATCATCGCCCATATAGTCGATGTTTAAGTTTACAGCACCCTGGCCGCCTTCCTCTTGTCTAGAATATTGTACGTACAAAGATCTGTGGATACCATTGATCGATGCCATTAAGTTGGTGGTGGTTGCAATAGCATCTGCTTTTGCAATTCTGTCCGTTGGCTTGGTATCTAAATAATCGTCTTTACAAGAACCAAATGTTAATGCTACAATAACAAATGGGATATATAGTTTTTTAATTTTTTTCATTATTACCCTAATTAAAATGTAACGTTTAAGCCAAAACTAACAATACGTGATGGCGTGTAGTTATTTGAGTTAGTTCCGGTGAATGATTCCGTTGGATCTAAACCTTTACGTTTAGATAGCATGAAAAGATTTTCTCCAGAAGCATAAACTCTTGCATTGCTTATACCAGCCTTAGCTACAAAAGTACTTGGCAATGTGTAAGCTAAAGTAGCAGATCTCATATTTAAGTAAGATGCATCTACTAAGAAACGTGTAGACGTTGCGTTATAGTTTGTAGATCTGCCCACGTCTAACCTTGGGATACTTGCTTGATCGCCAACTTGTTTCCAAGCATTTAATGCATCAACATGTAGAGAACCTCCGTATCCGCTATAACTCATTAACGATTGGTAGTTTCCATCGTAAAATTTGCCTCCTACTTGATAGTTTAACAATACAGATAAAGAGATTGCTTTGTACGTAAAAGTATTGGTAAAACTACCGTAGAATTTCGGAATCGCAGAACCCTTGTATGCATAAAGCGCATTGTTCGGGTTAACTGTGTAAGATTGGCCGTCAATTGTTCTTGTATCTGCTGCAGTACCTGGGCTTAATGGATTAATTAGATACAAACCTGCTCCATCAACCGGATCAACACCGGCCCATTGACGTAACCAGAAATCGTATAAAGAATGTCCAACCTTCAACTGTTTAGTTCCACTGATAATCTCAGGAGTTTCCGTCGGCATTTTCGTGATTTTATTCCGAGTTAACGTCCAGTTAATATTTGCATCCCATTTAAAATCTTTTGATTTCAAAATATCACCAGCTAGTTGAACCTCTATACCCTTATTCCACATGGTTCCAATATTTCTCGCAACAGTTGCAATACCATTAGAAACCGGAAGCGGAACATTGAACAATAAATCTTTAGATCTTCTATCAAAAACCTCTACACTACCACTTAATCGGTTTTTAAACATTGCAAATTCTACAGCAACATCAGCTTGTGTATTAGTTTCCCAAGTTAAATCTGGTGTTGGCAAACTATTGTAAATAATACCTGGTTCTGATGCGTTGTTATTATCTAAATTATAAAACGCCTGATATTTATAGTATCCAGATAAACCATCGTTACCCAAAGAACCATAAGATGTTCTCAATTTCAAATAATCTAAAAACTTAACATCAGTTAAGAATTTCTCTTGACTAAGAATCCAAGCTCCGCCAAATGAATAGAAATTACCCCACTGTTTGCCAGGAGCCCATTTAGAAGATCCATCTCTACGGAATGACGTTGAGAAAAAATACTTTCCATCATAATCGTAGTTTAATCTAGCAAATACGGCCTCTTTTCTATAATCATCTGTATAAGAGTTTAAATCAGTAGTAGTAGTAAAGTTAATTAATTCGTAGTTACCGTCCACAACTTGCGTATTACGAGCTCCGGTTAAATATTTGTAACCATAATCGTAGTTGTTATGACCTAACAACACACCAATATTGTGCTTGTCGAAAGTTTTATTATAGTTTAACAACTGCTCAATAGTGTAAGAAGTTGTTGTTGAATTAGTATTTCTTGCTCTACCGTTTGGCGCACCATCTCCAACAATTTTGTTTTGATAATCTGCAAACTGATAATTGCTAATATCAACCGCAACGTTTGTAGTAAATTTAAAATCCTTTAAGAAAGTAATCTCGCCATAAGTTCTTGCACCTAAAACATTACGCTTTATTTGCGTTTGGTTAAGCAAAGTCTCTTGCAAAATGTGTCGGCCAGCATATGCTCCAGACGGACGGTTAGGAATACCTAAACTAGACAAGTTTCCAGTGTCAAAAATACGGTTACCATTAGCGTCCAACAAGAAATCTCCAGTTGTAGAATTATGTGCATAAACTGGATAAATTGGTCCCATACCACGAGAGAAATTGAATGGGTTTACAATGCTTCCAGCCCCGTCTGCATCTGCCTGATTACTCTTAGTGATATTACCAGAAATGTTTAAACCGGTTTTAAACCAGCTCATTGGTTTCGCATTCAAATTTATACGACCGTTAAATCTGTTAAAGTCCGATCTGATTATGTAGCCTTTTTCAGTAACATAACCTAGAGAAACAAAGTAATCAGACTTCTCGGTAGCTGCACTGTAATTCATACCATAGTCTCCACGATTTCCTGTCCGCATAAGTGGCTCTCTCCAATCTAAATCGTTATATAATAAACTTGCATTTGGATTTAGTAATCCATCGGTACCAACAATTGCATTATTAGCAACATTAAAAGGATTATTACCCAACAATCCTTTGATGTCTGCTGTAGCTCTTGCATTGGCAGCAGGCAAAGTAAGTGCTGTTCCAGAAACCGGATAAACTAAACTGTTTCTGTAAGCTTGCCATGCCAATGGATAATATTGGTAAGCATCAACAGTTTCGTACTCAGGTATACCTCTAGAAGTGATACCTTGCACACCTCTAACAGTAAGTTTAGGCTCGCCTTGTTTACCTTTTTTAGTGGTGATGATAATTACACCATTCGCTGCACTAGAACCATATAAAGCGGAAGAAGCAGCATCCTTAAGTAAAGAAATATTTTCAATATCGTCTACGTTGATATTTGAAATACTACCCGAATACTGTACACCGTCTACGATGTATAGCGGATCGTTAGATGCCGAGATTGATCCAAAACCACGGACTCTAATAGAAGGACCAGAACCAGGCTGACCGTTACCAGCATTAACCTGGATACCAGGAGCGGCACCAGCCAAAGCGGTGTTAACGTTAGTAATTGGTCTTAATGCCAATTCTTCGGATTTAATGTTAGCTGCAGAACCAGTGAACGCACCTTTTGTGGTAGTTCCATAACCCACAACTAAAACTTCGTTTAAAACTTTACTGTCTGATTGTAGGGATACATTTAAAACGGATTGGTTTCCCACGGTTCGTTCAACATTTACAAAACCTAAATAAGAGTACACCAAAACTGTACTTGAATTTGGCACTGTAATGGAATAAGATCCGTCGTTCTCGGTTTGGACCGCATTTGTGGTTCCTTTAATTTTTACTGAAACTCCAGGAATCGGAAGACTGTCTTCCGCTCCTAAAACTTTACCAGTAACCTTTTTGCTTTGAGCAAACGCTGCATTAATCAGCAAAAAACTCAAAACAAATAACATTAGTAATTTTTGTCTCATTTACATGTGTTTGAATAAATACTTGGTTAATTAAATTGCAATATACAGCGATAAAACTTTTTTGCAACAAAATAATTACAAACATTTAACGTAAAATAAACGTTTAATAATGTTAAAATCTTATTAAAACCATTTTTAATATAAAACTAAATCGTTTTTCCGCAAGCTCATTTTTAGCGTATCCATCTAAATAACTTTGCAAAAAAATATTTAAAATATAAGACACCACAAAATGGCAAGTTCTATACTTCATTTTTGTTTTCTTTCTGTAGTTTTGAAACCTAATCAAATCAACAAATGAAAAACATAGCTGTAATAGGTTCTGGAACTATGGGCAATGGCATTGCGCACACATTTGCGCAATATGGCTTCAAAGTAAACCTGATAGATATCAACACTGTTGCGTTAGAAAAAGCAATTGCAACAATTACTAAAAACTTAGATAGACAAGTTGCAAAAGGAACTTTAACAGAAGAACAAAAAGCGCAAACACTAACGAACATAACTTCAATTACCGAACTTGACAAAGGCGTAGGCGAAGCAGATTTAGTAGTTGAGGCTGCAACAGAGAACCTAGCGCTTAAGCTTAAAATTTTTAAAGATTTAGATCAATTCGCTAAGCCAGAGGCAATTTTGGCAAGTAACACCTCTTCTATCTCTATTACGCAAATTGCAGCGTCAACAAATCGTGGCGACAAAGTAATAGGAATGCATTTCATGAATCCAGTCCCGGTAATGAAATTGGTTGAAGTAATTAGAGGTTACGCTACCAGCAACGAAACCACTAATTTGGTTATGGAACTTTCTAAGAAATTAGAAAAAACTCCGGTCGAGGTTAACGATTACCCTGGTTTTGTTGCGAATAGAATTTTAATGCCTATGATTAATGAGGCTATTTACACCTTATATGAAGGCGTTGCCGGCGTTAACGAAATAGATACGGTAATGAAACTTGGCATGGCGCACCCAATGGGCCCCTTACAACTCGCCGATTTTATAGGTTTGGATGTGTGCTTGGCTATTTTAAATGTTTTGCACGATGGTTTTGGCAATCCGAAATATGCACCCTGCCCACTTTTGGTAAATATGGTAATGGCCGGCAAAATAGGTGTCAAATCTGGAGAAGGTTTTTACGATTATAGTAACGGTGTTAAAGAAGCAAAAGTTGCTGCCAAGTTTAGTTAACCTTATTTGAAGCGCAAATTTCTACTAAAATTTACCGCTAGTCCCGCCTTACATTTTAGTCCCAATTTGCTTTTAGCAATCGGGAGCTATCATTTCAGTCGGGGCTAGATACTTAGGCATGTGCTATTAAAAACCCTCATAGTAGCAGATATCTGCATATTTTAAACCTGATTGAAGTGGAAATACTTTTTACACACTAATCCCCTTCAGGGGATTAGTGTGTAAAAAGATTGGAACAAAAAGCTGGGCTTTCTTATCCTATTTTCAATGAAATTGCTTTTCAAACCTTCATCTTTCAATTTCAGAATTAGATTTAATAACACCTTTAAAAATATATCTTTGTAATATGAACGAAAATCTCGATCCATCTTCAGAAAATCTAAACCCAATAGAGCGTGATATTGAAAAAGTGTTACGCCCGCAAGAGTTTGAAGACTTTACTGGTCAGGATAAGATTTTAGAAAATTTGAAAATTTTCGTTAAAGCGGCCAAACTACGAGGCGAAGCTTTAGATCATGTTCTACTACATGGCCCTCCAGGATTAGGAAAAACTACCTTATCACATATTATTGCAAATGAGATGGGTGTAGGCATTAAAATTACCTCTGGACCAGTATTAGACAAGCCAGGCGATTTGGCGGGGCTGCTAACTAATCTAGAAACCGGCGACATCCTTTTTATAGACGAAATACATCGTTTATCACCTCTGGTGGAAGAATACCTATATTCTGCAATGGAGGATTTTAAGATAGACATTATGCTAGAAAGCGGGCCAAATGCCCGTTCGGTGCAAATCGGCTTAAATCCATTTACTTTGGTGGGCGCTACAACCCGGTCTGGTTTGCTAACTGCACCATTAAGGGCAAGATTTGGTATAAATTCTCGTCTTGCTTATTATGATGCCAAAATTTTAACGACCATCGTTTTACGCTCATCGTCTATATTAAATACTCCTATAACAGAAGAAGGAGCTTACGAAATTGCCAGGAGAAGCAGAGGTACGCCACGTATAGCTAACGCATTACTACGAAGAACCAGAGATTTTGCCCAAATTAAAGGTAACGGAAATATAGATACAGAAATTGCTCGTTACGCATTAACTGCCTTAAATGTTGATGAGCATGGTTTGGATGAGATGGACAATAAAATACTTTTAGCTATTATCGATAAATTTAAAGGCGGTCCGGTGGGGCTAAAAACCATCGCGACAGCAGTTGGAGAAGATGATGGAACAATTGAAGAAGTTTATGAACCATTCTTAATTCAAGAAGGTTATTTGATGAGAACGGCACGTGGTAGAGAAGTGACAGAGGCCGCATACAAACACCTTAACCGTATAAAACTGGGGCAAACAGGCAAACTTTTTTAGGCTTTCGACTGTTGATAAAGCAAAATTTAATTAAAAATCGAGGCTCGAAAATTCTTTCTTGCCCTTACCCCATTCTATGAATATAGAAATACGAAAACTCACCATCGAGGACTATAAAGACTTACGTGAATCGATGGTACAAGCCTATGATGCTAGCGGAAACGGCATTTGGAGCAAAGCCAATATCCAAAATTTGCTTAACATCTTTCCAGAAGGCCAGTTATGTATCTCGGTAGATAATAAAGTTGTAGCTTGTTCACTTTCAATAATTGTAGATTATGACATATTTGGCGACAACCATACATACGAACAAATAACAGGCAAATACACCTTTTCTACACATACTTCTGGCGGTAACGTACTTTACGGAATCGAAGTATTCGTACACCCAGATTATCGCGGTTTACGATTGGCCCGAAGACTTTACGAAGCCAGGAAAGAACTTTGCGAACTTTTAAGCTTGGAGAGTATAATTGCTGGTGGAAGAATTCCAGGTTACCATGAGCATGCGCATGAGTTGTCGCCAAGAGCGTATATTGATAAAGTTAAATCAAAGGAAATTTACGACCCAACTTTAAGTTTTCAGATTTCTAACGATTTTCACGTTAGAAAAATTTTAAAGAATTACCTTCCTGGAGATTTAGAATCGAAAGAATACGCAACGTTAATCGAGTGGAATAATATCTACTATCAAGATAATGTTTCGGCCAGGTCTGCAAAAACAATTAGAATTGGGTTGGTACAATGGCAAATGCGCTTGTTTCCTGATATTGATGCTTTTTATGAACAAGTAGAGTTTTTTGTAGATGCCGTAAGCGGTTACAAGTCTGATTTCATCATGTTCCCGGAGTTTTTTAATACACCCCTACTGCAGCCTTACAACCATTTACCAGAAATGGAAGCCATGCGAATGTTAGCTGCGCAAACAGAAGAAATTGTTAAAAGAATTCAGGAATATGCTGTTTCTTACAACGTAAATATCATTTCAGGAAGTATGCCGATTTTAGAGAACAACAAACTCTATAATGCTACATATTTATGCCATAGAAATGGATTAACCGAAGAATATCGTAAAATCCACATCACGCCGAATGAGCAAAAATATTACGGAATGACGGGTGGCGATAAAATTGGCGTATTCGATACAGATTGTGGTAAAATCGGAATATTAATTTGCTACGATGTTGAATTCCCAGAATTGAGCAGAATATACGCAGACCAAGGTATGCAGATTTTATTTGTTCCGTTTTTAACAGATACGCAAAACGGATACACAAGAGTTAGAAGATGTGCTCAGGCTAGAGCTATAGAAAATGAATGTTACGTAGCCATTGCTGGTTGCGTAGGTAACCTGCCGAAAGTAAATAATATGGATATCCAATTTGCACAGTCGGCGGTGTTCACTCCTTCAGATTTCGCCTTTCCTACAAATGCGGTAAAAGCAGAAACCACACCAAATACAGAAATGATGTTGGTTGTAGATGTAGACCTACATTTGCTTGATGAACTACATCATTTCGGAACGGTTAAAATACTAAAAGACAGAAGAAAAGATCTTTATCAGGTAAAGTTATTAAAATCATAAAACTAAGTTCCCTAATACGTAAAATAAGAAAGGACCTGTTAAAAAGGTCCTTTCTTATTTATAATTTTCAGATTAACTAGTTTGATACATTATTTCTAAAAAACAAGAAATAAATAATTAACAAAATCACCACAATTATTGGAATAATCCATTTCATTGCTTGCCCCGCTCCTTTGTTATCTGGTTCGTTAACCGTGGGCGCTGGTCCGGGATTATTTTTATGCGCCTCGTAATCAGTTTCTATCGGTGGCGCTTTTTTATTTGGGTCTTCTGTATGTTCGTTATTATTAGGCGTTGAATTTTCCATGACGTTTGATTTTAGTTTTCATTATAACAATCAATAATGTAAAATGGTTTTTATGCTAAAAGGCTATCTTTGCAAAATAATGTTCAGCACCAATGCAAAATACAGCCAAATGATAAAAGCCGAAGCTTTACGCTTGGGTTTTATGGCCTGTGGCATTAGCAAAGCCGAATTTTTAGAAGAGGAAGCTCCAAGATTGGAAAATTGGTTAAATAATAACCATCATGGCGAGATGGCCTACATGGCTAATCATTTTGATAAACGTTTAGACCCCAGGCTATTGGTAGAAGGATCTAAATCGGTAGTTTCATTAACGCTAAACTATTTTACACCTCAAAAGCAAGCAGACCCTACTGCGCCGAAAATATCCAAATATGCTTACGGAGCAGATTATCACACTGTGATAAAGGAAAAATTGCAAGAGTTGATGTATTTCATTAACCAGAACATTGGTGAGGTTGGTGGCAGATGTTTTGTGGATTCTGCACCTGTGATGGACAAAGCTTGGGCGCAAAAATCTGGTTTGGGGTGGCGAGGAAAAAACTCAAACCTGATCAGCAAAAATGCAGGCTCTTTTTTCTTTTTAGCAGAGCTGATTATCGATTTAGAGTTGGAATACGATAACCCTTTTATTAGCGATCACTGCGGCTCTTGTACCCGCTGTATTGATGCATGCCCTACCGACGCCATAATTGCCCCTTATACCGTTGATGGGAGTAAATGCATCTCTTATTTAACCATCGAATTAAAAAACGAAATACCAACAGCGTTTAAAGGCAAAATGGAAAACTGGATGTTTGGTTGCGACATTTGCCAAGATGTTTGTCCATGGAATCGTTTTGCTACTCCTCATCAAGAACCTGCATTTAAGCCAGCACATGAATTGTTGGACCTGAAAAAAGAAGATTTAATAGACATGACGGATGAAATTTTTAAAAAAGTTTTTAAAGGTTCCGCGGTTAAGAGGACAAAATTTAACGGCTTAAAAAGAAATATAGATTTCTTACATCAGTAATTCTGCTATGGCATTTAAATGTCATGGTTAAACAAAAATTCGCTTAAGCATATTAAAAACGCTACATTAGTTAAAATGCAAAGCGATTTACACCTCATATTATCCAAACATTGTCTTCAACAGCAATTGCGTAATAGCTTGCAGGTATATCGTCTTTTCCTAATTATACAATTTAGTTTAGGAGATGCTTACCTTAAAAGTAGCAAGGACTTTATACATTAATCCCTAGCCTAACCGCGAATAGGGACAGAACAAATTCATTTACAATTAAATTAAACATGTTATGCGCTTATTAAAAGTTGCTTTCATGCTTATCATTGTAGTTGATATATTTATCATTTTATTAGCGTTAATCCTGCTAAAACCACTATTGGTATTGCTTTTTATTGTAATTAGCGGTGCTTTAAAAGGTATTCATAATCAACTCGTTGTTAAGCAAAAGCTAAACAAATTCTATCAATTCAGATTCGGCAGGCGCCGAAGTCTAGCCTAATTACTAACTGAACCCAATCATTTAACCTTATGTTATTGATTGGGTTTTATTCATAACATCCCTTCTCGATTTCCTCAAAACGGGCAAACTAATTTCGTTTCAGTAACAATATTGTCATTAACAGATAAATAATAAAAACAATCGCCTTATTATTTTTAATCAGTCTAAATAATGTTAATTTTGTCGCATGAAGTTTTTAAAATCATTTTGCATTCTATTTTTACTCGCATTATCTGCCAATGCGCAACAAGTTATAATTAAAGATGTTTTAGGTAGAACGGTAACATTAAAAAAGCCAGCTAAAAAAGTGTTACTTGGTGAAGGTCGAGATTTAATTACCTTGAATATATTAGATCCAAATCCCGTAAATTTAATTGCATCTTGGTCTGCTGATTTTAAAAAGGGTTCTGAATACGCAGATTACAAAGCTGCATTTCCGGCCATAGATAAAGTTCCTATCGTGGGCACAAATGCCGAAACGTTCTCCGTTGAAAAAGCCATCGCTTCTAAACCAGAAGTTGCTATTTTTAGTATTAAAGGTCATGGTCCAGGCCAAACACATAAAGAAATTATCTCGGCATTGCAAAGTGCAGGCATCCCCGTAATTTTTATAGATTTTAGGACAGATCCCTTTAAAAATACGGTTCCTAGCATGCGTATTTTAGGAAAAGTACTAAACAAAGAAAAAAAAGCAAACGAGTTTATCGCTTTTTATGAATTTCGAAAAAAACGCATAGCGGATAGAATTGCAAAAGCTAGACCAGCGAGACCAAAAGTATTTATCGATATGAAAGCCGGCACAACCGAGAATCAGTTCTCTACGGCTGGTAAAGGAAATTTGACGCCATTCATCAGCCTTGCTGGTGCGAAAAACATTGGCGAAGATGTAATTCCTGCACCACTTGGCCAGCTTAATTTAGAATATATTTTAACCGCAGATCCTAAAATCTATATTGCAACCGGAGTAGATTCTTTTAGAGGAAAAGGTGTTGTTTTAGGTAAGGATATTCCGGCCACAGAAGCAAGGCAAAGTATTTCGAAACGTGTTGCCGACCCGGTGCTATCAGAGCTAACAGCGGTAAAAACAGGTAAAGTTTATGGTTTATGGCATTTGTTCTACGCATCTCCATTTAACATTTTGGCAGCGGAAGCGGTAGCGAAATGGTCACATCCCACGTTGTTTAAAGATGTAACACCAGAAGCATCTCTAAAAGAACTTAACCAGAAATTCCTTTCCGTTCCAATGACAGGAACTTACTTTATCAGCTTAAAATAAGAATGAGCGTTACAAATCAGCATATTCCTGTTTTAAAGGCAAAAAGAAAAGAAGTTGAGCAACTTTATGCTAAAAAACTAAGCAGACGTTGGCTGGTGTTAATTGCATTAGGTATTGCATGTTTGCTGTCTTTTTGCCTAGATATTTCTACAGGTCCTTCCCTACTTAAATTTTCTGACGTTTTAAAAGCTTTGTTTACGCCAGATTCAGTAGCCAAAGGCACTAGTATTATTATCTGGAAAGTAAGAATGCCCTACGCTGTAATGGCGGTTTTAGTGGGGATGGCACTTTCATTAGCCGGTGCAGAAATGCAAACTATCCTTAACAATCCATTGGCCAGTCCATTTACTTTAGGTGTATCTGCAGCAGCATCGCTTGGAGCAGGTTTGGCAATTATTTTAGGTATTGGCATTCCATTTCTATCAGAAAACTGGATTGTATCCGGAAATGCTTTTATTTTCGCCTTTGGCTCGGTTTTGCTTTTGCAAGCATTAGCAAAATGGCGTGGCGCAGGTGTAGATGTTTTGGTGCTTTTTGGTATCGCACTCGTTTTCACTTTTAACGCTTTAGTAGCATTACTTCATTTTATTGCTACACCAGAAGCATTACAGCAATTGGTGTTTTGGAATATGGGCAGTTTAGCTAGATCTAACTGGGATAAAGTTCAAGTACTTTCTATTGTTGTGGCTATTATTATTCCATTTTCTATGCTGGCATCGTGGAAAATGACAGCTTTACGGTTAGGCGAGGAACGAGCACAAAGTTTTGGCATAAACGTTAAAAGATTACGATTTTTTTCAATGCTGAGAATCAGTTTCCTCTCGGCAACAGCGGTTTCCTTTGTAGGAACTATCGGTTTTATTGGGCTTGTTGGTCCGCATATTGCAAAAATGCTAATTGGCGAAGATCATAGATATTGGTTCCCTGCAAGTTTACTCACAGGCGCTTTGGTAATGTCTTTAGCCTCTGTAGCTAGTAAATTATTAGTTCCGGGCGCTTTAGTTCCAGTTGGTGTGGTTACCTCTTTGGTGGGAATCCCTGTATTTCTTTACTTAATTATCAGAAAGGGCAAAAAGTAATGAAAGAAATGCTAAACATCAAAAATCTGTCTGCCGGTTATCCGAAGAAAAGAATATTCGAGCACTTTAACGTAACCGATATTGATGCCGGCAATATTGTTGCACTAGTAGGCCCCAACGCCGCCGGAAAATCAACTCTGTTAAAATCTATTGCCTCACTAATAAATGTGCAAGGCGAAATTAATTTAGGCAACGACAATTTGGTGCAACTTTCGCAAGAGAACAGATCAAAAATTGTTGGCTATATGCCTCAACATCAAAAAACAGATGTTGAATTGACCGTTCTGGAAGCATTAATTACTGCTTTAAAAGTGTCTCCATTAGATCATAATGATAATTCTGAGCAGACAAAAACCAAAGCTTTCGATGTTTTGGAGCAAATGGATTTGATTGACATTGCTTTAGAACCTTTAAGCAACCTTTCTGGCGGACAAAGACAAATGGCCAGTTTGGCGCAGGCAATTGTTAGAAAACCACAAATCCTGTTGCTTGATGAACCAACAAGTGCCCTAGATCTTAATCACCAAATCACGGTAATGAAGATGATTAAAGAATACGCTAGTAAAGGAAATATTGTAATTATGGTATTGCATGATTTGAATTTGGCTTCTCGTTGGGCAGATATTTTAGTGGTTTTAAATAATGCCAAAATTTATAGTTCGGGCAAAGCTTTCGCGGTTGTTACGCCAACTATGTTAAAAGAAGTTTACCAAGTTGAAGCAAGGGTTGAAAATTGTTCTAATGGATATTTACAAATAATGGTTGACGCTTAGATGAATAATTTTAACCTATATAAAACGCTTTTCGCCTTAATGTTTATATTGACATTTTGCTTAGTTAGTCAGTCGCAAGCACAAAACAATGTACATATTAAGGGCAACGTGCTCGATCAGCATGGGCAAACTGTTTCGGGCGCAACTGTAGTTATCAATGCAAAGCAAACAACTACAAATGCGCAAGGCGATTATAGCGTAAGTTTAAATGCAAACGGTATATATACGATTAAACTTAATGCTGTGGGCTACCTAAAACTAGAGAAGGAAATAAAAGTTACCGCCAGCGAACGCGTATTCGATTTTGTATTGAAAGAAAGTATAAATACGTTGGATAACGTAACCATTGTTGGCAAAACAGAAACTGATAAAGCAAAAGAACAAGCTGTAAAATCTACAGTTATTGATTTACAGGATGCCTATAATAAACCGGCAACCGTTACAGAATTAATGAACAGAACTGCCGGTGTTAGAATTAGGCAGACTGGCGGACTTGGTGCTTCATCAGATGTTTCTTTAAATGGCTTCCAAGGTAAATCTGTTAAATATTTTAAAGACGGAATTCCATTAGATTATTTGGGCGATGGTTTTACACTATCGGCTTTGCCAGCAAATATGTTGCAACGTATTGAAGTATTTAAAGGTGTTTTACCCGTTGCATTAGGTGCAGATGCTTTGGGTGGTGCTGTAAATTTAATTAGTAGAAAACCTTCTAAAAAATACTTGGAGACGGGTTATGAGTTAGCTTCCTTTAACACGCATCGTTTTAATTTAAACGGATTTTATACTGATACTGCAAGTAAATGGTTTGCCGGAGTTGATGCTTTTTTCAATCACTCAGACAATAATTACGAGGCTTTAATTAGAGCAACCGACCCCATTACTAGAAACCAATATGATGCTAATGTACCGCTGTTTCACAATGCTTACACTGGATATTTCGCACAGTTTTACGCGGGTTTAAGTAACAGAACTTGGGCCGATGAAATTAAGTTTGAATTGAGCACCTTCAGCAATCGTCGCGAGCAACAGCACCCAGCTTTAATGACCGATCCGTATGGGGCAGTTTTAAGCAAGCAATCATCTATAATTCCATCTATAAATTATAAAAAGTCGTTGTTTAACGATAAGCTAAACATCAATCAGTTTTTAACTTATAGCAACTTAAACATTAACAGAATTGATACTCTACGCGGGCAATATGATTGGTTTGGCAACTTCACCCCTAACCCATTAAAAGTTGGTGAAAGCAGGCAACCTTCAAACTCTGATATCGACAGCAGAAATTTTACGAGTCGTACAAACCTGTCATTTCGTTTAGCCGACAACCACAATTTAGAACTAAATAACGTGTTTACAAGTGCTAGTAGAGATGGCTCCGATCCATTAGGTGCAAGATTTTCAGGAACGGACATTGATATTTTAAGTATTAAATCATCTTACAGAAAACTGGTAACATCTCTCGGTATTTCGTCAGATTTCTTTGATAAAAAGTTGAACCACGTATTAATGGGCAAATTTTTTAACTATTCTGCAAGTGGTGTAGAAGCTTACGAGGCTAGACCCATTTTTAGCAACGAGATTAAAAGTATTAGTGGTAACAGCTGGGGAATTGCCGATGCAGTTAAGTACGAAATCAACAATAGAAGTTTAGTGAGGTTTTCTGCAGAATATGCAAATCGATTACCAGATCAAAACGAGCTATTTGGTGATGCTATTTTTGTCGTGCCAAACTTCGACCTTAAGCCAGAACGTAGTTTAAATTTCAATTTAGGCTATCGTTACAACAAATCTTCTTCTTATACTTTTGAAGTAAATACTTTTCATCGCCGAACTAAAAATTTAATCCTTTTAGTGCCTATACAACAGCCTTATGCACATTTCGAAAACCAAGAAAATGTTAAAGGTTATGGCGTTGAGCTTGATGGAAATATTTATCTAACTAAAAATCTAATTGTAAACGCAAATGCTACATTTCAGGATTTAAGACTTTTTGATGTTTCTACAGCAGATAGTGGCGCAGAAAAAAACGATGCTAGGTTAAGAAACACGCCTTACTTTTTCGCCAATGCTGGCTTAAACTACAATTTAAACAAATTTAAAGCTTACGGATATTACAGTTTTGTTAGGGAATATTACTTAGAAACCATTCCAAAAAGATTAGAATCTGGCGGATTTTTAGGTTTAGGCAGCTCTGCCAATATTAATAGTCTACTCCTTATACCAAATCAGCATTTGGTAACTGTAGGTGCAAACTACGCTTTTCTCGCTAATCAGCTTTCTGTTGGTGTAGAAGCAAAAAACTTATTAGACAACAACCTTTACGACAACTACCGAGTACAAAAAGCAGGTAGAAGTTTTCACTTAAAATTAAATTACATCATAAAATGAACAAATTATATTTCAAAGGATTAATTGTAGCTATTGCTGCAATAACTGGCTTATCTTCTTGTAGCAAGTCTAAAGGCCCGGGTGTTGTTGAACCAACGACAACCAGTAAATACGTAATGATTACAATGAGTGATAATAATCTTACCAAGCCTGGTTACGCAACTTCTTTTGACGCTATTCCAACTGGTAATGTATCAAATATTAACTCATCCTCTCTGCAAGGAATGGGTATGGGCGGTTGGAGACCTTTCGGTAATTCATTACTAAAAATGTTTGGTTCTACTGCTAACGAATTAGGTATTGAGCGTTTAACGGTTAATGCATCTAACAAAGTTGTTTCAGATAAATTCTTAAAAGCATTAGACAATACCACTAATGGTTCTGGAAATTTTGTTGTAGCAAACGCAACAACTGGCTTTTATTGGGATGGTTCCGCTCCACTAAAAATTCAAAAATTTGATCCTACTGCCCTATCAAGAACTGGAGAAATTGACTTGGCTACTGCCGTAAATGCTAGAGGGGCTAACGAAGCTGGTATTTTATACAGATCTATCGGTCAAAAATTTTTAGCAGTTAAAGGCGGAAAGCTTTACGCAAACATCACCTATGCGAAAACCAACGGTACTCAAAAAGGTTTCTGGGATGATTTTTACGCAGACGTTTATATCGCTGTAATTGATATTGCAACAGGTACTTACGAAAAAACAATTACTATAGAAGATACAGGCAGTATTGCTTACGTAAACGACAACAACATGTACAGTTTCGACACTAATGGCGATTTATACATAGTTACCCAAGGAAGAAGCGCTTTAGGTGGCAGGTCTAAAATTGTTCGTATCAAAGCTTCAGAAACTGATATCGATAAGACTTGGGATTTAAAAATGGATGATATCATGACTGGTGGCAAATTTGTGAACATTTTCGCAACCAATGGAAAAATCATTACCGTAATTCCTTCAACTGCTTTAACAGGTGGCCAAGCGGGCAATATCAACTTCTCAGAAATTTGGGAATATTATACTATTGATGTAGCTACCAAAACACGCACAAAAATTAATGGTGTACCGAAAGTTACCAACCCTGGTGCGGCGTTTGGAACCATTAAGGTTGATGACAAATTATTGTTACGCGTTAATGCTCCATCTGCAAATCTTAACGGTTACTATCAGTTAAATAATGATTTAACCTCGGCAAGTTCATTATTTAATGTAACTGAAGGTGGCTCTATCTCTGGATTTTACAAAATCACACAGTAAAAAATGTTCAAACCTTTTTTGATATTACTTTTAATTAGCGCAAGCTTAACTGCAAAAAGCCAATATAAGGTTGAGGTAGTGTTGCATCAAAAACCGAAGCAACACCAACAAGACCCAATTTATATTACAGGTGCTTTTAATAAATGGGCACCTGGCGATAGTGTTTCGTTATTGAGCAACGCAATTGGAGGCAAGCAAAAATTCACCATAAACAATGTAAAACCTGGCTTGCTTGAATTTAAGTTTACCCGAGGAAATTGGCCAACTTTAGAAAGTACAACAGATGGTAGATTAGTTGCACCACGCAAAGCGATAATTACAAAAGATACCTTGATTAACGTAAATATTGAAGGTTGGAGAGATGATTTTCCAGCATCTACAGCTTCAAAACAAGTACATTTATTATCGAATCAGTTTGATGTACCGCAACTTGGATTAAAGCGTAAAATATGGATTTATCTTCCCGAAGGATATGAAAAATCTAAGGAGAAATACCCTGTGCTTTACATGCACGATGGTCAGGATCTTTTTGATGAAGCAACCTCACAAGGTAGAATTGGACCGTTGGAATGGGGAGTTGATGAAACTATTGACAAAGCTAAGAACAAAGTTATTGTAGTAGCCGTAGAACACGATGAAGATAAGTTGAAACGCGTACAGGAATATTTCTATACAGACAACCCAGATAATGCAAATGTTGAAGGTAAAAAATACCTCGATTTTATGGTTAATACTTTAAAACCATACATCGATAAAAACTACAGAACCAAAACAGACAAGGCAAATACATTTATGTCTGGAAGTTCAATGGGTGGTTTAATTACATTTTATGCTGGCTTAAATTACCCTGATGTATTTGGAACTTTGGGTGTGCTCTCCCCTTCTATTTGGTTAGATCATGGTAATATCAACAAAGAAATCGCAACTAAATTAAATCAACCTGCCATAAAGAAACAACGTTACTTCTTTTACGGCGGTGGTAACGAAAACAGAACCAAACCCGATGGCAGTTTTGTAAAAATGAACGACGACATCAACAAAGCAGTTGCAGAATTTAAGGCTTCTGGTGCAGCTATCAAAGTATCCATAAATCCCGAAGGAAGACATGGTGCTTGGTATTGGAGAAGTGCATTTGCAGAATTCTATAATTGGTTAACAACAAATTAAACCCTAAATACATATAAATTATGACAACAATAAAATCTCTCGCAAAAGTTGCTGCAGTGCTTGCAATTGGCACATTTACAACAAATGCAGTACAAGCGCAAACCGTAAAGCAAACCGCAAAAGTTGGAAAAGGCATTTACGAATTAGTTTACAGCGAAGCAGGAAACGCAGTTTATGTAACTTCTGTTGGCACTAAAGCTATTTACAAATTAGATGCTAAAACATTAGCAGTTGTAGATAGTATTGCCGTAACTGATGCTCCTGCTTTCGGTATAGGTATTAACGAAAAAACGCAAACTTTGTACACCACTAATACACGCACAAACTCGGTTAGTGCTATCGATCTTAAAACAAAAAAAGTGGTTAAAACTATCGCCGGACCAAGTGATAAATCTCACACAAGGGAAGTAATTGTAGACGAAGATTTGAACAAAGTTTATGTTACCGATGTAGGTGGTGGTAGCAAAATTTGGGTTATCGATGGTAAAACCAATGCATTAGAAAGTGTAATTGAAAATACTGGAAAAACTTCTACAGGTATCGCTATCGATAAAAAAGAACAAAAACTGTATATCACCAATATGGGTTCTAACCAAATCGGTATTGTAGACATTAAGCAAGGTAAGTTAGTAGACTCTATTGCTACTGGTGGCGAAGGTTCTACGAACTTGGCATTAGACCTTAAAAATAACCGTGTTTTTGTTGCTAACCAAAAGTCTGCAGATGTTACGGTAATTGACTTAAAAACTCGTAAAGTTTTGCAAACCATTAAAACTGGAGCAGGTGCTTTAGGTATTACTTTAGATGCTGCTAAAAACAGAGTGTATGTTGCGAACAGACAAGCTGGTACAGTTACAATTATCGATGCGAAAGATTATAAGGTATTGGCAGATTTAAAAACTGGCACTTACCCTAATACGGTAATAGTTGACAAAAAATCTGGAAATGCTTACGTAACCAACAAAGCACAATCTAAAAGAGATGATCCTAAATTTGTTGACAACAACGGAGATACAGTTAGTTTGATTGGTTTGTAATCAAATCTAAATCTTATAACAATCCCAGTTAATTATGTATTGACTGGGATTTTTTTTTGGCATGGCCGATTTGAAGCTATTTCTATAACTTTAGTAAAAAATCGAACGACCTTGAGATACCTAAACCTAATACTACTGCTAGTTTTCACATTAAAATTAAATGCCCAAACTTTGCAGTTAAAACAACGCAAAGCGGATGCTATGACTGGCAGCGCCTTCGCAAAAACTATTTCCGATAGTACCATAACTCTGAAAAAACGCGAAAGACAGATTTATAAGGAGATAAAAAGCGGAAATGTTCCAGACTTTTTGCGTTCTCTACAACAAATTACGGATAGTACAGATTGGGATTTAGGCATAGATAAAGTTTCAATTACTTATTTCGTACTGCCTGATTATTTCTGTATCGGTAACGACAACGATTTCTTTTATATGCCAATAACACCTGTGCTAGCACAGAGAATTGCCAAGCTTACAAAAACAAGCTTACCCACCAAAAAATTGGTGGATCAAATCTATAAAAATGCCAAAATCAAACTTGTGCCACAACCAATTTCGCCATCTAAATTAATGAATACAGTACCGATTTTTATTGCGCATAACGACAGCATTAAATTACAACTAAACCCATATATTTTAAAGCACATTGCAAGCGAATTAACAGCTGGAAGCAAAAAAGACATTATTATCAGTAATAAAATTTATGGTGAAAAGACCAAAAGAGTGGTAATTTATGGTTGGCATAAATTAGATGGAAAACCGATACAGCCAGTTTACAACAAACACACTAATAATTGGGCAGATTACAGTCACGGTGTTAGATTAATACAGAATAACGTCATCGTAAACAATAACGGAATTGAATATAAAACTACGATACAAAAGGTCTTAAAAAGCAACACCAAAAATTACTTACTTAGCGATGAAGGTTTAATTGCAAAACCGTTCTACCCTACGTCATACTAATTTATTATAAACTGACATCAATTTTATCTATCCAAATAGCTTTTCTGTCCAGCGTCTCATTAAAGTTTTGCATAATCAGTTCTTTGTTATAAATGGCGGTTTGAGTTTTCTTTTTCACGCCGTTAACGTAAACAGTTATCGGCTGTTTAATATCAACCATTTCTGGAGATATAAAAATACTAAACGCAGTAACGTTTGAAGTTTCTACATCGAACCTATTATTCTGATATGACGCCTTTATCGCACCAGATTTTCTTGGGAAATTAAAAGCCTTAACCAAGGTATCTTTCGTAACCAAATCTTCATTCTTATCGTACGAAAGAAGTTTATAAATATTGAAATTAATTTTATGATGCCACGTTGCAGATTTTGTTAAAGTATCTAAAGCTGTTATTTGCAGCCAATCGGCTTTGCCATTTTGTAGGTTATCTGTTTCCCAATAAATTTTAGGCTGAAATGGATTACGTTTACGTTTCTTAATATCCGCAAAAATCAAAGGATAAACAGGTTCCGATTCATCGAATTGTGGAAACCAATGTGGCCAACCATTGTAACGGTGGTCTTGGTAGTCAGCTTTCAAATCTTTCATAATTACATTTAAGCTATCGTTTGCATCTGGCGGATAATAATAATCTTCGTCTGTAGAAACATTAAAATAAGAACGATTAGCGATATTTCTAATAAATGTACCGCCATTTCTTACCTTCGGTTGCGTATTAAAACCGTAGAAACCCGCAAATGGGCTTTGCTGTTTCATCAAGTAAGAGAATGAGCCTGTTGCGCCGTTAGAGTGGCCGGTTATAAAGACTTTAGCATCATCTACGTTAATGGCTTGTTTAATTTCTCTAAGCATTGCCGGAATCATGAAAAATCCATCGTCAGGGCTCATCCAATTGTATTTTTTTGAACCCTGCGGATAAACCATTATTACATCATTTAACTTCGCATATTTGGTGTAAAACCTATTCCATCCCTCTAAAATACTTTCGTTCTGATAATCAGAAAAACCGTTTGACTGCACTGCCCCGTGCAAGAAGAACATCAATGCGTATCGTTTGGTCGGATCGTAGTTATTTGGCAAACTCACATAGTATGATGTAAATAAACTATCGGTTACTTTAAATTTTATGGAATAGCCAGCTTCCTTTTTAGATTGATAATTATTGAAATTTTTGATCGTTTGATAAATTTCTTCGCCAGTTTTAAACGTAGAAAAATCCATTCTTTTCAGTGCCGAAATTTGAAATTCTGCTTGTTTGTCGGCTAACTTTTTAAAAAAGTCTGCCTTCATTTTTTGTGCTCTTGCTTCAATAGCTGGCCAACGTTTATCGCTCAGTAAATTTTTATACTCAGATTTTGTGTATTTTCCAGCAAGCGAGCCCCAAGTTGTATTGAGGTCGGTATTTAATTCAAGTAATCTGTTCAAATAGATAAAGGCTTTGTCGAACTCATTTAACTCACCAGCTAAAACCGCTGCCTTGTAATACCCTAACTCATTTATATCTTTTGGATAAGAATTAAATGCTTTTTCGTACAAATCGAAAGATTTTCGATAACCGCTTTCGTCTTTTGCGCTCCACATTAATTTTAAAGCACTGTCTGCTAATTTTTTATAGGATTGGGCATTAACCTGTAAAGCTGATAAAAAGAATAAAATTGGGATGATGTATTTTTTCATAATTTAAGCTATTGAATAACCAAAATTATTAGTTTAAGTACCGACAGAATTGTAAAATTGTGACCTTAACGAATAAACTTCCAAAAGGTATCTTCTGAGCCAACAATTTTACCGTCTTTAAAAAACTGAGAAGGCGTTAAACCAGTTAATTGTTTACAAGCTTTTATAAAATGAGATTGATCAGTGTAATGGGCTTGATGTGATAATGATGATAAATTATTGTTGTTTTTATGTTGCAGTTTATAATTCATTAACTGCCTAAACCTTACTATGGATTTATATTTTTGAGCAGTAGTGCCCATGTATTTTTTAAAAATACGGTTAAGATGCTTTCTGCTAATGCCTAATTTGGTTTCCGCAAGTTCATCTATGTTTAATTCTTCGGTGCTTTCGTGTAGCAGCGTAATAGCTTTGCTGAGATACGGATTTTGTACTTCTGAAAACCTAGAATGTAAATACTGATCTAGTTTGCTCACCATTTTTGAAAAGTCATTTTCTTGAAACAAGTCTATTAAAAACGATTGTTCAAATAATGTAAATTCTGGTGAAGTCAATCTATTGTTTATTGCAATTGAAGATGATATAAATTGGTTAATACCAAATGGTTCGAAGACAATCCCTATTTTATGAACTGGTCCTATTTGGGTAACCTTAAGCGTATGCTCTCTTAGCGGTGTGAATATTTGTATAGGTTTTGAACCTAACTTGAAACAGATTTGAGAATGTTTATTATCAAAACTTACTCCGTGACTTTTGTAGAGCGATACCGTATTATTATAATGTGGATAGCAAATATATTCGTTGCAATAGTCTGTTTCTGTAGCAATATCCAAATAGTAATAACTGACGTATTTACTAATTTCCTTATCCGCTGGCTTTAATGTTTCAAATATTCTCATCGCATTAAAAGACAATTAAAGTTTAATGATGTTGCACAGACCTAAAAGCTTAAATTGTTGCATTATCCTTAATTACTAAACGGGATTGTAGCGAAAATCTTTTTGCCCTCGGTTTTAAAAAGGGTTTTGGGCAAAAAATTGTAGCAAAAAGCCCGACTAACGTTAATCGGGCTTGTGCTTTTGCTTTTCTAGTTTTTCACATTAAAGGTATTATCGCTTCTGTTTTTATCTGGAACATGCGTACTGCCCAATACAACCTTTGTAATTGTTTTTGTAGTTGACACTGGAGCATTAAAAGTGCTATTTCCTGTTTCCCAAACTCCAATTGTATGGTGCAGTTGAGCTGTAGTTTTATCTGAAAAAGTGACCGTTAAATCAACAGGAAGTGGTTTATTACTCTTGTTTTCGACAACCACTGCATATCCGGCATCAGTTTTTGCTACATTCTTAATAGCCATATCTATTACCCCTTCTTCAAAAAACCAGCGTTTCCAGAACCAATCTAGATTTTTTCCAGCGCCTGTATTCATACTATTAAAAAAATCGTGAGGCATCGGATGTTTACCATTCCAGTTTTTTATGTAATGATGCAATGCTTTGGTGAAAAGTTCATCGCCTAAATAATCTTTAACGAATAAATAGCCCAAAGCCGGCTTAGGATAAGAGTTAGTAAACGTTCCACTTCCTTTTAATTCGGTTGTTGGGGTTACTATTGGGCTGTCATCTTTATTTCCGGAGCTACTACCCGTAGGTAAAATACCGTAATCATCTACAATTGTTGTGTCGATCATTGGCGAGATTAACCACTCGCCTATAGTTGCCCAACCTTCATCCATCCATCCGTATTTAGTTTCATTTATACCCATATAAAATGGGAACATGGTATGGAAAATTTCGTGGTCGGTTAAGGTAATTGCATCAAATCTATTTTCTGTCGGATTATCATTTACCATCATTGGGTATTCCATCTGATCTAATCCATCAAAAACCGTGATGTGATTATATGGAAAAGGCCATTTAGGAAATTTATAGCTCATTGCATGAACAGTTTTGTGGGCAAAATCTATTACTTCATAGTAATCTTTGTGTTTTGCGTTAAAAACTGCATCAATCCTAGTTCTGCGTTTTGTTTTAGGGTCTACTACCAAACTGTTAGATTTCCACAGGTAATGGTTGCTGGTTGCAAAAGCAAAATCCACTACATTTTTTGCATCAAATTTAAATGTGTTAAAAGCATTTGGTGCAGTTACCTTATTTTGAGCTAAATCCAAGCTATCAATAACGTTAATTGTGTTTTCGGTTTGTTCGGCTTTAGCCAATTTGTCGGCAACAGTTTTTGTAAAAACCGCAGAGGCGTTTGTTAAATCGCCAGTTGCCCAAACAGCGTGATTTTTAGGTACAGTTATAGCAACTTTAAAATTGCTAAAATCATTATAAAACTCTTCTGCTCCGCTGTAAGGGATTTTGTTCCAACCATCAACATCGTCGTAAACTGCTACTCTCGGAAAAAAATAAGCTACAAAGTGTGCTCCGTCGTCTACTTGTCCGGTTCTTTGGTGCGAGCCTTTGTTTAAGGTGTAGCTAAAAGCGATTTTAAAATTTACAGATTTTCCTGAAGCCAATGCAGGAATATCGGTGTGCATATTTGTGCCATCGATAATTAAGCTCGACGTATCTTTCGCTTTTCCATCTACCAAAATGCTACTTATCTTTACTCCTTCGCCCAAATCCCTTTCGTTAAGTTTCGATTTGCGAGGAACGCCTTTTTTATACAGGTTTGGATAAAGCTTGAACCAAATTTCTTCCAGTGCGGTTGGGCTGTTATTGAAATAGGTAATATCAACAAGCCCTTTTATCAATCTTGTTTCTGGATTAAAATCGATGTTGATATTATAATTAGCACTATTTTGCCAATATTTTTTACCTGGCGCCCCACTTTTATCTCTTGTGCCGTTTTGATAGGCTTTTTGAAAAATAGGATCAATGGGCAATTGGGCTTTGGCGCTGTAAGCAAGCACTAAAAAAGCAGTTGCAATTAAAGAGATGTATCTAATTTTATTACTAACCATATTGTATCTTATATTTATTTTTATAACAACTTGTCGTATAGATTTGATTACTTATCTTTTTTAACCTGGCGTCGATATTTTTACCATTTTTTTTTTAAAAAAGATAAACAATCTATCTTTTAGTATAATCAAAACTGTCAAATCAGTTTTTATCGGTTGATAAGAAAATCATCTAATAAAAACGCTGATGCACATAGATGAAAGATTTCTTTGCATTCACTTATCCGTGTTAATCCTTTTTATCGGTGGTTGATGAACAATTAAATTTAAAACCACTGAGGCACACAGATTAACATAGATTCGTTTGCATTCATTATCCGTGTTAATCCTTTTTATCTGTGGTTGATAAATGATTAAATTTAAAACCACTTAGGCACACAGATTTTTTCCTCCTATCCTTGTTAATCATTTTTACAAGTAGTTAATAAAATTATCAAATATAAACCACTGGTGCACACAGATTAACACAGATTTCTTTGCATTCACTTATCCGTGTTAATCCTTTTTATCTGTGGTTGATGAACAATTAAATTTAACCCACTGGTGCACACAGATTAACACAGATTTCTTTGCATTCATTTATCCGTGTTAATCCTTTTTATCTGTGGTTAATAAACAATCAAATTTAAAACCACTGAGGCACACAGATTAGCGCAGGCTTTTTGCGCAAGTAATTATTTATTGCGAATAAATTCAATATCCGTTTAACATTCGTTTTATCTCAACCCTCGGTTTACCAAAATTTATCAGCAAACCACATCTTTTATCGCAAGCATTTAAGTAGTTAAGTAATTGAGCTTGGTGAATTTCATTTAATTCCTTTACTGCCTTAATTTCTACGATGACTTCATCTTCTACTATCAAATCAGCAAAATATTCACCGACAATCAATCCTCTATATAAAACCTTTAAGGGATGTTGCGCAATAACGGATAGGCCGGATTTAAGAATCTCGACATACATTGCATTTTCATAAACCTTTTCTAAAAAACCTGAACCAAGCGTATTTGACACTGTATAAGCAGATCCGATAATTCTCTCGGTTATAGTGTCAAAATGTTCCATTATTTATAGTTGTATTTATGCTGATTAAAAAATACTATTTTCCGAACTTCATCTTTAACTGCTCCAACATATCATTATTAATCGGTTGTGCGGGTTTTTCTTTAGGTTTGTTTTGCGCTGTCGTATGCTTACTTACTTGATTAGGCTGACGGTTTTGCCTTTGCTCATCTTTCTTTTTACTCCAACGGTTCCAAATTTCTTCTAACTTCTTTTTAGTGTAAAGCGGAAAATCGCCTTGTTTCATCCAAGCATAATAACTTGGCTCAGCATCAAAAACCTGCTCTACGGTGCGTCCTTTGTGCTTACCAAAATTAATTACCTCTTCACCATTTTCATTATAAACCATTCTTCCGGCAAAATCTACCACTTTGTTCAAATTAGTAAACTGATGCAGGGCATCAACATCATTTTGTACCGGTTTTGACTTTACACCTTGTTTGTCTTCAAAATCGGCGTCTGCATATTTGTCCAACTGAGCCAGTAGAACTTCGTAAGTTGCTCTAATATCAGCCTCTGCAGAGTGTGCGTTTATAATATCTTTTTCACAGTAAAATTTGTAAGCAGCTTTCAACGTACGCTGTTCCATTTGGTGAAAAATATTTTGCACATCTACAAATTTCCTGTCGCTCATATCAAAATCTATCCCCACACGCAAAAACTCCTCTAATAGCATTGGGATGTCAAACTTGTTAGAGTTATATCCAGCTAGATCGGCGTCGCCAATAAAACTTGCAATCTCTTCAGCAGCTTGTGCAAAAGTGGGTGCATCTTTAATATCTTCATCGTAAATACCGTGTATTAGAGAGGTTACTAATGGAATCGGAATTTCAGGATTTATCCTTTTGGTTAAAATAACTTCTGAACCATCTGGCATTGCCTTTAAAACTGCAATTTCTACTATTCTGTCCGATCCAACGTTTACTCCGGTAGCTTCAAGATCAAAAAATGCTAGCGGACGTTTTAAATTTAATTTCATTTTATATAGCTGTAATACTAGCCAAATGTTGCTTACATCGGCTTCTTCAAAAGTGCTAAAAATGATTGGCTAATTAGCCAAATTTCCTTTTATTTTTAATTGAATTAATTTTTCTATTTTTAGGCTCTAACCATTTAACAACTCAAATTAACCTCTTCATTTTATGAAATATCTCTTGTCTCTCTGTTTTGTATTTATCGCCTTTAACAGTTTTTCTCAAGACTTTAATTACGGTTCGGCAACACATAATGATAATGACTTTGACAGAAAAACAATTGATAGTAATGCTAACGCTGTTGTTTTAAAAGAATTTGGAACTGCTCGTTTACAATTAGATGAAGCTACCGGAAGGCTAGTTATCCTTTTTGAATACCACGTTAAAATAAAAATTTTTAACAAAGAAGGTTTTAAACATGCCGATGTGGTGATTCCGACTTACAAAGACGATAATATACAAGAGTATTTGCAAGACGTAAATGCGGTTACACATAACTATATTAATGAAAATTTTGTACAGACGGTTATGGATAGAAAAGCGCTTTTTACCGAAAACAGAAGCAAATACCAATCATTAACAAAATTTACACTTCCTAACATTAAAGAAGGATCTATAATTGAATACAAATATCGCATTCAATCGCCGTTAATATTCAATTTTAGAAGTTGGTATTTTCAGAGCGATATACCCAAACTACATAGTGAGTATTTAGCCTATATACCCGCTAATTTCAACTACAATGTTTCTTTACGAGGGTTTTATAAACTAACAGATCAAAAAGCGGAAGTTAGCAGAGAGTGTTTACGATTAAGTGGCCAGGCCTTAGATTGCTCTAAAATGACCTACATTATGAAAAATGTACCAGCGTTTATTGAGGAAGATTACATGACTGCTGCGAGCAACTTTATGTCGGCAATGCACTTTGAGTTAGCTGAAGAACACATGCTAAACGGCAGTAAAAAGAGTTATACTAAAACCTGGAAAGATGTAGATTTTGATCTAGTAGGAGACAAAAAATTAGGCTCGCAGATGAAACGTAAAGACGTTTTTAAAGAAATTGTTCCAGATTTGATAAAGGATAGCCCAGATGATTTGAGTAAAGCAAAAGCTATTTACAACTATATAAAAAAGCAAATTAAATGGAACAATTATTACGGAAAATACAGCGAAGAAAACATAAAAAACGTAATTGATAGCCGTTCGGGAAATGTGGCAGACATTAACCTTAGCTTAATTGCAGCCTTAAGCGCCGCCAATTTAGATGCAGAAGCTGTTATTTTATCAACTAGGGAAAATGGTTTAGTGAACAAACTTTATCCGGTAATAACCGATTTTAATTATGTAGTTGCTAAAGTAAACATTGGCGAAAAGAGTTACCTTTTAGATGCTACCGAACCTCTACTTCCTTTTGGCTTACTGCCTTTGCGTTGCATTAACGATCAAGGAAGAGTTATTAACCTTAAAAAACCTAGTTATTGGATTGATTTAAGAGCAGATCAAAAAAGCACAACCAGTTTTGTACTAAATGGAAAATTGAATGCCGAAGGAAAGATTATAGGAAGTTTAAGTACAACTTATTTCGGCTACGCCGCATTTAATAAACGTAGGGAGATAAAAAAATTTAATTCTGTTGATGAATATTTTGAGAAAGTTGATGAGAGGTTGAACAAAACAAAAATTTCAAATCATAAAATTTCTGCCGTTGATAGTGTAGAGAAACCTTTGGTTGAAGTTTTTGATGTGGAGTTCTCTGCTCACGATGGCACTAGCAAATCTCAATTCTATATTAGCCCTTTTATAGTTAGTCGCATTGCGAAAAACCCATTTAACTTAAATGATAGAACTTACCCTATTGATATGGGCGCTGCAAGCGATGAACGAATTGTAATAAATATCGAGTTACCAGAAAAATTAAACCTGCGAGAAAAACCTAAAGACATGGCAATTGGCTTGCCAAATAACGGTGGCCGGTACTTGCTACAAACAAATCTAACGGATACCCAATTCAGTGTAAATCAAATGTTGCAGTTAAACAAGGCTATTTATGGTGCCGAAGAATATTTGTACCTAAAGGAGTTTTACAGCAAGATTATCCAAAATCAAAAGACTGATGTATTGTTAAAAGCTAGCAACTAATGAAACGGATAATCTTGCCACTTCTACTCCTATTAAATACAGTTTTCTGCCTTGCGCAAGATAATTACGATGTAGACTTGATCCCTGCGAATTTACGCCCTCGTGCAAATGCAATTATCAGGAATCAAGAAACCCTTGTAGACATGAAGGCCGTTGATAATGTAATGTACAGTGTAAAACAGGCGATTACTGTTTTTAATAAAAATGGAGAAAACAGTGCAAGACTGGTTTTATTTTACGACAAAAATACTGCTATCAAAAGTATTAAAGGCGAAGTTTACAATGAAGTTGGTAAATTAATGGGCAAGTTTTCGCAAAGCGATTTTAGAGATGAAAGCGCAGTGCAAGATTTCTCCTTGTTCGAAGATAGCAGAATCAAACATTTTCTTCCGTCGGTTAATACCTACCCTTACACTGTGGTTTACAGTTACGAGATTAGGTTTAAGCAAAATCTGATCATCCCCGATTGGACACCTAAGCCAGCTAACGACGTAGCTGTTGAAAAAAGCACTTATACCTTTATTTGCAAACCTGCAGAGGTTTTACGCATAAAAGCCCAGCACTTGGCTAACGCCGAAGAAACAGCAGATGAGAAGCAAAAAACCTATACATGGAAGGCTAATAATTTACCAGCCGTTAAGGCAGAACCCTACAGCCCGCTAAAGCATTTTTACCAAACAAGCGTTAAAATTGCACCACAACAATTTAGCTATTTCAAACATCACGGCAGTTATAATAATTGGCAAGAATTGGGCAAATGGTATTATTCTCAATTGTTAAAAGACAGACAAACGCTACCAGCAGCTACTGTACAAATTATTAAAGATCTTGTTAAAAACGAAACAGACGATAAAGCTAAGGCAAAAAAAATCTACCAATTCTTGCAAGAAAAAACCCGTTATATCAGCATTCAAATCGGCATCGGCGGATTTCAACCCTACAGTGCTGCCGACGTGGATAGATTAGGCTATGGAGACTGCAAAGCTCTGGTTAATTATATGCAAAGCCTACTTGCAGTGGTTGGTATAGAATCTTATTACTGCGTTGTAGAAGCAGGAACGCAAAAAATAGACTTGGATGCATCTTACGCTAGTATGAATCAAGGTAATCACGTAATTTTATGTCTGCCACTTAAAGCCGATACGGTTTGGCTAGAGTGCACTAATCAAAAAATTCCATTTGGCTTTTTGAGCGATTTTAATGATGACAGAACTGTTTTGGCCTGCACAAAAGATGGTGGAAAGTTACTAAGAACGCCAAAGCTAACTACAAAGGCTAACCTGCAAGTTCGCAAAGCGGATTTAGTAGTAGACGCTCAAGGAAACATTTCCGGAACGCTTAACACTAATTTTTCGGGATCACAATATGACAATAGGCAAAACGTACTTTACAAGCCTTTTACCGAACAACAAAAAGCCTTGCAAGAAGATTACAACGTAAACAACATCAGGTTCGATAAAATAGAATATCAGCAATACAAGGATGTAAATCCGCAATTAACTGAAAATTTAACTGTCGACATTAGAAATTACGCTACTTTAAATGAAGGCAAAATGTTTTTCGAATTAAATGCATTCAACATTCAAAATGCAGTTTCCGACTCGAAAAATAGAATTTTGCCAGTTTATATCAATAGAGGTTTTACCGATGTCGATACGGTCATTTATCAGTTGCCGGAAAATGTAATTCCGTTTATAACCCCGATTAGCAAAACTTTTAAAACCGATTTTGGAACATATGAAAGTACCGCTAAGCTAAACGAAAACAAGCTTATTTATTATAGAAAACTTAGTGTTAACGACGGCACTTACCCTGCAAGCAGCTATGAATTATTTCATAAATTTATGGCAGATGTTAACGTAGCCGACCACTTAAAAATTATCCTTAGCTTAAAAAAATAATTCCTAAAGCGATCCCGACAATCATAACGAGATACATTATAATTTCTGTAGAGGCGAATTTTTTATATTTAGTCCAGAACGAATAATCTTCTTTAGTCTCAGGCATTCTTATAGGTAAAATGGTTTTGCAAAGGTAAGTTTGCAAAACCATTAAAGTTTATTTTGTAGTACTTTGTTTCTTCCATTTAATTGAACAACCAACCGCTTTTGTAGTGGTAACCGAAGGTTTCTTACCATTTAGCAACGAGTTAACAGCATTTTTCACATAAACTTCTCTGCTTTCGTTCTCTTCTTGTTGGTCGTTATCTATTGCACCAATGTAGGCAACTTCGTTTCCTTTTGCAGTTTTTTGCAATACAAATGTATGTGGTGTTTTAGCAGCACCAAATTTTTTGGTATAGATATGATCTGGATCTTCTAAATAAGCATAGCTGAAGCTCTTTTCTTTAGCTCGTTCCTGCATTTTTTCAAAACTATCACCTGGTGATGCTACAGGGTCATTTGTATTTATGGCAATTACCGGATATCCCTTTGGTGCAAATTCTTTGTTTAAGGCCTCAACCCTATCTTGGTAAGCTTTAGCAACTGGGCAGGTGTTACAAGTAAACACAACAATATACCCTTTTGCATCCGCGTAATTAGCTAAAGAAACCTTCCTGCCGTCAACGTTCTTAAGGTTAAAATCAGTGGTAAGATCGCCAACTTGGTAGCCAGTTTGAGCCTGAGCTGTAATGCCTAGCATTATAAAACAAGCAAATAAAATTCTTCTCATCGTAATTATTTTAAGTTTTCTAATGTTGTTATCAGTTCCTGATAAGTAAATTCTTTCTCAAAAAAAGCACGTTTATTCTTGTCTTTATTTACAAAAAGAGTGGCCGGTATTGCACCAGACCATTTTTTGTCTACCTTTTCAATAAATGCTTGTTGGTCTGGTTCGTTAATCACAAAAACTTCGCTCTGCAATTTGTTTTTACTAACAAATGGTATTACTTGGCTTTGCAATTTCGATTTAAAATCTAAGCTAACTAGCAAAACCTTTATCGGCGTTGCCATACTGTCTTTTTGCAACTTCTCAAAATTTGGGAGCTCCTCAACGCAAGGCCCACACCAAGTGGCCCAAAAGTTAACTACGTATGTAGTATCCTTACCTTTGGCTACTCTAGCATCTAACTCTTTTAAAGTTAGCAATTTAACTTGTGCTTTTGTTTCAAAAAAAACAAACAGTAAAAAGAAAATTACAATATACTTTTTCATGAATTAGCGTTTGGTAAATTTTTACAGCAGTTTACTAACCTGTTGCTCAACAAATTTGTTCTTAGGCGTTAATTTCGGATTATTTTCATCATCTATTCTTCCAATATATTTGATTAACAAACCTTTAGAAGTTTTTTGTAAAATTGCTGCAGTTGGTGTTTCTTTTATCCCCAACATAAATGTGTACTTAAAGTTAGTATCTGATAAATATGGAAAAGTGAAACCCTTGTTTAATGCCAATTTTTTCATTTCAGGCATCGCATCCAGCGGATATTTTATAGGATTATCTCCATACGGTCCAATGGCAACAACCGGATATCCCTTAGCTTTGTATTTTTTATCTAAAGCCATAACTCTTGGTTCGTAGGCTATACAATGATCACAAGTTGGAGTCATAAAAATAACAATAAAGCCTTTTGCATTTTTCTGAGAATTGAAATCGTACATGGCACCGCTAGTACTTAGCAAGGTAATATTTGGCACAGTTTGACCAACCTTCAACGCTGTTTGAGCGATAGAGCTACTTAACGAAAGAGCGAAAAGCAGAAAAATTAAGCTAAAAATTTTACGCATAGTTTTATTTTATATTCAATAATCGAAAACGATAATTTATTAAAAAACGGTAGTTGGATGCTTAGCACTAATATTTAATTTCCAAATCCAGTTGCCTTCCGTTACCTAACGCTTTTTTATCCATTGCAGTACCTACAACGGCACCAACGGCCATCCCTATTGGCAAACCAACTCCCATCAAACCAATATTTCCGATACTAAACCCGAAAATCATTCCAATAGGCAAACCAAAAGCACTAAGTCCTAAAACCATCCAAAGGTTTCTATAATAATTCCTAGGCGTAAACTTAAACTCTTTTTCAACTTGTTTCAAAATGTTTGTTTGCTTCTGTTTTACAAGTTTTTTTAAATCATCACCAACAAATAAAGAATCGTTTATTTCCTCAACATCCGAGTTGATGGAGCTAATTAAATTGGAATTTAACTGCTTGGTTCTCAACTCTGCTAAAAGATTTGCAAACTGTAAATATAGACCGTTTAATTTAACGTTGTTAATGTTTTCCGGTCTTTCTCTAAGTGTTATTATAACCATATGAGATAATTTTAATTGATTTTTTTATGAGCCTAAACTATTTTAAAGTACCGGTTTTTACTATTGCCTTTTGATATACAGGCATATTTAAATCATCTACAATTACCCCGCGAGTGGTAGATGCATGAACAAAAAAATCGTTATTTAAATAAACGCCAACATGATCTACATCGCCACCGCCGAAAGAAAAAAATATCAAATCTCCCTCTTTTAAATTACTTAAACTTCGACTTTTAACTGCGTTTGCCTGATCTTTTGATCGACGTGGTAAAGTTTGACCATAAATATTTTTGGTAAGCAATAGTGCAAAGCCTGAACAATCGATCCCGCTTTTGTCTAAACCGCCTAAACGATATTTGACACCCGTCCAATCCGTAATAAACTTATACAAATCTTTGCTTTTTAACGCTGCCATTGCATCGGCAGCTTTACTAGCTTTAGTATCTGGTTTCGCTGTATATTTTCTAGATCCGCAAGAAGCTAGAAATAATACCATTGCCATCAGGAAAAAATTAAAATACCTGAAATTTAAAGTTCTCGTCATTATAAAATTGATTGCTAAGACCTATTGTTTAATCAGTCTTTGGATTTCATCTAATTTTAATAACGCTTCAACTGGTGTTAAAATATTTACATCCAAGTTATTTAGCGTATCTCTAATCTTCACAAGCGTCGGATCATCAATTGCAAACATTTGTAGCTGATAGGCCTGATTTTGTACTTTTTTGATGCTGTCTTTTATACTCTGGCCTTCGGTTCTATCTATCTCTAAACGTTTTAAAATCTCGTTTGCCCTATTAATCAGCTTTGCTGGCATGCCCGCCATCTTTGCAACGTGGATACCAAAACTATGCTCGCTACCTCCAGGAACCAACTTACGTAAGAAAATAACCTTATTAGCCATCTCCTTACTGGTTACATTGTAGTTTTTTATACGAGACATGGTATTTTCCAAATCATTTAGCTCGTGATAGTGGGTTGCAAACAATGTTTTTGGTCTGGCCGTTGGATGCTCATGCAAAAACTCTGCAATAGCCCAGGCAATAGAAATTCCATCGTAAGTACTGGTACCGCGACCAATTTCATCTAATAGTATTAAGCTCCTGTCTGAAATATTATTCAGAATACTTGCAGTTTCATTCATCTCTACCATGAACGTACTTTCGCCACTAGATAAGTTGTCCGATGCTCCTACACGTGTAAAAATCTTATCGGTTAAACCAATATTTACCGATTTGGCAGGCACAAAACAGCCCATTTGCGCCATTAACACGATTAAACCGGTTTGTCTTAAAATAGCCGACTTACCCGACATATTGGGACCTGTAATGATAATAATCTGCTGTGTATCGTTATCCAGAAAAACATCGTTGGTAATGTATTCTTGCCCAATTGGCAATTGTTTTTCTATTACCGGATGCCTTCCACCCTTAATATCAAGCTCCTTTTTATTGTTAATTTCTGGTTTTACGTAATGGTTTTTTACTGCTAATTGCGCAAAACATAACAAAACATCTAATTGTGCAACTAGATAAGCATTTAGCTGAATTGGCTTAATGTAATGCGATACCTGATACATCAATTCATTATACAATCGCACTTCTATGGCTTGTATTTTTTCCTCGGCGCCTAAAATCTGCTCTTCGTATTCTTTTAGTTCTGGCGTAATATATCGCTCTGCGTTAACTAAGGTTTGTTTTCTAATCCAACCTTCAGGCACTTTGTCTTTATGCGTATGCGTAACTTCCAGATAATAGCCAAAAACGTTGTTAAAAGATATTTTTAAAGATGGAATTCCCGTAGTAGCAACTTCCCTTTTTTGTATTTCAACTAAATATTCTTTGCCGCCAAAGGCGATTTTTCTTAACCTATCCAACTCATCATCTATCCCATCTGCAATAACATTTCCTTTAATCAGTAAAGCTGGAGGGTCTTCTTGCAACTCCCGCTCTAATTTTTCCTTTATGCTTAAGCATGGATTTAACTGAGAAGCAAGGGTAATTAAAAACTGATTACCAGTGCTTTCTGCAAGTTTTTTAACTTCGTCTATATGGATTAAAGCCCTTTTTAGCTGCAGCAATTCTCGCGGACCAGCCTTTTGCAAACCTACTTTAGAAATCAATCTTTCTAAGTCGCCAATCGGCTTAATATGCGACAGTAATTCTTGTAATAAATTATCGTCATTTACAAAATACTCTACCATGCCCAAACGCTCTTGTATAGGTTTGAGTTCTTTTAAAGGCATAATAATCCACTTATGCAACATTCTGGCACCCATCGGAGTGCTCGTTTGATCAAGTACATCGAAAAGTGTAACGCCGTTATCATTGGCAGTACTTATCAATTCTAAATTTCGAATGGTAAAACGATCTAACCACATATACCTATCTTCTTCTACTCTTGAAATTGAAGAAATATGCTGCAAATTTCTATGCTCGGTTTCGCCTAAGTAATACAAAACCACCCCAGCTGCAACAATGCCAGACTGTAGCTTATCAACCCCAAAACCTTTTAAAGAAGCAACCTCGAAATGTTTTGTTAGTATTTCGTTAGCATAATCGTTTGTAAATGCCCAATCATCTAGCGTATAAGTATAAAATTTATCGCCAAAAAGATTTAAAAAATCTTGTCGTTTACTTTTCTGAAAAACAACTTCCGTAGGTTTAAAACCCTGTAAAAGCTTGTCTATGTACTCGCTACTACCTTGAGCAACAAGAAACTCGCCTGTAGAAATATCGCAAAACGCTACACCAATGCTTTGTTTATCAAAAAATACGGCCGCCAGGTAATTGTTAGATTTCTGACTTAAAATATTATCGTTATAAGCAACACCTGGCGTAACCAGCTCTGTAACCCCACGTTTTACAATCGTTTTTGTAGTTTTTGGATCTTCAAGTTGATCGCAAATTGCAACCCGCTGACCTGCCCTAACCAATTTAGAAAGGTAATTTTCTAAAGAATGATGCGGAAAGCCAGCCAATTCCAAAGCACCGTTTGGACCGGTACCTCTCTTCGTTAAAATGATACCCAAAATTTGGGATGTCTTAACTGCGTCTTCACCAAATGTTTCGTAAAAATCTCCTACTCTAAATAACAATAACGCCCCAGGATATTTCGCCTTTATGGTGTTATACTGTTGCATTAATGGTGTTACGGTTTCCTTTGCTTTGGCCAAAATCTATCTAAATTACTAAAGTGTAAATATAGCATCTTGAGCCTTAGCGTTGAAGTTTTTGTGGATAAAAAACACCAAATGTTAAGAGCTTAAAACCTGTAAAACCGTTCGTAGCCAAGATTAATCTTTTTTTTCTTTTCGAAAAGCAAATACAGTTCAAATTTTATCGTCTGTCCCGCTGTTCATTGTAATCCCGATTTAAAAATCGGGAGCTGTCATTTCCATCGGGTTTAAAAACTCTCTTCTCTACAAAAAACAAGACGCAAGGTTACCTAAAACAAACTCGTTTGGGCATCGGGCTTCGGTGGCAAACCTAAAAACGGAAAGTCGGTTGAAAATAATTCGAATTGTTTCTCCCCAATAAATTTCCTCAAAACAATATTTGAACAGTTAAAGCTCAACTTAGCATCTTCAAACATTTTTGAAGCAATTTGAACATTTTCAGTTCTCAGTTGCCTCCCGACGGATATATGTGGATCTCCACTTTTGTAGGAGGTTTTGATATTTAATTGTTTCTGAACCCTAACCATCAATTCTTTTAAAGGAGCTTTAGTATCCTCAGTTGGTTTTATAAACACCGCACCGTTTGGATACGAATCAACACCTTCAAAGTTTAAATAAATCGGTTTCTCGAAACATGCTATTTCCTTTAATTTCCTAACGACAGCATTAAGCTTTTGTTCGTTAGCGAAAAATTCGCAAATGGTTACAGGAGCTTTTGAACTTCTGCTATTATACCATCCGATTTCAGAAAAAAGTTCATCCTTCAACCCATCTACATATAAGGTTCCTTCGTCGTCAGGAGTAATAACTACAGAATATTTTATTCCTATTTGATCCATAGGTTAATTTTAAAAGATCCATCAATAATTATCGGCTCAAAAAACACTACTTTATTGAGCCGAATAATTTTTCTAATCGGCTCATAACACTAAAACATAAGCTTAACATACTTTTAATATAACTATATTTGCACAAATAAATTACAACAATGGCAATTTTACATCGCAAAGAAGAAAAGATACAAGCAGTTTTAGGCAGACTGAACAAAAATTACACTACCGAACAGTTTGTAGAAATGTTTATAAAACTTTATTCTAAAGAATGGGGTAAAATCAAAAGTGCCTATGTTAAGCAATCGCAAGATAAAGAACCTGGCACTGTTGTGAACATGCCGAAACCAGCATTATATTTAGAACAATTACTAGCTAAGTACCTTTCTGAAAACGCTTCTTTGGTTGAAAAAACTACTGAAGTTGCTGATGAGGTTGTAAAAGCTCCTGTAGAGAAAAAAGAGTCGATTAAAAAAGCATCAGCAACTAAGGAAGCTGCAGAAAAAACTGTTAAGGCTACGGCTGTAAAAAAAGTTGCTACTAAAAAGGAAACAGTTAATGCTGAGACAAAAGAAAAAGCTGTTAAAGCGCCTGCTGTAAAAAAGACTAGCACAAAAAAGGAATCTGCAACTGCTGAGGTTAAGGAAAAAGCTACTAAAAAGAAAACTGCAGTTAAACACTAAGCGTCTTTTTTTCGCTTACGATATCTCGATTTCCAAATTTTATACCAATCCTTATTTTTAGGATAACTCCTTTTGGCGGTAGCGTTATTACAAGCTATCGCCACTAAAATCAAGATCAAAACTCCTGTAAAAACCGGACTTAACACATAAATATAGCCAAGTTCGTGTATTTTCGGTGAGCCAATGTTAGCAATGAGCGCAGTCGCTCCACCAGGCGGATGTAGCGTTTTAGTCATTTGCATTAAAACTATCGCGATAGCTACAGATAAAGCAGCGCTAAGCCAAAGTTCTCCCGGAATAAGTTTGTGAATAGTAACACCAACTAGGGCAGAAAGTACATGTCCGCCAATTACGTTTCTGGGTTGCGCTAACGGGCTATTTATAATTCCGTAAATTAATACCGCCGAAGCACCGAAAGAGCCAATCAAGAAAAGATTATCATTTGCAGTGAAATACTTACTGTTTAATAATCCAATTAAGCCTATACCTAAAAAAGCACCAATAAAGGTGAAGAAATGCTCTTTAAAGTCGATAAGTGTTTCTCTGTAAAAAACGTATTTCGCTCTTCTAACATGCTTTTTAAATTTTTTCTTCAAAATTTAATCTAATTGCTTTATATAGTCTAAAAACAAATTAAGTGCTTTACGTTTATCATCTGTTAAATCGAAGTTTAGTTTATCGAACAGATAATCTTTCAAATCGAAATTTGGTAGAACGGGCAATTCTTTTAAAACAGATTCTCTATTTGCCAAACCTAGTGCTAACGCCTTATCAAATTCTTTTACAAATGCTTCGGGAATGGTTTTATTAGCAACCCAAGCAGCGTAAACAAAAGGTAAACCTGTAAACTTCATCCACTCCTCGCCCATATCATAAGCAAATTTAAAATCACCTTTTTTTCCGAAAGTCCTGTCGCCAATTAAAACAAATGCATCAGTTTCCGCTTCAAGGTTTGTGGTAAATTCAACATCAACCTTAAAATGAAACTTCAGCAAAACCTTTGCTAGGTTATTTGATGTCCTAGAATGAGCGTCGAGCTTAACTGTTTTGATTTCGTTAACAGGTACGTTAGAAAAAATAAAAACAGAATTTACTGCACCGATAGACCCGATACAATAATTGGTAATGATATTTGCATTTGAAACTAATGGAATTGTGGCTACAGGAATTAAACCTATATCTACCTTGTTATCAATTAATTTATTAGCGCAATCTGAAGGGATATCTAAGCTTAAATCTACCTCATTAATAATATCGCTATGCTCAATTCCGTAAATAAATGGTTTGGTATTTGTATAAGAAACTGCTGAAATTTTAATCTTCTTCACTGGTATCTTTCAAGTCTTTTAAATGGTCGGTATTGTTAAAATCTATCACATTAAACTTGCCTTTTTCATAGCTCATTCTGTATAGTGTTGTATTTTGGTGAGGGAAATCACCCATATCAGACATTGGTCTTTCTAATAGTAAGCAAAGCAACAAACGCATAGCCCTACCATGCATACAAACTAAAACAAGTTCTTCATCGGTATTATTTGTAATTACTTCTAAAGCTTCTAGCAAACGGGCTTTAACCTGATTAGGGCTTTCGCCACCTTCAAAACCAACTTCGTAGTTTCCACCCTGCCACATTTCGGTAACTTCTCTAAAAGCGGTTCTCGCCTCTTCGGTATTGGGCTTACCTTCCCAAATTCCCCATGCCAACTCATCTAAACCAGCTAATTTTTGCCAAGGCAAGCCTAGTTCTATAAAACTGTTAACAGTTTGGTGGGTACGTTTTAATTCAGAAGTATATATCTTATCAAATTTTATATTTTTATAACGGTTATAAAAAGCAGCAGCTTGTGCCCTACCAGTATCATTTAAATCACTATTTACACCTCTACCTTGAACAATACCTTGTCTGTTTAACTCTGTTTCGCCGTGGCGGATGATGTAAATTTCTTTCATACCCCAACCCTAAAGGGCTTTCTAATTTTAATTGTTAATGCTTAATGTTGTTTTACAATAATTTCCCGTTTTTGGATTTTAGGAATTTACCACTGGTAATTTATAGTATGATGGTTTTACATCTTCTTCGAAGACAACTTCGCTATAATCTGTTACCACGTTATATAATGTATCTCTTTCAATTGGCTTACGACCAACCTGTTTAATCAAATCAACTAATTCTTTTGTACTCATTGCCGGATTTTGTTCTTCGGCACCTGCCATAGAATAAATTTTAGTAGTATCGTCTAAAGTTCCGTCAATATCATCAACACCAAAGTTTAAAGACATTTGTGCCGTCTCCCTACTAATCATAGCCCAATACGCCTTTACATGATCGAAATTATCTAAGTAAATACGTCCAATCGCGTAATTTCTCAAATCTTCAATTACCGAAACCTCCGGAACATTGCTCATTTGATTATGTTGGTTTCTAAATTTTAAAGGAATAAAGGTTTGGAAACCGCCAGTTTTATCTTGCAATTGACGTAATTGCTCCATGTGGTCTACCCTGTGTTTAAACGACTCTATGTGACCATAAAGCATAGTTGCATTAGATCGCATACCTAATTTGTGCCATTCTTCATGTATAGCTAACCATTGTTCGCCGGTACATTTATCCTTAGCAATTTGTACCCTAATTTCTGGATCGAAAATTTCTGCACCACCACCCGGAATAGATTCCAAACCAGCATCTTTCATTAGCTTCATCCCAGTTGCATAATCAATCTTTGCTTTTTTAAAGATATAATGATACTCAACAGGTGTAAGTGCCTTAACATGTAACTCTGGGCGATGTTGTTTAATTGCAGTAAACAAAGCACTGTAAAAAGCTACATCGTATTGAGGCAAAACACCGCCGACAATATGAACTTCTGTTACTGGCTCACCATCGTATTTTTTAACTACATCTAGCATCTCCTCTAAAGTTAATGCCCAACCTTCTTCTTTCTGCTTAATTAAACGAGAGTACGAACAAAACTTACAGTCGTAAACACAAAGATTTGTAGGTTCTAAATGGAAATTTCTGTTGAAGTAAGTTTTATCGCCATGTTTTTTCTCGCGAATATAATTAGCCAAAACACCTAAATAAGCAAGTTCTGCATGCTCGTAAAGGTAAACGCCTTCGTCAAAACTGATGCGATTACCGCCAGCAACTTTCTGTGCGATAGCTTTTAAGGGTGCCGAGAGATTTGGATTATTTAGTAGAAGATCTAATGTTTGCACAACGATACGGTTTTGTTATTTAGGCAAAAGTACGATATTGAGGTTATTGAACATCATTTTCTTGTAAAAATGGGTTATTTAGAAATTTTACAAAAAGATATTAAATCGCCTTAAAAAACAAAAGCTCCAATAAATTGGAGCTTTAGGCAAATACTTTTTGTTTAAAAATCTATTTCGCGGCCGCAGTAAAGTTTAAAACGATATAAGCTGTTCTGTTACCATATTCAATTGGCGATTTAATTACCATATTAGTTTTATCAGCGCTTGCCAACATTAAACGGTAGCCATCAGTTACATTTTTAGCTTTATCGCCTTCGTAAAGTTTTTTGAATTGGAAGGTTTCATCGGCTGTGCTTACCGACCAAAATATAGTTTGAGTTTTAGCTGCACAAGTAGTACTTGTTGGTAAACTGTAGCTACCGTTACCACTGTTTGTTAAGCTCCATGTACTACCTACAAAACATTTGTAAGAACTTTCGCCCAAAAATGACTTCACCGCAATTTCAGGAATTCCATCAAAAGTAATGTCGTTTAAAACCCAGTTACCACTTACATCACCACGTTTAGCGGCAACAGTTCCAGTAGTTGTTTTCGGCGAGCAGCTTTGTAACACTATTAGCGAAGTACAAAATAGGGCTGCTATTAAAAATATTCTTTTCATATACTTGTTTTTTGATAGGCTAATTACATAAATCTTGCCAAAACGTAAAAATTGCATAAGATTTTAATTTAGCTTTGTTTTAAATCCTTGTTTTTAAGCTAAAAAAAAATGAAACCAGAAACCGCTGCTATACATACGTTAAACTTAGTAAAATCTGCCACAGGCGATGTAACCATTCCAATAAGTCTTTCGACAACGTTTTTTAGAGACGAAACAGGAGGTTATCCGGGTGGACATATGTATAGTAGAGTGAGCAACCCAAATAGAGATGCATTAGAAAAAGTGATCTCAGTATTGGAACACGGTGCAGAAACTTGTGCGTTTTCCTCAGGCAATACAGCTGGCATGGCTGTTTTTCAGGCACTAAAACCCGGAAGCCATATTATTGCGCCAGATGATATGTACTGGGGTTTTAAAAAGCAATTACAAAGTATTTTTGAAGATACGTTAACATTAGATTTTATAGACCTTACAGATTTAAGTAAAGTTGAAAATTACATTAAACCGAACACGGTAATGATCTGGGCTGAAACACCGTCTAACCCACTTTTAAAAATAACTGATATTGCGGAGCTTGGTAAAATCTGTAAAAAAAACAATTTGATTTTCGCTGTAGATAGTACTTTTGCTTCGCCGATTTTGCAAAATCCTATTTTGCTGGGAGCCGACATTGTAATGCACTCCACTACAAAGTATATCGGCGGGCATAGCGACGTACTTGGCGGTTCGTTGACAACAGCTGCAACGAATGACTTTTGGGCAAAAATCCGAAACATCCAACAAATTGGCGGAGCCGTTCCATCTCCTTTCGATTGTTTTTTATTGCTACGTAGTTTAAAAACACTGGCGTACCGAATGAAAGGACACTGCGAAAACGCCAGCAAATTAGCACAACATCTAGAAAAACACCCAAAAATTGAAGCAGTGTATTATCCTGGGTTATCTAGCCATCCACAACATGAAATCGTTAAAAAGCAGATGAGCGGTTTTGGCGGAATGCTTTCTATTTTAGTTAAGGGAGATGCCCAGAATGCACGAAATGTAGTAAATACCGTGAAAATATTTGCTCAGGCCACAAGTCTAGGAGGCGTGGAAAGTTTAATAGAACATAGAGCTTCTGTAGAAGGTCCCGAAACCAAAACACCTCAAAACTTGATTAGAATTTCTGTAGGTTTAGAACATATTGATGATTTAATTGCAGATATAGATCAAGCTTTGCTTTAAAAATCAAATTTTATTTCGGATTACAAACAGTAACTAACTTTAAAGAATAATTAGCATTTAAAGGCTCATTTGTTTGCGCCAAACGTTGCGATCCGGTATTTGCAGGGCAAACAATATCATCTGTAGCATCATAAATCAGTTTATTTCCATTTGCTACCAATTCTTTAGGCACGTAAATTTGCACCTTGGTTGTTGAATATCCTGACGGAAAATAACGAACGTAATAACCGTCGGTGTGTTTTGTCCAAATTCCACCAGGTACATCAGTTCTAGGTGGTGCCATGCCAGCAATAATGGCGTATTTTTCCATGTCTGCGTAAGTATAGTTACCAGATGCAACTAGTTGACGAATATTATTTTCTGCTTCAAAAACCGCTTTAATACCGCTTGGCAACTGGTCTTTTGCCTTTGCTACAACATCAAAAGGCAATATACCCAATGCACCACCTTCTAACTGGGCTAATTGTTTGGTGGTAAGAAGTTTTAACGCCGTTAACTTAACTGTACCGGCATAATCAGCAAACTTAGTTCTGGCAATTATAGTCCAAAGTAAAATTTGAATATCGTGCTGACCTACATCACTATGCTTTTCAGCACTTCTCAAAATCGCTACTACGATCTCTTCTTTAGGCCCTATTACTGGCGCAAACATATATCCATCCCCTTTTGATGGAGCAAAAGTTCCTGCCTTTAAGCAATAACTTTTGTTCGTCATTTCATAATAACCTTCACATAAAATATATCCACCACTTGGGTTTTTAGGCAATAAATATAAAGGCTGAAATTTTTCTGTCGCTTTAAAATCCGGCATCATTTCGCCATTCCTGTTAACATCTTCGAAGGAAGTGGAAATAGCTTCTGGTTGTTTTAGCAATTTTTCAATACCAAGCGTTTTAGCACCTTGCGATGCCCCAACTTTCAACAACTTATCTTTCAAACCTCCAAACTGCGCCTGTGCAGTAAAAGCTGTAACCGACCAGAATAAGCCCAACAAAACAAATCTATTTTTCATATCAGAATGTTATAAGTTACACAAACATAACGTTTTGAGATTAACTGAATATTAATAATCATTCGAATAAATATTTTATAAAATATTTCAAAGCAAAACAATATCGGATTAAATCAAAATAAAATTTTGTTAATTGAAATTTAATTCTGACATTTGAAATATTATTTGGCGAAAGCAAAGTAAAAATCAAACCTAATTAGGATTTGATTTATAAAGAAGTGGCGAGAGACAGGCTCTTTGACCCACTGGCAACCCTCCCAAACGGAGAAGGTGCCAATTCCTGACCACTCAACATGGTGTTGTTTGGAAATATAAATTAAGTAGATGAAAACAGTAAATCCAATTTCGCAAAGCGATAACTTCTTTTCAGAACCTAAAAGTTCAACTGCATTTTTTAATGTAAATATTTTCTGCTGTAATATCAAGGCAAGCAATTGTATGTGCATTTGCATGTACTAATTCAAAAAACTTCGGCTTTGTTTTCTTTTCAATTCTGAAGGTCCCGCGAAGCGGGATACGCCCTACTTTATGCAATCTGCTAAAGTTCAAATTAATTACAAGAAAAAATAAACATTTAAATTATGTCAACTACATATAAATTCGAAACATTACAATTACACGCTGGCCAAGAAATAGACCCAACAACAGGATCTAGAGCAGTACCAATTTACCAAACAACTTCTTACGGTTTTAAAAACTCTGAGCACGGCGCAAATCTTTTCGGCTTAAAAGAGTTTGGTAATATTTATACCCGATTGATGAACCCAACAACAGATGTTTTCGAAAAAAGAATTGCAGCACTTGAAGGTGGTGTGGCAGCTTTGGCGGTTGGTTCTGGTCAGGCTGCGCAGTTTATTGCCCTAAACAATATTTTGCAAGCTGGAGACAATTTTGTTTCTTCTAAACACCTTTACGGCGGTAGCTACAATCAGTTTAAAGTTGCTTTTAAACGTTTAGGCATAGCGGTTAAATTTGCTAGCATAGATAGTGTAGAAGATTTTGAAGAACAAATAGATGAGAAAACCAAAGCAATTTATTTAGAAACCATTGGCAACCCTGCATTTAGCGTTCCTGATTTTGAGAAAATTGCTGCTTTAGCAAAGAAGCATGAGCTACCGTTAGTTGTTGATAATACCTTTGGAGCTGGAGGCTATCTGTTTAAACCTTTAGAGCATGGTGCGCATATTGTTGTAGCTTCTGCAACAAAATGGATTGGCGGACATGGAACAAGCATTGGCGGTGTAATAGTAGATGGTGGCAATTACAACTGGGCAAACGGAAAATTTCCTCAATTTAGCGAACCATCTGAAGGCTACCATGGTTTAGTTTTTGGAGATGTTTTTGGTCAAGACGGACCTTTCGGCAATATTCAATTTATTATTCGTGCTCGAGTAGAAGGTTTAAGAGATTTCGGTCCCGCCATCTCTCCTTTCAACTCTTTTCAGCTGATCCAAGGTTTAGAGACTTTATCGCTTCGCGTGCAACGCCATGTAGAAAATGCATTGGCGCTAGCAACTTGGTTAGAAAAAAACCCAGCTGTTGCTAGTGTAAACTACCCAGGATTAGAAAGTAGCCCTTATCACGCTAATGCGAAAAAATACTTAAGAAATGGTTTTGGCGGAGTTTTATCTTTCGAACTAAAAGGAAGCAAAGAAAATGCGATTTCATTTGTAGATAATTTAAAATTGGTAAGCCATTTGGCAAATGTTGGGGATGCAAAAACGTTAATCATTCAGCCATCTGCAACCACGCATCAGCAATTAAGCGAGGCTGAACAAATACTTGCCGGTGTTTCACCAAATCAATTACGTGTTTCTGTCGGCATAGAGCATATTGACGATATCAAAGCCGATTTTGAGCAATCGCTTGCCTTAATTGAAAGTCAAACTACAACCGAATCATTACAACCTACTGTCTAAAAAAATGTCTAAAAATATAAATACCGAAAATTTTAACACCGCATCTGAAGTTTATAAATATCCAAAAATATTTAAGCTTGAGAGTGGAAAAAAACTACGAAATCTGGAAATCGCCTACCAAACTTATGGCAAATTAAACGCCAGTAAAGATAATGTAGTTTGGGCATGCCATGCTTTAACGGCAAATGCAGATGTGTTAGACTGGTGGAAAGGTTTATTTGGCGAAAATGCTTTGTTCAATCCAAAGGATCATTTTATAATTTGCGCTAATATTATTGGCTCAAACTACGGCACAACAAATCCGTTAAGTGAAAATCCAATTACAAAACAGCCGTATTATTTATCATTTCCAGAATTTACGATTAGAGATTTAGCAGCAGCGCATCATTTGCTTGCAACCCACTTGGGCATAACTCAAATTAAAACCTTAATTGGCGGTTCGTTAGGTGGTCAGCAAGCATTAGAATGGTCATTAGCCGGCACAAATACAATTGAAAACTTAATATTGGTGGCTACAAATGCGGTCCACTCTCCTTGGGGAATTGCTTTTAACGAAAGCCAGCGCCTAGCAATTAGTACCGACAGAACTTTTTACGCTAACCAACCAGCAGGTGGTTTAAAAGGTTTAAAAGTGGCTAGAAGTATAGCTTTGTTATCGTACAGAACTTATCAAGCATATAATGATACCCAATTGGAAAGTATTAATGATAAAACCGGCGATTATAGAGCTGCATCGTATCAAAACTACCAAGGCGAAAAACTTTGCAAACGCTTTAACGCCTATAGCTATTGGTATTTAAGCAAAGCGATGGATAGCCATAATGTAGGACGGGGTAGAAAAAGCATAACAGATGCATTATCAAAATTGAAAGCAAATACCTTGGTGGTCGGAATTGAAAACGATGTTTTATTTCCAATAAACGAACAGCAGTTTCTGGCAAAACACATTACCGATGCCACATTTGCAAGTATAAATTGCGCTTATGGACATGATGGTTTTTTAATTGAAACCGATAAATTAACCAATATCATAGGCAACTTTTTAAAAGAGAGTGCAAACAAAAAAATTATAAAATTAAGTAGAACTGCATAAAACGTTTTTCGTTAGTCGTGTAGCGTTTCAAACTAACAACGACAAGCGAACAACGATAAACAACAAAAAAATGAGTAAGAAACTAAAAATCGGATTATTTGGCTTCGGCGTTGTGGGACAAGGCTTGCATGACATTATCCGTGGTCAGAACCTAAATTTAGAAATTGTTAAAATAGCAATTAAAAACCCTGATAAAAAGAGGACTTTAGATGCGCATCTTTTTACAACCGATCATAATGAAATTTTAAGCAATCCAGAAATAAATACCATAGTTGAATTAATTGACGATGCGGATGCGGCATTTAATATCACTAAAGCTGCTTTGCAAAGCGGAAAAAATGTTGTTTCTGCAAATAAGAAAATGATTGCTACACATTTGGCAGAGTTAGTTGAACTGCAGGCAAAACACGGCACATCATTGCTTTACGAAGGTGCGGTTTGCGGGAGTATTCCAATTATCAGAAACTTGGAAGAATATTATGACAATGAACTTTTACATGGTATAAGTGGAATTTTTAATGGTTCGTCGAATTACATTTTGTCTAAAATTTTTAACGAAGGTTTAGCTTATGATACCGCTTTAAAGCAAGCTCAAGATTTAGGTTTTGCCGAAACAAATCCAATATTAGATGTTGGCGGCTACGATCCAAAATTCAAGTTAACTATAGCTACAGCCCATGCTTACGGTTTATTTATAAATCCGGATAAAATCCTAAACGTTGGTATACAAAACATTTCGGAAGCCGATATACAATATGCTAGAGAGAAGAATTTTAAGATCAAATTAGTACCTACTGCTAGAAAAATTAGCACTAAACAAGTGGTTACTTTTGTTTTGCCAAAATTTGTAAAGGCCGACGATTTCCTTTACAATGTAGAAAACGAATATAATGGCGTAACTGTTCAGGCCGCATTTGCCGACAAACAGTTTTTCTTTGGAAAAGGTGCAGGAGGCCACCCTACAGGCGCTGCTGTTCTGTCTGATATCGCAGCATTAAGGTATGATTACCGCTACGAGTACAAAAAATACCATCAACAAAATGGTTTAATACATACAGATAAAGTTAGCATTGAAGTGTACTTGCGTTATGTGCATGAATATACTGTGGAAAAGTTGGAGATCGAAAATATTTCTGAGCGTTTCTCTCGCAACGACTACAAATATGTTATCGGTAGCATTAGTCTTAAAAATTTAATTGCTAACCGAGAACTACTTTTAAATAAGGATGTATTTATTGCACAAACCGGCAAGTTAACTTATAGTCAACAAGATATAGCAGCAATTGCCGAAGAAGGCGTTTTTGCAAACTAGAATATTTTTTTGTTTTTGTTTTGATTGCAAAAAGCCTCGATGGATTTCGAGGCTTTTGCTTTTAAAAAATCTTATTTTCAATTTAGTTGATTCTTCATTGCCCATTCGATTGGCAATCTTAATGCTAAACAAAGATTAAATTGGTTAATTGTTGCATTACGATTCCCGTTTTCACAGGAATAACGAAAGCTCAACTGACATCTTCTATAACTTTTACAATTAGCTTTTTCAAAAAAAAGGTCTGCGGTATCCCACAAACCTAATAAAAATTATAATTTTTAAATGAGATTGCTTTCTTCGTCGCAATGACGGAATCTTAAGAAATCTCTCTGTTAATATCCCAATTCTCCAAATAATCTGCCACACGGCGAACAAATGACCCACCCAATGCACCATCTACTACCCTATGATCATAAGAAAGTGATAAAAACATCATATGGCGAATAGCAATTACATCACCAAATTCAGTTTCTAATACTGCTGGTTTCTTTTTAATAGCACCTACAGCTAAAATAGCAACCTGTGGCTGGTTAATAATCGGAGTACCCATAACATTACCAAAAGAACCTACGTTTGTTAATGTGAACGTTCCATTTTGGGTTTCATCTGGTTTTAATTTAGAGTTTCTAGCACGAGAAGCTAAATCATTAACTGCTTTTGTTAAGCCAACTAAGTTAAGCTGATCTGCATTTTTAATTACCGGAACAATTAGGTTTCCACTAGGTAAAGCGGCTGCCATCCCAATATTGATGTCACGCTTTTTAATAATTTGCGTTCCGTTAACGGTTACGTTAATCATCGGAAAATCTTTTATCGCTCTGCTTACCGCCTCAATAAAAATTGGGGTAAAAGTAATTTTCTCATTTTCACGTTGCTCAAAAGATTTTTTCACTTTGTCTCTCCACATCACCATATTGGTAACGTCAGCTTCTACAAAAGAAGTTACGTGAGGCGAAGTATGCTTGCTCATTACCATGTGCTCGGCAATCAGTTTACGCATTCTGTCCATTTCTATAATCTCATCACCACCACTTAAACTTGGTGCTGGAGCTGGCTTAGATTTCTCTTGTTGTGGCAAAGGTGGCGGGGGTTGCAGTACAACTTCAACTTTTTTCTCGCTTACACCGCCTTTAGTATTTTGAATATAATTTAAAAGATCGTCTTTAGTTACACGACCTTCGGCTCCTGTTCCTTTAATCCCCGCAAGTTCTTCTATAGAAATATTTTCTTCTGCAGCTATGCTTTTTACCAACGGCGAGTAAAAACGATCTGTATTTTTAAAATCTGGTGCATTAGTGTTGGTATTCTGTACTGGCAGTTGGCTAATTCCAGGAATAGTTTCTCCTGTGGGCTCAACTTTTTCAGGCTCAGGTTTTGATTCTTCTACAGCAACTTCAACGTTTTCTGCGTTAGCATCAGTTTCTATAATGGCAATTACCGCTCCAACCTGAACTACATCATCTGCAGCAAAAAGTTGTTTAACAAGCTTCCCTGCAACAGGCGATGGAACCTCAGAATCTACTTTATCTGTGGCAATTTCTAAGATAGTATCATCTAACTGAATAGTATCTCCCAGCTGCTTACTCCATTTAATAATGGTTGCTTCGGCAACGCTTTCTCCCATTTTTGGTAACAATAATTCGTATTGTGCCATATATTAAAGCTGTGTTTATAATTGGTAACGTGGCGCAAAAGTACACCTTTTTAACTATTTATTTTAAATCTTGTTTTAACAGATTGAGTAACAAGCCTAAAGCAGCTGTAGCAGAACGTTCTATATTCTGTATTCTTTTATTACCAAAGGTGAATAATTTACTAACCACAGTATTTTTAGAAGCAACAGCAATCCAAACCGTACCTACGGGTTTTCCAGGCAGGCCTCCGTCTGGCCCCGCAATACCACTCACAGCAATTGCATAATCTGTTTTAAAATGATTTATAGCTCCTTGCGCCATTTCTCTAACTGTTTCTTCACTCACTGCACCAAATGTTGTCAAAGTTTCATGCTTAACACCCAAAACAGATTCCTTCATCTCATAAGAATACGTAACTGCTCCACCGGCAAAAACTGCAGACGAACCTGCATGCTGCGTAATTAAATGAGATATATAACCTCCGGTACAACTTTCTGCAGTAGAGAGCATGAGGTTATTCGCTTGCATCAAATCTAAAATTGCCTTTTCCAAAGCCAAATCTTCCTCTGCTGCAACATTCGGTCTAATTCGCTCAATAATTTTTTGTGCTTCTACGTCTATCTCCTCTTTTAAAATAGCTTCATTATTACCAACAGCACTTAATCGCAGCCTAAGCTGTCCAAGTCGTGGCAAATAAGCTAACTTGATATGGTTCGGCAAAGCGTCTTCAATATCTTCAATTTCTTTCGCTAAAAAAGATTCGCCTAAACCAACTGTTAGAATTGTTTTGTGTACTATAAACGGTAATTTAAAACTTGCAGTAATTCTTGGTAAAATCTCTTCTTCCATTAAATACATCATTTCAAATGGAACACCAGGCATAGACACAAATATCTTACCTTCTACATCAAACCACATGCAAGGTGCTGTACCATTTTTATTTTGGATAACCGTACATCCATCGGGAACATCTGCTTGTCTAATATTTACGTCTAACATTGGGCGGTTTAAACGAGCGAAAAAAGATTCTACATGTTTTAAAGTTGCTTCATCCGACCTTAAAGGCATGTTAAAATATTTGGCCAAAGTAAGTTTTGTGATGTCGTCTTTTGTTGGGCCTAAACCTCCTGTAATAAGAATAATATCAGCTCTTGTTTTGGCCTCGTTTAAGGCATTTACAATATGCTCGGCACTATCAGAAACTGAAGTAATTTGCTTTACTTGTACACCAATTTTATTCAGTTCTTTGGCCATCCAGGCCGAATTTGTATCTACAATCTGTCCGATTAAAATTTCGTCTCCAATGGTGATGATTTCAGCAAACATAAAAATGTGTTTTAGTATCTAGTGTAAAAACCTTTACGCTTACTCAATTTAAGATCTTGTAATACAGAAGCTTTTACTTTTATATCGATTGAGTAACTTTGGTAAGCGCCGAACGGAACCCAATTTGCACTTAAATCCCAACAGTGTAAATCTCTGTAAATTGCAAATGATGTCGGCGAAATCTGATTTCTGGTAAAATCGTAGCCAGAGTTAAATTGAACTTTCCATTTTGGCGTTAAATTAAAATCACCATTAAAGTTTAAACTATTACTTATAGATCTGGTTTCTCTTCTGCCTAAAGCATTATTGTAGCTAAAACTGTAAGATAAAGAAATATTCCAAGGGATGTTAAAATCTACGAAGGCATTAGGATCTCGACTTACTGCATTTAATGCATCAATTTGCTCTTGCGTTCTACCAGCAATATTTTGATTTTGGTTTTGACCTTTCAACACATCCATATTCTCATTTCGGCTTTTTAAAGCCTCTGGATTCAAACTATAGTCGGTAGAAAAAGTAAATGAAGTTAAACGAGGCAATCTTCCATCCCTAAAAACCAAGCGATCTGTTTCTTGATATTGGGTTGAGATAACTTGCCCCAAACTATTTTTATTTTCAACTAATTCAACGGTGTAAGGATTAAATAAACCGCTGAAATTAAATCCTAATTTATCTGTAAACTGAGAACGTCCAGAGAAATTAATTGGCGCAAGTTTTTTATTATCAATGGCAGCAAAATTATACGAACTAGAAAAAGTTAAACCTTGAATGATCGGAATTTTCTTCTCTCCAGTTCCTGTGGTATCTTTTTTAGAAAGAACTTTTAACTCCACATTATTATCTACCGAAAAACCAATAGCTGCCTGCCTTCCAGCACCTGGGCCGCCGAATAGAGATCCTTCAAAAATAGAATATCGCTCACGCTGGCCGGTGAAACTGTTTACAACATAACCAGAACCGTTAAACTCCGTTGGTACAGATTGCCCTGGTCTTAAGTCGTTGGTATAATATTGTAAATCTTTATAATAACTTCTTTGAGAAAAATCTGGGCGATAGTTAAAACTAATATTTGGCGTTAAAACGTGCCTAATGGCTTTTATGTTACCAATGGGTTTTGCAAATTCTTTTTTTGCATACAATTTGGTTGACATACCCATACTTAAATTATATTCGCCTACACGTTTAAAACCATTTACAGTATCAATTGCAGTAGTAAAAGAACCATTATCTTCTAATAATGCTCTTTTGTTAATGGTTTGCAGGTACCATTTTTCAGAATAGTTTGCGGTGGCATTAAAATTTAAATATTGCAGTACGTTAAAAGGCAAACTGATTGGTATATTATGTTGCATACCGTTTACAAAACGGTTTAATCCATTTTTATCAAAAAGCTGATCCTCTGTGGTGTTTACTCGGTTACTCGCCTCCATACTATAGCCCATGGTTAGCTTTTGATACCATTTTTGCTCGCCTACCCTATCTTTTGGATCGAACGGACTAATGGTCGACATATTTAAACTCACTTGTGGCAAGGTTAAACTAATGGTTTTGTTCTGTGTTTCTTGCGAGTGTGTTAAGGCGGATGTAAAATTAAATAATCCATCACCGAAAACTTTACCATAAGAAATACTAGAACTCATCGTGTTACGGGCAATTTGATCAAAATCATTGGTTGCTCTTGCGCCTGTTACTCTGTAATAACTACTAGTACCTGCATTTACTGAGGCGCTAAAGGTTGTTCCTGGTCTGGCTAATGGGTTTTGGCTGTGCGACCAGGCAATGTTAAAGGTTTTCTGCGGTTCGAATTCTGGTGTACCTTCCAAACCGTTTCTGGTGTTAGAATAAGCTAAATTAAAGTTGCCACCAAACTTATAGCGTTTTAAATAATTTGTGGCCAAACTCAAATCATAAGAACCATTGGTAAAAATGTTCCCTAACATTTTTGCGTCCCAATAATCGTTAAGCGCTAAGTAATATCCTCCATTTAATAATGCGAAACCTTTTGTTTGATCTTCTTGTGGCGTTGGCAAAATAATACCAGACGATTTTTTATTAGGCTTGGGAAAAAAAGCAAACGGAATGGCTATCGGCAAGGGAACTTGTTCAAACTCCATGTAAACAGGCCCAGTAATAATTTGGTTTTCAGTTGCAATACCTTTAGTGATGTGAATACCATAGTGGTTATGCGGATGTGGCAAATTACAGGTACTGTAAGTGGTACCCGATACGTGAAACTCGTTATCTGGTTGTACCTTTGTTTTTCCACCAGAGAAGAAACCACCTTCTTGTTCGGTTTGCACACCCCATACCACGCCTTGGCTGGTACTTGTATTGTAAGTTAGCGAGTCGGCAAGTGATGAGCCTTCGGCTTCCATTTTAAAAATCGGACGACCTACGTACTTTCCTTTTTCATCGCTCGAACCCTTAGCAAAAATTAAATTATTTTTCGAATCGTAACGAATGTAATCTGCATCAAGCTCAAAGCCTTCATAAATTACCCTTGCATTTCCATACAAATAGAGTACGCCGTTTTTTCTATCTACTCTTGTAGAATCTTTATAAGCATATTCCAGTTTATCATTCAAACCATTTGCTTTTCTCATTTTACGCGTCGTATCTCTCTTAACCGTATCTTGCTGTGGCTTCGTTTGCTGAAAGGCTAAATTAGAAGATGCACTTACTTTATTACCAACAGATGTTAGTAAAAGAGCGCAAAATAAAAAAATGATATACCGTAAAAGTTTCAATTTCGTGTGTGAATGTTATTTTTGCAATAATGTTTATCCCAAAACGTTCAAAATTAATGAAAAATATACCATTGCTTAGGTCAAATAGTATTTTGATGTTATTTATTTCTGCACTAATAACATTACTATCAGTAAATCAGTTAGTTGCGCAAGAATACAAAATTAAAACAATTGTAATAGATGCAGGTCATGGTGGCAAAGACGGCACAACTAGAGGTGCCTACTCTACCGAAAAAGAAGTTGCGCTCAGAACAGCATTGCGTTTAGGCAAGCTTATTGAAGAAAGCATGAAAGACGTTAAAGTTATTTACACACGTAATGATGACACGTTTGTTCCCTTATACGAGCGCATTGCAATTGCTAATAATGCAAAAGCAGATTTGTTTATTTCTATCCACTGCAACGACATGCCCGTTTATCCTACAAAATATATTAGCGGATATACGAAGAATAAAAAAGGCAAAAAAGTTCCTATTTACAAAACTCGGTATGCAAAAAGTACTTCTACCAGAGGTGTAGAAACCTTTGTATCGGGTAGTGGCCGTTTAGATGAGCAAGACGAGTACATCAAAAGAGAAAATGCATCGATATTTCTGGAAGATAACTACAAGGAAAACTACGATGGTTTTGGTAAAGATGATGCAGAGAGCGCAATTATTTTATCATTAATGAAAAATACTTTTAGAACCCAAAGTTTAAAACTTGCCAAACTTGTTCAAGACGAATATGTAAAAGTTGGTCGCGTAAACCGTGGCGTGCAAGAAAAAAGCCTAGCGGTATTGGCTCGTGCAAGTATGCCAGCAATTTTAACCGAAATTGGCTTTTTAAGCAATCCGGCAGAAGAAGATTACATGAACTCTGAGGATGGGCAAATAGAGATTACGCAATGTATCTTAAAGGCGATACAGAGTTATAAACAAAGCGTAGAAATCTAATTTAATATTATTATTATAAATTTGCAGCAAACACACAAAAATGCGATTTACAAAAACACTACTTTTCTTATCTATTTTAATCATCTCTCTAAGTTCAAGTAATGTAATTGCCCAAGGCTATAAAATTAAAACCATTGTAATAGATGCTGGCCATGGTGGCTTTAGATCTGGCGCTGCAGGTTCGTTTTCTTTAGAGAAAAATGTAGCCTTACAAGTAGCGTTAAGGCTGGGCAAAAAGTTTGAAGAAGAGCTGCCAAACATTAAAATAATACAAACCCGCAAAACAGATGTTGATGTAGATTGGTACCGCAGAGCGGAAATTGCGAATGAGGCAAAAGCGGATTTGTTTATTTCCATACACTGTAATTCTATGCCTGATAAAAGAGTACTTACTGGATACAAAACAGTAAAAGGCAAAAAAGTTGCGCAATACAAATACGTTAAAAACAGTACAACCAGTGGCACAGAAACTTTTGTTGGTGCGTACAGACGCATCAACGAGATGGATGCTGGTTTGCGAGAAAATGAAGAAATTTTACAAGACAAAGACTATAAAAAGAAAGGTACTTACGACCCAACTGATCCTGAGGAATTAATTATGTTATCTTTGTACCGTTCGCTTTATCGTACAAAAAGCTTATCGTTGGCTAAAATGATCCAAAAAAACTATACCGACGTAAACAAAAGGGTTAACAGAGGTGTTAAAGAACAAGGATTATTGATTTTGCAACGTGCTGCAATGCCTTCGGTGCTTACAGAAATCGGTTTCATTTCTAACCCTAGCGAAGAAGAATACATCAACTCGGCCGCGGGCCAGGACGAAATTGTAACAGCAATTGTTGATGCAGTAAAACAGTACAAAAAAGAAATTGAGAATTAACAAACAACAAACTACGTGAAAATAAAAAACGAAACTAAAGTAGGCGTATTAGCGGCTGCAGCAATTGCCTTATTAATTATTGGATATAATTTTTTGAAAGGTAATTCAATTTTTTCTAGCGAAACAGTTTTATATGCTAAATACACTCAGGTTGATGGTCTTACCGTATCAAAACCTGTATTAGTTAACGGTTTTCAAATTGGTAGAGTTGATAAGTTAGAATTACAACCTGATGGTACCATTATGGTTACCGTAAAAATAAAATCAGAATATGCTATTCCAAAAAACACCATAGCTCGTTTAGAAAGCACCGATTTATTAGGCGGTAAGGCAATTGTGATGGTTTTAGGTAACAGTAGTGAAATAGCTGAAGATGGCTATGTATTAAATGCAAACGTAGAAAAGAGCTTAATGGAGTCTGTGCAACCGGTTCAGAAAAAAGCAGAGCTGATTATCACCAAAATGGATTCGATTTTAACGAGTGTAAACTCTATTCTGAATCCTAACTTTCAGAAAAGCGTTGATAAAAGTTTTACAAGTATTGCTGCAACTTTAGGTTCATTAGAATCAACTTCTAAAAAGGTTGATGCTTTAGTAGGATCAGAAAGTGCTAAATTGTCTGGAATTTTATCTAACGTAGAAGCAATTACTGCAAACTTTAAAAGTAACGGCGCTAAGATTGATGCAGTTTTAACCAACCTAAACACCGTATCTGATAAAGTTGCCGCGATAAACTTTAAAGAAACTATAGATAAAGCAAATGCAGCTATGTCTGATTTGCAAGCTAGCATGGCTGACTTAAAAGCTGGAAAAGGTTCTTTAGGAAAGCTTCTTAATGATGAAGAACTTTATAACAACCTATCTAATGCTTCTAAAAATCTAGATGCGCTAATGATAGATTTAAAAGCTAATCCGAAGCGTTACGTACACTTCTCTGTATTTGGAGGAGGAAACAAAAAAGATAAATAAACGGTCTATTATACGACATAAAAAAACCGATTAGGATTTCTAATCGGTTTTTTTTTGACTGAATTATTTTTTTAAAGCTGATAGGTATTTCCTTCTATTGCAAGTTCGGTAGCCGAAAACTTAGATTTAGCTTCTTCTAGCAATTCGCCCAACGTTTTGTAGCGTGACGAAAAATGGCCAATCAACAATTTCTTCGCCCCCACTATTTCTGCAACTTGTGCAGCTTGCAACGCAGTTGTATGATGTGTTTCTTTAGCTCTATCTAACATATCGTGCAAGAAGGTTGCTTCGTGATAAAGTGTATCGCAACCTTTAATCGTATCGAAATACCGCTCGTCGTACAAAGTATCAGAGCAATAAGCGTAAGATTTAGGTTTAGCAGAATCTGTAGTATAATCCGCGTTTTTAATAACGGTTCCATCTGGCAAATCTAAGTCTACTCCTCGTTTTAGTAGCGGATATAACTCAACAGGAATTTTATCCTGTTCCAGTTTATCTATTAACAATTTGCGCAAGCGCTTTTTTTCCGTAAACTTAAAACCTGTACAAGGAATACGGTGGTTTAAAACGATGGTTTCGACCTTTAAATCATTATTTTCTAAAATAACTTCAGATTTCGTTGCATCGGTTGCAAAATAAATCAACTCGTACTTTAACGTAGTATCAGAATATTTAAACTGTAATTCTAATATCTCCTTAATCGCCTCTGGTGCATAAATGTACAAAGGCTTTATTCGACCGTTAAGGTGCATACTTGATAGTAAGCCGATCAAACCAAAATAATGGTCGCCATGCAAATGACTAATAAATATATAATCTATTTTAGACGCCTTAAGCCCAAATTTTAGAAGTTGTTGTTGCGTTCCTTCTGCGCAATCAATTAAATAAAATTTTTCGTTACAATTTAAAAGTTGCGCCGTAGGATTTCTGTTAAACATTGGGGTAGCAGAACTACTCCCTAAAATAGTAACTTCAAACGTCATTAAATTAACCTTTATCTACACCGCCACGTAACTCTTTCTCTATTTCTTCCATAAAGATTAAATCCGTTGCCTCATCTAGCTTATTTACGAAAGTAACCGATTGATGAAGGTTAGACATTTTTATAATGCTTGCTATAGCGTTTTTTACACAGCATACCACAAAAATTCCACCGGCACTTTTGCATAATCTGTCACCTACTAAAAGGCAACTTAAATCTTGAGAATCATTACACTCTTCAACTTCCGATAAATCTAATACAATGTTGCGGTAGCCCTCGGTATTTAACAAGATAAATTCCGATTTTAATGCCGGTGTATTATCGTTGGTAAACCTAGGTTCATCTAACTTTAAAACAACATATTTTTCGTGCTTATCTGTAGAAAACTTCATAAATTTTATTTTTATATAATTACTAAAGTAGCTATTTACTTCGACAATAATTGGTCAATAGCTTTTAAAACATTGTTTTCTATCCTATCTGCAATACTTTCTGCTGGGTTTTTAACAAATTTTTCGCCCGTAATTTGCTCATATAGTTCTATGTAACGTTCAGAAATTGAATCTACAATTTCTGCTGTCATTTCTGGCACAACCTGACCATCTTTACCTTGAAATCCATTTTCGATTAACCATTTACGCACAAACTCCTTCGACAGTTGTTTTTGAGGTTCTCCGGCATCCTGTCTTGCTTGGTGGCCTTCTGCGTAAAAATATCTGGAAGAATCTGGTGTATGAATTTCGTCAATTAGATAAATATCTTCTCCAACTTTACCAAATTCATATTTCGTATCTACCAAAATCAAACCTCGCTCTGCGGCCATTTCAGTACCGCGTTTGTATAATGCCTGCGTATAAGCTTCCAATTTTTCATAATCAACCAAAGAAACAATTCCTTTAGCCAAAATGTCTTCTTTAGAAATGTCTTCATCATGGCCAACCGCCGCTTTAGTTGTCGGCGTAATAATTGGCGTTGGCAATTTATCGTTTTCCTTTAATCCTTCTGGTAAAGCAACCCCACAAACACTACGTTTGCCCAAGCTATACTCCCTCGAAGCATGCCCGGCAAGGTAACCTCTAATTACCATTTCTACTTTAAAAGGTTCACAAATCCTACCAACAGTAACCATCTCATCTGGCGTGGCCAAAACCCAATTAGGTACAATATCTTTAGTTGCTGCCAAAAATTTAGCTGCAATTTGATTCAAAACTTGTCCTTTAAATGGAATAGCTTCTGGTAAAACAACATCAAATGCAGAGATTCTGTCTGTTACCACCATTGCCATTAACTGATCGTCAATTGTATACACATCGCGAACCTTACCTTTGTAAAAATTGCTTTGCTTTGGGAAATTAAAATTGGTTTCTTTTATTGCTTTCATGAGGCTATAAAAATACAATTTTTAAATAAAAACCCTGTAGATTTTGACGCTACAGGGCTAAAATTATTGTAAATTATTTAATATTCTTTCTAAACTAGCAGAAGAAATTATAGCAATTGGCTTACCCTTAACTATGATTTCGATGGCATTGTTTATTTTCCGTAATTGCAGTCGACCTTTAAAAATTTTAATTTCCTCAGATACTAAAAACCTTGTTAAATTCTTAAGCGTCTCTTTTCTGCAAACCGATTCAAGCCCACCGTCCAAAACTACAATTCTAATTTTGCTATCAGAGGGCTCAAAAACCAACACATATTTACTGTTAAGGATGAGTTGTTGCATTACTGAATATCGCCATAAGCTTTCAAAATTGCTTTTACTAGCTTATGCCTAACTACGTCATCGCCACTTAGGTAAATAATGTCCACCCCTTTTATATCGCCTAAAATACGTAATGCGTTATGTAAACCAGATTGCGCTTTTTTGGGCAAATCTATCTGGGTAATATCGCCGGTTACTATAAATTTAGCAGTTGGTCCCATTCGCGTTAAGAACATTTTCAGTTGCAAATCAGTAGAGTTCTGTGCCTCGTCTAAAATCACAAAACAATTATCTAATGTTCTTCCACGCATAAAAGCCAAAGGAGCAACCTCAATAGTTCTGTTTTCTAGATACAATTTCAGTTTATCTGGCGGAATCATATCGTCCAAAGCGTCATAAAGCGGACGTAAATATGGATCAACTTTTTCCTTTAAATCACCGGGTAAAAAACCTAAGCTCTCTCCTGCCTCTACTGCAGGTCTGGTTAAAATGATACGTTTAATCTCTTTGTTTTTTAGCGCTCTAACTGCCAATGCTACTGCTGTATAAGTTTTTCCAGTTCCGGCAGGGCCGATGGCAAAGAGAATATCATTTTTACCAATACTCTCAACCATTTTGCGTTGATTGGCCGTACGGGCTTTTATCATTAAGCCATGATTGCCGAATACAATCGTTTCTCCAGAATTTACTGGAGCCAAAGTTGCCTCTGTAGTTTCTGTAGATTTTTTCTTCGATCCAAGAATTGCTTCTACTTCGTTATGAGAAAGTGTTCTGTACTTTTCTAAATGAGCAATAAGGGCTTCAAACTTCGCTTCAAATGCTTTTAATTCAGCCTCATCACCTAAAGCTTTTACATCATTGCCTCGGGCAACAATCTTTAATTTAGGGAAAGCCGCTTTAATAAGCTCGTAATGTTCGTTGTTAGCACCCCAAAATTGTACTTGGTCTGTTGTTTCTAATGTTAGCTTTAGTTCGTTCAAAATATTGTATTTTTAATTTTGGAGTGTATATTTCGATTTAAAAATTGAATATTTGTAGGCGATTTGCCTATACACAAGAATAAGAATAAATATTGAATTTTTAATGGCTATAATAACATTAACAACAGACCTAGGTACTAAAGATTTTTATCAGGCTGCTTTAAAAGGCAGTATCCTGACAATCTTGCCTAGTGCTAATATTGTAGACATTACTCACGAAGTTCCATCTTATAATATTTCTTATGCGGCATTTGTTCTAAAAAATGCCTATCCGTATTTTCCTAAGAATACTGTACACTTAATTGGTATTGATTCTGTTTTTAATGAGAATACAAAATACGTTGCCCTTCGTTACAAAGACCACTTTTTTGTTGGTGCCGACAATGGAATTTTTTCGCTTCTTTTTGACGAAAAACCAGATGAGTTGGTAGAACTAAACATTATGCAAGACTTGAAATATCTGCATTTTCCGTTGGTTGATATTTTTGTAAAAGCTGCCATACATTTAGCAAAAGGTGGCAAATTAAAAGACATTGGTTTACCTACAGAAGATATTGAGCAAAGAATGCTTTTACATCCTGTAATTGAGAGAGATATAATTAGAGGTAGCGTAATTTATATTGATACTTTCTGCAACGTAATTACTAATATCACAAAAGATCTTTTCACCAAAATTCAGCGCAACCGCGACTTTACTTTGTACTTTAGAAAGAGCGAAACCATTACTCAGTTGAGCTGGCATTATAACGAGGTTCCGGAGGGGGAAAAGCTATGTTTGTTTGGTATTAGTAACCATTTAGAAATTGCCATAAACAAAGGCAAAGCAAGTGGATTATTGGGACTGCACTTGAACGATATTGTTAGAGTTGAATTCCATCCATAGATAAATTAGATAACGATTCAACCAAAGTCTCTTAACGATTATCTTACTATTTATTTTTTAGGAAAATTATGCTTACACGTATTGTTAAAATGCAATTCGAAAGTGCTTTTACTGAAGATTTCAAAATCATATTTAAAGAAGTAAAACCACTCATTGCAAACTTTGAAGGCTGCTTAGGTGTTAAACTATTGCAACACGAGACTGCAAGCGATATATTTTTTACCATTAGTTATTGGGAAAATGCAATGGCTTTGGAAAAATATAGAAACTCTGCATTATTTAAAAACACTTGGCTAAAAGTTAAGATAAGTTTTGCCAGCAAGGCTGAAGCGTGGAGCCTAATTGAACAGTAACAATTTTATAAAATGATAAAAAAAATTGCTCTTTTCTGCTTGCTATCCAGCTATATAGTTGCTCTTGCGCAAGATAGTACAAGTTATGAATTACAACGTGCCAAGGTTAATCAGCTCTTGGCAAATAGAAGTGCCAAGTTTGGGCAATATGACGAAAGCCTAAATTCAAAAACCGGGATTTTCGGCTTACAGACCAAAAAAGATATCAGAAATTCTAACGAGATATTAAGGGAAATAGCAATAACCGACAATGATATTTTTACGGAACTAAAGGTATTAATGGATTATAAGGATTTGCAGGTAGAACAGGTTAAAAGCACGGTAAACAATAATGCTGAACGAATTGAGAATTACAGAAAAACGATTAAAGAACTTCAGCAGCAAAATGAATTATTAACGAAAGCAAGTGACAATGCTGATAACAAGCAAGGTATTTTAATCTTTTTACTTTCGCTTTCTTTAATTGCTAGTGCGATTTTAGGCTACTTATTTTACCGCAAACACCAAACACTTAAATCTTATGAAAAAACAAGCATTTAAATTATTGGTGAAATTAAATAATTTGATTTTGCCGAGCTACTACAAACAAGATCCTATGAAATTATCTACCCTACAGAAAGCTGTTTTGGGTTTTAGGTATTGGGCGCTTACAAATTCTTTAAAATAAGCCGAAATAAAAAAGCCTAAAGCTTAATACACCGTTAAGGCTACAAATGCTTTAGGCTTTATATTGTTATAGTTAAGCTTTTTTAAAATGATCGATGATCAAGTTTGCCAACTCCGTACCAATACGCTCTTGCGCTTCGTTTGTAGAAGCTCCAATATGCGGCGTAAGTGAAATTTTTGGATGATCTAAAATTGCCTGCAGTGGCGTAGGCTCGTTATCAAAAACATCTAAACCAGCAAAAGATACCTTTCCAGAATTTAAAGCTTCTATTAAAGCGAATTCGTCTATTGTACCACCGCGTGAGCAGTTTACAATACCTACGCCCGGCTTCATTGCATCAAACTCATCCTTACCTAAAATAGGTTTATCCGCAAATGGTGTATGCAAAGAAATAAAATCACTCTGTGCAATTACTTCTGCTAAACTAACCGTAGTAACAGGAATATCTACTTTTATACCACCCTGAAGATTTAGCGTAATATTACCACTAAACGGATGTAAATCATAAGCTAAAACATTCATGCCCAAACCAAGTGCTACGCTTGCCGTTTCGCGACCAATTCTGCCGAATCCAATTATACCAATGGTTTTGCCACGTAGCTCTACGCCTTTTGCATAGGCTTTTTTAAGGTCGTTGAATTTGGTATTACCTTCTAAAGGCATTTTTCTGTTAGCGTCCTGCAAAAAACGAATTCCGGTAAATAGATGAGAGAAAACCAACTCGGCCACAGAAAGCGATGAAGCAGCCGGTGTATTAACCACATTTATACCTTTGCCACGAGCGTATTCAACATCAATATTATCCATACCAACACCACCGCGACCAATTAATTTAATATTTGGACAAGCATCAATTAATGCAGCTCTTAATTTTGTAGCACTACGAACTGTAATTGCATCGTAGTTCAATAATGCTTCTGCCAATTGTTCTTGCGGAATAGTTTGCGTATCAACTTGAAAACCTGCATCTTCTAGTAACCGCTTTCCTATTGGATCTATGCCATCATTGGCAAGTATTTTTATCATAACTTTTAAAAGTCTTCGTAAGAAATATATATTTTATTGAGATTAAAAAACTAATTGTTTTTGTTTTTCTCTTCAAATTCCTGCATTAAATCTATTAATGCATGCACGCTTGTTATTGGCAAAGCATTATACATCGATGCTCTAAAACCACCTACGCTCCTATGTCCTTTTAAACCTTCGAAACCTCGGTCGTCGGCAAATTTTGCAAATGGTTTTTCTAATTCTGGATTCTCCATCACAAAACAAACATTCATTCTTGAGCGATCTTCTACAGCACAAGTACCTTTAAATAAAGGATTTCTGTCTATCTCCCTGTACAAAGCATCGGCTTTTGTCTTATTTTCCTTCTCAATTTCGGCTACACCACCTTTAGATTTTAGCCAGTTTAAGTTTAACATAGCGGTATAAATAGAGAAAACGGGCGGTGTGTTGTACATAGAATCGTTATCCTTATAAGAATTATAATCTAACATAGATGGAATTGCACGACCTGTTTTGCCTAAAATTTCATCCTTAACAATAACAATGGTTAATCCGGCAGGGCCGATATTTTTTTGAGCACCGGCATAAATCAAATCGAATTTAGAAACATCAATTACACGGCTCATAATATCTGAAGACATATCGCAAACTACGGGCACTTTTGTTACCGGGACTTCGAATAATTCTGTACCATAAATGGTGTTATTTGAAGTATAATGAAAATATGCGCTATCTTCTGGAATAGAAAAATCTTTAGGGATATAGGTAAAGTTTGCTTCTTTTGATGATGCTACAACATCGGCTTTGCCAAAAAATTTAACTTCTTTAATAGCTTTGTTAGCCCAAACACCAGTTTCTAAATAAGCTGCTGTTTTTCCATCAGGCAACAAGTTCATTGGCACCATTGCAAACTGCAAACTTGCGCCCCCTTGCAAAAATAAAACGGAATAACCAGATGGTATGTTTAACAGTTCTTTTACCAATTTATTGGCTTCAGCCATCACTTCCTCAAACTCTGGGCTACGATGCGAAATTTCTAAAATTGATAATCCGTCTTTAAAATCTAAAACAGCTCTAGACGCTTGTTTAAACACTTCCTGTGGTAAAATACAGGGTCCTGCACCAAAATTATGTCTCATGTATATTAAGTTTTTATAAGTGTAAATCTAACACTTTGTACTTAATTTACGGGCGGTTTTTAAACTTTAATATTAATTTGAAATTAAATTGACGCCCTGTTAAATAGTTGGGAATTGCATAATGCACGTTATCTACGTCTTTAAGCCACAAGTAAGAAACCGTATTGTTTATGTTAAGTAAATTGAATACTTCAAAATAAGTTGTAAAAGAGCTAAAATATTTATCTAAAAATTTGGGCTTTCTTAACGCTGCATCATCTAAAAAATCCTTTGAGAATCCAATATCGACCCTTTTGTAGGCGGGGATTTGAAAATCGTCGCTGTACGTTTCGTTTAAAGGTGCTCCTATCGGCAACCTAGAACCGTAAAGCATATTTAAGTGCACTTTGTACGTTGGGCTTTTAAGCAACCTATCCTGAAAAAATACCGAGAAATTTACACGTTGATCTGTTGGCCGCTTTAAGTAACCTGGATAAATGGTTTCTATTTGCCCAAGGCTATTCTTTCTTTGATAAGAGTCGTTTCTAATATCCTGATCGGCATGCATAAATGAGATACGAAAATAGGATACCAGATCCTTAACAAACTCGCCACCAATACTAAAGTCCGCTCCTACAGTTCTACCTTTTGCGGATTCGTTGGCTAAATATTTTATCCTAACGTTATCAACTACGTAAGGGATAAGTCGATCAGCATATTTAAAGTATGCCTCAGAAGTAAACTTTAACCTTGTGCCAAGACCGTCGAAAGCGTAATCCAAACCACCACTAACATTATAAGAGCGCTGTGCCTTTTGTTTTAAATTCAGTAATCCATCATAAGCCCTAATACTTCTGTAACTTGGCGCTTGCTGGTAAATTCCGGCTGTAAAACGAATAATTTTATTGTTACTTGATGGTCTGTAAGCCAGCAATAGCCTCGGGCTAATCAACAACTGATCAGATAAACTACTGTAACTACCACGAACGCCTAATTGTAAGTCGGCGTAATCAGTTAAGGCATAACTGTCTTGTATAAATGCAGAATAATTAAAAAAATTAACCTCATTATTTACCTTTATAGTTTGCTCTAAGTTAAATTTTTTACCTTCGTAAGGCAAAATATATCCGGCAGAATCCGTTAAGTGATACTCGTTGAGCTGATCTGTAAACCTTTGGTTTTCTATCCTTGCACCCCATGAAAATACGTGGTTTTCGTAATTTTGGTCAGTCTTAACTTCCGAACTAATTATTTGAGAATTTAAGCTGTTGCGAGCATAATTCAAGTAAGTACCTAATCCCCTATTTATGCGAACCGGGCTTAAACCAACAGAGTTGAAACCTGTTTCTAGTTCATCAAAAACATACCGTCCTTCAATATCAAAACGCTCTCTTTCCCTCGTATTAAAATAACTATTAATCCATTTAACCACCAAATTAGACTGCGGGCTAAAGGTTGCTGTTATGGCCCCTCCAAAAGTTCTGTAACTATCTATTTCCTGCCCGTTGTAATCTATATTTAAACGAAGCTGGGTATTAAGTGTACCGAACTGCGTTTCTCTATCCTCGGGAATCAACTTAAATTCGCCAACATTTAAATTTCCGAGTGCGCTTAGCGAGAACTTTTCTGAAAAGTTATACTGATAAAGAAATTGCGCATCGCCAAAGTTAGGCCTGTAATTTCCTTTATTATCTTGTCGATTTAAAACCGTAGCATTATTTTTATAGCGTAAACCTGTTAATAAAAAGCTTTTATCTGACACATTTTTAGTACTAAGAGAAACGCCCATTAAGCCTGCAGTAAGTAAGGTGTGGTTGCTGTCGGGCCTATCGTATCTAACGTCTAACACAGACGATAGCTTATCCCCATAACGAGACTCAAAACCACCGGCAGAAAACTTTGCCCTAGTAACCAAATCGCTATTAATAAAACTGAGGCCTTCTTGTTGCCCATTACGTATTAAAACGGGCCTGCTTATCTCAACGTCGTTAATGTAAACCAAATTTTCATCAAAGTTACCTCCCCTAACGCTGTATTGAGAGCTAAGTTCGTTGTTTGTAGAAACACCCGGAAGTGTTTTTAACATCGATTCGAAATTGCCAGAAACCGAAGGTCTGGAAACAAGGTCGGAAATGTTAATGGTGCTGGTATTACTTAACTGGTTTTGTTTATTGGTAACTGTAACTTGCTCTAATTCGTTAATATCTGGAACTAGCGAAATATCCCGAACAATTCTACCAGCTACATTTTCGTTAACAATTAAGAGTATAGGTTTATAACCTAACAGATTGTATTTTAAAGTAAAATGAGTGGTTTTTGAATAGATCGTATAGTCACCATTCTCATCGGTTACAGTAGATTCTTGCTGACCTAAAACAGCAACTGTTACTTGTTGAAGTGGAAAAGATTTTGGATCGAGTATTTTGCCTGTAACTCTAACCAATGGTTGTGCACTTACCGAAGCAATGCACAGCACAACGAATAAAAGCAACAGGTATACTTTTCGCATTCAAGAAATTAGCTATTTAATAATTTGGCATCAATTTTTTTCATTGAGGATATCATGTCTGGCGGACTTTGCGCTCCAAAAATTGCATTTCCTGCTACAAAAGCACTGGCACCTGCATGAATTAAACTCGCTAAATTTGCTGTACTCACGCCACCGTCAACTTCGATAATCAAATCAGGATTAACGTGTAAAGCCATTTGCTTTAGGGTAGCAATTTTGTTTAGCGATTGCGGAATAAACTGTTGTCCGCCAAAGCCCGGGTTTACAGACATGATTAAAACCATATCCAAATCAACCAAAATATCTTTTAATAATTCTACTGGTGTATGAGGGTTTAAAGCTACACTTGCCTTGCATCCGTTCGCTTTTATAAGTTGAATAGTTCTGTGCAAATGTGTGCATGCTTCATAATGAACTGTAATTATAGCAGCTCCATTCTTTGCAAATTCTTCAATGTATTGATCAGGATTTACGATCATTAAATGCACATCTAAAGGCTTTTTTGCATATTGCCTAACCGCCTTTAAAACCGGAAAGCCGAACGAAATATTTGGAACGAAAACACCATCCATTACATCAATATGAAACCAATCAGCTTCGCTATTATTAATCATTTCAATATCGCGTTGCAGATTAGCAAAATCGGCAGAAAGTATGGATGGGGCTATAATGTGTTTCATTTTTTACTAATTTATTATCGTATCGTTATTATGAGGCACAAAGCAATCTTACAAAAATACTAAGGTGCTTCCGATCGCTTCGTGCATCGCAATAACGCGACTTCTTAGAAAGGCAAGTTACAAAACTAGTAGGGAACTTTGTAGTAGCAGGCTTAAAATTTTAGCATTGCCTTATTTTTATAAACTGGATTGCAGCGACATCCTTTATTAATTGTTTTTTAGCGTAGCGGACAATTAATAAAGATATAGCGGAAAGCCAGACTAACGGAAAATTTGTTTACTAAAATTGCTTTTCAAGAAAATATATTAATACAACTACTTTCGTCATTGTCAGCTCTAATGCAATCGTAATGTTATTAATTACCATTATTTGCATTACGAATCCCGCCTTTTCGGGGAATGAAGAAACAGAAAATAAAAAACCCTTCCAGCAAAACTGAAAGGGTTTTAAAAATTAACTAATTGTCACATTAGTGACCTAGCGAATTGGATTATGCTTGTGGAGCTGCAGGTTTTTCTGGTCTTGGTAACAAAACTTTACGAGAAAGTTTCATTTTGCCTTGTTTATCTACATCCAACAATTTAACTTCTATTTTATCGCCTTCTTTTAAAACGCCATCCATAGTTTCTAAACGCTCCCAAGAAATCTCAGAAATGTGTAGCAAACCATCTTTACCTGGCATAATTTCTACAAAAGCACCAAAAGGCATAATTGATTTTACCTTACCTTGGTAAGTAGCACCAATTTCTGGTTTAGCGGCAATTGCACTAATACGTGCAACAGCAGCATCAATTGCAGCTTTGTTATCAGCAAAAATTTCAACAATACCTTTATTACCAACTTCTTCAATTGAAATTGAAGCACCAGTTTCACGTTGCATTTCTTGAATAATTTTACCACCTGGGCCTATTACAGCACCGATAAATTCTTTATCAATAGTTAATGAAACGATACGTGGAGCATGTGGTTTCATATCTGCATTAGGCTCAGCGATTGTTTTCTTCATCTCGCCTAAGATATGTAAACGACCTTCTTTAGCCTGTAATAATGCTTTAGTTAATACTTCGTAAGATAAACCATTGATTTTTAAGTCCATTTGGCAGGCAACAATACCTTTTTCAGTACCAGTTACTTTAAAGTCCATATCACCTAAATGATCTTCATCTCCTAAAATATCAGAAAGAATAGCATATTTACCAGTTTTCTCATCAGTAATTAAACCCATTGCTATACCAGAAACTGGCGCTTTGATTTTAATACCTGCATCCATTAATGCTAAAGTAGCCGCACAAACAGTTGCCATTGATGATGAACCGTTAGATTCTAAAATATCAGAAACGATACGAATGGTATAAGGATTATCTGCTCCTTCTGGTAATACTTTCTTTAACGAACGCTGTGCTAAAGCACCGTGACCAATCTCTCTACGTCCAGCACCTCTGTTAGGTCTAACTTCGCCAGTTGAGAAACCAGGGAAATTATAGTGCAATAAGAATTTGTTATAACCATTAATAAAAGCACCATCAATCATTTGCTCATCGTCTTTACTACCTAAAGTAACCGACGTTAAAGATTGGGTTTCGCCACGCGTAAATACTGCCGAACCATGTGCTGCTGGTAAATAACCAACTTCACTCCAAATTGGGCGTATTTCTGTAGTCTTACGACCATCTAAACGAATACCTTCATCTAATAAAAGATTTCTAATTGCATCGTACTGCACATCATGGTAATAATGTTTAGCCATTGCTTTAGTTAAATCTTCAGTTTCTGCTGGCATAGCCTCAAAAAACTCGTTAATGATGTTGGTAAAACCAACTTTACGCTCGTCTTTATTAGAACCAGATTTAGCTACAGCATAAACTTTATCGTAAGTTGCAGCATAAACTTGTTGTTTTAAAATTTCGCTATGATCTTCGTGGTTATATTCGCGTTTTACAGTTTTACCTGTAGCTTCAGTTAATTCAACTTGAACAGCACATTGAACTTTAATTGCCTCGTGTGCAAATTTTAAAGCTTCAACCATTTCATCTTCTTGAATTTCATCACACTCACCTTCAACCATGCCTATGTCGTTAGCAGAACCAGCAACCATAAACTCTAAAGTTGCACGTTCTAATTCGCTAGCTAATGGATTGATTACCAATTTGCCATCAATTTTAGCTACACGTACTTCAGATATTGGACCGTTAAAAGGAATATCAGAAACTGATAAAGCCGCAGACGCCGCTAAACCAGCTAAACAATCTGGCATAATATCCTTATCTGCTGAGATTAATGAAATCATTACTTGTGTATCAGAGTGGTAATCTGAAGGGAACATAGGGCGTAACGCTCTATCAACCAAACGAGAAATTAACACTTCATAATCAGATAATCTTGCCTCGCGACGTAAAAATCCTCCTGGAATACGGCCAGTAGCCGCATATTTCTCTTGATAATCAACCGATAAAGGTAAAAAATCAGTACCTGGCTTAGCACCAACAGTAGATACAACTGTTGCTAACAACATCGTATCGCCCATTTTTACTACTACCGAACCATCAGCCTGTTTAGCTAATTTACCAGTTTCAATTTCTACAATTCTTCCATCGCCCAAATCGAACGATTTTTTTATTACATTCATTTAAATAGAATTATGGTGTGTTTTCCTCTTTCTACACACCGTTGTTTATATAGTTTCTTTTTGTTTTGCAATCAAAAAGCCATTCCCTAAAGAATGGCTTTCAGTGATAAACCTGCGCTTATTTTTGTTTAATGATATCACGAAGCGCTAAAGCTTTGATGATAGCACGGTAGCGCTCAATATCTTTTTTGTATAGGTAAGCCAAAATACCGCGGCGTTTACCTACCAATTTTTGAAGTGATAACTGTGTAGAGAAATCTTTACGATTTTTCTTTAAGTGCTCTGTTAAGTGCGCAATACGGTATGTAAATAACGCTACTTGACCTTCTGCAGAACCAGTGTTGGTTGCTACTTCGCCGTGTGTTGTAAAAATTTCGGCTTTCTTTTCTTTACTTAAATACATTCTTGAATGATACTAAAGTTTAATAAATTAATTAATTGAGCGCAAAGATAAGCTAAGTTTATTTCAAAAACAAGTTATCAAATGGTTTGATTGTTAAATTGTTGTGCTATAAATACAACTGGCAATAAAGCAATTAAATTCGAAAAACATCGGTGGTAGTTTGTGGCAAATTTGGTCCCGCTTTACGTTTTATTTCGCTTCGCTGCACGCTCACTCCTATCGGGTTTATTAAACTTAAAACTGTGCAGATAGGTAAAAAAGCCAATGCCGTACCGGTTATTACTAACCAACAATCGACATTTTTTAAAACAGCGTTTTGTAGCAAATTAACTAACTGGCAAATCGATTTTTTAAAAATCTTGCACAATTAATTTAATTTAAACACAGTGTTAAAACAAAGCATCCAATATTAGTGTTATCGAATTTATAAGCTAAATAAAAGCCACGTGTCCGCACCAGAAAATCCAACTCCGCAAAAGGGATCAAGTTTCCCGAAAATTTTACTCATCCTAGGTTTAGGATTGCTGTTATTAGCCGAAGGTTTCTTTGGTTATCGCCTGCACGAGCTTTCTGAAAAGCAAGAGCAATTAAAGACAGACTATTCAGCCATGAATAATATCAGTCTAGGCTTATTCTCTCTTGATCAGTGGCATGACAAAATTGAAGACATCGTTAACAGACAAGTTAAAAACCTTGACATTACTCCTGCACAAAAGAAACAACTACAAAAAGAAATAGAACAGGTAATTCTTGCGCTAATTAATAAAGCAGAAGCAATGGTTACCAAACCAGAAAAAAAATCGATTAGAGGAAAACTAGTAAAATTTGCAGTTAAAAACTTTGTAGACGTAGATACCTTTAAAAAACAAGCGCCAATTTTAGCTAGAGAAATGATTGCGAAATTTGATAATCCACGTGCTAAAAAACAATTAGGTGTGTTGGCTATGGCAAAGCTTGCAGAAGTAGAAGAAACTGATCAAATTGATAGCATATTAACAGCTAACGCACTTGCCATTAACAAGGTTTATAAAAAATATAATGTTTCATCTATACAGCAGTTAAACAATAAGGTAAAAGAAGAACTAGATAAGGTAACGAAGCAAACTTACACTTATAGTACCGCCATGTTAATTTGCATAGTGGTGGTTTTAAGTTTATGGTGGATTTTGCGCAAACAAAAACCCTTGCATTCTACGCTCTTTATAATGTCTTTACTATTTGCATTTATATTACTAGGCGTTGGTCTTACAGCCTCAATGATTGAAGTAGATGCAAGAATTGGATCTTTAGACTTTGTGCTTCTTGGCGAACATATCACATTTAGAGATCAAGTATTGTTCTTTCAGAGTAAGAGCATATTAGATGTAGTTCTGGTGCTACTTGGTGGGTCTGGTGCAGAGTCAATTTTAGTTGGCGTATTAATTTTAGTGTTTAGTATCCTATTTCCAATTATGAAGTTAAGCTCTACGGGCGTTCATCTTTTGGGCAGAAAAAGTTTAGCAGAAAACAAATTCATTAAATATTTCGCTTTTCAGTCTGGTAAATGGAGTATGGCCGACGTAATTGTTATTGCAATTTTGATGGCTTACATAGGACTAAATGGCTTATTGGAAAGCCAACTTAGCAAACTTAACGTGCCTGCAAGTTCGCTCGCTTTAATCTCTACACATAACACCGCATTACAACCAGGCTTTATAATTTTTATCGCTTTTGTACTTTTCGGACTTACGCTTTCTACTATTTTAAAATTTATTAGTCCACACGATTCGCACTAAAAATTTAACTAACACATTTTACAAACCCTATTATATTCACGCCTTGACAACTGCATCAGAAAAACCGAAAGCTAAAAAAGCTACCATCGCCAACATCCTCTTGATAATTGGGTTAGGTGTTTTATTGGCTGCGCAGTGCTATTTCGGCTACCAACTTCATACAATTTCTAAAGCTCAGGAGCAACTAAAAGAAGATTACAGCACGGTAAACAGCATAACTTTTGGGGTGTTCTCGGTAGATTTATGGCGAGATAAACTCTCAACCATTGTTACCAAAAAGATAAAAGATTTTAAGGTTACCAAAGATCAGAAAGCAGATATGCGTGAAAGTATTGAGAAAGAACTACACGCAATGGTAAATCAAATCACTAAAGACTTTACCAAGCCCCAAAAAAGCATTGGCGATAAACTTAAAAAATTTGCCTTTAAACAATTTGTAGATCCTAAAGAACTGCACGCACAAGTTCCATCTTTTGCTAAAACTATTGTAGATAGATTAAATAGCCCAAAAGCTACCAACAAGATAAAAAACATTGCGACATCAAAATTTGAGCAACTTGCTAACGAAACATACGACAGCACCAAAGTTGTTATCAACTCAGCCACTAACCAACTTTTTAGTAAATACGGAGTTAAAGATTTAAAAGCTTACAATAAAAGCATAGAATCTAAATTAGAAGAAAGCAGAAAAATTACTTACAACTATGCTTATGCTATGCTTGCCTGCATGGTTGCAACCATTCTATTGTGGATTGCCTTAAGAAACAAATTGCAATTACAAACCACATTATTTATAATGTCATTACTTCAAGCCTTGTCGCTGTTAATAACTGGTACAACCGTATCTATTATAGAAGTAGATGCACGTCTAAGCATTCTTGAATTTAGTATGATGGGTGAAAAAGTTGTGTTTGATAATCAGGTTTTATTTTACCAAAGCAAAAGCATAGTGGGCATAGCCGATGTACTTATCAAACAGCCAAAACCAGATTCTATTACTGTTGGAATTTTGATCATCCTGTTTGTGATTATACTACCTTTATTAAGAATGGTAGCAAGAGGTTTGCACATGTTATGTAAACCAGCAATTTCAGAAAATAAAGTAATTCGTTATTTGACTTTTGAATCTGGAAAATGGGATATGGCCGATGTTATGGTGGTAGGCATTATAATGACCTATATGGGATTAAACGGAATTTTGGAAAGTCAACTTTCTGGGCTTAACATGAAAGACGACGTAATATATACAAACACCGTTAACCATAGCTCTTTACAAGCCGGCTATATTATTTTTGTAGGTTATGTAGTTTTTGCCAAAACCTTATCTTATTTCTTAAAAAGGATTACCGCAGCGAAATGTGCGGTTAATGATACCTTATAGGATTGATTAACAATTCTATAAGGTATTTAATTACTTCAACTCTACATCTAAATAAACAGAATGGCGACCGTAACTATCATAAAACGGTTTAAAAACCACATCGTCAATTGTAAACTTTAATTCTTGTGGATTTCCTTTTATAGTTTTACTGATGTCCTCGGCATCTAAAGTTATCTTACGCCACTCTTTTCTTGCCTCAGGTTCTTGCGCTGCAAGCAAAATTGGTCCATAGAATAAACTCGCTACGTTCTGTTGATCCATAACTGGATTTAAGTGAAACTGAAAAGGCATTTTTAATTCTATTACATCTCCATCTTTCCAAGTACGGTTAATGTTTAAGTAGCTACCTGGCGTTGCCGTATAACTTTGTTCCTTACCATTAATTTTTACGATAAAACCCTTTTTTGCCCAACCTGGCACACGCACATTTACATCAAATTTACCACTGCCTTTTATCGTTAACTTGGTATGGTCTTCTTTCGGAAAATTTGTGGTTTGCTCTATTTTTACTTTTCGTTCTTTCCAATCTAATGTTGATGGGATAAACAGGTTTACATAAAGCGCTTTGTTATCCTTGCTTTTAAAGTAAATGGTGTTTTGCAATTTTGTACTGCTTTCTATAGCGGTACCATTACAACAGGTAAAACCAGTCATGTCTGGATTACCAAACTGTTTCATAGCGCCTGGACGCAACGAAACGTGATAAGTATTTGCTGGTGTATTTTCGGCTACCGATGCTAAAATATGGTTGTACAAGCTACGTTCGTAATAATCCATCAGCTCTGCTCGCTGGTCGAAAAGAAAAAGATCGCTTGTTAATTTAAGCATGTTATAAGTTGCGCAAGTTTCATTTTGTCCGCCTTCAGAGAAACCATTTTCGTACAAGGTACCGGGCTGACCGACAAAACATTCGGCATTCGCCGGATTACGAGCACCTGCTACACCTCCGATGCTGTAGGAATAATCGTTAACCGCTTTGTTCCAGAAGTTATCGGCCACTTTATAATATTCTGGTTTGTTAGAAACACGATACATCTCGATACTACCCACAATCTGCGGAATGTGCTGATTGGCGTGCAGTCCACGGAAAATATCTACGTTTTTTGCCAAACCATGCGAATGGTTGGTATCACCAAAAAACACTCTGGTATTATCAAATAATTGTGCGGTAGCTAGGTGATTTTGTTTGCCGGTAATTCTGTATAACCTTGCAGATGTCTCGTTCATGCCTCCATACTCGCCTGCTATGTAAGTATTCCACATTTTTATTAAAGTTTCCTTAGGGAGTTTGCTAAGTCTGGCGTAAACCCAATCGTTCATTCCTTCTGCTATTGCAAGTGCTTTTTTATTGCCTGTAACTTCGTAAACATCTATCAGCCCTGCTAAAATTTTATGCAAAGTATAATATGGCGCCCAAATTTGAGTTTTTTGTCCGCCGTACTTGGCACCATTTTCTAACATGATAAATTGATCTGGCGGATAAGCACTGATAAATCCTTTTCCCCAATTCCAGTAATCGTTACGAATACCAGCTTGACTTAAATCTGAATTATATTCTGTTTTACCTGGTCCAAATGGCACCGAAGCAGGATCATCAACTGAACTGGCACCTGCTTTTTGTGGTTTACCAGATAACTGGGATAAATCGTAAAGCGTATTAACCATTATGTCCATTTTATTGGCGAAATTGGCTTGAAGCACTTTATCGTAACCACTACCAGCATAGGCCTGTGCAATTGCAGTTAAGTAATGCCCCGTTGCATGGCCTCTTAACTTCGTATCTTCAGTATCCCAAACGCCTAAGGGTTTTGTGCCGGCAGGCTGTTTTTGGCCAAACGCATGGCGAAACATGTACAAAAATGAGTTAGGATCTGTTTTTGCCAAGGTGTTTACAAACTTATTTCTGTTTTCGATGAATTTTGTGTTATGCCCATGTTCATCGGCTTTTAAAGCAACCTGACTTAAATGAAAGGTAGTTAATTTAGAAACCGGAGTAACAGATTTATTGGAATTTTTAACCGTAACAACCGCCTTTGGCTTAAAATTGGTACCTGCTACACGACCCACCACTGTGTAAATTCCGGCTTTTAAAACAGCCGTATTGTCTGTTGCTTCTGGCCAAAGCACACGAACTTTTTGATCTTTTATTCCATTTTTATAAGTTCCTTGCAAATAGCTAGGTAACCTTGGCAAATCACCAATTACGGTTTCTACTTCTACATCAGCTACGCTAGTTAAATAAGAATTATAAAGTTGTTGATGATTAGCATCAAACTTTTGGAGATCGTCTTCTCGTTTACCTACATTTACAGCACTTTGAATTGCTGTACCAGTAGCATTGTTGTAAATGCCTGCAACCTGCCTTCTACTTAAGGCAACTCTGTAAATTCTAAAATCGCGAAGTAAAGCATTAAGATTATTAGTTCCTTGAGCGAAAGATTTACCTACATAGAGTGTATTAGTTTGACCGCCCTGCGCACCAAAAACCGAAGTTAAATCTATCACCATGTTTTTAGCTTCTCCGGCTGGTTTTCCATCTACATAGGTGATGATTGATTTCGATGCAACATCAATTACCACAGCTACATGTACCCATTTATTTACTTCTAAAGCTGGCGAAATAGCGCCATTTTGGCTGGTTTTATCTTTAGTTATTAACGCTTGAAAACCTGCCTGGTTATTTGTTCCGGTGGGTGTTGCAAAAAAATGCTTTGAGGTGTCTTTACCAAAATCGAATAGGTATTGGTTAGCTTGATTGGAGCGTAAAAAAATCCATCCAGAAATGCTGATGGTCTCTAAATCAGTCAGTGCTTCGTTTGGGAGGGTGATAAAATCATTAGCTCCGCCATTAAGTGATAAAACTTTACCGAACCTTGTATCGTTTACAAATTTTGCTTGTCCGCCCTGAAATTTAGCATGCAAATTATTTCTGGACCAATCTTTTAATTCGCCATCAAAAATGTATCGGGCAACCATTCCGGTCTCGCCAATTCCATCTAAAATTTGGTCTCCACTTTGTGCCTTTACATTATTAAAAACTGAAATTAAAACTGAAGTTATTAGCGAGATACGCAAGAAAATTTTATAGCATTTCATATATAATCTATTTACATCAATCGTATTTTATGCTAAATGAAAACTAAACACAGTTGATGATTGGATAATTTTATAAATCTAAAAAGAAAATGGAAGTAGGTATTAATCTATTTTAGCAAAGAAATGCTCGATATTAACATTTAGATGAAACAGATCGTCACCCTGAATTTATTTTACTGTGTAGCTTTCCGCTTCACTGCAGGTCAGAGTCTTTCATGCTAAAAAGAGCTAAAATAGACAGCGAGCTCTCTTGAAAGCAAAACTCAATACTAGCAACTGAAAAATTCAGCAAAGACTATTGGGTTAGTTATTAAAATTTCGCCTCTTAAGCTTTTTTCTTACCTCTTTTACTATGTAACCGCTTTTAAAATAAGAGTAAATGTCTTCGCCGGGGCAAGTGGTTTGTTGGCTATGATCGCGATGGGTAGAGATTTCTTTAGCAGAGATATTATATTTTATGCATTGATCTGCCAATAGATTTACTAAAACCTTAAGCAGTTTTTCATCCAGTTTTTGTTGACTGTAATTACCCAAAAAACAAATCAGCAAATGCCCAGTTGGATCATACTCGGTGTTCGTTTCGCCAACCGTAAGCGGGTTTCTGCCTTCGTAGACAGTTCCGTTTGGAGCAATTAATAAATGATAAGGAACGTCTGCCCATTTACGATCGGGGCCCATACCCCAAGTTTGGATATTTTTTAATCGCTGTTTGGCATCATCGTTTTTAGTTAAAACTTTACCACCTTCATGATGGACGGTGATTTTGATTGGAACGTGTTGCTTATACGGTCTTCCCTCCACACCTTTCCATTCGCTTTTTGGCATTATTTTAACCGTATCGCCACTGGCAGATTTCTTGGACTGCGCACTAGCCAAATTTGCAGAAAAAACAATTGCTATAAGAAATAAAGTAAGCCTAGATTTAAACATTGGGAAGTGATTAGGTTCACCGTAAATATAAGGATTAAAGCTTTTGTAATCGAAAAGCTTATTTAACCTTTTTATAAATCCGCACCGTGTAACCATCTTTTTTAGGTGGCAGTGGTTTTCCATTCCTTCCCCAAATAGCTATTTGGGTTTTAAATAGCAATTTATTGTTTTTAACAGATAATCGGATATAAAGATCATTTACATGTGTTTCTGGATTAATGAGCAGTTCATTGCCCTGCATTTGTGCTTTCAATTGAAAAGCTGGCGCCTCTCCCGTTCCAACATCTACAACCGTTGCATAATTTTTGCCTTTTTCAAATTTGATAATCAGAACTAAGTTGTGATGGCTCTGTTCATGCTCCCAGGTACCAGCGAAAGCTTTTTTTGGAAAAGGTTGATTTTGTGCCCTCCCTAAACTGGCGCACATTAAAAAAACAATTAATATAAATAGGTTTTTAGCCACAATTTATAAACTAAATGAAACTGGTACGAGCTTAGCACCCGTACCAGTAATGATTAAATTTTCTCGATCACTACGTTTGATATTTCGTAACCAAAATCTTCACCTTCATCTTTAACTGTTACCTTGCCGGTGCTGTAATCTTTTACAGTTGATGATTTTTTAACGCCTTTATTCGGGTAAACAATTTGTGCTGTTATTTTCACTTTGTCACTGGTGGTTAACTTATTACCATCCTTATCAAAGATCACCACATCTTTTTGTTCGAATTTTCGGCTATCTTCAGGAACATCAATTAATACTGAATTTTTTCCTTCTCCATAATTTACTTTCACACCGGTAATTGTTTTATTTCCGGTTTGGATGATAAAGAAATCGTTGTAAACTTCAAATTCCATAGAAATTGAATTGCCGGTTCGTGTAAGAAATGGCGCCTTAAATTTTCCTTCCAACGTAATGGTCTGGTTGTGGTGGGTATAACCAGTTTCGATTTCCTTTGCAATTTTAACACTGCTACTGGTATAGAAAAATACGACCCCGATAAATAGCACTACTACTACGGCTAAGATGGTTTTAATTGTTTTCATATTGATATTTTTTATTGATTAATTGTGTTGCTATTAGTAAAACTTTATTCTCGACAGGAGCATGATTATCAGAAATAAAATGACCGCTAAATAGAGTGACAACTCCAAAAGCACAGATTTCCAACTGAAATACTCCTCATGAACCAGCAAGGTTTTCAATTCGTTATTTTCATCTTCTACACCATAATTTATAATGTAATTTTGCAAAAATTTAGGCGAACCCTGATGTATTCCTCTAAAAGGCTTCGCTATAATTTTGTTTTTAGTTTTAAAGCTTGTTAAAAAATTCTCTACATCTTTTACGACAATCGTAGCTTTGGGTTTAGCATCAGTTTCATTAACATAAAGCCCGATACCTCCTTCTTCTTGTCCCTTTATTTCGGTTTCCTTAATTTTAAAACCGGTAAGTTCAAACTCCTCTTTATCATCAATGCCTGTAAGTTTTGTAATGGAAACCTGCTCATAGCTTTTGTTGTGTTTGTCAGCGTAGCGTTTTATCGTAATGCCAAAATAAATTAACACCACCAAAAGTATCATCAGTGGCTTAAAGTTTCCAGCAATACCATTCATGAGATCTTTTTTAGGTTTGTTATCCATTGTGATCTTATTGATTTTGTTGTTCGTTTTTTATATCAACTTATTTTTTTAACTGGTCTCTTATTACCCCAAACAGCTTTTCGTTGAGGGTCGTAAACCATAAGTCCGTGTTTTAAGGCAACAGCAATAATTTTATTGGTAGTAATTTGCTGTGAAGACGAATTAAGGTGCATCAATACCCAGTTGCCAAATTCTCCAGTTCCTGTAGAAAATAAAAATGGGCAATCGTCTATCTCCTTTCCAAAGTATCCTTTTTGTCTTTTGCCAAACTCTTCTTCAAAGCCATTTAAAAATTCATTTTCATTAAAAAACTCCATAGCAGTATGGCTATTATCTTCAATTATGGCATCATAACATTCAAAAAGCATGGCGGTTTTCGTCCTGTCAGAGCGTTTCCAAATGGCTAAATTGTAACTCATGTTCTTTTATTCTAAATTGATATCAGGTTAAGCATATTGATTAACAAGCTTTGTTTAGCGCTTTATTTCCTAAATATCGCCACCAGATTTTTGTTGTTTTTAGTCATACTTTTGATGTTGCTTTTGGACATTTTCAAAGTGCTAGGCGTGAAATCTGCATCAAGTTTTCCAAACACAGTTTCATCATTTATTTCAGCCTGACTGAGGGCATTGTTTTTGTGGGTTGCAAACACCACGCTGTCGCCTTCTACGGCCGTTACCTTCCATAATACAAACTGATTTTCATCAAAGCCTTTTACCTGGTATACGTCGCCAATTTCAGGGTTTCGGATATAGCCTCCCTTTTTATCTAAGAAATTAATTGTAATTACCGAAAAGACTAGTAAGCCGATTATAATTAAGCCGGCAAAGTATTTTAATGGTGTTTTAGCATTACCTTTTTGACTTTGTAGGTAATTGCGACTTTGCGAATCAAGTTCCCGTTCGGTTAGCGTCTGTTTACAGTGTGGGCATTGGGTCATGCCTTTTTTACCAATGGGAAACATTGGTATCCAGAAAATATGGAAGTAGTTTATTGTGTAGGCTACACTTAACTTACCAGTATTGCAATGGTTGCAAGTTTGTTGTGTACCAAATGCATTTAAAAGTTTTGATCGTGTTCCAAAAATAATCATGACGTTTTTCTTAAGGTATTTGATTGATGTATTGCTGTTTATCTTTTATAAGCAGGTTTTTCTAACTTAACTGGATTTGGATTTTTTAGCACCCACTTGGTAGCCAACTCGCATAAAAAATGAAGTTCATCGTCGTCACCATCTCCATTTTTTCGAATATCTTTTATAATCAGATCAGCTTTTTCCAAATCAGCGGTAGCAAGAGAATTTTCTGTTTTAAGATGTAGGCCAAAGGCATCCAACATCTTTTTAAAATCTGCGTTCCAGTTTCCACCACCATTCCGATGTATTTCATCTCTCACTTTTCCGGCAATACGCACCACTTCGCCCTGCACCGTTTTAGCACTACCGCTAGACGGTATTAAAAGTTCCCACAACGCTTCATACTGTTCTTGCCAGGTAGTTCCATTTACTTTAATTGGTGATATGCCGTCATGCATCAAACGCCTTTTTACAGGTGGAACATCAAAAATTTTATAGAGTTGATCGAGTGCTTGTTCGGTTTCTTGCAGGTAATCTTTATTAAAATTTTCCCGATGAAATTCAAAATCCTCTCCCTTTTTAACTACCGCATCTTTCATTTTTTGCGTAATGTTATTGTCTGCACTAAGAAGTATGCTTGAAATTTTCGCCAGTGCCTGAAGGTCCATATTTCTGGCATTACTGAGCGCACTTTCGAGTGGCGTCTGCTCATAATCATCTACTGCTTTAACATTTGCACCGTATTCAATCAGCTTTTTAACCGCATCTACATTAAAACCGTGTCCTGTTGCAAAGTGTAAGGGTGTCGCACCATACGTATCAACGGCATTTACATTCGCTCCAAGCTCTAAAAAAACACTCACATCGCCACCCCTAATGCTGGCTTGTTCATGAAGTGCCGTACGTTGATAATTATCTACAGCTTCTAAATCAGCGCCTTGCGCTACCAACCAACGCACAAAATCATTCGGAATGCGATAAAAACTGAGTGCCGTCGTTTTCCCATAACCTCCCCGGGCATCTATTTCGCAAGTATCAAATACTTTTTTAAAACTTTCGAAGTCTTTTGCGTCCAGTATTTCACGGAAATCTTTAGGAAGTGTTTTCTTTTTCTTCGCCATGGCATATAAATAAGTTTATTTTACGAATTGGCTCCGGCCATAATTAACTGCTCTACAATTTCATTGTAGCCTTTTTCTGAAGCATAATGCAAAGCAGAATGTTCATCGTTATCTTTCTCATTTACATCAGCGCCATTGTCAATCAGCAAAGCTGAAATTTCATTAAAACCGCAAATGGAAGCTACAATTAGCGGTGTTTCGCCTTCATTATTTTTAGTGTTGATATCCATTCCCTTCTCCACCAATAGTTTGGCGATTTCTTTGTTTCCCCGGCCGGTGCTGTAGTGCAAAACCGAATTGCCATCCAGTCGTTTTAATAACATATCGGCTTCAGCATTAATCAGTTGTTGGGCAATTCGTAGATTGTTCTGCATACATGCCAACACCAAAGCACTGTCGCCCTGATCGTTGATGGCATTGATATCGATGGTGTTGATTTTCAATAATGCACCAACCACTTCCGCTTCATTGTTCCAAACCGCCTGATGCAAAGGCGTATTACCTGAACTATTTTTATCATCACCTTGACCAGCCAGCAACGCTACCGTATCTCGCAAACCTCTGCTCGTAGCATAATCCAATGCACTATGACCCTCGTTATCCTTAATGCTTTTATCCGCTCCTTTAGATAATAGAAACTTCGTAAATTCTGTTCTTCCTTCTGCCAGCGAATAAATCAACGCGGTTTTTCCTTCTTTATCAGTTACATTAATATCCGCTCCATTATCCAATAACATGGCTACAATTTCTTTATTTCCGCTTTGCGAAACAATATGCAAAGGTGTGGCACTCTGGTTGTTGGCCAGGTTTACATCGGCACCGCCTTCTATTAAAATTTTAACGATGTCTCTTGCCCCTTTTTGGCAAGAATAAAACAAAGGCGTGTTGCCCATTGCATCTCTCTTATCAAGGTTTATCCCACCCTTTTTTAATAAAGTTTGTACAATTGCTTTTTGGTTATTTTTACAGGCATTTAAAAATATCGTATCCATTTTATGTTGATGTTAATTTTGATTTTTTGAATTACATTTTTCCGACTAACCAGGCCACAAGTGCTTCATTATCTTTGGCTACGGCATAATCTAAGGCAGATTGTTCGGTATTATCTTTAGCGTCAATCAACAGATTTCCAAATTCTGCCATCAGTTCGCAATAGGTTTGCGCATCCGATTTCCTATCATTATTCACCGCATAAATCAAGGCTGTTTTGCCATTTTTGTCGATGAGTTCTGTAGATGCGCCTTGCTCTAAAAGCGTAAGTAAGCTTTTTTCGCCACGTTCCAATCCGGTTGCGCATAAATACATCAAAGCAGAAATACCATCGCGATTGGTTTTATTTACATCAGTGCCAGCATAAGTTGCCTCATCAAGCAATACTTTCGAAATCGTATAGCTGTTATGCATCATCAAACGGTCGGCATATTTGGCAGATATGGTTAAAAGCGTGTTCTCCTCATCATCTAAAAGCGAGTTGATATCGAAGCCTGCATCGAGATAGGCTTTTAATATTTTTTGGAATACTTTGTTATGGAAAAGGTCGATGTGAACAGCAATGGTAGAATTTATATCGTACAAATGCCTAAAAGGATGCCAGCCTTTGCTATCTACAGTTGTGGCGTCTGCTCCATTTTTCAATAACAAATCCGTAATCTCTACAGAATGTTTTTGCATCGCGATGGCTAAAGGCGTCATTCCATTAAACCGATCGCCCTCTTTATCGTAAATTTCGTTTACATCTTCACCAAGCTTAATCAGTGCATCAATTGCCTCCAAATCTTTTTCAGCACAAGCTTGATGTAAATCCATTCCGCCAGCGTTAAAATATAGCGATACCTTTTCTTGGTCGTTAAAATCTACACCCTTTAAAATCGCACCAATAGATTTAGATTTCTGACCAATAGCCACCTCAACAGCTGTTCTTTTCTCGTTGTTGCGCTGTAATGGGTCTATCCCAAATTCTATACCTACAATAGCGAATGTGATAAATTGGTTGAACCTCGCTTTGTCTACATGGTGCCTCCATTCTAATTGTCTTCGCTCTTGAAGATGACGCTGATTGTTTTCATCGTAGTTTTCGTCTCTCTGATGGATCATTAAACGTTCTAAAGATTTTTCATAATCAGAAATCGCAGAGGAAGAATTTGATGCTAAAATATGCAGTATCGTATTTCCATTACGGTCGGTAAAATCTATTTTGGCACCGGTTTCAGCATATGCTTCCAGCATTTCTGTATAACCTACTCTTGCGGCCAACATTAAAGCGGTTTCACCCTGACTACTTTTTCTGAGCGGACTAACCTTAGCTTCCAATAATTTTTTGGTGCATTCGTAAACCCTCTTTTCAGCAATAAAATAATCATAACTACGCAGTGGCGTAGCTAAAAAATGCAACAGAGTATCGCCGTTACCAACTTCGACACCTGCGGTTCGCCAACCTTGCGCAATCAGATAATCAATCATTTCTACATTGGCGAAACCACAAACTTGCCTCCAAACTTCCACTTGCTGTTCTTCGGTAATATCGGCAATTTCCGTTTTGTAAAGTTCGTTTATCTCGGCAAGGTCTCTTCCCTGAATATAAGCTTGTTCTATTTGATATAAATTCATTTGTTTTCTTAGGTGTTTGTTTTAGATTTTGCGATAGCCAACGCTTCCTGTACGTTTTTACATTTTTCCATATCAGGCAAAGCCGATAAACGAGTGATTTCCTGCCAGTTTTCGAGTTCCAAATTTAAATCGACCAGCAACCTGCGGATGCGTAATTTGATAATACTATTAGTTAAGGCAATTGCGGTTTCGTTTAACGCAAGGCGATAAAAGCGGTTGTCATATTCATCCGTTAATAAATTATCTGGTAAATGATTTGTATTATTTTGCAAAGCTGATGGTATAGCGATTTTCATCTGCGCCTCTCCCAACATCGCGATAGCTTTTGAATATTCTTTGGCCGAGTAATGGCATAACGCCGTATTGTATAATAAGGCCACCGATTTATCTTTTGCGTTTTTATATAAATGAACAAAAGCCGAGTAAGCCAAAAGCCATTGATTGGTTTGGATGTACATCATACCATCAGCCTCTAACTTTGCTGGATTTAACTCGTTTTCTGAAGTATTTTTATCAATAAGCATATCTGCGGATTTATTTACCAAATAATTTTTTCCAAAATCCTTTTTCCTCTTTTGGTTCTACAGGTTGGATATGGTTTACCACGTGTTCTGCGTTGTTTATTATGGTTCCTTCTGCCAAACCTTCTCGTTTTTCAATTTCTGCAAACTGAGCCGTTGCCGTTTCTTGATAAAGGCGTGCTCCCTCAGGATCGCAATTAAATAAATTAGAATAGCATGCAGAACTGTTTAAATCTAGCGGATTAGGCTCTACTACTTCTGTTGCTTCCAACAGTCCTAAACCTTTTCCATCAGCGTAAGCCAAAGCTTTTAAAAACACTGCAATGCGCCCATGCGAAAAAAGTTCGTCCAATGCTGTTTTAATAACCGCATCATTTTTATAATCATTTAATAACTGTGTTACTTTCTCTTTAGGAATGTAAACCCCCGAACTATAGTTTTCTACAATACGGTTATGAATTTTTTGGGTAAATCTATGTTCGGGAATAATCGCTTCCCAAGGCTTAAAATATTTTTGAAACACATCGCTCTCGGCAAAAGACAATGCACCTCCGCGTAAGTAAAAATATTTTTCGAAGAAACCTTGAATAACCGCAATGTAATAACCGTGTGTATGTTCGAAACTATCATCCGAACCAGTTTCTAAAGCCACATTTATGGTATCAATATACTTTTGCTGATAAAAATCTTCAATGCCGTGTTGGCTTGCCAATGTATTAACTAGTGCCTTCTTTTCCAATACATCGAAGTACCAAGCCTTCATTCGTTCTTCATCAATTGGATGATAGCTAATGTCCCAACCCATAATATTTAATTTCTTTTGATTTGATAAAAAGCAACAATTACGTTTCGTTACGTAAAATACTACACCTATCCGATTTAAATACCTGGAAATTTAAATTCGCTGGATATGGGCAAAGATTCGCTTGAATTAGTTTACTATTCGAAAATGGGACGATTATCTTTTTAAATTGATGAGAGTATTTTGGATTGGAAGTTTATTAATCATTCTCTAATACTATTTAAATCCAGCCCTTGGTTATGATGCGCTTTTAGCAATATATTTTAACAAAAACTTTATAAAACTTATTTGTAATTTTGCGCCGATGATAATCTACAAAACCGATGAGCAAGTAGAACTGATGCAAATCAGTGCACTTTTAGTAAGCCAAACTCTTTCAGAAATAGCCAAAATATTACGTCCGGGCTTAGCAACAATTGAAATTGACAAACTAGCCAATGAATATATTTTAGATAATGGAGCTGTTCCATCTTTCTATAAATACCAAGGCTTTCCGCATCATATCATTACATCGGTTAATGATGTTGTGGTGCATGGTTTTCCTGGCAAAGAGATTCTAAAAGACGGAGATATTATTTCTGTGGATGTGGGTGTGATTAAAAATGAATATCATGGGGACCATGCGTACACATTTGTAATTGGTGATGCGAGCAAAGAGGTTTTGGAACTGGTTAAAACCACTAAAGAGTCGTTATTTATTGGAATAAACGAAGCGGTAGTTGGAAAAAGACTAGGTGATATTGGCGCCGCTATACAACAACATTGCGAGAAAAAAGGTTACGGCGTAGTTAGAGATTTTGTAGGACATGGCTTAGGTAAAAACATGCACGAAGATCCTCAAGTGCCAAATTACGGCAAACGCGGCTCTGGACTTATGCTTAAAGAAAACCTTGTTATGGCCATTGAGCCTATGATTAATCTTGGTAAAAAAGATGTTTTTATAGCAAAAGACGGATGGACGGTAAGAACTTTAGATGGTAAACCTTCTGTGCATTTTGAACACGATGTGTGTGTTAAGAAAGGCAAAGCACTAATATTATCAGACTATACGCCAATTGAATTAGCTGAAAAAAACAACGCGAATTTAAATTGCGGAAGCTAAATACCGTAAAACTATAATTCAATAAAAATTTAGGAAACGAGAATCGCCTTGAGCTTAGAGGCTACATTGGTTATGGTCAACTCTCCAGAAAGTTGTTCAAGTGGCTGTATAGAAAAAAGGTTTCCATGGTGCAGATTAGAAAACATTTGTAAACTGTAATCCAAATCTGATATGGTAGTTAGCAAGTGTTTTTTGTTTAAACCATCTCCTATGGGCAAAGCTGCCGTTAACGCATTTAACTGGAAACACAGAAGCTCAATTTGTTTTAAGGCTCTGTATTCTTTTCTCTTCCATTTAGGTTCGTTTTTAACTAACGAAATATTTTCTGCCAGTGCCGACAACGAAAGATAAGATTGTTTTCTAGCTAACTTCACATCAATCACATCTTCATTAACGCCTTCTACAACTGCTAGTAGATAGTTTTTATTTGTTGCCACAGCATTTTGCACCGATATTTTTAGGTTGGACAAGTGCCTTACTGGAAACAGAAATGTGGCGCCAAGACCTAGAGCGCAACCCAATATGGTAAAAATTAATCGCTCTGCTAGAATCTGTTCTGGAAAGCCATTATAAATTGAAAGGAATAATACTACCGCTAAAGTTATTCCGGTTGCGCTAACCCAATAGCGCACTAAAAGAAAAGCGAAAAACACGAACAAAAACAAAATTGCGAGACTTATCTGTAGCGTATCTCCCAAATTAGCCTTAACTAAAAACCAACCTAAAATTAACCCAGCAAACGTACCTATAATGCGTTCTTTGTTTCGTTTCAATGTCATCCCATAACTTGGCCTGCTAATTACGATTATTGTTAAGGGCAACCAATAGCCGTAATTTCCATTTGGAAGATAACCTATCAAAATAACTACTACAGTGATCAAAAACGACATACGTAGCGCAAATCTGTAAAGCTGTGAGCCAAAATTCAGTTGAGATTTAAATTTATCGATAGAAAGATTGCCTTCGGTTAAAAATGCTGCAAACTGCCCAACCTGCATTTTAGTGTCCAACTCGTGTTTATCGTCTAAAGCAAATGCAAGCAAACCTGTTTCTTTAAGGTTTAATAAAATACCAGTAATCAATTGATTGTTTTTTGGGGTTCGAGATGCTATCTTTTCGATTTCCAAAACCAAATTATCAAACTCAACTTTATTGCAATTAGTCCCATCTAACCTATCAGCGGTTATTTCTATTGCTCTTTTAATAAATTCTAATGCGCCCGTATTTTGCAACTGCTTACGCATTTCTTTATAATCATAGTGCAAGGCGCTCACTTGCTCATACAGGTCTATTAGTATAATGCTTTGCTTTAAAAGTCGTTTTGGAGTTTCCTTTTCAAAACCACTATTAAATTTATCGCCCAATAAAAGTTGTCTAACTAACTCATGGCTGGCTGTAAGTTTTAAATGTAGCTTAATGTTGTTAGCATTAAAACCTGTTAAAGAGGCACTTGCGTCATAGCCTAATGCTCTTAGACGCATCATTTTAGCTGTATCTTTTCTAGTTTTACTTAAAGCCCTTTCAAGAGAATGATAGGGAAAAAGCCAAGCTAGTGCCAAGCTCACAATAAAATACCACACCCCTCCTGCAACTATAAAAACGCCGTATTCTAGCGGATTACCAGGTTGTAAGCCAATTGTGAAAGCAACTACCGCCAAACCCATACTACCTATGGCAGCCATACGCTGACCAAAAGACGCCATCATTACTAACAAAAAAGTTAGCAACCCCGTCACAAATGGTAAAGCGATTTTATTAAAGTTTGAAAATGCTGTAACAGTGGCAACGAGAAAAAAAGTTGAGATGCTACTCCAAGCACTAAATAATTTGTTTGAACGATTACCTGGCAAATCTGTAAGACAAATTAATAGTGCGCCAGTACCTATGCCGAAAGCTGCAGCAGAAAACCCGTAAAAATATAAAAGTGCAATTGGGGTAATAACAGTTAACGTATTACGCAACGCATCAACCAGGTCTTGGTTGTTTAATCGCAGAGCGATAATTTTTCCGTTCAAGGTATTTAAGTCTAAATCTTATCTATTTTTCTTTGCAAAGCTAGGGCTTATCAGCTTGTTAAAAGCAAAATATTACAACTATTAATCGTTTGTTAAAATTTTGGCAAACCATAGCTCAGTTTGGCAACCAGTAGGTATAAAAAAGAAAGCGGGAAAAACCAAAGGCTCTTCCCGCTCATCTAAATTAACGCTCTCGTGTATTAAACGTAGCAATAACCTAAATGTTTTACGAAAAAAAATATTTTTACCATTCTGCAAAATACATTCAAAATAAACTGACGCTGTGGAAAAGTCTAAATAAAGGTATTAAAACGATGAACTATATTTGTAGCCGAAACAATTAGCGCTATGCCTTCTTTTGAATGTCTTTATCTAATGCAGAATTCTGAAATTTCTATAGTGGAAATTAAAAGAACTGATTTATCAGAGCATGCATCTCCTTCAGAGAAATTTCACTGGTTAAAAGTACATAATGAAACAAGTTTCATCAGCCCTCTTACATTTTCATCTATGGATTCGTCGGGTGAGATTGAAGAACGTTATTTTGACGAAGGTTTTCTAAAATTTAATGCTAATACGGCTACCTTTATCGAAAAATACAATTCGGCACAGCATCAGTTAGTAGTTGAAAAGGATATGAATATTTCCTCGGCTTTAAATCTAAAAATTAACGTATACCTTGATCAGCCTAATCGTGCCAAAAATAAGTAGTTAATTATTTATTAGCTTATAATAAAACGATTTCTGAAACAAATGCCAGCTTTTTAGGTTAGAATTTACATATACCCTGAAAAACTTTTATATGGCAAAGCTAATTTTTATACTCGAAGATAACGATGACCTACGTGAGCTTTACGGCTACATACTAGAAGGTGAAGATTATGACATTAGCACATTTGCTACCATTGCAGAATTTAAGGAATTTGAGAAAGAAATACCTGACCTATATCTGTTAGATGTAATGCTGCCAGATGGCGATGGGATCCAGCTCTGCTCAGAACTAATGCAAAACCCCTTAACAAGCAATGTACCAATTATCATGGTATCAGCACACAAAGACATAGCCGACGTAAAGCTCCAATGTCCTACTGCCGATTTTATTTCAAAACCATTTGATATTGAAAATCTAAGCCAGCAGATTTCCAAAAGAATTACCGGTAGCGTAGCTTAGCTTATTTTCATTCACAGAGATTAGATAGATCTTGACTACCAAAATCTATCGTACAAATTACGTAACAAAATTGACTATAAAAAGCTAGCGTGCATTTTTTAGGCGACAAAACAAATCGCCATCAGGCGTGTTCTCCTAGCTCAATAGATTTAATTTAGATTGATATAGTTAAATCTTTTAATACCTAAAAAATGGAAAACACAAATAAACACTTAGCTTCTCTTAAAAACGACAATTTAGGTACTCCGAATGCGAAGCAGGATGTATTAAATTGGGAAGTGAAAACCGAGGGTGGAGCGTACGTAGGTTTTGTAGCTGATCTTCTTTACGACACGAATGCAATGACGGTTCGCTACCTAATAATAGATTTGACTGAAAACGGGATGAATTTAAACGACAAAAGCGTTATGATCCCCGTTGGTCTTGCTACTCTTAATCCCAGCAATAATGAGATAATTTTACCTAACATACACGCAGATCAGTTTAATTTACTACCTAATTATGTGGCAGAAGAAATTAGCAACAGCACCGAACAGTTAATAAGGAATATAATCGGTAGTCCGGCAGCTTTGCGCTTAGAGGAGACTGTTGCCGAATACGATCAGCAACAATTTTATGCTCACCATCATTTTAACGAAAGCAATTTTTATAGCAGAAAATCGGCAAGTACTGGCGAGATGCCTGAGCAAAGGGTTGAACAGCGGGAGACTGTTACAAAATTGATTACAAATTCTTTGAATGACAATCTACACGCAGCAGATGATGAGACTGGGACAAATAGCCATCATAACGAAGGAAGAAAAATAGAGGCGAAAAGTAACAATTCAGATTCATCGCCATTTGTAAGTTAGTTATGGGAAAATGTAATGAGCTGGAAAAATTGCTACATGGAGTTACTGATGCCCTTATAGAATTCGAAAAATCTTGTGCAAAAACGTACCTAAAAATGTATCGTGTGGTACTGACGCCTGAACTAGCAAAAGCCATACATCCGGAGCAAACCGAAATAAACAACCATGTTAAGCGACTAGGTTTGGTAAAAAAACTTTTAGGAGAGAAACCAAACCAGTCGGCAAACATTCTGAGCATCAAAACCATAAAACTCAAAAACGAAAAAAGTCTAATCCAAGATATCTATATTAGTTGCCACATACTCCAGCTTCAAGAGACCAAACTTAGCCAATATCAATTTTTAGCCAAACTTGTTGACACTTTAAAAATAGAAACGGCTGGCCAAATAGTTGAGCAATGCATAGCTGAAAATACTGCAACATCAACCTGGGTTAAAAGAACTTTGGCTACCGAACTAAGTAATTTTACGGATTGAGCGGAAGAGAAAAATAGAATACAGAACCTTTTCCTAATTCACTTTCGGCCCATATTTTACCATTATGTCGCTTAATTATTTCAACGGATAAGTATAGTCCTATACCGAAACCAGATACTAAATCTATTTGTGTGCCTTGCACTCGATAATACCTATCGAAAATTTTCGGCAAGTCCATTTTATTAATTCCTATACCACTATCAGCTACGCTAAGCTTTACAACATTTTCATCACTAACACATTTTAAGATTATATCTGTTCCCTGTGGCGAGTATTTTACGGCATTCGACAAAAAATTATTAATCACATGGCCAATTTTGTCCCTATCTGCCATTACCTTAAATTCGGAAACTTCTGCAAGGACTATTTTATGCGAAGAAACCATTGCTGAAAATTCTTCTGCTACTTCTGAGATGAGTGATGAAAGATCAAATTCTTTTACCTCTATTTGAATTTTCCCTGATTCTAGTCGTGAGATGTTTAAAAATCCATCTACCATTATCGACATTTTTTTAACCTGTCGCTCCATTTTCTCCAACAATCCGGATATAGCACTGTCTTCCTTTAGTTTAGACAATCTATTAAGAAGTTGTGAATATCCATTAATTGAAGTTAGCGGGGTTTTTAGTTCATGAGAAACCATCGCAATGAAATCATTTTTTCGTTGCTCATCTTGTTTTGCAATGGTTACATCCATTACTATGGCGTAAATATGAGAAAAAGAGCCGTCTTCATCTTTTCTTACCTTTCCGGCAACTCGCATCCACCTTCTTTCTTTAGTTTCCAAATGTCGAATAGCGTAGGTGCTATCAACAGGAGTGCCGTAATTTAACGCATTTTGCATCGCCATATCAACTTCCGCCAAAAACTCGGGCTCAACCGCTGCTGTTACCATCTCCCAGGTTATTTCTCCAGTTAGCGGTAGCCCATAAAGCGATCGATATCTCGCAGACATCTCTGCCCTACCTGTTTTTAAATCCAAGCTACAACTGCCAAGATCTCCAGCATTAAAAGCTGCTTGTAAATTCTCTTCGCTAAAGCGCAGAAGGGAATTAGATTGCTCAAGTAATTGTACAGTAGAAAATAAAGCCTTATTGCTTTCCTCCAAATCCACTGTCCGTTGTTGTATTTGCTTCTCTAAGGTTATATTAAGAAGTAAAAGCTCTTGTTCTGCTAAATCTAGTTTGGATGCTAATGCGCTAAGCTCTATTGCCGATTCGGCCTGCGCTTCTTCGCGTTCTAAAAGTTCTTGCCTGATCAAGACCTGATCTGTAACATTTGTTGCCAGCTGAATGATATAACTAATATCACCATTTTTGTCTAATACTGGCGTATGACTAGGATCCCAATAACGAACAATAAATTTTCCTGGATTAGATATATCAGGAACATCGTAACGCTGAAATCGCATTGAATGAGGTTTTTTTGTTCTCAAAACTATTTGTAACGAATCGTTAATATTTTTAACACCGTTTGCATCAGGCAGTTCTGGGTTATCGGGAAAAGCTTCGAAAATATGTTTTCCAACAAGTAACTCTCTTTTATTTTGTGTGGCTTCTAAATATTTATCACTGGCGGTTAAAATATACAGGTCTGGCGATAGTACCAAAAACATACTTGGAGCAGTTTCTAGTGCCTCAAGCGTTGCTATCGATGGCCTTATATAATTTTTCATAAATAACATTTTCAATTTATAGAACAAATCTCTAACAAAAACACCTGATTTAAGTTTGGATTACAGTTTAAAACAATATTCATTTAAATAGCTGTTTTAATTTGAGTGCAAAGTCGCAATAATCGTGTACCAAAAAAAACCAAATTAATTTTTTGTTGTTTAATAAGTCACAAATTAGTGAAACTAACAACTTCAAAATTTGCCGATGCTAATAGAGCTACTATCAACATTTTAATATTACAGCTTTTAATTATTACGATCATGTTTTCTTGAAGTTAGTGCTCAAGCAAGTTTAACATCTACCAAAACAACACAGACAACACTTATAGCATCAGCAAATTGCAAAAAATCACCCCTCAAACCCAGTTCGAAAGTCAACGCTTGGCATCACTGGAGTCTTACAAAATGATGGACACGGCGCCTGAGGCGGATTTTGAAGAACTTGTTCAACTAGCTTCAGAAATCTGTGGCACACCTATAGCATTAATCACCTTAGTAGACGATACACGACAGTGGTTTAAGAGTAAAGTTGGTTTGGAAGTTAACCAGACGCCCAAAGAACAAGCCTTTTGCGCACATACTATTGTTGACTCGTCAGGATTCATGCAGATTCGCGATGCTAGAACCGATCTTCGATTTTCAAACAATCCTTTAGTTACATCAGCACCAAACATTGTTTTTTACGCAGGTATATCATTGCTTGCACAAGACGGAATGCCGCTTGGAACACTTTGCGTTATAGACAGGGTTCCAAAAGAACTAACGGATAGGCAACTTAACGCTATGAAAATTTTGGCCAAACAAGTTATGGCTCAAATGGAACTTCGAAAGCAGTTAGCAGGCCTAAAAGAGTTAAACAAGCAACTTTCAGAAACAAATGAATTTATGCAACGGTTTGCCACCACTGCTGCCCACGACATAAAAAATCCGCTCAGTAATATCTCGCTAAGTGCCGAATTATTGATCAGGCATTTGAAAAAAAACAACGACGATAAAGGATTAAAATTCGCAAACACCAATTTAAATGCAGCAAAACATTTAGCTAAACTCGTTAGCGACATGCTCGCTTATTCTCTTAGACCCGAAATTCTCACACAGAACCATCATTCGTTCCCAATAATTATTTTTTTACAAAAGGTAGTTTCGATGATCACAATGCCTAAAAACGTGGAGATTTCCTATCCAGAAAATGGTTTGCATATAACTACATCTGAAATTGCTTTACAGCAACTTTTTATAAACCTTCTTACAAATGCCATTCGTTATAACGATAAACAGACTTGTTGTATTAAAATATCGTGTGCTCAAAATGAAATGCACACTCAATTTATTGTAGAAGACAACGGTATAGGCATTGCAAACAACGAGCTAGAGAGAATTTTCGACAGAAATGTAACACTAAATCAGTCCGATAGGTTTAAACAGAGTAGTACGGGCATTGGTTTACACACTGTTAGGGTATTATTGGAAAAGCTGGGTGGTAAAATCTCAGTAGAATCAGAACTTACCAAGGGGAGCCGTTTTATTTTTACAATACCATCGCCAAATTAGATTCATAAAACAAAGATGTAGATAGGCATTCTACCTACCCTACTTAGAATTTAAAGTTAAATCAAAAAATCATTTTCTATTTTGATAATAAGGCATCTTACGCAACAATTTTATAACCGTCTTATTAACATTTAAAAAGTTTTACCTATTTTTCGGCTTCAAAGCTTTAACAAGCGAACCCTAATAGCCTAAATACACAAAAAAACATGATAAAATTTAAGAATTCGATTTTTGCATTAGCCTTAAGTTTGCTTGCAACGGCAAATTTGTATGCCCAACCAGGCTTTGGCGCTGCAGAAAAGATCAATGCAAATTGGCGTTTTCACCTTGGTGATATAGACGCGAAAAAAACAATAGATGCTCGCGACAGATCGTGGCGCCCCGTTCAACTTCCTCACGATTGGACTATTAAACAAACTTATAATCCGTCTCTTGCAAGCGCTACCGGATATTTGCCTGGAGGAATAGGCTGGTATCAGAAAAAATTAACTATTGCTAAAGAGGATGAAGGAAAGAAGCTATACGTATATTTCGAAGGCGTTTATAACCGAAGTGAAGTTTTTTTAAATGGAAAGTCTTTAGGTAAACGTCCTAACGGATATATCTCATTCAATTATGACATTACACCTTACGTAAAATACGGGGCAGAAAATGAACTTACGGTGCGTGTAGATCATAGCCAGGATGCAGATTCTAGATGGTATACAGGATCCGGAATTTACCGCGACGTTTATCTAGTACGTGCAAATCCGGTTCATTTAGAGCAATGGGGCGTATATGCATATCCTGAAGTAAAAGGAAAAGACGGAATTCTGCATACGCAAACTGCGTTGAAAAATGAGTCGACATCTGCAGTGCAGTTAACAGTTTTGAGCGAAATTTTGGATAAAAGTGGCGCAGTCGTTGCAAAAAAATCTACTAAAGTAACACTTGCAGCTAACGCAAATCAAGAATTAAAAACTGATATAAATGTAAAAAGCCCAAAACTTTGGAGTATAGATGAACCTAACCTTTACCGTTTGCGCACCACTGTTAGCCAAAACAATAAAATTATAGACAGCTCAACTGTTGCTACAGGTTTCCGTACGTATACGTTTGATGCCAATAAAGGCTTTGCACTAAATGGCAAAAACACTAAAGTTAAAGGTGTTTGTTTACACCATGACTCTGGTGTTTTAGGTGCCGAAGTTTATCCAGAAGTATGGCGTCGTCGATTGCTGGCGTTAAAATCTCTGGGTGTAAATGCTATTCGCACCAGCCATAATCCTCAAGCTTCTTCGCTATACGATTTATGCGATGAACTAGGTCTTTTAGTAATGGACGAAGCATTTGACGAATGGGAATTTCCGAAACGTAAGTGGCTACAGGGTTGGAACGTTGGTACACCCGGCTATCAAGGTTCCTTCGACACTTTTAAAGAATGGGGAGAAAGAGACCTTGCTGATATGGTAAAAAGAGATCGTAACCACCTTTCTATTTTTGCATGGAGTATTGGTAACGAAGTTGATTATCCGAACGATCCTTACTCGCACCCTGTGCTTGCTGGTAACCGCGAAGGTGGATTTACACAGCCAATTTTTGGAGGTTATAAAAAAGATGCGCCAGATGCAAAGCGTTTAGGCGACATTGCTAAAACATTAGCCGCAGTAGTTAGAAAATACGACACTAGTCGCCCAGTAACTGCGGGTTTGGCCGGAGTTGCTATGTCTAACGAGACTGAATATCCTGGCGCACTGGATATTGCAGGTTATAATTATACTGAGAGCAGATATATCCAAGATCATAAAACTTACCCTAAACGTGTTATTTTTGGCAGTGAAAACCGCCATGACTATGCTGCTTGGAAAGCAGTTACTGATAATGAACATATCTTTGGCCAATTCTTGTGGACCGGTATCGATTATTTGGGTGAATCTGGTCGTTGGCCATCGCGTGGTTTTTATTCAGGTTTATTAGATTTTGCTGGCTTTATTAAGCCTAGAGGATATTTCCGCCAATCTTTATGGTCTGAAAAACCTATGGCTTACATAGGTACTTATGCCCTTAAAGGTGGTGGTGCTGCTACCGATGTTTGGTCTGTGCTAGAATCTGAGCAAGGGCAACAGAAAAATGAAACCCCTTCTATGGATGCTTGGCCAATTTGGAACTATCAAAACGGACAAATTATACGTGTGGTAACTTACACAAATGCTGCTAAGGCCCGTTTAGAATTAAATGGTAAAGAAGTTGGGCAAACAAAAGTTTACGATCAGAAAAATGGTATCATTTATTGGGATATTCCTTTTGCTACTGGTAAGTTAGAAGTTGTTGGTATGGATGCCGGCGGAAAAGAAACCGTTCGCCACCAATTGCAGTCGAGCAAGCGCCCTAGCGCAATTAAAGTATTGCAAGGTGAAGAAGTAACAGTAGCAGGAAAAGACGGAGTGGCTCAAATTGAATTACAGCTAGTTGACGAAGATGGCATTCCGGTAGCAACTGCTGATGATGAAATTACCTGTGAAATTATTGGTGGTGCCAGATTATTAGGAATGGAAGCTGGAGATAATGCAGATAAAGGTGATTATACAGATAATAAACAACGTGCTTTCCACGGAAAAATGATTATTTATATACAAACTAAAGATAAAACTGCTGGAGAAGTAACGGTGCGTTTAAGTTCTCCATGGCTTAAACCAGCTATTGTAAAAATAAAATAATAAAGCCCAAACGGCATACCTTAAGAAAGGGCAAAACAGTTAACTGTTTTGCCCTTTTTCGTTTAGAATATATTTAAACTTCAAGTTTTTACGAAATGTAAAAACAGTTTTACTAGCAAGCCTAATGTTTAACGTTCTTGCATTTAAGTAGCAAACAATAAACCAGCATAAACTTCACATTTGCAATAAATTACATCAAAAAATAGCGTACAAACCGCAAGGTAAATACGCAAAATGATAAACTTAAGGTAATTCGCGAAATAACTTAAACAATCGGTCGCCGATATGCTTATAGTCCCGGAGTTCAGTGACAGAACATCGTATCTAAAATAAAAACCAATTAATTAAAATATTATGTTCTACCATGTAAAAGATTTACAATTTAATGCAAGAGTATCACGTCCTGATCCAAGATTTGCCAATATCCTGCTAGAGCAGTTTGGCGGAGAGAACGGCGAACTTGCTGCAGCCATGCAATACTTTACTCAGGCCTTCGGTGCTAAAATGCCACATCCTGATAAGTACGACATGCTGATGGACATTGCAACGGAAGAGTTTTCGCACTTAGAAATTGTTGGCGCAACCATTCAGATGCTTTTAAAAGGCGTTAATGGAGAAATGAAATACGCTGCAGATTCAGAAGAAATTATGCAAGTAATGGAAGGTAGCGAAAAACGAGAGTCTATCATCCACGCAGCACTTACTGCGAATCCGCACTTCCCTGTACTATCTACTGGCGGACCGCGACTTGCAAATAGTCAAGGAATTCCTTGGTGTGGCTCTTACATCCATTCTAACGGAGATTTAACGGTGGATTTGAGAAGTAATCTTGCATCCGAATCTAGAGCAAAATTGGTGTACGAGCATTTGATGAAATTCACAGATGATCCCTACGTTAAAGAGACACTATCTTTCTTAATGACTAGAGAAGTTGCCCATTATAAAATGTTCGAAGCAGCTTTAGCCACAATCGAGCCCAACTTTCCACCTGCTGTGTTGCAAGCCGATCCGCGTTTTACGCAACAATATTTCAATCTATCCAACGGAAATAATTTTCGAGGTCCGTGGAATGAGGGCCAAATGCCGGGAATGGGAAAAGAGTGGGAATATATCGAAGACCCAATTGATCATATAAAAGATACCCAAGGCTTATCTACTCAACCAAAAGACATGGACGATGAAATAGAAGAAGCCAAAAAGTTAGATATAGAAAATAGTGAGGTTAAAAGCAATGAGGTAATTGATTCAGAGCCAGAAGGAACAGCGCAATGGAGCGACTACGATGAGTCTGAAAAAGAAGATTAACTAATAAATAGCATTAACGTTAAATAACACAATCAAACCCTAAAATCATAATTATGGCAACAACTAAAACCGCTGCAAAAACAGCAACTAAAAAACCTGCTACAAAAGCAGCGTCTAAAACATCATCATCAAAAAAAGAAAACTCTGAAAATAATGAATTTAAGGATTTTTTTATTGATGGACTTAAAGATATTTATTGGGCAGAAAAACATCTAGCTAAAGCCCTACCCAAAATGCAAAAAGCAGCTACTAGCGAAGAATTGGCTATGGCATTCGAAAAGCACACACAAGAAACAAAGCAACATGCCGAAATTCTTGAGCAAGTATTTGGATTATTAGAAGAAAAAGCTACAGCAAAAAAATGCGATGCAATGGAAGGTCTGTTAGAAGAAGCAGATGGCATTATTGAAGAAACTGAAGACGGCACAATGATTCGTGATGCTGCATTAATTTTAGCTGCCCAAAAGGTTGAGCATTATGAGATAGCAACTTACGGAACCCTAGCTGTATTTGCTCGCACAATGGGAAGAGATGACATTGCAGAACTACTTACACAGGTATTAGATAACGAAAAAGCAACAGATGTAGCGTTAACTACAGTAGCAGAAGGTTTTGTAAATGAGCAAGCAGTTGCTGAATAATCTGTAGTAAAAAAATACAACAAACAGACTAATTAATGTCCATTTCCAAAAGAAGTGGGCATTTTTATTTTTACCGGATTTACCAATGCAGTTTAATTCTACTAAATACCTTCAGCTTAGAAGTACTAAATTTGATACTGTAAGATTACCTATGCGCTTATTTTGTATCTTTCGTTAATCAACTAAATTGCCGAAGAAACTATACCTGAAAACTATTAACGAATGAAAAGAAGTGATTTTTTAAAGAGCACCTTGCTTACCGCAGGCGCTATTACAACTGGAGCCCGACTAAATAATGCATTTGCTTTAGAAAATAAGCAAGATACACTCAGCAATAAACCTTTTAATATGGACTATGCGCCACATCAAGGTATGTTTGCCCACCACGCTGGTAAAAACTTTTTAGATCAAATTCAATTCATGTATGATAACGGCTTTAGATCGATTGAAGACAATGGCTATTTAAACCGAACTGTAGAAGAGCAGGAAAAAGTAGGCAACCTGTTATCAAAACTAGGTATGAAAATGGGTGTATTTGTTGTAGACGGTGGCGATAATTGGAAACCTTCTTTAGCAACGGGAAAAAAAGAGTTTAAAGATAAGTTTATAGAAACCTGCAAAAAATCTGTAGAAGCTGCAAAGCGATGTAATGCGAAGTGGCTTACGGTAGTTCCAGGCTTTTACGAACGTAACCTCCCTTACGGAAATCAGTTTGCCCATGTTATAGATGCAATGCGTGCAGGTGCCGAAATATTTGAACCACATGGCTTAATTATGGTTTTAGAAACATTGAGTGATACGCCCGAACTATTTTTACAAAAAACTAATGAAACCTATGCAGTTTGCAAAGCTGTCCAAAGCCCGTCATGTAAAATTTTATATGACATTTACCATATGCAACGCACAGAAGGCGATTTAATTAAAACCATAGATCGTTGTTGGGATGAAATTGCATATATTCAAATCGGTGATAATCCTGGCAGAAAAGAACCAACAACTGGCGAAATTAACTACAAGAACCTATTTAAACACCTGCACAAAAAAGGTTATAAGGGTGTTATGGGAATGGAACATGGAAACTCTAAACCCGACAAAGCAGGCGAGCTAGCTGTAATTAGCGCTTACAGAGAAGTTGATAACTTTTTATAAGGAGCTTAATAGATTGATTTGGCGAACAGCTTGTTTTAAAAATGGCAAAAAAAAAATCCCGACCTAGGTCGGGACTCTCCATTTATGAAGGAAAACTCTTAAGCTATCTTAACATTAATTGCGTTTAGGCCTTTTTTGCCTTGTTCTACATCGTAGCTAACCGAATCATTCTCGCGGATGCTATCGATTAAACCTGATGAGTGTACAAAAATTTCGTTATCACCATTAGCTGGCACGATAAATCCAAAACCTTTTGTCTCATTGAAAAATTTTACTGTTCCTTGTTGCATTATATTGTATTTAAATAAAGTACAAATGTAACATAATTTATTGAAATTCAATTAAATAAAAGTTTATTTTTTAAGTTTTTCTTTAAATACTGTCATAAATCGTCCCCTAGCTAACTACAACCCACTTATCAAGTTAAATTAAATAAAAAAACCACCCGAAGGTGGTTCTTAAATATTGGCTTTATTATTTCGAAAGGTCTCTTAATGCTTTAATTTTGTCATGCGCATCATTTATTTCGCTCGCTTGTGTGGTAACCGTGTCCAGCGTATCGGCAGTTAAAGAACCACTAGCTATTGCTTGTCTATAAGCAGCTTTAATCGCGTCCTCACCTCTTTCTGCCTCGTTAAGTATACTCTCTCTATCACTGCCACCGAACAAAGCTTTTACATCTATCCAAGCTCTGTGCAATGTACCAGCTATACTGTTTCCCGTTTCGCCATCGCCACCGTGCTGTGCACTTAAAACTGTTAATTCTTGGCTAAATTTACGACTTTGGGCTGTGTAGGTTTGAAACAGCGCTTTCAAATCAATGTTTTCGTCATTGATATCGGCCAGGGCTTTTTCAAAACCAGCTACGCGATCATTGTTAATCTCAATTAAATCATTTAAAACACTTACAGTGTTAGTTACATTTTCCATAGTGATGATATTTTAGGTTTTATTTACGATCCAATTAATAGTTTATTTTGGATTCGTTTAAACAACACTAGCCAATATAAAATGTTTTGTATTTCGGCAAATCTTGCAACGAAGTTCAACTTTCCGCTAGTCAAAAATTTTTCTCCAACAAAAGATTAAACAATTACAAAAACTTAAAATGCTTTCGAGCTAGTTTCTGGGAATAATTACGAAAGGTTTGTCTTCAAGGTTATGAGATTTTAATTTGTTTAGCGATTAAGCTACCTAGCTTTGCAGCAAAATCATCTTTTATTCCTTCTTGCCCTTTCCATTGTACCTCAAATCTTGTTGTATAGGGAAAAACTAAGCCAACTCGTTGCGTCCCTTCCCAAACATTAAACGTACCATTAGTAAGTGCATCAACCCAGTACGCTGTACCCATAAATCTTATTTCGAAAGTTCCCATATTGTTGTTTCGCTATTGAACACTATATGTTAAAAATTGTTTAGCGATTAGGAAAATTCAAGTTGTAAACTTAGTACATCGGTATAAAACATAAACCAACAAAACCTTGTTTACATTTTACATTCACCTCGTAACTAAAAGAAAGATATCATGGAAAATCAAGAAAGCAAAAACGCTTCAAACCCTAAAGATGGGCAACTAAACAATATCGAAATCAATAAGCAAACGGAAGCAGATATAGATAAGTCGTCGGATAACGATGATAGCAATTATACTTCTGAGGAAAATGAATATGCCGATGGTAAGGGTACCGCTTTAGCGGAAGAATTTCCTACCGAAGCAGCTTATGAAAAGGTTAGGGAAAACCCAGAACAAGATGCAGGATAGATTTTTCTTCATCAATAGAAACTAAAATCATGGCCGACAAAAATCTGCCATGATTTATTGAATTTTTACTCTACTATACTGACGGCTCTCCTGCTCTATCAACATCTGCATCGCTACCTAATTTTTCTTCAGAATCATTATCTGCTTGATCACTGGTCTGATTCTTAGGCGTTGCGCCACCATTTAATAATGGCAATTGATCTTCTCGGCTCGATGTATTTGTTCCGCCTTCACCTCCATGCTCAGGTCTTTGGGCTTCTGCATTTCCTTCCTTTACATCGTCTTCATTATTTGTTTTCGGAGTTACCACTCCATCGGAAGCTTCGGCTGCACCATTTTTAGCATTGCTAAAATTATTTTCTTGTGTCATTGCTTTGGTTTTAATTAGGTTATATAACCAGCTAACCACTTGTAAGCAGAAATGTTTTAGCTATCTAAAATTTATAACAAAATGACAGAGAAGATTACAATCTGTTAGTTCCGTGTTCTACGCATTTAATACTTCAAAGCAACCATAACTAGCCATATCAGCAGATGAATGTACTGAAAGTTTAAGTTTTAATTTCTCTATCAATGCGTTAGCGAGCGTTATTGCTCTATGCAAATCTGCATTGCCTCTAATTTCTATCCCTCGTTTAAGAACTTTAAATTTGTTAGGTTCAAATTTGTCAATGAATTTCTGCAAGTCTTGTGTAAGTTTAATGTCTGTTTGTTGCATATTTTATATAATAATGCCACTATAATATAAATCAACATCAAATTGTTTTATTAACTTTTCAACTAGTTGAAAAAATTTATGGCGCTGAATAAAACATGTGTTACAACACGATTTTACTAAACAAAAAGATCCTTTTCAAGTTTATTAGGATGTAGTGATGACATAAAGTGATAAGCGGGTACACAAAACCTTATTTTACACTTTTCGAAACTAAACTACGGCTAAAACAAAACCTATTAGATGCAACAATTTGATGATGTTAAGTCTGTACTTGCCGAGTCGCAAACCTATTATTTGGTAAGCGTTGATATGAATTCAAATTATAGCTATTTAAACCGTCGTTACGCCTTATGGTTCGAACCTATACACGGCGATTTGGTTGGCAAAAATTTCTCGATTACGATGCATCCCGACGATCAGCTTGTTTGCGAGCAAGTAAGTATGCAAGCATTTGCTAATCCTGATTCGGTATTTCCTGCAGTACTTAGAAAAATGGACGGAAACGGCGGTTTTGTTATGACCAAGTGGGAGTTTAAGGCTATGTTTGATGAGTTGGGTAACCCGGATGGGATTTTTTGCATTGGGCATGACATCACCGAACTTACTAGAGCAAACACAGACTTAGAGGAAATTAGGAACAGTCATTCGCACGAAGTGCGGAAACATGTTGCAAATCTTTTAGGCTTAGGACGTGTGATAGCAGAAAGTGATAATGCCAAGGCCCTAAAGCACGTCGCAAAAATGATTGAGCAATGCACTATCGATTTGGACAACGCCATTAGAAAAATATATTAGTCGAAAATTTGCTCGTTTACTAGTGGCAATACAAAGTAAAATTCAGTTCCACCACCTTCAACATCCCTAAAACCGATTGTTCCGTTATACGCTCTGAGAATTTTTTTAGAGATGGAAAGGCCTATCCCAAAAGATTTTTCTCCGTCGGTGCCGAGTTCGCCGGGTCCACTATCCATATCAAAAATGGTTTTACGCTTATCTTTCGGTACGCCAGCACCTTGATCTCTCACAGCCACTTCAATTTCCTCTTCAAAAACATCCATAGAAAGAAAAATTTTCGACTCAAATGGACTAAATTTAATGGCGTTGGCCAACAAATTGCCAACAACTCTAATTAATTCGCTTCTGTTAGCGTAAACAGTTGCTTCGTCTAGTTGATGTACGATAATTTGACCCTTCAGCGTTGCCTTATAATCAAAAAGCGCAATACATTCTAACAGTACCAGATCTAACCTAACATTTGTACAGGTCATACTAACCTCAGGGTTTGTCTCCAAAAGCTTTTCTATTAACGATAGCGCAACTTCTCCAGACGATTTTATGATTTGTAAGGTCTCTAGGTCATCAGCATCACGCCCAGACTCTTCCATCATTAAACCTATAATCGTATTTATACCACCAATTGGATTTCTCAAATCGTGGGTTACAACCTTTAATAATGCCTGATTTTCTTGTTGCATTTGTCTAAGCTCGCCTACGGTATCAGAAAGTTGCAGGTTTAAACGGTTTAGTTTTGCAACATTAGCTTTTGATTTGCGCAATGTTCTTAACATGTAAACAATAAAAAAGAGACTTATAAATATCGCTAAAGCGGTACCTATGAAATAAAGATTAGTTACTTTTTTATTCCCACTAACAATTGCTGGTATGTCTTGCCGGCTAACCGCATTGTTATTATTGCTGTATAAAAAATATGTAAATCGTAGCGGATAATTTACCCAGATTTGGGATTTATTAATTGGAGGATATAATTTACCTGTAGCACTTTGCCTGCAACCTATCAATCCCAAACTGATTAAAAGTATAGGCAAAAACTTAAAACACGTAAACCGCCGAGTACCTGAGCCGAATCTAATCATTATACTATTTATCTATCCGCTCCGGCAATTTCAGCAACAGGCGCTAACAATATTTGATTTACAAAATACTTTAATACAATACCATTTTGGTTTAGCATGCTATTAATTATCATCACACAACTAACTGAAGTGAATAGCTAAAGATTTGACTTATCAATAATTTCTTGAGAAATCAAGTCGCCCAAATCGGCTGCTAGTTCATCAGATATGGCACCTTCACCTTTCCATTCGATACTTAATGTACCAGCTTGTGGAGAGATTATACCTAAATCGACATTTTGCTCACTGATTTTAAATGTGCCATTTTGTAGCGGAAAAACTAAATAGCTCACACCCCTTAACTCAATTTCGAAATTTTCCATCTTCATTTTTGGTCAATTAACACAATTAAATAGAAAATGTTCTGAGATTTAACTTTTAGCTAACTTTAAATCTCAGATGTGCACTAAAACTGAGGTTTTTAATGCGTGTATTTAACTGTAAAGCAATAAAAAGTTATCGATAAATTTTAATAAAGCTCAAGTTTACGCCTGATGCTCCCGTTTTTCAAAAACCAAATTGTAATTCTTTTGTTCCCCCTAGACAGAACAACAAGAAAATGGCGAAATTCGAACTACAGTTAGAGGGCAAACAACTTATCATAGACCCGCAGGAAAATGGCGTTTACCGAGTAATGGAAAACGAAGAGAAAATTGGTGTAGTTTATGCCACTATAGACAATGGTAAAGTTGGCTGGTCGACACAGGATGAATTACCTGACGATTTCGTGCAACAACTTGGCGAATTAATCACAGACCATAATAGTGCAATTGGATAACGATTTTATCGTTTCAGACGGACTATTTAATGCTGTTAATTTTTGTCAACATGTAGATATGGTAATTCTCAAATCTCGTTTGTGGAGTTTCTTTGCTAATGATAGTGCCCTCAAGCGTATCAAATTTAATCCGAGTTAAAATATATACCTCATTATACATATATCTCGATGAGTTTGAAAAGCAAATCTTCTAAGTAAACCTTTATTGGTAAGGTTTGGTAAAATAATATAATGCCAGTGATGAAAGAATCACTTTGGAAATCACTAAATGGTGAGTTTGTCTGCCTTTTAATCGAATCATATGAAACCAGATCGTAAACTTCCTGTTTATCGTTAAATTTTTAAAATAACAAAATCTTTTTGTTGAGCTTAACACCCTGCGCATCAGCAAAATTTGCATGCAAAGCGAAAATAATAAATACGAAAAAGATTTTCCTAGTTTTGAAACTGAGCACTATAGATTTAATTCGCGACTACAAACTAACTTCGCAATACAAAAAAGCGGTCTTTAAAACCGCTTTGTATTAAATTAAAACTTACTAAGGAATTTTTATTTTAGCCATTTATCCAACTCTGCTGTAGAAAGCGTTGCTTTAGGATTAAACCTCGCTTCTCCCACATACTTCAAAATACTATTTTTGAATTGTCTCGCATCAATCCTTTCTTCAAGATTAGTGCTAATATCCATTGTACATAATAATAGTTTTCCTTTACCAACTTTAGCTTCGATCAGCGTACCTAACTTTCTGTTTTTATTAAAGTTATCTATCACTCTAACAATTGGTTGTTGTTGTTCAGCTAAATCATCCAGAACTAAACTTTTAGAATTAGTAATTAAGCCCCACCATTGCCAATTTGAATAAAAAGTAGTGGGAAATTCAGCAAATGCCGGATGTTTTGGATTACACAAAACGCCCATTGAACCTGGCTGATCCGGAAAATGAACCGGACTCCAAAAAACCGATGTAAATCTGCCTGGAATACCGTTAATTTTTGCCGTATCTGGATTTAGCACTACAGTTTTACCAAGATTTAAAGCCGCGTAAGCTTCCTCTTTAGAACGAGTGAAAAGTATTGCTGAATTTGCATTTGGTTGTGCGCTTGGATAAACCCAAAAATCCCAGCTATTTTGATAGTTTGTGTTTTCTATTTCTACAGCAAACATTAATTTGGAAGGTTGAATTACGCCAGTTAAATCGACCTTAACATTACCAATGGTTGATGTGCCGATACCAACATTATCTAATACCGTTTTACCAGAAAACAGAACCGTCCCTTGCTGGTCTTTAACTTTCCAAACAGCGTTTCCATTTAAAACTTTTTGTCCAAAGTTGGCTACCACTATATCGGCCAAGAAAGGTTCATTGTTTAAATAAGTAGCTTTTTTGTATTTCAACAAAGGCACAACCGCCGATGAAAACATTCTAAATTCTTTTGGCGAAATTAAACCCTTGCTCTCCCAAAATGCATCTAACAAACCAACCAAGGCTGTACTCTGACCCGGGAAATCATGCAAATCCAACAGTTGAAAACCACTAATAGCATCTGTTTTTAAGGCTCGTTCTATTTCCTCTCTATAAAGTAAAGCGGCAAACTTGCCACTAGCAAGCTTAAAAGAATCTGCCAATGCAATTATTCCTTTCTTTTGCATGTCATGCCTAATAGCCTTTAGGTTTAATGGATCTAAAACACCTGTATATTTCTCGATTTCTTTTAAATTCGGGAAAACCGAATATTGACCAATCTCATGCGAAATTAGTGGAACATTTAAACCAGTCGCATTAGCTTCGTAATCTTTATCAAAATTTGGCACCTGGGCATTAAACACACCCTGTCCTCGTATCCAACCTTTTTTAGTGTATTGCGTTATAAAAAAATCATCATTGGGTTCTGGCGCTAAGCCGTGGCCTTTTTGAAAAGTAAATGTGGTGGCTGTGTACAATCTGCGATTATCGTCTTTTTTCAATTTAGCCACCATATTATTAAGCCAATCAAAATCTCCTTCCAACTCATTCCCCATGCTAAAAAAACAGAACGATGGATGATTGCCGTAAGTCGACATTATTTTTTCTGCTTCCTCTTCCAAAAATTTCGTAGTGCCCTTGTCCTGCCCTACTTTTAAACTCCAAAGTGGCAACTCAACCTGCAAATACATACCAAGCGAATCGGCAACTTGAAAAGCAGCTTCGGGCGGGCACCAAGAATGATAACGAATATGATTTAACCCATAATCTTTAATTACCTTAAAAACCTTGGCCCAACCCGCTTTATCCATTGGCGGATATCCGTTAACAGGATAAATATTGCAATCTAAAGTACCACGAAGGAATATGCGTCTATTATTAAGTGTTAGGTGACCGTTTTTGTTGCCCAACGTGCGGAAACCGAATGACGCAGTTTTACTCGCAATAACTTTTCCTTTTTTATCTAAAAGTTCCGCCGTTAAACGGTAGAGATTTGGGTTAAACTCATCCCAAAGTTTAGCATCATTTACATTTAATTTATTGGTGATGATGTTATTGGCTTTAGCATTAACATCAAAAACTTTTACCGTCAACAATTTATTTTTATCGAATATTTTGTAACTGATTTTTGCTCCCGGATATTTACTTACATCCTTAACAGAAAGATTAACCGTTACACTTTTTTGCGCTACATCTGGATACAACTGAAAACGAGAAAAACGATGCTGATTAACTCCATCCAAACGAATCTGACCGATAACGCCGTTCCAAATAATTTGCGTACCATCGGTGTATGCATGCGCAAAATCGTTAAAGCTTATATCATGTTGCTTGCTATTGTCAATCTTTAAAACGATGGTATGTTTACCTGTCGTTAAATTGCCCAAATTAAACTTGTGAGCAGCGCTTAAACTTTCGGCGCTTCCCATATACTTACCATCAATCCAGCATTCGGTTTTCCAAATAACGCGTTCTAAAAAAAGCTCGGCATTTTCCATATTCGCCTTAAGATCGATTTGTTTTTTATACCACGCTACGCCTACGTACCTATGTTTTCTTGCTAGAGAAAGCAGTACAGATTTGTTTAGCGTATTGGTATCTAAAGCTACAGATTTACCAATTTTAGCATCATCTAAAGTACCTGGCAATTTAATTTGCTGACCAGAAAAATCTTTAAACCAATTATTTTTTTTGCCTTTATTAGCCGAATCTAATTGTACTTCCCATTTTCCGGCAAGCGAAATACTTTGAGAATAACCTGCTAAAGTTGTGGCAAAAAGTAAAACACAGAGTGATATTTTTTTTAACATATATTTTAGTTCTATTAAATAAAATAGCGCAAAGCGATAATTGCAAACATCGCTTTGTTATATTTAAATATTATTTTAGGTTAAAACAACTGATTGAGCCATTGCCGAATGCAACTGCGCACCATAATGCAAAGCTTCTTTGGCTAAAATCTGATTAAAAAGATTTGTTGCCTTAGCAACTTCTCCCAAGCCCAAATAACCTAACGCTGATAAATATAAACAATGAATGGTACTGCGTTCGGATAAATCGCCTTCGAAAATTAAAAGATCTGGTAACGAAACCGCAAAATAATCCAGCTTTACCTCTTCATTTAAATTTGCTTCGCCATAGGCGATTAGTTTATGAAAAATTGCATTGGCTTTTTCGGGCTTACCCAGTTTTTGTAAGGCATATCCTTGGTAAAAAATCTTGTCAGGTTGCTGATCGTTGTAAAACATGGCCATTCCTGGTTCGCTTAAACCTGTTGCAGCTTGTTTCCAATAATTTTCCGCCTCAACTAAATCGCCTAACAGCTCGTAACAATTGCCCAACCAATAGAAAATATCATTCTCTTGCGTTCCAACTAGTTTGCCTTCGCCTAAATTATCAGGATAAGTTTGTGCAGCTGTTAAAAATTCAATAGCCTTTTCAAACTTACCTTCAACAATATTCTTTTTCGCTAAACCAATAATTGCAGTTTTATATTGTTCTGGCACCTTACCTTCTCCTCCCTCCCAAGGATGGAATTTTCTAGCCATCAATAAATCATAAGCCAATTGGTAATTGCCTAAGAAATTGTGAATGGTAATTTGCTCCAAATACAGATCATCACGCTCTAAAACCGCAGTGCTATTATCAGCTAAAAACCGAAGCCTAAATTCTGCATCCCTATTTAGCTTCTTATAAAGCGAATCTAGCTCCATTGCTATCCTAGAATCGTTTTTATCAAGCGAATAAGCTAACTCGTAATGTTCTAATGCTTTTACACCATCGTTTCTTTTATTGTAATAAGCTAAACCCAAGTTTCTAAAAACGGTAGCCAAGCTATTATCCAAACTAGCCGACGCCTCCCATAATTCAATTGCTTTATCGTATTGCTGTTTATCATAAAACAGGTTACCTAAATAATAGCGAGCTTTTGCGTCTTTGTCATTAGCTTCGATTGCATGCTCCAAAACCAAAATATCAAACAACCTATTCGGAAAACAATAGCTGCTATAAGCATCTTTTGCAACCCATAAATGTTTAGCTACGGCATCCTCATTTTTTAGCTTGTTAAAAGCGTAAGCTAAATAATAATTCAATAGAGGTTCACGGAGTTTAGTTGGTGCAACCAGTTTTATAAATTCAATTGCTTGCTCGTAGTAGCCAGCTTGAATGTAATCTATAGCATATTCAATTGCGTTATGCGATGTACTGCCACTTAGTTTAGCAAGTTCAGCTAAGGCTATTGTTGCATTTTGTTCATCATTAGCAGATTTACACCACAAATATTTTTCAAAAAGCACAGCTAGGTTAAACATATCCTTTGCCAAGGCTTGCTCAATTACCACGCGTGCTTCTTTCTCTTTACCTAATTTCTTTAAACAAAGAATTTTGATCAGATAAGCTTTTCCATTTCTCGCATTTCTATCCAAAGCCCAATCAATATGCTCCAAACAGTTTTCATAAGCCTTACGTTGTAAATCAATTTGCGCAATATGGTAGTAAGCTGCATCTTGAAAAGATTTATCCCAAGCAGATTTAAAGAAAGAGTTGTAAGCATCATCGACACGCCCCAAATATAAATTAGCCAAACCATTGTTAAAATATGGTTCGCAATTATACGGATTAGGATTTCGCTCAGTAATAGAGCCAATTGCTGTTTTAAAATAGCTTAAACTTTCTTCAAACAAACCTTTTTTAAACTTCCATAAACCAATGGCATTATTACATCTAATATCATTTGGCTCTCTTTTAATTCCTTCTAGGTAATAAGGCATTGGCCGATAGGTTGCATGCCTATATTGTTCTAAATGTTGCCCGGTTAAAAAAAGTTGCTCTACCGTTTCTACATCCTCGGGCATTAGTGCTGGTTTTGCCGCTTGCGGAAGCTCTTTATCGGCATTATCACTCGGATTGTATTTTAGTACTTCAATACAAGCTTCATTATAAATGAACACTTTAAAATCGTCAGTTTTAAAGCCAATTTCCAACGGGAAATTTCTCTTGTAAACCGCTAAAGGATCTAGGGTTAATTCTTCCTCAAAAAACAAAACATCAGCTTGTGTAAGTTTTACCAGAACTTGTTGTTTCGAAGTTGCAAAAATCTTTAAAACCAGTTCTCCGTTTACTTCTTCAAGGTTTAATAATAAATCTTTGGAGGCATTTTTAACCAAGCCTAATTCTCTGTAGGGCAAAAAATACTGCGTAAAAGTTTTTTCTTCGTAAGGTTTAAGCCAAGTAAAATCTGGCTGATTATCAGTAAAAACACCAGCCATTAATTCAATATATGGTCCGTCTTCATCGGTTAAATTTCTATCCCAAGCTTTACCAAAATCGCCATTGCCCCAAGTCCATTGCTTTTTACCCGGCGATATGTGATGATCTGCCACATGCAACATTCCCGCTTCAATATCATTTTCGTAACCGCCAACAAAGTTGTATTTTGAGTTAATGGCCATGTACGAAGTTGGAACTGGAATATTTTTATACTTTGAAATATCTGTTCCAGGCGAATAACCTACCTTGTAATAAGTGCCAGTGGCAATTGGAAAATCTGAAACATCTCTCTTTCCATGATCGAAAACCGCATTTACATCCGGCGGAAATACAGATTGATAATCGTCATGAACCTTAACTGCCGGATTAGCCCACCATAAAAAAGTTTGTGGCGTATCTGTAGGGTTGCTTAATTTGGCGTTTATTTCTAAATATGCCCTATCGGGATGCAAGGTAAAGCCAGCCGTACCCTTGGTATGAAACATTTTTTCGAGTTCGTTTACCCAAACGGTTTTACTGCCATCTTCATTTTCTTTAATAGTATATTCTACAGGCTCGTAAGTACTTGGCCTGTGGTGTTGAGGCCAATTAAACTCAATCCCGCCCGAAATCCATGGCCCGCACAAACCCACTAAAGCAGGTTTAATTACCTGGTTGTAATAAATAAAATGACGTTGCTTAATTTTGTCATAGGCCATTTGTATACGGCCGCCAAGTTCTGGTAAAATCAATATTTTAAGGTATTGGTTCTCTAAAAAAACACCTTCGTATTCTTTATCGGTTTTTTCATCGTGTATTTTGTCGATAATAGGATTTGGGTAAACTACGCCACTGCTACCTTGATATACACGTTTTTCAAAAAACATCGGATTTTTGTCCGGCTTTCCGGTTTCATAAGTAGGGATAACGATTTTTTCGGTCCAAGCTTTTACACTCATCATTTGTTGCTATTTTATTAGTGTGATACGAAATTGTTTTCTAGCTGCTCCAAGGTTTTTCCTTTGGTTTCTTTAACCCTAAATCTTATAAATAGCCACCCCAAGAAACAGATACCTGCATAGAAGTAGAAAGGTCCGTAGGTGCCTATCAGCTTTGCTAAAATTGGAAAGGTAAATACCAAAATGAAATAAGCTACCCAAAGGCTCACCACGGATATAGATGAAGCTATACCTCGAATATTATTCGGGAAAATTTCTGAAATAAGCACCCAGGTTACCGGCGCTAACGATGTTGCGTACAAAGCAATTGCAACTAAAACCACTATAGATATAAAATTAGGATTAGCTTGAATATTAAGGAAATATGCTAAGATCAAATACGTAAAAGATAAACCTAAAGAACCAATTAACATTAAAGGTCTTCTACCCAATTTATCCACTTGCCACATAGCCAAAACGGTAAAACACAAATTCACCACACCTATCGCCACGGTTTCTAAAAGTTGTCTATCTAGGTCTGCACCTACGGCTTCGAAAATGGTAGAAGTATAATTAAAAACAACATTTATACCGCACAACTGTTGAAAAACAGCCAATGCAACACCTATTAACAATGCCGGGCGAACACTCTTTTTAAATACCGCACTTAAACTTGGCTTCGCAGAATTTTCTAGTGATGTTTGTACTTCTGCAATGGTTTTGGTAGCAAAGGCATCTTTCCCGATTTTAGTAAGGGTTGCGTGAGCCTTATCAACCAAACCTTTTTGGATGTGCCACCTTGGGCTTTCGGGCAAAAACGTTACACCCGCAAAGAATAATACCGATGGAACTACACCTAAGCCAAACATCCAACGCCAAGCATCAGGACCACTATCTGCAAGAAAATAGTTGCAAAGGTTGGTAACCAAAATACCGATTACCGTAGTTAACTGGTTTATGGCAACATTTCTACCTCTAATATTTGCCGGAGAAATTTCGGCAATGTAAAGCGGACTTAAAATAGAAGCCATGCCTACACCAACACCAGCGCAAAATCGCATAACAATAAATACGCTTAGACTATCGCTCAACGCCATACCTGCAGAAGAAACTGCAAAAATAATCGCAGATAGCATCAATCCTGGTTTTCGGCCGTAGGCATCGGCACTTTTACCCGCCAAAAGGCAACCGATGATACATCCCAATGCTAAAGAACCTGTTAAAAAGCCTTCCCACCATTCGTTAAGACCAAATTCAGTTCGTAAAAAAGGAAGTGCGCCAGAGATAACAGCAAAGTCGAAACCAAAAAGATAACCACCCAGTGCCGAAATAAACGAAATAAATAAGATATACCTGTTGTTAAAGGAGAGACTCTTGTTTTCCATATTGTTTAATATTTGGTTAGTAGAACTGATGTTCAGTTTACAATTTTATAGATTAAAATAAATTAAGCAAATGGATATTAAAACGAATATGATGGACAAAATTACGATTCAGAAAAACGACATAGGCAACTCAAAAACCAATAGAGCAATTATTTGCAAAAAAATTTACATTTTATTACTATTGCCGAATGAAAAGTGTGAAGGAAACCTTTAAGAAAGACGGCTTTGAAGGGCAACGAGCAATTGTGATCCCGAAATCGATATTGTATAAGTTTTGCTTAAACAATAAGTTGATTAACAAATGCTTTATTACCGACATTGGGTATTATCCGAAGGCTCGGTTTCACCTTATAGAAAGGCCAAAGGGTGCAGAGCAGCATATCTTAATTTATTGTTTTGATGGTGAAGGCTCGGTAAAGGTAAGTAAGTCAACCTACAACTTAAGTGCGGGAGATTTCCTTTTCATCCCCAAAGAAGAAAACCATAGCTACCAAACAAACCCAATTAATCCATGGACAATTTACTGGTGCCATTTTAAGGGAGAACAGGCAGAAGAAATTATAAAACTAGCCATTCAGAAAAACAACTCATTAAAAGGTTATGTGCCATTTTCTGATGCGAGAATAAATCTTTTCGACGATTTATATCAAAGGCTAGAGAGTGGCTACGGCTTCGATAACCTAAGTGATGTAAATTTGAGGTTTCCGCAGTTTCTATCTTCATTTTTATTTATCGATAAATTCCAACAATCGCCAGAAAATATTTTTGAAGATAGCATAGAACAATCTGTTCGTTTTATGCAAGAACACATTAACCAGAGACTTACTTTGGCAATAATTTCGCAACATGTAAATACTTCTGCAAGCCATTTTTCGGCAATATTCAAAAAGCGAACAGGGTTTTCTCCAATTGAGTATTTAAACCATTTAAAAATTCAAAAGACTTGTCAGTACTTGCAGTTTACTTCGTTAAGAATAAAGGAAATTGCGTTCAAAATCGGACTTGAAGATCAATATTACTTTTCGAGACTATTTCATAAAATTATGGGCATATCACCATCCGACTATCGTAAGCAACGCCAAAATGGATAGCACAGATAAAACTGAGTCATGCTAAATAATAACAACAAAAAATCCCATCCAATATTTAATTGAACGGGATTTTATATTTAAATTTTGGATTGAATTAAATTCTAAATCCGCCAGAAACTTCAATTCTCTGTGCATTAATCCATTTAGAATCGTCTGAACAAAGAAATGCAACCACGCTTCCAATATCATCTGGCAAACCAACTCTTCCTAACGCAGTTTGCGAAGAAACCAATTTGTTGTAGTCTGCACTATCACGAACGGCACCGCCGCCAAAATCTGTTTCAATCGCACCTGGAGCGATAGAGTTCACTCTAATTTTTCTTGCACCTAATTCTACAGCTTGGTATCTTGATAATGAATCAACCGCTGCTTTCATTGCGCCGTAAGCAGAATATCCTGCGAATGAAAATCTAGCCAAACCAGAAGACGTGTTTACAATATTGCTTCCGTCCTTCAATAATGGTAATAATTTTTGAGTTAGGAAAAAAGGTCCTTTGAAGTGGATATTCGTCATCGCGTCCAAAGTTTCTTCAGTCGTAGTTTCAAAGCTTTCGTTAATACCGATCCCTGCGTTGTTAACCAAAGCATCTAATTTTGAAGATGCAAATTGAGTGTCTAAAACATCTTTTACTTCAGTTACAAATTGGTCGAAACCTGCTGTTGAAGAAATATCCAAAGACAATGCAAAAGCTTTTTGTCCAATCGTTTCAATTTCTTTCACCACTTCGTCTGCAAATTCTTTTTTTGTTTGATAGGTTAAAATGATATCAAATCCTTTGTTCGCTAGTGCGATAACCGAATCTTTACCTAAACCACGGCTTGCGCCAGTTACTAATGCTATTTTATTTGCCATTTTTATTTTTTTAAATGATAAAACAAAGTTGGAAATTTAAAATGTTCGGTAATTTGCACAAATCAAATGAATATTTGTAAAAATCAAATAACCGATAATTCTCTATAATGTTGTGGCGATTGCTTACTGTGCTTTTTAAAGAAATTAGAAAAGTGCGCAACTTCTTCGAATCCCAAGGTAAATGCAATTTCAGAAATGTTCCATTTAGTTTGTGTAAGTAGCATTTTAGCTTCCTGAAACACACGGCTTCCGATAATTTCTCCAGTTGTCTTTCCGGTTGTGTCTTTTAAAACCTTATTCAAATGGTTAACATGAACGCCCAGAATGCCTGCAAAATCCGCTGGTGTTTTTAATCTTAAAAGGTGACTAATATTTTCAATGGGAAATTGCCTTTCCAACACTTCAATAAACAGTGTTGTAGTTCTAGAAGCGGCGGTTTTATTATTTTCTACGGGAAGAATTGGTTTTAATTTCTGACCTAGATGAATCAATTCCATCAGATAATTCCTCAATAAATCATATTTGTAAATATAATCGGATTGTATCTCATCATGCATTTTCAAGAAAATATCTTCGAATTTTTTGAAATGTTCGGTGGAGATTTGATACACAAAATCACTATGTGGCGAAAAAATAGGAAGATTGTCTATTTCAAACCCGGTTTTAGAAGTTGGTAAAAAATCTTTGGTGAACACACAAAACTGTCCAGACTGTTCCGCATCAAGGTGCGTATAATTGTAAGGGATTTTTGGAGACGCAAATAGAACCGCACAATCTTCGATATCGACAGTTTTATCTGCATATTCTACCTTGTTCTTGCCATTAATCAAACTTATTTTATAATAAGTTCTCCTGTTATAAGGCATTCCAGTTTTCGATGAACAGGTTTTGTAAATCTCCGAAATATCGAAAATATTGAAGTGCCCCACATCCTTATTAATATTATCATTAAGGAATTGATTGATATCCGGACAGCTTTCTCCTAAAATATCCTTGTAAAATTCTTTGATGGTGATTGAACTCATTCGTTTGTAAAAATCAAAGATAGTGATTTTGAGGTGATATTATTATTTCGGCTTCTTTTCGGGCCTATCGCTTTTAATTTTCTGCCGATGTTGCATCCCCCATTTTGTCATTGCACCCACCACCTCTTCTAAAGTGTGGCTATAAGGTAAAAGCTCGTATTCTATGGTTACCGGGTAGCCATTCTCTACCTTTTTTGCAATAAATCCGTTAATCTCCAATTCTTTTAACTCGCTTGAAAGTACCCGAGCAGATATACCAGTTACTTGTCTTTGTATTTCTGTAAACCGCTTATTTCCTCTTGCCATCGCGATGATGATCATCAGTTTCCATTTCCCTCCTATGGCATATAATGCATCTGAAACGGCCATTAAAACTTTGTGACAATCTTCGGTAAATGCCTTATTATCTATTTGATTTTCTTCTATTTCTGACATACATAAGTTATATGTTAGTCGCTAACCTTTAGGTAACTACTAATAAATAGTAAGCAAATATAACATAGTTTTGCTTAACAATAATTACAGAAATTTAATATGATGACATTAGAAACTTTAAAAACAAAGGAAGCGTTAAGAAAGCTCATTGACGATTATGCATACTTAGGCGATGAGTGGAAAATCTCTGAGGTAATGGATTTGTTCACTCCAGATTTGATCTACAAAGTTTATATGGGAGGCAGTTTAGTCGCAACCACATCTGGAAGAGAAACGATGGAAAAAGAATTTAACGGACATGCTTCACAAGTGAAAACTTACTTTACTTTAAACGGACAGCATACAGTAATAATAGAAGGAGAAACTGCTTCGGGAATATCTTACAGCCAGATAAAGATGATAAGAGAAGTGGAAGGCAAAGATATTTTAACTGACTATAGTGTAAAATATGATGACCAATATATCTTTCAAGATGGAAAATGGTACATAAAAGAACGTGTTGCACATTTTTTGATTATTGAATCGAGAACGCTTTCTTAATTTGACGATTTAAATACAGCTAAGGTATTTGATAAAAGGTCTTACCTAAGAATTAGACCTTTTATCAATTTTCTTTCTTTTATCAAACAATGCTCTACAAATTGGGTCGTATGCAACTATTTTAACTCCTATTTCTTTTACAAGAGATTGGGACATTATAACCGCCAGAAAGTTTTTAAATAAAGCAAATAATTGTCTCTCATATCCGCTCACGATATTCTTTTGGTGTCATACCTAACAGTTTTTTCACTTCGAAGGATCTGCACTTAGCCCTCGTACCCTGTTCGCCAATAGTTCGTAAACTGTTCGGCATCGTATGCTATTTGGGTCGTGAAAGAACCGTGTTGGCATTGAGTTTTCTTTGACTTAAACACGATCGTTTCCCGAAGCGTTCCCGAACGCTTCCCGAAGGAGATACGAACCTTTCCCGAACAGCTCCCGAAGAAACCTCGAATGAGCGACGAGCGATTCCCGAAAATGCTTCTTTTAACAAGCTTGAATTAATGGTATTAGCGAAACACATTTAATACTATTACAGTACTTTATCTATACTTGATCCCTACTTCATCTATACTTGAGCTGCGGCTATAATAGGAAAGTCTTTCCAAATTTTATTCTCCGTAATTCAATTCGCGTTGTTGCCTCTCTGGGGTAGGCAGGCGAACCGAACGTAGGAAAAAGTGCTGGTGTGAAGCAATCTATTGCAATCCCGTAAAATAACACACGTCATTTCGATCCGCAGGGAGAAATCCCCGTGTTTCTAGCACTAACGAATCTTTTACCCATTGCTCTTTCTCGCCTCAACTCGACGCCGTTGAGTAGCTCTTACCTTTTCCTTGATGAAAAGGTAACCAAAAATCAAGGCTGTCGTCTCCTAGCTACAGATCATACGTCAATTGTTTTTAGCCACAAAAATGAGTCGTTGCGGTCGAAAAAACCTCCACTTCTCCATTTTGCTGATTATGCTTGAGAGAGATTGTTCTATAAACAATTGACTATGCTCCTTGCCAGGATACGAAGGCCGTCCCAAGTAATCACAAGGTCAGTGGTTATTGCCACTGTCCAAAGAGCGTTGGCCAGAAAGAACGGCGGGCCAAGCGTTGCCTTGTGAGTGGAAGCATCGTTCTTTCTTGATGTTTTGGGTACTTTTGCATCAAGACAAAAGTATCTTGCCCCCGCGGCAAAGAGCGAAAAAAAACATCCTTTTTACCCATAGCTCTTCCTTGCCTCAACTCGCCGCCGTTGAGTGGCTCCTTCTTTATCCTTGATGATAAAGAAACAAACAATCAAGGCTGGCATAATCTCCTTGCATTAAGCTAACAACAGCTTTATTGCGTAAGAAATAGACGTTTTCCCTGCTTCCCCCCAACTCACACGTTGCTTTCTTACTTGTAAGTGCAAACCCGAAAGCTATTACACGGCTGTCTGTTGCTTTCTGCTTCGGTGATATGCTAGGCCGTCCTAACGTGCTTAACAATACCACTGTTTACTAGCACAAGCCATGTCCCCCTTAGGAGAGTTTATCCCGACTATTCGGGAGGGTAAGGGGGAGGAACTATGCAATCTTCCAGCATAATGGATATGCCCCCTACTTCTATCCCGTCATTGCCTGCCTGCGGTAGGCAGGCGAACCGAAGCGTAAGAAACTTACTGGCGTGAAGCAATCTATTTTGCAATTCCGCCCAATCATCCACGTCATTTCGATCCGCAGCCTTTTCCTATTATTTAACTGTTTTAACGCAACAAAATTTAGGGAATTGCATCAAAAAACCTCGTTTAAATCAAATCTATAGGACAAAACGTTCCAAAATCGGCTTGCAAAGGTATCTGGTAGCGGTTTTCTAGCACTTTTATCGAAGCAGTACCCTACTTGGTACCTACCAGACCCCTAGCAGTCTCCTACCTGTTATAGGAAATGGACGAGACTAGAAAGGCGATGGCATAGTTAATTACCGTGCTGGTATCCCCATAACCCCGTTATTCTAAATGTTCTAGAAAGGGATCTCGAAATCCTATCAATTATATTTGCAATCCCGTTAGTTCTAAAGGTTGCAAAGTTTCTTAACACGCCCAATTTTTCCCTTGCTAGCACGCATGTCGCGTCCACGAAAAACCTAAACCTGTTATAGTTCAGCTGACTTTTACCATATACTTAATGAATCTTATCTCCCTATTACCTCGTAAAACTTTCCCAATGCCTTTATATGCTTTTCGAAATGCTCAGTGTAGTAAGCTTTTGGAATCTGGATTTTAAAATTAAACTGGCTAAAAAAATTAACTAAATCAGCATCCATCTCCGCTTCAAACAAGTACCATAACGCTTGTCCCTTGCTACAAACCATGGGCAAAGCTTGCCCACGTTCTCTGAATTGAAATAGCTTTCCCTTAATTTTAAACCTGAGGAATAGCTCATGGTAATCGCCCTTATCTGTCAAAAGAAAACTTAAGCGTGGCGCTTCAAAGGCAAATGCAACCGGCTCCATCAGTTTTTTCATAGGTTTTTTCTGGACGTTGCGCATACCATAGGTAAACCAATAGTGGGTAAAGCCTTGGGCAACCAATAATGGCCATACCCTATTCCAAAGCTCATGGATCTTATTTTTATTTGATACGTTTGTATCTGTAATTTCTTGCTCCTTTTCGGGTGTATCACCGTAAGCTCGAGTACACAACAAAGCTATACTCTTCATCTCAAAGCAAGCTTCATTCAATTCTTTTTGCTCATGAGTAAGCGGCAAGTCAGCTATATCCGCCTCGTTAAAAACGAAATGCTCAAAAGACTTCACGGTCTTTAGGTCTGCATTAGCTGTAAAAATATAAGGTATCAAAAACGGGTAGTGGTTTGAATGATAACTGCGCAGACTTGTATCAGCCAAGCAGTAGCCAATTCCCTTTCTTAGCAAAGTAAGCGTATGCGTTGTGGGCTTAATAGGAGCTCGTTTTAATACTTTCCGACCATTGACCAAGGGAAATGGATCATCAGGTCTAAATAATCCCTTAAAGCCGTCTTTTAATTCAATATCGAAACCACGCCGATCATTAAAAATCTTCAGAAACTTTGATCGTCCTGTTGCCTCATCAAAACAGGCAGGCCAATAATAGTCATTAAAGTCCACCTCGCCCTTACGCATCATTCCCCTTAGGGTTCTGTAAACATCCCAACTCAAATAAGTACTATTTGTATCAAGTTCACAGCTGATCAGCAAATGATCGTACTCTACTTTAAAGTAAATCTTGGCTGTTTGCTTAACATTCATTTTTTCATCAACCTGCGCTGCTTTCATTGTAACTAAGCCTCGCTTAAAACTAATGATATCCTTGCCCCACAAATAGTATGCATTCTCGGCAGCCTTAAAATCGTTGTGCGCTTCTAGCATCTCCTGTGTCAAAACCCTACTCCCCTCCTTAAAGGGTAATTTGTAAAAACGTGATATTGGTTTGCCGTCGATTAAATTTTGCTCAGTCATTGCTTATTGCTCCTTTCTTGGTGGTTATTTGTTGTTCCATAAGTTTTAAGTTGCTTTGTTGCTCGGCTACCAAAACTTGTTGTGCTTCTTCCATTTCCTTAAACTTCTTGTTACACATTTGTTTTGCCAACTCCAAGAAACCATCCGTTAGCTGTTGCAGCCTTTTGCCATCTTGTTCAGCTACCTTAAAATCGTCTTTGTAACGGGCAGCACTGTAACTTTTCATCAGTAAGCCCAATAAACATTCATCGGCTTCATTTGCCAAAAAGTGTTGCATTGGTCTTTTAGAGAAACACCCACAGATGTACAGCAAGCGCTTAAGGTTATGCATATCTGATTTATAGCCCATGAAAACCCAGATCATTCCAATGCAGGCTTGCTCTACTACCTGGTGCATCAAAAAAACGGCAACGTTATAAAAGCCATCCTCCATGATCTGGTCTATACTTCTTTTAAAACCCGCCGCCATGTCACAACGGTGGTACCACTGCGAAACAGCTTCCGCCAGTCGTTTTTCTGGGTTAACAGCGGGCCTTTCCGAATTGTACATTACACCATCGGCATTGTACAAGAGCAGGCCATTGTTAAATATGGTACTAAAAAAAGGATTGCAGTATGCAGTGTTTTTATCGAGGGTTTCGCCACCATGTGCCAATACCAGCATTATAGCCTCTTTATAATGCCCATTGATAAATTCTTGCATTCCATTCTCTATCCTCGTACTGCCCTGTGTAATTACTAGGAGGTAATAGATATCTTGTGCCGCAGGGGCGGATGTGGCAAACACGCTGTTGCAAAGCTCTTGTTTGTTCACTTCTGCATACAGGTAAATCTTTAAGGGCTTAAAGTGGTTAATGAGTTGGCTCAGTATGGCATTAAAATGCGCTGGCCTGCTCTTGTTTAAACTAAATTCGTTCTCCATAGCTGTAGGTTGTAAATAAAACCTTAAATTAGCTAGGTTAAACAGCGTACCGAACCACCGCAGCTTGTTAAAAACAATTAGCAGGTTGTTTCTTACGCTATAAAAAATTCATTTATATTTGGACATGGAAACCTCTGAAAAAACAAACCGCACTCACTTAGGCCGCAAAATTAGCCGCATCCGCGAACTGCGTGGCATGAAACAGGAAGCTCTTGCCGCAGAACTTGGCATTAGCCAGCAGGCCATTAGCAAGCTAGAACAAAGTGAAGAAATTGAGGATTCTACATTGGAGAAGATTGCAAAGGTTTTAGATATGACCATTGATGCAATTAAAAATTTTAGCGATGAGGCTATTGCGAATTATTTCAATACGTTTAACAAAGAGGTTTCACATTCATTTAATGCATATCACGATTGTAACTTCAATCCTTTAGATAAGCTTATGCAGGCTTTGGAAGCTAATAAAGAGTTATATGAAAGGTTATTGGCAAGTGAAAGAGAGAAAGTAGAGATTTTGAGGGGTAATTGAGTTTAACAATAAAAATTCACAAGATAACTTAACTAACTTATCTTTAACAAGATATGATTTTTTAATCAATTTTAAGTTCCTAAAAAAACCGAAATTGATTGTCTTATATTTGGATTTTGAGTGATTAGCATCTTATAGGTTATTTTAAAATAATAAGCCAAAGGTGAAAAAATTAATGCATATAAAATACCATTAACTACTACTGCAACAACAGGATCCGTTGATCGGTTCAGTTGAACAGATGCCGAAAATAAAAAAATAAATAAAGGGACTAATAAACTATGTACTTCTAAGAAAGCGGATATAATGGGATACCTTCTTTGATACTTTAACCTAAAGTCAGTAAATAAGTTGAATTTCTTTGAATGGTAAATCGGGTATATCTGCTCAGTATTAGACTTGCCCGTAACTATTGGAAAGGAAGCAATTAATGGAATATGTTGCTTCTTTTTAAAGTTATAAATATCTAGGCTGTACGGACAACCAGCGGTTAGTGAATAATCTTCATGATTATGATTTTCTTCAATTATTATTTCTTTATTCACTACGAAAGGTGTTTTGAGTGATCTTATCTTTAACTGAACAGGATCTTTCAAACGAAACTTCATGTATATTGTATTATCCAATCGGTCGAAATAACGATGTACACTCCTTAATATTTGCATGTTATTCTGACTCAATTTCCCTTGTACTGTAATCGCATACCTTATACCGAGAACGGGCTTCTCTTTGCCACTGTTAGCTAAATCACTTTTAATTACTGAAAGTAATTCCTGGATTAACAATAAAAAATCAATGCTGTTGAAAATCTTCTTGTCCTTCTTTACACTTACTGCTTCTCCATCAGAATTTACAATTGTTAACCCATAACGCTTGCTAATTATTATGGTTAATATTAAGAGATTATCATGGATCCAATTTGCTGAAGGAGCATGATTTAAATTCAACCACATTTGCAACCTATTAAATATGTCGGATAGATGTTGTTTGATTAAATTTGTCGCCTCAACTAATCTATCATTTGGTTTATCAGTATATATAGAAAGTTCATTATTGACACTCTGATTCTGAAGAACGAAATCTTTACATGATGTGAATTCAACCAAATTTTTGCTCTCCCCTACGATTTTATGAAGACCTCTCCTTAACGATTCTAGTTCGACATGAGTGGCCGAGGCATATAACCATAAAGGAAAATTGATAGTTTTCTCTATTTTAAGATCAGTATGGTAGCTTGTAATTTTATCTTCAATTGCTTTTCCTAAAATTATTGATTGGTCTGAAGCTAGGTGCCTTCTGAACTTTTCACTATTAGAAACTACTGACCATTTATTCCATATCCATTCTTGCTTATGAACATCGTTTTTGATGAGATTCCCAATTATAGCCTTCTGAAGCTGGTGAGCGTAAAGGAGTATAGTCGCATTATTTCTAAATTCCGACAAGACCCTTCTATTGACAAAAATCTCAAGGTTCCATATAATTCTTAATATTGAGGCGTCTGTAGTCGATACAATGTCTTTTCTTAAAAGAACAGTTTCAAGCCTTGACCAATCGTAGATATCATTTACTAAAAATTTGAGATTAGCATATCTAGCTGAAATCACAGGCTTTGATGCCTTTTTAACAATTTCTACCAGAATTATACCATACTGCTCGTTGAAGCGATCCAAATTTGTTTTATCTATCGTTTCAGAACGCACAATTTCTTCTACAGCACAAAGCTTTGTGGTCATTTCAAAATACAAAAGTCCCATTGCTTCAATCGAGATATCATCAGACTGAAGCTTATAATAATTGCCAGACTTGCCAATATATTTCTTTTCAGATCCAATTGTCAAACTGATTACTCCAAAGCTTAAGTTCTGCTTATCGTCAATGTATAAAGTATGTAAGGATGGGATCGGGATGAATTCACTCAAATTTCCAAGTGATTTGCTTGCAAATTCAATAAGGGCGGTTACTTTTTCGATAATTCCAAAAACCTCTTTTGGCAAAAGTGATTTGTCTTTTATAAAAGTAGCTAGTGATTGGGTACCTTCAATTGGCGTTAAGACTATCAAAAGATTATTTTTTAGTCCTTTGTTTAAGGTCAACGGAAGAATGATGTTTGAAGACAAAAGGCTTTGAATTGCTTTACTGTATGAAGCAATGTTTCCACCAACTTTGTTTAACTCTCTTTCGTCTACATGTTCATAGTAAAAATCTTCAGCCCTCTCATTTTGAGCATAGTGTACATAATAATTATTTGTGAAAATTGGACTCAATAGAGTTATTCCCTCCGGCGTTGGCAACTTTTCTATAGAATCCTTTTCAAATTGTTCAAATTCCTGTTTCGAGAAGAACACATGGTCAATAGGAAGCAGACTTGCATATCTGGCAAAGCTATATAACTCTGTTCCGAGATCAGACAAGTTTTCGGTAATTACATGCTGCATTATTTTCTCAATTTTTGAGGCCTTGTCGGTTTCAATAGGGAGGTCAACAATGATTTTATTTGCTATAAAATATGCTATATTGGTTTTCGAATCTGTTGGCAAAATGTTCCAAACTTCAGTTATACCCTTATCCTGATTTAATAGACCCTTACGGATTAAATGTGGCAGGGCTAGTTGATAAACGATGTTAATCTTGGTTCCTTCAATTAATTGCTTGAAGATTTCTGTTCCTGGTTCATTTATAATTTTTATAAAAAGCTCAACTTCCAGGAGTGTTGCTACAGATAGTCTAGATAGAGAAGTTGTGTTAATGCGGCCAACATTGTGTAGATAATTTATTGCTCTGGGTCTGAGAAAAAAGTTTTCCGAAAAAGCTAGTATCTGATGTGCCTGAAGATAATATTGCTCATCCCCTAAAATTGTCAATACATTTAAAGCTACAGATGCCGCTACAGGTTGGGTTTCATCAATTGAGACTTTCTGTATAAACAGAAGGATATTTTTGTTTAATGTAACCTGATTTTCAGAAACTATTCCATCTTCCAAAATTCTTATCACTTCCTGACACAACACTATTTTAAAATATTCATCGGTTCTTGCATCGACTACCTGCGCAAATTCATCCCATGCTTCACTATCATTATCATGACAAGATTTAATTAGTGATTGGATCGCAATGCAGGTGGCATTATGTTTTGGGCGATCTTCAATTAACAGATAGGCAGCGGTGGCATATACGGTTTTTAGCTTTTGTTTGTCATCTAACCTTTCAGTAAATCTAATATAAAGTCCCAGATAACGCGTGATCGTCTTAATATCGGTTTTGACGTCGCCAGCCACCCTCTGCAATGTTGTAAAAAGCTCCAGCTTTTCAACCTCTGTCAATGGGACATGTGTTTTTGTTGACTTAACAAAGTCATACCTAATTTCGTCAAGCCAATTAAATAATTTTTCATTATCTGAGATTGGTAAAGGTTCGGAAGTTTTTTCCTTACTTAGCTCTAGGCCTAGATCCGCCAGCTGACTCTCAAATTCTTTAGTGCGCTGAACTCCGAGCTCTTTACTATCAAAGACCATAACGATGTCATCAACATACCTTACAAAGTCAACGGTGTTTTAGTCAAGCCATTCATCAATTGTGATTAAATAAAGGTTTGCTAAAAATGCTGATATAGCAGGTCCCTGAGGTATTCCAATTGTCCGCTTTATTCCGCCATACTCGTGTTTTGACCTTTCCCAAGGTGCTTCAATATACTGTTGAACAAGATCAAGAATATACTGACTATCTATATGGGATTTAAGAATAGATATTAATTTATCGTGCCTAATAAATTCATAAAATTTCTTTAAATCTGTGATAACATAATGGAAACTATCATTTAGATTCGAGAATGATTTTTTCTTAAACTCCCTAAACCTATTCTGTTTACGCCAATCTTGAAAAATTTGATTATCAACTTTAGGTGACAAAGCAAGTCTATTACCCAGGGAATTTCTATTGAACATCGAATCTATTGGTGGTCCAATAATGTTCAATATTGCCAATTCGACAATCGCTTCTCTAGGAGAAATTGAGCAAAATGGCCTGAAGGTATTTTCTTCAATATTTTTTGGGGTTTCAACTAATAAAAAATTGTTATGTTTCCACGAGTTTGACATCAGTTGCAAGTGCAACATTTCAAGGTTATTCCAGAGGTCGTTTTCGAATAGTTCAAATGCCAATCTATCTTCAAATATATCCCTTTCTTTTGATTGTTGAACGGCCTGTTTGTATGCATGGTGCAGGTTTTGTATTGAAGCAATCTGCTCTAGTTGACTTGGAGCATTATCGATCTCAACATTTTCCTTATTTATATCTAGTTGTGAAAGCCATATTGGACTAGGAATTTTTCCATTGGCATTGTCAATTGAAAACTGGACATTACACCAGCCTGGGCATATCCCGAATTTTAGGCTCTGCAAAGTTTTACAAGACAACGCAACTCCCTGGATAGTCTTTAATTGGTAGGCAGATTTTTCAGGGTCATAGTTGTTGCAATTAGACAAAATTCTATGAAGCGTTTCTTCCCCGTCTCTATAGTTCTTGAAAATGGCTGCAAGCGCAAACCTTTCGTTGTGCGTCAAGTTTTTTTCTCTTTCTGCTTTGCTTATTAGCGAATTAATCGCAGGGCATAAATGAGACATTTCCCCAACACTCCCTATATATGAAGCGTTATTCCCATCAGAAATTACATTTGGCAACTTAAAACTTGTTTGATCCGATTTATAAGAAACAAGCTTTGAGGAAAGCAAAACTTCATATCGTTGCTTTGCTACAGAAAGCACATCTGGGCTTAAAAATTCAACTTCATCAAGAAAAATAGCATATTGATCGCTTCGGATTATTTCAAAATTTTCGACCTTCAATAATGCACTTCTTGCATTGTTATATTTCTTATGAAGACCAAACGGTAACCTCATTAGCGATTTGCTATATCCACTTTTACCAAAACTGCTAGATGGGGGAAATATTTCTAGTGCAGGAAGTTCGCATCCCACTTTTACCTCATTCAAAAAATTAACTACATCCAGTCCATTCTGTTCATGCTCAAAAAAAAGCCAAAGATGATATCCTCTTCCACCTGTGTCTTCAACTACTATATTCTTATCTGTTACAGCATAAATATTTTTTAAATAATCCACTATCTTTCTAACTAGCGGAAGTAGTTCTTGTTTTTTTACCAGTTCCCTTTCTAAATAGTTATCTGGAATATTTAGCTTTGGTATATCAACATCAAAACAAACAGTACAACAATTTGCTTTTTCATTCAAAAGGTATATGGCTGCGCTAACACTACCCTCAATATGATTTTCCCAGTCATTTACGTTTAAAAATCCTTCATGATAAATATTATATCCATTCAGATTTTGTTTCATTACACGACGAGCATCACCTCTAAATAATTTTAAGGCTTTAACAACGAATGTTTCCATATATGAGACGTCAATTTATTTAAATATTCAGTATAGATAAACACCTTTTCCATAAATAATTTAAAGTATTTATTCCATCTAGAAAGTGTGTGGTAAATTTAACTGCTTTTACTTTTTATAGGTTTGAGTGATTAAATACAAAAAAATACATATGGGTCTAAATACTAGCAAATCTTATTTCTAACCTCCATCACCTTATCAATCTCCCCCATTAGCTCACTAGTCTTAGTAAGCGCTACAATTATCTTTTGATAGTGTAAAATATCATCAAATTCTAAAGTTCTTCCTTTGCGGTCTTTCAGCCATTTTTGCGCAGGTTGGTAACCACCAATGTAAAAGTTCCAAGCGATTTGAGGTACGTTATCGAAATATTGAAGCCCCTCCAACCTCCCCAGAGGGGAGGCTTTTTCATAGTTTATAAAGACCTTGCCGTCTTCGTAAACTATTTTCCCAACTTCATTAGTGCCATCAATTGGGTATTGAGTAATGTATTTTTCGGTGTCTTCGCTTTCTAACAAATGTAGTTGGCGGAGTTGTTTGCCGAGTGCAACCAAAGGCTTAAAGTTGGCCGAAGTTGGGTAAGGCACACGAGGGAAATCTATTTTTAAAAACTCTTTGTATTTTTCTCGGTAGCTTGGGCTATGTAACACCGCATAGATATAATCTAAAATATCTATTGGATAGAATTGCATGGTTTCTACTGTTCTACCATCGCTTAAATCTGGTTCTTCGGCTTGAAAATGATAACCAATGCTTGCGGCAATTTGATCAACGATTTCCATGTTAAGGTTTGGAACACGTTGTGATTGATCTTCTAAAGTTGTTTGGTTGGAGTGTTCTGGGTAAAGATAAAGTGGATATGCCATATTACCGCCTCTGTAAAATAAATTGGTATCTAAAACTTGATTGGATATAGACACTAAGTTCCACCTATCATTTCCTACAGCCTGCCCTTGTCTTCCTATAACTAAACAATAATTTTCCTTTCTCTTATATATATTATTCATTACCTTGAAAAAAGGTCGACCCAAAAGATTTTTATCATAGTATATTTTACGAAAATCCAAGGGCCTGTATAAGAATTCATCTGTGAGCCTATTATCAAAAACACTATTTGAAATTCGTTTCAATAAAGGATAAGATGAGGAATCTTCAATCTGATATTGATTTTTAAATTCATCGGATGCATTACCACTTAAGAGCTGTTCTATCCTTGCATTCAAAATCTTCTTATTAAAGTCAACAAAAAGTGCATCTCTTTTTGTTTGGACGCCGTTGCTTCCTACTTTAAAAATCTCATTGCTTCCGAACAACTTTTCATAATATTTTTTTGATTCAACATTATCTTGTTCGGTGAACATATATTTATTTGGTATAGGCTTAATTACTTTCCATTTAATGCTAGATAAAGTATTATTTTTTAAAAATTCATATTTTGCCTCCCGTAAGCCATATAAATCAAAAGCTAGAACTTCACTGTTAGCTTTTGATTTTTTTATAAAAATGTTAATACTCACTCCTTGCTGTATATCAAAAACGTTCTCGTCTTTGCTTCCATCGATAGCATTCTCTTTCTTTTTCGTACTACCGTGCAAGTCAATTATGTAAATCTTATCAAAACTCTCAAGTAAATTTTTACGCATTTGGCGATGAATTATTCCATCAACGAAACTATTGTTAGAAATGTAAGCTAGAATTCCTTTACCATTTTTATCAATGAAGTGTTGGCCAAAACGAATAAATTTAATATAATCATCAGACAAAGGTTGGATGTTCCTCTCATTCAGATCCTTTTTATAATCAGCAACTAAGTCTTCAATCCAGGGGCTTTTATTCGTACTACTTACTGAATACGGTGGATTACCCATCACCACCATCACTGGTGCGTCACGTTTAATGGCGTTGGCTTGGTCGGCTTCGTCACTTAACCAAGAACTAAAAAGCGTTCCAGTATCTGGGTGGGCTTCTTCTAAAGAGTTGGTCAAAAAGATGCGAAAACGTTGGTCGCTAGTGGCTTTATATCCCGTTTCAGTTAAGAGCATATCCATTTTGAGGTGTGCCATGGCATAACTGGCCATCAGCAACTCAAAACCATTTAAACGAGGGATAAGGTGTTGGTTTACATAATTGCTCCAAATGCCCTGCTGGCCTTCAAACTTTTTGTAAATGTGTTTCACCACTTCGGCCAAAAAAGTACCAGTACCTGTAGCAGGGTCCAATATTTGTACTTTATGTACTTCATGCTCGGTTTCTACTTCTTTCAGTTTAGAACGCTGGTCGGCAGTAGCCTTGGTTACATGTTTGGTTTTAACCTTAATCTTACTGGTATCTGCCAAACCCTGGGGTAGGTTAAATTCTGTTTTTAAAATATCATCTACCGCACGAACGATGAAATTAACCACCGGTTGCGGTGTATACCAAACGCCTCTGGCTTTTCGCAAGGCTGGGTTGTAGCTGGCCAAAAAGGTTTCGTAAAAGTGTACCACGGGGTCTTCCTGTTTGGTGCTTTTACCGAAGTTCTTCATGATCACGGCAACATCGGTAGCCAAAAAGATGTTCACCAATTCATCTACCATCCATACCAGGCGGTCATCCAAATCATACCCTGCAATGTCTTGAAACAGCTTGCGTAAAAAAGGGTTAGATTTTGGGATTAAGGTAGCAGCTTCCTGTCGGCTAAAGGTTGGTAAAGTTGGGTCGTGGTAGCGGGCGGCAAACATGCCATAAGCAATAGTTTGCGCATAAATATCGGCAAATGCCGCGTTATTGATATCGTGAATGAGCATTTGCTTAAACGAAAGCATTTGCTGTTTTAAGCTAGACCTGGTTTCGGTTTCATCATCATGTTGCAAAGATTTCTCTATCACGTTAGCCATCAGCTTTGCTTTCCCCGCCATCATTTCGGCCAGTTTAGTGGGGCTCTTAATGGTTTGAGAAACTGTTTGGGCAAAGTTTTTAATCAGTGCTTCGAAGGTTTCAAAATTTTCTGGAATTGGCCTCACCCCCAGTCCCTCTCCAGAGGAGAGGGGAGCCAGCTCCGCTATTGCAATACTCGTGGTAAAAACGCCATCCTTATAGAAATGAAAATCTAGGTAATCGGTAAAAATCAGGTTACTTAAGCCAGAGCGGTAACGGTCAAACTGTTCTTTAAGGGTTTTACTATGTAAATCTACCCCAATATCTTTAGCCTCAATGTAACCAACGGGCACATCTTTACGCGTAAGCATATAATCTGGCGCACCACAAGCCACACGAGCAGGCTCATTGGTTACCAAAATATCTGGCAAAATTTCCATTAAGAGGGTCTGTAAATCACCGCGGTAGGTGTGCTCGCGACTAATTCCAGTTTTATAGCGTAATTGTAAAGTACTGAGATACGTTTGGATGGTCATACTTCAATATTACTAAAATTAAAAGACATTTTAACTTTGTGGCGAAATTGCGTTTGTGAAGCTATATTTTTTATCGAAGACTTTTTTACGGGAAATCTTAATTGGTTCAAATTTTTTAGGCGGTAATATCATTGTTACCTCTGGTCGGTGTTATCACCGTACCATTCTATTTAATGCACATCATTTTTCAACCCTCAACTTAAAAATTTTTCAGATAAGATGAGACTAATTAGGTTGGTGATAACACCAACCTTGGGTTAATTGGTTAGACGGTAATATCACTATGTTTTACCTCTGGTCGGTGTTATCACCGTAACATTTTAAGTTAATGCAAATCATTTTTCAACCCTCAACTTAAAAACTTTTTCAATAAGATGAGACTAATGAGGTTGGTGATAATACCAACCTTAGGTTAATTGGTTAGACGGTAATATCACTATGTTTTACCTCTGGTCGGTGTTATCACCGTACCATTTTATTTAATGCACATCATTTTTCAACCCTCAACTTAAAAACTTTTCAGATATGATGAGACTAATTTTACCTCTGGTCGGTGTTATCACCGTACCATTCTATTTAATGCACATCATTTTTCAACCCTCAACTTAAAAACTTTTCAGATATGATGAGACTAATTTTACCCCTGGTCGGTGTTATCACCGTACCATTCTATTTAATGCACATCATTTTTCAACCCTCAACTTAAAACTTTTCAGATAAGATGAGACTAATTAGGTTGGTGATAACACCAACCTTGGGTTAATTGGTTAGGCGGTAATATCATTATGTTGGCATTACTAAACATTACAACCTAAACTCCAAACCAGCTTTTCTATTCACTGTTCCTTTTTAATCGCTTACCCAGCCGATGATCCTTCGGTTCCTATTGCATGATGCTTCGGTAGTATCTCGGTAAAATATCGTTTTAAGCGAACTATATCGAGACTATAGCGGTAACCAATAGCAAAAGGCGGGTAATTAAGGAGGAAGTGATTAATGCATATTATAAGATTGTATCTCATTGTTTATCATTATAAAATAAGAGAAGCCTTTTATTAAAGGCAGGTGCTGAATACACGGAGATATCTCCTATCGTCGATATGACGGGTAATGGAAGGGGAAAAGTGGGGATATAGTTTAGCGAGCACTTAACACGAAAATTATGAGGGAGTTGCAAGAATTCAGTCTTTAATACCTGATGCGGTTAAAGCATTATTACGTTATTGTCTTTATATTACAAGTTTGTATCTCGTTGTTTACCAATATAAAATAAGAGATGCCTTATCTTACAGGTAAGTACTGAATATGCGGAGATATCTCCAATCGTCGATATGACGGGATAATGGACGGGAAAAGTGGGGATATAGTTTAGCCAATGCTCAACACGCGGAGATATGAGGGAGTTGTAAGAATGCGGTCTTTAATGCCTGATTCGATTAAAGCATTCTTAAGTTTGATCTTCAGAATATACTGATTGATTAATTGTATATTGGTTAATCTAAATGAAAGCAAAAATAGACTATACAACCGGAGCAAGAAGATTCGCCATCGAACACCCGATATTAAGCCACGCTTTTACACAAGCTGGATTTTGGCTTACTGCTTATATCTTATTAGCAATAGTAATTCATTTAGCGAGTAAAAACATGGCATTATCAATGTCAGTCGCCATTGAAACAAGTATTTGGCCAATCATTTTAGTCGGCACTATAACCGGCTTTTTATACGGATTTGCATTAGGACTTTTAGACTATTTCTTCGATAGGCAGTTTTTCCGAAACAAACCTTTGGGCAAAATAATTGTAATCAAATCTCTTATTTCCCTTGTGCTATTGGTTTTTATTTTCAACTTTTTACGATTCGTTTTATATAAAGCAATTCTTGCTCCCTCTTTCAACAAATATTCGCCAACAATGAACGAAGCAGTATGGATTAACCTCTTTGTGATTGTACTTATCTATAGCTTTGTTATGACTTTTGTGATCACTTTCATTATACAGGTTAACAAAAAATATGGCCCCGGCATACTAATACCGCTCCTTCTAGGAAAATATAGGGAGCCTAAAGAAGAGGAACGAATTTTTATGTTTATGGATTTAAAATCATCGACCGCTATCGCCGAAGAATTAGGCCATATAAAATACAGCAAATTTATAAGAGACAGTTTCATGGATATTAACCTTATGCTCAATAGCTACGATGCAGAAATATACCAATACGTGGGTGATGAAATTGTAATTAGCTGGAAAGTGAAAGATAAAATGGATAATAAATGCTGTGTTCAGTTCTTTTTTGCGTGCCAAGCACAATTTAATAGCAGAAGAGATCTTTATTTAAAAAACTACGGAGTAGTTCCGTTATTTAAAGCTGGTTTACATTTAGGCAAGGTTACCGCAGTGGAAATTGGAGAAGTAAAACGAGATATCGCCTACCATGGCGACACATTGAATACTGCCGCTCGTATACAAAGTATGTGCAACGAATACGACAAAAAAATACTGGCTTCCTCAAGCTTTATTAACTCAGCTAACTGGGCTGGGCTTTTTACCACAGAAGAACTTGGAACAATTTTGCTAAAAGGTAAAAAAATGCCAGTGCGTATTTTAAGTATAGAACAAACCTAAGCTTTAGGCGTATGTAATAATTTGAGTTATTGTTAAACACATATCTACAATGCACTTTAAACACTAAAGAGAAGAAACTATCTCATATTGCTTGCCCTTTACCGTATCAAAAATGTAAACAAAATATTTACCATCTTTTTCGGTTTTGTACTGCTGATTTTTAATTGTTATTGGCGTTAGCGTACGAATTTTACACTTCGACCCAGACAAAGAAATCAACGATGCTCTCTGTAACAACCCCTTATTCCATTGCAGGTTAACTTCAAAGTTACCTTGTGCCTTTAGCCCGTTTATTGAGCCATCGGGCCAAGCCTTAGGCAGAGAAGGCAATAAATGTAATTCGTTTAAATGGCTTTGCAAAAGCATTTCGGCTATGCTGGCAGTAGCACCAAAATTTCCGTCAATTTGAAACGGTGGATGTGCATCGAACAAGTTCTCATAAACGCCACCATCTGCCACATTCATACTCAACTCGGTTTTATAGGTTAAGTTTAGCGCTTGCTTTAATAGTTTATGTGCACGATCACCCTCAAATAATCTGGCCCAACAAGCTATTTTCCAGGCTCTACTCCATCCCATACCCTCATCGCCTCTAGATTCTAAAGTTACTCTTGCTGCTTCTGCAAACTTAGCATCTTTAAGATATGAAATTTGACTACCCGGATACAAGGCAATCAATTGAGATAAATGCCGATGGTCGTAACCTTGCTTATCAAGATTCTGAGCATCAATTTTCCATTCCTTAATTTGTCCCCATTTGCCTATTTCCAATCCATTATCTAAACGGGCAAATTTATCTTTTAACTCGGCCACAAACTTTGCATCCGCATTTAAAACCTCCGAAGCTTTAAGTGTTTGATCGAATAATTCCCATACCAATTGCTGTGCATAGGCAACTCCGTCTTCCCAAGGGCCATGCTCCGGCGACCATTCTTTAGGTGCAACCAGTTTTCCATCCGCATTACTCACCAATCTATCAAACCAATATTCGCAGGTACTTTTTAACACTGGGAAAGCTGTATTTTTCAAGTAAGCCAAATCTTTTGTATAGGCGTAATGTTGCCACAGATGTGTAGCATACCAAGCATTTGCAGGGCGGTTGATATTCCAATCTGTATGTCCAAAAATATTGCTCTGTGTATTTACTGTCCATCCTCTGTTATTTTCACTTTTAGCCAATTTCATAAATGAGCCATTGTCTCGCAATGCTTCCGTTTTTACATAATTGAGAAAAGGCAAATGGCATTCGGAAAGATTAGTGCTTTCTGCTGGCCAATAATTCATTTGAATATTAATATTTGTGTGAATATCCGATTCCCAAGGCGGTGTGTTGCTATTATTCCAGATTCCCTGTAGATTATTTGGCAATTGCATCCCTCTAGACGAGGAAATCATCAAATACCTGCCATATTGGAAATAAAGTACATCTAAATAATTATTTTCTCTTTGAGATTTAAGCAACAAATCTGTCGTAACCTTAGGCTCAGGTGTATTCAAGTCAAATTTTACACGATTAAATAATTTTTGATAATCTTGTATATGCCTGGCTTTTAATTCTTGATAATTTTTAGCGCTAGCTTTAGAAAGCACTTTAGTTAAACGTTGGTCCAACTCCTCTTTTGTTTCGCCAATATAGTTTGCACTTTCTATTTTATAATTTGTTGCTCCCGCGATTAAAATGGTAACAGCATCGGCATTTGCCACGGTTATTTTTCCGTTCGAAGAAGATAAGGCTCCTCCTTCATTAAGCACTTTAACTTGTCCTTTATAATTTAACAAATCGAGCTTACCGCTAATTGCAAGCATATTTTTAGCCAATTCGGTTATACCAGAATGTGCATCTTTTAAGCCTATAGAAAAAGAAATTTTCCCTTTTTTACCCGGTGTTTTTACATGCATAACAATTACGCCATCGGGCCTGCTCGCAAAATATGTTCTATTATAAACAACATCGTTAATTTTGTAACTAACACTGCCAATTGCATTATTTAAATTTAATTCTCTCCGGTACTCAGTATAATTTTCGTGCCCAGGAAAATCTATGTAGACATCACCAAAATTCTGATAAGCTCCTCTAATTGTGGTACTGCCTGTCCACAGTGTTTTTTCATTAAACTGTAATTGTTCTTTCTCCACGCCTCCAAAAAACATTGCTCCAAGTTCTCCATTTCCAATGGGCAAAGCCGATGTCATCCAATTAACTGCAGGCTTATCATACCAAAGCCTTAACGAATTTTGAGCTGTTACTACATTAATAAAAAGTAAAAAAAGGAAACTGCTAAGTAAAGAAATTCTGTAAAGCATATTAAAAGGATAATTGTATTCGCTAAAAATAATGCTGATTTAGCGAATAAACAAGTAATTAGCCACGATACCGTTTATTCGGGATATATAGTCAGCTTATTTTAATCAGCTAAGAAGAGGTTAAACGAGATTAACGTTGCTTACACATTTCAATTCTTTTAACGAAGAACCTGGATAGCAACCAAGTAGTTTTTCGTTTTTATTAAATTCTAACATTTAAGCTTAGCCGAAAACTACCCAACTTCGAACTGCAAACCACTTAAATAACGATAAAGCCCATCTTGGTTTTCCATCAACTCTTTATGTGTTCCTGACTCTACGAGTTTACCTTTTTCCATAACGATAATGCAATCTGCTTCCCTTATGGTAGATAAACGGTGTGCGATAATAATTGAAGTACGACCTTTCATAAGTTCCTCTAAAGCCTCCTGTACCAAACGCTCAGATTCAGAGTCAAGTGACGAAGTTGCCTCATCTAAAATCAATATAGAAGGGTTTTTTAACAACGCTCTGGCAATGGCAATACGTTGACGCTGGCCACCCGATAGTTTTACGCCACGTTCGCCCACCACTGTTGCATAACCCTCAGGGAAAGATGTAATGAACTGATGTGCATTTGCCCGTTGTGCTGCTATAATAATTTCTTCTTCGCTAGCATTTAATCTGCCGTAGGCGATGTTTTCTAAAATAGTGCCACCAAACAACATTACATCCTGCGGAACGATAGCCACCTGATTTCTGATATTTGTTAATGAATATAGATTTGCTGGTTTGCCATCAAACAGTATTTCGCCAGTTTGCGGTTTGTAAAACTGTAAAATTAGCGCAGCTGTTGTTGATTTCCCTGAACCACTCGGACCAATGATAGCTACCCGTTCTCCAGCTTTGGCTTCAAAGGAAACATTACTTAAAACTTCAGTTTCTTTACGGGATGGATAAGAAAATCCAACATCACGAAAAGCTAGATTACCAACTATTTTTTGCTCAACATGATCAACATTAGGTACTATAGATACTTCTTCTCCTTGTTCTGCTAACATTTCCAATACTCTTTCGCTAGCTCCAACAGTTTTTTGTACGTTGGCAAACATTTCGGGAAAACTACCCAATGAGCTTGCTAAAAACATAGCATAAAGCGAAAATTGTAACAGCTGACCGAAAGTAATTTCGCCTTCGCTAACCAACACACAACCGTAACCAATTACACCCAAAATACCACCAAACAAACACAACACTATAAACGAAGAAAACATTCCTCTAAATTTGGCTCCTTTAATGGCTATATTGGCAACTTCGCGGATAGCGCTACTGTAACGACCAGCTTCAAATGGCTCGTTTACAAACGCTTTTACGTTAGCAATCCCCATCAGCGTTTCATCTACAATAGTATTTGATTCTGCTAGTTTATCTTGTGCCTGGCGAGAAATTTTCTTGATAAACCTGCCAAAGAAAACGGCCGCAACAATTAACACCGGAAGAACAACTAACAAGGTAAAAACCAATTTCTTAGAAATAATAGACATGAAAACAACGCCACCGATTAACAGCACTGCCTGCCTAATCATTTCAGCTATGGTGGTAGTTAACGTGTCTTGTACCTGCGAGAGATCTGCGGATATCCTGCTGTTCAGCTCTCCAACTCTTCTCCCCGAAAAGAAGTCCATCGGCAATGTAATCAGTTTTAAATATGTATCTTTTCTAATATCTGCCAATGCTCTTTCGCCTACACCTACAAACCATAAAATGCGAAAAAAAGAAATGATGGCCTGCAGAACTAACACCACAAATGCCAACAGCAATATTCCAGGTATAGTTTCTGGCAAAAAATCGTTGGTACGTTTACCTTGAGCAGTGTCTATAAGTGCTCCTACAAATGAGGGAAAAGCTAACCCAACCAAACTGGATAACAACAAAAAGAATAACGCCGCTATAAATTTACCTCGGTAGGGTTTTAGGTAGCTTAGCAATTTAGCTACATGACTTAATGTTTCTCTATTTAGTTTTGCCTTTGGTAATTCTATCCTAGCTGCATTACCACTATTCAATTGCTGTCTTGCCATATAAAGTATCTGTACCAGAAATTAGTACCACGCAAAAGTAAGTATAAGTTTTTAGCCCTAAGGTTTAGCGCATTGGTATTCGCCGACTAAATGATGGGATTCGCCGTGGATGTTATTTGAAATTGGGCCTCTATAGGCAAACGTTGCTATCTCCGTCTAAAAACATAAACACATTAGTATAACCATAAGAAAGTTACTGAAAAAAGTTCTTTTTGCGATACAGAATGTAGTATGTGATGCTGTGGTTAATTGATGTGACTAATGTAATTTCACTATATTTTTAATAGATTTAGCGTTATAGCTCTAGAAAGATTAACCCAACGCAAGGCGATAAATTTGGTTTTTAACTAACGCGAACAGCATAAAAACGAGATTTGCAGCATAAAAACAATATGAAAAAGCTTCTAATATCAACTACACTACTAATCATCATTTTTAATTCAATTAACTGTCTTGCCCAAAACTCTGGCATTAGCTCTGGTAGCATATATACTATAAAGTCCAAAACCAGCAACAAACTACTTGATGTACATAATGCATCAATGGAAAACAAGGGCCTTGTAAACACATGGACAAACACCCAATCTGACGCTCAACGTTGGGTAATTAAACAAATTACTAAGGATCGGTATACTTTAACTAACCTTGGAAGCGGGAAACTTCTCCATACTTCGAATGTTACCGTAGATTCCGCAGTTGTAGATCAAGTGGAGGATAATGTTACTGGTGGCGTTACATGGATTATAAAAAAGTCTGCTAAGGGTATTTACAACTTGACATCAGCTGATTCTCCAGAATACTTTTTAAGCGTTATTTCTGACAACCATGCCGATGGCGCAAGAGTTAGTTTAAAAAAATCTTCGAGAATCGATCAACAGCAATGGATTTTTAACAAAGAAGAACCTCTAGAAGTGTCACCAAGCGTTGCCATAGCTGATAAAGTTTTTAACGCTTGGTATAACCAGTATAACATTGAAACATTTAAAGGCTTTTGGGATAGAGCTGAAATGATGGAAATTATTTTGGATGCCTATGAAGTAACAAAGGATAGAAAATATCTAGAAAAATTTGATTTGATGTACGATAACTTTATACTTCAGCATAAAGAAGATTGGATGTACAACAAGTTTAATGATGACATTGCATGGGCAGCCATTTTTTGTATTAGAGCTTATAAGCATACAGGAAACAAAATTTATCTCCAAAAGAGCAAAGATCAATTTGACAAAATGTATGCGAGGGCTTTTACAAACAAATATGGTGGTGGCTTAAACTGGTTTGAAACTAAAACTTCAAAAAATGCATGCATACAAGGTCCGGCTATAGTTGCAGCTTGCTATTTAGCCGAAGAAACTGGTGATAAAAGTTATTATGATAAAGCGATAGCCTTATATAGTTGGTCAAAAATTTATCTGTTCGACCAGAAAACCGGAAAGGTAAACGATAATATAGATTTCGACGAAAAAACCGGTTTAATAAAGGTATCTACATGGAGTTCAACATACAACCAAGGTACTTTTCTAGGGTCTGCTGTTTTACTCTATAAACATACAAAAGAAGCAAATTATCTGCTCGATGCCGAACGAATTGCAAAATATATAAGAGAAGATATGTACCATGAAAAAACAATGAACAATGAGGATGGAGGAAATGATTTGCCCGGATTTAAGGGAATTTTTGCAAGATATGCTCGCCTATATACCACAGAAACTAAAAAAACAGATTTAGTTGATTGGTTGCTTTTGAATGCTAAAGTTGCCTACAACAACCGAAACGCTCAAAATTTAATTCATACCAGATGGGCCACTAGAACGCCAGAACAGCAACCCAAATCAGCCTTTGGGGCCTCTACCGCAGTATCTCTAATTTTTAACACACTACCCTTTAAAAACAACTAACAAAGGCAGTCTCAAAACAAAACACTTCTGTGTCGATGATTTTTTCGGTCAAAAACCAGCTAAGCAGAAAGTTGGAGAATGGTTCCGTAAGTTGTCCATATACTACACAGCAAACCAAGCAAGAGGCAATAGAAAAGAACATCAATTTCCTTTCTAAGTTTAATCAAGAATACTACAATAACCATAATTGGAAAAGTAGCTATAGCGATAAAAATAATAGATGCCAGCGTTGCGAAAATATCGCTATTGTAATCCATCAGCAACAACTGGATTCCGAAATAAATTAACCATACAAATAGTGGCGATACAAAGCAGAACAGCCACTTCCAAATTGTTTTAACTTTAAGCTGATGTGGTGCTGTACTTCTAAAATTCCTCACCAACATTACAATTATTCCTACAATACACAAAACAAGTATTCCTGCATGTATGTATTTAATTCGAATGGTGTCTAAACGAGTATTGATGCCCTTTGATGATATAAGCTTTTTACCGTCAAACTGCTTAATACTTGTCCGCTCGCCATTTACAAACGTCTGTACCACAACGTGGTTATCGGTACTATCCCTAGAAGTCCATGTAGCATCTTCTAATCCCATTTTGTAAAATCCTTCTAGGATGGTTTTACCGTTTTTTGTCCTACTAAATCTGCCATCTAAACGTCCGCCGTTAAACCTTAGCGAGTCGGTACCCTCTGGCGTGCTGATGCTCAGTGCATTTACTGTTCCAGAAGGAACCAAACTTAGATTTCCTGATATCAATTCCAATACATTCTTGTCAAGTTCCTCAACGGACTTGTTTTTATTAAAATCATCATTTATTACAGGCTTGCTGATTCCCAGCTCGTTGACCTTTACAACGAGCAAGGAATCTTTTTTGTAAAGCTCAAGCCCGTAGTTCGAATTACTATCTAAAGTTGCACTGCCACTCAAAAGCACAAATTGTGGTTGGTCAAAAAATTGTACATATCTTTCTTGAGAGGTGGCGCAGAAAGAGAAAAATGCAACAACACCTACAAACATCGCCGATAACCGGCTAAACATGGAGCGATCAATTAACAGTTTTGGGCTGTCTTTAGTATAGAGCCACGCCAATAGCAAAACCGGCAAAGCTATCAAATCAGAAAGATCTACGGTACGATGGATGTTAAAAACAGTATTTACCATTTCAATTAATCCTGATGAATATTCGCTTTTCCAATAAACAAATAGCAGACCTGTTAAAATATACACTAATGGTTTTGAGCGGTGGAAAATAGCCGACCAAAAAATAGGAAAAATAAACAGACCGCAAAAGTCAGAAAGTTTGCCTGTAACCACATTATGAAACAATTCCTTAAAAAAGAAATCGTTCAATATCAGCAACAAAAGGCAACATATAAAAAGGGGCGACAACAGATTTATGAAACGGTATTGCATTCGGGTAACTTTAATTCATCTATTAATACGGGCAATGCTATTTGGTAACCTTTGTTGCGTGAATACAGCAATAAAATTATATCGGCAAAAACGATATCAAGCCTCGATACCCAAACAATCTTCTTGAGAGTTTGTTATATCGCCACAGCTTAAATTTTGGAAAACGCACGCCCTAAACATCTCGCAAATCTTGTATATAACAAGCTAAAGGTAAGCCGACAACATCCGGATTTGCCTGCACTTGCGGTTTTAGAAAATCTTTTCGATTGCCTGTTTTTTACTAGCATGTGCAGAGAAGAAAGCGATCTAATTAAAGTAACTGTAACGATGATAGATCCGGCAAATCCAGATCCTCATCCGCCGAAGCAACATGTGCCAGAAAGATGGAGCTATATTCCATTTAGCAAACCCATAAAAATGAATGCAAAGTCGCTGGCGAAACTTTCCAAAGCGGCCGACCCCCGCAGTTCATCTCTTGCGGTTTACTACAACGAGAAAGGTATTTTTATTTGGGGAATGATTGACCAAGCAATGCATTACGAGAATTTTCTAAACTACGAATCTGATATTGATTCAGAGCAACCTGGCTTGTTTCAAGTTTCTATAGATGATATTGGTACCCTTAGCGTACTTTTCGACTACCAATTACTTGCCACACTTAAACAACACGTACTGGTACAACGCTATTTAGATGTGATGACCATTGGTCCAATCTCCAAAATACTTCGTCAAAATGCAACTACACTAAAAACTACTGTAAAGCAATATCTTCGCGAAAGATATCCAAATGCTACTTATACCGAATGGGAAGATTTTTTAGATAACCTTTGGATACAAACGCTTTCTAGGCTATTACTAAAAATACAGTATTATCAACATGGTGGAGCTATACTTATCCATTCTGATCATGTTGACCTAGACATTAAATACCAAATTAGTTACAATAGATTACTTAATGCAATGATTGCCCATGCCAAGGCATGCATAGATAACGCAATGCTAGAAGCAAAGGTTGAAGAAACGCTCGACTCCGGAAAACGTGCGGTTGGCAAATCGTTATACCATCAAGAGTCTCGAGCTTTTTATGCCAAGGCAGGTACTGCCGATGAAATAACTGGAGCAATTAGTTTTATTGCTTCGCAAACATGCGTAGATGGCGTAGTATTGTTCGACACAAATTTGGTTGCCTCTGGTTTCGGAACAGTATTAAGGTCGAAACGCATGCCTCGAAAAATATATGTTTCGAGCGCTGCAACCGCTAGTCCCAAGTCGTTAATCGCAGCAGACCCAAAGCACTACGGAACTCGGCATCGTTCTATGATTGCCTACTGTTGGAACCACCCATCGGCATTAGGCATGGTAATATCTCAAGATGGAGAAATTCGTGCTTTTCATAGAATCGATGATAAACTTATCATGTGGGAAAACATAAAAACGCGTCAGTATGCTAGCAGAAGTTAATAGTAATTTTCCCAAATACTAACGCTCAATATAAACTTGTAATCAACGCTCGCCGTTACCAGCTGATAGAAATTCAAGCACCATTTTATTAAAAACATTCGGATTTTTCAGCGGAACGTAATGATCTCCCCCTTTTATGATCTCAAGCTTCGAATTTTTAATACTGGAATGGATTAACATGGTATGCTCCCTTTTTATCACGTCAGATTCTCCTGCAATAACCATAACAGGCTTGGCTATCGATTTTAGGTCGGTGGGATTTATGTGCGGTTCTTTTAGCACTAACTCCGTTAGCCGAAGCTGGTTTTGAGATGCTGGATCAGTTTGTTTCATTAAACTATCCCTACGATTTTCGAATAAGCGTAACACACCCTCTTCAATCGCCTCATTACCTGGGAACAAATTCGCCCCCATAAGTACCATTTTATCAACCTTTTCATGATGTTTTAAAGCAAAAATAAGTGCGGTATTTCCACCATCGCTCCATCCTAGCAAGCTTGCCTTTTTTATGGACAGTGCATCCATTACTATCGAGAGGTCTTCGGCAAATTGTTCGTAAGTATATGGAGAAACTTTATGATTTACGCTATTACCTTGCCCTCTTGTATCTAATGCAATTACCTTGAAATTTTTAGACAAAAAACCTATCTGTTCCCTAAATGAATTGATTTGCTCGTTATTTCCATGTAACAAGAACAAAGGACTACCCTTACCGTATGTTTCGTAATATATCTCACCTTCATTTACTTTTATACGTTTACCATTGTTGTTGCCGTACATTAAGCTAGATAAAGTGGTATTTTCCTGTATAATATCTGTATCGCTATCTTCTAAATTCTTTGTTTCCATATTTTTATCGTTCTTGATAGAAGATACTTCAAGCGCAACGAGTAAATAAGAAGCAGAAACTTTTTGCCACTCTGCTTCGCCTTTAATCCTGAACAGGCTAGATTTTAGTGGCACTGGAAAGGAAGGTATAAAAAATGCTGGCTTGGTACTATCTGCGGTTAAGGGTTCCAAATCTAAAACAGCTAAGGAAACAGCTATTTCCTTTTGCCCTTTTATATGAATTTGGTAAGGTAGAAGGTCAATAGTTTCAGCACGAGGCATTCCTATCTCTGTCGTTCCTTGAATATCAAACACTACATCCTTGCCAAGTATAGATTGATCAGGAATGCCCTGTTTAACACTATAAATATTCATCCTAAGTTTGATCTTCTTAAATCCCCTCCTATTTATTCCGAAACTCAGCTTTCTCAAAAAAACGTTCTGATCTATCTTCAGAATAGTTGCCTGTTCGCGTCCCTTTTCATCACTATGTTTTGGTATATTTTTATACATAGCCGGAAAGAAAACAAGACTAGCTCTTGATCGACCATAATTTTTTATCTGACTGGGTTGCGCCTTGATATTTACCGTTTCAAGTAGTTGTGGCGACTCTGATAGCTTAACACTTTTTTCCGTTTTTAAAAAGTCAGCCCAGCTAAGCTTTAAGCTACGGTAACCAACTGCCGAAAAAATAATTGAATCACTATTGGCAATATCCGTTCTGTTATAGGTTAGCGAATATCTTCCGACAGCGTCGGAAACGGTGCCTATAGGTTTGTTCTTAATTCCTATACTGACATATAGCACTGGAAGATTGGTCCGCTCTTCAGTTATTATGCCGTTTATAATTGAAGATTGGGAATGCGCAACTTTGCCATCCAAAATGAGTAAAATGGTTAAAAGTAAAAAGAAGCGCAATATTTTTAATAAATACAAAGTGGATTGGAACATAATAAGGATTGATGGCCAAATATCATTAATCGGTTAACCGTAACGAAAAAATTAACTTTATTTAACATCCAATAACTTCATACGTCAGCTTAAAAAAATGCCCAAAGCTTGTTATATGTAACTTCGTTTTCATTGCTTTTTCTCTACAATCACTGTCCCATCTACAAATATGAAACGTACATCATTATTGAACGAACGGCAATCGCGAAACAACAGATATGTTTTTTTACAAACTATCCCTTTACGATTGCCATCTAGCCCGGTTAAATTTTCCAAATGCTACTAAATACTAATAGCCAAAAGGGTTATCAAGACTAAGCATTGGAGAGGTAAACCATTTCGGTCCGTTTTCGGTCATGTAAAAATGATCTTCGTGCCTAATCCCAAATTTTCCAGGAACACAAATCATAGGTTCGTTGCTTACTACCATCCCTTCGGCCAGTTTTATCTCGCTTCCGCGAACCAAATACGGATATTCGTGTATATCTAGTCCCGTTCCATGCCCAACCCTGTGTGGTAAACCCGGCAAATCATAGTTTGCACTGAGACCAGCCTGTGCCAATGTTTCTCTGGCTGCATCATCAACCGAACCGCAAGAACGACCAATTTGCGCAGCTTCAAAAGCGGCAAGCTGTGTTTTCTTCTCCAAATCCCAGATAGTCCTGTATTCATCAGAAGGCACGCCGTATACGTAAGATCTTGTAATATCAGAAAGGTATCCTTCCAGTCTGCAACCTGTATCTATAATAACTGCATCATTTTCCTTCAACGGCTGAGGTACCGCAACTCCGTGTGGGTACTGTGTATCGTCTGCAAAAAGCACTATACAAAAGTAGGAACCAGAAGCAATTCCAGCTTTGATATGCGCTTTATTGATAAAGTCTTCCACTTCCTTTACCGAAATCCCAGGTCTTAGTATCTTAGCCGCAGCTCGTTGAACTTCCATGGTAATGTCTTTCGCCTTTTGGATAATAGCAATTTCATTTTCCGTTTTCTGCATTCGGCATCCAGCGGTAATTTCTTGTGCATTTATAAAATGAAAGTTTGAATTTACTTTCGAAATTCCATCCACCAGAAAATAAGGAGCAGATTCGTCTATTGCAAAAATTCCTTCGCTTACACTATTATGATGTAAAAGCTGGCTAATTAAAACATAAGGCGATTCGTGCTCTTCCCAACAGTTGATGTCGGCCTCCACTTTCCTATACTTTTTAAAGGTTCCTTCCTCAAATTTTGGCACAATATATTGCAATGTACCGTCACCAAACAAAAGCGCACCAACCATTCTTTCAGATGCATTCCAATGTGTTCCTGTAAAATAATACAAATTTGTGCCAGCGTTAATGTACAATGCACTAACCGAATGTTGCGCCATAAAATCTGTCGCCTTTTTTAAACGAGCTTTATATTCCTGCAAAGCAATTGGCTGTACGCCAAGCGTTCTGTCTTGTATTTTATCAAGTTCTACTGATGCGGAAGAACCACCTATACCTAATGTCATTTCTTTTAAATTAAATCTGGGCTAATTTAAGCATCCAATTTTAAAGTTCTATACGCCTGCTGTTTTTACTTTATTCGGTTTGCATCATATAGTTCGTTAACTGCGGTAGATAAAACGAGCTGAAAGCTGCGCAACGAAATTATACCGAAAGGAATATCGAATTTTCTTCTGCGCTAAACATCGTGATATTGAATAAAAAAGATAGCTGTTTTAATTTGTTGAAGATAAAGAGAAGGATAGTTTATCTCCCGGGACTTTCCCAAAGTGATTAGTATACCAATCTACAAGTTGGTCAGACTTAAATTGCTCATTTCTATCCACTCCCCTAATTAAGCGTTTGGCGGCTTTGGTTCCGTTCTCACCCGTTCTTGCCTGGTAAAGCACATAGTCTACCACAATTTTATCGGTTGGCTTAGGTCCCTTGTAAGCTAATATAGATCCATCCTTCCCGATGATAAAAGGTGCAGGATCACTTACTTTAACAATTTCCTTAAATTCATTAGAAGATGCATTGTTAACCAATTTATTGGCATTGGTTACAGTATCAGAACCCAAATATAAATTTGCAAAAACCACGTCAGGATATTTAGCAAAACGTTGTTTCAACGACTGAAAAGATGGTTCTTGGTCAGCAGTTAATCGTTTGCTATCCCAAACATACAAATAAACGGTTTTTCCGTTGTATAAGTCACCAAATGTTTTGGTATTGCCCTTGGTATCTACGAGTTGTATGTTGGAAACATTTGTATGCGTGTAATCATTATAATCTTTAACCACCAGTTTGGCAATACCTTTAACCATCATAGTACAAGAACTCGTAAATACGCAAAGCGGAATAATAAATAGGTAGATGATTTTTTTCATTTTATTAAATTTTAAGTAATTGTTTATATAGTTGTGACGATAACAACTGATTAAAGGTTGCACGATGAATAAACTATATTAAGTGGTTTACCATTTAACGAATTACTTCCATGAAGCATCGATACTTTTTAAAACAATTACTATTTCTTTAGGTTTATTGGGCATGGAAATCCAGCAAATCAAACCTCACTCAAAAACCAGTAGTTTACAAAAAGGTGCCCGAATCGTTTTAGGACTTTTTATGGTTTTGGCAGGTGTCGGTCATCTTACGTTTCAACGTCGGGAGTTTCAAGCACAAGTACCAGATTGGGTGCCCATAAATAAAGATGCTACCGTGCTCTTGTCTGGAATTGCCGAAATTGCTTTAGGATTAGCTCTAGTCTTGGCTAAAAAAAACCGTTCCAAAGCTGGGATCGCACTAGCCTTATTTTACATTGCGGTTTTTCCTGGTAATATTGCACAATACTTAAATCATCGCGACGCATTTGGTTTGAACACCGATCAGGCTAGATTGGCACGCTTGTTCTTTCAACCGGTACTTATTATTTGGGCATTGTGGAGTACGGGAGCACTGAAACGTTTGAGATAAGCTTGATTTTATTTCAAGTAATTAAAAGAGACTTATACAGCACCGCCTTATAAACCTCCTCTTAAAGATTAGTTTAATGTTTAGTTTTGTGAACAAATTAGCAAGCCACTAAACATACTCTCCATTTTTTAAAAAACCGTCAGACGGAATATAGAATTTAAATCAACAGGCTTGACTTTTCAATTTCATCTATAATTGCTAAAGTTTAGCCAAGCAGATTTACTCGCTGATTACGCTACTGCAAGGTAGGCTAAAGTAAAAAGTAGAACCTATTCCCTCTACACTCTCGGCCCAGATTTTACCGCCATGGTCAACTACTATTTTGGAAGTTATGTACAACCCCATGCCCAGTCCCGGATGTGTGGTCATTACGCTTTTATCACGATAGAACTTTTCGAAAATGGATGCTAGTGCCTCGGTGCTTATACCAAGTCCTTTATCACGAACTGATACAGTAACTGTTGATTCTACTACACTGCAGCGAACATCAATAGCAGTACCCAAAGGCGAATATTTAGTTGCATTGCCCAAAAGGTTAGTCAGCACCTGCTCCATACGCAAACGGTCTATATTTACCACACTGTCCGAATCAACAGACAAAGAAATAGCATGTGCGCTGTAAGCTTGCGAGAGCATGTCTATTACTTCAGAAAGAAACGGACGGAAAGGAACCTGTTCACGTCTATATCCGAAAGAGCCGTTTTCCATCTGAGAAACATCCATCAGCTGTTTTACAAGGGCTGTAAGTTTGCTAGTTTGCAGATCAAGCTTGTCAATAACGTTTGCAAACCTCGGCTCAAAACCCTCCCTTTCTTTTACCAGCATCTGAGTGTATGCTTTAAGAATGGTGAGTGGCGTTTTCATCTCATGGCTGGCTATCGAAATAAATTCATTTTTCTTTTCGTTTATTAGTTTCTCGTGCTGTATCTCTAACTCTTGTTGCCCAGTAACTTTGTAAAGATGGTTTTTCTGGTTTTTGATTTCTTCATAAGCGTTTACTGGCCCGTCGGCAAGGAAATATTTTTTGATGTCGGCAATCCTTGTTCGGTCTATTTTCAGTGAGCGAGGAATACCGATGGCCATCTCGATTATACAGCTTCCCTCACTTCTTTTAAAAATAAATTCAGGAACGAGTTTTTGGGCATAGAAAAAGCCGTTATCACCTCTATCAAGTCCATCCACTTCCTCAAATACTATGGTTGCCGCCATGGTGAAACGCGGATGGCTACCACCTATGCCTAATTGTAGATTACCCGTGTTGGTATGTTCGATAACCGTTCTTGCCACCTCAGAAACCGCTGTTGAAAAAGAAGTTTGAGTAGCAATAGTTAAACCAATACGCTCGCCCACTGCCATACAGCGCCTATGAGCCAGCACAAGGTCCATTTCGTTTTCAAGCGTTATATTGATGATCTCGGTCATAATTATTTATATCTGATTACAACAACCGACATATCATCTGTTTGTCTTGCATGATCTTTATAAATTGCCGCTGCAAGTATCGAAGGATCACATTTCTGTATCATCGGATATTTTGACAGCTCCCAACGCGTTTTGATACCATCTGATGCCATTACCACTTGGTTATATTCATCTACAGAATATTGTTGCGAATTCATTGTATTTGGAATGTTGTGTCCGACAATGCCATTGTAGGACATGTGATTTTTTGCCAGATTGGGCCCTAACCATCTTACGCCGATATTACCAATTCCGGCAGAAGTCCATGTGCGATTTTTCAGGTCCAAGCAAACCATGTTAGCAACCATTCCCCTAGTTCGTTTAATTGTACCATGCAAAAACCTCAAGGTTTGTACTGGGTCGTTATCCGGACAAACGCGAAAATTCTTTTCGGCTTCATTAACAGCTAAGTTTGCTTCTGGCCCGTGCCCTAGTCCGTCGCAAAGCATCAGTTTTATCACATCCTTCGATGATTTGTAAAAAAAACCATCGCCACTTGTAGTTTCACCTGGCTTGCTCAGTACGATGGGCCTAATGAATACTCCTTTAGCATTTTTTGCAGGCGTAGTGGCATAAACCCTGCTAAGCAATATTGTACCCCAATCCGTAAGGGAATATAGATCAAAAGTATCGGAAAGACGTTTTATGCTTCCCAGTCCATGGCCCAAGGTATTGCTGGAGGAAAATCCGTCCAGAATCATCTTTGATGGGTTTGCAATACCAGGCCCATTGTCAATGCATATGATTTCGAGATAGGGATTTCCCTCTTCATAAAAACTCCCTACCAGTATTTCTCCATCATTTGCATATTTATAAAGATTACTCGTTATTTCGGCAACGATCAAATCTACTTCCGCCACTCTTTTTTGTGGAATGCCTAGTTCGACAGCCTTTTGGTGGATTTCTTTTTTTATCAGCGAAAAATAGCTTCTGTCACCAGCAGAAAATTTGGTGTGTGTTGCGTCAACCATTGGCCCATTTTAGAATCATTACCGTTGTACCCTCGCCCACCTTACTCTTGATGTCGAATTCGTTTACCAATCTTTTAGCTCCAGGCAAGCCTAAGCCCAAGCTGCGGCCTGTAGAGAATCCGTCACGCATAGCTTGAGGAATATCGGCAATACCAGGCCCTTTGTCGGCAAAAGTGAGCCGAACTCCATTATCCCTACCTCGTGATACAATCTCCACCAGACAGGTACCTCCGTTGCCGTAACGTAGCATATTTCTAAGGAGTTCACTGGCCGCGGTGATTAATTTGGTCTGGTTCAGAAGTCCCATTTTAATCTTAACCGCAACTTCTTTTACCCTGTTTCTTAGCAGCACCACGTCCTGTTCTCTCTGGACCTGTATGTTATCTTTACTCAGCGAAAGAATCATCTTCTGGTGCTATTTCGTCATCGTCTTCCTGAACCGGTCCAATCATTTCCTGTAGCCGTTTCATCCCTCGTTCAACGTTTAAGGCGGTATGCACTCCATTTAGCGGAAGGCCAAGTTCAATCAGTGTAATGGCTACAGCAGGTTGCATGCCTACCACAACTGTTTCTGCATCTAGAATTTTAGACATGCTGGCAATATTGCCAATGATGCGCCCCATAAACGAATCTACGATTGAAACCGCTGATATGTCTATAAGTACACCTCGTGCACTGGTCTTATTTACCATCTGCACCAAGTCTGCCTCGAGGTTTAGTGCCAAACGATCATAAAGATCAACCTGGATGGTCACCAGCAAAAAGTTGCCCATCCTTAAAATAGGTATTTTATCCATCTTCCTATTTGTTTTGAACCACCTGTTTTCTCACTTCTAGTCGCAATGTTTTAAATGCATAAGCCAAAGCACTTGCTAAAGAAGACTTGGTAATGATGCTTGAAAGATCAATTCCTAAATGCACAACTGTCTGAGCAATTTCTGGGCGTATACCACTGATAATGCATTCAGCACCCATCAGTCTGGTTGCACTAACGGTTTTTATAAGATGTTGAGCTACCAGCGAATCTACTGCCGGAACTCCAGATATATCCAGAATAGCAATAGAAGATCCCGTGTCTACAATCTCTTGTAGTAAATTCTCCATTACAATCTGCGTACGCTGGCTATCAAGTGTTCCTATAATTGGAAGTGCTAGAATACCGTCCCATACTCTGATCACTGGTGTGGAAATCTCGGCTATTTCATCAGTTTGGCGAAGAATTACTTCTTCACGTCCCTTGATAAATGTTTCAAAGGTTACCACCGTAAGCCCATCCATTATACGGTTAATTTTCCTGCTTTCCTCAAAAAGCATTTTGGGATCATCACCAATCTGTTCCTGCAACACCTCAAGTATTGCCTCCTTCAAAGAATACACAAATTTTCCCGTCTCGCGTGGAGAAAATCCCTGCCTTGCACGGGTAATGGCAATTCCTCCTAAGATTTCTATAACCGGGCTCCAATTGTCCCCATCAAGGTCCGTAGATCCTCCGGCACCGATGTTAGCTACCAATGAGCCTACCAGCTCCTCAGACTGCGCTCGGAGTTCTTCGTTGGTAATCAGGTCTTCACGAAGCCCTTCGTCTTCCAACTGGTTTTTCATCCAAAGTTCAAGGATGTTTTTTTTTTGATTTTCTAGCAATTTTGCAATATTAAATGGCATTTCGAATGAGCAGTTTAAATTCTTAGGTTATCCCTTTCAGTCAGTATTCTGTTAATTAGCCCGTAAGTTACCATTGTTAAGCGACATAATAAAATTTTAATAAATAGCGATGATATCAGCTTTCAGAATTGCCCAAGATTATTCTCGGATTTGCCTATTTGCTAAGCTTAAATGCTACATTTTAATTGCATGCTGTTATTAAACCACAGGGTTTGGTCATGCTAAATGGAATCACCGTGCATTTTATTATGAAACCTGATTTGGTCGCGAATACTGTGCAGTAAGGGCAGGTCTAACTCACAGCCTTGGCTTTCGCAATGCGCATGGTCTTTCTCGTCCAACAACACCGTTCCGATGCTTCCATCCTCGTCAAAAATCTCATACCGTTGCTGGCCCAATGGGCGGATCGAAAAAAATCTCCCCTTATCTCCATCTACTACCTCTATCCTAAATTGTTGCAACAACCTCTCATTCCCTGTTGTTTTCTGGTTGAATTCGGTTTTCTCTTCCATAACGTTGTATTTTTGTTAACAAACAACATATCAAGTATATTGTTGCGAATATTATTAACGTAGTTGAAAATGACTTTGTTGAATGTTTTCCAGCACTATTTAAAAATAACGGATCGTTATTCGACAAACATACACGATAGGCTGAAAAGTTATGGAATTTCTGTCTTTTATTGCAGATAGCTATCTATATTTTTCCGAAAATAAAAGAATAAAACTGTTAGCACTACCAAATAAGGCATGCAAAACAGAATTTCAGGCCAAGGTTGGTCCCACATTGCCAGCAACGAAAAAAACACAAAAACAATAGGCAACATAAAAAAACTTAGTGCACTCCAAATAGCTTTAGATCTAACCCGATCGTTAAGGTTGAAAAAAATAGGTATAGTCATAAAAGAAAGACAAAGGTTAATACCTATTGCAATACCATAAGGTAGATTACCGAAGTCGCTATCATCGGCTCCAATATATTTAAGCGAGGATAAAACAAATACGCCCAGCAAGCTGATAACGGAAGAAACAAGAAAACATATAACAATTAACCTAAGATATTTCATAATTTATTAATTCGTCTGTTTTAAAAACGAACAGATAGTAGCAATGTTTGACTAATCCTAAATAAACCCAAAGTTTCAAAAAGGAAATCATCACTAGTTAGAATAAATTTTTAAGTACAACAACCCTACAGTTGAGCCAACAACTGACGCAAAGTATATGTAAATTATTAAACCTAAACGCTAAAATTTCATACTTGGCTTCCGCTTAGCAAAAACAGATTGTAGTACTCTTTCCAACTAACAGTAATCAAGCGGACGAGCTATGACTTCCAACAAATGATCAATGTCAAATGGTTTTGCAACAAACGCGGTTGCTCCGGCAGCCATCGCTATTTTGCGTCCGTCATTGCTGGCTGAAACTGCCACAACCGGGAGATTTTTGAAAGTCGGCATTCCACGGATTGTTTGCAGAATCATATCACCTGAAAGAACTGGCATCCAAAGATCGAGCACCACCAAATCCGGACACTCTTTTTCGATAAGTAACTTAACTTTTAGACTATCCATTTCGGCTATTACATGATAACCTTGCTCATCTAGAATAATCTCCATAAGATCCATTATGCCTGCATCATCATCGCATATTAAAATTTTTTTTCTATTCATCATCGCTCCCGCCTTTAGGAAGGGTAAAGCTGAAAGTGGATCCTTTTCCCTTTTCACTTTCTACCCATAATGTACCCTTGTGGTTTTTGATAATCTGGTCACAAATGTAAAGTCCGATACCCATGCCTGGAAAATGCTTCTGTATTTCGCTGCTCCTGTAGAATCTTTCAAAAACTCTTTTCGCATCTTCTGCATTCATACCCAAACCATCGTCCTTTACCGAAAGCTTAACATACTCGCTTACATTGTTGATTTCGATTAGAATATTTCCGCCCTCCGGCGCATATTTTACCGCATTGGAAAGAAGGTTGTTCAAAACCTGTATGATGTGCGATTCATCAGCCTCTACAACGGCATTTGTTTTACCCTGCACAATGATTTTATGGGTATTTGTTGATGCCTGCATTGCATCAACTGCATCCATTACCATTTTATCGAAGTCGAAATTAGCCTTGTGCAACGTAATATTGCCCGTCTGAATCTTCGACACGTCCAATAGTTCGCCTATAAGGTTGTTCAACCTATCTACGTTGGTGGAAACCTTTGAAAGTGTCGATAGAAATTTTTCCGAGGCATCTTTAGGCACGCTACGTTCCAATACCTGCATAAATCCTTTTATGGTAGTTAGTGGGGTTTTGAGTTCATGGCTTGCAATAGAAAGGAAATCATCCTTACGTCGTTCTATTTCCCTCTTTTCAGTTATATCCTCAATAGCCAAAAGAATTTGGTCTTTAAATTGGCCTTCGAGCTCTACCCGATAGGCATTTAGCAACATCAGTTTTTTACCGATATGTGGGAAGTCGTGTTCTACCTCAAAATCTACAACCGGATTATTGGTTGGCAAAATTTTAACCAGCAATTCCTTGAGTTGGGGGATATCCCATTGGTTATTACCCAAGGCATATAGATTTTTTCCCAAAGTATCCTCAAGGTTTACCTTAAAGGTTCTTAAAAAATGATAGTTTGCACTAAGTACAACAAAGTTTGGGTCGAGCACCAACAAGCCTTCCCGCATAGTCTCTATGATACTCGTCAGAAAAGCTTCACTTTCCTTTAAAGCGGAGGTGCGTTCTACAATCTTTTGTTCCATCAGCAACTTCTGCTGTCGCAGATCGTGCTCTGTTTTTTTTCTTTCTGTAACATCATTCTGAACACCAATAAAATGGCTGATTGCTCCTTTTTCGTCCCTTACGGGAGCCATGAAAAGCTCGTTCCAGAACAAATCTCCGTTCTTACGATAATTTCTTATCTCTACCTTGCATTCAACTCCTTTCGAAATTGATTCAGCTAATATTGCCCTTTCAGGCTGATCGCGGTCGTCTGCTTGTAGAAACCGACAATTATGTCCGATTATCTCATTACGACGATAGCCACTAATCATTTCGAAGGCATTGTTGCAGTACACAATGGGATTATCTCGCTGGTTATTGTCTGTTATGATTATTCCAGATATCGATGAATCAAGCGCTTGGGTAAGCAAATCAAAGTTATCTTTTACCGAATCTCCTGAGAGATTGAATCGTCCTTTTTTAAACTCGTGCAAACGTTATTTTTTTTAGTGAACAATAGGGTGTATGCAAATTCTCATAATCGCATATTCACCATTGATATTAACAATTTAATTGCGCTCCTAGTTTTTTAAAATTTTACAACGCATTGTTGTGCACCCTTAACTGATTGTGTGCCATAGAAGCTAGTTTTGATACAAATGCAAATGCATCACAATCATACGCTATGCCTTGGTCAATTAACCAATCCATTACTTCTTTCTTATCTTCCGGAAGGTTGAGTTGCAAAAATCTACCAGTAAGTTCCATGTCTCGGTCGCAACCATAGTGGTTAACTCCATACTTTAAGTGCTCTATCAAGCGCATCATCACAAACCCGTCTACGGGAAGAGTATTCATCCATTCGTCGAATTCCTTCGCGTTGCGTAATTCTCTACAACTATTAACGAAATATCCCTGCAAGTTGTCCATTTTTAAAGGCATAGGTTAACACGTTTTTGAAACCGATTTTTAGCGAAACAATAACAACAAATTGTTAAAGTTGTTTTTAAAACGACAATTGCTTGTTCGTAATGACATTATAATATAATAGATGGTTTTTTAAATCTGAATAGTAAGCAACGATAAAATACATGAGCATTTATGAACGTTGAAAATAAAAGCCCTATAAAAACAAAGCAATTTTTGCTAGCTGTAATAATCGCCTGTCGGATGCTATCCGTATATACTGAGCAGGACCAGCCAAGTACAGAACCCTACCGGTGCAAGAACAGCAGCACTAATCAAAAGGGCTTTTGCAATTTCCCGTTTTCCTATCGCCAATAGCACAAGTCCAATAACCACGTTAAATCCGGTATGCAATGCTATACATACACCCGCACCAATAGCAAGATTGAAACCCCTGTCTGACGCCGCTGATCCCGTTATGATTAGTGCGCAGTAAATCGCTAATACTAGTAAATTAATGATTAAGGCCTTGATCAACATATTGAGTGAATATTCTTTTCACGATTAGAACATCGAGTAATACTCAAAAGTTTTTATATTCCCTATCATAAACTCCTTCGCCCTCGCCAAAAACAATTCTGTTATCCGAGATGGATGTACTGGGTTGTCATCCTCCCCAACTTTACAAAACGTGATTATCTTTATAAATGCTACGAATTAACTCTTCGTAACTCTTTTTAGATTCCACAATCGCAGAACGAAGCCATGACGATATAACGGCAAAACTAAAAACTCTAAATGTTGTTTAACTACAAACAATCAGACAATACATGGAACTAGAACCAGAAATGCTTATCCACGCTTCGCGAATTGGAAACATTGACGTGCTAAAGGAACTTATAAAGGGCAAAGCCAAACTTGATGTGCACGACCCAAAAGGCTATACTCCGCTCATAATCGCCTGCTACAATAACCAGTACGAGGCGGCGAAAATTCTGATAGAACACGGCGCTAACATAAACGCAACCGACGCTGGTGGAAATACCGCACTGATGGGCGCAGCGTTTAAGGGATACCCAGACATTGCAGAACTTTTAATAAACAACGGCGCAGACCTAAACTTGCAACATGGCAACGGCGGAACGGCTTTGATGTTCGCAACCATGTTCGGTCGCAATGATATGGTGAAGTTGCTATTGCTACACGGTGCGGATTCGAGCATATGTGATTCAAGGGGTCTTAGGGCAACCGACCTTGCTGCGCAGCAAGGTAACCAAGAGGCAATCCAATTGCTTTCCGCTTAGGCGACGAGGCCATCCATTGCGCTTAAATTATCTTCATCCGATTATTTTACTATCGAAATCATACCATAAAAAAAGTCCCTTTAAAAGGGACTTTTTTTATTCTCATTTTCCAGACTATGCCGGTACCATTCTTGGTTTTTCCCTTTCCCAAACTCTGTGGGCGGAAATTGCTTTTATAAATGAATCGGCTAATGCTTTAGCACTTCCCGTTAGTAATCCGGGATCTGAAGCTTTCGCATTCAATTTTCCGTGAAAATAGGTTCTCTCGGCTAGCTTTTCCGCTCCCTCATCAAAACAAATGGCCTTACAGTGCTTAAAGGCCTCGTTTAGAAAATGTAATGCGTCTGCATCGGCAGAAAGTGCGTCAATATGATTCGCTCCGGAGGGTACAAAAACTGCATCGTAAAGCACCGAACAAGCGGTCAAAAAGCTTTCCTCTACCTCTATTGCGGTTTTCTTATCGCCTTTTACTGCACCACCGTGCGTACCTACCAGTTCAACGACTGCACCTTGATCGACTAGCGCCTTTTTCATGACATCTACCGATGAAGCACTTACCCCATCTGCCACCAAAAACGCTATTTTCCTAGTACTGACGGAATCCTTTATTGTGCCGGCCATGCTTAATGCTTCGGATTTTGCGATCGAAGGCTCAGCATCCACCGAAGCAAAATCGTTTGGATTTCGGTCGGCAGGTACACTTCCGTTTACAACGGAAACAGGTTTTTTGGGCGAAGGCATGCCAAGATTAGATGCAATGCGTGCAACAAGATCCATATTTACATGGGTAAGCAGTCCAAGCATTCGCTCACGAATAGTTAAATTTTTCACCTTACCTAGCTCGAAACTGAATGCATTGATGATGTGCTCCTTTTCGGCAAGTGATTGGCTTGCATAAAATAGCTTAGCCTGCGAGAAGTGATCAAAGAAGCTTTCGCTCCTCGCTCTTATCTTTCTCGAATCTATCCTCTCGTTGTACGAAACGAATCCACCAGATTCGGCTTTAACCTGCAAAGGGTCATTTGATCCCAAGGAGTTGGGATTATAACTTAACTTACCTTTATTAATGGTCTGTCTCATAAAGCCATCCCTCTGGTTATTATGTACCGGAACCACGGGCCTATTAATTGGGATTTCGTGGAAGTTTGGTCCGCCCAACCTGATCAGTTGGGTATCGGTATAGGAGAACAGTCGTCCCTGCATAAGTGGGTCGTTGGTAAAATCTATTCCCGGAACAACATGCCCAACATGGAATGCTACTTGTTCTGTCTCGGCAAAGAAGTTGTCTGTATTGCGGTTTAAGGTTAGCTTACCTATTCGCTGCACCGGTACAAGTTCCTCTGGAATGAGCTTGGTAGGATCCAAAAGATCAAAATCGAATTTGTGTTCGTCAGCTTCCGGAACAACTTGAATTCCGAACTCCCACTCCGGAAAACTTCCAGACTGGATAGCCTCCCATAAATCCCTCCTATGAAAATCCGGATCTTTGCCAGAAATGGTTTGCGCTTCGTCCCAAGCAACCGAATGGACTCCAAGTAACGGTTTCCAATGGAACTTGACAAAATGCGATTCCCCTTTATTGTTGATAAGCCTGAAGGTGTGCACTCCAAAGCCTTCCATCATTCTATAACTTCTAGGAAGAGCTCTATCGCTCATTGCCCACATGATCATATGCGTTGACTCTGGCATTAGTGAGATAAAATCCCAAAAAGTATCGTGTGCAGAAGCTGCCTGTGGCATTTCATTGTCCGGCTCGGGTTTTACTGCGTGGATAAGATCGGGGAATTTCATTGCATCCTGAATAAAGAACACAGGCATATTGTTACCTACAAGATCGAAGTTACCTTCTTGTGTATAGAACTTTACCGCAAATCCTCGAACATCCCTAGCCAAATCTGTCGAACCTCTAGACCCCGCTACCGTTGAAAATCGAACGAATACAGGTGTTTCGATTTCCGTATCGTTTAGAAAAGCTGCCTTACTAAACTCTGGAATTGGCTGGTATAGTTTGAATACGCCGTGTGCACCCGAACCTCTTGCATGCACCACTCGCTCAGGTATCCTTTCGTGATCAAAGTGCGTAATCTTTTCACGAAGGATAAAATCCTCTAACAGAGTTGACCCCCTATCGCCCGCTTTAAGGGAGTTCTGGTCATCATTTATGCCAACTCCATGATCGGTCGTCATGCGCTGGCCGGTTGCGTCTGCGGTATGTGCTTTTAGCTTGCCGGTTTTATCGTTTTCCGGCAAGGCCGACTGTTCTGGTGTTAAGGTCTTTTTGGCCATAATTTTTCTGATTGGTAGTTAAGGGAACAAGGCTTAAGCTAATTAGTTTTCACTATTTGCAAGCCTAGAATTCCATTTGCACCAAGATGCTCGATTAGGGGATGCGAAGGAGTTCCACTACGTGAAAACAGAGTGGAATGACTTAAGGCCATCAAAGACAACAGTATCAGGTGGCAACAGGCATTAGGCCTTAGATTCTTCGATACCAAAGTCGCAAGTAAATACCAAACAATGGCCTTATTAGCATTTTTTTAATCGATCAGAGCATTTTGCAGAAATTGCTAATCTGACTGCACAAAGCACATGGCAGAAAAAATTATCTTCTTCACGGTGGCTAGGATGGTGCAGATTTAAAATACATAAATCAACTTTTCTTAGGAAAATTTCGCCATTTGTGCTAACAACCTGATCTTTGCAAATGGAAAATTTTAAATTATCTGCAACAGACATTTATTGAAAAAAATAACTAGCGGTAGCCACTTCGGCTTAGGTTTAGTCAAAGCGTACTAAATGCGCATTTATTGCAATCAATTTCAGTTTCGGATTGTTAGTACATCATCAAAGAGAAAAACATGAAAAAAATATTGATGGTACTTACCTCCCATAGCGAAATGGAAAACACAGATAGCAAGACAGGCGTATGGCTAGGCGAGTTCACAGACCCTTATTACGAATTCTTAGATGCTGGCTATACAGTTAAACTAGTCAGTCCCAAAGGTGGCCGTCCGCCAGTTGATCCAATGAGCGAGCTAACAGAGAACGTTACCGAATCAAATCGCAGGTTTCAGGACGACCAACAATCCAAAGATGCTTTCTCACATACAAGCCCTATTAGTCAGATAAGCGCATCTGATTATGACGCAGTATTTTATCCTGGCGGTCATGGACCGATCTGGGATCTTGCGACGAATAACGAAAGTGGCCTTTTAATCCATGCATTCTTGGACCAAGGTAAACCTGTAGCTGCAGTATGTCACGGACCAGCGGCGCTTCTCAGCGCTGAAAATTTGAAACCTGGCTTTCTAAAGGGCAAAGTTCTTTCCGCATTTAGTGATACAGAAGAAACATTGGTTGGCAGAAGTGGCAATGTTCCGTATCTTCTCGAGACCAAGCTGAAAGAGCACGGAGCAGATGTAAAAACTGCACTCGTACCTTTCCTATCGCACGTTGAAACCGACGGTCTGCTGATTACTGGGCAAAATCCGCTTTCAGCAGGCCCTGTAGCCAAGGCACTGATTGATTTGCTTAAATAAAAATCGTTTATCTAACCAGAACTCCTACTCAAGATAATGAAAACAAATCATCTGTTTTTAAGTGTTTTAGCCGTAATCGTACTATCTATATTTTCCGCCTGCAAGAAGAAACCAAATGGTGAGTTCCCCAATGCTTCGAGCGAAACCGTACATGCGATTGGTAGGGACGGTTACGTTGCCACTTATTGGCAAAATGGCAAAGCTACCAGATTGGGCAGCTCTACCGGAAGTTCCGATGCTAATGCAATTTTCGTATCGGGGACGGATGTTTATATTTCTGGTTACCAAATAGGTTCAAATAACAAATATATTGCAAAGTGCTGGAAGAACGGAACAGCCATAGATTTAAGCGACGGAACCAAAGACGCTATGGCAAATGACGTATTCGTGATCGGAAGCGACGTTTACATCGCAGGCCAGGAAACAAACGGCCAAACTGCGAGCTGGGTGGCAAAATATTGGAAAAACGGAAATCCCGTAACGCTATCTGTCCCAACCGAGAATGCGGTTGCCAATGGAATTACCGTTATTGGGAGTGATGTGTACGTGATAGGAACCCGTAGAGAAGGTAGCTGGATGACACCAGTAGCTTGTTATTGGAAAAACGGGCAAGTGAGCGACCTGTCCAACCGCTCTACATCCCCATCTTACCAGGCCATTACACAATCTGCGGAAGAAGTACACCTTACTTACTCGGCTGCTTACAATAGCCAAGGCCAATCACAGTCTGCCTATTCGAGGAATTTTACAGCACCAGTTTTTATAACTGATGGAACAAATGACGCAACTTCCCACGCTATATCAGTTTCTGGCAATGATATTTATCTTGCAGGTTGGGGAACTAGTAACCAAAATAGTGCAATTCAAGCAAAATATTGGAAAAATGGTAGCCTGGTAACTTTAACAAGTGGCCAACAGAGTGCTTTTGCGCTGGGAATCTTTGTATTAACAAACGATGTTTATGTAGCTGGCTACATGGAAAATCCGCAAAGCGGAAGAGGATCTTTGGCGACTTATTGGAAAAATGGAAAAGCAGTTTCGCTCACCAATGGTGAATCGGATGCGCTGCTAAGAGATATAGTTGTAGTTCCTATTAGTGCCCAATAAATGTGGGAGAGCACTCTTGAAGTCATTTCATTTTTTGTCTATTTCAGAGGTGTCTACAGGTCGAAATGTAGAAACTTAAAAAAAACGGATTTTACTAGGATGCCCCGAAATGCTTTTATCGAAATGATTCAAAAAATTTCTCGAAACCAAAAGTAATTTTTGTGTTTTTTTAATCCCAATTTGAAAACTTATTCCTTATGGGTCATATTTAAGGGTGCAATGTCTAGTGCAACAAAATTCTATCAACACTTGCAAGCTGCAATTAAAAAATGAACGGTGTACAAGACAGCGTAAAAGTAACTAGAGCTAAAAAACATACCACTATCTGAAAGCAATAAAATCAATGTGTTGCCAGGGTCCTCCTAAATATCTCCAAATATCTAGACCAAGCGCCCTTACTTCAAAGGGCTTAAAATCCAAATACAATTCTTCCAACAATTTCCTTGCAATCTCCGCACTGGTTTTATTTGATACGGTGATATGACTTCGAAATCCCTGCCTGTCCTGTGCAGACAGATCATCTATGAATAATATCACCAAGTCCGAACGAAGCCGTTTTAATATTTCGGATTCTATTCTGAAGGCTACACCAGCACCTAGATTAATCAAACCCGTAATCTGCATAGTAAAGGGAGCACCAACAGCAGATGCAACTTTTGCAGGCACTTCAGGGGTATCTGGCAACTTATGAAACATGGTGAGGTGCGCATTTAAGAAATTTCTCTCAGGCGGAAAGTATTGGGTTCGCAAAACGTTAAAATAATTTTGCGAGGCCTCATCCATCCGAACAGTTAAGATCAGTGCTGGCTCATATAATTTACTTGTTATCTCCATCAGCTTATTTTTATGCGGATTGGTCCCTTGATATAATCCACATCGATGGGCAATCCTTTTTGTGTAATGAGCACTTTCCCCTGATGCTGTAGATCAATAGCAATGTCCACAATAGCTTTCATGTGTTTCCGCCAATCCTCAGGGAAGAGCATCCGGGCAATTTCCGATGGGCAGGTACTTTTACAAGTCCCCCTATTTGTCGCCACAGCTAAAATAGTTTCAGATATCTGCTTCGAAAGGTCTTCCATTTTATTTTATTTTTTATCTGAATCCCAAATGCTTTTAAACTATAATTAAATTCAAAATTAATCGAGCTTCCTGATCAGCTTAATAGCCCTATCCCACTTGGGATAAGTTTCAATTGGCTTAATGTAAGTTGCAAGGTCAAATTCCCAAGGGATTAAGACCTGGGTATCGTCCAAGTCGGCAAGTTCTGGTACCCATTTGCGTATAAAATCCTGCGCCTTGTATTTATTAGACTGGTGTATCGGGTTAGTATACCATATCTCAAAAGCCTGCATATGCCAGTTCATCCAATTAGAGCTCACATCGTAATCAATAAGCCTAGATTCGAAGTACGCGGCGCCCCAGGTCCAGTCTATTTTTAGGTCAAACACCAGATAACTTGCACAGTTCACCCTTCCACGGTTGCTCATAAAACCAGTTTGGTTCAGCTGGCGCATGTGTGCATCAACAAATGGAATCCCCGTGCTGCCATCACACCATCGCTGGAACTTATCGGGATCATTTTCCCATACCAGCTTCTTGTTCTTAAAACCTTTGGTCAAAAACATTGAATGCCCGATCCGCATACCCTTAAAAGTAAAATAATCACGCCAGACCAGTTCAAAAACCAGCCACCAAGTACTCTGGTTTTTCTTTACCTTTTTTTCGTAATCTTTTACCCTAAAATAAATTTCCCTTGGCGAGATGCAGCCTAATGCAAGGTAAGGGGAAAGTTTTGAGCTGTAGTCCATTCCGTCCGATCTGTTTCGGCTCCATCTGTAGCCCGTAAGCAACTCTGATTTGAAAGTGTAATACTCCAGCCTTTCTAGGGCTGCATCCTCTCCTCCATCCACAAACACCTGTGCATCCAAATACTCCTTTCTAGTAAATCCGTAGCGCTTGCAGGATGGAAACTTGCTTGTTTTAATATCTTTTAATCCGTTCAACTTTGCTGGTACAGCAAAAACTTTCCGGGGTTCCGAATCATTCGACACCGGTATTCGGTAGGCTTTACTGGTCAAAGGAATCTTCGCGATTTCAAAAGGAATGTCATCTATATGGTATAGCGTCTTACCCCAGAAGAAATGAAATTCCACTTCCGGCAAGGAATTGGCAAGCTCATCAACCAAGTCGGTTTCATACGGTGCATATTCCTGCTCGGCAAAAATATCGGTGATACCGTATTCTTTTACAAGCTTAGGAATTGTTACCAGTGCAGATTGGTCTCCAATTAGCAGATGTCCGCCCAGCACTTCCAGATTATGCGCCAGATTAATTACCGATTGCTCCATGAACCTAAAGCGGTTGACATCCGCCCTGCGAAAACCGAGTGATGATTTTTGGAATCCCTTTTCTTCTATACAGTAACAAAAGACCAGTTCCTTGCATTGCTTCTGCGCCACAAACAGTGCCTCATTGTCATGTATCCTCAGGTCGTTCTTAAACCAGACCAAGCCCCTTTTTATCATATTGATTTAATTATTAACCAAGTCAAGTTTTTTGCTAAAACCCAGGTCGGCATTTTTAAATGGTGGAAAGATTTAAGCTAACAATTTTTACGGCACAATGTTTAAGCTTTACCGACCTAGAATGGCCGATTAAGCCCAAATTATGAAAACATCCGTAACCTTAATATTTCCGCATCAATTATTCGAAGACCATCCCGCCCTATCCACTTCACGAATAGTCTATCTAGTTGAGGAATGGTTGTTTTTTAGACAATATCGTTTTCATCGGCAAAAACTTGTGCTTCACCGTGCCAGCATGAAATTTTATGAGAACTGGCTGGAGCAACAGGGTTATACCGTTAGTTACATCGAAACCGATAAACCTGAGAATGATTGCCGGCTACTGGTAGCGCAACTTGCCAACCAGATGGTAAAAGAAATCCACATGGCGGCAGTGGCCGATGACTGGTTAAATAGAAGAATGCATCAGGCCTGCAGCAGGTACAAAATAGAACTTCATGTTTATGATAGCCCCAACTTTCTGAACACTGTGGAAAGTACCCAAGCTTATTTCAGCAATAAGAAATCCTACTTCCAAACTGATTTTTACAATTGGCAGCGAAAGCAAAGGAACCTACTTATAGAAAGCAATGGTGGTCCTACCGGAGGAAAGTGGTCTTTTGATGAGGACAACCGGAAAAAATTCCCCAAAAAGGAAAAAATACCGGCGCTGCACATACCAAAAGAGAACAGCTATATCACTCAAGCCAAAAACTATGTGCGTACGAAATTTCCGGACAACTATGGCGATTTGGATGCAACCTGCTTATTTGTAGTTACTTTTAAGGATGCCTTGGACTGGCTCAACAACTTTTTCGAATCTCGTTTTGAAAAGTTTGGGAGCTATGAGGATGCTATAGTGGCGAAAGAGCATGTGCTGCATCATTCTGTTCTTACTCCCATGCTAAATATCGGCCTGCTGAATCCGCTCCAAATTATAGAAGGTGCGCTTATTGCCGAAAAAAAATATAATATCCCGCTCAATTCGCTTGAGGGATTTCTGAGACAGGTTGTGGGATGGCGGGAATTTATCCATCTGGTGTACGAACGCGAAGGTGTTAAACAGCGCACCAAAAACTATTGGAAATTCAAAAGAAAGATTCCACGAAGCTTTTGGACAGGTGATACGGGTATTTTACCGATCGACATCACGATAAAAAAAATTATTCAGACCGGCTATTGCCATCATATCGAACGGCTTATGGTGCTGGGTAATTTTATGCTGCTTTGCGAATTCGATCCGGATGATGTTTACCGCTGGTTTATGGAGATGTTTATTGATTCTTATGATTGGGTGATGGTACCCAACGTTTATGGCATGACGCAGTTTGCAGATGGTGGACTGATGACCACCAAACCCTACATTAGTGGCAGCAACTACCTGATGAAAATGGGCGACTATGAAAAGGGCGAATGGCAGGCGGTATGGGACGGATTGTTTTGGCGCTTTATGGATATCCACCGTGGTTTTTTCACCAGAAACCCACGTCTGGGAATGCTAATCGGCACCTTCGATAAGATGCCACTTGATAAACAGCATGCACATTTGTTGAACGCAGACGATTTTCTGGAAAAATTGGACCAAACGATGTAGCTATTCTGAATCCATTGCCAACAAAACGCTTAACTAAGATACTCTTCCAATCAATTGCAGTTGCATATTATGAAAAATTGCCTCTTTGGAAAATGTGATGGTAATGATATCCTTAAGAAAAAAATAACGGTTAACCAGGGAATTATGGCTACCATGCTCGGAGGTTGTTGCTTGGTTCTTTTAAATTGAGTTATTACTGCAACGCTTATGCAAGATGACTTAAACACGAAACAAACTGCTGGAAAGAGACCAACATGAAAACCATCACGCTCAGGAGTTTTAAAATATGCGTTTTCTTCTCACGACATGGGGAGGCATGGCTGTCAACAGATGCTGTTATGTACCAAACGGCTATATTAATTTTCAATCCGCTTAAAGGAATAGCCTAATACTATTTACTTGAATATTCCTTTGGGAACGGTTCCAGTCCAACTCTCCGGGTAAATTTTAATGCCGAATATTTTTGCCAGTACAAGCGAAGTATTCTTATTGCTGTTTTGAAACTCTGTTATCCCCTGCTTTTTTATGCCAGGACCGGTTATTAGCCAAGGAACCTGCATTTCGCTCATGGAAACTCCACCGTGACCCTTTTTAATTCCACCGTGATCGGTGATAAGCAGGATATGGGTATCCTTATATAAATCTTTTTTTACAAGGCTATCGAGCATTTCTCCAACAGCTTGGTCAGCCTCTTCGATAGCCTTAATGTATTCCGGAGACATCCATCCAAAGCTATGACCAGCGTGGTCGGTATGCACATCGTATAAAAAAACAAGTGTTGCGTTATTTCGGTTATTGTACATAAAATCAACTGCCTTTTTATAGTTCTGCCTATAACCATCTTTATCCTCAAACGATACCTCATCCAAGTATTTTTTGTTGATAGGGTAAATGAGTTCCTTCCAGTTATAATAAAAAGCTGTTTTGGCACTAGGTTGCTTATCTTTTAGCACCTTGAAGATGGATGGATAATAACCATCTGCATCGGTTTCTACGGCAGAAAGAGAGTGCTTCTGCAAAGTCCAATCATTTCCAGTTACACCATGTTCTTCGGGGCCAGATCCGGTTAGGTGGCTCGTCCAATTAGGCATGGTTACCGATGGCATTACAGGGCGGGTTGTAACGGATAGCGTTCCATCCGCAAACATCCTATCTATGTTAGGGTGTTTTACAGCTTTAAAAGCTTCTGTACTGAACCCGTCAAAACCTAAGATTAATACATGTTTGGATCGTTTTTGAGCAATAGCTTGGAAGTTTACTAAAATAAGAACCAGCAGGGCAAATTTGATTTGTTTCATTTGAGATTTTAAAATTTTGACGACGCAGGACAAACTGTTCTGCGGAGAACACGCTAAGAACAAACTTACTTAAAACGTTATTAAAAATCCAAATATTAAACCAACTAAAAAACCATATAACTTATTGAAGTAAAATGGTTTAATTGCTTTTAGACTTATTTTGCGCAACTGTTGATGCAAAATTAAATAGTAACGATTATCGATAAATTAAATAGCTTAAGATACAAAATCGGTACAAATCCAATTTGCGGAGAATAGGAAATTAATCTCTACACATCTTTAAAACCTTTAGGTTATTATTTGCCTATGCAAAACTTGCTAAATATATTTTCCAACAAATCATCTGTAGTAACCATGCCAGTAATCTCACCGAGATAATGTAAGGCCTGTTTAATGTCCATTGCTAAGAAATCTGAAGTTACAGGGTTATCAATATTGTTTAGCACGTTGGCTAATGCCTGCTCCGTATTTTTTAGGGCTTCTACATGGCGAATATTTGACACCAGAGTTTCGCTGGTATTGATGGCGTGTAGGTTAACCTTTGCTAATAAAGCTTCCTTCAACTCATCCACTCCTATGTTTTCTTTGGCCGACAAGAATAAAACTTCTTGTTTTCCAAAGGCTTCTTTTTGTTCGCTTGTAAACAAATCGGCTTTATTAACAATGGCTAAATAAGGAATTTCTATTTTCTTTAAATCAGTCAATTGTTCTTCCAATTCATCAGGCGTTTGCAGTGCGTCAACCATGTACAAGATAAGTTTGGCTTGTTTCATTCGCTCTAGCGTGCGCTCCACTCCTTTAGCTTCAATTATATCTGCAGTATCTCTAATGCCGGCTGTATCAATAAACCTGAAGATAATACCATTAATATTCAATTCGTCTTCAATGGTATCCCTCGTTGTTCCGGCTATATCAGAAACAATGGCTCTATCTTCATTTAAAAGCGCATTCAACAAGGTTGATTTACCTACGTTCGGCTTACCGGCAATAACAATTGGTACGCCATTTTTAAGCACATTGCCCATTTCAAAAGAAGAAATCAATCGGTGTAAAACATTGTTTATTTTAAGAATCAATGCTTTTAATTGATCGCGATTAGCGAATTCTACGTCTTCCTCCGCAAAATCGAGCTCCAATTCTATCATTGAAGCAAAATGAATTAACTGCTCTCGTAAACCGGCTAACTCCGTAGAAAAACCACCACGCATTTGTTGTAGTGCCACATCGTGAGATGCCTTGCTATCAGACGCTATTAGATCGGCCACGGCCTCTGCCTGACTTAGATCAAACGCTCCGTTTAGGAAAGCACGCAAAGTAAATTCGCCGGGTTTAGCAGCTCTCGCTCCTTTTTTAATTAGCAAGTTTAAAATCTGCTGAATGATATAATTAGAACCATGGCAAGAAATTTCAACCACATTTTCTTTTGTATAAGATCTAGGCGCAACGTACAAACCTGCCACCACTTCATCGATAATCAACTCATCTTCTTTAATTAGGCCGAAATGCAAAGTATGCGAAGCTTGTTTGCTTAAATCCTTACCTGCAAAAACTGAATTGGTTAAATTTATGGCCTCTGGTCCTGATAAACGAATAACGCCAATAGCGCCACTTCCTGGAGGAGTTGATAAAGCAACAATGGTATCTTGGTTGTACATTTTGCAAAGTTATGAGTTTTAGTTTGTAGGTTGTACGTTTTAAGTTATAAGTTTTAGGTTGTACGTTTTAAGTAGTACGTTTTAGGGTTGTAGGTTTAAAGTTTTAGATTTAGTTAGGGACAAAGCTTTAAGATTGTAAACGTAAAGTGGTAACGCTAAAACTACAAGGCGTAGATGATAAGCGAAAAAACGCCAAACGAAAACAAACAAAATCGTTACATTAATGTTAATCTGCTTAATAAACGAACAACTTCCATGAAAGAACTTCCACTAACCGTTAAAAGATCAATAGAATTATTGGGTTTAGTGCTTGCCATTGCCATTTTAGTGGTAGGTAGAGATATTATTATGCCAATTATAATGGCATTTTTTGTAAGCATTATGCTGTTGCCTATTTATCGCTTTTTGCGAAAATATAAAGTACCCGAATCGCTGTCTATTATTTTACCAATTTTAATGGTAGCTATTTTTATTGCTGGTATAGTTTGGTTTTTCTCTGCTCAAATCGGCACCTTGGTTGATGATTTTCCGCAGATAAAACAGAATGTAGCAAAACACCTGCACTCATTGCAAGAGTGGATTACAAATTTAACAGGCATTGAAACTAAAAAACAAACCGATTTCATAAACGAAAAGAGTGACGACCTGCTTTCTATGGGTGGTAAGGTTGCCAGTGGCGCCGCGGTAACATTGAGCGGAGTATTCATTTTCGTAGGTTTGCTGCCAATCTATATTTATTTAATTCTTTTTTATAAGGATATTTTGTTGCGTTTCACTTTTATGTGGTTCAAAACAGATGATCATCCTAAAGTTAAAGAAGCTGTATATGAAACAGAATCAATCATTAAAAGTTACCTAATCGGCTTGCTGATTCAGGTATCATACATGACCGTTTTATTGGGCGGTATTTTGATGATTATTGGTATTAAACATGCTTTGTTAATTGGCGTAATCTTCGCTATCCTAAACTTAATTCCTTACGTAGGTGCTTTGGTAGGTAACATCATTGGCGTATTGCTTACGCTAACTTCATCTACAGAATTGTGGCCCGTAATTACTGTTCTAGGGGTAATCGCGGTTGTGCAGTTTTTAGACAATAACATTTTAATGCCTCGCATTGTAGGCTCTAAAGTAAAAATAAATGCACTATTCTCTATTCTCGGGGTTTTACTGGGAGGTACCATTGCGGGCGTCTCCGGTATGTTTTTATCATTACCGATTATTGCGGTGCTTAAAATCATTTTCGACCGTACCGAACAGTTTAAACAGTGGGGAGTTTTACTTGGCGATGAGCGACCTGAGAAAAGCCCAATGCAGTTCCCAAGTTTTAGAAGAAAGAAAGCTATTGATACAAGAAGTGGCGTAATTTCAAAGAAATAGTATTTTGAAAAATATTAAAAAGGCGAACAAAGTTTAAAAACTTGTTCGCCTTTTTTATTTGCTGGGGCTTTTTCTAAAAATAAAATAGAAAATAATAATCCCGATTAGGCAACATGTAACGCCTAATATTGCCTTACTTAAATCATCCATAGTTTTTAAATGAAAAAGGGCAACCAACAAATGGCTACCCTTCCGTTTTACGATTGTTATATATTTAAAACAACAGCAGATTGCATAAATGGTTTTGTTTTTAATAACCAGAGGAAAATAAAGAGAAAGAATGAAAGCTAAAAATCGAAAGCCTCTAGAATATCCTAAGCGGTTTAATGAACTAACGGCAAGATTAATATCCTGTTAAAACGAATGATCAGTTAAATTTCAAAACGTCCCATGCAAATCTCAGTATCGTCCCAAAAACTACGATTAAAAAGAATATCCTGACGAACTTATTCCCTTTAAGCAAAGCGAGTTTCGCACCAAAATAAGAACCAGCCACGTTAAATATCGCCATTGGTATGGCATATTCAAATAATACGTGACCAGTAGATCCAAAGTAAATTAAAGCTGCCACGTTTGTAGCAATATTTACGATTTTAGCATGTGCGCTGGCGCCAATAAAATCGAATCCCAATACCGCAACAAATACTAAAATCAAAAACGAACCTGTTCCGGGTCCTATTAATCCATCGTAAAAGCCAATAATAAATCCAAATAATGCCGCCAACAAAACTTGCTTCTTAACAGAATGTGCTTTATGTTGTTGTATGCCAAACTGTTTGTTAAAAAAAGTATAAATAGCCACCGCAATTAAAATACAGAGAATTACGGGTTTAATTACAGCGTTATCAATTAAGCTAACACAATACGCACCCAACAATGCGGCAAAAAACGCCGCCAATACACAAGATGCTAAAACTTTATAGTTTAATTTAACCTGTTTAGCGTATTTATAGGCTGCAACACTTGTACCAGCAAGCGATGGTATTTTTGTAGTACCGAAAATGCTAGCTACTGGATAGTGAGGTAAAATTAATAATGTTGCCGGCGTTTGCAATAATCCACCGCCACCAACTATGGCATCTACAAAACCAGCACAAAAGGCTACTGTACAAAGCAGTATAAGTTCTTGGATGAAGTTTGTCATTAAAACGCTACTTGCTTCATAATTTAGATGTATGATTTACGCCCGAGCACAGCTGATGCAGACTTACGAAGTCTCCAACATTTTCATGCTTAAACTTCGTAAGTTTTATTGTTATAGAAAGCCTGAACGATGCAAAGGGTTTTTAGCCACTTTTTTAGCTAGAAATAACCAAAACAAATTTTGTTTTACATCCGTTCCGGCACGTTTATGCCTAAAATAGCTGTTCCGGCTTTAAGTACGTCTGCAGTTACTTTACAAATGTTTAAACGATGTTGTTTTACAACTTCATTTTCTTCTTTTACAATTGGCGGTACTTCGTGATAAAACTTATTGAAAAGCTTAGCCACCTCATATAAATAATTGGCTAAAAATGCCGGACTATAAGCTTTAGCTGCATTGCTTAACTCAGCCGGATATTTAGCTAAAAGCATGATCATTTCTAATTCGGTTGCTTCTAATCCAGCTACTTCGCTTTGCTTTACATCCAACTGGAAGTTTGCTTTTGCTAACAGCGATTTTATCCTAGCATGTGTGTATTGAATAAACGGACCAGTATTTCCTTGAAAATCAATACTTTCGTTTGGATCGAACAACAAACGTTTTTTCGGTTCAACTTTTAGTAAGAAATATTTCAAGGCGCCAAGGCCAATGTTGTAATACAATTCAGCTTTATCCGCCTCTGCGAAATCATTCGTTTTACCTAAAGCTTCGGTTTTTTGCTTTGCGGTTTCAATCATTTCCGCTACCAAATCATCAGCATCCACAACGGTTCCTTCCCTACTTTTCATCTTTCCGCTAGGTAAATCAACCATTCCATAACTTAGGTGATGCAAACCTTTCGCCCAGCTCTTGCCTAATTTTTCTAAAATCAAGAATAATACCTTGAAATGATAATCTTGCTCGTTACCTACTACATATATAGATTGGTCCATGCCAAAATCATCGTATTTCATCTGGGCGGTTCCTAAATCTTGGGTAATGTAAACCGAAGTACCATCGGCACGTAAAACCAGTTTCTGATCCAAGCCATCAGCAGTTAAATCAATCCATACAGAACCATCTTCTTTTTTAAAGAAAACCCCTTTTGCCAACCCTTCATCTACCGTATCTTTTCCTAACAAATAGGTATTGCTTTCGTAATAATATTTGTCAAAATCTACACCCAGGTTTTTGTAACTTACCGCAAAACCGTCGTAAACCCAGCCATTCATTTTTTTCCAAAGATCTATAACTTCCTTATCGCCAGCTTCCCAAGCTAAAAGCATTTGTTGCGCTTCTTTGATTAAAGGCGCATTTTTCTTCGCCTCATCTTCAGTTTGCCCTTCGGCTTTTAAAGCATCAATTTCCTTTTTATATTCTCTATCGAAAATTACATAGTATTTGCCTACCAAATGGTCGCCTTTCAATCCAGAACTTTCTGGCGTTTCTCCATTGCCCCATTTTTCCCAAGCCAACATCGATTTGCAGATGTGTATACCTCTATCGTTTACCAAGTTTACCTTAAAAACTTCGTAGCCATCAGCTTTCAACAGTTCTGCAACCGAATAACCTAGTAAATTGTTCCTAACGTGGCCCAGATGAAGTGGCTTGTTGGTATTTGGCGATGAATATTCTACCATCACTTTTTTACCGTTCGGTTTAGGCTTACCAAAATCATCGCTCAGCAATTCATTATTAAATAAATTTAACCAATAGCTATCAGCTATGCTTAAATTCAAAAAGCCCTTAACTACGTTAAATGCAGTAACTTCCGCAACATTTGCAACTAAATATTCGCCAATTGCCGTAGCTGTTTGCTCTGGAGATTGTTTAGATATTTTTGTAATCGGAAAAACTACGATAGTAACCTGACCTTCAAATTCTTTACGCGTTTCCTGTATATTAAGCACACTTTCTTCAATGCTTTGATTGTAAAGTTGCTTTACGGCATCTATAGTGGCGGTAGTTATAAAATTCATGAAGCAAAAATAGCGATTAAACACTAAAGCTGAAAGAAACATATTGATGCTTTAAAAATAATAACTTGGGCGTTCGGGCGGGCTATCCGCTATATCTTTTAGCTTTCCTTCGCTACGCTCGGGCTAAAAGGATGCCGCTCCTATCCCTAACGCAATAACTAAAGAGCCAATGATACGATGAAACACTCTTCCTAATCTTTCAGCCTTTCGGACTTTGAAAAAATCTGATAGCTTTGTAACACAACAAACCAAATATATGAGCGAAGCACAAGAAAACTTTAACGTTAGTGTAAATACAGAAATTGGCCGACTTAGAAAGTTACTCATCCACAGCCCCGACAGCGGTTTAGGAAAAGTTGTGCCCTCTAAAGCGCAAGATTGGCTTTTTGAAGACATTGTTCATTTAGATACCATCCGCAAAGGCGAATACGATTATTACCTTAAATTGTTAATGTATTTCTTAGATCCTGATAAGATTAAAGGGAAACTAGCAGAAATTGATAGCGAAGACGCAAATAGAAATTTCTTTAAGCCAAATCACGCAGATTTTCATAATTCCAAAGCCGTTATCGAGGTGCAAAACCTTTTGAGCGAGGTTTTGGAAAACGAATCTATCAGAAAAAAATTGGTAGCAGCGGTGGCAGCAATAGAAGGATGTACCTATAAAGTACAAATGCAATTGGCAGATACTAACGCTAAGGAACTTGCCGAAATTTTTATTTCTGGCACCTTGGCAAATGATACGATGATTTTTGCGCCAATTCCGAATCTAATTTTCACCCGAGATGTTGGCACCACTATTAACAATCATATCTTACTAAATAAACCAGCAAAAAAAGCTCGTGTTCGCGAAACGCTTTTAATGCGATACATCTTTTTCAATCACCCTATTTTTGCAAATTATAAAAACAACATTTTAGAAATACCTGATGTTACCATGCACTTTTTAAGACCTGGTGATGAACCAGCTTTTAGCACCACGCTAGAAGGTGGTGATGTAATGATGGTTAGCAAGAACCACGTTTTAATTGGCTGTAGCGAACGCACCTCTGAACACGGTGCAAACGAAGCTATAAAACTGTTGTTCGAAAACAATGTAGTAGAGAAAGTTACGGTGGTAAAAATTCCAGCAAAACGAGACTATATGCACCTAGATACGGTTTTTACACAGGTTAAACGTAATACTTGGGTTATTTTAAATTCAATTGCACACTCGCCTAAGTTTAATCCGAATGAGCCGATTAATTTTTTAAAAGAGCCCGAGCAGTTAGAAGCTACAACTGCCATTCAATTTCACAAAGACAAACCTGGAGAACCGAAATATTTTGAACATGTAGAAGCGTTGTTAAATGATATTAGTCAGAACGATTTAAATAGCAGCGAACCTACAAAAATCATTTACAGCGGAAATAATACTTTCCCTTACGATTCGAGAGAGCAATGGACAGATTCTTGTAATTTATTAGCCTTAAAAGAAGGCGTTGTTTTAGGTTACGACAGGAACGACAAAACTGTAGAAGCATTTAAAGAAGCTGGTTTTAACATTGTAGACGTTAAGGATTTAATTAAGGATTTAGAAAGTGGCAAAGCCGATATAGAGACCATTACCGACACCCTAGTTTTAATGCCTTCGGCAGAATTATCTAGAGCAAGAGGTGGTTTCCATTGCATGAGTTTGCCGATATTAAGAGACAATTTGTAATATTAAAGGTGTAAGGCATAATGTTGAGGGCCCTGGTGCTTATGTTAACGCCAACATAGAAAGATTTTTTTTTATTTTAGGCGTTTTGCTACCTTAAACCTTTCGCCTTTTAGCTTTTACCTTAAATGCAAACAACTTCCCACATCTTAATGATTCGCCCTGTTGATTTTAAGTTCAACGAACAAACGGCAGGCAACAATAAATTTCAGCAAGCTAGTGAGCAGAGCGATGTACAACAGCAAGCTTTACAAGAGTTTGATGGTTTTGTAACAATGCTGCGTTCAAACGGAGTAGATGTAACGGTAATTAATGATACTTTAGAACCATCTACGCCAGACTCTATTTTCCCAAATAACTGGGTTTCTTTTCACGAAGATGGCGCTGTTTTTCTTTATCCAATGTTTTCTGAAAACCGTAGGTTAGAAAGAAGAGAAGAAATATTAGAAATTTTAGAACAGAATTTCGAAATAAGCCATATTAATGATTTAAGCTTTTACGAAAATGGAAATATTTTCTTAGAAGGTACAGGCAGCATGGTTTTAGATAGAGCAAATAAAATTGCTTACGCTTGTTTAAGTGTGCGTACTGAGGTAGAAGCATTTAATAATTTTTGTCAGTTGGCCGGATATAAATCGGTAATATTTAATGCAGTAGACGCCACAAATTACCCAATTTACCATACCAATGTGATGATGTGTATTGGCGATAAATTTGCAGTAATCTGTCTTGATTCAATCCCAAATTTATACGAACGTGATTTTGTACAGAAAGTATTAACTCTTTCTGGCAAAGAAATTATCAAAATTAGTCTCGATCAAATGAACCACTTTGCGGGAAATATGCTGCAAGTTAAAAACGCAAATGAAGATAGTTTACTGGTCATGTCTGAGCAAGCTTATAAAGTGCTAAATGAAACACAAATTACTTCGCTTTCTAAATACGCAAAGTTGATTCATGCACCTTTATACATGATAGAACAAAACGGTGGTGGTAGCGCAAGGTGCATGTTAGCAGAAGTACATTTGCCAATAAAGTAGTTATCATACAAACCGACATTTCGAACTGGGGCCGATGAGAATCTCATTAAATGGCGTAACAAAATCAGATGCAGTTTACCAAATGGAGAAACCTTACCATATCAGTCCGGGTAAAATTGAAAACTTAAACTAGCCACGATACACTAGCTTTTCGTATGCTAAATATGATGAAAATCACTAAAAAATATCCAACCACTAAAATTTATTTCGCTACTTTCGCCGAAAATCAAAACTAAATATGTCTTTAGCGCAACAACTTCAAGATCGATCAGGCAATAAATGCGAATTATGTACTTCAGAAGGCAACCTATCTGTTTACGAAGTTCCACCAACTGATAATGCTAATGCCGATAATTGCGTTTTAGTTTGCAAAACTTGCTTAGATCAAATTGAAAAAAGCGAACAAATTAGCCCAGAACATTGGAAGGTTTTAACAGAAACCATGTGGAGCGAATTTGCGCCAGTACAAGTTGTTGCTTGGAGAATGTTAAGTAGGTTGAGAAACGAAGGTTGGGCCGCCGATAGCTTGGATATTTTATATTTAGATGAAGCTACTTTAGAATGGGCAAAGAAAACCGGCGACCATGAACAAGATGGTACGGTAGAATTTCATCAAGATAGCAATGGCGCAAGACTATTAGAAGGCGACACCGTTGTTTTAATTAAAACGCTAGATGTGAAAGGCTCTACCATTAGTGCTAAATTGGGCACCGTTGTAAAAAACATACGCTTGGTGCATGACAATACCGAACAAATTGAAGGAAAGGTTGAAGGCCAAACCATCGTTATTTTAACAAAATACCTGAGAAAAGGCTAGTACAAATACTATTTTCTTATAAAAAGAAGAGTAAAAATAGTACCACAAAAATCAATAAAAACAAATTAATAAGAGAGCTCGTTCTATCTTTCTTAACTAATCGTAAAATTATTTCGGCTATTAGGGCAATACCCCAAAAAACAACTATTGCGCCGGCCAATAACACGTAACCAAATGGTCCGCCGGTATGCCTGTGATAGTCTCCTACACACAAGGTATGAGGATCATAAAGAAAATAGTAAAGTAAAAACAGGCTAAATAAGGGTACTGCTAAAATAGCCAAGCGTATTAAAAGATGTTTAATTATAACTTTCATCGTTCTATTTTTACAAATTTTTGTCCGTCAAATCTTAAGCTAAACTCGCTAGGTTCGCTGTAGTAACCTTTGCCAATTAATGTTTTCAGTTTTTCAGTTTTCACACCCGGCATAAGTGCATCAAGATCACTACGAAGTGATGCATGCGCCAATAATCCGCGTAGAATTTGTGTTTCTGAGTCAAAATCAAACTCCATATTGCATAGGTTAATATATCCGAGATCAGCAAATGCCGGTTGATCAATTATTAAGTGATCTCCTCTAATTTCTATTACATAAGCAACACTTTGGTAGCAATTCCCGTCTCCAGATTCCTGTCCAATTAATAAATAACGATTTTTCCCTGGGCTTTTTAATTTATAAATTTCATTAAAATCACAATTAATATTACTCGATAAATTGTAAGCAAAAGTTTTACCGGAAGTGTTTTTCCATTGAATAATAGGGTGAGTAATAATCCTCCGGGTTCCGCCACAATCGTAACCGAAATTAAAAATCTTTATTTCGGTTCTATCGCCGCTGGTTGAAGATAATCGTAAACCCAATGCTTTGTAATTGACATTCGTCCAATTGGTATTAGCCAATAGTTTTACAGATTTTTTCGCGGTAGCCAAACACAAACTATCTATATTATAATCTGGTTCATTGTTGTAGGTATAAGCCGCAGCAAAGCTGATGTTCTTTTTGATTTCTGACGCCAAACTATGGTAAATACGGTTTTGTGCATAGCAGAGCTGAACCATCAAATACATACAAACGAAACCTGATAGCTTCTTCATTCCTCGTTTTTCAATAAATACAGCTTTCCAGCGCTGTTAAATTTATAAGTGTATCCGAGCCATCTCGGCCCCGATTTACAAGTTGTGCTCAATTCTTTTCGCTCAGCATTTATTTTCAAATTGGTAAATTCTCCACAGCCCTTTGCACCGGCCGGAGCTGTCAGCTTCGTAAATTGCTTAGTTACTTTATTGTAGATAAAAACATCATAAGCAACAACCAAACCCTCTCCGTCAGTTACAGAAAAGGCTATATCGTCTATTCCATCAAAATTATAATCTTCTACATAAACATACCTCGCTCTATCCTTATCTTCAGGCAAAGGATTTAACAAAAAGTTTTTTTTAATCCCGTTAGGGTAAACTATGCGCAGGCTATCTTGATAAAACGAATAAAAATGAAATTGAACATTGTGTAGCAGCGCCATGCTTTTGCCATCGTATTCTTCGCTTTCATCAACTTTAAATTTAAACACTCTCCCATCGCTATATCGCTTATAATAAATATCCTCTACGTTTCTTGGCCATTCGGTAAAACCGTACTCGCCAGTAACTTTCCCATTATAAACCTCTGTCCATTTGTAAGTATTAAAATTAGGCTGACCAGAATCTCTATCACTACTATCGATATCTAGCGATTTTAATTTTAAAGGAATGGGTTGAGTTTGGCCTTTATACCAAACGAAAGCACCTTTTGTACCCGAATAGCCCAACTGAAAATATATTGGTTTCTTTTCTCCAATAGACTTGAATTTCATTTGCGCCAACAGAAAATTAGGCAATAGGGAAATTCCAAAAATGACAAGGTAAATCGTTAATCTTTTCATCCTTTTTTTTAAAATGATATACTAAAATACATTTACACTATTAAAAAAACACATCATTTAACTATCCGTTAAAGTAGCGTTTATATTCGTCTAATTTCATTTATTATTCGCAAAGCGAAATCATGTTGCATTCAAATAATAAAGCAAAACACGCAAATAAAGATTGAAAACAGGCTAATAATAAAACACGGTGTTTTGCTTAAAACTTAATATTATTTTAGTTTGTAGTTAACGCATTAAACCATAAACCCAAATGAAAAAGAAACAAATGTTTAGTGTTTTATTGATTGCCGTTTTAAGCATCGTGGCATTTTTTCTTGTGCGTGCGTATTTTAGAAGCGAAGGTTATTTTCTGTCTAAACTCCCTCAAAAATATAAAACCTACCCATCGTTAAACGAAAAAATAGAATCTGAAAATTTCAAGGTTATTACACTGTTTACCGGTGCCAGACCAAAACAGATTTACAAAGACACGGTAAATGATGTGTTGATTATAGAGAAACTTGAAGAGTTTAAAGCTAAAAGCGATAACGAAAACAACCTACTTTCATCTACATATTATAGAATAGACAAATCTGGAAAGTTGCTGGACAGTATTACCACGCGTAGCGACGAAGATTTTGGCTATGAACACGCTGGATTTATTCTTTATGAAAATACATATAGTACTTATTTACAGGATGGAAAAACAGACAAAATCCCATACAAAATAATTAACCAGGATTTGAGCATGGGCAAAGATGCACTAACTATGCTCTTAAGCCAAACGCGAGAAAAATCTGTAGCATTAAAAGTAGATAACGAAGGTGATTCTATAATCTACACGGCATTTATTAATGGATTGGTTGAAAAAATTTATACTCCAAATGATATGGACGTGGCAGTAGAGTATAAATTTCAAACTAACTTTTTGTTATTACCAAAAGTGAACGAATATATAGATGGCGTTTTTTACGACTGGCAGAATAAAAAATCGCCTATCTATATCGATTACTTTTTAAAGCAGCATTATAATTCGGCAACCTCTCCATCGCCTTTTGCGCCGGCGCCAACGAGCAGACCAGCTAATTGGGAAGGGATGGCTTATTTTCACGTTCCTATAAAAAACGATACGCTTAAATTTAAGCACATTATCAATTTCTACCCAGAAGAAAATTCAGGTTTTGCACCCTATTACAACAATTATCAATGGGGGCAATTAGACTTTTTTGAGGCACCAGAGTACAGTTTTAAATTAATTACCGTAGGTTACGATAATGATCATGTTCATCAGCTAGATGGTTGTTACATAATTATTCCGAAGAAATAATATGGAAAAGCAAAAGAAAAATTTAGCGCTCTTGCTGGCAATTACGGCAATTGCCTTATTATCAGCATGTGATTTTTTATTTCCGAAAAAGGCTAAATCGGCTTTGCCTGAATATGCTTGGGGCAGTGCTATTAGCGATAAATACTTATGGCCTATGGTAGTAGTTAATGCAAGTTTCATCAGTCCTGATGGGGTTACCTTGGGCATTTGCAATTTTGGCAAGGAACAGTTTGAACCGTTGAGTGGCAAATGGGGCGTTGGCAATGGTGATACCATTGGAACGTTGGCTCCACTGCCGGTAAGCTTAAATTTAGAATGGCTTTCTATAAGAGAAAAGCTTTTTTACAAAACATCCGTTAAATTGCCAGCCAAAAAATTGGATAGTATTTTTAGAACTGCCAATGGTAAACAGCTTATCGTTGGTTTGGCACCCAAAGGGGAATTTATAATTTGGGTCAAGGGTACGAAAGGCCTTCAAGAAATACAAAAGTTTACTGCAAAAACCTATGACCCAAATTGGGAAGTTTTTCCGAAGGAAAATGAAGAAGATCAGACCGCTTATATGCAACGCATGTACAACAAAATTAGCAATACCGAGCGAGATGAAATAAATGCAAGCTTAAGCTTTGGTAATGAAGAAGCTACCGACGGTATTTTTAATGGAATTTATACCTATATAACGCAACAAAAAATTGGCCAGCAAGAAATGCTCCTCGTTCACAAACTCAGCGACAGTTTAGGCTTTGTTAGCCAAAACAAGTTGCCAGAAACTTATTCGCAAGGCGATTTGATAAAGGTACGATGGCGAAATGCAGACGTGGTATCATATAAAAAAGACGGCACATCAACTACTAAACAAATACTTATTGTAATAAGGACCGAACGCTATAAAAAAGGAAAACTATCTATTTTAATTGAAAAAGGCATGCCACCGTTAACCGCTTTTTTTGAACAAGAAAGAATTTTTGACGAAAAAACTTTACTATTGGGTGATTTGGTCGCGTTCTATTTGGCAAATTCTAACGATCAAGACATCCGCTATGCGGTAGATGAAAGAAAAAAGCAGGCGTTAAAATATACTGTAAGCGATTACCGATACAATAATGGCAAAGTTGGTTATCAAATTGTAATTACGCCAATAAACGATCCCGATTTTGCTAAGAATATATACCTCCATCCATCATCGCCCTTGCGATTGCTAGAATGGCAAGAGGTTAAACAAAACGAAAAAAACTAAACTCATGGATAACATTAGTTTAAACACGGTTATTTTAGCTGTAGTTATTTTGCCTAACTTTTGCGCTTGTCGTTTGTTGTTAAAACCAACGCTCTAAAATTTTAAATTATTTAGCTAAAGTAAAATTAAGTTATTAATCGAATAATTTTAAACTACTACATCAATTCTCGATTTTTAATTACATTTTTGCAAAAAATTATTTGATATAAATGCAGAGTTACTCAGAATTTCTTGACTTAAGTGTTGGTTTTCCACAAGAAGGTTACAGCGTTATAGACGACGAATTGTACTTCCAAGACCTTAATTTAATGGAAATGATTGAAACCTATGGCACGCCATTGCGTTTCACCTACTTACCTATGGTTACCAAAAAGATTCAGCAAGCAAAGTTGTTGTTTCAAACGGCTATTATCAAAAATAATTACCGTGGCGATTATAAGTATTGTTACTGCACAAAAAGTTCGCACTTCCGCCACATCGTAGAGGAAGCTTTAAAGAACGGCATCCACTTAGAAACTTCTTCGGCATTTGATATGCCAATGATTGAAGCTTTGGAGAAAAAAGGTGCATTAACCAAAGATATCACAGTTATCTGCAACGGCTTTAAAACCTACCAATACAAGCAATATATTATAGATATGTTGCACGACGGTTATAAAAACATCATTCCGGTTTTAGACAACAAAGAAGAATTTAACCTTTACGATGATGAAATTGAAATGGATACGCCTTGCAACTTGGGTATCCGTATAGCGGCAGAAGAACAACCAGATTCTCAATTTTACACCTCTCGTTTAGGTGTACGTATGGAAGATGTTATAGATTTCTACAACAACAAAATCGCCGGCAACCCTAACTTTAGAGTTAAGTTGTTACACTTTTTCATCAACTCAGGTATTACAGATTCTCCTTATTATTGGAACGAATTGGAGAAATATGTAACGCTATACTGCAAATTCAAAAAAATTAATCCAGAATTAGATACGTTAGATATTGGTGGCGGTATGCCATTTAAAGATAGCTTGGTATTCGATTTCGATTACGAATATATGGTTAATGAAATTGTAAAAAGGATTAAGGAAATTTGTGCCGAGCACGATGTAATAGAGCCAGATATCATCACAGAATTTGGAAAATATACAGTTGCAGAAGCATCGGGTATTTTATACAAGGTTTTAGGCCGTAAACAACAAAACGACCGCGAAAAGTGGCTAATGTTAGACGGTTCTTTTATTACCAACCTACCAGATGTTTGGGCCTTAAATCAGAAATACATTTTACTGCCAATTAATAACTGGGATGCAGAATACGAACGTGTAAACTTAGGCGGTATCACCTGCGACGGTCAGGATTATTACAACCAAGAAGCACATATGAATAGTGTTTTCATGCCTAAAACCCGTAAGGTACAATATTTAGGTTTCTTTAACACGGGTGCTTATCAAGAGGTTTTAAGCGGCTATGGCGGTATCCACCACTGTTTATTACCTAGCCCTAAACACGTAATTATTCGCAGAAACAGAGATGAAACTTTCAATTTTGAGGTTTTCGGCGAAGAGCAAAACAGTAAACAGGTTTTAAAAATCCTGGGTTATACTTCTTAAAAGAGCAAAATAAGAGAGAAAAGACTATTAATCCTTCCCGGTATTCGGGAGGGATTTTTTATTAATTAAGTCCTCCTATCGATGGTGCTTAGTAAAAAGAATTCTCTGCTTTTATTGCAAATCTGGACGTTTAAATTAGAAAAGCAAAAAACAGCTAATCGGTAAATTCAGTCCCGCCCTCGCTGCAATCTTTTTTGTTTTTTAAAACTTTCAACGTCTGGAACAAGCTGAGAATACCAAGCATAATGTTTTAACAAAAAAGTATTTTCGCTAAGTCGGGTTTAAATAAAATAGGCTTGTAATACTATCATTTGGCTAATTCGCAATATTTTCACTAACTTCCATTATCCCTATTTAAAATAACGATACATATTTCTCGTATGCTTAAAGAAGTTAATTTAAATAAAGTATTTGTTATTGATATAGAAACCGTTCCGCTGTATCAATATTTCGAAGAAATGCCCGAACACATGCAATCCCTTTGGGATAACAAAACAGAGTTTCAGCGAAAGGATAATAAAACGCCTGCAGAATTTTACGAACGTGCAGGCATTTGGTCGGAGTTTGGCAAAATCATTTGCATTAGTGTAGGCTTATTTCACTTGGTAGAGGACCAATTGCATTTTAGGGTAAACTCCTATTCAGGCAATAACGAAGTTGAAGTATTAAGCCAATTTAGTAAACTCTTGCAACAGCAACCTAACGACCAAATTTTGTGTGCACATAATGGTAAAGAATTTGATTTTCCCTATTTGTGTAGACGGATGCTGGTTAACAAAGTTACAATTCCAGCGCAGTTGCAAATAGCAGGCAAAAAACCATGGGAAATTAACCACATCGATACTATGGAGCTCTGGAAGTTCGGCGATCATAAAAACTACACCTCATTAAATTTATTAGCCGCTATTTTTAACATCCCAACACCTAAAGATGATATTGATGGCAGCATGGTTAAGGATGTGTATTATTTAGAAAACGATCTTCCTAGAATTGTAAGCTACTGCCAAAAAGATGTAATTACCACCGCACAAATTCTATTACGTTTTAAAGGATTGGATTCAATATTAGAGGAACACATTTCTATAGCTTCAACCAAAAATTAAAGCAAAGAATACTAAAATCAGGTATAAATGCTACCTTAGTAATTAATGTTAGAAGTTAAAGAACTTGCCATATCATTTTACAGCCGAGAAGAAAAAACTTGGAGCGAGGCCGTACACAAAGTAAGCTTTAATCTTGCAAAGGGTAAAGTTTTAGGTATCGTAGGCGAAAGTGGATCAGGCAAATCCGTTACTTCCTTTTCTATTATGCGCTTGCACGATTCGAAAAATACCGACATAAAGGGTACAATCGAATTAGATAACATCAGCATTTTAAAACTTAGCGATAACGAAATAAGAAATTATCGTGGCAATAAAATGGCGATGATTTTCCAAGAACCCATGACCTCGCTAAACCCCGTGTTTACCTGTGGTTTCCAGGTTCAGGAAGCTATCATGTTGCACCAAAAGGTTGGCAAAGACGTTGCAAAAGCGCAAACTATAGCGCTCTTTAACGAAGTACAATTACCAAGACCAGAAAATATTTTTGAAAGTTATCCGCACCAACTCTCTGGCGGGCAAAAACAACGGGTAATGATTGCTATGGCATTAAGTTGCAATCCTGAGCTTTTAATTGCCGATGAACCCACAACCGCACTAGATGTAACGGTACAAAAAACAATATTAGAACTGCTTTTGCGCTTAAAAGACGAACGCAACATGGGCCTTATTTTCATTACACATGATTTAGCAGTAATCAGTGAGATTGCCGATGAACTTTTGGTAATGTACAAGGGCAATATTGTAGAGCAAGGCCCAGCGAAGCAATTGTTTGAAAATCCGCAACACCCATATACAAAAGGGCTATTAGCTTGTAGGCCAGCTCCACAACGTAGGCTAAAAAGGCTACCTGTAGTTGCCGATTTCTTAAATGAAGACAAAGCCATCGGCGTTAAACATTTGCTGGACATCAACAGTTTTACAGATCAGGAGATAGCGCAAAGACGGCATGAATTATATTCGCAACCACCTTTATTGCAAGTGCAGAACTTGTGTACTTGGTACCCTATTAAAAAAGGATTATTTGGTAAAACCACCGATTATGTAAAAGCAGTTGACAATATTTCCTTTGATGTATTTCCTGGAGAAACCTTGGGTTTAGTGGGCGAATCTGGTTGTGGAAAAACTACCTTAGGCAGAAGTATTTTGCGACTGGTAGAACCAACTTCGGGGAATATTATTTTTAATGGAGAAAACCTGAGCGAATTAGGAAAGTCCGACTTGAGAAAGATGCGCAAAGATGTTCAAATTATTTTTCAAGACCCTTACTCTTCGTTAAACCCAAAAGTTACGGTGGGCAATGCCATTATGGAGCCTTTGCAAGTACATGGCATATTCAAAAATGATAAAGAGCGTAAAGCCCACGTACTTTCGTTACTCGAAAAAGTTAACCTAAATGCTGATCATTTTGATCGTTACCCACACGAATTTTCTGGCGGACAACGACAAAGAATTGTAATTGCAAGAGCATTGGCGTTAAAACCTAAGTTTATTATTTGCGATGAATCAGTATCTGCATTAGATGTTTCGGTGCAAGCGCAAGTGTTAAACTTATTGCGAGAACTACAACAAGAGTTTGGCTTAACCTATATATTTATTTCTCATGATTTAGCGGTAGTAAAACACATTTCTGACAGAATGATTGTGATGAATAAAGGAAAAATTGAAGAAGAAGGCTTCCCCGAAATCATTTATAACGCCCCGAAAGCGGCCTACACAAAGAAACTAATTGATGCAATTCCCGGCAAAAAAGAGTTGATTTAAAAACTCTACTAAGATTTGGAAGGTTAGAAAAAAATCTTGTCAACAGTACAAACCATCCCGCCCGATGCGAGGGTTTTTCTTAAACCAAACACTCTTTGGTTTGCGCCTAACGACAAAAGCGATACCCACAAGCTGGAATTAAACAAACCCGATTGCGTGAAAATACTTTTTGTTTAGGAAGAAAAGCCCATAGATTTAATGACAATAGTTAAGATAAACTGTGAGTTTTGTGTACCGAAGAACAAAAAGATTTAAACAAAAGCGGGACTGCAAAACCTATTGCTGCTGCCACTGTTTTACCAGAAAACCTTTATTATTTTGTTATAGAAACGTTAATTAATGTAAAAATATGACAAAGCTTGGGGTTGATTTGTTATCTTAGTTTTTATACAAAAAGTGCTATGGCAAAAAATAAAAATGCGCAGGTTAAACTTGTTCTAACCCAACTGATTACTGATATTTTCGAGAAAAACAACAATGTGGCGCTAAACCACAAACAGGTTGCAGCTAAATTAAACTTAACTGATGGTGCATCTGCAGATACGATTTTAGAAATATTGGTAGAACAAACTGAAAATGGCATATTTATTAGGCCAGAACGCGGAAAGTTCAGACTGAAAGAGCTTAAAACATTTTTAACCGGAACAGTTGATATGACTGCCGATGGCTCTGCCTTTATTATACCGGACGATGAATTTGAGAAAGATATTTTTGTGGCGCCACGAAAATTGCGCAATGCTTTAAACGGCGATAAGGTTAAAGTTTACGTGTATGCTAAAAAAACCAGTGGTCGTAAAAAAGAGGGCGAAGTAGTAGAGATTATCTCGAGAGTTAAGACCGATTTTATTGGCGTAGCAAAAGTGAGCGATCGTTTTGCGTTTATAATTCCAGACGACCGTAAGATGGCGCATGACATTTTTGTACCGCTTAGTGATTTAAACGGCGCAAAAAATGGCCAAAAAGTATTAGTTGGCATTACCGACTGGCCTGAAGGTGCTAAAAATCCTATTGGTAAAATCCTTAATGTTTTAGGTACGCAGGGCGAAAACGATACGGAAATGAATGCCATTTTAGCGCAATATGGTTTTCCGTTAAGTTTCCCAGAAGAAGTTGAACACGAAGCCAATGCTATACCAGAAGTAGTGAGCGAGGCGGAAATTGCAGGCCGGAGAGATTTTAGAAATACGGTTACTTTTACCATAGACCCAGCCGATGCGAAAGATTTTGATGATGCCATTTCATTTAAACAACTTCCCAACGGAAATTACGAAATTGGTGTACATATTGCCGATGTTTCTCATTATGTAAAACCAAAAACCTCATTAGATAAAGAAGCTTATGAACGTGCTACTTCTGTTTATTTGGTAGATCGGGTTATACCTATGCTACCGGAGCGTTTGAGTAATGGCGTTTGTTCTTTACGCCCTAATGAAGATAAATTATGCTTTGCTGCCGTGTTCGAACTAGATGAAGAAGCAAATATAGTTGAGCAATGGTTTGGGAGAACGGCCATACACTCTGACAGGCGCTTTAGTTACGAAGAAGCACAGGAAGTAATTGAAACAAAACAAGGTGATTTTGCAGCAGAAATTTTAAAACTGAACGAATTAGCCTACATTTTAAGAGATAGAAAGTTTAAAAACGGAGCCATTAGCTTTGAAAGTACCGAAGTTAAATTTAAACTTGATGAGCGAGGAAAACCTATTGGCGTTTATGTAAAAGAACGTAAGGACGCACATAAACTTATTGAAGATTTTATGCTTTTGGCAAACAAAAAAGTAGCTGAGTTTATTGCAAAGAAAGGTAAAGGGAAAGATAAATATACTTTCGTTTACCGTTCTCACGATTCGCCTAACCTTGAGAATTTAGGCAACTTTGCAACCTTTGCAGCAAGATTTGGTTATAAAATCAACACAAAATCTGATAAGGAAATTGCAAAATCCCTTAACTTTTTGATGGAAGACGTGGAAGGCAAAAAAGAGCAAAACATGCTTACGCAACTGGCTATTAGATCTATGGCCAAAGCTATTTATACCACTAAAAAAACTAGTCACTACGGTTTAGCATTCGATTATTATACCCACTTCACCTCTCCTATCAGACGTTATCCTGATGTAATGGTGCATAGATTATTAGCGCATTATTTAGATGGCGGAAAATCGGCAAATGCCGACGAATATGAAAACGCAAGCTCGCATTCATCGGCTATGGAAAAGCGTGCTGCAGATGCCGAGAGAGCTTCTATAAAATATAAACAAGCAGAATATCTGGAAGATAATATAGGAAACACCTACACCGGTATTATCTCTGGCGTTACCGAATGGGGGATGTACGTTGAGCTAAATGAAAATAAATGCGAAGGCATGATTAGGTTGCGGGATATTACCGACGATTTTTATGTATTGGACGAAAAAAACTTTTGCATAGTTGGCCAAAGAAAACATAAAAAATACCAATTGGGAGATGAAGTGCAGATTAAGGTTAAAAAAGTAGATTTATCTAAACGCCAAATTGATTTTACATTGCTGCAAGATTAATATGAAAAAACTATTTTTTAGCCTAATGATGCTCTTGGCTAGCGTTAGTTTACATGCTCAAAACATAATCGGAAAGGTTACCGATCAGAGTAACGGTCAACCTATTCCTTTTGCTTCTGTAACCATTATAGATGCAAATATTGCAACGGTAACCAATGAAAACGGAGAGTTTATTCTTTCTGGTTTTACCTACCCAATAAAACTTCGCGTATCGCATATCAGTTATTTGCAAAGCGAAATTAATTTATCGCAACGTGGAGAAAAACTTTCTATCCAATTAGTTCCTGCAACCCTTAGCTTAAATACGGTAACAATCGATCCGTTTTTGGGCCAAAGAATTGTAAAAGGTGCATTGGAAAAAGCAACCGCAAATAGTGACAGAAACTATTACACGAATGCATTTTACAGGCAGTTATCTACATTAAACGACAAGCCTAACCAGATTTTCGAACTATTTTACGATTTAAAATGGAATCCTAAACGTGTGCAAGGATGGTCGGCGAAACATAGCCGTTTTGCAGAGATGAATGATGGACTGAGTTTTTCGATGAATAATCAATCTTATCTAACTTTTTCTTACAGCGGATATTTGCTACAGGAAAAAGGGTGCAAATATATAACATTGGACAATTTAGCCGATTTTACCATCAACATAGAGCGTTACATAGAACAGGCAGACCAGCGTGTTGCGGTGGTGTCTTGCAAATATAACAAGGCTAAAAAGAACCAATATTACGTAAACTCCACCTATTACATCGGCATGGACGATTCGAACATCTATCGTTTGGAAAATAATGTTTACAATGTTCCTGTAGCCTTATCAGATGCTAAAGCCACCTACCCGCCAGCATGTAATACGGTTGCCACTTTTAAAAACTATGGAGATGGTGTAACTGTTTTGGAAAGTGTTTCTACAAAATTCCTATTAAATGGTACAGCTAAAGGATCAGGACAGGAACTTCGCCTATCGGTAAGTTCCTTGCTTACTGTTTTCTCAGTAGACAATAAAATATCCGACAAAAATTTTGTAACCCTCAGTAAAAAAACAAAAGATAAGGCAGTTATTCAATCAATAGCTTATGATGCTAAATTTTGGGCCGATAATCCAATCGTAAAACAAACAAGTTTAGAAGATTCGTTTATAAAGATGATGGAAAACAAAAAGGCTTTCGGCACAATGACCAATCCATAATAATGAAAAAAACACTTCTACTTTTAACAGCTCTTATCCTACCGTTTTTAAGCCTAGCTCAAAACATAATTAAAGGTAAAATTACAGACGGTTTAACCGGCACCGCAATACAGTTTGTAACCATAATGGTTAATGAAAAAACCAAAACCATTACCAATGAAAGTGGCGAATTTGAGTTAAACATTGCCTCTTTACCCGCAACTGTTTTTATTTCTCACGTTAGTTACGAAGCTGTAAAAGTTAACAAAGTTGACGAGATTGTTTTGAACATTAAGCTCAAGCCTTTAACGGTAACTTTGAAAGAGGTAGTAATTGGCGACTACGCAACTATGCTAATGAAAAATGCCTACGAAAAAGGCAAGGAAAATAAAGAATCTGATAATTATGCAAAAGGTTTTTTAAGACAAATTGCCTATGAAGCAGATAGACCAACCTATTTAAACGAAATGTATTTTAATGGCAACTGGAGAAACTATGGAATGATTAAATGGCGTCCGTTAGAAGCTAGATACCTGCGAGATAGGGCAACTGTTTCCTATACAAATTTCAGCTTTTTCACGCTGGCCATGTCGGGTTTTCTAGCCAATAGCGTACACCACAAAGGTTTAGTAGAGAAATTAGATTCTCTTTACAGTTTTAAACTGAAAGGCACATACCAACTCGGCGACCAGGAAATCGCCATTATTAGCAGTACGCCTAAAGTTAAAATTACCAGAATGTATTTTGAAGGTGATTATTTTATTAACACAAGTACTTTTGAAGTATTAAAACTAGAAGGAACAGTATTTAATTTCAACTTAAGTAGTTCTGGTATAATGGGTATTAAAAACGATGGCTTAAAATTAATGGCACAGTTTAAAATAGATAAAAATGGGGCGAATGTTTTAGACTTTTCTACATTTAGTGTAACAAGTAGATTTAAAGTATTAGGCATTGGCGCAAAAACTACTACTTTTGCATCTACATTGTTTATGGTAGATTATAATGATGTTTTTAATAAGGATTTGCAAGAATTAAATGCTAAAACCAATGATATTAATACTACCAAAGGCATAAATTTCAATGCAAATTTTTGGAATGAAAACCAAACCATAAAACGCACTGCGAAAGAAGAGCAAGCAATACAAACATTAGAAGCAGCGCAACAACAGAAAAAATAGCATGCACACTCCTACCCAATTACAAGCAATATTAGAAGAAGCGATTAAGCAAATAGTTTATCCCACACATCCTAATAACCTTTACGAACCTATAAAATATATTATGAGTTTGGGTGGCAAGCGTATTAGGCCGGTAATGGTTTTAATGGCTACAGAATTATTTACAGAAAATGTTAAAAGTGCGTTGGATGTTGCACTGGCCATAGAAACCTTCCACAATTTTACTTTGGTGCATGATGATATTATGGACAATGCACCACTAAGACGAGGTAAACAAACCGTACACGAAAAATGGGGCGTAAATAATGCTATTTTAAGTGGCGATGTAATGATGGTAGAATCTAACAAGCATCTTTCTAAAGTTGCCATTAGTGTGTTAAAGCCAGTTTTAGATACATTCAATGCTACGGCTCAGGGTGTGTGCGAAGGTCAGCAATTGGATATGGAATTTGAGCAAAGAAGTGATGTAAGCATAGCAGAATATATTGAAATGATTAGGCTGAAAACTGCGGTGTTATTGGGTGGCGCCATGAAATTGGGTGCAATAGTTGGTGGCGCAAACGAAACAGAATCTGCTTTACTTTACAAATTTGGAGAAAACTTAGGCGTAGCTTTTCAACTGCAGGACGACATTTTAGACGTTTATGGCAACCCAGAAAAATTTGGCAAACAAGTTGGCGGTGACATTATTGCCAACAAAAAAACATTCTTACACCTTAAAGCCTTGGCTTTGGCACAGGGTGATGAAGCAATTTGTTTAACAGTGACAGATTTAGCACAAGAAGAAAAAATACAAGCTGTTACTGCACTTTACGACAAGTACGATATACAAAATCTTGCTAATAATGAAATGGACAAATATTTATCGGTTGCTAATAAGGCACTAGCCGACTTACCCGTTTCGGAAAGCAAAAAAGAACAGTTTACAACCTTGGTTCAGCAAATTTTAGAACGAGATAAATAGGCGTTATGCATTTTTGTTGCAAAAACGCTGAAAAATAAACCAGATTGAAATGGCATCTCCCAATTCTTGTAAGGCTCGCGATGAGCCTAGAATTGGGAATATAATGGAAAGCTGGGCTAGCTTAGATAGTAACACAAAATTGATTTACAAAAAAAGGGAAGAAAACTTTCGCTCCCTTCCCTTAACTTAAACCAATTGAAACTATGCCAATTTTCTTGTTCTGATGAATATGTTTGCGATAGTTTTAACAGCGCTTCCAGTTAAAAACTCATCGAAAGATTCTGCTGCTGCTGTTTGTGTTACAGCAGTACCGTTAATTCCAGTAATTTCTATATCAAGAATTTTCGTGTTCTGCTCACCTGCGTAAACTGCGTTTACTTGAGCAATACCTGTATCGTTACCATTTGCTGCGTAAGCGATCCAAGGTTTTAGCGGAACGTTTAACGAAGCTGCCGTCATTTGACGCAAATGCGCTGCGTGGCGAGCTTCAACAGAGTGAATTTGTAATGCTGTAGTTAAAACTTGCATGCCTTTTAACACTGGAGCCTGGCCTTTGTAAGCTCTAACGCCTGTATCTTCGAATGCTGTAGCAACTTTTAAGAAAGTTTGATAGTTACTGAAAACATCTGCAAACGCAGTTCCAAAAGTAGCCGCACCAGTAAAATCAAAATCGCCATCTACAAACGGAGTAACGGCATTTGCACCTAGTGCTGTTCTAAGCAACGTTACGTGAGCCAATTCATGGTCGCGAATGGTTGTGATTGCTTGGCGAGATGCCGCGTTAGGGAAAGTTATAGTAGAGTTTGTTAGTGCGTGGTTGTAGAAGTGATACTCTAAGTATTCTAAAGTTAATGCAAAGTTTAAAACTTCGTTAACATTTGCTGGGTTAGTTTGTCCGTAAGCTTTTTGGAACATAGAACCTAAAGCTAATGGTAATGCAGCTAATGATATTTTTTTACCAACGTTAAAAAAATCTTTCATTGCTGAACGTCTCGGACTTAATCTTTCATAGATTTCGCCATCAACTTTTTCAATTTCGTCTAATATATTTAAGATATTCATGATTGCTTTTTTTAAGGATTAAAGATTGATTACGTTAATTTTTGTTTTTACAAACTTGCCTGCAATAGCTAATACTTTATCAGGAGTAAGCGATGCATCTAAACCTGCACTTGCATTGGCATTTAAACCAGCAAATCCGGCATCTCCTAAATCGGCAAAACTTCCGTTAGAAATCATATCACGAACATAAGCTGCGTGGCGAGCCTCTACAGAAACGATTTGACCAGCAACTACCAAGAAGTTAGTATTTGTTAACCTAACACCTGCACCATTGTAAGCTGCAACGCCTAAATCTTCAAACGCTTTAGCTGCATTTAAAACACTCATGCGGTCTGAGAAATTAATGCTCGAAAAATCTACCTCTAAGCTGCCGATTGCTGCAGTGCTTAGCGCTTTCTTAAAAAATTCTCTGTGGGCAATTTCATGAAATTGTATATCTTGAAAATAGGTTCTTTCTGCACTTGAAAAAGCAGAAGGCGGATTTGAAGCCACTTGAATATAAAATGCTGCTTCTAGTTGCTCTAAAGCGTAGGCGTAATTAAGTACACCAAAATCATCTTTAAAATCTAGCGTAACGCCACTAGGCAACGGGGTATTGATTCTATCTTTTCTACATCCTGCTGCAGTAAGTGCTACAACAGCTGCTCCAGCACCTGCAAATTGCAAGAAAGAACGACGTTGTAGTTTTGCTTGCATAAAGCTACTGTCCTCCGCTAGCAAATCTTGTTTTTGATCGTTTAAATTTTCCATAAGAATAATTTTTTAATTAGGGTTTAGTCAAAAGGTCTTATATGTATGCAATTACGATGTAAAATTTACTTTGGTTTTTAACTATTAATAAAAATTTCAGTATGCCCTCATTTTTTAATAAATTGAGCCCAACTAAATCGATAAAAAACTGTGCTAAACGCGATTATTGTAGATGATGAGGAGTTTGCTCGCTCATCATTATATTTTTTAATACAGCAAAATTGTCAAGAGATACAAGTTGTAGGCATCGCAAAGTCTGTTAGTGAGGCTCGCAACTTGCTTACGCAACACAGCGTAGACTTGATATTTTTAGACATTGCCATGCCCGGCGAAAATGGTTTCGAGTTAATTCCACAAGTGCAACAATCAAACGCCAACGTAATATTTACTACAGCTTATGATCAGTATGCGTTAAAAGCCATAAAAGCAAATGCCTTGGATTACCTTCTAAAGCCAATTGATATTGATGAATTAAAAGAAGCTGTAGGAAAAGCCGTTAAATACAGTAATTTTAACAAAGTTGAAAACAACAGAAACGAAAGCCTTAAAAATTTAGCAAATGATTTACAAGATAGCCAAGCTGTAAAAAAAATAACTTTGCCCAGCAGCCAAGGTTTTAGGCTAATTGATATTGATGATATTGTACACATAGAGGCAGATAGCAATTACTCTATATTTAACCTAATTAATTTAGAAAAAATTGTTGTGGCAAAGGTTTTAAAGGATTACGAAGAAATTTTACCCGAAAATAGATTTGTTCGGGTGCATAAATCAAGTATTGTAAATTTAAAATTTGTTAAGGAATATAATTCAAAAAATGGCTTACAAGTTGTTTTGAACAATGGTGAAATTATTATTGTTTCTAGAAGACGGGCGAGCGATTTTTTTGACAAGATTAAGGCTTATACAAATTTCCAACGTGAGATATAAACCATTACATACCCTAATAATACTTCTAACCCTAATTTTAGGATTTTCCTTTAATGGTTTTTCGCAAACTTCTTATTTACCGCACTATACTACTAAAAATGGTTTGGCAAGCAATAATTGCTATTATTTATTGCAAGATAGAAAAGGCTATATCTGGGTTTGTACAGATGCTGGTGTAAGTAGATTTGATGGTACGGCGTTTGAAACTTTTACAGTTGATGACGGACTACCTGATAACCAGGTATTACAAGTTAGGGAAGATAGTAAAGGTAGAATTTGGTTTTTATCTTTAAACGGCCAGCTAAGTTATTTCTACAACGGCAAGATTTACAACCCATCGAATGATAAAGGACTTAAAAAGTTAAATTTTAACGCAGTAATTGTTTCTTTTTTTGAAGATAAAAGTGGCAAAATTTGGTTCGGAACGAATAAGAATATTATTGGAATTTGGGACGGAGAAACGCTAATGAAACATACGTCGCCAACGCAGAAAAATCAGTATGCTAATGCCTATATCCACCAAGATAAACAGGGTAATATTTGGGCTTACTGTACAGATGCAGTTTTTATTTTTATTAGAAACAATTTTGTTTTGGTAAACGAGAAAATGACCCCACTTTCTTATAAAACCTTCCACACGGCGAATAACGGCTCCATTTACTACTTAGATAAAAATGGTTTAAATTTGAAAAAAGGCACTGAAGATCAGCTTTTAATCAAGGTTAACGAAAAATTGCTCAATAATAGTCCGGGTTATATTTACGCCGACGAAAACGAACTTTGGTTAACCAACAACAACGGCGTTTATATTATTGACTATAAGGGAAAAATTAATCACCTGTTAAATAATATCGATGTAAATCAGGTAGTAAAAGACAGCGACAATAATATGTGGTTTACTACAAAAAACGGCATATACCGTTTACCGGAATTAAAGGAAAGGCTTTTCATCTTTACTAAGGAAAACGGGTTAACGAGCGATTTTGTAAAGAGTATTACTAAAGACAAAAACAACCGATTCTGGCTTGGCCTAAACAATAGTAACATCAACATCCTTAGCACTAACAAAAAAACGGTTCAAAAGCTAAGTTTTAATGATACCGAAAAATATAATGTCATCAAACAATTGTGTTTCGATCGCAAGGATGGATTAGTTTATTTCGCTTCAGATTACGGCCTAGGCTCTATATCATCATCCTATCCCGCAGATCAAAAAGTAAACTACCTTAAAGAGAGTAATAATTCTGTTTTTGTAATTAAAAACTTCAGTTTAGACACTACCAGCAAATTAGCCTTGGCTTTGTCTTCTGGTGTTGTAGTTTTAGAAGAAAGGATCAAAAAATTCGAGTTCTCTTCCTTACATTACAACGAACGTAAGGATTACTTTAAAGATCGTGCCTATCGGGTTTTTTATGATGATAATCAGCATTTATGGTTTGCAAACATCAATGGACTTACACAGTTTGATAACCGTAAAGAATACAAATATTTCGAAAAGAACACGCTATTAAACAAGAGGATAAACGACATAAAACAACTTAAAAACAACGTTTACGCCATGGCTACAGATGGTTATGGCATCGCATTTTTAAAAAACGGGCAGTTAATCAAACAACTTACAAAAGCCGATGGATTAAATAGCAACATTATCAACAAGCTCTATTTTAAAGACGATTTTCTTTGGTCTGTTAGCAATGCTGGCGTTAACAGAATCCGTTATGCCAACAATCATTTTTCTGTTAATGCATTTGATTACGCAAATGATTTGCTGAACGAAGACGTAAATGATATTTATGTAGACAAAGACACTGCTTATTTTGCTACAAACAATGGGCTTGTATATTTCGCTTACAACCAAATAATTAGAGAAAAGAAACCGCCAAAAATATATATTACCTCGGTTAGCATTAACAGAGAACCTTTAGATTTAGGCGCAGCTAGCTTTGTATTAAAACCAAAACAGCAAAGCATTACATTCAACTATAGCGCAATAGATTTTAAAAATCGACAGATCTTGTACCGATACCGTTTAAAAGACGACGCGAACTGGTCTGAAACCCGAAACAGACGACTTGAACTGTCTTCTTTAGAACCAGGGAATTATTGTTTCGAAATTAGCGCCAAAAGCCAGGATAGCGACTGGAGCCAACCTGCAAAAATTAAATTTATTATAGAAAAACATTTTTGGCAAAAGTGGTGGTTTATTCTCATTGCGTTGGCAAGTGGCGCATACCTTCTTTATATAATGACGGTAAAAATTACTAAACGTCAAAAAAATAAAGAACAAGAGCAGTTGTTGCTTAAAAACAAAATACTAATGCTAGAACAGCAAGCTTTACAAGCTATGATGAATCCTCACTTTGTTTTTAACGTAATGAATTCCATTCAACATTACATTAACACACAAAATACCTCATCGGCCAACAGGGTTTTAACCGGTTTCGCAAAGCTGATAAGAAAAAATCTAGAAATATGCACCAAGAGTTACATCAGCTTAGAAGAAGAGTTAGCCTACCTTAAATTGTATCTTACTTTAGAGAAAAACAGATTTGGAGATAAGTTCAATTATACGATAGATGTAGATCCTAAATTAGATAAGGATGAAACCCAATTACCTTCCATGTTGCTACAACCTTACATAGAAAATGCTATTTGGCATGGAATAATGCCAATAGAAGACGGTGGAGATCTAAAGATATCTATAGAGCAAAAAGACGAAACCTACTTATGGATAAAAATCATAGATAATGGTATCGGTATTAAAAACTCGCTAGCTAATAAAAATGGCTCTCACCAGAGCAAGGGAATGGGCTTAACTCAAGAACGCATAAATCTGCTCAATAAAATTGAAGCAAAACCTATACAACTTTTTATAGAACAGAACGGAGATAGTGGCACAACCATCACTATTCTGGTACCTTTAAACTAAAATTTACCGTTTACTCAATTATACATACCACTTACTAAGTAATAATAATTGGCATGTTAAATAGCATTAAACTTGTTATAAGATATTAAAACAAGCAAAGTTCTTGTTTAAAAAACGTTCTTATAGGATTGACAAAAGATATTTTTTAACCTAACCTAAAACTATATCTCAATTCAGGTTTCATTTGTGTGTTAAAAGCGTCCCAATAATATTGAGACGCTTTTTTTTTGTTTAGGCTATGTATATTCTTGCTTAAATTTCTGTTTTCCGATGCTAAACTACTGCTTCTCAGTACCTCAAAATTTTTAAAAAAACTTTTATAAAAAACGTTTTTATTTTAATTTTGAATCAGATAAAAATCTAAAAAAACAGGTCGTTTTCTATTTAAAAAGATTTTGTGTATTTTAGATCATCGTTTATAATTTCCTATTATTTAACAATTTTTTGTGTAATGAAAACGCCGAAAAAACCAACCCAGAAAAATCCTGTAAGCAAACCGATTTCTAGTAAAAAGGAATCTGATGAAGATGAGGATGATATCCAAGATCCTAAAGAGGTAGATGAAGACGAAGATGATTTTGATGTGCCTTTGGATGACCTAGACACGTTCGGCGATTTTGACGACGACGATGACGACGATGATAGATATTAATATCAGCTAAAAATTATACTTAAAAGCATCCTTTTATAAGGATGCTTTTTATTTTAAACAACTGTATCCTACAAATGAACATACTGCCAGTAAACGATAACGCATCAAAAAAAGAGTTTTTAGAAGTTGTAAATTTCATCTATAAAGATGATGTTAACTGGATTAGACCATTAGACGCAGATATTGAAAAAGTTTTTGACGAAAAAAGCAACCCATTTTTTAAGCACGGACAATGCATCAGATGGATTTTAAAAAACGATCAAAATCAAACCATAGGTAGGATCGCAGCTTTTATTAACGAAAAAAAGGCACACAATTATGATGTTCCAACTGGAGGAATTGGTTTTTTTGAGTGTATAGATGATTTACAGGCATCAACTTTATTGTTTGATACAGCCAAAAGCTGGTTACAGCAAAAAGGTATGAAAGCAGTTGAAGGCCCTATTAATTTTGGAGAAAATGATACGTTTTGGGGATTACTGGTAGAGGGTTTTACTCCCCCATCTTACGGTATGAACTACCATCGCCCTTATTACCGCTCATTATTTGAAAACTATGGTTTCGAAACTGCATACGAACAGCTTACAAATCATATCAATCTTACTATTCCTTTCCCGGCACGTTTTACCAAAATTGCAAATTGGGTTGCAGCTAAGCCAGATTATAGTTTCGAACATTTTAAAAAGGCTGAAGCAGACAAATACATCAATCACTTAATGGAAATTTACAATGATGGATGGCAGGATTTTGAGAACTTTGTGCCAATTAAAAAAGAAACGCTTAAAGAGAGTTTTAAGCAGATGGAAGTTATAATGGACGAAAAGCTTATTTGGTTTGCATACGCAAATGGAGAACCTGCAGCCTTTGTTGTAATTATACCAGATGCTAACCAAATGATAAAAGGATTAAATGGGAAATTAGGCCTAATACAAAAATTAAAGTTTGCCTACAAAAGATGGGTTGGTGTTACGAGGATGCGGGCAATTGTGATGGGCACTAAAACTAGCTTCCAGAAGCTTGGCTTAGAGTCTGCCTTATTTATAAAACTTGGCGAATACGTATTGCCAAAAAACCAGTATAAAGAGCTTGAATTAAGCTGGGTAGGCGATTTTAATGAGAAAATGATCGCTATACACGAAGCAACAGGTGCCACTTTTGGAAAGCGACACCTGACTATGCGTAAAACTTTTTAGTTTCTATTTCTTATTTCTTCGTAAAGATCAATTACTTTTTTCTGCAGGCTGATAATCTCATCTTCCTGTACCGAAACCTTTTGTTTTAATATTCCAACTTCGGTAAAACTTCCTGCGTGTATATTCTCAATATCTTTAGAGATAATTTGCATCGTTGAAACTTCGAACAAATTGGCAATTTGCTCTAGTCTGGAAATATTGATATCTGTAATTCCCGTTTCAATTTTTGAAAATGCAGGTATTGAGATTTGTAATCTTTTAGCAACCTCTCCCTGGCTCCAGCCATTTTTTTGGCGCAATTGTCTAATGTTGATTCCTATAACATTCATTTGTTCAGATTTTGGTTTAAGCATAACAATGTATTGCTGTGATGCTTTTATTTATCCAACTCTGATGCCAATTTTATCAAATCCATTCCGCCAAAGATACCCGAACTCATCAACAGCAAGTTCGTATCTTCAAAATTCAATCCTCTTAAATAAGCTTCCAATTGCTCAGCTTCATTAAAAAACAAAATATTTTCATCGTTAAAAGATGTTTGAACATCCCTTTCATTTAACGGCTCCATTTTCTTCTGCTTAAACGTTTTTTCGTCTATGTAAACTATCTTCACATCGGCTTCGTCCATAGTGTTTCTATACTCTGCCAAGAAGGTTTTGTTTAAGCTGCTGAAGGTATGCAGTTCTATACAAGCAACAAGTTTCCTATCTTTAAATTGTGCTTTAACCGCATCTAAAGTGGCTTTTAACTTAGATGGTGAGTGAGCAAAGTCTTTATAGACATTAGTAGAATGATTACTGCTTAAAAGCTCTAAGCGCTTAGCTGCGCCAGTAAAAGATGCTATCGCATTAGCAAATTTCTCTTCATCAATACCTAACTGAGCACATACCAATCTTGCTGCATTTAAATTCATTAAATTATGATCGCCAAACACCTTTAGAGCTGTATGTTGTGGCAAAAGATATGTTACACCATCTATTACCTGATGTTGCGGAACTGTGTACGCTAGTTTCTCAATTTTTGCTTTAGAGTTAACAACAATATTTCTTAATTCTAAATCATTTTCACAATAAATTAATTTTCCACCGGGAATTATCGTATCAATAAATTTATCGAACTGTGCAACATAATCCCCAAATGTGGGAAAAACGTTTATATGATCCCAAGCAATCCCACTAATTACCGCAATGTTAGCTTTATATAGGTGGAACTTTGGTCGGCGGTCGATAGGCGATGCTAAGTATTCGTCACCCTCAATAATAATTACCGGTGCCTCGTTAGTGATTTTTACCATTGTCTCAAAACCAGCTAACTGTGCGCCAACCAAATAATCAAAATCTTTCTGGTAATAATTAAGCACATGGAGTATCATAGAGGTAATGGTCGTTTTTCCATGACTACCACCAATAACTACCCTTAACTTGTCTTTAGATTGTTCGTAAATATATTCTGGATAAGAGTAAATCTTAAGCCCTAATTCTTGCGCTTTTAATAGTTCTGGATTATCTAACCGAGCATGCATACCAAGAATCACCGCATCCAAATCGGATGTGATACGGTTATCATCCCAGCCCATTTCTTGTGGCAATAAACCATATTTAGCCAACCTGCCACTAGACGGTTCAAAAATAACATCATCAGAACCAGTAACCTTAAATCCTTTTTTGTGTAACGCAATGGCTAAATTGTGCATTGCACTACCACCAATAGCTATAAAATGTATACGCATATCTCTATTACAAAAAGCAACAAATGATAAAAGGATTGCAGAACAACCCTTTTACCTTTATTGCAATATTAATTTTTTATCTTTTCAAACTTTGTGGCAACCCAGTCATTTATTTTTTTATGGCTTATGTAGTTTAGTCCAAAATCAGCAGCATGATTTTTAATCATATTTAAATCTGGCTCTTCGTAAAAACCACTAAAATAAATTTGCCCACCACTTTTTAAAACTTTGGCATAGGTCTCTATCTGATCAAGCAAAATATTTCTGTTAATATTTGCCAAAATAATATCGTAAGCTTTTATTGGTATTTCCTCCTTGCTTCCACAAAGTGAAGTTAGGTTTGTTATTTCGTTTAAAGCAGCATTTTCTATCGCACTGCGATAACAAACTTCATCATTATCAATTGCAATGATTTCAGTTGCTTCTCTTTTCGATGCCAAAATCCCTAAAATTCCGGTTCCAGCTCCCATATCCAAAACTAGTTTACCAGCAAAACTATTTTCTAGAATATATTGCATCATCATAGTTGTAGTTTGATGATGACCAGTTCCGAATGCCATTTTAGGGTCGATTACGATCTCGTATTTATACTGAGGTTGCTCATCATGAAATGTAGCCCTTACATAACATTCGTCGGTAATAATTAACGGAGAGAAATTTTTCTCCCATTCCTCATTCCAGTTTTCCGGTTCAATATCGCTAATAACATAAGTATATTGAAGTTCATCCCCGAAATCCATTAGTACGTTATTAAAATCGGTTTCGTTAAATTCTGTTGCAACCACAAACGCATCAAAGCCTTCGGCCGTATCCTCAAATGTATCAAAACCAACATTGGCCAATGCCGCAATAAGTAAGTCGTGCTGATATTCTTCTATACTAGCAAAGCTAAAAGCAACTTTTTTATACTCCATTATGAGTTGAATGTTTTAACGATATCTACAAAATCACGAGATTTTAAGGAAGCACCACCAATTAAACCACCATCGATATCTGGCTGTGCAAACAATTCCGCAGCGTTTTTCGGATTACAGCTTCCACCATAAAGTATAGTTACATCGTCGGCCACGTTTATGCCGTATTTAGCTTCTACTTTAGCTCTAATAAATGCGTGGATATCTTGCGCCTGCTCAGGTGTTGCGGTTAAGCCTGTACCTATAGCCCAAACTGGCTCGTAAGCCAAAACCAACTTACCAAAATCTGCAGCACTTAAGTTAAACACACCATTTTCTAACTGCGATTCTAAAACTTGGTAATAGCTTCCGTTATTACGTTCATCTAAAGTTTCGCCGATACAGAATAATGGAGTTAAGTTATTTTCTAAAGCAATTACTGTTTTGGCTGCTAATAACTCGTCAGATTCTGCAAAATATTGTCTACGCTCTGAGTGACCGATGATTACATACTCTGAACCGGTGGATTTTACCATTTTAGCAGAAATTTCGCCAGTATAAGCACCGCTTTCGTTTTGGTGGCAATTTTGCGCCCCAATTTTTACCACACCAGATGCTAATTGCGCAAGGCTATTGATATGAATATAAGGTGCACAAATTACAGCAATTTGATCACCTTTTTTTTCGTCTCTTACCATGTTTACAATCTCAGAAAACAATGAAATTCCTTCATTATAATCTAAATTCATTTTCCAGTTACCTGCTACAATTTTCTTTCTCATAATTTTTATTTATTGAACGTTTATAGAACCGTTCGTGTTATATTTATATTTATACAGCCTTAAAATCTTCGGTGTTGCTGCGTTCTTTCAAAAACCTCGGTTAAAATATCAACTTCCATATCGTCAAGTTCCATATCTCTTCTGGCCAGTACCAATTTTGCAGTTTCCAACATTTTTTTCAGTCCGTAAACTTCATAACCATGTGCACCACCCCAAGAGAAATCTGGGATAAAGTTACGCGGAAAACCAGCGCCGAATATATTAGCACTAACCCCTGCAACTGTACCAGTATTAAAAGCGGTATTAATGGCGCATTTAGCATGATCGGCCATAATTAAACCACAAAATTGCAAGCCCGTTTTACGGAAACTCTCTTTTTCGTAATCCCATAGCCTAACTTCAGCATAGTTATTTTTTAGATTTGAGTTATTGCTATCTGCGCCAATGTTACACCAGGCACCCATTACTGCATTACCCAAATAACCATCATGACCTTTAGACGAGTAACCCCAAATAACCGCATTATTAATCTCGCCACCTACCCTGCAAAACGGGCCTATGGTAGTTTGTCCGTAAATTTTTGCGCCCATTTTCACCTGCGAGTTATCGCAAAGCGCAAAGGAGCCACGAATATTACATCCTTCCCAAACCTGACTGTTTTTGCCAATGTAAATTGGGCCTTGCAAAGTATTAAAGGTAGAGCAGTAGGCACTTGCGCCCTCTTCTACAAATAGATTATCGCCAATTATTATGTTGCTTTCGTGTAGCGTAGCCGATATTCTGCCTTGGGTAATCAAGTCGAAATCCAATCTTAATTCCTTATCGTTGTTTTTAAAAATATCTTCAGGAAATTGAATATGGGTAAAACTGCCATCGAAAACGATTTGTTTTAGTTCACTTAAGGCTTTCTCGTAAGTCCGCGTTGTGTTAACTGCATAAGCAAGAACAAATTCATCTTTAACTAATACCTCGCCTTCATTTAAACTGTTTATAGCAGTAAGCAAGTCGTTATTGGGGCAAACCGAGCCATTAATAAAAAGTTTGGCCGGCTTAGCGGGATATTTTGCGCTTAAATATGTTTGTGTTATAAATCCTGCATCGGCATTTAGGTACTTTGCCCACTTTTCTGCAATGGTAAGGATACCAACGCGTAAATCGGCCACGGGCCTGGTAAATGTTAGTGGTCTAAGCGAGAGCCAAGAAACATCATCAAATAGATTGATCATCATAAGCTACAAAAATAAAAAAAGTCCCGAGCTTATGGCTTCGGGACTTCGAAAATATATTGTTTTTGCAAAATTATTTTTTTGCGTAACGAGTTTTAAATTTATCGATACGACCAGCAGTATCAACTAACTTCATTTTACCAGTGTAAAAAGGGTGAGAAGTGTGAGAAATCTCTAATTTGTATAATGGATATTCATTTCCATCTTCCCATTTGATAGTTTCTTTAGTTTCTACACATGATTTAGTTAAAAACTGATACTCGTTAGACATATCTTTAAAAACAACGAATCTGTAGCTTGATGGATGCAAATCTTTTTTCATTTGAATATTATTTTAAGTTATTTGTGTGGAGGGCCAATGACTTGATTGCGTTTTGCGGGCAACAAAGCTGATGACGGCTCCTATTAATCTTTTTTACCTCTATTTTAGAGGATGCAAATATCTTAATTTTATTTTTGATATGCAATAGATGACCGAAAAAATGTATTATTATTTTGGTATTGATTTATATCCGTAAAAATAACCAGAAATGTTAAAACATTTAGATCTATTTTTTTAAAGATAACTCTATTTTAAGGCTTTACAAATCCCGGGCTTAAAAACTGCAATTTGCTCTCAGGATTTTTAGAAGCTAGGAAATCTGTTTCATTAATCCTATTTGACAATTGGTCACTTTCTATTACAAGACGTGCTTGCCCCTCGCGAATAAAATTCGCATCTGACGAATTATTTTTATTGGAGATACAGATTAGACCATACTTGAAGTTACGTATCGTATTATTTTCCATGGTTCCAGAAACAAGAATAGCAAAATCTGCCTCCTTACCGTTTCTTTGCGATTTAACTTTACCGTAAACGGTAAAATCCTTACCTGAGCCAGAAATAGCCGTAACAATACTGGTGTCTGCTGTTGCAAGAAAACCTTTGCCGATCAGTTTAATGCCAAAATTTTCATCCTGATTGAACAACTTTAAACGAGCATCGGTAAAACGGTGACCGATAGGAAAATCTTTTACAATGTTGGTGGCTTGCAGTATTAAAGGATTTATGGCATAGTAGCCCTCCAAATTTACAGGATCAATACCTGTGTTTATGTTTAAACCAAGCTTTTTTAACGAATCCAAATACTGATCGGGAATAATATTCTGTATTTGTTTTTTTTGAATATCGAGCCTAACGATTTCATCTACAATTTCTTTTTTGTCTTTTTTACAAGCCATAAAACTTAGGGCTACCAAAACAACCATTAACCATTTCATACTTTTAGTATTTGTTTTCATCTTTTTAATTTTTAGGATTTTAAATTTAATTTCTATCTCAAAATTGCCTTATAAAAGATGATCCGACAATACCACAATGAGTGATTATTTGGATAAAAAGATGTTGGTTGAGGTATTTTGTACCGATTAAAACCGCTGATTAACTTGTGCCTTTTATTCTATTTAGTTACGGCGTGGGCTTAATTTTTAAATAGTAGCAAAGCAATGCGTTTTTTAAACCCGATTGTAGCGGAAATACTTTTAACCATTTCCCTTTAGGGAATATAAGGTTAAAAGATTGCAGCGGAAAGCGGGACAGAAAGAACCGACGGAGAAAAACAATTGCTTTTCTAAAAAAAAGCTTAAATATTTGAGCCACGCTAGAGATAAATATAAAATTAGCTCACAACAAACCCTGCTGTTTAGCTTTCATAATGGCTTCGGACCGAGAAGCTACGTGCAGTTTTTTATAAATATGCTTTATGTGCGTACGAACAGTTTCATAGCTGATGAATGCCTTATCTGCTATATTTCTATAATTATGCCCGTCTACCATTAAAGAGAGAATTTCTTTTTCGCGGGCACTGAGGTTAAAATCTGTTTCTTGCGGTTGCACCAATATTACGTTTTGCCTTACGAAAAACTGCATTACTTTATGCGCAATTGCCGATGACATGGAAGCACCACCATTAAACACTTCTTCTAAAGCTTGTAGCTGTTTCATTGGCGAATCTGTTTTTAAAATATAGCCAGATGCGCCGGCACAAAGTGCATTAAATATTTTATCGTTGTCGTTAAAAACCGTCTGTATTAAAACTTTAATATCGGGAAATTTAGCCTTAATTATTTTTGTTGCCTCTATACCGCTTCTACCTGGCATCTCGATATCCATTAAAACTACATCGGGCTTGCTAAACAAAACATCGGCTTCTACCTGATTTACGTTTGCGAAAGTTCCGGTACACCTAAAACCAGAAGTTCCATTTATAATGGTTTGCAATGCTTCCCGTATTAGTTTATTGTCTTCGAAAATTGCAACGTTGATTTCCATTATTTTCAGTTTAAACAAAAGTGCTACTTTTTAAGCTTTTGGGCTATCCCCTTTTAGGTGATTTTGCAAAATAAAGTTACGCTAGTTCCGGCTTCGCCTAGTCCATCAATTTTAAGTTCTGCATTAATTTCTTTAGCTCTACTGGCCATATTTATTAACCCATTACCTTTACTTGCAGAGGCTGATTGAAAACCTATTCCATTGTCGGCAATGAGCACAGATAAATCTTTTTGAGCAACTGTAACTTCAATTTTAAGCAATGAAGCTTCGCTATATTTTACCGCATTATTTATTGCTTCTTTACAAATAAGATAGATGTTTTTTCTCTGTTCCATACTAAGTTTTACGCTTTCTAGGTTTGGATTTGCGGTAAACTCTAGGCGAAGGTTTTTAGCTGTAGCAATTTGTAGCGCAAACTCTTTTAAACGTTGTGTTAAGGCAAATAAATTATCTTCTAAGGGATTAACTGCCCAAACAATATCATTTAATTTAGCCACCATTTCGCTAGCATTATCTTTTATAATATCTAAAGATTGGTTAACCGATTGTTTGTCGCCTCCTTCCAACTGGCTTTTAGTGATGTAACTGTACATTGCAATTCCGCTTAATGTTGCGCCAACCTCATCATGCAAATCCTGGCTAATTTTAGTTCTTAAATTTGCTAAGCGTAAACGTTGTAAGGCGTAATACCGGTAGGCTACAAAGGCTACAACCACAGTTAAAAGTGCTAATAACAAAACATACATTCTGGTATTGGCCAGACTTTGTTTATTTCTCGATTCTTCGATCTCTAGGTTAAAAATGGTCTTTTCATTTTTTAAACCCATTAAAAGCAGGGTTTGGATCTGCGTGTTATTTCTATTATAGGTTGCTGTTTGTATACTTGATTTAAGATCTAACGTTTTTATTAGCAGAGGTTTTACATCATATTTTCTGTAAATTTTAATGGCGGTTTCTAGAAACATGGCACCATAAAAATCATTTAGTTGGGGATATTTAGAAAGCAGAGCAAAGCCTTTATCTAATTGCGCAAATGCAGTTATTTTATCTAATCTCTCGGATGCGCAATCTGCCAAACCACTATAACTGGTTAACTCTACGTCAAAGTCTTCGCTTTTTATGGCCTTAATTCTAGTTTGTTCAAAGTATTTATACGCACTATCAATTTCGTGTTTTAAAATAAACGCACTCCCCAAATTTAAATTGCCAGTGGCGATACCACGTAGTGAGTTTATTTCCGTTGCCTTTTTTAATGAGATTCTGCAATAATAGATGGCGCTATCCGGCTCCTTCATTTTTTCGAAGGTTTCGGCCAAATTTCCATAAATATGATGCGGTTTGGATAACTCTATATACTCTTTTTTATATGGTGGCTGGATGGTATACTTAAGACCTTGTTTAAAATACTTTTCGGCAGCTGTCAACTTCTGACCATTCAGATAAAATAGTCCAATAAAGTTGCAAGCGTCGGCAATTAATATGCTGTCTTTTAAAACACGGGCAATATTTTCTGCTTTTAAAGCCTCTTGCATGCCAAGCTCATGCAAATTATTATAATAATAAACTTCTGCCTGCCTAGTAGTTAAAAAGTAAGAAAATAAGGATGGTTTACGATAGCTAACTTTTAAATAGATTTTGTTGAGCCAAATCTGCGCTGAGTCGTAATGATCGGTATTCATATACTCATCTGCCTTGGTAAAAGCATCTAGTATAAATTTCTGATCGGCATCTGGTTGCTGATTTTTAACACGCTGGCCAAATACAATACAAGGCAACAAAATCAAAAATACGAGTAGCGCTTTTCTCATTTAATAAATATAGGGAAAAGCACTTATGTTTTTTATCCGTTCAAACAGTTTGCTTAAACAAAAAACGTATGTAGAGCTAGTAATGCCGGCCTTAATAATATACTCAGTTCAAGTGATTTTTAAAAAGCCTTCAGATGGTTTCTTGCTAGATCATTTTCAATCTTTCCTCTTCTAAATCAATTTGATACAACTGCTGACGAATAATCTCTTCGTTAATTTTTGGATCTTTATTAAGTTCGGTTAGATATTGGCGCTGAATTTCTAGTAATTCTACAAATATGAGTTTTGACTTTTCACTCATCCACGTATCATCCGCCGCTTTTGCACGCTCTTCCCACTGTTGTAAAAGTTTAGCAATTACTGTATTCCCTCCTATTTCATCTGCATATTTCTCTTTTAAATATTCGTAAATATGAGTTTTAAGCCCTTGTTTCATCTTTTTGCGAGTAACCTCCTCGTCGGTTTCATCAAAAATACCTTCAAATAAACCAGTTTTGTTAATTATGTAAGGTAAGGTTAAACCTTGTACCAATAAAGTTAAAAGAATTGCTACAAAGGTGATAAACAATATTAAATCCCTTTGGGGAAATAAAGTTCCGTTATCTAGAGTAACGGGAATAGATAAAGCCGCCGCTAATGAAACTACGCCTCGCATACCTGTCCAACCTAATAGTGCAGGCATTAACCAGCGTCTTTTCTTAGAAATTGCCCTTGGCGTATTTTGAGGCCTAAAAATCATTGTGGCTACTAATGCAGCATAACTGCTTAGCATTCTGGCAAAAATTAAAACTCCGGTTACCAATACCCCATATCCAATAGCAGTACTTAACGGAATACCTGCAGAACGTATTCCGCTTACAATTTCTGGCAGTTCTAAACCGATAATGAGAAATACGATTCCATTTAAAATAAACACGAAACTTTGCCAAACGCTATAGCCCATAATTCGGCTTGCACTGTTTAAAAAAACTAAACGTTGGGTAGACATGTATAAGCCACCTGCCACAACGGCCAGCACGCCAGAGCTATGTAATTGCTCTGCCACCCAATACATAAAATACGGCTGTACTAAGGTTAAAGCTATATCCGATGGCGCATCTGTTGGCAAACGTTTCTGCGCCTGTACAAAAAACCAAGCTAGTGCAAGCCCTATTGCGGCACCTCCAATTACCATCCAAACAAAACTTAATGCAGCTTCGTGCCAAATGAATTGTCCAGTGCCTACAGCCACCATCGCAAATCGGAATATGATTAATGAAGAAGCATCATTAAGCAAACTTTCGCCCTCTAATATCGCCGATGTAGATTTGGGAATTTTAACAAATTTTGTAATTGCGCCGGTACTTACCGCATCTGGCGGAGAAACTATTCCGCCCAAAAGAAAGCCCAAAACGATGGTAAACCCGGGGATAAAATAATTTGTGACTACAGCTACTAAAAGCGCAGTAAAAAACACCACCAAAAATGCAAAACTGGTTATAATGCGATACCATTTTTTCATTTCTTTAAAAGAAACCGACCAAGTTGCCTCAAACAAAAGTGGCGGAAGAAAGATGAAAAATATTAAATCCGGGTCTATTTTGATTACTGGTAAACCGGGAATAAAACTTACTGCTAATCCAGCTATTACCAGCAAAATAGGATAAGCAATCTTTAACTTGTTGGCCCACATGTTTAGCAATACAATTGCCGCAATCATGGCCAGAAAAAAAGGTAGTAAGGTGTGCATTAATTTTTTTGTCTGTTTTGTATAATGTTCGTTTTTTAGGGATGATGAATTAAATTTTATTTTTAGCCTGCAAAAGTAGCAAAAAGCTTCTACTATAATCTCAAAATAAAAGCCTCAAATGGATTGTTCTAAAATCTATTTCATTTTAATTGCTGTTCAGTTTTGGTTAAAAAATTGGTCAAGGCCTGTTTAATGTCGATATTCATCCTATCGGCTAAAATTATCAACCACCAAATACTTTCGCCCAATTTATGTTCAAGTTCTCTATCTGTATCAGCTTTTGGCCAACGTTCTTGTTGCGACATTACATGTCTGCCTACTAAACCTGCATCTGTTAAAAATGCCAGTGCATCTTCGCTAACAGTCCATTCGCTACCGTGATGTTGCATTTCTAATTGATGATATTTTTTTCTGAGCTCCAAAGAGCGACGGATTATTTCATCCAAATCGTTTTCCATAGTTATAATAAATCTGCTTTAGCTCCTGCTATTTTTCCTTCTTTAAATTTTAATTCAAACGTTCCGTTAATTTTCCCTTCAGGAAACTCTCCTGTAAAAGCTAATTCTATATATGCCACATTCTGGTTAACTTCTATTTTAACGAGCTCGCTTTGTGTTTTATAACCTATAAAATAACTGGTAAAATATTCCCTTATCCCTTTGTGACCAGCAAATTTTCTACCTACGGAAGGATCATCCAAAACGGTATCTTCCCAAAAGAACGACAAATATTTTTCTACATCGTAAGCATTGCTCACGCTAATCCATTTATTTACTATTGATTTAATATCCATTTTTTAATTTACATTTAAGCTAACCTGTCCCGCATTTCGAGAGCGAGCAATCTGTTTACATCTTTTCTATAAAAGTTTGCAGATTACTCTGAAGTCGGAATGAAATTCCCTCGAAATTTTGTCATTCAAAACCAAGTGAAGAATCTATTTTAAAAACCGTCAAAACAGATTCCTCCATAGTCGGAATGACAAATCGCAAAAATAGCTACTTAAAAAGCTGAGGCGCAAAAAGCATCAAATAATCTCTCCAATTTGCCCAAGTATGGCCTCCCTCACTTTCTACATAAGTATATTTTACGCCTAAGCCATCTAACTTTTTTCGGTAATCAGCTACGTTTTTGTACAGAAAATCGGTTTTACCTATCGCAATCCAATACAATTTTAAGCCATTGTTAAATTGATTTTTTAAAGTGGCATCAAAATTCTCGTAAACTGGCGATGTAGTTTTACCAAAAGGCATAATGGCAGGCGAAAACAAGCCAACATAATCGAACGTTTTTGGATAAAATCTAGAGGTATGCAGGGAATGAAAACCACCCATAGACAAACCTGCAATAGCCCGCTGATTTGCAGTTGCATTAACTCGATAATTACTTTCTACAAATTTTATAATGTCAGTAAAGGTTTCTTCCATTTTACCATCCATAGTATTTGGTAATTGCATGGTTGGCTTGTACAAACCTTTGGCATCTTCACCTGGTGCCGCTTGTTGTGACACATTTCCATTTGGCATTATAACAATCATCGGCTTTGCCTTACCTTGCGCTATTAAATTATCTAAAATTTGTGCCGTTCTGCCCAAAGCACTCCAAGCCTCTTCATCGCCACCCATGCCATGCAATAAATACAAAACTGGGTATTTCTGTTGACTACTTTCGTAACCTGGAGGCGTATAAACGGTCAATCTTCTTTGCTTGCCATTGTTACCCGGCGAGTTATACCATCGTTTAGCAACTGTGCCGTGTGGTATATTGGCAACCAAATAATTATCGGCTTTGCCGGCACCCACAATTAAAACATTTACCACCGAAGCTACATCTCTAATCTGATAAACATTGTTTGCGTCCCTGATCTTTAGTCCATCTACAATAAAAGAATAACTGTAAAGCTCAGAAGCTAATGGCGTGGTGGTAAAAGTCCAAACGCCATCTGTTTGTTTCACCATTGGCGCTGTGCCTTTCTCCAACAAATCGCCTTGCAATTCTACTTTAGTGGCGTTAGGCGCCATTAACCTAAACGTCACGGTTTTATCGGCATTTATTTGTGGCGATACGATTTCTTTCTGTTGGTTAAAGTTTAAGTTCTCTTGAGTATAACCTGCAACAGAAGCAAACAACAAAAAACCAAGGGTTAATTTTCTAATCATGAGGGATGTTTTTATAAAATTTAAGCTATCATAGCTTTATATTTATGGGTATTATCGGCAATAATCCAAATATTTATTAAAAGCATAACGCCAGATATTGATAAACCTGTTGTTGTAAAAAAAACGGCATTGTGCAATACAATACCCACCATTACCGGAAAAATAACAATTGCGCCCAATGCTCTAGTTTTAGGTATCGCAAATAAAATTCCTCCTACTATCTCAATTACTGCAACCAAAGGCATTAGCCAAACTATAGCCATAAATGCTTCTCCAGCCTTTATCAACTCTGCCGGCATGTTTTCGGGCATGGGCATATAATGGAAAAATTTGTCTAAACCAGCATTCAAGAACATAATTCCGAAGAGGATACTTAATACATTTTTTACAATTTTCATAATGTTGTTTTTTAATTAAAACTAAGCAAAAAAACAGAGCGAAAAAACATAGTGTTTATTTTTATTTGAAGCGCATTTGCGGTACTACTATTAGGCGTTAGTCCCTCCATTCGCTTCAATCTTTTTTGTTTTATTAACAAAAAAGTTTTTCCACTACTGTAGGGGCTAGTTAACACAGGCCTTAAGGCAATTTAAGCCTTTTCACCTACTATTGCATTACGATTGCCAGTCGAGCTGGCAATGACGAAGGTATTAGATAATTCGAAAGAAATGTTTAAATATTATGCCATACAATAGAGGTAAAGTAAAGCAGAAAATAAATTTTTTGGCAGCTAAAAACCAAGTCAAGCAAAAAACACCCATATCACTTAGCAAAACCCGAGTTTAAATGAGTAAACACGTTGCAATAGCAAACAATAAACTGTAATTTCAATAGAGTTTAAAAAGCATCTAACCATTAAAAAAATCTCATGAAATCACCGCAAAAAACCATTGCCAAATTAACAGGCGCAAAAGCTACTACGGCAAGTAAATCTACCTTAACAAAAAAGCTAAGCAAGCCCTTAAATATTAACTTCCCTATTGACAAAAATATCGATGTTAACGACCTGGAAATTAGAATTACAGTAAGAGGAAACGAAATTGTAGCTAAGGTTTTTGTTAAAGGAGTTGCGGAGCTGGAACAGCTTCTACTAGTTAAACCAAAACCTACACCACCACCCGTAACAGATGATGTTATCAAAGCTATTAACAGACTGCAGCTTAATTTAACTTATAAAAAACTTATAAAAAAATAGCATGTTAAGCCCAAGATTTTTACTTACAGGAATTTTCTTGCTTATCCATTTCTTGGGCTTTTCACAAGAGTACCGATCATTACTTCTCCTTGCACAGGAAAATACGAAAAAAGAGAAATATAAACATGCTATTAAGTTACTACAAGAAGCAAAATCATTAAAAGGAAAAGACACTGGTTATAATGAAAACGTAAATCTATATTTAGGAAATAATTACGAAGCGCTTAATAAAATAGATTCGAGTATTTTCTATTATGGGGAAGCGGTAAAATTCAATGAACGTAAAAAAAATATTGCGTCGCTATCTTTTCTGTATAGTAGGTTGGGAAATATTGAATTGAGTTTTACGCATAGATATGCTAATGCTGTTGATTATTTTAAAAAACAGCTTGCTTGTGAAAAAATACAAAAGGACAGTGTTAGCCTGTTCGACTGTTTGAATAATATCGGCTTAGCTTACAAAAGTTTAAAAATGAACGATTCAGCTTTGTTTTACTTCAACAAAGTCGCTGAAAACAACTCTATACATAATCAATCTAAAAATGCAGCGTTATTACTTACCGCAGATACCTATTCCAAACAAAGACGTTTTGATTTAGCTTTAAGTAATTACGATAAAGCGATCAGCTTATTCAGCCTATCAAAGGATAGTTTAAGCTTATGTATAGCATTTGCTAATAAAGGCGATTGCCTTATGCAGCTGAAGAGATTTGATGAAAGTATAATCGCTTTACAAAAAGCAAAAAATTATATAACACCTGCTATTAGCCTAACGAATAAGTCTTCTTTGTATCACAACTTTGCATTTGTTTACAACCAACAAAAGGAATATGCTAAAGCTTTCTATTATAAAAATCTAGAGAACCTTACCAAAGACAGTATCAATACCGAAAGTATTGGAAATGCCGTTGCAGAAATGACCGCCAAATACGAGTTAAGGCAACAGCAAGACAGCCTTTACATCAGCAAACAGAAGTTGGCTTTGGCAGATGTTAAGGCTGAAGAGAGACAACGCAACTTCGTCGTTCTATTAGTGGGCGCCATTATTTTAGGCTTATTGCTCATTGCCTTTTACAGTAACAAACAACTCAGACTAAAAAACAAATTACAACAACAAGAAGCTACGCAGAACGAACTGCAACTAACCTATCAATACAAACTTTCGGAGAGCGAACTTAAGGCTATACGCTCGCAAATGAATCCGCATTTTATTTTTAACGTGCTCAATTCCATCGAATCGTATATAATGGATAACGAGAAGGTAATAGCCTCTAGGTTAATACAAAAATTTGCGGGCTTAAGCAGGTTAATTTTAGAAAACTCTACCAAAAGTTTAGTAACTGCCGACCGTGAATGGAAGGCTTTAAAACTTTATACCGAACTAGAAGCTATGCGTTATAGCGACTCATTTACCTATAGTTTTAACGTAGACGAAAACCTGCAATTGCAACATATTTTGTTACCGCCAATGCTTATACAGCCTTTAATAGAAAATGCCATTTTACACGGATTAATTGTAGAACCGAAACCAGATTCGCATTTAGAAGTGAGCTTGGCGCAAATAGAAAACGGCATTTGCATAACTGTAAGCGATAACGGCGTAGGCGTTTCTGATAAAGTGAAAACACCGACACAGAAAATGCTTAAACAACAATCTATTGGTATTTCTTCTATAAAAGAAAGGTTAGAAATGATAAATGCACAAACTAAAAGTGATATGGGTAGCTTAACCATATCTCCGGGAATTAATAATAGAGGAACAATTGCGACCATTTGTTTGCCCATATTAAATCAAAATAAATTGAGTTAATAGTACAAAAAAGCCCCGACAAATATGCCGAGGCTTTATATTTTAAATTGGTTAGCTCATTACCAATTCGCCAAGCGCTTCTTTGGTAAAACCCTTTAATTCGTCGGTTCTACCTTCTTTAATTTTCTTAACCCAATTTGGATCTGACAATAACGGGCGACCAACAGCAACTAAATCGAAATCTCCACGATCCATACGTCTTAGCAGTTCTTCTAAAGAACTTGGTTCAGAACTTTCGCCGGCAAAAGCGGCTAAAAACTCGCCTGTTAAACCTACCGAACCTACGGTAATAGTTGGCTTGCCACTTAGTTTTTTAGCCCAACCAGCAAAATTCAAATCAGAACCCTCAAATTTTGGCTCCCAGAAACGGCGTTGCGAACAATGGAAAATATCTACACCAGCATCAGCAAGCGGATTTAACCATGCTTCCATTTCTTGAGGTGTTTTAGCTAATTGGTTAGTATAGGCAGAAGGTTTAAATTGAGATAGACGTATAATTACCGCAAAATCTTCCCCTACTTGTTTGCGAACTTCTTTTACTACATCCACACCGAAACGAGTACGGTCTGCTAAAGTTTTGCCACCATAAACATCAGTACGTTCATTAGTTCCCTCCCAAAAAAATTGGTCTATTAGGTAACCGTGTGCGCCATGAATTTCTACACTGTTAAAACCTAAACGTTTTGCATCTGCAGCTGCTTTGCCATAGGCGATAATTGCATCTTCAATATCTTTTTCGGTCATGGTTTTACCATTCACATTACCTGGTCTGTTTAAGCCAGACGGGCCTTCGAACGGCTCTGAAGGCACCCAACCAGATTGATGGTTATCCATAATACCCATGTGCCAAATTTGTGGCGCCATTGCGCCGCCCGCACTATGTACTTTGTCAATTACGTTTTTCCAACCGGCTAAAGCTTTGTCACCGTAAAAATGTGGCACGTTAGCGTCATTTGATGAAGAAACTCTACCTATAACTGTGCCTTCTGATAAAATTAATCCAACTTCTCCCTCTGCCCTTTTTTGGTAATAATCGGCTACATCATTTGTAGGTACTCCATTCGGAGAAAATGAACGCGTCATCGGCGCCATTACTATTCGGTTTTTTATGTTCAGCGATTTTAAGTTAAATGGCTTAAACAAGCTATCTGTATTCATAATATTTAAATCTAATTAGGATGATTTGAAATCCCCGACAAATATATATCGGAATTTCCCGATATACCTATTAACATTTAAGAGATGACAAAAAATTGATGTTTGAACGAAGGATTCGATAATTTAACATCAAATTAAAATTAGCTTCAATAAAATTTGGTAAAATGCAGTTTCACCCATAAAACAAAAACATGAACAAATCAAGATGCTTGTTGCTTCTAATTGCAATTACATTATTAGTTAGTTGCACAAAAAAACTGATAGGCATTGCCCAACCTACTGAAATAAAAGTGATGTCATACAACATCCATCATGCTAATCCCCCATCTAAACCTGGCCTAATAGATGTTGATGCCATTGCAAAAACTATTGCCAGCCAAAATCCAGATATTATTGCCCTGCAAGAAGTAGACGTAAATACGAAAAGATCGGGCAACATCAACCAAGCAAAATTATTAGCTGAAAAACTAAATATGGAAGTCTTTTTTGCCAAGACGATAGACCACGATGGTGGCGACTACGGGGTAGCCATACTTTCGAAATTTAAAATAGAAGATACCGCAACACTCAAACTACCTTCTGTAGAAGATTTAAAAGGCGAACCTCGAATTTTGGCAATCGCAACGCTATTACTTCCCAACGGTAAAAAGGTAAGATTTGGCGCTACACATTTAGATTCCCAAAAAGCGGAAACTAATCGCCTAATGCAGGCAAGAGCTTTGGTAGAAATTGGAAAAAGACAAGATTATCCGTTTATTATGGCAGGCGATTGGAATGCTAAACCGGAGAGCGAAACAGTTAAAATTTTGGATGCTTTTTTTACTAGAACCTGCCAAGATTGCGAATTTACCATCCCCGTTGTCAACCCTAAATTTGCAATCGATTTTATTTCGTTTACAAAAAACAGCGAAATCGAAGTTGTGTCTCATCAAGTTGTTCAAGAAAGATATGCATCAGATCATTTACCAATTGTTTCGGTTTTAAGGTTAAAAAAATAATCTTTCTACAACAAATAGCTTAACATAAGCTACGCACTAACTTAAAACGATATTGCTTTTTTTGTTGAGTTAATTTACAACTACAATGGAAAACAACAACAAAAAAATTGGCAAGGATTTACAGCAATTCATCGATAAATTTCAGCCCAGCAAATTTAAAATGTTAGATAAAGGCATCGATATTAGAGGCGTTAACAACTTGCACAGAGACATTTTAGAAGCGAAACAAATTATTGAAAGTTTAAACCTAAACCTTTTCGTATCGCATAATGCAGAAATGTTAACCTATGGTGGTTTCGAAGTAAACTATAGATGATTAAAAATCAAGCGTTAATCTCAAAAAATTAACGCTTGTTTTTTGCAAAGCTAAAGAGCTTCTTAAGAGTTGATAGAAGCGAAGAACTCTTTTTTCTGTAAATTAAATTCAGTTGCGGGTGACCGAAAAAAGGCATTTTCTTCAATTCCCTACATTTGTTAACCAAGTTAATGGTGTGTTGTGCAAAATGCGCTTCATCATCCATCCAGGTTAACATATCTTTTGCGAAACCTACCAGCTCCCATTTTTCATTGTCGTAAGAGCGTGGCGACACTTTTTTTCTGATATAATTGCGGGCTTTCTCAAAATTGCCTGTTAACGCAGTAAGTATCCCTTTTTCGTAATAACTCCAAACATCGATCCCAGCATCTAAAGTGCGCTTTGCGGTAAGCAAATCTTTAAATTTCTGATCTAAAACGTTTACCTCCCAAAGTGCCATATCGCAGAGCGAATGTAAAATCTCACCTAATTGCTTTTCATCAGAGAAAACAGTAAAATTGGTCTCCTTTTTTACATAACCAAACAAAAAGTAATCTCGTGGATAGAAGTTGAGATCTACCCCAATTTTAAGATAAATTCCGTTTGACCATTGCGAATTTTGAAACTCTACCAAAATACAATACCATCCCCTATCCAATACAAATAAATTCCCGTCTGCATGTGGTAAAATATTTTTCGGCACTAAGCGATCTAAAACAATCTGCCTCAATAAACCACTATAATTTTCTTCTCTCGGCATTAATAAAAGGCTTGCATTTTTGGCAGACTACCAGTCTACAATCTTATTAAAAACAAAAACCGGATGTCTGACAATTAACAATTTGTGATTTATTGTGAGACATCCGGAGCGTTATTTAGGTGGTTTTGCTGTGTTAGATTTTAACAATCTTAAATTCAGTTCGCCTGTTTTGCTGATGTGCTTCTTCAGTGCAACTCTCGCCGTTTTTGCAGGCATTAACCAATTGCGTTTCGCCGTAACCTTTGGCCGTTAAACGGTTTGCACTTATGCCTTTGCTTATTATGTATGCAATTGCAGCATCAGCTCTGCGTTGAGACAAACCAAGGTTGTACGAATCCTTTCCGCGACTATCGGTGTGCGAACCTAATTCAATCCAAATGGTAGGATTGTTTTGTAAAACCTTAACTAATTTATCCAACTCTGTTGCGGCATCTGGCCTGATGTTAGCTTTATCAAAGTCGTAATAAATATTTTCTATTCTAATGCCCTTGTTAAGTTCTATATTCCTTAGGTGTAAATCTTTTTCTATAACTTCCGAAGCATCTACATTGCCGACACTTATCTCTTGCACATCGGTAAGCATACCAGCTTTAATACCAGCCAGTTTATATTTTGATAACGGACTTAGGTTAAAACTATAAGCTCCAGTTGCATCGGTTTCTACCTTTAAAATGCCTCCATTTTCTTTGCTAAGCATTACCAAAGCATTGGCAACTGGCAATTTAGTATCCACGTTTAAAACTTTACCAATCAGTTTTACTGAAACACTTGCTAGCGTTTTTAAACTATAAATATCATCTTGGCCTAAACCGTCTGTTCTATCAGAAGAGAAAAAAGCAATGTTACCGTTTAGATCTAAACTAAAGCCAAAATCGTCTTGCGGAGAATTTAAAGGATATTTTAGGTTTTGGATATCTACATTCTGATTGTCTTTCCATTTTGCCAAGAAAATATCCAAACCTCCCATACCAACTCTTCCATCGGTAGAAAAGTAAAAATCGCCGTTAGGTGCAATAACCGGACTACGTTCGTTACCAGGCGTATTTAATTCTTTTACGTTTACAGGATTTGAAAATGTACCATTGCTAATTTCGCAGTAATAAATATCGCTACCTCCAAAACCGCCAGGCATATTAGATGTAAAGTACAAACGAGAGCCATCATTAGTAATAAATGGATCGGAAACCGAATATTCATTTACATTATTAAATGCAAATGCAATAGGACCCGCCCAATTACCAGCACTATCTTTTTTGCTACTGTACAATTCTACGTTTATGGTACTTGGCTTATTTTTAAGACGTTTTATCTTTTTAGGAATTCTGGTTAAGGTAAAATAAGCCGTATTGCCGTCGGCAGTAAAACTAGTTGCACCAACGTGGTAATCGCTTACAGATGTTAAGGGAAACAGGCTTAAACTGTCTTTACCAGCTTCTTTAACATATAACTTTAAATAGCTATTACCTGTCCATCCGTACACATTTTTTGGAGGCCAAACCGTACCATCAAATTTCAAAAACGGTCTGCTTGACTCTGTTTTTGTTTCGCCCTTTCCTCTATCAGAAGTAAAAACTACAGTGTTCTTATAATTAACCGCAGCCCAGTCAGACTGCTGGCTGTTTAATGCCTTTTCGTTAATAATATCCAATCTTTCTGGCGACTTCATCCACTTCTGCGCAGAGTCGCATGAAGCTATCCAAAGCTGTTTTTGTTTTGGATCAAGGCCGGTTTGCAAACCAAAATATTTAACAAAATTATTTTTTGCCTCGGTATATTTTGAGTTTTGTTGTAAAGCTTTTGCATAAACCAAAACATTTTCTGGTTTGCTATCTGGCAAGTCAACCGCTATGGCTGCCCAACTTTCGGCTTGTACATAATTTTTTGTTAAGCTATAGGCTGCTGCTAAACGCTCTGCAGCATGTAGGCTTTTCTGTTTTTTGTAGGCTTGTTCATACAAATCAATTGCTTTTATGTAGTTATAAAGCTCAAATTGTTTATCGCCTTGCTTTAAACTGTTTTGAGCTTTTACGCTTAACACAGAAATTAACAGTGTAGAAATAATAAATAGCTGACGTAATCTTTTAATCATGACGTATATTTTTTGATATCTGATTCTTCTTGTTAATTAAAAAAACCTTGGTGTTGCCATTCTAACTGTTGGTTTTAGGAAGGTAAAGCCGACAGAAATCTCGTGAGTACCGCTGGAGTAGCCTCTCAAAGGACCTACAGAAAAATCGTGCGCATAACCAATTCTTAGCTTATCAGTAGCGTAAAATTCAACTGCAGCAATAGCCGAGTTTAAATTACTTAAGTTGTTTTGAAGGTGATTTTTTTCGTACAGTTTTACTCCTGTGCGATAAGAACCGCCCAACCATAATCTATCGCCAAATAAAAAGAAAGCGTTTAAATCCAAACTCGTTGGGCCTTTACGATCGTCCTTTATCAAGAATGATGGTTTTAATTTTAAGCCATCACTAAGTTTAAACATAGCGCCTGCTGTTAAATAAAAGTGTGCTTTAGGTTGCGGAAGGAACGCGTACCTATCTAGTTCTATGTATTGCGAAATAAGATTATCAACCGAAAAACCAGCAAAGAAATGCTCATTTGAGAAATAAGCTCCGGCTCTTGCATCAGGAACAATAGCCGTTTGATTACCCGTTGGCGCATCACGTTCAGGATCGTTCGGATTAAACATAGCTCCATCTATACCCAATTGTAAGGCACCCAAGCCAACACCAAGTGCTAATCGAGATGTTCCCTCATCGTTAAGTCTAATTCTATAAGCATAGTTTCCGTAAGCTGCCAGGTTGTTTTGCGCACCTAATTTATCACTAGATACCTGAAATGCCAAACCCACATTGCCATTGTTGGCAATTGCATCAACCGCAAGCGACATACTTTTTGGAGCACCGTCTATCCCAGTCCATTGATTGCGATAAAACATATGCAAATTGAGATTTTCTTTGTAACCCGCATAGGCCGGATTGATGTATATACCGTTAAAAATATATTGGCTATACTGGGCATCTTGTTGTGCCATTGCAGGTACATCAAACAGTAATAATGCTATTGTGATGGCAAGAAGTAATTTCTTCATAATTATTAAATGCTATATAAATCGGAAGGCGATTAGGTTAATCAACCTTCCGAAATGTTCTACTATTTTTTAAATGCTCTGATTAATGTAACCCAACCTTTAAGTACTCTATATTCGGTATCGGCATTGTTTTTAGCCTTTAACAAATAGTAGTAAGTACCCTCGTTTAATCCTTCTCCTGTCCAGTTGTTTTGGTAGTTTTTAGCTCTGAAAACTTCGTTACCCCATCTGTTCACTATCACAAGTTCGTTGTCTGGGAATTGATCCAATCCGCGGATTTCGAAACGGTCATTATTGCCATCGCCGTTTGGCGTAAACAAGTTTGGTATAAACAAATCGTTACCACCAATTGGCGAACCTGCAGAAGATGCAGTATTGCTATTGGCTATAGGATCTGGCTGATCTGCTTTAACCGTTGCAGTGTTTACCAAACTACCCGTAGCTACCACTCTAGTTTTAAAGGTTACCGTAACCAGTTCGTTCAAAGCAAGGTCACCGATTGCCCAAGTTAAAGTTTTACTGTTTGCTACAAATGCTGATGTACCTTTAGTAACTACAATATCATAAGGCGCATCAAGCGAACCCGGAAGAATATCGCTTACCGTTACTCCTGTAGCCTTGTTCTGACCAGCGTTAGCAACCGTAATTTTATAAGCAATTCTATCGCCTGTTCTTACCGGAGCAGTTGCAATAAGCTCTTTTGTAATTACCAAATCTGCAGAAGGATCTGTAGCCATGATAATCTCTGGCGTTAATGTTTGCCCAGTTGGACTAACAATATTTGCAACGTTTCTTAACGATGGTATTGCATTTACATCATCAACCACTTTCGCATCGAATACTAAATCTGCACTAACACCTGGTGCTAAATCTAAAGTCCAGTTTAAAACGTTACCAGTTTGCGTGTAAACTCCGCCATTGCTTGCTGTGCCGGTAAGATAAGTTAATCCGGTAGGTAGCATATCGCTAACCCTTATTCCTCTCAACATGCTTCCGCCACTATTTTTTAACACGATGTGATAAGTTAATGTCTCATTTGCTTGTGCAATAGCATCTTTATTACCTTTAGCATCATTTACAGTTTTGGTACTTTCTAGCTTACCTGCTGTTGGCATGCTTGTTTCTACCAGAACTGGTGTTGCAGGCTCAGCTGGATTGCTGATGCTAGCCATATTTGTTATCCTAGTTAAGCCAAGTGGCAAGTTGTTATTAACAGTTGCTTTGAAGTTAACTGCAAGACTTCCATTAGCCGGAATAGTTAAGTTACTCCATTCAACCACTCCTGCCGTTAATACGCCACCATTGCTTGCGCTACCATTTACATAAGTCATATTTCCCGGAAGCTGATCGCTTGCGCTAACGCCTGTACGATTTACATTTCCGTTATTGCTGATAGTGATGGTATAAGTTAAAACCTCTCCTTCTTCAATGATGCCATTTCCATTAGCATCAGCTACTGATTTAGCACCGGTAATTTTAGGAAGAATAACTAATGTTGGTTCGTTATTATTCTCGGTTGTTCCAGAAACGTCATTAACTTTAAATCCATTAGGACTAGTAGCTGTAACGATTGCCGTGTTTGTTACTTGTTCTGCCGCTTTTTCTATAGCCGTTATCGTGTAAGTTGCGGTAGCCGTACCAGTTGCACCAGGAGGCAATACCGATGGATTTACCGTAATTGCGTTTCTAATTTTGGTATCGCTAATCACCACGTCGCTTAAAGTTACAATACCACTATTTTTAACTGTAAAGTTGTAGGTAATGGTATTTCCATCGCCACTAAGTAAAGCTGTTTTAACTAAGCTAATACTTCCCGGAGAAACTATTTGTGTTACCGTTGCATCTTGAACCGCAGCTGTAGATGGATCATCTGACCTTTGGTTAACATTAACTCCGTTGGCGTCAACTGCTGTTAAGGTTGCCTGGTTAATTACTTTTCCGGCGTCAACATCTGGTTGAGTTAGGGTATGAACAGCGGTAATTGTTGCTACCTGACCTGGGTTTAGCTGTGCAATTGGCGAACCGCTAGTTATGGTCGCATTAGCATCGCTAACTACAATGTTTCTCATGGTAGTATTACCGCTATTGGTTACTTTAATCTCGTAAGTAACCGTTTGGCCAGCAATGTAGCCTACCTGCCCGGTTACTACTTTTGTAAAGTTTAAGCTGATAGTTTGCTGTACAGGAATTGTTTTTGTACTGCTTATGGTAGCAATAGCAGTTCCGTTAGGATTTTTACCATTTGCTGTAGCCGTATTAATTAAGCTTCCTTTCGCAGATGTATTACCTTGATTATCTATATCGCCTTGCGTAACAGTGTAAGAACCTACATAAGTCCAAGTTTCGTTAACATCAAGTTTGTTATTTGCATTTACATCACCATTAGAGAATGTAAGGTTTGCCAACATTGGATCGGCAACTGCCACGTCAGAAACTGCTACAGTACCCGTATTAACCAACGTTATTGTGTACGGCACCTGTTGGCCAGCAACGTTGATTGCCGTAGTAGCACTTGCCTTTGTTAAACGGACAGTAGAAACTGGCTGTACATCTACATTGGCGATAGCAACAACTGGTGTAAGTGCTGTTCCGTCAGGTCTTCTTCCACCTGCGTTTACCGTATTTACCAATTTACCAGCAATAATTCCATTTCCGTTATTATCAATATCAGATTGGCTAACGGTATACACGCCTTTGTAAGTCCAGGTTTCGTTAACATCCAATTTAGCATTGTTATTTACATCACCTACCGGAGTACCTAAAGGCATCATCGGATCTGTAACTGTAAACGTACTAATGGCAACCGTACCCGTATTTTTAGCTACAACAGTATAAGTAATCTTATCGCCTAATTTGCTAACGCGAATTACATCGGCAGTTTTTGTTAAGCTGAAAGTTGCAATTGGAGCAATTGGCACCTCGTTAACCGCAGTGATTGATCCGGCTGTTGTTGCATCTGGCTTTTCGCCGCTAACATTTACAACGTTTATAATACGTCCGTTTGCAGTAGATTGGCCAGCTAACAAATTGCCGTTTCTGTCCATGTCTGCTTGAGTTACGGTGTAAGCACCGCGATACGTCCATGTTTCGCCAACATCGAGTTTGTTATTTGAGTTAACATCGCCTTGGCTTGGCACAGCTATTATTCCACCCAACAACGGATCATCAACTTTTAAATTGCTAATTGCTGTTACGCCGGTATTGTTAATTGTTATTGCGTAGTTAATAATATCTCCAGCTTTTTGTACCGAAGGTCTATCAGCAGTTTTTGTAACTGTAAACAAACTTGTGGTATTTAACGGGATAACTTTACTAGCTGTTATGCTTGGCAATGCTGTTCCGTTAGGCTTTTTACCCGATAAGGTAACTGTGTTACTCAACACTCCTCTTAATGTAGTGTTTCCGTTGTTATCAATATCGCTTTGCGTTACGGTATAGACCCCATTGTAAATCCAAGTTTCGTTTACATCAAGTTTTGCATTTGTATTTACATCGCCACTGCTTAAAGTTAGATTAACCATTGGGTCATTCAATACAATGTCGCTAATTCCGGCATCGCCGATGTTTTTAACTGTGATGGTGTAAGGCACTTGCTGACCTGCGTTAAGTATAGCAGTTGTAGCACTTTCCTTAGTTAAACTATAAGCGATATTTGCTTCGATTGGAATAGTTACGGTGTTACTGGTTCCGTTGATAGCAGTTCCGCTAGGTAATTTACCCGCAACGCTGGCCGTATTTACCAAGTTACCAGAGTTGGCTATTGGCTTACCATGAACATCTATATCGCCTTGCGTAACGGTATAACTTCCATTGTAAGTCCATGTTTCTCTTACATCCAATATATCATTACCATTTACATCTCCGCTATACAAGTTGGTTGATGGTAATAATGGATCATTAAGAACAACATCAGCAATAGCTACGTTACCTGTATTGGCAACAGTAATGGTATAATCTACTAACTGACCTGCTTTAGTAATTTGTTTGGTTGATGTTGTTTTTTGAACATTCATGGTTGCAACAAAATTCACATCTAAAGAATGGTTCGCATCTACTTCTGGAATTGAAGAACCATCTGGTTTCCTTCCGTTTGCAGTTACGCGATTTACAAGCTTTCCTAAAGTAATTCCGTTACCGTTGTTATCTATATCACTCTGTTTTACGGTGTAAGCACCTCTGTAAGTCCAAGTTTCGTTAACATCAAGTTTACCATTACCATTTAAATCTCCACTTAGGTAGCCAAGATTTAACATCGGATCGTTAATGATAAGTGTGTTGATTGCAACAGCACCGGTGTTTTTTGCGGTTACGGTATATACTACCTGATCGCCAAGTTTGCTCACCTGTGTTACATCACTCGTTTTCGTTAAAACAAATGAGGCAACTGGCTGTATTGGAACCAAATTGGTTGCACTTACAGTTCCGGCTGTTGAACCATCTGGCTTATTTCCTGTAACTGTTGCAATATTAATTAGGTTACCTAATGACGATATATTGCTTCCAGCTAATGAATTTCCATTGTTGTCAATGTCGGCTTGTGTAACCGTGTATGAACCTTTGTAAGTCCATACTTCGGCAACGTCTAAAATGTTATTTGCATTTAAATCACCGCCATTTACTGTATTTGTACTGTTGCCCAATAATGGATCTATTACCGCAACATTATTAATTGAAGTGTTACCAGTATTGGTTACTGTAATAGTATAATTCACTACGTCACCAGCTTTGGTAATGGAAGCTCTATCTGACGATTTATCTACCGTAAATGAAGAGCTACTGCTTAGTGGGATTATCTTGGTGGCAGCTAGGTTTGTTAAAGCTGTACCGCCCGCAGTGTTTGCACTAACCGTTGCCGTATTGCTTAACACACCTTTTAAAGCTGTGTTACCGTTTTGATCTATGTCTGCCTGGGTAACGGTGTAATTATATACATAGTTCCAAGTTTCGCCAACATCTAATTTACTATTATTGTTAGTGTCGCCGGTGGTTAATGTTAATGCGCCATTTGCCAACATAGAATCGTTTACAACAATGTTCGAAAGTGCAGCATCGCCAGTATTTATTACGGTTATGGTGTAAGGCACAACTTGACCTGGTGCTGTAATGTTTATTGTTGCACTTGTTTTTGCTACAGCAAACGCATTTACAGGAATAATTGGAATAGAAACTGTGTTACTGTTTAAAGGTGACATTGCTCCGTTCGGCGAATTACCGTTAATGGTAGCTGTGTTTACAAGTCTATCTAGAGTAATACCATTACCGCGACTGTCAATCATACTTTGCGTTACAGTGTAGGTACCGATGTAGTTCCAAGTCTCGTTCACGTCTAACTTACCATCTAAATTGGCGTCGCCAGTTGTAAGTACCAAAGGCGTTGCGCTTAACAACGGATCTGTAACACGTACATTTTCTATTGCTACCGTACCTTTATTAGTTACCGTAATAATGTATGGAACAGCTTGACCTGCCTTGGTAATATTTACCATAGGACTAGCTTTTGAAATGGCATAAGCCGCAGTAGCTAAAATATCAACTGTGTTAGTTGCTTTTACCGCCGGTAGTAAAGTTCCATTTATTGTTCTAGCAGTTGCGCTAACTTCGTTAATCAGTTTTCCTGCCGTACCATTGCCGTTATTATCAATATCTGCCTGTGTTACGCTGTAAGTACCAGAGTAAATCCAAACTTCAGTTAAATCTAATTTACCGTTAGCATTTGCATCACCATTGGTGTAAACCAAGTTTAGCATCGGATCGCTAACAATAAGCGACTGTACAGCAACTGCACCTGTGTTTCTGATAGTAGCAGTGTAAGGGATTAAATCTCCCGCTTTGTTCACGCTTGTAACTCCATTACTTGATTTAGCTATGCTAAAACTAGCTGATGGGTTTAGTGGAATATTTAACACAGCGCTTGCAGAACCTGCACTACTGCCATCTGGCTTATTGGCTGTTACGTTAACCGTATTGCTCAACTGTCCGTTTGGAGTGATGTTGCCGTTGTTATCTAAATCACTTTGTTTAACTGTATAAGATCCGGTGTAGGTCCAAGTTTCGTTTAAATCTAATATGCCCGTTGGTGCGGCATCTCCAGTTGGCCCAGATATGCTACTTAACATCGGATCTGTAACCACTACAGATCTTACTGCATTTGTACCAGTATTCTTAACCGTTAAGGTGTAAGTTACTACCTGCCCTGCCGCAGTAATCTGTGTTTGATTTGCTGTTTTGGTTATAGTGAATGATGAAGTCGTATTTAAAGGGATTAATAATGTACTTGTTTGCGCTGGCATTACAGCTCCAGCTGTATTAGTAGCACGAACGCTAGCTGTATTACTCAGCATACCTGGATGAGAAGCCACATTGTTACCGTTAGCATCTAGAATTGCTTGGGTTACAGTATAATTTTGTGTATAAGTCCAAGTTTCATTAAGATCCAACTTATTGTTGTTGTTTAAATCTCCTTGTCTAGCGCCTAATACAGTAAACATTGGATCGGTAACCACAATATTTGACAATGCTGCGTCTCCAGTATTTTTTACCGAAATTGTATAAGTTACCACTTGTCCTGCAGCAGTAATTTGAGTGCGATTAGCTGTTTTTTGTATAGTATAAGCGCTGAATGTATTAATTGGAATATCGAACACATTAGAGTTGGCACTAGCTACGTTACCATTTGGATACAGTCCGGTAACCGTAGCTGTGTTCCTTAAAAATCCATTGCGAAGTACTGGACTACCGTTACCATTGTTATCAATATCAGCTTGAGTAACGGTATAATCTCCACGATAGGTCCAAGTTTCGTTAACATCCAATTTACCATTGGCTGGTGCGATGTCGCCACTGTAAAGTGATAGCGCCGCCATCGGTATTAAAGGATCGGCAATTGAAATATTAGAAACCGCTACCTTGCCTGTATTAGCAATTGTAATAGTGTATGGTATCACTTGGCCTGCTTTAACAACAGAAGGAATGATACTATTCTTTATTACTCCGATGGAACCTACGGCATTAATTGCAATAATTTTTTCGGCTGTAATTGGCGTAAGGTACACAGGATCTCCATTAGGTTTTTTACCAGTAACGCTTACTACGTTTCTGATAGTTCCTGCAGTAGTGGCTAAACTATTTTTATTGGCATCCAAATCGGCCTGTAATACGGTATGACTACCACGGTAAGTCCAAACCTCTCCTTGATCTAGTTTTTGATTTGCGTTTGTATCGCCACTAAATAAAATGATATTCGTTAACATTGGGTCGCTTACAACAATATTACTGATGGCTGTATTACCAGTATTCGTTACCACAATATCATATGGCACCACTTGACCAGCAGTTGTAATGGCGGTTACCGAACTGTTTTTAGCAACGGAGTAAGAGCTTGTCGCTAAAATATTCACGGTAGTTGAAGAAGTTTGCGTAGCCGGAAGTTCGGTCGAAGTTACGCTTGCAGTGTTAACAAGCTGTGCACTGTTTATCTGTGGTTTACCGTTGTTATCTATATCGGCTTGGGTTACTACATACGTACCTGTATAAGTCCAACTCTCGCCTCTTTCTAAAACATTGTCGTTATTTCCAATTCTAGAAGATACGACTAAAGGACTTGTACTTAAAAACGGATCTCTAACCACCACATTGTTTTGGCTAGCATTGCCAGTATTTGTTACCACGATGGTATAAGGAATTGTATTTCCAGCCGCGGTTACCGGAGTTGTTCTAGTGGTGGTTTTTGTAATAGTCATACCCGGGCAAACTGGAACATTTACTGTTAGCGTAAATGGTTGGCCCGTGCAAGAACCGACAGAGGTTGCTGTTGGCGTAATAGTATAAATTACTTGTTGCGGAACGCTGGTATTGTTAAATAACGCACCATTGATTATTGTGCCACTACCTGTTCCGGTTCCTATTCCAGAAACATTTGCATTTGGCGCAATTGCCCAAGTAAAATTTGATGGAATTGAAGTAGTTTGATTAATGTTGTTTTGAAGATTATAACTAAAAATCCCTGTACAATCTAAATTAGTAATGGTAGCGTTAGTACCGCGTGGACTAGGATTTACCGTTACCGTTACATTATAAGTAGTTGGGTTTTGGCATCCGTTAGCCGTTAAGGTATATACATATGCTACATTTACAGCTGCGGTAGTTGTATTAATTAAGGTTTCGTTAATTGCGCCAACTCCAGCAGCCGCAGTATTGTTGATACCTGCAACCAAAGCTCTTGTCCAAGTAAATGTAGTTCCTGTTACTAACGATATTGGTGTGTAAGTAAATAAATTATTGCTACAAGTGGTAGCTGTGTTTGAGCTAGTTAATGTTGGCCTTGGGTTAACCGTAATAGTTGCCACGTTACTTGTATTTGTACAACTAGCGCCCGAAGTAACAATTCTTCTGTAGCGATAAGTTAAAATGGTGTTCCCTGCATTGGTTAATACCCCAGGATCGTAATTAACTTCCGTTGCATTAAGGATGCTGTTAAAAGTTGTACCCCCATCTGTTGACAGTTCCCATTGATAAGTATAGGCTCCTGTTCCGCCACTTACCGCGCTACCAGTAATTATACCAGTTGCGCCGCTAAAGCAAATATTTGTATTTGCCGCGGTAACTGTGTTATTGCCTAAAGCAGGATCGACAGTAAATGTAACTACGTTACTCGTAGACACGGCACAATTACCAGATGTTACCAAACGTCTGTAATAATTTACGATAGTTGTATTACCCGTGTTTGTTAATGTAGGCGGTTGATAAGCAGCTGTAGTTGCTACATTTGTATACGTTGTGCCATTGGTAGAAGTTTGCCATTGATAAGCATAGCTTCCGGCACCCGCTCCTCCGGTTGGTGCACTAATTTCTATTGTAGCTGGTCTGCTTCCAGAACATAGTGTTGCATTAGTTGTAGTAATTTGGTTACCCAATAACTCTGGCTGAATAGTAACTCTACTGCTTGATGCAGAACTACAACTTCCAGATCCAGTACTTATAGTCCAAGTTACGGTAAATACACCTGCTACTTTTCCAGTAAAAGTTGAGGTTGGTGAAGTAGGAGCAGAAAATTCGTAGTCAGTAGCGGCTTGTCCACTTGTTACCGTCCAAATTCCTGTACCTGAAGTTGGCGTATTTCCAGTTAATGCTATAGGTGTATTAAAACAGGTAATTTTATCACTACCAGAAATTGCTGGCGTTGGTGGCGCACTTACCACTACTTCAACTGCCGTAGCTACACTTGGCGAACAAGTGGCAGTAGTTCTTGTAGTGAAAGTAAATGTATAAGTACCTACCTCTAAACCGAAAACTCCTGTTGAAGTTCCGTTTACGTTATCGAATATTGGATTTCCAGTATTTGCAGGTTTAGTTAATGTACTCCATGTACCAGTACCTGATGTTACTGCTGAAGCCGTTAAATTAACCGCTTGATATAAACAAACGCTTTGATTGCCCGAAGTAATTGTTGCTTGTGATGGCGGATCTCCAACCGTAATCACTACATCATCGAATGATGAACAACTGCCGTTGTTTAATGTCCAACGTAAAGTATAAGTACCTTGTCTAAGACCATTAATGGTTGTATTATAAAGTGATGCATTGGTAAAAGTTGGGGCTGCGCCACTAGGTTGTGCAAATACCGTCCATAAACCTGTTTCAGTTCCTGATGGCTGGTTACCGACTAACGTAGCTGTACCTGTTCCACCCACAGAAGCTGTACATGCGCTAAAATCTGAACCTGCGTTTGCTAGTTTTGGAGGGCTAGATGTAACTATTACCTGTACATTACTTGCACTTGGAGAACAAACGCTACCATTTCTAATCGTCCAAGTGAATACATAGGTTCCTGGAATGGTATTTAACACTGCTGTAGCTGGTGAATTTGGTTGGCTAATCGTTGCAGTATTTGGACCGCTTAGTTGAGTCCAAGTTCCCAAACCGCTTGTTGGATTATTTCCTACCAAGTTAACACTACCAGAACATTGGTTAGTTTGATTTGCACCTGCATTTGAAGGCGTTGGTGGAAAAGAAACTATAATCCTTACTAAGTCGCTACTTGCACTTGCGCCAGAACAGTTACCATTAGTAATACGCCATTGTAAAAAGTAGGTTCCTTGAATAGTTGGTGTAAATGTGGTATTGCCTTGTGTTGAATTTGAAAAAGTATGGCTATATCCGGATGGACCTTCTAATACTGTCCAAACGCCGTTACCTTCAGTTGGCGTATTTCCATTCAACTGAATCGGTGCAATTACTCCGGTTGTCTCACATATATTTTGATCTGCGCCCGCATTAGCTATTGTTGGAGGAGCGGAAATGTTATAAGTTACATTTGCACTTGTAGCGGGACAACTTCCGATTGCGTCAATGGTATAACTAAACACATAAATTCCCGTAGTTAGACCAGTAACAATTGCTCCATTTTTCTCAGTTGGAGTAATCGTAGAACCAACGGGTCCACTAACTTGGGCCCAAGTTCCTGTGCTGTTCGCGTTACCGTTTAAGGCAATGCTAGTTACGTCGCAAAGGGTTTGATTATTACCAGCATTAGCATTTTGTGTAACAGTAATGGTCATACGATCTGTGCTTGGTGCACAATATAAACCACCGCTGCTAATCCACTCCAACACATAAGCTCCGTAAGTTAAACCACTAACAACCGTAGCTGGATTGCTAATATTAGCGAACGTCGGAATCGTTGGTCCGCTAACCGCTGCCCATCTACCCATACCTGTAGTAATTACATTAGCAGCCAGTGTAGTGCTATTTTGGTTACATAAGGTTTGGTCTGGTCCAGCGTCTGCAGCTTCAGGAGGAGTAGATACGTTAATTACTACTTCATCGAAATTGGTAGTTGGTACACAAGCACCGTTTGTGATAGTCCAAATAAATTTATATCTGCCTTGTTTTAATCCACTAACTGTTGTGTTGCGAAGCGTGGGATCTGTAATCGTAACACCACCTGCACCTTCAGTTTGTGTCCAAATTCCTTGACCAACAGTTGGCTGGTTTCCTGCTAGGCTAGCTATATTACCACAAATATTTTGATCCGGTCCGGCATTTGCAGTTGTAGGTGCTGCTGAAATTGTAATTTGAACTTGATCTGTGGTTGCCGTACATGGGCCATTGCTAAGTCTCCATTCAAAAACATAAGTACCATTTGCTGCTCCCGTTACGGTGGTGTTGTATAAAGCTGAGTTGGTAATATTTCCACTGGCAGGACCGGAAACTTTTATCCAAGAACCGGTTTCGCCAGCCGAAGGCTGATTACCAGCCAGTGTAAAACTACTTATATTGCTTGCTAAACACTGATCTGGACCTGCGGTTGCTTGTTTTGGTCCCATCGTAGCAGTAGTAGTAATTGTTACCTCACTAAAATTATTGTTACACGAGTTGGCTACAGTCCATCTAAATACATACGCTGTATTTGCCAGAAGCCCGTTTGCAGTAGCCTTAGGATCATTTACATTCGAGAAAGTTACTTCAGAAGCAATATTTCCCTGTTTTCTTACTGTCCATGTACCGGTTTCATTATCTAAAGTAGCACTTCCATCTAATGCTACCGGTGTGCCATAACAAGTTTGCTTAGCGTTACCTGCCGCTGCAGTAACGGGTACTACTGCAGATACTACTACATCTACATCTTGTTGCGTATTGGTACAGCCTCCATCTCCACCAGATATAATCCATCTAAAGGTGTAGACACCGCTAACAAGATCACTAATCACTGCTGTTGGACTGTTAATATTGTTAAATGTGGCAGTATTTGGTCCTTTTACCTGACTCCAAGTACCTATACCAGTAGCAGGTGTATTACCTGCAAGCGATGTTGTAACCACATTACATGCTAATACCTGTCTAGTTCCGGCATTAGATGTGGTAGCATTGTTCGAAATCACTACGCTAATCTCTTTGTATACGTCATCACAGCCACCAGTAGTATTATTGGTACTTGCACGATAACGAAAAACGTAGGTTCCTATTCTGTTTAAGCCAGTAAGGCTAGATCCAGAACTTGGCGCATTTGAGTATACGCCTAAACCGCCTAACTGAGTTTGTAAAGCGGAACCTACCGGTGCACTCATTAGAGCGTAACTTATATTTGTAGCTCCGGCAAAATTATAACTGATCGCAGCAGCTACGTCACCACAAGGTGCAAAATAAGGACTCGCTGTGGTAATATTTAAGGTTGGTGGTGCGCTAAAACTTACATTGTAAGTACCAATACTTGTACAATCTGTATTAGGATTATTGATCGTATATCTAAACTGATAGTTAGTGCCTTCTGTAGGGACTAAACCTGTCACAACTGTTACATTCGATGTCGGGTTTTGGATTACCTGTGTTCCAGCGCCAGATATTTTGGTCCATGTTCCTGTCTCCCCTGTGTAAGATGGTCGAGGTGCCGTTAATACAACAGATGTTCTCCCGTCGCAATAGATATCATTTCTTCCTCCTGCTTGAGTTATATTCTGTGTAGCTGGTTTAACAGTGATTTGCATTTCATCAGAGCCATTTATACATGGTCCCTGAACCGTCCATCTCAACGTGTAAGTTCCCTCACGTAAATTTGACACGCTAGAATTGTGGGCATTTGGACTTGAAATAACAGGGACTGTTGGGCCACTTACAAAAGTCCAAGTTCCTTTTTGACCACTAGTGGGATCATTTGCTGCGAACGAGCCGCCCAGTGTAGTCGAAGTACTTACATTGTAACAAGCTAAATCTAATCTATCAGGTCCTGCGCTTATTGGCTGTGCACCCAAATTTCTTAATGTTACATCTGCAAAGGTGCTACATTCTCCTTTGGTAACTGTCCATCTGTAAGTTGCGCTAATTACGCTTGCAGAAGAGGGAATAGTTATACTAGGATTAGGAGTAGCGGTGTTCGCCGGCAAAGGCATGTTCGTTGAGCCACTTATTCGAGTCCACCTTCCAGTTTCTCCAGTCTTTAAAGCAGAACCTTGAAAAGTAAATGTGCCCGGGCATACAGTTTGGTCGGAACCAGCGGTGGCTGTGCTTACATCAGACACAATGTACTTTACATCTTGAAAAACCGTAGATCCATCTTGACATTTTGCCGTTAAACGAAATGTGTATTGAACATTGGTGGTAAAATTACTTACCGTAGCGGTAGCATTAGAACCTGAGTTTGTTGTAGGCGACACCGTAACTGCCGGCCCTGCAATTTGCGTCCATACGGGTACACTTTGCAAAGTTAAATTTCCGCTACTGCTACTAGTGCCTCTTAAAACAAAAGGGGTACCGGGACAGATTGTTTGATCTATACCCGCATTAATGGTACAGTTTTGCGCATAAATTTCGCCAGTGATGAAAATAAAAACTAATGGTAGAAAATAACGTAGCAGTTTAAACATAAATGTGCTTTTTTTCGTATTTGAATAATATTAGTACTGATAGTTCGTTTAAGAATTTGATAACCGTAAATCGGGTGTTCGATTGCGCAGCTTTATTGAATTTGGAATCTCAAAAATTCCGTAATCAGCATTTGCTCGAAAAGAAAAATGGAAGTCATTCCGCCATGCGGAAATGAGAAAAAACATCGGCTTTGCCAATATTAATTTCGAACCTGAATTAATCAAGTTCCGTTTGCAAGGTTGCAACATGATAAACACAAATAGGGATTTTTGATTGGGCGCAAATCTCTATTAATCAAAACAAAAAAGAGTTGCAATCAAGCGGCAAGGAGTTCACGCCGCTGTAGTGTTACCAAGCGTGTTTTCAGAATATGATTCAAAAATGCAGTTTTTATCGCTTCCTAATAGCAGATAACGTTGTTTAAACATCATTTTAGATTAAGAAGCACAATCATTAAAAATTTCAATGAAATTACTTTCCGAAAAATTGACTTTTATAAACTGCAGGTGTACAGCCTTTAAAATTTTTAAACTGCCTGTAAAAAGAAACTTTTGAACTAAATCCACTCACCATAGCTAACTCAGTCATGCTTAGCTCAGTGTTTTCTGCTAATAATTTTATAGCGTGCTCAATTCTAAATCCATTAATGTAGGTGTAAAAGCTTTGGTTAAGCCTTGTACTCAAAACTTGCGTTAAATGGTGACTCGGCATTCTCAGCATTTTAGCCAACTTTGCAAGTGACAAAGCAGCATCTAAATATGGTTGGTTTTTAGTCGTAAAATCAGTTAATTTCTGTTGATATAGTTCAAGTTGTGCTAAAGTTAAAGTAGAACGTTCGTATTTAGTATCAGAAACTAAAGGCTTGTCGGTTTCTATAGAGCTCGTCTTGTGAAAATCATCTTCATTGAAAATAATTGACGTTTTATATTTGAAAATTAAAACAGACGTTGCAAACATCAGCGAATAAATCATCATAGAAATTATATCCGTGGCTTCAGCATTACGCAAAAGCTTTTCGCCATATATCGGAACGATTATGCTAATTAAACTCATGAATATGAGTAGTAGTGTAGCGGGCATTACCATTAACTTGTAACGTTTCAAACTTGAGTCTGTTGACAAAATAGACTTCACCCCAAAAGCAGCATAGCCAATAAGCGAGATGGGCGTAAGAATGGCAAGGATGATATTATACTGCCAATAGTAACCTTGCCCCTCTCCATAAAAAACAATTAAAACGATGCAGGCAAGCCAAATAACAATGGGTATTGATAGGTGCGTGTACACTGTCTTTTTTGAAATTGTGTTTCGCCTAATTAGGGCTATAGCTATATAAAGAAGCGGTCCGTAAACCAACACAAACGGTGCAACAGTATTAAAATAAATATTTTCCGCGAAAAAATGCCTTACTGTAAAAACAAAAACAGCATGTATAAAGAGATAAATATTTAAAAAAAATATAAGCCAATTAAAGGCCTTTTGTTTATCGGCTCTAAACCAAAAATAGAAATTAACAAAAGTTACAATTATAGTAGCCAGCAAAAGATAGGTTAAAACCGGAAAACTAGCCATAATAATCGCTATGCAAGCTTGCTTTTTTGATTGATATAAGCAATTGGAGTTAAACCGGTGTAATCTCTAAAATATTTATGAAAAGATGTTTTAGAGTTAAAACCGCATTTATATGCAAGTGATTCTACCGTGTAATTATTTTCCTTCTCAAGTTCTAATAGCGCATAATCAATACGCAAAGCAGCTAAATAACTATAAAAGCTCTTTCCTAAATGATGATTAAAAAGCACCGAAAGGTGATATTTTGGAATTTCCAATTTATCGCTAAGTATAGCTAAAGAAAGATTTGGATTTAAGAACTTTTGCTCGCCTATTAGATAATTTTTCAATTTACTTTCATAATCGCCAACTTGTTTTGAGCTTAAAACTAGCGTACTTTCATCTTCAACAGGCTCACTTACAGTAGATTGTGGCAGTCTTTTTAGTATAGATAAATGATAAAAAATTACCGCTATCATCGATAACAGCAATGCATAAATAATTATTCTATAGTCGATTACCATATCAACTTTCAAAAATCCCCAACAGATATACATCAGTAACGAGACCGCAGCAATAAGTATATAAAATCCACTGATTATAAGTTGTAGATCGTCAAAGGATACTAATTCTGTTGCCTTTTTCCTAAGTGGCATACAAGCTACTAAACCGTAACCAAATAGCGATATTGGAACTAGAATAAAAGTTTTTTGATAAAGATCAGTAAAATCATATGCAAAAGCTTGGGAAATCAGGTTTTGTAAGTTTGCAACCGCAAACAACATCATCATAATCAAAAATGGAAATAGATGAAATATAGCACCCGAAAAGCCATTCTCTTTCTCCTCTCTACTGTAGCGAAACAATAACAATACTGGCCCCATCAATAGCCAAGTAGGGTTCCATAAATTTGCGTCAAAAACGATAGACCAACTGTTGTAGTTTAATTGATAAGCAAAATTTAAAATGGATAATACTGTTATCGCGATTAAATAATGAGTTGGCTGTGAAAATAATTTTGAATAAAACTGTTGGGATAAAATTCCGGAAGCTCGCCGAGAAACAAATAAAAACATTGCTTATTACTTAACCTTTGGGATGATAATGCCGTAAATATTATGCGCAAACAAATCGAGCAAAAAATGGCATTAGAGAGCTATTAGAGGCCTTTGTTCGGTTTCAAGTGCTTTGGCAAATATAAAAAAAATATTAAAGCATTTTTAAAATTTAACCAAAACGAAAATATAAATTCTAAATCTTCTAAATAGATTTACAAAAGATTAAGTAAGTCTTTCTTACTTAACGATTTAAAAACAGACGATTCTGTTTTGATCAAGTCTTTCGCTAAATCTTTTTTACCGGCTTGCATCAACATTATTTTTTCTTCTACCGTATCGGGACAAATCAAGCGCACCGCCATTACGTTTTTATGTTGCCCTATTCTATACGTCCTGTCAATTGCCTGATTTTCCACTGCTGGATTCCACCAAGGATCTATCAGATAAACGTAATCTGCTTGCGTTAAATTTAACCCTACCCCACCAGCTTTTAAACTGATTAGAAATACGCGTATTTCATCGCTTTGCTGAAAAGATTCTACCACCTTTTTACGCTCTTTTGTCTGTCCTGTTAAGTAAGAAAAAGGTATGTTACGGTCTTCTAATTCTACACTAACTAAATCGAGCATACTCACAAATTGCGAAAAAACCAATATCTTATGTTGAGTGGATTTGCTTTCGATTTGCTCCATCAAAACATCCATTTTTGCAGATGCATTTCCGAAGTATTTTTCCTTGCTCAATATTGCTGGCGAATTGCAAATCTGCCTTAATTTGGTAATTCCCTGCAAAACATGCATACTACTCTTAGTCAATTCATCATCAGCCACGCCCATTAAATAGTCTCTAATATCGTCTCGAGCGCTGTCGTAAATTTCCCGCTGTTGCTTACCCATTTCGCAATAAATAATCATCTCGGTTTTGTCGGGCAATTCACTAGCCACTTGCTCCTTCGTTCTACGCAACATAAATGGATTTATGCGTTTTTGCAGTTCCTCCGCACGCTTAGCATCTTTAAACTGATCTATTGGAACTGAATATAATCTTTTAAACTGTTCTCTGGTGCCTAGTAAACCTGGACAAGCGAAAGAAAATTGCCCAAACAAATCAAATGTATTATTTTCTACAGGCGTACCTGTAAGAACAACCTTGTTTCTAGACTGAAGTAAACAAACCGCTTTAAAACGTTGCGAATCTGGATTTTTAATATGCTGAGATTCATCTAGAAAAATATAGTTAAACCTGTAATCTTTCAAGAAACGAATATCCGAAAGTATGGTCCCGTAGGAAGTTAGTATAACATCATAAGTATTAAACTCTGCTAAAATTTTTGCCCTCTCGGCCCCGTAAAGTATCTTAACTTTTAAGGTAGGCGCAAATTTAGCAAGCTCTTGTTGCCAGTTAAAAACCAAAGATGCAGGCACCACTATTAGATTGGTATTTCTACCGATTTTCTCTTTCTGGGAAAGTATAAAGGCGATAATCTGTATCGTCTTGCCTAAGCCCATATCATCTGCCAAACAAGCGCCGAAATTAAAGTCGTCTAAAAAATTTAACCAGTTTAGTCCTTCTTTTTGGTATCCACGAAGTTCTGCGTTTAGGTCTTTTGGTATAGGAACGTCGGCAATCGCTTCGAAATTATTAAGTTTTTGCTGATATAACTGCAAACGATCTTTGCTCCCACCATCTAGTTGATGCGTTTCGTAAAGTGATGCGACAGTAGCAAAATTGATATTTGGCGTTCTAATTAAATCATCAACTATTGCACCGGCAGAAAAATAGTGTTCAAATCTCTCCAACCATTCTTTTGGTAAAATACCGGTTGTTCCATCATCCAATTGTACAAATTTGCTTTTATTTCTTATGGATTTGTGCAGATGTTTTAATGATACTGTTTCTTTATTAAACTTAACCTTAATGGCAGTTTCGAACCAATCCATACCACTGTTAACGTGGATAGAAACTTCTGCTTTATGGCTGTTTATCTTATTATCCTTTAGCTCGTTAAACCCTAAAATTGCAATTCCCTTATTCCTCCAAACTTCAAAAGCCTCTAAAAACCATTCGGGTTTTAAAAAGTGCTTGCGGTGCATATAAAAGCAATCTGCATGTAGTTGTTCGGCGAACCCATCAACCTGCTCCATAAAAAAGGGATGCATTTTGGCAATATTGGTAACAAATTGCAGTTCCCTTTCCTTATCGCGGTCTAGCGTAAAACGTTTGCCTCTTTTATCTTTAGCATGTATTTGTTTCTGCGAAATAACTGGGATTTCTAAACCACCGTAACGCATTACTGGCGTTAACAATACATACTCTTCAGATTCTGTAAGGTAAAGCAGTTGTTCGTTATCTAAATCGAAACCTTGTTCTATAATTTGCTTTTGCGTAGCAGGTTTTAAATAAGCGTAATTAATCTTAACCTTTTCTTCGATTTTAGCAAGAATGTTTTCCTGAAAATCTTCGTAAACAAACCTATCTAAAACTAAATTATTTCTGTGTTGCTTAAAAAAATCGATTACGCTTCTAACGTATGGGCTTGCTATTAAGTAAAACTGATTTTTTATCTTTGCAAAGTATTGATAACGAAGCTCAACATCTTCTAAAAAGTAGCGTTTGTTGTTAATAGTTAACGCTCCATCTATCGAAAAGCTATCGCCACGTTCGTCAACATTAAGTTCTAATATGGGTTTTAACACCTCCATTGTTATAGGAAGTATTGATGTTGCACTAACCGTAGCATTTTCTTGCTCGTTGTGCATATAAAATTCGTATTTGAGAGGATTGCTAATTACAGCTTTTAACGCCGCTAAATCTGCCTCTGTTTTACCTTCGTCGTAATTGTTTTTGAAACGAGAAACACCTGAAAAAAATTTAACTTCTTCATGCTTTTCTGTTTTCCAAATTAAATCTAAAGGATCTAAAAACTGTAGCGGATTTTTTAGTTTGCCCGACTTTGTTAGTGTTACGTTTGCAAGCTCTACCACCAAATTTCGGTAATAACGGTGCCGACTAAATATTACAATGGTTTTAGCCGAATCATTTACTGCAGCAACGAGGTTGCTTTTGTCTCCATTTAATATTGGGGCAAGTTTAGCAAAATCGAGCTTATCGTTTGTAAATTCATCGTTTTCTAACATCAATTACGGTTCAGAAACCAAAGATAAAGAAAGGTATTGGATTATGTATTTTTCAAACATAACACAGGCAACAAATTGCGAATATGTTAAAACAGGAAATTGAATTTTAGCCAATAACCGAATCGTGCACTACTACTCTCTCCCAAAGGTGACTGTATTTTTTGATAGCATCTAAATGTATAGGATGAGTTTCATAAACGTTAATGTCTTGCAAATTTTTAAATGTTGCTACTAGGTTGTAACTAAAAGAATTATCAACAACTTCTCTAACATTTGTTTTCGCTGGTCGGCCGTAGCGTAAGGTTTTTACTACTGGAATAGCCTTCAACTGCTCAAAAAAAGCGTTAAAATCTTTGATTTGTTTTTCACTTAACTCTTTCTTAAGCCAAAACAAAACATAATGCGTAATCTCTTCTGTATCTATATGTTCTGTAGCTATCACGTTATTTCCTATTAATGATACCGAGGCAACAGTTGCGGCACCTTTTATAAAATTTCTTCTCTTCATTCTTATACGATTTAATTACGACAACAATTATACGAAAAAGAAGATTGTTCCCTTAAATAAGGTAAAAACGAAAACTGCTAGGGGTTGCAAATTATATTAAATAGTGCCGGCAACGCATAAATAGTTGTTTCGCTCTTTTTTTTCAAATCTAACAACTCATCATCTAACCTAACGTCGGGTGTTTGCCACTTTATTGATGTTTTTTTTATTTGAACGCTTTTAAACGGAAATTTTGCTTTTTTACCCAATCCAATTTTTTTAAGGTATTTGATCAAATCTTCACGTTCGTTATCCGCAATCATTACCAAGTCCAAGTAACCATCGCTTGGATCTATGTGTGGCGCAAAAGCTAACTGGGGGCCTAACCGTGGTATGTTCATTGCTTCTACCATTATAAAATCGCCTTCTATTTTTTTTTCACCCAAATCAACCTTGCAAGCAAAAGCTTTCATGGTGCTAACCAATTCTATCAGCTTTGCCAAAGCAAATTCCATTTCTTTCTCAGGATCTTCTTGCGGATTTTCAATCCTATCCATTTCTTTCATCAGCCTCGGAAACAATCCTAAACCGAAAGATTCAATAAAATAGTGATCTTTTTCATTCATTTGCGCACAACCAACATCCAACGTACGTTTTGGTGCTTTTTTCCAACCCGAAATATAACTAGCATAATTTGCACCTATACCAAATGAACCTGCAATGTTATTAGCGGTACCAAATGGTAAAATTGCAACTGGCCGTTTAAACTTTAACTTCTTATTAAGTAAGTAAAGTATCGTTTTTCGAATCGTACCATCGCCACCGGCAACAGCAATAATTTCTTCTTCTGTTTGTATCTGATCTAAAACCTTGCTTTTGGATGACGAGTAGTTACACAAATAACCTTTTGATTCTATCAATTTTACCAATTGTTTTTTACTATGTTCTTCATCTCCAGCTGTGGGATTATGTATTAACCTTACGTTTTGTGCAACTATTTTCATTTTGATGCAACAATAATGTAAGCTATATGGTTTTACTTGCACACTAATACTTTAAGCGATGAACATTTTAATAACCAACGATGATGGAATTTATAGCCCAGGAATAGCTGCACTTGCGCAAATGGCCTTGCAATTTGGCACTGTTAGAATTGTAGCTCCAGATGTTGAACAATCGTCAATGGGGCATGCTATTACACATTCACGACCACTTACTTATAAAAAATCGCCTATTACCTTTAACGGGATAGATGCCTATCGAGTAAACGGTACACCGGCAGATTGCGTTGCATTGGGTTTACATATGTATCCTGATACAGATGTTGTGCTTTCTGGCATAAACATGGGGCCAAATCTAGGTAACTCCATGTGGCATTCTGGCACTTTGGCAGCAGCTAAACAAGCCGTTTTGCTTGGTGTTAAAGGTATCGCATTAAGTACTCCGGTAGGCAAAACGGAACCAAACTTCGATTTGCTAGCACCCTTTGTGGCACAAAGCCTCACACAGCTTTTTGAAGATGAAACGCCAGCACTATACAATGTAAATTTTCCGCCTGAACCAACGGGAATTAAATATACCCGACAATCGGTTAGACTTTACGATGGGCAAGTATTTCCGGGCAAAGATCCTATGGGCAGAGATAATTACTGGATTTGGGTTAAACCACTAGAAGCCGCCGAGGAAGGAAGCGACCGCCACGCTGTAGAAGAAGGCTTTGTATCGATAACCCCGCTTCGTTTAGATTTAACTGACGAAGAAAATTTAAGCAGTAAATTAAATAGCTAGCTAAAAAAAATTAATTTAAACGAGCAAATAGCTGTTTTAATGCTTATTGTTCACTTAAAATTAGGTCGTTATAAAAAACTTATTAGTTTTGTTAATGCTAACCCCAACTAAATGCTAAAAGGACAAACCGAAGCCGATATGATTTTGAAAGTACCCGACATTAGGTTGCTTTACAATAAATATTCGGGCATGCTACTTGGCTTTATCTCTCAAATTATTGATGATAGATCTCAGGCAGAGCAGCAAATGATTAATATTTTTAAGGAACTTGCAAAAAACGGATTGAAGAACAATTTAACCACACAATCGTCCGTTGTTACAAGTTGGAATGAGTTGCGTAAATTTGCGTTAACCTATTTGCCGGTAAAAACAATAACGCAACCATCAATGGCTAAGCCAGTTACTAAACAACATTTAACGGATCAAGAGCAACAAGTTTTTAATATTGCATATTACCAAAAGCAGTCGGTTTCGGCTATTGCATTGCAACTAAAACAAACAGAAGATTCAATTAGGGAGACTTTGAAAAAGGCTTTCGCTGTAATGAAACAAAATTATGGAAATTAAGAATTACATAGCAAGCGGTGTACTTGAAGCCTATGTTATGGGTTCGGCTTCAGAAACTGAAACAGCAGAGTTACTTAAACTTAAGGCAAAATATCCAGAGGTTGCAGATGCACTTTTTGAACTAGAAATGGACTTAGAGCGCATTGCTCAACAGATGTCAATTAATCCACCTCCAGGAACTTTAGAGAAAATTGAAGATGCAATTGGCGGATTAGTGAAAGTGGAGGATAGGATGCCAGACGATAGGCCCCCCTTTGAAAAATATGAATATCAAAACTTTAACAAACGCGAAGCGAACAACCAATTTATTGAAGTAGAATCAAGCAGTAGCCACATGCGCATACACAAAGCTTGGCGCTGGGTTTTTGCAGCAGTTTTTGTGCTTGGTAAAATATTTTTAGGCTTTGCCATCTATTACTACTTAGAAAACAGGCAGGCGTTAAAAACGATAGAAAAACTAGAAAAACAACAAGAGGTGATTAGATAACCTAGTTGCCGAATTACGATCTCTTTATTTTTTCAATTTTTTTACCTTTAGCCAGCTCGTCTACAATCTTATCTAAATAACGTACTTTTTGCGTTAACGGGTTTTCTATTTCTTCTACCCTATAACCACATATAACACCGGTAATTAAATTTGCATTAGGATTTAGTGTAGCATAATTGAAAAAATCTTCGAAATTTGTTTTTTGCTCAATTTGTTGTGTCAACTGCTCTTCGCTAAAACCTGTAAGCCAAATTATCACATCATGTAACTCAGCAACTGTTCTGCCTTTTTTTTCAACTTTTGTAACGTAATGCGGGTATACCGAAGCAAATGTCATTTTTGCAATACGTTCATCGTGTGCGCTAGTGCTTTTCATAAAACTAAAATAAAAAAAGCTAGCTAAAGTTTTACAAAATTAAATGTTAAATCAAGAGGTGTTTTTTTGCTTTGGAAAAGCGAGGTCCGTTTTTCATTTGTTCCGAAAGTCCCGCCATCCACTTTACTTCACTCCGTAAACTCCGTTCGTGTTCGCTTCTGTCGGGTTTAAATTACTAAGGTAAATGCAAGTTAAAAAATTTGCTAACGTCCGTTAAGTATTTATTGTTTACATCAACGCTTACCCTTTCAATCGCATCGCATGCCAAATTAAAAAACATAAAGAACAACCAGTATGCTGAAACTAAAACGCTTGGTTTTTGCGCTTTAAAAAATTACATTATTTAAAAGAAATATAAAAAATTCTGGCAATTCTATTCTGCCATATTCACTATATTGAGCCATCAATTTTATTTAGAAATGACTTACAATCCCTCAACCAGTAGATACCAAAATATGCAATACAACAGATGTGGCAACAGCGGTTTAAAACTGCCTGCAATATCTTTAGGTTTATGGCATAACTTCGGTGATGTAGACGAGCCACAAAACTTTAGAGACATTTTACATTTTGCGTTCGATAGCGGCATTACCCATTTTGATTTGGCCAACAACTATGGACCACCTCCAGGTTCAGCAGAAACCAACTTCGGAAAAATACTCGCTACTGATTTTAAATCGCATAGAGATGAGCTTGTAATTTCTACAAAAGCAGGCTATACCATGTGGGATGGACCTTATGGCGATTGGGGCTCTAAAAAATATTTGGTGTCCAGTTTAGACCAAAGCTTAAAGCGCATGGGCATACCTTATGTCGATATATTTTACCATCACAGGCCAGATCCGGAAACGCCCTTAATCGAAACCATGACAGCTTTGGATTTAATTGTTAGGCAGGGAAAAGCGTTGTATGTTGGTTTATCAAATTACAAGCCTGCCGAAGCAAAAGAGGCTTTTAAAATTTTAAAAGAATTGGGTACGCCTTGCATTATTCATCAACCTAAATACTCTATGTTCGAAAGAACGCCAGAACAAGGTTTGTTAGATTTACTGGCCGATGAAAAAGTTGGCTGCATACCTTTTTCGCCCTTGGCACAAGGAATGCTTACCAATAAATATTTAAAAGGAATTCCGGCAACATCTAGAGCAGCAAAAGCAACCGGCTTTTTGCAGGCCGAAGCAATTACCCCAGAGAGATTAAATCAAATTAATAGTTTAAATGACATTGCTAATAACAGAAGCCAAACTTTGGCACAAATGGCATTAGCTTGGGTTTTAAGGCAACCGGCAGTTACCTCTGTTTTAGTAGGCGCAAGCAGCAGTGCACAATTAGCAGATTCGCTTAAAACGTTAGATAATTTGAGTTTTAGCGAAGCGGAATTAAATCAAATAGAAGCTATTCTTTAAAATAGGAAGGGTTCAAAATTTTAGTTTTGAACCCTTTTTAAGTTATTTAAGCACCAAACTTTTTCATCCATTTTCGGTTTAAATATTTTCTAACAGGGATATCATAAAACTTCATTACCAAATAGGCTAATGCAACTAATAGCACTAACGCTATTATAATTATATAAGTCAATTGCTCGGTGTTTGGCTTGTGGCTTAGATAATAATTTCCAAACATCCATAATACTGCATAATGTGTCATATATAATGGATAGGAAATTTTCCCAGAAAAAAGGCAAAGTTTTCTAAAGCTGGTCTTCAATGTTGCCCCAGCTCCTAATGCCACCAATAATGGAAAATAAATTATTACAACCAGGGGTTCTGTTACCCAATTCCATTTAGAAAAAGGCATAACAAAAGCTAAAATTAGTAATACTGCAATTCCCAAAAAACCTAAGTTGTTTTTCAAAATCCAGTTAGATCTATAGATAAGTAAACCGGCTAAAAAAGAGTAGGCTATCCGGGCGGCACCATCAAAAAAAGTCGGCCCACTCCAACCACCTAGCAAATTTCCCGAACGATTGGCCACAAAAACAAGTACTACCCCAGCAACCACGGTTAAAAACAAAAGCAAATTGCGTTTTATTTTGTAAAGTACAACTGCATAAATAATATTCGCAATGTACTCCCAAAATAGCGACCAAGAAGGTGCATTAAAACTGAATAAGTTAAATCCCCTATCTTCTATAATGGGCAAAGGGATGAGTAACATCGAACATAAAAAAGTTAATACTATTTTTCCGGTGCTGTACAATTCCGGATGTCCACCGAACGGATCAAATAAAAATGCCAGCAAACCTAAAACAGAACCCAATATTACCAGTGGATGCAACCTTATTATTCTCACTTTAAAAAACTCCATTATACCCATTTTCGAAATGCGGTCATCATAGGCATAAGCAATTACAAATCCCGATAGGCAAAAGAAAAAATCTACGGCCAAAAATCCGTGTGCTATAAAGTTTTTACTAAAATCAGTATAGGCCCATTCCATAAAATGAAACACTACCACCGCTAAAGCTGCAATACCTCTTAATCCATCAAGTATTTCAAAATGCTTTTTTGATGGAAGGTCTCCTATCCCATTTTTTTCCATATCCAATTTATTCGCCCAACTCCTTAAGATTAGAATGGCTTTATTTTTTGTTAAGGTATTTAAAATTAATAAATCAAGCAAATGCGGGTGCCGAGGCAACAAAACACATTGTAAACTGAATGTTAAAAGATAGGTTTAAACAAACATTCAAAAGTTCGTTCCGTTTTTAAGTTAAATTAAAAAAATATACCATGTCAATATTAGAAAATAAAGTAGCGGTAGTTTCCGGAGCAGGATCAGGAATTGGTCGTGCCATAGCAATAACTTATGCACAGGAGGGCGCCAAAGTTGTTGTAGCAGATATTAACGAAGAGCATGCCAATGAAACGGTAAACCTTATCAAACAAAATGGTGGCGAAGCATTTGCTATAAAGGCAGATTCGTCTAAAGCAGATGAAAATAAAAAGCTAGTAGATTTTGTTGTAGAAAAATATGGCCGTTTAGACATCGCCTGCAACAACGCGGGCGTGGGCGGCCCTGCCAAACCTACAGCAGCTTACGAGCCAGAGGAATGGGATAAAGTGATTGCTTTGAATTTAAGCGGCGTATTTTATGCTTGTAAATATCAATTGGAGCAAATGGAAAAAAATGGCGGTGGCTCTATCATTAACATTGCATCTATCCATGGGCAAGTTGCAGCACCAAACAGTCCTGCTTATACCGCATCTAAACATGCAGTAGTTGGCCTTACTAAAAATATTGCGGCAGAATATGCTACAAAAAATATCAGGTGTAACGCTGTTGGGCCAGGATACATAGAAACGCCTTTGCTAACCGCTAACTTAGATGAAGCAGGCTTAAAGGCTGTTGCTGCAAAAAGCCCGATGAACAGGCTAGGTACCGTACAGGAAATAGCAGATCTAGTGGCCTTTTTAAGTTCAGACAAATCGTCTTTCACCACAGGAAGTTATTGGATTTCAGATGGTGGTTATACGATAGTATAATCATGCCAAATCATTGCAAAAGGCTTCAACTGTAAATTGAAGCCTTTTTTATAGTACTTTCTTTTGAAATCTAAGAATAGATGTTTGGAAAAATCAAGTTCAAATTAATAACTTACCAATCAACTACGCATTTCCATACCTATCCTGTACGCTTTTTATTGATTCTTCAGCTATTTGTTTAGCTATCGAAAGGTCAATATCACTTAACCTTTTTATATAAATACAGGCTTTACCCATTTTAAACTTACCAAGTTTTGATAGCAATGCAGTTTCTTCCCCCTCGCAATTGTAGATGTAAAGAGAAATTGCCGCTTTACGAGGTGAGAAACCAAGCAATGGAGCATCGCCTTCATGTCCGCTAGCATATTTATAATGGTACTTTCCAAAACCGATTATACTTGGTCCCCACATAATAGCAGTCGAACCAGTAATTTCTCCCATCCAAGTAATTAGATCAAAACTATCTTGGCGTTTTTGCAAATCAGGTACTGCGTTTATAAATGCAAGTACATTTTCACTGGTTTCTTTTGTTTTATTTTCAGCCATAAAATGATCTGTTTCAGCTTTGCGAACTATATTTTTTCCAAGTAGCCACTTTCGCTTTTTGTCTTTCGATATAAGCGTCGGCAATAATTTCTGCGGTAGTTTTACCTTCGGTATTCTCTAACAAATCCTTCAACTTATATTGATCTACATCCGCCCGATATAAAACCTGAAGTAATTTTTGAAAATCATCTTCTACCAAATACTCGAAAGTTTTCACCAATACCTCACGCAAATGTGATTCGGTAATGTTATCGGGCACTTCGAAATGTTTAGCCACAAGTTGAAGTAGCTGTGTTGTATCGCTCATTAAAAATTTTGTAAACTAATTTAAAAATTATTTCAAATCTACCAGCTAAGAAGTTTGATTTAAGTGTTTTTTATTTTCATCCGGAACATACCAACATTTAATAAACAATCAACTGATAATCATCAATTTACATAAACCTTATCAGTGTTTTCATCATCCTCTAAAGCCTAATGCAGCTTAGCCTAAATTAACCAATAATACTAATGAACAATTGATATTAATCAATCTCCTGACAAAGCTCTATTAAAACACCATTTGCATCTTTTGGGTGCACAAAACAAATTAACTTATTATCGGCTCCTTTTTTTGGCGTTTCATTAAGTAGTGTAAAACCTTCTTGTTTAAGACGATCCATTTCTGCATATATATCATCTACCGCAAACGCAATATGGTGAATCCCCTCTCCTTTTTTATTGATAAATTTTGTAATTGCACTATCTTCGCTCGTGCCGGCAAGCAATTCGATTTTGTTGACACCAGTGTTGAAAAAAGCCGTATCAACCCGTTCGGAGGCTACATGTTCGGTTTTATAACAACCGGTATTGAGCAATTTTTCGTACACTTTACAAGCCGATGCTAAATCCTTTACAGCAATGCCAATGTGTTCTACTTTTTCTATCATACTTTAAAGAGTTAAACAAATGTAAAAATGCAGGTTTTAACTATACTATCATAGCCAATATCTATTATTGTTAGGAAAGTTTTTTTGTATCTTTGCTAAGCGAAAAGATGAAAGCTAAAAGTTAAAAGAATTAGTTGTTGTTAAAAACACCTTGTCCTTTGATCAGTAAGCTTAAATAAAACCCATCTTCGGTTGAAGATTTTAAAAAGATAGAAACAAAAAAATGGAACTTCCAATTTACTTAGATAACAACGCTACCACCCCATTAGACCCTAGAGTTTTAGAGGCTATGCTTCCGTATTTTACCAATAAATTTGGTAATGCAGCAAGTCGTAACCACGCTTTTGGTTGGGTAGCTGAAGAAGGTGTTGATTATGCTCGCGAGCAAGTGGCAAAATTAATTGGCTGTACTGAAAAAGAAATCATTTTTACCTCTGGTGCTACAGAAGCTGATAATTTAGGTATTAAAGGCGTATTTGAAATGTACCAAGATAAAGGTAACCATATTATTACTGCTACAACAGAACACAAAGCTGTTTTAGATACCTGCAAGCACTTAGAGAAACAAGGTGCAAGAGTTACCTATCTTAAAGTTAAAGAAGATGGGTTAATTGATTTGCAAGAACTTGAAGCTGCTATGACTCCACAAACTATTTTAGTAACCATTATGTATGGTAACAACGAAATAGGTGTTATTCAGCCAATCAAAGAGATTTCGGCAATTGCGCACAAACATGGTGCTTTATTTTTCACAGATGCTACACAAGCGGTTGGTAAAATTCCTGTTGATGTAAATGCTGACGGTATAGACTTAATGGCTTTTAGTGCGCACAAAATGTACGGACCAAAAGGTGTAGGTGTTTTATATGTACGTAGAAAAAATCCAAGAGTTAAAGTTACGGCACAAATTGACGGTGGCGGTCACGAGCGTGGTATGCGTTCTGGTACTTTAAACGTTCCCGGTATTGTTGGTTTAGGTAAAGCTTGCGAACTTTGCAGGTTGGAAATGGCTGATGAAGCTGTTCGTTTATCCGCTTTGCGTGATAAATTGGAATCTTCTTTAAATACAATGGAAGAAAGTTATGTAAATGGTAATACACAACACCGTTTGCCACACGTAGCTAATATCTCGTTTAAGTATGTTGAGGGAGAAGGTTTAATGATGGCTATGAAAGATTTAGCAGTATCTTCTGGCTCTGCTTGTACATCGGCATCTTTAGAACCATCTTACGTATTAAAAAGCTTAGGCTTATCTGATGATTTAGCGCACTCTTCTATCCGCTTTGGTTTAGGTAGATTTACTACTGAAGAAGAAGTTGATTATGCTATCGAAAACACTAAAAAAGCAGTTAACCATTTAAGAGATTTATCTCCACTTTGGGAAATGTTTAAAGAAGGTGTTGATTTAGATAAAATTGAGTGGGCAGCACATTAATAATTAGATAATAATCAATTAGCTAATTAGCTAATTAAAAAATAAAGACATGGCATATTCAGAAAAAGTAATGGAACATTATACCAACCCTCGCAACGTTGGTACTTTAAATAAAGATAATAAAAACGTGGGTACCGGCTTAGTTGGTGCGCCAGAATGCGGAGACGTTATGCGTTTGCAAATTGAGGTTAACGATGAAAACATAATTACTGATGCTAAATTTAAAACATTTGGTTGCGGTAGTGCTATTGCGTCGTCTTCATTAGCTACAGAATGGTTAAAAGGCAAATCTATTGATGAGGCTTTAGCTATCGATAACATGGATTTAGTAGAAGAATTAGCTTTACCACCAGTAAAAATCCACTGTTCGGTTTTAGCAGAAGATGCAATTAAATCTGCAATTAACGATTACCGCGTTAAAAATGGATTAGAAGCTTTAGCAATGCCAAAATCACACCACTAAAAAGTATTGAGATATAAGTAGTGAGTATTGAGACTCAATACGCTTATCGCAATACGCAATACTAAAACATCATGATAACAATAACCGATAAAGCAAAAAGCAAAATAGATCACCTAATGCAGGATTCTGCGATGGGCTCTGATTATTTTTTACGTGTTTCTGTAAAAGGTGGTGGTTGCTCTGGTTTGTCTTATAACTTAGATTTCGATAACGAAGAGCAAAAAGGCGATCAGTTTTTTGAAGACAGAGGCATCCGCATTGCGTTAGATATGAAATCATTTTTATACTTAGCAGGAACAGAGCTTGATTTTACCGACGGTTTAAATGGTAAAGGTTTTGCTTTTAATAATCCTAATGCTAGCCGTTCTTGCGGTTGCGGAGAAAGTTTTTCTGTTTAGGTTTTAAAATATTATTAGTCAAAGGCACTGTTTTACAACGGTGCCTTTTTGTTTGCGCTATATTTTGTTTCAATCATACAAACTATAAGTTTACTAAGTTAAACTGTTAGCTCACTCACTCTCAATTCGAGAATACTGTTTTCTAAATAGATTAGGTTAAATATTAACTTAAAATATGTTCTTATGAAAACATTTAAAATCTCTATTAAACTATTAGTACTGATCATTTCACTTGTAATTTTTTCCTGCAAGAAAGATAAAAACAATATTAAATCCTCATTCGACATTAACAATCCAAAAGGCTATGCGATAATTTACAAATACCGTAATGTCTCGCCATCAACAACAATTGCTGTATTTAACGAAGGCAATAAAGTAACTTATGGCGGAACTCATACACGCGGCATTGCATCTTTTCGCGTAAGCAATGATCAGCTTATACTTGATGATGATGGAATTGACTTAGTTTTCAAAATAGAAAATGAGAAAATTGTCTCTTTTAGCGACAATATCAAAACAGCAGAACTCATTAAAATACCAGACGAAAACCAGTTATTAGCCAAAACATTCACAGGAACTTACTTTAACAAAGATGGTTCAATATTGCATCCAAAATTCTTTTACAAGTTCGAAACCTATACCAACAAAGTTGATGCAGGCTATGATGTTGGAACAACTGTTCGCACAGAAAATTACACGTCAATGGGTAACGTTGCCGCTTTTATTCAAAATAATGGCTACGCAGAGTTTATCATCAAAATGCCCGATGGCACAATAGAGAGCAATTACAGCAGTAAAAACTCAAATGCCTACGGCGTATTTAAATAGCACACCTCTTATTATTTGAAAAGCAAATGAATTAGGTAATCAAAGAATGTCCTTCTTTCCGCTAAATCTTCAAGCGATGCAAGCCAAAGGATATCGCTCCAATAAGGTTTAAAAACTTTGGTTTATGCAACAAACAACTGTTGTATAGCGCATAAACCCCTACATTATAAACCGGATGGAAATGAAAAGCCCACAACGTAGTTGAAAACGAAGTGAGGACTTGTAATGTACAGCCGGACTGACTTCAAGCATCGCAATCAATTGCTTTTCTATTAAATATTATAGTAGGCTGTTTTATGTTTCGCTAACTCTAAGCCTAATGTTACTGAGTTAAGCTTTATTTTAAAACACAGTTAAACATTGTTTTTTAAATCAATTGCAAATAGCGTTTGTTATTTATGCACATCTTTGCATTTTTAAGGCTAAAAGATTATCATTGTTAGCTAAATACAAACCAATATATTGTGCTATGGTATCATTTAACGAGTTTTCTACAGTTCCTAGTTTATTACGTAACGTAGTAGAAAATATCCATAAACCGGAAGAAACATTTTTAATCCATAAGAAAAACGCTAATTGGGAGGAGATTTCTTTCAAAGACACATTATTGAGAGCGGATTCAATTTCTGCATTTTTTCTGGAAAGAGGTATACAGAAAGGCGACAGATTGGGATTGATGATCGAGAATTCTCCGGAGTACGTTTATTATGATCAAGGAATACAACAAATTGGAGCTATAAACACATCAATCTACCCTACTTTATCTGAGCAAGAAGTAGCTTATATTATCAATGATTCGGGAATCAAGGCAATTTTAATTGGCAATCCTTTCTTGTTTAAAAAGATCTTGAAAATTGCTGATAGCTGTGCAGAGCTTAAATACATCATTCCTGCCTTTGAAGGTTTTGAAAAAGTTGCAATCCCATCAGGGTTAAGAGCAGAAATAATTAGTTATAACATTTTACTTTCTAAATCTGTAAGTGCAGATGAACAAAAGTTAATTAACCTACGTAGAAGAGAAGTTTTACCTAGCGATGTTTCCTCTTTAATTTATACATCTGGTACCACCGGAACTCCAAAAGGTGTAATGCTTACCCATTATAACTTTGTAAAAAATGTAGAAGTTTGTTTGCAACAGATTCCGGTGATAGATGAAACCGAGACCTTTTTATCGTTCCTACCGCTATCCCACGTTTTCGAACGTACTGCAACCTACCATGTATGCTGTGCACAAGGTTGTAAAATGGCTTTTGCACAAAGCTTGGAGTTATTAGCAAAAAACATGGGCGAGGTTAGACCAACCGTTATGTCTTGCGTTCCGCGTCTGTTGGAGCGTATACATGATAAAGCAATTAAATCTGGTACAGCTGGCGGAGGTTTAAAAGCAAACATTTTCACATGGGCTTTGACCATAGGAAATGATTATCGAGTTAAAAAGGAGTCGGGGAAAAATCCTGGTCTATTATTAAGCGCCAAAAAAGCAATTGCCGAAAAACTAGTATTTAGCAAGATAAAAGAAAAAACCGGCGGAAGGTTAAAATTTATGCTTTCGGGCGGTGCAGCCTTACCTAAAAATGTGGGTGAATTCTTCGGCGATTTAGGCATCAAGATTTTAGAAGGCTTTGGTTTAACAGAAACTTCGCCGGTAATGTCGGTTACCGAATATCACAGACAGGTGTATGGCACGGTAGGCCGTGTAATTCCAGGTATTGAAGTTGGTATACAGAATTACGATACAAAGGAAATTTTAGCCATACAAACACACGAAACCTTTAACGAAAATTTTGAAAGTGAAGAGGGCGAGTTAATTGTACGTGGACATTGCGTAATGAAGGGTTATTATAACAAACCTGCAGAAACGGCCGAGGTAATTGATAAGGATAGATGGTTTCACACAGGTGACATTGCCCGATTCTACAAAGGTAATTTGCAGATCACAGACCGTTTAAAAAACATGATTGTTAATGCATACGGCAAGAATGTTTACCCAACCCCAGTTGAAAATATATACTTAAAAAGTCCGAAGATTGAACAATTGTTTTTAATTGGCGATAAACGCGAATTTATCACGGCAATAATCATCCCTAACAGAGAGACTTTACAAGAAACCTTTAACCTTACCAATGCCTTTTTTGAAGAAGCGGGAGATTTTATCGAAAATCCTGAAATTAAGGAATGGTTTGAAAAAGACATCAAAAAGATTTCTAATGAATTAGCGAAGTTTGAGCGCATTAAAAACTTCAAAATCAAACGTAATCCATTTAGCATGGATGAAGGAGAAATTACGCCTACGATGAAAGTTAAACGCAGAGTGGTAGAGAAAAAATATGCTGATGCGATTAATGAAATGTACGCAGAGGAGGTTGAGGCTGAATAAGCCCCAACCACTAAAAAGAGTTTAAATATTAACCAATTAGGTTTTCTGTAGTTCAAAACCTACCAACTGGCACAAGCCTTTCTTAATAAACGGGATAGCAGTGAAAAGCCCGGAATGAAGCAAAGCGAAATGAGGACTTGTAGCGGATAGCCCGGCTTGCGTTAATAGTAATTCTCTATTGCTTTTCAAAAAACAAAAATGCTGTTGCATTAAGATTGCGTAGTGCCTCGAAATGACGCAAAAAAATTACTACTTTTGCAAAAAAATTACCATTAATGAGTGTAGAACTATCAGACCTGGAAGTATTACGTCGCGATTCTTTAAAACAACTTCGCGAATTGGGTATAAATCCATATCCGGCAGAAGCGTACCCAATTAACGCCAATGCTGCAGACATATTAGCAAATTACGAAAAGGATAAAACTGCTTATAAGACTATTAGCCTTGCTGGTAGAATTATGGGGCGTAACATTATGGGCGCTGCTTCTTTTGCAGAGTTACAAGATGCCACTGGCCGAATTCAGATTTATTTGAAACGTGATGAACTTTGCCCTGGTGATGATAAAACACTTTACAATACTGTATTTAAGAAATTATTGGATATTGGCGATTTCATTGGTATTGAAGGTTATGCCTTTACTACGCAAACCGGCGAGATTTCTATACACGTTACAAAGTTCACTGTACTTTCTAAGTCTTTACGCCCCCTGCCTATCGTAAAACGCGATGATGAAGGGAATGTATTTGACGGTTTTACCAATCCGGAGTTGCGCTACAGAATGCGTTATGTAGATTTAACCGTTAACCCAGATTACAAACAGATTTTCATTAACCGCTCTAAAGTAATTAACACCATGCGTAGTTACTTTGATAGCCAAGGATGGATGGAAGTTGAAACGCCAATTTTACAAGCTGTACATGGTGGTGCAGCGGCTCGTCCGTTTGGCACCCATCACAATACTTTAGATATGCCGTTATTTCTTCGCATTGCGAATGAATTATATTTAAAAAGGCTAATTGTAGCAGGTTTTGATGGTGTTTACGAAATTGGTAAAATGTTCCGTAACGAAGGGATGGATAGAACACACAACCCTGAGTTTACTTCTATGGAAATCTACGTAGCTTACAAAGACTATGTTTGGATGATGGGCATGGTAGAAGAATGTTTGGAGAAAATTGCTGTAGCTATTCATGGTTCTCCTATAGTAAAAGTTGGCGAACATGAGATTGACTTTGCCGGCCCTTACGAAAAACTAACCATGTACGAGTCGATTCAAAAATATACGGGAATTGATGTTTCTGAAATGACAGAAGCTGAATTGGTACAAACCTGTAAAGATTTAGGTATTGCTACAGACGATACAATGGGCCGTGGTAAATTAGTTGATGAGTTATTTAGCGAAAAAGTAGAAGCTAATTTAATTCAGCCTACTTACATTACCGATTATCCAATAGAAATGACTCCGTTAGCAAAGAAACACCGCACTAAAGAAGGTTTAGTAGAGCGTTTTGAGTTATTTGTAATGGGTAAGGAAATTGGCAATGCTTACACTGAGCTAAATGATCCGATTGACCAAAAAGAACGTTTTGAAGATCAGTTAAAATTGGCTGCCAGAGGCGATGATGAAGCCATGGCTATGGATGATGATTTTATCCGTGCCTTAGAATATGGGATGCCTCCTACATCTGGCTTAGGTATTGGAATAGACCGTTTGGTAATGTTAATGACTAACCAGTCTACCATACAAGAGGTGTTGTTCTTCCCGCAGATGCGCCCTGAAAAGAAAAAAATCGAACTTACAGCTGATGAGACTGAATTGTACAACTTGGTTAAAGAGGGCGAACAACTTCTTTTAGCCGACGTTAAAGCGAAACTTGCCGATTGGAGCAATAAAAAGTGGGATACAACTTTAAAAGGTTTAACCGGTAGAAACGTTATAAAAGTTGAAAAAACGGATATAGGTTTGTTTTTATCGCGTAGATAATAATCATTTATAATTGTTAGTTATAAATCTTTTGCATTAGCAGTAAAGAGGACTTAACATAATCATAACAAAAGCTTAAGGCTTAGCGTAGTAAAATATGCTAAGCCTTTTTTAATTTTAATTCACTCAAAATAATTAATGTTATGAATAGTTCTAGTTTAGAAATTACGGAAAATCAATACTGCATTAAATTAAATAAAGATACTTTTGATTTGACTTTAGTGCGTCAGTTAATTAAGCGAATCCAAGCTGAAGAATTGTTTTTTAGCAGAAAGCAAAACGACTTTGAAGACGATATTATAAGTAGAACTTCTGCAGAGTATGAAGAAAACTTCGACAGGCTTGACGACAAGTAAAATTATTTTCGGATACATTACTAAGTGAATAGTAGCAGAAACTATTACTTAATCCCAATGATAGCCAGCATAAATAAACTACACAATAGGACGAATTTAGCCTAGCTGTAGGCTACTGCTTTTCGAAAAAACAACACTTAAATTATAGGTCAAAAAAAATCCAGCTCTTTTTTTAGAACTGGATTTTTTATGTTTTACTGATTCTTAGCGATTGCTATAACGAACTTGTTGCTGCTTATCCATTAAGCCCATCTGATCTTTCATTTGTTTAATCTGATCAGCCAATAATTTATTTTTATCGGCCTTTTTAGCTTCTGCCAAATACATAGTTGCTTCGCGTTTGTTTCTTTTCCCCATTGCAATACCGGCTAAACTTAATTTGGCCAACGCTATGTTATGGTCCATGTACAAACCATAGCTTAAAGCTTGTTTAAAATATTTTTCAGATTTCATAGGAGCTGTTCTGGATTGAATTAAACCGATTAATAGGTTATAATATCCATATTGTGTTTTATTAAGCTCTTTTTCGAAATTTTTAATTCTTGCTAAAGATTTCTCCGCTTTATCCATATTGTCTTTACGCAAGTGCCATTGCGCAATTAGCATGTTTTCGTTATAGAAAAAGGTTACGAAGATGATGATACTTAAAAAGATTAATAAGCTTCCCCAGCCCCAAAAACCGAAAATCATTAATGCTACTGCTGCACCCACAAAAGCGAAACCTATTATTAGACGTATTAAATTTGGCATAGTTTTATAATATTTGTGCAAATATCGTGTTTATATACTAAAAATTAGATTTTAAATTTATAATTTCATCAAAAATTGAGCTGAAATAGGTAAAGATTATCATGCCTAATAGCTTAAACTATTTGACGTTAGATTAGTCTATTAAAACAAAATTAAATTTATTTATGAAAAACATACTTACTGGATTGGTGCTATTATTTGCGTTAAATGCTGGTGCACAAGAACTAAACAAAAAAATTGAAGACCCAAATAGACACAAACAAGTTATGCTAAATAATTGCACAAGAGAAGGATTAGTTACTTTCCCAGAATTTAAAGCAAGTTACGATGCCAACTATGCTAACTATAAAACCGATTCTACTTCTTTGGAAGAGTTAGGAAAACTTATTAAAGGCAAAAAAGTTACCATTGTTTTGGGCACATGGTGCGGAGATAGCAAATATCAGGTTCCGAATTTTTTAAAAATTATGGACGATTTAAAAGTTGCCGAAGATAAAATTAGAATTATTGCTGTTGACGGAACAAAACAGGCTGAAAACGGCTTAATTGATGGTTTGAATATTACTCGTGTTCCCACCTTTATTTTCTACGATAAAAAAGATGTTGAAGTTGGTAGAATTACAGAACGACCTACAGAAACCTTGGAAAAAGACATGTTGAAAGCTTTGGCAGCAAAGCCAAAAACTGCAACAGCTAAAACAAAGTAAGCATGGCTAGTTTAGAACCTGGATGGTTGAAAGTTTTAGAAAATGAGCTCGAAAAACCATACATGAAAAACTTAAAATCCTTTTTGCTGGAAGAAAAGCAAAAAGGATTTGTTGTTTATCCGAAAAACGCTGACATTTTTAATGCGTTTAACCACACTCCTTTCGATAAGGTAAAAGTGGTTATTTTAGGCCAAGATCCTTATCATGGTCAAGGTCAGGCTCATGGCTTATCCTTTTCGGTACAACGTGGTATTCCAGTTCCGCCATCTTTAAGGAATATGTACAAAGAATTGGCCGAGGATTTTTCCGGATTTAAAACACCTTTGCATGGCGATTTAACTTCATGGGCTGATCAGGGTGTTTTGTTGTTAAATGCAACTTTAACCGTTAGGGCAAACGAAGCTGCTTCTCACCAAAAACGCGGATGGGAAACTTTTACCAACCAGGTAATTTCTACTTTATCTAAAGAACGTAGTGGTATTGTTTTTTTGCTTTGGGGAAGATTTGCACAGCAAAAGGAAGTTTTGATTGATACTACAAAACACTATGTGCTTAAAACCGCTCATCCTTCACCTCTCTCTGCATATAACGGTTTTTTCGGTTCCAAGCATTTTTCAACCACAAATCAGCTGTTAGAGAAACAAGGTTTAACTCCAATTGATTGGCAGGTTTAGGTTTCATTTTATTAGTTTTTGTTAAAAAACAACCTAACAAAATTTAGCAAAACTAAGTATTGTATTAAAAAATCACATCGTTAAATCAATTAGAAAAGATATCGTAGTGTACGGCTTTTGAAAACAAAATCATAAATTAGACTCCCTATTGATCATTTTTAAAATTATAAATATGATTGATAAAAGTTTTTTAACCCTAAGAAATATTTCAAAATATAAAAAAAATAAGCGTTTATAAGAAGTAAATCACCCTCGGTTAGCTTTAAGAACTCTAATAAAATTCTCGCCTAATATTTTTTTAATATCGGCTTCGTTATAACCTCTTTTTAGCAAAGCCGAAGTTATTTTAGGATAGTCGGCGATGCTGTTAATACCTAGCGGAAAAGATTCGGCACCGTCGAAATCTGCACCTAAACCAACATGGTCTATGCCAATTAGTTTTACAATGTAATCGATGTGATCGATTAGCAATTCAATACTCGGACGAGTGGCATCAGCATCTGTTGGGTGCAACGCTATTAGAGTGTCTATCGCATTACTACGACCATATTTAGAACTCAGGAGTTTAAGTTCATCATTATATTTAGCAAAGAAAGCTTTTTGTTTAGTGTTGTAAGTAGAGTCTAAAAATCCGCTGTAAAAATTCAACGAAATTAATCCTCCATTTTTGCCAACTGCCTTTATCTGTTCGTCTTTTAGATTTCGAGCAACAGGATTTTTGGCATATACAGAGCTATGAGAAACTAATACGGGTTTTTTAGATAATGTAATTGCATCGAAAAATGTCTTTTCGCCTACATGCGATAAATCTACCATTACACCAAGTTTGTTCAATCTGGCTACAACCTTTTTGCCAAAAGCATTTAGCCCGGCATTTTCACGCTTAACTTTTCCAGAAGTCTCTTCGGCTGCAGAACTTGCCCAAGGAGTACTGTTGTTCCAAGTAAGGGTCAGGTAAATCATTCCTCGCTTTGCTAATTTATCTATATAGCTGAGGTTATTTTCGATCATGTGGCCGCCTTCTACCCCAATCATTGCGGCCAATTTACCATCCGCTACTGCTTTGCTTAGCTCTTGCGCATTTGAAACTAAAGTGATTTTTGATGGATAACGGCTAATCAAACTATAAAGTGAATCTATTTGCTGGTTTGCGATTGGATAACCGCCAAGATGGTCGCACCAGATGGAGAAGACCTGAACATCTAAACCGCCTTGTTTCGCCCTTACTAAGTCAAAGTTTCCGGTTTTTTGCAACCTGCCAATATCGATGCCAGACTTTATCTGATTGAACATAATATCGCCGTGTGTATCTACTACAACTGCAGTTTCATGAATCTGAGATGCTGTGCTCTGAGCGTAAGCATAGTTAAATACGGTAGCGAGAAAAGAAACAAACAACAATTTTTTCATAAAAATGGATTTGCTAATTGTTCGATTTCTTTTCTTTTTTGATATAGGTTGAGGATTTTAATATTCCTGCTTCAAAAACATCTAGTCTTTTTTCCTTTTCAAAACGCCATTCGCCATCCTTTTCGCCATTAACAAAGTTGCCGGTAATAATGTCTTTTCCGTACCTGTCTCTAGAAACAAATAATCCATTTAATTTGCCGTCTTTAAAATTTTGCACACTAAGGATGTTACCATCAGGATAATAGTTATACCAAGGACCTTGTTCCAATCCATTTACGAAATTGCCCTCTTGAGCGGTATACCTAAATTTATTTTTTATTCTATAAGTAGTAAGATTTAAATTATTGAAGGCCTGGATATCTCCGTAAAAAATAAATTTACCATGTGGAATAGTTAAAAGCGAATCTGCGTAAGACCCGGTTTGCAACAAATTGTCGTAAAGGTCAAACCGTTTAAAAGTCCATATATCTTCTGTACTTAATTTGCCATAAATACCATAAGAGGTAATTTTATCTTTATCTGTTGTAATCTTGTCGCCATAAAAATAGATCGGCTTTGCCTGCCCGATGCAAAGTGTTACTGATAGCGCCAACACAAAAGTTAAAAGTATTTTTTTTATCATTTTATTTAGTTTGTGGCAGACCTAACTCTACCTTCAACAAAATTAACTAGTTTATATTTACCGAATTTCCAGGTCCCATCTTCTAGATCAAGTAAATATTGACCTTCCACCAATGTACGCCCTTTTCTGTCGAACTTTTTGTATTCGCCTTGCTTAAGTCCATTTACATAATTTACAATTGTAAAAAATTTCCCATCTGGATAAAAGCTAATCCATCGACCTGTTTTAAACCCGTTATTAAAACTACCTTGCTCACTCAAAAATCTATCCTTATCTTTCAAATAATAATACGTTCCGTTTTCCTCATTAAATTCGTATACAGAATCGTAATAGCTGAACTTTCCATGAGGTACCTTTAAACTGTCATCTTTAAACGTGCCTGAAGAAATCAGATTATCGTAAAAATCATAAACTTTAAGTACATAAAGGTTTTCAGCGTCAAGTTTGCCAAACACTCCATATAAAGTTGCTTTGGTTGAATCTTTAGTTAATGAGTCTCCAATGAAATAAACAGGCTTAACCTGTGCGCTCAGCGTACTTACTAACATACCGAAGCATAAAATCAGCAGGATTTTTTTCATGAAAATTTAGTAACATTTGTGCAATCCCAATTTAGCAAAAATCCTAAAGCTTTGCAATGGATTAATCTACCAACATTTCTGGAATTTCACCTTCTATAACAAGTTTACCAGCGGTAGATTGCTTTATAAAATCTACAGACACACCAGGTGCTCTTTCTAACAATTTGAAACCTCCCTCTGGCAAAACATCTAAAACAGCTAATTCGGTAACAATTTTCTTAATACATTTTACGCCGGTTAAAGGCAAAGTGCAGGCAGGCAACAATTTACTTTCGCCTGCTTTATTTATATGTTGCATAGCTACGATAATATTTTTAGCTGATGCCACTAAATCCATTGCACCCCCCATTCCTTTTACCATTTTACCCGGAATTTTCCAATTGGCGATATCCCCATTTTCAGAAACTTCCATTGCTCCTAGAATTGTCAGGTCTATTTTCTGCGCTCTAATCATTCCGAAACTCATTGCCGAATCGAAGATAGATGAGCCTGGCAAGGTAGTTATGGTCTGTTTGCCCGCATTTATCAAATCTGGATCTTCTTCTCCCTCAAAAGGAAATGGACCCATACCCAATAATCCATTTTCTGATTGCAACTCTACATTTATCCCGTTAGGAATATAATTTGCAACCAATGTTGGTATGCCTATGCCTAAATTTACGTAGTAACCGTCTTTTATTTCTTTAGCGATTCGTTTCGCTATTCCGTTTTTGTCTAACATTTTATTCTTTTTAACCACAAAGGCATTAAGGCACTAAGTGAATTGTAAAACGATCTTTAATGTTTGTTCCTTATTCCTTAATCTTTTTTCCTAACCGTTCTCTGCTCAATTCTTTTCTCATAGGCTTCACCTTGAAAGATCCTGTGTACGTAAACGCCCGGTGTATGTATATGATCTGGATCTAGCTCGCCAGCTTGCACCAACTCTTCAACTTCGGCAATGGTAACTTTTCCGGCCATAGCCATAATTGGGTTAAAATTTCTGCTAGTAGAACGGAAAATAAGATTCCCGGCCGTATCGCCCTTCCAAGCTTTTACCAGTGCGAAATCGGCATCAAAAGCATATTCCATCAAGTAGTCTTTACCGCTAAAATTTCTGGTTTCTTTTCCTTCGGCTACCTCTGTACCCACACCGGCCGGTGTAAATATTGCTGGCATACCGTAGCCGGCAGCCAAACAACGTGTCGCCAATGTACCTTGTGGTATAAGCTCCACTTCAAGTTCGCCACTTAATAATTGGCGCTCAAACTCGGCATTTTCTCCAACATACGAAGAAATCATTTTTTTCACCTGCCTGGTTTCTAACATTAATCCGATTCCGAAACCGTCTACACCAGCGTTATTGGATATACAGGTTAAATCTTTAACACCTTTTTTAACCAAAGCAGCGATACAATTTTCAGGAATACCGCAGAGTCCGAAACCACCTAACATAAGTGTGTGTCCGTTAGCAATATCTTTAATCGCTTCGTCGGCGTTCGATACAACTTTATTAATCATTTTATACTGTTTTGGGCTAAAATAGGAAGATAATATGCGCTTTGCAAGTTTGCGAGGCCTTTGGTTAGATGTAAAAAATACACTAAGTGAAATAAAAAAGGTACCTCAAAACTAATTGAAGCACCTTAAAACATTGTTGATGTTATTTACTTATTTCTATAATTTTATCGTTGCTTCCGTTAGAAGTGCAGATGTAAATCTTACCTTCTGGCGATTGCGTAATAGCTCTCAATCTGCCAAATTCATTGACGTAAAAATTCTTGGTTGATTCGATTTTGGTTTGATCAGCAGTTAATTTTAACTGCATAAGTTTGCTATCTTTTAATAATGATAACAACAACGAATTTTTGAATTGCGGAATATAGTCTGAATTATAAAAAGTCATTCCGCTAGGTGCAATTGTTGGTGTCCAAGCTATTAACGGTTCTACTACATTATTTGTGCTACAAAAACCTGTTTCGTTAGTTTCATTACACAGACCTTTTACCGTTGGCCATCCGTAATTTCTTCCTTTTTCAATAATATTGATCTCATCATCTGAATCTGGACCGTGTTCTGATGAAAATAATTTATTACCGACAAATACAAGACCTTGCGCATTGCGGTGTCCGAGCGACCACATTGCGTTATTTGGAATGGGGTTATCCGAGGGTATTGTGCCATCCAAATTTAGTCGTAACACTTTACCCGCTAAAGAATTTACATTTTGAGGTGTTGAAGTATCCGCGGCATCACCAGTGGTGACGTATAATTTATTTGCGTTAATTAATAGCCTCGATCCGTTATGTGTTGAAGCTGCTGGAATATTGTCTAATAATATTTGAGGATTGATAAGCGTGCCATTATTATAACTATAACGAACTATTTTACCTCTGTATGAAGTACCATAGTTATAAAAAACATAAAGAAAAGGTGTATTCGGAAAATCTGGGTGCAGCACCATTCCAAGTAAGCCTCCTTCGCCACTAACCCTAACTTCGCTTATTGTTATTAAGCTATTGACCTGCCCGTTTGCTGGATTAATTCTACTTATTTTGCCAGCTTTTTCTGTAACCCAAATAAAATTATCGGGTCCGTAAATAATTTCCCAAGGATTAGCAAGACTAGAAGTAATAACTCTCGTTTTTAATTCAACATCTCCCAAATCTGGATTTTCGTTGTTATTGTCTTTTTTGCAACCCGCAAATAACAAAACTAATAATAGGCAGTTTAACAGTGTTTTCATAGCTGTAACGTTTTAATTATAACAACGTTACAGCTATAAGGTTTTAGGCTAAATTAACATAGGTAATACCGTCGCCGCCCCTGTCTGCATGCTCATCTTCTAAACTTTTAACCTCTTTGTATTTTTTTAAATGCTCCCGTATCAATTTCCTTAAAATACCATCGCCTTTACCGTGGATTAATTTTATAGAGGTAAAACCCAGCATAATCGCTTTATCCATGTAGTTCTCTACTTCTTGCACCGCATTTTCGCCACGCATTCCTCTTAAATCTAGCTCCGCTTTAAAGTTTGTAATTGCATCAACCATCCTACCTGAAAATGAATTGCTTTGTACAACTTTTTTTGCCTGACGGTTACTGATTTTTTTAACTCGATTACGTTTTACCACAGAGCGAAGATCTCCTAAAGCTAAGACCAAGTTATCTCTATTAATTTCTAAAACTTGCCCCGTCGTTTCAGCATTGTTCAACTGTACCCAATCCCCCACTTCAATTGCCGAGTCGTCAAACTTTACTACAGGTTTTTTCTCCTCTCTAACTTCATTTTTAATCAAACTCTGTTGCAAGTTCTGACGAAGCTGTTTGGTTACAACTTTATCGGCCTGTTTCTCTTTAATTTCCGCTATTGTGTTTTCAACTAGCTTATTCGCATCTTTAATAATGTTTTGCGCTTCCAGCTTAGCTTCTTTAATTAGTACTTTTTTGTTCTCCTCTAAGAAAAGTTTGAGCTTTTCATTTTCGCTTACCAGGTTTTTAACTTTGTTCTGTTGGTTTGCAAGTTGAATTTTACTTTCGTGAATCTGGCGTTTTTCTTTTTCTAGATCAACTAACAAACTATCTATGCTATTTTGGCTTGCACCAGTTTTGGCCTTCGCCAATTTAAGTACCTCGTCTTGCAAGCCTATATTCTGCGCAATTTCAAATGCATACGAGCTACCTGGTTTTCCAATGTCTAATACATACAGCGGTTTCATTTTACTGTTATCGAATAACATTGATGCATTTTCCAATCCATCGGTACTGCCGGCAAAAAGTTTAAGATTCGAATAATGTGTTGTGATTACACCGCGAACCTTTTTCGTGTTTAACACTTCTAAAACTGCCTCGGCCATTGGTCCACCAAACTGCGGATCTGTGCCTGTACCAAACTCGTCAATTAAAACCAAGGTTTTTGGTGTTGCATGGGCAACAAAATATCGCATTTTAGTTAAATGAGCGCTGTAAGTACTCAAATCAGACTCAATCGATTGATCATCGCCTATATCTGCAAAAATCTGATCGAAAATACCCATCTCGCTATTCTCATCAACCGGAACTAATAGTCCCGTCTGCAACATCATTTGCAACAAACCAACAGTTTTCATACAAACAGATTTACCACCTGCATTTGGCCCCGAAACCAGAACAACCCTTACGTTTTCATTTAACTGAATATTTAAGGGAACTACCGATTTCTGTTCTTTCGCAAACGAAAGTAACAAAAGCGGATGCCGAGCATTCATCAACTTTGTTTTGGGCTCTTTCAATAACTTCGGCATACTGGCCTGTATATCGATTGCAAACAAAGCTTTAGCCCTAACAAAATCTAACTTCGTTAAAAAACCATGGTAAGAGAGCAAAAGCGGCGTGTATGGTCTAAGTTCGGTTGTTAAAGCAATTAAAATTTTAATTATTTCCCGTCGCCTATCGAACTCTAAATCCCGGAGCTTATTATTAAGTGTAAAAACCTCTTCTGGTTCTAGGTAAACCGTTTGGCCGCTGGCAGATTCATCATGTATAAAACCTTTAAGCTTACGTTTATTTTCTGCCAAAATGGGAATGCACATTCTACCATCTCTGATAGTTAGGCTTCCATCGGCTACCCAGTTTTTACCTAAAGCCATTTTGTAAATGGAATCCATCCTTTTGCGTACATCCTGCTCGCCTTTCGCAATTTCGCTTGTAATATTTTGTAATTCGACAGATGCATTTGGTTTCATTTTACCTTTGGCATCCAATACTTTTTCTATCTTTTTAAGGATGTCTTTTTCTATCGGAAGATGTTCAAAAAGCGCTTCCAGATTTGGATAGATTTCTTTTCGCTCATCAAAAAATCTGATAACAGAAAAAACAGTTTGTAACGAAGCGTAAATTTGGAAGAGTTCATCTTCCATTAAATAAGCGCCTTCTACCTTAATTTTATCGGCAAGTATTTTTATATCAAAAAAAGTACTTATCTGTAGCGGTTCTTGATTTTCGAGTATGCTTTTAAATTCACTTGTTTGCCTTAAAAACTTATTAATTTGGTCAAACTTGGTCATTACCTGCATCTTATTAACTAATGCTTGGCCCATTGTACTTAAACAATGTTGATGAACCATTTGCCTAACCTCGTTAAAGCCTAACCTTTCTTGGCAATTCTCAGGGTATAACATAATTTGTTATTGTTTTGGTTTTAGCTCTGGCTCTGTAACCGTGGTTAATGTAGTATCTGCTGTAGCTACCGGAACGGTTGATCCGTTTGTTGCCGTTGGCGTTGTAGTACTTTGTATATTAATTTGGCTGTAAACCGTTGGCGATTTATAGATGTTACCATACTTCTGACTAACCAGGTAACGATAATTGTAATTTCTACTTAAAGTTGGATCATACTGCGTGCTGTCTTTTACGCTTGCATCAAAAACACCTTTAAAGTTGTGTTCTACATCTGCTGATATCGAAGATACCGTCTCATCTTTAAGTACGCTAAGCTTAGCGGTTACGCTATCGTAAATCTGCTTAAACAACGTAGGCTTTTTGTAATAGTAGTCTAAGCTTCTATTGTATTGCGCCGAATCTACTCCAAACTTTTTGTAAATAGCTTTATAGTAGGTAGCAGCAACTTTTTTCGCACTGTCCTGACTAGAAAAACCAGTAATATAACCATCAACCAAATGCATATCATATAAAATCGACTGCATTTTATCTGGCTGGAGTACATCTTTAGGAATACCTGGTTTGCAAGCATATAGCAAGGTGACTAAAGCAACCAAAGCAAAAAATCTCTTCATTATTTATAAAACTCTTCTATTTCTTAGCCAATTTGCGCTAAGGTTGTTAATTTTACCAAAAATACTGATAAATGAGCATTGCAGATAACTTATTGAAATATAAAAATGAATTAGACGCAGCGGGGGTTAAACTTGTAGCTGTCTCTAAAAACCATCCGGCTGATGCCGCATTGGAAGCTTACAATGCAGGGCAAAGGATTTTTGGCGAAAACCTTGTGCAAGAAATGGTTGATAAACAAGCGCAGTTGCCTACAGATATCGACTGGCATTTAATTGGGCATTTACAAACGAATAAAGTTAAATATATAGCTCCATTTGTTAAACTCATAGAATCGGTTGATAGTATAAAACTGCTTAAGGAAATTGATAAACAAGCTGCTAAAAATAAGCGAGTAATAGATTGCTTGTTACAAATTTATATAGCTGATGAGGATACCAAATTTGGCCTAGGCTTTGATGAAGCTATCGAGCTACTTCGTTCGGAAGAATTTGAAAGTTTAAAAAACGTTAGAATTGTTGGTTTAATGGGCATTGCCACAAATAATGGATCAGAGCTACAGACCCGTGCCGAGTTTCAGGAACTAAAGGTGCTTTTTAATGGAATTAAACTAAGCTTTTTTAGAAAAGAGGATTCGTTTAAGGAAATATCAATGGGCATGTCTGCAGACTATAAAATTGCTGTGGCAGAAGGAAGCACAATGGTTAGAATAGGAAGCAACATATTCGGAAAACGAGTAATTAAACATTGGAAAGCCGAGAAAGAGTAACAGTTAAGAGCTAAAAATTGAAGTTTAGAGTTAAACAAATGAATATACGAGTTGCTAAGAAAGAAGATTGCGCAAGATTGTTAGAGCTAATTAATGAATTGGCGCTTTATGAAAAAGCTCCAGAGGAGGTTACCGTTACGTTAGCACAATTTATTGACGCTGGTTTCGGCAATAATCCGGTTTGGAAGGCCTTTGTAGCGGAGCTCCCTTCTCCGTTAGGAGAGACCTTTGACGGTGAGATTGTTGGCTTTGCTTTGTTTTATACCAGATACTCAACTTGGAAAGGCTGTCGTTTATATCTAGAAGATTTTATAGTAACGGAAGAGTATCGAGGTAAAGGAATTGGCAAAATGCTTTTCGAAAAAGTAATGGAAGAGACTAAAAATGGTAATTACAGCGGTATGGTTTGGCAAGTTTTAGACTGGAACGAACCAGCCTTAAACTTCTATAATAAATACGCAGCAAGAATTGAAGAAGGTTGGCTAAATGCATCTTTTTCTAAAGAACAGATCGATGGCTTTGAATTAGCCCGATAAAATTAAACTAGCTATCATGAAAAAAATAACCCTATTTGTTTTGTTAATTAGCGTACTTGTTTCTTGTCGTAACGAGAAAAAAGACACCGATACAAAAAACAGCACAACGGCAATTGCAGATACCTTAACCTATACTTATGATTCTGTAAAGGTTTATAGTAAAAATATAATCAATACCCAGCAAATTGTAGATACTGCAAAAGCTGTTATCACCTACCCTGTTTTTAAAAACGACACGCTTAATACGCTAATACAGCGCAAGGTAACTGACTTTTATGGCAAGGAAGAAAAGCTAATTACTTACCCGGAAATTGCCAAAAGCTTTATTAACGGATATGACGCTTTCTTTGCAGAGAATAAGGATACGCCACAACATTGGTTTTTGTTAATTGATATCAATGTGCTTAAACAAACCGAAAATTATATCGCTTTGCGTTACCAGCATTCAGATTATGTTGGCGGTGCACATGGAAATTCCAATATCTCCTATATTAACTACAGCCCGAAAACAAACACGCAAATTACTTTAGATTCGTTAATTGATAAGAGCAATAGAGCTAAATTATTAAGCATAGCGGAAGGAATTTTCAGAAAAAATGAAAAATTAAGCCCTACTGAAACACTTTCAGGAAAGTATTTTTTCTTGGATGATAAATTTTCGTTATCAGAAAATTATTACGTAAGCGATAAAGGCTTAGTTTTTCTTTACAACCCCTACGAAATTAAGGCCTACGCTTTTGGCACTACAGAGTTGGTTATACCCTTTGCGGCGATTAAAGAAATTGCAAAACCAAATACAATTTTAAGTTCTCAAAAATAGATGCAAGTATTCAAATTTGGCGGTGCTTCTGTAAAAGATGCATCAGGTATTAAAAATTTAGCAACAATTGTAAAAGATTATCCTGCAAATAATTTGTTGATTGTGGTTTCTGCAATGGGCAAGATAACCAATAAGTTAGAAGAATTAACTTGGGCTTATGTTAAAGGCGATGAAAGCGTTCATGAAATTTTTGATGAAGTGAAAGCCTTCCATTTCGATGTAATCTCTACGTTGTTTGAAGATGCTAAAAACCCAATTTATGATGATGTAGCCAATACATTTGTTGAAATTGAATGGCTTTTGGAAGAAGAAGCAAACGATACTGCTGCTTATTTATACGATCAAATCGTGTCCATAGGCGAATTAGTGTCTACCAAAATTGTTGCCGCTTATTTAAACCTAACGGGGATTTTTACAATTTGGACCGATGCAAGAAATTACATCCACACCGATAATAATTATCGCGAAGCAAATGTAATTTGGGAAAAAACAGAACAAGAAACACAAAAACACTTGCCCTCTTTCTTAGCGCAGGGAATTGTGGTAACCCAAGGTTTTATCGGCAGTACAAGCGAAAACTTTACGAGTACTTTGGGCAGAGATGGTTCTGATTATTCGGCTGCTATATTCTGCGCCTGCTTAAATGCCGATTCCTTAACCATTTGGAAAGACGTTCCAGGTGTGTTAAATGCAGACCCCAAATGGTTTGATGAAACAGAAAAGATTGAAGAGCTTTCTTACCATGATGCGATAGAGCTCACTTATTATGGCGCAAACGTTATACATCCAAAAACCATAAAACCTATACAAAACAAAGCTATTCCGCTTTACGTACGCTCATTTATAGAGCCAAAAGAGATTGGAACGGCCATAACAAACACTCAAAGTCCCTTGCCTGTAGCTTCATTTATTTTTAAGGTAAATCAGGTACTCATTTCTATCTTCCCAAAAGATTTTTCGTTTATTATTGAAGAGAATTTAAGCCACATTTTTAGCATCCTTCATAAAAACAAAGTGAAGGTTAATACCATGCTAAACTCAGCTATCAGTTTTTCGGTTAGTGTTGATTTGGATGAGGAAAAACTTAAACAACTAATAGAAGATTTAGCCGAAACCTTTAAAGTTAAATACAATAAAGGATTAGAACTGGTAACCATACGGTACTACAACCAACAAACCATAGATCGTGTTACCGTAAATAAAGATGTATTATTGGAGGTAAAGAGCAGACATACCTGCCAAATTGTAATGAAAGACAAAAGCCTAGCTCAGTAAGCATGAAAACCCGAAGTGCTTTTTTCGATTTTAGCCAGAAGATAAACTATAAAACAGAAATTTTAGCAGGCTTAACCGTTGCTATGACAATGATGCCTGAATCTTTATCATTTGCAATTCTTGCCGGTTTTCCGCCGTTAACGGGTTTGTATGCAGCTTTTATTATGGGCTTGGTTACTGCAATATTTGGTGGTAGGCCGGGTTTAATTTCTGGCGGTGCTGGCGCAACCGTAATTGTTCTTATTGCGCTAATGAAATCTCACGGTTTAGAATATGTTTTCGCGGCGGTGGCCTTGGCTGGCATGCTACAAATTTTAGTCGGTGTTTTTAAATTCGGAAAATTTATACGACTAGTGCCTCAACCCGTAATGTACGGATTTGTGAACGGCTTAGCCATTGTTATTTTTATGGCGCAAATTTCTCAATTTAAAACAACGGTTAATGGAGAAAGTGTATGGCTAAGTGGTAATCCGCTGTATATCATGATTGGATTGGTAGCGCTTACTATCCTCATTGTAAAGTTATTTCCAAAAATCAGTAAAGCTATTCCTTCTTCGCTAGTCGCGATAATTGTCGTTTTTCTAATCGTAATAGGTTTCAATATCCAAACCAAAACTGTAAGCGATATTGCATCTGTAAGTGGTGGCTTCCCTCCCTTTCATTTGCCCAATTTACCATTCAATTTAGACACCTTGCAAATCCTATTTCCTTATGCTTTAATTATGGCGTCGGTTGGTTTAACCGAAGGCTTGCTTACCTTAAATTTAGTAGATGAAATAACCGGAACAAAGGGAAATGGGAACAGGGAAGCTATAGCACAGGGAAGTGCAAACATGCTAAATGGTTTCTTTTTCGGAATGGGCGGTTGCCCGATGATTGCGCAAACACTTGTAAATCTTTCTGCCGGGGCAAGAGCCAGATTATCTGGAATTATAGCTGCATTAACCATTTTAGCAATCATTTTATTTGGCGCACCGCTTATTGGCAAATTACCCATTGCGGCTTTAACGGGAGTAATGATAATGGTAGCAATAGGCACTTTCGAATGGGCGAGTTTTCGGATCATCAATAAGATGCCTAAACAAGATATTTTTGTAGGTATTACCGTGGCAGTTATTACGGTTTGGTTGCACAACCTTGCTTTAGCTGTATTAATAGGCGTAATTATTTCGGCACTGGTTTTTGCATGGGAAAGCGCAAAAAGGATTAGAGCAAGAGCATTTATCGACGAAAAGGGCATCAAAAATTATCAAATTTACGGACCGCTGTTTTTTGGATCTGTTGCAACTTTTAACGAAAAATTTGATATAAATAACGACCCTGATGAAGTTATTATCGATTTTAAAGAAAGTAAAGTAAGCGACATGTCTGCAATTGATGCCTTGAATAAACTTACAGAGCGTTATAAAAAAGCTGGTAAAAGGTTACAATTAACACATTTAAGCCCCGACTGCCGCACGTTGCTGGCAAATGCTGATGATGTAATTGCAGTAAATATTATCGAAGATCCTACCTATCGCGTTGCGATTGAAAAATAAAAACTATGAACCTGCTTATTTTACAAACTTCGGTACAGGACTACATCAACAACAACCAAAATACTGATGTTAATAAAATTGCATTGGCAAAGCCGATTTTTGAAGGTGTCAGTTCTGCTGAGTTAGCTGGGCAAATTACGGCAAAAAAGAAAAGCAAACATAAATTGCCAACTTGGTACAATCAGGAAAAGATATATTATCCGGTACTGTTGTCTATCGAGCAGTGTTCCTCAGAGCAAACAGCAATGTATAAAGCAAATCTTGCCATAGGCGACAATTTAATAGATTTAACTTCGGGCTTTGGAGTAGATAGTTTTTTCTTTGCTAAAAATTGTCAGCGTGTTTACAGTTGCGAGATTAATACTGAATTAGCTAGTATTTCGGCTCATAATGCAAAAACCTTGGGAGCCGAAAACCTAACCGTTCTAACTGAAAATGGAATCGATTTTCTCAAAAACACTCAGATCATTTTCGATACAGTTTATATCGATCCCGCCAGGAGAAGCGAAAGCGCAAAAGTTTTTAAGTTAAAAGACTGCACGCCTGATGTTACTGTTCATTTGGATGAATGGTTACAAAAAGCAAAGCGCATCATTATAAAAACTGCTCCTTTATTAGACATTAGCGCAGGCTTAAGTGAATTAAAAAATGTAAGCGAAATACATATTGTAAGCGTTAAAAATGAGTGCAAAGAAATACTTTGGGTAATAGACCGCGACCCGATTGGGGAAATAGAAATTACTTGTGCAACCTTAAACCACAGCATTAAAACAATTACTTTTCCAATAGCTGCGCTACAAACCTCAACTAAAATTGCAACTAATGTGCCCGAAGGATTTTTGTACGAGCCAGACGTGGCATTGTTAAAAAGTGGCGCTTTTAATTATGTAGCAGAGAAATTTGATTTACAAAAACTACACCAGCATAGCCAATTATACTTCAGCGAGAACTTTAATGATGAATTTTTGGGAAGAATATTTGAAATTGAACACATTTCTACAGTAAGCGAATTAAAAAAATCCAAAGAACTCATCGGAAACGTCATCGTTAGAAATTACCCCGAAAGAGCTGAAAATTTGGTAAAAAAATATAAAATAAAACCTCACGACAGCAATTTTATCTTGTTCACAAAAAATGAAAATGGATATATTGTAATCTTCGCAAAAATTAAGCAACACTATTAATATCAAATAGTTAGAATTAATTTTAACATTATTTAACATCTTTTAACAGACGCCACCACGCTATTAAATTACATTTGATTAACCTAAAACCAATCAAATGAAAATTTTTACCCGAGTTAACCTTATCGGTGGCTTTTGCGTTTTTGCAATTTCACTAATCGTCTACTGGCTTTGCATGGAGCCTACTATTAGTTTCTGGGATTGTGGCGAGTTTATCGCTGCTTCTTTTAAAATGGAAGTCGGCCACCAACCGGGCGCACCTTTATTCTTAATGATTGGCAAATTATTCTCTATGCTTGCTGGAAACAATGCAACCAATGTTGCCTATTGGACAAACTTTGTTTCGGTAGTATCTAGCGCCGCAACAGTTATGTTTTTATTCTGGAGTATTAATGCTATAGCGCTAAAAATCGTAACTAAAAAAGAAGCGTCATTGAACATTATTCAAATCCTAACGATTATGGCTACAGGCACTGTTGGTGCATTAGCCTATACTTTTTCAGATACGTTTTGGTTTTCTGCGGTAGAGGCAGAAGTTTATGCAATCTCTACTTTATGCACTGCTATAGTATTTTGGGCTATCTTAAAATGGGAACAACAACTTAATGATAAGTGGCTGTTGTTCATCTCGTTTATTGTAGGCATTTCTATAGGTATGCACTTGTTAAGTCTGTTATCTATCCCAGCAATTACTTTGGTATATTATTTCCGTAAAACGAATAAAGTTAATTTTTTTGGGGTATTAAAGGCGTTTGCGGTTGGTTGTTTATTACTAGGCATAGTTCAGTTTGGTGTTATACAATATGTTGTTTTTTTTGCTGCTAAAAGCGATTTGCTATTCGTTAACAATTTTGGATTTGGCTTCGGAATAGGTGCCATCACTTTTTTAGCTGTGCTATTCTCGGCAATCGCCTACGGCATTTATTATTCTATCAAAAAAGCGAAGTATAACTTAAACTTGGGTCTTTTGAGTTTAGTATTTGTATTATTCGGTTTTAGCTCCTACTTTATGATCATCATTAGAGCAAATGCAAAACCAAATGTTAACCTCTCTAATCCAGATTCTCCAATGTCGCTTTACGGCTATCTAAGTAGAGAACAGTATGAAGACAAACCTCTTGCCTACGGACAATTTTATACGTCAAAACCAATTGATGCAAAAGAAACGGGAACAACCTACCGCAAAGGCGATAAAAAGTACGAGGAAATAGGAAAAACCTACAAATCTATTTACGATAAAAATACCTTTTTCCCCAGAACTTACAGCGATAAACCAGATCATGTTCGCTTCTACCAATCGTGGATGGGACTTGAAGAAGGCGAAACACCAAGCTTTTGGCAAAATGTTGGCTTCTTTAATACCTACCAAGTTGGCTTTATGTACTGGCGCTATTTCTTCTGGAATTTTGTAGGCCGTCAAAGTGATGTGCAAGGACACGGCAATATACAGGATGGCAACTGGTTATCAGGTATTAAACCTTTAGATGCACTGCGATTAGGTAACCAGAACAAACTTCCAGAGAGTATAACCGAAAATGAAGGTTATAACTTATTTTATGGATTACCATTAATTTTAGGCATCCTGGGCATTGTACACTTATACAGAAAAAATAAAAAAGACGCATTTACTGTAGCTACGCTATTCTTCTGTACGGGCATAGCCATAATTCTATACATCAACCAAGATCCATTACAAGTTAGGGAAAGGGATTACGCTTATGTTGGCTCGTTTTATGCATTCGCAATTTTTATAGGTTTGGGTGTTTTATCCGTTAAAGATTTACTGGGAAAAATAGCCTCAAATAAACTAAGCCTAGCCGTTGCAACGAGTGTTTGTTTATTAGCTGGACCGGTTTTAATGGCTGCTAAAGGTTGGAACGACCATGATAGAAGTGGCAAAACAACCGCATTAGAAATGGCAAAAAACTACCTAAACAGCTGTGAGCCTAATGCAATTCTGTTTGTAAATGCAGATAACGACACTTATCCGCTTTGGTACATACAAGAAGTTGAAGGCTATAGAACCGACGTTAGGGTAGTAAACTTGCAGTTTTTATCTTCGGAGTCTTACCTAAATCAAATGAAAAGGCAACAGGATAAATCTGCTCCGCTACCTATAAAAATGACCAACAACCAATATAAAGATGGTACTAGAGATTACTTTAGGTATGTAGACTATGGCCTAAAGGACAGTGTAGAGTTAAGCGATTTATTAGCTGTATTAACCTCAGACAATAAAGACGATAAAATTGAAATGAACGACGGAACTTTAGAAAACTTCTTACCCACCAAAAAGTTTAAGCTAAGCGTTGATAAAGCACAAATTTTAGCTACAAACACGGTTAGCAAAGCTGATGAAGGCAAAATTGCCTCGCAGATGGAGTGGACCTTCCCAAAAAACAATGCTTTTAAGGCAGACCTAGCGATGTTGGATATTATTCAAACTAATAATTGGAAGAGACCTATTTATTTTAGCATAGGCATTTCTAGCGACAGCTACATTGGTTTAGATAAATATCTTTACATGGAAGGCTCAACTTATCGTTTACTGCCCTTGCAACCAAAAGCAGAGGCAAACAAATTTGAACTTACCAATAACAACTTAGCATTTGAACACTATCAGAATTTTGAATTTGCAGGCTACAAAACTGCTAAATATATAGATCCAGAAAGCAGACGCGTTTTGCAAGGCACTTGGAGTTTCGCTAATACATTAACTGAAAATCTGCTTAAAGAGAATCAAACAGCAATGGCTAAAAAAGTAGTCGATAAAAGTTTGTCAGAATTACCTTTGAGAAATTGGTCAATTAGCGATACCGTTAATAAGGTTTCGCTAATAGCAAACCTAAACCAACTGAAAATGGATGCGAAGGCTATTGAGATTAGTCAGCAAACTGCAAAATATGTGGCTCAAGAATTCGATTACATTTTATCTTTAAACCCTGAGCAGCAGATAAATCTCTTAAACGATATTAAAAGGGGAATGTATGTTTTGCAAAGTTTACAGGAAATTGCCGACAAAAGCAAGCAAACTTCTTTGCACAAACTTCTAAACCAGAAAATTATAGATTATAATAATAGATTTACGCAAAGTTTAGGCTAATAAAAAAGTCCTTTTTGGTTAGAAAAGGACTTTTTTTGTAAATTTTATAGAGATCCGGTTAAGCTTTTTGGACGTTTACGGCTTGCAAGCCTTTTTTGCCTTCAGCAATTTCAAATTCTACATCGTCATTCTCTTTAATGCCGTCAATTCCGCCTGCAACATCTTTAAAGTGAACGAAAATTTCTTTATTGCCATCATAAACAATAAAACCATAACCTTTTTGGGTGTTAAACCATTTTACTTTTCCGGTATTCATAAAAATCTTGTTGTATTAATTAATTTTAGTTTTAGTTAAATAAAGTTATCATAAAAAGATTAAAATAAAATGAATTTTTGAACAATTTATCTCATAAATCAATTTTTCCGTATAAAATCAAATTAATAACACCTTATATTTACTTGTTGGGCTGTGGTGTTGTCCTTAAATAAGGTTTAATAACCTTATGCCCTTTCGGAAATTTTGCTGGAATATCTTCTGTTTTAATGCTGTTAACTACAATAACATCCTCTCCATCTTTCCAATCTGCTGGTGTAGCAACGCTATAATTAGCTGTTAACTGTAAAGAATCTATTACTCTTAAAACCTCGGTAAAGTTTCTGCCCGTAGAAGCCGGATAGGTAATCATCAATTTAACCTTTTTATCTGGAGAAATTACAAAAAGTGACCTAACCGTCATCGTCTCGCTAGCATTCGGATGAATCATATCATACAAATCTGCAATAGATTTATCCTCATCAGCGATAATAGGAAATTCTACATTTGTATTTTGCGTTTCGTTAATATCTTTTATCCATCCACTGTGCGACTCGGGCGAATCAACACTCAAAGCTAGAACCTTCACATTTCTTTTCTCAAATTCTGGTTTTAAAGAAGCTGTTCTGCCCAACTCGGTAGTACAAACCGGGGTGTAATCTGCCGGATGAGAAAATAGCACTCCCCAACTATCTCCTAAAAAATCGTAAAAATCAATATCGCCTATAGATGTTTTTGCCTTAAAGTTTGGCGCTGTATCTCCAATTCGTAAACTCATAATGTATTTGTTTTATATAAAATTATAATAAGATGAAGTTACAAAAAGTCTACTAAAGTAGTAGATTACTTTTCGGAATAAAATTTATCCGTGACAAATCACTACCTAAATGTTTGTTAAACTGTTCTACAGTATAATCTGCTATAAGTGGAGTATCAGCTTCATCGTGCTGGTGCAAAAAGAAATAGACGTTTTCCAATCCTTTTGCTAGCCAACTTTTAATTCTTACAACCCACTCGTCTACCCTAGCCTTATCGCTATCTAAATACTGTCCTCCGTTACCCACAAATCTTATAAATGCTTCTTTGGTAGGCAACTCCATATGCAAGCAATCTCTTCTTCCGCTTGCGTCAGTTATAGCAGCACCTTTACCCAACTTTGCCAACATAGCAAATAATTGCGTTCTGGCTTCGCCAATAAACCAATCTTTATGTCGTACTTCAATAAAAACCTTTAAATCATTAGGCAATTTCTTCAAGTAAGCCTGTAAAACATCAATATTATTTGGCCCAAAATTATCGCTTACCTGCAAAAAACAAGGCCCTAAATATGGTCCAAATGCACTAATGGCTTTAATGTATTCGTCGGTTAAAAAATCCGTATCCTTTAGTCTTTTTATATGGGTAATGGTTCTAGAAAACTTCGGACAGAAAATAAAATCTCCTTTTACATTTGCATCAACAGTTTCTTTCCACTTTAGAATTTGTTCTTCTTTTGGTATGCTGTAAAAAACAGCATTAAGTTCTATCGAGTTAAAATGTTTAACATACTCCCCTAAAAAATCAGCCTCTTTGGTCTTCTTCGGATATATTAGTTCTTTCCATTCCTTTCTGCCCCATTTTGCACAACCAACATAAAATATCGGATCCTTCGCTTTTTTGCCATCCAATGTTGTTTTAGTCTGCTTGCCATCCGGCGGCAAGGTAAAGTCTGTAGTAGCAATTTCTTCGGGAGCAATTCTTCCAAATTCCATATCAATATATTTAGCCAATAAAAAACCCCGATAACTGCATTAAGTTTCGGGGTTTGTAAATTTAATATTTTAACGCTTAGTTGTAAACTTTAATCATGAAAACGTAATCTTGAATTTTGGCAACCTGTTTATCACGTTTTAAGCCTTTTAAACTACTTTTCTTACCAAAAGCAACTCTTCTGTTTAAAGAATCCTGCGGAATAGCATTTAAAGCCTCCATTATATATTTAGATTTTACTGCGAAAGCAGCACCATCAACTTTATCTTGTTTACCATTAATAACACCAACAATATTACCATTATTGTCAATTAGCGGACCACCACTGTTACCCGGATTTACCGGAATTGCAACTTGGTAAGCTAATGTATCGCCGTTGATGCCCGTTTTAGAACTTACATAACCATCGCCTAAAACTACATCATCTTTCGGGTAGCCCAAGGTATAAACTGCTTCGCCAATGCCAGCCGTAGTCATTTTAATGCTGTAAGGCAAACTACCTAAATTTTCGAAAGATAAATCGCTAATTTTTAAAACCGCAATATCATTAACCGGATCGGTATACGCCGCTTTAACTTTAAAAGAAGCACCTTTATTATTTTGAACGTATAGAGAATCTGCTCCTTTTATAACATGGTAATTAGTTAATATATAACCATTGCTAGATATTGCAAAACCACTGCCGCCAAATTTAGCTGGTGTTGCCGAACTTTTAGGAGTGTTATTACTTTTTATGTTTCTAATCAAATCATTTTGTGAGCGACTGATTTTATTAACCTCTCTACTTAAAGCCTCAAAAGAACCATCTTTTTTAGTTTGGCTTTGTATAGAATATAACATAACCATAGCTAATACTAAAAACGAAGCCGCAACAGCAATAGCAGACTTGTTATTACGCCACATTCTAACAATTTTAGATGGGTGTGGTTTCAAATCATCGCTAAGCGAATCAACATCAATAGTTTTATGAACAGCATCCATTTGCTCTTTTAAAAGCAAAATATCAGCATACTGTTGCATAGACTCTAAGAAAACCTTGTGCGCCACAACCCTGTGATCAACAATTGGATCGTTAGCACGTAACTGCTCAAAAGCTTGTTGCTCATCAGCTGTTAGCTTACCTTTTAAGTAATCTTCAATAATCGCCTCTAATTCTATCTCGTTCCTCATTTTATGATTGAAAAAATATCTTTTTTAACCTTTGCAAACACTTGTACTTTTGGGTTTTTGCATTATCAGTATTGGTATAGCCAAACTTTTCGCAAATATCCTGCATAGACAAACTATGAATATAAAAATCCTCAATAATTGTCTTGCAAGGTTCACCCAAACCTTCTAACGCCACTTTCATCTTATCAAACTGCATGTCTTTTTGCTCGTGCTGTTCAACATCATCGTCAACTACTAATACATCCTCAAAATCTGTAATGTTATTAGTTTTTTTGCTGTGTTGCGTAAGCTTCTTTAACCAAATACGTCTGCTAACAGCATATATATAGGTTTTTAACTTACTATTTAATTCAAAGCTTCCGCTTTTAATTTTGTTGTATAAAACAATAATTGCTTCCTGATAAACATCTTTTGCATCGTCATCATCGCCATTATTATTCAGAATAAACTGCAACACCATCGGAAAATAGGCAACATACAGCTTATTAAGTGCTTCTTCAGAGTTATTAAGTATACCTAATACTACCTCTCTATCTGTTGGAACTGAACTGCTTAACTTAATACTCACCAATTAATACATTTAAACGTGAATGGTAACCCAATGATATGTAAAAAAAATACTTTTATTTCTACAAATATAATTTATAGTAAAGCAATACAAGCAAAAGTATTAAAGCAAGCCCCGCTATCCGCTTTATTACGCTTGCCTAAAGGCTTCGCTACATGCTGACTCCTATCGGAGTTTAGTTTACCCAGGCCAATGCAAAAAACTTCTTTGTTAATACGCAAATAAAAAAATGGTAACCTACTTAACAGAAATATTTTCTACATCAGATAGAAGACTTACAAAGTTTAATTTTCTACCCTTTCTAAACGTTGCAAGGTTTTCAATAATTGCACACAAGACTTATCAAGTTTCCTTTTTACATATTAACAAAATATTAGAGCGTAGTAGAAAAATTAAAAGTCAAAACATTTCAAAACGCTAATAAAATTCGTCGAAAAAACTTACTTTTAAAACAATTTAAAGCAGGTAACGATTTTATTTAAAAAATATTTTCAAATAAAAACTGCCTCATTTGGCATTTAAACGCAGGAAACCTAAAATTTTTAAATTAATTTCACTTTTTTTCTAATTAGCGGGTTACCTTTTTAACTTTGCGGTATTAAATTGAAAATTAATTAATTATTTAAACAGAAAATCAAAATGAAAAATTTCTTCAAATTAGGCTTTGTAGCTTTAGCATTATCTTTATCAGTTGTAGCTTGTAACTCAGAAACTAAAGGTACTTCAACTGACACTACTGGTACTGATACTACTGTAACTGTAGATACTACTGTTAAAGCTGATACTAACGTTGTTGATACAGTTGTTAAAACTGATACTACTGTAGTAAAACACTAGTCATTAATTGAAAATAAAAAAAGTCTCGTCCATTGGTCGAGACTTTTTTTATGCATAAGGTTTTTATCGGGCCTGCTTTAGCAGAAAATACCTTTATAATGTTAACTTTGCGGCTGTATCAATTTATTCCAATAAAATGAATTTATCCCCGCTCCAAGCCATATCTCCGGTAGATGGACGTTACAGAAAAACAACTGCGCAATTAGCTAACTACTTTTCTGAAGCAGCATTAATTAAATACAGAATTTTTGTAGAAATAGAATATTTCATTGCACTTTGCGAAGCAAAAATTCCAGGTTTAGAAAATTTCGATAGCAGTTTGTATCCGCAATTAAAAGCTATCTACCAAAACTTTACAGATCAAGATGCCGAGCAGGTGAAGGCTACCGAAGCAATTACCAACCACGATGTTAAGGCGGTAGAATATTTTATCAAAACCAAATTCGACGAGCTAAATCTTCAGCCATTTAAAGAGTTTATCCATTTTGGGCTAACTTCTCAAGATATTAACAACACTGCCATTCCTTATACTTTTAAATTAGGGTTGGAAGAAGTTTATTATCCTGCAGTAAATGAACTGATAGAAAAAATAAATGCCTTAGCTAACGATTGGAAAGACGTGCCTTTGCTAGCGCACACTCACGGTCAGCCTGCTTCGCCAACTAAACTTGGCAAAGAGTTTTTAGTTTTTGCAGAACGTTTAAGCGTACAATTAGAAAGCTTAAAGAATTTACCCAACAGTGCTAAATTCGGCGGTGCAACGGGTAATTTTAACGCACACCACATCGCTTATCCTCAAGTAAATTGGGTAAACTTTTCTAACCAATTTGTAGATCAAACATTAGGTTTAAAAAGAGCACAATATACCACACAAATAGAACATTACGATCAGTTTGCGGCACAATGTGATGCGCTAAAACGCATCAATAACATTTTGATGGATTTGGATAAAGATATTTGGGCTTACATATCAAAAAACTACTTCAAGCAAAAAATTAAGGAAGGCGAAGTTGGCTCTTCGGCTATGCCACATAAAGTTAATCCAATTGATTTTGAAAATGCAGAAGGTAACGCCGGAATTGCTAACGCTTTATTCGAGCACTTTGCAGCAAAATTGCCGATCTCTCGTTTGCAAAGAGATTTAACCGACAGCACTGTACTAAGAAACATTGGAGTGCCAATGGCACATACCATAATAGCTATTTCTTCTACATTAAAAGGATTAAACAAGATATTACTTAACGAAGAAGCTATAAATGCAGATCTGGAAAATAATTGGGCCGTTGTTGCCGAAGCAATCCAAACTGTATTAAGACGCGAAGCCTATCCTAACCCTTATGAGGCTTTAAAAGCTTTAACACGCACTAATCAAAAAATCACAGCGCAAACAATGGCTGTTTTTATTGACGAATTAGATGTAAACGATGCCGTTAAAGCCGAATTGAAAGTTATTACACCATTTAATTATACAGGTATTTTTTAATTCCACAGAATAAGTCTCGACTTAGCTTTCTGCTTTTAGCTTCAAGCTTCTACGAACAAATGACCTAAAATAGACAACCGTAACAATCTTTTGGTAATTGATTTATTTATTTTTGTAGCATAAAATTAAAGGACATGACAATTAACGTATATACAGAGCAAACCCCGAATCCAGCTACTATGAAGTTTATGGTAAATAAACTTTTAATAAACGGAAGTGAAGATTTTGCAACCAAAGAGAGTGCAGAAGCCTCGCCTTTTGCGAAAGAATTGTTCAAATTCAATTTCGTAAATGGTGTCTTTTTTGCAAGTAACTTTGTAACCGTTACCAAAACAGACGATGCAGAGTGGGCAGATATAGAAGCTATTTTAAAAGAATTTGTTAAAGGTGCAGTAGAATCTGAGTTAAAAATTAAAGACCTTGCTAGCGATGAGGCACCGAACTTCGAAGGTTCAGAACTGGAAATCAAAATCCAACAAATTTTGCACGATTACGTTCGCCCTGCGGTAGAACAGGATGGTGGCGCAATTAGCTACAAATCTTTTGATGAAGGTGTTGTAACAGTAGAATTAAGAGGCAGTTGCAGTGGTTGTCCTTCAAGTACAATTACCTTAAAATCAGGCATTCAGAATTTACTGCAACGCATGGTTCCAGAAGTTAAAGAAGTTGTTTCTGAGGCATTGTAAACTTCAGAAAACTCAATAAAAAAAGCTTGATCCAAACAGATCAAGCTTTTTTTATGCCCAACAAGTTCATTATTCGGCTTCAATCTTGGGTACACATAAAGTCTACAACTGCAAATCAATCAAACTAAATCAAAATAGTTTCTCACAACCGATCGATCCGAACAATCTTAATTCAATTCGTATATTAATTTTAACGCGGACTTATGTTATGGCGGTTGTCAACCTGAATTTATTTCAGGGTATCATGCAAATTAAACTTAAATAGATTTAATAGCTTTTGGGAAACGGCCCAAATATTTGCTAAGGATTAAACTGAAGCAACTATTCCTAAATCTTAATGCAAAAAAAAGTCCCGATAAATCGAGACTTTTTTAAATGTAAATTAAATTACAATATTATTCTGCTACTGCTGCATCATCAGCCTTTGCTGCTTTTTTTGCAGGTGCTTTTGCTGCTTTAGGCGCTGCTTCTTTTTTAGCTACAGTTTCTTTTGCCACTTTAGCAGCTGGTGCTTTAGCAACTTTTACAGGTGCTGCATCTTCAACTACTGCAGGTAATACAGAAACGTAAGATTTGTTATCTTGTTTCTTTTTAAAAGTAACAATACCTGGTACTAAAGCAAATAATGTATGATCTTTACCAATACCTACACCTTTATCAGGGTGGTGTTTAGTACCACGTTGACGAACGATGATGTTACCAGCAATAGCTTCTTGACCACCAAAGATCTTAATACCTAAACGCTTACTATGCGATTCACGTCCGTTCTTCGAACTACCGGCTCCTTTTTTATGTGCCATTTTCTTATAATTTGTACAATTAGCTAATCAGCTAATTAGTGAATTTACTAATTAATTAAACTACAGAGTGATACTCTCAATCTGGATTTTGGTGAAATACTGGCGGTGACCATTTTTCTTTTTGTAACCTTTTCTACGTTTTTTCTTGAAAACGATTACTTTATCACCTTTTAAATGAGACACGATTTTAGCTGTAACCGATGCACCTTTTACCGCAGGAACTCCTACTGTAATTTTACCACCATTATCAACCAACAATACATTGTCAAATTCAATACTAGCGCCTTCATCTCCTTGCAAACGGTGTACAAAAAGGTGCTGGTCTTTTGCAACTTTAAATTGCTGCCCTGCTATATTTACTATTGCGTACATTGTTAAATAATTATTTATTAGAATTGTTTATTTTTTTATCGAGGTGCAAATATAGAACAAATACTATTCAAACACAATAGCCATTTGAAAATATTTTACAGTTTGTATGAATAGATAATAGCTAATGGAATGTAAAAATAACATAAAAAGTTTTCAAATAAGATTTGAAGAGCAGATTTGTGCTCCATCGGCTAATGCTCTCCCGCTTTCCGTTTTATTACGCTACGCTTCATGCCCACTGCAATCGGGTCTAGATCAGAAAAGCCTTCGCTACTATTTAGGGTTGCAAGATGCCGCATCAGCCCTATTTAAATAATAACCGACTTCCATAACCCTAAATCTTTCTGTATCTTTAAACAAACCATCAGCACAATTAAAAGCATGAACGCTACCGAATTGATATCGTTTTTCGAAAGAGACCTAAATCGGTTAATCGTAGAAATAGAAAGCTACAAAAACGAAGCTAATATTTGGCGTATAGAGAAACAAGTGTCTAACTCGGCTGGTAATTTGGCTCTGCATTTAATCGGTAATCTAAATGCGCTCATCGGCAAAGAAATCGGCAATACAAACTATGTAAGAAATAGGGAGCTAGAATTCTCTCAGAAAAACATCTCAAGAACACACCTAATAGAGGCTATAAGAGAAACGATAAAAATGGTAAGTGATTCTCTGGTCACGCTAACTGAAGAAGATTTAAAAAAAGATTATCCAATACTTAAGTTTTCAGAAATCACATCCACTTCCTATTTGCTAGTCCATTTAACCACACACCTAAGCTACCACCTCGGGCAAATAAACTACCATAGGCGATTATTGGAAGATTAACGCAACTAAACCATGAGCTGGCGTAAGTGCAATATCAGCACATCAAGGATAAGCGTTTCGCTGAAGCCAAAAAACATATTATAACCTTAAGGCATACCAAGTAAAATCCAAAAAAAATAATTTTTATTATTACGAATATTTCGTAGATTTACGTAAACTAAATAATAAAATAAACCATGAAAACTTTTTTAACCATCTGCTTTACTGTTTTAATTTCGTCTGTTTCGTCGGCTCAGGCCCCAGATCCTGTGCTTGCCAGAATTACTTATCATTTTACGCACCAGCGAGATACCTTAAGTAGAAACAACCCTTATACAGAAACGATGATGCTGGTAACAGGCAAAAATGCTTCTGTTTTTACTAGTTTGGATCGAATTGAACGCGATTTGGGGCTAGCGGAATCCAAAGCATCTCCAACTGCGCCGTTTAAGCCAGTAAACTTTGTAGACCTTTATTATTTCGCTTCGCCAAATAAAGCTATTACAAGAGAACGATTTATGAATTCTTACTATTTGATTGATGAACCACAACAGCAGATTAAATGGAAGATTACAAATGACACCGCTACCATTTCAGGTATTAAGAGCCAAAAAGCTACAACCTACTTCAAAGGTAGAAATTGGATTGCTTGGTACGCACCAGAAATGCCTTTTCAGAGTGGTCCATGGAAATTAAATGGCTTGCCTGGCCTAATTATCGAAGCTTACGATGATAAAAAGGAAGTGATTTTTGCTTTGGCAGGGATAGATAACCTTAAACAAGAAAACCTAAGCCCAGAGCAAATGTTTAAAGCGAAAATCTACCAAAAAGACTTCTTTTTCGGAAAAGAAATAGCCTTACAAAAGGATGCAAAAAAGGCTAGCAGAGCCGAATTTGATAAAGTGATGGAGCTTTACAGAAAAGATCCAATTGGTTTTATTTCTGCAGAAAGTGGCACACCAAGAAACAGAATTGCTATGGGTACAAGCACCACAGGTGTTAGCCACAGTGTGATTAACAACCCTATAGAACTGCCCGAAAAGAAATAATCATCCTTAAACGAACAAAACAATTAACGAAAATATCCAGTCGTTAAAATTTGTTAAATCATTTTTCTCATTACGAAATAATCGTAGATTTACGAAACAATTAAAACAAACAACTATGAAAAAACTCTTTTTTAGCATTATCGCCCTTGGCATTACAAGCTTAACTTTTGCACAGAATACAGACAAAGCATTAGCCCGAGTTAGATATAGCTTTACCCATATTCAAGATACTACCCAAAAAGATAAACCACATAAAGAAAACATGTTGCTGGTTATCGGCAAAAATGCATCGGTTTATACTAGCTATGATAAAATTAATCAGGAGTTGCAAATGAAAAAAAAGCTGGCAGAACAATTAAAAGAGCAAGCTGGCAGTGGAAACATGAGCATAAAAATTGATAAAACCGATAGTAAAACTACTACACCGCTTGATTACTTTTTTTTCGCTAAAGAAAATAAGTTCATTACCAAGGAACGTGTTTTTAACAACTATTTAATTGAAGAAACCGCACCAACCATAAACTGGAAAATAACGAAAGACACGGCTAGTTTCTCTGGCGTAAAATGCCAAAAAGCAACAGCCTACTTTAAAGGACGAAACTGGATTGCTTGGTATGCACCAGAAATGCCGTTTCAAAGCGGTCCTTGGAAATTAAATGGTTTGCCAGGATTAATTATAGAAGCCTACGATGATAAAAAAGAAGTGCAGTTTACTTTTGCGGGAATAGATAACGTAGAAGAAGTTGCGCAAACAAAAGACGACGAACTTAAAGTTTCATCGCCAAATGGTGGTCTAAATATGGTAAATATAATTGGTATGGATAGCGGAAACAGTTATTTAGGTCCTGAAATTAAATTACCTGCAGACGCTATCAAAACCAGCAGAAAAGAAATAGATAAATTAAAAGAAGCAAGAGCCAAAGATCCACAAGGCTTTATGCAGGCGCAAATGGCAGCAAGCGGTATGAATGTTAAGTTTGCGCAAGGCACATCTATCCGCCCGGCTACTGCATCATTCAGCGCAAATAAAATTGAATTAAACAACCCTATTGAACTACCTGAAACAAAATGAAAAGGCATTTAATTACAGTTATATCTATGCTCTTTGGCTGTTATTTTTCCGCCTCTGCCCAACAACAAATTAAAGGGAAAGTAAAAGATATTAAAGGAGCTCCTATCGTTTCGGTAAATATCAACCTAAAAGATAAAGAAGGTAGCATTTTGAGCTTCACCAGAACTAATGACAAAGGCGAATTTAGTTTGAGTGCGCCTGCAGATGCAAAAGACCTTACCATTGAAGCAACCACCATTGGCTTCGAAAAGAAGATTATCCAAATTACAGAGCTTAACAAAAGCTACGATATTAGTTTAAAGGAAAGCGAAATTAACCTTAAAACTGTTGAGGTTAAAAACAGACCTCAATTAACTACAAATGGCGATACACTTAATTATAAAACCAGCGATTTTGCCGACAAGCAGGACCGAACTATAGGCGATGTAATTAAAAAAATGCCAGGAATGGAAGTGGCCGACAATGGAAAAATAAGCTATAACGGCAAAGGCATTTCAAATCTTTATATGGGAGGCGATAATCTTTTAGATGATAAGTATAGCCTTGGCACAAAAATACCGCATGGTGCAGTAGATAAGGTTCAGGTAATTGAAAACGACCAACCTATCAAAATGCTTCGTAAAAACAACATGAGCGAAGATGTAGCCCTAAACCTTGTTTTTAAAGACGAGGCTAAACTAAAAGTGATGGGCGAAATTATGGCCGGACTAGGCGCTCCAGAGCGTTTTGATGGAAACGTGAATACCATGCTGTTTAAAGACAAGGTTAAGTTTATCAATAACATAAAGGGCAACAACATCGGGATTGATCCGGGTAACGATTTAACTAGCTTTAACATGGCCGATTACGAGCGGAGATTAGGCAATGAGAGACCTGGCAACCTGCTATCTGCTGGTGCAGCGGGCGTTCCTACCCTACCGCAGTCTAGAACTTTATTTAACAAAGCGGGATTGATTAACCTAAACAATCTGTATAAAATTAGTAGCGATTTACAAGTTAAAGCAAACGTTTCTTATTTATACGATCAACGAGACCAAGTATATAACAAGTTTTCTGAAACTTATTTACCCAACCAAACTATACGTTATAGCGAGGTACAAGAGAATGCTATTAATCCGCAACGTTTAAAAGCTAATTTCAACGTAAATAATAACGCTGAAAAGCATTATTTAAATAATTCATTTGCCTTAGATTATGCGCCTTACTCAACCAACTCTAGCGTAACCATAAACGGCATTGGCGCCTTTCAGTCGCTTAGCCAGAAAACGTTTGACGTTAGTAACGAATTTAATTACCGTAAGAAAATAAAATCAGGCAATACGATAAATTTTTACTCGGTTTTAAATCGTACTACACAACCCGAGTTGCTAAACATTAGACCAGGGTTAAATGAAGATATACTGAACAATGGTGTTCCTTATGCAGGTTTAGATCAGTTTGTAAAGTTGCCAACCCTGTATACACATAATTACATGAGCTTCGGTTTTACAAAAAACAAGTTTATGCACAGCTACAAAACTGGTTTCAGTTTACAAAACCAACAATTGAACACCGAACTTTTTAGCGTGCAAAACGACCAAACAACATCAATTGTATCTCCAGATATGATTAACGATTTGAACTGGGATAAATCAAAAGTATACGCAGATGCTACCTACGAGTACAGTGGCGAAAAACTAAGAGCTACGTTAAGCTTGCCTTTCAGCTATAATAACATTAGCAATAACGACGCTACAAAATCGCTAGACAACAGCTTAAACCGTTTCTTCTTAAATCCTGCATTTAACCTTAAATATCAATCAGGAATTGAGAATTATGTAACTGCCAATTACTCTTTCAGAAACAGTTTGGGAAGTTTGGATGACGTATACCAGGGAACGGTTTTAAAAAATTACAGATCGCTTTTTGCTAACGATGCGCCGATCTCGGAAAGCAAATCGCATAGTGCGGGTGTAGGTTTTAATTTTCGCAAAGCGATGCAGATGTTTTTCTTTAATGTTTCTGCCTCGTACAGTAAAACTACCTTGAACACCATATCTTCTTACACTTTAACCAACAACATACAGCAAAGAGTAGTGTTACCTATGACAAATGATATGGAAAGCCTATCACTTAATGCAAATACAAGCAAATATTTATTTAAACTTAAAAGTACGGTTAGTGCCGGCATAGCCTTTTCTCAAACAAAATTTGAGCAATTGCAAAATAACGATTTGTTACCTTTTACGGCACAAACACTTACTTATAAAGCAGGAATAGAAACTAAAATTACCAAATTTATTAACTGGTCTTACAATGCCAACTTAGCCGTTACCGATAACAAAACTACCGGAGCAAATGCGATATCTACTCAATTTCAGCAGTTAAGGCAACAGTCGTCTGTTACAGCAACAGTGTTTAACAGGGTGTTTTTAACCTTAGCAGGAGAACATATTTATACGCACCAAGCTAGTCAAAACAACCTTAACTATTTGTTTGTCGATTTTAATGCAAGATATAAGTTTGTTAAGCTTAAAACAGATTTACAATTTGGCATCACCAACTTGGCAAATGTACAAAAGTTCGAGGCAGTTAATCTAACAGCAAACGCTTTAACCGCTGGCACTTATTACATACCTGGCCGAGTTGCAATGTTAAGAGCAACATTCAATTTTTAAATATGAAGATATGCTGCTGCAAATTGTTTAATGACAAGAAAATCAATAGTACGATAAAGGCTTCTAAAGATTTTACAGTATTTAAATGCAGTTTAGTAGGAGAAATTAGCCTGGATGGGCGAAATAGTTAATAGTTAATAGTTAATAGTTAATAAACCAAACAATGACGAGCCCTTTCTGCAATAGCAGTTAGGGCTTTTTACTATTGATTAGTACCTGAAAAATCCAAAAGCTTTTAAAATTTGTTACGGTGTTCGATTTAAAGTTTGTTGCTCTTATTCGCGAAGCAACCGCCCATAAGTTCGAAGCAATGAAAATATGATCTAAAACAATGTTTAGAAATCAAAAGATATGTGATGTCGGATTTCCAAAAGGAATTTTAGACAAATAGAACGAGCACCTTAACGGTATTTAAAAGCAGACAGCTAAGCCTAAGCTTTTAGGACTTACTTTCTCTTTATGGGAATGACGTGATTCTAGGAAAAATCTAGTCCTTTTTACGACCGACAACGGTAATAGTGCCTGCTCCTGTTGATGTACCTTTTACAATATTTATAGACTCAATTTGGTTTGCATCCATTTTACTAAATTCATCAAGATAAATCTGTTTGCCTTCAAAAACGAATTTTACATTTTTCAAAGAAGCTACACTATCAGCTTTAGCCTTTGTAGGATAACCTCTAACAACAACATTTCTTATAGTAGTTATTTTGTTTGGCATAGCCTCAGCTTTATAACCAAAATTCATCTTTACTGATGCCGTTCCTTTTTTAGTTATTAAGGTATCTTTATAAAGTGCCACACCAGTAACACGGCCTTTTAATCTAGAAAGAATCTCGTCTCCTGTCGAAGCTTCTTCGCCACGTTTTACTAAAACTAATACGGTAGTGTCTCTTTTTATATCAAGAGTTGGTAAAGTTTGGCTAACATTATCTTGCTCTGGCTGCTTAGGAACACTATTCCTCGAAACTTTTTTATTTATTTTCTTCTTAGCAGGTATTACTACAATTTCCTCAGAAGGATTATCGTTATTTTCAACTACACTCGACACTAATCTATTTATTGGTGCAAAACTTTCTTTAATCTCTTTTTTAGATACCGTAAACGCTAAAGTCGTTAACAATAAAACGGGCAATACGAACAAATACCTACTTAAAGTTAATTTAGACGAACGCTTACTGTTCATCATTTTAATACGTTTTTTTAAGTCGGATAGGTTAAAATTATTTACAATCTCTACCGCTGGCGTTAAGTTACCAACATCTAACAAGCTGTATTGATAAACCTTTCTATCAACTCCTTTATTTAATATCTTCTGATCGGTTATAAACTCCAGATTTTCTTTTACAGCCTTTTTCATCAGCCATACACCCGGATTAAACCAATAAAAAACTACACTTAGCTCTGCTAAAATAATATCTAAGGAATGCCATTGTTTTACATGTACATTCTCATGTGCCAAAATGGTATCTAGCTCGGTTTTTTTGTGTAATGCCGGATTGATATAAACCGTTTGCCAAAAAGAAAATGGAGAAACCGGCTCATCTAAAATCCTAACTTGATGATTGGCTACATAACCTGGTTTAGATTTTCTGTGCATTTTGTACAACGACACAAATTGTACAATTAACCTAAATGCCATAAAAGCTACGCCTAGATAAAAAACCACCATTATGACTTGCCAATTAATAGCGATAAAATCAGACGGTACCATCTCGCTAACTTTTTGGTTTAACTGTGGTACAAAGGCAACGGCTTCATTTTTCTGATTTAAAAAGAAATCAGTAAGGTCTATGAAAGGATAAATTGTAGCAAAAAGTATCCCAAAGGCTAAAAAAAAACGGTTAAGCGTATAAAAAGTTAGCCTTCGTAAAACAAGATAATAGGTTGCGCCAAAAAGCAACAACACAATATTTATTTTCAGCAATACGACAAAAAAATCTGGCATATCATTTCTTTTCAGGGTTTTCGATCAAGTTGATTATCTCTTTCAATTCATCCGCACTTATCTTTTTATCCTTAGCAAAAAATGCTACTAACTCTTTGTATGAACTCTGGAAATAGTTGTTTACAAAACCACTCATGAAGCGCTTCTTATAAGCCTCTTCTTTTACCTTGGCACTATATCTATTTGCGTTGGCATATCGTTCGCTTTTAAGAAAACCTTTACGTTCAAGGTTTTTTATGGTAGATGCCAAGGTGGTATAAACCGGCTTAGGCTCTGGCATGGCATCCATAAAATCTTTTATAAAACCAGCACCAACTTGCCAAACTGCAAGCATTGCCTCTTCTTCTTGTTGTGTTAACTTCTCCATTTATTACGAATATATCGTAAACATACGGAATTAAAACAATTAAAGCTACTAAAGTTTCAAGATTTTATTAACGGGTAAATCTACTTTCCACCTCTTCTATCGTCTGTGAGATAAGCTGTTGCACTTCTTTAGCTTTTGCTTTGAACTCTTGGTTTTCATCGTAATCTGTATAATAAATTACTGTCTTGCGATTTTTGCCATACACCAGCTCAAATTCATAACGTAACACGCTATTAGATGCTGCACTTTTATTTTTTATAACTGCGGGCAAACTCCAAAAACCAATTTCGTTAAGTTTGTTGTGGATGTAAATGATATTATTTGAACGTAATTTTACGTTGGTTTTAATTAAAGAATCTTTCGCGTTAAGATACTGGTAATTGCCAGTTTTAGCGTCATAAACATTTTCCAGTGTGTCGCCTGTACCCCATTTATAGGTTAGGTTATCAAAATCTACCACCTGGTATGGACCTTGCTTAAGCCTTAAAAAATAATAACCAACAATAGCTACCAATAAAATGACAACTATAGTAGCTATTAACGAAAGGTTTTTCTTTAGAGCTATAGCCATTTTAGTTTTTTGTTCTGGCTTCTACATCGGTAATACGTTGCTCTATTACCTTTTGCATTTTTCCAATTGCAGCCTTCATCCTAACGTTGCCGTTAAAGCTAGGGAAGTATGTTACTTGTTTAGATTTTTTCTCGTAGTTGAATTTTATGAAATAACGTAAGGCTTTTTTATTTTCCAAATCAGCTTCGCCGTTGGCAACAACATCTGGCAAATTCCAAAAACCTTGCACATCAGCATTCTCATCTAAAAATTTCTGATCGGCCTCCGTTAGCTTAATATTTTTAACAATCAACGAATCTTTATCGTTTAAATATTTGTATTCGCCTGTGGCAGAATTATAGGTGTTTTCCAAGCCTGCATCGCCCCATTTATATTCTAAAGAAACAAATTCCTTGGCTTTAAAAGGTGCATTTCTAATTATCGGCGCATAGTATATGGTTGCGTAAATTAAAAATGGAATAATTACCGTTGACGCTAAAAATATTTTCTTTCCTCTACTTGTCATTATTAATCTTCTTTGAAATTCTTGGCTGCTTCCTCATCAAACTCACCCTCCCACTTTGCCACAACTACGGTAGCTAAACAGTTACCTATTACGTTTACAGATGTTCTGGCCATATCCATTAGCTCATCTATACCTAAAATAGCTGCAATGATAAATACAGGTAAACCAAATTGTTCTGCCGTAGCAATAAGTACAATTAACGATGCTCTAGGAACCGCAGCAACGCCTTTACTGGTAATCATCAGGGTAAATGCGATAGCTAATTGCTGACCAACGCTCAAATCCATACCCGCAGCTTGAGCCACAAAAATAGACGCCAGAGATAGGTATAACGATGTACCATCTAGGTTAAAACTATAACCGGTTGGTATAACAAACGAAACAATTTTACGAGGCACACCGAAACGCTCCATATTGCTCATCGCCTTTGGCAGGGCAGCGTCTGAACTGGTAGTTGCAAATGCAATAGAAACGGGCTCTTTAACAGATTGTATAAATTTCTTGATTGGAATTTTTAGGAAAATCATTATCGGTACAAAAACCAATAGTATAAATACAATTAGGGCGATGTAAAGCGAACCTAATAGCATGAAGAGGTTTTTTAAAATATCTATACCCAAATGCCCCACCGTATAAGCCATTGCCGCACCTACGCCAATAGGCGCAAAATACATAATGATATTGGTAAACTTGAACATAGCTTCAGAGAGACTTTCGACCAGATCTACCAATGGTTTACGTTTTTTCTCCTCTACCATAGCTAAACCTATACCAAACAAAACTGAAAATACTACTATCTGTAGCACCTTATTTTCGTACATAGACTTAACTACATTCTCCGGAAATAACTCGTAAATAAAATGCGTAAACTTGTAAATCCCATGAACATTTTCTGGTAAAGCCTCCAACTCTTTGTCTACCATTTTTGCTGTAGGCAACTGTTCTTGCGGCATCTGACTTATATCTACCCCAACACCTGCATGAGTAATGTTTATAACTGCTAAACCAATAAAAATAGCGCAAGAAGTGGCACAAAAGAAATACAACATCGATTTCCAAGCCATACGACCAACCTGCTTTAAATCTGAATGACCAGCAATACCAAACACCAAGGTTCCGAAAAGAATTGGGCCAACAATTGTTTTTACTAATTTTATAAAACCCTTGCTTAAAGGATGTAAAGCGGCAGCCACATTGGGAAAATCCAGCCCTACAAAAACGCCAAATATCATACAAACCAATATCCAGGTAGTTAAATTTCTTTTAACACTTGCATACACAAACAAAACAGCGGCAACGAGCCAACGCATGGCCATCATCCATTGATCGGGAACCGCAACGATATTAAATTCATGTAGTACCGTTAGCAGTATGGCAATGGTGATAACTACTAAAGTAATTTGCCCAACTTTGTTTTTTTTCATTTAGCTAATATTTGTTTAGCACCTAATTAATTAGGGCACTTGTAGGTTTTTTGGTTACTTATTTTAGAAAAATTGCTGTAATGATACCTATTTTTCTACATAATCTCATGTGGCAAGACTATTTACCGTACAAACGAGAATGGCAAAAATAAATAATTGCGCAAAGTAAGCAAACAAATATTATTTTTGGGCACAAAACTGTGTAACATCTGTAGCCTATCGTTATCTAAAAACAGTAGCATCAATCATTAATGAGCCAAAAAGACGTCATATTTAAGGAAATATTCGATAAAAACTCTAAGAAGATTTTCCATTTGTGCTATGGTTACACTGGCGATAAGGATGCGGCAAATGACCTACTGCAGGAAACTTTCTTAAAAGTTTGGCAAAACCTAGATAAATTCAGAAATAAATCATTGATTTCTACGTGGATTTATCGCATTGCGGTAAACACATGTTTAACGTATCTAAGGTCTGAAAAACGACAAGCTAAAGATGAATTAACGGACAACATTATCGAAAACAGAATAGAAGAATATTCTGAAAAAAACGAACAGGTTGCCTTGCTTTACAAATCAATTTCAAAACTAGAAGAAAACGATAGGTTGATTATTACAATGGTATTAGATGAATTGCCATATAACGAAATTGCAGAAATCTCTGGCATTAGCGAGGGAAATTTGAGAGTTAAAATTCATCGCATAAAACAAAAATTGACAGAATTATACAATCAACATGCAAGAATTTGATCAAATAGAAGCCCTTTGGGCTAAGCATACGGTTGATGTTAAAATATCTGCCGATGAAATGCTCTCGCAAGCTAAAAAAGAGGTTAGCACCTTAAGAAATAAATCTATGCTAAACATTATAGGCATGGTACTTTCTTTTTTGGCTGTTGCCTGCCTATGGTTTTTTAACTTCCAATCGTGGACAACCCATCTTGGTATTAGCATTATTGTTTTGGTAGTGGCTGTTTACACGCTGATTTTATACAACAACCATCGCATTATAGCTAAAAATGATATTACCGCTAATCCGAACCAATTTTTAAATAGCTTAAAACTTTATCAATTAGATCGATTATCACTTTATAATAAACTGTATTGGTTTTACACCATTGCACTTTCTTTAGGTATGACCTTCTTTTTCGTAGAAATTTTAAATCACATGCAAATCTGGGCGCAGATTACGCTTATCGGCATTAGTTTAGGCTGGATGATTTTCTGCTCTACATTAGTTAGAAAAGCAGTTATAAAACGCGACAAAGAACGCATTGCATTACTAATTGAGAAATTTGAACGCATTAGCGCACAATTTAACGAACAAGTATAATTTCTTGGCACAGCTTTCGTTCTAATTTTCTGATGAGAAAAGAAATTGGCGTAGCATCTTTTATATTATTTATAATTTTTAGTGCTTTTAAAACACAAAATGCTTTACCCGAACAGTTAGATTGGGATACTCATTTTCAAGGAGAGCCAGATCAGCATTCGCCCTATGCTGCAGTTACTGCAACACAATGGCAATATAGTTATACCTCTAAAATCAGAAACAATAAACTATCCATAGATTTCAAATTCTTAGCTGGTGTAGAACCAGAAAAATCATGGGTAAAAAGAAGCAGAATTAGAGATAAAAACGCAAGCAGAAAACTGCTAAACCATGAGCAAGGCCACGTTTACATCAATTTCCTACTATTAAAAAATGGCGAAATAACCATTAGAGACCAGCGCTACACCATCGGAAATCATAAACGTTTAATTCAAGCTACCGCGAATAAAGTAAGCGACTATTATAGCAAAATGCAAGACCGTTACGACGATGAAACCAAACACGGCTCAGACGATGAGGCGCAAGCTCGTTGGGATGAATTTTTGCGTAAAGAAATGGCGAAGTTTTAAGCTCTAAGCACTAGCTTATAAGTTGTAAGTTGTGTGAACGCGAATAGGCTGAAAGTCAGCGTTGAGGGGTATTTATCCAAGAGTAAAGTCTGGACTCCGAAGGCTGAGAAACCGGAAGAACAAGGTCTGGACTCTTATTTTCGACCAAAAATAGTTAACCGATAAGCCAAACTGAAACTGGCAACTTATTTACCAACTTCGCTAGGCGTAAAACTGTTGCCTCTTAAGCGATACTGTAAAGTTTTAACTAGTGTTGTCGTTTTTCCGCTGTCTACGCTCACAATTGGAACAGACCTGAATAATTCCCCATTCTTAACAAAGAACTGATCTTTCCCTTCGTATCCTTTTGTCGTATTTAAACCCGGAAAACTAATTTTATCAAAACTATTTCCTGCAAATTCATACACATTCATGTCGCTCACGTCTTTTCTTACTACATACTGCACATAAATCTCCGGATTTCCGTCGTTATCCAAATCCATATTCCAAGCATCGGTAATAATCCCTTTTCGCTCTACAGAAATAGACTTATAATTGTTCTTAACCGAATCAGACATTAAAATTAAATAACCGCCAACACTATCTACCCCCTTACCCCAACTAACTACTTCAAAATTAAACCCAGGCTTAATCTCCATGTTTTTATAAAAAGGAAATGGATTAACTTGTTTAACCGCAACAGTTGGGTTAGTTGCCACAGGCGATGGTTTTTCTTCACTAGTACAAGCAACTAAAAATAATAATCCGGCAATTGCCAGGGATACAGTTTTATTAAAGCTGATAAGTTTCATGGGTATTGTTCGTCTATTTTTATTTTGTTTTTACATCCGTTGCGCCATTGTTAAGCACAGTTTCTAACACTACACTTCTTTTGCCAGTTGGCGTAATTACTACCGTTTTCAAAATCTTTTTCTTTCCTTCCGGAACATTTACCTTAAATGGCGTTGTGTACAAAGCACCGGTTTCTGTTGGGCGATAATTATCTAAAGTATAATAAATTTTGGCGCCTGCCACCGGTGTTTTTAAAGATATTGTATGTTCTTTTCCATTTAAAACACCTGCAGTTTGCCCAATTGGTGTTGGAACCCAGTAATTAGTTCCAGCGCCATCAAGCTTTGCCAAATGCAAAGGCAAGCGTTCTTCAGTAAAATTAGTTAAGTTCTTTCTGTCCAATTGCCCCCAAGCAATTTCAGATAAGGCCAACATTTTAGGCAAAATCATATATTCAACTTTTTCGGCGCTTTCTATATACTCGGTCCAAACGTTTCCTTGCACACCTCTAACAAATTTTTTCTGCTCGGCAGGTAATATGCTTGGTACTGGATCGTAATTATAAACTTTAGTATAGTTTGAAAAGCCAGATTGTAAACCACTTATGGTTAAAGGCTCATCCGGCGAAGCCGACGACTTATGATCGAAATATAAGCCCATGGAACCCGGGGTCATAATTACATCGTGGTTAAGTTTTGCCGCTTCAATACCTCCATCAACACCTCTCCACGACATAACCGTAGCATTTGGCGCTAATCCACCTTCCAAAATCTCATCCCAACCGATAATAGACTTACCTTTAGCATTCAAGTATTTTTCCATCCTTTGGATAAAATAACTTTGCAATCCATGTTCGTCTTTTAGGTTTAAATCCTTAATTAGCTGTTGGCAAAAAGCCGATTCTTTCCAATACGCTTTCGGGCATTCATCGCCACCTATGTGTATATATTTTGAAGGAAACAACGTGATAACTTCATCTAAAACGCCTTCTAAAAACTTAAATGTATTTTCTGAGGGAACGAAAACATCATCAAACACGCCCCAAGTTTGTTGCACTTGTTTCCCTTTTCTAGTACCAGACCAAGGTGCGTTTTCGCCCACCCAAGTATCACGCTCGGGAAAACAGCTTAACTCTGGGTAAGCGGCAATAGCTGCAGAAGCATGGCCCGGCATTTCTATTTCTGGCACTACCGTGATATATTTACTCGCTGCATAGGCAACAACCTCTTTAATTTCTTCTTGGGTGTAATGCCCTTTATACGGCACTTCGTCTGTACCTCCAGTACCCGGATAATTACCTACAATAGTTCCATTTCTGCTAGCGCCAATGGTTGTTAACTTCGGATATTTTTTAATTTCTATTCTCCAACCTTGGTCGTCAGTTAAATGCCAGTGAAAAGTATTTAACTTATAAGCAGCCATCCTATCGATGTATTTCTTAACAAAAGAGCTAGGGTAAAAATGTCGGGCTACATCTAAATGCAAACCACGATAGCCAAATCTTGGATAGTCTTTTATTGTGGCGGCCTGTATTGTAATTTTATCGTTTTTTTTCTCAGGCATTAACTGCATAAGCGATTGTATGGCGTAAAACAAGCCTGCATCTTTACCTACAACCTTAATTTCATTAGTACTTATGTTAATCGAGTATCCCTCTGCCGGCAACTCATCTGCACCAACAGCAGTAAGCACAATTGCCTTTTGCCCTTTTGTTAAAGCCTTTTCTGTTCTTAATGCAAAACCGCCTTTACTTACAATAAAAGCATTAAGTAAATCGGCATTTTTTGCATTTGTAGCTTCTGCGCTTACTAAAACCACCGTTTTGTCTAATACAAATTGTCCACTATTTTTTTTTATGCTTGCCGGAACTGGTATAATACCCATGTTCTCATCGCTTTGCGCAAAAACAGTTAAACTAAAAGCACTAATTAAAAGCAAAAAATAGATTTTTTTCATACGGTTTGATTTTGATTGTCCAAGATATAAATTTTAGCTTAAAATAGTAAGCGAGTTTAATTAATAGGAAAAAGATAAAAAGCAGAAAAGCGCTAGCATTTTTTTTTCGCCTGAGCTTAAAATACTTTGATTTTAGGGTTTCAAATTCTTTTTATCTTTAGGAATATCGTGTACAAAAACCTCTTGTTTAGGGTGTGCTAATGGAATGTTATTCGCTAAAAAGAACTGGTTGATAAGCAAAATCAAATCGCTCTTGATCTCTGTAAGTTGCTTCGACTGCTTTGTCCAACAATTTAAGCGTAATTCTAGGGCATCGGCATTAATATCCTGAAAGAAAACACTAGGCTCAGGATGTTTAGCAATGCGCTCATCGGCAATTGCAATGGCGATAATTTCTTCTTTTATTAACTTTAGATCTGCATGGTGTACAACATTAATGGCGATGGTGAACCTACGCCTAGCCGAGCCACTTGACCAATTTACGAGATGAGAATTCAGTAAATCGCCGTTGGGCATTACAATTTCGGCTCCGTCTACCGTAGAAATTACACTGCTTCTGAAACCGATGGACTTAACAGTGCCCATTTTTCCGCTCACTTCAACCTCGTCGTCTAGGTTTAGTGGTTTCTCGAATGCGATAACCAAACCGCTTACCAAATTATTTACCAACGATTGCAGTCCGAAACCGATACCCACGCCTAATGCGCCTAGTACAATTGCAATTTTATCGATCGGGATGCCTACCGAGGCGAAGGCCAAAAACAATCCAATTAAAATGATGGTAATGCGTATGAGCAATATCCAGCTTCCAATGCCTTTTGTCATTCCCTGCTGGCGGGTAAGTATGCGTTTATCTACGGCAAAAAATGATACGACCTTTGACACTACAACAGCCGTTGAAACCACAAAAAAGAACAAAATTAAATTGCTAATGCTAAAACTATAACTGCCAATTGCCCGCTGATCGAAAAAGAAGTTGCGTACAGGCTCTACAATAAAAGCATAAGCAGGAAAATTTCTGCCAAAAAGTATCAGCCAACCCAATACAAGCAGCACATAAAGCAAAGTGGGTGCACGCTGACCAACTTTGTCAAAATTCATAAAGAAAAGGCTTTTATCTTGTTTGGTGTAAAGGATAAAGGCAAGTTGTAAACCCTGGTTAATCAACCTTACAGTCCACAGAAAGAGAATAGCAATAATTACGTTAACATAACCTGCAACCAAAAGTGCCTTTGCCAAATTATAATTACCAAAAACGATAAATACAAATGCGAGGGTTTCTAAAGCAACCATTAGCGCTATGGCGTAAATAATTAAGCTTTCTCTAAGTTCATTTTGTCTTTTCGCTTTAAAGATCCAACACCCAACCAAAATCCCGGCGCCAGACAAAACAAGTATAAACCAGCGTTCTGGCATGGAACCCTGCAGTATTAAATTATTTAGACAAGCTAAGGCAAACAACAAAAACATGCTCAACCAAGCTTTCATCCAAAACCGCGAAATATAACCGCTCATTAAAGAACTTAGGCAACATGAAGCTGTTAGCCACAAGATTAAGCTGAATACAAATGGTGGATTACTAAAGAGAAACTGACCAAGATTAGCTATTAGGAATACTGCAGAAATTAAAGGGTACCTTAGAATCAGCTGATCTTCTTTAATTTCGTTATTTCCTACTTCTTTAACATAGGCATTTTTTAGGGTAATGATAAAGGCATAACAAACTGCAACGAGCAAAAACAAACTAAAAACGATACCGATATTGCTCCGGGTAAAAAAAATCAAATTAAGTTTAGTCTTTTGAATAGAATAGCTTAATATTTTACCCAAACTGTTCGAGTATTGGTTTGGCTTCCAGATAAAATCGTATTCACTTTTAAAAAAATCATCAGACATTTTTTTCTGATAGCGCTCTATCTCATCTAAATAGGTTTCAAGTTCGAAAAGTTGTAGGTTGGCTTGATTTTGTAGCGCTTGAACCTGCAAAATACGACGGTTTAACAGGCTATCTACAGGCGATACTTCTTTTGCCATTACCACCAAAGACTCCATGTATTTTCGAAGTTTAGCCGAATCTGTAGGAAAACGGAACAAAGCCTTTATGCCCGATAGCGAATCGATTTGATATTTATAGTTAGAAAGTTGCCTTTTTTGCTTATCAAGTTCATCTTTTTGCAACTTACACCTTATGGATAGCGTATTTAGCAACTTTTGCGCTGTAACTAAATTTCTAAACGTTTGCACCGATTCCTTATGGCTAAAAACACCATCGCCAGCAATTTTAGTATGGTTGGCAATTAGCTTTAATTCTCTTTTCGCCGATAGCGAATCTAAACTAGTTCTAAGATATATTTTTGCCCGTTGAAGGTTCTTTTTTATCTCCGCTAGGGTTTCTTCTTGTTTCTGAGCAGCCTTATCTGCCTCAATATCATCAGCACTGCTTTTTTCAGACGCCTTTGCAAATTGCTGCATCCGCTCTACAAAACCAGGTTTAATGCGGGCAGTATCTTTTTTAACGGTATCTTTTTGTTGTGCGCCAACAGCATAGCTGATAAAAAGCAACAACATGGTAAGTTTTAGTACTCGAAAAACGCGAGATGACATTTTCAATTATTTATTTTACGAGAAATCGATTAACTTTAGGTTAATAATTTGAAAATAGAAATTTTTTATTAAAAAACCTGTTTTTATCCTCAAAAGACCTAATTTTATAACAAAACAATCCTCTCATGAAACATTTTTTAAAATTTTTATTCCTTACGCTTTTAACTACGGGTGTATATGCACAAACTGCTAGCACAGAAAAAACAGATGTTATCCTTAAACTAAACGGCGAGGAGATGAAAGGCAAGATTACGAAGATTGCCGATAGCGAACTTACTTTTATATACACTGGAGAAACTTTAGAGTATACCGTAAAAAAATCTGATATCCTTAAAATTACCCACGCTAGTGGCCGGGTAGAAATTATAAATCAGGTAGCCCTACCATCCGACCTACGCAAAGATGATCAAGTGGTAATGAAAGGCACGCCAGCAGACCACCATAATCGTATTGCAGTTTTACCCTTTCATTTTGTAATAGAGAACCAGCCAGGGGCAGATGAAATTGGATTAAATGCGCAACAAGACACTTACGCTTTTCTTTCGCAACATTCGGCGGGCTACACCCTGCTAGATCCTAGAACTACCAATGCATTATTAGCAAAAGCTAATGTAACCAAACAAAACATTACTGGATTTACCATGAACGAGCTTTGTAATATGCTAGGGGTTGAGTATGTAATAGACGGTTCAATAAAGCAAAATAAAGCGGCGCAAACTAGCTACGCCAGCGATAACTCGAATAGTACAGTTAAAAGAAACGGGAACGATAAAATTACAGGTGTTAAATCTTCTGGTTCTACTTTTTCTAGTGCAGAACAACGTTATGATGTTGCTGTAAGTTTAACTATCTATACAGACACTAATGCTAGTATTTATAATCAAACGCACAAAGCATTTTTCTCAAATACAGACGGTGGCTACAATAGCCCCTTGCAATATCTATTAAAACGCAGTCCTTTATATCGTAAATAATAGAAAGTTAACAATTACATCGATACTGCCAGGTTACCATACCTTAAAAGCTATTTGAGCAATCGAAACCTAAAGCTAATCAAGAATATACATTTTCTTCTGTTTTAGGCTTATCCCAATTTTTTTGCCTAACCAATTGATACTTGTTTTACCCTCGTAGATCAATCCATCAACAAAAGTTACTTTTGGTCGGCTTAAAGTTACAAATGGGTTGGCTAAAGATTCAATCTCACCGGCATAAAACTTTGTTTTCAGGTTTTCGTCAAATTCACTTTTTCGTTCAACAAACTGTAATTTGCCTTTATCTAAACCAAGCGTTTCAATAAGCTTGCCGCTCAACCAAAAAGAATCGTTACCTGCGCCAGAATCAAGCAATACCTGTATTTTATATTTTCCATTAAGCATAACATAAGTAGAAATATCTGTCGATTTATCGGCGTGTGTAGTCAATTGTATATCAAAAGACTTTGCGTTTTTCAGCTTTGCTAAATCCGTTAACACAATCTCTTTCTTTTCAAAATCGATAACGAAATCCGTTTCTGCGAACATTTGGAGTGAGATTAGACCATCAATGCCATTAATTTTCATATCAAAAGTAGCATAGGGTATTTTATTAAATTTTTTCCCTGCAAAGTTTATCTCCTCACTTTCAAATAACGGAACTTCTACTTTTTCGCCGGTTGCTCGATGAGCTGTCAGAAAATTATAAGAACTTTTCTGTTTCAGATCTTTAGCAAAACTATCAAAGAACAAGTTTATACCTCCTCCCGTATCAAAAATAAAGCTTCCTTCTTTTCCGTTTACAGTTGCCTTTGCAATTAGATGTCCGGAAGGCAAAATTTGAATAGGAGTTTTTTGTGCATATACCGCCGAACTTAAGAAGAATAGTAAGCCAAAGGCGAAAAACTTGTAGGCATCAACTTTCATATATTAATAATTTTGTCTATTTGATTATCGAAAAGCAACGAAGTTACAACAAACAAAAAATAGTGGTTGCAGAATTATCATTCCTACATGCAACCATTTCCCCTATCTCCTCGTCTTCTAACAAACAATCAACTCCATGAAAAAAGCAATTGTATTTTTTGCCTTGCTAATCCAGTTATCAAACGGCTATGCTCAAAGGTTCGCTTCTGATAAGAAACTAAAAACGCCCCTTGATACTTTGGTGTCACAATCAGTTACTGCATTTATGGGAAACACTGCCCGAGTTGGTTTGTCAATAGGAATCATAAAAAACGGTCAGTCTTATTTTTACAATTACGGCTCAACACAAATAAATAAATCTTTATTACCCACAAAAAATACGGTTTATGAGCTCGCATCAATCACAAAAACATTTAGCGCTACTTTGCTGGCACATGCCGTTATAGATAAAAAAGTAAGCCTAAACGACGATATTCGGAAGCACTTAAATGACGATTACCCTAATTTGGTTTACAACGGAACACCAATTACCTTACTTAACCTGGCTAACCTTACCTCTGCACTACCTAACTGGATGCCGGATAAAGATATCTTTGGAAAAGCAGATCCAGATTCCATTCCCTATATCCTAGATTCGGTTCATTCAAAATACAGCCGACAAGATTTTTATAGAGATTTACATGATGTAAAATTACAGGTTTTACCCGGTAGCGTTGCTCGGCATTGTAATACCGCCGCCCAACTTTTAGGCTATATTATGGAGCGAGTCTATCAAGATTCTTTTGATAACCTGTTGAATAAACATTTCAGCAAACCGCTTAAAATGAGAAACACTCATCTTTTAAAACCTGGAAAACTGCCAGCACAAATAGCTAAGGGTTATGATGGCAAAGGACGTGAAATGCCATTTATAGATTGGCAGGATTTACAAGTAGCAGCCAGCATTGCTTCATCAACATCAGACATGTTAAAATATATGGCGTTTCAATTAGATGAGACGAATGATGTAGTCAATTTATCGCATAAAACTACTTTTGGAAAGCTTGAAGATGGAGCTATTGCCCTTAACTGGAAAGTGAAACAAGCAAGTGGTGGCAAACGTAGTATCTCGCACACGGGCGGAAGTCTAGGTTTTAGTAGCTATATGGTGTTTTACCCTGAACTTAATTCGGGTGTTGTTTTACTTTCTAATCAAGCCGACCCAAGCACACAGAACGAACTTATTGCACTCTCAGAAAAAATAATGAACCTAAATACCAAAAACTAAATTTCTCCAATTCGCCGTTGCGATTTTAAAAAACCTTTTCAGAATAAAATAGACATGCTAAAATTTAAGCTATACACTTTTGCAATACTTCTTTTTGTAACCTCCCCAAAATCATACGCACAGTTTTTTGAAATCTATCAGGCTGTGGATATAGAAAAATATCAGGGTAAAAACTTTATTCTTGAGGGAAAGATATTTTATGTTAATGCTATTACCAACGGTTCTTGGGCAGTATTGGGTGCACGATCGATAAATAAAGATGGTAAACAGCTTAAACAGACCCTTTACAATGACAACGCCGGCGACTATTTTAAAAAAGATGAATGGAGCACTTACCAATTAGCCGGAAAGATTGAGAAAGGGGCGAAATATTTAGCGCCTAGTATCGCCTTTGCTGGTAGCGCCAGCTATTACCTAGATGAGTTTAAGCTTTTTATAAATGACGGAAAAAATAAAATTGAAATACCCTTAAAAAATGCCGGTTTCGAAAACGACACACTGCTAAACTGGCAATCAATGGGACTAGACAAAAACACTAAATTGACTTTGTCTAAAGAAAAAGTATTCTCCGGAAAGCAATCTTTGTTTGTAGATAATTCAACCGTGCAATCGGCACCAAGTCTTGGCAACAACCCCAACACCGGAAAAAGTATCGATGTTAATGGAATTAAACTTTACTACGAAATTTATGGCGATGGCGAACCCCTGCTATTGTTGCATGGCAACAACTCTTCCATTGCCAGCTTCGAAAATCAAGTGGATGTCTTAAGCAAAAAATATAAAGTAATCGCCCTCGATAGTCGCGGACAGGGGAAATCTACTGGCGACAGCACCAAAATAACCTACGAGCTGATGGCGAAAGATGTAAATGCCTTTTTACAACAATTACAGCTTAAAAATGTAAACATTTTGGGCTGGAGCGATGGTGGTAATATTGCACTGATATTGGCGATGCAATATCCTGACAAGGTAAAAAAGATGGCAGTTATGGGAACAGTACTTTTCAACGACGATAGTTCTGTTTCTTCAGAAACGAATAAGCTCATCCGCAAGCAGGTAAAGGAAATGAAAGACAAAGGCATAGCCGAATCAAATATGGATTACAGGTTAAAAATGCTATTGCTAACGGAACCTAACATAAACCCAGATTCTCTAAACAAAATACAAGCGCCAACTTTGGTAATGGCTGGGCAATACGATGTGGTGAAAGAAAAACATACTAAGCTAATTGCCGAAAAGATTCAGGATAGCAAATTGCTAATTTTTAAAGGAGCAGACCATGAGGCACCTAAGAAAATCTCGCCGTTGTTTAACCAAGCGGTATTGGATTTTCTAGAAAATTAGATTTATAAATTATGCAGAGCGATTGGTTCAATCGATTTTATCACTTTCCAGTCGCTCATGATAGTCGAGTATCTTATTAAGCACCGAAATGGCAATGTTTAGATCTTTTTCGCCTACCAGTTTACTATAAATGTCATTCATTTTAAGCACCTCGGTATTGGTTTCAAAAATCAGTTGTTTACCTTCCTCTGTCAGTTCAAGCACCTCACTCCTTCTGTCATTTTCGTTCATCCTTGTGGTAATCAACTTATGCTCTTCCAGCTCTTTTATGGTTCTGCTAATGTTCTGTTTGTTGATCATCGATTTTTTCGAAAGCTCCGATGCCGTAGAACCTTTAATTCCTATATTACAAATTACCGGCCAATAAGAGAGTTTCATCAATCGCCAAGAAGCTTTTACATTGCAGTGCGACCAATTATCTAGGTGCTTACGCAGATTAAAGCTGATACGTTGCCAATTCTTATACTGCTGACCCTCAATCTCCTCCAATTTCTCATCAATATCTTTTGCTTTCACTTAACAAAAGTACAAAAAAAAATAATGTAATCAATGATTACTATTTAGTAATAAATGATTACTTTCGCCCAACATTTAAAAAATTATACAATGGTAAGGATTTTTAAGACCGATATCGGCAATTCTTTGCTCGCAGAATACGTGCTAGATAGTTTAATGCAACTTTTCCCAAGTTACAGAATCAACTTTGACTTGGAAGACTGTGATAAGATCCTTAGAATAGAGGGAGGTGATTTTGAAGCTGAAAAAGTGGTTTCAGTTGTTTCAAGTCGCAACTTTGTTTGCGTAGAGTTGCTATAATTCGAGCTCCCTTCAGGAAGCTAAGAAGAAGAAGTGATCTAATAAAAAATTGTCATCCCTACTTTAGACAGCCGAATTTCCAGGGATCCGCCCAATATCTTGCGATTAGCAACGTCAGTGCTTTTATGCACAAACCATTTCCCCCTTTGGAGGGGCAAGGGGGAGGAACTATGGAAACTGTATTTAATACTTAGCAATACCATTTCCCTATTACGTCACTTCAACTTTAGGAAAACCTCCACGTTTAACAATCCATATGATGCACCATAACAATCTAAGCCGCGGAATTAAACCCATCGCTATAAATTAAACAGCCGAATTTCCAGGCATCCGCCCACTATTTCGTGTTAGCAACGTCAGTGCTTTTATGCACAAACCATTTCCCCCTTTGGAGGGGCAAGGGGGAGGAACTATGGAAACTGTATTTAATACTTAGCAATACCATTTCCCCTATCACGTCATCTCTATTGGGCATCCTAATGAGCTAACCATTCACTAGCCTTCATTTACTAGTTATCTCAACTTTGCAAATGTCTCTGCTTTTATCAATCCAATAGGCACCTTAACAAACTAATCCCGGGGTTAAACCTAAGTGTAAAAACTGTCCACATTATTAAACATGTGACAACTAGCGAATGAATATCGCATTAACGAAGCAAATTCGCTTGCATAAAATCTAAAAATGCTTTTTTAAACGTCGAACCTAACACATATGTTTTGCCATCCTTTATCATAACCTTGTCGCCTTCCGTTTTTCTTATTTGAGCCTTTGCAATAATGGTAGACTTGTTAATTCTTATAAAGTTTTCTTCGCCCAACGCACTCTCCACCTGACTTAGGCTCAAGCGCACCTCATGCATACCATCTTGCAAAGTATGCACATAAACATTATTTCTGTCGGCAATAATTGCCGTTATATTATCCTCATCTATAAAATGATAACTATGCTTTTGGTCTCCCTTTACAAACTGAAGTTTTCTCTTTTCGGGCGTAGCTTTAACTTTCGGTTCTTCTTGGCTCAAAAGTTTATTAATAGTTAAAGCAAACTTAGAAAGTGTAATCGGCTTCAACAGGTAATGATCTGCCTTAACATCAAAAGCCTCTACTGCATAACTAGGGTGCCCAGTTGTAAAAATCAAAAATTTGCAGATTTCCCGTAGCTCTTTGCCCAATTCTAGCCCAGAGATTCCAGGCATCTCTATATCCAAAAAAATAAAATCTATTTGGGCTTGTTTATTTAATTCGCTCAAAGCCAACAAAGGGTCGGTATATGTTGCCACAATTTCTAAATTGGGCATGGCATCAATGTAGTTTGTTAATGCATCAATCGCATATTGCTCATCATCTATTAAAACACATCTATTTACCATAGGGGATTATCTTTGAAGCAAGCAAAATAGCCTTTTCATAGCTAATTTCAAACTTTTGCGTTTTCGCTTTTAAAATCTAACACAACCACGTCATTGCGAGACCTAGGTTTGAGCGAGCCGAAGCAATCTTCAGGAATTCCATCATCCTTTTTCGGACTTTGTCATCCCGAGTTTCGAGGGATCTGCCTACTATGCTAACACTTCCCTCTCACTACCTTGCCTCAACTCACCGCCACCGAGTAGCTCTTTCTTTTGGCTTGAACCAAAAGAAACAAAAATTCAAGGCTGGCATAATCCCCTTGCATAAAGCTAACAACAGCTTTATTGCGTAAGAAAAAGACGTTGCTACATCCCAACCTTCCGCACACGTTGCTTTCTTACTCGTTTGTACTAACGCTGTAGGTACAGCAATGCTGTTTGTGGCTTTCTGCTACGGTGATATGCTAGGCCGTCCTTTCGTGCTTAGCAACATTCTAACACAACCACGTTATTGCGAGGCCTAGGTTTGAGCGAGCCGAAGCAATCTCTTCAGTAATTCCATCCACACACCTTCTTCAGACTTTTTCATCCCGAGTTTCGAGGCATCTGCGTTTCAAGCTACGTCATTCCCAGCTTGACTGGGAATCGTAATGCGATAAATGTCAACATTAGCCCCCCCACGCCGCCTTGCCCTCAACTCACCGCCGTTGAGGGGCTCCTTCTTTTGTACAGACAAAAGAAACAAACCGAGGCTTTGCCGAGCTCATAAGCACATTTAAAAACAATAAGCTAGGTGCTAATAAAACTGCCGCCTGCGCCCAGCTCTTTCAAAGTTTGTGCGTTAGCTAGTTCTGTTTAACCGAGCTAGCCAAGGGCGGGGTTTAGTAGAACGCCGAAACAGTGCTTTCGCCAATGCTTAACCCATACTTATTAGGCCGTCCTTTGTGCTTAGCAACATTCTAACACAACCACGTTATTGCAAGGCATAGGTTTAAACGAACCGAAGCAATCTTTTCAGTGTTTCCATCATCCCTTTTTCGGACTATGTCATCCCAAGTTCCTAGGGATCTGCCTTTCAAGCTACGTCATTCCCAGCTTAACTGGGAATCGTAATGCGATAAATGTCAACATTAGGCCCCCACGCCGCCTTGCCTGTTCACCGCCACGGCCTAAATTTTACTGCCCATCACTCATTTTCCCGACATTGCGAACGGAAGAGTTTGCCAAAGCGTCGGGGTGTTGCAATATATTTTGCTATTCTATCCTACACTCCGTCATCCGTTTATTCGGACTTTCTCATCCCAATTTTCGAGGGTTCTGCCTTTTAAGCTACGTCATTCCCAGCTTGACTGGGAATCGTAATGCGATAAATGTCAACATTAGGCCCCAGGCCACCTTGCCTCGGTTCACAGCCCCCGAGTGGCTCCTCAAAAAGTTTAATTCTAAGCAAGTTATGAAATAACCGAGCTGGCCAAGGGCGGGGTCTAGTAGAACGCCGAAACAGTGCTTCTGTCAATGCTTAACCCATACTTATTAGGCCGTCCTTTCGTGCTCAGCAATGCCGTTACCCTTATGTCGTCATCTCGACCTGAGGAGAGATCTCCGCGTTAATTGCAGATGCTAAACCTTTAATGCAAAGCCAAATACGAATTCATCGGAGCAAAAAAACCACTTCATCCTTGTTACCCCCCTACTTCGTCCTCATTACCTTAGAGTTGGTACTTCCGAGTTGCTTTTAATACTATAGTATTTTAACTTACATCATTAATTACAAAAACGGGCACACGGTTGCAAACGAAATAGCCCGCTAACGATCATGACGTTACAAAATACATGACGCTTAATTTATCCTGCGTGAAGGATTTGCAAACTTTCGATAAAATAAACCGAATATGAAAAAAATTAATTTTTTAGGTATTATCGCCATACTGGCAATTGGGATTGTGAGTTGTGAAAGAGAATTTGTTGAACCGGAGGAAAAAATCCTCGTCAAGCCCGTAAATTTAAAAGCCAACGGCACACCATGCCCTTACATTGATGATAGTGATTGTGATGGCATTCCGGACGCAATAGACAATTGTCCTACAACATCTAACCCAGACCAAGAGGATTTGAATTCTAACGGCGTTGGAGATGCCTGCGAAACAGGTGGAACATGGACACCACCTACGATAGCTTCTGGTGACGCAGTTACTGCTGGTTATTATTACGATAATTATTGTAATGCTACAAATAGCCTTTCCACTGGATGTGCCCTCGCAAAAGGTATAAAGGAAATAATAATCGAGACTAAAGATATGTTCGCAAATACAATTATATACAACCCTGTAATCGCTTATTATAAGATTGATCAAAACGGTGGTACCGACTTACAAGAAACTACAGCAGATCAATGTAAATCAAATAATTGTTACATAACAGTTAAATCACAAGCGGGTTCTGATTTCCAAATACGGCAGGCGAATGTAAGCTACTTAACGGCAAAGACAGCCTACATTGACGAATTGATTGCCCAATTTCCTCACTTAACAGATTATTATACGGCGTATAAATCAGGTTGTGCGCAAGGATTCTGGCTTACGAACAATAGCTTACCATTGTTTATAGTTCCATGATATTTTTATCATCGGCATTTCACAATTCTCTTTCTGGTTGGTGTTATCACCAACCAACTTAATTCATTTGGCGTTCAAAGAAAATCAAATTCATCGCCACCATTCGGTAAGTTTAGTGGGAAGAACTATTCCAATCGTCCTTCATGTTTAGGAATGCCATTACGCTTATGCCATCATCTCGACCTGAGGAGAGATCTCCGAGTTAATTGCAGATGCTAAACCTTTCGTGAAAGCTAAAATAGGAGTTCATAGGAGCTAAAAAACCACCTCGTCCTCGTCACCCCTAGTTCGTCTTAAAGACCGTCGTCAATTGAAACGCATATTAACCGTATTTTTTCATCCAAGAATGATATAGATATTTATAAATTATAGAATTGAATGAGTTGTCTGAAACTCATTATAAAAAGCCAGTATTATCGTTTCATATTCGCAAACAGTCAACTCGTACGTTTATAACACTCTTTGGTACAATTTATTTTTTTTTCCAAGAGCTAAAAACTATTCTTATAACTCCAAGACGTGTTATGGCATTTCCAACCCTCAAACAGCTCAATAAATTCGACTGCGGACTAACTTGCATACAACTGATACTTAGAACTTTGAAAATAGATGTAAGTATTCACTTGTTAAAAAAATTGCTTCCTAACAAAAATAACGGTGTATCGCTTTTAGACTTAGACATGATGGCCACTGAGATAGGATTCAAAACCAAAGGTATAAGCTTAGATTTGCAGAGCCTCAGCAAACTTAGTTTACCTTGCATTGTACATTGGCAACAGCAACATTTCGTTGTGGTGTATCAAATTACAAAAAAAACAGTTCGTATTTCAGACCCTGGGCCCGGTCTACTTATTGACTATAGTATCCCTGAGTTTTTAGCCGGTTGGCTCAGCAAGCAAGAGAGTAATGAATTGGGCTATGCACTACTGCTAGACCCCACAAAACAACTCCAGACCTTAAGAAAAAACGAACGCAAGAAAAAGTGGGCTTTTATTAAAGCCTTATATTTAGTGCCTTTTAAAATCTACTACATCCTTATTTTTACAGGGATGTTGTTAGGCTTATTCTTGTCATTTCTTACCCCTTTTATTGCGAAATCTATTGTAGATATCGGGATCAACGAAAAAGATCTTTCCTTTATTAACCTGATGTTGGTGGCACAGCTTACTACTGCGGCAAGTGCTACCATACTAAACGTTCTAAGGAGCTGGATTTTCCTACACATGGGCTGGCGAATGAACTTTAATGCGGTATCAAATTTTTTGGTAAAAATCTTAAAACTTCCCGTATCATTTTTCGACACGAGCCAGGTTGGCGATCTCCTACAAAGAATCAATGACCACGGCACCCTTAAAATGTTTGTTTCTGCATCTACTTTTAGTGTGATATTTTCTTTTTTTAACCTGATTATGTTTGGGGGCATCCTAGCCTACTATAACCTTACTATTTTTGGTATTTTTTTAGTTAGTAGTATTGCTTACGTAGCTTGGGTACGTCTGTTTATGCAGAAAAGAAAGGCATTTGACTACAAACTGTTTGACAAAAATGCAACTAACCAAAATAAATTGCTCCAGATTTTTTCGGGAATTAAAGATATCAAACTTAATAATTACGAACGGCACGCTCGCAAACAATGGGAAGATGTACAGGCCGAAACATTTCAGGTAAATGCCCAACAAATGGCCATCAACCAGTACCAACAAATAGGGTCATTTTTGATTGAAATTTCAAAAACCATATTCATCACGTATTTTACCGCTAAGTTGGTTATTAAAGGCGAAATGACCATTGGGATGATGTTGTCTGTGCAATATATTTTGGGCCAACTAAACGTCCCTGTTGCGCAATTTATCAGTTTCAACAATTCCTTACAAGATGCAAAAATCAGTATAGACCGAATTAACGAAGTTTATGAGCGGGCAGATGAAACTTCCAATTCGGAAACAAATCAACCATTCTCTGCTGGCAACATAACTTTCTCGAATGTTAACTTCAAATATGCACCAAGTGATAAAAAGGCTACGTTGCATGATATTTCCCTAACCATTCCATTAGGCAAAACTACGGCCTTGGTGGGTGTAAGCGGCAGCGGAAAAAGCACTATTCTGCGGATGTTGTTAAAGTTCTATCAACCTAACAGTGGGGTCATTACTGTAAATGGTTGCCCATTAAACGATATAGCCATAAGTGAATGGCGTTCCTCTTGCGCATCTGTACTACAAGATGGTTTCATCTTCACTGATACTTTTTTACATAACATTGCTTTTGGCGCAGTGGAGATTGATTACGAACAAGCAGAACAGGCTGCCAAGCTAGCCAATATCCACCAGCACATCATTGGCACGGCCGACGGTTATTATACCGTGGTAGGAACAGAGGTAAATAGCCTAAGTCAAGGTCAGAGGCAAAGACTCCTCATTGCAAGGGCGATTTACAAAAATGCGGATTACCTATTTTTAGACGAACCTACTACCGCCTTAGATATTAGAAATGAAAAACTGATTACAGCAAATATCCTTCGCCATTTTCAGCATAAAACGATTGTAGTGGTAGCTCACAGACTATCTACCATTGCAAACGCAGATCAGATTATTGTAATAGACCAAGGTGTAATTGTTGAACAAGGCACCCATCAACAATTGATGGAAAACGCAAAATTATATAAACAAATGGTGATAGACTACAATGAAAACTAAACCCGATCCGTCCATTCCGTTAGGACCAACGCCCAAATCACTATTTAAGATTAGCATTACCGTATATGTACTGTTGCTCGCCGGCATGATTAGTGGCTGTTTACTGGTTAATTATCCATTGAGCTTTCAAGGCTCGGTGGTTAAAACGGATACAGTTGCTCGGCAGCAAGACGTCTGTTTTTTAGTTCCTAAATTGACTAAGCTAAGTTTAGCAGACCAAATTACTTTTCAAGATCTGAGCGGGCAAACTTTTCAGGGAACAGTTACACAAGTTAACGCTAATGTTGAACCTACCTTAGTAACCATCCGTGTAAATTTGCTTCAACAAAGAATAAAACCACAATTTAACACCGCAGAAACCATCCAATTGACAAGCTCTAAAAAATTACTGTTTGTGCTTTTAGCGAAGCTTAGCTAAGCTATTCCACCTTAAAGCTTGCACCCCCGGTTACCACCTGCCCCTCGCCCAGGCCCTGCACCACGATGCGGTACGGTGCCTTCAGGTCGCTCGTATAGAAGCTCAGCTCCGTGTCACCATCGCTACCCAGCTGTACAAAGGGCGACCAGTAGACCGTTGACTGGTAGCTCTCGGAAGCATCGACCTTGTAGTCGTTCACATAGAACTCACGGGCATATTGACGACCATTCAATTTGAAAACTGTATTTCTTTTTTCCAAATCGTATATGCATCCGCTATAGCTTGTCCCGATTACGGCTAAGTTTGGTCGACTTCCAATCATTTTATAATAAATCTTACCTATTACTGGCAATGTACTGCCCGGTTGCCAGTATTCATGCCCAGATATTCCACAATTTAAAAAATTCTGTATACAGACGTAATCTCCGCAGGCGTTCCTGTTGTTATAGCTTCCCTTTGTGTGGGTTAGCAAGTTGTCCTTATTGCCTTTGATTTCCACTGTCTTCAAGGCTATGCCTTTCCCATTTCCGGAATTTTGACTTTTGATGGGATTTAAGGAGAGGATATCGTGTAAATGCATTTTGGGCATATTATGTGAAAGCATTTCCAACATTTTTTCATGTGGATTATTGAATTTGATATCGAATATTTCCTTGTTAGGCCGATTAACGGAAAAATATAGCTGTCGGCCAGCATCCACCAACATTTGATCGGGCAACAGTGTGAATTTTCCAAGCGAATCCGTATTAATGACTCCGAATACCGTATCGGCTAATAGAGTTAAGGCAATGCTTTTGTCCAGTTCCTTTCCATTCTTGGTTATCCTGCCACTTAGCTCCAGCGAGCGGTACAGTCCCGCGGTATCTGCCGATGCCGGCCATTTCTCCTGCTCCCAGGCGAAACGTCGCCAGCCCTTCACCAGCAGCAGGGTCTCCAAGTAGTCCCTATCGCGGTAGGGAAATCCGCCGGCGCTTGGCGGAAGGGCCCCGAGCTCCGACTCCAGGTAGCTCCAGCTCTCCATGTCGCGGAACTTGGCCGATTCGATCCGGTTGCCCTGCACCGCCGCCACAGATACCAGCGCCTGCCCGCCGGCGGGCGCCTGCAGCTTCAGCTTCAGCGTTACCTTCTCCCGCGGTCCGTAAATGGCCCTGTCGGTAGTAGCCCCCACTAGGTCTGTACCCCCATAGTGCGCAAGGAACAGCCGCTCGGCCAGCGGAACGCCCAGCGTATCCAGCACCGTTACCGCCGCCAGCCCCTTTGGCACGTCCTTCAGCGCCACACGCACCTTCCTACCACCCGGCCTCGCCTCAACCGAAAAGCTCGCGAGCAGCTCGCGGGTGTTGTGCAGCAGCACATGATAGCTACCCCTGCGGGTCGCCGACAGCGTAAAGTCCAGCGTATCCCCCGCTAGCGCATGCTTCATCCCGATAACCGGCAGGCCTTCGGTCGCAACGGGTAGCGCAAGCACTGTATCCCGGTCCAGAAAACTGCCCCTGCGGGCACGGAGCGTATACGCCCTGCCCGCCAAAGGCCTCAATAGAAAGCTACCCATCCCCGATGGCCCGCTCTCCACCGTATCCATCGCTACGCCGTCGCAGAGCAGCTCGGCCCTGACAGACAGCGGACGCCCAGAGGCCGTACGGAGCTCGAAGCCCACACGCCCCTCCAGCCCCGAGACAAGCTGCCCGCCCTCGGGATAGAAGCCCGCACGAATGACCTTTGGTTCAGTGGCCGGAAGCGCCAGCACCAGGTGCCGCGTCTCGCCACCGTGCGAAACGGAGGCGCTAATGCTCCGCATCCCCCCAAGCGTATCCGGGTCGTAGTTGAGGCCGACTGAGCCCTGCCCGTCGGTAAGCATCGTGAGCTCGGCGCCATTGCCGATTCGATAGCGCACCTTGGCCGGAGCATAGCTGCCCTTCCGGTCGATCGGAAGCCCAGAGGCACGGACCGAGATTCGCCTTGCCCCCCTGTACGAGGCCGCCGTATCTAGCAACAGCACCGAGGCCGAGAACTTCGTCTCTAGCGTGCTCCGTACAGTCAGCGGTTGCTCAAAGAACTCAACCGGCATGCCGTCCCTGCCAACTACGTTCGTGTAGGCCAGCAGGCGGTAGCTCCCCCCAGGGATGCTGTCGGGGAGCAGCATGCTCCCCGAGGACAGGCCCGAATCCATAACGTAAAGCTCGGAATGCACCACAGCGCCGCTCTCCAGATGTTGCAACGCCACCGAAAGCGTATGGTGCGCCCCTAGCGGAACGGCAGCGCCCGAGCTCAGGTAGCCCGCGAACCATACCGTCTCGTTATTGGTGTAAAGCGTCTTGTCGGTGTGCAGAAAAAGCTTGCCCCCGGCCTGCACCCAACTGCGGTTGGCAAAACGCTCCAGCAACCGCTCCAGCGCAGTGCCCTGCCCCGCCGAAACCAATGGCGACAGCAACAAAAACAATAGCAAAAATCTGTATCTATACATAAAACAATAATGCTTAATATAAGGCTTTTAATCAATTTTTAATCTAAAAAAATACCAAGCCTAAAAAGCAAAAACGCGTTCGTATTCACATAGCCACATTTGATACCAAGAAACAGCCATTTGGTACAATAAACTTTTTTCGTTCTGCTTAAATATTTAACATCAAGGCAGATTCGCTTTTGGTTGGTGTTATCACCAACTAACTTAATTAATTTGGCGTTCAAAGAAATATCAAATTTTCGCGTCATCCCATTCCAACGGCGAACAAGCGAGTTCCGAGGATTGGAAAACCAAAAAACTAAACAACCAAAGCAGATAGCCAAAAAACCACTTCATCCTTGTTAACCCCCTATTTCGTCCTCGTTACCTTATAGTTGGTACATCCAATTTGCTTTTAATTCTATAGTATTTTAACTTACATCAGTAATTACAAAAACGGGCACACGGTTGCAAACGAAATAGCCCGGTAACATTTATGCTGTTAAAAAATAGATGACGCTTAATTTATCTTGTGTAAAGGATGAAATAATCTCAACAACAAATAGAATTGAAACATAAAAAAGTAAATTTATTAAGCAAATCAGAAATGAAAAAAGTATTGGGTGGTGGAGTACCAGCAGGTGGCGACGGCTGTCTCCCAAGTGAATGTAGCAAAAACAACCTGCAAACAACCTTTACCTACTATGGCAATAGACTTAATTAGCTCAAAAAACTACTTATGGATTTTGGAAAATATCATCTCAAATTTACCAAACTAATTGCGTTATTAGCTTTCTATATTTTTCCAGCTTGTTCTTTTTCGCAACAAAAGTTAACAATCAATGCGAAACTCTCATTTCCTATATCTTCAAAGCAAGTAAGCTATGGAGTTATAATTGCAAAGGAGGCCCCTAAAACTCTTGGCGTTGCCTACATAACCGAAAATACATTTATAATTTCACTAGAAGTAAATGGCGCTGAAAATTACTTCTTCGATATCAATCAAAAAAGACTCTTCTTGACGCTAGGGCCGGGAATAGCAAATATTTCAATTGGAGATACTTTATTCAAAAATATATCTGTGAAAGAAAACCAAAGCTACCGAGAAATGAAAGATTTCTCAACTGCCCTTGCTAGTAACTTAGACTTTAACCTAGCAAGGCAGTATAGGGCAGATAAGGATGATTATGAAAAAAGCAAAAATCCTGATTCTGCAATCTTAGCGACTAAATATGCTAGGTATGAGAAGGCACTAGCGTTAAGCAACAATATAAAACTTCAACTAACTGTTCAGAACTTAAAAAAAAATCCAAATTCGTGGAATAACGCAGATTATCTATACGGCCTAATGGGGTCTATTCCTGATAGCTCAATACTAGCCCTACTAGAACAAATCCCCCTTGAAAAAAAGCAAAATAGTTGGGGAAAACTGCTCACTTACTGGAGTAATAAATTGACTTTAGGCCAACAGTTACCCAGTATTAAGGTTATAGATACAGCATCAAGACACATCCCTCTTGAACTAAAAGCTAGTGACAAATACCTGCTAGTTGATTTTTGGGCAAGCTGGTGCCTACCGTGTAGAAAAGAGAATCCAGATTTAGTAAATACTTACATAACATACAATAAGAAAGGACTAAATATTATAAGCATTTCTATTGATCGTGATGAAAATAGTTGGCGTGAAGCCATAAGAACTGATAAGTTATCTTGGCAAAACTTTAGAGCAGATGCGAAAACGGTTTTTGATTGCTATTTATTAACCGCTATACCATCAAATTACCTGTTAGATACTGAGGGAAAAATAATTGCGAAAAATCTTGATAATAAACAACTGAATAATTTTTTGAAAAATAAATTACAATAACTCCAAAAGATAAAGTTTATCCTAATGAAATGGAACTATATTGATTGTATCTTAACAATTATACTCCTCAATAACGAGTATGTAGGCAAATAAACATACTACTTAAATGATTCTGCAATGCCTGGATTACAAAATCTTAACCCAATTTATAAAATTAAAACCATAAAAAAATTAAATTTATTAAGCAAAACTGAAATGAAAAAAGTAATCGGTGGTGGTTGTTACTGAAGCGGGGACATGTGCTAGGCATAATAGAAATGATGCTATTTGTGTATTCAGCAAAGCACAAGCTCAAGTATATCAAAACAATGCCGGCGGAAATTGGTGTTGCGACAGCTGTCCCTCATCTTTAATTTGTTAATAATTTTAACTTGGGTAAACAAGTTGATTATCCAAAATCATTTTTCATGAAAAAAACATACATTCTATATCTTGCATCGCTCTGTTTTTTTGGGTGCATGCAAACTGAAAACAAAACAGCTCTTAAGCTCGATCCGAAACCTGACAGTAATAAAGTTGTTTTCATTTCCGACAATCCTAATTCCGCACTTCAGCTGCTTTATTTCGATGAATTTGATGATCAGATAAAAATCACTCTCAAAGGCCCAGCAAAAACTGAAAACAAATATGCTTTTGCTCCCGTTAATCCAGTTTTTCTTTTTGATTATTCGCTAAATCAAACGTATTATATCGTATATCCCAATGAAAAAATAATTTTTCACACAACGACTACTGAGGATAGCCTATCCGTAAACATCGAAAAACAGACAACTGTAAGACAAAATGAGGTTAATTTTTTCCAAAAACTCGCCAGCCATGAACTGGAGAATGCAGCATTCTTAAAGGGAGTAAAAAAAAGTTATTCAAATTCTAACATCAATAAAAGTCGCAGCGATGCACGCTTTTCGCTACTAATGGAAGCTATTAAACGTAAGAAACTAAGCGATGGCAAAAACGCACTCAAACACATTGTTTCGAAATATGACAATAGAAAAAAGTTTCTGGCGGATTATAGTCAACAACGAAATTTATCTGATAATTTTAAAAAACTAGTTAACAACTATTTTAATGCAGATTTTCACTCCGATTATTATCAACTACTCACGCAGGCATTTATCAAGAAAAAGCCACTTGACGTAAGTTCAGATAGCTTAACGCGAACAATAACTAAAGTTACAAAAAGCGACACAAACTTTTTCATTCCAAGTGTTACGAAAAGGTTAAAAGCATATCTTCAATATAATTTTTTAACAGAAAACAAGCTTTCTACTAAAGATAAACTAGCATTTATAGAAAGAGAACTACAAGGAAAAGTTAAAACACATGCCCAATTCCTAGTATTCAAATCACTCAATTTCGAACAAAAATCACAGGAAATAGCAATGCTAAATAATTACGCAAAAGCAAATCCAAATTATGCCAGTTACATTAGTCAAAACTTACAACAGAAACTACAAGTTGACAAAACAATTTTGTTAGACAAAAATGGAGATGAACTTTTATTAGATGAATTAATAAATAAATATAAAGGCAAGATATTATTAATAGACTTTTGGGCTAGTTGGTGCGCCCCCTGCGTTGCCGAATTCCCCAATTCTAAAAAACTTCGAAACGAATTAAAAAACCGGGACGTTGTTTTTATTTATCTTTCAACGGATGATAAATATAACATATGGCATAAAAGCGACCTCCAATATAATTTAGGCCCCAACAGTTACCTTATAAAAAATCAAGCTCAAAGCGATCTGATAGGAAAATTAAAGGTAACGAGTATTCCGCGTTACATCATTATAAATAAAAAAGGTACGATTGTTAACTCAAATGCCGAAAGACCGAGTTCAAGCCTCCTAAAAAAGCAACTGATGGCATACCTTAATTAACCATCTACTTATATTAAAAATATAATTTTATTTATTGTAACGCTAACCTTTTTTATAGAGGCTAAAGCGCAACAAAACGACTTTATAATTAATGGCAAAACTATTGGAACTCAAATCTTCAATTATGCCTACGCCTACAATAATGAGTCGCAACTGATAGATAAAGCCAAGATAACCAACGGAAACTTTATTCTCAGCGGAAAGTATGACGAAAAATAACGGTTTAGCGAAATCCCGATCCTGACAATTGTTTTATTGGTTAATGATGATGACAGTAATCGCCAAAATTTTTCTAAGCGATCGTTATAACGAAGTTAAAGTTATGCTCGGAGAACCCGTTGAATTGACATACGAATCTGATAAGAAACATTTTATAACTAAAGGAGGTCCATTGAACAAAATTGGACAGGAATTTCAGGATGTATATTGGGAATATCGCTACAAACGCGACAGTACGTTCGCTGAAATAGATAGAATGGATGCTACTGCCTGGGAGAAAAATGATGAAAAATCAGTCAGCGAGCGAAATCTTTTCTCAATAGCCGTAAACAAAACCATACCAATTTTGCTGAAATATCCAACGTCTGAAGTTGCACTATTTAACTTTGGGCCTGTAATATATCAGCAAACTATACCAAGTGATATTGTTCTAGAAATCTTCAATAATTTCTCGCCATCAATTAAAGAGTCTGAATATGGAAAGTACAGATTCAAAGATGTGCAGGATAAAATTAGTCAAGAAGAGTATTTGAAAAATCCAGCTTTTACCGTTGGGATGACTATACCTAAATTTGAACTCCCCAACCAGCATAGCAAATGGATAAAAAGCGACTCAAAATACGGAAAATATACTTTGATTGATTTTTGGTCCACTTGGTGTACCCCTTGTAGAAATGAGACACCCAATCTATTGGCCGCGTTAAAAAATTATCAGCAAAAAGGACTAGAAATCATCACAGTATCTGTAGATCTTAATGCTGATTTACAAATATGGCAAAATGCGATAAAACAAGATAAAATGGAAGGTTTAACCAACCTGATTGATGATCCTAAATCCAATTTTGTTCGTGAAATGAAAGTTAGCGCTTTACCCACTAATTACCTGATAGACCAAGATGGAAAAATTATTGCGACTAATTTAAGAGGATCGAGCTTCAAAATAAGCTGAAAGAACTAATGCCTTGATAGATTGTAAATATGTATAAGTGACCATAAATCGCTTTAAAAAGATTCAACGCTATTTTTACACAATTAAAAAATGTTAACTTAGGGGCACAACTAACTTACGTAGGTTACAATTTGGAGAGTCGTACCAAAATAGGATCGTTAATAATGCTAAACCATGCATTTGAAATGAAAATAGCCAGATAGATAGGTCTTTTTATCATATTATATTATGAAATCATTTTTTTTATTCGCTTTAATATTTATTTCAGCAGGCTTGGTACAAGCTCAAGAAAATTTACATATAAACGGTAATATTAGTCGTAAATTCGACAACCAGGAAATAAAACTTATCAAATATATCGGTTACAAAAATTTTTTATCGAGCAAATTAGAACTTACCGATACGATCTTATCAGGTAAATTTAGCTTTAATATACCTGCCCAAAATCCAGAACTTTATTTGTTAATTATTAACGATTACAAAAAAAACAAAGACGGTAATTTTGCCGAAAAAAGAATTGATTTTTATGCAGATAAAGAAACGTTCGAGGCGAACATAGACTCGGCTTTTAAAATGAGTTTTGCGAAGCAAGATCTATGGAATCTTCAATTAGATTCCCTTTCCCCTTTTTTAAAAGGAAACCTTTATGCACCAGGTGAAATCATTTCAAACAAAATATCATTTATAGAGAAAAACCCCAATTCACCTCTCAGTGTACATCTACTAACTGATCTTCATAACGAAATTAGCGACAATCAATTAAATAAGTTAGTAAATAACCTCAGTCCGAACTATTACAAAAGCGCAGAAGGGATGTTTTTAAAATTTCTAACAGATAGTACGATTATCGGAAAGCAATTACCAGAATTCGAACTCGCTGACACTTTAGGGAATGTCGTAAAATCTTCATCTTTCAGAGGCCAGTATTTATTTCTCGATTTTTGGGCAAGTTGGTGTTTACCTTGCAGAGCAGAAAATAGTTACATTAAAGAAATAAACGCAAAGTATAAAGATAAGTTAAAAATTGTCCAGGTCTCATTTGATGACATCAGGGAAAAATGGGTTAATGCTATAAAAACGGACAAGACCGAAATTTGGCAACATTTATCTGACCTAAAAGGCTGGAATAGTAAACTGTCTTTTCTTTTCAACCTAAAAAGTATTCCGGCAAATATGTTAATTGATCCAAATGGAAAAATCATCCAAAGAAACTTAAGAGGATCTCAAATAAACACAGAGATGAAAAAAATATTCTAATTACTAACTATGGTTTCCACGAAAGCTCGGAATGACAAAAGGCAAAAAAAGAAAACGGGAGCTACCTTTGCAGACGGCTCCCGTAATCAAATTAACGCTCTCGATGTAAATATAGCAAAGAATTGGCTAGAATTAAAAAACTCGATCAGTTTTAAAGATATTTTTCCAAAACCTCCTCAGACTTGGGTAATTTAACCAAATTAAAAGCACAATAGCTACTAGGGCTATCCAGCACCAATCGCTTTGGTAGTTACGACTGACTAATTTGTCGATATGTTGTTGCTCATCCAACTTATGGTGGCTGCTATTTAATGTTTCTGCTTTTTTAAATTCACTGTGCATATCGCCCTGCTTTTTTGCCAATTTGGTTTCCCTTAACAACACTCTTTTCGCCTCGCCCTCAAAGCCTTCGTTTATGCTATACCTAAAATAACCTTGCGGTTCTATAGCTAACTCTAACAAAGTTTGTGTACTGTCGCTGTAATGCGTATAACTTTTCAAATCCGATGCTGTATTCCTTGACACCTTATAACCCACCTTTAGCAATTGCTTCTCGGTAGTTTTTTCCTTTCTAACAGCGCAAGATGTTAAGCTTACAACCATTAAGACACAAATGCTCCATTTCATGGTTGGCCTCCTTTCTGCTCAAGCCAATCTGCATATACCGAGATATTTCGCTGATGCCTAATGCGCTGGTAAACACCATCACCTTCCCTACTTCCCCCCGGATTGGTATTGCCTTCGATGGTGTATATCCAGTTTTTGTACGTCTTACTAATTAGCCCACAGTGCCCCACACGCTTTAGCTTAGGAAAATAAATGCCGAATATCCCTGCTTGTTTTGGAAGACATACCTGCTTGTTTTTTGGAAAAAGTGCTGGACTCCATGCCGTTTTCGGTTGTTTAAAACCCGCCTGTCCAAATACCCAGCTCACGAAACTTGCACACCAAGGCTCTCCCCGTTTGTTCCCGGTGTAAGCGAGGTATTCTTCTACCCTTATGCCGTCGTTGTTGCTGGTTGCTTCACGAATACCTAATTGGGATGTTGCGATACCGAGGATCTGTTCCCTGCTATCTGTTTCCTGTTTTGCGATTCGTTCCTCGTCTTTCGCTAGTCGTTTTTCGTCTTTCGTTGTTCGTTTTGAGGTTGAGGATAAGGCTGTTCGCTCTACAACATTCAAACTTCTCAACCTTTCAAGGTTAAAACTTCCAGTTAAAAAATCGCTACCAGGCTTAACAAAGCCGCCAGCAAAAGTAAGGCAAATGATGCCCAATAGAATACGAATTGTTGCCATGAGTTGAATGCTTTAAAATGTAAAACCATCGTGTTAATTGAAGGTAAATTGGCCAACCGGATGAGCCAGTTAAAAATCAGCATTGCTAAGGCGAGCATCGTGATAAAGGAAATGCAGGCCAGCAATAGCAATTGCCATACTCCCGGATCAATTAAACCGGCATATTGGTCTATCGACCTAATAAGATACGGCATAGACAACCATGCTATAGTTAAGGCCAGTGCCAAAATTACCATAGCGGAGATTGCTTTAAGTGTTGAAGGATTAACCGCCAGTTTTGGAAGCCATAATTTTATTGTTTTCATGATTTTTTCTTTTAAAAAGCGCCCCAGCCACAAAAGCTTAGGGACGCATGATGATTAATTAGACAACTACCGAATTACCCAGATAAAGAGTTTCAGACTGTAGCATCTTTTGCTTGGTAGATCCGAACGCAACGTACAGGTGCAAATTATCGCCAACAAAATTTGCCGGCAGCTGCAAGTTGTAAGACATAGCCGAACGCGTGGCTGCATTAGAAACCCTGATGAATTTCTTTTTATCTGGGTTGTAGGCCAGCACATGGATAACATCCGTAGCGTCGACATATTTATCGTCTGTTTCGGTATGTGGCCAAGCTAAGGTCGCTACCGCAGCGCCAGTAAATGACACGGCAACTTCTAAAGGCAAGTCTAGTTTACCACGACTAAAAACCACCTTGCTTAGATCGAGTTCGAAATCAGGTTCTATACCAATGATAGCTTCCTTTAAGTGGTAAGACACGGCCTGGTTCATGGACGTGCTGGTAGAATTAGGGGTTTTAAACCCAATATCTATCAGACCACTAATATTGCTTAAAAAAGAAGTAACCAAACCGAACTTCAGTTGCTGATTAATCTGCAGTTGCGTGGCGCCCTTACCACTGTTTCGGGGCAGTGCCCTGATTACATCAAGCTTACGCCAGTAGGCTCCTACTACTGTTCCCGTTTTTTTTCTGAACCCACCTAGGATTCCCTGTTTAATAAGTCCCATTTTTTTAAAGGATTTAGGTTGTAAAATCTGTTAATTAATGCATTGCGTTTAGATGTGATTCCCGGTATACCATCATCGGCAAGCATGACACAAATAGCGCAAAAAAACTAAAGCCTTGGCAGTACCGGGGGTACCGTACTGAATACAAGAAATAATTGAATCAAACCACTGCTACCGCTAAAAAGCGAATATTTGCAGTTTACGTTTTGTTAGAAACGGCTAGCAATCGAAGTTGGCTTCTACAATTTTCGTCATCCTTTTTAATAATGATCGGACGTTAAGTGCCGTGCGTTGCACCACCTGCTTATACTTTGTAGAAATACTGTTTGCAGATAGCAATTGGTCGCCAATACCTGCGGTTTGAAAATGCCGGGCTACAAACTGAAGCAATTTTGAACGAGGCTCTGCCTCCAGTACCCCTGCCTCTATCAGCAAACGCAACAGATAGGCCAAGCCGTCGGCGCCGATATTCAGTTTTACACGGTAATGCCCAAAAGCTGGGCTGTTAGCCTGTTGCACCAGTTGTGCAGGTTGTTGCAGCCTATGGTGGTAAACCATCCAGGCATTAACGTAGGCTAAAAGTTGTTCTTTGGCACTATCCTTTCCAAAATCAAAGGCAGTGTTTCTATTTTCAAGTAGGCAGACGAAGTACTTTTCCCGCTCGCACAAAAAAACATATTGTTCCTTTACATTATAAATAGTCGAATGCTGAATTTCCAGATACTGTTGAAAATATTTGATAAAAGGCACATAATTAAGATTCTGGTAGATCAGGTAAGCAAGCAACGAGTTGGCGAAGTCTCCATCAGATACCTTTTGGGTATAGTTAATGATCCTGGTTTGCAAACACACTAAATAATGTAGCTGGGCATAGCTATATCTATTTTTAACATCAGTATGAGCAAAAAGGCTGATCAAAATCTCCTGTAGAGGCTGTGGCAATTTTTTACGCTTAAAGCCAGCCTCTAACAAGAGTTGTTGCGCCTGCATTTTAGCTAAAAACCTAGTTTGGTAAAGTAAGGGGACGCTGTTATGCTCATTAAAATAATAACCATGCGCCTGATACTGGAAATCAAGCAACCTTATCAGCATTCCCTCATTGGCCAGCGTGTAAGGTTTTAGTGGCGTTGTTTGCCATTCATCCTCCACTAAAAATTCTAAAAGCAATTGGCAACAGTTTTGCAGATGCCTATGTTGCCTCCTTAAGGCCGCCTCCCTTTGCCGGCTTGCCACCAAAAGATCCAGCCCTGCAACAATTTCCTGTTCCAGTTGCAACAATTGTTGCTGATGGTTTTGCAAGGCCAGAGAAGCCTGGTCCGAACCATCCAAGCCTAAGGAAGGCAAGCTGCCTGCCAGCTTTCTGAGTGCCGTTAATTGTTTTCCTATCATGGCTCCATCCTCCCTAGATATTGGCTATTGCTAACCCTTTTCCGGTTTAGGCTAACCATACTTAGATAAAGCTCCAAGCTTTGCCCACCCAACTTTGGATTAAACGTAAAATCCAGCTTCCCATCGCTCCTCTTAGCCAAGCCGATACAGCCATCCGCCAGCTTAAGCACAGGACTATAAACTACCAGCATTAACTGGTCGTTGTAAGCGGTTATGCCACCTTGCTGATTCCAATTGAGAACAATGGTATTTGGTTGTATCCTTTCCGCCTGTGCCAAAATCAAACCTGATAAGTTGCCCCTGCTCAGGCAAACCCGCTCGTAATTAATCGCTAAACCATTGGCGGTTGTTTCCAATGCCTCGTGGTAGTTAATCCTAAACGCCGTATTCAATTCAGTTCTGCCTGCAGATAGGTTTGCAAAACCAATAGTTACATAGGGATGGAAAGGTTCCAGCCAGGCATTCATAAACTTGAATTTCTGCTGGTTTGCCAATTGGGCTGGCGAGGGCGGTCGCTTTTTATCATGCTTTACTGCTTTAATTCTTACGTAAGGGATATTTTTCCAAGTAGCCCCCACTACTGGACCAACCGTGCCAGACAGTGCGCCCATAATTCCTTTTTTAATTGTTGCCATAGTGTTTCTATTTTTTGAGTTTATTTATTACAAATGCGTTATAAGTTTCCTTTAAAGACAATAGCTAGGGAAAAATGCCTTAAAACCTCCCGCCATACTGTCCAAATGCGGTTTTTTACCAATTTGGCCGAAGCAGTCCCCTAGCTGGTACCTATCAGAACCCTAGCAATGCCCTATCGATTATAGTAATGAACAGGTGAAATTCTATATCCCAACTACAGCAATCCTCACCTTTTGGATAATTGTTCGATTGCAATTTAGGCAGGTCGGCCGTCGGAAATAGCGAACTGATGCGTACGTTACGCATTGATACAGATCTTGCGGTGCTTATGCTATTGGTGCGCATTTATGCACATTATGCGGAGGTTTGCAATTTTGATTTTTATAAATAAAAACTTAGCTTAGGTTATCATTTACCTGCTGTAAAACAGGTTCCGTGCCGCACAGGCACGCTATGCGCCGCCTATTTGTTGCAGTATTAAAACTCGACAATATGGAAAGACTATGTGTTTTCCCGAAAGATGTAGCCCGCATTACGGGCATGGGAGATCGTTACTCGCAGAAACTGCTGCAAGAACTTAAGTTGCTACTTAACAAGAAGAAGCATCAGTTTGTAACCAAACAGGAGCTGGCAGATTATCTGGGCATAGATGTAAACCTGATTAGGTTGCGCTAATTTTTTGGCTTAGCGGGCATTACCTTCAGTTTGTACCATTTGCAGAATTTGGCACTGCTCCTCTGGCTTACGAGAATAGTTTCGCAAGTAGGCTGGTGCAATAGCAGTTCGATACATTTGGAACTGCTGTACCTGGCCTGGATAATATTGTTCCGATGAACGATGGCAGATTTGTTTATTTTAAAGAAATCTTCCTGTGGCAACGTTTCTATGGAACGGTTTATGGTAATTGGCCATTGCAGCTTTTCTCCTGCTTTGCTATAGCTGAACAGTTTCCTGTCTATGCTTTTTATTAATAGAATATCCTGCACATGATAGCATTCGGGCAGTGTTAGGGGCATTGGCACCGGCATTACCTCGGGCAAGGTTTGATCTGCTTCGGCTGATGAATCTAAAACAGCTTTTTCCCTGGCCAACATCTCGCGTTCGATGGCCTTTTTTAGCCTATGCCTTGTTTGCACGATAAAATGGACAGCATAGTAGGCGTTGGCGCAAATTAACAATAAGCACGAAACCCCAAATACCCTTGTAAAATAGGTGGTTTTGGATAAAGACGAGCCATTTGCATGAAAATAGTACCAAATGGCAAATACAGCAAAGCCAATTGGCAAAACAAAGCCAAATAAAAACTGGAGCACAAAACGCCAAACCGGTTTTTCATCCCAATCAAACTTTTCATCCAACCAGATGCTAAGATAGTTAACCGCTTTGCTGAGCAAAATAGCTATGGCACAACTAACCGCAATTGCAAGTTCAAAACCATCATACTGATGCAGGTCTGCCCAGCTGCCGGGCTCGCTTAGGTAAACCATCAGCACGCCAGCTACCATAGCCAGGCCCCACCTTGGCCAACGTCCAAGATACCTGATTGGTGGTATATCGAGTTTAGGTTGCAGCTCCATTTTAGTCAAAACCAATATAGCTATAAGTTTTAAAATATTAAGTATCGCTGGTAGTTTTTTTGGTATCGTTGGTAGTCTTAGCTGGCAAAATAGCTTGTTTGCTTGCTCCAATGGCTATAATTTGGCATTATAAATTTTAGCCGGAGCATAATAGCAACCGGGATTATTAACCTAAATATTTTAATTTATGCAGAAAAAACCTTTCACGCAGGCGGGCTTCGAAAGCCTGCAGGCAGAACTGTACGCCCTAGACGATGCATTGTTGCAACTAGAGGCCGATGCCATTGTGCTAAACTTTAAAGGCTGGATGTATAAACATTTTGAGCTGACCCTGCCTCAGATGACATTCATGGATCAGATCGATCAGCGATGCATCTACTTTCTCGAAACCCAAACTTCCTTTGCCGTAAACAACCGTTTGCCAATTAGCTTGGCCAAGGGCGAGCCGAGCGACGATGAGGAATCGGGCAAGGTAATTAAACCTAAAAGCAGTTTTACCGTAACTGCTGGCAACAATGGAAACATGGTTGTGGAAGGCGAGCTCCACATCCAAATATATTATCAAAGCTAAGCCATGAAATCATCCCTATTTCGAAAAAAGCCCTACCAGACGGCGCTAGCTGGTAGGGCTCAGTTAACTTATGACAAAAACCTATGATAAGCCTAAATAGACCACCAAGAATGAAAATATATCTGCCCATTGTATCCAAAACTAACTGGATATTCACTACAAAATCAAGGGTACTGCTATGGCTCGGGCTCCACGCTCTGATCAAAAAAAAGAGGTTACTAGAAAATGAAGAACGAGAGTTGCGGCAAGGCTACAATGATGCCGTTTATTATTTTAACCGTCATCCAAGCTTTTCCCAACATAGAGAACTAATTAACATGCGCTACAGCATACAATTTGAAATAGACAGGCTCAATTCAATATTAGCTGCTCCCTATCAGTTCGCACAACAGAAAGATAAAAGAAAACAAAAACAGGACTTCTTGGCCGGCTTTCTGATTGCTTCCAAAGGCTTAGGCCTTGCACACAACAAGAAAAAGCTACTAATTGAACTAGGAATCTTGACCTTGGCGGATTTTGATCGCTTTACCGGTGGAATAAAAGGGATAGGTGGAAGATCATTAAGTCTTATTTATCATCACATCAATGAAGTGAGCAAGGATTTCAATTACCATCCAGACAATACTTTTATCGAAGCGCAAATTGTGCAAATCAAAGAGGATGTCCCGCTTAGAAAAAGCAACCTTATAGCCCAGCTCAGTAGTATCGAAGCAAAAATAACATCGGTTTGCAAGGAATTGCATGAGGCAAATGATGAAATCGACCAAGTGTTTGAGGCCAAGGTGGCGCCATTACGCAAACCTAAAGAGACATGACAGACGAGCAACATTTACTTCAGTTTAAACTGAAAATCCAAAGTTTGGGTGCTTTAAGGCCAGAAGCATGGGCCATGATTTTAGATTTGACGCAAGCCACTAAACTTAAAGCCAACGAAAGCTTTATTCGAAAAGAAGGTACTTTGGCATATATTGCCGAGGGTTTGCTCAAAGAGTACGATTCCCACGAACGCAAAACCCCATCTATTGTTAATTTTCTACCTACTGGTCAAAGCTTGATCACCCGTAAATATAATTACCATCATTACCTTAAAGCCTGTATGGCAACAACGGTATACCACTGGAGTTTTGAAGATTTGCGAAAGTTGTATCAATCCTATAGCGAGCTAAAGATCATCTATGACACTTTATGTTCATCTTATGATGAGGGAGTTGGCTTTCAAGTACGGATATTGGAGGAAAGATTGGTGCGCAACAGGATAAGCCTGTTTCTTTCAAGATACAAAACCGCCCTGCCTTTTTTAAAGAAAAAGGATATTGCAAATTATTTAAAAGTAACCTATAGCAAATTTATGGCTGGCTATAATAGCTTTATATAGTCCCTCTTTTTCTAGGCTATTTTTTATATATCCCACGGGACAATTTTAGCTCTCCATTCGCCAGCTAAATTTGGTTGTACCAATCGGAATTAGAAATGGCCAGTTTAAAATATAACAATTACCTACTTGATAGCATTGTTTTCCTCCTCGTATTGTTATGGGCTTATACAGCTTTAAGCAAGCTTAGCAACCTAAACGAATTTAAATTACAGATCCACTATCAAAACTTTAGTACCCCTACCGCAAAAATGCTGCTTTGGTTTATCCCGGGCATCGAAATCTCAGCTGCTGGGCTACTGCTCTTCGCCAAAACCCGGTTCAGCGGTCTTTTGCTTTCCAGCATCCTAATGTTTGCATTTACAGGTTATGTAGGGCTCGTGTTGGTAGGTTTTTACGACAAGGTACCTTGCAGTTGTGGCGGTGCGCTCAGCGTGTTGGGCTGGGAAGCGCACTTATTGTTCAACCTATTTTTCTTAAGCATAAGCCTGTTAGGCGCCAGGTTACAAACCATCAGAAATTCAAATTAAGTGAGCTTCTAGGAAGTAAAGCTTAGGGTGTTAGCCTACCAAAATGGCATATATAGCTCCTTTACAATGGGAGCAACGCATTCACCGACGGTCTTTGCGCAAGCTAATTTATCAACCTAACTTTTTCGTCTGCTTTTTCAAACGCAAAATAGCATTCATTAACAATGAAAACATTAAAAAATTTCATGCCACTACTTGCCTTAGTATTAGGCATTGGTTTAGTTTTTACGCAAAGTGCTTTTAAAGCCGTAACCAATCCACAAGAAGAAAGATGGTTCGTTTACACGGCAAGCGATCATCCAACCAATGTTACCGACGCAAAACAGCCCGGCAATTATACCATGCTGGATTTAAACGAACTGCCAGCGTGCGAAGGCAGTGAAGATCTTTGTGCGATTAGAGCCACAGTAGATGCTGGACAACCAGACATTTCTGGATCTGTAGCCACAGCTATTGACGACTATTTCGATCCAAGCCCGCAGGTAGATCCAGCTTATCTAGCGATTAAAAACTAAAAAAAGAGGGGCGAATATCGCCCCTCTTTATTGTTCAATAAGTACAAACATGTCCAACATTCTCTTTCCCCGTTTTAAATCCAATCCATAACGGCGAAGATCCGCTTTCAGATCTTCAAAACTGTTAAAACCATTTGAAAGCTGTATCCGCAGCTGATCATGTACACCTGATTCATCCAATAAGGGAATATGGTCCGTTTGGTAGTTTACCGCATTCACCAATGTGGCAATGTCTCCGAAAACAGTTCGCTGAAGCTTTCCAGAGTAGAGTTGAGGCTCCTGTTTTGCATCTTTCATTTTTTCAATTATCCAGCAGTCTACTTCGGTTTTTTCCATCCTGCCTTCTAGATTAAACGCCATATTGAGGTCTGCAAGAAGCTTGCCTTGCATTTGTTTCCAAGGGCTTGTTAATGGATATACAACTTCCAAACAAAAATTATGTTGCTCACGCCAGTCTTCAAGATAGGTCTTTTCTCTGTCGTAGAAGAACCGCGAGCTGTCTTTTGACTTAACCAAGATTCTGTTTCTTGCATTCCCCATAGATGGATTGGAAGAAAGTACGGAGCGATAAAGATCCAGAATTGAATAGTTAATTGCATAGAACCTGCCCGTTTGAGTTAAGCTATCCTTGATATGCCCCGAAGCAAACTTTTGGATGATGCCTTTTATGCTCGGCAAGATTGAAACGATATATTTAGACCTACGCTCGTTTTCCCGCTCTAAGGTATTCTGCAACATCGGTTTTTTGAAATCGTACTTAGCCTGCAGGTTCTTCTTAACCGGCCAATCGACTTTTTTACCGTCCAATAAGGCTTGTATATTCTTTTCATTTACATATTGCCCCGTAGTTTTTCCCCTTACAATACCTTTAGGATCGAGCCAAACCTCATAGGGCACCCCAAAATGTTCAAAATGCTGCTGCATCCTTTCATCTTCAACAACAGTAGGCAGACTAATGGTTTTGGTAATGTGATTATGTTTCCAAAATTCTTCAATCTGCGCCCTTGGCTGGTCTGAAATCAAGAGGATCATCAATTGATTACCAAATTTGCGTTGCAAGGCTTCCATCTTGGGCATATCCGCAATGCAGGTACTGCAATAGGTAGACCAAAAGCTGAAGATTACTACCTTCTCTTTAAAATCTTGATGGGTGATGATTGGCTTTTTACTGTTAAGAAGCTGGTCGAAGGAAATTTCGCCTAATGCTTCGCCAATTTCAATCTTGCGGTATTGGCTCAAAGCAATGTCTGCACCTAAAAGAGAGATGGCAAGCAGTACAACTAAAGTTATTCTCATGGTGATCATTTTTATGGATTTTGAGGAAGATTACTGATGTTAACTATCGTTGAGGGGAGGGCTACGGTGTAACGTTTGCTGCGTGGCTGTAGCGTGTAGGTTTCCGTACCAAACTTGCGTATGGGAAGAACGCCATAATCCGGATCGCCACTTAGTCGGCGCATGTCCGACCATCTAGTACCCCTAAACAGTAATTCCTTTCTACGCTCGTTTAACACTAAGCCTACAGCTTCTTTTACATTACCCGCTGTTAGGGGTATAAATGTTCCTTTTTTAAACCGACTTTGTAGTAAGGTATCTAATAATTGCATGGCTTTGCCAACGTTTCCAATCCGTGCCTCGCACTCGGCTGCAATGAGATAAAGTTCGTCTGTTGCCAAACCCCAAAACACATAGCCGGAGCTCGAGCCGCTCCCATCATAGTCGGCCTTGAATGCATATCTGCCCGAAGCCATCTCTCTAAAATATACTTTTTTACGCAGATCGTTTTCGTGATAACTGGCATAAAGCAAGGTATCAATCCGAGCAATGGCAGGTCCGAGAATAGGCGTTGATAGCGATCGGGCATGAAAAACCACTTCGGAATTGAACCTGGCTATAGGTGCTGCAGCTGCAGCATTCAACAGATTAAAGTCCATTAAACTGCTTTGCAATTGCAAGGCAGAGTCGGCATACAGTGCAGCCTTACCATAATCGCCGGTTAGCAGATAGGTTCTGCCTAAAATACCATAAGCCATGGCCTTTGTTGGTCGGGTTTTAAGTTTTTCCTGTATAGGCAACAATGGAATAGACTTTTGCAACAATTCAACGATTTTCTGATAGGTCTCCTGCACACTTTGCCTGATGACCGGCTTGTTAAAATCCGAATCCTCCCGCAACGGCAAACCGTAAGGGTTAGTTACGCCAAGCTCTAAGGGTTGCGCAAATACCTGTGCTAGCACATAGTAGTAATGCGCCTGCAGGCAAAGCGCTGCGCCCTTTAAGGATTTATGCTCAGCAGTTAATTGGTTGGCATCAATTTTCTTGAGTTCGTCCAATACCACATTGGTATAGAATATACTCTTGTAGGGCAGGTTCCAGTCGTTAAAATTATTCTCATCTCTTTGCCACAAATATAGATTTCTAGCCACTTCGCTACCCAGCCCTTTCCAGTCAGTTTGGGTAACATAATAATTGTCGCTCATTACTTCGGGCATTATAGGATGGCCGTTGTTCATCAGCGTGTAATTATCCAATATCATTCTTAAATCGGCAGCCGAACTGGGCACGGCCAATTTGGCATCTGGCTTAACGTCCAGATACTTTTCGCAACTGCTTAGCATCAATGCTAATACGCAGAGTTTGTAGATGATTTTTTTCATTTCTTTTCTACTTAAATTCAACTTTTAAACCCATTGCCATGGTGGCTTTGGGTTTAATACCATTGGGATATTGTGGATCGAGGCCAAAGCTGTTCGCTTTCCACAGCAATACATTAAGGTTGTCGGCCATGGCAAAAATTTGCAGCTGTGCCAAGCCTAGTTTGGCCAAAAAACTATTTTCAACCGTGTAGGCCAAACGTATATCCTGCAGCCTAATGTGGCTGGCCGAGGCCACCGTTACCGAAGCATTTTTGTAAAATGAATCTCTATTGGTGCTGATGGGATAACTTATGGAAGGCACACTGGTGTGTAACTCGTCGCCAGGCTGCTGCCAACGCAAGAGGTAATCGCTGTGCATGGCACCATTGGCAAAGAGTGCCCCATACTGCAAGGCCGAACGCCTAAAATAATGCCCTAACCTAAAAGTTAGGTTTGCAGATAGCGACAGCTTACCATAGGTAAATTGCTGCAGCATATTGCCGAACATCGGAGGCAGGGCGGGGCCTGCAATTACTTGCTGATTTAGTTCATTTCTGAACAATGCCACATAATCGGTGCTTAACTGTCCACTGAGGTAACCTTGCGGATCACCATTGCTGGCCGACAGCCCTGCCCAAGCATGGCTAACGATAAGGTAAGGATTGTAGCCTACCAGCGGACTTATGCTAGCGCCATCACTCACATAGGCATTGTCAAATGCAACGGTAGAAAGATATTTGCTCACCTTGTAATGCTCGTAGCTGATATTTAAGTTGCTGCGCCAATTGAATGCGCCTCGATTGAGCAAAAGGCCGTTGAGCTGCAGCTCCAATCCGCCACCCAGCAAGTTAGCAGAGTTGGTTCTGAAAGAAGCGATTCCAGTGGTTGGATCTAAGGTTTCACGTCCCAGCACATCGGTAGATTTTTTACGGTAAAAATCAAGGCTGCCCTGCAAGCGGCTTTTGAGCACGCTAAAATCCAAGCCCAGGTTAAAGGTTCTCACCTGCTCCCACCTCAAATTGGGGTTTGGCGCTCCGTTGAGGGAAGCGTAAGGTGTATTGGTAATTTGTGAACTGGCACTATTTAAGGAGATAATAGTAAGTGCAGTAACCGCCGGATCGAGATTGCCGCTAAAGCCGTAGCTGGCACGAAGGCTCAACTGCCCTAGCCAGGGCAATTTCATAAAGTCCTCCTCGGTCAATTGCCATTTAAGCCCCGCCGACCACAGTGGCTTCCATTTTTGGTTGATGTTCACGCCGAAAAGGTTCGAAGCATCCCTCCTTGCACTAAAAGATGCAATGTACCTACCCATAAAAGTATAGGAAGCATTAGCGAACATAGACACGAAACGGTCGGTCGTCTGCCCATCGCCTGCCCCAAGTGGGATAATTGCCGTACTGCCAACAAAGGTTGGATATGGATTTATAAAATCTACATTGGCACTGTTCAGCCGATCATCGTAACCATATAACCTGTAGCCCTGGCTCGTAGAACTCAAATGCCTAAGCTCCGCCCCCGCCAAAGCATCAATCCGATGTTTGCTCCAAACCTTATTAAAGCTCAATTGCCCACGGAACGAATGCCCTTCTTCCAAGCCAGCTGAGCGATCGAGAATAGCACCTAAGGGCACTGGATAATTTACCCCATTGGCTCTTAACTGTGCAAATTGCGTAATTAGCCGCCTAGTGTAAAAAGTACCCAAGCCTTGGTTGTTTTCGCTATTGTTGCTGCGGTAATGATATTGGTAGCGAACATCAACCTTAAGGCCGAGAGGCAATTGGTAGCCAATGGCAGCACCGGCCAAAATGTAGTTGCTTTGTTGGCGCAAATCTCTAGCGCTTAATTCGCCCAAAGGGCTGTATTTAACGGAAGGTAACCTGCCACTACCTAATGTATCGGCGAAGGCTTTTCTGTAATAGATATCCAATTCATTTGCGTTTCCATTCGCATCTTTGAACGTGGCATAGGGATAGAGCTGCCTGCCGTTTACGTTTAATTGCCCATAGCCCCCAGGGTTATTGTTGGTGCCGTTTTGCAGCACCATGCTCGAATGCAATTGAAGCGTTAGGCGCTTTGATAGGTTAAAATTATGGTTGGCCCTCACGTTAAACCTTTGGTTTTGGTTACCTACCAAGTTATCCAACTGACGGTTATAGCCTAAAGCATAAAAATACTGCATCTTTTCTGAACCGCCAGCAATGCTGGCGTTATGCTGTTGCAGCACTGCCCTGCGGTAATAATGCTGCAGGTAATCGTTGCGCACATCCAAATTGCGCAGGGCATCTATCGCCTGGTTGGCTTCACTGGCACTCAGTTGTCCTTTACGTTGCTTGACCAGGATTTCATAAACCGGACTAAGAGCAGGCATCTGCCGATTTGCAGTGTCGGACAGCCGATAGCCTTTACCGAAAAGCCAGCGTTCCAGATCTATATAATCGGAAGTGGGCATTACATCCAGCCCGCCCAATTGTGGTTTGGCATTAAGGTTAACCGATACATTATAGCTTATTTTGGGCTGCTGCTGCCTACCTTTTTTGGTGCTGAGCACAATTACCCCGTTACCCGCTCTTGCGCCCCAAATGGATGCCGCAGCCGCATCCCGGAGTACCGTTACGTTCTCGATGTCGTTTGGGTTGATGTCGTTGATATCGCCCTCAAATGGAAAATCATCTAACACAATCAAGGGTTGTGCCAAGCCTTCCGTTAAGGTGTAAAGCCCCCTGATCTGGATTTTGTTTTGTTGCCCTCCCCTTTTATCGAAGAGCAAGCCCGGTGCAATACCATCTAGCCTACCCAAAATATTGGGCGAAACAGCTCGCTCCAGTTTTTTTTGGTCTACCACGGTAAAACTGCCCGTTGCCCGTTCTTTGGGAATTTGCTGGTAGCCCGTGCTTACAATCTGCACGGTTTCCAATTCTTGGGTATTGGCCTCGAGTCTAACGACTAAGGCTTCGGTAAGGGGCAATGTAATGTCTAAGCTCTTATTTGAATAGCCGAGGTATTGAATTTGCAATTGGTATGTGCCGTTTGGCAGGTTTAATTCAAAAAAGCCGTTATTATCGGCAAGTATAGTTTTTTCGGGTTTGTTTACTTTGATGAGCACGCCAGCTAAAGGTTCCTTACTTTGGGCATCTACTACCCTGCCCTTAAATTTCTCCTGCGCCCTTACCTCATAAGCATAGAACAGCAGGCTAAGCATGATGTACAAATATTTTTTCATTGGTGGTTTGTTTTGGTTTGTTGATTGGAAATTTTGGGCATAGCGCTGCCCCTACGATTAAATCGTTATTTTTTCAGTAATTAGGATTATAGGAATATTGATCTATTTAATACCGCCGAAAGGCGGAAGCGGAAGCGGAAGCCAAGCCCTTACTACCATCCGATAAACCAAGGCTGTGATTATTAACCATTTTATTAACCTAAATTTAGGCTCCCGCTTTATATCATCCTAAACAGGATTTTTAGGTTTCAAGGCGTATAGCCGGTTAAAGGGATAAGTGTTGTGGTTCATTATTTAATATTTAATCTTTATCATTCCTTTATCGGACTTTGTCATCCTGAGCGTAGTCGAAAGACCTGCCGGTGATGCTTCCATTCAATCATTTCGTCATTGCGAGGCCTAGTTTTGAGCGAGCCGAAGCAATCTTTTCAGTAATTGCATCATCCCTTTTTCGGACTTTATCATCCCGAGTTCCGAGGGATCTGCCGGTGATGATTCCATTCAATCATTTCGTCATTGCGAGGCCTAGGTTTGAGCGAGCCGAAGCAATCTTTTCAGTAATTGCATCATCCCTTTTTCGGACTTTGTCATCCCGAGTTCCGAGGGATCTGCCTTTCACGCGACGTCATACTCGGCTTGACCGGGCATCGTAATGCGATAAACGTTAACATTAGTACCCCCAAGCTTATCTTGCCTCGTTTCGCCGCCACCGAAGGGCTCTAAACTTTGTCTTGATACAAAGTTTAACAAAAATCAAGGCTGGCATAATCCCCTTGCATAAAGCTAACAACAGCTCTATCGCGTAAGAAAAAGACGTTTCCCAAGGCTTTTCAAATCGCACACGTTGCTTTCTTACTTGGCAGTGCAATACCAAAGGCAATGCACAGCTTTTTGTTGCTTTCTCCTGCGGTGATATGCTAGGCCGTCCAGCGTGCTTAGCAATGTCAGCGTTTTTATGCACAAGCCATGTCCCCCTCTGGAGGGGGTAAGGGGGAGGAATATTTTCGCCATCGTCTACCTCAAATCATTCTAGAAAACCAACCATCCGGCTAGTTGTTGAAAAATATTTTAACAATAACCAGCCCTTGCCACCCTTTAGGGGCAGATTACGGAAAACCATAATTTGTTTTTCCTGAAAAGATTCTTACCTTAGGTTTGCGACATCCTGTGATAGTACAACCTTTTGCTCAAACACAAGGACTGGTACCAAACAAAATACCGACCTAAAAAATTTGATTGCGCTCTCAAGCAACCTCCTTTTTTATTGGCCTTCTTTTATTTGGAGTATCTAGTACGTACTATGATGGGGAACAAATTACGTTCTTTATTAAGAGTTTAAGGGAATAGTTACACCGCAGCTGCTTGAGCTGATGGAATTGGGAGACATTTAATTTTTTCATTTTCATCATCGGTAGATATTTGGTTATGTAACGATGTGTACCCAAAAAGCAATGGAAAAAACCAGATTGGCAAAAAACCAATAGGGCGAACCTCAAAGCTTTTGAACTGGTACCGCTAAGAACCACTCAAACCGAAGTTTGAGTTCCACAAAAGACTGACACGAGGTTCGCCTTATTGAATAAGATATCACGAAGATAGCAAAACTCAATAAAAAGGCGAACGCACGATCGGCTCATGTGGAAATTAGCGGTTTCGTTCATGAGTGACATCGTAAAAAGCAAGGTTTTAACCCAACTCTATTTGTCGCTATAAATAACTGATAACAAATATAATAAAGTTCGTACAAAAGGCAAACTTTTTTTTGAAAAAATTTTATTGATGGGTAGAAAAAGCATACAGGAAAGTGTAAATATCAATCAAATAAAGGATGTAGCTAAAAAAGCTGGGGCATCATCTCGTTTGATATCATTATGGGTAGATGTTGATTACACGACAGTCAGTGGCTGGAACTCCAATACATCGCAGCCAAGTTATGATAATCTGAATGAGGTTGGAAAATTATTACAAGTGGATAATAGAGATTTGTTAGCGGGACAAGGAAGAAAAAATACAGGATTAACAAAAGCTCTTGAACAGGAACTGAAGAGACTGCATAAAGAGGAAGGCCTACCCTACGAAGTTGAAAAACTGGATAAGAAAAAAGGAAAGAATGTTAAAGTGAATAATCCCGAATTGATTAAAAGGTTGAAGGAGTTTGCTGAGGGGCATAGGAAGCGACTCAAGTAAATAAAATTTTAATATATGCAACTAGATAAAGCAAAAGCGCTAAGAGCGGGATGGAAAGGAACATCATGTGATCATCCGGAAATTGTTAAAGAATACTATTTAGGAACTAGTACTGGCGATAAGGTTTGCACGACGTGTGGCGAAGTGATTGACGAAAATGGAAAAGTTTACAATGATAATATAAAAACAGAAAAAAGCATGAATGAAAACTACAACAACTCAGCAGAAGGAAATGAAATGAGAAAGTGGATAGAAAAAGTGAAAAATGAAGAAAAAAAATATATCCTTATCCCAATTGAAGATATTGAAAACCTTTGGGCAGTTGCAAATTCTGGTAGCGAAGCTGAAAATGATGAAACTTTTCGTTTAAATTTTGTTGGGCAAGCAAAACTAATAAAACACTTATACGAAAACTATGGGAAAGTAGCTGACGAAGTGACTCGAGTTATTGCTGAATAAGTTTAAAAAAATAAATCATTTCGGTATTAGACTAAATGAAAGTTGTATGCTTAGGTTGGGGATCTCTAATATGGGATCCTAGAGAATTAAAAATATCACGAAACGAATGGTTTAGAGACGGTCCTGAATTACCAATTGAATTTACAAGGATATCATCTGATAATAGAATCACTTTAATAATAGATAGATATGCAGAAATAAAAGTTCCAAGTCTGTGGGCGCCGATGGAAACAGAAGATATAAAAGATGCGATCTATTCATTGAAACAAAGGGAAAAAATTACAAGTACAGCTCTAATTCACAATATTCAAATTACCGAAGAGCCGAATAATGAAATAACATTATTTATAAAAAAATGGATGGAAGTAAAGAGCGTCGATGCTGTTATTTGGACTGGTCTATCTTATTCGAAGAAAACGAATTTTGCAAGACCAAGTGTTGATGATCTAAAAATACATTTGAGAAATCTCTCAGCTGAAGATTTCAACAAAGCAAAGGAATATATCACAAATGCACCTTCTCAAATAATTACCCGATACAGAAATGAATTAGAGGATGAAATAGATATGATAAGCCGTCAAAAATACTCATAGATAAAGTTGTATTTTTGCTTAATATTTCTATAAAATAAGAGATGGGAAAAACAAAGATAATTAATAGCTTACAATCCATTAGTATTGAAACACTTAATGGTTCCGACTATAATAAGAGTGATTTTGCAAGGAGCATTCTAAATTATCCTGCTATGATGGTACCATCAGTGCAAGAACCAATAATAGCTAAGCTTTCCGAAGCATTAAAAAAAGATGTTTCTCTAATAGACCCGTTTATGGGTGCTTCAAATACGCTAGTGACCGGGATGAAATATGGAATGAATGTATTCGGACAAGACATAAACCCACTTTCCATATTATTAAGTCAAGTAAAAACCAGTTTTTATGATATACAAGAACTAGAAGATGCTGCAAAACTTTTAAATAGTATTATTCATTCAGACAAATCTGATGCAGTTGAAGTATCATTTACTAACATAGATAAATGGTTTACAAAAAATATGCAGATTGAATTATCAAAAATACATCGAGGTATTCGAAAAGAACCCTTATTGCGCTTGAGAAAGTTTTTTTGGGTAGCGTTGGCAGAAACAATTCGACTAACTAGTAATGATAGAACATCTACATTTAAGATGCATATGCGCCCGATTGAAGAGATTAGTTCAAGACAAGTCTCAGCATTGAAAACCTTCATTAAGGTAAGTAAAAAAAACACCGAAAATATTAGTGATTATATTTCTGTCCTTGTTAATAACGGACATATAAAAAAAGGCAAGTACATTAAAAACGCAGATGTAGTTTGGGGCGATACTCATTCTGGTATCAAAACAAAAAAAACTTTTAATTTGCTTGTAACCTCACCACCTTATGGGGATAATCAAACTACTGTTACTTATGGTCAATTTTCTTACTTGCCTTTACAATGGATACCCTTTTCTGATATAGACAGTACAATCGAACTAGACTATCTTAAAACAACACAGGAAATTGATGCAAAAAGTTTAGGAGGACAGGTAAAAGCAAGCGTAAAAGACGTAGAAGAAAATGTATTTCAAAAATCTAAGACTTTAAAAAAATTTATTACCCAATTTGATGACGAGCAACGAAAAAAAGCTGAAAAGGTAACGCGTTTCATTTATGAATTAGATAACAGCATAGATAAAATGCTTCCTAGGATGAGAAAGGATGCTTTTATGGCATGGACTATCGGTAATAGGAACGTTAACAAAAAAGTAGTAAGAAATGATTTGATATTGAATGAGCTATTTCAATCGAAAGGAATAGAATTATTTACAGGTCTAGAAAGAGATATTTTAAGCAAAAGAATGCCTGGACGTAATAATTTTTCTAACATGATGAGTAAGGAAAAGATATTAATCTACAAAAAAACTAATTGATGAGCAGAATGATTGATTTAGACAGCTTTTCTAAAAGCCAACAAGAGGCGATTACGACTAACGATAAGCACCTAAGAATAATAGCCTGCGCAGGTTCGGGAAAAACAACTACCGTTGCAGGAAAAGTAGCTTATTTATTAGATCCTGTTAATGAATTTAATATTAAACCTGAAAACATTATTGCTTTTACCTACACCGAAAAAGCCGCTGGAGAATTAAAAAACAAAATACTTAACAATGTAGGTCAATTTAGGGGTATGGCCAATATGTATATTGGGACTATACACGGCTGGTGCTTAAAATCTTTGCAAGAAAACGAGTATAAATACCAAAGCTTCTCGGTCTTAGATGATATTAAACTAAAACTCTTTGTTGACAAGCATTACGATGTTATTGGAATGAAAGAAGTTACTAAGCTTTCTAATACATCTGTCTCTCTTCGTCGTTTTATAGACACCTCTCTATTTGTTAGAATTATGGATATCGTTAGGGAGTCTGAAGTAAGAGATGGATCGGAGTTTCCTCATAATATTTTGAATGCAAAACAGAAGTATCAAAACACGCTAATTTCAAAGAAATACTTTGATTTTTCAATGATAATGGAAAAGGCGCTTGAATCCCTTAAGGATGATACAAATCTCACAAAAACGATAAAAGCCAATCTAAAATATTTAATCGTCGATGAATATCAAGATGTAAATCCACTACAAGAAAAACTTATAAATAGGCTTCAAGAGATAAGCGGTTGTAAATTGATAGTGGTTGGTGATGATGATCAAAACATTTATCAATGGAGAGGCAGCAATAATAAATATATTATTGACTTTGAAAATAAGTTCAACAATGCCGACGTGAAAACGATCCCTCTATCAGTAAACTATCGCAGTTCAGAAGGAATCACAAAATTGGCAGAAACTCTTATTTCAAATAATAATAAAAGGATTCGAGAAAAAAAAATGGAATCTGATAATTCTCAATTTTTTGAACGTGGTGAAGACATCTTGTACAATAGGTATCAGAATATTGAAGAAGAAAATGAAGCTATTGCTAAATACATAGATGATATTTTAGGAGTAAAATTTAAAGAAAAAAAAGAAGAGGAAAGAGGCATAGCATTTTCAGATATTGCTATATTATTGCGAACTTGGAATAAAGCAAGCTCAATTGTTGAAGCATTAGAAAAACGTAATATACCTTACATAACAGCAGGGGTTAACCAGTTGTTTGAAATGGAAGAAGTGCAAGCAGCATTAGCAATTTTTAATTTTCTATATGAAGACATAGACAAAATAGAATTAAAGCAAAAATGGCTAGATATACCACATATAAAAATATCTGATGATAAAATTGATTTAGCGATATCAAAGCTCTCTGAAAAAAATCCCAATATCGAAAAAGTTAAAGATAATTGGGAATTTTCTCTACAAGACATATTTTGGAATTTTCTAAATGATGCAGAGGTTTTTGAAGAAAATTTTGTTAATGAAACGTCGGAAGAATTAGAATTTAGAACTAAAGAACGAGCTGAAATAATATTTTTCAATCTTGGAAAATTTAGCCAGGTTATAAATGATTTTGAAACTATTAATTTTAACAGTACCAGTCCATCATTTCATCTTTTTAGCTTTCTAAGTTTTATTACCTATGTAGCAAGGGATTATTATCCTGAAGGCTGGCTAAACAACCCTTATAAAACTCCCAATGCTGTACAGATAATGACGATACACCAATCCAAGGGGCTAGAGTTTCCATCTGTTATCGTTCCAGGATTGAATCATAATTATTTACCATCAAAAAAAAGAGGTGGATTAAGTGAATGGCATTTTTTAGATAGAGCACTAATAGATGAGCAAGCAAGGTATGAAGGCGACGATGATAAAGAAGATGAAAGACGTTTGCTGTATGTTGCATTGACAAGAAGTCAAAAGTATTTGTTATTAACTCAGGCCCCTGACCTAAATAATAATCTTTATAAAAAAGAGTCTCAATTTATTACTGAACTTACACATGCTAAAGTAAATTCATTTCCCATAATGGTTACTGATTTAAGACATGAGTTTTCTAGCGGTGAAAAGATAGAACAAAAACCAAAAGAAAAGGTAAAAAACATATCGTTAGACTTCACTAGCTTGAAAGATATATTCGAATGTTCTTATCGTTTTAAATTAATCTCAGTATTTGGCTTTTGTTATCCACTAAATCAAAGAATGGGTGTAGGAAGGTCCTTCCATAACTGTTTAATGGAAATTCATAAAGAAGCAAAAAAAGGCATTAGGCTAACAGAAGATGAGCTTAAAAAATTAATTGATAGGCAAACTCATTTTCCATATTTGACAAAATCGACAAAATTAAGCAAGCCTTTGTATGACAAGGTAAAAAACAATGTGGAAGATTATTATAAAGAGAATATAGATGAATTCAAAAATATCGAATTTGTTGAACAGGAAATTCAGTATAAAATTGATAAAAATATTCTTGTAGTCGGTAGGATTGATTTAATAAAGAAAATTGGAGATGCTGGATATTATGAAACTACAATTGTTGAATTTAAAAGTGATGAAGAAGCTGCTGATGCTCCGATTACAAAAGATCAATTGAAATTATATGCTTTAGGACATAGAGAATTGACTGGAGAAACGGCTAATTATATTATGACTTATGTAATAGGAAAAAACCGCTCTAAAACACCTGAAAAACTATATGATGATGACCTAATAGAAATCCAACAAAAAATTAAAGATGCAGTATCTCTAATTAGAGATGAGCAATTTGTAAGAACTGTGGAGGGGAAAATATGTGTTGAAAATTGTTATCAAATCCGTTTATGTAGTAATCGCATTAAGTACAATATAAAACCTAAGAGATAATGGGGGTCGTTAAAGATAGAAAGATAGCTGTAGCTAATTTAAAAAAGCTTACAGAAGACCCTAACAAGGTTTTGTTTATTCATTATTCTCAAAGTAATACGTTCGATGATGACGATTACGGCAATATATCTCCGATAATTACTTCAATCGTTATTAAATCTCTCGATGGACAAATAGATCAACAATTCGCTATTCATTTTGAAGCAGATAAGGCAGATATTCCAATTGACGAAATTCAATATTCATATCGTGACTTAGAACTAAGAATTCTGAAATCTTTCAATGATTTTGCAAGGAGATATAGTGGATGTAATTGGATTCATTGGGACATGAAAAATATTCATTTTGGCTTTGAAGCTATTAAACACAGGTACGAGAAAATATTCGGAGACTTAAAAGACTATAATGAGATACCGATCAACAACAAAAAAAATCTAAGGGATATAATAGAAGGAATGTATGGAGAGAATTTTGTTGATGGCCCAGACTCTTTAAAGTCGCTATTAAAATGTAACTCTAAAAATATCGATAACAATACTTACATTAGCTCTAGTATAGAATCAACGGAATTTGAAAGGAAAAACTTTGATAATGTTATTAAATCTGTTGATTTAAAAGTCGAATTTATAAAAAAGGCTACTAATAAATTAATTCAAAGAAAATTAATGGTTTCCAATAAAAATAGTTATGCAGTGTTTGTTGATACTGTCAACCATCCAATAGTTACATTTATTGGATGGTTAATAGGGATTATTAGCTTTTTAGTAGCTATTTGGCCAGTTGGGCAGAATTATGGCTAAAAAGAAAAGACATCATTATATCCCTAGATTTTATTTAAAAAGATTTTCTGCAGATATTGATGAAAAACTTATAGGACTTTACAATCATAAAAGTGACGTGTTTATTGAGGCTGCATCGCTTAGACACCAAGCTTATGAGAATTTCCTCTACGGTGAAGATGATGAAGTTGAGAATGCTTTGGCGGATTTAGAAGCTCACATCGGAAAAATGTTTTATTATTGGACAGTAGAAAAGGATTTTTATCCTCCCCCATCAAACTCTAATGGTTTAAAAGTACTGCAAAGATTTTTGATCTATCAAATCCACAGAACGCCAAGAATGGGTAAAGAGTTAACCGATGGCGTGAACGATGCTTTTGCGAAAATACTTGAAAGGTTCGAGCCGCAGGCGTATGAAAAGTTTAAAGGTTGTAGAATTGAAAATGACAATATAGTTTTATTAGCGTTATTGAATTCCACAGGGAAAGAACACATGCTAGATTATATGGAATGCAAATTTGTAGTCAATCTATCAGAATTACCATTAATAACTTCTGATGCACCTATAATATTATATAATCAGTTGATGGAAAATGCCGGCCAGTATATTGGTGCTACGGGGCTAGCTGTAAAAGGCTTACAAATCTTCTACCCTATTCATCCAAGGCTGCTTTTATGCCTATTTGACCCTGAGATTTACGAATGCGATAAGGCTTCGAAGAATTGCACAAGTACTGAATCTGTAGCGGATATACATCAATTAAATGCCTTGCAATATATCAATAGCGATGCACAGCTATTTTTTAATGATATGTTTTCAAAGGATTACTTCGAGCTGCTAAAAGAAGAATATGGTGACTACAGAAAGATTGATAGAAGCAAAAACAAAGTACTAGAAATTGAGGGTAAGAAACTTATGTTTATTGCCTCAGAAGACCCCCAAATCGATTTAAATCTATCATTCTTTAAGACCATTGTTGATGCTAAGCATTATAAAAATGAGCAAGCTCCATTAAGGCACCCTAGTTTTTATAGAAAATGACGAATTGAAAAAGGAAAAGTAAGCATATAAACTCTCATGATAATTAATTTTAATCTAATTTCTGTGAATAACTTGCTCTTCTTTAAATAGAACTTAACTATAATTATTAGTACTTTAGCACGTTCTTTACTAAATATGTATCAAACAAGTATAATAGCTGATTTCAAAGAGACCCATAATAAAAAATGGGAAAATATTTTTGAGGCTATTGAACACACACAAAACATTAGAGGTAAAATCTTGGAGAGCCTAAAGATTTACACGCCTTTGACTACATCAGATATTGATATGGTTGTGTTCGGTTCCATTGCTAGAAATGAATGTACATCTAAAAGTGATGTTGATTGGACCTTACTGATTGACGGTCAAGCAGGCCCTCACTATAGAGTAGCAGACACTATTAAGACAGCCCTATCAGCGGCAAAGCTAGAAGAGCCTGGAACAAGTGGCATGTTCGGTAATATTACATTTAGCCACGAGCTGGTACACTATATAGGAGGCCAAGACGACACCAACCATAATATTTCAAGGCGAGTGCTTCTTTTACTTGAAGCCGAAAAAATGGTGATTAATGATGAAGATGATACTGGTACAGCATTTGAAAGAGTTATTCGGCAAATAATTGAAGAATATGTTAGCCATGATTCTTCACTGGTATGCAATATTGATAAAACTTCAACTGTACCTCGTTTTCTTCTGAATGACATTATCAGATTTTGGAGAACCATATGTGTTGATTTTGCTTATAAACAAAAAGGGCAGCCCGAAGGAAAATGGGGATTACGAAATATCAAGCTACGTCTTTCGCGTAAATTAATCTACGTTAAGGGACTGCTGATGTGTTTTAGTTGTTATCTCAATGATAAACAAGGGAAGGATGCAGTTCGCGATCATCTTCTTGAAGTGATTAAACTTAGTCCTCTAGAAATTCTAATAAAGGTAATGAGCAATCGGAATGTGGACGGATTATTGTTACAGATAATCGATTGCTATGATGCTTTTTTAGGCATAATTAATGATGATACTAAAAGGGAACATCTGGCAAGCTTAACAACAAATACAGCATACGATGATGTAGAGTTTTTAGCAGCTCGTAAAATAGCAAATGACTTTCAAGAAGCTATGAATAAACTATTTGAAGGCGATAAAGAATTAAAAGCATTTACCCAAAAATATGTACTTTTCTAGATGAATATAGGATTTTCTACAGGCAGTATTGCCAAAGGTAATTTCAGATTGGCCTTGGATTTATTAAAACAAACAAGTGCTAACGTAATAGAACTAAGTGCGCTTCGTGAGGATGAATTTTTACCTTTATTGGAGGTATTAGATGATCTTGATTTATCAAAATATAAGTATAAATCATTCCATGCACCAAGTAAGCTAAGTAGTTTTTCTGAGGCGCAGTTCGTTGGTCAATTAGAGCGTGTTGCACGTAGAGGTATGCACATCGTAGTACACCCAGATATTATTACGGACTTTTTATTGTGGCAACGTCTAGGTAAATATTTATGCCTAGAAAACATGGATAAACGTAAGCACATTGGCCGCACCTCTAAGGACATGGAAATGTTGTTTAAAAAATTACCAGATGCAAGCTTTTGTTTTGATATTGCACATGCAAAACAAGTAGATCCTACGCTTTATGAAGGAGCAAGAATGATTGAACTATTTAAAGAAAGGCTAGTTCAGGTGCATATGAGTGAGGTAAATTCAGATAGTGCACACCATTCCATCACATTTGATTCTATACTCGCTTATAGTTCATTAGTTTGTCAAATCCCAAATGTAACTCCTATCGTTTTAGAATCTCCTTTAAAAAGCTATCAGCTAGAACCGGAAATAGAAAAAGTAAAAATGATATTTGAACCAAAGCTTTTACTAAAAATGATATCTCCATTAAAGGAATCATCTGTTTATTTCTATAATAAGGTTTCAGAACTTAATAGGTTAGTTAATATTTAGGCTATTGTTATTTCTTAGCTACCCTTTAAACACCTCCATCCTATGCCATTCTAAAGCTTCCTGAGCTGGGTAGTGTTTTTGTTGGTGAGGCAATATGATTTGACGACCTTTTAATTGTGCCAAGGAATAAGGGTGTTGGGTAGCTTCTGTTAAGCGTTGGTTTGTTAAAACTACCTGATCGTTATCGATACCAGCAACGAGGCGTTCGTTGGTTAAGAGGGCAATCATAATTGAGCGTTATTATTTAGGTTGAATATATAAAATATTTTGTTTGTTGAGGTAGGCGGATGGTGAGCGGAATGTAACTATTGGTTGGTACTACCTACACGGAGATTTCTCCTAATGTCGAATTGACGAGGGGCTGGAGGTCAGATTCGTCCTAAATCCATAACATAGTGGTCGGTTGGTTTTTTGCTTGGCTGGCTCGCAACAAAATGGGTTTTCGCGTTGCTCATCACAAGTGTAACGGTATTTGGAAAACAGCTTGAGTTAATTAATATTTTTTTGCTAGCTAAATTTTAAAAGAAATTGTCATACCACAATAGCTATGAACATAAGTAAAACCTAATTAAGGTTTAATTGCACTTTCACTTTAATTGGGTAGTCTGGCAAAAATGATAAACTTCTTAGACCCGTTATTTTTCGTGTACATCATTCACGACCAATAAAAATTAATTTGACTAGCGGCAACTGATTAGCGAACTACCTGTTAATGTTAAGAAGTGAATGAAAGCAGAAGTGGCACTACATTGTCGGTATGGCAGACATGGCACGTTCGGCTTCTATAAACAATTAAAATGCTAGCATCTTAATGAGGGCTAGCATTTTAATTTATCAACTGGCTAATTTGGCACATTTTGGATAATATACTCTTCGTTAGGCGTACCGGGATAAATGGTTAGATTAATATTTTTCCATAAATTGTTAACCGTTACGAGATAATAACCATCCGTGAAAGAAGTAAAAGGAACTTCTACGCCATTTACAAGGGTATAAACTTCGGTAATAATGCCGGCTCCGCCTCGGCAGTAATAGTTTACATTGTTAGCGCCCTGCACTACTCCAAGGTAATTAGTTCCAGCTCCAGGATTTATACCGCCACTAGGCGCCACGAAAGACGAACTAACAACTGACATTAGCGAAGGAGAAGCGCTCGACATCACAACTTGCCCCTTAATTATCATATGCCCCATTCCATCCCCCGGATTCACATAGTCATCTAGGCGTGGTAAGGTGTCCTGTAATGAGGTTCCAAATTCGTCTTTTGTATTGTAAATAAAATCATAATATGCCTTTTCAAAAGCTTGAAACTGTTCTCTAGTAACAGCGTAAGTACCAACAGCACTTGGCCTGATAACCGTAAAAAATGGTCCTACGGTTTGCACACTAATAAACTCTCCATTGTTAACAATTTCTATACTCTCTACGTGCTCCCCATCAATAAAGTTAGCAGTTTTATGAGGTATGGTTCCGAAAGTCATCCCACCTCCATAGGCTGTTGTATATTGGCCATTTACCTGCGGATCTAAATATGATTCGACATTATTCAAGCCTGGTAAGGTCATTTTAGATTTCGGTACTTTAAGAATCTCAGTATCCGTTAGGGTTTCATTATTTTTCTTGCAAGAAAACAATACAATTGCTAGCGAAAAACAGAAGAATAATTTACAAAATTTAATCATAAAAAAATTAATTAGCGGGTTATTTACAAATTGTAATGGCAATATGTAACTATTTGAAATTCGCTACAAATTGGATGTACCAACTATAGGTTAACAAGGACAAACCAATAGTTAATGAGGACGAAAATAAATTTAGCTCACATAATATCCTTCAACAAACCTTTCGTACGCATTCCATTCTGCCGTTGCCATGCGGTAGCATTCTTGTTCTTTAATTATCTTTAAACTGTCTACACCCGCCTCCCTCAACTTATCATAGGTTAACAGTTCTTTTGGCGCTAGGCCTAATACTTTTCTTAACAACCAATCTTCTAATAAATTGGATGAATGGACGTAAAAATTACGGCAATCGTAACACACATGTGCCCTTACTATACTACCACAAGGCAACAGGCAATTAAAAATCTTTTCTCCATCAGGAAAAAACTGTGGTTTTAAGCCGTCGAGTAAAATAGGAAAAGTCAAAGCAGTTACATCACTTAGCGTTCGGGTCCAGAGAGAATTCCATCGGTTTAACTGGGTAAACTTGGGCACGGGTTCATCTCCATAGGCTCTGCTAACCGGGCTATACAAGGGGATAATGATAAAATTTTGTTCCATATACCTATTTCCATTGAAAATAGTGCGATCCGTTTTACGGAAAACCGTAATTATTGTTTTGTAGGATGCCCTATCTTCAACGAGCGATTTAGAATGAAAAGCTTTTTTTAAAACTATCTTAAACAAGCCCCACTAACTGCAAGGCTTGTTTAAACGATAGACTATTAGCACACCAATGCCAACATAAATGAGGAGCGATTTAAACGGGAAACTGTATCAATCTGCCACAAGGATAATTTTTAGCCTTAGAAATAAAAAATCGAAAGTACCAACTATAGCTTAACGAGGACGAACACCGAACTAACGAGGACGAAATCTTTTAGGCACTGGAAAATTCCTTATGTATTTCCGTGCTAAAACTCATCCAATCTAAAAGCTTAATTAGCATAAAAAATCAAAAAAATGAAAATACAACTGCACGACACTATCATCTGTCGTACGCCGGCTTTTGGCGTAGACCGAACACTGGAAAATTCCTTTGAGCTATTAAAAGCTAAAATAAAAACAGCTTCACCATCGTTTTTTTCCCTACTCGAAGATTTAAGCGTAAACGACCTGCATAAGCTTACAGAAAAAGCGCAGTTTACCTTATGGAAATACTTTAATAGGGCTAAGTATAGGTCTACACCTTATAGCACTTTTGCAGCCATAACGGTTTTACCGCTAGCTAAGGACGAAGAAATGCCCATTTTAACTGAGCAAATTGAAAGCTTTGTACTGCCCGACTGGAGCGAGAAGTTGATCTTGGCGAATTCCATTACTGCATCAAGCGCCAGGTACTTTGTAAGCAACAGCAGCTATTATTTTTTGGACAATGAAATCCGTTATATTGTTTACCAACAAGACCAGTTCCAGCTAACCAGTGTAGCTTGTATACCTGAATTAGCTGCTTTACTAATTTTATGTAGAAATGTAACCAGCAAGGAAACCCTGTTAAAATTTATGCAGACATGCTTTGATTTTAACGAGAGCAGTACTATAGCCTTACTAAATCAATTGATTTCCTTACAGCTTTTGCTATGCGACTTACATCCCAACATTACAGGTACGGATTATTTTAAACGCTTGGATTACAAACCTTTATCGGTGGTAGGCCATGATTATATCATTGCCTCGCGTAAATTGAAAAAGGGCAGTTTTTACAAGAACAAATTGCAACACCTCAGTTCCTTTTTAAATTTTGCCAGTAAAAATTGGCCTACTCCTACAAATGAAAACATGGAGCATTTTAAGCAACAATTTAATGCTCGTTTTGATCAGCAGGAAATTTGTTTAGCCTTAGCGCTGGATCCTGAAGCAGGAATAGCCTACGGTAATTTGGCACATGATTTTAATGCGAACCCATTGGTCTCGGAACTTAAAAACAATAGCAGCACAATTATTAACAAGCGGATCAGCTACGGCAATTTGCATTCCTTTTTACTAAATAAAATGATGCTAGGCCGAGAAATTTTACTGGAAGAATTTGCTGCTGTTACGCCGAATACACCTCTAATAGCACCCAATACCGTTAGTGTATTATTTGAGCTCTATAAAGGTAACCCTGTGATTTATTCCGCCGGGGGAACCAGTGCAAATGCTTTATTAGGGCGTTTTAGCCTAGCCGATGAGACGATAGCACAGTTATGCAAAACTATGGTAGCTATCGAGGAAAAAGCTAACGAGGACGTATTGTTTTTTGACATTGCTTACCAGGCAGAACAACGAGTGGATAATGTTAATCGCAGGTTGCAGCTTTACAACTATGAACTTCCCCTGCTAACCTGGTCAACGCACTCCACACCATTAGATTTGGAAGATATCATGGTTAGCATTAGCAGCGATGAGGTTATCCTCCGCTCAAAAAAATTAGGCAAACGTTTAATACCTAGGCTGGCCACGGCGTACAATTACAATCGTTCAGATTTAGCCGCGTTTCGTTTTCTTTGCGATCTTCAACATCAGAACATTAGGAGCAATTTTGGCATCAGTTTACCAACACTGTTTCCTGATTTGGATTTTTACCCACGTGTAAGCTATAAAGGCATAATCGTTTCGGCTTCCAAGTGGCTTTTTAAAAAAAGCCGTATTTCTGATGCAAATGGAATAAAAAGCTTGGATATAGACAAAGTAAAACAATGGTTGCTTGAAAATAACATTATCGGTTTTTTTAAGGTGGGCGATACCGATCAGACCCTAACCTTTAACACAAAGCAAGAGGAAGATCTGCTGATGTTTTTGACTTATGCACAACAACAAAACTCAGATTTCTATGTAACTGAAGCTTTGTACGATGAAAAAGATATGGTGAAAGATGAACATGGCGCCTTATACCATCCACAATATATTGCCAGTTATTTTCACGAGGAAAGAGTTTATCAAAAAAGCAAACGCCGAGACAAAGCAAAAACCGAAATAGAATCGCCTGGTGGCGAATGGTTATATTTCGAAATATATGCCCATCCAAATCAATCCAATAGGCTCTTGCAACTCATATGGGACAGTTTTATCAAGCCTCATAAATTGAAATTAAAAGCTTGGTTCTTTATTCGTTACTTTGATCCAAAACCACATATCCGTTTAAGGCTCCAGCTTAAAGATGCGGCACAAACCTTTACCCTTATGCGTTTGCTAAGAGCTATACTAGATACCGATGTTAAATCTAACCTGGTAAACGATATTCAATTAAAAACATATTACAAGGAAATGGAGAGGTATGGCCCTAAACGCATGCATTTAGTAGAACAGTTTTTTTCTGCGGATAGCGAATTTGTGATAAAAAGCCTTAAAAAGTATATTCACCAGCCTTCGCAATTAAGCGCCACGTTAGCTCTCATGCAAATGCTCGTACAAAATACCTTCGATGACATTACCGGACAGCTAGCATTTGCAAAACATTTGGCAAACAGCTTTGCTAAAGAATTGGATATAGATCAGGAGGGTTTTAAAAAAATTAACGCAAGTTTTAAGCAGCTTACTATTTTGCCTAATTTAACTCCCCTACAAATCTTGCCCTCCTATGCAAGGCTTTTCGGAAAATTGATAGAGGATTGCGAGCATGCAGAAACTAAAACCAGACTGTTGGCAGATTTAATACATATGCATATAAACAGAACCTTTAGTATCGACCAGAGAGTTTACGAAGCTATATTATATCAATATCTGTTGCGTGTTTTGCAACAGCAGGCTTATACTGCAAAAGCGAAATAGCTATACTTAATCGTACCGAAAACTTATTGCCTTTGGCCTCATGGCTAAAGGCATAGTTTTTACCGTATGCAAACCCAAGTCGCTCATCTACATTTTTTAGTCCGGTTTTATTGCTCATTAAGGTTTGCAGGCGACCAATGCTATTATTGGTTTCTATCCTTAAAATCTCCCCATCAATCGCTAATATAATTTCAGCTCGATCTTTTTCATCGCTGGTTAAGTAGCCATGTTTAAAAACATTTTCTACCAGTGTTAGCAATACCAAAGGGATTATCTTAAGCTCTAAAGCTTCTTCGGGATAAATGAAACTAATTGCAAGTCCGTTGTTTTTTCTTATCTGGTAAAGGAAAATAAGATTTTCTACCTGCTCTATTTCATCAACGAGCCTGATGTTTTGCTCCCTTTCTCCGGCTGCTATGGCAAAACGCATCATTTCCGCTAATCTCGCTACGGCCTCTCCTGCCATAGGCGAGTGTTTATTTACATTATGGTAAACAAAATCTAGGGTATTAAAAAGAAAATGCGGATTGATCTGCGCCTTTAAAAAAGCATTTTGCGCATTAGTTAACTCCTGTTGCATTTGCTGGTGCTGGATAATTGCCTTAAGCTTATCCTGCTCCAATTCTTGAGCCCTTTTTCGTTCTTGTATATAATTACGTAAAAAATAGTAGCCCGTTGCATAGCCTACAAACAAAATCCCTCTATATAAATTTCGCAATACAAATGCACTATCGAACTTTAGCACCTCAGTTTTAAGCTTGATTACAGTAAGAAAATAGGCCATTAAAAATTGTGAAATTGAATAAAACGTCAATTCAATAACTAAAAACAATGGCACTAAAACCAGACCACTAAGCCTATTTTTAAGTGCAAGTGGCAAAATGATAATTGAATGCAAATAAAAAAAGCATATAACTACCGAATAGTGTGCGAGATAAATAATTGGATTACCAAAATTATTTAGAAGTAAACCGGTTACCACAACTTCGTAAAGCATGTACGAAGTCCACAATATAATATGGATTTTATTTTTCTTAAGCCATTCTAACATCTTCCCAAATTTAAGTTTCTAAATAGAATATTTAGGTGTCTGTATAACAAAATTTTTCATACTCAAATCCCAGGGTAAGTTTCATAAAAATTTAAAATTATGAAACAAAAAACTCTAAAAATCCAGCCAAAAAGTTTGTTCGTATACACAAATCAAAAGAAAAAAAATCTTAAATCAGAAACGGACACTACAACAACATTCACCACTTTAACTACAACTACGGGAATATTCAATTCATAAAAGTATTCACACTTTAAGCGGGTTCACAATTGTTTGCCCGCTTTTAGTATTTTCGATTCCATAAACAATTTGAAATTATCTTTGTAATAATCTCCAATTGAAAAACGTATACCTTTTTTAATTGATATTGTATTTCCATCAACGTATTCAATATGCCTATCGTTTATTACAAAACTACGGTGCAGTTGTACAAACTCTTTTCTATGTGCCAGTACTTTAACCATCTCAGTAAGTGATAGGTAAGTAAGAATATCTTTATTGACTGTATGAATTAGAATGTAGTTCTGTTTACTCTCTACCGCAATTACATCTGCAAAATTAATCCTGATTAATTTTAGATTATCTTCTTTACTTTTAACAAAAAAGAAGTCTGCAACTGCTTGTTCGGCTACCGGTTTTTGTTCATTTAGCTTTGGAAACAGTTTATGTACAGTTATTGCAAATTTCCCTAAAGTATAAGGTTTTAACAGATAGGCATCTGCGTTAGCCTCAAAGGCTTCAAAAGCGTACTTGGTATGCGCCGTTGTAAATATGAGCCTGTCGGTTTTGCTTCTAATCTCTCTGGCGAGCTCTATCCCGCTAATCATTGGCATGTCTACATCCAAAAATATCAAGTCTAGTTTACCTAATCCATCTATCTCGTTTAAAACGTTTAAGGGTTCAGTATAACATTTAACCAAGTTTAAACCTGCTATAGTTTCTACGTATCCTTTTAGCCCCTCAATAGCGTGTGGCTCATCGTCTATAATTATACACCTGTACATCTAACTTTCTTTACAGTTAAATATGTGCAAATTGTACGATTTTAGCAACAATTACAGTGTTTTCGCGTAGAATAACCTGGCGTTCAAATAGAAAATAGACAATTTCGTATAAGATTAGCCGTTTTAAAATAAAACTGTTTTAGTTGAACCATCGCTAAAAAACACCTCAACACTATTCCTGTCCTCAGCTATTTTTACAGTTTTTACCGGGCTAAGCTCTTTAGCTGTAAAAGCTTTTTTACCCTTTTTCCAAAGTTGAAGCGTGACAAATATTTTCTCGCCTTCAAAACTATCCTTTGCACTAATTAAAGTGCTGTTTTCGCTAACCGGATGTAAACCTTTGGTAGCTGTAAATGCTAAATCCTTCCAGCCATTCAGCGAGATCATGGCTAATTGATAATCGCCATTGTTTAGGATATAAGCATCCTTATTTTGTACTCGAACGGTTTTTCTTGTTATTTCTTTATCAAGTTGAGCTAATGCGTAATGCCCTAAGGTAAAATCGGTTTTTAGGGGCGAGATAATTTTATCCACTCTTAAAATACCGTTTGGCAAGGTGATATCCGCTAGTTTAAACTTAACGTTTTTGTTCGTTTCCATTTCTACATCTCTACGGTAAATGCCATTCTCAAAACCTTTAAAGGTATAAAGACGCATAACTTCCCATTCTTTCTTATGGTTCAGCATACCGTAGTTCATCGAAATTTCTCCATTTTTACCGTCTGCCATCCAAGGGAAGTCGGTGTTATAGGCCAACTTGTTGTAGTTTTCGGTACTTCTAAATTTCTGCCAATCTGCGGCTATGGTTTCGTGGCACCACGAACGCATTTCTGATGCACCACTGTTAGGGTAACTTGTAATAAGTAAGTTGGAACCTGGCTGAAATTTATTGTAAACCTGATTTGTTTTTAGCTCTTTCTCCCAAGCCCCGTTATTTTCCTTGGCTGTCCAGAAAACGTTGTCTTTTGGCAGTAATAATGCTAAGAACGCTTTTCCCAACCAGTACACACTGCCTCGGCAGCTATAAATCTGCGTTGCAGGTTCAAAAGCTCCGAAATAACCTAAGGTTGGTACGCGATCTTCCATAAAATTTGGGTTTTCTAAAAACTCCAGCATCGAGCTAGACGCTATTCTTCTCATCCAACCATAGTTTACATCGCTTTTATGGTCTAGATATCCTGTTAAGGCCAAAGGCGCAACCGCCGCAAAGCGATATGGAATACTTCTGCCCCACATGTTCATATGCCCTTCTTTGTTAAACATATAGGGATAATTTCCTACCATATCTCCTAAATTGGCCATAAACCTTTTGGCATAAGCCGGATAATATTTATTGCCGTAAAGCTCTGCCCAAACGGGTCCGTACATTTGAAATGCCCACATGCTGTAATAATCGTAAGCCGGCGAATCATTATACCAACCATAACCTCGGTAAGCACCCATTATCTGATCGAGGTATTGCAACATTAACTTTTCGTTAACCTGATAACCTTTATCTTTAAAAAAGCTCATTACAAATACGTTAAAGAAACGCCAGTTCGAACCAACGGTTGGCCCATCGCCGTAACTTAGCATGGTTGCTGCCAACTTATCTTTTTGTTCTTTAGTTAGTGGATCCCACAATACCTCTGGCACTACCGATAAAGAGATAGCCAATGCGCCGAACTCTACCAGTATTTGGCTGGGGCCACCGTTGCCACGATGTTTAATAAAACTAGGGCTTTTAGGGTCGATTAGGTTTAGTAAATTGTGGCGATAATAATCCGCAACCTTAACTTTATTTAACACTAAATCTGGTTTTTCTCTAAGCAATGGGGCTGCTACAAATAACGTTCTACAAAAGCCTTCTAGCTTTTCGGTAGGCACTTGGCTTTCGTTTTTTGGATAGGTTTTATCATGCTGCTTGGGGAATTTCATCGGATCGTCCAAATCATTCACGTAGCTAAATGCCCCATCCAATAAATATTCGGCTGCCTCTACCCAATGCGTACGTGTCATCCCGGTAAGCGGACTAACTTTATAATTGGGTTGTTTTACATGAAAAGTGCTATCGCTATTTGCCGAAGAGCCTAAAGCGCAAAAAACTAAAATCGTTAAGATAATTATATTAGAAAATCTGTTCATACCGTGGTTTATATCTTCAAACTCAAATCTACTTTTTTAAATGTTAATTTGACAATTGTAACGCTGTGTTTACGAATAATGCTTGTTGGTTGGTTGGTTTTTTAGTTGGTTGGTTTGTTAGTCTTACAATTTCTAAATGGAAATATCGTATTTCGCAAGGCGATACAATTTATTGCACGAGTACTTGATACACTTACCAAGCTTCTTAACAAATCGCGTAATATAAATCCTAAGCCTGAACGATAATTACGTCTTTGCAAGCTTTTCTTTTCGCAAGGCGAAGCAATCTACCCTGGAGTACATTAACAAGACTCCATTATGTTATTATTTATAACGTTGGCGATACGCCATCCTAGGAGCACTCCAGCGTTGGCGTCCCCGCCAACGCTTAACTTAAGTGTTCGCAACACTAAGGGCAATAAACCCGACCCCTAGCGAGAAAGCCCGAATCCCGCAGGGAGAGGCTTGAAGCGAGGGCGGGGCTAGCAAAACAAAAGAACCACAGGCTTTGCTTTTCAAAAAAAATGCATCGTAGGCTACTTCGTTTTGTTATTAGGCCAAAAATAAATAGCTTTATATCATCTCCTTACACTCCTAAATCTAAGTATATGCGTCGCATTTTTCTTTCTGCCCTTGTGCTTCTTTCTTCTGTAGCATCGGCACAACAAACAGCTCCTAAAGCAAGCTTCAAAATAGACTACGAGAAGTTTACCCTTGCTAACGGGCTTCAGGTTATTTTTCACATCGACCGCTCCGACCCGGTTGTAGCGGTATCGCTAACCGCACATGTGGGCTCGGCTAGGGAAAAACCAGGAAGAACTGGTTTTGCGCATTTATTTGAGCATTTGCTCTTTTTAGAGTCAGAAAACCTTGGTAAAGGTGGCTTGGATAAAATGACGGCCAGGATTGGCGGTTCTGGCGCAAATGGCTCTACCAATACAGACCGAACAAACTACCTGCAAACGGTACCAAATGATGCATTAGAAAAAATGATTTGGGCAGAGGCCGATAAATTAGGCTGGTTTATAAACACGGTTACTGATCCGGTTTTAGCTAAGGAAAAACAGGTGGTAAAAAATGAAAAACGCCAGAGTTACGACAATAACCCTTACGGGCACACCTATTACGTGATTAACAAGCAGTTGTACCCGGCCAACCATCCTTACAACTGGCAAGTAATTGGTTCTTTAGAAGATTTGCAAAATGCAACGCTAGCAGATGTTAAGGAATTTTTTAACAGGTGGTATGTTCCAAATAATGTAACACTAGTTTTGGCTGGCGATTTTGATAAAGTACAAGCCCGTAAATGGGTGGAGAAATATTTTAATGAGATAAAACCTGGAGAAGCTTTGCCCGAACTACCTAAACAGCGAGCCATTGTTAAACAAACGATAAAAGTTTATCACGAGGATAACTTTGCAAAATTGCCAGAACTAACTATGGTTTGGCCTACCGTAGAAGAATACCATCCAGATTCGTATGCACTACAGGTTTTAGCACAATACCTTTCTGAAGGTAAAAAAGCACCTTTGTACAATGTTCTGGTAGAAGATAAAAAGCTTACTTCGAATGTAAGCATGTTTAACATAACGGCAGAATTGGCCGGACAGATGCATTTATCTGTACGTGCTTTTGCCGGAAAGGATTTAGACTTAGCCGCAGCAGCGGTTGGCGAAGCTTTTGCAAAATTTGAAAAAGAAGGCATTAGCGAGAAGGACTTGAGCAGAATTAAAGCTGGCCTGGAAACTGGATTTTATTCATCGCTTTCTAGCGTATTGGGCAAAGGCAGTCAGCTAGCACAGTATAATATTTTTGCCGGCGACCCGGGCTTTACCGAAAAAGACATTAACAGTACCTTGGCGGTAACTACCACAGATGTAAAAAGGGTTTACGAGAAATACATTAAAAACAAAAACTATGTAGCAACGAGTTTTGTACCCAAAGGGGAAATAGCGTTAGCTTTAGAAGGTTCTACCAAAGCCGATGTAGTGGAAGAAGCGATTGTACAAGGTGCCGAAGAAAGCATCGATGCATCTGCCAATGCAACTTACACGCGTACGCCATCTAGTTTCGACCGTAGCAAGGAGCCTGCGTATGGCAAAACACCAGAAATTAAAACGCCAACAATTTGGACCGATCAGTTAAACAATGGCTTAAAGTTATATGGAATTGAAAACAACGAAGTTCCATTAGTACAATTTGAATTGGTGATGGATGGAGGAATGCTTTTGGAAGACATTAATAAAATTGGAGTTGCCAATTTAATGGCCAAAATGATGACCCAAGGCACCAAAAACAAAACACCAGAGCAATTGGAAGATGCCATTGAACAGCTGGGCGCAAGCATTAACTTTTCGTCAAGTGCCGAAGATATTCGCGTAAGGGTAACTACTTTGGCTAGAAATTACACTGCAACTTTAGCATTACTGCAAGAGATTTTGCTAGAACCACGTTGGGATGTAAAGGAATTTGATCTACTTAAACAAAATGTAATCAGCCAAATTCGCCAGCAAGAAGCTAACCCAGGCGCTATTGCCCAAAATACCTACAATCAGTTACTGTATGGCAAAGATAATATTCGCTCTAAAAATACTTTGGGCACGTTAGAGAGTGTAAATAACATCACGCTTGCCGACCTTAAAGCATATTACAGTAAAAACCTATCTCCTTCTGTTGCTCGTATGCACGTAGTAGGCTCGCTTAATAAAACAACTATTACCAATTCCTTAGCAAGCCTTGCCAACCTTTGGAAAAACAAAACTGTTGCTTCGCCAACACTTGTTAAGCCCATTGCACCCGCCAAATCGCAAATCTATTTTTACGATGTTCCAGATGCGAAGCAGTCTGTAATTAGATTTGGTTACCCGGCATTGGCGGCAACCGACAAAGATTATTATCCTGTAACGGTTATGAATTATATACTGGGTGGCGGTGGTTTTGCCTCACAGCTTACCCAGCAATTGCGTGAAGGAAAAGGCTATACCTATGGCATAAACTCTGGCTTTTCGGGAACCAACAATGTTGGACCCTTTACAATTGCAAGCAACGTAAGAACCAATGTTACGCTAGAATCTGCACAAGACGTAAAAGAGATTTTAGAGAACTATGGCAAAAACTACAGCGATAAGGATTTAGCAACAACCAAAGGCTTCTTAATAAAAAGTAATGCAAGGGCTTTTGAAACTGCGGGATCTAAATTGAATATGTTAGAGAATATTAGTAAGTACGGGTGGAAAGCAGATTATGTTAAAGAGCGTGAAGAAATCGTTAAAAATATGAGCATAGCTGAAATTCAGGCATTAGCTAAGAAATACCTGGATGCAAATAAAATGATTTGGTTGTTTGTAGGTGATGCTAAAACACAATTGCCAAGATTAAGTGCCTTAGGTTTTGGTGAGCCGATATTGATTAAGTAAAAAGGCTGAGGTTAGGTTAAGATTTACGAGGTTTTATAAAATTTATTTTGATTAAAACTTAGCGAGTCTTAAAACAGCGGTCATTTTGTAAAAACGATTTTCTCCCTTACCTATCCTATCATTAAGATTGCCAATCGAGCTGGCAATGACGACTGAGAATTATTTCTTAGCTACAAAAAAAGCGCTGTGTAAAACACAGCGCTTTTCTATTTATAATAAAAACGCTTAGAATAAAACCTTTACTTCATCGCTTTTAGCAGCCAAGTAACGTTCTGCATCTAAGGCTGCCATACAGCCAGAACCCGCAGCCGTAATTGCTTGGCGGTAGTAATGATCTTGAACATCGCCACAAGCAAATACTCCTTCAATATTAGTTTTAGAGGTGCCTGGCAAAGTTTTTAAGTAACCAGTTTCATCCATCGTTAACCAACCTTTAAAAATATCAGTATTAGGTTTATGCCCAATTGCCACAAAGAAACCTTCTACGTCGATGGTTTTTTCTTCTTGTGTTTTATGGTTTATGGTTCTAATGCCGGTAACATTCTTTCCATTTCCTATAACTTCAGTTGCTTCGGTATCGTAAATTACTTCGATGTTTGGAGTATTTAACACACGGTGAACCATTGCTTTAGATGCCCTAAACTCGTCTCTGCGCACCAACATGTAAACTTTTTTACAAAGTTTAGCTAAATAGGTTGCCTCTTCGGCAGCCGTATCTCCAGCACCAACAATTGCAACGTCTTGTCCCTTAAAGAAAAAGCCATCGCAAACAGCACAAGCAGAAACGCCAAAACCGTTATATTTTTGCTCGCTAGGCAAACCTAGCCATTTTGCTTTTGCGCCAGTAGCAATAATTACAGTATCGGCGGTAATGGTTTTAATTTCGTCTACCACAACTTTATGCGGAAGCGTAGTGAAATCAACAGAACTTACATAACCGAAACGGATTTGTGTACCAAAACGCTCGGCTTGTTTTCTAAAGTCTTCCATCATTTCTGGGCCCATAATGCCGTTAGGGTAACCCGGAAAATTATCTACATCGGTGGTTTGGGTTAATTGTCCGCCCATTTCCATTCCGGTGTACATTACTGGTTTCAAATCTGCACGAGCAGCATAAATTGCCGCGGTATATCCGGCAGGGCCAGAGCCTATAATTAAACACTGTACGTGTTCTATTTCTTGTTCTTGAGACATGGTTTTGTTCTTGTAAAATGCAAATTTAAGCTTTAGCACTTAAAAGCGCAAAGCGATACAACAAAGATGAAATTAGAAAGATAAATGAATAATCTTAATATTCTAAAGGTACGATTGGCTCTTTCTTGGTGGTAGACATAATCATCATCGTCTGGAAGGTTTTAACTACAGAGATCTTACTGATTTTATCCATAATTAAACGTTCGTACGATTTAATATCATTTACATAAACCTTTAAAAGAAAATCTGCCTGACCCGTTACGTGGTGGCATTCGGTTACCTCTTTAATGCTGTTAACCTCATCTAAAAATATCTGAATGGTATTATTTTTATGGAAGTCTAGCTGAACTTGAATAAATGTCTTGATACCTAAGCCCAATTTCTCTTCATCTACCAAAGCATGGTAACTTTTAATAAAACCAGACATCTCTAGTTTTCGTACTCTTTCTAAAGTAGGCGCTGGCGAAAGTCCGATCTCTTGCGAAAGCAGTAAATTGGTAATTCTTCCGTTTTCCTGTAAAAGTTTAAGAATTTTAAAATCGATTTTATCTAGTTCTGCTGCCATAGTGGTAATTGGTTTGATAGCCAAAGGTAGAATAGTAACGTCTATTTGCCAAATATTATTCTACAAAAACCTATTATAAATGGCATTTATTTTACAATTTATTTTTAGATTTGTCTAAACTAATTATTAGACACCCAAAAATGCAGTCGTACACCGAAGAGAACTACCTGAAAACCATTTACCACCTTTCTGTTGTAAGCAACCCTGTGCAAACAAATGCTATTGCAGAAAAGATGCAAACCAAAGCGGCATCGGTTACAGACATGTTAAAAAAGCTTGCGGAAAAAGAATTGGTCGACTATGTAAAGTATCAAGGGGTTAATTTAACTGAAAACGGGAAGTCTACCGCTATAAATATCATTAGAAAACATAGGCTTTGGGAAGTTTTTTTAGTAGATAAGCTTGGTTTTAAATGGGATGAAGTGCACGATGTTGCGGAAGAATTAGAGCACATTAAATCAACATTGCTAACAGAACGATTGGACGAATTCTTGGATTTTCCGAAGGTTGATCCACATGGCGACCCGATACCTGATAAATATGGAAACTTTGCCGACCTTTCTTTTGTTAAGCTCAGCAAATTGCCAACTGGCGAAAAAGGAACAATTACCGGTGTAAGTGAGCACTCATCGGCATTTTTAAAACATTTAGAAAAATTGGGTTTAACCTTAGGCAAAAAGATTGAGGTGATAGAAATTGTAGATTTTGATGGATCAGTTGAAATTCTTTGCAATGGCAACAAATTAAATTTGAGTAGAGAAGTAGCTAAACACCTTTTAATTAGCAAAAACAAATGAGCGAAAAGCAATCGTTAAGCGAAGTACATAACAGCGTTGCCACAGATAAACGTAAAGGTTGGCGTAGAATTTTAGCTTTCATCGGCCCTGCCTACTTAGTTAGTGTGGGCTACATGGACCCAGGCAACTGGGCTACAGACATTGCCGGCGGTAGTAAGTTTGGCTATCAGTTAATTTGGGTGCTATTAATGTCTAACTTAATTGCTTTACTTTTGCAATCGTTAAGTGCTCGTTTGGGTATAGTTAGGGGGCTTGATTTAGCTCAAGCTTCAAGAAATGCGTATCCGAAATGGGTTAACTTTCCGCTGTTTATTTTAGCACAAACCGCAATTATTGCCTGCGATCTGGCCGAGATTATTGGAATGGCTATCGGTTTAAACTTATTGTTTGGCTTACCGTTAATCTGGGGCATTTCCATTACCATATTTGATACCATCCTCCTCCTATTTTTATTAAATAAAGGCATGCGTAAAATGGAAGCATTTATTGTTTCGATGGTATTTATTGTTGGCCTTTCATTTTTGGTGGAGATGTTTATTGTCGAGCCTTCTGTTGGTGAAATTGTAAAAGGATTAGAGCCGAGCCTACTTTCGGGTGAGGCTTTGTATATCGCTATCGGTATTATTGGTGCTACAGTAATGCCACACAACTTATACCTACACTCCTCTCTGGTACAAACCAGAAAGTTTGAGCGTGATAAAAAGGGAATAAAGGAAGCTATAAAGTTTAACTTTATTGATACTGCAGTTGCCTTAAATCTTGCTTTTTTTGTAAATGCTGCCATTTTAATCTTAGCGGCGGCGGCCTTCTTTAAAAATGGCTTTCACGAAGTTGCCGAAATTCAAGATGCCCATCGTTTGCTGGATAATATATTCGGCCCAATTGCACCTGCACTATTTGCAATAGCTCTTATTGCTGCCGGACAAAGTTCTACCGTTACTGGTACCTTAGCAGGTCAGATTATTATGGAAGGCCACCTAAACCTAAGAATACAACCTTGGTTAAGGAGATTAATTACTAGGCTATTGGCAATTATACCTGCATTTTGCACCATATTATTTTTTGGCGATGATGCACTTGGTGGCTTACTGATTTTAAGTCAGGTGGTACTAAGTTTACAATTAGGCTTTGCAATTATTCCGCTTATACATCTTACATCGGATAAAAAAGAGATGAAGGATTTTACCATAAAAACCTGGGTAAAGGTTTTAGCGTGGATGAGTGCGGTAGTTATTGTAAGCTTAAACATTAAATTAGTTGTTGAAGAGATAAATGGCTGGATTGCCGAAGCAGATGGCTGGTATATTTATGCTATCGTTATCCCTATTGCCATTTCGATAGCTTTACTGCTTGTGTATATTTTCGTTTATCCACTTTTGGGCAAAAAATTAAGGGATGGAAATGTGCCACATGGCAACGCACTAGCCATAGGCGAGATTAAAAAGATTAACTATACCAAAATTGGCATTACGGTAGATTTCTCTGAAAATGATAGAAATACTATTAGACATGCCCTTATTCAAGGTGGAAAAGATGCGCACTATTATTTGATTCACGTTGTAGAAACAGCTGTAGCTCGTTATCATGGCACAAAAGCAATGGATCACGAAACCCAAGCCGACACCGAAAACTTAGAAAAATACAGACTTAATTTAATGGAATTGGGTTATGAGGCTAGCGCACACATTGGTTTTGGGGGCACTGCAAAAGCAATTGCCGACATTAGTAACCGAAACGAAATTGAGCTATTGGTGATGGGCGCCCATGGTCACAAAGGAATTAAGGATATTATTTTTGGTACTACCGTAGATGCGGTTAGGCATAAAGTGGAAATTCCGGTTTTAATTGTGAGGTAGGAATTCGTATTGTCTTTGTCATTCCCGTGAAAACGGGAATCGTAATGCAAATGGTTTGCTCTTCCAGATTTGTAATCTGGAAGCCCTATCGCAAGATTTGTAAACCTAATTCGTCTTTACCTTAAATTATACCTGATTCCAAAAAAACCTCTAATACCTTGGTTGGGCGCATACACGTAGCTCGGGTCAAATGTTAAACCATAGGGATTATTTGGAGTAGCAAGTGGATTTCCTCCAGCATCAAATGCTACTTCTTTATCAAATGGATCGTTAGAACGGGCGATGATAAACGGATTATTTTTGGTTGGCTTAAAATTGAGTAGGTTTTTAACGCCACCGTATACTTCCAAATTTTTAAATCCCCTATATACAAATTGAATATTCTGCAAGCTCCAAATTGGAGAAGTTGGTTGTCGCGGGTCTAAATCTCCCAATAAAGGCAAACGCATCGGCCCGTAGATGTTGCCTGTATAATCGATGCCCAAATTTAAAGCATTTATAAGATAAGAAACCGACCAAGTTCCCATCCATTTTTCCGTTAGAATTTGTTGCGTCTTTAATCCATCTTCAATTAAACCTACGTCTTGTAGCGTAACGCCTGCATTTAATTTTAAACCGAAATTCAACACCAGATCTAAATTAGCAGTCAAACCTTTGCTAACTGCATAGCCATTTAAGTTCTCGTACCTAATTTGGTTGATGTTACTTTCGTAATCTGCTACAATTCGGTTATTAAAATGCGTATAAAAAGCCGATAAATCTACTGTAAAAGAATGTGAATGCGTATCGTAAATCTTTTTCAGAAAATTTAAATTTACGTTATATGTTTTCTCTGGCTTTAGGTTGTTTGCTATCAAAACCTCTCGGGCTCCGGTTAAAGCGGCGTGGTCTTCGGTAAACACGTTCACCACTCTAAAACCCGTTCCTGCATTTAGTCTAATAATTGTATTCTCGTCAAAATTAACTTTGTAAGCAAAACGAGGTGTAAAAATACTACCGTGATTAGAATTATAGTCATATCGCAGCCCCAGCAACATTGACTGCTTGTCGGCAATTTTAATCTCGTCTTGCACGAATAAACCAGGCAAAAAAGTATTTTCAGGATTGTTTCTACCGCTTAAACCGAGCGTAGCTGGCGTATTATCGTCGTAAAAAGTATAACGAAAAGCAGTACCAAAAAGTAAATCGTGGTTATTGATTCTTTTATCCCAGGTTAACTGAGAAAAAGCAATGTTTTGCTGAGCGATGTAAGAAGTTGTTCCATATCTGCTGTCCTGATTATGATTGGTTAATGAGAATGAAAAGAACATTTTCTCTTTAACAGGTAATTGATAATTACCTAACAGCTCAAAACGCTTTGTGTAAATGCTTTCTCCATAAACTTCGTCCCCACCTCGGTATTGTTTATTCCAGTTCATCTCGCCTCCCCACCTATCTTCGTACAAAAACCTTCCAGCTAACGAAGCTACTCGATTTTGCTTTCTGCTAAAATTCCATTTCTGAAATACCGAAATCCGATCTTGCAAAGTAACATCGGTAAAGCCATCGTTATTGTCATCAACTTTGTTACCGTATTTAAAATAATTTATGCCGGTTAACACATTAACATTGGGATGGATTTTAGTCTTAAATCCTAAATCTAAATTATGTTCCAAATAACTCGTAGTCATAAAATCAGCACTTAGGCGAGAAGCTTTGCTTACATCTTTGGTTATAATGTTTATCAATCCTCCTACCGCTTCGCTACCATATAATGATGATGCGGGACCTTTAACAATCTCGATTCTTTCGACCAAGGCGTTTGGAATGCCAGACAAACCATAAACGGTAGAAAGACTACTCACTATCGGCATTCCGTCTATCATCACCATTGTGTACGGACCTTCTAAACCGTTAATATGAATATCACCTGTATTGCAGATGTTGCAATTGAGCTGAGGACGAACGCCATTTATATTTTGCAAAGCATCAAAAATGCTTGGTGTTGGATTTTTCTGAAAAAACTTGGCCGTATAAATCTCTACCGGAACTGGGCTTTCTAACCTATTAACCTCTTTCTGTGTCCCTGTAATTACAACTTCGTTCAACTTTTCATCTAAATCTTCCAAGGTAATTATCTGAAAAACAGAATCTGTATTTAAAGTTATTTTTTGCACAAAAGTGCGATAACCTACAGCACTTACTTTTAAACTAAGTGATTTTTGGTTATTGATCTTAAAACTAAACCTGCCTAAACTATCGCTTACAGTGGTGGCTTTGGTATCGGAAATTTGTACGGAAGCATTTGGCAAAACATCAGATTTGCTTTTTACAACACCATTTATTAAAATCTCTTGTGCATTAAGGTAACCAGAAAATAAAACGAAAAACAATAGAATTAGAACACGCATTAAAATAAAATTAGTTAAGCAAAACTATAAATTTAGATTCATCTAAAAAATATTTAGATATATTATTTACGTTGATTTGTAAACTTCAGTTTTTGAGAAATAATAAAATCTGTTTTTTTGATTATAGCTAAGGATTAATTAAGAAATGTTGATATTTGCATGCTATGGGAAACGAAATCCAGATAAAAAATAAGAGAGCATACTTCGACTATCATATATTAGACACCTATGTAGCCGGTTTGGCGTTATTAGGTACAGAAATTAAATCTATAAGACAAGGTAAGGCAAATATGACCGATGCCTTTTGCATGTTTATTGGTGGCAATCTTTATGTAAGAAATCTACATATTTCAGAGTACAGCCATAGCTCTTTTCGTTTTCACGATATTAAGAGAGATAGAGCTCTGCTTTTACAGAAAAGAGAGTTAAAAAAACTTAAGGTAAAAGGAGAAGAAAAAGGATACACTATCGTTCCGCTCAGAATTTTCACTAATGAACGTGGTTACGCTAAAATAGAAATTGCATTAGCGCAGGGTAAAAAAGAGTTCGACAAACGCGATAGCATTAAGGAAAAAGAAGGCAAGCGTGAGATGGACAGAGCAATGAAGATTTAGCCCCCCCCTAAAGGGGCTTAAGATTACCAAGCCTGATCGCCTACTAAAGGAACAAACCTAAATGTATCGAGTTCTATTCTATCAAAATCGTTCTCGCTAACGCGAATAACGGTAATCATTTTCTGCGATTTTTCATCACCAACAGGGATTACCAAAATACCACCGATTTTTAATTGCTTTAAAAGAATTTCGGGTACGAAAGGTGCACCAGCGGTAACAATAATTTTGGCATAAGGCGCATGTTCTTCAATACCTTTAGAGCCATCGCCCAAAAAGAAATGGGCTTTGTAACCCATCCCTGGCAGAACTTTAATGGTATGCGCAAAAATGTTAGGTTGCCTTTCTATGGTAAAAACCTTGGCTCCCAATTCCATTAAAATGCAAGTTTGATAACCAGAACCAGTACCAATTTCTAAAACTTTATCGCCTTTTTGTATATGCAATAATTCGGTTTGGTAGGCTACTGTGTAAGGTTGCGAAATGGTTTGTCCATCGCCGATAGGAAAAGCGATGTCTTTGTAAGCTTGGTTCCAAAAAGTCTCATCAAAGAAAAAATGACGGGGAACTTTGCCAATTGCTCCTAAAACCCTTTCATCTGAAATCCCCCTCTCTCTAAGTAAAGCTACTAGTTTCTTTCTTGCTCCTTTTTCGCGGTAATTATCTATAAACTTATATGCCATTTCGTTTCAAAAATAGCTTTTTAAGCTTAATAAAGAGACTACATTTATCGCCTTCAAATTTAAACTAACCTAAACGACACGAAATCAACTTTAAAGAAATTATCAACATTGTATTGATATTTTTTTTCTACATAGTTACGGTTGTTGTGTTAGTTTAAGAATTTGCTTTGGTTATACAAATATTTTATACTTTTGGAACTCATTGTAATAAACACACCTATGAAAAAATTATTACTTAGTATTTTTGGTTTATTTCTAACTACTGTTGCCTTTGCACAAATGGATGGAAATTACAATTATTCTATTGGTTTAAGAGGCTATAGCAGTTTACAGTTGCCTAAAATTTTAAATCAAACAAATGCTAACGATTATATTGATGCGTACGCAAACGGCTTGTTAATTAAATTTAACGACAACCAACTTAGTTACCGCATAAGCGGAAATTATCTTCGAAAAGATATTTCTTTTGCCAACCAATGTGAAACTTGTGAAACTGCAAACGGAAAAGTAACCGATTACAGCTTTAAAATTGGATTTGAAAAAAATATAAACTACGCTCGCGTACAACCATATTTTGGAGCAGATTTGGGATTTAGATCGAATAATTTTACTGGCGAAATCCAAAATGCAAATCCACTAACCGTTAGAACGCCATATACTTTGGATACGGATAAAAATGGTTTTGTAATTGCTCCTTTAATCGGTTTAAAATTTAATCCTGTTAAACAAGTTTCTATTTTTGCTGAAACCAGTATGGATTTCTTTTACTCTTATGAGCGTCAGGAAACTATTCAGCATGATCCTGCAAACACCAGAACTTTTGCTAAATACAACAAATGGGAGTTTCTATTAAACCCAGTTTCTGTTGGTATTCAAATACATTTGGTTAGTAAAGATTAATAAGGATCTACATCTATTTGCGTAATAACGCTTTTAAAATCTTTTTGCGAATTAAAGTCTTTAATGGTGTCTTTGAGCACCATTTTTACTTTTTGTATAGCCGCATTTTTTTCGATCTTAATAATAATTTGCTTGATGTAATAGTTTCTTATCCTTGCTACCAAAGGTTGCTCAGGGCCTAAAACCCTTGCACCTAATTGCGCCTTTAGCGCATTGGCCAAATATAAAGATGCTACGTTAAGTACATTAGCGTCTTTATGTTTTACGTTTACAAAGATTAACCTGCTAAAAGGCGGATAGTTAAACTGCTTGCGTTCGGCCATTTCATCCAAATACATTTGATGGTAGTCGCTGGCGATTACTTGTTTTATAATGCGATGATTATCATCATAAGCCTGAATACAAACCTTTCCTTGTTTGTCACGCCTACCTGCTCTTCCAGCTACCTGCGAAAGCAATTGATAACTACGTTCAAAAGCCCTAAAATCGGGATAGTTTAACAAGGTATCAGCATTGATTACACCAATAAGGCTAACATTATCAAAATCTAAACCTTTGGCAACCATCTGAGTGCCAATCAGAATCTGATTTTTCTTGTCCTGAAAATCAGCAATAATTTGTTGCATACCATTTTTGGTACGTGTGCTGTCCAAATCCAATCGGGCAATGCTAACTTCTGGAAAAAGTAAACTTAACTCTTCTTCGATTCTTTCGGTACCAAAACCTTTTTGTTCTATATGCACAGATCCGCATGCCGGACAAATATTTAAACTACTTTGGTGGTAGCCGCAATAATGGCAATGAAGTTTGCCACTTGTTTTATGAAAAGTTAAACTAACATCACAGTTAACGCATTTTGGTGCGTAACCACAGGTGGCGCAAATAAGAATAGTAGCATATCCTCGCCTATTTTGAAACAGGATGATCTGCTCATTATTCTCAAGCGCTGTTGTCATATCATCTAATAAAACACTTGTAAAATACGACGACATTTTTTTACGCTTAGTTTCTTCAGCTATGCTTACCACCTCTTGCAAAGGCAATTCTACACCGCCGAAACGTTCGTTAAGCTCAACTAATCCGTATTTATTGGTTTTGGCGTTATAATAGCTTTCTAATGATGGTGTTGCGGAACCTAAAACCACCTTTGCTTGATGCAAATGCGCTAAAACTATAGAAGCATCTCTAGCTTGGTAGCGTGGAGCTGGATCGTGTTGTTTGTACGACGACTCATGTTCTTCATCTACCACGATTAGCTTAAGATTAGCAAAAGGCAAAAAAACTGCTGAACGAGCGCCCAAAACAACCTGGTACGTTTCGTTTAAAACACGATTCCAGATTTCTACACGTTCGTTATCATTAAATTTTGAATGGTAAACCCCAATTTTCTCTCCAAAATAACGTTTAATTCTGTGAACAATCTGGGTGGTTAATGCAATCTCGGGCAAGAGAAATAAAACCTGGCCACCATCTTCAATAGCTTTTTCTATTAATTTAATGTAAAGTTGCGTTTTACCAGAAGCGGTTACTCCATGCAAAAGCACCACATCTTTTTCTTTAAATTGAAGGTCTACTTCGTCAAAGGCTGTTTGCTGAGCTTTGCTAAGTTCAAAATTAATTTCAAACTCATCTTCTGCATGGCCTAGCCTACTTATTTGTTTTTTTTCTTGCTCAAATATTGATTTATCTATTAAAGATTTTATAGCTCCTTGCCCACATCCACTATCTTCTAAAATTTGCTGTTTAGCAACAAAAACATCATTTTTAGAAAGTTTTAAATAAGCCAATAGCGCATTTAACTGCTTTGGCGCTCGCTCTAAAATCGAAAATAGTTCTTTTAAATTTTCTTCCTCTCTATAAAATGAATTTAATTTTAAGAAAGTTTTTAATAAAGGTTTGTATTTCTCGATAACCTCTTCTGCAATGTAAATTACTTCTTTGGCAATTAACGAATTAACAATCGGATAGACTGTTTTTTGACCTAAAAGTTCTATTACATTATCGATGCTTATACGTTGTTGTTTGTGCAATACATCAACGATTAAACTTTCTTTCTCGGTTAGTACAAGTTCGGTCGGCAATTCATCACGTAGTACCAAAATGGTTTCACTGGCTAACTTTAATCCAGTTGGCAATGCGGCAGCCATTACATCGCCTTCATTTGCTAGATAGTAAGAGGTTATCCAATCCCAAAACTGAAACTGCTTTTCGGTAATTACGGGAAAATCATCGACAACGTCTATAATATATTTTGCTTCGTAAAGCTCTGGCGGTTGCTTGCCGATACTTTTTACCAGCGCAGTATAAATTTTGTGCTTACCAAACTGCACAACCACACGCTTGCCTATAGCAATTCTGTCATTTAGCTCAAATGGAACCCTATAAGTGTAATTTATAGCTAGCGACAGCGGTAGCACAACTTCTACGAAAAAAGTTTCGCGTTCGGCAAAATCTATGGTGTTGGCAAACTGCATTATTTATCCTTAACAGCGGCTAAAAATAAACTTATCCATCCTAAAATAAAGAACAATCCTCCTATTGGAGTAATTGGGCCAATTATTTTCGTATTGGTGATATTCAAGATGTCTTTCAGCGCTAAAATATATAATGAACCAGAAAAAAGTAATATACCAAGGGTGAAAAACAGAAATGAAAATCCTATTAGCTTGTTCTTATATCTGGCAAAAGTTGATAAATACAACAAAGCGAAAACGTGATAAAATTGGTATTCTACGCCTTTGTGCCAAATATCTAAGGCATAAGCATCTACTAAATTCTTTAAACTATGGGCACCAAATGCACCCAAAACTACTGCAAGGGCACCAAAAAAAGAAGCAGTGAGAATAATACGTTTGTTCATGAGAAATCGGCTTTTACAATCGCTAAATTAAGAAAATGCCCTTATAATCTCTGTAATACCAAAATTAAATTAAATTTGTAACAGCACATGAAACGAATTTACATTACACTGGTGTTTTTATTGGTCGGAATGGTTGGAATGGCCTATCTGTACTTTTCTAATCTGCATACCGAAACTAGCGCTAACGATTCATCGTTAAATGCGGTTGCAAGTAGCTCTGCATTAGTATTTAGCTTCGATAATGAAAAAAGTTTTTATGATATTTTAAGCGGGCAAGAGATTTTTGCAGATATTTTGGGCGAAGACAAGTCTAAGCAACTTAAGGCATTAAACAGCTTAGTTAACGATGCGAATGTAAATAATGCTTTCAGCGGTCAAAAAGTTTATATAGGGTTTCTTCCAGGAGAAAAGAATACGATTGATTTTATAATTACATCGCAATTAAAATCCGCTGTAGACGTAAATCAGGTTATAAACGGTTTAAAAAGAAAACTTAAGGTCGATAAAACTAACGACATTTATCAACTTACTTTTGCCGATAGTGCAACTTGCTTCTTATCTATACAAAAGTCTTTAGTAGTTTTAGGTAGCACAGCTGATGCGATTAATCAAACTTTAAAAAATAATTCAGAAAATATAACACCTTTTACCAACTACGTAAAAAACAACAGTCGTTACAATAAGAATACGTTAGCTAGCCTTTTTGTAAATTTTAATCTTTTACCTCAAGTGCTTAAAAACATTTTAACTACTAACCTAACCGGAGAATTGAGCGTGCTAGATAAACAAGATGCCTTTGCAACGTTTACGTACAGCTTTAGCAAAGACAAACTTTTATTTAGTGGCATCACCGAAATTAATGCGCAAAACAGCTATCATAAGCTTTTTGTTGATGAAGCCGAGCAAAAATTAACCATACAAAATATCCTTCCAGAAAAAACAGCTAATTTTACTGCTTATGGCATAGCCGATTACAAAAGATGGAAAAACAATCTTAACATTCTTTTTACTTCAACTAAGGAGTTTAGCAAAATTGAGGAGAATATTAAACGTATCGATCAGAAACATAGACTAGATCTTAATCAAATTTTCAGTACATATTTTAAAAATCAACTACTAACGTTTGAATTAGCCAGTGGAGAGAAATTTGGTGCGATAGCGTTAAGCAATGGCGAAAAAGTAAGCCAGTCTTTTTTAGATGTAAGCGAAGAGTACGACTTGGATATTCGTATTTTTAGGGAAGATGGTATACCCTATTCTTTTTTTGGACAACCGTTTAAAAAATTTGAGAAGCCATATTTTATCATTATAGACAACTACCTGATAATGGCCAACAATGCAAGTAATTTACAGGTTTTCTTAAATAGCTACAGAAACAACAAATTGTTAAGCCAAGACGAAAATTTTATCAGTTTTAACGATCAGATTTCGAGCTCTTCTACTATTCTGTTTTACATTAACAGAAAAAACAGCAACGATATTTTTGGCAGAAATTTAAAGGCACCTTACTTTAAGCAATATCAAAGCAGTAAAGGTTTTAAAGATTATAACGCTTTTAGTTATCAATTAGCTGCCGACAATGGCAAATTCCTTACCAATTTTCTCCTCTTTAAAAAAGAAGAAAAAATTTTAGTTCCAGATACTTTAAAAACAAATTGATAGTTAAGAAGACATGAAGAAAAAGCTACTTTTATTTGCTTGTATAGTACTGGTATCTAAATTATTATCTGCACAGCAGTACGCTCAATTTGGCACCAGATCATTGTTCGATTCGTTCGAAAATCCGGCAATAAAAGCTTTTACTTTAGACAGTTCTGGCAAATATGCCAGTAATTTTTTATTGCCAAACTTTGGTATTAACGCCGCTAACCGCGGTAGTGCGACAGAAGTAATACGCAGACTAACTACCGACGGAATTATTAACACCACCAATCTTCCTATTGGCTCTGGCGCTATGAATACCCTTTACCAAAATACGAATGTATACCTGGCAACGTTCAGAATATTTAGTTCGTACAAATACAATCAGGAAATTGGTTTTGCATGGCAGGTTCGCTCTGATGCAAATATAGATTACACCAATGAAACCCTAGCCATTCTCGATTCCTACCGCCGTTTTGCTCAAGTTCCTTATAACGATGTTTTTAATAACGATGGCTACCAACAGTCTTACCACCAGTTTAGTGTGAGCATAAGGGAAAATTGGGATAAACGTTTAGCTTTTGGGGTGAAATTAAGTTTGTTGAGCGGTATAGCTTATAACAGTTTAAAAATAGACGACTCTTACATTTATGCAGATCCGTTTAACGACCGTTTAGATATAGGTTTAAATGGCAGGTACGAAGCTAGCTTTATAAGAAAAGATGAAATTGATAGAAATACATTTATTCCAAATTTCAGAAACCCAGGCGCCGCTATAAGTTTAGGAACTACCTACCAATCTCGTTCGGGTTTCTTTTTAATGGCAAACGTTAAAGATTTAGGTTTTATTCGTTGGAGTAAGCGTTCTCATATTGCACAATTTAATACCTTAAAGAGCATTTATGATGTCTCTACTAAGCCAAATAGCCAGATCAAGGAAGAAATAACCGATATCGCTAATGAGATAGACGTAGAAAGCCGTTTTCACACCTTTACCAATGCAAAAGCAGATTTTATGGTTTCAAAAAACTTTAGTTTTTACAAGCCAGCGTTAATCGTTTCCAAAAACCTGTTTTACCCAGGTGGCGATGTTGCCTTTGTAAATACTTTCAGCCACAATAGTTTTTCTGCAAGTATTACGCCAGCATATAACCTAAATCAAATTTTCATGGTTGGCGTACAAGCCATGTACAAAACACCAAATTTCGAATTCTTTTTAGGTAGCGATAATATTAACAAATCCGTAGATCTGGGCCGAACCATTAACAATGCAGATGGTCCGGTGGGCACAGGCTATAACGGTGGCTCATTTTACATGGGACTGGGAATTAAGTTTGGGAGAACCGTAAACCATCCGATGAATTTAAGTACCATGCCAGGCGTTGGCGGAGAGAAAACCCACAAAGGGTTTTTCAGAAGTATTTACGAGTTTTTCTAAAAACTGCTAAGCTTTTTTCTTCGGCGTTGTAAATACAAAATCCTTCAAATAAAAAGGTTCAAAATAAGCCACATCTTCATAATTACCGGCATCAAAAGCCTCTTGGGCCAACGAACTCATGTGTGTTGCAGAATTATAGTTAACACTATTAAAATGAGCATTTGGATGTGTTAGCACCGCCTTGCATTTTTCGGCGCCATCGCCAATAAATGTTACGTAATGCGCATCTAGCTCAAAGATAAAGCTCTTTTCATCCACAATTTTGGCATTTACAACTTCTATCTCCTTTAATTTATTGTCGTAAACACTTGTAAAAACTTCCATTCTACGAGCGTCAATCATTGGGCAAATTAAACCGCCATAATTCGGGTGCGCTGTTACAAAACCATTTGCCATCATTTTTAATGTTCCAATAGCAATAAGAGGTTTATCTAAGGCAAAACATAAGCCTTTCGCAGTAGAAACGCCTATACGTAAACCGGTATATGAACCCGGCCCTTTACTTACCGCTATAGCATCCAACTGTTTGTAAGTAATACCAGCCTTTTTCATGGCTTCATCTATAAATAAAGTAAGCTTAGAAGCATGAATGTTTTGCGCAGTTTCTTCAACCAAAGCAACAGTTATTCCATTTACAGAAACTGCAACAGAACAAACCGGCGTAGCGGTTTCGATTTGGAGGATTGTTGACATTAGACGATTAATATTGTACTTGTAAAGTTAAGTTAAATTCCGCTTTCCAGCCGAATCTTTAAACTTTATACTTTCAGCTTATCACTTTAAACTCATTTAAGGAACCGGATCGTGGCCATGCTTACCCCAAGGATGACAACTGGCAATCCTTTTTAGCGTTAACCAACCACCATAAAACGGACCGTGTTTTTTTATTGCCTCAATGCCATAAGCAGAACAAGTTGGTGTATACCGGCAACTTGCGCCCAACAAAGGCGATAAAAGTATTTGGTAGAGCCTAATTATACCCAAAAACAACCAAGAAAAAAGGAGCTTAATTATTTTCATCAGGATTAATCAAGGTTTGTAGTTTTTTTAACGCTTGTGCTAATTTTTTCTCAAAAAAAGCATACTCATATTTTTGCTTACCTACATATTGCAAAGATAACAGCAATAATTCTGGTTTGTCTGCTAAAAAACTATAGAGTAGTTTTTGCTTTTGCAAACGGTAGGCTTCGCGAGTTCGGCGTTTAATTAGATTACGATCTACGGCGTGTTTGTAACGCTTTTTAGCAACGTTTATAACAACCTGAGCCGGATAGTTATGGGATTCGGCAACAAAAGAGTAAGTTACACGAAAGGGATATAACAAAAAAGAAGAACCGTTTTTAAATAGCAAGTCTAAAGACTTTTTGCTACATAACCGTTCTTCTTTATAAAATTTGTTCATGTTTTTTGATTGCAATACTGCAGATTAGACTGCTTACACCCAAAAACAGGTGGCAATCAAAAATTATGCTTTATGACGACGCTCGTCAGAAACTGATAATCTTTTTCTTCCTTTTGCACGGCGAGAAGCTAATACTCTTCTACCGTTTGCTGTAGCCATTCTTTCGCGGAAGCCATGCTTGTTTCTTCTCTTTCTTTGCGAAGGTTGGAATGTTCTTTTCATAACTGTATAATATCTTAACTAGAGTTTTTTAAATAAGAGGTGCAAATATAATGCGATTTTTCTAAAAATGCAAGAGTGTTATCTTTTTATTTTTAGAAATTTAATTGCGGATACGTTTTGGTTGTTGCCACTATTTTTTTGAAAAGCAAACGTAGTAAATACTTGGCTCAGGTTCTGCCCCGCTATCCGTTTTATTTCGTCCCAACCTAAAGGTCGAGACTACATGCTCACTCCTATCGGGTTTAAAAATGCTAGTGTTGTGCACAAAACCACGTAGCTAAACCCGATTGCAGCGGAAATACTTTTTGACGCACAAACAAATCTCGTATCACTGCCCATGGCAAAAAGATTGTAGCGTAAAGCGGGACTGACTTAAATCTTGGCAGAAATTTGCTTTTCAAAAAAAATTACATGCCCAAAGCTGCTTTAAGTTTTACGTAACCCGTTTTACTTACTGGCAGCCAAATTCCTGTTTTTAACAAAACAATATAGCTTTCTTTCTCTTTGAGCTCAATTTTAGTTACCTGCGCCAAATTGATAATATACGATCTGTGGATACGAATAAACTGTGCAGGATCTAGCGTTTGCTCGAAAAAGCTCATGGTTTTGTTTTTATGAAAGTTACCTTCGGTGGTATTTAGCTTAACATAGTCATCATCGGCTTCTAGGTAATTTAGTTCGGCGACAGGAATAATCTTAATCACTCCTGCATTTTTAACAACTATACGACTGTTCTGTGCTGGCGAAAGCGAAGCAGATTCTAAAAGTTCATTGCTATTTTCTTCCTTAGCCAATTTTGACGGCAGCTTCTGCATTGCTTGATCGAAACGCGATTTCTCTATTGGTTTAAGCAAATAATCTACCGCATTTACTTCGAAGGCCTTAATAGCATATTCGTCGAAAGCGGTTGTAAAAATAACCGCAGGATGTTTCTCTACCAACTCTAGCATTTCAAAACCACTAATTTTAGGCATTTGTATGTCTAAGAAAATAAAATCTGGCTGGTATTGGTTAATTGCTTTTAAACCTTCAAATCCATCGCTGCATTCGGCTACAATTTCTATATCCGGATACGATTTCAGATAATGTTTAACCACATCCCTAGCTAAAGCTTCATCATCAATTAGTATCGTTCTTATCATTTTTTTGAGGTATTTTAAGGGTAGTAATATACAAATTTTGATTCTGGGTTTCTGTTTGCAATAGGTTGGTATCGCCGAAGAGCAAATATAATCGTCGTTTTATGGATGATAAACCAAAACCTGTTCCTTTGCTGGCTTTCATCTCCGGATCGTAAGGGTTTGCGACACAGATAACCAGATTTTGTTGCTCTAACTTAACTTTTATGGTAATGGTAATGGCTGTTTGCGTGTTATAAAGCCCAAATTTAATGGCATTTTCTACAATTGGTTGCAACAGCGTACCAGGTAAACACAAGTCTAGGGTTTCTTCTGCAATTGCTACATCGATACTTAAACGATGGCTAAAACGTACTTTTTCTATATCTAAATAAAGTTGAATGTACTCCATTTCTTCGGCCACGTTTACCCAAACTTCATCGTCTCTTTTAAGCGTACCGCGTAAAAAAGCAGCGAGCTTAGTAATCATGGTACCGGCTTCGGTGGGATTTACAATAGTTAATGCGTAAACAGAATTTAAACTATTGAACAGAAAGTGTGGTTGCAACTGATGCCTAAGTTTATTTAACTCGGCTTCTTTGGCCAAATTCTGAGCCGACAATAAGCGTTTTTGCGTTTCTCCCTGTTCCTCTAGCCTATACCATAATATATTAACCAATACGCACCAATTGAGGCATAAAAATGCAATAATTGCCCTAAAAGAACGAGAAAATTCTAAAAACCCAAGGTAAGATTTTTCTTTTGCGAAAAGATAAGTTAAGCCATAGTTACCTAAAAAAACAATTAAAACGGTAAATGCGCTGGTAAGCAGAACGAGAAATAGCATACGCTCGTTTTTAGGTTGGTAATAGCCCAACATATTGCTAACGGTTACACAGCCAAAGGCCAATAACGCATTAGAAATAACGCTATCGGCCAGGGCAATTTGCCAGCTAAAATTAAGCTCGAAATATAAAATTAGTCCGCAAGCCAGGGTTATACAGGCTAATGCAATGCCCGACCCTAATGCAATTGGTTTGATGGTTAATGGTGGTGTTGTCAAAACATTTAGGTTTAGTAAACGGTGAACTAATAACTTCTAATATCTACCCCACCAAACAATGCTATCCCTTTTACAACCAACACCTTGGTTTTTTCTTCACCATTTAAAATAATCGGTCTTTTATCGTCCAAGCCTCCGAAGATAGCGGTTACTTCATGCTTTACCTGCCAACTAGCGGGAACAATAATTTTAGCTCCTCCAAAAATGGCAGTTACATCCAATACAACTTCTCCTTCAAAATCTGCCTGGGTTAGGTTAACATCACAGCCACCGAAAACCGCGGTAATTTCTCCACCTTTAAAATTTTTAGAATATACCGCTTGATGGCTACCTCCAAAAACATTGGTAGAATCTAAAAAATCGTTATCCCGTTTTTTTTTTGTTCCGGAAAAATCTGGCGTTTCTTGAAAAGACTGTGCTTCTTCTGGCTGAAACCTATTTTTCCATCCTTTTTTAAATTGATTGCGTGGTTTAAAAATTAAGAACAAACCCAGAACTATAATTAGAATTGGCCAACCTATTTTCTCAAAATCCATGTAAGCTTCCAAAGCTTCCTGCAAAGTAAAAAACCCTCCAATTATAATTAATACCATACCTGCTCCATTTCTGAAATTGTGTTTGATGCCGATAAATAATCCGATAAGGATTAAAATATTGCTCCAGTGAAAAATGTAGCTTGGCATGCTAATACCGAAATTTCTGAATAATAGTAATGCTCCTACTGCGATAATGATAGCTCCTGCCCAAACCTTGCTCGAACTGTTTGCTAAACCTTTATGATTTGTGTTTTCCATTGTTTAATTGTTTTGTTGATTCAAATGTATGGCGAACATTTAGTTTAGCCAACATTACCGGGTCTATCGTTTGATAAATTTCGGTAAGCAACCTTAATTTATCGGTGAAAAATACCAATAAATTTTCACCTAGTTTTTTAGCGCCTTGTTTTTGTTAAGTTTTTAGGCAATTTATGTTACCAATGCTACAGCAGAGGTTAAAATTTTGGCAACGATTGGTTAATTTTTGGAAATTATTCTAACACATTTACCTCTACCTTAAGCAAGCTATTATTCAAAGTTAATTTACAATGTTAAGAAACCGAACATTTTACAAATCGTTATTAGCCGTTGCTCTTTTACAGCTAAATATTACTGCCTTTGCGCAAGGAAAAATTGAAGATTACAAGCGAGCGGAAGCTTTTAATGCTTCCATGCAGAATAAAATATATTATTCGCCAAATGGTTTCAAATGGCTTGATGGGAAAAAAGAATTTTTCTATAGCATGTTAACCGAACGTGGAACGGAATACACTTTGGTTAACTCCAATAATTTCACCAAACGTCCGGCTTTTGATCAGCAACAATTTGCTGTAGCTCTTTCTGCACTTGCGAAAAAAGAAATTACAGCTTACAAACTACCCATTTATGGCGTTACATTTAATGATGATGGAACGAATTTTAGATTTAACTACGATAATAAATTATGGGCTTATGATGTTTCTTCTGCTAAAATTTCAGAAATAAGTAATTCGAATCAGCAACGTACGAATGGCGGTTATTGGGGCGATAGACCCGCAGACCAAAATGACAGGAGAACCAAATCGCCAGATGGCAAATGGACAGCATTTATAAAAAACTATAATGTTTTTATTGTTGGCGATGACAACAAAGAGCAACAATTAAGCTTTGACGGCTCTGAAGGCGAGTATTACAGCTCAAGCGTTTCATGGTCGCCAGACGCGAAAAAACTAGCCACAAATAAGGTTCGTCCGAATAAACCGCATTTAATTTATCTGATTGAATCGTCGCCCACATCGCAATTACAGCCTATTCTGCAATCTAGAAATTACCTAAAACCCGGAGACGCCTTGCCACAGATGCAGCCATCGCTTTTTTTAATTGATAGCAAAAAACAGGTTCCGGTTGATGCATCTAAAATTCAATCGCAATATAGTTTAAGCAGATTGGACTGGCGAAAAGACAGTAGAGCATTTACGTTTGAATACAACCAACGCGGACATCAAAAATATAGCATTGTAGAAGTAAATGGTACAAATGGAAGCGTAAAAGAGTTAGTTAACGAAGAAGTAAAAACGTTTTTCAGCTACAGCGGAAAAAAATACCGCTATGATGTTAACGACGGAAAAGAAATTATCTGGTCATCTGAACGCGACGGCTGGAATCATCTTTATTTATATGATGCAAATGGAAAAGTAAAGAACCAAATTACCAAAGGTGATTGGGTGATGCGTAACGTGGTTAAAGTTGATGAACAAGACAGAACTATTATTTTTGAAGCTAGCGGGATGGAAAAAAACCTCGACCCCTATTTTATCCAATATTATAAAATAAACTTTAATGGTAGCGGATTGGTAAAGCTTACTACCGAAAACGGCAATCACCAAGCAACTTTTAATAGTGATTACTCCAAGTTTATTGACATTTATTCTAGGATCGATGCACCTCAAAAAACACTTTTAAGAGATGCAAAAACAGGAAAAATTTTAAAAGAGCTAGAAAATGGCAATGCAGATGAATTATTAAAAACAGGCTGGAAAATGCCTGAGGTTTTTACGGCTAAAGGTAGAGATGGGAAGACGGATATTTGGGGAATGATTATTCGCCCAAGTAATTTCGATCCTGCAAAGAAATATCCTGTTATAGAATATATTTATGCTGGTCCGCATGATTCTTTTGTGCCTAAAAATTTCGCAAATGATTCTAGAGGATCTTTACACGAACTGGCCGAACTTGGCTTTATTGTGGTGCAATGCGATGGAATGGGCACTTCAAACCGATCAAAAGCTTTCCATGATGTAGCTTGGAAAAACTTAAAAGATGGCGGTTTTCCCGACAGGATAGAATTTATAAAAGCAGCTGCAAAAAAATACAGCTACATGGATACTGAACGTGTAGGGATTTTTGGAAACTCTGCGGGCGGACAAAGCTCGTTGGGCGCACTGTTGTTTCACCCTGAGTTTTACAAAGTGGCGGTTTCTTCTTCTGGTTGCCACGACAATAGAATGGATAAAATGTGGTGGAACGAACAATGGATGGGTTATCCGATAGGGCCAGCATATGCAGCATCCTCAAACGTAGATAACGCCCACAAACTTGAAGGAAAGCTGTTGCTTATTTTGGGAGAACTTGATGATAATGTAGACCCCGCTTCTACCATGCAGGTAATAAACAAGCTAGTTAAAGCCAATAAAAATTTCGATTTCCTATTTGTTCCTGGTATGGGCCACTCTTTAGGTGGCGATTATGGAGAGCGTAAAAGAAGAGACTTTTTTGTAAAACATTTAATTGGTGTCGATCCGCCGGAATGGACTTGGAAGACAAGTGTAGCGGTTCCAAAACCTTAATTTTTTTCAATAAATTCGTAGCCTAATTCGAAATTATGATAAAGAAATTGATTTTGGCCTTTTGCCTATTTTTCAGCTATGCTGCAAATGCGCAAGACTTAAGCAAGCACTATAAAATTTATGATATTAAGAACCAAAAAACAATCAGTTTAGAAGAAATTGTTGCAAACACTAAAAATATCGACGTTTTATTTTTCGGCGAAGAACATAACGATTCTGTTGGGCATTATTTGGAGGTAGCAATTTTTAAACAGTTGGCACTGCAACATCAGAATAAGGTTGCTTTAACGATGGAAATGTTCCATACGGATGTGCAACCTGTAATAGACGAATATTTGGCTGGGCTAATTAGCGAAAAAAATTTTATAAAGGAAGCTAGAGCCTGGAACAATTACAAGGACTATAAACCAATGATTGAATTTGCAAAAGCAAACAAGATTAGTGTAATTGGTGGCAACGGTGCTGCTAGATATAGTAATGCGGTAACAAAGGGTGGTACGGAAGCTTTGCTGTCTTTTCCGCTTAGCTCTAAGCAATTTATAGCACCCTTACCAATAGATACCGCAACTGGTAGATACTACGAGAAATTTGTGGAAACTTTAGGAGGCCACAGCATGGGTGCTATGAAAGTTTATCAAACTCAAAATTTTTGGGATGCAACCATGGCTTGGTCTATAGCTAAATACGCTAAGGCTAATAAGGGACAAAAAATTTTCCAGGTAAACGGCCGTTTTCATAGCGATGAACGCCTAGGGACGCTAGCCAAATTGAAAGTGTATGCGCCAAAATTAAAAATAGCCAATATCTCCGCATTTGCTGCCAAGGATTTCGAAAATCCTAATTGGTCGGACTATGCGCCACTGGCGGATTATGTGATTATTACAGACCCCAACGTTAAAAAGACATTCTAACAAAAAAGCTCCCCGCAATTCGGGGAGCTTTTTTTATTGTTATTTGTTTTTTAACAAGTCTCTTATTTCTGTAAGTAAAACCTCTTCTTTTGTAGGTGCTGGTGGAGCAGATGGAGCAGCCTCCTCTTTACGTTTTAAAGAATTGATACCTTTAACTAGCAAGAAAACTACAAACGCTAAAAGTAAAAAATTAATAGCAACAGTAATAAAATTACCGTAAGCAAAAATAGATGTATCTGGAATTTTTCTAGCTTCTTCTAGTGGTAAATTTGCAGGAACTGTTCCTTTCAAAACCACATATAAACTACTAAAATCTGGTTGACCAATAATTGCAGATACTACTGGCATTACCAAATCTTTTACTACGCTATCGATAATTTTACCGAAAGCCCCCCCGATGATTACCCCAACAGCGAGATCCATTACATTGCCTTTTACAGCAAATTCTTTAAATTCTTTTGCAAACCCCATAAATAGTTTTAATTCTTAATTTTTATTAAATTTTAGTTATATTAAAAGTAACAAACTTTGTTACAATTCGCAATTTTAAATAAAATTTGACAAAACCTATCAGATAGTTTTTGCATTATTATTTAATTCTAAAGCAAATGACTATTTTTGGCATCTAAATCCTATCGTTACGTATGTTAAAACAACATCTTCAACAGAAGTTATTACAGAAGTTATCACCACAACAAATACAGTTTATCAAATTGTTACAGGTGCCAACTGTTGCACTAGACACACGTATTAAAGAAGAGCTGGAAGAAAATCCGGCGCTTGAAGACCCTAGTTTAATGACTGCTGAGGAGCCGAAAAGCGAATACGATGATTTAAATGAGGATAGAGACGACTTTAATAAAGAGTCTTCTGAAGAAAGCGGATCTGACGAATTTAACGTAGAGGATTATTTACAAGAAGACAGTCAGAACGACTACAGCACATCTTACAATAATGGAGATGATGACGACGAAAAGAAGGAAACACCGATAGCAATAGAAAGTACCTTTTTTGAAAGTTTACAACAACAGTTGGATTTAGTCCCACTCTCGGATACGGATTTTATTGTTGGAAAACAGATTATTGGAAGCTTAGATGACGATGGTTATTTACGCAGACCAATTACATCCATGATCGATGATCTTGCATTTTCTCAAAATGTTATGGTTGAGGAAGAAGATGTACTTGAAATGCTAAAGGTAATTCAAGGGTTTGATCCTCCGGGCATTGCTGCAAGAGATTTACAAGAGTGTTTATCGCTACAGCTTAAAAGAAAGGACGTAAATAATCCTATTATTAAAAAAGCGATTGCGATTGTTGAGCATCATTTAGATGAATTTACGCGTAAACATTACGATAAATTAGAAAAATCTGTAGGCTTAGATAGTAATGAACTTAAAGAAGTGGTAGCTGAAATACTTCGCTTAAATCCAAAACCGGGAGATTCGAACCAAGTTACCACTAAGCAACTACAAATCATCCCCGATTTCCATATCAGCAATAATGACGGCATACTTATTTTAACGCTAAACTCTAAAAATGCACCTGAATTAAGAGTTAGTCGCTCTTATATGGATATGTTTGATCATTATGATAAGGCGTCTCAAAAAGACAAAAAGCTTAAAGAAGCGGTACAGTTTGTAAAACAGAAACTAGATTCGGCAAAATGGTTTATTGATGCCATTAAGCAAAGACAGCAAACTTTGTTAAAAACCATGAATGCTATTATGCATTATCAGTACGATTATTTTTTAACTGCCGATGAACGTAAAATGCGCCCGATGATTTTAAAGGATATCGCCGATAAAATTGGAATGGATATTTCTACCGTATCCAGGGTTGCGAATTCAAAATACGTACAAACTGAGTTTGGTACATTTTTATTAAAATCTTTCTTCTCTGAGGCTATACAAACCGAAAGTGGCGAAGAAGTTTCGAACAAAGAGGTTAAAAAAATTCTGGAAGATTGTATTGGTAACGAAGATAAACGCAAACCGCTTGCAGATGAGAAACTTACTGAAATATTAAAAGAGCGTGGTTACAATATTGCAAGAAGAACAGTTGCAAAATACCGAGAGCAGATGAATATTCCAGTGGCTAGACTTAGGAAAGAACTTTAGATTTTAGTTCGCAGTAAATAATCTTTTTCGTAAGTCAATTCGAGATTGAGAATTGCAGACTTAAGGCTAGTTGTCTACCACATTCTCATTGAGCTCATTACTTGGTAAACGTTATTTAGCTGTAAACCTAGTACAATTTCATGACTACCATAGCTCACATTGCTTAATGCTGAGGTGGTAAAATCGTAAGAATAAGTTAGATTAACCAATCTACTAATATTTACTCCGGCCATGCCAGCAAAAGAATCATCGTGCCTGTAGCTACCACCTATCCAAAACCTATCTTTAAAAGCAAACTTTAAGTTGGCATCTATAGATAAAGGTGTAGGTTCTACATACTTTAACATAAATGACGGAATCACGGAAATACTTTCATCAAGTGCGAATTTGTATCCAGCCGTTAAAAATGCATGAGGAACGTCTTTGCCCATATTATAAATCGGATCTGTAGTAAACGATAATTTTTGCGGCAAGATTTGCTGAACGGAAGCCCCAGCAAAAAACCGAGCGCCATAAAGCCAAACACCAAGCGCTAAATCTGGCTTAACCTGGCTTGTAATTGCATTATTTAATGCAGGATCGTTAGGATTTTCGAAAGTAAGCGAACCAACATCCAACCCTATTCTACTAATACCAGCTGCAGCACCAACAGATAAATTAAGTGTACCGCTAAGTTGCAAATGGTAAGCATAGGTTAAATTCGCGTCTAAACGAGAAATCGGCCCTGCCTTATCTATTACCACAGTTGCTCCCATACCATGATGCGCTGGCGAAGCTGTGTAATTTTGCATATAGTTTTGGCTCATCGGATCATCACCTTTTTCTGGCAAGGATAAGGGATTCTTCCACAGATAATCATCGCCTAAATTCCAATGTGCAGATGCAAAAGATGTTTCTGGAGCATCGTTAATACCCGACCACTGCTTACGGTATCCCGCTTTAAAATCTACATAATTTTCTATACCACTAAGCGCTGGGTTTAGTAAATAGTTATTAAAGATGTATTGCGTATACTGCGGTCGTTGTTGCGCAGTCGCAATTCCGTTTGTAATAAAAACTAGTAAAAACGCGTAAATTATTTTCTTCAAACTCTATCAATTTTACGCCGTAAAGGCGGATGGTTAAGTTAGTTATATCTTTTTTAATTATCTAATAATTGTTAGCGAGCCAGTTAACCTTTTTCGGCCATTTCTCGGATCAACAATATAATAGTAGACGCCTACCGGCAATTGCTGGTTTTGATAATTTCCGTCGAACGGATTTTTGTATCCAGTACTGTAAAATACGCGTGTTCCATTTCTACTAAAAACCTCAACGGTAGCCTTCGGATACGTTTCTAGATATTTAATGTTCCATAAATCATTTACACTATCGCCATTGGGCGAAAATGAATTTGGAATGCTTACACCCTCCAACACTTTTACAAAAATTTTTGCTGTAACGCTGCATAATAGTTCGTTAGTTCCGGTTACCGTATATTCAGTATCCTTTTCTGGGCTAGCTATAGGGTTTAAAATATCATCTCTGTTTAAGCCCAGTGCTGGCGACCACTTATATGTCATACTTGTACCATCAACGGTAGCTGGAAGTTCTACCTCGCCACCAGCTAAAACATAAACAATATTAGGTAGTAAAATACTAGGCGCAGGTTTAACCGTTATATTTTGGGTTATCACTTCCTGGCAGGCGCCACCCAAATTACTAGTATAAGTGTAAGTTATTGGAAAGGTGCCAATTCCTGTTAAACTTGGATCAAATTGGCCATCTGGCGATATAATTCCCGTACCAGAATAAATTCCCGTACCAGTTAATCCGCTGGTTTCTCTAGCAGAGCTTATATTCAAAATTCCTTGGTTTAAGCAAGCATCTGGAATTGCGCCAAACAAAAGCATCGGTGTGGGTTTAATTTCAATAGTTTTAATTTCCTCTTTAAAACAACTTTCTCCAGAGTAGGCAATCAATTTTATTTTAAATGTCCTGCTTGCCATTCCACCAAACTTAGGGTAGCTTAAAACAATGTCTTCGCTTTGCGGATTAGTTATAGTGATAAAGTTTGAAGGCTCGTTTACAAAATCCTTATATACTTCTATTTTAAGGATCTTTCCTGGTGGCAAAATAGTAGATGTGTTATTAATAATTACATCCTTACCACTACACAGATTAGCTTCGTTTTGTATCGTAAAGTCTGCTTTCTCTACAAAAGGATTAGCAGTAAATTGTTGCGTTTTCACATCAGCCAAGCAACCATATTGGTTATATGCTTTTAATGTTACTGTATAAATGCCCGGTGTTAGATAAATATGTTCACCGTTAAAGCTTGTAGAAAGATTATCGGTGGACGTTGGATGCCCAAAATTCCATTCGAACCTCAGGTTTTCCGTCGTACCATCATGGTCTTTGCTTAGATTTGTAAATTTAGCTAAACCATCATTTATACAATAACCTGGCATGGTAAAATCTACAGTTGGTAAGGCTACAATATTTACCGTTTGCGAATACACTTCGCTAATGCAATCTTTATCAGACGAAATGGTTAATCTGATAGTTTTGGGTCCAGGGGTGGTGTATTTAAAAATTGGAGGAGTTGCATCGGTTGTAATAATTGGTGCTGTACCATTCCCAAAATCCCAAGTGTAGTTTTTAATGTTTCCGCCAGCGGCGATGCTAGATGTGTTGGTAATTACTAATTCCTTATCAACGCAAAAATTTAAGGCTGTTGTAAATTCTGCAAGTGGCTTTGGGTTGATAACAATTGTAAAAGGTTGCGAAACTTTACCGCATTTGGTATCAGTATTAACGGTTAGCACAACATTATAAGTGCCAGGGTTGGCGTATTCATGTACAGGATTTTGAACTGTAGACTTAGGAGAGCCATCGTCAAAATCCCATTCCCAAGACGCGATAGATCTCACTTCGGAATTTGATTTGCTCTTATCTGTAAATTGTATTTTAGCGCTCTGGCAACTTTCACTAGCAACCTCAAAAACAGCAGTCGGCTCTTGGTCAACGGTAAAATCAACCACCAAGTCTTCTGTGCTGCCACAATTATCGGTTGTAGGTTTGGTAGCAACAACTTTAAAAGTATAATCGCCTGCTATATTGTAGGTGAGTACGTTAGGGTATTTATACACATAATACAGCACCCCATCGCGGGTTATAACACCAACTTCTTGCGGATTCGCCTCTTCGAAAATTGGTTCACCCGATATCTCCCATTTTAAGTTTAATGCCTTATAAGGCAAATTTATACTTAAATCGATGGGTTCGCCCAAGCATCCGCTGGTTATCTTTTGTTTTGTTACGCTACTTACAGGCTGAAAAGTAAAATCCTGAAGATTTGCACCGGCTAAGTAGGCATACGATTCTACATTACCGTAACCGTAAGCTATTGCAGAAAAGCCCCCTGCCGCAGTTAAGCGAAGCTGAGCTGGCATATTGGTCACATCAATAGTGATATAGCTATATTCGCTGTTAATCGGAATAAAACCCGAAATCTGACTTCCATCAAGTCTAAACGAACTGATATCTGCTGTTTTAATAATAACATTCAAATAATACCGGTTAATCTGTGTAGGAACGTTTTGCAGCTTAGTGTATACCGTTATGTTACTTAAAGTTTGTTCTACCGGATTTAGCACTGTAATTTCCGGATCGCCGGGAAAAGGAGCATTTCCATTATTAGTTATAACAGCGGGGTTTGAAGGATTACACGTTTGCGAAGTTTGAATTTGCGCTACAGAAATTGGTTTTGATGCACTAATAACGGTCGCGGTTCTTGATGCAAAAGTGATTACGTCACCTCGGTTATATGGATTGCTAAGCGTTTTTCCGCCAGCAATTGTCGTACTTCCATCTACAGTTACCACAGTATTATCGTCTGATATAATTATGCTTAACAACTCAGAACTGCCGTTTATAGTATTATAAAAAGGTGCAGTTACAAATTTCTTGCCCCAAGCGTTTACGGGGAACATTTGCTGATAAAGATTATCCCCTCCACTTGGACTCAATGCCCTTGAATTTCCATCTTCGCAAAAAGCTGCCCATGTATTTCCAGAAAATACCGCAATCGATTTACATCCATCCAAAGATTTAATATGGCTACCCGTTAAATCACCCTTATTACCAGATTGATATTGATAAATCTCTCCTTTTTTTAGGGTGATGATAAATGGTACGCCAGCCTGTCTGTTACCATATCTCTCTGCTTCTTTAGGAGTTATTTCTACTCTAGTATCATCTTCTGTGGCAACAATAGTAAATTGTGCGTAACCTGGTGATGTACCGGCATTTCGGTAAGTGTAGGCATAATACTCTTTACTCAGCGTATTCGATGGAAGCACCAGAGTTCCGCCTGTGCGTGCACTGTTAGAAATAATACTGTAGAGTGAAATGGGCCGTTCTGTTACTACTCTAATTGCCTTGTTAGGCTCCACTAGGTTAGAGCTCCCAACGTACACTGGGCGTAAATTAGGATTAATAATAATCGGTCGACAAGTATTGGAAGCAATTGCTCCTTCATCTACCAAAACATTGCCAATAAAAACTTGATAAGGTGTAGCCTGGTCGGCAGAGAGAAATAAAGTTAGCCTCGAAGATAATTCATCTATATGACCGGGATAGGCCACCCAGAACTCTTTCCCTTTGTTAGAAGTATTTTGCGCATTTAGTTCTGGCGCAAAAACCAAAAGAACTGCAACAAGGAGTAAAAAACGACACAAAGTCCTCATTTATAAATAGCGAAAAATATTTAGCCTATTACAATAATAGTATTATTTACAATAAACCATGTTATTTTTCGCTATTTAATTATGCGAAATAACGGTGTTTAAACACCGTTTAAGATGTTAAGACAATAGGCTTTGGCGTGCGATAAATTCGAGTTGGCGGTTAGCAACTAACAATTTCTCCGTTAATTCCCTGTTCTCTTTTCTCAAATTGTAAATCTCAATTGCTTTTTCAATATTAATTCTCAAATCCTCTTCCATCCAAGGTTTTTGAATGTAACGGTAAACCTGACCTTTATTTATCGCATCTATTACTGCGTCAATATCAGTATAACCAGTTAAAATCATTCTAATTGGATCCGGGTGAGCTTCTAAAATCGATGCTAAAAATTCTACACCAGTAGTTTTTGGCATGCGTTGATCTGTAATAATAATATGTATATCCTCTCGATCTAATATCTTTCTTCCCTCATCTGCAGACTCTGCCGTAAATATCTTGTATAATCGGCGATAGGTTGCGGCAAAAGCACTTAAATTGTGTGGCTCGTCATCTACGTATAAAATGTTTGTGTTCATCTGCGTGCTAATAAAAGATAAAAATACTTTTTTATTATAACTCTTAAAAGACTAATTTAGATGTTTTAACATTATTATGTAGTTTTTATTTTAATTACCATAAATTATAGCTTTTTTAAAGATGAATCTTGAAACTGGTTTCAGCCCTTTACTCTCACAACTATTAGAACAAACCTCTCTAAATCAAAACATTTACAAACCAGTTTTTTTCAGATTAGATAACAAAGCTCAACAAAACGAGTTTGAGCAATTACTTGTTAACAATCCAAACATTCAAGTTTACAACCACATCTTAAGTCAGGTTGAAGAGCTAATTAGATGTAAAACGCCTACAATTGTTTTTCTTCCGCAAAGCGAAATACAAAATGCGATAAAAAATCATTTAGCAGATAAAAATGAAACCAATTATGGTGTTTGGGTTTATTATCCGTGGGCGCAAAAATTAGTTCACATTTTAGATGAGCAAGAATTCGCAATTGTACGTACAAATAGAAATAAACATAAAATAACCGCGGCAGAACAGGCCAAATTAGCTACTAAAAAAATTGGCGTAATGGGTTTATCGGTTGGGCAATCCGTTTCGTTAACCTTAGCTATGGAACGCGGTTTTGGAGAATTACGAATAGCAGATTTTGATACGCTTGACCTAAGTAACATTAATAGAATAAGAACGGGAATCTTCAACCTAAAAATTAAAAAAACAGTTGTTGTTGCAAGAGAAATTGCAGAAATAGATCCTTATTTAAATGTAGTTCTATTCGATGAAGGCATAACTGAAGAAAACTTAGATACATTTTTAACCGGCAACGGCAAACTCGATTTATTAATTGATGAATGTGATAGTTTCGATATAAAAATAAACGCCAGAAATAAGGCAAAAGCTCTTGGCATACCAGTATTAATGGAAGGTAGCGATCGCGGAACGATTGACATAGAACGTTTTGATTTGGAGCCCGAAAGACCAGTTTTACACGGCATGGTTGCTCATCTTGATATGAGTAAATACAAAGACCTTAAAACAATGGATGAGCGGATTCCTTACATAACTGCCGTTACCGGAGTAGAAACATTATCACCGAGAATGAAGGCATCTGCTATAGAAATTATGGCATCTATTTCTACTTGGCCGCAACTGGCAAGCGCCGTTACTTATGGTGGCGGTATAACGGCAGATTTGTCTAGAAAAATCCTTTTAGGAAATCTGTCTGTTTCTGGCAGATTTTTTATAGATATGGATGAATTAATTTCAGATCCAGAAAAACCAAAAAACAACGCTCCGCAAATAGAAATTGCGCCACTGGAAACTGCAGAGTTAGATAGTTTTATTAAGATCAACAACTTAGCATTCGATAAGGTTAACTACCAACTTCCTACAGAAATATTAAATGCAATTATTGTGGCAGCTAGCAAGGCGCCATCTGGCGGAAACAACCAACCTTGGCGTTTTCATTACAAAAACAATATTTTACACCTATTTTTAGAGCAAAGCGTTGCTCAAGCATACTTAGATCCGTTGTATACTTCTTCCTATAGTTCTTTGGGTGCAGCTATCGAAAACATTGTACTTGTTGCAGCAGAAAATAAGGTGAAAGCAAGCTACACGTTAACCCCTCAGTTTGCTCCTAAGCACATCGCTTGGTTTAGTTTTACACCAGATTATAATGCTAGCGAAATTGAGTTGAATCTGGCAAAACAAATACCCAATCGCCATACGAATAGGAAAACCACACCAAAACAAGACTTACCGCAAACTGAACAGGATAAATTAAGCAATTTAGTAACCGAAGTAAACGGTGCTAAAATAACTTGGTTAAAAGATGCCGATAAAATTAAGGCATTAGCTAACATTGCTACCAGTACAGATTTGCAACGAATGTTTATTACCGAAGCTCACGAGGATTTTATAAACAGAGAAATGCGTTGGAATCCGGAAGACGCAATTAAGCAGGAAGATGGCATAGGCATACATACTTTAGATCTGGGTCACAACGATCAAGTTGGAATTAGATTATTAAAAGATAGAAAAGCAGTTAATTTTTTACAAGATATAGACGGTGGCAGTGCTTTTAAGCGTTTAACTTCTCAGCAATTTATTGCATCTTCGGCCATTGGATTAATAACAATGCCTAAAGGAAATATCTCTTCTTTTATTGAAGGTGGAATAGCAGCCGAAAGACTATGGCTGGGCGCTACCGACTTAAATTGGCAAATACATCCTGTTAACGTTCCTCTTATATTTTTCTACAAGAATACAATAGAAAACCATCCATCCATCCTACCTGAAAACAAAACGTTGTTAACACAACAAGAAATTACATTTAAACAAATTTTTGAGATGAGCGAAGAAGATGAAGCCATATTCATGTTCAGAATTTTCAAAGCTTCGCCATCGCCCGAGAGAACTTTAAGAAAAACAACAGCTAAAATATTTTCAATTGGAAGAGACTAAGCCACACATAGACAATTTATACTTCAAAGCATTTAGAGCTGTTGATGACCGTGCATCATGCATGAAATTTATAGAAGGACATACACACGTTTTAGAAATATTTGGGATTACACAAATTACATCGGCAAAAATAGATTGGGTATTAAATCCAAATGTTTATGTTATTTTAGTAAGCGCAGAAAAAGACGGTAAAGCATTGGCCGGCAGCCGAATACATGTTGCCGATGGAAAAACACCTTTGCCGGTAGAGTTTGCTGTTGGCGAAATGGACAATAGAATTTACCAAATGGTTGAAGAGCGTACACCTGCCGGAACGGGAGAATTTTGCGGTTTATGGAACTCCTGGGAAATTGCGGGCTTGGGAATTGGAAGCATGCAGCTCAGCATAGCATCGGTTGCATTTGCCGGACTGATAAAACTTGAGACCTTGTTTGGCTTATGTGCACCGGCAACTTATAGAAACTCAATTAGAGGTGGTTTTAGGGTAATTAACGAGATTGGTATTAATGGCAAATTTTATTATCCTAAAGAAGATTTAACTGCTACTTCAATTTTAATAGACGATGTAGAGAACCTACCATTAACATACGAAGAGGTAAGAAACGACATAATGAAATTACGAGAAAATCCAATTTCTACCCACCAAATGGCAAGTAAAACCGGCGAAATGGTTAATTTGCATTACGATTTAACGCTCTAGCCAGAAATGAAAAAAATTCTGTTTCTTTTAGCAGTTATTTGCTCAAGCTACCTTAATAGCTTCGCCACTTTTTCGCAATACGAGTTGCAGGAAAAAGGTTTTAACGTTGCTGTTTATAAAGACAATACCAATAAAATTGATGTTAAAAATCTGCTAAAAAAAGAATTTTCGCCTGCAAAAAATAGTATTTTTAATTACGGGATAAGTAAAAATACCTATTGGATAAAACTTGTAAACAACGAGAACAGGCAATTTATTAATCAAGTATTGTTTATAGAACAAGCTAGGTTAGCCGTTGCACAAGTTTACATCTACCACCCTACAACCAATATTTTAGATACCGTAAAAGCTCAAAATCCGTTTACCGGTCATCAAAGTAATTTCACGCAAGGGAAACTTTATCAGATACCTACGTTTTTAAATAAAGACGATATTATTTTTTTAAAGTTGAAAGCAAAAGAAACCTTTTTAGCACCCATAACCATAGATAGCGAACTAACTGTACTAGAATCATTTTCTTTAAAAGGTATTGTATTTGGCTTGTACTCTGGCATTATGGTGGTAATGTTTATTTACAATTTGTTTCTATTCATCATAATTAGAGATAAAAGCTATTTATATTACATATTCTATATTTTATTTGTTTGGCTTACGCAAATAACATTGCAAGGTTATGCAGCCAAATATTTTTGGTCGGAAGACTCTTTTCTAGACAACTACGCTGTAATCTTAAGTTCTTGCGTTGCACTACTATTTGCCTGTTTATTTACAATTTCGTTTTTAAATACAAAAGTATTTGCAAAAGTGTACGATTGGCTTTTAAAGCTTTTAGCGTTTGCTACCATAATTAACATCATTATACTTTTTGCATTTGGCAGAAATGCTGCTTTTCTGTTAATGCAAATGTTAACAGTAATTGGTGCGTTGTTAGCCATATCTACTGCGTATTATGTTTATTTCAAAAAACATTTTAAACCTGCCGGATTTTACTTGGTAGCTTGGTCTGTACTAATAATTGGCACTATACTTTTTATAATGAAAGATTATAGCATATTACCTTACAATCGTTTTACGGTCTATCTTCTTCAAATCTCTTCGGCCGTAGAGGTTATGTTGCTTTCGTTCGCACTGGCAGATAAAATAAATTTCTTTAAAAAAGAGAATGAGGTTGCTCAAGCTCAAGCACTTAACGCGTCATTAGAAAACCAGAAACTTATTAGAGAGCAAAACATCATCTTGGAGAAAAAAGTTCAAGAGCGTACAGAGGAATTACAAAGCACAAACTCAACCTTAAACGTAACACTTAGCAATTTAAAAAATACCCAGTCGCAATTGGTTGATGCCGAAAAAATGGCAGCTCTTGGTCAGCTTACGGCCGGTATAGCACACGAAATTAACAACCCAATCAATTTCGTAACCTCAAATATTAAACCTTTAGAGCTAGATATAAAAGATTTAAAGGAAATTATAGAAATGTACGAAAAGCTAGATTTGGAAGGTGATGTAAAAGCTCAGGTTGAAGACATTGATTCTTTTAAAAAGCAGATAGATTTAGATTTTGTCAATAACGAAATCACCTCGCTTTTATCTGGTATTAGCGAAGGTGCAAAACGTACGGCAGAAATTATACGGAGCTTAAGAAACTTTAGTAGGGTTGATGAAACCGATATGAAACCTATAGATTTAAATGAAGGTTTACAATCTACGCTGGTTTTGGTACGCAACAATATGCCAGATAATTTAACGGTTATTAAAGAGTACGGCAACTTGCCAAAGGTTGAGTGTATGCCTGGCAAAATAAATCAAGTATTTATGAATTTGGTTTCTAATGCTATACAGGCAGTAAAAACTAAAGCAATTCAAAATGAAGAAGAATTTTTAACTATAAGAACTTGGTATGTAGATCATCAAGTAAAAATCAGTATAAAGGATAGTGGCATCGGTATGACAGACGAGACGAAACATCGTATTTTCGAACCGTTTTTTACAACAAAAGATATAGGCGAAGGAACTGGACTGGGATTATCTATTGTGTTTAGCATTATAGAGAAACATAAGGGTCACATAGAAGTTATATCTAAATTAGGTGAAGGAACAGAATTTATTCTTACCTTAAATGTAAATCCAGAATAAACGCCATGAGAACTCCCAACGTAAGAGTATTATATATTGATGACGAAGATCATAACTTACAGGCTTTTAAAGCTAGTTTTAGGAGACACTATGAAATTTACACCGCAATTTCGGCAGCCGAAGGCTTAAAAATAATGAAAAACGTTGATATCCAGGTTATCATCGCCGATCAGAAAATGCCCAATACTACAGGTGTAGAATTTTTTCAAAGTATAACAGAAACTTACCCCGACCCCATACGCATTTTACTAACTGGTTACACAGATATTGAAGCATTGGCCGATGCGATTAATCACGGCGATATTTATAGATACATTACCAAACCTTGGAATGACCTAGAACTCCATAACTCTATAAAAAATGCCTATGATGCTTATAAGGCAAAAATAGATTTAAGGAAGAAAATAGCTGAACTCGAAAAAACTAACGATGAGCTGAACCGTTTCATTTACAGCATTTCTCACGAGTTGAGAGCTCCATTAGTTTCTGTTATCGGTATCGTAAATCTGGTTAAAATGGAAGGACTATTTAATTCTAGTGGCGAATACTGGGGATTAATAGAAACTTGCTCTAATAAACTAGATTATTACATTCAAAAAACGCTACAATACTACAAAAACAATAAAACTACAGCCGAACAAACTGAAATAGATTTTAGCAAATTAGTTGGCGAGCTGGTAGATGTTTACTCTTACACCGATAGAGATACGCAGTTTACTATAAATGTAAATCAAACCCTACCATTTATAGGCGATTTGTTTAGGATAGAAGTTATTCTGGGTAACCTTATTTCTAACGCGATTAAATACCAGAAGGTAGACGAGCGAAACAAGAAGGTAGAAATTGGCGTAAACGTAACAGCCGATAAAGCCGAGATAAGCATTAGTGACAACGGAATTGGTATACTTAATGAACATCTAGAAAAGATTTTTACACAATTTTTCAAAAGCAAGGTACAACACGGTAGCGGATTAGGATTATTTATTGTTAAAGAAGCTCTAAATAAGATCGATGGAAGAATCGATGTTAGCTCTGACCTAGATCGTGGTACAACCTTTAAAATAACCATCCCAAATGCTAGAGAATAAGCGTACAGTTATGATGGTCGATGATAACGAAATCGACCTGAAAATAAATTCAAAAATAATTACAATAACCAAGCTTTTTGACGAGATAATTGTTTGCAAATCCGGATTGGAAGGAATGGATTACTTGAACAAATTCATTGACAGTCCAGAAAAACTTCCAAACTATATTCTTCTTGATATACAAATGCCAGACATGAATGGCTTTGATTTTCTAGATTGTTATAAACGTTTACCCAAGCAATTTATCAATAAATGCCAAGTTATCATGCTTTCATCGTCATTAGATTTTGGCGATATTAAACGTGCAGAAGCGAATCCGCATGTGATAAAGCTACTAAAGAAACCGCTCTCTCCTACCGAACTTTCTGAGTTGCTTTAAACTCTTTTTATTTTTCACATCGCAAAGCGAAAACCTAAAAAACATTGTGCAAGTAGTGTTGTTATTGCTATATACTTAAAACTACCATTATGGAAATTGAAGAAAATGTAGCTGGTTTAGGAAAAAACCACGATAAAGAAGCACAGGAGAACGATAAAGATATTGCTAAAAAACAAAGCGAGGCAAAACCTGCGGCAGAAAATTTGGATATGGAGCCCAATAGCGTTGATAAAAGCGAATTGCCCGAGGAAGCTAATGATAATTTAGACATTAAGCAGGACGCACAAAACTATGCCAAGGAAGAGCATAAAAAAGCTGCAGATTGGGAACATACAGACGTTGAAAAGAAACCTTAATCTGCTTTGCTTTTTTGCTAGAACCGGATTAATAAATTGCATTTTATTTTGTGTTTGCATGGCAATGTATTACTTTGCCACGCAAACACCTTATAAAGTAAATGTAATAGATGAACAAATATCCTAATCAAACGCCCTTATTACTAGCAGTAGACTGTATAATTTTTGGATATGATGGTATAGAACTACAAATTTTATTGGTAAAAAGAGCAATGGAACCTGCCAAAGGGCAATGGAGCTTGATGGGCGGTTTTGTAGGTCCAGATGAGAATATATACCATGCGGTAGAACGTGTATTGGAAACTTATACCGGGCTTAAAGATGTTTACCTAGACCAGTTTAAAATATACGGAGATCCAAAACGCGATCCGATAGAACGTACGGCTTCTGTAGCCTACTTTGCACTGATAGATATTAATAAGTACAAAGCGCAAATAAACGATGTTTATGAAGCCAAGTGGTTCCCTATAAACGAAGCACCCGAATTAATTTTTGACCACGATTTAATGGTAGAAGAAGCAAAAGCGAGATTACGCTACAAGGCAGCCTTCCACCCTATTTTATTTGAGTTATTACCGAAAAAATTTACAACTCCGCAACTTCAGAACCTATACGAACAAGTTTACAATACAAAAATAGACAACCGTAATTTCCTGCGAAAACTTGCATCAAGTGGCTTGCTAATTAAGCTAACCGAAAAGGATAAATCTAGTAGCAAACGAGGTGCATTTTATTATAAACTGGATAACACCAAGTATAAAACCAAATTTCAATCTTTTATCAATTTTATTCCAAACCCAGAACAACTCGTATTTTAGCCCATGACTTTTATAAACAAACCCAAAGCTTTTCTTTTTGATTTAAACGGCACAATGATAGATGATATGGAGTTTCATGCTACGGCTTGGGCGTCTATCTTAAATGATGATTTGAATGCAGGCTTAAGCTATGCTGATGTAAAACGAGAAATGTATGGGAAAAACAGTGAATTATTACATCGTATTTTTGGAGCTGGGCATTTTACCGTAGAACGAGAAAATGAATTATCCATCGAAAAAGAAAAAAGATATCAAAGCGCCTTTAAAGAACACCTCCGTTTAATTGATGGACTGGACAGCTTTTTGGAAAAATCATCGGCACTATCAATTAAGATGGCGATAGGCTCTGCGGCAATTCCATTTAACATCAACTTTGTTTTAGATAATTTAGATTTAAGATCTTATTTCGGGGCAATAGTTAGCGCAGATGATGTTGCTACCAGCAAGCCAAACCCAGAAACTTTTTTAAAGTGCGCAGAAATTTTAGGTGTTAAACCGAGCGATTGCGTAGTTTTTGAAGATGCACCGAAGGGTGTTGAAGCGGCAGAAAATGCAAATATGCCGTGCATAGTTTTAACCACCATGCACGACAAAGAAGATTTTGCGACATACAAAAACGTTATCGCTTTTGTTAAGGACTATAACGATCCTGTTTTAGCGCAATTATTTTAAAATCACTTTACTGGCAACGTTTTGCAAGGGAATTACATAAGCACCTTTATCTTGTGTTAAACTTGTGGCGGGCTTATACTGCTTACCAGATTTTGGCTGTTCAACGGTTAAATAGGCGCTTGGTGTAAATGCATCTTTAGCTTGTAAAGTTACTTCTACAGTTTTAGCTACTTTGTTATATACAATTTTATCAAACTTCCCGGCATCTAAACTAAGCCACAAATTTAGTGGCGCTATAAATACTTTTGATTTTGCAGCAGTTGTAAGCTTAACTTCCACTTCGTTTTCTTTCGCTGTTAAATTTCCGCCAAAGGCTAACCAACCATAAGTTGCGTCGTTAATTAGGTAAGTAGCCGTATTAACCGCATACCCGTAAAAATTAGGTCCATAGTCTCCAGAAAGTGCATCAATTTTTAAGGTTGATGGAAAAGAGTGGAAGGCTGATGGTCCGAAACCATCTTCGGTAATGTTAGCAACCGAACCGAGTAAACCTCCATAGCCAACTCTCAATAAATATAAATCTGATGGAGATTTTCTGTAAGCAGACAAAACCGGAATGGCGTTTAAGCCAGAACCGTAATGATGCAATTGTCGTTCTACCCTGCTCAATTTACCACCATAAAGAAAATCCCAATATCTACGGGCGCTACCGTTGTAGCCCCAATGCGGAACCGTTGGCATATAAGCTAAAATTGCGTTTAAAGTCACGTTTGCTTTATCGTCATAACCAAAATAATCAGACCATAAGTAGACTTCCTCCTGGCCGGTCGAGTCCCAAGGCATTTCACTACCAAATGGATAATTTAAAGTACGCCAATGGTCGGCACGTTTTTTCATTGCACTTTCCATTTTCGTAGCCATTTCGGTAAAACCTTCACGTTTTAAATCATCTAAAATAAGTACAAAAACAGAGCCTTCCATTTGTCCGAACTGGGCGTAATAAGGAGCTTGTTCAACCATTGCTATACTGGTATGGTAAGCACTTTCTAAATACCATTTCCAATCTTTTTGCTTTACAAAACCATTGTGGTAACGTCCTAACCTGTAAAGCACCCAATGCGCTGCCGCTACGTGCGGATAATTGTAAGATCTACCAAAATTATCGGCTTCCTTTTTAGGCCAGGCAGACCAAGTTTTATAGTTTACATCTTTACTGTAAGTTCCCTCGGGCATTAAAGTTGGCTCGTAATAAAACAAGCTCTTTTTTACACCGTAATGCGTAGAATCCGCTTTGCTACTTTGTAATCTGCCGTACATGGTTTCGTTCGCAAAGCGCTCCATTTTTGCAACTTCGCCAGCATCTGGTAAAACCAACTGTTTCATCATTGCACCCAACCAGCTACCAGAACCACCTTCGTCACCTAGGCCTGCAATCCAAGCTCTGCTATCTTCTAAAACTTGTTTTTTGGTTTCATAATCGTAACTAATTACCGATGGTGCACGTTTAAATACATCATTTACATCATCAAACCACTGTTTTGTTGTTAAAAACTTACCAAAATCGGCTACCAACTGCGTTTCAGATTTAATGATTTTATATTGAATAGTCTGCACCAAACCATCATTATAGGTAATGGTTACTCTCGCTCTACCCCAATTTTTTCCATTTACATCATAAGTTTTAATTCCGTTTTTTAATGTTGTTGATGCCTTTACAGTCAAAGCGTCTTTAGGAAACACCGAAATCGATTTTATACCTTGGGCATAATTTATAAACAGTTTGGCATTAACATCCTGCGTTATAACATAACTCGGAACGCCAACTGCAACTGGACGTTTGTTAGCGGCTAACGTTTGTTCTATATTCTTTATAGACGGAGAAAGAACAAATTTAAAACCGTAATCTTTTTTCTCGCCTGCCTTTAACACTATACTATTGTTTTCATTCCATTGATCAGCATTTTTCCAGTCTGTGTTTGCATGCGCTTTACTTAAAATCATCCATTCATGAAAGCCTTCAAAGGTAATTCCTCTAGGTGTTGGATCATCTAGCAATGGACTGTATGCTTCAAAAGGTGTTTTTCCTTGCGGGATAACCAGCAAAGCCGAACCTTTACCGCTTAACTTGGCAACTTGTAAATAACCGGCATCCATCCCAATATAAGGATCGTAAAAAACATTTTGCGCATGAGCTTCGTCTAGCGAAACGCCATCTAAAATATTGTTAAATATCATTGGCACGCCTACAGAACCAAGTTCTACATCAGCTTTGCTCGTATTTTCGATTTGAAAGCGCAACACTAAATCGCTACCGCTTTTTTCCCACAAACGGGTGATTTTAAGCGGAAGGTCTGCAGGAAGTGTGGCTGCCAAGTTAGCAGCAGCTAAAACGTTTCCCGATGCTGGAAGAGCAACCACATTGGCTCTTTTTGCAGCCGTGCTATATTTTTTCCAATCGCCATTAGCGGTTTTTAGTCTGATGTTAATATCGCCTAACTGATATAATCCATCAGAACTTCGCTTTTGCAAGTATTTCTTTGGACTAAAATCAAATTTATCATCCGCTTTTAGCGTTAAAGACGATAATGTTTGAGAAGATTTTAAAATTTTAACGTTTAAGTTGCCCGCCTCAAATGTAAGTTCGCCTTGCTCTACGCCTAAGGTTGATGGTCTTGCAGCCAAACGTTCCCAAGGTGTTAACTGTTTTTCTTGCGCAAAACCACTTACACCAACAAGTAACAATGCTGCAAGCGTATATCCTTTAATCATCCTTATCATCTTTAATACTATTTAACATTTTCGATGGCAATACCGGCTGTTTTTAAACCTTTGCCACTCACTTTTAAATTTATTTTGCCTGCAACTTCTGCAGCTTGCACAGTGGCTACCAATTTACCTTTAAAAACTTTCATTTGTGGTAAATGAAACAACTCTAAACTGGTTGGATCGCCGTTGGCAACTACCTTGTAAGAGCCTGCTCCGGTAACGTTAAATGAAAGTAAATCCGAAGCGTCAGGACATAAATTACCATCTTTATCTACCACACTTGCGGTAATGTAAGCCAAATCCCTACCATCTGCTGTTAGCGTTTTACGATCTGTTTCTAACACTATATGATGTGGTTTACCTGCAGTTTTAACAGTTTGTTCTGCAACTGCTTTTCCATTCTCATCGTAAGCCACAATTTTTAAAGTGCCAGCTTCATATTTAACATCTTTCCACATTAAACGATAGCGATTTGCATTAGAGGAATTGTTTTTACTTTGCTTGCCTTGGCTTTTTCCGTTAATAAATAATTCGGCCGAAGGATAATTTGTGTAGGCAAACACTGGCGTTACCTGTCCTTCTCTACCCGGAAATGTCCAATGTGGCACCAAATGTAAGGTAGGAGAATTTGTATTCCATTTTGCACGATATAAATAATAACGGTCTTTTGGAATTCCTGCTAGATCAATAATCCCAAAATAAGAGCTATGCGATGGCCATTTCTCATCGTAAGGAGTTGGTTCTCCTAAATAGTCAAATCCTGTCCAAACAAATTCGCCAATTACATATTTTAAATCGTCTTGTTTTGCGAACTCGTCATCAGGTATTTGCGACCAGTTACAATATTCGAAATCGTATGATGAACTTTGGTTATCATCGTACATTTTCATTTTTGCAAACTCAACCGGGAACTTGTAAACACCTCTGGAGCTTACTGTTGATGCTGTTTCTGTTCCTAATATAAACCCTTGTGGCAAACGACTGTAAGCGTTTTCGTACCAATGTGGCTTATAATTAAATCCGGGAACATCTAAAATAGAAGCGAAATTATTATCTAGTGCATCTTTAATTCTGTCCATACCAATGGTTACAGGTCTAGTTGGATCTTCGCGATGACAGATATCCTGTAAAAATTTTAAGATTTTGTTTCCATTTTTGGTAGATTGATCAGGAACTTCATTGCCAATGCTCCACATAATTACGCAAGGACTATTTCTGTTTGCGTGGATCATGTTTATTACGTCTTTCTCCGCCCATTCGTCGAATAAGTGACTGTAGCCGTTACGAACCTTCGGCGCTTTCCACTCGTCAAAAGATTCTACCATCATCATAAAACCCAACTCATCGCAAAGCTGAACCAACTCTGGTGTAGGCATATTATGCGAAGTACGAATGGCATCGCAACCCATATCTTTTAGCATTATTAGTTGACGACGTAATGCAGCTACATTAACCGCAGCGCCAAGCGGACCTAAATCATGGTGGTTGCAAACCCCTTTAAATTTGCGAATTTCTCCATTTAACGAAAAGCCTTTCTCTGCTTCGTACTTTATGGTTCTGATACCAAAGCGAGTGGTATATTCATCTTTTAAAACTTCGCCTTCATAAACTTTCGAATGTGCATAATACAAACTAGGTTTTTCTGGCGACCAAAGTTCAGGCTTTTTAACAACCAAAACCTGCTCAAATTCGCTATCTGTAGGCGGTAATAACGAGGTAAATGTAGAGACAACTTCGCCTTTGGCATTTTTAATTTCTGTTTTTAGCTTTAAAGTTGCTTTCTTTCCTGCCGGAAAATCAATTTTTGTTTTGATATTAACTTTCGCAAAATCTTTATTAATTTCTGGCGTGGTAATGTAAGTTCCCCAAACTGGCACATTTACATCTTCGGTAATAATTACGTGAACGTTTCTATAAAGTCCAGCGCCTGGATACCATCTAGAAGCCTCTTTTTTATTCTCTAAACTAACTGCAATTGTATTTTTACCTTCTACCATTTGGTCGGTAACATCTATAGAAAACGAGTTGTATCCGTATGCCCAATGTCCAACTTTTTTACCGTTTAGGTAAACCACCGGATAACTCATTGCGCCATCTATAAGTACAACAGCCTTTTTGCCTTTCTTAAAAGCCGGCGCCGTAAAAGTATTTCGGTAAAAACCTTTACCTACAAAAGGCAATCCTCCGGTACGACCAGTTTTAACAGATGCCTGCTTTTCTCCATTCTGTTCAATCTGCACATTTTGGCTATCGTTCTGCCCATCAAAAGGACCTTTAATTGCCCAATCATGCGGTACAGTAACGGTTTCCCACTTGCTATCATTAAAATTGTTAGCAATAGCTTCTGGATGGTCTCCTTTGCTAAACTTCCAATTTTTTTCTAAAGTATAAGTTGTTCTGTTTTGCGCTAAAGCTACTTGCGACAGCAAAATAATGGCAATAAAAAACAAGCTTTTGAAATGCGATAAAGTTGTCATAAATCAAATGTATTATTAAAAAAACACGACTTAAAGCGAAAACAAAAGCTCGTTAATATCTGTAAACAAATGGTTTATTTACGATGATATAGTTTATTATTAAGGCAGTAAGTACTGTTTAATATCGCAATTAGGCACTTCTTTTAAACCGTTTGCTACTAATGCAGCATTTAAAATTGCCCCATTCTTGTTTGTATGCGTTTGATCGGTTGGGAAGAACAACTTTACCTTATCGGCGCCTAATTCTTCGTATTTTTTTCTAATAATCTCATTCAATGGCAAGAAAAAAGCCTCTTGTTTATCGGCTACTTCTTTTGCCCAAATCGCATAGTCAGTCCCATTTACTTTACCGTCTTTCCAGCCGTTTCTGGCAACTGGAGAACAGATAATGGGAATTGCACCTTTTGCCTTCGCATCTGCAATGTATTTACGCAAATAATGTCCGTAGGTAAATACCTCTTCCTGCATTTTTAGCTTCGGATTAAAAATCACTTTGCTCTCTTCGCCAATTCCTCTAATACTTCCCCTTGCTCTTGCGGTGTCGTCTAACGGTCCGGCATCGTTGTGTCCAAATTGGATTAACACGTAATCGCCTTTTTTCAGCTTTGCTAAAATTTTGTCCCATCTTCCCTCATTTATAAACGTACGGCTACTTCTGCCGCCAATTGCATGATTTTCTACACTTACTTTTGTTGTGTCGAAATGATTTTGAATTACACTTCCCCAACCCCACTGACTATTTTCTGCCGTTCCGGTTCCATTTTTAACTGTAGAATCGCCAATAATATAAACCACAGGTTTTTGCTGCAAAGCGATAAAAGAAAATGCAACTAAGACAGTTAAAGCGACTAATTTAAGATTACTCATTTTTTATTTTTTTTTGGAGATTTTACGATTTTGATATTTGGTAACGAGGGCTTTTTCATGGTTTCATCCATGTAATAATCTGTATGTGGCGGTTGGTTATAGGCCACATTTTGCCAAGCAATACTTAACCTATACTGTGGGTTTTGCATTAAGCTATACAGTTTGTGCTTAGTTGGAATTGCAGTAGTAAAAATCCTCAACTCCTGGTTATCAGTTGTTTTATAAATTACTTCTTCACGCCAATCGCCAAATAAATCTGCCACCAAAGTGGGTGTAGCTTTTGTACCATTATTACTTGCACAATTAAAGTCTGCTGTATTTAAAAGCAGTTTTGTTTTTTCGTTAAGGTAGTCCCATTTATCTATTTTTGTACCATTTAAAATCTCGCTTAGCAAATCTCCATCCCAATAAATTCCCATATTGCAAGGAGGCGTGTTGTTGGCAATTTTGTTTCCCTTTACGTCGAATATCCCGGTAATTCCAGCTCCTGCTACCCAAGATTCTGCACCGTCATACCTCGGATCGATATTTAACGATAAACCTCTGCCTGGTCCTTCGCCATCATCACCAGCTTTAACCGATGGCTTTTTCCAAATCACTTCTCCGGTTTTAGCATCTCTAAAACTTGCGCCAGCATCATCAAAACGTTCCTGAATGTCAAAAACTTCTAAACCTGGCCTATTCGGATCTAAATCTGAAACATGCAAGGCATCACCGTGTCCAATTCCTGTAGAATACAATCCTTTACCATTATCGTCAATCGTCATTGCACCATAAACAATTTCGTCTTTTCCATCTCCATCAACGTCGGCTACGGTTAAACTGTGATTTCCTTGTCCGCTGTAAGCTTTGTTGCCGGGCGTACCATCTTCGCTATCAAACACCCAAACCGGAACTAATTTTTTGTTTACAAAATTCCAAGCTGCAATAACCGCTCTGGTATAATAACCGCGAGCCATAATTAAGCTAGGCGTTTTACCATTAAGGTAGGCAACGCCACCTAAAAAGCGGTCCATTCTATTACCATAACCATCGCCCCAAAGTTTTTTCAATTGATCGGAAGTTGGATTTTCTGTCTCGGGATGCCTAGGCGGATTATATTTAACCGTAGAAAGTGCGGCACCTGTCAAACCATCAAACATGGTTAAATATTCTGGTCCGGCTAAAATATAACCAGCACTATTTCTATAGTCTTTGGTGGTATCGCCAATGGCTATTCCTTTTCCATCGATTGTTCCGTCGGCGGTTTTCATGGCTATCTCCGCACGCCCATCACCGTCGAAATCGTAAACCATAAACTGCGTGTAATGCGCACCTTCGCGAATGTTTTTGCCAAGATTAATTGACCATAACAAAGTTCCATCTAATTTATAAGCCTGAAAAATTGGCGGATCTGTAACCCCAGATTGACTGTTGTCTTTTGATCTTCCAACTTGATGGAGCACGATTTCGTATTCTCCGTCGCCATCTAAGTCTGCAACTGAAGCATCATTTGGAGAGTAACCATTTGGCGTTTGTAGTTTGATAGATAAATAAGGTTTTGAATTAGCTGCTACAACAAACTCTTTGCTCTTTTCTTTTTCCTTACCAGCTAAAACCGTTTTTACAAAATAAATCTGTTTTTTAGTCTGATCTACCTTAGCATCATTAAAAAATGTTGCTTCAATAAGTGGTTGTTGATTTAGTTTTACAGTTTTTCCATCCGTAGTTCGATAAACATTAAACGCAATTTTTTCTGCGTCTGTAACTAAAGAACGCCAGCTAATCGCAATGTCTTCACCATTTGCGATAGCAACTAAACCTCTATCTAAAAACTCCATTTGCCTTTGGGCAAAAGCACCAAAAACAGCTAAAATTAGCGTGAACATAAAGTAGATTTTTTTCTGCATCAACGTTGTTTTTTAATTAAATGATTATTGGTTACTTACTGAAAATTAAATAGGCTCAGGTTTTTAAATTTTGATATCCTGAGCCTAGCAAATTGATCTGTTATAATAATATTTACTCAACTACCACTACGAAACCCGAAGACGGCTCTATCGTAAAATTCAGATTTTCTTTCGCCGGAATAGCTTTAACATCCCAAGTATATTTTTCTTTTCCGTCTAAATACAGGGTTGCATTTTTACCCGCAAACTGTGCTAAATTTAGATTGATTTTCTGAGCAGATTTGTTAGTGATACCACCAACATACCACTTGCTACCTGCTTTTCTGGCAATAACAGCAAATTCGCCGGGTACGCCATCAATAAATTTAACATCATCCCATTTTGTAGGGATTGATTTAACATAAGCTTGTACATTTTCCGGTATTTTTGCCATTCCTTCTGGAGATTCGGCGAAATGTTGCAGACCGGAAGTAAACAAAACAGAAAGTGCTAATTGAAAAGCACCGCTGGTTTTACGCTGTACATTTGATGGGTTTTTGTACAGGTTCATCGGTGTATAATCCATCGGATCGAATGCATTACGTGCGTAAGGCAAAACGGTACAAAACTCTGCTTCCTTATCTGCATCTTTTTGCGTAAAAGTTACATTTTCGTAACCACGAACCGCTTCAGCAGTTAACAAATTTGGATAAGTTCTTGCCCAGCCTCTTGGTAACGTTGCACCGTGGAAGTTGACCATTAAACCAGCATTTGCAGCATCATTTAAAATATCGACATAATATTGAATAACGGATTGTCCATCGCCACCAAAGAAATCGATTTTAACACCTTTAATACCCATTTCTTGTAAACGAGCAAACTCTTTAACGCGACTTTGCTGCGTAGTTAACAAGTTTTTAGGCGTATATTTTACGGTGTTCCAATCACCTGCAGAATTGTACCAAAGTAATAAACCAACATTTTTAGTTTTTGCATAATCGGCTAGCTCTTTCATTTTTTCGTAACCGATATTTTTATCCCAGTTAACATCTATTAAGCAATATTGCCAATTCATATCGGCAGCAAAATCAATGTATTTTTTCTGCTCTTTATAAATTATAAAATCGTCTTTAGAGTTTATCCAACTCCATGAAGAATTACCTGGTTTAATATAACTTAAATCTTTTAGTTGAGATGGCTTAGCCAAATCGGTTCCGGCGGTAGATTCTACCACAGTTTTTAAATCGCCTATGGCAATTACACGCCAAGGCGATGCAAAAGGAAACGTAATTTGAGGCAATAAAGCTTTGCCCGGAAAAATTTCTCTTGGGTCTGGAAAACCAATTTTAAAGTTTCCCGGTTTGCTTGGCGAAGAAATTAATCTTGTAGCGCAATAAGTTCCGTCTAATCCAGCTTCGGTAACTAAACTATAAGTGTTTTCTGTTTGGTAAAGTGCCGGATAAACCCATCCAGTTTTATAATCTATAACTTTTGCCACATCTACAGCTACATTATAATGTTCTTCGTAAGCCGGGTTGGTTTGCTCCCAGCCGGTTTTAGAAACCTGCATAGGTTGCAACCAAGTTTTGGTTTTTTCAGGAAAGTTAAATGTGGTTAGCTCGTCGGCAATTTCTTTACCTAAACCAGCTTGATCTGCCAATAGATATTTAAAGGCAACCGCATCGTCGGAAACCTGAAAAACAATATCGATTTTCTTTTTGGCTTCATTGGCATAAGTGAAAGTCCTTTTGTTGGCTTTGTAAATAACATTGGCCTTTTTTCCGTGAAGCAGGCTATACTTATCGTTTACTGCAGTAATTTTTGATGCACTCACGAAAGCAATGCTTTTAAAAGAAGTTGTGTTGGTAATTAAGCCTAAATCTGAACTTGCCAGAACAAGTTTTCCTTTGCGTTTTACCGAGTAGCTTAAGGTGCCATCAGGATTGTTAAATAACTCGACCAATAACTGTTTGTTAGGGCTAGAAATGTTTTGGGTTTGGCCATTTGTTATCCTAACAGAAAACAGCACGGCTAATACGGCTAAAATTAGTTTTGTTCTCATTATATTATTTTTTCTGATATACTCTTACATAGTCAACTTCGTAACGATTTGGGAATTTCGTATCGTTTAACTCGCCACCGTTTAACCCGCCCATAGCTAAATCTAACAGCATGTAATGTGGCTGTTTAAACGGATTATCGCCTTTGGCATCTCTGTTGTTAAGTTTGCTCATTTCAACTTTGTTTAATAAAACATCGTCTACATAAAGCGAGATTGCTTCTTCGTCCCAATCCATGCGCCAAATGTGGAATTTAGATGCCCATTCTTTACCGCCTAATTCATTAATGTCTTTTGTATTGCTAAACCAATGGGCGTTGTATTGTTTATTTGTGCCAATGGCGATGTTTGCCAAAAGTTTCTTTTTATAGTATTCCATAATGTCTATCTCGCCGTTTGATGGCCATTGGTTTTTTACACCCAGTGTCCACCATGCTGGCCAAAGACCATCACTGATATCTATTTTGCCTCGCATTACAAACCTACCATACTGCCAACTGTGTTTACCGCCGGTATTTATACTTGCCGAACTGTATTCGATGTTTTTTCTACTGTTTGCCCAATGTTTGCTATCTTCTTTGTATTTAGGATTAGGTTTGTTTTCTTTTCTAGCCTCAATTACCAGCACGCCGTTCTCTTGCCAGGCATTATCTTCTTGGTACCATTGTAACTCCTGGTTTCGTACAAAACCTTTTTCAAATTTCCATTTGGTAGAATCTACTTTGCCATCTTTATTAAATTCATCGGCCCAAACCAATTTGTAACCGAGCTTTGCATATTCTTTCTCTTCTATGGCAGAACCCGCTTTAGTATCAGTTTGTGCAAAAGAGATCAAACTGTAAAATGTAAAAAGTATAGTTGTAATTTTCTTCATCTGTTATAAGTTGAGACCACATTATATAACAAACACAGATTTTAGCTTAAAAAATCTGTGTTTGCGGGTATTGTTTCTTAAATAAAATTAATTTTTAACTAGACTGTAGTTCTGGTAGTTTTACCGTTTCAGAACCATTCTCTATTTTTACAATGTAAGATGTAAGTTCTAAATCGAACTTTTCGGTATAGCTTTTAGTAAGTGTGGCTGTAAGTTCTTCTACAGCTTCTTCTTTAACCAAATTAATGGTACAGCCGCCAAATCCGCCACCCATCATTCGGGCACCTAAAACATTAGGGTTATCTTTAACTTGGTCTACCAAATAATCCAACTCTTCGCAACTTACCTCGTAAGCTTTGCTTAAACCTTCATGCGTTTCTAACATGCGTTTTCCTAAAGAAACCAAATCATTAACCTCTAAATCAATACAAGCTAACTGTAAACGCTCAATTTCTTCAACAATAAACTTACACTTTACATAAACATCTTGGTCTTTAGCCTTAACATGCTCATCTAGCATAGCGATGTTCACGTCTCTTAAGCTATTAACTTCTGGATGATGTTCTTTAACCCACTCTACACCTTTAAAGCACGATGCTCTTCTATCGTTATAAGCAGATGATGCTAGATTATGTTTTACGTTGGTATTAAACAACACAAAAGTATATCCCGGTAGGTTAATAGGTACGTATTTATACTCCAATGTTTTACAATCGAGCATAATTGCATGGTCTTTTTTACCAAATACCGAAGCAAACTGATCCATAATACCGCACATTACACCAGCAAAATTATGTTCTGCCTTTTGTGCTATATGTACTAAAGTCATTTTATCTATACCTAAAGAAAATTGATCGTTTAAGGCGAACGCTACAGAACACTCGATAGCCGCAGACGAAGAAAGACCAGCACCGCCAGGAATGTCGCCTTCAAACATCAGGTTAAAGCCTCCAATCTTAAGGTTTTTCTTTTGGATTTCGGCAACTACACCTAAAATGTAATTAGGCCATTGTTTTTCTGTTGGCTTAATATCCGACAAATCGAATTGAAACGTTTCGTCATATTTAGTTGCGTGCAGATGAACTTGTTGGTCATCTCTTTTTGAAATAGCAACGTAAACTGCTTTATCAATAGCTGCAGGAAGTACAAATCCTTCGTTATAATCTGTATGCTCACCTATAATGTTTATTCGTCCTGGAGAACGGTAAAGCGAAGGTGCTTTGCCGAACATTAGGTTAAACTTTTCTTGTATGTTATTCGTATTCATATGCTTCTGCCTCTACTGGCCAATTAAACTCACTGTATAGCTATAGCTATATTTTTTATCCATCAAACGATATTGTGCATGCGGTAATGAACCCCAGCTATCATCGCCACCAACACCGCGTTGTTTCAAATCAACCGACAAGAAAACCTGGTTTCTCGGAGGCAAATCCGTTGGATGTTGTTGTTTTTTGGTTAGTCCCGGGTCTAGATCTTCAACACTATGGTTGATGGCCGTAAAACCTAAGGCTTGTGCGCCTTCAATTTTTACACCCATACCCTGATTGTTGGTTAATGTTAACCAACGTACATCGGTTTTATTACCACTTTCTTGAGGACGAATATAACCTTTATAATATTGATTTGCCACTTTATCGCTATAAATTCCTAAAAACGAACCGTGGTTTCTGTCTATATAATTCTCGTGCGGACCTCTGCCATAATAGCTTAAATCTGTATACCAATTAGATAAGGTTGTTCTCATACCAAATCTTGGCAGCTCTGGCAATTGTGTATTAGTAAAATCCATAGCTCCAGTTACTTTAACAGAACCATCATTTTGGATTAGGTAAGTTATCTCATAAGGCACGTTGATATTGCCCAATAACCAGCTAACATTAATTGCTAAGCCTGCTGCAGTTTGTTCGCCAACTTTTACATTTTTTAACTGTTTGTTTAAATGTGCTGATTTCCATACCCCTAATTTACCTGGCATATCGTTACCAAAATCGTTATCGGTTGGTGCTCTCCAGAAGTAGGGTTCTAAGAAATTTGTAAACCTGTTGCTACCGTTAAAGTAATTTGTAAATCTTGCGTTTTTAGTATCAAACTCTCCTTTTACATTTCCGGCAGTAAAACTGATTTTATTGTTCTCTTTTTTAACCACTAATTTAGTTTCTGTTTTAAGCTCTTTCGCAAAGTAATCGCCAGCGTATTTAAACTGTTCTTTTGCAACTTCAAAACCCGCATCTAAGCTTGCCGAAGCATTTTTGGTAGTTACCGAGAAGTTTAAGTAAAACTCAGATCCAGCTTCTGCTTTAAACATTGGCAAATTTAACTGGAAATCTTTTTTCTGGTGTGGTGCCAACTGTACCGGAAGAATTCCTTCTTTAATTTGAACACCATTTCTGAATAAAATCCATTTAAAATTGTACTCGCTTAGGTTAGTAAAATCGTAATTATTTTCTATGGTAACTAATCCTCTAGATACTGCTTTATCAGTAATCCATACGTTTTGATAGATTTGTTTCACCTCATAAGCACCTGGATCTGGTGTACGATCTGAACTTACCATTCCATCGGCTACGCCATTTTCGTCATTTTGCCAATAGAAACCACCTAAATCGCCTCCGTAGGCCCAAAATTCTTTGCCGTTTAAATCTTTTGTTTTAATACCTTGATCTACCCAGTCCCAAATAAAACCACCTTGCATGTTTTTACTGTTTCTGATGATATCAAAATACTCTTTAAAGTTACCGTTGCTGTTACCCATTGCGTGAGAATACTCGCACATAATGTAAGGGCGTGTTTTTGTCGTATCCGCAGCGTATCTTTTCATACTTCCGATACTTGGGTACATTGGGCAAACGATGTCTGTATTCCAATCTTCGCCAGCTTGCTCAAACTGAACTGGTCTGGTGTTGTCTCGGTTTTTAATCCATTTATAATTATCATGAAATACCTGGCCATTGCCGCACTCATTACCTAAAGACCAGATAATAATCGAAGGGTGGTTTTTATCGCGTTCTACCATACGAACTGTACGATCTACGTGAGCTGGAGCCCATTCTGGCAAATAAGCTGGGTGCTTACTTTTATCAAACCAAGCCTGAAACTCTGCGCCTAAACCATGTGTTTCTATGTTAGCTTCATCTACCAAATACAAACCGTATTCGTCACATAGTTTATAAAAAAGCGGATCGTTCGGATAGTGAGATAATCGTACTGCGTTGATGTTAAATTGTTTCATTAATTTAATGTCTTTCAACATCAGTTCTTTTGTAGTGTAATGACCAGTAACATCATCGTGTTCATGACGGTTAACCCCGTGTACCGAAATTTTAACTCCATTTACCAATAACCTAGCATTTTTAATCTCCACTTTTCTAAATCCAACTTTTGTATTGGTAACACCTAAAACTTTGCCTTTCTCATCCTTCAAAGTGATAACGCAGTTGTATAAATTAGGTGTTTCGCCAGTCCATTTTAGAGGGTTTTTAATGGTGCTTGCGAAATTTATAGTTTGAATGGTATCTGCCCCTACAGAAAATGCCTGCTCTTTAGAATAAACTGATTTCCCTTGTTTATCAAACAAACTAACAGAAACTTTACCTGCTTTAATATCGTTGCCGGTAAATTTCCTAACATCTACGGCAGCGCTAAATAACCCATCGGTATATTTTGCATCTAAATCTCCTTTTAAGAAATAATCCCAAAGCGATAGTTTTGGCAAAGCATAAAGATATACATCGCGTTCGATACCGCTTAAGCGCCAAAAATCCTGATCTTCTAAGTAACTGCCATCGTGCCAACGGTAAACCTGTACTGCAATTTGATTTTCGCCAGTTTTTAAGTGTTTGGTAATATCAAATTCGCTTGGCGTTTTAGAAGCTTTAGTCATACCAACCTTGTTCCCGTTAACGTAAATAAATGCGCAACCAGAAATAGAGCCGAAATGCAACATTACTTCCTTATTGTCCCAATTTTGTGGCACCGTAAATGCTTTACGATAAGTACCAACCGGATTATTTGGTCCGATGAAAGGTGGCGTAGTTGGATGCGGATAAGCGATATTGGTATAGATAGGAATACCAAAACCGTTTAACTCCCAATTAGAAGGCACGTTTAAGTTGGCCCAACCGCCATCGTTAAAACTAGTGCTAAAAAAATTTGTTGGTCTATCTTTATGCTGATCAACATAGTTGAATTTCCAACTTCCGTTTAAGGATTTAAAATTTTCAGATTTGCTATAATCATCTGCAATAGCATCTTTCTGGTTGTTAAAAAGTACAAAAGTAACATGTGGTTTTTCTTTGCCCACGTCTACCAATCGCGGATTTTCCCAATCGTTATTTTGCGCCATTGCCGGCACTGCCAACATTAACGCAATTAAAGTTTGTGGAATTAGGTTTTTAAGGTTCATTTGTGTGTTGTGTTTTATTATTTATTAAGGGATGTAAGCACCACTATATTGTGTTAATCCATCTTTACGCATAGCCTCAATTATGATACTGTTGTAAACATAATCCCAACTTGAAGTAACTTCTGAGTTTTGGTTTAAACCATAAGGCCACCAGTGTTGTGTGTCGCCACTTAGTTGCACCGCTACAGCACTTTTCTGAATTTTTTGCAAAAGCTCATTCGTGTGCTGACCTTGGAATTTGCCACCAACAATTTTGCTATTCCACCAACTGCTTGTACCTGTGCCTAAGGTATGGTTCATTTCGTGCAACATGGTTCTAATATTTTGGAAACCACTGTTTGTGCCAAAACGCATCCAACCTTCGTTATTGGCATCTGCAGTAGGCACACCATCAACATAGTTTAACCAAACATGCTTAGTTGCAGAACTAAAATTTGATAGATACCAAGCTGCACTATCTACTGCAATTTGCAATCTTGCATAAGCTTCCAACTCAGAATTCGACGGATTAGTTGCTTTGTTAAAGGTATAAGTTATTTTTCCTTTCGGGATGGTTCTAAAAGTAACATCATTGCTATAGCTGGTGCCTTTTGCGTTAACAGCGTAAGCCCTAACATGATAGCCAGTTTTTTCTAACAATCCTTTTAGCATCAATCTGTATTTACCTGTGCCATTGGCACCGTGTTTAATCTTAGTATCAGCTGTTGTCGGATTTTCGGCAAGACCATAAACTAATCCACGTTCGGTTACAGCATCACCCCCATCATTAGTAATTTCGATATCCGCCGCCGCTACCGTTGCACCCACAATAAACATTGGTGTAAAGTTAAAACTAGCATTACCTATAGCAGTGGTGGTAAAAGTAATTTCGTTACCATAACCTGTACCGGTTCTATTGGTAGCAAAAGCTCTTAAAAAATATTTTGTATTGGCTTTTAAGCCTGTAATTTCCGAGATAAAATCTCCAGCACCTGTTACGCTGGTTGTACCAAATTTAAAATCGGCGGTAGTTGGTTTGGTAACAAGACCTACAACAATACCTCTTTCGGTTATAGAGCTACCGCCATTTTCGGTAGTAATACCTCCACTTTTTGCGGTTATGGTGGTAACATTTGTCACTTCGGCAGTTTGTACAGTTGGTACGGTACCTGTAGTTACGACAGGAGGCGTAATTGGTTCAGCAGTTTTCGTTGCTTTCTCACAGCTAACAAAAAAAGTTGCTAGTAAAATAACGATAAGGGGATTGATTTTCATGAGTACGATTAATTTGGTTCAGATAATACTCGTGTTTTGAGCGTTTTTGAATTATAAAAACAACCTACAAGAACGGAAGCTCCTGTAGGTTGTTGAGAGGGCGTATTATAGTATTATAGATAATTAATTCTGTACAATTTAACAGAAGGTATTTTAGCGTACATACCTGTACTTCCGCTACCCGTTAGTGTTGCTGCAAATCCCAAAGAAACTTGCATGTTAGCATCTAGCGTAAAGTTTAGCATCTTGCTTTCTAAATTTGAAAAAGCGATGCTTTGACTAGTTATGTTCGCTACGTTTGGTAACGTAGTGCCTTCAGCTACAGCTAAATAGCGTGAACCACCGGTATTGAAATCTGTCATTACAATTTCGAAACGGTAGTTACCTTCAGGCAAAGTTATAGTTTGGTAAATTTTGCCATCTGTAACGTTTGGTAAACCCCAACCTGCTTCTAAAGAAATTACTCCACCAGATTTGTTCTCAAAACCACCTACAGTACCACTTGCATTTTTTACAGAAGCACTTGTAACCCAATCACGTAGAACACCCCATCTTGTACCGCTCATTGATGAAGCAACAATACCAGGACCAACATTTTTAAGGTAAGTTGCCGTAATATCAACCTTACTAAACTTAGGAATATACATGCTGGTATATTCTGTATAGAATGTATCAACACTCATCGTATCTGGCAAAAATAACGTACGATATTTAATCGTACCTTTCTCTTTAAAATTTGGAACGGTATAATTATTAACATCTATCGGAATTCTTACTTTTTTTTCTACATTAGAGTTATCTATGTAGATTAATTCGGTTGCGAATACACCACTAACTCTATCCATGCCTCCCCATTCGATGGTGGTGACATTGGTTTCGCTAGTAAAAGCACCATTAATACCTCTGTTTGATAAGGTGGCTTGATATCGATCGCCATAAACCCTTCCTGTTTTATAAACTGGAATCGACTTATTGCCCTTATCGTCATAAGTGTAAATGATAAAATTCTGTACACCTTCTTTAATATTGGTAATACTTAATTTTAAAGTGTCAACATTAGCAGTTCTTGTAACCGGAATAACCACAGAATCTGCTTTGTTATTCCAATACACTACGCACTTTTTAACTTTAGGGTCTGCTAAGAACAAGCCATTTAAAACTACCCTGTATCTACCAGAATTAATTTTAACTGAATCCAATTTTCCGGTGTAAGAAATTTCCCCGTCACCGATGAAGTTTTTGTAATCGTCCATTTTAGCACAAGAAGCTAAGATGCTAACGAAAAACAGAGCTAAGCCCGCAAATTTTATATGCTTAGTTAATTTTTTGATATTATTTTTCATGTCAATATTCATTTTCGCGTTAAACATTATCTTGGGTCGCCATAAACTTGAATTTCACCTATAGACATAAATGTCGTTCCCTGCCAGTTTTTATTATTTTTAATACGTAGATATCTTACTTTAGGGATACCAGCATCAAACGTATAGTTTAAACCTGCAGCCCCTGCCGCTACATCTTCGGTAGTGTTAGTACCATAAGCCGCTCCCGATGGTTTTTTAGATTTAAAAGTCCCCAATTTTGTCCAATTGTTAAAACTACCATCGGTTGGAGGATTATCTGTACCCCAAATTTCGAATTCATTTAAGTTACCACCATAGAAATAAGTACGTATGCTTAAATACTCAGGATAATCCCAAATCACAATACGACTTAGTGAAGACAGCTTTCCAATATCAAAAGTTATCCATTGCGGCGTTAATACCGCAGAACTAGTCATTAAAACACGGGGCCAACCGTTGGTATCGCCATCCCACATACCAGCGATTGATGTAGAAGTATTTAAAGCAACGTCACTTGGCAAAGTAACTGCTCTATAACCAGACTTTGGTATTGGCGCTTCATACAAAGGCACAAGTGTAGTAAAGAGCGTATCGCTATAATTTAACCATCTATCTCTAATTGTAATTGCAAACTTTCTAGATACTGGATCGTATCCTCTAATAGCCTGATCAATATCAATTGTAGATGTGTAGATATTTTTTGAAGTTGGCACCATTCTACCTTTGCTATCTTCTGTTAAAATTTCAATTGCTAAATCCGCTTCGGCTGGATTTTTTGCAGTAAACCTTATTCCTCCAAAATCCGCAAGTGCTTTCATACTTCTAAACACCCCCCAAATCGGGTTTTCTAACGGCCTTACTTTTACAGAAACAGGCGCAGATTCTACTTCGCTTCTATTAACTGCGTACAGCTTAACTTCATGTTCTTCTGTATCACCAAAACCCTCAACTTTCAAGGTATTTCCGTAATAGGATGCTTTCACTTCCATTACTTTACCGTTAGCAAGTGAATAAACAGCCTTTACATATAACAAATCGTTATCAGAAGGTAGTGCATAGGTTAATGTAGCATTACCTGGCCCAGCGGTATACTGTACGTTCGACACAGGTCCTGGCGCACTGGTATTTTTTTCGAGTGGTTCTAGCTTGTCGGCCTGGCACCCTCCAACTAAGATTGCTATTGCAGCAATCATTAAGGATAAATTAATTCTAATTGTTTTCATATCTGAAAATTTAGTGGTTAAACTTACCATCCTGGGTTTTGAACCAGTTTTGGATTAACAGTAATATCATAATTTCTGATTGGAGCTAAATAATCTCTGGGCGCAACAAAATTTTGCGTAAAAATTGTTCGTGGCCTATAATAATCTGCGGTATTAGCCTGAAATACGCTCCATCCTGTGATCGGTTGATTTAATGCTTCCGCTGCTTTTTTCCAACGTTTTAAATCCCAATAACGGCTACCTTCAAATGCCATTTCAATCAACCTTTCTTGATGAACGATTTCCCTTAGTCCATCTTTTGTAGTTGGTTTGCTCGGATTATTAGAATATAAATTCCAAGACTCGATTACGCCTTTAAGTCCAGCACGTCTTCTAACTCTATCTAAATATTCATAAACGTCATTAACTGGTCCTTGGCTCTCGTTTACAGCTTCAGCATACATTAAATATAAATCTGCCAAACGAATTTGTGGCCACGGATAGTTGCGATAAGAAACACCATTTGTACTGTTGGTCATATTCCAATCCACCACTTTTTTCAAGTAATAACCTGTTTCGTTATAATAACCTACGTGTGTAGCTCCTGCCATTTGCGTAAACTTACCCTCAACAACCCAAGTATTTTCATCAGAGTTACTCGGACTATCATATTTGTACCAAACGCCACCATCAAAGCTTAAATCTGCGTAAAAACGTGGCTCTCTATCAAAATTTAATCGAGCAGTTTCATGTCCTTCTTTAATAAAAAATCTTTCCTTCTTGAGCGCAGTTCTTAGCGTATATTTATTTGCAAAATTCAATAGTTTGTCTTCTGTAATTGGTACGCCATTGCTAGTATAAAACATTTCAGCAATCTTCAATGGTGCTGCCAACTGCATCCTCGCATCTCCACTTGCACCACCATTCGCTAATTTAGGCATAGCTGTACGTTGCAAAAAGTCTGTATTGGTATTAGGATTTGCCCAAATGTGCTCTTCGTTCCAACGTTCTGTAATAGCACTTCTTAAAGTTAATTGCAAATTTGTGGTGTCGGATAGTTTAAAAGTAGAACCTGGAAACACGTACAATTTAGAGCCAGCTCCTTCGGCTGCATCAATAGCAACCTTGGCTGCATCTGCTGCTAATTTCCATTTATCTGCACTAAAAGCAGCAGGGAATAAACTTACACCATCATGATCTTTAAAACTTGCATAATCTGAATTACCATTAAATAACGGACTTGCCGCCATTAACAACAGTTTAGCCTTAATAGCAAGTGCTACTGGTTTGGTAATTCTTCCCAGTTCAGTTGTTCTATCGGTAATGATATTTGGCAAGTTAGGCGTAGCTTGATCTAATAAATTAGAAATATAAGTTACACACTCATCAAAAGGCATTCTTTTGATACGAACATTATCTTCAGTAGCACTCACATCAATATTTGTATCCACCAGTGGAATTGGACCATACATGCGTAATAAATAATAGTGATAATATGCTTTTAGGAAAGTTACTTCTGCAATCCAACGAGCACGCTCATCTGGTCTTAAATCACGTACCTTGCTTTCATCTTTAACATTCTCTAAAAAAATATTGCAGTTTCTAATACCTTTCCATAAGCCATATCTATCACCAGGACCCCCACCGTGATAATTACCTACCCATGCATTCATGAAAGGCTGAGCTGCGTTTTGACCACCTCTCGCACTTCTCCAAGCGTAGGATACAAAATCCCATTCTTGTGTAGGTACCCAAAGTTCATCGCCAGAAAGCATGCCTATATTAAAAAACGGATCTCCATCTTTTGGAAGAAAAGAATAACAAGTAAATAAATACTTCTCTGCTTCCGTTCTCATGGTAAACGCATTGTCTATGGTAGCAACGTTATCTGGTACAATATCCAAATACTTTTTACATGCCGACAAGCTGAACAAGGTTGCAGCAAAACATGAAGTTATAATCATGCCTTTAACACTTCCCTTAATCTTATTGATTGTTATATTTTTAATTTTCATTTTATTTCTTTCTTTAATCAATACCTAATTAAAATGTTGCTCTAACACCTAGATTATAGGTACCCTGAATAGGATAGCCTAAACCATTGCCCCCCATTTCAGGATCCCAAGTATTAAAACTACTGATGTAACCTAAATTGGTAGCACTTAAATAAATACGCAGTCCTCTGAATCCGATTTTTTTGTTGATGCTTTGAGAAGCATTGTAACCCAACTCAACACTTCTTAATCTTAAGAAATTACCATTTCTCATCCACCAAGTTGATTCTCTATTATTGTTAGGTACAAAATTAGGGCTCAAACGGGGCCACAGCGCATAGATATTTCTGTTTTCTTCAGACCAGTAACTTTCTGAAATAGCCGATAGTAACCCGTTTTGGCTACCGCCATTTAAAACAAATGGAGCTATGTTTTCTGAGTTGATAAAGAAAGAAGAACGACCCGAGCCTTGGAAGAAAAAGCTAAAATCAAAGCTTTTGTAACCGATAGTACCGCCAAATCCGTAAATAATTTCAGGTGAAGTTGGCAAACCGATAGGTACAATGTCCTGATCGTTAATAATACCGTCACCATTTACATCACGGTATTTTATATCGCCACCTCCATAAGTTAAGCCCGACGTACCATCAAATTGTGGGGGCGCATTTTTAGCCTCATTATCATCAACAAATAAACGCTCGGCAATTAACCCAAAACGCTGTGTCGTGGGATGACCTACTCTTGTACGATAGTATTCACTTGCTGGAAAACTTGGTTCATCATTAATTAAAATTTTACTTTTTGCATAGGTAAAGTTTCCTCTTAATTGAGCTGACCAGCCACTACCGAATGATTTGTTGTATACTGCCGCAAAATCTACACCCTCGTTTTGCGCTTTGTTAGTATTAGCATTAACCGCTGCTTGTAAACCCATAGTCTCAGGAATAAATGTACGGCCAGTTAAAATGTTAGATCTCGTGTTTCTGTAGACGTCAATATTGATATCCAAGGCATCCAAAAATCTAATATCCAATCCCAAATTCAATTGTTTCGACTCTTCCCAAGTAATTAGAGGATTTGCGTAGCGAGAAACCAGAACACCAGCTTTATTGTAGCCCCATAGTTCTCCGAAAGTAGCACCGTAATTCCCATCATTCATATTAACTTCAGACATGTAGAAGAAACGATCCTGGCTTCTACCAATTTGATCATTACCTGCTAAACCATAAGTTGCTCTAAGTTTTAAAGAATTAACGACCTTTGTTAGTGGTTTAAAGAACTCCTCGTTAGAAACTACGTAACCTAAACCAATAGTTGGAAAGAAACCAAAACGGTTGTTTTGCGCAAAACGCTCAGATCCGTTGTACCCGAAGTTCAACTCTAACAAATATTTATCATCGTAACCATAAGTTGCTCTACCGGATAAACCTTGATTACGTGCTGGTAACGATAATTGCAAACTACCCGCGTTACCCGATAAATAATTACGTAAAGTAGTAATCAACATCCCGCTAACCGCATGTTTATTTCCGAATGTGCGATTATAATTTAAGGCAAATTCTGCGTAGAATGTAGAGTTTAGTCTTTTTGCACCTTCAGAATAACCTAGATATTCTGTTCCTGTAGCACCAATTGACCCTTGTCCACCCGGATTTAAAACTTGGACACCAGTATTTCCATCTGGCTGCTCAACGCCCAAGTAATAAAATGGATTGTAGCTACGAGATACATCAAAATAAGAGTACCTTCTAGCATAAGCCATCATACGGGCATTTAAGCCTTTAACCAATTTACCCAAATCTTGTTTCAACTCAAGTTGTGTTTGCAATGTAGATGAGTTGTATTCTGAATAACCTTTAACCATTTCAGCATAAGGATTTATATACAAGCCGTTATTCGGAGTGATAGCACTACCAAACAAGGTATGTGTGGCAAATGGTGATAAGCTTGAAGGATATACAGAAGGAAATAATACCGGGTTAGACCAAACAGCTTGATTAAAAACTCTTTGGCCGCCACCGATCGGATTGCCATTGCCATCGAGTCCACCTAAAAGCGGTCCAGTGTAATCATCAAATTGGCCAAATACCCTAATTGACGCAAAAGTGGTTTTCGTAAGATTTAAATCTACATTTGAACGTACGTTATAGTTCTTCAACTTAACATTATTATTAAAATTGCTAAGTCCATCAACTTTTAAAACTCCGTTATCAATATTATACGTTCCGGAAACATAATACCTTGCATTTTCACCACCGCCTTCAACACTTAAGTTATTACGTGTGTTTATAGTATAGTCCTTTACCAATTGTTGAATCCAATTGTTACTTGGGTACAATAAAGGATTATCACCTCTCGCTGTTGCATCAATTTTAGTTTGTAGATACGGCAAAGCAGCTTGAGGATTTCTTGTTAATGCAGCTTCGTTTGCCATTTTCATATATGTAATGTTATCGGCAAATTGAAAATTCTTAGTATTTGAAGATGCAGCGGTCTCAGATCTTATGGTGAACTTTGTAACACCAGCCTCACCAGATTTTGTAGTAATTAATACCACACCATTAGCTCCACGTGCACCATATACTGCTGAAGCACTCGCATCCTTTAAAACACTAAATGAAGCAATATCATCTGGTTGCAGACGAGCCATATCATTCTGAGTAGACTCCGCACCATCAATCAAAATCAATGGATCTTGTTTACCCGTACCAAAGGTACCTAAGCCACGAATAAAGAACTGCGCATTATCTGCACCCGGCTCTCCTGTTCGCTGATAAGCAATCATACCGGCTACACGTCCTTGCATCATGGTAGTTAAATTACTCGTTGGTCCTTTCAGTTCTTTAGGATTAATGGTAGTAATAGAACTAATCATACTTGCTTTTTTCTGTGTACCAAAACCCACAATAGCAACTTCGTCTAGTGCGCCAACATCACTATCTAACAAAGCATTGATAATGTAAACACCCTGCGCATTTGGTGTGTAGTCGGCTACTGCCAGAGATTTCGGTTTAAAACCAATTGCTGTAAAAAGCAATCTGCCAGATCTTGGTAATTTGATGGTGTAATTACCGTCTCCATCTGTAGAAGTACCCCTATTAGTACCAGATACTTTAATACCTGCGCCTGGCAAACCGCCGATGGAGTCCCGTACAACTCCTTTTACGGTAACCTCTGTTTGTGCAAAAGCATTAATGCTCCCTGTGAGCAACACAAAATAGATAAAAACCTTAAATGCAGATTTAAGGCTATCCATTGAGGAGCAACACAATACATCTTGTAATTTTCTCTTCATAATTTAAGTTTGTTTGTTGATTTGTTGATTTAAAACCGCCTCCAAAATTCAATTGCGCTGGTTTAATTCGCTCTTCATTTTTTTGAAATCGATTAAAACTTTTTTTAAAACAATGTGTTTTGTAATTGTTTGTTTAGCATTATTCTAAAGCTCTATTTTAAACGTTATTTTAACATTTAAAAAAAACAGCAAAAAAATATTGTTTAGCTATGTTTATTAAAAATATTTCTACTAATTATAATTGGAGTTGGCACTAAATCGAAGTGTTTGGTTCGGTCAAGCCATCTGCGTAGGTTCGCCAGTTGGCAGATAAGAAATCTGTTCATATATATTTGGTTATTTGGTTAGCTAGCTTGCGTTTATTCTCTAATTATCCAACTTGGCAAATTGCTATTTGGTAGGCTTAAATAATAAACGTTAAATTAACAATTATAAATGTAGAAAAAAAAAATTGCATTAAGCAAATAAAAAAATCAAAAAATAATTTATTTATTTACTTAATGCAATCTGACCGCTGTAAACGCAGTTTTTGTGCTATGTTGCTGATAGTAATATGTTTGCATAAATTTTAATAATACGACAATATAATTGTTATTTTGACGTTTATTAAAATTACAAAGCTCTTATTCTAATAGTTAATCGAATATTACCATTTAGCTGCTTTATTTTAACATCAATTTTACATTGAGCTTTTATAGTGTAAATCAGGCAATTCTCTTAATCTTTGTGCTGCATACTCTGGTGTAATATCGCGTTGCGGATTTGCCAACAACTCATACCCTACCATAAATTTCTTAACCGTTGCCGAACGTAATAAAGGCGGATAAAAATGCATGTGCCAATGCCATTCTGGTAAATTACCACTATTAACAGGCATTTGGTGCATACCAGCCGAGTATGGGAAAGAAGTTTGGAAAAGATTATCGTATCTGGTAGTTAACCACTTTATTGCTTCCGCTAAAGCTTTTTTCTCCAAGGTATTAAAATAAGAAATATCAGTAACATGCTTTTTGCTGATGATCATAGTCTCAAAAGGCCAAACTGCCCAAAACGGAACTAAAACCACAAAATGTTTATTTTCAAAAAGTATACGTTCTTGTTTCTCCAACTCAAGTTCCAAATAAGCGCTCAATAAACTCTTGCCATTAATAGCAAAATGTTTTTTTTGGCTTTGGCATTCTTTTAACACCTCTTGCGGGATACTCGCTTGTGCCCAAATTTGCCCGTGTGGATGCGGATTACTGCAACCCATAATTTCGCCTTTGTTCTCGAAAATCTGGATATATTTAATCCAGCTATTTGCACGAAGTGATATATATTCGTCTTGCCATAAATTTACCACTTTTGTAATGGCCTCTACACTCATTTCTGGTAAGGTTAAATTATGCTCTGGCGTAAAACTTATTACCTTACAAATACCTTTTGCACTTTTTGCCACCAATAAACCGCCGTCATTTAATTCTCCATCTGGTGTATCTTGTAGCAAAGCCGAAAAATCATTTACAAAAACAAAGCTGTCTTTATAATCTGGATTTTGTGTTCCGTCTGAGCGTTTATTACCGGCGCACAGATAACATGATGGATCGTAAGCTGGCCTATTATCGGGAGCCAGATCTTCAACCTTCCCTTGCCAAGGGCGTTTGCTACGATGTGGAGAAACCAATACAGATTCTCCGGTTAAAATGTTTAATCGCGTGTGCGGATGTTCTTCTAAAATAAATTCTTGTTTCATTTGTTGGTGCGTGTTTTTTTTTATTTGAAAGATTTTAAATCCCAGCTATCTTTCCAGCTTATTTCTATATCATCTCCTTTAAAAGTAATTGGCAACCATAAATATCTACCATCAATTGGATTTTTTGGTGTCCATTTATCAGCCATAAAAATAAAGGCATCTTTTTTTCCTTGTACGGGTAGTACGTGCGTGCTTTGCCCGCCGTAAGTTAGTTTACTTCCCTCTCCAATAGTAGGGTTGCCTTTGTATTCCCATTTGCCCCAAATATTATCGGCGATAAACCAACGAGCCGGATTTGGATCCCAGCCTGTACAGCCTGAACCAATCATATAATACTTTCCGTTTCTTTTAAATACTGCCGGAGCTTCCGTCTGAAATCCTACGTACATTCTAATAAACTTTCCGGTATGTGAAGTATAATCATCACTTAACTCGGCAATATTTAATGTGTAGTTTTCCTCAGCAGAAAATACATGGTAAGCTTTGCCGTCATCATCAATAAAAACAGTCATGTCTCTAGCCATTTGGCCACCCGGCAAGTCTCTACAGAAATAGCCATCGTAAGTATTAGCTGGTTTTTCGCAGTTAACAATTTTGTCTGCTGGAGTTCCGGCCGGATAAAAGGGCATTTTACCCGCATTTGGCCTATAGCTTTTAATGAATTTGTAAGGGCCATTAATCTTATCTGCTGTAGCGACACCCGCATGTGCCGCAGCGTAACCTTTGCCTTTAAGCTCTAAGTGAAACCACATTACAAACTTTTTGGTTTTTTTATTATAAACCACTTTTGGTCGCTCTATAATACTACCTTTAACAATATCGCTTGCCGGGTCTTCGCTTACTTGCAACGCAATTCCTTCATCTTTCCAATTATATAAATCTTTTGATGAATAAGCATGTACGCCTACTTGCGCACTGTTTCCTCTTGGTCCGGCAATTTTATGTTCGCCAAACCAATAATACAATCCTTTGTGGAAGATAATTCCTCCGCCATGCGCATTTATATGTACGCCTTTATCGTCTTTCCAAATTTTGCCAGGTTCAAAAGCTGTATATTTCTCGCTTTGCGCAACAGACTTTAAGCTGATTAGCAATAACAAACACGTAAGTGTATTAAAAAATTTCTTCATTGGTTTTAGGTTGATTTTTAAAGAAATAATAAACGTCAAATTTACATTTATTAATGAATTTGCAAAATGCTTTTTGGCTTTTCGGCCATTAAATTATTAATTAAAAGGTTTCCATGTTAATACTTGAATAAGTGTTGGTTTAGCATTAGCCTTTCCCTCTCCATCTACCTGTTCAACTTTTTGCACAAATAAGTTCAACACTTTTTCTTTCGCCCAAAGATCGGTATCATAAGCAGGCTCCCACTCCCCTACGCTCGTTTCAGTTAGGTCGCTAATTTCCCAGTTGTTGTTATTTAAGTTGTTGTTTAAAGCCATAGAAACCTTGCTGCCACGTTCTATATCTCTATAAATTAATGCTACCGCGATGTTTTTACCATTTTTCCAAGCAATTAGTTGCGGGCGGGCGATAGGAATTTTTTTGGTACCACCACCACTTAATGTAAAGCCTGTTTTTCTAAAACCTAAGTTTTTTACTTCCCACTGCGCATTGCTTTTGTACACTAGGTGATATTGAGGCACAGTTTCTCCTTTTTCTCGCCAGTACGTTGCAATAAAAGGAAAACCATTTTCGTCGGCAAACATTGATGTTTGATTAATCAGTTCGCTATTTTGAGGAATTTTCAAAGCATATTCTGCATTAGCTGCGTTTATTGGCAATTGATACTTTTCTCCATCAGACTTTTGCCAGGTTAAACCACCATCAGTAGATTTAGCGTAACACAAGTCGTGGTTACTGGCCACATCTGGACTTTCCCGCCAAACCCAAGACACATGAATTGTACCTTTTACGTCTACTGTAGTTTGGATGTAAGCATTTCGTTTCCCTTCGCCATCAATCAAATTATCTTGTACCCTAATCCATTTCTGAGTTTTGGTTTGGTAACGATTGATCATCAAATTACCATTGCCAGATCCGCCATCTCTGTAGAAAAACAAAACATCGCCATTGGCCAGCTTGTAAAACTCTGGATAGCTAACCTTGGTTTCTTTCTCCCCAATCATTTCCAACTTCTCGCCCATTACTAAACTTCCGGCTTTTATCGCCTTTGCGTAGTTTAGTTTATTATTATGTTGGCCCCAGGCTAAATGCAAAATGCCAGCACCGTCTACCATAATACTAATGGATTTATGGGCATCGCTGGCATCTCCTTTATATTTTGTACGCAACAATTCCCATTTTTGGGTTTTAATCTTTCTTTTGCCTAATACCACAAATTGTTCATCGTCGTAATACGCGATGTATTGAACACCTTTATAACTATTTAAGGCATTTTTACGGAAAATGACCGTATTTACCGAATTGTTTGCCCAACCATTGTTTGCAACGGTATGCAAATTTGCATTTTGTGCCATTGCGGTTATTGCAAACAATAAAAATCCGATAATACTAAAGGTTATTTTTCGGCTCATTTAGTTTAGTGTTAAAGTTACGATGGAATGTGCCGGTAATGTAACTGACAACTTATTACCGTTTTTTATAGCACCTGAAAAAGTGTTCAGTTTGATTTTATCGGGTTGAGTAAACGAGTTGTAATCATTTACGTTTGCAGAGGTTAGGATTTGTCCATCGGCTTTGCTAAAATTAATATTACCCAAATCTGTATTAACCTCTATGCTTCTGCTGTTATCTAAATTAACGAAAGAGATATGCACTACGCCATTTTTGTCTTTAGAAGCCGATGCATTTACTGCTGGGATCTTTTTCCCGTTTAAGACGTAAGAAGGCGACTCGAAACTGATAGGCAAAAGCGTAGCGTCTTGATGTACCTTGTACATATCAAAAACATGATAAGTAGGTGTTAAAAGCATTTTTTCTTTTTCCGTTAAAATTAGGGATTGTAACACGTTTACGGTTTGTGCCAAGTTTGCCATTTTAACTCTTTCAGCATGTTTATGGAAGATGTTTAGCGTACTACCTGCAATTAATGCATCTCTTAAGCTATTTTGCTGAAACAGAAAACCTGGATTTGTTCCCGGTTCTACGTCTGTCCAAATTCCCCATTCGTCTACCACTAAAGCAACATTTTTTTTAGGGTCGTATTTATCCATAATAGCCGAGTGTTTGGTAACCAGCTCATCCATTTTTAACGCACGCTCCATCGTGTTAAAATATTCTTGCTCATTAAATCCCGTTGCCGAACCTTTTTTGCCCCAATTACCCGTTGGCAAAGTGTAGTAGTGTAAAGATAAACCCCACATACGCTGACCAATTACTTTCATAGCCGTTTCGGTCCAGTTGTAATCGAAGTCGTTAGCGCCACCAGCAATTTTCTTTAATTTTATGCCCGGGTAGTCTTTAGCAAAAGTTGCATATCTACGGTATTCGTTACTGTAATAATCTGCGGTCATATTACCACCACAGCCCCAACTTTCGTTACCTACACCCCAAAAGCTAACATTAAAAGGTTCTTCGTGGCCGTTTTCTTTGCGAAGTTTACTCATGGGACTTTCGCCTTTAAAGTTTAGGTACTCTACCCATTTGCTCATTTCCTCGGGCGTGCCACTACCCACATTTGCTGAGATGTAAGGTTCAGTACCAAGTAGTTTACAAAGCTCTAAAAACTCGTGTGTGCCAAAGCTATTATCTTCGGTTACGCCACCCCAATGCGTGTTAACCATTTTTGGGCGATTTTTAGGCTTACCAATTCCGTCTCTCCAATGGTATTCATCGGCAAAACAACCACCAGGCCACCTTAAATTAGGAATTTGAATTTTCTTGAGCGCCTCTACAATATCTAACCTGATTCTGCCCTGTTTTTTTACGTTAAGTTTTTTATCAACCCAAAAGCCATCGTAAATGCTACGACCCAAATGCTCTGCAAATTGGCCGTAAATATGCCTGCTAATTAAAATTTTTGAATTATCTTCTACTTTAGCTTGTACTGTTTGTGCAGTTACATTTAAACTTAACAACGCGGTAGCGCAGGCCAGAATGATTTTTTTCATAAAGTTTATTTAATTTCTTCTGCGTGATCTTTTTTGAAATCCTCGCCACTCCAAACTTTTTGAGCACTCCATTTAGCGGGCGGATTTGCCCAAAATGGATCTGAATCTGGTAAACCTAAAGGCAAAAATATCGCCGTAGCTAAATACGGACTACCTTGATTGTTATAGAAATCGCCAATTTCTGGTTGCGAACCATACAAACCGATTGTTAGCCAACCATTTTTATATGTAGTTGGGCTCTCTAACGTTTTTTTAATCACCGCAGTTAACGCACCCCTAACTTGCTCTGGACTAAGTTGTTTTGGCAATGCTTTGCGCCAAGCCATATCTGCCAAATGATGAAATGCAGCACCACGATAAATTAACGAACGGCCCGTAGCAGGGAAAGTTCCGTCTGTATTGATTAACCTTTCCTGGATTACCGCAAAACGTTCGTTACGTTTTTTTATCTTTTCGAACATGCCGTTGTAAGCGTTCGTTTTTTTCTTTACCACATCGGCTATGCCCGCTAAATAAGGATGAATTACAAAGCTATTATAATAATCGAATGCGAATGAAGTACCATCTTTATACATACTGTCGCCCACATACCATTGCTCCATTTGTTGCAAAGCATAATCTACACGCATTACATCCCATTCGTAACCAAACTTGGCTAAAAAAGCTTCGTTCATTGCTGAGAATAACAACCAGTTAGAAAATACCGGTTTAAATCTCTTCGTAGTTACGATAGATTTCATCATTAGCTCCTGGTTCTTTTTATCTAAGTTTTCCCAAAGCCAAGGCGCACGTACAAATGCAATAGCTACAAAAGATGCATCTACTAATTGCTGACCGCCAATATCATACCTCATGAAATCTTTTGCATTAGAATCTAAAGAGTTTTTAATGCCTTGTATAGCCCACTCTCGGTATTGTTTACGCAGAGCGATTTCCTTTTCAGTGCCACCTTCTAATTGCAACCAAGGCGCTATACCACTTAAAACCCTGCCCAAAACCTCTACGTACTGTACTTTAATTCTGTGCTCTTTATTATCTACATGGATAGAAGTAGTTTGCGGCATGTTAATACGCAAACTGTCTTTGGCTAAACTGTAAAGCACGGGCCTAACCATTTTATCCATTTCATTTAACCAAAGTTGGCGATCGGTTAATGCTTCTTGCTTTTTTGCAGCTTTCTTCTTTTGAGCAAAAACTGGTGTAAAACCAATGGCAATAGCAAAGACTGCAACAGTTAATTTTTTGAATATCATTTTCTAGTTATTAGTTTTTTAGATACCTATACATTTCGCAGTTAGCCAATAAAAAAGCGCCTACACCGAAATCTGCAGTAGAGTTTGCATCAACCACCTGCCCCGGAATTGCCTTTTCGCCAATTGGTTGTACATAACCGATTTTACCACTTTCCTGCAAAGCTGTTTTAGTTAGATATTCGTATCCTTGTAGCGCAGCTTTTTTATATGTTTTTTCTTTTAAATAACCGTTGTTAATACCCCAAAGCAAACCGTAAGTAAAAAATGCTGTTCCGCTAGTTTCTGGTCCGGGTGCGTGCTGTGGATCTAACATGCTACGTGTCCAGTAACCCTCGGCCTGCTGACTTTTCAAAATCGCTTTTGCCATGTTTTTGTATTTGGTTACATATTCTTTTCTATGTTTATCGTTAGCAGGTAAATCTTGTAGAACCTTGGCCAAACCGGCGAAAACCCAACCATCGCCTCTGGCCCAAAAATCTTTCTTGCCGTTAGCGCTTTTATGTTTTGGGTAAACATATTTCGCATCGCGATAGTATAATTTTTCTTCCTTATCGTACATGATGCTATTGGCATACATAAAGTACTCGTAAAGCTTATCTAAATATTGTTTATTACCGGTAAGTTTGTGCATTTTGGTCATTACCGGCATTACCATGTACAAACCATCTGCCCACCACCAATAATCGTTAGCGGAAGTGCTCATTTGGTATTCCATTACCTCTTTCGCTCTAGCAACTTTGTGTGCTTCGGGCTTTAAGTTATACAAGTCTATATAAGTTTGAAAACAGATCTGCCAATCGCCAAAAAGCACATATTCGTCTTTTTCGCCATAGCTGTATTTCCACTTGCTTTTGTCTGTAGATTTAGCGCCCATCCATTTATTATACTCGGCCCAATCTTCAGAATATTTTCGATAAGTTTCATTTTTTGTAAGGGCAACAACTTCCATGTTACCTGTGTGGTAAGCCGCATGATCCCAAAATGCTCGGCGCTCTGGTTTGTTATTGCTTTGCCAGTAAGTATTTGCTTTGTTAATGGTTGCCAGAACATCTGCCTTTTTCGGCAGTGGTTGTGCCTGTAGCTTAAAAGCTACAAAAAGCATTAGCAAGAAAGTTAAAAAACGCTTGTTCATAGTTTATTTTACTGGTTTAATTCCTGTTAAAGTTGGTGTTACTTTTTTAATGCTTCCATCAGCATTAAACTCCATTTTATCTATGCAAACTTCACGGTTATAGCCCGCTGCATCGCCCATTGTTATGCCATTTGGCCTCGTAAAACGATGATAAACAATATACCATTCGTCTTTGCCAGGCACTTGGATTACGCTGTTATGTCCTGTTCCAAAAATGGCCAAATTTGGGTCTTTAGCTAAAATCAGATTATCTTTCGGAATAATAATTTTTCCTGTTGGAGAATCTGAATAACCATATCTTACTCGGTAGTTTTCGCTTCTAGTATCGTCTTCAGACCACAAGAAATAATACTTTCCATTACGATAAAAAACTTCTGCACCTTCTCTAAAAGTATTGTCTGGCGTAATAACTTTAATTGCATTGGTATCGATAGAAATCATATCATCGTTTAATGGCGCAACTGCCATATAGCCATTGCCCCAATACAAATAACTTTTACCGGTTTGTGGATCTGTAAAAACATCTGGATCAATTTCCTGACCACCTCTTACACCGTTCGGTCTTTTGGCTATTAACGGTTTCCCGCTATCTTTAAAAGGACCATTCGGCAAATCTGCTACGGCAACACCAATTTTCTGCGCCGCCGTGAAATAGTAGAAATATTTATAATCGCCATTTACTTTTTTCTCGGCAATGGTTGGCGCCCAAGCATTTCTTTTTGCCCAAGTTACATTTTTCGGTAAATCGATAATTACACCATCGTCTGTCCAATTAACCAAATCTGGCGAAGAAAAGCTTTTGAAAAAATTACCGCTCCAACCTGTAAAGCCGTCGCTAGTTGGATAGAGATGATATTTTTTGGTTTTGTTTGAATAAAGAATTTCAGGATCTGCAAAATAACCGTTTAATACCGGATTGTGATCTTCCGATACTGTAACCGAGTAGGTTTTAGCAGTTTTTCCGCCAACACTTACGTTAATTTTAACCGGACCATTGCTAAAGTTGTACGGACCTTTAGGCGAAATAACAACATCTAAACCTTTATCAAATTCAGGATCAAATGAAGCCAAATTAGTACCCGGCTTAACCGGCAGGTAAACGGTAGAATTAGCCGTATCTAAAACAATATTATTTTTTTTAATTGAATTCGACTTAGCAGTTTTAAGAATGTTAGCACCATTGTACCATTTTGCAGTTAAACGCTCTAATTCTTGTTGTGTTATTGGTAAAACGGTACCATGTCTTGGATGAAAATCCATTGTCACATCTTGATCTACTACTTTGAAATTTTCCAGATCAGCACTTTTGGTAAACTGATAGCGACCTTTCATATAAACATCGTACATCAAAATATAATCCTTGCTATTATTTAACTTGAAAACTCCAGCACCTTCTACCGCCTCTTTAGTTTGCTGCAAATATTTATCTTCTAACACATAACCTTCTGTAAGTTTAGTTGAAACCGCTTTTTTAATTCCATTTCCGCCACCTTCTGTTTTAAAAAACAAATGGTATTTTCCATTATGAAAAATGATATCTCCATCAATGCAAGAACCATTTGTAGGACTAAAAAACAGTTGTTTTGGTTCAGTTTCTAAGTCTGTAAAATCCGCGTTAGCGTAAGAATAATAAATAATATCTGGTCCATCGCCATGTTTCATCGACCAATAAACCATGTATTTTTTCGCTTTAGCATCGTAAATTGTTTGAGGCGCCCAAACACGCAACAACTTTTCTTGGTTAGGATATTTCTTTTGAATGTTGATAATGCTCGAAGTCCAGTTAATCAAATCGTTAGATTTTAGCAAAACCATTGCTCGATTAGAATCCCAACCTCTTGCAGAAACCATATCGGTAACTACCATATAAAAAGTCTTGCCATCTGCTCCGCGTAAAATATGCGGATCTCTGACACCACCAGTAGAGCTAATTTTAGCAGAACTGATTATCGGCTGATCGTTGTTTAGCGCCTTGTAATTGTAACCATCCTTACTAATTCCAAAACGAATAGCTTCTTCGTTACCAGTATTACCAGTAAAATAGGTAAAAAGATAGGCATTTGTTTTTTGCGCATACAGGTTAGAAATACTTAAAATCCCTGTAAATGCTGCAACGAAAAGGCTTCTTGGTTTAAATCTACTTTTGTTTGGTCTCATCATTATATTAAAGGTTGTTTGTGTGTCTCATTAATCGCAATTCGTAAATCCCTGCAGTTTCAGATCCGTTTTCGGCAATAAATTTCACTTTTAGTTTATTTGTTTTATTAGTTATTTCAGTTGGTATCTGATAGTCTACCTCGTAAAATTTATCCCCCATTTTTCCGTCCAGGCTAACTTTTGCTATCTCTTTATCATTTATTAAAACTCGAAAATTTCTGTTGGCATCTCTACCAAAATAAGTTAATCTTAGTACTGCACTTTCTTTTTTAGGGTTGGCTAACTGGTAACTGAACCAACCTTTTGCAGTGCGCCAATGACGATCTCTGTGCGTACCATTTTGTGAGTTTTCCATTTCTATAAAATGATCAGACTCGGGTTGTTGCTCTCCAGGATAAACCATATCTATAGTTAACGCTAACAATTTAGCTTTTTTTGCCTCCTCTTTAGCTAATTGCGCTTTCATAGCAACTAAACCCGACTCGTTTACCGTTTGCCAGTACACAATATACCTGCTGTCGTGCAGTTTGTAAAATGGTATTAATTCTAAATTCTTTTTCGCAGCCGGATAGATAAGGTTGCTTGCCTTGAAAGTTTGGCTTTTTCCCTTAACAGGATAAACTTGCGTTGCATAGTCTGTTTGATTACTTACAAACAAGGGCATATCTTGCAAAGGGTATTGAGTTCCGCCGGCAATGTGTCCCATCCTACTATCATCTGCAAACAGACCGGTTAAATTCGTGCTATCGGTTTTCGCAGCCAACAAAATTGGTCCATTTAAAAGTGCAACATAAGGCGATTTTCCAGGCATCGGCTCTGCTTTGATATGCATGGGCAAAACAATTTCAATCTGATCGCCTTTTTTCCAAACCCTTCGCAATTTGACGTAGCTGCCAGGTTTAGCGGTAATTTTTTCGGTTTTGCCATTAACTTTTACCTTAAGTTCGTTTAGCTTTACCCAATTAGGATAACGAATTTGCAACGCAACGCTACCTTTTCCGGCGTTTTGAATAGTAAGTAACGTAGTTTCTGTTTCTGGGAAGCTTGTATTTTGTACTAGGCTAAAACCTTTTTCTTCCCAATTTACTGCCGATGGGATGAAAAGGTTAACAAACAACTCTTCATCGCTGTGCGCATAAATAAGCTCGTTGTATTTAGCATGATTTTCTAAGCCCGAACCTACACAACACCAAAAACTGGTTTGCGGTTGCGAATAAACCCTGTAGTGACCTGGTCGCATAGGCGTAAAGTAAACAAAGCCACCTTTTGTAGGATGTTGTGAAGAGAGAATGTGGTTATACAAAGTGCGCTCATAATAATCTATATAACTGCTTAAGCCTTCATCCTCATAAAGCAATTTGGTTAACTTAAGCATGTTGTAGCTGTTGCAGGTTTCTGGCCCTTCTACGCTCGTAATCATCGTAGAAAAATCGTTAGTAGGGTTAAAATGCTCCCTTACACTATTGCCACCAAGCGCAACTGTACGGTTATTAATTACTGTTTCCCAAAAAAAATTGCTGGCTGTATTATAAGCCTTATCATTACCTACTGTTGCAATTCGTTTAAAACCAATTACTTTCGGAATTTGCGTATTGGCATGTAAACCACTTAGTTTATCTTCTTGCTTTGCTAGCGGATTTAAGATTTTAAGGTCAGAAAATTGGTATGCAAGTTTAAGATACTTTTTATCGGAAGTTATCTGGTACAAATCGGCAAATACCTCATTTAAACCACCATATTCTGATATGAGTAAACGTTGTATTTGCTCATCGCTCAATTTCGAAGTTAGCCAGACAAACCAATTTCCATAATCGACAAGCATTTGTTTTGCCAATGGATTTTTGGTGTAAACGTAAGCATCTTTTAAGCCGGCAATGGTTTTATGGATATTATAAAGCGGCACCCATTTTTTGTTTAAATCGAATGTACCAACCTGAATTTTGCCATTGGCGATGTCTTGCCATAGCGCATTACTACCGGGAACGCCGCCTATATAGCCATTGCCATTTTTATCTTGACATCTTTTTAGCTCGGTCAACATGTAATTTAACCGATCGCCAACTTTAGAGTTTGAAGTGCTTGCGTACATAAGCGACAAAGCCGTTAAATAATGTCCGCCTATGTGCCCATCTAAACCTGTATTTTCCCAATTGGTGTATGACGTTGTTTTGGCAGGTAATCCCGCTTCGCGAAGATAGGGAGCTAAAAGCTTATCGGCATCTAATGCCAACATATACCTTAAATCGGTTTGTTCGGCATTTTTGAAAATACTTGGCAACAACTTTACTTCCTGCGCTTTAAAGGCAGTTACTTTTTGTGCTAATGCGATGTTAGCAAAGCATATGCATAAAAAAACAACCGAGGCTAGTTTCTTAAAAAAACGAGAAGTATTTACCTTTAAAATCATTTATTTATAAGCCACTTTAACCATCGCCACACCGTTAGCTGGTATGCTCAAGTTTAAATTTTTACCGTTAATCTTAACTTTCTCTTCCTTCGGATAAATATTTCGAGGCTTGTCAAAAGCATTTTTATCATTCAAATCTGCCGAAATGCTGGTAATTGAAACCTGGCTAGCCAACTTCTTATTTCCTTCAAAACTTAAGCTTTGCTTTTTTGCCTCGCCAGAAGTATTTACCACTTTAACGATAATTTCTTTTTTATTTTCATCTATTACAGACGAAGCATAAAGCCCGTTTTCTCCTATTAATGGTTTGCCGTTTAAATTTGCATTAAGTACGTGTGTACCTTTGTTAACCGAAAACATTTTTTGCACTTCGTAATTTGGCGTTCCATAAACGGTTAAGTTATTCACCCAAATTAGATCGGGCGCCCATTGCCAACCGTCGCCATGTGCAAATAAAGGTGCGTAAGAAGCCATTGTTACAACTTCCGCATTTCTTTCAAGGCCAGTCATGAATGCAGCTTCTGCAATTGCGGCCTGCCAGATGTTCCTGTTGCTACCAGTTATTTTTCCATCAACATGTGCCGCATATTCGCCAGCAAATATCTTTGGTCCCTTTCTATCAAAACTATCATAACGGGCAGCGTTTTTCAAAAACCAATCTGGCGATCTGTAATAATGTTCATCAATAATATCGGCGCCAATGCTGCGTAATTGTTTATCTAAAAAGTGATAGCGTTCGCTATCTGGATCAGTGCCAGAACTGTAAATTAGCTGAATGTTTGGATATTTTTCTTTTATCTTATCCTTAAAAAGTTTAGCTCTTTCAATATACTGCGGCCCCCAATTCTCGTTTCCAACACCTAGGTACTTTAGGTTAAATGGTTCCTTATGCCCCATCGCAATACGTTTTTTACCCCATTCAGTTGTCGCATCGCCATTGGCAAATTCAATTAAATCCAAAGCATCCTGTATGTAAGGACCCAATTGATCTAGCGGCACCACTTCGGCCGTATTATATTGGCAAGCCATACCACAGTTTAAAATTGGCAATGGTTCTGCGCCAATATCTTCGGCCAACTGAAAATATTCGTAAAAACCTAAACCAAATGTCTGAAAATAATCGGGTGTAGGTCTGTGGCCAAACTCAACATTCCAACGGTTCATAATTAATTGTCTGTCTTCTATTGGGCCAATTGTTTTTTTCCATTGGTAGCGATTAGCTAGATCGATTCCTTCAACAATGCAACCGCCCGGAAAACGGATAAAACCCGGTTTCATATCGGCCAGCATCTGAATCATGTCTTTACGCATGCCGCCTGGTCTCTCTTTCCAGGTGTCGGAAGGAAAAAGTGAAACCATATCTACATCAATTAAACCATTACCTTCAAACCAGATATTTAATTTGGCTTTTTCAACCGTAGCAATTGCTACTAAACTTGCTTGCTGTTTATTCCAATTATTGTTAGTTGCGTTTGGTTTAAGCGTGCCAATTCCGATTACGTTATTCTTATCATCAACCAATTCTAAATGCAAGGTAACATTACCTCTTAGTTGGCGATACATTAAAGAAAAATCATACCTGATATCTTTTTTTATACCCATTCCCCTAAAACCTTCATTGGTTATTCCTGCATCGCCTTTGGCGGCTTGCTTAATATTTAAACGTAAGAAACGCGGATTGGAAATCTGGAGTTCTTGTCTATTCTGAACTAAAACATCGCCCTCGCCAAACTTCTTACCTTTAACAGACCAGCCCATTAATGGCTTAGAAAACTCGAAAGATCGATTTTTTACCAACTCGGCGTAAATGCCACCATCGGCACCTAAATTTATATCTTCAAAAAAAACGCCCCACATTGTTGGCGCAATTGGTGTAACAGCTTTTTGGGTGTTTACTAAAAGGGTAGCTTCTTTTTGGGCATTGGCACTTAAAAATAATGCCGTTAAAATCGAAATCGCAAAGCTTTTCTTATACTTCATTGTTAATCGGTTACATTTGGTTGTGTTGCCAATTAGCGATTAGACTAAGTGGTTTGGCTAATTTAAGAAATTATAATTAAACGTCAAGTTAACATTTATTGAATAATTGGATTAATTAACCATCATTGCTTTAGTTAAGAAAACTTTCAGCTCACACATTTGCTCTTACAAAACGCCGAAATCTAACTTTACATCATTAAAACCTAACTTTTAGGCTTTGTTGAGGCAGTTCTTAATGTGGTAGTATTGATTTAAGCTTTAGTTATGAGAAGTTGATTTGACTGTAACAAGTTTATTAGTTTTGGTTAAAAGGTTGAAGCAACATCATTACGCTGTATTGCTTTAGCCCAACAAAATATTGCTTTGAGTTCTAAATCACTGGATTTAATGCAAAAACGGGCGTTGATAACCTAAGTCATCAACGCCCGTTTGTTATTTAGCGGATATCTCCTATTTATTTAAAAACTTATATGTAGTGCTAGTTTGGTATGTACTACCAGGTTTTAAGGTAGTAGACGGGAAACTAGGTTGGTTCGGAGAATCTGGAAAGTGTTGCGTTTCTAAACAAAAAGCAGAGCGATGACCGTAAGATTTACCGCCTTTTCCGTCTTTGTCTGTACCGGTTAAAAAGTTGCCACTGTAAAACTGTATACCAGGTTCGGTAGTGTAAACTTCCATTGTAATGCCACTGATAGGACTTTTTACAATTGCTACAGGTTTATCTGAAGAAATTTTGTCTAACACAAAATTGTGATCATAACCTTTACCATTTTTCAATTGTTCATCAGCCGCATCAATATCCTTCCCTATTACTTTCGCTTTTGTAAAATCAAAAGGTGTTCCTTTTACATCTTGTATTTTACCTGTCGGGATTAAAGTAGTATCAACTGGCGTAAAACCAGATGCTGCAATTGTTAATTCGTGATCTGTAATGGTAGAATTTCCTTCGCCACTTAAATTAAAATAAGCATGATTAGTTAAATTCAATACCGTTTCCTTATCTGTAGTTGCACTATAATCTATTTTTAATGCGTTATCTTCTGTTAAGGTATAAACAACTTTAACGTTAACATTTCCCGGATAGCCAGCTTCGCCATCTTTAGAAAGATAAGTCATCTCCAAAGTTTGATCGTTAATTTTCTTCGCATCCCAAACTTTCGAGTAAAAGCCATCAGTACCTCCATGTAAGGTATTTACGCCGTCATTTACCTGCACTTGATAAGGTTTGCCAGCAACGTTAAATTTCCCTTTCGCAATGCGATTTCCGTAACGACCAATTAATGCGCCAAAAAACGGCTCACCTTTTTTCTGATTAGATTGTACACTGTCGTAACCTAAAGCAACATCTGTTGGTTTACCATTCTTATCTGGCACAACAATAGACATAATTCTGCCGCCGTAATTGGTTATCTGTACAACAGCACCTTTTTTATTATTTAATTGATAAAGATTGGTTTGCTTACCATTAATGGTTCTTTGATAGGCGCCTGTATCTAATTTTACTACGCTACTCGTGGTGTCAGTTACGCTATTTGAAGATTTATCTGGGTTATTACAAGCTACTAAAAAGCTAGAAAGTGCTAAAGCAACTAAGGCTAAATTTCTTTTGTTCATTTTTGATATTTGGTTAGGTTTTCTATTGCTAATATAGATAAATTAATAAAACGTTTTAGTGACGCTTATTTTATTTATGTAAATATGACGTTTAATGTTGCGAATTGATTTTAAATTTATAATTTTAATGTTAATACTGCCAATTAAAGCTCGATAATTATTGCAACCTAATGAAGTTAGACGAAAAAACAAAAGATAAAACTGTTAAAACATATAAATACCCAAAGCAAGCACCAACGCTCGTTGCAGTAGACTGTATAATTTTCGGTTACGATGGCGATCAGTTAAAGATTTTATTAGTAAAAAGAGCAATTGAACCACAAAAAGATCAGTGGAGTTTAATGGGCGGTTTTATTGAAGCTGCCGAAAATCTCTATCAAGCCGCAGAGCGAATCCTGTTAAAAAACACAGGTTTAAAAAATGTTTATTTAGAACAGCTAAAAGCTTACGGAACGCCAGACCGGGATCCTATAGAGCGTACAATTTCTGTAGCCTATTTTGCATTAATAGACATTAACAAATACAAGGAACAAATTAACGATGCTTACCATGCCGAATGGTTTTTAATTAATGAAGCTCCGCAATTGATATTTGACCATGATAAAATGGTTGATAAGGCAAAAAATAGAATTAGGTATAAGGCAGCCTTCCATCCTATTTTGTTTGAGTTGTTACCGAAAAAATTCACCATTCCGCAATTACAGAACTTGTACGAGCAGGTTTACAATGCAAAAATCGATAACCGAAACTTTATTAGAAAAGTTAATTCTAGCGGTTTATTGATTAAGCTTGCCGAAAAAGACAGGTTTAATTCTAAACGCGGTGCTTTTTACTACAAACTAGACGAGAAAAAGTATAAGGCTAAATTTCAATCGTTCATCAACTTTATTCCAAATCCAGAGAATCTGATTTCTTAATCTCGTTTTGATGATGTGATAAATATCAGATAATGTAAAAGGGCTTTTTGGATTACCAAAAAGCCCTTTTACTATTGTTATAAATTCTTACTATTTACTTTCATCAGCAACAGCTTCCTGCCATGTTTGGAATATATCAACTCCGGCATTATAACCACTGTAACCTTGATTTTGGCTTAATTTATTTCCTGTATTTGCATTTATCGCACTTTGTGGAATAGGCCAACTAATATTGTGAGGTGCCATTGTGTAAGAACGATTTCTAACACTAACTTTATTTTTATTGTAAAAATCATTATAGAACTGAATTCTTTGGAACCAGTAACTATTTGTAGCTAAGTTAGCTACAGTATAAGTTCTGCCAAACTCATCGGCTTTGCCACTATTAGCCAAGCAATACGAAACGCGACTTAGTTCAGTAAAGCGCCATTCTTCCATATTTAATTCTCTTGCACGCTCATTCATAATGTCGCCAATTGTTACGGCTGTATAAAACTGCGTACATTTTGCTCTGGTTCTAATTGCATTAACGTCTGCAGTTGCACCTGCAATGTCACCTTTGTAAAACTTAGCTTCCGCTCTCAACAAGTAAGTTTCAGCTAATCGGTAAAAATACCAGTCGCCTGCACCGCCTCTGTGGTTAGCTTCGTTAGTATTTAAAGTCTCATTAGCGTCTTCAATGTAATACTTGTAGTGAGGCCAATCGAAATAATTACGAATAGTATCCGTACTTAAAAGCGTGCCGGTTGCGCTGCGCAAACGTACATTTTGCCCAAACCAAGTGGTGTTAGCCGGGTTATTGTATTTTAAAGACTCCATGGTTACCCAGTTTCCCGCAGCAGTGCTGTGTCGTAAATCCCCTGCATCATTAACGCCGTTTACTACCCAAAGAGATTTTTGCGCAAAATAAGTTGGACGTATGTGACCAATTCCACGACCCAAAGAACGAACATAGTCATATTGAGCTCTGTAATTTGCATTTGCATTACCCGAGTTAGTTCTAGGATAGAAAAAGACAGCTTGCCCGCCACTAGGAGTTGCTGTAGCTGCATTGTCGATTAAAGGCAACCAATTACGCATCGTATTCATTTTAATACCCATATCCGTATTTAAACGATTTGGCATTACTAGAATAGTTTCCTTATTGGCATTGATAGCTTTATTTTCTGGACGATGTAAATCCCAAATAACGTTACGTGTTACAGGCCAAGCTTCTGAGTATGGGTTAATAAATGTTCCGAAATTGTTATTCATTAAAGTATATGCGGAACCATTAATTAATAAATCGGCCTGCTGTATAGCTTTGTCATACTGGCCTGTAGCTAAATAACACTTGATTAGTAGCTGCCTACAAGCACCTTTGTTAATTAAACCAACTAAACTCATTTGTGCTTGCTCAGGAACCCACTGTACAGCCTGTTCCATATCTGCTGTAATCATTTCTAAAATGGCTTCGCGTTTTGTGCTTTTAAAATTAACCTTTGGCGATTCCAAAATTTTGGTAATTAACGGTACATCTTTAAATTGAAAAGCAAGTGCTAAGTAACGAAACGAACGGTGAAATAAAGCTCTACCTTTATATTGATCTTTAGTTGCTTGGTCTAGACCATCAACTCTATCGATATAAGTAAGAATTGTATTTGCGTATTTAATACCGTTGTATGTTTCATTCCAGAAATATGAAACTCGCTCTGGCATATCTGTAGGTGTTAATCTAGTAGCAATATCGGCAAAGATACCACCATCATCAGTTTTTGCTGCGACAGCAACGTCAGAAAACATATATTCTGTGCTAATTGGCAGTCCTAAATCGGTGTACTCAAAATAACTCCAATAAGAACGTAAGTGCCTATCAGAAATGGCCATTGCAGCATCTAAACCAGCTCGTGTGGAGAAGGTTTGGTCCGGATCGAAAAGTGACAATGGCTCTGGCTGTAAATAAGATCTTTTACACCCAGAAAAGGTAATCATGGCTCCAAAAACTACTACCAAAAATTTAGATAATATGCCATTAATTTTATATCTGTTGAAATTCTTTTTCATCATTCTATTTTTTAAAATGTAACATTTAACCCGAAAGTATATGTACGAGGCGCTAAACCACCAGTTTCAATATCCCAATAATCCCAATTTTTATCTTTAGCCCAAACTGCAAGATTTCTTACAGTACTGTAAACTTTTACTCTTTCTACACCAACTTTTTGCAGTAGTGAAGTTGGCAAAGTATATCCTAAAGTGACATTCTCTAAACGTATAAATGAACGATCATAAAGCATACCTGGAGAATTAACACCTGCAGGTCCCTTTGCATCCAAACGAGCCACATTATTAGACGGGTTCTCTAATGTCCAATAGTCTTTTTTATAAGCGTTAGCTAAATTAGTAACTAAAGACGATCCATTATCTTGATTTAAATAAATTGTGTTGGTGCTCTTATGCCCCCAATATGAATACATATTGAATGAGAAATTAAAATTTTTGTAAGTAAAATCATTTCTAAGCGACCACATAATTGGCGGAGCACTCTGACCCATAAATTCCTTATCGTTATCGTCGTACACTGGGGTAATTGATCCGTCAGCATTTCTTCTATCGTTTGCTGGATTATTAGCAACCTTTGGATCTCCAGGACGCTGGCCATATCTTGCAGCTTCAGTAGCTTCATTTGCTTGCCAAATGCCAGTTACACGGTAATTCCAAATAGCGCTAATCGGTTGACCGATAAACCAACCGTTTGCGATATCATCTCTCTCTTTAGTTCCAGTAATATTTCCTTGTGCATCAAGTACATTATCATAAACATAATAAAGATGATCGATAGTATTTTTATATTTAGAAAATCCAAAAGTGCTACTCCAAGTAAAATTATCTTTAACAATATTGCGAGAGTTAATTGTTACCTCAAAACCTCTGTTTTCTACTTTTCCAAGATTTGTAGTAATGCTACCAAAACCTGTAAAACCTGGTAACGTTCTGTTCATAATCATGTCCACGGTTGGTGTAACATAATAATCTAAGCTACCGGAAATTCTGTTGTCTAAAAATCCGAAATCTAAACCAAGATTTAGTGATTCTGTTTTCTCCCAACTTAAAGATGGATTAGCCAAACGACCAATTGTTAGATATCTATATTGGATCAAATTGCCTTGGGCATCTAAGTAACCCGCCGTAGCGCCTACCCCAGCACCTAAGTTAGCAAGCGCTAAATAAGGATCGGCTAATGATCTATTACCATTCTGACCGTAAGAAACTCTTAGTTTACCGCTGGTCATTGGTTTCCAATTGAAAAATTTTTCATTGGTAAAAGTCCAAGCGGCGGCTACAGAAAAGAAGTTTGCTCGAGGATTTGACGTGCCAAATGCCGAGTAACCATCTCTACGAAATGAACCTGTAAACATATACCTATCATCATAAGAATAAAACGCTCTAGCTAATAGACCATCTGCAGTTTCTTTGATATCGTCTGAATCAAAAGAACTTCTCTGCTTATCACCATAAAAAGTTTCGTGATAACCTAAAACATCGCTCGGCAATATATTACGTGCTTCGATTCTATCTCTCCAAGATTGTCTCTGCTCAGCCTCTTGTACCAACGTTACGTTAACACGATGTTTTTGAGCAAATGTTTGTTCCCAATTTAAAGTATTATTAATAGACCAATCGAAACGCTGTGTTTGCTCGCGATTAACTAAACCATTGGTTGCTTTCCAATCTGGGTGACTGGCTGACTCCCAATAGCGATCGTGAAAAAACTGATATCTCGGCGATCCGTTGAACGAATAAGTAATATTAAATGGCAACTTCACTTTTGCAGTTAAAATTGAATTCAAAACCGTAAAACCTTTATCTAAGTCTAAATACTGACGATTGAAATCGTAGTTATAACCAACATTATTCACCATTAAATCTCCCATTGGATGAACTAGTAGATTACCATTTGCATCTTTATAGCTTGCGTAAGGCGCATTTAAAGTAATTTGCCTTCCCCAATCTACTGCTAAATCTCCGTCAGTACGATGCTGGAAGTTAACATTTGCGCCTAGTTCTAACCACTTATTAATTTTTCCTTCAACCTTAATATTCGATCGTACAGCTCTGTATTCGTTACCTACTGCAACACCTTCATTAGAAAGATATCCTAAGGACATATAATAATTCATTTGATCTGTAGCACCAGAAGCACTGATATTATAATCTTGATTAACAGCTGTCTGGAAACTATGATCGTACCAGTCAAAGGTTTGCCCGCCTAAGAAATTATTTAATGCAGTTCCTTGCATTAGCAAACGTTTTGCCCAAATTTCGTTATCTGACGCTGTTCCATTTGCATTTGCGGTATACGCTTTCCATTGATCTAACGTAACGCCATATTTGGCTAAATTTTCGGGAGTTGGGCTTTCGTAAAATCCTGGACGATTTACACCACCAGTTGCAGAAAGTGGTGTTCTGTAAGCTTCATAAGCGCCAGTTGTTGAATTTACACCATAAGTAGGAGCGGTATACCAATCTTTACGGTATTGCATATACTCATCTCCATTAAAAACGTTACGGTTTGCACCCATTGTTGATAAACCGTAATTTGAAGTAAAGTTAATTTTCGGTTTTCCTTTAACACCTTTTTTAGTAGAGATGATTAAAACACCGTTTGCCGACTTTGCACCGTAAACTGCAGAAGCAGATGCATCTTTTAGGATATCGATCTGATCAATATCATCCGGGTTAATCTCCGAAAGTTCACCGTAAAATATAGTACCATCCAAAATAATTAAAGGATCATTGTGTCCGCCTGCAGTGTAAACAGAACGTTGTCCACGAATTTGGATTGAACCGCCACCTTTAGCAGAAGCATCAAAACCAACGGTTACACCCGGCGTTCCTCGAAGAATATCTTGTGTAGTGTTTGGGTTCTGATCAGCAATTTTATCTGGTCTGATCTGAGTAATTGAACCAGTAAGGTCTTTTTTCTTCATCGTCCCATATCCAACTACAACAACGTCTTCCAACATCTGTGCATTTTCAACAATATTGATATTGTAAACATTATTAGAGGTAAGTGCAACCTCTTGTTTGTCGTAGCCGATGTAAGTAATTTCAAGAATACCCGTTGCAGGCACTCTTAAAACAAACTTTCCGTCTGCATCTGTGCTGGTACCGTTACTCGTTCCCTTCAGCTTTACTCCTGCTCCAGGAATAGTTTCGCCTGTTTTCGAATCCTTAACGGTACCGCTAATTTGTCGGTTTGTTTCTTGAGCGTACAGCCCGTTTATTCCTAAACTTAGGAAAAAAAGCAGTAGCAAAGACGCAAACCTTAATTGCGTAGAATTACTGTTCATAATCAGAATAGTTTAATTTGGTTAATAAATGTTTGTTTAACGCTTATAACTTGGCACCAAGTGTTTTGTTACCCACTGTGTAGAGATGGACTATTCAGATTTGAATAAAAAACAGGTTTAGTATTTGGTTATAAAATAGCTAGTTGCTATTATGTCACATCTAAGTTAGATAAACAAAAATTAACTCCAAATTTTTAAACGTTAATTAGACACTTAAAAATACAAATACTTGAATATCAATTATTTAAAATTACAACTAATAGCGATTAAAAATCATCAACCATTTAAAAATTGCGCTTGACGCTTAACAGGGCCACAAATCGTAGATATAATCAGTTTCTACCCCAAGACTAGCTTTTTATTTAACGGCGATAAGTTGTATCATTTTTTTTGAAAAAAATTTCCTTTTAAAAATAAATAACCGTTTATTAGACGTTTATTTATAGTATGAACGAAACCAAATATGTAATCGGCATCGATTACGGTTCAGACTCTGTTAGGTCTGTAATTGTAGATGCATTGAACGGAACTGAAATTTCATCTTCAGTATTCTATTATCCGCGTTGGCAAAAAGGCCAATATTGCGAACCTGCAAAAAACCAGTTTAGGCAACATCCTTTAGACTATGTTGAGGGATTAGAGCACACCATAAAAGATTGTATTAAAAAAGCCGGTGGCGAAAAAATTGCCAAACTAATTAAAGGTATTGCAGTAGACACAACCGGTTCTACGCCAGTTGCTGTTGACAAAACTGGTACTCCCCTAGCCCTAACGCCTGGTTTTGAAGAAAATCCTCATGCCATGTTTGTGCTCTGGAAAGATCATACCGCAGTTAAGGAAGCAGCGCAGATTAACGAGCATGCCACGAAATTTGATACAAATTACTTAAAATACATTGGCGGAATCTACTCTTCTGAATGGTTTTGGGCGAAATTACTTCGCACGCTGAGAACTGACGAAGCCGTTCGCAACGCTTGTTTCTCTTGGGTTGAACATTGCGATTGGATTCCGTTTTTATTAACTGGCGGAACTGATGCTACTGAAATTAAAAGAAGCAGATGCGCTGCTGGACATAAGGCGTTATGGGCGGAGGAATTTGATGGCTTACCACCTAACGAATTCTTTAGCAGTTTAGATCCACTTTTAGACGGTTTTAGAGAGAATTTATTTACTGAAACTTACACGTCAAATGAACCTGCTGGTATAATTAGCGCCGAATGGGCTACCCGATTAGGTTTAAATACCGATGTTGTAATTGGTGTTGGCGCATTCGATGCGCATATGGGTGCTGTTGGCGGGCAAATTGAGCCATACCATTTGTGCAAAATCATGGGTACGAGCACATGCGATATTTTAGTTGCACCTAATGAAGACATTAACCACAAAATGGTAGCAGGCATCTGCGGGCAAGTCGACGGTTCGGTTATTCCTGGCACCATGGGCTTAGAAGCTGGTCAATCTGCTTTTGGCGATACTTACGCTTGGTTTAAAAACGTAATTAGCTGGCCGCTAAATTTATTAAACGAAAGTAGTTTGGTAGACAGCGAAACAGCCATCGCCCTAAAAGAAGAGATAGAAAGTAAAATAATTTCAAATTTAAGTAACGCTGCAGATGCTTTAGGCGATGAAGATTACGCAGAGCTTGCAGTAGATTGGCTTAATGGTAGAAGAACACCAGATGCCAACCAAGAACTAAAAGGCAGCATTGCTGGATTAAGTTTAGCAAGTGATGCACCGCGTATCTTTAGAGCATTAGCTGCTGCAACTTGCTTTGGCGCAAAAAGTATTGTCGATCGCTTTATAGAGCAAGGTGTTCCGGTAAAAGGAATTATTGGTATTGGTGGCGTTGCAAAAAAATCACCTTACATTATGCAAATGATGGCCGATGTACTCGAAATGCCAATACGTATACATAAGTTCGAACATACTTGTGCATTAGGCGCTGCCATGTTTGCCGCTACCGCAGCAGGAATTTATAATACAGTTGAGGAAGCTATGCAAGCAATGGGAACGGGTTTCGAAAAAACTTACGAACCAAACCTGGCTAAACAAGAATTATATCGCAATCATTACGAAAGATACAAAGCTTTAGGTGCTTTTACAGAGCAACACCTTAAAACCATTCACTAATTATGAGCAAATATCAAGCTATTAAAGAACAAGCCTATTCGGCCAATATGCAATTGCCCAAATTAAACTTGGTGCTTTTTACCTTTGGCAATGTTAGCGCAGCCGATAGAGAATTAGGTGTTTTTGCGATTAAACCTAGTGGGGTACCTTACCAGGATTTAACGGTAGAGAAAATGGTGATTGTTGATTTTGATGGAAATACCATTGAAGGAGATCTAAGACCTTCATCAGATACTAAAACCCATGCGGTATTGTATAAAAACTGGGATGACATTAATGGTATTGTCCACACCCACTCTACTTATGCAACTAGTTGGGCACAAGCGCAATTGCCAATTCCTATTTTTGGCACCACACATGCCGATCATTTAACCGTCGACATTCCCTGCGCACCACCAATGGCAGATGAAATGATTGCAGGAAACTACGAGTACGAAACTGGTTTTCAAATCATTAACCACTTTAACGAGCTTGGCCTAAGCCATAAAGAAGTAGAAATGATTTTAGTTGGCAACCACGCTCCTTTTACTTGGGGCAAAACAGCCGACAAAGCGGTTTACAATAGCGCTGTTTTAGAAAATGTTGCGCAAATGGCTTTGTTAACACGGCAAATCAATCCTGAGGCGCCAAAGCTTAAAGATGCTTTAATCAAAAAACATTTTGAACGTAAACACGGTCCAGATTCTTATTACGGCCAATCTTAATTATACCTTATCAAACCCTCCATAAAATGATTAATTTAAAAAATTTAGAAGTTTGGTTCATCACCGGTAGCCAAAACTTATACGGCGAAGAAACGCTTAGACAGGTTGCTTTACATGCCGAAGAAGTTGCAAAATCTATTAACAACGCAAAGCAAATTCCGGTTACAGTAGTATACAAACCAATTGTAAAAAGCACAGAAGAGATTTTTGATACTTTGCAACAAGCCAATGTAGATAAAAATTGTATAGGTGTAATAACTTGGATGCACACTTTCTCACCGGCTAAAATGTGGATTCGTGGTTTAAGCATTCTGCAAAAACCATTACTGCACTTACATACCCAATTCAATCGCGATATTCCGTGGAATAGCATTGATATGGACTTTATGAACCTAAACCAAAGTGCACACGGCGATCGTGAGTTTGGTTTTATGGTAACCAGAATGCGTAAAGACAGAAAAGTTGTTGTTGGCCATTGGCAAGATGAAGAAGTTTTAGACCAAATCAACACTTGGACTAGAGCAGCCGCAGGCTGGAACGACTGGCAAGGAGCTAAATTTGCCCGTTTTGGCGATAACATGCGTTTCGTAGCCGTAACCGATGGCGATAAAGTAGAAGCTGAATTAAAATTCGGTTTTTCTGTAAACACTTACGGCATTGGCGACTTAGTGGAAATTATTAACAGCAGTAGCGATGAAGCGGTAAAACAACTGATAGACGAGTACGAAGAAACCTACAACATGTTGGCAGATTTACGTCGTGGCGGTGCAAAACACCAATCGGTACACGATGCTGCTAAAATAGAAGTTGGTTTAAGAAAATTCTTAATAGATGGTGGTTTCAAAGGCTTCTCTGATACTTTCGAAGATTTACATGGTATGATTCAATTACCAGGAATCGCAGCGCAAAGATTAATGGCTGAGGGTTTCGGCTTTGCCGGAGAAGGCGATTGGAAAACTGCTGCTTTAGTGCGTGCATGTAAAGTAATGGGGGCTGGTTTACCCGGCGGAAATGCTTTTATGGAAGATTATACTTACCACTTTGATCCACAGAACTCTATGGTTTTAGGTTCTCACATGTTAGAGGTTGATGCATCATTAGCAAGCGGAAAAGCTAGCTTAGAAGTTCATCCTTTAGGTATTGGTGGCAAAGCAGATCCAGCTCGTTTAGTATTCAACGTTGCTGGCGGAAACGCATTAAACGCTTCTTTGGTTGATATGGGCAACCGTTTTAGGCTAATTGTTAACGAAGTTGAAGCCGTTGAGGTTGAAAACGACCTGCCAAACCTACCTGTAGCTCGCGTATTGTGGAAACCACTTCCTGACATGAAAACGGGTTGCGCAGCATGGATTTACGCAGGTGGCGCACACCACACCGCTTACAGTCAGAATTTATCTTCTGCGCACTTACTAGATTTTGCTAACATTGCAGGTCTAGAATTCTTAAATATTGGCGCAGATACAAAATTAGACCAATTCAGAAACGAATTACATTGGAACGAGGTTTATTATAAATAAAACTTCATCCAAAATATTAAAAATCCTCAGTTAAAAACTGGGGATTTTTTTATTATAGAACATTATCTATTTGCCAGACCTTTGCAACAACAATAACGATTACTCAATCTAAAGCGAAATAAGCTGTTAATGAGGATTAGAAAAGCAAAAACTGAAGCTCGTTTCAACAGAAAGCCGGGCTATCCATTACAATTTCCGATTTCATCGGAATATTTCCATTACTATCCCGTTTAGTTAACGCAAGTTTAAATTACTATTGTAGGTTGCAGGTTGCCAAGATTCAATTGCGCTGTAAACTAAACCCGATTGACGTGTATGCCGATTGGACCACTTCTTTCCAGAAATCTTCTTCTGTTTTTGAAAGTTGCATTAGCCTAAATCGGCAGAAACAAAAAGCGGGACTGTTTTGGCCAAAAACTTCTACCGTTGTTTTTCAAAAAAATGATAACCAGTTATAGAAATGCATCAAACATTAACCCCATAATTACTTCGTTTCACTAGATTTTTTTTTTGAACGTCGATTTTACCTAAAAGCCAAAACATCAATAAAATCTTAATTAAAAAACACTGCCCTAACCTCACTAAAGAAAGATTTTAACAAAAAAAGCAACCCTTTTGAGGTTGCTTTCTTGTGCGCCCACCTGGGCTCGAACCAGGGACCAAAAGATTATGAGTCTTCTACTCTAACCAACTGAGCTATAGGCGCCGGAAAACCGATTAGGTTTTGCGAGTGCAATGTTACATATTTGCAACGAATTTTGGAACTCTTTTTATGGAAAAATTTAAAAATATTATTTTCGATTACGGCAACGTAATCTTCGAAATCAACTTCAAACGCACTCAAAATGCTCTTTTTCAATTAGGTATAACAAATTCTGAAGAATTTTTTGCGCACAAAGCGCACAACAGTTTATTTGATAATTTTGAGATGGCTGGCATATCTGAAGACGAATTTAGAGCTGGCATTAGAACTGCAGCCAATAATCCATCGCTTACCGATGCACAAATTGACGATGCTTGGAACAGTCTGCTAATTGGCGTATCGGCAAATAACCACGACGTATTGCTAGCCGTTAAAGAAAAATACCGGACTTTTTTATTAAGCAACAATAACGAAATCCACTATAAATGGATTCTCAATTATATCAAAAAAGAATTTGGCATAGATAATTACGATAGCTTTTTCGAAAAAGCCTACTTCTCTCAAATTATGAAACTGCGCAAGCCAAACGTTAATATATTCGAACAAGTTATAAAAGAAAACAACCTAAATCCGGCAGAAACTTTGTTTATAGACGATAGCCCACAACATATTGCAGGTGCTAAGCAAGCTGGCTTACATACTTTGCTAATGGATGTTCATCCCGAGAAACTGGAAGAGTTTCTTAAACAACATCAAATTCTTTAAATCTTATCAGGATCATAATCCCAGGGTAAAAGCTGGGATATTCTTCTTTCAGACATGTTTCCGTAAATAAATAAAATCAGCTCTGGGTAATAACCATTTCGCTCAATATTAACTCCCCCACTTTCTATCGGGTACATAAAAGTGTATTGCAATTTTGTTGATGGGCCATGAGAATTCTCGCTAAGCTTTGGAAATCTGAAATCGAGCAAAGGCTGATATTTGATCATGACAGTATCTGCAAAATTTAGCTTAACTGTACCCTCTTGCCTATTCAGCACCGCCAATTTTCTCGAATGTGTTCTCGAGGTATCCAACGCAAGGTTATCATCCTGCTTTAAAATCATTTTATAATAATTTACGGTATCATTTGAAGAGAATAACGCTTTCAAATCATAATTTGGATTTGTCTTATCGGCAAATCTCTCGGCTATACGATTCTGTACAATTTTATTTACGCGTTCTTTCTCCTTGTTTTTTATACTTCTGTAGTGATAAATTGAAAAACCATCTTTTGTTAAGGTGTTATTGTAAATAGAACGCATAAAATGCATCTGAGAACCAAAATAGGCTTCTTTCCTCATAATACGCACCGCTGGCAACTTTTGCGAATGGGTTACTAAATCCTCAAAAAAAGTTGAGTAATTAACCTTTAACACGTCATTACCAAAACTATAGGTAAAATTTTCCAGATCTATTTTAATCTTATAGTTAAGTAGCCTATTTTCTACAAGCAAAGGCGATTTTGCATAAACAGCTAGCTCGTTTCTATCCCGGTCAAAGTAAAACACCAATTCGTCTGGATTCATAATTTTGCAACTGTTTGCAAAGCGAAGATTATTTCCCATAATTATTTTAGTAAACAAATCGCCCCATTTCCTAAAATTATCTTCCTTATTCTTTTTGGCTTTAATAATTACCTCTTTAAGCGTATTATCTTGTGCTTGTAGTGTAATCAAAAGTTGATCGTAATTAGCATCTTCCAGTAATGTTGTTTTCTTTTTATAAATTACATGAGAAGCTACCAGCTCCATCTTACCATTAAATGGAATATTCAATACAAATTTTCCATCACTGTCGGTAACCGTTCCGATAGTACTATTGTTAATGTAAACGCTAACTCCTGGCAAAGTCTCTTTCGTTTTTTCGTCAACTACCTGTCCTTTAATAGTTCGTTGCGCTAAAGCAACCGATGAAGAGAAAATCAGAAGGAAGAGTAAATATTTTTTCATAAATTTAAGATCGAAATAATAAAGTTAATATAGCAAAATGAGTCAAAAAAGATTTACTTCACTAAAAGAATTTTATCCGTTTTATCTATCTGAACATCAGAACTTAACTAGCAGAATTTTACATTTTATTGGCACGGGATTATTAATCCTATTAATTTTTGCCGCTATACTTTTTCACGATTTACGTTTTTTAATTGCTGTTCCTTTTATCGGATATGGTTTTGCTTGGGTTGGTCATTTCTTCTTTGAAAAGAACAAACCTGCAACTTTTAAATATCCCGGCTACAGCTTGGCAAGCGATTTTATACTTTTCTGGGATTTGCTAAGTGGCAAGCAGCCTTTTAAGGTCAAATAGTTTTTGCCTATGCGCATATAGAAAAAAGCAGTTTGTTTAGCTAACTCTATCGCTTTAGTTTTGTTATTAATGTTTAAGTTGATAATTACCCGTTATAATTTACAATTTAGAACCAACCTATAAACTTTTAAATAAGAACAAGAAAATGGAAAACAACTCTAACGACATTAGCAAATGCCCATTTCATAATGGAACCCTAAAAGAAACTAGCGTTAACGGTGGCACCAAAAATAGAGATTGGTGGCCAGATAAACTTAATGTACAAATCTTACGCCAGCACTCGCAGCTTTCTAACCCAATGGGCGAAGATTTTGATTATGCCGAAGCTTTTAATAGTTTGGATCTCGAAGCGGTAAAACAAGATTTGCATGCATTGATGACAGATTCGCAGGATTGGTGGCCGGCAGATTTTGGCCATTACGGTGGTTTATTTATCCGTATGGCGTGGCACAGTGCAGGTACTTACCGTATCTATGATGGTAGAGGTGGTGCCGGACAAGGGCAGCAACGTTTTGCGCCACTTAACAGCTGGCCAGATAACGTAAGTTTGGATAAAGCCCGCAGATTACTTTGGCCGATCAAACAAAAATATGGTAATAAAATTTCTTGGGCCGATTTACTAATTCTAACCGGAAACGTTGCTTTAGAATCGATGGGTTTTAAAACTTTCGGCTTTGCCGGAGGAAGAGCTGATGTTTGGGAAGCTAGCGAGGATGTTTATTGGGGTGCAGAAAAAACTTGGCTAGGTAACGACGAACGTTATTCTAAAGGATCGGAAGGTGTTGCAGAACATGGTGTGTTAGTATCTGACGAAGATGCCAACGGACAGCAGCATTCTAGAGATTTGGAAGAACCATTGGCAGCTGCGCACATGGGCTTAATTTATGTTAATCCAGAAGGTCCAGATGGCAACCCTGATCCTATTGCAGCAGCAAAAGATATTCGCCAAACTTTTAAACGCATGGCGATGGATGATGAAGAAACAGTTGCATTAATTGCTGGTGGACACACATTTGGTAAAACGCACGGTGCAGCTTCTTCAGACCATGTTGGTAAAGAACCCGAGGCGGCTGGAATTGAACAGCAAGGTTTCGGTTGGAGTAATAGCTACAACAGTGGCAAAGGTGCAGATACAATTACCAGTGGTTTAGAAGTTACCTGGACTACCACTCCTACTAAATGGAGCAATAACTTTTTCGAAAACCTTTTCAGTTTCGAATGGGAATTAACAAAAAGCCCAGGAGGTGCACATCAGTGGGTGGCAAAAAACGCCGATGAGATTATTCCTGATGCGTTTGATCCCAACAGAAAACATAAGCCAAGTATGTTAACTACCGATTTATCTTTAAGGTTAGATCCGGCTTACGAAAAAATATCTAGAAGATTTTTAGAAAACCCTGACCAATTTGCTGATGCTTTTTCTCGTGCTTGGTTTAAGTTAACACATAGAGATATGGGGCCACGTGCCTTATATTTAGGGCCAGAAGTGCCGCAAGAGGTTTTAATATGGCAAGATCCTATTCCAGCAGTAGATCATACCTTAATAGATGATAACGACATTAGCGCTTTAAAAGAAACTATTCTTGCATCTGGAGCTTCATTGTCACAGTTAATCTCTACTGCTTGGGCTTCAGCGTCCACTTTCCGTGGTTCTGATAAACGTGGTGGCGCAAACGGAGCTCGCATTCGCTTGGCACCTCAACGTTATTGGGCGGTAAATAATCCATCACAGCTCGATAAAACTTTAGACGTATTGGAGAAGATAAAAAGCGATTTCAATTCGTCGCAAAGCGATGGCAAAAAAGTTTCATTGGCCGATTTAATCGTTCTTGCCGGTAATGCAGCAGTCGAAAAAGCTATTGCCAACGCTGGATCAAACCTTAAAGTTCCTTTCTCTGCTGGTCGTATGGATGCAAGTCAGCAAGAAACCGACGTAGAATCTTTTAGCGTTTTAGAACCAGTTGCAGATGGTTTTAGAAACTACAAAAAAAGCAATCATACGTTATCAACTGAAGAATTATTGATAGACAAGGCACACCTCCTTACCTTAACCGCACCAGAAATGACCGTTTTGTTGGGTGGCCTGAGGGTACTGAACATCAATTTCGATCAGTCTAAGCACGGCGTTTTCACTTCAAAACAAGAAACGTTAACCAACGATTTCTTCGTCAATTTATTGGATATGAATACAGCATGGAAAGCCACAGATAATCATAAACAAGTTTTTGAAGGCAGGGATAGAAAAACCGATGAGGTAAAATGGACGGCAACACGTGCCGACCTAGTTTTCGGTTCTAACGCTGAGTTAAGAGCAATTGCCGAAGTTTACGCAAGTAGCGATGCGCAAGATAAATTCGTAAAAGACTTTATTGCTGTTTGGCACAAAGTGATGAATTTAGATCGTTTCGATTTAAAAAACAAATAAGCTTTAACTAAAAAAGGGAGTTTAAACGTAATAATTTTATCGTTTAAACTCCCTTATTATTTTTAATCTTTCTAAATAGCTATCTTTGAAACCAATGAATGCAGAGAAAAAACAAAAATTAATTCAATGGGCTAAAAAACTTGGCTTTTGGGGCTTTATGTTTTTCCTCGCCAAAGGATTAGTTTGGCTAGCGATTGGTTATTATATAGTTAAGTAGATAAAAGAACAAAGAGCCAGGATAACAGATTTAATCTTTGCTCGTTAATCTTTGCTCCTTATCCCTAAAGTTTCCTTCTAGCCTTCTCCTTTCTAATTAAACCCAACTCCCTACCGGTTTGTCCGGCAACAGAAGTATTTTCTTGTGCTCTTCTAAACAGATAAGGCATTACTGCTTTAATTGGACCATAAGGAACGTATTTTGCTACATTGTAACCAGCATCCGATAGGTTAAAACTTAAATTATCGCTCATTCCCAACAGTTGTGCAAAGTAAACATGCGGATGGTTATGCGGGATGTTTTTCTCATCTATCAACTGCGTTAACAATCTAGAACTCTCTTCGTTATGCGTACCGCAAACAATACCAATTTGATCTAAATGTTCAACGCAAAAACGTAAAGACTCATCGTAATCTCTATCCGTTGCAGCTTTATCTGGCTGTATTGGCGACGTATAACCCATTTCCAAAGCACGTTTACGCTCTTTTTCCATATAAGCGCCACGTACCATTTTCACGCCCAAAATAAAACCTGTTTCTTTCGCAATTAAGTAGTCAGCTTTCAAATCCGCTAATTTATCATGGCGGTACATTTGGTAAGTATTGTAAACAATCAAACTTTCTTTATTAAAAGTAGTCATCATGTCTAATGCAAGTTCGTCAATTGTATCTTGTACCCAACTATCTTCCGCATCAATCATTACTGGAACTTTTCTGTCAAACGCAGCTTGGCAAATTTTAAGGCAACGAGCTTTAACCCTGGCAAATTCTTCTGTTTCAGTGGCGGTTAACTCTTGTTTGGCATCTAATTTTTCTAACAACGCAAAGCGACCGATACCTGTAATTTTAAATACTGTAATTGGCACTCTAACATCTCCATCAGCTCGTTTTATGGTTCTAATAATTTCTTCGCAAGTAAAATCGAAAACCTCTTCTTCATCTTCTCCTTCTACAGAATAATCTAAAATAGTGCCTACTTTCCCTAAACTCAATTGCTCAATAGTATGCTCGCAATCTGCAATGGTTTCGCCACCGCAAAACTGTTTAAAAATAGTTGCCTTAATAGCTCCTTTTATAGGGAAGCCAATGTTTAGCAAAAAATTAGTTATGGGTGGACCAACGTTGGTTAAAAAGTTACTACTAATTATTTTAAAAAGCCAATAAGCCTGATTTAACTCTCCATTTGATTTATTACGAAATGCAATTTCGGTGTTGTCAAAGTTGATTTTCTTTTTGGGTGATGATTCCATTTTTTCGTGTTCTTGGTCAGAAGAGTGCAAAAATATAAATAACAATGATTGTTAGCATAAAACACTTTACAATTAATTGTAAATTTGCAACGCAATGATAAAGTTTAAACTAGAAGGCGAATTTATTCCGCTAATATCACTCTTAAAAGCAACTTCTTTGGTACAAAGCGGTGGCGAGGCGCAATCTGTAGTGGAAGAAGGCTTGGTAAAATACAATGGCGAAGTAGATTACAGAAAACGTCTAAAGGTTAAAATTGGCGACAAAATAGATTTTATGGGTAAAATAATAGAAGTTATATAATGGAACCTATAAAAAATGCCGATCACTTTATTTATTTCGAAACTGGCTTAGCGCCACTTCAAGAAATTTTAGACAAGAAAAAATACAGCAAAGTATTCGTTTTTGTCGATACCAATACCTCTGAAGTTTGCCTGCCGGTTTTTAGATCATTTTTAGATGATTTAGATAATTTTGACATCATTGAAACCGATCCGGGCGAAGAAAACAAAAACATTGATTTTTGTATTGGCATTTGGAAAACGCTTTTGGATTTTGGTGCCGACCGTAAATGTTTAATGATTAATCTAGGCGGTGGCGTAATTACCGATATGGGTGGTTTTATTGCTTCAACCTACAAAAGAGGAATCGATTTCATAAACATCCCAACTACGCTTTTATCTCAGGTAGATGCTTCTGTTGGTGGCAAAACCGGTATTGATATAGACAATGTAAAAAACATGGTGGGTACTTTTAGCCTACCGCAGGCCGTATTTATCGAAACTAGTTTTTTAACAACACTTTCGCAAAGAGAGCTTTTATCAGGCTTTGCCGAAATGATAAAACACGGTTTAATTGCCGATAAAGCTTATTACGAACGTCTAAAAACTAGCGATTACAAAGCGTTACTACCAGCAGAAATTTACCGTTCTATCGAAATTAAAAATCAGGTGGTAACCGAAGATCCGCTAGAGAAGGGCTTACGCAAAATATTAAACTTTGGCCATACCATCGGCCATGCCGTAGAAAGTTACGCCTTAACTAACAGCAAAAATCCGTTGACACATGGCGAAGCAATTGCCATTGGAATGGTTACAGAAGCATTTTTGTCGGCAAAATATTGTAATTTAACTGAAGAGGAATTGGTGTATATTAGCAAATACATCCTTTCCATCTACCCTAAATACAACATTAAAGAAAAAAGTTTCGACAAACTTTTGGAACTAATGCAAAGCGATAAAAAGAATGAAGATGGGCAAATTATGTTCTCTTTACTAGATACTATTGGCAAATGCACGTTCAACTGCCGTGTTACTGCTGCGGATATTTTAAGCAGTTTGGTTTACTACAATAATTTATAAAATGACTTTTACAGGAAGTGATATTTCTGTCGGCGGTTTATTCGGTTTCGTTATCGTTTTAACGCTAGTAGAAATGTATTTCAGCTATGCGCACGATAGCAAAGTATACACTAAACGTGATACTTGGACTAACATTTACTTAATGACAGTTGCGGTTGTTATTAATTTAGGCATGAAAACTGCCACTTTTTTCTTATTAGATTACTTTTACCAATTTCGCCTTTTCCAAATCTCAAATGTTTGGCTTTATTGGTTGGTTTTAATTCTGGCGCAAGATTTTTTATATTGGTTTTTACACACTGTTGGGCATTATGTTCGCTTTTTCTGGGCAATGCACGTTACACACCACTCGTCAGAACATTTTAACCTAACCACAGGTTTTCGTTCTACGGTTTTCGAACCATTGTATCGCGTTTTCTTCTACTTGCCTTTAGCATTTATGGGTTTTGGCGCAATGGATATACTTTTCGCTTATTTGGTTACTCAGATTTATGGCAATTTAGTGCATACACAGGCTGTCGGCAAATTACACCCTTGGTTCGAATATATTTTTGTAACACCTTCTCATCACCGTGTACACCATGCCAGCAACTTGCGCTACCTCGATAAAAACATGGGTATGGTGCTTATTTTATGGGACAGATGGTTTGGAACTTTTCAGGAGGAACTACCAGAAGACACCATTAAATACGGTTTAACCACGCAACCTACGGATACCGGACCGGTTAATATTATTTTCCACGAGTTTATTGCGTTAAAGAACGATGTTAAAAAAGCGCCGACTTTTTTAGATAAGGTGAAATATATCTTAAATCCTCCAGGTTGGAGTCACGATGGAAGCACAAAAGTTGCTAAAATAATGCAACGAGAATTACGTGAGGCAGAAGAAGCCAGAAAAGGGGTTTAAATAACTATTCTTTTTTTGAAAACGTAAGCAGAGAGCATTTGGGCTACAGCAGTCCGGCTTTCCGCTTAATCTTTTTTGCCTCGCTCTTAATGCCATTAGAACAAAAAAGGATATCGCTTCAATCCGGTTTAATAAACAAAAGGCTGTGGTTGCATATAAGCGATCACAATTTCCAACCTACAGATATAAGCATCTTAAAAGCTAGCAAACTATACTATCCCCCTCTTCGAGGGGGCAAGGGGGAGGAAATAAATATTGCTTGACACCCTAGCCTAAGAACTACTAACGTTATTATTTAAACCCGACAGAAACGAAAATACTTTTTGTTTTAAGGTCTTTCATAAAGCTGAACAATCACAATAAGATTGGAGGGTATGGCGGGACTGTTATTGGCCAAGTATTACTACCATTGTTTTTCACCTATTTATACCAAAACTACATATAGTCTACACCAAGCCTTACAAGCATTAACTATATAGTTTTGCAACAAAATTTAATTTTATTTAAAATATTTTCATTTAGCTATTGACAAATTAAATTTCGAACTGTACATTTGACACCAAGAAAGAAAATAATGCAATTACAAAACACATATTACTTTGGTTACTTTTACTATTTTAGTAAGAGCCGGGGCTAGTATGTACAAAACGATAGATAAAAATATTAAAAGTATATAAAAAGTCCCGGCATAACGCCGGGACTTTTTTTTGTTTAACGCCACCAACAGCAACAATGAAAACAAAAAAACCTAGAGTAGCCATACAAGGCATTAAAGCATCTTTCCATGAAGAAGCAGCATTTAAATTTTTCGGTAGAGATATCGAAACTATAGAATGCAATTCTTTTAAACAAACTTGCGAAAAACTGGAAAAAGGTGATGCTGATTTTGTAATTATGGCCATAGAAAACTCTATTGCTGGTAGTTTATTACCCAATTACACCTTAATTAGAGATTATAATTTTACGGTAATGGGCGAAGTTTACCTGCCAATTCAATTGCACTTGATGGCTTTGCCAGGCGTAGAGTTTAAGGATATTAAGTTTGCTACCTCCCATCCTATTGCCATTAGACAATGTGTTGATTTTTTTGACGACTACCCAAACATTCAGGTAATGGAAAGTAGCGACACGGCGGCTTGTGCAAAAAAAATTAGAGATGAGCAATTAACCGATACCGTAGCTATTGCAAATACTTTGGCAGCAGAACTTTATGGCTTAAACATTATAGAACGCAGAATTGAATCGAACAAAAAAAATTACACTAGGTTTTTGATTTTACAACGCGAAAAAGTGGAAGATTCGCAGGAAATTAACAAAGCTTCTATTTGTTTTCAGGTAGGCAACCATGTAGGCGCACTAAGCAAAGTGCTTAATATTTTTGCCGAGCTTAACGTAAACTTAACCAAAATCCAATCTATGCCGGTACTGGGCAAAAGAAACGAATATTACTTTTATATAGATATGGAATGGGCTAACATGGAAAACTACGACACTGCCATTAGAAAAGCACTTAAATACACAGTTAACTTTAACATTATGGGCGAGTACCAGAAAAACGACAAGGTATAGTCCGTAAGTTAAAATCCTCAAAAGTTTCTAATCAAAAAAACGAACAACGAATAACAAATAACGATAATAAAAACGTAACACTTACATAAAATGAAATTAGATTTAAACATTCAGCCATTAAACACTTGGGTTAACATCAAAAACGAACCCTTAATTATCTCTGGTCCTTGCAGTGCAGAAACTGAAGATCAGTTATTATCTACCGCACATTTACTAAAAGCTACTGGAAAAGTTAGCGTTTTAAGAGCTGGTATTTGGAAACCACGTACTCGTCCGGGAGAATTTGAGGGTATTGGTAGTATTGGTTTAGAGTGGTTAAAACGTGCAAAAGCAGAAACTGGCTTGCCAACAGCCGTTGAAGTAGCAAATGCTAAACACGTAGAGGAAGCTTTGGCAGCTGGTGTAGACATTCTTTGGATTGGTGCTCGTTCTACTGTAAATCCTTTTACGGTACAAGAAATTGCTGATGCTTTAAAAGGTGTAGACATTCCTGTATTGGTTAAAAACCCTATCAATCCTGATGTACAACTTTGGGTTGGTGCATTGGAGCGTATCAACAAAGCAGGTATTACAAAGTTAGGCGCTATTCACCGTGGCTTTTCATCGTTCGAAAAAAGTGCTTTCCGTAACGAACCAATGTGGGAACTTGCAATCCAGTTAAAGACGTTATGTCCAGAATTGCCAATTATTAACGACCCTAGTCACATTTGCGGTAACAGAGAATTAATTCCTTACATTTCTCAAAAAGCATTGGACTTAGATATGCAAGGTTTAATGATTGAATCGCATATTGATCCGTCTGTAGCTTGGACTGATGCAAAACAACAAGTTACACCGGCTGCTTTAGAAGAAATGGTAAGCAGATTTTCTTTGCGTAAACCAGAATCTAAAAACGAAGAATTTGCAGATAAATTAGCTGATTTACGTAAGCAAATTGATAAAATAGACGACTTAGTAATTCAGAAATTAGCAGAGCGTATGGCAATTACGCAAAAAATTGGCGAATTTAAAAGAGATAACAAAGTAACTATTCTACAGGTTAACCGTTGGGATGAAATTATGCAAAAACGCACGGCTTTTGCAAAAGCGTTGCAACTTGACGTTAATTTTACCGAGAAGTTTTTAGAATTGGTTCACGGCGAATCTATCCGTAGACAAACTGAGATCATGAATGCAGGCAAAGCCGAAAAAGGTATCGCGGCAGAAGCACATGCAGAGGTAAAATAGTCTTAAAGACTGAAAGTGAAAAGCGTATTGCGATTAACGTGAATTTGCGCCAAATGCAATACGCTATACTAATTTAACTAAGAATATATGTCTAAAAATGTATTGCTTTCCTTTAATGGAAACAGACAAATTGATACCGAAATAAAACTTACGGGCTCTAAAAGCGAATGCAATCGTGCATTGGTAATTAGTGCATTAAGTAAAGGAACCGTTAGTGTAGATAATCTTTCCGATGCTGCAGATACAGAACTGTTGGTAAAGAGTCTAAAGTCTGTAGTAAACAGTTCTGAGTCCTTAGTCGATAGTTCAGACTCGAATCCAAATACTCCAGACTCCGGACTAACTAATCAAGACTCGCAGCTGATAGACATCGGCCCTGCCGGAACAGCTATGCGTTTTTTAACAGCTTTTCTATCCATCCAGCCGGGAAGTTTTACCTTAACAGGCACCGAAAGGATGAAACAAAGACCAATTGGCATTTTAGCTGAGGCTTTAAAAGCAATTGGCGCAGATATTAGCTATTTAGAAAACCACGGCTTCCCTCCTTTGCAAATTTCCGGTCCATTAAAACAAACCAACAATTCGGTTAAAATTAAAGGTGATATAAGTAGTCAGTATATTTCGGCTTTGCTAATGATCGCCCCAGCTTTACCACAAGGATTAACATTAGAAATTGAAGGTGATTTAACTTCTAAACCGTATGTAGACATGACTTTGGCCATGTTAGCGCAAGTTGGCGTTAATCATGTTTGGGAAGAAAACAAAATAGGCATTGCCAAGCAGGATTTTAATAGCGCAAAACTTTACGTAGAACCAGATTGGAGCGCAGCTTCTTACTGGTATGCCATTGCAGCTTTGGCAGACGAAGCAAGTATTTTCCTACCGGGATTAAATGGTTATAGTTTACAAGGCGACAGCAAGATTACCGAAATCATGGCCAATTTTGGCATTACCTCCCAATTTAAAGATGGAGGTGTTTTCCTTAAAAAGGAAGCTAAACCATTGTCGAGAAAAATTTTCGATCTTAAAGAATGCCCAGATTTGGCACAAACCATAATTGTAGTTTGCGCAGCACTGGGGCACGACTGTACTTTTACTGGTTTAGAAACTCTAAAGATTAAAGAAACCAATCGTGTTTTGGCTTTACAAACCGAGCTTGCAAAAATTGGCGTTAAACTTATTGAGAAAAACTTAAGTTACAAGTTAGATTGCTCAGGTTTGTTCTTTCCCAAAAAGATGTTCATCAATACCTACGAGGATCACAGAATGGCAATGGCATTTGCACCGTTAGCACTAAAAATAAAGCAATTAGAGATCGAAGAAAAAGAAGTGGTAAATAAATCTTATCCTTACTTTTGGAAGGATCTGGAGAAAGCTGGATTCGAAATTTCAGAGCAAGGATAAAAGAGCAAGGACTACAGATTAAGCTTTACATAAACCAAAACATCAAAAATCATAAATCTAAAATTAATATGGCAGGCAACTCTTTCGGACAACTATTTCGCATTAGCACTTTTGGCGAATCTCATGGCGTGGCCATCGGTGTAATTCTAGACGGCTGTCCGGCTGGATTGGATATTGATCTAGATTTTATTCAATCAGAGCTCGACAAGCGTAAACCTGGGCAATCAAAAATAACTACTCAACGTAAGGAAAGTGATACGGTACAAGTTCTCTCAGGCATTTTTGAAGGTAAAAGTACTGGAACACCGATAAGTTTATTAATACCAAATGAAGACCAAAGATCTAAAGATTATGGTCATAATGTTGATGTTTATAGACCTAGCCACGCCGATTATACTTATGATGCAAAATATGGCATCCGCGACCATCGAGGTGGTGGAAGATCTTCGGCTAGGGAAACCGCAGCCAGAGTTGCTGCTGGCGCTATTGCAAAGTTGTTTTTAAAACAGTTTGGCATACAGATATTTGCGCATGTAACAGCTGTTGGAAAAATTAACGCACCAAATTTTAACACAGACGATTTAGATGAAGCTTTAGCGTTGCGTGAAGATAATATCGTTCGTTGCGCAGATCCGGCAACAGCTAATGAAATGATTGACTTTATAGATTCTGTTCGTAAAGACGGAGATACTGTTGGGGGGAAAGTAAGTTGCATAATAAAAAATTGTCCAACAGGTCTTGGAGAACCAGTTTTTGATAAACTACATGCAGATTTGGGTAAAGCGATGCTGAGTATAAATGCGGTGCATGGTTTCGAATACGGTTCTGGGTTTGCCGGTAGCGAGATGCGAGGATCTGAGCATAACGATGTATTTTTAGCAGGCGATAAACCTAAAACGTTAACCAACTTTTCGGGTGGTATACAGGGTGGCATTAGCAATGGAATGGACATTACTTTTGTTACTGCGTTTAAGCCGGTTGCAACCATCATGCACAATCAGCAAACGATTAATGCAGCTGGAGAGCAGGCAGAAATTAAAGGCAAAGGTAGGCACGACCCTTGCGTTGTACCAAGAGCCGTAATTATTGTAGAAGCAATGGCCGCATTAGTGCTGGCCGACCATTTGTTAAGGCAAAGAGCAAATAGAATTTAGCGATGAGACATTTAATTATTTTTATCTTCTTTATAAGTTTCGGCGCAAATGCGCAAAACTATATTACTAAAATTGAAGCGCATAGAGCAAACTATAAAGCTGATTTTCTTAAAGAAGAGCGTTCGCCTTTAAAACAAGACGATTTAAAGCACCTACAGTTTTTCGAACCTGACAGTGCATATGTCGTTAACGCAAAAGTTAAAATTCTAAAGAATGAGAAAATCTTTAAAATGCCCACCTACGACGGCACGAGTAAAGAATTTATCCGCTATGCGAATGTAACATTTAAACTAAAAGACACCGCCTTAACACTTACGCTTTACAGAAACATCAGTTTAATGATGAATCCTGCTTACAAGGATTTATTATTCTTGCCGTTTACAGATTTATCAAACAATAAAACAAGTTATGGCGGTGGCCGGTACATAGATCTTGATTTAAAATCTATAAGGAAAAACAAAATTGAGATCGATTTTAATAAGGCCTACAATCCTTATTGTGCTTACAGCGACGGATATCGTTGTCCAATTCCGCCAGAAGAGAACGATTTAAACATCGCTATTTCTGCGGGAGAAAAGTTATATACCGGGGAGAAAAAACATAAGTAGACCAATCGTGTATCTATGCAAAAACATTACAATCGACTTATTTAAAATTTAATTAAAAATTAAACAATAACGATATTATATTTACTCAAAATAGATAGAAATGAAAAAGATCTTGTTATTGCTGTTACTTGTGTTAAGCGTAGTATTTACCAACGCCCAAACTGCCTGGATAACAAAAAAATTAGACGGAAAAATTTCTGTAAAGTTTCCGGAAGAACCAACTAAAACAACGAAAACAGCTTCTGAAAGTTATGTCTTTAAAGGTAAAGACAGTATTCAATACAGTGCCACTGTACTAGATTACAAAATATTAGCTAATCTAGACTCGGCTACCTTAGCGCCGTTAAAAGATTCGCAACAATTTGCAAACCAGATGATGGCCGGAATGGCATCGCAAAAACCAAATTACACATTTGGCGAAGCAAAAATTGGCAAGTGGAAAACGTATACCAATTATACTTTTTCGGGAGTTGATAATTCAACTAAAAAACAATTATCTGTACAAATGATTTTAATTGGAAGCAAAATGTATGCATTAACGTGCTTGGTACCAGATAAAATCGTTACAAAAAACGACGGCCTATTTTTAAATTCTGCTGAATTATTAAAGTAAAAAGTTCCATCTACCGATAAAAAAAGCATTCGCAACAAAAACAAAACTCTGCTGTTATTAATTATTAGTTAATCCATTTTAAATAATTTTTAACAACTATCTTTAAACAATGACTACTTACACCTGCCTAATTGTTGATGATAACGAGATTGAACGCGATGCTATTGAAATGTTTGTTCGGAAAATTGAACGATTAGAAATCAAGTCGATTTGCAAAAACGCGATAGAGGTTTCGAATGTGTTAGCAACGCAGTCTATAGACATAATTTTTTCTGATATAGACATGCCAGATTTATCAGGTATTAGCCTAGTTAAAAGTTTAAAAAACACGCCTGCTGTAATATTTATAACCTCATTTAGCGATTACGCAGTACAAAGTTTCGATGTAGACGCCATTGATTTCATCGTAAAACCCGCAACTTTCGACCGAATTTTAAAAGCGAGCAACAAGGCTATAGCGTATTTAGACTTAAAAGCTAAAGCTGAGAAGTTTCCTGTTGTTGAGCAAGAAGAACAAAACGGCGATGATTACTTTTTTATTAAGGAAACTAAAGGATATACCAGACTTACCTACGAAGAGGTTATTTATATAGAAAGCATGGGCGATTTCTCCAAAATATTTACGGCAGATAATATGTATGTTACACTAGTTAACCTCAAAAACCTTGAACGACAGCTACCCGCAAACTTTGTACGTGTGCATAAACAGTTTATTATAAACACCAACTCAATTGTAACAGTTGCGCCTACAGAAGTTTTCCTACATAACGATTTTTCTGTACCGTTAAGCATTAATGCAAAACAAGAATTAATGGACAAAATTACTGCTAAAACTATCTCTAGACATTATAAGTAAGTTTGCTAATTTCGTTTAACTAATCGATTATTTTTTAAACTTTCGTTTAATAGGTATGCTACAAAGTTTAGAAGAAATTTGGCTAGAGCGTTAATTTTTGCAAAGTTCATTTTTTTGAGGATTAATTTATAGTAGCAATTTCCTAAAAAAATTCTTCACAATTTAAGCTAATCGATAAAGCTATAAACTTAGTAGATATACCAATGCCTGAATAGATTTACTTGTAAAGTGGCAATTTTAGGGTAAGCGTACTTCCGGTTCCATCGCTTTCAGCCGTTAGTTTGCCTTTCATCAACTCAGAAAACTTTTTACAAAGTGTTAATCCAACGCCGGTACCCTTTTCATCGTTGGTTCCTCTGGTGGTTTTACCTGTTTCGGTATAAATAGAATTATTTACCGCTTCTATTTGTTGCAAAGACAGCCCAATCCCGGTGTCTTCAATCGTAATGTTTACAAAATATTGCTCCAAATAAGCCGAAACAAGAATATTGCCATTGTTAGGTGTAAATTTTATAGCATTACTAATTAAATTTCTAAGCACCAGCGAAAGCATGTTTGCATCGGTGTAGCAAATGATGTTATCTCCTACGCTACTGCTCAACTCTATATTTTTCTCTTTAGAACTAGTGTACATTGTATTAATAACATCGTTAACACAAAATTTAACATTAACCGGTTCAAATATTGGTTTGAAACCTTGCATCTGGCTCGACGCCCAGTTCAACAGGTTTTCCATCATAGTAGAGGTATGGCCCAAATTATTTTTAAGCAAGCCAGCGTACTTAGTTAATTTTTCTTGACTAATATTACCATCTTCCAAAAGCTGGATAATGGAAATTAAAGAATTTATTGGGGCACGCATATCATGACTAACCACGCTAAAAAGACGATCCTTGACCGAACTTAATTTTTCTAATTCTAGCTTTTGCTGAGAAACTACCTGGTTAAGCCTAACCGATTTTCTATGCGAAAAAAATACTACAATAGCCGATGTTAGTAGAATTATAGCTAGAATACCGAGAAAAAGATTAATATTCTTATTGAAGCGAAGTTCTGTTTTTTGCAGATTAATTTGTTTGTCTTTTAACTGCTTATCTAGAGACGATTTATACTGTTGCTGTTTTAACAAGTTAGTCTGCTCGTGCTTATCGTGTTCTAGCTCGGCTTGTTTCTGTAAAAATGTTAGGCGCTGTAAAGTTTTCTCTTTGTCGCTTAAGGCAAGTTGTTGACTCTTTAAAGTTAACACCTGTTCTTGTTGCTTTAAGTTTGCGTCTGTTAACTGTTGCCTTAACTGGTATTCTCGCTCTTTAACACCAAAATCGAGCTGTAGCTGTTTACGCGTTATTTCCCTTTCTTTTTCTTGGTTAAATAGTTTCTCCTTACTAGTTACATAACTTTTGTAAAAATGTAACGCTTTATTAAAATTACCTTGGTTTTCAGCAATTTTGCTTAAAACTTCATAAGCATCACGTTCGATAACATAATACTTATTAGCCTCCCCTATTTTTAACGCATCTTCTGCAAGCTCCTCAGCTAACTTTAAATTATTTTCCCGCTCATAAAATTTCGCAAGCACAGCTGATGACAAGCCTACATAATACTGCCCCGCCAGCTTTTTAGCATGTAACAAAGAAAGTTTGTAAGATTCTAAAGCTGTATTTTTATCGCCCATTGCTTCGCTAACAGCACCTTTAACATCATAGTTGGCCACAACAAGCGATTTCATATCACCTTCTGTAGCAATCTGCAAACTTTTGGCGATATAGTTAAGCACCTTTTCGTTTCGCTGAGATTTTTCTACGCCTAGCTGTTTTAAGTCTTCATCACTCGCACCAAAGTAAGATCGCCCAAGGTTATTATATATTAATCCCATGCCATAAGGACTGTTATCTAGCGCTGTGAATATTTTGAGCGCTTTATCAAGGTAAGCAATGGCGGTTTTGTGCTGATTTAAACTGGTGTAAATTCCAGCTATATTAATATAACAAGAAGCAGTACTGCCCAAATCGCCCAGTTTGTGAAATATCGCCGTGGCTGCCAAATTTGCATCCAGTGCTTTAGAATAATCAGATAAGTTATTGTAAAGCGCAGCCAAGTTCAAGTAATTACTAGACAATCCCTCCAAATAATTTACTTCGGTTGCTTTTTGCAAACTCAATTTATAAAATTCTTCCGCTTTATACAGTGAGCCTAAAGAGTGGTAATGAAAACCGGTGTAATGATAGGCATCCGCCAGACGAGCACTGTTTTTTAACTTAATAGCGAGCTTAATACTCTTACTAGAATAGTTAATAAAAGTTTCTTTGTCTACAGCATAATTATAAGTTTTGATTAAAATTTTGATATAGGTATCTAGCTTTTCGGTATCTTCTTTTAAATAAGCTTTATCGCGTTGTATTAAACTATCTAACTTCTGTATCCGTGTGCTATTTTGAGCAAATAAGTTTGCATTTCCGCCTAAAAAAAGGAACAGCGCTATGAGTAATGTAAATAGGAAACAATTTGAATAAATCTCTAAAAACCTGAGCGACATAATTATCAACGAGCGTATTAAACGTTGAAGTTAATTACTTTTTCTACATTTTCAATCATATTCTTAACTATTAAGCAAATACACAAGTTGTTAGATGCCATTTTCACAAAAAAAAGGTGCAATTAAAAATTGCACCTTGTAAAATTAATTTCGTGTTAGCCTAAAAAAGCTTTGGAAATTTATTCGGATTTGCTTCATGCATCATAGCATAAGCACTCTCAATAATATCATCTAAAGACGGCTTGCTAAAATAATCTCCATCAGATCCATATGGAGGCCTGTGCGCCTTTGCAGTTAGCGTTTTAGGCTGCGCATCTAAGTGGTAATAACCGCCCTGCACTTCTAAAATTTCTTGTAAAATAAATGCACTTGCGCCTCCAGGAACATCCTCGTCAATTACTAAAAGCTTATTTGTTTTTTGTAAAGACGTTTTGCAAAGCTGATCTGTATCAAAAGGCAACAAAGTTTGTGGATCGATGATTTCCACTGAAATCCCCAATTCCGCTAATTCTTCTGCCGCTTCCTCTACAATACGCAAGGTAGAACCATAACTTACTATAGTAATATCCGTTCCGTTTCTAATAATTTCGGCTTTGCCTAATGGCACGGTAAACTCGCCAACGTTATCAGGCAGTTTTTCTTTTAAACGATAGCCATTTAAACACTCCACCACCAAGGCCGGTTCATCAGATCTAAACAACGTGTTATACATCCCCGCTGCCTTTGTCATGTTTCTAGGCACACAAATATGCATGCCACGTAAAGCACCCAAAATCATCCCCATTGGGCTACCAGAATGCCAAACACCTTCTAGGCGATGTCCACGGGTACGCACAATAACCGGTGCTTTTTGTCCCGCTTTGGTACGATAAGATAAACTTGCCAAATCATCACTTAAAATATTAAGTGCGAAAAGTAAATAATCTAAATATTGAATTTCGGCAATGGGACGTAGGCCACGCATAGCCAAACCAATTCCCTGGCCAACAATAGTCATTTCTCTAATGCCGGTATCCGTTACTCTTAATTCGCCAAATTTAGCCTGTAAACCGGCAAAACCTTGGTTTACATCGCCAATATTACCTAAATCTTCTCCAAAAGCAACCAAGCGTTGATCTCTAGCAAAATTCGAATCGAAACAAGCATTTAAAAGCTCTCTGCCATCAATCATTTTACCATCATTGGTATAATCTGCATCGATAACGTCAACTAAAAACGGACTTTCTTTGCCATCTGTAAATAGTTTTGAACTGTATTTTTCTTCGTTAATACCTGCTTGTTCCTGGTACCATTTGATTAAAACATTGCGGCCTTCAGATGGTTGGTGTGCACTTTGGCGGATTGCTTTTCTTGCAGACGACATTACTTCTCTACGCAATGCATCTGGTGTAGAAGCCAGTTGGGCTGCAATTTTTGTTAATCCTGCATCGCCATTGGCAAAAGCATTAATCATATTGATAACCTGACTTTGCTCTTGTTTTATAAGATCTAAAAAGTCGTTCCAAGCTTCTTTTTGCACATTACGCACAAACTTTTTCGCCTCTTCTTCCAAACTATTTAGTTCATCGTCGTTTGCAATGGCAGATTCGATCATCCATTTGCGCATTTGCGCAATACAATCATGTTCTCGTTCCCATTCTAAACGCTCCTTGTTTTTATAACGTTCGTGCGAGCCAGAGGTAGAATGGCCTTGAGGTTGTGTTACTTCCGTAACATGAATTAGAACGGGCACGTGCTCTGTTCTGCAAACTTCGATTGCTTTTTGGTAAGTTTCGCATAAAGCGGGATAATCCCACCCTTTTACTTTAAATATTTCGTAGCCATTAGTTCCCTCCTCACGTTGGAAACCTTTTAAGATCTCGGAAATATCCTCTTTTGTAGTTTGATATTTAGCCGGAACAGAAATTCCGTAACCATCATCCCAAACAGAAATAGCCATAGGAACCTGCAATACACCGGCTGCATTTATCGACTCGAAAAACACACCTTCTGATGTAGATGCGTTGCCAATAGTACCAAAAGCAACTTCATTTCCGTTTACAGAAAAATTCTTCAGATAATCTAGTTCTGGATTTTGTCTGAATAATTTGGATGCGTAAGCCAGACCAACTAAGCGAGCCATTTGTCCGCCAGTTGGCGCAATGTCCGACGAACAGTTTTTAATATCTGTTAAATCCTTCCAAGAGCCGTCATCATTTAAAGAACGGGTTGCAAAATGACAATTCATTTGTCTACCTGCAGAAGATGGATCGGCATCTACACTTGGGTTAGCGTATAATTGGGCAAAAAATTCTTTGATTGTAGAAATTCCAGTTGCAAACGCAAAAGTCTGATCGCGATAGTACCCCGAGCGCCAGTCGCCTTTTTTAAAAGCTTTTGCCATTGCTAACTGAGGTACCTCCTTACCATCGCCAAAAATACCAAACTTAGCCTTGCCCGTTAACACCTCCCTACGACCTAATAAACTGGCCTGCCTGCTTTCAAAAGCAATTCGGTAATCGTCTATTACAATGCGTTTAAAGTCTTCAAAACTTAATTCTGATGTGTCAATTTGATTACTGGTAAGCTTGCTATCTTTCATCATAAGCAAAATTGGTTAGGCAACAAAGATACAATTTTTGATAAACTTGCCTCCTACCTTAGTGTAATATAAATAGTGGAATACTTTTTGATTACTTCTATTAAATTATTAAGTTTGTTAAAACACAAAGATCATGAAAAAGTTAATTTTAGTAGTTGCATTAGTATTTAGCATAGGTTTAGTATCAAAAGCTCAGAGCACGCAAGGCGAATTTAAATTTGATTCTGAGTCGTTCGATTTTGGTAAAATTGCCCTAAATAAAGCAGCAGTTCATACGTTTAACTTTACCAATGTAGGCGATGCGCCTTTAATTATTTCGAAGGTAGAAACTACTTGTGGATGTACAGTTTCTGAATATACCCAAACGCCTGTTAAAAAAGGAGAAAAAGGATTTGTAAAAGTTACTATTACGCCAACCGGTGGTGCTTTACCTTTTAATAAGGCCGTAACTTTAACTTCTAACGCCAGACAAGCTACTAAAGTTTTGTACATTAAAGGTATTGCTGTAGAAGGAAGCGTTAAGTAAAATTTTAAACATATTGTTTTAAAACCCCGTAATTATCACGGGGTTTTTTATTTTTGTACCATGCCAAACATATCAGAAAAGGGGCTACAAATGCCCGCTTCACCCATCAGAAAATTAACACCTTTTGCCGATAAGGCTAAAGCAGCAGGAAAAAAAGTTTACCACTTAAATATCGGCCAGCCAGACATTGCCACACCAGAAGGCATGTTAAATGCAATTAAAAACATCGATTTTGATGTTTGGGCCTACACTCCTTCAGAAGGTACTTTGGCTTACAGAAAAAAACTTACAGAATACTATAATAAGTTAGGTTACAACATTACGCCAGAAAATATCTTGGTAACGGTAGGTGGTTCTGAGGCTATAACTATTGCTATGCAAACCTGCGTTAATGAAGGTGATGAAATTATCATTCCTGAGCCTTTTTACGCAAACTACAATGGTTTCGCGTGTATGAGTAATGTTGTGGTAAAACCTATTTTATCCTACATAGAAAATGGATTTGCGCTTCCTCCTATTGCTGAGTTTGAGAAGTTAATTACTCCTAAAACAAAGGCCATCATTATATGTAATCCTAATAATCCAACCGGATACCTTTATTCTAAAGAAGAATTAGAAGCCTTAAAGGCTTTATGCTTAAAGTACGACCTATTCTTATTCTCTGACGAGGCTTACCGCGAGTTTTGCTATGATGGGCGTGAGTTTATTTCTCCGATGCATTTGGATGGATTAGATGAAAACGTAGTAATAATGGATACGGTTTCTAAACGCTATAGTGCCTGTGGCGCACGTTTAGGCTGCTTAATTACTAAAAACAAGGAAGTTATAGCGTCTGGATTAAAGTTTGCACAAGCTAGGTTAAGTCCAGGTATGGTAGAGCAAATTGCTGGTACCGCTGCAGTTGATACGCCGGATAGTTATTTTGAAGAAGTAAATATAGAATATACTTTACGCAGAGATACTTTGGTAAAACGCTTAAATGACATGGATGGCGTTTTCTGTCCTAATCCGGGTGGTGCATTTTACGTAGTGGCAAAATTCCCAATTGATGATGCGGATGCTTTTTGCCAATGGATGCTAGAAAACTTTGAGCACAACGGAAGCACTGTAATGATGGCACCTGCTACTGGTTTTTATTCTAGCCCAGGTTCTGGCAAAAACGAGGTTCGTATGGCCTATGTTTTAAACACTGCCGATTTAAACGGAGCAATGGATTGCCTGGAAGTTGCTTTGAAACAATATCCGGGAAGAACAGTTTAAGCGTTTTAAATAAAGAAAAATCGGTTAGTGGAAATTGTTCGCTAACCGATTTTTCGTTTTAGACCTGTCATTATTCGCTTATGGCTAAGCTAGAAATACATAGTTTGTCAATATTAAAAAACTGTAAAATACTATCTTTATCCTATTGCTGTTTGTTAACTTTTAAATAAGCCTATGTTTTTAAATAGAATGTTATTTCTTTTTTTCGGATTTCTGTATATAAGTTCATCTTGTATTGCGCAGCAGCCTAAAGCAATTTTACAAGACAGCACTAAAATAAACGAAGCCTTATTGTTAAGAGAGCAACAGCAGAAACGAATCGACTCTTTGGTAAAAGTACAATTGCAAAGAGAACTTGCTGGAGCAACTGGAAACGTACAAAAAACACGAGAACTAGAGGCTAAACTTCGCACTATTGCAGTAAGTGATTCGCTTAGGCACATAGCTCAAATCGAGAAGCTGAATAAACTGAAGAAAAATGCTAAGGGCTATCCAGTTGTGCTTAATAGGGATACCTTATTTAACATATTTACACGTACCGGCTCTTTTAATGCTAGAGATAGAGCTAGAGCAATTTCGATTAAAATTACCAAATTATACGAAGACCCTTTCTTTAAGCCCGATTCGTTATCTGTTGTGGAAAACGAAGGAAGTTTCGATCTCATTTATAACAATACAGAAGTTATTGTGAGCATTGGCAATTTAGATGGCTTATGGTTTGGCAAAGAGAACATTCAACTGGCCAACGAATATTTAAGCATCATAAAAAAGCATATAATTGAAGAACGTAGTGCGCACAGCTTAACAAATCTTTTAAAGCGTATTGGTTTAGCAGCCTTAATTATTCTTCTATTGGGGATTGTAATTTATGCACTTAATCGAATATTTAGAGGCGTAGCTGGCTTTATTTCCACCAATAAAGAAAAATATCTCAACGGACTTAGGTTAAAAAAAATAAAGATTATTACCCCTGATCATTTAGCCACAGCGCTACTTAAACTAAGCACTATTGTTAAGATTTTGCTGATCGTTCTTATATTCTACCTATCACTTCCGCTACTGTTTAGTATTTTTCCAGAAACAGAAGCGCTTACCGGAAAAATGCTTAACTTGATTTTAGATCCGTTAAGATCTGCCGGTAAGGCTACCTTGGCATACCTACCAGATTTGTTTAAAGTCATTGTAATCTACTTAATCTTCAGGTATTTACTTAAAGGCATTAGATACTTCTTCTACGAAATAAAGCTCGGCAACATACAGTTTAAGGGGTTTCATGCAGAATGGGCTATACCAACATTTAATATTTTAAGGTTTATTCTCTACGCCTTTATGCTGGTAATTATCTTTCCGTTTTTACCGGGTTCAAGTTCTCCAGCTTTCCAAGGCGTATCTGTATTTTTGGGTATTTTAATATCGTTGGGTTCTTCAAGTGCGATTGGAAACATTGTTGCCGGCTTGGTTATTACTTACATGCGCCCATTTCGTGTAGGAGATCGTGTTAAGATTGGAGATGTGGTTGGCGATGTAGTAGAAAAATCAATGTTAGTAACCCGAATAAAAACCATTAAAAATGAAGATATAACCGTACCGAACTCAATGGTACTTTCTAGCTCAACTGTAAATTATTCCAGTCATACTAAAAATGAAAAACAAGGACTGATTGTACATTACATAGTAACATTAGGTTATGATGTTCCTTGGCAACATGTTTATGACTTACTTATCGAGGCTGCATTAAAAACTGAATTTATAATTCAAGATCCCAAGCCATTTGTGTTACAAATTGGATTGGAAGACTTTAATATCTCCTACCAGATAAATGCCTATACAAAAGAAGCAAACAAACAGGCTTTAATCTACAGCAAAATGTTAGAAAACATACAAGATGTGCTCGGTAAAGCGGGTATTGAAATTATGTCGCCAAATTATCATGTAGTTAGAGACGGCGGTAAAGAATAATTTATCTCTGGTGAGTTAGCGCAACGAAACGTTGATTTGGCATTTAATTTGTATATTTGCAATTAAGTAATGGATAAAAGAACAAAGATCAAGGATTTGATTTAAAAATTTTAACCTTCTACTTTTGTACTACATGGGGCCGTTTTGGATTTGACAGGGTGGCGCTGAGTATGTTAGCATGCAGTGCGTTGTACGGAGAGCACTTTAAAGAGAACGTTCAAAACAATAATTGGCGAAAATAACTACGCCTTAGCTGCCTAATTTAGAATTACGTAAGCTTTTGTCTCGCTAACTGCCGCAATGTTAGGTTAGCATCAGAGGCATCGAAATAACAATGCTAGCTTTTGTAGAGGTACGATGCAATTGCGAAATGAAGTACATAAGGAGAAAGTTTAGGTCGGTTTCCAGCCCGACAGATCCCGACAATTAATTGGAAAATAAGCATGTAGAAGGCATAATTTATCACACAACTGGACAAGGGTTCGAACCCCTTCGGCTCCACAAAGCCATCCTAATTCGGATGGCTTTTTTTATTTCTCTTAACGAATATTTAACTAAAGCTCACAAATTTATAGTCAAACTTGCTAAATATGAAAACGAAATGGCATGGCTATAAACTTTCTTTTATATTTAATAAAATTTAAAAGATATGACCTCACCTAACGAAAACAAAAAACTAACCAAGGCCCACTTTATTATTTTCGGATTAATGATTTTGGCCTTTGCTGCGTATGGCTATTACGAACTTGTACTAAAAACCAAGTTGAATGGAGCAACTTTAATTGACAATCCAACAGCACAAGCAATTTCTGTAAAAATAGACGATAAAACCTATGAGGTACCCGCAAACAGCTTTGTAAAAGCAGAGTTGGAAATAGGTGCACATAAAATTGATTGCCAAGCATTTGGCGTTGTCAATCAGGATTTGACATTGGAACCTACAGAATACGGTGTAATAAACCCAACAAAGTCTAAATATGTAACGTATAATATCATCTTTACCAAGAAGGATTTAAGGGATCAATTTAAACCATACGATGTAGAAGGCAGAGAAATATACTCCCTTTTAGGTGCACCAGAAGTGAGCACGGCTTTGTTTATTCCTGATAGAACACTTGGAAAGGGCAACATTGATGTAAAAGAACCTAGTACCCAAACTTATAATAAAATGAACCAGGACTATGCTTATTTAAGTAAAATTTTTAGGTTGAAAGAATTCTTCGAGTTTTACGATAAAAACAACAAATAGCACAATTATAGAGATCGCTTGCGTTTACCGCAAGCGATCTTTCTTTATGCTGAAAATCTCTACAATAAGCCTCAAAATTCAACAATATATCGTGCAGATGGTAACATTCAGCTTATCGAAGCAGCAAGTTCTTCTCTTTTTTGCTTTATAAATCCTTCTTTATCTTTTCTAAGCTCATTTAACATCTCTTTTCTATCTGGCGGAAGCATGAAATATTTATCGGCCCATAAATTTATTTCTATCATCATTGGCAATAAATCTATTCCTTTTTGGGTTAGCTTATAAAGCACCTTAGCTTTACTTTCTGGGTGTTCTTGTTTGCTAATTACGCCATTATCTTCTAACATTTGTAACCTCGAAGCCAGAATATTGGTAGCTATCTTCTCTTCAGATTTTAAAAAATCGCCATAGGTGCATTGTTTGGAAAACATCAAATCCCTAACAATAAGTAACGACCACTTATCTCCCCAAATATCTAAAGAGCTACTAATTGGACACTCAGATCTTTTTTTCGTAGTTGACATAAAATATTTTTATAAAAATCACTTGCAAAATGAAAGTTGTTTATATATTTGCACTTGCAAAACGCAAGCAAAATTAAAAAATTAATCTTACTACACAAAGACGACTTAATTTTTAAATATAAAGCAATTGCAAATGATTTATAAACGTCAAATAGTTCGAAAAAAAAAAAAAAAAAAAAAAAAAAAAAAAAAAAAAAAAAAAAAAAAAAAAAAAAAAAAAA